>Ga0207707_10000002_pt1 | contig 1142054 bp, 1191 predicted proteins | sample KBSC83BmetaG_FD_184336 | JGI IMG/M metagenome (GOLD analysis project Ga0207707, IMG submission 184336) | Corn rhizosphere microbial communities from Kellogg Biological Station, Michigan, USA - KBS C8-3B metaG (SPAdes) (version 2) | ecosystem: Host-associated > Plants > Roots > Rhizosphere ... | reverse complement strand
CTCCAAGAAGGTCAAGTCGAACGAGGAAATCGGCCAGGTCGGCACGATCTCCGCGAACGGCGACAAGGAAGTCGGCGAGATGATCGCCAAGGCGATGGCCAAGGTCGGCAACGAAGGCGTGATCACGGTTGAAGAAGCCAAGACCGCCGAGACCGAGCTGGAAGTCGTCGAAGGCATGCAGTTCGACCGCGGCTACATCTCCCCGTACTTCATCACCAACGCGGAGAAGATGATCGCCGAACTGAGCGAGCCGTACATCCTGATCCACGAGAAGAAGCTCTCGTCGCTCAAGGATCTGCTCCCGCTGCTCGAGTCGGTCGTGCAGAGCGGACGTCCGCTCGTCATTATCGCCGAGGAAATCGAAGGCGAAGCGCTGGCGACCCTCGTCGTCAACAAGCTGCGCGGTGGCCTGAAGGTTGCGGCGGTGAAGGCACCGGGCTTCGGCGATCGCCGCAAGGCCATGCTGGAAGACATCGCCATCGTAACCGGCGGCCAGGTGATCAGCGAAGATCTCGGCATCAAGCTCGAGAACGTGAAGCTGAACATGCTCGGCACCGCGAAGACGGTGAAGATCGACAAGGACAACACCACGATCATCGACGGCGCCGGCAAGAAGAACGACATCCAGTCGCGCGTCAGCCAGATCAAGGCGCAGATCGAGGAAACCACCTCGGACTACGACAAGGAGAAGCTGCAGGAACGTCTCGCGAAGCTCGCGGGCGGCGTTGCGGTCATCCGCGTCGGCGGCTCGACCGAAGTCGAAGTGAAGGAAAAGAAGGACCGCGTGGACGACGCACTCAACGCCACAAAGGCGGCCGTTGAAGAAGGCATCGTTCCCGGCGGCGGCACGGCGCTTCTCTATGCGACCAAGGCGCTGCAGGGCCTGACCGGCGATAACGAAGACCAGACGGCCGGCATCGCGATCGTCCGCCAGGCGATCCAGTCGCCGATCCGTCAGATCGTCGAGAACTCGGGCGTCGAAGCCTCGATCGTCGTTGGCAAGCTGCTCGACCAGAAGTCCGCGACCTTCGGTTGGGACGCACAGGGCGAGAAGTATGTCGACTTCATCGATGCCGGCATCGTGGATCCGACCAAGGTCGTGCGCATCGCGCTGCAGAACGCGTCGAGCGTGGCCGCGCTCCTGATCACGACGGAGGCGATGGTCGCCGATCGTCCAAAGAAGGAATCCGGCGGCGCCGGCGGCGGCATGGGCGGCGGCGGCATGGGCGGCATGGGCGATATGGACTTTTAAGTCCGTCATGGCCGGGCAGCGAAGCGAAAGCGGAGCGCGACCCGGCCAGCCAACTTCCAAGAATGCACAAAGGCCCGGGAGCAATCCCGGGCCTTTGTGTTTGTCACCCTCACCCCTTAATTGTCATGGCCCGCGAATGCAGGCCACCCAGATGGGTTCTGCACGGAGCAGATAAGGTCGCGAGGATTCTTTCTAACGACCACGATCAGCGAAGACGTCGCCTGGGTGGCCCGCATTTGCGGGCCATGACACGGAGGGTGTTGGGCTATTGCGTGCCGTTGTCGACCTTCTTGTCGGCGTCCGCGTCCGGCTTCTTGTCCGCGTCGTCGTCGAGGTTCCAGTTTACTTTCACCGTCATGGGCGCATCGACGAGGACATTGTCCTTGAGCGCGGGGCGGTAGTGCCATTTGCGCACGCAATCCTTCGCCGCATCGTCGAGCCCGTCATAGCCGCTCGACTTCGCGATCTTGATGCCGCTCAAGGTGCCGTCGGCGCCGACGGTGAAGGCGAGCTCGGTCACGCCCTCATGGCCCAGCATGCGCGCGAAGAAGGGATAGTCGTCGGCGCAATTCTCCGGCTTCGACAGTGCCGGCGCCTGCGAGACGCGCTGCACCACGGGCACGTTCACGCGCACAGTCTGTTTGACGACCTTCACCGGCGCCTCGGTGTGCACCAGCATCCGCTCGGCAAAGTCATACATGAACAGCAGCGAAGACCCCGTCGCGATCACGCCCGCGACGATCACCGCCCAGAGCCGGTGGCGGAAATTCTTGCTGCAGAACACCCCCGACGAGATGACGAAAACCAGAAACTCGACAACGATCACGCGGACTCCTGATGCTGATTTGGGCGCACTCTAGCCAAAACGGTGGGGCGAGAAAGTGGCGAGCGCATGCCGGAAGCGCCTCTATCATCAGTTGCCGTTTGTTGTTATTGTCCGGCTGTTGCGAGGTCGATAATGATGAAAATTGGCGCTGCGGCATTTGCAGGACTGTTCCTCGCTTCTCCGGCAATGTCTGATGCGGTTACACCACTGCACACCATTGCGGTCGCAGGCGATGCAGAGCTGCTCATTGCTCCTGACTTCGCAAAGGTGGAACTCGGCGTCATCACCCAAGCACCCTCTGTGAGTGATGCACTCGCTGAAAACAGCGCGCGCATGAGCCGGGTTATCGAGGCCATGAAGGCATTCGGCATTCTCGAAAAGGATATCAGGACTTCCACATTCGTTATTCAGCCCAAATACGAAAAAATGACTCCAGGCGACTACGATGCAGAACAATTCCGCACGATCACTGGTTATTACATTTCGAATAAGGTTTCAGTGACGGTCAAGGATTTGTCCAACGTCGCAAAGATCATCGACGAAAGCGTGAAAGCCGGCGCCAACGCATCCGGCGCCGTCGAATTTGGCGTAAACTCAGTCACGACCCGGGTAGACGAAGCACGTCGCAAGGCGGTCGAGACTGCGTATCACAGAGCTCAAGTCTTGACCGAGGCCGCGCACCTGAAACTTGGGCCCGCTCTGTCGATTACCGATAACCAAGCAGAAACGTCCTACGACAACGGGACACGCGGTTACACAAACCAATACGGCTATGAAACTGTTGTGGTGACTGGATCGCGCGTTCCCACTCCAATAGAGCCTGGTTTGGTTTCGATCACCGCGAAGGTCACGGTCGTCTATGCTACTCATTGACAGCGAGCCAACCGCGGTCAGCCTGCCATCAACGCCCGCAAACCATCACGAACTGCCTTCGCATCCTTCGTGCTGAGCTTTCCGATCCGGCGTACGATGCGCGTCGCATCTACCGTCGCGATCTTGGCCGGGCGGATGCGCGATGGGGTAGGCAGTCCGGCGGATTTCAGGTCGGAGACCAGAACGTCGTCGCGCCATGCCGGATTGGAGGCGCTCGTCACCATCGCGAGCCAGACAAGGCCGTGGCGCTTTTCGAGGCCGGGCGCGCTGATCACGATGGCCGGGCGGCGCTTCTCCGCGAGGCGGTCGGCATAAGGAAACGGCACGACGACGACATCGAATGGCGCGTAGACCATCAGAGCGAACCGTAGGCGTCTTCATCCGCCTTGCTGGACCACTCGCTGAACGTCGCGAACGGATCGTCCTCGGCTTCCGTCTTCGCGCGCTCGATCGTGACGCGATTACCCTCCACCACATAGCGCACGAGATCGCCGGGCTTGAGGCCCAGCCTGTCGCGCACGGTCTTGGGAATGACGGTCTGGGATTTGGAGGTGATACGGGATACCGGGGCGTTCATCGGGGTCTCCTGATGGTAAGAATGTAAGACATCTTACCGGATTTGGCAAGTCCGCCCTACCCCCTTCGCCCCCGCCGGCATCGATCACATCGTTCTGCGCGTCACCGATGTGAGGCGCGCGCGCGCATTCTATGAGGGCGTGCTGGGCTGCACGCTGGAGCGGCAGCAGGAAAACATCGGGCTGTGGCAGCTGCGCGCGGGCACGAGCCTCATCGATCTTGTGAATGTCGATGGCGTCATCGGAAGCCGCGGCGGTGCGGCGCCGGGGCGCGACGCGCGCAACATGGATCATGTCGCGCTCGCCATCCGCCCGTTCGACCGCACAGCGATCGGCGCGCATCTTGCCGCGCACGGCATCGCGATCGAAGGCGAAGCCGAAGACAATTACGGCGCCACCGGCGACAGCCCGGCCCTCTACATCCGCGATCCGGACGGCAATATGGTCGAACTCATGGGGCCGGGACGCGCATGATGGTGCGATGCGCAAACGACCGCGAGGCCGAAGCGAACTCCGGCCCCGCGGCGATGGCTGAATCGGCGATGCTATTGGTTGCCGGACGGCGGATCGAGCTGCGCGCCGTTGGAACCGGTGCTCAGTTTCGGCGCGTTGACGGTCGGCGTTTTGACTCCGGCGCGGATTCTCTCGCCGGTCAGCACAGGAATCCGCGTACCGGTCACCGGTTGCGGGAATGCTTTGATGGCTGTCTTAGCGGTCAAAGCCGGGATGCGGGCGTCCATCACCGGACGGTTGGCGTTGACACGGGGGATTGTGGCGCGCACGGAGCTACGCGCTCCGCCCATGGTTCCCATTACGCTCGCGCCGCCACCATGCGCCAGAGCGCCGGATGCAATTGTCATCGCCAGCGCGCACGCGCCTGCGAGTTTCATCGTCATTGTGCGTGACATGGTCATACTCCTGATTGGTCCATCGCCACCCCGCCACGCAGAGAACAGCGCGCCATGCGCTGGCGTTCCTCTTGTTCCGGGGTGCAAAATAAGTTTCATGCCGGAACAGATGAACTTCCGGAACACGCGCAAAAGGCCGGCACGCAAGCACCGGCCTCCCGCTTCATGCGTGTACGGATTATTTCGGCATCAGCACCGTATCGACGACATCGATAACGCCATTGGATTGCATGACGTCGGCGATCGTCACCTTCGCCCTGCCGCCCTTTTCGTCCCAGACCCAGAGCGAACCCATGTCCGAGCTAACCCAGAGCGAGCCGCCCTGAACGGTCTTGAGCTCGGCCTTGCCGCCCATCGCCTTGATCTTGGCCATCAGGTCGGCCTTGGACATGCGACCGGCGACGACGTGATAGGTGAGGACCGAGGCCAGCGACTGCTTGTTCTCGGGCTTGAGCAGGTTGTCGACCGTGCCGGCCGGGAGCTTCGCGAACGCCGCGTTGGTCGGCGCGAATACCGTGAACGGGCCCGGGCCTTCCAGCGTCTCGACCAAGCCGGCGGCCTTCACGGCGGCGACCAACGTCGTGTGGTCCTTCGAGTTCATGGCGTTCTGGATGATGTTCTTGGAGGGGTACATGGCGGCGCCGCCGACCATGGTGGTATGCTCTCCCGCATAGGCCGCCAGCGACATGGCCGCGAAGCCAAGGCCTGCCGCTGTTGAGGCGATGGCTAGAAATGTGCGAATCTTCGACATAGAAACCTTCCTTCGAATGGGTTGCGCCCTGCTTTGTCAGGGACGCCGCCAGCTACGGGGCGGGTTTGGGGAAAGTTTCAGCGAAACTTCATTTTGATGAATGCTTCACCGGACGCCGGAATGCTGGCGACCCTGCTCGGGCAAACCGCGCGCGGGGATCGCGCCGCGTTTTCCGAGCTTTATGATCTGACCAAGGCGAAACTCTTTGGCGTCATAAGGCGTATCTTGACCCGCAGCGACCTGGCGGAGGAAGCGCTTCAGGAGAGCTATGTGCGCATCTGGTCCAATGCATCGCGCTACGATTCCAGCCAGGCCGCCGCCATGACCTGGATGATCGCGATCGCGCGAAACCAGGCGATCGACCTCAAGCGCAAGGTCAATGAACGGGTCGCTGCGAGTGCCGTCGCGCTCGACGACGTCACGCTTGTCGCGCCGCAAGCGAATACCGATGACAGCGCCGATCTGCGAAGCCTGCGCGAATGCTTGGGTGGGCTCACGGAAAACGGCCGCGACATGGTCCTGCTCGCCTATCATCAGGGTTACAGCCGCGATGAGTTGAGTGCACGCTTCAACCGCCCCGTCGCGACCGTGAAGACGATCCTGCGACGCAGCCTGATCGCATTGAAGGAGTGCCTCGATGGGCGGCACTGATTTCGAAAACATGGACGAAGCGGGCGAATATGTGCTGGGCACACTCGACGCAACCGAGCGCACCGCCTTCGAAGCGCGGCTGGTACGCGATGAGGCTTTGCAGACAGAGGTCGCGGAATGGCAACGGCGTCTGACTCCGCTGGACGGCGAGACGGCCAATATCGAACCGCCGCCTTATCTGTTCGACAGAATTCTGGCGCGGATCGACATCCGGCCCGCCAACAATGTCGTCATGCTGACGCGGCGGATGAATGCGTGGCGTGGTGCGACTATCGCTTTTGCAGCACTCGCTGCTGCACTCCTGCTCGTCGTGGTGGTTCCCGGGCAAATGGCTCCGCGGTCCAAGTCGCTTTATGTCGCCGTGCTGCAGGGCAGCGATGCCAAGCCCGCTTTCGTTGCGGCCGTCGATGTAAAGACCAAAACGATGGTTGTGCGGCGGGTTGGCGCCGCGACGCCCGAAGGTCACAGCTACGAACTTTGGGCACTTGGAGGCGGTCGCACGGCACCGCAACCGTTAGGTGTGATTGAAACTGCGCTGCGACTTTCTTCTGACCAATTGGGAGAAACGCCACTCAATGCGACGACATTCGCGGTCAGCCTCGAACCAACAGGTGGCTCGACCACCGGCGCGCCGACCGGGCCGGTACTCTTCACGGGCAAGCTGCTGCAAGCGGAATGAAGGCGGAAGGCCTAACTCCGGCCTTCCGCCTCACGCCCAACTACTGCGGTAGGTGACCCGCACATTGGGTGTTATGAGATGGCCGGACGGGTCCATCGGCTTCGCCTGATTGTTGCTGCCAGACGGATCGTTCCCGGCCGGCGGATCCAGACGCGGTCCGGAACTTGGAATGGACGTGCCTCCCGGATGCGTTGCCTTGCTCACAATGACGGGACCGCTGGTGTGGCTTCCCGAGCTTACGGTGCCACCCGCGCCCCCGGCTCCGTGAGCACTCGCGGGGATGGACAGTGCCATCGCGCATGCACCGGCGCAGATTGCAAGATATTTGGAAAGAGATTGCGACATGGTCGAACTCCTGGTTGCTTTGACCGGTCGCCCTGAGCTCCTTGACGTTCAAAACGGAAATCGAAAATCACCGTTCCGAATGTTCCGAAGTTGCATGCGAATTGAGACGGTAGCCGGGATTCCAGCGAGCGCTATTGCGTTTCGCCGTCCGCGTCGTGCCGGAGATAGGGCTCAACGGTTCCCTTCAATTTGATCGTCATCGGATTGCCGAAGCGATCGAGGCTTCGCCCCGCGGTCACCCGGATCCAACCCTCGCTTGCGCAATATTCCTCGACGTTGGTCTTTTCCTGACCGTTGAATTTGATGCCAACGCCTCGTGACAGCAGTGCTTCATTGTAATAGGGGCTTTTCGGGTTGACGCTCAGGCGGTCGGGCAGTTCGCTCATACTTCGATCTCACCTTGCTGCGACCGCGGACGGCCAGCCATGAAGAATGTTGTAAAGATTTATGAGCGTATTTGAAGCATCGCGGCGGAAATCCTGCAATCGTGTTCGATGTTGCCGGCAAAACTCGCCTTCAGAAATCACGGTCACAACCATGACGTGCCTTACCAACGAGTGACCATCGCGGTTCAAACGCCATCGATGTTCCACATTCATCTCCAAATTTACATAACAGTTCACGACACACCTAATCACCATTTCACGCTCGTAACAGAGTTAAGTCGACTTCTGTACTGACCGGCTCATCATCTCCACGGTCGAGGACAGGGTGCGAGTTGGGGATGAAGATGTCGAAATTGTCCGTTCGCGCGTGTCTCGCGCTGGTGTGCCTAAGCCCGACGGCAATGGCGCAGGATATCAAACCAGCTAAATCGGAAACCGTTGCAGCTGCGTCTGCAAATCGCGAGACACTGGACTCCAGCGTCGCGCGGCTGGCGGTCAAGGCGGCGCTGCAGCCGTCCGTGCAGCCAACCCAGCAGGAACTGTTCAGCCTGATCGTCCTGATGTCGCTGCGCGAGCAGCAGGCGCGCGGCACATGAGATACAGGCTTGCAGTTCTAGCGCTGGCATGCGCAGCCACGCCGGCGTTTGCCGGAGAGACCTGGCCCACGCCAGCGCCAAGCGAAGCCAACCTCAACACGGCCGCAGATGGACCCTCGTGGCTGGCCAATGTCTCGGGTGTGAAGCTGGTGGCCGTCGACGGTTCCACGCTTTCGCTCGCGCCTACCGAAGGCGGATTGTCATTTGCGTTAATCTCGCAGAATGGTGCCACGCAGAAGTCGTCCTTCGCGTTTCTGAGCGACAAGCTCGGGACCATATCGGACGATGCCGACGCCGGACGCGTGACGGGCTTTTTCCGGGAGACGGAGAACGGCTTCGAAGCGCAATTCGGCGATGGCCGGACGGAGTCCTTGACCGCGAATGTCGCGGGCGGGCTCACCATGACCATCCGGAACGGATCGGATTCCAGCTGCACATCCTGGTATCCACCGGATCACGTTTTCAGCGCCGGGGAGCGCAAAGCCGCGCTCGCCGCCTATGCCGACCGGCTGGGCCTTGCGGACAAGGGCAAGAAGGCCGCGCACGCAGCGCCTGCCTGCGTGCCCGCGATCAAGATCGTTCGGAACAAGATATTGCCGAAGAACGTCGAGTCGCTGGTGGTCGTAACGCATCCAGGTGTCGACGCCTCTCCGAGGAAGACAAACATTTCGACACCGCAGCCAAACGCGTCCGGTCTGACGCCGATCGCAGTGCGCAATTCACAGGTGCATCTGATTGACACGCCTGCGGCGATAGCAGCAACGCCTCTGCTGATCAAAGCATCAACGAGTTCCACCGTGGAACCGACCGCCATGAAAAAGGCTGGGCAAAATGTGCCGCAAACGGTGATCGCATCGACACAAACTTCCGCACAAAAAGTTCCGGCTGGGAACGGCGCGTCGGATTGCCTCAGCGTGGAATCGGATGGTGCAAATCTCGGATTTCGCAATCACTGTGCTTACGGCGTGCAATTCGCCTTTTGCCTGCAACGCGAGAGCGATGCGGCAGCGGCGTGCGACGCGGGCTCGAAGACCGGTGCGGTCACAGCGAATGGTTTCGCTGCCGTGCTTCTCGATGCAAACATCAAAACGGCCGACGCGGAACATGATTTCCGCTGGGTCGCGTGCAGCGGCGACACGGGGAATGTGATCGCTCACCTCGACCGGAGTGATCCGCCCGTGGGCCGCTGCGTGATCAACGGCGCCATGTGAAAGCCGAACAACAATAACAACGGAACAGCAAAGGAGTGGGACATGAAGACGATACTGAAGACGGGGGTCGCAATTCTGGCGTTCAACGCGATGGTGGGACAATCCTGGGCGGCCGGTATTTGCATGCAGTCAGAGGACGCCATGGCGCTGAAGACCGCAGCCTTGCAGCAGGAACTCATGGTTGCCGCGCTCTATTGCAACGACGTGGCGCCCTATAATCACTTCGTCACGTCTCATCAGCGCGAGCTGCAAGACTCTGACGCGACGCTGCTTCGTTACTTCACGCACGGACACGGCGGCGCAAGCGCCTACCACGCCTACAAGACGAACCTCGCTAACGACTTCTCACTTTCAGGACTGCACGGCATGCAGGCCTTCTGCTCAGCCGCCAATGTATCCTTCGATGCAGCCTTTGGTGGTGGTCAGCAGTCGCTCGCTTCCTTCATTTCGACGGTTTCAGTCCCGGGCACGGAAAGCATCCGATCCTGCGATACCACGGTGGCCGGAGCCGAAATGGTCAGGGGCGGCTCTTCGCGCCTCGCGTCAAACCGCGACAGATAACACGCCGTTCCGCCAAGCGGCGATTGAGCGAAGAGGGCCGGAGGTGCAACTTCCGGCCCTTTTTGCGCGTTTAGGCATCGGAAGGGATGAACATCATCCCCATGCCGCGCTTCAGGCTGCGTTCATGTCAAATTGTCGAAAGTGCAAAACAGCGGCACAATTTGGCGGCAAAAGACCATAGAAAGAAAGGAATACACCATGAAACGATCTCGAATTCTCGCTATGGCTGTGCTTTTTGCAGCCGGATTCACAGCGCCGGCAATTGCGGACTCCTATGTCCGGCTGGGCAGCGTCGATGTGGGCTTCCATATGGATCGCGACACGCAATGGACACGCTTCGGCGGACCGATGGAGGGGCTTCGCCTGGAAGCCGACCGTAGCGACATCAAGTGCCGCAGTATCATTGCGCACTTCACCGACGGGACTCAGCAAAACGTGTTCTCAGGTATCCTGGGACAAAACCGTCCAATCGAAGTCGATGTGCGCGGCGGGGCCCGGCGCGTGCGCGATGTCAGCTTCACCTGCCGCTCCGATGAGCGAAATGGCGGCAAGATCTACATCGCAGCTAATGTCGGCCGATATCAGAACGAGTGGCGTCGCAGCCCGGACTGGATGATTTTCTGGTCCCGCCTGTTCAATTGGGGCAATCCCGGCATGGGCGGCAGCAATGACGCCAACTATTGGGTCTCGCTGGGACGCCAGACGTTCCAAGGTCGCCGGGATACCGATTCCACGTTTACCGGCTGGGCCGGCCGCAGCGTCGAGAAGATCGGCCTGAAGGCGCTCAATGACGATGCGCGTTGCTCGCGGGTGCGCGTCAATTTCGGCAACGGCGCATCGACGATGCTGAACGTCGGCCGACTCGACCAGGGCCGCTTCCAGTCGTTCGCCCTGCCGGGCAGCAATCGTAATGTGCGCAGTCTCAACATGACCTGCCGCGCGACGAACCGGAACAATGTGACGATCGAGATATCCGCGCGCAAATAAGCACGGCAATCATCCCAAAAAACGATAAGGGCCGGAGCAGTGCTCCGGCCCTTCGCATTTCGAAGCGTCTTGCCTAAGACTTCTGCCCCGCTGCCGCGTCGGGCGAACCATTCGGCGTGAACTCGCCAAGCATGCAGGTCTCATGCGTCTTCAGCACGCTGATGCTCTGCTGGTTTGAGCACACAGTGTCCGTCGGCCCCATGTTCATCACGAAGCCGTGGAAGTTGAGGCTCGGGCAGGAATTCTGCAGCGAATTACGCCACACCTTCCCGTCCTTCATGTGGAACAGGACGGTTTTGGAATCCTGCACGCTGGTATGATCGATCATGCGGGACTGAATACAGACCGGCGACGCCAGCGCCGGCGCAGTCGCGCCGGCGGCAATCGCCGTTGCGACCAAGGCTGAAATAAACGTCTTCATGGCATTCTCCGAACGTCGCGACCCCTCGCAACTGTGATAATGATCCTAAGACGGTTCGGGTTCAACGGCCACGCGCAAATGTGAACCCTTCCCTTGACACAAATGGGGGTGGCGAGGATGGTCCGCCCTTCATTTTACGCCTTACGGAGAAAGCCGTGTCTGCGCCCGCCCCTATTGCCAACGTGAACATTACCTTGCCCGACGGCAAGGTTCTGACGTTTGCGCGTGGGGTGACGGGCAGCGAAATCGCGGCCTCTATCGGTCCCGGCCTCGCCAAAGCCGCCCTCATCCTCGAAGTCGACGGCAAGCAATGGGACCTGTTCCGCCCCATCGAGAACGACGCCAAAATCCGGATCATCACCAAGAAGGACCCGGAAGCGCTCGAACTCATTCGCCATGACATGGCGCATATTCTGGCGATGGCCGTGCAGGAGCTGTTTCCCGGCACACAGGTGACCATTGGCCCCGCGATCGAGGACGGCTTCTATTACGACTTCGCGCGCGACGCTCCGTTCACACCGGAGGACTTGCCGAAGATCGAGGAGAAGATGCGCGAAATCATCAAGCGCGACCTTCCAACTCGCCGCGAAGTGTGGGCGCGCGATAAGGCGATCAAGCACTTCCGCGACATGGGCGAAGCCTATAAGGCCGAACTTATCGAGAGCATCCCGTCCGATGAAGACGTGTCGATCTATTGGCACGGCGACTGGCACGATCTCTGTCGCGGGCCGCATTTCGTTTCGACCGGAAAACCCGGCGACGCGTTCAAGCTGACCAAGATTGCCGGCGCCTACTGGCGCGGCGATGCCAAGAACGCGCAGCTTCAGCGCATCTACGGTACCGCGTGGCGCGACCAGAAGGAACTCGATGCCTATCTCCTCAAGCTGGAGGAGCAGGAAAAACGCGACCACCGTAAGCTCGGCAAGGAGCTTGAGTTGTTCACGTTCTCCGCAGATGTCGGCGCGGGACTTCCGCTGTGGATGCCGAACGGCATGGTCATCCGCCAGGAGCTGGAATTCCTCGCGCTGCAAGAGGAACGCAAAGCGGGCTATCGCCGCGTCGCAACCCCACACATCGCGAAAGAGGCGCTCTACTATCGTTCGCGCCATCTGCCCTACTACAATGAGGGCATGTACTCGCCGCTCGATATCGATGGCGAGAACTATTACCTGCGTCCGATGAACTGCCCGCACCATCACCTTGTGTATGGGGCAACACGGCATTCCTATCGCGAACTTCCGATCCGCATCGCGGAATACGGACAGGACTATCGTTACGAAGCATCCGGCGGGTTGTCCGGTCTGATGCGCGTGCGCGGGTTCTGCATGAACGACGCGCATATCTATTGCCGCTATGATCAGGCGAAGGACGAGTTCATCCGCGTCCTGCACCTTCATGCCCGCTATTACGAGCTGATGGGCATCAAGGAATATTATATGCGCCTCTCGCTGCCCGACATGAACAAGCTCGACAAATATGTCGACGAGCCGGACAAGTGGGTGACCGCGCTCGACATCATCAAGCAGGCGATGGACGAGTCCGGTTACAAATATATCGAGGGCAAGGGCGAAGCCGCGTTCTACGGACCGAAGATCGACTTCATGATCCGCTCGGCCATCGGCACCGAATACACGATCTCGACCAACCAGCTCGACTTCCTCGCGACTGAAACCTTCGACCTGAAATACATCGGCGAAGACGGCGCGGAACATCCGGTATACGTGATTCACCGCGCTCCACTGGGCACACACGAGCGCTTCACTGCGTTCCTGATCGAGCACTATGCCGGCGCGTTCCCGACCTGGCTCGCACCGACCCAGGCGCGCGTGATCCCGATCAGCGAAAAAGCAAACGACTATGCGGAGAAAATCCGCAAGGCGCTGTTCGATGTCCCCGTGACGAACGGCACTGCCGGGTTGCGCGTGGACATCGATCTGACCTCCGAGCGGATGCAGAAGAAGATCCGCGACGCCCAGTTGCAGAAGATCCCCTACATGCTGGTGGTCGGCGAGCGCGAGGCCGCAGAGGGCAAGGTCGCTGTCCGGCTAAGGTCCGGAAAGGATCTGGGGGCGATGCCGCTGGAAACTTTCATAAAACGCATCAAGGACGAGGCCGAATCGCGCAAGGATGTGGCCGAATAACCCTTGCGAATCGCGGATTTGCGCCTATTCTCCGGCCTATCAGCAGTCCCGCGCGGATTGCGCCAGCGAGGAATAACGCTCTGCCCATGAACCGTCACGACGTTTCGCGAGGCTGGGTCTGAACCTCGCGGAATGGCGGCCTATTCGCGCGAGCCAATACAGGAGAGAGAGTCATAGTCCCCAGACGTTTTGCCCCCGGTAACACGCCGCCGCCCGCCAAGGACGGCCCGCGCGTCAACGAAGAAATCTTTTCTCGCACCATCCTCCTGATCGGAGATGACGGCCACAAATACGGTGAGATCGGCCTCGATGAAGGCCGCGCCATAGCGGAAGAGAAAGGCTTCGATCTCGTCGAAGTCTCTCCGGAGGCCAAGCCGCCCGTCGTCAAGCTGATGGACTACGGCAAGTTCAAGTACGAACAGCAGAAAAAGGCCAACGAAGCCCGCAAAAAGCAGAAAGTCATCGAGATCAAGGAGATCAAGATGCGCCCGACCATCGACGACCACGACTACGACACGAAGATGAAGGCGATGCAGCGCTTCTTTGGCGAAGGCGACAAGGTCAAGGTCACGTTGCGCTTCCGCGGCCGCGAGATGGCGCACCAGCACCTAGGCATGCAATTGCTCACCCGCATCCAGAAGGACACCGAGACCTTCGCGAAGCTGGAGCAATATCCCAAGATGGAGGGCCGCCAGATGATGATGGTTCTCGCGCCTCGGTAGACGCCGATCTGATCAATTCCTCATAGAACAATAAAACCCCGCACTATCATGCGGGGTTTCTTCGTCTTTGCGAAGTCCTTGCCTAGAGGAACCGGCCCGATACGTGCACGGCCTGGTCGCCGAAATTCTGGAACGGCCCGAGAGGCTGCACGTCGTCGTGGTAGCCCTCGATACGCGGCTTGCCCGACATTACTTTGTAGGCGACACGGCCGTCCTGCATCAGCAGAACCACCTCGGCCGCCCATCCACGATCCACCGTCGTCCGCTCAAAGCCCAGAAGGTCCAGGAAAACGCTTCCCGTTCGCTGCTGTTCGAGCCGCGAAGGGCGGAACACATAGGCCGAGCAACGCTCTTGCGCTTCGATGCAGGCGCGGACGGGCTTGGCCAGGTGATCGAACTTGATGGAATCGCGCGGCATGAACCGCTCGATCACGCCCAGATAGGAGATCATTTCTGTATTCGGCTGAACGGCGGCGTCGAAGCCCAGCTTATTCAACTCAGCCTCGCGGGTCTGGCCTGGAATGATGCTGGCATAGGCGCTCTGCACGTCGCCAAACGTCCTGAATGATTGGTTGTCCGAAAGATCGCTTCCATGCGGAAGCAGTCCCGCCGCGCCGCCGCAGCCGACAAGCGAAAGCGTTATGCCCAAAACAACTGCAAGCTTCGCGTAACGGCGCGACCCGTATCCCCCGTCAGCCATGACACCCCAACCCAACTGGTCTGTTCTATTTTTTTTAAGACTAGCGAAAAACCGGGCTCCTGGAAAGCCGAGTGTGCCAAACTGGTAAGCACGCAGCTGCGGTCACAAAAGCTTCAATCTTCGCCAGCCCTAGCAATGCAGGCAGACACGGTTTCAAAGTCGCAATTGCCCCCCGTTAAAACAACGGCCACGGACCTTCCGTGCACGTCGTATCGCCCGCTGAGCAGGGCCGCGAGCCCAGCACTTCCGCCGGGTTCTATGATTAATTTGAGGCGCCGGGCGGCATAAGCCACGGCTCGAGACAACTCAGCGTCGTTCACAACAAGGCCTTGGGTCATCAGTTTTTTTGCAATTGCGAAGGGAACAAGACCCGGCATCGGGGCCATGAGGGCATCGGCCATCGACAGAGGGCCTCCGGGCGCGGACATTCGCTCGCCGGCCGCAAGCGATAGCCGCATCCCGTCGAACCGCTCGGGCTCGACACTGATTGCGCGGGTACCCGGACTCGCACCCGAAAGCGCGAGCGCGATCCCGCTGACCACGCCGCCACCGCTGCAGGGAACCAGGACCGCATCGAGCTTCACGCCGCGTGCCGCTGACTGGCGTGCGATCTCCAGACCGATCGTCCCTTGTCCTGAGACGATTCCGGCGTCATCAAACGGACGCACAAGTGTCGCGCCACGTTCTTGCATGATTTTGGTCGCGATGGCTTCGCGGTCGTCGGTCAGCCGGTCGTAATCGACGACCTCCGCGCCCAATGCCTTCGTGCCCTCGATCTTGGCGCGGGGTGCGTCCTTGGGCATGACGATCGTCGCGCGCATCCCGAGCAGCCCGGCCGCCGCCGCGACACCCTGCGCATGATTGCCGGATGAGAACGCAACCACACCACCGCGGCGCTCGTGTGCCGGTATCAGACTGATGCGGTTGAATGCGCCGCGGAACTTGAACGAACCAGTACGCTGAAGAGACTCCGGCTTGATAAAGACCCGACCGCCCAGATTTTCGTTCAGTGCCGCGTTTTCAAAAAGCGGTGTCTCGACCACGTAAGGCGCAATGCGGGCCGCTGCGGCCTCGACATCGGTGAATTCGGGAGGAGCTGTGCTATCAACCATGAAAGGAGGATATAGCGTGCGCCCAACATGGCTGACAGCCCCGGCATTGCTCATATCGGCCCTGCTCGGCGGACAGGCACAGGCCAGCCCCGCTGTGCTGGCGACGATCAAACCGATCCATTCGTTAGTTGCCGCAGTCATGCAGGGTGCAGGGACGCCCGAACTGCTGATACAGGGTGCGCAGTCCGAACATTCCTACGCGCTTAAGCCCTCAGACGCCCAGAAAATCGGTCATGCGCAGATTGTCTTCGAAGTTGGGCCGGATCTGGAGACTTACCTCGTCCGTCCGCTCGCAACACTCGCTTTCAAAGCCGAGATCGTAGCGCTCGAAAAGGCGCCCGGCGTGCGTCTTCTCCCTGCGCGGCGCGGTGGCCTATGGGAGGATGGCAACGATCCGGACGACGGCCCGACCGACCCCCATTTCTGGCTCGATCCCGAGAACGCGATCGCTGCAACCAAAGCCATTGCGTCGGTCCTCTCCCGAGTGGACCCGGCCTACGAGCACCTCTATGTCGCCAATCGCGATCGGGAACTGGCGGCCCTGAAGGCACTGGAGAAGAACATTCAGACGAATCTGGCGCCCGTCCGCGGCCGCTATCTCGTCTTCCACGACGCCTATCGCTATTTCGAACACCGATTCGGGCTGATGCCTCTGGGCGCGGTCACGATCGCTCCCGAACGCCCAGTCGGACCAAGGCGCATCGTGGCGTTGCGCAGCGCAATCCTTCGAGGCCAGGCCATTTGCGTCTTCCGCGAACCGCAATTCTCTCCCCGCCTGATCGACACATTGGTGGAAGGCGCTGCGGCGCGATCCGGCGTTCTCGATCCTCTCGGCGCGGAGCTGACGCCCGGTTCCGATCTCTATCCGGAGCTCCTGCGAAGATTGGCGTCGTCACTCAAGTCCTGCATGTCGCTGCCCGCGAAAAATCGTTAGCACGGCTCAGGGACCGCGGCTATGGTCCAAAAGCATCCAGGGCGGACGCAACCCGGTTTCATCATCGATCACTCAAGCGGGACGTTGCATGCTGAAGACCTATCAGCTGCAGAATGGCGGCCTTAAGGGCACAGAGATTCCGGAAGGCGCAACCGGCGCGCCGGAGGCTCTCTGGATTGACCTGCTCAATCCGACAATCGCCGAACGCCAATCTGTGAATACCCTGCTCGGCATGGAACTTCCCACTCGCGCCGATATGGAAGAGATCGAAATTTCCAGCCGGCTCTATAGCGAGGATGGCGGCGTGTTCATGACGGCTCTCGTGTTGTCCAACGCCGACTCCGACCGGCCCATCGCCGACGTGGTGACCTTCGTTCTCGCGCGCGAGAAACTGATCACCATCCGCTATATCGACCCGCAGCCGTTTCGTACCTTCGCCGGGCGGTGCGAGCGTACCATGGTTATCGCGCCCAAGGCGGAAGCCGTTCTCAATGCGCTGCTCGACGTCATCGTGGACCGCATGGCTGACGTGCTTGAGCGCGTCGGCGCAGATGTCGAGGCGATCAGCCGCGAAATCTTCGACCCGAACGGCGTTCACATCGGCCGGCGGGATTTCCAAAGCGTGCTGCGTCGTCTCGGTGCAAAGCATGATATGACGGCCAAGATGCGCGAATGCCTGCTCACCCTCGTCCGCATGACGACATTCCTGAGCACGGCAATCGACACCAAGGCAACCAAGGAAGCGCGCACGCACGTCAAGACGCTGATCCGGGACGTTCAGTCGCTGCTCGACCACTCGTCCTTCATTGCCGGCAAGCTCTCCTATCTGCAGGACGCGACGCTCGGCCTCATCAACAACGAACAGAACAACATCATCAAGATCATGTCGGTGGCCGCAATGGTGTTTCTGCCGCCGACGCTGATCGCCTCGATCTACGGCATGAATTTCCGCTATATGCCGGAACTGGACTGGCCCAGTGGATACTTCCTGTCGCTGATCGTGATGGTGATTTCCGCCGTCGTCCCTTACGTGTGGTTCAAACGGCGGGGTTGGTTGTAGCCGGTGAAGCACTCGTCCCTTGGCGTCGCGCTGAAACTCGCAGCAACGCTTGCCTTTTCCCTGATGTATGTCGCGATCAAGCTGGCAGGCACTATACCGCTCGGCGAAGTCATCTTCTTTCGTGGCTTCTTCGCCATCGCGCCGCTGCTGATGGTCTCGTTCTACACGCACGGACCGCGCGCTCTCATTCGCACCACGCACCCATGGCTCCATCTCCGAAGATCGCTCGCCGGCACGACCGGAATGTTCCTGAACTTCGCGGCGCTGGCACGACTGCCGTTAGCGGATGTGACCGCCTTCAGCTTCGTCGCGCCGATTTTCGCGACGGTGCTGGCGGCCCTGCTCTTGAACGAGAAAGTCGGGCCGCATCGTGCCGGCGCCGTCGTTATCGGCTTTGCCGGTGTCCTGATGATGGTCGAACCACACGGCGTGCTCAACGGCTTCGCGACCGGTTCGCCACTCGGTGCGGCGATGGCGCTGACAGCGGCATTGTTCTCCGCTTTCGTCGTCGTTTTCATCCGCCAGATGAGCGCGACAGAAACAAGCGAGGCGATCGTGTTCTATTTCATGGTCGTCTGCGCCGGCGCCGGCGCGGTGACAATGCTTTGGGATTTTGAGCCTTTAAGCTGGACGCAGATGGTCTGGCTTATCCTCTGCGGCATCCTTGGCGGTGTTGGGCAAGTCTGCATGACCTATTGCTATCGCTATGCCGAGCCGTCTTTCCTCGCACCCTTCGACTACGCCGCGATGGTTTGGGCGGTAATGCTTGGCTATTTCATATTCGCGGAAATTCCGGAAATGATGGTGCTCGCCGGGTCCGCGGTCGTCATCGTATCGGGCCTTTACATCGTGTGGCGCGAGAGGCGCCTGCATCTCGCGCGCATTGCAGAGGCGAGCCTGCTATAGGGTCTGCGCCTTCAAGGCATCGAGTTCCACGACCAGTGCTTCGCCAAAATAGTAGCTGAGTTCGCCGCGGCCGCCATCATAGAGCGATGGCCCTCCGCCGGCACAGACCAGGCTGCGGTCGACAACTTCGGACGACGGCTCAAGAACGCCATAGTTGAACGTCAGCGGAAATAAGATGCTGACCATGGGTTTGTAGAGGTGATAGTCGAGCCCATTTTCCGCGCAGTGAGCGTGAATGAGGCAACCACGCCCATCTTTTTTGTGAAAGACGCAATGACTGCCGCGTTTTTGCGTGCGCCTGTAACGGCCAGACGGGAACTCTGCGTCTTCGATGACTTCATCAGTGAACCATTCGCTTTGCGGCACCCCGATGAACGATGCGAAGCCATTCCCGAGCGCCAGGAGCTTTTCCGCGTTCTCCACGTCGATATCCACACCGTATGAACAGCATTGGTCGTTGCAGAAGCCGCAGGACATGCAGTGGGTGAAGTAGCGCAGCGCAAAAATGCGTGTATCGACAGAACGGATTACCGGCGCACGAAAAATGGACGGATGCTCGCGCCCGAGCGCGACGACACTCATGCGTGTAGGGCCGCCATGGCGACTTGGTTGATCAATTCGTCGTACGGAATTCCGGCCTCTTCAGCGGCAGCGGCAAAGCCCGCGTCGGTTGAGATACAGCAATTTGGGTTGATCTCGAGCACCCAGGGCTTGCCCTCATTGTCGACGCGATAGTCGACACGGGCGTAGCCGCGCAACGAAAACAGATGCCACACCTTCTTTGTGGTCTCGATAAGCTGGCGCGCGAGTTCTGGCTCCTCGACCTCGCACCCGAACCGGCGCTGGCTACCATTATAATCGAAGGTATCTTCTTCCCATTTCGCGGCAAAGCTAACCAGCTTTGGCTTTTCGTCCGGCCAATGGTCGTTGAAGCGCATTTCCGCCAGCGGAAAGACGCGGGGACCGTCTGGCCCTGCCATCACCGCGATATTGAATTCGCGGCCATCGACATACTGTTCCGCGAACCAGCGCCCGCTGAACTTCTGTTTGCAGAATTCCGCGCGAGCCCTGACTTCGGAACCGCGGACAACCGAATCGTCGTCGATCCCAACAGATGAATCCTCGTCGGCTGCCTTGACGATATACAAGGCATCAGGATCGAGGCCGTCCCAATCCGGGCCAACGGCCCAATGCGGTGTCACGACACCGCCGACACGCAACACGTTCTTGCCGAAGGGCTTGTCGGTCGTCGCGGCGAAGTGCGCGGCCGTCGCGCCGGTATAGGGAACGCCAAGCCTGTCGAGCATCGCGGGAGCCAGGGACGAATAGATACCGGCACCAAATACCGACTCCACCACATTGAACACGACATTGGGTTGGTGCTTGTCGAGCAGACCCTTGAGGAAGGCCATATCCGGCGCGAACGCAGCCTGTGGCGCGTGATGGCCATGCTTTTCAAGCGCCGCGGCCACCGCAGCCGCCGAGTCGAGCGTGTCCAGCTCGTCTGGCGGCGCATTGGGCGCAACGTCGGAGTGAAGAACCAAGACCTTCATATCGATCAGGCAGCCACGCGCGTGCGTGCCTTCACCTTGAATTCCGGGTGGCGCTTGAAGAACGACGCCATGATCTTTCCGATGAGCTGATGATAGCTCAGCCCCTTGTGCTGCGCGATGATGCAAAGATCCGAATGTTCGGGGCGCAAACCGGCAAGCGGATTGACCTCGATGAAGTGATGCTGGCCGTTTCCGTCACAGCGGATGTCGATCCGGCCGCCATCGCGGCAACGCAGAGCGCGCCAAGCAGCCAATGCGACATCACCTGCCAACTTGGCGTTTTCACTGTCGGCCTCGATGATATCGACCTTTTCCTTCCAGTCTTCTTCCTTGTTCTCGAAACCGTAGCCGTCGCCGACCCATTTCGCGATCGGAACGATCTCGGAAACGCCGAGGACCGAAGCATCCTCCCCGGTGCCGGTAATGCCCACTGTGAACTCCCGACCAGGCAGGAAGGTCTCGACCAGAACCGGTTCGTTGAACTTCGCCAGCAGTCCGGCTGCCGTCTTGCGGAGATCGCGCGCGTTCTCGACCTTCGAATTCGCGTCGACGCCCTTGCCCGAACCTTCCTGGATGGGCTTCAGGAACAATGGGAATGGCAAGTCGATTTTCTTCACATCGGCGAGCTTCTCGATGATGCGGAAGTCCGTGGTCGGAACGCCGGCATCGCGGACGACCCGTTTGGCCATACCCTTGTCGAGTGACAGTGCCAGCGTCAGGGCGTCCGAAAACACATAAGGAATATCGTAGGCTTCAAGAAGCGCAGGAACCTGGCTCTCACGGGCATTGCCCTTCAGGCCTTCGCAGAAATTGAACACCGCATCGAAGCGTTCGCCCTTCGCCAGCTGTTCTACGAGGTTTTTCACGCCGCCAATACGCACTGCGGTCAACCCCATCGCAGACAGCGACGAACAGATTGCGGCAATTGTAATCTCGCTGTCGAACTCTGCGGTCTCCTCCGGACTGTACCCCATGGCGAGATAATCCGACCGAAGATCGTATGTGACGCCGATACGCATGCCTGGATGCCCCCTTTATTCCGCCGCCATCGGTTTTTGTTTGTCTTTGCCGAGCGATCCACCCGGGTCCGGATAGCGATAGACCTTCCCCTCGAAATTCTTCAGCAACAGATCATCACCGTCGCGGCCCATGATCATGTCGGGAGCGAGCTGGATCTTGCCGCCGCCGCCCGGCGCGTCGACCGCGAAGATAGGCGTGGCATAGCCGGTGGTATGACCGCGTAGGGCCTCGATGATCTCGAGCCCCTTGCTGACATTTGTGCGAAAGTGGCCGGAACCCCGGATAGGGTCGCACTGATAGAGATAGTAAGGCCGCACACGCCGTTTCAGGAGTCCGTGCATGAGCGGCACGATCACTGCCGGCGAATCATTCACGCCCTTGAGCAGAACAGTCTGGCTGCCCAGCGGGATACCGGCATCGGCGAGCCGTGCGGTCGCTTCAGTAACTTCCGGCGTCAGCTCATTGGGATGCGTGAAGTGCAGGCTCATCCAGAGCGGATGGTGCTTCTTGAGGATGCCCACCAGATTCTTGGTGATGCGTTGCGGCGTCACGGTCGGCATCTTGGTGCCGATGCGAATGAATTCGATGTGTTTGATGGCGCGCAGGCGCCCCAGGAGCCAATCGAGCCTGTCATCACCCAGGGTCAGCGGGTCCCCGCCGGATAGGAGGACGTCGCGGACCTCTTTATGTTCCTCCAAATAGGCGAGAGCCTGCTCCCATTGGCGGGTAGAGAATTGGTATTCTCCGCCGGGATTGCCAACAACCCGGGCGCGCGTGCAGTACCGGCAATAGGTCGAACAGGTACCGGTCGTCAGGAACAGAACCCGGTCAGGGTAGCGATGGACCAGGCCCGGAGCCACCGTGTCATGGTCTTCGCCCAGCGGGTCGTCATCCTCGCCGGCAAGCCGGACATATTCATCCCCGGTCATGATGTGGGTGCGGCGCAGCGGCTCGCGCGCATCGTCCAATCCCATGATGCTGGCATAGTAGGGCGTGATGCCGACCGGCAGCGCGCCTTCGTGGCGCTCGACGGCGCTGCGCTCGTCGTCCGAAAGGCGGAAAACCCGGGACAATTCGGCGAGATTGCGGATGCGCGCGCGCATCTGCCAGCGCCAGTCATTCCATTCGATGGTGGAGGTGTTGGGGTAGAAGCGGCGATAGAACGCCTTAGTCTCGGCACTTACCGGAAACCGCAAGGCGCCGGGACGCGGGCCAGCAGTCCCGATCTTCGGGAGAGTATTTGCGTCCTTGATCTGACCATTCGTGTCCGGCTGCGGGCGGATGGACCGTAGCGGAGGCTTCAGCTCTCGCCGCCGCAATATCTGGAGACTCATCGGTGTCTCACAACCACTCCCGTTGTGCGGTGGACACCCCAGCGGCGTCCGAGCGGACTGCACAACAATACGAGTCGATAATTAGAACGTTGAATCGTTTCGTCAAGTGAAGGGGCGTGAGTACTGGAACAGATGATTGCTTTTTCAATAAAAGGCACGACAAAAAACGGCGAATTCTTGAAGAGCAAGGAAGTGAATACAAGTATTCGCGAGGGTGGTACCACGTGCACCGTTAACGATTGAGCGAATGTATTTTGAGAACAGCCACTTGCAGGCCTTGCGCATGACATGCGCAACCCTTCGAAGCCACACATAAAGTCAAAACATGTGCCTGTCCGAAAAGTCTTCGCGGTGCTTATGACTTCGCGCGCAACGACTCACGCGCATCTGTGAATCGTTGCTGATATTCGATGAACGCTGAGGCGCGAACGCACAGCGCGTGCGGATCGCCGCGACTCACTCTTCGGGTGGTATCGTCATTTCGTGCGGCGGCGTCACGCGATAGAGCGTGATGTGCACGGGTCGCCCCCGTGAATAGTTGAACCCCGAGAGCGCGTCCACCGCCGTTGCATCGGACTCATCCTCAGCCAAGCGGGCTAGGAACGCGGGACGCTGTCCGTCCTCGATGAGAGCGAGGCCGCCCTGCTGCGCGGCGATCTCGGCCGCGTCGAAGCCGTTCGCAAGGTGAGTTTCGGTCCCGATCAGGAATACGGCGCTCGGTTCCGTGTAACCCGCAAGGACCGGAGCGGGATCACCCGGCCGGATATGCGCGGCGACCATCGCGGCTTCACGCGGGCTGACCATGAGCTGGTCGAGGCGGGGAATGACCAGCAGCGTAAGAGCACCCATTGTAACAATCGCAGCAACAACAGATACAGTGATCGCGCGCCGCTTCGATCTACGCAAAGCCAGAATGGCGGCAGCGAGCGCCAAGATGCCGATCACAGCCGCGGCTGCCACCAGATCCCACGTTATGCCGGGGCCATATAGACGAGGAAGCACAACGGTGGCTGTCGCCAACAACCCGGCCCCGAGCAGGAAATGAAGGGAAGAAACGATAGGCATGGCTCGACGACGCCATGTCGGAGCGTCCAACTCGTGCGGCGCCAGAATGAACGCCGCCACGATCATCGCCAGCGCCGGATAGGCCGGCAGGATATAGTTGGGTAGCTTTGTCGGCACGAATTCGATAAGCCACCAGCCGCCCGCCCAGGCCAATAGGAAGCGTCCAACCGATTCTCGATGATGGGCGATGGCAGCGGCCAGCGCCGGCGCGAGAAACAGCGTGGCGGGCCAGAACGTCACTGTGGTCATCAGCAGGTAGTAGCCGGGAGGAAGGCCGTGACTCTCCTGACCGCCGGCCAGTTTGGCACCGAAATCATGTCCCAAAGACTGTTCGTAGAAAGTACCGTGGCTTATGAGGAATATCGCGACGTACCATGGCGCGGCGACCAAGATTGTAAGCGCAATGCCCCACACGGGACGAAGCTTGGCGAGCCAGCGCCACTCGCCCTTCACAATAAGGATCGCGATCAGCGCCAGCCCAGGGATAGCGAGCAGAAGCCAGGCCTTGAGAAGAACAGACACAAGGGTTGCAAGGGCAACGAGAGCAAGTGCGGAATACTTTCTGCGCCACGGTGAATCGGCGAGCACGAGTACGGCAACGATCGAGCCGCAAACACCGGCGATCACAGGTCCCTTGATCAGAATCCCGAGCGTGAATGATAGCCATCCCAGCATGGCCAGCCGGAACGTAATGGGTGGTTGGCTAGGATCACGCGCCAGATAGGCTCTGAGCAGCACGCCCTGCCCCCCGAGCACTGTCGCGAGCAGCACAGCATCGGTCTTGGCGATCTTGGCCTCGGACGAGAGCAATACTGTCAAGCCGAGCAGCAATGCGCTTAGAAATGCTCCTTCAACACCCAAGAATGCGCCGGCGCACCAAAAAGCCAGCATGACGGCAGCAAGAGCGCCCAATAGCGAGGGAATGCGATAGGTCCAAATCTCGGCGCGCGCGCCGCCAGTCAGTGGACTCACGGCCTCGGTGGCTGCTGCCTGGAGCCAGTAGATGCCGACAGGCTTCTTGTAACGCGGCTCGTGTCCGAAGTGGATGTCGATGAAGTCGTGCGTCTCCAGCATCTGCTTGCTAGCCTGCGCAAATCGGCTCTCGTCGCGGTCGAGCGGCGGAATGGTAAAGAACCCCGGCAGCCAGGCGATCAAGCAAATCAGAGACAGGAGCGTCTTGGGACGGCGCCGGATTAGGCCCATTATGCGGCTCGACTTTGCAGTGGCGTCGGTCATGTCCGGGCCTGTTCCAGTTTGGGCCTGCCCTGTATAAGGCGCGCGCATTGGGCAGAAAAGGCGGCGAACCCCGAATGGTGACCGACGCAATCTCCTTCTCTTTGATCGTCGCCATTAAGGACGAGAAGGAGAACATGGCGCCGCTGATCGGCGAGATAGCGCAGGCCATGAGGGGGCGTGATCCGTCAACCTATGAGGCCATCTTCATCGACGATGGCTCGAGCGATGGCACACCGGAAGAACTGGTGCGGCTGAAGCCCGCCTTGCCGGCGCTACGTGTGCTGGTGCATGGCCGTAATCTGGGGAAGAGCGCTGCGCTGCGCACTGGTATCCGCGCCGCCAAGTACCCTATCGTCGTGACGATGGATGGAGATGGCCAAAACGATCCCGCCGACGTTCACATCATGATCGCGCCATTTGCCGAGGGAAATCCGAACCTCGGCATTGTCGCCGGCCAGCGCATCAAACGTCAGGACACGTTCTCCAAGCGTTGGGCCTCGAAGATCGCCAATCCGATCCGGCGCTGGCTGTTGAACGATGGCACGCGCGATTCTGTGTGCGGGTGGAAGGCAATGCCCCGCGATGTGTTTCTGGCCCTGCCCTATTTCGACAACATGCACCGCTTCCTGATCGCGCTGACTTTGCGGGAAGGCTACGAGGTGAAGCTCATCGATGTGAAAGACCGGCTCCGCGCGCACGGCACATCCAAATACACCAACTGGGGCCGCCTGATGGTCGGTATTCCCGATCTCTTCGGCGTCGCGTGGCTCATGCGGCGTTTTCGCGGAGCCGCGCAAACGAGAGAATTATGATGGACAGCATCGCGCATTGGCTGGCGGCAGCCGTCAACCATCCCTATGACATTTGGGACGCCATCGGGTTTCTCGGCGCGGCCGTGTTTGGCAGCCGTTTCATCATTCAGTGGCTCAAAAGCGAAATGGAGGGCCGCAGCGTGATTCCGATCACGTTCTGGTATTGCAGCCTCGCCGGCGCGATGATCAACCTCGTTTATGTCATTCATCTCAAGAGCGTGCCGCTGGTGCTGGGCAACGCCCTCCCGCTCTTTATCTATGCGCGAAACCTGTATCTGACCTACCGCGAACGTGCCGCTTTGGCCCGTGCGGCGGCGTCTTAACTATAACTTCACAAGGCTGCCGCACCCCAGCCCCTGTTTCGCCCCATTGTGATACACTACTTTACGGCCACGGGGTCCGTTTACGGGGAGAATTTCATGTTGCGCCTTATTCCGCTGCTTATTCTGCCGATCGCGATCTACAATCTGTTCGCGCTGGGCGGAAACGTCGCCGGCCACAATGTTCAGGACATGCTGACATCGCCCTTCTCGCTCAGAATGTTTTCGGGCGACGAATGGAAGATCAGCTTCAGCGATTTCCTTCTGTTGTTCGGCGTCGCGCTGCTGTTCGTTGAAGTGGTGAAAGCGACGCGCACGACGTCCAAAGAGATCATCAATCATGGTCTTTCCATGCTGGTGTTCGTGGTCGCGCTCATCGAGTTCATCGTGCTGAAGGGTTTCGCGACCTCGACCTTCTTCTTCCTGACGCTGTTCACGCTATTCGACGTGGTGGCCGGCTACACGATCTCGATCGTCGCCGCCGAACACGATCTGGGCCTGGGAAAAGCCGGAACGGACTAGGTTTCCGGGCAAACTCGCGAAGCCGGGCGGCCTCAAGCGCCGCCCGGCTTGCTTTGCAGGCCAATTCCTATAAATCCCTGCGCCTTGCGGCATGGACAGATGGCCGAGTGGTTGAAGGCGCACGCCTGGAAAGTGTGTAACGGTTAATAGCCGTTCGAGGGTTCGAATCCCTCTCTGTCCGCCACCTCTTTCCGAGGGTCTCAGATGCACCTCTCCCGCTTTCCTCGCCAGCGTTTTGCCCATCTGCCGACGCCGCTGGAACCGATGGAGCGGCTGTCAAAGCATCTGGGCGGGCCGCGGCTGTGGATCAAGCGTGACGACTGCACCGGGCTTTCCAGTGGCGGCAATAAAACCCGCAAGCTCGAATTCCTGATCGGCGATGCGTTGGCGAAGGGCGCGGATACGATCATCACCCAGGGCGCGACGCAGTCGAACCACGCCCGCCAGACAGCCGCGGCGGCTGCTCGATTCGGTCTGGAATGCCACATCCTTCTGGAAGACCGCACCGGTTTCCACTCGCCGGACTACACGCTGAATGGAAATGTGCTGCTCGACCGGCTCCATGGCGCGTATCTCTCCAAATTCGCCGGTGGTACCGACATGAATGCACAGATGGAGACCCTCGCCGCCGATCTGCGCGCGAAAGGCAGGAAGCCTTACATCATTCCGGGCGGCGGCTCGAACGCGGTTGGCGCGCTCGGTTATGCCAATTGCGCGCTGGAACTCGTCGCCCAGGCGAACGAGCGGGGCTTGAAGATCGATCATGTCGTACATGCGACAGGAAGCGCCGGCACCCAGGCCGGCTTCGTCACCGGCCTGGTCGCGATCAATTCCGGCATTCCAGTGCTCGGCATTGGCGTGCGCGCGCCGAAAGAGAAACAGGAGCAGATGGTGTTCGATCTAGCGCAGAAGACCGCGGAGCATCTCAGTGTCCTCGGCATCGTGAAGCGCGAACATGTCGTGGCGAACAGCGACTATGTGGGCCCGGGTTATGGCTTGCCGACGCCGGGCATGGCGGAAGCGGTCAAGATGCTGGCGCAGTTCGAAGGTATCTTGCTCGATCCCGTCTACACCGGCAAAGGCATGGCCGGACTGATCGATCTGGTGCGCAAGGGACATTTCGCGAAGGACAGCGATATCGTGTTCCTGCACACCGGCGGCTCGGCGGGGCTGTTCGCCTATCCCGATGCGTTCGACCTGCCCGCCTATCCATGAGCAAGATCGCCGGTGTCATCGGCGGGATGGGCCCGGAGGCGACGATCGAATTCTTGCGCCGCATCGTGACCGCGACGCCCGCGAAGGACGATGCCGATCACATCCGCGTGCTGGTCGACAACAATCCGAAGATTCCCTCGCGGATCGCTGCGCTCATCGACGGTGCGGGCGAGGACCCGCTGCCGGTTCTCGTTGCCATGGCGCGCGGACTCGAGAAGCAGGGCGCCGATTTCCTCGTCATCCCGTGTAACACCGCGCACTATTATCTGCCCGGGATCGCGAAGGCGGTCTCCGTTCCGGTGCTGGACATGGTGGCGCTAGCGGTCGCGGAGCTCGGCAGGCTCTCACCGAAACCGCGCCGCGTCGGCCTGCTCGCCTCGCCCGCCGTGCAGAAGGTCGGACTCTATGCGTCGCGGTTGGGGGATAGAGGCTTTGAGGCCATGTTTCCTCCTGCTGACGGCGAAGCCTGTTTGCTCGATGTCATTCGCGCGGTGAAAGCTGGCACGCTGACGCCGCAGCACCGGCGCGACTACACCACAATCGCCGCCGCGCTCGATGCCGACGTCTATCTCATCGCCTGCACCGAACTTTCGGTGATCGGACCGCCGGACGGCCTCGGCAAGCCCCATATCGACGCGCTCGACGTCTTGGTGGCCGCGACAATTCGAAAGGCTATTTGAAAATCGCTTTCGGCAGCATCACATGCATGCCCTTGTTGCGGTCGACGATCTCGGTGACATCGAGATCACCAGCGACGCTGACCAGCATATAGGCGTCATCGCGGCTCAGGTGCTTTTCGGCAACGAGGAAATCGACCATCTCGCGCACTGCCTTGTGCGCGGCGATGGAAAGATCGTCGTCGAAGCCCATGGCGATGTAATGCGTTGGCGTTTCCGCGCGTGGATATTTGATGTGCATGTCCTTGCGCACGACGAAATCGAGCGTGCCGATCAGCGAAGTCTCGATCGCGGTCACGTCGACCTCACCATTGCCCTGTCCTGCATGGCCGTCACCGATCTCGAACAGCGCGCCCTTGTTGTAGACCGGCAGATAGAGCGTCGTGCCCGCAACCAGCTCCTTGTTGTCCATGTTGCCGCCGCTGATCGTCGGCGGGGTGGAATCGTAGCGGCCGAAATCCGGCGGCGGCGCGACGCCCATGCTGCCGAAGAACGGATGCAGCGGGATCTCGATGCCCGGTGCAAAATTCGCGACCATGCGCTTCTTGTCGAGCGGAATGATCTTGATCCGCGCATAGGGAAAATCGTCGGTGAGAATTCCCGCGCCGTAGCGAAATCCGTTATAGGCATAGGGAATGGCGAGATCGATTTTCCGGATATGGATTTCGAGTGTGTCGCCGGGCTCCGCGCCTTCGATATAGACCGGGCCGGTCAGGATATGCCCGCCCGGCCCCTTGTCGGTCACCTGCGCGTAGACATCGCGCAGCGCCTGTTCGACGTCGGCCGGTTTCACGCCGGCTTTTTCCAGCCCTGTGGGCGAATTGGTCAGCAATGTGCGGAACCTAACCGTGTCGCCGGATTTGATGTGCAGCACCGGCGCCTTCGCCGCGTCGTAATTGCCCCAGGCCACCGTGTTTGGCGCCGCGTTGAGCGTGAAGCTTTCGGCACGCGCCGCAAGCGGCGCGAGCGCCAGCACCAATCCAATCCAGCGAAGCATGGCATCCCTCGAACCAAAGACGCGCGCATGTTATGTCGCGGGAGCGAGCATTGCCAGTTGGTGAACAGATGAACCGAACCTTCGCGCTGTGGCTGATCGCGGCGATGCTTGGGGGGATTGCCGTCGGGCTCGGCTGTCACGAATGGCTCGCGCCGCCGCAACTCGCGTCGCTGACGGGCGGCCTCGGACTCGTCACGACGATCTTCCTGCGGTTGATCAAGATGATCATCGCGCCGCTGGTATTTTCTACGCTGGTCGCCGGCATCGCACACATGGAAGGCGCCGCCGCCATCGGCCGCATTGGCGGCAAGACGATCGCCTGGTTCATCTTCGCCTCGCTGGTGTCGCTGACCCTGGGCCTGGTGATGGTGCATCTGTTCCAGCCCGGCGTGGGACTCGCGCTCCCCAACAGCGGCAACAGCGAAGTTGCCTCGACTCTATCGCTGACCGATTTCGTCAGCCATCTGGTGCCGCGCTCCATCGTCGAGGCGATGGCGAACAATGAGATCCTGCAGATCGTCGTCTTCTCTTGCTTCGTCGGCACGGCCATCGCCGCAGCCAAGGAGCGCGCGACCGCCGTGCTCGCGCTGGTCGAGCAAATCGCCCAGATCATGCTGCGCATTACCGGCTATGTGATGCTGCTGGCGCCGCTCGCGGTGTTCGCGGCGCTGGCATCCACGGTGGCGACGCAGGGCGCCGGCATCCTCGTCACCTATGCCGCGTTCGTCGGCGGCTTCTATGTCGCGCTCGGCCTGCTCTGGCTGTTTCTGCTAGGCGTGGCGTTCGTCATCCGGCGCGACAATAGGCTGCTCGGTGCGGTTCGCAGCCCGATGCTGCTCGCGTTTTCGACGGCGAGTTCCGAAGCAGCCTATCCACAACTTCTGGAGAAGCTTGAAGCGCTAGGCCTGCCGCGACGCATCGTCAGCTTCGTACTGCCGCTCGGCTATTCGTTCAATCTCGACGGCTCGATGATGTATTGCACCTTCGCAACGCTGTTCATCGCGCAGGCTTATGGCATCGAACTTTCCATCGCCCAGCAGGTCACGCTTCTGCTCCTGCTGATGATCACGAGCAAAGGCATGGCCGGCGTCCCGCGTGCATCGCTGGTCGTCATCGCGGCAGCGCTGCCATACTTCCATCTGCCGGAAGCCGGACTGCTGCTCGTGCTCGCCGTCGATCACATCCTCGACATGGGCCGCAGCGCTACGAACATCGTCGGCAATGCGGTTGCGTGCGTCGTGGTCCAAGCTTGGGAAAGCCGACAGACCCAAGCAGGTCACAAAGGCTAGCGATCATAGCCGGGCAATCTGCCCATGGGCAGACCGCCAGCCTTCGGCTAATGTTCCATCTCCATTTGCCCCAAAGGAGGATTCATGAAACGCCCATTCGCAATCGCCGCTGTTTTCGCGCTGACATTTCCGCTGGCCGGACACGCGGCCGCTGAGACGGTCATCAAGCACAAGGGCCATGGCGAGGTTGTGGTGAAACACAAGCCCGGCCATCCCAATCGCGTGGAAATCATGCGCCCCGCAGAACACAGACCGCACCAGTTCTGGCATCGCGGCGCGTGGGGTGTTCGCATCCATGGACCCGCGTTCCGCTACCCACGTGGCTGGCACGCCCGGCCCTGGGCCATTGGCGCCGTGCTGCCCGCGCTCTTCCTGACCAACGAGTATTTCTACGACGACTACAATACGATCGGCCTGCAGGCCCCCGCGCCGGGGTATCGCTGGATCCGTTATGGCGATGACCTGCTGCTGGTGAACATCCGCACCGGCGAAGTCGAGGACACCGCTTACGACGTGTTCGAATGATTTGATGCAGGGCCGGTAGGCTCCGAGCTGCCGGCCCGGCCATCATGCGTAGCGTTGTCCGAGGGAACCGATCGTCATCCCGAATTCACGCATCGTATCGTCAATGATTGCCTTGACGGTCTTGATGGCGTCAATACGACCGGCAACCTGCCCTGACAACGCGATCGAGGCTTCCATATCGCCGCCAAAATAAAGATCTAGCGCGCGCCTGAACTCTCCCATGACGTTCTCTGGCGGCTCCTTCTCAAAGCGCGTAGTTTTGTCCGTTCGAAGCGCGCGCAGAGCCGGTCCGGGGCCGAAGCGGTTCAAGAAGACGGTATCCGTTTCCTGCGCCGCGAGGATCGCGTCCTTCCAGTTCAGATGAACCGGCGATTCCGCAGATGACACCATTCGGGTGCCCATCTGGATGCCTTCTGCGCCCAGAGCAAAGGCAGCAGCCATGGTGCGGCCATCGACCATGCCGCCTGCCGCGATCACTGGGACGTTCACCTTCTCGCAGACCAGCGGCAGCAGAACCATGCTCGCGACCTCGCGCGGATTCTTGAAGCCGCCACCCTCGCTACCTTCGACGACCAATCCGTCGACGCCGCAATCGATCGCGCGCAGGGCGGTCTTGAGCGACGGGACAACATGGAAAACGGTCAGACCTGCCTCCTTCAGCGGGCCCACAATCTTCTGCGGATCCCCGGCTGAAGTCGTGACGAACTTCACCCCCTGATCGATGATGAATTGGACAATGCCGGGATCGCGCACAAAGGCTAGCGCGACATTCACGCCGAAGGGCTTCGTGGTGAGCTTGCGCATCTTCTCGATTTCGCCCTTCACGGCGTCGAGTTCGCCTGACGAGGTCTCGATGATTCCCATGCCACCCGCGTTCGACACGGCGGACGCGAGTTGGCTCCGTGCGATCCAGCCCATGGGAGCCTGGACGATCGGATATTCGACACCGAGCAGATCGGTGATGCGGTTCTTGATCTTCATTGGAGCTTCTATTCCAGAGGTTGCGGACATTTGCCGGCGGCGCGTACCGGATTGCACGCCGCGATGGCGCCTTGAGGCATCCGCGCTGTGTAAGCGCTGAACCGCATATCGGGCTGCATGTAGTCGGTCGAGACATATTGTGCCCCGGAGGCAAGCGCGGCGTCACGGCGGCGGATATCGTTACTCCGCGCCTCGACGGTATCGGCATCGGCACGCGTGCGCACCAGGAAACCCATTTTCACGTCTTTGGCGATGTGCGCAGTGTCTGTCAGCGCTTCGTTGAGTGTGAGATATGCGGCGGCCGATGAGTCTTCCGGCGCATTCACGAACATGGCGCGGCCCTCGAGCGATTTCCGGTCACCACGGTAGAGCGCGATCTTTGCGCCCTCTTCGTCCAACGCGAGGATGAACTTACCCCGCGACGCAGCAAGGGTTGGCCAGCCATGCTTTGTCACGGCATCGCGCAAGGTCGGATAGGAGCCCTGCACATCATCCGGTGTAATGAGATCCTGCCGATCAAGAACCGAACGGATTTCCGCATCCATGGCGTCAAAGGCCGCAGCGTCAAATTTCAGCGCCTGTGTCTGCTGCGGCAGGGAATCGTCTTTGGCGTTGAACGTCAAAAGGATCGGGACATGGCTCGGGTGCGCGCGCGACCAGCCTTTGAGGATGGCCAGGCAATCGTGCAGCGTCACGCAACTTGAGCGAAAATCGAAATCCTGGACATGCAGCACCTTGAACCCCGGCCTCGACATGTAATCGGAATAACCGTCGGGTAGCGGCAAGCCAGCCAGCGCTGGACCAAAAGGGTGCGCGAACAGGCCTCCTTCCGGATCGTAAGCGACATCGATCTCAATGGCTCGCGCACCGTCATCGAGCTGATCGGTCAGGGACGGATGCGAATAGTCCAGCGCCGGCGCGAGTTTCGGTGCTTTCGCGTTGAGAATAGCGAAGAGCTTCGGATCGATAGCCTGCTTGTAGCTGTTATGCGTGCCGACGGTGAGGATATCGTTGAGATGAAGATCCGATGAATCGCAACCGCCGCAATTCGGGACTTCGGCCGCACATCCAAATAGGCCCAGCGCTATCGCTACAGCCCCCGCGCTCCACAGTGACATCGTGCCCTCCCGCCTGACATGACCTTAGCAAGCGGAAGAAATGGGCGCTATCAGGCCGTCAATCGCCGCTCATGCGCCGCGCCACGGTCAATCCCGCGACCAGCAGGACTACGAAGATCACCATGAAGACGAAGAATAGGATTTTGGCGATGGCAATCGAGGCGCCGGCCACGTTCGTGAAGCCAAGTACCGCGGCAATCAAGCCGATCACCAGAAAAATGAACGCCCATCTGAGCATGCCAATCTCCCAAAGCTGCAAATCCCTATCGGAACGTGCAGAGAATGAGAAAAGTTCCCCGTTACTGGGGCGGTGGCGGTGCCGATAATGTCCAGTTGACGACGTCGGAAAGCACCGGACCCAAAGCGTCGCCGAATGCCCGGACGGCGGCCGGGACCGAATTGGCCGACGCCTGCACTTGATGGACCGAGTTCAGGCTTGCGACGATCTCGCGCCCGCGTGACGGCGCCAGCTTGGATTCAACACGCACCCAGATCGTTGGAATTCCATCCGGCTGATCGTAGCGTGCTTCGAAATCGCGAATCTGCGCCTGAAGAATGTAGTCGGCATGGAAGCCCTCACTGTCGGCCGAAACAGCGGCGATACGCCCGCTTTCCTCGAAAGCCTCCACCAGGGCCTCTTGCACCAGCCGCGGCAGGTGATCCGTCCAGGCCGAATTCGCATAGAAGTCGATGGAATTGTCCGACTGGGTCAGCGCGATGCGGGCACTGTCGAGGTGGTCGGAGATCGTCGCCGTAACTATCGACAGGCTCCAGTTCACTTTGGGACCGGCCGTTGATGCGCCACCGCTGGGCCGCAACACATAGAGCTGTTGAGGCGTCGATAACGGCCCGATGAGGTCGCTGCATCCGGCAACCATCAGCGCACCGGATCCGATGAGAAGGGCGCGCCGGTTCAATGCAAAAGGGTTCTGGCTCATTTGGGTGTGTATCCCTTGTGGCGATCACCGAAGAGAAGCTTGGTCGGCTGACGGTCAAGCTCATTGGAGAAGCGCGTGAGGCTGGCGACAAGACCGCGCGTCTCGCGCAGGAGGTCGGTCAGCTGGTTGAGACCCTCGCCGTTCACGAACGCGTCGGCATCGGACGAAAGCTTGCCGAATTTCTTCACGCTGTCGTCCGCGTCTGCGAGCGTCGGTCCGAGTTTCGCAGAGGCGCTGGCGAGATTCCGGATCGTCGCATCAATCTCCGGTGCATCCTTTGCCAACGGCGTCGTGATCTTGTTCAGATTCCCCGTCACGACATTGAGATTGCCGAGAATTCCGGAGAAGTTCTTCATGTTCTCAGGCGACAGCAGAACGTTGATCTTGTCCGCCGCGTGATTGAGTTTATCGAACAGCTCTGGCGCACTTTGCTCGAGCTGTTGCAAGGTCGACGGCTTTGATTTGATGAATGGAATCTGTCCACGATATGCGGGGACGAGCTCCTGCGATTTCTTGGTGCCGCCACTGATTTCGACATAAGAGCCTCCGGTCAGACCCTGACTTTCGATCGAGGCTTCCGAATTCTGCCGGATATGCAGGTCCGGCTTCACCTGCAGCATCGCGATGACTTTTTGTGGGTCATTGGGATCGAATTTCAGTTCTGTCACGCGCCCGACATCGATGCCGTTGTAGCGAACCGTGGTGCCGTTCCCGAGACCGGTGACCGGGCCTTTGAACGATGTCTGGAAATATTCGTATTCCTGGCTGTACTGCGCACCCGCGAGCCACAGCAGCGTCACGACGACGCCGAGCATACAGATCATGACGAACGCACCGACTGCAACGTAATTGGCTTTTGTTTCCATCGCCTAGTACCTTCTCATGAGGCGAGCGCCGCGCGTCCGCGAACACCTGAAAAATATTCCTGGATCCATGGATCACGATCCTTCCGCAACTCGTCGATCGTTCCGACCTTGATCTTCTTGTTGACCAAAACTGCGATGCGGTCCGTTGTGGCTTTGAGGGTATCGAGATCGTGCGTGACCATGAACACTGTAAGCCCAAGGCTTTTCTGCAGGTCCTTAACCAGTTCGTCGAACTGATTGGCCGAGATTGGGTCGAGGCCCGCCGTTGGCTCGTCGAGAAAGACCAGTTCCGGATCGGCAGCCAGCGCACGCGCCAGTCCAGCGCGCTTCTTCATGCCGCCCGAGAGCTCCGAAGGGAATTTCCGCGCCGCATCCTGCGGCAGGCCGACCATCGAAAGTTTCATCGCGGTCACCTCGTTCATGAGTTCCTGGCTCATGTTTGTGTATTCCCGCAACGGTACCTGGATGTTCTCCGCCACCGTCTGCGAGCTGAACAGGGCCCCTTCCTGGAACAACACGCCCCAGCGCATCTGGACCGAATTCTTCGGCCGCTCGCGATGCGGCGTTGGATCTTCTCCGAACACCTCGATATGGCCTTCGGCAGGTCTATTCAGGCCCACGATAGAGTGCAGCAACACCGACTTGCCTGCGCCGGAGCCGCCGACCACACCCAACACCTCGCCGCGATAAACATCGAGGTCGAGGTGGTCGTGGATAAGATTGCCGCCCATGATGTTGACCAGCCCGCGGACCTTGATGACGACTTCCTCGTTCGCGTTCGCCAAGTCAGATCCCCAATATCGAGAACAGAATGGAGAATCCGGCGTCGACCACGATGACCAGGAACACAGCTTCTACGACCGAGCGTGTCGTCAGCTTGCCCACACTGGCCGCGTTGCGCTCGACCTGCAGTCCCTCGAAGCAGCCAACCAGGCCGATGATCGAGGCAAAGACGACGGGCGCCTTGATGATGACGAGAAACGTATTCATCGAGATCGCCTCGTGAAGCTGGCGCATGAAGGCAGGCACCGTGATCCCCAGATCGAAATAGCACATCACCGCACCACCGATCATCGCCATGATGTCGGCATAAAAGGTGAGGAACGGAAGCGCGATGATCAGACCCATCACACGCGGGAGGACGAGGACATCGAAGGTGTTGATCCCGATGGTTTGTAACGCATCGATCTCCTCGTTCACTTTCATGGTGCCGATTTGGGCGGTGAAAGCCGAACCGGAGCGGCCCGCAATGATGATCGCGGTCACCAGGCCTCCCAATTCGCGCAGGATGCCGACACCGAGAAGATTGATCGTGAAGATCTCCGCGCCAAACCTGCGGAGCTGATCGGCGCCCTGATAAGCCATCACGATACCGATCAGGAAAGCGAGCAGCCCGACGATCGGTAGCGCATTGATTCCGATTTCCTCGACCTGCGTGAACAGCGCCGCCACGCGCAGATTCCCCCGTGGCTGGAAAATGGCTTCCATGAGTTCGATTGTGAACCGGCCGAGATAGCCGAGCATGCGATAGCCCTGCTGCGCCGTCTCGATCGTGCCTTCGCCCAAGTTTTCGAGAACCCGGATCACACCACGATGCTCGGGCATCTCGACAGGCGGCGCATTGTGCTCCTGCTCGATCGCATGGATCAGCGGTGCATAGATCTCAGGCAGGATGAATTCGCTTACACGCTTTCCTGCCCCTTCCAACTCCTGCTTGGTGCGGACAAGAAGCCAGCCGCCAGCGCTGTCGAGCCTGGTAATACCGCTGCCGTCAATCGCGATCTCGGAAAAGCCGCTGATATCGAGTTGGCGCAGGTGTGCGTCCAGCAGTGCGGAGTTGCGTATCGTCCATACCCCTTCCGCGATCAGGCGCCCGATCTTGCCCTGCCGCTCCATGCGGAGGGCAGCGCGCGCGTCAGCGGCGGTGGAATCATGTGTATCGATCATCCCGGAAACACTTTATCTGGCCCCCGCCCGCTGCAACAGCCGGGGAACGCTTGACCCGCAAGCCGAGAGAGGCAAGCTGGCTGGCATGGAACTCTGGGAGTAACGCATGAAACGGCTTGAAGGACGCGTAGCGCTGATCACCGGTGCGGCGAGCGGCATTGGCCGCGCCAGCGCCATCCTGTTCGCCCAGGAAGGCGCAAGAGTGGTAGCCGTCGACCGCGCAAAGGAAGTCGAAGAGACGGCCGCAATGATCAAGAAGGCCGGGGGTACTGCCATCTGGCTATCCGCAGACGTGTCCTCCGAGAAAGATGTCGCAGCGGCTATCGACCGGGCCGTATCCGAATACGGCACGCTCGACGCCCTTTATGCGAACGCGGGGGTCAGCGGCGGCTTCCGGAATTTCCTGGAGCTGTCGGCGCAGGACTGGATGGACGTGCTCAGCGTCAATCTGATCGGGGTCTATCTGGCGATCAAGCACGCCGCTCGCGTGATGGTGCCCCACAACAAAGGCGCCATCGTCTGCACGGCCTCAGTCGCGGGATTGCGCTCCGGTGCGGGCGGCGCACCCTACAGCGCCAGCAAGGCCGGCGTCATTTCGTTGACACAACTAAGCGCGAACCTGCTCGGCGGGACCGGGGTGCGCGTCAATGCGATCTGTCCAGGCATTATCGAAACAGGGATGACCAAGCCGATTTTCGACCGGGCGAAGGAACGCGGCACGGAGGGCAAGATCGGGCAGCTCAATCCGCTGCGCCGCTATGGCCATCCCGAGGAGATCGCGCATATGGCGCTGTTTCTCGCGTCGGACGATTCGTCCTATGTGAACGGCCAGGCATTTCCTGTTGACGGCGGCTTGTCGAGCTCGCATCCCGTGGCGGGTCGTTGGGGGTGAAACCAATCAGGGGGCAACGATGTTCTTCGGGCTGACACCTTTCACATTCTTTCATGTGCTCATCACGCTGGTCGGGATTGCTTCCGGACTGATCGTTCTGTTCGGCATGCTGGGCAACCACCGGATGAACGGCATGACGGCGACGTTTCTGGTGGTCACTGTCGCGACGAGCGTGACGGGGTTCCTCTTTCCGATCCACGGGCTCACGCCGGCACTGATCCTCGGCATGATGTCGATGGTGGTTCTCGCGATAGCGATTGTGGCGCGCTACGCCTTTGCAATGCGCGGCGCTTGGCGCTGGATCTATGTCGTCACGGCTGTCGTCGCGCAATATTTCAACAGTTTCGTCTTGGTAGTGCAGTGCTTCCTGAAAATCCCCTCGCTGCACGCGTTGGCGTCGCAAGGCAACGAACCGCCTTTCGCGATTGTGCAGGGCACCGTCCTCCTATTCCACGTCGTGATCGGGTACCTTGCGGTAAGACGCTTCCGGCCCACCTAGTCGAGCGGACCGAGCGCCATCAGCGCATAGGTGGCGAGCCAATGCTCGCCCATATAGTCGCCCGCGACATGTGGCAGAGAAGCAGCGATATGACGTTCCGCAGCTTCGTGAAGGACGGTCGCGCGCATATCGCCTTCCAAAGAACGCGCTATGCGACGCATGCACCAGGCGCGGCTGAGATTGGTGCCGTCGAGATGCGCGATCTTGCCGTCGCTGCGATCGCTGACGGTCGCCGGCGTGAGCAGGGACTTTGGCAGCTGCTTCGTCAGATCCGGCAGGAAGGCCCCAAACCACTGCACGAATTCCTCAGGCAGCAATAAGACCCGCATGCACTCAGCTTCGACCAGAGTGCCGGAAAGGAAGTCGTCGCCGCCCGGCTCCCAGGCCGGCGCATTGCGGTCTGCACCGAACCAATCATGCGCGCGCCTTATCATAAGAGTCTTGAGCGCCGCATTGCCGACGACTCGCGCATACTCTTCCGTCAATATCAGCGCGAAGGCCGTGTTGCCATGCGTGCCCGCGCGGATCGGATAGGTGAGCTTCGGCAGGAACTGCATAAGCCGCGCGACAAATGCATCTTCGAGCGGCCTGAGCGCCTCGGACCCAGTACGTCGAATTTCCGCCGCCAGCATGAGCATCCAGGCCCAGCCATAAGGCCGCTCAAACCCAGCACTCGATGGCCGCGAAAGATAGGCCGCTTCGACGCCAATCTTCTCTTCCGTAAACGATTCCAAGAACAGCCTGTCGATATTTGCTCTTTGCTCCATCGCCGGGAACAGGCGTCTCAGCCGCGCCAGCAGCCAGTAGGAATGCACGCAGCTATGCCAGTCGAAACTGCCATAGAAGATCGGGTGCAGATCGCGCGGCGTGCGCGCATCGCTCGCGTCATTGAGCACGTGATCGAGCTTGTTGGGAAATTCCTTGGTGACATGACCGAGCGCGATCTGTGCGAAGCGATCTGCGAGAGCCTGGGTCAAACGCGCATCCATCAAGTCACCTGTGGAAGACGAACAGTGCCATCAGGGCCGTGTTCGCGAACAGAAGCAGGAAAGCCGTCGGCGCCTGCACCTTGATGACGGCGTTGCGGTCCTTCAACTCCAGCACGGCGGCGGGCACGATATTGAAATTTGCTGCCATCGGCGTGAGCAGCGTTCCGCAGAACCCAGAGAGCATGCCGACGGCCGACATGATCACCGGATCGCCGCCGAACTTGCCGACGATCAGCGGCAACCCGATTCCGGCCGTCATCACTGGGAAAGCGGCGAAAGCGTTGCCCATGACGATGGTGAACATCGCCATGCCAGTCGTGTAGACGACGACAGCGACCAAGGGCTCGGTCATCGGGATATAGCCGGTCGCAAGCTGCGCCACGATCTTTCCAACTCCAGCGATGGCGAAAATTCCGCCCAGCGCCGCGAGCGCCTGCGGCAGCACAGCTGCCCAGCCGATGGCGTCGACCAGCCGCCGCCCTTCCCGCATCGCCGTTGTGATCGGCGCACGAAGCAGCACCGTCGTGAATGCAAGACCGACAACGGCGCCAATTGCGAGCGAAATCAAAGTCACCTGCTTGGGATCGACCATTGGCGCTCCATTCGCCTTCACAAGGGGAAGGAGGAATGTGCCCGCCAGCGTGATCGCAGGAATCGTCAGTGCGGGAAGGAACAAGCGATTGCCCAGTTTTGCCGCGGACTGCGTGCGCGCTTGTTCGTCCGTCGTCGCGACCGGTGCCGGCCTCACACCCATGACTGCAAGCACGGCCAGAACGATCACAAGCAGACCGTTCGCGATATCGGGAAGACGCGATCCGGCGCCGACAAGAACAGCAAAACAGCCCCAGAACAATGCGCTGCGCCAGCTTCGATCCAAAGCATGGCTGACGGCGAAGGCCGCGAACATCACTCCCAAAAGCACGTAGACCGCATCCAGCCCGATCATACGGGCTTCCTTCGTGCGAGACGGCGATCAAGAAGCCACAGCCGCGTGGCATGGATGAAGAACGCCATGATCGCTGTCGGAATCGCCCAGACCGCGAGCTGCGGCGGCGTTACGATGATTCCGTTCTGCTCCAGGAAGCCCTTGATCAAAAGTATCGAACCGATGGCAACAAAGACATCCTCACCGAAAAATACGCCGATATTGTCGACTGCGGCAGCGTTGGCGCGGATATGGTCGCGCATTACCGGATCAAGCGGCCCGTCGCGTTCAGCCGCCGCTTCCGCCATCGGCGCGACCACTGGACGGACCATCTGGGCATGGCCGCCCAGCGCGGTCAGCCCCAGTGACGCTGCAACCTGGCGGATGAACATATAGGCGATCAGCACGCGCCCTGTTGTAGCGCCACGCAGGCGCAAGATTAGCGTGCGCGCGCGTTCGCGAATACCTCCGCGCTCCAGCAATCCGATCACCGGCAGCACAAGCCACGCAATGGCGATGAAGCGATTGGCGACAAAGGCATGTCCCAGCATCGCGATCACACCGAGGATATCGATACGCGCAAGGAGCCCTGTCGTGATCGCCGACGCGACCACCACGGCCAGCGGGTTCAGCCGAAGCGCGAAACCAATGACGATGACGGCGACGCCCGCAAGAACCAGCATGCCCGCTCCCTCGAACGGACGCACTACACACTGGACGGCGGCGGCTTACCAGACCTGAACGCGATCCTTCGGCGCGAGATAGAGCTTCTGACCCGGCTTGACGTTGAACGCCGGATACCACGCATCGAGATTGCGCACCGTGTCGCCGCGATATTCCGCCGGCGCGTGACCGTCGGTGAGAATCTGCTGGCGCAGCGCTTCCTCGCGTTCCTTCTCCCGCCAGCTCTGCGTGTAGGCGAGGAAGAAGCGCTGGTCGCCTGTTAGGCCCTGAAACACAGGCGCCGGCTTTCCGTTCAGCGACAGAACATAGGCATCGTGCGCCGCCGACAGGCCGGCGACATCGGCGATGTTTTCGCTGAGCGTCTGCTTGCCGTGAACATGCAGATCCGGGAACGGCTTGTAGGCGTCGAACTGCGCCGCAAGCTGCGCGCCGGACGCCTGGAAATGCGCGAGGTCTTCCGGTGTCCACCAGTTCGCGAAGCGGCCCTGCGCATCGAACTGGCTGCCGGAATCGTCGAAGCTGTGGCTGATCTCGTGACCGATCGTGGCGCCGATGGCGCCGTAATTGATCGCCGCATCGGCATCGGGATCGAAATACGGCGCCTGAAGGATCGCGGCCGGGAAGTTGAGCGCATTGGCGAGCGGCAGGTTCACCGCGTTGACTTCCTGCGGCACCATCGCCCACTCGCCGCGATCGACTGGCTGATGCAGCTTGGCGAGGTTGAGCTTGTATTCGAACATCTCGGAGCGCTTCAGATTTCCCAGCGCGTCACCGCGCACGATGTCGAGCGACGAATAATCCTTCCATTTGTCGGGATAGCCGACGCCGACACGCAACGTCGAAAGCTTCGCCAACGCCTTTTCCTTCGTCTTCGGCGACATCCAGGCGAGTTTCGAGATGCGCGCGTGATAGGCGGCGAGCAGATCCTTCACCATCGCCTCGATCTTCGCCTTGGCCGACGGCGGGAAATGCTTTGCGACATAGAGCTTGCCGACGACCTCGCCGAGATTGGCATTCGTCGAGTCGATGGCGCGCTTCCAGCGGTCGCGAATCTTGGGCGTGCCGTTCAGCGTCGTTCCGTAAAACGCAAAGCGCTCGTCGACGAAGGCTTTCGGCAGGACTCCCGCGAAATGCTCGATGACGTGATAGGTGAGATAGTCCTTCCACACCGCCACCGGCTGGCTCGCAACCAGCGCGGATTCTCCGGCGATGGCGTGCGGATGCCACGCGATGAAATCCTGCTGGCCATCGAGGGACGCTGCCTTGAAATAGGCATCCCAGTCGAGGCCAGGCGCCTTGGCGGCGAAGTCGGCGCGCTTCCAGGGATTGTTCGCCTTCTTGACGTCTTCCGATTCCTCGCGCGTCGCATGCGTGTTCGCGATCCTGGTTTCAAGATCGAAGATCGCCTGCGCCTTTTTGTCGGCATCCGCGATACCGGCCAGCTTCAGCATGGCGGCGATATGCGCGCGATACTTGGCGCGGATGGTGTCCATCTTCGCCGACTTCTGGATGTAGTAGTCGCGGTCGGGCATGCCGAGGCCACCCTGCAGCACATAGGGCACGTTGTGCGCCGGGTCCTCGAAAGCCTGACTGATCCAAACGCCGAAGATGTGATCGGTATAGAAATTGGTCGAGTTCAGCGCATCGACATCCGCGCGCAAATTCGAGCCGAGATAGGCCGAGAGCGAGCGCTTGTCGGAAATTGCGTCGATCTGCGCGAAGTCATCCTTGAGCGGTGAGAGCGCCTTTTTGTTGATCGCGGCCTCGTCGAGATAGCTTGCGTAATAATCGCCGACCTTCTGCGCGTCCGAACCATGCGCGGGATTGGCCTTGGCCGCGGACTGGATCAGCTCGCGCACCTGTTCGCGCGTCTTCTCCACCAGGATTTCGCCGGGACCGTAGCTCGCCTTGTCGGCGGGAATTTCCGTCTTCTTGATCCAGGCGCCGTTCGCATAGGCGAAGAAATCGTCGCCGGGCGCGACGCTGTGATCGATGCCCGCGAGGTCGATGCCGTGGCTCATCGGCGCACTCTGCACGACGGCGAGGCTTGCGGAAATCGCGACAAGAATTGCGGCGGATACGGCAATACGGTTCATCTTAAGTCCCTGTTTCGATACCCAGCACCCTCACCCTTCGACAGGCTCAGGGTGAGGAAAATTGAATAAGCCCTCATGCTGAGCCCGTCGAAGCACGAGCTTGCCGAAGGGTGACGGATCGCGACCCTAGCGCCCTCCCCGGCGCGATAGAAGACACGGCGGCTATTGGCGATTTCCAGTAGCGGTCAAAACCCTGTGACAATCCCTCCGGACACACCAAAAGGTAGACCTGCCCATTTGAACCGCATGTTTCCAGGGGGTGGGGGGTGACTCGAAAATTTGGGTTCAACCTCCGTTTTCCGCCGAAAACCGCGCGCATACAGAAATTCTGTACAGAACGCGGCCTTTTTTTTTCGAATTTCGCAAATCGAATACCGCGCGCCATCGCAAGGCCTTGTTGCGCCGAAACAAAGTGCGTCCTTCGCGCGCGCCGCGGACGCCCTATCCGCGACCTGCTTGTACAGAACCGCTGTACGAATTTTTCGCATCCGCTTCCTCCTTTCGCCGAACCGCGAGAGATGGGAAGCGCAAATGCGCATTCAATCCGCGCGATCCGCATGGGCCTTATGCGCGCCGAAGCTATCGAACAGCGCGCGAATCATGCCTCAAAGTCAGAGACATTCTTTCGGTGCGGCTCCGATGCTTCCGACATACGCCGCGCTGCAGCTTGTTCTCGCAATCTCTTCCTGTTGCTGGCTTCCACTACGGAAGGAGTTCTCCCGCTCCTTGTCATGTCGCGAGAGTTTTCCTTGTGCGTCCCCGGCACAAGGTGATTTGGGTTCATGCAGAGGCGGTTATGGCATTTGTGACGAAGTACGACGCCGGCAGGCACTGGCCTCTTCACCTTGATGTAAAAGCGCCGGTAATTCGCATGTTTGTAAGTTGTGCGGGAGAACCAACATTCATTGGGCTTCAGGTTAGTTCCAAGGCAGAGCGCCTGAAGGTTGCAGGGCAATTTTTCCCAACGCACAAGACGTGAAGCCACCGGTTTTAGTGCTTTCGCTTGCGCTCGAATTTCAGCCTGGCGCTTCGCTCGGTTCACAACCATTTCGTTCCATAACCTGTCGTGTTCCGCCTTTGACACTATGGCGAAATACGCCGCATCGGGTTCGACTTCTCTCCGAGCCGCAAATTGGTGCGAGTAAATGCGCGCGATACTTCGCGGTCTTTTTGGATCCCAATTCTTGATGACGAGCTTTGTTTCGATAACCTCACTCACCCCGTCGTGATCGCCCATGAAACCGAGGTCAGCGAGCAACTGATTCTTGGATCGTCTCCGAAACGCGGCGAGGTCGGATGCGGACAGGTCGTCGCCCGCTGTGCAGGTCAAGAATTTTGCGCCCCGAAAAACGTAGAGCTCCATCGAAATCCCGCATTGGTATAGACACGCTGGCTTAGTGTAAGGGAATTGGAATCACGGTGACAGGGGAAATTGTCCCTGTCCGCGACGATGCGGCCGGTCAAAAGCGCGTGAGACCGTTGCACATCGCTGCAGGCAATGTGCCACACTCGCGTGACCAAGAGGCGGGGAAACGATGTCCAGAAAATCCGGTTTGACGATCTTGAGCGCGGCGTTGCTTGCGGCCGCTGGCGCGAGCCTGTGCGCAGCGGCGGATCAGCCCAAGCCGCAATATGGCAAGTGGGGCTACGACTCCGCCGGCATGGATGCGAAGACCAGGCCCGGCGACGATTTCTTCCGCTACGCCAACGGCACCTGGCTCGACAAGGCACAGATCCCCGCTGATAAGCCCGCCGTGTCATTCCGCCTGCAGATGACCGATCGCGCCGAGGGCCGCATCCACGATCTGCTCGAAGCGGCGAAGGACAAGGCGCCGGCTGGCCTCGAAGGCAAGGTTGGCGCGTTCTATCACGCGTTCATGGACGAGGCGCGCGTCAATGCGCTTGGTGCAAAGCCGCTCGACCCGCTTCTGAATGACGTTCGTGCCGCCAAGACGCGCGATGCGCTGGCGGGGCTGATGGGCCGCAACAATGCCGATCTGGACGCTTCGCTGTTCAATTTCTACGTCGACGTCGATTTGAAAGATCCGAAGCATTACGCCGTCTATCTCGGCCAAAGCGGCCCCGGCCTGCCCGACCGCGACTATTATCTGAAGTCCGATTTCGCAGCGCCCAAGGCGAGGTATCAGGCTTATGTCGCGCAGATGCTCATGCTCGCAAACTGGCCGGGCGACAGAGCAAAGGACGTCGTCGATTTCGAGACCAAGATCGCGAACGCGAGTTGGACCAAGGCCGAGCAGCGCGACGCCGACAAGGTCTACAACCCGATGAGCATCGCCGAGCTTGAGAAAGCCGCCCCCGGCTTCGCGTGGAAAGCGATGCTCGCGCAGGCGGGACTTTCCAAAGCGAGCCGCGTCATCGTCGCGGAGAAAACCGCGGTGCCGAAGCTTGCGGCGATCTTCGCGTCCACGCCGGTCGAGACGATCCAGGCGTGGCAGGCGTTCCACATTGCCGACAACGCCGCCCCGTATCTGTCAAAACCCTTCACAGATGCCTATTTTGATATGCACGACAAGACATTGTCGGGGCAGAAGGCGCAGCGCGTGCGCTGGAAGCGCGCGATCACGGCGGTGAGCGGTGGCGATTTCCTGGTCGGCGATCGCTTCGGGACTTACGGCACGATGGGCTGGGGCGTCGGTCAGCTTTATGCCGCAAAATACTTCCCGCCCGAGGCCAAGGCGAAGATCGAGGCGCTCGTCGTCAACCTCAAGGCGGCTTATCGCGTGCGCCTGCAGAACCTCGACTGGATGAGTGCTGCGACAAAGGTTCAGGCGCTGAAGAAGCTCGACACCTACACGATCAAGGTCGGTTATCCCGATCATGCGCGCGACTATTCCAAGGTGGCAATTACGGCGAACGATCTTCTCGGTGACGTACGCAGCGCAGGCGCGGCCGACTGGGCGTTCTACAGCGGGCGCCTGTTCTCATCGGTCGACAAGAGCGACTGGGCGATGACGCCGCAGACCAACGATGCGTATAACGGCAATCTCCGTGACATCGCATTCCCGGCCGGCATTCTCCAAGCGCCGATGTTCGACGCCGCCGCCGATCCCGCGATCAACTACGGCGCCATCGGTGGCGTGATCGGGCATGAGCTGACGCATGGCTTCGACGATCAGGGCCGCAAGATCGACGCGGACGGTGCGCTGCGCGACTGGTGGACGAAGGACGATGCTGCCAAGTTCGAGGCGCGCGCCAAGATGCTGGGCGCGCAATACGACGCGTTCCAGCCGATCCCGGGCGTGCATGTGAAGGGCGCGCTGACCATGGGCGAGAACATCGCCGATCTCGGCGGGCTTACCTTGGCGCTCGATGCCTATCACGCCTCGCTGCACGGCAAGCCCGCGCCGGTGATCGACGGGCTGACCGGCGACCAGCGCGTGATGCTGGGCTGGGCGCAGGCCTGGCGCGGCAAGGTCACCGACGATTTCGTGCGCAAGCAGGTGGTGAGCGATCCCCATTCGCCGCGCCAGTTCCGCGTCAACGGCGTCGTGCGCAACCTTGACGCCTGGTACGCGGCGTTCAACGTCAAGCCCGGCGAGAAGCTCTACGTCGCGCCGAACAAGCGGGTGAAGATCTGGTAGCCCTTCGAGGCTCGCTCCGCTCGCATCTCAGGGTGACGCACTTTGCTGAATTCGTCATCCTGAGGAGCGGCCCGGCTTTGCCGGGGCGCGTCTCGAAGGATGGCGGCGGCGTCTACACGAGCAATCACCCCTCCACATACTCATACTCATGCTGGCCGTCCCGGACGGTGAGCGTGCGCTTGCCCGCCTTCGACCCGATCACGAATTCGAATCCGTCCAGCGATGGATCGATGGTGAACATCGAGACCGTGCCGTCATCGTTCTTGCGCGTCGCGACGTGGCTGGTCCAGCTGCCGAAATCGAACACCACGCCGTCCTTGTCGTGGCCGACGTTGATGAAGCCGAGCTCGGAATTGGTGTAATGCGCCGCAAGACCCTTCGCGATATCTGGCGCGGCGGGAACGACGAGATGCGTCCGCTGCTCGGCGATCTCCGCCTTGATCCGCACCGCCTGCGCAGCAACATCGTCCGCGGCTTCCGGCTTTCCATCGTAGAGGATTTCGAGCACACGGCGCATGAAGGGCCGCAGCATCAACTGCCCGGTATCGGAATTGGACAGAAACACCGCGCCGACTTGGGCATCGGGGATCGCGATCCAGTCGCTCTTGTAGCCGCCCAGGCTTCCGCCGTGATGAACGACCGTGACACCCCAGGTCGAATCCGTCATCAGCCCCATTCCGTAGAACGCGTTCTCGCCTACCGGCACGTTCGGCTTGCGGCGCTCCAGCAGATTCTTTTCCGACACGAAGCGCTTGCCGTTGGGGAGCACGCCACGCGCGAGTTCGTCCCCGACATATTTGATGACGTCATGGGATGACGACCACGCGCCGCCGGCCGGACGATAGGGCACGATCGTATAGTTCAGGTCCATGCTCGCCACGGCCGGCTTGCCGTCAATGTTGTAGGCGTGGGGGCTCGCGTGATCGCCGGAAAGCGCACGCGCATAGTCGAAGGTCGTCTCGTTCATGCCGAGCGGATCAAAAATCATGCTCTGCATCGCCGCATCATAGGCCGCGCCGATCTCCATATCGGGATGGACGATATGGCCGCCGATATAGCCGGCCGCGGTCGCCATCAGATTGTTGTACTGGAACACCTCGCCGAACTTGCTGGTCGGCTCGGTCGCGGCGAGCTGGTCGAAGGTCGTCGTCGCCGGCGTGGTGCGCGGCGTATTGAAGATCCAGTCAAAATCCTTGCGCGGCAAACCGGTGCAGGCGCAGACGAGATCCTTCATCAGCACCTTGCTCGTCGTGTCCGCGCTGCCGAGGCGGAAAGTGGGATACACATCCGTCACCTTCTGGTCCCAGCGGAGCTTGCCCTCGTCCACCAGCCGCGCGAGCAGCAAGGTCGACATGCCCTTGGTGTTCGACGCGATCATGAATAGCGTATGCGCATCGACGGGTTCGGGCTTGCCCAATTCGCGCACGCCGATGCCGCCTTCGTATACGACCTTGCCGTGATCGACGATCGCGACGCCCGCGCCGGGAATGCCCAGCTGCTGCATGCCGGTCCGCACGAATGATTTGAGCGCCTCGATCCGCGCGGCATCGAAGGGATGCGCGGTCTTCCCCGCGAAGGTTTCGCGCGTGTAGCCCGACGGGCGAAGGCTCTGGAGCATCAGGCCGAGTGCGGCGCCGCGCTTCTCGACCGTTGCCTGCTTGCCGTCGAGGATCATGACCTCCCATTTCGATCCGCCGCGCTGCGCGATCGCCTGGATCGCGGCCTTCTCGTTCGGCGAGGTTTCGTAATCGACGACTTGCCGCTCATCCCAGCCGTTGCGCCCGGGGCGCGCGGTGACAAGCTGCACCTTGCGGTGTGCATCGGGGCGATACATCGCCCAGGCCTTCGCCGCCGCGTCGGAAGCGTCCTTCGCCTCGCCGATATCGGCGATGACAAGGAAGGTGTCGTTTTCAACCGATCTGGCAACGACATAGTTGCGGTGCGGCGTGAGGGCCCAGTCCTTGGCCAATGTGAACGTGGCACCGGAAGGAGTCTTTTCGGGCGTATCGACGCTCACGGGCTGCGTGGGCGGAGGAGAAGCTGCCGCAAAAGCGGGTGCAGACAATTGAGCGGCCACGAGTGCCGCGATTAGCCAGGAACGCATGAGACTTCCCTTCCAGACAGACGCCGTGAACATTCTAAGCCTTGCGGCGCGGACACGCCAAAGGGCGGATTCCACGCACGTCCCGGCTTCTTTTTTCTCACCGTCCGCGGGCAGACCGCCCCTGGGCTTTCGACGCTACGGCAGCGAGCAACATCCGGGATGAACCGGATAAGCCGCACCTTTGCTTCGCCTCGGACTTCGTGAAACGAGCGGAGGCTGTTCGCCGGCACTATTCGGCCGCGCGAGACAGGCTCATCCCTCGCTTCACACGGATGCGCGCAAGCTCGCCCCCTCGCCCTGTATGGGCCTACGGATATTGTGTTTCGGTCCCATTTGTCGGAGATGCCCTCTCCCTCACCATGGCCGGGCTACCGGCATGGTGAATAAGGGAAGAGCCTTGAGGCTGCGATCACCATCCGCACCGCGCCTATTTTCCTGTCGCGGGTCTTGCCGCATCGCGCTGCATTTGCGCGATCATGCCTTCGAACAGCACGGCGTCATTCTTGCGCCGCAGCAGGCGCGCGGTGGCGGCGCGTTCTTTCCAATCGGGTGCTTCCGCGGCTTGCGGCGGCGATATCGTGCGGATGCGGGTCTTCGGCCAGAATTTCAATTCGAATGCTCCAAATGCTTGCCGGTATCTGCGTAGTCACGGCGAAACGCTTCGCGACCATTACATCGACAGATGTTCGCTCTGCAGAAAGGCGCGCAGCCGCGTGCCATCGACGGCCCAAACTTCACCCGCCTTGTCCTTCGGGCGAACGAAGGGGCGCGTATCGTCCTCGCGCTGCGGCTCGGCAGCGCAGAATTCGCGGAACAGACGCTCGATCTCGTCCTCGAATTTCGGCGTGATCTCATGGCCTGAGCGCGCACGGCGCGTGCGCATCGCGCGCATGACCGACCAGCGGCGCTTGCCGCCCGGGCTTTCCTCCAGTACGGCGATCAGGTCCAGCAGCAGCGCGCGGTCATAAAGGGCACGAACCCGCGTGCGCGGCGCGCGGCGAACCGGCTGCTCAAAGACGTCACTCTCGCTCATTTGCCCTCCGAGGCGCTCACGGCGTTGCGGAATCCCAATACCCAGCGCGCGCGGGCCGGATCGGATGCGTGGGGATTGAAGCTGGCGATATTCACGTCACTGAGCTGTTTGGGTCCATCCGCGAGAACGCGATGCGCCGTATTCCAGCCATCCGCCTCGATGCGGCTTAGGCGAAAGGCCTGATTATCTTTGCTCATCTCTGTTGTCCGTTCAAAAAGCGCAAGCGGCTGCGCCGCTCGAATTCCCGTCGAAACCAAATCGTGACGCCGGGAGGGTGTCGCCCTCCCGGTACGAACGCGTTCGGCTTGTTGGCGTGGTTCGCAGATCGCGAAACGTCAGACGCCGGTCCAGTCAGCACCAGGAATTGCGGGCAAACCGGCGGCTTGTCAGCATATAACACCTGAGACGGGCAATTACATCAGCGCGGCAGCAAAATAACCCAAGAAACGCGCTTTTCGAGGCTATTCCTGTTTCGGGCCGGTTATCCCGCTTGACAGATACATAACTCTCTGGTTATGCATAAATCCATAACCAGAGAGTTATAGATTAAATGCCGGCTGTGCACGACAATCTGTTCCGCACCCTCGCCGATCCGACGCGGCGGGCGATCTTTGAGCGGCTGTGCCGCGACGGCGAGCAGACGGTCGGCGCGCTGACGGCGCGAGCCAAAGTCTCGCAGCCCGCCGTCTCGAAACATCTCGGGGTGTTGAAGGAAGCGGGCCTTGTGCGCGATCGCCATCAGGGCCGCCAGACGCATTACAGCGCGCAGTTCTCAGCACTCGCGCCGCTGATCGACTGGACGAGCCAGATGGCCGGCTTCTGGCAGACCAAGTTCGATGCCCTCGAAGACCTTCTGAAAAGGATGGACCAATGAACACCGACACGGAAACGCGCTCTGTCATTGTCGAGCGGGAATTCCCCTGTCCGCCGGAGAAACTCTGGCGCGCACTCACCCAACCGCATCTGATCGAGGAGTGGCTGATGAAGAACGATTTCAAGCCGGATATGGGCCACCGTTTTCATCTCCGCATGGAGCCGCAGCAGAGCTGGAACGGCGTTATCGATTGCGAGGTGGTCGAGATCGATCCGAACAGAACGCTTTCCTACACATGGGCCGCGATGGGCGTCGGCACCGCCGTCACCTTTACGCTCACGCCGACTGCCGCCGGCACGCATCTGCGCGTGGAGCAGTCGGGCTTCGGGCGCGACCAGGCGCAGGCCTATGCGGGCGCAACATATGGCTGGAAAAACTTTCTCGGAAAGCTGGACCAACTTCTGGCGCGGCCAGATTGAAGGAGGTTCTCAATGGGTTTCAACGGGTGGATGCGGCAGTTTCACCGCTGGATGTCGGTTCTGTTCGTGATCGTCGTCGGCGGCATCTTCGCCGCGCTCGGCAGCGGACATCAGCCGGTGCAATGGGTGTATTACTTGCCGCTGCTGCCCCTCGCTTTGCTCGCGCTCACCGGCATCTATCTCTTCGTGCTACCTTATGCGCTGAGATCGCGCAGGGGCTGACGGTATGAAAAAGAGCGATGCGAAAGACGCAAAGGGCTCCTCTCCCTCCAAGCAGATCGATGCGCGGATCAGGGAGCTCGGCGATTGGCGTGGCGAAATGCTCGCGCGCATCCGTGCGCTCATCAAGCAGGCCGATCCCGCTGTCGAAGAGACCTGGAAATGGCGCGGCGTTCCGGTGTGGGAGCATGACGGCATCCTCTGCACCGGCGAGACCTATAAGGCCGTCGTGAAGCTGACTTTCGCCAGGGGCGCGGCGCTGCCCGATCCGGCGCGCTTGTTCAATTCCAGCCTCGAAGGCAATGTGCGCCGCGCCATCGACATACGCGAAGGCGATGAATTCAACGAGAAGGCGCTGAAGGCTCTCATCCGCGCCGCGGTGGAGCTCAATTTGAGAAAGTCGAAGAAGAGAGCGCCTGCGCCCAGACGCAAACAGGCGTGAGGCGCCGGCCGGGCCTATCCTAGCCACCGCTCATGAATTAACAGGACAGAAAATTTGTGTGGCAAACTTCGCCGCTTGCGCGCACTATTCTTTCGTTAGCGGATCGCAGAATTCGCTCGGGAGGAAGTCATGGCTCTGGTTCATCATCACGAGCCGGATCGGGCCCACGATTTGGCGCTGGTTGCACTGGCCCTCGTCGTGTTCGGGATCATTGCGGCATCAGTGCCCGTTTTGAAAATGTGCGTGGACGGGGTGTTCGCGGTTTTTCAGTAAGAGTGCGGACCAAGACGCAGCAGTTCGCGATTCCATTTCGCGACTCAGGGAATAGTTCCCTTCGCGGACAAAATACCGCGCGGCCCGCCAAAAATATTGCAGTTGCGAAGAACGCGCCGGTCGTGTCGGATTGCGCGCTTGATTACAGCCGCACGCCCGGACCCATTTCCAATGAATTTTCGCAACGTGTTTTGTGTGCTCCTGAGTTTCACTGTCTTCTCTCTTGCCGGATGCAGCCAGCCTCCCGCGAAGCGGCCTCCCCCAGATGTCGGCGTCGTCGTCATCAAGACAGAACCGGCGCAACTCTCGGCGACGCTTCCGGGCCGCACGGAACCTTACGCTGTATCGGATGTGCGTCCGCAGGTCGGCGGCATCCTGAAAGCGCGCCTGTTCACCGAAGGCGCGCTCGTCAAGCAGGGTCAGCCGCTCTATCAGATCGACCCCGCGCCTTTTAAGGCGGCGTATGACAACGCCGCGGCGGTGCTGACGGCGGCGAAGGCGAAAGCCGCACGCTATGCCGCGCTGATGAAGCAAAGCGCTGTTGCACCGCAGGACTATGACGACGCGGTCGCCGCCTACAAGCAGGCGCTCGCCAACACGGAGACGGCGCGCATCAATCTCGGCTACACGCGCATCACTGCGCCAATCGGCGGCCGCATTGGGCGTTCATCGGTGACGCCGGGCGCGCTGCTCACCGCCGACCAGACGACCGCGCTCGCGACCATCCAGACGCTCGATCCGATCTATGTGGACATCACGCAGTCCTCAAGCGAAGTGCTCGCGCTCAAGCTCGCGGTCTGGCACGGCAGCATCAACCAGCAGGCGCGCGACGCGCCGGCGACGCTGACCCTGGACAACGGCACGCAATATTCCGAGGCCGGACGCCTGCAGTTCAGCGAAGTGACCGTGGACCAGACGACGGGCGCGGTGACGCTGCGCGCGATCTTCCCCAACCCGAACGACATACTTCTTCCGGGCATGTTTGTGCGCGCGACTGTGCTCGAAGGCACCGAGCAACGCGCGATTCTCGTTCCGCAGCAGGGTGTCGGGCATAACGAAAAAGGCGATCCCACGGCGCTCATTGTCGACGCCAGGAACATCGCGCGGCTGCGCCTTCTCAAGACCTCGCGCGCCATCGGCGACAAGTGGCTGGTGACCGATGGGCTGAAACCTGGCGACAGGCTGATCGTGGAAGGCCTGCAAAAAGCCGTGCCGGATGCGCCGGTGCATCCGGTGCCCGCGTCGTTCGTGAAGCCGGCGGGCAATGGTGCCTGATGGGACTTTCACAGTTCTTCATTGAGCGTCCGGTTTTCGCCTGGGTGATCGCGATCGTGATCGCGCTGATGGGCGTGCTCGCGACCCAGACCCTGCCGATCACGCAATATCCCACCATTGCGCCGCCGGCGGTCACCATCGTCGCGAATTACCCGGGTGCGGCGGCGGAGACGGTGCAGAACTCCGTCACGCAAGTGATCGAGCAACAACTCACCGGCGTCGACAACCTGCTCTATTTCTCTTCGTCCAGCAGCTCGAACGGACAGGTCTCCATCACCGCGACCTTCGCGCCCGGCACCAATCCCGACATCGCTCAGGTGCAGGTGCAGAACAAGGTGCAGCAGGCGCTCCCCATCCTCCCGCAGGAGGTTCAGCAGCAAGGCGTTGTCGTCGTGAAGTCGCAGAGCAGCTTCCTGCTGGTGGTCGCGCTCTATGATGACAGCGGACGCTACACCAACATCGACATTTCCGACTTCATGGCGACCAAGATGCAGGACCCGCTCAGCCGCGTGTCCGGCGTGGGACAGGCGCAGGTCTTCGGCTCGCCTTACGCGATGCGCATCTGGCTCGATCCGTTCAAGCTCAACAGTTTCAGCCTGACGCCGGCGGACGTCCAAAGCGCGATCCTCGCGCAGAACGTACAGGTTTCCGCCGGCGAACTCGGCGCGCAACCGGTCGTCAAAGGTCAGCAGCTGGACGCGACCGTCACCGCGCAATCGCGGCTGGAAACGCCGGAGCAATTCAAGAACATCGTGCTCAAGACCGGTGCCAGCGGCGCGATCGTGCGGCTCAAGGATGTCGCGCGCGTCGAACTCGGCGCGCAAAGCTACGCGGTGGTAAGCCGGATGAATGGCAAGCCCGCCGCCGGCATCGCGATCCAGCTCGCACCCGGCGCCAATGCACTCAAGACCGCCGACGCGGTGAAGGCGAAAGCGACGGAATTGTCGTCGACATTTCCGCCCGGCGTGAAGCTCGCCTTTCCCGTCGACAACACGACCTTCATCCGCCTGTCGATCAACGACGTGATCAAGACGCTGGTCGAGGCGACGATCCTCGTCATCATCGTCATGTTCGTGTTCCTGCAGAACTGGCGCACGACGTTGATCCCGGCCATCGCGGTACCCGTGGTGCTGCTCGGCACCTTCGCGGTGCTGTCGGCCTTCGGCTATTCCATCAACACGCTGACCATGTTCGCGCTTGTGCTCGCCATCGGACTGCTGGTCGACGACGCCATCGTCGTGGTCGAGAATGTCGAGCGCCTGATGCGCGAGGAAGGCCTCTCGCCCAAGGATGCCACCAAGAAATCGATGACGGAAATCACCAGCGCGCTGGTCGGCATCGCGCTGGTGCTGTCCGCGGTGTTCCTGCCGATGGCGTTCTTCAGCGGATCGACCGGCGTCATCTATCGCCAGTTCTCCGTCACCATCGTGTCCGCGATGGTGTTGTCGATCACGGTGGCGCTGATCCTGACGCCGGCGCTTTGCGCCACGCTTCTCAGGCCGATTCCGCAGGGCGGCGCGAAGCTGCACGGACGCTTCTTCACCTGGTTCAACGAGACCTTCGATTACGGCCGCGACCGCTATCATCGCGCACTGGAGCGGTTCCTGGGGTGGGTGCGCCCTGCCCTGCTGATTTATGCCGGCATCATCGTCGTTCTGGTGCTGCTGTTCATCCGCCTGCCGACGGCGTTCCTGCCGGAAGAAGATCAGGGCATCGTGCTGACCCAGATCACGCTGCCGGTCGGCGCCACGCAATCGCGCACGCTCGCCGTCGCCAAGCAGGTCGAGCATCACTACATGGTCGACGAGGCCAAAAACGTCGAGACCACCTTCATCGTCGCGGGTTTCAGCTTTGCCGGTGCCGGGCAGAATTCCGGCATCGCCTTCGTCCATTTGCGCCCCTGGAACGAGCGTTCCGGCGCCGACAATCACGCGCCAGCCGTGGTCCAGCGCGCGATGGCGAAATTCTCGCAATTCCGCGACGCGATGGTGTTTGCGCTGGTGCCGCCGGCGGTTCAGGAACTCGGCCAGTCATCGGGCTTCGACGTGGAAATGGAAGACCGCGGCAATCTCGGCCATGACGGGCTGATGAAGGCGCGCAACCAGTTCCTGCAGCTTGCCGCGAAAGATCCCCTGCTCGCCGGCGTCCGCCCCAACGGTCTCGACGACACCGCGCAGCTTCATATCGATATCGACAAGGACAAGGCCACCGCGCTCGGGCTCTCGCTCGCCGATATCGACAGCACATTGAGTACGGCCTGGGGTGGAAAGTTCGTCAACGATTTCGTCGACCGCGGCCGCGTGAAACAGGTCTATATGCAGGCCGATGCGCCCTATCGCATGGCGCCTGACGACCTCTATCGCTGGTATGTGCGCGGTTCGTCCGGCGAAATGGCGCCGTTCTCTTCTTTTGCCACCTATCATTGGACTCTCGGTCCGGCAAAGCTGGAACGCTTTAATGGCGTCGGCTCCCTTGAACTGCAGGGCACGCCCGCACCCGGAAAAAGTTCGGGTACCGCGATGGATGAAGTGCAGAAGCTGTTCCAGCAATTGCCCAAGGGGGTCGGTTTGGAATGGACGGGCCTGTCCTATCAGGAACGCCAGGCCGGATCGCAGACTTACGCGCTGTACGGCATCTCCGTGCTTGTCGTGTTCCTGTTGTTGGCCGCGCTTTATGAGAGCTGGTCTATCCCGCTATCGGTGATGTTGGTCATCCCGCTCGGCATCGTCGGCGCCATCATCGCGGCAACATTGCGCGGGCTCTACAACGACATCTACTTCCAGGTCGGGCTTTTGACCACCATGGGATTGGCGGCGAAGAACGCGATTCTGATCGTCGAATTCGCCGTCGATGCCCAAAAGCGCGGCGAGTCCGTGCGCGATGCGGCGGTCGAAGCCGCCAGGCTCAGGCTGCGGCCGATCCTGATGACGTCCCTCGCCTTCATCGCCGGCGTCACGCCGCTTGCGATCTCCACCGGCGCGGGCGCGGCAAGCCAGAACGACATCGGAACCGGCGTCGTCGGCGGCATGCTGACCGCAACGGTACTCGCGATCTTCTTCGTGCCGCTGTTCTACGAGATCGTGCGGGAACGTTTGGGGTAGCTTTGCGATCTTTGTTCGATCGCGCGAAGACGGGCTTGCCAGGCAAAGCGCGCGGCAACCAGCCCAGGCGTCGCCCTTCGGGCTACGCCGGACAGTCTTCGCTCCGCTGCGCATCGCGTAGGCTGGTGGGCGCGACAGGGATCGAACCTGTGACCCCTTCCATGTCAAGGAAGTGCTCTCCCGCTGAGCTACGCGCCCTCAGGGGACGGCCTCTATACCGTCCCCCCGTAGCGACTTGCAAGGCGCGCAGAGCGCCTTTATCGGGCGTTTTTCAGGTTGAAAACCACGGCTGCCAGGGCCGTGCTCGCGACTGCGACGCCACCCTGCACCGCGGGCTTGTACTTCCAGTGCGACATCACCCAGCCTACCGCCGTCTGGTCGAGATCGGGGAAACCGCTCGACTGAACCACATCGGCACCGGTGATCGCACCCTGGGCGGAGATCGCCAGCCTGAGTTTCACTGTGCCCTGCTCGCCGAGCTTGCGTGCCATGCCGGGATAAGGCGGCGTGGTATGCGTGCTCGAGATGCTCGACGCGGTGGTATCCGGTGCCGGTGGATTTGGCTGGGTCGGCGCCGGCGCGACATCGATCGTGGCCGGCGTGTCATTCGCGATCACGATGTCAGGCGGTATGACCGACTGATCCTGCGGCGTGCTCGGAAGGTCCGGTAATTTCGGGTGAACGACTTCCTGCTTCTGCTCCCGGACTGGCTCTATCGTCACCGTCAGGTCTTTAGGCGCCGCGGCACGGACGATCTTCTGCGCGAGGCCGGTGACCAATGCGTAGATCGCGACGACGTGCAGAAGGCCCACAAAGCCGACGCCGACAATGCGTTCGGTCGTCCAGCGCGAGGCCGGCGCTGTCATCATATGAACTGGCTGTCGCATTATTTCCTCCCCTGTTCGGCCACATCCAAGCGACCGCCCGGCGAAAGCGGCCCGCACAATGCGGAACCAAACCGGCCATCGCCGGATGGTCATTGTGATAACGGGGAAATCAGGCGCGGCGCGGGCGCGAATGTGGCGCGCGCCAGCCGCAATTGAGGCGGCCTAGGCCGCGATCATGCGGTCCACTTCCGCCACGATCTCACGCAGATGAAACGGCTTGGAGAGCACTTTCGCCTGCTTCGGCGCCTGCGAGGACGGATGCAGCGCGACCGCCGCGAAGCCGGTGATGAACATGATCTTGAGCGCCGCATTGGTTTCGGCCGCGCGCTTGGCGAGTTCGATGCCGTCCATGCCCGGCATGACGATGTCGGTGAGCAGCAGATCGAAGCGGAATCCCTTGAGGCATTCCCACGCCTCGCTGCCGTCACCGAAGTCGGTGACCGCATGGCCGGCACGCACCAGCGCCTGCGCCAGGAACTTGCGCAGGGACTCGTCGTCTTCCGCCAGAAGGATATGCGCCATTCGCCCGCTCCCGCCGTCCATCAAAGCGTATAACAGGCAAAAGTGTAAATGCCGGTTAACGAGGTTCCGTGCAGCTTGGCGTCGCAGTTGGGGCAGGATGTCTGGCGCTTGAAGCAACCCCGCCCAGATGATCCACTCCGGAGTGACATTCGAATCGGACAGGGAAATGGGCGCGTTTTCACGGAGTGATGCCGGGACAGGCGCCTTCGACGCCGTTCTTGCGGCGCTCTATGCCCACCCGTTCAAGATTCATCGCCCGGTCGAGCAGCGCGTGCCGTTCATCTTCGCCTCGCCCCATTCCGGCCGGCTCTATCCGGCGGGGTTCGCGGCGCAGAGCCGGCTGGATCCACTGTCGCTGCGGCGCTCCGAAGATGCTTACGCCGATGCGCTGTTCTCCGGAACGGTGGAGCTCGGCGCGCCGCTGATCGCGGCGCGGTTTCCCCGCGCATTCCTCGATGCCAACCGCGCGCCCGGCGAACTCGATGCCGCGATGTTCGATGGCGCGCTTTCCATGCGCGTCGATGCGCCGAATGCGCGCGTGAATGCAGGGCTCGGCGTCATCCCGCGCATCGTGCGCGACGGCGCGGAGATTTATCGCGGCAAGCTTCATCCGCGCGAGGCGGAAGAGCGGATTTCGCGGCTGCATGCGCCCTATCATGCGGCGCTGGCACGGCTGGTGGAGGAAACGCTGGCGCGCTTCGGCGTCGCGATCCTGATCGATTGCCACACCATGCCGTCCGCTGCGTCCGTGCCCGACGTCGTGCTCGGCGATCGTTTCGGGGTTGCGGCTGCGCCGATGTTGACGCGGCTGGCGGAGACATCGTTCGAGCGCGCGGGATTTTCGGTCGCACGCAATACCCCCTATGCCGGCGGCTACACGACGCATCTTTATGGACGTCGCGAAGATCATGTCCACGCGCTGCAGATCGAGGTCAACCGCCGGCTCTATCTCGACGAGGAGCACATCGAGCTCGGGCCGAACTTCAATTTGATCCAGGCGAAGCTCAATCAGGCGCTGTCGGAGATCGCCGCCATCGACCTCGACACCCTCGGCCGCGCCCGCCCGATCCCCATGGCGGCGGAGTAAAGTCTAACGCGCGCATCCTACCGAGAGTTGTACCAAATACAACAGCGCGTTATTGTGGCGCGTTGAGGTTGGGGGGATTTCAAATGCGTATTTTTTTAAAGTCTAAGCTTATCCGCGCGGAAAAGTCTTTGCGGCCTGGGCTGATCTCCTTAGCCTTTGCGGCTTTTTTTGCGGGTACCGCCCTAGCGGCGCCGGGAACACCGACGCAAATATCGCCCTCAAATGGCGCCGTGCTATCAGGCAGTTCAGTCACTTTGGTATGGAGTTCTGTCAGCGGCGCCGGTGCTTACAGCGTGGGTCTGCGCGATCAAACCACGGGTATACTGGCGAATATTCCTTTGGTCACCGGTACAAGCACGACACAGCCTACTGTTCCTGGTCACTCTTATAAGTGGGATGTCGCATCCTGTTCGACATTCAGCGGCGGTGACAATCCAACCAATTGTCCCAACCGGTCTGGAGACTGGTTCTTCTCAATACAGGCGTCGGCGCCTCCTGCCCCTACACAGATATCACCGAGCAATGGAGCGGTTTTGAACGGATCGCAGGCCACGCTCGTGTGGAGTTCGATAAGCGGCGCCGGGGCTTATAGTGTCGGTCTCCGCGATCAGACGACCGGCATCCTCGCCAGCATTCCACTTGTGACGGGGACGAGTACGACACAGCCCACGATACCAGGGCACTCCTACAAATGGGACGTCGCATCGTGCATCAGCGCAGGCGGAGGTGACAATACCACGAACTGTCCCAATCGCTCGGGAGACTGGTTTTTCTCGATGCAGGCGTCAGCGCCGCCCGCACCGAATCTGATATCGCCCAGCAACGGTGCTGTACTGTCTGGATCACAAGCCACACTCGTTTGGAGTTCAGTTAGTGGCGCCGGGGCTTATAGTGTCGGTCTCCGCGATCAGACGACCGGCATCCTCGCCAGCATTCCACTTGTGACGGGGACGAGTACGACACAGCCCACAATACCAGGGCACTCCTACAAATGGGACGTCGCATCGTGCATCAGCGCAGGCGGAGGTGACAATACCACGAACTGTCCCAATCGCTCGGGAGACTGGTTTTTCTCGATGCAGGCGTCAGCGCCGCCCGCACCGGATTTGATCTCACCTAGCAACGGAGCCGTTCTGACCGGATCGCAAGCGACTTTGGTCTGGAATTCTGTCGGCGGTGCCGGTGCTTATAGCGTGGGCCTGCGAGACCAAACGACGGGCATTCTCGCTGACATTCCATTAGTTACGGGCACGAGCACATCTCAGCCGATCGTCGCCGGACACTCATACAAATGGGATGTTGCCTCTTGCATCAGCGTGGGAGGCGGCGACAACACGACAAACTGCCCCAACCGGTCGGGAGACTGGTTCTTCTCCGCACAGGGCGCCGCCGCACCATCGATCAGCGGTGTCGTCCCCAATCCTGTTCCGGGATCAAGTGGCCCGCAAACGGTGACGGTGAATGGCGCGAATTTCGTGAACAAGCCGACGCTCACGCTCACTTGGACCGGACAGCCCAACTATGTCGTTCCTTCCAACCAGGTGACCTTCGTCAGCAGCACGCAGGTGCAGATGTCGATCACGGTCGGGACCGACACGGATAGCTGGACCGTAAAGGCAACAAACCCGGACGGCCAACAGTCGAACGTATTCTCTTTCCAGGTGAGCGGAGCGACGCTGTCGGATTTGATACCACAGAGTATCAATGTGCCCTCGTCGGTCACCGGAGGAACAAACTTCACGCCGAACTGGTCGCTGGCAAATATCGGGTCGGCAGCAGCGAACTCCAAGAGCAAGACGGTCGTGCGCATCAATCAGTCAACCACGTCAGCCTCCGGCGGGAATCTCGCTTTCATCGATACGCCGGCGCTGTCGGGCAACAGTTCGGTCCCTCAGAGCGCCACGATTACTGCGCCGGCAACTCCGGGGACCTATTATGTGTGGATCATCGCAGATGACTACGGCAGCGTTACCAACCAGAGCGACAAGACGAACGACCTACAGCATTCTTCCCCGATCGCAGTTCAGGTGACGGGTCAATCCGATCTGATACCTCAGAGCATCAATGTACCTTCATCAGTCTCGCCGGGTGCCAATTTCACCGCGACTTGGTCGCTGGCAAACATCGGATCAGCGGCTGCGAATTCGAAAAGCAAGACAGCCGTTCGGATTAATCAGTCGACGACGTCCGCCAAAGGATCGAACCTGGCGTTCATCGATACCGCCGCTCTAGGCGGAAATACATCGGCACCGCAAAACGCCACTATCGCTGCGCCGACCACGCCCGGGACCTATTATGTTTGGATCCTTGCGGACAACTACGACAGCGTCACCAATCAGAGCGATACGACCAACGATCTGCAACATTCCTCGCCGATAGCGGTGCAAGTAAGCGGGCAGTCCGACCTGATCCCGCAGAGCGTCACCGTACCGTCTTCGGTGGCACCAGGAGCGAACTTCACGCCGACGTGGCTGTTGGCGAATATCGGAAATGCTGCGGCAAATTCTAAGAGCAAGACAGTCGTTCGAATCAATCAATCGACAACTTCTGCATCGGGAAAGAATCTCGCGATCATAGATACGGCGGCACTCGCGGGAAATAGCTCGGTACCACAAAACGCCACAATTGCCGCTCCGACTGTTCCGGGAACCTACTATGTCTGGGTCCTTGCGGACAACTACGACAGTGTTACCAATCAGAGCAACATTACCAACGATCTGCAGCACTCTACTCAAATTGTCGTTTCGGGATGCTCGCCACGCGGTCATCAAAAAGGAATGAAGCCGCAAGGCCAATGCAAATTGGTCGTTGCCTATTATCAGCCGACGCCCTACCCGAGCCAGGTGCACGAAGGGCTGCATTTGCTCGATGGTTGGGTCGCAAATGTTAATGATCAAAATTTCAAAATCTTGGATTCTCTAACGGCCGGTGGAGCGGGAAACGACTACAATACCTACATGCAGTTTGATCTGCTTGGCTTGCCAAAAAACGTCCTCAACGTGACGTTGGGACTGTATGCAACCGATAATGGGAACGGGTCCAGTCAAACACCACTGACCATCTCAACACCGGATGCTCCGTGGGTTCAGCCCAGCACCGTCAGAGACTTGTCAACACTAATGACATGGGACAATCAACCCACCGCAACGCCACAGGCCTCGGCTCCCATACAGGGTTACAATAGTTGGTGGAGCGTGGATATCACATCTATCTATAGAATGTGGTGGGCTGGCGCGAATAACGGACTTGTCTTGACTCCCACTCTCGCGAGCAACAATTTCGATACTTGGTTTTCCTCGCGCCATTTTCCGGACAACGTCAGGCCAGTTTTGCAGCTCACGTTTTCTCCACCTGGAGATATTCCTAATTTCAAAATGCCTCTCCCTGGAGGCAAGAGTTGGCTCGTGACGACTGAAGCGGGCGGTTATGACTGCATGGGGCAATTTGGATACGGCTACGACGTCGCGCACGATGGGCCAAACTATTTCTCGATCGACTATGCTCCAACGACGAAGGAAGACGGAGATATTTCTGGAGACGTTGTGGTCCTCGCTGCGGCAGACGGCAAAGTCGAACAAATTGGATTGGATGGAGTAGGTCGCGTCGGCTTCTACGATGGAAATTATGTCGTTGTTTCGCACTCACCTGACTACATGTTCCAGACGCGATATCTTCATCTAAAGAGTTTCCTAGTCGAAGCCGGCGACCCAGTCTTTCAAGGTACGCCCATCGGTATCATGGGAAATACGGGACATGATCCCAATGGCAATCCGCTGAAACGTCACTTGCATTTTGGAATGCGTTTCAACGACAACGGCCGGTATAACACCGATGTCCAATATGCCACTGTAGACGGGTGGCTCATGAAAAGCTTTCAGACCGAGTGCACTCTGAATGCAGATGGAACGCCTCATACTTGGAATCGATTCTATCTATCGACCAATCAACAAAAATAGGTGGCAGCTAAAAAAAAGGCCGCTCCCGAAGGAGCGGCCGAGTTCAGGGAGGAAACGCCCAGGAAGGGCCGCAATGTTGCAAGCGCGAACTCACAATACTGCGTTGCAACAATCTGAACCCGTTGCGTCCGGTCCGCAAGCCAAAACACACCACTCGACCTCACAAAATTTTGCGTAAAATCCAATCTTACTGCGGGTAAAGGCGTAGATTCGGGCAAATCGCGTTTCTTCTGCCCAGTCCTTGTGCAGTGCAAAATCCCTGTTCGATTAAGGTTGATGACTCGGAGTCACATCACTGTCGCTGCGGCGCAATAAAAGAGTCTTCGGGCTCCGTTACGCACCTCCCTGAGGGCCGCGGGGTCGATTCGCGGCCGTGCCAAGGGAGCCGCGTCATGGCCGAGACCGCCTGGAGCATCAGCGCCTATGCGCGCAGCCTGCCGGTCAGCAGCGAACGACGGAAGCGAACCTCCTCGCCCCAGCCGACGGCCCCCAGAGCCCGCCCCTTCCGCCATCACCGCACGATCTTCATCTCCGACACCCATCTGGGCACACGCGGCTGCAAGGCCGAGCTGCTTGCCGACTTCCTCGCCCACAATTCCTGCGACACGCTCTATCTCGCCGGCGACATCGTCGATGGCTGGCAGCTGAAACGCTGGTTCTGGAGCGAAGCCCAGGAGCGCTGCGTCGCCGAAGTGCTGAAGAAGATCGATGACTGCACGCGGGTCATCTATGTGCCCGGCAATCACGACGAATTCCTGCGCTCCTATGTGGGCCGCAGCGTCGCAGGCATCGAGGTCACGCTGGAAGCGGTCCACGAGACCGCGAATGGCCTCAAGCTCCTGGTCATCCATGGCGACCAGTTCGACGGCGTCATCGGCTGCACGAAATGGCTCGCCCATGCCGGCGACCGCGCCTACACGCTGGCACTGCGGCTCAACGACGGCCTGCATTCGATCCGCCGTGCGCTCGGCCTGCCCTATTGGTCGCTGTCCGCCTATCTCAAGCGCGCGGTGAAGAACGCGGTCGAATATGTCTCACGCTACGAGGAGATCGTGGCACGCGCCGCCGCCCAGCGGGGCGTCGATGGCGTGATGTGCGGCCACATCCACCACGCCGAGATGCGCCAGATCGGCAACATCCTTTATCTTAACGACGGAGACTGGGTTGAAAGCTGCTCCGCCCTTGTCGAAGATGCCCGCGGAAATCTGGAGATTCTGCGCTGGGCAACCTCCACTCCTCAGAGCGATCCAGCCCTGGCTCCCGCCCGCAGCCAAGCCGCGCCTCTACCAGCGTAGGATTCGCCGCGTGAGGCGGGGCGCCGCGATGCCGGCCGGCATCGGGCTTGCCGCTGCCGGCGAAGATCGCCTCAAGTTACTCATCGTCACCGACGCATGGGCGCCGCAGATCAACGGCGTCGTACGCACGCTCGAAATGCTCGGCCGCGATCTGCGCAGCATGGGCCATGAGGTGCGTTATGCCACGCCCGAAGGCCGCATCTCGTTTCCGATGCCGACCTATCCGGAGATCAGGCTCTCGCTGTTTCCGCGCCGCTCGCTGGAAGAGGAAATCCGCGAATACGCACCCGACGCGATCCATATCGCGACCGAAGGAACGCTGGGGCTTTCCGCGCGCAAGATCTGCATCGATTACGGGCTGCCGTTCACGACATCGTTCCACACGCGCTTCCCCGAATATGTCCATGCGCGGTTCAGCTTTATCTCCGAGGAGCGCGTCTATCGCTTCCTGCGCTGGTTCCATGGACCGGCGACGGCGATGATGGTGGCGACGCAATCGCTCAAGAGCGAACTCGAGGGTCACGGCTTCAGCAATCTCCGCATCTGGTCGCGCGGCGTGGATGTAGACCGCTTCCATCCGATGGAAGGCGCGAGCCTTCCTTATCCGAGACCGATCTTCCTCTATGTCGGGCGTGTCGCGGTGGAGAAGAATGTCGAGGCATTCCTCGAACTCGATCTTCCCGGCACCAAGGTCGTGGTGGGCGACGGTCCGGCGCGCGCTATGCTGGAGCGCAAATTCCCCGACGCAAAGTTCCTGGGTCCCAAGACCGGCGACGATCTGATCGCGGCCTATGCCGCCAGCGACGTCTTCGTCTTCCCAAGCCGCACCGACACGTTCGGGCTGGTTGTGCTGGAAGCCGTGGCCTGCGGGACGCCGGTGGCGGCTTACCCGGTGCAGGGACCGCAGGACGTGGTCGGCGACACGCCGGTGGCGGCGCTGGACAGCGATCTGGGCACGGCCTGCCGCAAGGCGTTAACGATTGACCGCATGACCTGCCGGACCTTTGCGCTCAGCCGGTCCTGGCGCGCCTGCACCGAGCAATTCCTCTCCAATCTGGCGGTTGAGCCCCCTGTAGAGGGGTAGTGGCATCGCCCCCCTGAAAATGGCATTAGCTGCGCCGAACCCCCTTCCGGCCCGTTGATGTTCCCTGCCTCCGCCGCCCGACCGCGCGACCTGCGCCTGACGCTCCGCGAGTGGCTGTTTCTGGCCGCGACCGTCGCGTTCTGGGCGGCGTTCGTCGTCTATCTGGGCAAGGACACGTCGTGGGATTTCCGCAACTATCATTGGTACATCCCCTACGCGTTCCTGAACGACCGCATGGGCATCGACATCGCGGTCGCGCATCTGGCGAGCTACTACAATCCCTTTCTCGACATTCCGTTCTACCTGCTCGCGACGCACGAGCCGTCCTGGGTGACGCTCGCGGTGTTCGGCGCGGTGCAGGGCGCCAATGTCGTGCCGCTCTACATCATTGGGCGCCAGATTCTGCAGATCGACGATTACAAGCTCGGCGCCGGATTGCTTGCGCTGCTCGGACAGACCGGCGGCCTCGGACTCAATCTCTATGGCACGCATTATTACGACAATGTGCTGAGCCTCTTCGTCTTCACCAGCCTCGCCATCATCGTCGCCAATCTACAGACGTTGCGCGAAGGCGCATTGTGGAAGGCGGGACTGTTGTCCGCGATTGCGGCCTTCATCACCGGCATGACGGTCGGATTGAAACTGCCAGAAGCGCCATTCGCACTTGGTATTGGCGCGGCGATTATCGCGGTGGGCGGCAGCTGGAAACATATTTCGACGCGCGTGATCGCCGGCGCCATCGGCGGCGCGGCGGGCGCGGCGGTGTTCGGGCTCTACTGGATGCTGCAGATGGATCATCTGACCGGCAATCCGCTGTTCCCCTATTTCAACGAGCACTTCCATTCGACGCTGGCCGTCAATCGCAACTATCGCGACCTGCGTTTCGTGCCGACGCATTTCTGGCGGCAGATATTCTTCCCGATCCTGTTTGCCGATGACTGGTCGATTGCCGACGACATCCCGTTCAAGGACATCCGCGTCGCCATCGCCTATGTGACGGTGATCGCCGCCTCGATATTCTGGGTGTTCGGGAAGCGTTCGAAGGACCCGCTGGTCGCGCCGGAGCATGCGCGCGTGCTGTTCGCCTTTGGCGCCGTTGCCTATATCGCATGGCTGAAGGTCTTCGGCATTTATCGCTATATCCTGGCGCTGGAAATGATCAGCCCGATCCTGATCGCGGCGGCCGTCGGGCTCGTACCGCTGCCGCGCCGTACACAGCTTCTCGCGCTCGCGGGACTGTTCTTTGCCGCACTTGTGATGACGCGGCCCGATTATCTGGAGCGCGCGCCGTTGGGCGATCCCTATGTCGATGTGGCGGTGCCCAAAATCGAGCACCCGAACCGCAGCATGATCCTGATGACCGGCAACGATCCGCTGGGCTTCATCGCGCCCGAGCTGCCGCACACAATCCCGATCCTGCGCATCGACGGCTGGATGCTGCAGCCTAAGGACGGCTCCGGTCTGACGAAGATCATGCGCGAGCGCGTAGCGGCATTCAAAGGCGATCTCTACCTCCTCGCGGACGCCGGAAACATGATCCGCGCCCATGACGCGCTGGAGGATTACGACCTCGCCATCGACTGGCCGAAATGCAATCTGTTCGACACGAACCTGGTTGGGGCCTATCAATTGTGTCCGCTGTTCTCGCGGCCCGGGAAACACTGACGATGTCCGAAGCCAGAATTGCCGTCCTTGTGCCCTGCTACAACGAAGACGCCGCGATCGGCCAGGTCGTGCACGACTTTCGCGCTGCGCTGCCAACGGCGACGATCTATGTCTATGATAACAATTCCAAGGACGAGACCGTGGCGCGCGCGCGCGAAGCCGGCGCTGTGGTGCGCACCGAGATGCGCCAGGGCAAGGGCAATGTCGTGCGACGCATGTTCGCCGACATCGAGGCGGACATCTACATCCTCGTCGATGGCGACGACACCTATGACGCCTCCGCGGCTCCGGCGCTGGTACAGAAGCTGGTGGAAGACGGGCTCGACATCGTCTCGGGACAGCGTGTCGCGACCGGTCAGGCCGCCTATCGCGCCGGCCATGTGCTCGGAAACCGGCTTTTGACGGGCCTCACCTCGATGATGTTCCGCGTCAAGCTGAACGATATGCTGAGCGGCTATCGCATCATGTCGCGGCGCTTCGTGAAATCCTTCCCGTTCACGGCGGAAGGCTTCGGCATCGAGACCGAACTCACCGTTCACGCCGTGCGCCTTCTGATGCCGATGATCGAAGTTGAGACGCGCTACAAAGAACGCCCGGAAGGCTCGGTCAGCAAGCTCAACACCTATCGCGACGGCTTCCGGATTCTATTCACCATCGCGGCGCTGGTGCGCGAGGAGCGGCCATTTGTGTTCTTCGCGTCGATCTTCGTGCTGCTGTTCATTTTCTCGACAGCCATCGGCACGCCGGTCGTGCTCGAGTATTTCCGCACCGGCTTCGTGCCGCGCCTGCCGACCGCCCTTGTCGCGGTGGGATCGATGGTGCTTGCATTCCTGTCGCTTGCGAGCGGGTTGATCCTCGACACCGTCACGCGCGGCCGCTGGGAAGACAAGCGCATGGCCTATCTCGCCATCCCCGGGCCACAGGACCTTCGCTTGCCGTGACGTTCGCCGGATGGTTGACGCGCGCACCGGCGTTCCTGCGCTTTGCCGCGGTAGGTGCGGCCGGGTTCGTCGTCAATGCCGTGTTTTTCTACATCGCTTTCTATTTTCTGGCGCTTGGCAAGGACGCGTCATGGGTATTCGCTTTCGTGCCGTCGGTCACCTTCACCTGGTGGGGCAATCGTATCCTGACCTTTCCCGAACATGCGGGCCGGACCGTGCGTGCTATCTTCGTCGAATGGGTGAGGTTCGTCGCGACCAACGCATTCGGGGCGGTGATTAACTTCCTGACCTACCGCGCGCTGATTTCCTTTGCTCCGTCTCCGTTCAGCTATCCGCTTCTGGCACTCGCCGGCGGCGTGCTGATGGGCCTGATCTTCAATTTCACCCTGTCCAAGCGGTTGGTGTTCCGGCCTAAGTGACCCTGTGCCAGGTCGGCACCACAACACCCGGCGGCGCATCGACGTCCACCCGCGTGGTTTCGGTTAGCCGTGCCATCGTCATGTAGAAGCCGCAGGTGAGGATGATCTCGACAATCTCCTGCGGAGAGAACTGCACTTTTGCCGCCTCGACCGTGGCCTCGTCCGCTTTCACCTTCTGTACGACCTCGCGCACGAGCCCGAGCATCGCCTTGGCGCGCGCGTCGAACGCCGGATCGCCGAAGCGCAGCGCTTCGAGCGCCGCGATCTGGGCATCGGTGCAGCCCGCGCGCTGGCCGATCGGCACATGCTGCACCCATTCATAGATGCCGCCCTCCAGCCGCGCGACCGCAAGAATGATCATCTCGCGCAGCGCCTTGTGCAGCTTCTGCTTGGACAGAATGGCATTGCCGAGGCCGAGTGCGGGCGCGAAACAGGTCTGCGCATTCGACATCATGCGGAAGATATTGAGCTTGTATTTGAGACCGTCGAAGACCGCGCGAGCATCCTGCGGAAGCGCATCGACATTGGCATAGGGTATCAGCGGCATGAAAAACTCCCTAATTCGATGAATCGACAATAACGGATTTGATGATTGCGAACACCGGCACACCGGCCTGGAGCGACAGTCGCGCCGCCGACGCGCGCGTGATGCGCGCGACCAGCCGCGATGCGCCGAAGGCGAGCTGGACCTCGGCGTGCGGACCGTCATCGACACGAAGCGCCTTGACCGTTGCGGGCAGGACATTGTTGGCGCTGATCGCGCGCGGCTCCTCGCGCGCCAGCATGATGTCCTCCGACCGAATCCGAACGCGCACACGCGAGCCGACGGCGCGCGCGATCAGCGACACGGTGAGCATCCCGCCATCGAAAGCCAGCGCGCTCAGGCCCTCCTCCGGACGATGAGAATGCACGTGCGCATCCAGAACCGCGCCTATCGCTGGGATACCGGAATTACCTTCGATGCGCGTCAGCAGATCGAAGACCGTGCCCCGCGCGACCGAAATTCCGTCGCGCAGAACGACGATCTCATCGGCCAGTCGCGCCACCTCATCGACGTTGTGGCTGACATAGATCATCGGCAACTTGGTCTCGTCACGCAGGCGTTCAAGATAGGGCAGGATTTCGCCACGCCGCGCAGCATCGAGCGCCGCCAGCGGTTCGTCGAGCAGAAGAATATCTGGCGATGACAGCAGCGCGCGACCGAGCGCGACGCGGCCTTTCTCGCCACCCGACAGCGCCTTGGGAAACCGCGTGAGAAGATGTGGCAGACCGAGCAGTTCGATGACGTGGGCGATTTCGTTTTCACCAACTGGTTCCGGCGCCCGGCGCCATCCGAAGCGCAGATTGTCGGCGACGCTCATATGCGGAAACAACCGCGAGTCCTGGAACACATAGCCCGTGCGGCGCGCACGCGCCGGCACGAATACATCGGCTTTCGTATCGAGAACGACGCGGCCGTTGATGACGATACGCCCTTCGCGCGGTCGCAGCAGCCCGGCGACGGCGTTGATGACACTGGTCTTGCCCGCGCCGGACGGCCCGAACAGCGCCGTCGCGCCGGCACGCTCGATCCGGAACGCGACGTCGAGCGCAAAATTCCCGAAGCTGTGGCGAAGCTCGACCTCGACGCTCATCGCCGCATCCGCCGTTGCGCGAATTCCGCGAGCGTCATGAAGATCAGCGCCAACACGATGGAAATCAACGACAGCTTCGCCGCTTCCGCTTCACCGCCCGGCACCTGAAGCGCGGTGTAGATCGCGAGCGGCAAGGTCCGCGTCTGGCCCGGAATGTTGGAGACGAAAGTGATGATCGCGCCGAACTCGCCCAGGCTCGCGGCGAATGCCGTGATCACGCCGGCGACGATACCCGGGAACGCGAGCGGCAAAGTGAGATTGATCAAACGGTCGAACCACCCCGCGCCGAGCGTCTCAGCGGCGGCGTCCAATCCCTGATCGGCGCCTTCGAGCGCGATCCGGATGGCACGGACCTGGAACGGAAAGGTGATGAGCGCCGAGGCCAGCGCCGCTCCCGTCCAGCTGAAGACGAAGCGGATGCCGAAGCTTTGATACAGCCACGCCCCAAGACCCGCCCGCGTACCGAAGATCGTGAGCAGCAAAAATCCGATGGCGACCGGCGGCAGCACGAGCGGGAGGTGGATCACGCCATCGACCACGATCTTCCCCGGAAATCGGGTCCGGGCGAGCAGCAGGGCGGCGGCGACCGCGAACGGCAGGGCCGTGAAAACCGCCACGGAGGCGACCCTGAGGCTCAGCAGCAGGGCTTCGGTTTCGGCGGGTGAGAGGATGACCGTCATGATCCCAAGCCTTATATCGGCCCGTTTGCGGCAGGACGAGGCGTGGCTGCGGAGCCACGCTGCCGCGCGTCCTGTGGGAAGGTGCGGGCGAGTGCTTGACGCGTCCCGCCTGCCCCATACGCTTGCCTCCATGGGATGGGGGAAGGCAGCTTGGGCGCTTCTGGCGGCGGTTCTCGCCATGCCAAACGCCGTCCGCGCCGATGCCCCGGCGGCCACGCCCGTGATCTATCCCTCGATCTACGTCGTCCGTGCCGATCACTGGAGCGATGCCGACGAGCGCGACTACAGCCGCTTCATTGCGGAGATCGGCGATTCGGGATGCAACACCGTCGATTCCTGCCTGCACAATGTGCGCAACCCGTTTCACGGCACCGATCCGGAGGGCGTCTATTTCCGCTCGGACTGCGCCGACCTCGCCTACAATCTGCGCTTCTATTTCGCCTGGAAGCGTGGGTTGCCGTTCGGCTATGTGAGCGCGGTCAGTTCGCAGGGCTCGGGCCGCGACATCCGCTACACCTTCCGCGGCAATGCTGTCGCCGAACGCACGACCGTGCAAGGCGGCATCGAAAGCGGCTACGCAATCTGGGACACGTTGCGCGACGATGTTTCCTCGGCGACCTTCCGCATCCATCCCGATCTGGAGGCGCCGCAGGATCCCGATCTCTACTCGCCGACGATCGATGCGAAATCGATCCGGCCGGGAACGATGATCTACGATCCCAACGGTCATGTCGCGACGATCTACAGGGTCGAGCCCGACGGGCGCATCCATTACATGGACGCGCATCCCGACTCGACGCTGACGCACGGTTTCTATGATTTGCGCTTCGTGCGCGCGTTTCCGGGGATGAGCGCGGGCTTCAAGAATTGGCGACCGGTGAAGCTGGTCGGCGCGCGGCTGCGCGACGACGGCACCTATGCCGGCGGCCATGTCGTTCCCGCAGCCAACAGCGAGATTCCCGATTTTTCCGACGAGCAATTCTACGGCAACGGGCCGCGACCGGATTCCGACCGCGACTGGAAGGACGGCCGCTTCACGCTGAACGGTGCGACACTCGACTGGTACGATTATGTCCGCGCCAGGCTCGCCGGTGGACGGCTCATGTTCGATCCGCTACGCGAAGTCGCCGACATGGTCGATTCCAACTGCGCCGATCTGCACGACCGCGTCCAGGCTGTCGATCTCGCGCTCAAGGCCGGCATGGCCGACAGGGCGGAGCCGGACAGGCTGCCGGCCAACATCTACGGCACCGATGGCGACTGGGAGTCCTTTTCCACGCCGTCGCGCGACGCGCGGCTCAAGACCGCGTTCAAGGAACTTCGCGATTATGCCGAGCGCTTCATGCGCATGTATCAGGCGAAGGATCCGAAGCTCGCCTACAAGGGCAGCGATCTCGCCACCGACATGCTCGCGACCTACGACCGCAAGGCGGCGCAATGCACCATCACCTACACGCGCAGCGACGGTTCGCCCTTCACGATCGGTTATGAGGACGCACGCAAGCGTCTGTTCGCGATGTCGTTCGACCCCTATCAGTGCGCAGAGCGTCGCTGGGGCGCCAGCCCGGGCGATGAATTCGGGACCTGTAGCGAGCCGACGCTGAAGGCCGCCTGGTACGACGCGGAACAGAATCTGCGCAACCAGATCGACCGCACCTACGAGGCGGAGATGGACTTCACGCTGGAAGAGCTGAAGACGCCGGGCCCCGGCAAAGGCGCCGTTGCACCGCCGGATATCGATGTGCGGGCATATTTGACGAGTCTGCACGGAACTGTGCAGGCAGCGAATGGCGAGTAGCGAATAGAAAAAGCGTATTCTATTCGCTATTCGCTATTCGCCTTTTTACTTGCGCGCCGCAAGCGTCCAGAGATGGGCGATCGTCACCGCGTTCTTGTCGTCCTTGACCTTGCCGAACGCCTTGATCGCGGCGTCCTTCTGCCCGGCTTCAAGATAGGCCATGCCGAGCCGCGTCTGCGCCTCGTTCATGTCGGTCTTGTCCTTGGCGATGCCGGCCTGGATAAGCGGAATGGCATCCTTGGCCTTGCCCTGGCCGACGAGATCTTCGCCGAGCTTGATCAGCGCATCGCCCGACGGCGCCGCCTTGGCAGCGGCGAGCTTCGAACCGAAGCTGGCCGCGTTGCCGGCCGCCTGAGTCTTGGCCATGTTCTGCAGGCGGGGCGTGGATGGATCGGTCAGAAGCTTGGCGTCGATACCCTTCTGGATGACGTTTGCCGCTTCCTGCGCGTAGCCGAATTCCAGCGCGAGCTTGGCGAGCAGCGTGTAGTCCGGCGCGCCGTTCATCGTCCCGGTGCGCATCTTGATGCGGTAGATATCGAGCGTCTGATGATCCTTCAGGCCGCGCGTGTGCTCCGCCGCCTTGAGGAGCTGGCCCCAATATTCCGGGGTACCGTTGCGCGCCACGAGCTGCTCCAGCGCGCTGGTCTGCGCCTCGTCGTCACCGGCGTTGAACGCGCAGGCCATCTGGATCTTGAGCACCGTGTCGGTCGCTCCGCTGCCGAAATGGCCGCGGATGTAGCGCACGCAACCGGAATAGTTCCCGGATTTGTAATAGGCGGTGGCGACGGCGGCCATGTCGTTGGCGTCGAGTTCGCCACGCATCGAATCCGCATCGGCGATCACCGCGCTCCAGCGGCCGGCGCGGTAGTCGGCCGAGAGCTTGCCCTTGCCGCCGGTGGCGCTCGACTTGGACGAGACATATGCCCGCATCTGCGCGATGACGCGGCTCTCTTCACCGCTCAGCCCGCCGACGGAAGCGGCCTGGTTCACCTTGGCCATCGCGCCGGTATAGTTGCCGGCGGCGGCCATGCTCTGCGCTTCCTGAAGCGGCTTGCCGACCGCGGCCCGAACCGCAGCTTCGGCCGTCGATACAGCCATGACACCGCCGGCAAGAACCGCAGCGCCGAGAAGGAGCGCCGAGAATTTGGCGCGGAATGTACTGGTATTCATGGAAAGGACCTCATTCTAGGCACGCGGTCCTGGCACATGCGACCACATGTTCCAAGTCCCGCGGTCGCCCCTCACTGTTTATTGACTGAACTGAGCCGTATTGGAGAACCCGATCTTTGTTATCCCGAGACGCTGCGCATCCGCAAGAACCATTGCGACCGTATCGTATTTCGCCAATCTGTCCGGATTGAGGTGGATTTCGGGCTGAAGCGGCAATTCCTGCTGCGCTTGCGACACAAAGTAGGCATCCATCGTCCCGCGATCGATCGGCTGATTGTTCCAGGTGATGGTGCCGTCGAAATCGACGCCGAGATCGACCGGCTGGACCAGCGGCGGCGGCGGGTTCTCGACCGGCTTTGGCATGTCGAGCTTCACGGCATGCGTCTGGATCGGCAGCGTGATGATAAGAAGGGTGAGAAGCACGAGCATGACGTCGATCAGCGGCGTGGTGTTCATTTCCACCATCACTTCGCCTTCGCCACTTGCCGGGCCGACACTACCTGCCATGACTTACTGCCTTCCAGTTACGCGTTGTCATCAACCGCCTTCGTTGCGCGGCTCGGTCAAGAATCCGACCTTGAGAATGCCTGCCTGCTGGCAGGCGAAGATCACGCGGCCCACCGCCTCGAAACGGACGTTGCGATCGCCGCGGATATGGACTTCCGGCATGTTCGCCGCCGTCATTCCACGCGCCTGCGCGCGCCTGAGCGCATCCTCGAAGCGGCCCTTGAGCTCGTTCACCTCGATCGGCTGGTTGTTGTAATAGACGTTCTCGTTCTGATCGACGGCGATCACGATGTTCTCGGGCTTGGTCTGCGTCGCGATGTTGCGATCGTTCGGCAGCTGAACCGGAATCGTCTTCACGATCACTGGGATGGTGACGAGGAAGATAATGAGCAGAACGAGCATCACGTCCACCAGAGGGGTGGTGTTGATGGTCGTATTCAGCTCGGCCTCTTCCTCGGCCACATCGTTCTGGACGTCCAATGCCATCTGCGTAGCTCTCCCGGACTATCGACCGTTTCTCGCGGCTTATTTGCTCTTCGAGATCAGATAGGTCTGGAGGTCGCCCGCGAAGCCGCGCAGCTTCTCCTGGATCACCTTGTTGCGGCGAACGAGGAAGTTGTAGCAAAGCACCGCCGGAACCGCGACGAACAGGCCGAGCGCGGTCATGATCAGCGCTTCACCGACCGGACCCGCGACCTTGTCGATCGACGCCTGACCGGCGACGCCGATCGCGATAAGGGCCTGCAAGATACCCCACACCGTTCCGAACAGACCGACGAACGGTGCCGTCGAACCGACCGAGGCAAGGAAGGCAATGCCGCCCTGAAGGCGCGCATTGGCGTCATCGAGCTGGCGTGTCAGCGACATGGCGATCCAGTCGTTGAGGCCGACCAGCGAAGTGCCGCCTTGGCTGGCGCGAACGCCGCTTTCCGCGATCAGGCGGAACATCGAGTTCTTCGGCAGCTTGTCGATGCCTTCGTTCAGCGTGCCCGAGGACCAGAAGCGGCGCTCGACATTGCGCGCCTGGCCGAGGATGCGGCCCTGCTCGAAATACTTGACGAAGAAGATGTACCAGCTGCCGATCGACATGATCGCGAGCAGGACGAGCACGCCGATCGAGACCGGATTGCCCTTGTTGATGATATCCTGCAGACCGTAAGGATTCTCGGCCGGCGTGGCTGACGGTGACGGCGGCTTGACGGCCGGTGCAGCTGCCGGAGCAGGCGCGGCCGGAGCCGTGGCCGCCGGCGCAGCCGTATCGGTGGCGGGCGGTGTGGATGAGGAATTGTCCTGGGCCATTGCGGCGCCGGACATCAGCACAACCGTCGCGACGATTGTCAGGTATCTTGAGATCATTTGTCAGCTACTCCGTCTTAATTCCAGTCTCCACGACCAATCCCAGTGATCGGCCTATTACAGGTACACAAAATCCCTTAGCGCAGTTTCCACTGCACGGCAGCCTGCCACGACATCTCCACCGGAGTGCCGTCCATCGTCGCGGGCTTATATTTCCAATGTTGGACGCATGTGATCGTCGCATCGTCAAGCCGCGATGAGCCACTCGACTTCGCGATCGTGACGTCGCCGACGCTGCCATCCGCGAGAACCTTGAAGGCCGCCGTCGCGGTGCCTTCTTCATTCAACTTCACGGACATCTGCGGGTAATAGTTGCCGCCGCAGACATGCGGGCGGCCGATCGAAACCGGCGTCGACGTCGGCGCCTTGGGCTGGACCGGCGGCGGCGGCTTATTGGAAACGGTGATCGACGGCGCCGGTGCCTCGATCTGGATATTGATATCCGGCGGCGGGGCCACGGGCGGCGGCGGGATGTCCACCTGCGGCGGCGGCGGCGGGGGCGGCTTTGGCGTGATCTTTTCCTGCTCGACCGCAACCTTCAATTCTTCGGGCAGCTTGCTGATCAACGTTGCCGCAAGACCGTTGATAAGCGCGTATACGAAGCCCGCCTGCAAAAGGATCGCCGCACCGAAGCCCAGGGCCTTTTGCGGTGTGAACTTGTTCGGGACTGCGCGGACACTGTGGAAGGGTTGTTCCATGGCTCTATTTCGACCTGACAAAACTACACCCGGCGCATAGGCGCCAAGCCCTGCGACAGCGAGTGAAACTCACGCATCCCCCATCAGACACCGGTTTCCCCCGGTGCTTCTTCGATGTTGTTCCAATGGTAGTCATGGTTTTCGGATCGGTCCAGTCTTTCGAATGGTTAATGCTGTCTCATATACAGCCTAGTTAACGGCGGCAGCGCAAGGTTCACGTTCGCCTTTCGCTCTCATCCATTGCATCCGCAGACTCGAGATTTCCAGCTACAGCAACGCGGAACCGCCGAGAATAGTCATGGCGTTATTCGCGTCATTTGTGTGTCACGGAGCACTCTCGCCGCGCGCGGCCAATCGTATCAGCTTGTGGATTCAAGGCGTTACGGCTTCCGGCACGAAACACAAAAAATTGTGCACAGGCCGTCACCGGCAGGTGGCGTTCTGGAGAATTGGCGCCGACGCCGAAACGCGGCCTCGCGCGATTGAGTGAAACGAGCGAGGTGATAGGGTCCAAAAATGCAGCCGCAATCGCGTGCTGCTCAGCAAAATGTGAAGGCGGCGAAATGCGTTATCTCCACACCATGGTGCGTGTCGCGGACCTCGACTCGGCTCTCGATTTCTACTGCTCGAAGCTTGGATTGGTTGAGATTCGCCGAATCGACAACGAGACGGGACGCTTCACGCTGGTCTTCCTGGCGGCGCCGGACGATTCGGAGCGTGCCGCGCGCGATTCCGCGCCGATGATCGAGCTCACCTACAACTGGGACAAGGAAGCCTATGGTGGCGGGCGCAATTTCGGTCACCTCGCCTACCGGGTGAAAGACATCTACGCGACCTGCCGAAAGCTCATGGATGGCGGCGTCACCATCAATCGCCCGCCCCGCGACGGCCATATGGCATTCGTCCGCTCGCCCGACGGCATATCGATCGAACTGCTGCAGGAAGGGCCGAGCCTGGCGCCGGCGGAACCCTGGACGTCAATGCCGAACACCGGGACCTGGTGACGCCGCGCGCATGAACTTCACGAGCGACAATTGTTACGGCGCTTCGCCGGAAATTCTGGCTGCGGTCGCGAACGCCAACAGCGGGAGCGACTCCTCCTATGGCGATGACGCGATCACCGCGCGGCTGAAGGCCTTGTTCTCGGACGTGTTCGAACGCCAGGTCGCCGTCTTTCCGGTGATCAGTGGCACAGCCGCCAATGCGCTGTCGCTCGCCACGATTGTACCGCCGCATGGCGCAGTAATCTGCCATGCCCAGAGCCATATCGAAGTCGACGAATGCGGTGCGGTGGAATTCTTCAGCCACGGCGCCAAAATCATCGGGTTGGAAAGTGAAGACGGAAAGCTCGCACCGGCTTCGATCGAAGCGGCGCTGGCGCGTCTGCCAAAAGGCTCGGTGCATAGCAGCCAGGCCGCCGCGGCGAGCATCACGCAATCGACCGAGTTCGGAACCGTCTACCGTCCAACGGAGATCGGCGCCATTGCAGATCTCGCGCGCCGTCACGGATTGAAGCTGCACATGGATGGTGCGCGCTTCGCCAATGCGCTCGCTTGCCTTGACTGCGCTCCCGCCGACCTTACCTGGCGCGCCGGTGTCGATGTCATGTCGTTCGGCGCGACCAAGAACGGTGCCTTGGGTGCCGAAGCCGTGATCTTCTTCAATCCGGACGATGTGCGCGATTTCGAATATCGCCGGAAGAAATCCGGCCATCTGATCTCGAAGATGCGTTTCGTCTCCGCGCAGCTCGACGCCTATCTCGCGCACGGCCGCTGGCTTACCAACGCGGCGCACGCCAACGCGCTCGCGACCCGTCTGGCCGAGGGCCTTGCCGGAGCATCAGGAGTCGAGATCGCGCATCCCGTCGAAGCGAATGCCGTGTTCGCCCACATACCCGATGCGGCGGCGAGGCGCCTGCGCGCTGCCGGCGCCAAATTTTACGACTGGAAACCGTCCCAACGCGGGCGCACGCTGATCCGGCTGGTGACGTCGTTCGCCACGCCCGAAGAGGACGTGGCGAACTTCATCAAGAGTGTGCGCGGCTAGATTCTGCCGAGCAGGTGGATGATGCCGACCTCGGTCGTAGCGCCGTTGCTGCCGCGCACGAAGTCGAAATTCGCACCCAGCGTCCACGCATCTGTCGTCGCCGAAAGCGAAGCGCCGGCCACGAAGTTGCCCTGGCTCGGATCCGGACCTTCGATGGTGAACAGCGAGCCCGGCTGGTCGATGCCGCCGACCGGCACGCTGGCGAACTGCGCCTTCAACTTCACCGGATCGTTGATGAAGTCGTAGCGATAACCCAAGCGCACATCCGGCTGCAGGAAGAAGTCGCCGAAATCCATATCCTGGCGGATATCCGCGCCGACGAACGCGCGCAGCGAGTTGGCATAGTACGACTTCGTCGTCAGATCGAAGCCGCTGCCATTGCCGGGTGCAGCCTTCGGATGCGTCTCGGTATAGCCCTCTTCGCGCAACGTCATAGCGTCCATGCTGAGCTGCGGGGTGATCGTGGTCGCGCCATAGGCAAGTATCGCGCCGGTCGTGAAGCCGGCAGAACCGACGAGACCTGGCCTGTTGCCGTCCGCTTCATCGATGACATGCGTCGGATCGCCGCCGACTGTGTTGCTGGGGATCGTCAGGTCGAGGAAGCGCTTGCTCTTCAGATTGACGTAGCCGACATCGAATTTGGTATCGAGGAACAGGCCGCGCCCGCGCCAGTCGGTATAACCGGTGAGCATGTACCACAGCGTGTTGGTGTGGCTGTCGCGCGGGAGTGCCTCGACGATATCGCCGGAATAGAAGGTCAGCGCGCCGCCATACCAGCCGACCTTCGGATCGCCGCCATCCATGCCGAGCACGAAGCCGAAGCCGTGATCCTTGAATCCCGTCTGCCCTGTGGAACTATTACCCGGATCCTTGATGAACTCGGCGAATTCCTGGCCCCAGAGCGTAACCTCGCCCGAGGCCTTGCCATACATGCGCAGGATACGCTGGCGCGCCGCCACCGGTCCGGTTGCCTGATCGGTCAGCGACATCGCAATCGCGCGCGCACCGCCCGTCACATCGGGCGCGAACTGGTCGTAGGCCTGCTGCGCGCTCTTCTGATCGACGATGCCCGCGACCATCGCGGCACCGAGCACGTCGTCATTGACCAGCGCCTGGTTGGCGAGAGGCAGCATCTGGGTGGCATAGCCGGTCAGGCCCAGTTCCGCGGCCGTCTTGGGATCGACCTCAAGCTGCAGCTGCTGCAGACCCGGTGTGGCGCTAGCCTGAATCGAGAGCTCGACGCTGTCGAAGAGGAACGGCTTGTTCAGATCGAGCTGAGCATTGTAAATGTCGAGATCCGAAACCACCAGATTGTCCGCGCCGGTCGGCGCGGTCATCAGCACGAAGACCGAATCCTCGGGAATAAAGCTGGCGTAGTCGATATTCAGATTGGCGCCCGGCTGGAGCGTGATCGGACCGGCCGACTCGATGATGCCGGTGTTGAAGGATTCTTTCACCGCGAGATCCAGCGTTCCGTCCGCATCGACGTTGAATGAATAGGCATTGAGCGCCGTCTTGTCGTTGGTGACGATGAACGTGCCGTTCTGCTGAACATCGACCTTCACGCCAAGCAGCGGATTCGCGGTCACCGCGCCATCAACGGTCGCAAAATTGCCGATGATGAGTTCGTCGGTGCCGGCAGTGCTCCCGCCGCCAAAGCTGATATCGCCCAGGATGAGCGCGCGCTTGTCGGTACTTGCGCCGAGCACCTTGACGATCTGGTGATCGCCGGTGCCGAACATGATGTCGCCGACGATGCTTGCGGTCTGTTCGGGCGTCGCCTGATCGAGGATCTCGACGCCGAAGCTGGCGTTGCTGCCGCCCTTGTCGCCGCGCAGATCGATCGCGATCGCGGCCTGCGAGTCGTCATCCAGGGTGGTCGCGAGCGCCTGGATGGTTCCGTTGTTCTGGATATAGGTGAGCGTGCCCGACGCATCGACAATGCCGATGGCACTGATGTTGGAGATCGTGGTGTCGCCGGTCGAGGCGGTCGCCTGGATCAAGCCCGAGTTGATGATCGAAGGCAGGTTCGCATTCTGCGCGATATTGATCGCGACCGCGCCATTTCCGGAAGTGGGACCGGCAACGGACGCGATGATGCTGCCTTGCGCGCCGCCGTTCTTGACCAACTCGCTGGAGTTCACGAGCGCAGCCTGATCGTCCTCACCGCCAGGACTGATCGCAGCCCGATTGCCGTCATAGACCATGCACTCGCAGCTGCCGTCGTAATGATAGGTCTCTGTCGCGCCGACGATGGAATCCGCGCCGAAGGCGAGTGCGGTTGCGCTCGACGCGGTGGTTGCGTCCTTGTCGGTGGTGACTGTGGCAGTGATGGTTCCGGAATTGAAAATGCCGCCGTCAATGGTGGCCGCCGCGGTCGGGCCGTCGCCGACGATCAGGAATGCCTCGGTGCTTTGATTGTGGTTCGACGACACAGCGATGATGGAGCCGCGGTTGTAGAAGCCGAAACCGGGATCGTCGGTGTCGAGCGTCTCCGATGCGGCAATAGTGATCGGCTCTGGATCGGTGGCACCCGACAGGGACGATGCGATCTCGATGACCGGCGCGAAGCTCTGCGCTTCGACCAGGGATTTGAGGATCGAATCGTCGCTTACCGTCGGGCCGGCGATGAGGAAGCCGCCGGCGATATCGCCGCCGATCGCGAGCGCGGAGCCCGAGGTCGGGTTGCCGGTAACGGCGGTGCCCTGGGTCGGCGAGCCGACGGTTTCAACAACACCGTTGATGATCAGGCTGCCGAGACTGGTGCAATCCGGCGCCACCGCCGCGTCGCACGGATTGATGTCGCCGGTCAGGAGGATGCCCTGCGCGCCGGTACCCGAAGCGAAAATCTGAGAGCCCTTTGCAACGATCACATTGCCGTTGATCTGGCCCACAAGGTCGAGAGCGATCGTGCCGATCGCATTCGTATTGGTCGAACCCTTCACCTGGAGCACGCTGACGTCATTCGTGTCGTCGTCGACAAAGCCGACATTGACGTCGCCGTTAATCACGCCGTTCGCCTCGAAGGCGATCACGCCCGCGGTCGTGTCGGTTTGGGATGACGGGGAAATCGTCATGTTGCCGAAGGTGACATTGCCGTTCAGAATCGTTCCCTTATCCATGAGAATGCCGACGCTGTTGTCGCCGGTGATCGTCATGGTCGAATCGCTCATGTCGAGATTGCCGGTGAACGTGAACGGCCCGGTGGTATCGTCCGGCGGCCCTTTGAACCAGATGCCGCGCTTGTCGGTGCCGGTGCCGGACAGATCGATCGTTCCTTTTTCGACGATGCCTTCGACGACATGGCAATCGCCTGCGGGGCAGATCGTGGTATCGTTCGTCGCGTCCCAACTGTGCTCCGACAGATCGACAAGGATGCCGACCGCGTCCGCCGTATTTTTGTTGGAGATCGTCGTGCCGGCGATCTGGTTGAAGCTGTTGTCCGAATTGATCGTGACGGCAGGGCCGCCCACGGTCACGGTGATCCCGCCGTCTGTATCGATGTTGATATCCGCGGGAACGCCGTCCGGGCCGGCCGTGGCGGTCTCGATCGGGTCCGTCAGTACGGTTGTGATGTCGTCGATCGGATCGGGATCCGCGAAAGCCGGCATGGCGAAACTCGCAGCCACGGCGACGGACAGCATCAGGATCTGCTTTTTCAAGTCGAACCCCTTGTTTTTACAGGCCACTCAGCACCTTGGGGCGCACAAGCCCTAAGTACGTGCTGGCGTCAATCCAAAAAACCCAGTCTTGGCGCGCCTTTGTCCCGGTCGGCCTGACGGCGCGGCGGCGACGATACACAAAACCGGTCGCCTCACCTAGCCTTGACGGAGGTTAAAGGCAAATTGCCCCTTTTTAATCAGGTGTTAGCGGGGGCGTGGGAGGATGCACATCCTTAATCCGGACCCGCGCATCCGATGCAGCCGACCCGTCGTTCGAGCTTCGCCAGGCTCACCCAGAAAGACCTCGCGGCTGCCATTGCGCGCCACGAGATGCTCTATTCGGGGCGCATGGGTGGGGCGCGCGCGGTGTTCGCGTTCTGCGACCTCTCCGGACTCGACCTCTCCAACCGCAATCTTGCCGACGCGGATTTCACCGGCGCCCAACTGGAGGAAGCGAACCTTTCCGGCACGCGACTGGATTCCGGCAGCTTCTTCGGTGCCGATCTGCGCCGCGCCAATCTCGCCGGCGCAAGTCTTCGTCGCGCCGATCTGCGCGGTGCCTGTCTGCGCGGCGCCAATCTGATCGGCGCCGATCTCTACGAAGCCGATCTGCGCGAAGGCACGATCGCCGAGAAGGACAAGGACGGCAATCTGCGCGTCCTTCAGCACACGCTCAAGCCGGCCGAGATGGCCGGCACGATGCTCAACTCCGCAAATCTCGAACGCGCCAGGATGGGCGGCACGCTCGCCGTGCAGGCCGACTTCACCGACGCGATGATGAAAGGCTGCAAGCTGGTGCGCGCCAATCTGCGCGCGGCGCAGCTTTCCGGGGCGAATCTTGAGAACGCCGATCTCTCCGGCTGCGATCTCGCCAGCGCCGATCTCAGCGGTGCGATCCTGATCGGCGCCAACATGACGGCCGCCAATCTGCAGGGTGCCGACACCACCGGCGCGCTGACGGAGAGTGCGAGCGGTACCTTGCTCGTGGAGCTCGCGCGCCCGATCGGAGAGATGCTGACTGCCCATGCGCGCTGGGTGGAAACCAATGGCGGCGAAGGCCGCCCGGCCGACGTCTCACGCGTCGACCTGCGCGCCCTGGAGACGCTCGCACACCGGATGCTGACGGCGCTGATCGCGCCGGGCGCCAATTTCTACGGCATGAATCTCGAAGGCGTGTCGATGCAGGGCAGCAATTTGCAGGGCGCCGATCTGCGCTCGGCCAAGCTCAGCGGCGCCGACCTTCGCGGCGTGAACTTGTCGGGCGCGAAGCTCAACCACGCCGATCTGCGCGATGCCAAACTCGGGCCTTTGATGATTTCGGATTCGCGCCTTTTGCCGGCACGGCTCGATCAGGTCAGCGCGCGCTATGCGGATTTCCGCGGTGCCGATCTCCGGCGCGCGAACCTGACCGCGACGGATTTCGCCTACGCCAATCTGATCGACAGCGACCTGCGTGGCGCAAACACCGGCGACGCCGATTTCACGCGTGCAAAACGCTCCGCATCGAGCGACGAGTCCTTCGCCGCGGCGGGCTGAGACCCGCAAGCGCAAGTCATTTCGAAAAGATCACCGACAAATTGTTGGCCGGCATTGCCACGACCTCTCTCAACTGAAATCCGTTGTCCTGTGCGGTTTTCACGACAGATTCCAGATCGCGAACGCCCGACAGCGGATCGCGGCTCTTCAGCCAGAGATCGAATTCCGCATTGCTGGGCGCGGTATGGGCGCCGTCGCGCCGGAACGGGCCATAAAGGAATACGACCCCCTCCTCATTCAACGGACGATACGCGCCCGCGAACAGCGCGGGCGTCGCCTCCCACGGCGCGATGTGGATCATGTTGATCGCGACGATCGCGTCGAACGATCCATCGACATTCCAATTCTCCGCGCGGACATCGAGCGCGCGCGGCGGCAGCACATTGGCAAGCTTCTCATGCGCAATCCATGCCGCGATGCTCACGCGCGCGGCTGCATCGGGATCGGTCGGTTGCCAGATCAGTTCCGGCATCGCGCGGGCGAAATGCACCGCATGCTCGCCCGTGCCGGACGCGATCTCCAGAACGCGGGCGTCGCGCGGGATCGCTCCGCGCAATACATTCAGAAGGGGATCGCGATTGCGCGCGGTGGATGGCGAGAACTGCCGCCCGTCGCCTTCTAGCACTGCACGATCAGATGGAAGCCCAGATCGGCGAGATTGCCGTTCACATCGAAGGTCTGCACGAACACGGCCTTCTTGTTGCCGCCGCGCTTGGCGACGTTGACCGTTCCGAAATCGGAACTGCCCGACGTTCCCGACAAGCCGATTGCAGCGGTATAGCCGCACTCGCTGACATTGCTGCCGAAGGCGACCTCGTACTGCCCCGTCGCCAGATGCGTGGCGCTCACCGCATTGTATCCGCGCGCCAGCGTTCCGTCGGGATCGACAACGGCGGTGGCGCTCGGCGCCTGGCTCGCTGCCGCAGAACCCGCACCGAGAAGAACCGTCATCGCGAACAGTACACGATTGAATTTCATCGCAGCCTCCGGTCCTAGCAGCGGACGTTCAGGTGGAAGGAATAGTCGGCGGCAGCGCCAGTCGTATCGTAGGTCGTTACGATGACCCCGTCGGGATCGTTGCCCGATCCAACCACCGTCGCGAACCCCGCCGGCGGCGTACCGGTCGTCGCCGAGCCGGTCGTCGCGGTGAACACGCATTTCTTGACCGCGTGATCGAAATTGACGATGTAGAAACCGTCACCGGCACGCGAAACGCCGATTGCCGTGCCGCGCACCAAAGTGCCGGAGGAATCCACAACGGCGAATCCGCTGGCAGACGCGCGTGGTGCCGCCTCGACAGTGAACGCGACTCCCGAAACGGCTGCCACGGCAGCGAGCGCGAAAATGATCTGCGTTTTCATGCGCGTTCTCCCTCAGCAGCCGACATCGACCTGGAATGACCGGTTCTTGTCGCGGCCATGACGGTCGCCAGTCGTCACGAAGATGGCGTTGGGCACGCCGGAACGGCCAACGACCGTGATCATGCCCGGATCGGCCGTTCCCTTGCTTCCGGTCTGACCGAGCGTGGCGACATAGGCGCAGCCGGTCACATCGCTAGAGAAGTCGACTTCATAGGTGCCGATGCCTTCCGGCTGCGATGCCGCCGTAGCACCCGAGCCCCGCACCAGATGCCCCGCAGCGCTGACGACCGCAGCGAAGCTTTTGTGACCCGAGGGCGGAAATTGAGCGTTCTGCGGAGCTGTTATCGGCAAATTGTGGCCACCCGCAAGCGCCGGCGTCACCAGCATCGCATAAAGCGCGGACGCAACGGCCGGACGCGATTGCCTGAGCATATTCCCTCTCCCATGTGAAGCGCGGATGATCCGCGCCAGCCCTCACAGACTCAAACGCACGAGCAAGTTTACGCTCTGGTAGGGGGCATGTCTTGCGCGCCATCGCCTTCAAGGCAACGGCGCGCAACGATCGTCAGAGATTGCAGGCCCCGAAAACGTGGAAGCCCAGATCGGCCGGATTGCCATTCTTGTCATAGGTCATCACGGCGATCGTACCTCCGCTCACCGCCGCGACATTGGCGAAGCCCGGCGCCGATACATCTTCGCTCCCGCTGAGTCCGATGGCGGCCGTGTAGGCGCAGCTGCTGGAGAACGCGCCGTTGTTGAAGGTGACATCGTAGGTACCTGTTCCGGTGTGCGATGCGCTTGTCGCAAGGACACCGCGGACCAGCGTCCCGTCGGGATCGACCACCGCGGCGCCGTCGGATTGCGCGTTCACGCAGCGCACGATCAGATGGAAGCCCGCATCCGCGTAACTTCCGTCTTGACCGAAGGTCGCGACCATGATCGCGGTATGATTTTCGGTCCGTCCGACCGCAGTCGCAATCGCCGGACTCGGAATTGTCGAATCGCCAGAACCTGCCGTGACGCTATAGGCGCAAGGATGGATGTCGGGAATCGTGTCGACTTCGTACCGGCCGGTTGTGACATGGAACACGCTGTAGAGCGTAGAGCGAACCACAGTCCCATCCCCCTTGGCGACGACGAACCCGTTCTGGGGCGGAGGCGGAGGCCCGCCGGCAACGACGGCGTCTGGCGCCAGGAGAGCGGCAAAAGCAATGCAAAGAAGAGATATGTTTCTCACGGTCCCCTCCTAACAGGCGACGAGAAGATGGAACGGGCGATTGTGAAGTCTGGCCCCAAGACCGAAGGTCTCGATGTAGACGCCGGCATTGTCGCCGTTCGCGCCCACGACCGTGACGTAGCCCGGAATTTCATCGACGCCGCCGTCCGTGGTTGCGCGGCCAAGCGTCGCGACATAAACGCAGGCGGACACGTCGACAGGAAAATCGGCGATGAAATTTCCCTTGTCCAGGCCCTTGGTTGTCACGGTGGTGCCGGCCGACCCGCGGATCCTCCGGCCGAATTTGTTCACAACGATATCGTAGGACGTATGGACCGGCGCTGGCGGCGGCGCTGCATGCTCTCGCGGAGCCGCCACATTATAAGGCCCGGGATCTGCTGCGGCCGCAGAACCCAGCGCGATCGCCGACAAAGCGAGCGCGAGGCTTCCAGTTTTCAGATTCATTTAATCCCCCACCACGAAATTGGCAGAAGCATGGCTCATATCGATGCCGGAGTCACGCAGGGACGGCCGGTTGCTCCTGGCTTTCGCTAGGGAATGGCCGTCCGCGCAGCCGTCCTGCTCTTGATGAACTGTCCGAGCCGCTGAAGGCTCGCCCGCGCCTCGGGCACATAGGGATTGGCCTGGAAAACGTGCTGCATGCCGTCATAAATCTCCACACTCACCGAGGTGCCGGCATCGGCGGCGCGATCGCCGAGACGGCTGGCATCGTCCTTGAGCATCTCGAAGCTGCCGGCATGCACCATGATCGGCGGGAAGTCGCGGAAGCTCGCATAGGCAGGGCTCGCATAGGGATCGCAGGGATTGGTCTTCTTCAAATAGTGACGTGCACTAAGAAACAACAATTCCCAATTCAGCGCGGTGTCGTTATCGCGATTGGTCAGCGCGCTCCATCCTGAGAGGGATAGGTCGGCCCAGGGCGACATCGCGACGCCTGCCGCCGGCATCGGCAATCCTGCATTGCGCGCGGCGAGCAACACAGCGAACGCAAGTCCGCCACCGGAGCCATCGCCCGCGACCACCATCGACTGCGGATCGATGCCTTTGGTGATCAGATGGCGATAGGCATCGATGCCGTCGCGCACCGCCGCCGGAAACACGAATTCTGGCGCGAGGCGATAGGCGGGAACAAAGGCATTCGCGTCCGACGCCAGGCACAGCCGCGCGATCAGTGGACGATGCGTTTCCGGCGAGCCCGCGATGTATCCGCCACCGTGGAAATAAAGGATGAGCCGGTCGGAGGTTGCCGCGCCGAGTTTCAGCCATTCCCCCTTGATCGGTCCGATCTGCCCCGGCTCAGACGTGACCTCCCGCGGCGGAGCGCCAAAGCGTTCCGAGAGATAGGCGTATTGGCGGCGCAACTCGGCGATATCCGTCGCCGCGTCAGCCACGCGTGGCTTGGACAGGCGCGAGAAACGGCGAAACAGGTTGCTCTGCCAGGACGGCATGCGTGCGACGCTCGGGGGTTCGAATGCAGCTTAGGACCGGCGCCTCGGCGATGTCACGCCTTCGCGGCAATCAGCGTTACTTGCGACAAGCAAAAGGCCGGGCGGCTTTCGCGACCCGGCCTTTCGCCGAACCAACTGGGGGGAGTAGTCGGCTCTATATTACGCGGCCTTGGAGCCTTCGATGGTCTTCAGGCCGACGGCTTCCGGCGCATTGATCTGGATGCGGCGGGGCTTCTTCTCTTCCGGCACGACGCGCTCGAGATCGACATGGAGAAGGCCGTTCTCGAGCTTGGCCCCGCGCACTTCGACATGCTCGGCGAGCTGGAAGCGGCGCTCAAAGGCGCGGCCGGCGATGCCGTGATGCAGATAGGACTGCTTCTCCGTGTCCTCGCGCTTGCCGGTGACGCAGAGCACGCCATCGCGCACCTCGACATTCATGTCCTTCTCGCCGAATCCGGCGACCGCGACCGTGATGCGGTACTTGTTCTCGTCGGTGCGTTCGATGTTGTACGGGGGATAGCCCTGGCTGGTGTCCGTGGCCTGGTCGAGCATGTCGAACACGCGGTCAAAACCGACGGTCGAGCGGAACAGCGGGGAAAGATCGAAACTACGCATGGTCAAACCTCCAAGAAGCGTTTGGTTGAGGCCCTTCCCTTGCGGGGCAAGGGCCATTTTCAGGTTCCGGACGCCGCAATGGCCATCCGATGAGGGATAGGTAAGAACCGGATTTTGGGGTTTCAAGGGGCGGCGAAGGCGCGGAACCTCGCGGATTGGCGCCTAGTTCACGAGTTCCGCCGTCAGTCCTTCGGCCTTGAGGCGGTCGATCAATCCGCCACGCCTGAGCAACGTGCCGACGGAGACGACGATCACGCTCTTGCCGGGCTTGGCCAGCGCCGTCCGGGCTACGGCAACCGAATCACTGACGGAGCGGGCGATCAGCGCGGCAAAGCTCGGCAGCGACTGGATGCAGCTTTCGAACCGCTGCTCGGAGAATGTCGCCTTCAGCATCGCCAGATCGCCATTGACCCAGGCATCGGCGGCCGGCACTGCGTGGATGGAGATGGCGTCGATATCGTCGAGCAGCGCCTTCACGCATCCCTCATTGGCCGCTTTGGACATGATGGGAAGCTGTTTGAGCATGGGGATCGCTTCGTAGTCCGCGATGGAGCGCGTCGAAACGCCAAAGCCATGCGCGATATGCCGGAGGTGGTCTGCGGGTTCGTCCGGGGTGAGGCCACGTGCCTTCAGGAAATCGCCCTCGAGCCGCAACCCCGCCAGCGGCGGCCTGAGCCCAGCATAGCGGTCTGAGTCACGATGTATTTTTTTCCGCAGCGCGACGAAGCGCGCGCGCAGCGCTGCAGGCAGCGTCGATTCCATTGGCGTTTTGCCCGGCAGATAGACGTCGTCGGAATGCCAGGCCAGATACCAGAGCCCTTCGAAGAGGCCGACCGATGCTTTGGGCGGCAAAAGAAGCTGGCGAGCGCCCTTCAGCGCCTCACGCACGCCGGCGTCGTTCCATTCGAGGCCTTTGGGCATGGGCTGGACGATGCCGAGCAGATAGACCGTCGATCCGCCCTTTGTCACCTGCCACATCAGTGGCTCGCCCTGGTGCGCGGTGACGATCACCGTCTCGATGCTTTTGGACCAGTCCTGCGGGGCGTCCGCCCGCGCGGCGAACGCGGAAAGCAGCAGGACAATAGGCAAGAGACGCCGCATCACCACCAGTACAAATGGCTGAGACCTGCGATCCACAACAGGCTCATGATCCCGTAAGTAATGAGATCGACCTGCCACGGTTTGAGATGGATGCCGGTGATATTCTTGATCAGCGTCATCAGCCAGGCGCCCTCCTCCGCATTCTGCTCGGCGCGCCAGGTGCCGTAGCGCAGCCAAGACTCGATGTTGTTGAGCACGCAGGAGTTCTTGTTGATCTGCCAGTGCAGCGCGACGAGCGGCAGAAAGCCGAGATAGAAGAACAGGACCGGGCGCAGCGGGATCGCCCATCCGGCGACGATGAAGATCATCACCGCGAAGTGCAGATAGAAGCAGAAATTCCCCAGCAGATCGCGCGGCTCGACCGGCGATGGTGCCGTCGTCGCGAGCGCGGGTACGTCTTCTTCGGGCGACAGGCTCATTCGCGGCGCTCCTTCCTGGCTGACATAGCAGGACCAGGCGCCCGCGCCTATGGAAGCGTCATAAATCGGGCGTTTTGCCCGGGCAACCGTCGGTATATAAGAGTGAACGGGACAGACCGCTCTGCTCGCCATTTCAAGGAAGGGACATTCATGACCTCGCCGCGGATCCAGGAGATCGTGACTCAGATGGGCAACGCCATTGGCGACAATTCCGGCCTCGGCGGAACACTCAAATTCGATTTCGGCGCCGACGGTTCGGTGCTGATCGACGGCAAGTCGACCCCCAACGGTGTGAGCGACGGCGAAGGCAAAAGCGCGGACTGCACGATCTCGCTGAGCCTGGAAACCTTCGACAAGATGGTGAAGGGCGAACTCGACGGCACCAGCGCTTTCATGCAGGGCAAGCTGCGCGTCGCCGGCGACATGGGGCTCGCGATGAAGCTCGGCCCGATCCTTCAGAAGGCGCGCGGCTGATTTCTTTCGAACCTCGTTTCTTTACGGCGCGCGACGGCACGCGGTTGCGCGCGGGAATCTTTGATGCGCCGCCGACGCGCGGTGTCTGCGTGCTGCTGCACGGTCAGACCGAGTTCATCGAGAAATACGAAGAAGTCATCGGCGAACTGAACGCGCGCGGATTCACGGTCGCGACCTTCGACTGGCGCGGACAGGGCGCATCGGCGCGCGCGCAAAGCGACCCGCTCAAATCCTATGTGAAGGATTTCGCGCAGTTCGACGACGATCTGCAGAGCTTCCTCGAACAGATCGTCAAGCCGCTCGGCGATGCGCCGCCACTCGCCCTCGCCCATTCGATGGGCGCGCACATCCTGCTGCGCACGCTGCACGACAAGCCGCAGGCGTTCCGCGCGGCCGCCCTGACGGCGCCGATGATCGCGGTGTCGGCGCGCGGCTATCCGGGATGGCTCGCACGTGCGGTGACGGCACTCTATTCCGCGCTGGGCCAGGGCGGCGAATTTGCCTGGGGCATGGCGGCGCGCGATCCTTTCCTGATTGATTTCAACAACCAGCTTGTGACATCCGACGTGACGCGGTTTCAGCACACGCAGGATTTTCTCAAGAACCATCCCGATCTGCGCCTCGCCGGTCCGACCTGGGGCTGGCTTGAGGCCGCTTACAGATCGATGGCGCGCGTGAGCGGACCAGGCTTTGCCGAAGCGATCCCGATGCCGGTACTGATCTGCGGCGCGGGCAAAGACCGCATCGTGCTGACCGGGGCCGAGAAACAATTCGCAGCGCGCCTGCCGCGCGGCGAATACATCGAATTCGCAGACGCCGAACACGAAATCCTGATGGAGAACGACGCCATCCGTGCCCGTTTCTGGGCGGCATTCGATGGGTTTGTGAACAACCTCGCTCCCCTTCCATAATTGTCATGGCCCGCGAATGCGAGGGCTTTGCATAAGTAGGGTTGCGGGCCATGACAGTTTGTGTGTTTCGGCAACCGAGTCAGCCCGCCAGCAATCGCAGCACCGCATCATGCACGCGGCGGTCGCCGCTCGCGACGCATTGTCCGCCCGCGCTCGGGTCGCCGCCTTTCCAATCCGTGATGATGCCGCCGGCGCCCTCGATCACCGGGATCAGCGCGGCAACGTCCCAGCGCTTGAAGGTCGACTCCACGATCAGGTCGCAGAAGCCCATCGCGAGCAGGCCGAAGATGTAACAGTCGCCGCCGAAGCGGCTCATCTTCACTCTCTCCGACACGCGGCGGAAACCCGCGCGCTCCCCGGCCTCGAAATAGGCGTAGGGATGCGTGCAGCACAGGATCGCGTCTTCGATCCGCGCGCAGGGCCGCACGCGCAATTCTTCCTCGATCCCGCGCACCATGAATTTCGTCTTGCCGTTCGCGCCGATGAAGCGCTCGCCGAGCACCGGCTGGTCGATGATGCCGAGCGCGGCGCGCCCGTCCTTCTCCAGCGCGATCAGCGAGCCCCATTCGTGCCGCCCATTGATGAAGGCGCGTGTGCCGTCCACCGGGTCGAGCACCCAGCGGAGCCCGCTCGTCCCCGCCTTCTCGCCATACTCCTCACCCAGGATCGCGTCTTCGGGCCGTTCGCGATCGATCACCGCGCGGATGGCACGTTCGGCGCCCTTGTCGGCTTCGGTCACGGGATCGAAGACCTCGCCCTTCGGCCCGCCCTTGTCATCGATGTCGATGCGGCGGCGGAAATAGGGGCGAATGACTTCCCCTGCGGCATCCGCGAGGCGATGCGCGAAGGCGATTGTCGCTGCGTCGATGGTCATAAGTCTCCAAACTTCTCCCTCGCCCCCACGAAGTGGGGGAGAGGGCGGGGTAAGGGGGCGGCAAACACAGAACTCAATCGAACCGCCCCCTCACCCTATCCTCTCCCCCTCAAAGGGGGAGAGGAAAAAACTATGTATAATGAGAACAGGGCTATCGAGGAGGCATCATGAAGTCGGTCGTCGTCACAGGGTCGTCCACCGGCATCGGCTGGGGCGCGGCCAAGGTTCTCATCCAGAACGGGTTTCGCGTCTTCGGCAGCGTGCGCAAGGATGCGGACGGCGAGCGGCTCTCGAGAGAATTCGGCGCGAATTTCGTGCCGCTGAAATTCGACGTCACCGATGCGGCGGCGGTGAACGCGGCGGCGGAGAAAGTGTCGGCGATGCTCGGCGGCGAGACGCTGGCCGGTCTCGTCAACAACGCGGGCATCGCGGTGGCCGGTCCCCTGCTCTATCTGAAGATCGACGAATTTCGTCAGCAACTCGAAGTGAACGTCACCGGACAGGTGATCGTGACGCAGGCGTTCGCGCCGCTGCTCGGCGCCGACCGCTCGCGCAAGGGTGCGCCGGGCCGCATCGTGAACATCACCTCCGTCGGCGGAAAAAACGCGAACCCGTTCATGGGTCCGTATTGCGCGTCGAAATTCGCGATGGAAGGTCTGTCGGAATCCCTGCGCCGCGAATTGATGCTGTTCGGCATCGACGTGATCGTGGTGGCGCCGGGCGCGGTGGCGACGCCGATCTGGGACAAGGCGGAGGAAGTCGATGTCACGCAATACGCCAACACGCCCTACATGACCCAGCTCCAGAAGATTCGCGCCTATATGCTCGATCGCGGCCCGAAGGGCTTGAAGCCGGAGAAGCTCGGCGAAGCGATCCATCACGCACTCACCGCCGCGCATCCCAAGGTTCGCTACTCGGTCTCGCCCGATGGCTTGCAGGATCTGATGGTCAACATCCTGCCCAAACGCATGGTGGACAAGATGATCGGCGGACAACTCGGCCTCACGCAGAAATAGGAACACGATGTCAGACGGATTTACTTTGGACCGTTTCGCGGCGGTGCGCGCGGCGTTCGATGCCAATTTTGCCAGCGGCGATGATATCGGCGCATCGTTCTGCGCGACACACAATGGTGAGACTGTCGCCGACCTCTGGGGCGGCTATGCCGACGAAGCGAAGTCGCGCCCCTGGATGAAGGACACCATCGTCAACGTCTATTCCACGACCAAGACGATGACGGCGCTGACCGCGTTGCTCCTGGCCGATCGCGGCGCGCTCGATTTCGACAAGCCGGTTGCGCATTACTGGCCGGAGTTTGCGGCGAACGGAAAGGCGGCCGTGAAGGTCAGCCATCTGATGAGCCACTCCGCCGGACTCTCGGGATGGAAGGAACCGATCACCAAGGACGATCTCTACGATTGGGAAAAGGTGACGGCGCTGCTCGCGGCGCAAGCGCCGTTCTGGGAGCCCGGTACCGCGCCCGGCTATCACGCGCTGACGCAGGGCTATCTGGTCGGCGAAGTCATTCGTCGCGTCGCGGGCAAGAGTGTCGGCACCGTGTTCCGCGAGGAATTCGCCGAACCGCTCCGCGCAGACTTCCATATTGGACTTCCGGCGTCGGAGGATTCGCGCGTCGCAGACCTGATCTCGCCGCCGGCGGGCGCCACGATCTCGGACACCGCGACAAGCGACCTCGCAAAGAACATGGCGAACAATCCGGGCGTCGATGTCGGAGAGACGCGCACGCGCGCGTGGCGTGGCGCGGAGATTCCGGCCGCCGGCGGCACCGGCAATGCACGATCAGTTGCGGAAATTCACGCCATTCTCGCCAATGGCGGCGTGGCCAAGGGCAAACGCTTTCTCTCCGAAGCCGGCTGCCGCAAGGCGCTGGAGCCGCAGATCGAAGGCACCGATCTCATTCTCGGCCAGCCAGTGAAATACGGCATGGGATTCGGCCTTCCGGGTCCAATGGTGCCGCTGCCCAATGCCAACACCATTTTTTGGGGCGGTTATGGCGGCTCGCTCGTCATCATCGACATGGATGCGCGCGCGACGATTGCCTACGTGATGAACAAGATGGCGCGTACGACGACCGGCGACACGCGCGCCTACGGCCTCGCCGTGGCGACGTGGCAGGGATTGGCGGGCTAGGCGTCCGCCGCCGCGCGCATCGTACGTTTGCGGTCGTGCGGCGACAGTTGCCGCTTGCGGATGCGGATCGACTGCGGCGTGACTTCGACCAACTCGTCGTCCTCGATATAGGCGATGGCCTGCTCCAGCGTCATCGGCACGATCGGCGTAAGACGCACTGCCTCGTCCTTCGAGGTCGTGCGGATGTTGGTGAGCTGTTTCGCCTTGAGCGGATTGACCTCGAGGTCATTGTCCTTGGCGTGCTGGCCGATGATCATGCCCTGATAGATCTTGGTTCCGGGCGTCACGAACAACTTGCCGCGCTCCTCGATGTACCAGAGCGCATAGGCCACCGCCTCGCCGTCACCGGTCGAGATCAGAACGCCATTGGTGCGACCCTGGATCGGGCCTTTGTGCGGTTCATAACCGTGGAACATGCGGTTGATGACACCCGTGCCGCGCGTGTCGGTCAGGAACTCGCCGTGATAGCCGATCAACCCGCGCGACGGCGCCCAGAACGTGATGCGCGTCTTGCCTGCTCCGGTCGGGCGCATGTCCTGCATTTCGCCCTTCCGCGACGCGATTTTCTCGATGACGACACCGGTATAGGGATCGTCGACATCGATGGTGACTTCTTCCATCGGCTCAAGGCGTTCGCCTTTCTCGCCAGCCTGGAACAGCACGCGCGGGCGGCTGATCGACAGCTCGAAGCCTTCGCGGCGCATGGTCTCAATCAGCACGCCGAGCTGTAATTCACCGCGGCCTGCCACCTCGAACGCGCCGTCGCCGGTCTCGCTCACCTTGATCGCGACGTTGCCTTCGGCTTCGCGCAGTAGGCGCTCGCGGATGACACGGCTCTGCACCTTGTCGCCTTCGCGACCTGCCAACGGCGAGTCGTTCACCGATACCGTCATCGCCAGGGTCGGCGGATCGATCGGGGTAGCGTGGATCGCCTCGGTCACCGACATATCGCACAGCGTGTCGGCGACAGTCGCGATCTGGAGCCCTGCAATGGCGATGATGTCGCCGGCTTCGGCGCGCGTTACCGGCACGCGTGCAAGGCCGCGGAACGCCAGCAGCTTGGTTACCCGGGCGCGCTCGATTTCCTTGCCGTTGCGGTCGAGCGCCTTGATCACACGGTTCACCGTCATCGCGCCGGATTCGATACGGCCGGTGAGAATGCGGCCGAGGAAATTGTCGGCCTCCAGCGTCGTAACCAGCATCTTGAAAGGATGGTCGTCGCCGGCCAGCGCCATCGGCTTTGGCGGCGGCACGTCCTCGACAATACGCTTGAACAGGGGATCGAGATTCTTCTTCTCGTCCGATATCTCGGAGAGTTCGTTTACGGCCCAGCCATTGCGGCCAGAGGCGTAAAGGTAGTGGAAGTTCAGCTGATCGTCGTTGGCTTCCAGTGCCAGGAACAGGTCGAAGATGCTTTCCAGCGTCTCTTTCGGCTGGGCGTCGTGACGGTCAATCTTGTTGATGACGACGATGGGCTTGAGACCGAGCTTCAACGCCTTGGACAGCACGAATTTCGTCTGCGGCATGACCGATTCCGCCGCGTCGACCAGCAGCACCACGCCGTCGACCATGGAGAGGATACGTTCGACCTCGCCGCCGAAATCCGCGTGGCCCGGCGTATCGACGATATTGATGTGGGTGCCGTGCCATTCGACGCTGGTGCACTTGGCCAGAATGGTAATGCCGCGCTCCCGCTCCAAATCGTTGGAGTCCATGGCGCGCTCTTCCATGTGCTGGTTCTCGCGCACGGACCCGGACTGCTTGAGGAGCTGGTCCACAAGCGTGGTCTTGCCATGGTCGACATGGGCGATGATGGCAATGTTGCGAATGTCCATAGAATCCGGGGGCCTTGTGGGGAGGCGGGCTTGTACACGGCGGTCCCGGGACGGGCAACCGCAGTCCTGTGACCCGAAGCGGCCGACATTTTATTGCTCAGGTTCTCGCGACAGCCGGGGAATCGTGCAATTCGTTACAAAATAACGCTGCTGAAAGGAACAAATTCAAAAAGCCATGGTAGGACAGGCTCGGGGGACGCCCTATCTGGGGATCAGTCGGACAGATGTCCCGCGCGCCGGCCCGCGCGTTATTGTGTACCCGCCAAGGACGGACGGATGAATATTCGCGTGCCCCACCAGTTTGAGACCGTCCCTGCCTCGATCCAGGGGATTTCGGGCGCCTTTCGGGGTGCCGATTCGCGAACGCGTCTTATCCTGAGCCTTCTGGGTGTGGTGGGCGCCGTCGCCCTAGTGTGGCTTGCGGTGCGCGTCTTTTCTGGGAGGAATGAGCATGTCGCGCCGCCGCCGCCGGTGAAGGTTGTTTCCGCCAAACAATCCAACGTCACCGTCGTCGAACATACGCTGGGCACGGTCGTCGCGAACGCGACGGTGCAGGTCACGGCCCGTGTCGACGGTCAGCTCATGTCCGCTGGTTTCAAGGAAGGCGACATCGTCCATGCCGGTCAGTTGATCTTCCAGCTCGATCCGCGTCCGTTCCGCGCAGCGCTGGCGCAAGCGCAGGCCGCGTTGGCCAAGGATCAGGCGATGCTGCTCAGCGCGCGCAACGACAAAGCCCGCTACGACACGCTATTCAAGCAGAACGCCGCGTCGCAACAGCAGCGCGACCAGGCCGACGCCAATTCCAAGGCGCTCGCCGCCACGGTCCAGTCCGACCGCGCCGCCGTCGATGTCGCGCGGCTCAATCTCGGTTATTCGCAAATCCATTCACCCATCGACGGCAAGACGGGGCCGATCCTCGTGCAACCGGGCAACCTTGTCGTCGCCAACGGCACCACCCCACTGGTGACGATCACCCAGATTCAGCCCGTGAAGGTCTCGTTCTCGCTGCCGCAATCCGATCTGCCGCGAATCCAAAGCCGGCGCCGCGAAAACGCGTTGAGCGCGGCCATCGATACGCATTCCGCGGGCGGGAAGCCCGTTCAGGCCGCCGTGGACTTCGTCGGCAATGCGGTCAGCAACACAACCGGCACGATCGAATTGCGCGCGAGCTTCGCCAATGAAGATATGAGCCTCGTTCCCGGGCAGTTGATCGACGTTTCCGTCGCTCTGGACAGCCTGAAAGGTGCAATCGTGCTGCCGCGCGAGGCCGTGAATATCGGGCCGAACGGCCGCTATGTTTACGTCGTCGCAAAGGACGGGACGGCCGAGATGCGGCCCGTCACCGTGCTGTTCGACAATGGCGCAACGATCGCCCTCTCGGGCAAGGTCGGCAAGGGCGAGAAGGTAATCAGCGACGGCCAGCTGCGCGTCATCCCCGGCAAGCCGGTGTCGGTGGTCAAGCCAGACGGGTCCGCGCACAAGGCGCCATGAATATCTCCCGCCAGTTTATCTTAAGACCCGTCATGACGACGCTGCTCATGGCGGCGCTCGTCATCTTCGGCCTGTTCGGGTTCATCTCGCTGCCGATCAGCGAACTGCCCAATGTCGATTTCCCGACCATCGTCGTCAGCGCCGGGCTTCCGGGCGCCGATCCCGAAACCATGGCGTCCGCGGTCGCGACGCCGCTCGAGAGCCAGTTCTCCACCATCGCCGGCATCAGTTCGATGAGCTCGTCGAGCAGCCAGGGCTCGACACAGATCACCATCCAGTTCGACCTCGACCGCAATCTCGACGGCGCGGCGCAGGACGTTCAGGCCGCGATCTCCGCGGCGGGGCGCCAACTGCCGCAGCAGATGCCGTCGCCGCCGACGATGCGCAAGGTCAATCCATCCGATCAGCCGATCATGTATCTGGCGATGGGCTCGGAAACGCTTCCTCTGCCCGAGGTCGACAAATACGCCGAGACGCTTCTGGCGCGGCAGTTGTCGACGCTCAACGGCGTGGCGCAGGTCAACGTCTACGGCTCGCAGAAATTCGCGGTCCGCATCCAGGCCGATCCGGTCGCTCTGGCCGCGCGCGGCATCGGCATCGACCAGGTCGCGACCATCGCCAATGCCGCGAACCCCAACATCCCGACGGGCTCGCTGAGCGGCGCGAAACAGTCGATCGTGATCCACAGCAGCGGCCAGCTCGAGAGCGGGGGAGCCTTCAACCGGCAGATCGTCGCCTACAAGAACGGTGCCCCGGTGCGCGTTCAGGATGTCGGCCGCGCCATCGACAGCGTTGAGAACAAATATGTGGCGAGCTGGTACAATGGCAAACGCGCCATCGTGCTCGCGATCCAGCGTCAGCCCGGCTCCAACACCATCGCTGTCGTCGACGAAATCAAGAGCATCCTTCCGCGCTTCATGAATCAGCTTCCGGCAACGGTCGAGCTGCATGTGCTGTACGACCGCAGCCAGTCGATCCGCGCGTCTGTCTCCGATGTGGAGCTCACGCTGCTTCTCGCCGCCGTACTCGTCGTCGGCGTGATCTTCGTCTTCCTGCGCACGCTGTCGGCGACGCTGATCCCGTCGCTGGCGCTGCCCATCGCCGTCGTCGGCACCTTCGCAGGCATGGCGTATCTCGGCTACAGCCTCGACAATCTCTCGCTGTTGGCGCTGACGCTATCGGTCGGCTTCGTGGTCGACGACGCCATCGTGATGCTCGAGAACATCGTGCGCCATGTCGAGGACGGCGAAGAGCCGATGGACGCCGCGCTGAAGGGCGCGCGCGAGATCGGCTTCACGATTCTATCCATGACCGTGTCGCTGATGGCGGTGTTTATTCCCCTGATCTTCATGGGCGGGATCATTGGGCGCCTTCTGCACGAATTTGCCGTCACCATCGTGCTCGCGATCGCTTTCTCGGGTGTCGTGTCGGTGACCCTGACCCCGATGCTGTGCGCGCGGCTGCTTCAGGCCGAGCACAACAAGAAGCACAACAAGTTCTACGAACTCAGCGAGAACACGTTCAACCGCGTGCAGGGCGCCTACGAGCGATCCCTGCGCTGGAGCCTGAGGCACCGGTTCATCATTTTCCTCGTTTTTGTCGGCAGCATCCTCGCCACCATCGGCATTTTCATGCTGGTGCCGCAGGACTTCCTGCCATCAAGCGACCAGGGCCAGGTCTTCGGGCTTACCGAAGCGGCGAACGGCACCTCGTTCGATCAGATGGTGCGCTACCAGCAGCAAGCCGCGGCCATCATCGCCCAGGATCCCAATATCGACGGCTTCATGTCCGCAGTGGGCTCGGGAGGATCGAGCTCCGGCGTCAACAGCGGGCGGGTATTCGCCAGCCTGAAGCCGTTGTCGGAACGCTCGGCGTCGGCGCAAAACGTAGCCGATGACCTGCAGAAGAAGCTCTCGAACATTCCCGGCATCAACATCTTCATGCAGGTGCCGCCGATGATTCGTATCGGCGGACGGCTGACCAAATCGCAATATCAGTACACGCTCCAAGACCTAGACATACCGGAGCTGCAGGATACATCCAACAAACTCTTGTACGCGCTGATGAAAGCGCCGGGCCTAACGAAAGTCACCAGCGACCTCCAGCTTTCCACGCCGGCGCTGAACGTCACAATCGACCGCGACCGCGCGTCGTCACTGGGCGTGACGCCGGCGGCAATCGAGACCGCACTGAGTTCGGCATTCGGCGGCGAGGAGATTTCCCAGATTTACGGAACATCAGATACCTATCAGGTGATCCTCGAGCTCCTGCCCCAATACCAGGCGGACCCGTCCGCGCTGTCGCGGCTTTATGTGACCGCGCAGGACGGTACGCTGGTCCCGCTCACCGCCGTGACGAAAATCACCAACGGCACAATGCCGCTGAGCATCAATCATCAGGGCCAGCTGCCCTCGGTTACGATTTCATTCGATCTAGCACCGGGCTATGCGCTCAGCGACGCGGTTTCCACGATCAATCGCGTGCAGAAGGACATCAGCCTGCCGCAGACCGTGCAGGCCTCGTTCCAGGGCGCGGCGCAGGCATATCAAAGCTCAACCGGCGGCACGGCTATACTGCTGCTCGCCGCCCTTGTCGTCGTCTATATTGTGCTGGGCATTCTGTATGAGAGCTTCATCCATCCGCTGACGATCCTCTCGGGATTACCTTCCGCCGCCGTTGGCGCGCTCCTCACGCTGCTATTGTTCCACGGCCTGTTCAAGCTCAACGACTTTGGAATCCACCTGATCGCAACCGATACGACGCTCAGCCTCTATGCCTTTGTCGGCATGATCATGCTGATCGGCATCGTGAAGAAGAACGCGATCATGATGATCGACTTCGCGTTGTCGCGAGAGCGCAGCGAGAATGTCCCGCCGGAGACCGCGATCTACGAGGCCGCGATCATCCGCTTCCGCCCGATCCTGATGACGACCATGGCGGCGCTGATGGGCACGATTCCGATCGCCATCGGCTTCGGCGCCGGAGGCGAGTCGCGGCGCCCGCTGGGTCTGGCCGTCGTGGGCGGCCTGGTGCTGTCGCAGCTGCTGACGCTCTACATCACGCCGGTGTTGTACGTGTATCTCGACAATCTCGGCCATCGCTTCGGCAGAGGCGGCGCGCGAGCGGTGCACGCACCGGCCGAATGAAGACCATCCTCCCTCAGGGGGAGGGTTGTTTCGTGCTCAACCGGTCAACCTCGGATTTCTCCTCCGCCGTCAGTTCCCAGCTCGCCGCCTTGACGTTCTGATCGATCTGCTCGGGGCGCGTCGCGCCGGCGATGACGCTGGCCAGACATGGGTGTGCCAGCAGCCACGCGAAAGAGAGCTCCAGCAATGTACGGCCCCGCGCTTCGCAGAAGGAATTCAGCTTCCCGACGATCTTCCAGTTTTCTTCCGTCATGTAGCGGTCGCTGAAGCGCGTCCCGCGGGCATAGCGCGTGCCTGCCGGGATTTCGGCGCCGTGCTTGTATTTGCCGGTCAGCAGACCGCTCGCCAGCGGGAAGTATGGCAGAAGCGACATGCGGTTCGCTTCAAGCGCGGGCATCAGTTCGCGCTCGGCATTGCGCATCACCAGGCTGTATTCGTCCTGCGCGGTCACGAACGACGCGAGGCCGCTGCTTGACGAGATCGCGGCTGCCTCGTTGATGCCCGCTGCCGGAAGATTTGAGCAACCGATTGCGCGGACTTTTCCCTGCTTCACCAGATCGTCGAGCGCGCGCAGCGTTTCTTCCAGCGGTGTCTTCGGGTCCGGCGTGTGGAGCTGATAGAGATCGATCCAGTCGGTGCACAGCCGCTTCAGGCTCGCCTCCACCGCGCCCATGATGTAACCGCGCGAAGCCCGCGCCTTGTCCGCTTCGTCGTCCATCGCCATCCCGAACTTGGTCGCCAGGACAATGTCCTTCCGCCGTGGCCCGAGGATCTGGCCGAGTTGCTCCTCAGAGCCACCGCGATTGCCGTAGATGTCCGCCGTGTCGAACAGGGCAATCCCGGCTTCGATCGCGCGATCGACGACTTTGCGCGACGATTCCAGGTCCAGGACCCCGAAATTGTTGCAACCAAGGCCGACGACGGAAACTTCGAGCGACGAGGTTCCGAGTTTTCGCGTCTTCATGCCCGGTTCTCCTTTAGACGCGGGACCATAACGCAGGCACAAACAAAAAGGGCGCCGGTTTCCCGGCGCCCTGATTTTGCAGGCCGGATCGCTTAGAAGCGCGCGCCGACGCGGATGCCGTAGGTCCTCGGGTCGCCGAAGAAGGCGTTGGTGTAGAGGCCCGAGGTCGAGCTCGTCAGGTACATGCCGGTCTCGTTGGTGTTGTCGAAGATGTTCTGAATGAATCCCTGCACGTACCACTGCTTGTCAGGCGAGTTCAGGGTGATCATCGCGTTGGTCACGTCCCACGAAGAGATCGCGTCCGCTGGGCCATTGAAGATTCGGCCCCACATCTTGTCCTGCCAGTAGTAGTCGGCACGGGCCACGAGGTCGTAACCGTCACCGAGCGGCAAGGTGTACTGCGCGCCGACACTGATCGTGTATTTCGGCGTGTTCTGCAGTTCGTTGCCGTTGAGGTTCTCGAAGGCACCGGACGCCGTACCATGCGGGTCCGACTGGCTGTAGCCAAACGCCGCCAGCACGGCCGCCGGGAACGCAGCGCAGCTGCCGTAGTTGGTGTGCGCAACGCCATGAGCAGCCAGCGCGCTGGATCCACCGGGCGGATCGAAGAAGATGCCGGGGATGGCAGCCTGGAACGCAGGGTTGTCAGCCGGCGTCAGGGTCTGGCCGTTGATCATGTAGAAGACGCAGTTCTGGCCAACGCTGCCGCCGAGCGTGGCGTCCTTGATAAGAACGACGTCGGAACGGCCGGCGGTCGGATTGCGATCGTCGACCAGTTCGCTGTTCTCGATGCTGCTTTGCGTCGTGCCGAAGCTGAAGTTGATCAGCACGGAGTCGGTCGGCGCCCAGTTGAACTCGCCTTCCGCACCCCAGAGCTTCGCGTTGATGTTCTGGTTGACGGAGGTGTTGTTCTCGATCGCGGAGACCTGAAGGTCCTTATAATCGTAATACCAGACATCGAGGTTGGCCTGGAGGCGGTTGCCGAAGAGATTGTTCTTGGCGCCGACTTCGTAGGCATCGATCGATTCAGGCTTGTAAGCGGATGGCACGTCCAACCCCGGCTGGACGCCAGGATTGAAACCACCGGCCTTGTAGCCGCGGGCATAGGACGCATAGAGGTGCGTGGTGTCCTGGTCGTTGATGTGCGGAGTCCAGTCCGCAACAAGGCGTCCGGTCAGCTTGTCAAACGTCTCCCTGTTGTTCTGCCAGACGTCGTTCGGTCCGGCCGGTTGGCCCGGGCCGCAATGTCCGGCAGCCGTGGCGCCGGTCGAACCGTTCGAGCAGTCGAAGTCGCGCTGCCCTTGAGCCACGATGGCTTCCATTGCACCGAGCTCGTCGGTTGTGCCGATCGGAACGAGACCGCTGTACAGTTCGATACGGCCACGTTGGAACTTGGTGTCTTCCGTCCAGCGCAGACCGCCGGTTAGCTTCAGCTCGTCAGGGATGATGTCCCAGTAGGTTTCCCCGAAGATGCCCCTGGATGACAGCGTGTTCTTGTTACCAACGTTGTGATAGAAACTCGGCCCGAGCAAACAGCCCGTCGCGTAGCACAGCGATGGCGCGCTGAGGCCGGAAATACTTCCCAGCACGATCGACGGATAGTCGAGCACGTTCGCATTGACGAAGTAGTCACCGCTGGTCTGCGTGTTCAGGTAGTAGCCGGCGAGCAAGAAGTTGACCGGCCCTTTGAAGTTCGTGTTGAAGCGCACTTCCGACGACCACTGGCGCGACTGACCGTCAGATTGGTCGTAGGCCGTCGCGTGATCGGCGAAATTCTTGATGTTGCCGCCGATGATGCCAAGGTTCTCGACACCGGATGTCGGCAACGACCCGGGAACCGTGGTGAAGTAGGGCGCGTAGATGGCTTCGTAGCCGGGGCCGCCCAGGAAGCCGAGCGTGCCCAACAGGGTCGCCTCGGAGTTCGAAAGGCCGATGACACCATTCCCGGGAGTCTGCTGGAATCCCAGGCCGGCGACGTTGTTGTAGCTTTCCTGCGAAAGCGTCGCGTCCTCGTCATAGCCGACATCAACAGTCGCATCGAGCCAATCGGAAAGCCTCTGCTTCACGTTCAATGCCGCGAAGTGGTCCTTGGCGTGATAGGTCGGCTTGAAGTCCGTATAGACGCTGCGCAGATCGTCTGGATTACACGGGTTGCCCGCCTGCAAGCAGATGGCTGGAATCTGCGGCGCGAACAGAAGATTGTAGAGGCCGACCGCGTTGCCAAAGCCGGCGAGTCCCGTTCCGGCGAATGCCGTGTTGATGCCCTGAACGCTCGACGCGATAACGGACAGCGTCGAGTTCAGGTTGACCAGACCGTTTGGCGCCGAGTCGGGCAAACAGCCCAATGTGCCCGTGGGATCGGTGGCGCAGAACTGCTTCTGCGCGCGCATGCGGTTGTCGTCTTCCTTGCTGACTTGGGCGATCAGATCGATCGTCGTGTTGCCGTTCGGCTGCCAACGGACCGATCCGCGATAGGAATACTGATTGCGGTCGTCGAGCTTGCTGCCGTCGAAGACGTTGGTCACGAAGCCATCGCGGCGGTTCCAGTCGCCGGACACGCGGATCGCCAATTTGTCCGTGATGATCGGCAGGTTGACGTCGGCTTTGATTTCGCTGGCGTTGTAGTTGCCGTAGCTCGCTTCGGCCTGCGCGCTGAATTCCGACAGATCGGGCTTCGCAGTGATGATGTTGACCGTGCCGCCGGTCGCGCCGCGGCCATACAGCGTGCTCTGCGGGCCGCGCAGAACTTCGACGCGCTCGAGGTCGTAGAAGGTTGCTTCGGCGAGCGGCGGGGCGCTCAGGAAGATGTCGTCGAGATGGACAGCAACGCCGGATTCCGCATCGTAACCGATCGCCGTCACGCCGATGCCGCGGATCTGGAAGTTAGAGCCGGTGAAGTTACCCTTCGTGTAGCTCACGTTCGGGGTCGAAAAGACGATGTCCTTGAATTGCTTGACCTGATGCGCGGCAAGGTCTTCCGCAGAATAAGCGGTGATCGAAATCGGCACCGCCTGAATGTCTTCCGCGCGTTTCTGCGCGGTCACAACCACGGTTTCGATCTGCGCGAAGGCAGGAACCGTAAAAGCGCTCGTAACGAGCAGCGCACCAATCAACGTGAGGGACTGTTTCATCCCAAGCGAACGCTTCGCAGGCATCTTGAACTCCCCGTTGCGGCCCCGTGTCCCCGGAACCATATCGACCGCTGCGCCTCGCTCGCACCCGGAGCGAACCCAGTGCGACGCAGCTAGGCCTTTTTCAAGATTGATGGAATGTCAGTAGAGGGGCAAGCGGATTATCCGGCGACTTGGAAACTCCGCGCAATTTCGCGAAAGCTTTGTTCCCAATTTGCCACAGTGAAATACGTTGCAAGCGGGGCACTAGCTAACGTTAAGTCAGCCGAAGGATCATCAAACGTCCGGTTTTTCCACCTAAGACGCTGATAGAATACCCATTTTCTCTCTATACATGTTTTGGGAACGACCCAATCGGAAACGGGCGTTCATCGCGGACAAACGTGATGTAGGCGAGCAACTCCCACAAATACTGAACGAGCCGGAGCGAAAACTGTTTGAGTTCTTCATTCACAGCTCCGTTCACCGCCAACACGACGAATTGGGTCAGTCCGATAAAGAAAAGCAGCCAGCCGACGAGCCATGCCAGAACGGCAAATCCGACCGAGAGAAGAAGCCGCGCGACGGGGAAAGGCGGGTGTGCCGGCACCGGAAGTACCTGTGCGCCACCTGGCGGGGTATCGGTCATGGAACGCTCCATCCTGTGGCGGACCAGCCGCCTCTACCCTGAGGTAAGGGGCCGAGGGCCAATTTCAAGCAGATGGCTGCGCGTCGCCCCCCGAGCGCCGGGCCCAAAGGTCGAATGGTCCGGCCAGAAAAAGCCCGACGAAATAGCCGCCCAGATGCGCCTGCCAGGCAATCGGTTGCGCCTCCCCGGCCAAGCTGAACCCGGAAAAGCCCAGCGCCAGGTTGACCGCGATCCAAAGGCCGGAGAACACGACAACCTGCGGCGACAGGATGGGAATCAAGGACCGCCTGGGCGAACTTCCGGCTACGGGTCCAACCATGCGAATTCCGGCGGCCATCAGGCCTGAGATCGCACCGGACGCTCCGATCATCGCGCCAGGCGATTCCCAATCGAGCGCAAGATAAAAGGCCGCAGCTGCCGCTCCGCACAATACGAAGAATGTGACGAACATTGGACCACCGAAGCGGCGGCCAACGACCGATCCGAAGGCGAGCAGCCAGAGACAGTTGATCGCGAGATGGGTCACATCGGCGTGAATGAACATGTAGCCGAGAAACGGGATCGCTCTCTCGATCAGCGTTCCCGGTTCTTGTGCATGCGGAGCATAGCGCAGCGGGATAAACGCGTATTCGCTCACGACGCGTTCGGACGCAGCCGTGGTCATCAGCATCCGCGCCACATGCGCCGCGACCAGCGCGCCGATCAGCGCCAGAACGGCTGTCGGCGCCCTGAGGAAGGGCTCGCGGCCTTGTCCAGTATGCAGAAAAGCCATTCGCGCTCTTTCAACGCATCAACGCCGCCTCGACCAGCGGCAGCCTGTCATTGCCGAAATACATGTCGTCCCCATTAACGAACATGGTCGGTGAACCGAAGCCGCCGCGCGCGATCACTTCTTCCGTGTTGAGGCGCAGGCGGTCCTTGATCTCCGCCGTTTCGGAGCGCGCGCGGATATTGGCCGGATCGAGTTTCACCTTCCGGCAGATCTCATCGAGCACGTCGGGCTGGCTGATGTCCTTGAGATCGCCCCAATAGGCTTCAAATGTCGCGCGCGCGAACGGCACAAGCGCGCCCTTTTCATCGGCAGCCAGCACCGACCGCATCGCTGCCACCGCGCGGACCGGAAACACGGGCGGCTTGCCTATTCTGATGCCGGCCAGTCGCGCCCAGTCCTGAATATCCTTCCCGGAATAGGACGCTTTTCGCGGATCGGGGTTTGCGCGGCGTTCATATACGTCCTTGTTTACCGCGTTGAACACGCCGCCGACCACAATCGGCCGCCATCGAATCTCAGCCCTGGCGCGCGCAACCACCTCGTGAATGCGCGTGAAGGCGAGATAGGTCCAGGGCGACGAGCAGTCGAAAAAGAAATCGAGCTGGGCCACGAATATCTCCGCTTTGGATCACATTAACCCCCGCGCGTCCCGCATTGAAACAATTCCGTGCGCCGGAGCGGCCTCAAGTCTGGCATGGCGGTTGCTCTTAGCCCTGCGAGACCAAAAAGGCCGACGCACATGACGAGCATCAGGACCATTCTGCTGGCAGGTGTTGCCACCACAGCCTTCGCGACCGCGGCGAGTGCCGGCTCGTTCGATACGTCGTCGAGCTACAACACGCCGATGGGCATGTCCTCGACCTCGCAGAACGGCCCGGTGAACACCTCGCTGCGCGATGCCAACGGCAACCTCGAAGTCGTCGACGGCAAGATCACCTCCTCGTCCTTCAGCGAAGTCGGTGGCGTGCAGGGCTTCAATGCCGGCACCAGCGGCGTAGGCGGCAACAGCTCCGCGACCGCGATCGGCAACCAGCTCAATGTCGTGACGATGGGATCGAACAACATCGTCATCGTCGACTCCACGCAGATCAACAACGGCGATCAGAACGCCAACAACACCGTCAACTAAGACAAGTGAAAGTAAGGGGGAGCCCCATCCCATGACTTCGCGTGGACGCAAATACCTGATTAAGCCGCTCGTGCTCTTGATGGCCGGCGTTGCCCTGACCGGGTGCATCAGCCAGACACCGGACGAGACCGGCCGCTATACGGTCCCGGTCGGCGGATCGCCCGTCATCAGCAACGAGACGCCATACTCGACAGCGCTGCGCTGCATGACCGGTTACACGTCGCAACGTCCGCTGCGCGTCGCGGTCGGCCAGATCGCGGACTACACCGGCAAGACCGAAAGCGACAATTCCGGCCGCAAGCTCACACAGGGCGCGGCGCTGATGGCGATGAGCGCACTCTCCAAGGCTGGCGTGCGCTTGGTCGAGCGTTTCGACACCTCCGTCGCCGAAATGGAACTCAAATATGCCAACAACAAGCTGATCGGTGGCGACCAGGGTCCTCAGGGCGGCGACTATCGCCGTATCATGGCGGGCTCGATCCCGGGCTCCGACTATTACCTGGTCGGCGGCATCACCGAACTCAACTTCAACATCCGCTCCGAAGGCGCCAATGGCGACGGCGGGCAGACCACGACCAACGGCATCAAGGGTTCGGCCAGCGCCAGTCTCTATGTGATGAACGTCGGTCTCGACCTTCGCCTCGTCGATACCAACACGCTGCAGGTCGTGGACGTGATCTCATACCAGAAACAGATCATCGGCCATCAGATCCAGGCCGGCGTGTTCGACTTCCTGGGTGAGACCTTCTTCGACGCGAGCGCCGGCGAAAGCGCGCTCGAGCCGATCCAGCTCGCGGTGCGTTCGGTCGTCGAACGCGCGGTGCTGGAGATGACCGCACGTCTCTACCGCATTCCGGCGAATGCCTGCGCCTCCGGCCTCGGTACCGACGCCGATCCGCTCGCGGACGCGACTGACCGGCGTCCGGCTCCGGCGCCAACGCCTGTCCCATATCAAGCCCCGACGCCCTATCAGGCGCCACGTAACGCAACTGCCTTCAAAGAGGAGAATCGCCATGACACGTCTCGCCAAGATCCTTATCGCTGGTACAGCAACGCTGATGCTTCCGATGACTCAGGCCTACGCGGCGGGGTCGACTAACGCCTATGCCGGCGGAGTCGGTGGCGTCGGCAACATTGCCTTCGTCGGCGCGGGAGATCCCACGACGCTGCATGTCGAGAGCTCGGCCGATCGCGGCAATACCGTCGACAAGCTAAACGGCGGCACCGGCAGCAGCACTGACGCCAGCACAACCGGCAGCACGATCGACAAAGTCTCCGGTGGAAACGGCAGCGGCTCGCTTTCGAGCGGCTATCGTCCGGCCGCGACGCCCGACGACGGCACCGGCGGCAGTACCGGCGGCAGCACCGACAATGGCGGCAATGCCAGCGAGAGCGACATCATCAACAACCAGGTCAATCTCGACACGGTCTGGAACAACACCAATATCGTGACCGACAATGTGAACGGCGACGTCAACGGCGCAGCCGCCGCGACCGCCAATGCGTTCCAGGCAATCACCTTCAACAACACGGTGGTGAACAACAATCAATATGCGTCGGGTGCCGCGGTCGGTTCCGACCTCAATGCGATGACGACCAACGTCAATGGCAGCGTCAACCTCAGCAACACCGTGGCGTGCAACAGCGCCGACGTCTCGACCGACCCGGCCTACACGGTGGTCAACTCGAAGCAGGAATGCGCCGTCGGCGACCCGAGCCAGGCCACCAACGTCTTCGCGGCACAGGTCCAAAACGACGTCAACGTCTCCGGCGCCGTTGCCGCCAACGTCTACACCGAGGACACCAATGCCAAGTACAACTACGTCAACACCAACCAGATCAACGAATCTGCGGTGAACTCCACGACCAACGTCCAGACCTACAATGTCGGTGGCACGGTGAATGTGAGCTCGTCGGCGGTCGGCAACACGGCGCAGGTCGTCCACTACTGATCATCGCTCCGCGCAAACATCCTCTGGGGCAAACTGGGGATGTTGGGAAAGAGGGAGGGCTTCATGCCCTCCCTCTTTTTTTGTGCGCGCGGACAGGCGATGCTCGCCCTCGCAAACCGGGGGTCGCGTTCATGTCTTCGCCGTCAAAGCCAATTGTGGAACTCACGCTGCGCGGCGTGATCCTGGGCGTGTTGATCACCCTCGTGTTCACAGCCGCGAACGTCTATCTGGGCCTGCGCGTCGGCCTCACCTTCGCGACCTCGATCCCGGCCGCTGTGATCTCGATGGCTGTGCTGTCGGCGTTCAAGAATTCCACGATCCTCGAGAACAACATCGTGCAGACCGTCGCGTCGGCGGCGGGGACGTTGTCGGCGATCATTTTCGTGCTACCGGGCCTTCTGATCGTCGGATGGTGGGTCGAATTTCCATTCTGGGAGTCGTTCCTGATCTGCTCATCGGGCGGCATCCTGGGCGTGCTGTTCACGATCCCGTTGCGCCGCGCGATGGTGGTGAATACCGACCTGCCCTATCCAGAAGGCGTCGCAGCGGCCGAAGTTCTCGAGGTCGGCGAAGCAGCGCGTACGCAATCCGGCGCGGAGTCGCGCGAAGGTTTGCTCGCTGTCGTCTATGGCGCCGTCGCCTCTGCCGGACTCGCCATTATCGCGGCAACCGGATACGCGACGGCCGAGTTCACGAAATTCTTCCGCCTCGACCGCATCGGCTATCCCAATGCCACGAGCGGCTTCGACATGGGCTTCAGCCTCGCGTTGATCGGCGCCGGTTACCTCGTCGGCCTCTCAGTCGGCATGGCGATGCTGCTCGGCCTGATTATCTCATGGGGCGCGGCGGTGCCCTATCTCACCTCGCTCAGCACCTTCACCGATACCAACCTCGCCGACGTCACCGACCACATCTGGCGCAGCCAGGTGCGCTTCATAGGCGCGGGCGCGATTGCGGTTGCCTCGGTGTGGACGCTGATCAAGCTCATCGGCCCGGTCGTGGGCGGTGTGGTGTCGACACTTTCGGCCTCACGCGCAAGCAAGGGCGGCACGGGCGACCTGACCGACACCGACATGTCGCCGGGCTGGATCGGGCTGATCGCGCTCGCCTGCCTCGGCGTCATCGCCTATCTGTTGTTCGAATTCCTGCAGCCGACACCGCTCGCAGGCGAAAGCATGACCTTGGTGCTGACGGCCGTCCCGTTCGTTTTCATCGGCGGATTTTTGATCGCGGCGATCTGCGGCTACATGGCCGGACTGATCGGCGCATCGAACTCGCCGATCTCCGGCGTCGGCATCCTCGCCATCGTGTCCTGCGCGACGATCTTCGTCGCCATCGAGCATCCGGCCGCCGAGGCGCAGAAGACATTGATCGCGTTCGCGCTGTTCGCGACCGCCATCGTGTTCGCGATTGCCACGATCTCCAACAACAACCTTCAGGACCTCAAGACCGGCCAGCTCGTGAAGGCGACACCGCGCGCGCAGCAATGGGCGCTGATCATCGGCGTGATCGCTGGCGCGGCCGTCATCCCGCCGGTGCTGAACGTCCTCGCGCATGCGTTCGGCTTCGCCGGCGCGCCGAATATCGGCACGGTGACGCATCAGCCGCTGCCGGCGCCGCAAGCGACTCTGATCTCCGCGCTGGCGCAGGGCGTGATCGGCGGCAATCTCAATTGGAACATGATCTACATCGGCATGGCGCTGGGCGTCGGCCTTGTGATCCTCGACGAAATTCTCGGCCTGTTGAAGTGGCTACGCCTGTCGCCGCTCGCTGTCGGCATCGGCATCTATCTGCCGATGAGCGCCACCTTGCCCGTCGTGATCGGCGCGGTGATCGGGCACCTCTACGACAACTGGGCGAGGAAGACGCCGAGCCCGGAATACTCCAAGCGCCTCGCCGTGCTGATCGCGTCGGGCATGATCGTCGGCGAAAGCCTGTGGGGCGTGATCAATGCCGGCGTGATCTCGGCGACCGGAAACGGGACCCCGTTCCAGCTCGCACCGGTCGATTTCGCGTGGATCAACTGGGCGGCCACAGGGCTCTTCATCTTGCTGATCGTGTGGCTCTACGGCTGGATCATGGTGCGCGCAAAGGCGCACAAACCGGTAACTCAACCCTCCCCTTGAGGAAGGTTCGACAATTTGTGTCGAGCGAAGCGAGAGGCAAATTTCGGGGAGGGGTAATTGCACAGAACCCCTACCCGAAAAACGCTTCGCATTTTTCGACCCTCCCTCAAGGGGAGGGTCGGTTCTTTATCGCGTCGTCCATCGCGAGCACGTTCTTCGCCTGTTTGAGGTGCGGCTGGTCGAGCATCTTGCCGTCGAGCGAGGCGACGCCGGCACCGGACGCGAAGGCGGCGACAACGCGGTTGGCATGCTCGACATCGGACGGCGACGGCGTGAACGCGTCGTTGATGATCGCCACCTGATCGGGATGGATCGCGAGCATGCCGGCAAAACCTTCGCGCTGTGCCGCGCGCGCCGCGCGCTCCAATCCTTTGCCATCGCGGAAATCGGCATGCAGCGTTTCGATGGCCGGGACATCCGCCGCTTTCGCCGCGATCAGGCATAGCGACCGCACGATCTTGTAGGTCAGCAGGAATTCGCCGTTCTCATCGCGATTGGTCGCGGCGCCGAGCGCAGCCGACAGATCCTCCGCGCCCCAGGTCATCGCGGCCAGCCGCGCGGGCGGGAAGCGATAGTCTTGCAACGACATCGCGGCGACGGGTGTTTCCGTCGCCACCGGCAGCAGCTTGATCGTTCCGTGCGGCAATCCCGCCAGCGTCTCGCGCGTGATGATATGCGCGTCGATCACGTTGAGCGCCTGCGGTCCGTCGGGCTTCGGCACCACGAATCCGGCAGGCTTCGACGCCGTCACCGCTTCGATGTCGCGGATGAAATCGTCGCTGCCCAGCGGGTTGATGCGCACCCAGATCGCCTGCGCGTGCTTCTCCTGCAGAAATTCCTTCACAAGCGCGCGCGCCGCGGGCCGGTTCTCCGCCGCGACCGAATCCTCCAGGTCGAGGATCAACGCATCGGCCGGCGACGATTTGCTTCTGGCGAGCTTCTTCTCGCTGTCGGCGGGAACGAAGAGAAGTGAGCGCAGGATCATCGACATTCCCCCTCCGCCTCGCTTCGCTCGGCACCTCCCCCGTAAACGGGGGAGGATAACAAGTACGCGATCTTTCTTATCCTCCCCCGTTTACGGGGGAGGTGGATCGGCGCGTCAGCGCCGAGACGGAGGGGGGCGCTGCCGTAGGTCATTTCGCCTTCCCCAACATCAGCGCAGAACGTTTGCACTGCGCGACAACGTCGCCGCGCTGGTTGATCGCCTTGTGCTGGAAGGTGACGATGCCCTGGCCGGGGCGCGATTTGCTGGGGCGCAGTTCGAGCACCTCCGTTTCCACATGCAACGTGTCGCCGTGGAAGACGGGCTTCGGGAACCGCACCTCGTCCATGCCGAGATTGGCGACGGTGGTGCCGAGCGTCGTCTCCCCGACGGAAATCCCGATCATCAGGCCGAGCGTGAACAGCGAATTGACGATGCGCGTGCCGAACTCGGTGGCCTTGGCATATTCCTCGTCGAGGTGGAGCTGCGCCGGGTTGTGCGTCATCGCGGTGAAGAAGACGTTGTCGGCCTCGGTCACCGTGCGCCGGATCGGATGGGCGAAGGTCTGGCCGACCGAAAATTCTTCGAAATAAAGACCGGGCATGGGACTACCCTGATGTTTCGCGCTAGTGTTTAGCGCCGCAACCGACCGGAGGCCAGACGTGACATTCCCCGCAGGCGCCCAGACCGCGACCTTCATCTTCACCCGCGACCGTGCCGCGGCCGGCAAGTTCTATAGCGAGATTCTCGGCTTCAAGCAGACTGGCACGGACCCATTCGCCGACGTATTCGACCTGAACGGCGTTCCGCTGCGCATCGTCCCGATCAAGGACCACAAGCCGTCGCCGCATACCGTGCTCGGTTGGGAGGTGAAGGACATCGTCGCCGAAGTGAAGGCGTTGAGCGCAAAGGGCATCAAATTTCAGATCTACGACGGCTTTGGTCAGGACGAACTCGGCATCTGGAATTCACCGGATGGCAGAGCAAAGGTCGCCTGGTTCCTCGACGCCGACGGCAACAACCTCAGTCTTGCGCAACACTAAAGCATCCGCTCGAACACGCGACGACCGAGGCCGTAGCGACTAGCAGTCGCGAATTGCCGGAAGCCGTGCCGCTCTGCCAACCGTATAGAGGCCGTGTTGTCATCGCTGATGACGCAGACGACGCGCTCGGGGCCAAAATGCTCGCATCCCCAAACGAGCGCCGCTCGCAAAGCCTCGCTGGCGAAACCTTTGCCATGCGCCGACGCGGCCAGAGACCATCCCATTTCCGGTGCACCTCTTGCGGGATGCGAGGACGGCCGCTTCTTGTCTGTGTACCCAAGCGCTCCGATCACAGCACCGCTCGCGCGCTCCTCGATCGCCCAAGTGCCGAAGCCCTTCAACTGCCAGTGCCCGGCGATACTCTGAAATCGCAGCCAGGCTTCCTCTTCATCGAGCAAATCGCCCTTGCCGAGATATTTCATCACGACCGGATCGGCGCGCATCGCCGCGAACGCCGGAAAATCTTCGAGCGTGTGACCGCGAAGGATCAGGCGTTCGGTTTCGACGACGGGAATTGCCATCACGTCACCGCGACGAAGTCGCCGGTCTCGGGGTCGAGCACTTCGAGCTCGCCATTCGCGATCCCGAAACGCCCGCCATGCAGCGCGAGCATTCCCGCCTTCACCCGCTCGGCGATGAACGGAAACGTCATCAGATTGTCGAGCGACAGGCGCACGCAATCGCGCTCCATCGCGACGTGGCGCTCATGGCTGTCGCTTATGTGCGCCGAATGTTCGAGCGCCGGTTCCAGCAGGTCGACCCAGTGTTCGAGGAACGGCACGCCTTCGACGAGTTTCTTGTCCAGCGCCGCCTGGATGCCGCCGCACTGGGCGTGGCCGAGCACCAAGACATGGTGCACGCCCAGTTGCAGCACCGCGAAGGCAAGTGCCGCGCTGGTGCCGTGATAGCTGTGATCGGTCTCATAGGGCGGGACGACTCCGGCCACATTGCGCACGACGAACAACTCGCCCGGGCTCGCATCGAAAATCGTGGCCGGATCGGCGCGGGAGTCGCTGCAGGCGATGACGAGATAATCCGGGTTCTGGCCGCGTTTGGCCAATGCCTCGTAATGCGCGCGCTCGACGGGCCAGCGTCCGCTCCTGAAGGCTCGATAGCCGTCGATGAGCTGTTTCATGCCGGAAGCCGCTCCAGGATGACGGTCGGGTCGCCCTTATAGGTCGTGCGCGCGCATTCCTTGAAGCCACATCGTGCCGCGACGCGCAACGACGGCGCGTTTTCCGGATCGATGATGCAGACCATGCGCACTTTGCCGAAATGGTTCTCCGCCCAAGCGAGGATCGCCTGCACCGCCTCGGTCGCATAGCCCTTGCCGTGGACGGCGGGCAGCAATCCCCAGCCGATCTCCGGCACGCCATGGAACGACGGCACGATCTCGCGCTTCACATCGAGAATGCCTGCCTCGCCGATGCGACGTCCGCTCGATTTCTCGAAAATGCCCCAGAAGCCGAAGCCGAGCAGTGCCCAATGCCCCGTGATGCGCATGAACTTCGCCCAAGCATCTTCTTCGGACAGCGGCAACCCGCCGATGAACCGCGTGACGACCGGATCGGCCCACATCGCCGCGAAGGCGGGAAAGTCCTCTTTGGTTTGTCCGCGCAGGATAAGGCGGGGAGTTTCGAGTGTGGGGATGGTCATTGTCGGGAACCAGTTTTGTCGAAGCCACAGAATACACATCCTCTCCCGGGGGGAGAGGAAATTAGTACGACTTCGGAAGGTCCAGCACATTCTCGCCGATATACGACAGTATAAGTTGCTCCGTCACCGGGGCCAGCATCGGGAGCATGCTTTCGCGGAAGAGACGTTCGACCTGGTATTCTTTCGCGTAGCCCATACCGCCGTGAGTCATCACGGATTTCTTGCAGGCATCGAATGCGGCGCGGGCGCCGAGGAATTTCGCGGCGTTGGCTTCGGCGCCGCAGGACTGTTTTGAATCGTAGAGCGAGGCTGCGCGCAGGCACATCCACCACGCGCTTTCCAGATACGCCCATGCTTCGGCCAGCGGATGCTGGATGCCCTGGTTCTGGCCGATGGGGCGTCCGAACACGACACGTTCGCGCGCATAACCCGCCGCGCGGTTGAGCGCATCGCGGCCGAGGCCGATCGCTTCCGAGCCGATCAGGATTCGCTCGGGATTGAGGCTGTCGAGCAGATAGCGGAAGCCATTGCCCTCCTCGCCGATGCGATCTTCGTCGGGCACAAACAGATCGTCGATGAACACCGCGTTCGAATCCACTGCGGCGCGGCCCATCTTCGGGATGCGGCGCACCTCGACCTTCGCGCGGTCGAGCGTGGTGTAGAACAGAGTCATGCCGTCGGTCGGCTTGCGGCCATCTTCCTTCTTCGCCGTGCGCGTGAGCAGAAGGATCTTGTCGGCTTCCTGTGCCGTCGTCGTCCAGATCTTCCGGCCGCGCACGACGTAACCGTCATTGGTGCGCCGCGCGAAGGTTTCGATGCTCGTCGTGTCGAGGCCGGCATTGGGTTCGGTGACGCCGAAGCACGCTTTCTCTTTTCCCTGGATCAACGGCACGAGCATGCGCTGCTTCTGCTCCTCCGTGCCATGCACGACGATGGCGTGCGGGCCGAAGATGTTGAGATGGATCGAGGACGCCGCCGCATATCCGCCGCCGCCCTTGCCCACCTCGTGCATCATGATCGCGGCTTCGACGACGCCGAGCCCCGCGCCGCCCAACGCGACCGGCGTGCAGATGCCGAGAAACCCCGCGTCCGCGATGGCGCAATAGAACGCTTCCGGGAACCGCGCGTCGGTATCGCATTGGGTCCAGTAGTCGTCGCCGAAGCCGGCGCAAATCTTCGCGATGGCGTCGGCTATGGCTTTCTGGTCCGGTGAGAGCGTCAGGTCCATAATTCTTTGTAATCTCAAAGCGTTAGGTCGAAATCACGCCGCAAACCGCGCCTCTGCGCACAGTTGCGCCCGCTATCTCCCTGACTAATATCAGAAAAAGAGGGAAAAGCCCGCGGTTCGCCGGTATATATGCGCTGCGACATGCGCATGACGGACTGTCACTCGGGCTGAGCAGACGCGCTGTCGGGAGTTTGAACAGGAAGAATGAGTTCAGTGATCGCTGAGGGCCGCCCGCAATCCGCGCGCCGCCCGGGTATGAAGCCGACAGATGTTTCCAATCCCGATTACTTCCACAAAGTCGTCGATTGCCAGTGGGCGTGTCCCGCGCACACGCCGGTGCCGGAATACATCCGGCTGATCGCGGCGGGGCGCTACTCCGACGCCTACATGATCAACTGGAAGTCCAACGTGTTTCCGGGCGTGCTCGGCCGCACCTGCGACCGTCCCTGTGAGCCGGCGTGCCGGCGCGGACGTGTGGAAGAGCAGCCGGTTGCGATCTGCCGCCTGAAGCGCGTCGCCGCGGATTCGAAAGACGACATCCGCGACCGCTTGCCGAAACCGGCGTCGAAGAAGAACGGCAAGCGCATCGCGCTGATCGGCGCGGGGCCGGCATCTCTCACCGTCGCGCGCGACCTGCTACCGCTCGGCTATACCGTCACGATCTATGATCAGGACAAGAATGCGGGCGGCATGATGCGCACGCAGATTCCGAAATTCCGTTTGCCCGAAACCGTGCTCGATGAGGAGTGCGGTTACATTCTTGGGTTGGAGCCGGAAACAAAGTTCGGCGTGAAGATCGACTCGCTGAAGAAGGTCCTCGCCGAGAACTACGACGCGATCTTCGTCGGTTGCGGCGCGCCGCGCGGACGCGAGCTGGAAATTCCCGGCCGCCAGGAAGGCGCCGCGAACATCCATATCGGCATCGATTGGCTGTCGTCGGTCTCGTTCGGTCACACGACAAGCATCGGCAAGCGCGTGATCGTGCTCGGCGGCGGCAACACAGCGATGGATTGCTGCCGTACCTCGCGCCGCCTCGGCGGCGAGGATGTGAAGGTCGTCGTCCGCTCCGGCTTCGAGGAGATGAAAGCCTCGCCATGGGAAAAAGACGACGCCATGGGCGAAGGCATCCCGATCCTGAACTTCATGGTGCCGAAGGAATTCACGCACAAGAACGGCAAGCTCACCGGCGTGCTGTTCGAGAAGGTGAAGGCCGAGCGCGACGCCAAGGGCCGCCGCAACCTCGTGCCGACCGGCGAGCCGGACGTGCATATCGAATGCGACGACGTGCTCGTCGCGGTGGGCCAGGAGAATGCCTTCCCCTGGATCGAGCGCGACATCGGCCTTGAGTTCGACAAATGGGACATGCCGGTCGTCGATCAAGTCACATTCCAGTCGACCAATCCGAAAGTCTTCTTCGGCGGCGACGCGGCGTTCGGGCCGAAGAACATCATCTGGGCCGTGGCGCATGGCCATGCGGCCGCGGTCTCCATCGACCTGATGTGCAACGGCCACGACGTGAAGGTCCGCCCCGCCGACCCGCACACGCTGGCCAGCCAGAAGATGGGCATCCACGAATGGTCGTACGACAACGACGTGTCGATGGACCTTCGCTTCAAGGTCCCGCATGCGCCGCATGAACTGACGCTGCATAATGTGAACATGGAAGTCGAACTCGGCTTCACCAAAGAGCTGGGCTTCAAGGAGGCACAGCGTTGCCTCAACTGCGATATCGAGACCGTATTCGCCGAGAGCCTGTGCATCGAATGCGATGCCTGCGTCGATATCTGCCCGGTGGATTGCATTACCTTCACGCCGAACGATACGGAAGACGCGCTGCGCACGCACCTGACCGCGCCAGCGACGAACAAGACCCAAGACCTCTATATCTCGGATTACCTGAAAACCGGCCGCGTGATGGCGAAAGACGAAGACGTCTGCCTGCATTGCGGCCTCTGCGCCGAACGCTGCCCGACCGGCGCGTGGGACATGCAAAAGTTTTATTTAGAGACGGCTCAGGCATGTGGAAGATGATGAGTGACATCGCGATTTCCTTAACCTCCCCCTTGTGGGGAGGTCGACGCGCGCACCCCGGACTTGTTCCGGGGGAGCACGTCGGGTGGGGGTCCGCTCCATCCGGCCACACCAACCCCCACCCGAAAAATGCTTCGCATTTTTCGACCTCCCCACAAGTGGGAGGTTAAACATGAAGCAAATCACCGCCACCAACGACTTCGTCGTCAAATTCGCCAACGTCAATGGTTCGGGCTCGGCGTCCGCCAATGAGCTGTTCGCTCGCGCGGTGATGCGCATGGGCGTACCGATCGCGACGCGCAACATTTTCCCGTCGAACATCCAGGGCCTTCCCACCTGGTACGAAGTGCGCGTGTCGGGACAGGGCTGGCTTGGCCGCCGCGGCGGCGTCGATCTGGTCGTGCTGATGAACCCGCAGACCTGGAACAAGGACATCGCGGAGGTCGAGAGCGGCGGTTACATGCTCTACGACTCCACGAAGCCGCTCACCGGCCAGAAACTGCGCAGCGACGTCACCGTGCTCGGCGTACCGTTCACGCAGCTTTCCAATTCAATGGAAGGCACCATCCCGCGCGAGCGCCAGCTGCTCAAGAACATCATCTATGTCGGCGCGCTTGCCTCGCTGTTCGGGCTCGATCTCAAGGCCATCGACGACCTTCTGGTCAAGCAGTTCAAGGGCAAGACCAAGCTCATCACCATGAACGGCACCGCGCTTCGTCTGGGCTACGATTACGCCGAGAAGAATTTGAAAGACGCGTGCAAGCTCAAGGTCATGCATTCCGACAAGGTCGGCGACAAGATATTCCTGACCGGCAACGATGCGGCGGGCCTCGGCGCCGTCTATGGCGGCGCGACGGTGTGCGCGTGGTATCCGATCACGCCGTCCACCTCTGTCGCGGAAGCGTTCACAGCGCATTGCAAGAAATTCCGCGTCGATCCCGTCACCGGCCAGAACAAATTCGCCATCGTGCAGGCCGAAGACGAGATCGCGGCCATCGGCATGGTGCTGGGCGCGGGCTGGAACGGCGCGCGCTCGTTCACCGCGACATCGGGCCCGGGCATCTCGCTGATGCAGGAATTCTTCGGGTTTGCGTATTACGCCGAAATCCCCGCCGTGGTGTTCGACATCCAGCGTGGTGGACCATCGACCGGCATGCCGACGCGCACGCAGCAATCCGACATCCTGCTTGCCGCCTATGCGAGCCACGGCGACACCAAGCACATTCTTCTGTTCCCCGAAGACCCGCATGAGAGCTTCGAATTCAGCGCGCAGGCCTTCGATCTCGCGGAACGTTTGCAGACGCCGATCTTCGTGATGATGGACCTCGACATCGGCATGAACGACTGGCTGTGCGAGCCGCTGGCGTGGGATGACAAGCGCCAGTACGACCGCGGCAAGATCATCACCGCCGAAGAACTCGAGGCCGGAAAATCGTTCGGCCGTTATCTCGATGTCGATGGCGACGCCGTCCCTTATCGCACGCTCCCCGGCACGCATCCGACCAAGGGCGCCTACTTCACGCGCGGCTCCTCGCACAACGCGATGGCGGCCTATAGCGAGGAAGGCAAGGACTACACCGAGGTGATGCAGCGCCTGCTGCGAAAATTCGAGACCGCGAAGTCGATAGTTCCCGCGCCGATCGAACGCCGCGCGAAGGAGAAGGCTAAATACGGCGTCATCTATTACGGCTCGACCTCGGTCGCGATGGACGAAGCGCTGGCGAGCCTCGCCGCGGAAGGCCAGCACCTCGACGCGCTGCGCATCCGCGCCTTCCCGTTCGCCGACAGCGTGATGGATTTCATCAACGCGCACGATCAGGTGTTCCTGGTCGAACAGAACCGCGACGCGCAGCTTCAGAAGCTGCTGGTGAACGAATGCGCCATCGATCCGGCCCGGTTCATCTCCCTGCTGCATTATGACGGCGCACCGATCACCGCGCGCTACATCCATGGCGCGATTGCGGAACGCCTCAACATGACGCACAAGGAAGCGGCGGAATGAGCTGCATTCGTCTTTCACCTCCCCCTTGTGGGGAGGTCGACGCGCGCAGCGAAGCGAGCACGTCGGGTGGGGGTCGCGGTGTCCACATAGCGCCCCCCACCCGAAATGCTTCGCATTTCGACCTCCCCACAAGGGAGAGGTAAAAAGATGATCGTCTCCAATTCCCATCGCTTCGTCTTCGCACATGTCCCAAAGACCGGCGGGATTTCAATGCGGGCGGCGCTGGGGCCATTCGCCGACGGACAGTCCGCGGTGCGGCGCGACACCACACACGAGACCCTGCCATCGCTCATCGCGCGCGAGCCGCGCCTGGCCGGGCATTTCAAATTCGCCTTCGTGCGCAATCCGTGGGACCGGCTCGTCTCGTTCTACGTCTATGCCCGCGAAAACCTTCGCCCGACTTATCCGCAGATGCAGGGCGTCGATTTCGACGGCATGCTGCGGCTGCTCGATTGTGATACCCCTTGGATGCGCGACCTCTTCGTGATGCGCCGGCAATGCGATTACGTCGCCGGCGCAGATTTCATCGGCCGCTTTGAAGAGATGGACAGCGACTTCGCGCGCGTCTGCACACAACTCAACATCCGCACGGCGCTTCCGAAGAAGAACTCTTCCCGTCGCGGCGCCTATACCGGCTACTACAATGCGTGGGGCCGCGATTTCGTCGCGCGGCGCTACGCCCAAGACATCCAGAAATTCGGTTATTCCTTCGAGGCCGTTCAATGACCTACATCGCCAAGCCCAAGCTGCATCATCCCGGTCTTGCCAAGAACAAGCTCGGCTTCACGCACCGCGACTATGAAGGCCGCATCTCCACGCTCTGCGCCGGTTGCGGGCATGACTCGATCAGCGCCGCGCTGATCCAGGCGTGTTTCGAGCTCGACATAGAGCCGCACCGTGTTGCCAAGATTTCCGGCATCGGCTGCTCTTCCAAGACGCCGGACTATTTCCTGGGACAAAGCCACGGCTTCAACTCGGCGCACGGCCGCATGCCCAGCGTTCTCACCGGCGCGAACCTCGCCAACCGCGATCTCATCTATCTCGGTGTTTCCGGCGATGGCGACAGTGCGAGCATCGGCCTCGGCCAGTTCGCGCATTGCGTCCGCCGCGGCGTGAACATGACCTATATCTGCGAAAACAACGGCGTCTACGGCCTGACCAAGGGCCAGTTCTCCGCCACCGCCGACAAGGGTTCGAAGTCCAAGGCCGGCGGCACCAATGCGGATTCGCCGATCGATCTCGTCAGCCTCGCGCTCGTGCTCGGCTGCACCTTCGTGGCGCGCAGCTTCTCCGGCGACAAGCACCAGCTCGTGCCGCTGATCAAGGCGGCGTTGTCGCATCAGGGCTCCGCGGTGCTCGATGTCATCAGCCCTTGCGTGCAGTTCAACAACCACGCCGGCTCGACCAAGAGCTTCGACTATGTGCGCGAGCACAACGACGCGATGAACCGCATCGACGTGATCCCGGCGAGAGCCGAGATCAAGGTCGATTTCGAACCCGGCACAACCGAGATCGTGAAACAGCACGACGGCTCCTATATCAAGCTCGCCAAGCTGCACCCGGACTACGACCCCACCGACCGCGCGAGCGCGATGGCGCATCTGCAGGAACGTCAGGCCGCTGGTGAGGTGGTCACCGGCCTGCTCTACGTCGATCCCGAGCCCGAAGATTTGCACGCGCACCTGAACACCGTGACGCAGCCGCTCAACCGCATGAATGCGAAGGAGCTCTGCCCCGGGTCTGCGGCGCTCGCGGATGTGAACGCGGGATACCGCTAATTTTTTTAATCTCCCCCTTGTGGGGAGGTCGAAATGGCGTAGCGCAGCGAAGACATTTCGGGTGGGGGTCGGGATGCGCCGATAAAGCGCGACCCCCACCCGAAAAATCCTTCGGATTTTCCGACCTCCCCACAAGGGGGAGGTTAAACTTGTTGCATCCTTGCGAGGCACACCATGTCCATCTCCGATCTCTTCTCCCTCAAAGGCAAGACCGCGCTCGTCACCGGCGGGTCGCGCGGCATCGGGTTGATGATCGCACGCGGCTTTGTCGAAGCCGGCGTGAAGACCTACATCTCCTCACGCGATGCGAAAGCGTGCGCGGAGGCCGAAGCCGCGCTGAACAAGACCGGCACCTGCATCGCGCTGCCGCACGACCTTGGCCACACCGCCGAGGTGAAGGCGCTCGCCTCGGAAATCGCCGCACGCGAGAAGAAGCTCGACATCCTGATCAACAACGCCGGCGCCGCGTGGGCCGAGCCGTTCGAGTCCTATTCCGAGAAGGGCTGGGACAAGCTGATGGCCGTGAATCTCAAGGCCATCTTCACACTGACACAAGCGTTGCTGCCGCAGTTGCGTGCCGCGGCGACGGAAGACGATCCCGCGCGCGTCGTGAACATCGGCTCCATCGACGGTATCCTCCAGCCTTCGCTCGAATCCTACGCCTATTCCGCGAGCAAGGCGGCGGTGCACCACCTGACGCGCAATCTCGCCAAGCATCTGGCGAAGGACAACATCAACGTCAACGCCATCGCGCCGGGACCGTTCGACACCAAGATGCTGGCGCCCGTGCTCGCGGTGGCGCGCAAGCAGATGGAAGCCTCGGTGCCGCGCAAGCGCATCGGCCGCGACGACGACATGATCGGCGCCGCGATCTTCTATTGCTCGCGCGCATCGTCTTATGTGACCGGCACCGTGCTGCCCGTCGATGGCGGCATCGTCACGGCTGCGTACACGGCCATGGACGTCGCGATATGACTTTGCCCATCGATGTCGAGGCCGTACGCAATGCGGCGGTCGTGAACGATCCGTTCCCGTATCTGATGGTGCCGGGCTTCGTGAAAACCGAAGCCATCGACGGCATCGAGCATGACTTCCCGCAGGTCGCACACGCCGGAAGCTTCCCGCTGCCGACATTGAACTTCGGCCCAAAATTCCAGGAATTCATGGACGCGATCCGCGGACCCGAATTCACGAAAGCCGTCTCCGGCAAATTCGGCATCGATCTCTCGCACAAACCCACGATGATCACCGTGCGCGGCCAATCGAGCGCACGCGACGGCCAGATCCACACCGACAGCATCACCAAGCTCATCACCGTGCTGATCTACATGAACGGCAAGTGGGAGAGTCCCAAGGGGCGTCTGCGCCTGCTGCGCTCGCCCGACAACCTCAACGATGTCGTCGCCGAAGTGCCGCCGGACGAAGGCACGCTGCTCGTGTTCAAGAACCAGCCCAACGCCTGGCACGGCTTCGAGGCGTTCGAAGGCCCGCGCAAGGTAATCCAGCTGAATTGGGTGACCAACGGCCGCGTCGTGTGGTGGGAGCAGACCCGCCACAAGATCAGCGCCTTCTTCAAAGGCAAACACGAAGCCCCGGCGCGGATGTAGCAATGACGATCGCCGAGTGGATGATCCTGGCGGCGGTTCTGATCTACCTCCTCACCCTCGCGCCGTTCAAACCGCTCGGCTATCGCGACTTCGACAATTCCAAACCGCGAGACACCGAGTTCTGGGCAACGCCGCTGCGTTCGCGCGCGCTTGGCGCTCACATCAACGGCATCGAAACGTTTCCTTTCTTTGCAGTGGCCGTCTTGCTCGCCGAGTTTCGCGCGGCGCCGCAACACCTCATCGACGATCTCGCCATTGCATTCATCGTGTTGCGGCTGGCCTTTGTAGCAGCCTACCTGCTCAACTATCCGTGGACGCGCACGTTGATCTGGAATCTGGGTTTCGCGGTGAATGTCGCGATCTTTCTCCTGCCGTGGTGGAGCCACACGCAGTGACGAAAATCCCGAGCAGCACCGACGTCGCACGCTCCTTCCTGCCTGCGAAGGACTTTGCTCTCTCCCAACGCTTCTACGACGCGCTCGGCTTCGAGAAGGGCCATCACGACAACGACGTCGCGATCTATCGGATCGGCGACGGCGGCTTTCTGCTCCAGAATTACTATCAAAAGGAATGGGCAGAGAATTCGATGATCCAGATCATCATCAATGATCTCGATGCGTGGTGGACGCATGTCGAAAGCCTCGATCTCCCTGGAACATTCGGTGTGCCAGCGCCGAAAGCCCCCGCGATGCAGGCCTGGGGACTGCGCGTCGCCTACCTGATCGATCCGTCCAGCGTGCTCTGGCACATCACACAGCGGTAACTGTGATAAGCGCTAGTTACTGCGGGCACCCACCGAACTGCCAGCTGTCCTCTGCAGCATTATACGCAAAAATGCACGTGACCTCGAACTTTTGCTGCCATGGCTTTGCAGAAGTAACGGTAAAATCAAGATGAAATGATCTTCCCTTGATACCAAACGCCCCTTCAAACTCATTTACAAATTCAATTGAAACAACTGATAGTTTTCCTACCGGAACAAAATATCCTCCCATGAAACTGTGATATTTGTCGAAATACTTTTCCGACCAGCATCCATTTCCCAGCGTTGAGGTGAACGCGCGGGGCCCCATAACTGCAGTGAGCAACGAGTTCGCATCAGTATTGAATTTGTATGTTTGCGCTCCTTGTCCACCCGACGGTCTAACTTGAAATTCGATCGGGATGTATTTTGGGTTGGTACACAGAGTGCTATTGCTTCCCGAATCCATACTAATCTGTGCCCAAACGTCGGCACCAGACATTGCCGCCTCAATAGTCCGCCTTTCTTCGCTGTGCCCACCAAACACTTTCGAACAGCCACTAACGACTAGAACTGCAAGCAAAAATATTGGCGTGTTCCGCATGGCCCCTCCGATCCACGACACGGGAACATACCCTCGCTTGTGGGTTGAAGGAAATGGCAGCACAAGTGACTGATTCTTTGTGCGTATTTGGCAAAAGAACTAAGGCGCCGGCGTCCAGAGAACGTCGTCGATGCGGCGTGAGCCCGTCGCAAGCATGACGAGGCGGTCGAAGCCCATGGCGACGCCGCTTGCGGGTGGCATGTGCGCCAATGCGGCGAGGAAGTCTTCGTCGATGGGATAGCGCTCGCCATAGATGCGCTGTTTCTCCGTCATCTCGGATTCGAAACGCGCGCGCTGCTCGACGGGATCGGTGAGTTCGCCGAAGCCGTTGGCGAGTTCGACGCCGCAGACATAGAGCTCGAACCGTTCGGCGACGCGCGGGTCACGCGCGCTGGCGCGGGCGAGCGCAGCTTCACAGCGCGGGTATTCGCAAAGCACGGTCGGTTGGCCGATGCCAAGCTTCGGTTCGACGCGCGCGACCAATATCTTGGAGAAGATGTCGGCCCAGTTGTCGTTGTCCGCGACATCGAAGCCACCGCGGCGCGCCTTGGTGGCGAGGATATCGCGCTGGCCATCGCCTTTCTCATTCAGCGTCGCCAATAGGTCGATGCCGGCATGGTGCGTGAAGGCATCGGCGACGGTGAGCCGTTCGGCCTCCGCGCGCGGATCGCACATACGCCCGCGATGTTCGAACTGCGCGGTGCCCGTCGTCTCGGCCGCGAGCCGCACCAATCCGACACTGTCCGCGATCACCGCGTCGTAGTCTTCGTTCGCGCGATACCATTCCAGCATCGTGAACTCCGGCGCGTGCGACGGCCCGCGCTCGCGATTCCTAAACACGCGCGCGAAATCGAAGATGCGCGTCTCGCCCGCGGCCAGAAGCTTCTTGGACGCGAACTCCGGCGAGGTGTGCAGATACAGCGTGCGCCGCGCACCGCCGGTCTCGATCAAATCCGTGGCGAAGGCATGCAGATGTGCCTCGTTCCCCGGCGACACCGCGAGCGCACCGCACTCGACCTCAGTGAAGCCCTGCCCCTCGAACCACGCGCGCGCGGCGGCCTTGATTCGCCCACGCTGGATCAGCGCCGGACGGCGGTCGGCATGACGATCCCTGTCCCACCAGGGTGACATCGTTAGACCATTCCCTCTCCCCCTCGAGGGGAGAGGGTAAGGGTGAGGGGGTGGTGCAGGACTGAGAGAGCCCCCTCACCCCTGCCCTCTCCCCCACTGCGTGGGGGCGAGGGAGAATTCTTCAGTTGTTCCGCCATTCAATGTCCGGCTTGGTCAAAACGTGCGCCCCTGCTACAAGCGCGCCCTCAATTCTCGCGAGGTTCAACGTGGTTTCGGTTATCGCCAGCAACGTCCGCAAAGGCAATGTCATCGAGAAGGACGGCAAGCTCTACATCGTGCTGACGGCCGAGAACATCCATCCCGGCAAGGGCACGCCGGTGACGCAGCTCGAAATGCGCCGCATCAGCGACGGCGTGAAGATCAACGAGCGCTACAAGACCACCGACAGCCTCGAAAAGGCGTTCATCGAATACCAGACCTACTCCTATCTCTATCAGGACGGCGAGCACTACGTGTTCATGCAGCCGGAGACCTTCGATCAGGTCCATGTCGGCCCCGATATCCTCAGCGATTATGCGCCCTATCTCCAGGAAGGCATGGAAGTCCGCCTCGCGACCTTCAACGGCGTGCCGGTGTCCATCGAACTCCCCGCGCGCGTGACGCTCGAGATCACCGAAACAGAGCCGGCCATGAAAGGCCAGACCGCGTCGGGCTCCTTCAAGCCCGCGATCCTCTCCAACGGCGTGCGCACCATGGTCCCGACGCACATCCTGCCCGGCGTGCGCGTGGTCGTGCTGACGGAAGACGGCTCATATGTGGAGCGGGCGAAGGATTAAAACGGTCTTTCCGCCTATCTCGCAGCGTGATAGTATTACTGGTGAAATACACGGTAATACCGCAATGACCACGATGACCAGCAAGGGGCAGGTAACGATCCCCAAGCGCATGCGCGAAGCGCTCGGCCTCAAGCCGGGCAGCAAGGTGGCGTTCGAATATCAGGGCAATGGCAAGGCAACCATTCACCGGGAGGGAAAGCCGCCGGTGAGCCGCTTCGCCAAAATGCGCGGCAGCCTGAAAGGCGGTCCTTCGACAGACGAATTGCTGGCGATGCTGCGTGGCGAAGACTGAGGAATGATCCTCGTCGATACCAGCGTTCTGTTCGACATTCTCAACGACGATCCGACTTGGGCCGACTGGTCACAGAGCGCGCTCGAAAACGCTTTGGGCACCGGCCCCGCGATCATCAACGACATCATCTACGCCGAGCTTTCTGTGCGCTTCGATTCCGTCGAGCGTATCGATGCAGCTGTCGCAGGACTTGGCCTGCAACACGCCACGATTCCGAGGCCGGCACTTTTGCTCGCCGGCAAAGCGTTTCAAAAATACCGCAGGCTGGGTGGAACTCGAACCGGCGTCCTTTCCGACTTCTTCATCGGCGCACATGCTGCGGTCGAGGGATGGCCGCTGCTGACGCGCGATCCCGCACGTGTCAGGAGTCATTTCCCAATGGTCGAGTTGATTGCGCCTTGAGCCGCTTACTTGCTGAGAGCGGCAAACTCCGTCCCGCCAGCGCCATGACGGAGAAGATGATCAAGGTCGATCATGCCGGTGAGAACGGCGCGGTGAACATCTATCGCGCGCAGACGCTGGTGGCGCGGATCAGGGCGCCGTCATTGGTCAAGCAACTGACAGAATTCCAGCACCACGAAGAAGAACATCGCGCGATTTTTCGTGACTATCTGGCGAAGATCGGCGTGCGCCGCTGTGTGAGCTATCATTTCTCCGGTCTCGGCGGGTTCTCGCTCGGCTTTGTCACAGGATTGATCGGTCCCAAAGCGATCGCAGCAACAACATTCGCCGTCGAGCACGTGGTGCTGCGCCATCTCGAAGAACAGCTCGAATATCTGCGCAGCGCCGATCCGGAAGCGCGGGACTGCGTCCTGCGCATTCATGACGACGAGCGCGCGCATCACGATACCGCCGAGGGCCAGATGTCCCGCGACGGCTGGCTCACGCGCGCACTGATCGCCATCGTTCAACTCTGCACCGAGACGGTCATCCGCATCGGCATGCGCTAAGAAAAACGAGCCGCGGCATTGCCACGGCCCGTCTTTGTTTTCGATACGGCGGTGTCTTACGCCGCCTTCTCCACGAAGCCGAGGACGGCCTTCACCTCGAGGAATTCTTCGAAGCCGAACTCGCCCCATTCGCGGCCGGTGCCGGACTGTTTGTAGCCGCCGAACGGTGCATTCATGTCGCCCTGCGCACCGTTGATGTGCACATTGCCGGCGCGGATCTGCGACGCGACCTTGCGGGCGTGGTCGATGTTGCCCGACTGCACGTAACCCGACAGGCCGTAAGGCGTGTCGTTCGCCTGCTTGATGGCGTCGGCTTCGGTCTCATACGGGATCATCGCCAGCACCGGCCCAAAGATTTCCTCGCGCGCGATGGTCATGTCGTTGGTCACGTTCGCGAAGATCGTCGGGCGCACGAAGTAGCCGCGGTTCAACCCATCGGGACGGCCAAGACCGCCGGTGACGAGCGTGGCACCTTCGTCGATGCCCTTCTTGATCAGCGCCTGGATCTTGTTGAACTGGACCTCGCTGACAACAGGTCCCATCGTGACGCCTTCCGCGAACGCATCGCCGACCTTGACCTTCTCCGCCGTCGTTTTCGCGATCTGCGCGGCTTCGTCGTGCTTGGCCTTCGGCACGAACATGCGCGAGGGCGCGTTACAGGACTGTCCGGTGTTCTGCATCATGTGCATCACGCCGCGCACGACCGCCTTTGAGAGATCGGCATCGTCGAGCACGATGTTCGGCGACTTGCCGCCCAGTTCCTGTGCGACGCGCTTGACCGTGTCGGCGGAGGCTTTCGCCACCGCGATGCCGGCGCGGGTCGAGCCCGTGAACGACATCATGTCGATGCCCGGATGCGAAGACATCGCCTCGCCCACCGTCGGGCCGTCGCCGTTGATGAGGTTGAACACGCCCGGCGGCACACCGGCCTCGTCCATCACTTCCGCCCAGAGGATCGCATTCAGCGGCGCGACCTCGGAGGGTTTGAGGATCATCGTGCAGCCGGCGGCAAGCGCGGGCGCGACCTTGCAGGAGATCTGGTTGATCGGCCAGTTCCACGGCGTGATCATGCCGACGACGCCGACGGGCTCGCGGCGAATGGCGTAAGAACCTTTCACCGTTTCGAACTCGTACTCTTTCAGGATCTTGATCGCCTGGCTGAGATGCCCGATGCCGATCGCGGCCTGCGCGTTCTGCGACAGGGAGAGCGGAGCGCCCATCTCCATCGAGATCGCCTTCACGATGTCGGCATAACGCTTCTGATAGACCGCGACGATCTTCTCCAGCAGCGCCACGCGCTCCTCGCGCGTCGTCTGCGAGAAAGTTTCGAACGCCCGGCGCGCGGCGGCGACGGCCTTGTCGACATCGGCCTTGGAGCCCAGCGCCACGCGGGCGCAGACTTCCTCATTGGACGGATTGATCACGTCCTCGGTCTTCATCACGACCGGATCGACCCATTTGCCGTCGATGTAGAATTTCAGATGCTCTTCCATGGCATTATCTCCCTATGACGCTGACCGCATGAAATCACACTTGCCGGTCGCGTTCAAAGCAGCGCAGTGCGCGCGCTCGCGCATGACCCGGGGTCAAGTGCCGCCAAATTACCGATAGGTGCTGTGGAACAGAGGCTACTCGTCGTCGTCCGCGGCGGCGGCTTTCTTCTTCTTGCCTGCTCCAGGCTTCTTGGGCCCGCCTTCGGCACCGGCTTTTCCGCCGACACCGAGCTTCTGACGCAGATCGGCCGCTTCCTTGCGGACGGCCTGTGTCTCGTCGCGCAGCTCCTTCAAGCGCTCTTTCAGATAACTCAGCCGGCGGCGTTCGTTGCGGCCCGGTGCCGGCGTCTTCTTCCCTGCTTCAGCCATTACAGCCCCTTTTCGATAAACCCGCGCTATATTGCGGAATTCAAATCAATCCTCGTCACCCTCGTCGTCGGAATCGCTGGCGCCGTTCTTGTTCTCTTTTCCGGCTTTGCCCTTCTTGTCTTTCTTGTCTTTCTTGTCTTTGTTCTCGCCGGTGCGCGAGCGGAAGCGGACGAGCTTCTTGCCCGGCGCGCCGTCTTCGCCCGCGACGTCCTTCAGCACGAACATCCCGAAATCGGGAACGACGAGCTTCTCGCCCTTGTCAAGCGCGGCCCGCATGGCCTTGAAGGTCTCGACCTGCACTTGCGACACGACGTTCGCGCGGACATTGCACGCGGCTGCGATGGCGTCGTTCAATTCTTTCAGTCTCATGAAGGGCCTTCTTGGTGCTGGGATTTTTCGGTCATCTCGGGGCCGGGACTATGGCGTGGCGACCGCGACGATTCAAGCAGCAGTTGGAGTACGCGGCGATTTGTGACAGTTGTTTTATTCTGCAAATTCAGGTGCTTGATAGGCCAGTGCCCGAACGGTGACCGGTTCAGCCGATCAGCGAAAGTCTTCCGCCGTCTTCACGATAGCGCTCGCCGGTGCGGGGACAGACAAGATCAGCGCCCAACCTGTCGCCGCTGCGGCTGACCCAGCCGATGCGCACCGCCGGTGCGCCCACGACCAGCGCGAAATCGTCCACATCGCGCGTCACTACCGCGCCGGCGCCGACCATCGCGTATTGCCCGACCGTGTTGCCGCATACGATCGTCGCATTGGCGCCGATGCTGGCGCCCTTCTTGATCAGGGTCGGCAGGAATTCGCTGCGCCGGCTCACAAAGGCACGCGGCAGCAGCACATTGGTGAACACCATGGACGGCCCGCAGAACACATCGTCCTCGAGCGTCACGCCTTCGTAGAGCGAAACGTTGTTCTGGATCTTGCAGCCGTTGCCGACCGTGACGTTCGGCCCGATCATCACGTTCTGGCTGATGACGCAGCGCTCGCCGATGCGCGAGCCGCCAAGGATATGCGCGAAATGCCAGACCTTCGTTCCGGCGCCGATGACGACGCCGTCGTCGACCAGTGCGGTCTCGTGCCGAAAATAATTCTCCGCCATCGCTACGCTTCGCTTGCGCCGGTTCTGCGCGGACGCGTGCGCCCGGCGACGAAGCGCATCCGCTCCGGCAGCGCGGTCTCGCTGTCGCCGAAGGCGAGATCGAGCTGGTCCTGGATGAAGCCCTGCGCTTCGGCCAGAATCGCGCCGCTGATGTTGACGTTGCTGAAATTGGCGCCGTTCAGCCGCGCGCGCGAGAAATCCGCTTCGCTGACATCGGCGTCAGAGAGATCGGCGCGGCGCATGTCGGCGTTCTGCAGATTGGCGCCGACCAGCGACGCGCCGGACAGGTCGGTATCGACGAGTTTGGCGCTGGCGAGCTGGCAGCGGTCGAGATTGCACTGTGCAAGCCGGAAATCCTCGAAATCGACGCCGAATAGCGCCATGCCGCGGAAATCGATTCCGCCAAGATCGATATTCTGACCGGCGGCCTCCTGCGCCTTGCGCACGGCGCCGGTGCCGAGAATATCGATTGCCAGCCGCACGTCTTCATAGCTATCGGCATATTGCGGCGGCTGCGACAGGCGGCGGCGAATGAACGAGATCAGCACGTTGGCCAAACCCTTCGCCGCGCCGCGCGAGCGTGCGACCCGCTGCGCGACGAACAGCGCGGCAAGGCGGCGATGCACCTCGTCCGACCACAGATCGGCGAACAGCGGCTCATAGACGTCGCGATATTCCGTGACCTTCTTCTGTGCATTGCCGCTGTCGCGCAGCCACAAGATGAGTGCCGCAATTCCCGCCCCTGCGAGAAAGACGGCCGCGACAATTGCGATCTGAATTGGAAGGGTCATGCGGCCGCCTTTGCCGGCGCGACCGCGGCATAGAGTTCGAGCAGCCGCTTCTCGTAACGCGCGGTCCAGTTATCGGCTTCGATGAAGCGCATGCAACCGAGCCGCGCCTGCGAGATCGCTTCCGGCGTGAGGCCCGCGACCAGATCGGCGATGCCGCCCGCCGTCAGCGTTTCCGGCAGCACCCAGCCGCAGTGGTAGGAATTCACGACGCGGCGCATTTCCGGGAACGGCTGCACGACCAGCGGAACGGAGGCGGCGGGATATTCCCAGAGCTTGTTCGGGGTCGCGATCCAGTGGTTCAGCATCTTGCCCTCATAGGGAATGATGCCGACGGTCGCGCCCTGCGTCCACGATTTGAGTTCCTTCTGCGGCGCTGGCGGAATGAATCGCACCGCCGGATCGCGCCCGGTGCGCTGCGCGCTCTGCGCCGCGATCTGCTTGAGCTGGCCGGCGATCGGGCCCCAGCCCATCATCACCAGAGTCCAGTCGTCCGGGAGCATCGACGCCGCGCGCACCAGGATCGGCAATCCACGCTCGGCGGAATAGCCACCCTGATAGAGCAGAATCTTCTGCGACAGCGGCAGGTCGGCAGCGTCGTGCAGGCGCCCGTCATAAGGCTCCGACGGCGTCAGCACGATGGCATTGCGGATGACAACCGCCTTCGGCGCATCGGGGTATGCGTGGCGGTAATAGAGCGCGGCGCTGTCGTTCACCGCGATGAAGCCGTCGACGCGATGCAGGTATTTGCGGTGCAGGCGCGCGTAGTAATCGGTGATGCCGGGCATGCGCGCCGCCGCGGCTTCGTAGATCTCGTGCGCGTCATAGATCAGCGGAATGCCCAGGGCCTTCTTGATCCGCCACCCGGTCGGCAGCGTGAGGCAATCGTGGCAATGGATGACGTCGGGCTTGAGGCGCTTGGCGACTTCCGTCATCTCGCGCGCGCGATAGCGCAGCAAGGTGAAGCGCGTGGCATGGCCGCCGAACCACTCCATCGGCTCCATCAGGATCGTCAGGAGCCAATCCGGAACCCAGTTGGGAATGCGCGATTTCAGCGCCGGAAACTCGATTCCGTTCAGCGCGCCTTCCTTGAGCAGCGCTTCGGCATAGCGGCGGATCGCGTCCTCTTCGTCAGCCTTCATCTGCGCGCCAGCGTCCAGTAGGCGCAGATAGGCCTTGACTGCACTCCAGACGACAAACGCCAGCGTGCCCCCGATCAGGACCAGAAACACGAAATAGGCGTAGTCGAGCGGACCCCAATGCACGATGTTCGCGAAGGTCGCGACCAACCAGTTCCATGCCTGTGAGAGCGGTCCGCCGGCCGTGAACAATCCGCGCACCGCCCAGACGATGCCGGCCAGGATCGCGAGCAGCACGATGAACACCGGCAGCACGCGGAACACGGCAGAGAGGATCAGGCTGCGATAGGCATTGGCGAGCCAGAAGACGCGGAAGATGCGCACGCCATTGTCGAGATATTCCACTGGCGACGCCGCATCGGCATCGGCCAGGCCCAAAACGGTCACGCTGTGGCCGGCGCGCTGCAGCGAATTGGCCTCGCGCAGAACGCGCCCGTCGCGCGTGACATTGTTATGGACGATCATGCAGATATTCATTCGGGCACCGAGCAAACCGCCTCCGCAAGCGCGGACGCCTGTGGAATCAATAGCATATTGTATAGTTAACCAGTTATTACCGAGGGCTTCAGTGCCCGGCCTTGGCCCGGACCGATTTCGCGGCCTGTTCCAGGACGTTGAGCACGCCGAGCGCCTCTGCCCCGTCGGTCAGAGGCTGGCGGCCCGTCGCTACGCAAGAGAGAAAGTGGCTCAGCTCCTCGCGCAGCGGTTCGCCCTTTTCGACGGCGGTCAGGATCGGTTCCGCCTTGCTGACGCTCGGGGCCTCGGCCGACATGTCGATGCGGTGATCGTAGACCTGCAGCTTTTGCTCCCAGGGCAGCGTGTCGTCGAACACGGCATGAGCTTCCGAGCCGATGATCACCGTACGCTGTTCCTTGGTCGGGTTGAGCCAGGACACCGAGATGCGCGCGGTGATGGCGCTCGGGAAACCGAGATGGATGTTGGCGATGTCGGCGATGCCGGGCGTCACGATGCACGTCGCCTCGCCGGAGACATAGTTCGGCGTCTCGTTCATCAGCGCCAGGATGATCGAGATGTCGTGCGGTGCGAACGACCAGATCACGTCCTCTTCGGTGCGGATCTTGCCGAGCCCGAAGCGGCGCGAATAGACGTGCTTGATCGAACCGAGCCGTCCGCTGCGCACCTGATCGATCATGGCGACGACGATGGGGTGATAGCGCAGCAGGTGTCCGACCATCAGAATGCGGTTGCGGTCGCGCGCCAGCTTCACCAGCGAGTGGCCTTCGAACACCTGCAGGGCGAGCGGCTTTTCGACGAAGACATGTTTTCCGGCCAGCAAAGCGCGGCGGACATGCTCGCCATGAAGAGACGCCGGAGAGGCGATCGCGACGGCATCGCAATCGGGATCGCCGAGGATGGCCTCGAAGCTGGCGCCCTGGACGGCGTATTGATTGGAGAGTTCGTTGAGCGCGTCGCCGGAAATATCAGCGACCGCGTGAAGGGCATTCAGGCTCGCCAGATTGCGAGCAACCTTCTTGCCCCAGTAACCGCAGCCGATACATGCCGTGCGGGGAACAGGGTGTGCCTTTACCGAAAATTGCGGAAAGGCCTCAGCGGTCTCAATCGGTTCGGCAACCGTTGACCGCGGAACCCGCGATCCTCCGGTCTTGCCCCCCTCATGCAACATTCCCACCACCTCTAAGAACTGCTACGCGGCCTAATCGACTTTCACAAAACGCGGCAGCCCCACCTGCCCGTTTGCCCCCTTGCGATCCTACGAGGGGTAACGTCTCATGTCCGCTGGGGGCCTGCAAGCGTTCTGGGCGCAGAGTCTTGATGTAATTTGAACTTTTGGTTTTTTTGCGCCTGCTGTACCACACCAAAGGCCTACGATTTCCCGGCGCGAACGTTATGCATGTCCTTGTAGTAACTGATAACTTCGCACCGGAGCGGAATGCCCCCGCAATCCGCACCTTCGAGCATTGCAAGCGCTGGGTTAATGCTGGCGCGCAAGTCACTGTCGTGACGTCCGTGCCCAACTTCCCAACCGGAAAAGTACTGCCGCCCTACAAAAATCGGCTGGTACAGAGAGAGAACGTAGACGGAATCGAGATCGTCCGGGTCTGGACCTATCTCGCTCCGAACACGGCGGTCATCCGACGGTCGCTCGATTTCGCCAGTTTCGGCGTGACCGGCTTCTTCGCAGGGCTGATGCAGAAGGCGGATGTTGTCATGGCGACCTCGCCCCAGCTTCTGGCCGGGCTGTCCGGCCGGCTGCTCGCTCTGGCCAAGGGCCGCCCCTATCTGCTGGAGGTCCGCGATCTGTGGCCCGATTCGATCGTGGCACTCGACATGATGCGGGAACGTCATCTGGTGATCCGGATGCTGCGTTCGGTCGAGAACATGCTCTACCGCTCGGCCGCCCGGATCGTGACGACCAATGGCGGCTTGCGGGAGCGCCTCATCGCCCGCGGGGTTCCGGGCGCCAAGATCGGCGTGGTTCCCAACGGCGTCGACGCCGCGCAATTCTCGCCAAGGCCGCGGCCGCAGGCGCTGATGGAGCAGCATGGCCTCAGCAACCAGTTCGTCGTCGGCTACATCGGAACCCAGGGGCTCGCGCACGACCTGGAAACCGTGCTGAACGCAGCCGACAGGCTTCGCGGAAAGGCGACATTCTTCTTTGTCGGCGACGGCGCGCAACATCTGTCGCTGCTGCGCATGACCAAGCGGCTCAAGCTCGACAATGTGCGCTTCGTGCGCACCGTGGCGGCGAGCGAAGTGCCGGACCATATCGCTTGTTGCGACATGCTGCTGGTCCCGCTCAAGCGCACGGCGCAGCTCAGCGACACCATGCCGTCCAAGATTTTCGAGATCGCAGCGATGGAACGCCCGATCGTGATCGGCGCGGAAGGCATCGCCGCCGATCTGGTCATGGGCCATCGCGCGGGGCTTGCCGTCGAACCGGAGAACGTCGATGCGCTCGCCGGTGCCATCGAGAGATTGCGCCTCGAGCCGGAGCTTGCGGCCTCGATGCAGTCCGGCTGCCGCGCGCTCGCCGACGATTTCAGCCGCGACAAGTTCGCGGCGCAGATGCTCGACGAGATCAAGCTGGCCGCGAAGATCAGAAGGCCCGCCGCCTAGTTCTTGTTGATCACCGCCAGCGACGCCGCCGTGATCGCCACCTTGCTCAGGATGTCGGTATAGGTCGCGAGGAACGTCGTCCAGTTGAACGGCTGCGGGTCGCGCGGCACGACGATGGTCGATCCCGGCGGGATGCGCGTGGCGCCGCCGAACGACCACCAGCTCGAATGCGACGGGATCGCGGTGCCGTCCGGCATGATCACGAAGATCATGCTGTCTTCGGCCGCGTCGGTCTCGCCGCCCGCCATGTCGACATAGTCGTCGAGCGTCATGTCGGGTTTGTACCCGAAGGCGCCGGCATTGAGCACCTCACCCGTCACCGCCACCGTCGAGGGGCGCTTGGGGATGTAGATAGCGTCGCCGGTCTCCATCAGCGGATCGCGGTCGGGGTGCGCAAGCAGCACGGCCGGATCGATGGTCACCGAGATGCGCCCGATCGTCGGCTGGTTGGCCAGTGTCTGCGCCATGGTTTGAAGATAGCTGAGATTGGGCGGTCCGGTCGTGCTGGTCGTGGGCTGCGATGCCAGCGTCACGATCTGGCTGTTGAGCATCTGCGCTTCGCGCTTGTTGGCCTGGGCTTCGGCGACCGCCGCGCTCTGGCGCGTGAAGACGGCGCCATAGGGATAGGCTTCGTCGGTCAGCCCGCCGGCGCGCGCGATCACGGAGGACAGCCTTTCGTCGCGCGTGATCTCATAGGTGCCCGGATAGCGGACCTGGCCGTTCAGCGTGATGCTCTCGCCGACGCGGTCGGAGAACACCGGCCGCACCGAAACCGAATCGAACGGCCTGAGAGAGACCTTCGCGAAATCGGTCTGGGACTGCGCATAGACATTGCGCAAGGTGCGCGAGGTGCCGCGATTGGCATCGATCTCGGTCGAGGTGACGGAAACGCCGGAGAGATCGGCCTGGCGCTGCAATCCGCCGGCGGCTTCGAGGATCGCGGCGAGGCTCGTGCCGCTCTGTGCGAGCAAGGGCCCCGGATTGAGGACTTCGCCGTTCACCCACACCAGATAATCGCTCGCCAGATTGACCAACGCGCCGGGGTTGACGCCCAAATTCTGCGCGAGATTGTTGATCGGCTGCGGGAAGGAGTTCGGGCCGATGCTCGAAGCCGTGCTGCTGTCGCCGCCGCCGCCGAGCAGCGTGGCGCCGGCCGTCGTCTGCGCCTGATTCGACGTGCCTGCCGGCGCGCCGGACACCGTGGGCTGGCTCGATGCCAAGGTCGCCATCTGGGCGAGCTGCGGCGCACTCGGCGCTGTGGGCGACGATGGCGTATTCGTCGAAGGCGGCACGACCGCGTTCTGCTGTTGCGTCTGCGTCAGTTCGGCGACCCCCGGAGGCTGCGACGCCTTGTAGAGCGCGGTAGCCGCGGCGGTCGCGAGGTTCTGAATTTCAGTCGTCGAGAACACATAGACGTCGTCGTTGTCGATGAGCTTGAGATTTTCTGTGCCGTCGAAAACGCCCTTCACCGAGAACGGGATCATCTTGATGAAGTTCGACTTCGGGTCATGGCGCACGATCACGGCGAACAGCGTGTAGGCGCTCGGATTGAGATCGTCGGGATCGCGCAGCAGGCCGGACAGCGTCGAGGTGTTGCCGAGTGCGTGGACCCCGGGCACCGTCACCGCGCCGTCGAGGCTGACGCGCGCCGAGGTCGACGAGCGGTTGGCATCGACGAACAGCACTTCGCCGTTGGCGACGCTGCCTTCGGACGGAAGCGACACCATCCGCGTGCGGCCATCGGCCTGCAATTCGAGCTTGGTGAGGCGTTTGGCGCCGGCGATCTGCATGCCGCCGGCCAGTTCCATCAGCGCACGCGCACCCATGCGCGACGAGCCTTGCGGCAATTCATAGATGCCGGGGCGGCTGACGAGGCCGGTGATCGCGACCGTTCCGCCGATCGGTGGCACCACGATGCGGTCGCCTTCGGTCAGCGGGCCGACGCCGGTCATCGTGCCGCGATTGATGATCGAATAGAGATCGAGCGGAATGCGCCGCGCGCCGCGCATGATGTAGACGCCGCGCAGCGAGCCGGTCTTCTTGATGCCGCCCGAGAGCATCAGCGCATCGATCGCGGTGTTGAGCGAAGTCAATGTGCGCATGCCGGGCGAATTGACCTCGCCGGTGACGAGAACGGCGATCTGGCGGATGGTACCCAGCGAGATGAAGCTCTTGGTATTGAGGAACTGGCTCGCAATTCTCTGCGACAGCTCGGCGCGCACTTCGCCCAGGGTCCGTCCCGCGGCCGAAATCGGCGGCAGATTGAGCAGGATGATGCGGCCGTCGCGATCGACGGTGACGACATAGGTCGCATTCTCATGGCCGACCATCACGACCTGGACCTGGTCGCCGACACCGAGGATGTAGCTGTCCTGCACTGCGCCGGTCTGCGTCGCAGTCACCGCGCCGCCGACGCCGAACGTGTCATAGCCGAACTGCTTCAGGCTGACGCCGGCGCGCGCGCTGAATTGCTGCTCGAGGCCCGAGGTCACGGTGCTCGGTGCCGGTGCGGTCACGGGTTGCATGGTCTGCGTCGAAGGCGCGAGCGGCGCGCTCGGCGCGGGTGCCGGCTGCGTCGGCGGGTTCTGCGCAACGCCCTGCAGGATGCTTTGAATGTCGGAGGTGCCGAGCGTCTGCGCGGTGGCAACGCCGCCGAGCAGGCACAGGCAGATCAACCATGCCGCCTTGGCCGCGTGGCGTCGAAGGATTTCCAAAAGCATCCGCTCGTCCGCCCCTTGATTTCGCAGCGATGACAGCCCGGCGCCGAAAAAGCGCGTTAGGCGCGGGTTTTACCCCGGTCCTTCGGGGCAGAGCAAGCAAAACCCAAGACCTAGGGCCTTGAAATCCCTCTTGAAGTTTTATGCACAGAGGATGCAGTCGCGTGGGGGCGAATCCCTGTGTCACGCAAGCGTAATGTGGCCGCCATGCAGGTGCAGCCCTTTGCGCCATGATGCGTTACGTTGTCTCTATCTCTCCGACGGAAACATCACCCCCGCACGTTCGAGCCTGACCATGAGAAAAGCCACACTCCTTCTCGCCTGCCTCGCCTGTCTGCCCATGATCGCCTGCAAGCCGCATCCCGGAAAGATTTTCCGCGCCGGCGATCACGAGCGCCGTCAGGAGGAGCGCGGGGAACGCAACGGCCAGCGCCATGGCCTGCGCCGCGAATGCCGCGACGATCTCGAGAAATTCTGCGCCGCCGACCAGACCGGCCGCGACCGCCGCACCTGCCTTGAGAGTCACCTGAGCGAAATCTCCGCCGACTGCAAAGCGGCGGTGGAAGCCCGCGGCCACCGCGGCGGCGGACGCCGCAATCGCGGCACCACCGACGACGACAAGAGCGACGATTGAGACTGGGTGCGTTCTGATCGTGCCCGCTTAAAAAACTTGTCATGGCCCGCAAATGCGGGCCACCCAGGTGAACCCCTGCGAAATCTCGCAATTTCGCTTCGACCTCACTCAACAACACGGGTTGTGCAGAACCCAACGGGGTGGCCCGCATTCGCGGGCCATGACACCCTTTGAGGGAGATGCAGCTTCGCAGACTCCTAAGCGTTTATCCACCCAACAACGAAAGGCAATAGTTTGGTTTTAGAGAAACTAAAATGTTCAGCGGAGTCTGCCATAGCTAGCATAAAGCCTTCTCGTTTCAGAATTCTGAGGAAGGCATGAAGCTCAGTATCGGGCCGAAGTGTAAGTCGCCAGTTGTCATACCGCACATAGAGTTTCGTGCGGTCATCTCCTAGGTAGAAGTGTGTCCGTTCTACGATTCTGATGTAACATGTGCCCGGAGGTTTCTCGGCATTGCGCTCAAGCGCATATATGGCTCTGGGACTATACGCTTTGGTCCTGTTAGGGGCGCGAAGCATGGTCGAAATCTAGCCTCGCCGCGAGCATTTTGCGATTCGGATATCAAGTCGCGTGGCCCAAACCCCCAAGGATGGATTTGCCGGGCATGGGCCGGTAGACTCCCGCTTTGTTCGGGATATTCCATCGCGCCATGCCCCTGCCCGTTTCGAATTACGTTCTCCTGACCAATACGAACGCCGAAAAGGGCTATGACCTGATCCTGAAGGTTGCGGCGCTTCTGCCCGACGTGCCCTTTGTCGCGATCGCGAGCCAGTCGCCGCTCGCCGACGCCATCCATGCCTACGAAGCGGCCGGCGTGACGAATGTGACGGCCATCGACCGCGTCGCGGACATGGACCCGATCTACAGCAACGCGGCCGTCGTCGTGGTGCCGAGCTATCGCTTCAAAGAATCCTTCAGCCGCGTCTGCATCGAGGCGCAGCGCTATGAGAAGCCCGTGATCGGATCGGATCAGGGCAATGTACCCTATCTGCTCGAGCACAGCGGCGTGGTGCTTCCGCCCGATCCGAATTTGTGGGCGGCGGAGATCGCACAGCTCCTGAACGATCCCAACTATTACCGCGAACGCCAGGACAAGGCGCTGGAGAATTCGACGCGCTATTCCTATGCCGCGCAGGGCAAGGCGCTCGACCATCTCGTCGGCGCGGGCGATGCGCGCTTCCTGGTCGCGGTCGGATCGGGCCTCGGCAACATGCTGCACACCACGCCGATGATCGCCAATATCGCCAGGCATATCGGCGCGCGCGTCGATGTCGTGGTCGCGGAAGAGCATCCCAAAAGCCTCTTCGTGATGCACAATCCCGATTATGTGAACGCGGTGTTCGGGTTGAAGCAGATGGTGCTGCGCCGCGCCTATGACACGGTATTCGTCACGCATTCCTTCGGACAGGCCCGCGTGGCGTTCAATTGCGCCAATGTGGTCTGGGCGCGCGACTGGGAGAGCTTCCGCGCCGACGGCTTGCACGAGACGCTGCACAATCTCGAAGCCGCCAGGCAGCTTCTCGGCATCCCATATAAGGAGGCCGATGCGCGCCATTATTTCTGCGGCGATCTCACCTGGGACAGGCCCAATGAGATGCTTGTGGGAATTCATGCGGGCTCCAAGCCCGGCATTTGGACGATCAAGCGTTGGCCGCATTATCCCGAGCTCGCGCGGCGGCTGCGGCGCCGCGGCATCCGCGTCGCGTCGTTCGGCATCGCCAGCGAATATGTCGAGGGCACCGAGAACCGCACCGGCTCGACGATCGAGGCGATGTGCCGTTCGATGCTGGATTGCAGCCATTTCGTCTCCAACGACAGCGGCGTGATGAACATCGCCAACGCGCTCGGCCTTCCGGTGATCGGATTGTTCGCGCCGACCTGCGCCAAGACGCGCCTGCCGCTCGGTCCCGCGACGACCGCCGTCGTTCTCGACAAGGATTGTTCGCCCTGCGAGCTGCATGATCCCGAAGGCTTCGGGATGGGACAATGCCGCTGCATCGCCGACATCACCGTCGACGAAGTCGAGGCGCGGCTGCTCGAGCGCATGCAGATCAGCGTGTCGGCGTGATGCGCGCGGTCACCGTTCCCGTCTCCTATGGCGAAGCCGCCGACAAGCTCACCATCCTCGCGATCAAGAGCGAGCGGCTGCGCGATCCCGCCCAGCTTGCCAATGTCCGCAAAGAACATGCGTTGCTCGAAGCGGCGCTGTTCGGCGCCATCGAGCGCCCGGCCGATTTCGACACGCTGTTCGCGAAACTCAAATCGGTCAACGAGACGCTGTGGGGCATCGAGGACGACATCCGCCGCCACGAAGCCCGCGGCGATTTCGGCGAGAGCTTCGTGAGACTCGCGCGCGCCGTCTATCAAAACAACGACGAACGTGCGGCGATAAAGCGCGCGATCAACAAGCTGCTGGGGTCGGAGCTGAACGAAGAGAAGTCGTACGGGCGCTTCCTAGGCGCTTAGGCCTCTCGCTGCCCAACATCTGGTGGTCAGTTGAGAGAAGTTTGTGAACTTTTATGCCTTCTAAGTATACTTGAAACCATTTCATTGTACTTTAGTGGCTCTTGAGTATAATAAGGCCGCTCCAGTTACCCAAAAGGGCGGTTATGGACCCCAACGACTTCAAGGCGCTAAAAGCCGGAAAACTTGTAACAACAATAGGCGGCCAAAAGGCATTCGTGCCTGCGCCGCTCCCACCCGAAATTGACACTCGAAAATACCACCGGCTGCTATCCGAAGCAGACCAAAATTTGGGCGAATTGCGAGGTATCGGAGCCTACCTTCACAATCCGTATCTCTTGATCAGGCCCCTTCAGCGGAGTGAAGCTATCGCCTCATCCAATATCGAAGGCACGTTTACTTCACTGCCCGAACTTCTCCTTCTTGAGGCCGGCGCAGACAATCAAGAAGCGCACAGATCTTCGGATACACTGGAAGTCCTGAATTACGTAAGAGCACTTAGACAGGGAATTGAGCGTCTAAAGGACCTGCCGGTTTCGAGTAGATTGATTCTCGAACTCCATCAAACGCTGCTTCGGCACGTACCACGAACTCGACGCGGACATTTCACGCCGGGAGAATTTAGAACTGCTCAGAACTTCATTGGCAAACAACGCGACATCGCGAAAGCTCGCTTTATTCCTCCCCCGCCACCAATTCATCTGGAATGCATGGATGCACTAGATAAATTCCTGAATAAGGAGAATTATGCCAACTTGCCGCCTTTGGTATTCCTCGCATTGACCCACTATCAATTCGAGACCATTCATCCGTTCCCGGACGGCAATGGGCGTGTTGGCAGGCTATTGATCCCAATCATTCTCAAACAACGAGAATTGATGCCGGAGCCACTGCTTTATATCAGCCAGTACTTTGAGGACAACAAAGACGAATACGTGGACCTGATGCTCTCTGTGTCGCAGAGAGGGGAATGGGACAAGTGGATTGAGTTCTTTCTAAAAGCCGTTGTTGCATCCTGCACAAAAACTATCGAGACCATCGACAAGATCAAGACTCTTCACAGCCAATACATTGAAAGGTGTCAGCAAGCCCGCTCTTCTGCGCTCTTGGTTCAGATTGTTGATGCTTTGTTTGGGCAACCTATTACATCTGTTCCGCTAGCGCGCGCTCTGACCGGAACAAGCTATCGTGCTACAAAAAACAATCTCGAAAAGCTCGTGCAATACAAGATTTTGAAACTAAACCCACACTACAATAGACCCCGATACTATTTCGCATCGGAACTGATAGCGATTTTTGAGCAATAGGAAATTTTCCAACAAGCGAAATCAAGAAAACCTCACATCCCACCGCAGCACCTTGTGCCCATAAGGGAACGCATCGGTGCTGGCGCGGAAGGTGAAGAAGGTGCCGTCTTTCGCCGCGCGGCTGGCGCGCGAATAGGTGAAGCCGGTGCGGCCGGTCGGCCGCGTATCGATATCGAAGAGATGCACCAGCCCCGGCGCATCGGCGACGGGGTTCTTCGGCATCAGGAATACGCCGGGCTTCTTCTCGTCGGGACCTTTCAGTTTCCCGCCGCCGCTCTGGGTGGTGAAGATGAAAAACTCACCGATATCGATCACATTGCGCACCGGCCAGGTGACGCGGTCGACGATGGACGGTTCGAGAGAACCGCCCGTGCAATCGCTTCGGAACACGCGCGCGCCGGGTTCGGTGCCCCTGGTGCCGCGAAGGTCGTCATCGGTGCCCCAGATCACCTCGTCGCCATGCCAGGCGAGATCGGTCAGCCGGAACAGCGAGCGCGGATAGGATGCGCCCGCGATGTCCACCATCATGTCGAAGCGCCGCGTGACGTTGCGCCATTCGTCGCCATTGTCGGTCGAGACCCAGATGTTGGACTCTTCCGGCTCGTCGCCCGAGGTCAGCCACCACTCGCCGGGATGGCCGGGACGCGCCTGCAGAAAATGATAATGGCGCACGCGGCGCGCGGTGTTGGCGATCTCCCAGCTTCGGCCGCGGTCGCGCGAGCGATAGACGTGGCTGCGCAGCCGTCCATCGGCTTCGGTGTCTTCGTCTTCGTAAGGATATTCGGCGAACATCAGCACGCCATTCGCCATGTCGACCGAGCGGCAGCCATGCCACGGGCAGCCCTGAATCTCATGCGCGGCGGCGACATCGCCGTTCTCGTTCACGACCAATAGCGTGATCGTCCTCGCCCGCGCCGCTTCCTCGCGCGATGGCACCGCCTGAAGAAACACCTCGCCATGGCCGAGCCATTTCGCATGCAGCACGCGGAAATTCTCATAGCCCTTGATTGTGACCGGCTTCCACGTTGCGCCGAGATCGCGCGAGATCGCGAAGCCGTTGAAGGTGGAGGCGAGCACGATGTCGGTCGCGTTGCCGTCGGCATCGACGACATGCTCGCAGAATTCGAGATTGGCGATGCCCTTCACATTCGAAAGACTGAGCGTCACGCTCACCCGCGACGCGGGATAGCCCGGTGGCAGATCGATCTCGTAAGTGCGGCTCTGTTCGCCACCGCCGAGGCGCGACAGCACCTTGTTGCGCGTGTTGGAGCGCAGCACGAAGTCCATCGCCGAGCGCAGACCGCCCCCACCCTTACCGCTCATCGCCCGCATCCTTGATGGTGCGGCGGAGCGCGCGCGGGACCTTGTCGCTATAATCATGCGCACCGAAGCGCGCATAGTGCGGATTGTCTTTCCAATGCGCGACGTAGCCGGCCCAGCGTTTCGCCATGTCGGAGAAGATCGGGCGGTCCTGAAACTTGGAAAGCTGGTGCAGCGCCTTGATGTGGATCAAATGATAGACGTTGCGGTTCTGGCCGTCGAAACTCTTCTGGAAATTTGTCGGGTATCCCATCAGATCGGTGTACGGCGCGCCGATACCGATGTGATAGTCGCGCGGTTCGGCGCCCATCGGCACGGTTTCGAGCGTCACCCATTTCGTCGCTTGCGGAATGGTCGCGAGCGGCGAATATTCTCCCACCATCATCTCCACGCGTACATCCGTCTTCTTGTTTGCGGTGGCGACGAATTCGAACGCGTTCTCGCCGGCGAGTTGCGAGAGAACCAGATTGGCGCGCAGCGATTTGCTCTTGCCGGTGAAGCTTCCGTCTACATTCGCCTTGATGTCGTCTTCGAGCAGGAAGTTGGACCAGCGATAGGTGCTTCCCGTGCCGAGCGCATATTTCTCCGTCGCCGACCAGCTTGTGCACGCATCACGCAAGGTGATGTGTGCGCCGCCGCTCGCGGTCAGACGCAGATAAACATAGCCCGACAGGCTGTAGCGCGAATTCTGCAGCGCCGGCATGTCGTAGCGCGGCAGAAGATATTCGAGCAGGTCGAGATTCTGGTTCAGGAAATCGCCCATACCCGCGCGCTGCAACACTTTCGGCCACGCCGCGACGCGCGTCAGCGCCGAGAGCCATCCGTTCAGCACCAGCTCCGGCATGGCCAGCGGAAGCTCCTCGATGCCCTTGCCCTGCGGGCGCTGCTGCATCACGCCGCCTTCGCCCACCGGGATCGCGAGGCTGGATGCAAATTTGCGCGCCAGCTTGTTGTAGCCCGAACGCCGGCCGATCAGATCGTGCAGCGTCGCGAGCACACCGACATAATAAGCCTGCGTCAGCGCCGAATAATGCTTGTGCGCGGCGCGCGTGACGCCGGCGTCGGAGCCGTACCAGAACACGAGCGAATCCTGGAACGGCTGCGCGCGTTTCAGCGCCGCGTCGAGGACGAGCTTCGCCGCTTCGACCAGCGCGGGATCGGCATGGCGCGCATGCTGGCGGAAATATTCCTCGGCGATGTAGATCGGATAGAGCGGATGCTCGTAATAGCTGCCGTCGCTGCGCGTCTGCGCCGGAAAGCCATCGTCGAGAAAATGGAGCTTGTAGTAGCGCACGCTCGACGGCGCCATGATCGTGATCGGCGGCATCTCGCGCCCGGTAATGCCGAGCCTGGCGTTATGGCTTTCGCCCGGGGTACCTTTCGTCTTGAAGCCGAAAAGAGACATGCCACTCGCGTTCCCGGCCCGGCGCGTCATCGCGCGCGGACGCACTGAATTGGCGCGGAATGAGGCTTCAAGTCAACGATGCGGGCCTGCGTTGCACGGCGGCGGCGGCCTGATTAAGGTCGAGGCTTCCCGCCGCGAGACGAGCCGTGAACCCGTATTTCCTCAATTCCATCCTTGTGCCTGCCGCGCGGGATACCTCCGCGCTCATCGTCCATCCGCACACCCAGCGCACCGGCGGCAACACCATCCGGCGCAAGGTGCTCGAATCCGTCTATGGCCGCAGCCGGGTCTATAACGATTTCAATGTCGGCCAGGCGAAGAAGTGGCCCGACCTCAGCGATGCCGATCTCGACGGCTTCCGCGCCTTCACCGGCCATTTCGATTTCCGCGACAATGGACTGAAGCGTCCCGTGTTCCCGATCGCGGTGCTGCGCCATCCGGTCTATCGCGCGGTGTCGCTCTATCATTTCATCCGGAAGAAGGACACGCACCGCCATCACGCGCTCGCGCTCGCCTGCGGGATGGAGGAATTCTATCGCCGCGCATCGGCCGAGACGCCGTCCTATTTCCGCGAGCTGCAATGCCGGCGCATCTGCTCGCATCCCGATGCGCGCATGGCGCTGGAGTTCATCAACACGCGCTACCTAGGCGTCGCCTTCACCGAACATCTCGATCAGTTCGTGAGCGCGCTTGGCACGGCGCTCGAATGGCAGAAGATCACGGTCGAGTCGATGCCGCCTGATGCAGAGCGTTACGATGCCGAGGTGACGCCGTCCTTCCGTGCACTCGTGCTGGAGCAGAACGCCGAAGACCTCGCGCTCTACGAAGCGGTCGCGAACGGCACTGCGCCGTTTGCATTGAGCGGCGCAACGCCACGTACGGGATTCCTGCAACGCACTAAAAACGCGCTGCGCCCCACCGTGCGCAAACTGCGCGGGATCAAATAGAACTCACGTCACGACGACAAAAATATTGCAATGACGAGCTTTGCCATTGTCGGCCCAGACTTCGACGTTGGCGCCATCTGTGATCACCGTCCAGATTCGCCAATGATAGACCGCAGCTGTCCACGGGCTTCCGGCCGGGCAATTTTTTGTTGCGATCCGCATCGCCTCGGCGGCGTCTTTGACCGTATCCGTCGGTAGCGGAACGTCCGGCTCGATTGCGCAGGCGGCGAGCATTGTTCCGAGCAGCAATGTCACGATGCGCACGGCGTGGCGCATCTATCGCCCCGCCGTCAGATAGGACCGCGTCGCGGCGCCCATCCAGTAATCGAGCACGCTGCCGAGATCGAGCGCGACGGCGCCGCGCTTCTTCGCTTCGTGGACGATGACCTTGCCGGCATAGCCCGCGCCGACGATCACCATGCGTCCGGAAAGATCGGCGGGCAGTTGCGCGATGGTTTCGTCGAGCACTTCGGGCAGAATCTTCGGCCCCATCTCCGTCCGGCCGAAACTGCCTAGCGAGGCATGGCGCGGCGGCACCACAATGTTCTGTGCAAGCTTCTTGCCGAAACGCTTCGTGAAAGCATCGGCGAGACCGTCGTGACACGACACCGCGACGATGCCGTTCACGCCGTCGAACAGATCGCGATAGAGATTCCACTTCTCCAGATCGTGCTGGAGATGCGCCGAGACCATCAGCGCGCGCGGCTTCGCCAGCGCACCGCCCTCCTCCAGCGCGCGCAGCACCATGCGCACGCCGCGGCCGGCACGGGTCGAGCCGAGATATTCGCGCCGCTCCAGCTTGATGTCGCGCAGGATGCGCTCCAGCGCGGGAATGCCGAGGCCATCGGCATCCTGCATCGCGGCCAGCACGCGCGCTCCAAGCGCATCGCGCTGAGGCTTGTCGAGTGCGCGGCCCCACCACACCGCTTCGCGCTCGGCGGCATCGCTGTCCGCGAAGCGCGCGATATCGGAGTCGTAAGCGAGCGCATTGCCCTCACCGTCACCGACGCGGATGAAAGAGAATGGCTTCTTCCCGGTCAGTACCGCGCGCAGCCGCGCCACGACTTCGCGGCTTTGCGCGCGCGAAATGTCGGTATCGAACAATCCGTCAAAGCGTTGAAGCGTTCGCGCCGCATATTCGACGAAGCCCTTCGCCGCCGGTTCGGCCGGCGTGCGCGCGAGCATTCCCAGCGTCCGGCCCGTCGCATCGAACGGCCGCTCGATCTTCGGGCAATCCTCGAAGATCGCGCGGCTGAGCCGGAGCGCGATGCGGCGATAATCCGGCATCTCCTTGAACCGCTTCAGGAAGCGCCGCAGCAGCGCCTTCGCCTTCGCGCGCGCGTCCTCGCCGTCCAGCAGATTGATCATGCCGATGATGAAGTTCGTATCGTTGGCGCGCAGCAATCGCCCCTTCAGCACCTCTTCCAATACACGCTGCGCGTCTTCGCGCTTCCTATCGCGCAGCACGGCATGGAGATATTTGCGCAGGAAGTCCGAATTCTGCGGAAACGATTCATGCGCCCGCTTCCAGAAATCAGAATGCCCCGCTTCCGCATCGCGCGCCGCCAGCAGCAGGCCCTCCAGCCTGATCGCATTCTGCGGATCGGTGTTGGCGATCCGCGCCACCAGCGCCTCGCACGAAGCAAAATCGCGCAGCGCGATGAGCGACAACCCGTATTCATGCCAGAGCTGCGCCTGCTGCGAGAATTTCTCCGCCACGTCCTTGCGCCGTGCCGCCGCACTCGCGAGATCGCCGCGCGCGGTGTCGATCTCCGCCAGCAAAGAGATCGCATTGGGATTGTCCGGCGCATAGAGCGCGAGCTGGTCGGCATAGGCCTTCGCGTCGTCCAGCGAACCGTGGGCGACCATCAGCCGCCCCAGCCGGATCAGCGCCTGGCTTCGCCCTGCCGCGAGCGTGAGCACGCGCTGCCATTGGGCGATGGCCTCGGCGGCATCGCCACGCTCTTCGGCAATCCGCGCGAGAACGGTCGGCCCGTTCTCGTCCTCGGGCCATTTGGCCACGAGTTCGTCCGCGAAACGCTGCGCCTCGTCGAGCTTGCCGTTGTACACGAGGACCTGTGCCAGACCGGCCGTGGCCATGCGGTCCCCGGAATCTTCCTCGAGACTGCGCCGCCACAGACTCTCGGCCTGGGCCCAGTCCTTGCGCTGCTGGGCGCTGCGCGCATTTTGCCGCAACTCGGCGGCTTTGCGCCGCCCGAACGCGTGTTCCGCGGTCTGGGCCGCGCGAAACAAGGAGTCATGAGGATCGCGCTTTTGCGCCATGCATCATCTTCCGCGCGACAAGTGGCTTTCGGGTCATTATAAGGCGCGGTCCGGAGTTAAGAATAATCGCTGAACAGTTGCAAGTTTGCTTGCAGATTCAGCATTATAGGTCCGGCCGCCCGCTGGGGCGGCCTGTTGTTTCAGGGGTCAAAGCCTTGTCGTCACACGCCGCCCGCATGTCGCATCTCAAGCGCCTCGAAGCCGAGAGCATCCACATCATCCGCGAGGTCGCGGCCGAATTCCGCAACCCGGTGATGCTGTATTCCATCGGCAAGGATTCCGGCGTCATGCTGCACCTCGCCGTGAAGGCGTTCTACCCGTCCAAGCCGCCCTTCCCGCTGATGCATGTCGACACGACGTGGAAGTTCAAGGAGATGATCAAATTCCGCGACGAGACCGTGAAACGGCTCGGCCTCGATCTGATCGTCCACACCAACCAGGACGGCGTCGCGCGCGGCATCAATCCGTTCGCGTCGGGCTCGGCGCTGCACACGCAGGTGATGAAGACGGAAGGTTTGAAACAGGCGCTCGACAAATACGGTTTCGATGCGGCCTTCGGCGGCGCGCGCCGCGACGAGGAGAAGAGCCGCGCCAAGGAGCGCGTGTTCTCGTTCCGCAACGCCCAGCATGCGTGGGACCCGAAGAGCCAGCGCCCCGAACTCTGGCGCGTCTACAACACGCGCGTGAACAAAGGCGAGTCGATCCGCGTCTTCCCGCTGTCGAACTGGACCGAGCTCGACATCTGGCAATACACGATGATGGAGGGCATGCCGATCGTGCCGCTCTATTTCGCCGCCAAGCGGCCTATCGTGATGCGCGACGGCGCCATGATCATGGTCGATGACGAGCGCATGCCGCTCAAGGACGGCGAGACGCCGGAGATGAAGCTGGTGCGCTTCCGGACGCTCGGCTGCTATCCGCTCACCGGCGCGGTCGAATCCTCCGCCGTGACGCTGGAAGAGATCGTCGCCGAAATGTTCACCGCCCGCACCTCCGAACGCCAGGGCCGCGTCATCGACCACGACGAGAACGCGTCGATGGAGAAGAAGAAGAAGGAAGGGTATTTCTGAGATGGTTACTCTCTTTCTTTTTCCCTCTCCCCCTTTAAGGGGGAGAGGGCAGGGTGAGGGGGCCTATCCGCCTCGCTCGCTGCAGACCCCCCCTCACCCCGCCCTCTCCCCCGCTTCGCGGGGGAGAGGGAGAAGTTTTGAGTTTTGACATGACAGCCCCGCAATTCGATCTCAAGAAATTCCTCGCCGAGCAGGAAAACAAATCGTTCCTGCGCTTCCTCACCTGCGGCTCCGTCGATGACGGCAAGTCGACGCTGATCGGCCGCCTGCTCTACGATTCCAAGATGCTGTTCGAGGATCACCTCTCGGCGCTGGAAAAGGATTCCAAGAAGTTCGGTACCGACGGCGAGAACATCGATTTCGCGCTGCTCGTCGACGGTCTCGAGGCCGAGCGCGAACAGGGCATCACCATCGACGTCGCCTATCGCTTCTTCGCCACCGACAAGCGCAAATTCGTCGTCGCCGATACGCCCGGCCACGAGCAATACACCCGCAACATGGCAACCGGCGCGTCGAACTCCGATCTCGCCGTGGTGCTGATCGACGCGCGCAAGGGCGTGCTGACGCAGTCGCGCCGCCATTCCTACATCGCCTCGCTGCTCGGCATCCGCCACGTCGTGCTGGCGGTGAACAAGATCGACCTCGTCGGCTACAGCGAGGAGATCTTCAACGACATCGCCAAGGACTATATCGACTTCGCGCAGAGTCTCGGCTTCACGACCCTGCTGCCGATCCCGATCAGCGCGCGCTTTGGCGACAATGTCATCGCGAAATCGCCGAAGATGCCTTGGTACAAGGGCCCGGCGCTGCTCGATCATCTGAACACCGTCGATGTTGAATCCGCGCAGACGGAAAAGCCGTTTCGCATGCCGGTGCAATGGGTGAACCGGCCCAATCTCGATTTCCGCGGCTTCTCCGGCACCATCTCCAGCGGCCGCGTGAAGCCGGGCGACGCCGTCGTCGTCGCGGGTTCGGGCCGCACCTCCAAGGTCACGCGCATCGTGACGATGGACGGCGATCTCGAGGAAGGCATCGCCGGCGAAGCGGTGACGATCTGCCTCGCCGACGAGATCGACATGTCGCGCGGCGATATTCTCGCGCCGGCCTCGGCGCGCCCCGAAGTCTCCGACCAGTTCTCCGCGCATGTGCTGTGGATGACCGAGGACGAGATGCTTCCCGGCCGCCAGTATCTGCTCAAGATCGGCGCCAAGACCGTTCCGGCCACCGTCACCGAGCTCAAGCACAAGGTCGACGTCAACACGCTCGACCATCTCGCCGGCAAGACGCTGGCGCTGAACGAGGTCGGCTACGGCAACATCTCGCTCGCCACGCCGATCGCGTTCGACCCCTATGAAGAGAACCGCGACACCGGTGGCTTTATCCTCATCGACCGCTTCACCAACGGCACCGTCGCCTGCGGCATGATCGATTTCGGCCTGCGCCGCGCGACCAATGTGCATTGGCAGGCGCTGGACGTGAACAAATCCGCGCGTGCCGAACTGAAGGTTCAGAAACCCGCGGTGCTGTGGTTCACCGGCCTGTCGGGCTCCGGCAAATCGACCATCGCCAACCTGGTCGAGAAGGCGCTGTTCGCCGATGGCCGCCACACCTACATCCTCGACGGCGACAATGTCCGCCACGGCCTCAACCGCGACCTCGGCTTCACCGATGCCGACCGCGTGGAGAACATCCGCCGCGTCGGCGAGGCGTCGCGGCTGTTCGTCGATGCCGGGTTGATCGTGCTGGTCTCGTTCATTTCGCCGTTCAAAAGCGAACGCCGCATGGCGCGCGATCTCGTGGGGACAAGCGAGTTCATCGAGATCTTCGTCGACACGCCGATCGAGATCTGCATGCAGCGTGACCCGAAGGGCCTCTACGAAAAGGCGAAGGCCGGCGAGATCGCCAACTTCACCGGCATCTCGTCGCCGTATGAGCTTCCGGAGAACGCCGAGATCACGGTCAAGACCGCGAACCGCACGCCGGACGATTGCGCCGCCGAGATCGTCGGCTACCTGCGCAAACAGGGGATCGTTCCGTAGAGATCTCCACCCTCCCCTTGAGGGAGGGTCGATAATTTGCGCAGCAAATTTCGGGGAGGGGTAATCCTCCACCCCGAAGTGCGCCCCTCCCCCAAAATGCTTTCGCATTTTGGACCCTCCCTCAAGGGGAGGGTGGGGTTATCCTGTCGTCTCCTCAGATGGAACTTCCGATCTGCTCCAAACGTTCAGCTTGTATGAGGGTGATCTTCGCGACGGCGCTTGCGTGCACAGTCCTTGCGGGCTGCACGACGTATCGTGAGGTTCACGATTATATTTATGGCCCGCCGCGCTTCATCGTGTTCTTTTCCGGCGACAGCGCGGCCTTGACACCCGACGCCAGGAGCATCGTGAAAGCGGCGGCGGCGCGGATCAACAGCATGCATCCGGCCACGGTTGTGATCGCGGCGGGCGTGACCGCGGGCGACAATATGGAATTGTCGGCGCCGCGCTTCGCGGCGGTGCATGACGAGCTCGTCGCCGACGGCGTGAGCGAGGACCTGATCGCGCGCTCCGTGATCGTCGATCCCAAGCTGGTGGAGGCTGCGGGCAAGACCAGCACCGCCGATCAACGCGCCGAGATCAAGCTGCTGGATAAAGCGCCCTAGGCCACGGGGACGGTAGACACCGTCCAACGCATGGCGTTGCCAACTCTGATTGCCCGATGACGCGTCGATCGGGCGTTGCAAAAGCGCTCGGGCTCTGAAAGAAAAAAGGCGCAGCCCCAGCCGCGCCCTTTGTCGAATTCTCTGCGAATCTCTGCTACCTAAATGGTTTCCGTTGACGCCATTTGAAATCCTCCATTCCTGTCGAATCGACAGCGGCAGCTTCGATTCGAATTAAGTTCTAGACAGAAAACACCCAGCAGGCAACTCTGTTCCGTCTATCCTTGTATGAGATAGGTGTACGATAGCTGAATACAAGACTAGCTTAACACAGAGTTAACCTATTTACATGCGTTAAAGCGCAAATCGAAACATCGCTCCCTCCGTGCTGGAATTGATGAAAATCAAGACTGACGGACGACTTAATCCGCAGGCTACGGCGTTCCAGGGGGCACCGCTTTATTTCTCCAGAAGATATGCAAACTGCATTGAAAAAATGAGCTCAGATTGATTTCGTAACTTCGAATGCCGCCATCGTTCTGCTCATCGGGAATAATTCGCCGCCCGGAATTTTCCTTCACCAGGAGCACGTTCAGATCTTCCAGGTCGGGCGCGAGGTCGATCGGAAATTTGAGGGTGATCTTCACATTGCTGACGGGATAACGCAGTGAGGTCAGACCGAAATGAGCCTCCGGACCGTCGTATTCGTGAATATTTTCCAATGTCGCAACACGCTTCACGATTACATTCTCAAACAGCTTGAGTTCCGACCTGTACAGAAACCGTACGAGGCTGTCCGGAAGAATGGTTGCAATCCAACTCGTGGGAAGCGGGCGCTTGTACAATTCGATCGTGTCGACGGCGCGATCGTTGCCGCAAATCTCAAACTTCTCGGTCACGATCTCGCCATCTATGATGGATTTGCAGCTGATCGTGTTTTTCAGAATTTTCCCGCCCGGTGAATCACTCGTGCTCTTCGCCAGGTAGGCTGTCTGCCCGCCGCGATTGGCATGGTAGAGCTGCTTCTTGGTCAGCCTGGACCTTGCGAGGCGGTCGAATATCTCCAGCGTGTATTGAGACTCGAGAACGGAAATGGGTACCGTTGCGTGCGACCAATACGCTCCAATGCTCCGCCCGACAACGACCACGAACGGTATTACGGCGAACGTCAGAAGCAGAAAGAAATAGCCATTCCACCAATCCGCATTCAAGTCGCTGTAGGGATTGACCAGGTCAAAAAAGACCTCGCGGAAATGTTTGCCGGCAATGAATTCCCGAAGGACCGGACCCAACAAATGGATCCACTCGAATGTCGCCAGCACGCCAACGAAATAGGCAATCAATCTGCGCACGGTCTCCCCCTGACGTAGCAGCATATGGTTGTACCGTACGCCGATAAATCTCATGGTAGCATGGACATCCGATGTTGCAACGCCGGCAGCGTTCAAAACGGCAGCCGGTAACGGCCTAAAACGCCCGCTGTGCGGACTTCAATCGCGAGCTGACATCGAAGTCCTTTTTCCGGAAGGTGATGCCGGTGTCGGGCGCCTCGCATTTGGCGAGCGCGCTCTCGGACCGCAGCAGGATGTGCCAGCTCTGCTGCGCCAGCGGATTCGATTGCGCGAAGGCCTTCGGCGTCAGCACGGCGTAGTTCAGGCGATGCTGCAGATCGCGCACCGACGGATAGCAGATCATCTCAACGTGATCGTTGCGCGCCTGGTCGGCGAGTGTCTGGCAGGGCGCGTAATCGTCCGGATTCGTCCATGCCGCGAGATGGCGGCTCATCGGCGGCCGTGTGAGATCGAGGCCGGGATCGGCGCGAAGCTGCACCGCGAACACGGTGTATTCCGCGGCGTTGCCGGGCAGCTTCGTTGCCGGCGATTCCGCATAGAACAGAAAGCGGTAGAACACGATCTCTGAGATCGCGGTCTCCGGCGACGCCGAGGCATAGAACACGCCCTCGAACGCGCCCGCGCGGCGGAAGCGCGAAGGATGTGGATTACCGCGCGCATAGCGGAACGGCGAATACAAAAGATAATGCAGGTAATCGCAGTCCACGGGGATCGGCGGCTTGGTCTCCTCGAGCAACCTTTCCAACGCCGCCTGCTCCGCCAGCGAATCGACGAGCTTCATGGTGGAGACGCGGTGCTGCGCTTCGACCGCGCGCCACGCCACTGCCTCGATGGGAAGCGAACTAGCTAAGAGCTCTTCGCGCGTCCAGATAGTGAAGGACATCCACGAGCCCCGTGACTTTCTGAATGAGATTTGCCGGCTTGTCCCGCAGCGCGATGTTTTCGTTTTTGAGCCATTGCGCCGCGACCGCATCGTCACCGCCGACGATCGCATCGAGCGAGCGATAGAGCCGCACGAACAACGCGGCCAGTTCGAACGCCTTGTCGCCCTGTTCGATCGTGTACGAACCCTGGCGCAGGCGCGTGATCGTCGGACCCGAGAGGCCCAAAATCTTTGCAAGCGCCGTGTTCGAAAGGTCGAGCCGTTCCGCCGCCCGAAGAACGGCTTTGCCGAGCACCGAGGCGTCCGAAACGGCGTGAAGGAATGGTCTGGATATGTCGCGCATCTCTGCACTTCCATGATTTCAGTAGAAAAATATAGTGATATTTCTTTCCTTGTAAAGGAAATTCATCCACATTTGGTTCCAACTGAAATTTATCTTCAAAATCAAGGACCTCTCAGATGCCGTCCCGGAACGCGACGAAGTCCGCCAGAGGCGCCCGCTCGCTGACCAGCGCATTCACCGGGTGGTCCTCCTCGGCATAGCCGATGCCCATGCCGCAGAAAACCATCTCGTTTTCCGGCACGCTCAGGAATTCGCGGATGATGCGATGCCACACCGCCCAGGCTTCCTGCGGACAGGTGTGCAGACCGTGCTCGCGCGCCAGCAGCATAATGGTCTGCAGGAACATGCCGACATCGGCCCACTGCCCCTGCTGCATCTGGCGGTCGATGGTGATGATGAGGCCGACCGGTGCGCCGAAGAACTCCCAGTTCTTCGAGAAGAAGCCGAGCCGCGCCATCTTGTCCTCGCGCGGGATGCCGAGCATGCCGTACATCGCCTCGCCGATCTTGAAGCGGCGGGTCTTGTAGGGCTCGCTCAGCGCCGGCGGATAGATCGAATATTCCGGCGCCTCGCCCAGCGCCTTGGTCTTGCGCCGCTCGGCGACACGGCGGATGAGCTCGGCGCGCGCCTCACCGGTCACGACATAGACCTTCCAGGGCTGGAGATTGCCTCCTGAAGGCGCGCGCGAGGCGAGCGCAAGGATGCTCTCGATCGTCTCGCGCGGTACGGGATCGGGCTTGAACGCGCGGATCGTCTTGCGCGAGGCGACCGCTTCACTGACCTTCATGGGGACTCCGGTGATATCGAAGCCCCAATTGAGCGGTTTCCTCTATCAAATTCAAACAAAACCAAATTCAGGTAGTGGCAACTGATCCACTCTCAAATTCACCATGGCCGCCCCTGAGGCGGCCACCCAGCCAGCGAGCGTCAGCGAGCGAAAAGACTCTTTGCTATCCACTTCGCGGACGCTGGGTGGCCGGGTCAAGCCCGGCCATGGTGATTGGTTCAGGTGTTTGCGGCAGCGTTCAGCGCCGCGTCGACCTGCGGGCGGAGCGTCGCGGTGGCGGCCTCGGCCTTGGTCAGCGCGGCGTGGACGGCGTTGGCGTCGGTCTCGGACAGGACGTCTTTTCCCTGTGCGACCAGCGGCGCGACCTGGCCGACGATGTTGGCCAGCGCTTCGAGGATTTGAATGATGAGTGCAATGTTCATGGCGTTCTCCTATGGCTTGATGAACGTGTCGAGGGAGCCGATCGCGGCCTGCGCATCGGCGACGGCGGCGAGGATGCCCTGCGCGTTCGCCGCCGCATCGGCCTGATCGGCGATGTCCAGTGCCGCGCCCGCCTTGTCGTAGAGCGCCTCAGCCTTCGCGGCATTGGCGCCGGTGAGCGCGCCGGATTGCGCAGCTTGCTCAAGCGCGACACCGGCGGCCTGATAGGCGAGATGGGCGACGGTCAGCGCTTTCTCCGCGTTGGCCATCGTGATTGGTGCAGCCTGCGCGATGCTTTCGCCGGCGAACAGGGAAGAGAAAGTGGAGCAGCCGCAAAGCGCAAACGCGCTCGCGGCCGCCACGAGTGGCAGCAGTTTCATGATGATCTCCTTGAGGTTGGTTCGACGCTACTTCTGGAACCACAGCGCGGCGGTCGCGTCGTAGATGAAATCCGCAGCCTGGTTGTCGGCGAGCGAGACGATCAGAGTCGTGCCGTCCGCCTGATAGATCTTGCGATTGAAGCCGCCCGACGAACCGCGCCGCGAGACTTCGGCCTTGTGGCCGTCGGTGACATTCGTGGTTGCGAGCGTGAGCTTGCGGTCCGCGGTAAGCGTCGCGCTGTCGCGGACGATGCGGCCGTCGGCGCGTGGCGTGTAGCTCGTGTCGGCATCGGCGGTCAGCTTCTTCACCGCCGCCTGCCCGGCATGGCGATAAGCCGAACCGGCATCGACCGCGACCTCGCCGGCGCCACCCTGCGCATCGGAGTGATGAAAGAGATTGCCGGCAACCGACGGCGCCACCGCGCCGGCGATGGTCGTGGAGCGCAGACGATGCGCCCGGTTCTGGTCGATCACCGGATTGGCGCCGAACAATGACAGCCCGCTCGCCGCATCCAGCCGCATGATCTCCGACAGCGTCCCCGAGCCGATTGGACAGGCGTCGAAGCGCAACTGCCCGCCCATCGCGGAGGCGCTCACCGTTCCGGTCTCGACCAGCAATCCGCGCACACGCGCGGCGACGGTCGTCGTGCTTCCGTTGTGGCCGCTGAACTGAAGGGCTCCGAGAACGTCGTTCAACTGTGCCGCCGCGCGCGCGGCGATGGTGCCGCGCCCATGGACGAAGGTGAACACCGCCGAATTCGCGTCATTCGAGAAGCGTGAGAAATTCTGCTGCGTCGTGCCCTCGCCCAGGATGTTGATCGAGGACGAGCCGCCGCCGGCAATCGATTGCACCAGGCCGGTCGCGCTCAACGTCCAGATCTGCGCGTTCGCGATGGCGACGCCGAGATTGCCGCTCGACACACCGTACCATCCCGTCGCCGTGTCGCCGAAGCTGAGCGACGGTGCGGACGCCGAACCGGCCACGAGATTTGTCGCGCCGCTGGCCTTGTCGATGGTCAGCGCCGCCGTCCACGCCGATCCGTCCGGCGAGACCTTGCAGTGGAAATTGTCGTCGCCGGTAAGGCCGAGTTCGGCACGCCCGGAATAATTCGTCTGATAGAGCAGCGAGGCGGTGTCGCCACTCGCATGCTTGTTGAGCTTCGCCTGCACGCCATTGCCGATGTTGTCGAACAGCACGGCGGTGGATTTCACCGCAAGGCGGTTGGTGGTGTCCGCCGAAGTGTTGATCCCGATCTCCGGGATGTTCTGGAACGCGAGCAGCGAGACGAAATCGATCCAGTTCGTGCCGTCGAAGACGATCAGCTTCGTTTCGTCGGCAACGTAAGTGATCAATCCCGCATAGGGCTCATAGAAGCGCCACGCGCCATCGACGGCGAATGCGATGCGGCCATCCTGTCCGGTCCAGTCGCCGGTCGCCGTCGCGTTCACCAGATAAGTGTCGCCGTCATTTGGCGACGGCGGCGGCGCGGAGAGATCGCGGTCGAGCAGTCGCGCGCAGCCGAGCGCATCGAGCTGCAGCAGCGCCTCGTTGTGGGTGACATGTTTCTGCGCCTGCGCAGCAGCAAGCAGCGGCAAACCGCTGCGCGGTGTCGTGTCGGTCATGATATGGTTCCTATATGTTATATGGATCCTTCCCCGCGAAGCGGGGGAGGGGGACCGCGCGAAGCGCGGTGGAGGGGGCGAGTGCGCGCACCAATTCTGACGTTAAAGCGAGCCCGCTCCTTGCGCCGGAAGATGACGCTGCCCGAGGTCATTCTCTGGCAAGAGCTTCGGGGCACCCGATTCAGGCAGTTGCGGTTTCGGCGACAGCATCCGATCGGGCCCTACATTCTCGATTTCTATTGTTCGTCCGCACGGCTTGCGATCGAGGTCGACGGTTCATCGCACGACCACGAGCAGCAAGCCCGGCACGATGAGCGCCGCGACCGCTGGCTCGCGGACAGAAACATCAAAGTGTTGCGCATTCCCGCGCGCGAGGTGTTGCGCGATCAAGAGTTGGAGCACGTGTTGATTCAAATCGAGCGCGTGGCCGCCCCCTCCACCGCCTTCGGCGGTCCCCCTCCCCCGTAAACGGGGGAGGATCACAAGAACCACAGTTCTTTCTCCGTCCCCACGCCCCGTCCGTATGTCGCCGAGAGCTGGCAGACGCGGAAGCGGAAGGGTGATGGGAGGCCGGACGGGAAGTCAGCCGCGATGTTGACGGCGAGATAAACAAGCGTGTTGACGGACCACGCTGCGAACGTGCGGACCGCGTTGCCCGACGCGTCGAGGATTTCGATGTCGTAGGCTTCGACCTCTTCGCCGAGCGGCACATCGGTCTGGTCCCAGCTGTCGCCGCCGATGCGCGTGCGCCGGATCCAGCTGAGAGTGAGATCGCCGCTGCGCCACACCGCGGTCAGTTGCACCGGAGACAGCGGACGCAGGCCGATGCCGTTGAACTGCAACGTCGCGCCCTGATAGGCCGGATCGGAGATCGGTTTGTTCTGCGGCCCCCAGAGATAATGGAACGGCAGCGCGTATTCATTCTGCTGCAGCGCGAGTTGCGCGAGCGAACCGTCGAGCAGCACCACGCGCGCGCCGCTCGGCACCGGATCGCGCATCGCACCTTCCGTTCCCGCCTGCCCGCGGAGCATACGCGACAGCCGCCAGCGCTTCGGCGCGATCAGCTCGGCATTCGCGAATTGCAGCATCTCCCATGCGCCGTCTTCGTTCTGCACGGCGAGCACATTGGCGCCGCCGAGCACGGAGAGATCGTCGAGCGAGGCACACGCGCCGTTATAGAGTTCGATGTCGAGCGTATTTGCTTCGTCCCAGCGCCACACCGGACCGGAAGAAAGATCGCTCGCGGTTTCGCCGATGGACGCGGCGCGGGTGAGCGACGTATCGAGCGCATAATTCGCATCGCTCGCGCTTTTCAGCACCAGCACCGCGCCTGGCCAGGGATTTCCGAACGCCGCGACATGCGGTGACCACGGGATTTCATCACCGGTCAAAAGCGGCAGATCGAGGAACACCACCAGATCGCGGCCATAGATGACCGTGCCGTCGCCCGCGCCCGGCGCGCGTGACGGCCCGACGATGGAGTCGTAGATCGAGGGATCGGTCGCGACCGCCTGAGCTTTCCGCGCGCCGGCATCGTCGATTTCGGTGAGGCGAAACCGGCGCACACGTCCGCCGGCAACGAGCAATACTTCATCGGTGGGATCGAGCGCGAGTTGCGACGGCGCCAGCGCGAAGCTCGCGCTTTCGCGCATCGTCCACGCATCCATCAGCAATCGCGACCCGATGCCGATCGCCTGCCCCTGATCGAGCACCAGCGGCATGGTCGCGCTGGCGACGCGATCGGAATGTCCGGTGAGACGGCGCGATTCCGCCACGGCCTGGCGATAATCCGCATCGGCATCGATATAGGCGATGCGCGACGCGACCGGCAGATCGGTTTCCTGCGCGCGCTCGAGATTGAATCCGAAAGACGGTTCGCCATCGGGCAGGACGAGATCGCCTTCATTGGCGTTCGCCGGATTGGGCTGCCCGCGCATGGTGAAGCGGATCAGGCCCTCGCTCTCCACGCCGTCGAAGAAATACGCGACGCCGAGCGGCGCGATGGCGTCGCGCGGGCTCATCGTGTCGGTGACGGCGAAGCCGGTGACGAGGCCGCTTAAGTCCGAGACATCGTAGCCGGTGAACGCCGCATCTTCGCACAGGCTGGCGACGAGATCGGAAAGTTCGACGGCGCCGAGGCGTCCGTTGAGCCAATGGCCATACGGATAATCGCCCGCGTCGCCCCAGATGTCGGACCGCGCCGGAAAAAACGGGAACGGCCGCGCATCCCAGCACCACACGAAGCTTCGCGCCAGCATCGGCGCGCCATACTCTGTCGATACCGGATTGTTCGCGCTGTCGTTCCAGAATTTCAGATGCGCCTGAAGAAACAGGCGCTGGATCAGATCGTCGCGCTCGCCGTTCGAGTAGCAAGGCAGCGCGCTTTCCGAGGATTTCGGATCGAAGAAGACGTTCGGTTCATTCGCGCCCTTGTCGACCGCAGGACAGCCGAGTTCGCAGAACCAGATCGGCTTTCCTTGCGGTACCCAGGCGGTCGGCGATACAGCCTCGGTTCCATCGGCGCGGTCGTAGTGTGCGTTGCTCCACCAGTTCGAGATGTCCTTCGCGCGCCACACCCAGGGCTTGCCCAGACTGTCGGTGATCGGCGTGCGCGTTTGCGCGTCGCGGTCGGCGGGCGAAGCGTAATACCAGTCATAATCCTCGCCGCCGCGGATGTTGCTTGTCAGGTAATCCACGTCGTGGATCGAGGCCGGGCCGTTCACGGCGTCATAGTCGAGACCGGCAGTCCCGTCGCGCCAGTCGGAAAGCGGCATGTAATTGTCGATGCCGACGAAATCGATATTCGCATCGCTCCACAGCGGATCGAGATTGAACAGCAGCGCACCAGCCGCGTCGCCAGTCTGGTGGTTGTTGTATTCCGACCAGTCCGCCGCATAGCCGATCTTCACATCGGGTCCGAGGATCGCGCGCGCATCGGCGGCGAGCGTCTTCAGTGCCGCGACGGCGGGATAATCCGTGTCGCTCGCACGCACGCGCGTCAGCCCGCGCAATTCCGAGCCGATCAGGAAAGCATCTACCCCGCCGGCATCGGCTGAGAGCTGCGCGTAATGCAGCACCATGCGTCGATAACCCCATTCGCCATTGAAGAACGCATCGATCTGCGTGGCCGCCGCGCTCGTCTTGTCCGGCGAACCGCTCGCGCCCGGCGCGGGATCGCAGGTGATGCGTCCGCGCCAGGGATAGGCGCCTTGGCCCACCGCGCCCGTGTAGGGATCGGTGAGCGTGTTGCCTGCCGGAATATCCATGAACAGGAATGGACATAGCATCACCGAAAGTCCGCGCGCTTTCAGATCGGCGATGGCCTGCGTGACGCTCTCGTCCGACGGCGTGCCGCCAAAAGCGGGGCGTCCGTCGACCTGGCTCACGATTTGCGCGTCATCGCGCTGGATGCCATCGACGTTCCAGCTTTCGGGATAGGTGTTCTTGGTCGCGGTCTCGACCGCGGGTTTGATCGCACATTCGCCGCAGCGCAGATCGCTGCCGAACCAGCCCACCACCAGCGATGCCGCGTTCAGATTCGGCGCGAGCGCGGTCAGCTCATCCAGCGACGCCTTGAAATCGGATTCGCTCGCGGCATTGTGCGCGTTCTGGACGGTTGTCGTTCCCTTGCCGTCATCGGCGGTGACGATGTCGGTCGCATAGACGAACTCGCCCGCGCCCGGGATCACCGCGACGCCGCCGAGCAGATTCTCCAGCGCATCGGGATCGGCCGCCGAAAGAGAGCGAATGATCTCGAACTGCAATTGCGGGATGCGGTTTCCGAATGCGGCCAGCGGCATGTCCTCGAACACGATATAGGCGACGCCGCGATAGGATGGCGTGTTGCCCGCGCCCTCGATCTCCTCGATCAGCGGATCGAAAGTCTGCGTCTCGTCGCCCGCATAGAAGCGGGTCGTGTATTGGGTCATGTCGATGAGGTTACCGTCCGCCCAGACGCGCCCGATCTTGGTCGCGACGCCGGCGCACAACCCGACCGCAAAGGATATGGAGTAAGTGTAATCGGTCTCGGTCACAGTCACCGACGGTCCACCCTTGCCGCCGCCGCTCCTGGTGGTGGTCGCGGTCTCCTTGAATTTCGTCGCCCACAAAAGCTGCCCCGCCACGCGCATGCGTCCGTAGAGGCGCGGCACCGGCGCGCCCTCGGTCGAGGACTGGATGTTCACGTCGCTGAGGCGCGGCCCGCTGCGCTTGATGTTCGTGCCCGGCATCAGCAGCGAGTCGATCTCGCTGCCGATGAGCGCGCCGATCGCGCCGCCGATCTGCGCGCCGGTGATCGTGAGACCGAGGAACGAGATGTCGCCGATCAACGGCCCAAGCGCCGTACCGACCGCGCCAAGAACAAGTCCAGCCATGTGTTGTGTCCGTACAAATGAAAACGGCGGCCGAGGGGCCGCCGTATGATTGAGACCTACTCCCTCGCCCCCACGAATGTGGGGGAGAGGGCCGGGGTGAGGGGGCGTTGCAACCAACTCTCCCTCAACGCAGATTGGCGTGGGGAGAAATCTGATGCCTTACATTATCACTACGCTGACATTGATCGTTGCTTGCGGGCTTTTGTCTGCTTTGCTGGCAACTCTGCTAAGATTTCTTTTCCGCTGGCCATGGATATGGGCCTTGGTCGCAGGCGCCACACTGGCGGCCGTCTCTATACGTCTTTCGGGCGGTGACATTTGGTCTTTCCTTGGACGATTTTCAGCCGATGCGGCCGTGGCCGCCATTTCAGTCGTGATGCTACGCCGGGAACGCGGGTGGAATTGGCCATGGGCTCTTGCAGCGGGCATAGGTCTTCTCGCCGTACTTTGCTTTCTCACTCTTCCCATTGAGACGCACGCCGTCCGCCTAGAAATGCCGCGCCAGCAACAGGTTGCAGCACCCCCTCACCCTGCCCTCTCCCCCGCTAAAGCGGGGGGGCGAGGGTATGCTCTGAGCTACGGCCTCACCCCATACGCCGCGAAGCGGGCCGCCACACCGGGGTCGATGGATTGGGCTTGCATGATGTCGATCTTGCCGTCGTTGGGGCCGCCGACTTTCAGCTTGGTCACGCCGCGCATATAGAACGTCGCCGCCACCTTCGAGCCGGCCGCGACCGCGGCGTCGTATTCCTCGCGGGCCTTCGCGTAGTCGCCCATCCTGAAATAGACGAAGGCGCGCGAGTCCAGCGCGGCGCCATAGTCGGGCGCGAGCGCGAGCGCCTTGTTGCAATCGGCGAGCGCGCCGGGTAGCTCGCCCGCGATGGCGCGCAGCCAGCAGCGGTCGTTATAGCCAAAAGCTTGGTCCGGTTTCAGGCGGATCACGGGATCGAAATCCCGCGCCGCCAGCGCGAATTGCCGCGCGCGTTCGTGCAGGGCCGAGCGCGCCTCATAGCCCGCGATGTTGTCCGGCGCGAGCGCGACGACGCGATCGGCATCGGCCCAGGCTTTCGCCGTCTCGCCCAGCATCGATTCCGCATAGGAGCGATCGGTCAGCGCCGCGAGCGCGATCAGCGCATGCTTGTCATCGGTCGCGGCCAGCACGCCGTCGAAATCGCGAATCGCGTCGCGATAGCGTCCCGCACGGTCATACCAGACGCCGCGGTGGATCAGCACCTTCGCGCGCTCCTCCGGGCTGAGCGTGCGGTGCGCGAGCATCCAGGAACAGGCCTCTCCGGTCTCCTGATGGATGCCCATCTCCGCGCAGGCGTGATAATGCGGCTGGCTCTCGAAAATCGCGTTCTGGGCTTCGATCATCTTCGGCACCTGCAGCCATCCCCAGACGGAGATCGCCACGATCACACCACAGACCGCGATGCCAAGAATTTTTCCGAATGCATTCATGCGCATCACCAACCGCTAGGGAGCCAGACCGTAAGCGGCATAGGTCTGCGCGATCTTCGCATCGATCACCTTTGCCGCCGCGATATCGGCGTCGCCGCCGGCGGTGTCGCCCGATTTCCGTTTCGCAAGCCCGCGGACATAGAGCGACGGCGCGAGCTTGGGGGCCCTGGCGAGCGCGGCATCGAGATCCTTTATGGCCGCGGCGCTGTCGCCCATGCGGAAATGCACGAAGCCTCGCGAGTCGAGGATCGCGGGATTGCCGGCGCTCAGTTCAACCGCCTTGTCGCAATCGGCGAGCGCGAGATCGAGCTGCTGGCCGGCCTCGGCGCGCGTGAAGCATCGCAGATTGAGCAGAATTGGCGAGCTGGGCGCCTGCGTTATCGCCTTATCGAAATCCGCGATCGCGGCGGGATATTGCCCAAGCTTCGCATAGGCCATGCCACGATTGCCGTAAGCGGCCGTGAGGTCCGGCTTCAGCTTGATGGCAAACGCCAGATCGTCCACCGCGTGTGCGGGATCGCCGAGATTGAGAAGCGCGTAGCCGCGATTGTTATAGGCCGTCGCGTCATACGGGCTGAGCTTTATGGCCGCATCCGTATCCGCTTTTGCAAGCGCGAACTGGCCTGTGTGCTCGTAGACGTTCGAACGCAGGACAAGGCGCGCGGCATTGCCGGGTGCGACCTTCAGCGATGCGGTATAATCGGCGATGGCTTCCGCGCTCTGACCGAGGCTCTCGTGCGCCTGCCCGCGATTGGCAAGCGCGAGGCCGTCCGATGGATTGAGCATGACGACGGCATCGTAATCCTGGATCGCGCGCGCACTTTGCCCCATCTCTTCGTAAGCGTAGCCGCGATTGTTCAGCGCCTGGGTGTCCTTGGGATCGAGCGCCAGCGCCGCGTCGAAATCCTCGATCGCGCGCTGGTGCTGGCCCAGCATGTCGTAGGCATTGCCGCGATTGACGAAAGCGCCCTCGAATTTCGGATCGAGCTTGATCGCCCGATCCAGGTCCTGGATCGCGCGCTGATGCTGCCCAAGCGCGTAGTACGAATAGCCGCGTCCGTTGAACCCCTCCGCGCTCTCCTTGATGGCGATCGACTTGTCGAAATCCGCGATCGCCTTGGCGTACTGTCTCAGAGAGTCGTAGGCATCGCCGCGATGGCGATAGGCATCGGCATCGTTGGGCGCGAGCGCGATCGCCCCATCGTAGCTCTCCACCGCTTTCGCGTAGTCGTGCAGATTCTCGTAGTCCAGCCCGCGATTGAACCAGGCGTAGGAGCTCTTGGGATCGAGCTTGATCGCCTGATCGTAGTCGGCGAGCGCGCGCGGATACTGGCCGAGCGCGAGATAGGCGTTGCCGCGGTCGTTGAAATAGTTGGCGTCGGACGCATCCAGCGTGATCGCCTGGTCGTAATTCTCGATCGCTTTGTTGTGATCGTCCATGCCCTCATAGGCGAGGCCGCGATTGTACCAGGGCACTGCGTCGCCCGGTGCGATCCCGATCGCCTGGTCATAATCCTGGATCGCGCGCGAATATTGCTTGAGCGCGAGATAGGCGTTGCCGCGGCCGTTATAGGCGTCGCTGTCGCCCGGCTTCAGCTTGATCGCGGCATCGAAGTCCTGGATCTCGAATTGGTACTGGGCGAGCGCCTTGTGGGAATCGGCACGGTTCGTGTAGGCGTCGATATCGTCGGGCGCGAGCTTGATAGCCTGCGAGAAATCGGCGATCGCCTTTTCATGTTCGCCGAGCGCGGCTTCGGCCAGGCCACGGTTGAACCAGGGCGCGGAATCGTCCGCATCGAGCCGGATGGCCTCGCCGAAATCGGCAATCGCTTCCTTGTTCTTGTCGGTCCGCAGATAGGCGAGACCGCGCTCGTTGAAATTGTCGGAGCTCTTGGGCTTGAGCTTGATCGCGAGAGTCAGATCCTGCACCGCCAGCGCATATTCCTTGAGATCGAGATGGATGGAGCCGCGATTGGCATAGGCATCGGCGTCGTTGGCGTCGATGCGGATCGCCTGGTTGTAGTCGGCGATGGCAAGCGCGCTCTCCCCCTTGTCATTATGAAGAACGGCCCGATTGAAGAAGGCATATTCCAAATCGGGTTTGAGCTTGAGCGCCTGATCGTAATCGGCCAATGCCTTGTCGTATTGCTTCATCGCCAGGTAGGAATTGCCGCGATTGTCGAAGGCGACTTCATTGTCGGGCTGCCGCTTGATCACTTCCGTATAGTCCTGCACCGCCAGATCGAATTGACCGCTGTCCTGATAAGCGTAGGCACGGTTGAAATAGGCGTCCGCAACGTCGCCGGCGGTGCCCTGGCCGGATTTGATGATCGCGGTGCAGCTGCTGATGCGCATGTCGTCGGAATTACCCGTGCTGCCGCACAGCTTGATTTGAAGCGAATCCGCGGATTGCGCGGCCGCGGGGCCAGAAAACACAGACATCAGCAAAGCGCCCGCAAGCGCCGAACATATCGATCGATACATGATTTTACTGCCCCGATTACCCGACCCGTTCGGCAAGTCTAGCGCGATATGGCAGGCCACACCACGCCCGGTTAGATTCGGCAAATTCGCTCTACGGCAGACGGAAGGCGAAGGCCAGTTTGCGCCGCCACAGCGGCGAAAAAGCTTCCTCGCTCACGCGCTTGTTCTGGCGCGCATGGATCAGGGTGAGCGCGCCGTCCTTTTCCGCGACGATGCCGCAATGTTTCGCGGGGCCGCGCGGAACCATGCGGAACAGGGCGAAGTCGCCGAGGGAGATCTGTTTGCGGTGGATTTCGGTCAGGTGGCGTTTGAACGCCGTATATAATGTCTCCCTACCCGTCGCCTCCGCCCAATCGGGCGAATAGGCGGGAATGTCCTCCGGCTCGTCGCCGCGCAATTCGCGCCACACGCCGCGCAACAGCCCCAGGCAATCGCAGCCTGCGCCCTTCACGCTCGCCTGATGAATATAAGGTGTGCCGATCCAGGCGCGGGCAAGCGCGACTATTCCACCCTCCCCTTGAGGGAGGGTCGAAATTCGCATCGCGAATTTCGGGGAGGGGTCCGTGGAAGAACCCCCCACCGAAAAATTCTTCGCTTCGCTCGAATTTTTCGGCTCCCCCTCAAGGGGGGAGCAGGTTTCAGTTTCCATATCGACTTCCTCCATCCAGCACCTGCCCGCTTGACGGCGTGGACACGACCGCGTCGTTTCCCGGCATGTAGGGGAAGCCGCGGAAGTTGATCGCATTGTCGAACTTCGCCTTGCAGGTGGAGAACTGCTTGTCGCAGCCCGCGGTGACGGTGAACCCATCGCCCGCGGTAACCGCATCGCTCATCGCCTGCCACAGTTCGATCGAGACGGCACTCCCCACCACACCGTGGCGCTTGATCTCCATCGCGCGGCCCGCATTCGCGCCGCTTGTCCAGACGAGCTTGCCGCCGCTGAACCATTGATCGGCGAAACCGTCGAGGCCGGTCACCGTGAAGCGGCGATTGTCGGACGCGCTCGCCACAGCGCCCGCGCCATTGAACGCCGGATCGGCAAGATCGATGGTGCAGCGCGCATCGCCGAGATCGGCGTCGCAGCCATAGCCGTAAGCGCGGCCGACACTCTGGTTGAGCTTGTGCGCGAGCCCGCGCACCTCCGCCTGGAACGCCGTCTTGCCGCGCGACACCTGGCCGAGATTGCCCTTGCGCATCAGCACACGCTGATCCGGCGAGACCCAGTTCACGCGCCAGATCTCGATGCTCGCATCGTCATAGACACTGGCGGCGAGATCGTCTTCGTTGATGGTGCCGGAGTTCAGCGCGCCCATCACGGTGAGATTGTCGACCGCGAGCCCGAGCGTGGATTGCACCTCGCTCGCGGTGAATCCGCTCGAGGCTTCGTAAGTGACGCCATCGAACGCAACCGGCAGATCGTGATCGGTGAAGCCTTGCGTCGCGCCATCATGACGAACGATCTTCCAGCACCAGCACAAGGTGGTGGCGCCGGAGGAGAGATGGGACTGCAGGCCGGGAGGAAGGGTTTTCATGGATGCAAGCTTTCTACAAAATTCTCCCTCGCCCCCGCGCAGCGGGGGAGAGGGCGGGGTGAGGGGGTCACGCCGCAAACGATCTGTCGCAGAAAGCGCGCAGCACTCTGACCTGCCGTGCTCGCCGTGGCACCCCCTCACCCCAACCCTCTCCCCCACATTCGTGGGGGAGAGGGAGAGTCTGAGGGACTAGCGATGGCTCTATCCTCGGAGAGAAGTTCAATCACACCCTCACCTCCACAATCGGGATGCTTAGGATCTCGCCCGCCGCGAAACTCGCGAGATTGATCGAGAGCTGGTCGGTGTCGAAGCGCACCGCGCAGTCGAATTCGTAGCCTGCCGTGATTGCGGCGCCGGGCGCGGGCGCGGAGGCAAACGTAATCAGGCCTGACGTCGTATCGATGGTGATGCCCGTCGTCTGCTCCACGCCCGCGACCGCGACGCGCACCGTGCCGTCCACCGGCTTGGCGATGGTGCGAACCCAGCTCGCGGGGCCGGATGTGTAGGTCTTGGTCAGTTGAAATGCCGTCGCCGCGCCGTCGCCTGTGGCGATGGATTGATCCGCCGGCGACACGCTCGCGCCCGGCGCGCAGGATTTGAAATCGGCGAAATCCTTGAAGCGGAAGCCATAGAGGCGGCCGAGACGCGCCTCGAAAAACGCGATCACGCTCGAAAGATCATCGAGCGTCTTTACACCGGAGCCGGCATCGTAGCGCCGCCGCGAATTCGCCCACACGGCGTTGCGCTCCTCGAAGCCCGAACCGAGCGTGACGATCTCCGTCTTCCGCTCCGGCCCGCCGGTCGAATGAAACGCGATGGCGGTGGGGAAGCGTATTTCGTGGAAGTTCATGGATACCTTTCACCTCCCCCTTGTGGGGAGGTCGGCGAACGGAGTGAGCCGGGTGGGGGTCGGGATATCGGATAGAGTGCGACCCCCACCCGAAATGCTTCGCATTTCGACCTCCCCACAAGGGGGAGGTTAGTCAGAGATTCCTCTGCCCTCTTGCCAGGGCCCGGCTCATCATCGCGGCGATCTGGGATTGAGATTTCAGGAAGCTCTGCGCGTCGGGCGTGTTGATGTTGACGACGACGCTCGGCCGCGCCGCCGCCACCGCACCGTTCGGCGCGATCGAACCGTTGCTCGACGGCGTGAACAGTTCCGGGCCCTGTTCGCCGACGAGATAGCTCTCGCCGGCAGCGACCGGTCCGCCCGAGGCCAGCGCGCCGCCGATGGCGTTGCCCAGGTCGCCGGCGAGCGAACCGACAATCCCTTCGATCGGCTTGACGATGAACTGGCTGATCGCGACGCGTTCGAAATCGGCCAGGATCGCATCGACAAGCTGGTCGATGGAGGTTTTGCCCGACATTGCGGCGCGCGCAATGGTGTTCGCGACCGCGTTGAAACTCTTCGTCACCGCGTTTTCGATCGTCGTCGTCGCGTCGAGCACGGGACCGTTCGCGAAATCGTTCAGCGCCTTCGCGGCGCCGTCGAGAGGATCAGCCATCGGGAAATTCTTTCATCAATTGTTCGAGACCGGCGCGCGCGAGCGGCGCGGTCCGTTTCGGCAATCGCGACAGCGCCGCGCGCCATTCCGGCAGCGACATCGCCCAGAAGTCTCGCGGTGCAAGACGTAACGTGCCGAGGCCGAGCTCCAGGACTAGCTCCCAGCGAAAGGGGCCGTTCCCCCTCCTCCGTTCGTTCTGATCGCCGCCGCGTCGAACGCCGCGATCACCGCCGACGTCAGCGCGCCGATATCGCAGGGCAGGCGCAGCACATCGGCCGGAGTCATCTCCTGCCCGCCCCCACGCAACAACGCCGCCGCGACAATCGCGAGATCGGAGGCGCGCGCCTGCGCAAGACGCGAAGCGACTTCGGAAAGATTGGCGAGCCCGAGCCCATCCTCAATCTCCGCCAACGCGCCGAGCGTGAGCAACAGGCGATAAGATTTGCCGCCCGCGAGCAGCTCCGCTTCGCCACGGATTTTGTTCATTTGGTTTTCCTTCTTATTTCTCCCTTTCCCCCTTTAAGGGGGAGAGGGCCGGGGTGAGGGGCGGCAAACACGGAGCGCGATGCCGGACACCCCCTCACCCTGCCGCGCTTACGCTGTCGCTAAGCGCCCCCCGCGTTGCGGGGGCGAGGGTTCAAAGTGCGCTGAAACTCAACGCCCCTGCCGACGCGAGCGAGAGCGAGATTTTCAGCTCGCCGTCATACGGCCCGTCATACTGCAGCGATGTCAGCTTGAACGGCCCCGCGACCGTGCCGAAGCTCGGGATCACGATCTGATAATTGGCGAGTGTCTGATTGAAGAACGCGCTCTTCAGCGCCGCATCCGACGCCGAATCCTTGAACACGCCGGAGCCCGCGACCGTCGCCGACTTCACGCCATCGGCCAGCAGCTCGCGCCACATGTCCGCGGAGTCCGAGTTGGTGACGTCGATGGTCTGCGCATTGAAATCCAGCGACGTCGCGCGCAAACCGGCGACGGTGGTGAACACTTCCGGATCGGCGCCATCGCCGATCTTGATCAGCAAATCCTTGCCGCGTTGTGCGGTCATGTTGTTCTCCTGTAAAGTGAAGCCGGTTTCGCCAAAGGCACTGAGAATGAAGAAGTTTCTGCTCGTTTGTTCCGCAGCAGCGCTGTTCACAGGCACCGCACAATCGAAACCGCCGTTCGATGTTCGTCTTGAAGCGAAACGTTCGGGCGATGGCCTCAGAATATCGGCAATCATCGCGAACAACTCGCGCCAGTCGGCGTGCTTTATGGCCGTCAATCAGGGAAGTGTTTTATTTCACTATAGCGATGGGCGAACCGGCGTAGAGGCCGTGAACTCCGAGCCGAGTTGGCGTGATGGCATGCCGCCTCCCGCTCTCATCCAAGTCGTTTTGGCTGACGGTATCTCTTATCACTATCCCTGGCTTTATCTTGATATGCCGCCGAGTTCGCCCGGCAAGGAGCCACCAATTTCCGTGGACACGACCTTTGTCCTAGATAAGTGCGAGCCATTCTTTGCGAACGGCAAATATGAGCAGCGAAAGTTATTGGAAGTAACCTTGAGTGCTCCGATCGAGCAGTAGCATCGCCGCGTTGTGCGGTCATGTTGTTCTCCTTCTTTCCACCCTCCCCCTGAGGGAGGGTCGATAATTTGTTGCGAGCGAAGCGAGGAACAAATTTCGGGGAGGGGTCATGCCGCATCGGACCGACCCCTCCCCGAAAACGCTTCGCGTTTTCGACCCTCCCTCAAGGGGAGGGTGGATTCATGCCGGCTCCATCACCGCTCGAAACCGCAGCACCGCATGCGTCGTCTCGCCATCTGTTTCGCGTGTGAAAGTCGTTTCGAGATAGCGGATGTCGACCAGCGCCTGGCCGGTGACGGCGAGTTCGGCGCCGTCGAGCGCATCGCGCATCGCATCGGCCACGAGCTTGGCTTCCCTGTGGCCGTCGGCGCGCGACCAGACATGGACGACGAGCGCATGCTCGCTGCCCGTTTCCGTCGCGGTGCTCCAGTCGCTTTCGGTGTCGTCGCCGATGACGATGTAGGGAAACGCAACACCGCGCGGCGGCGCATCGAACACGCGCGGGGGATCACCGGCGACGTCCTTGATCGCGTCGCTCGCGCACAACGTGGCGAAGATCGCCTGTTGCAGGGCCCAGCTCGCGCTCATGGCAATTCCTCGCACAAGAGAGTCATCAACGCGGCCTGCGGACCCTCGTCGATCACGGTGTGGATGCGAAACAGACGCGCGCCGATCTGCGCGCGCTGACCGGCGGCCATGTCGGTGCGACGCCGCAAGGTGAGCTTGTGGCGCACGCGTGCCTCAAGCCTGTCGGGACCGAACGCGTCGCTGCCGCCAATCGGTTCGACCGCGACCCAGACGGACGCGAAGGCTTCCCAGTCATCCGAGAATCCTCCGCCGCCATCGGGCGTGAGCGTGTTCGCGAGAAGGAGAGCGCGCTGGTTGAGAGAGCCGATCATGAAAACTCGCTTGTCATCCCCGGCCGAGCGCGTAGCGCGAGGGGAAGGGGACCCAGGTAGATGGACTGGAGCTAGTCGGACCGCCTGGGTCCCCTTGACCTCGCATCGCTTCGCGACGCTCGCCGGGGATGACAGGGGGTTGGTGTGGCTAGAGATTGAAAATTCTGTACGGCGCCAGCAGCGCCTGTGCCGAAAGCGAAATCTCCTCCGGCCCATCCCCGCGATGGACATAGAGTTCGGCAACGATCTCCAGGATCGCCTCGCGAACCGGCGCGGGCACGTCGTCTGCAGTCGCGCCGTAGCCGGCATCGAACGCGATGGCGACCGCGTTGATCGCGCGCAACGCAATCGGCGCGATGCAATGGAACGCGATCCGCGCAGGCTGTGATGCGCCATCGACCGTGTATGCCGACGGATCGACCGCCGTTGCCGCGCCGTCGGGCGCGAACACGGTGACCGATGTGACCGCCTGCAGAGGCGGGAGCGGGATCTCCACACGCTCGGCCCAGCAATCGCTCCACAACATCCAGCTCTGCGTGACGAACGCACGGCCGGTGTGCCATTCCGCACGCGCGCGCGCGGCGGCGATGAGCCGCTCGATCAGTGCATCGTCGTCAGCGGTGTCGAGTTTGAGATGCGCCTTGGCGTCTTCGAGCGTGACGGGTTCGAGGGATGGAGGGGTGGTGAGTTGGAGGGACATGGTTGTTCTCTCAAGAAAAACATTGTCATTCCCGGCGAGGACCACGCGCGAAAGCGTGTGGTTCGAGGGAAGGGAACCCAACTTGGAGAGAGATGACGCTCTCGAAGAAAGTTGGGTTCCCTTCCCTCACAGCGCGCTGTCGCGCGCTGCTCGCCGGGAATGACAGGGGGGTTAGCTGGCCGCAAACTTCATCAGCTTGATGGCTTCGAAGTTCTGGACGCCGCCGCCGACACGCTTGGTTGTGTAGAAGAGAACGTACGGCTTGGCGGAATACGGATCGCGCAGCACGCGGATGCCGACGCGGTCGACCACCAGGTAACCGCGCGCGAAATCGCCGAATGCGATGGAGAACGAATCCGACGCGATGTCGGGCATGTCCTCGACCTCCGTCACCGGATAGCCGAACAGAGTCGGCGATTGCTCGGCGCTGATGCCCGGCTGCCAGATGTAATTGCCGGTCGAGTCCTTGAACTTGCGCACCGCGCTTTCGGTCTTGCGGTTCATCACCCAGCGTCCGTTGGCGCGATAGCCCTGCTTCGGCGCATAGGCGAGATTGATGAGCGCATCGGCCGGATCGGATGAGGCGAACGCGCCGTCCGCGCCGCTGGCGATATAGCCGAGATTGCCCCAGCTCCAGGACGCATCCGCCACCGCGGTGTAATGCAGGAAGCCGGTCGGCTTGTTCGAGCCGTCGCCGTTCACGAACGCGGCGCCTTCCTGTTCGGCGAAGACGATCTGCACCTCGCCGGCCAGCCATTGTTCGATATCGACCTGGCTGTCGTCGAGAAGCGTCTGTGTCGCCGCCGGCATCGCGTACAATTCCATCGCCGGGAAATCGAGAGCGGCGAGCGTCGGCGTGTTGGTCTGCGAGATCGAGCCGGTCTCCGCCGTCCATCCGCTGGCCGCGCCCGATGTCGTGAAGGGTTTGCGATAGGTGTTGGAGCCGATCTGGCGCACCGTCGCGATGGAGCGGATCGGCGACGCCTTCGCGAGCACGCGGTCGACGGTCGCTTCGATCTCCAGCGGCACGGTGTAGCCGCCATCGGGATCGGACCCAACGGACAGCGCCTTCAGCTCCAGCGCATCGAGGCCGCCGGCATCGCCCTTGCGGACATAGCGGTCGAACGCCTGCTTGCGCTCGCGCACCTGATAGGGTGCTGCCTTGCGCTCGCCGCCAATGATCGGCCGCGCGGATTGCAAGGTCAGCTCATCGAGCGCGCGCTTCTGTTCGTCCAGTGCGCGGTTGATGCGATCGACCTTCTCTTCGGTGACGACATCGGCGGAGCGCTTCTCGAGCGCATCGAGACGCTCGTCATTGGCGCCCTTGAACGTGTCGAACGCCCGCAGGAATTCATCGAACGCCTGCCTGATTTCGCTGTTGTTCGCCGCGTCCATGGTCTTGGTTTCCAGTTCCATTCTTTCTTCTCCTTGTGGTTCTTTACCTCCCCCTTGTGGGGAGGTCGGAAAACTTCGAGCGAAGCGAGGAGTTTTCCGGGTGGGGGTCGGTGCGAGACGGATGGGTTGCGACCCCCACCCGAAGCGCTTCGCGCTTCGACCTCCCCACAAGGGGGAGGTGAATAGATGTGCGAATCTTCTCGGCGGCAAAGTGGATCGACGTACTGACGTCACTCTTCTCTCCGATGGCCGTGACGCCGCTTCCTTTGAGCAAGGGGAAGGTCACGACCGAAATTTCCCAGAGCTCGATCTCGAGCAGTTCGCGCATGCCCGTCTTCGCATCGCGTTTCGCGCGCACGGTGCGAAAGCCGATGGAGAGCCCGTCGAGCGCGCCGTCGGCGATCAGTTCGCGCACATCGCGCACCCGCGGCACGTCGAGCGTCAGACGCCCGCGCACATAAAGGCCGCGCGAATCCTCGCGGATGGTTTCCCACACGCCGAGCGGCTCATGCGCGAAATGCTGATAGAGCATGCGCACCTGCTCCGGCGGACGCTTGCGCAGGCTCGCCGCGAACGCGCCGGGCGCGACGACATCGCCCGCGCCGTCGGGCTTGCCGAACAGCGAGGCATAACCCTCGAACTCGTCGCGGCCGAGATTGACGAGCCGCGCAGGCGCGCTCGCATGCGCGAGGCGCCGCCTCGCATAGGTGATGGTGGTCATGTTTGCTTTCTTCCACCCTCCCCTTGAGGGAGGGTCGATAATTTGTTCAGAGCGAAGCGAGGGACAAATTTCGGGGAGGGGTCATCTTGCGAAACACCCCTCTCCGAAAAACGCTTCGCATTTTTCGACCCTCCCTCAAGGGGAGGGTTGAGTTCTCGTTCGATCGAGCTTGTTCTCAATCCGGTCGAGCGTCTTGCTCATCGCGCGCACCTGTTCTTCGAGCACCGCGACTCGTTCAATCGCGTCCTGGTCGCCCACGACCGTGCGTTCGAGCACGGTGATGCGCTCCGCCGCCTGCCCCGCCCAGAACAGCGCGCCGGCCGTCTGCAACAAAAAAGCCGCCACAAGGGCGGCCGGAAGACGTTTGTCCAGCAAGGGCTGGATGTGTTCGGTGAGGGTCATGGGAGGATGTCCAGTACAAAATAAAGCGTCACCGCGATCACCGCGAAGCCGAACCACGCGGTGCCGACCACATACCAGATCGTCCAGAACCAGTACGCGGCGGGATTCTCCGCGCGCGTGTGCACGGCCCACAGCGTCATCACCGCGCTTGGCGTCCGCGCGCGCACGAAGAAGAACCCGAACGTCAGCACGATCGCAAAGAACGCGATCAGGAAGATCGGAATGACGTATTCGTCCATCATGTTTTGTCGAGCTTTGCGAGGCGGCTCCCCCTCACCCTGCCCTCTCCCCCGCTGCGCGGGGGCGAGGGTAATTCCTATTTTTCTCCCTCTCCCTCACGCAGTGGGGGAGAGGGTTGGGGTGAGGGGGTGGTGCAGAGTTCGCGGCGGATGTATTCGAGAGTGCCGGACATATCGTGCAACAGATCTTCGTTCTTGAACCTGATGACGCGATAGCCTTCTTTTTCACGATATGCGTCACGCCGATTGTCATAGTCAGCGCGAGCCGCGTGCAAGATGCCATCGAGTTCGACGATCAACTTCTTCTCCACGCAGACGTAATCTGCGATATACGGTCCAATTAGATATTGCCGCCGGAACTTGAAACCGCCGAGTTTACGGTCGCGGACTTCATTCCAGAAATTCTTTTCGGTTGTCGCAGGCGCATGACGCATCTCTCGCGCGCAAGCGATTCAAGCCACGCGACTCACGTTTGACGGTTGTGTCCGGTCGGACCATCCCCCTCACCCTGCCTTCTCCCCCGAAGGGGGAGAGGGTTCTATTCATACCACATCTCCACCCTCCACGGTCGAGTACCCCGCCGCGGCGCGTTTTTCGTTGAGCGTCAAAAATGTCGCGGCGTTGAGTTTGTCCCAGGTGCTTTCGCGGTCCAGCGCGAGCGCGTCGATAGCGTCGGCATCGTAGCCTAGGCGCAGCGTTTCGCCGAAGCGGGGGGCGAGCCACCTTGTGAGTTGCGACGCGGTGCGGCTGACCAGCGGCAATACGGTCTGGCGCCAGAAGCTCAGATTCGCCTCGCGATAATTCGAGAACGTGTTGTCGCCGGGGATGCCGAGCAGCATCGGCGGCACGCCGAAGGCCAGCGCGATCTCGCGCGCGGCGGCGTCGCGGCTGTTGGCGAAATCGAGATCGGCGGGCGCGAAGCTCATGCTTTTCCAGTCGAGGCCGCCTTCGAGAACCATCGGCCGCCCGGCATTGCCCGCGCCCTGATAGGCGTCTTCGAGTTCGCGTTTCAGGCGCTCGAACTGGTCGTTGGTGAGACCCGGCGCGCCGTCGGGGCCTTTGTAGACCAGCGCGCCCGATGGCCTGGCCGCGTTGTCGAGCAGCGCTTTCGTCCACGCGCCACCGGCATTGTGAATGTCGATGGCGCGCGCCGCCGCTTCGATCGGCGAGAAGCCGTACGTATCGTCCAGCGGATGAAACAGCGTCGCATGCAGCAGCGGCAGGAAGCCGGTGTCGCGGTCGGGCGCAATGGTCGTCGTCTGATTGCCGACGGTGTAGGTGTAGGCGGCGGGCCAGCCGCGCGGACCGGGCACCGCGCGCACACGGTCGGGGCGCAGCACGTAAAGCTCGCGCACAACACCGCCGGCGCTTAGCGCTTCGAGATAGGAATTGCCGGCGCATTGCAGATAGGCATACCAGCGTTCGAACAGCGCGCGCCCGTCGTCCTGCGTGTTGGGATTCGTGAGCAGCTTCAGCAGCGGATGATCTTCCAGTTCTGTGGCGCCGTCATATAGCAGCCACGGCACGGATGCTGCCGCTTCCGCGATCATGCGCACGCAGCGATAGGCGATCGCGTTCTGCATCACGCCTTCGCGCGCCAGCGCCGCGTAACTGCGCTCCCCCCACGAGGCCCGCCCCGCGAGAGACAGCGCGATGAGGGGAGACATCGCTTTGGTTTCGGGAGCCGATGCGGTCTGCGCAGGGGACGCAGGCATCGCGCGGGCCGCGTCGCCGGACGCGTTCGCTTGCCCCCGCACTCTCGCGGGGCGGAACAGGTTGAGCATGGTTGGGTCTCTTCTCTGATCTATTCCCTCTCCCTCACGAAGTGGGGGAGAGGGTGAGGGTGAGGGGGTGCTGAAAGTGGAGCGGGGTGTCGACACCCCCTCACCCCGGCCCTCTCCCCCGCTGCGCGGGGGCGAGGGAGGTCGCAAGATTTCTGATCTTCGGCACGCTTTGCTTCTTGTCCGGGAACAATTCGCTCAGTGCCCAGACCAGCGCATCCATGCGGTCTGGGCTCTTGCCGGTGCCGTCGTAATTGCACATCTGGTCTTCGAGTTCGGCGAAGACACCCGCGTGATGCACGCGGCCCTGCTCGTAGAGCATCGCAGTCGGCTCCGCGCGGATCTGTTTTCCGCGCCGCGCATGAACCAGCTTCACCCGCGCATTGGGCAGCGCGGCGTTGAGCATGGTGCGCACCATCTCGCCGCCTTGATTGGCTTCGGCGACGATGGAGTCGGCTTCGAACAGTTCATAAGTTTCGGCGACGCGGTTCGACCAGCCGAGCGGCGTCAGCCCGCCCATCGAGCGATCGGCGAGCACATAGGCCTTGCCGTCTTCGGCACGTCCCACGACCACGATGCCGCATTCGTCGCCATGGGTGGACACCGGCGGATCGACCGCGACGACGATGCGCGTCAGCTCCGGCGCCTCGCGCACGCGGCCGCGCTCGATCCAGTCGCGCCGCCATAGCGCCGCATCATTGTCGGCGATGATCTCCGCATCGAGTTCCTGGCGCCCGAGCCGCGTGCCGCCGTAGCGCGCCTCCAGACTCTCCACGAATCCCGGCGCGAGATTGACGATGTTCGCGCGCGTCGTGCCGTGGGTGTGTACGACGCCCTTCTCCTTCATCAAAGTCTTCAGCGCCGCGATGTTGCGCGGCGTCGTCGTCAGCATCAGGCGCGGGCTCTTTCCGATGCGCAGCGCCATGCGCAGCATGTCGAGTGCTGCTTGCGGATCGCGCCATTTGCAGAACTCGTCGCCCCAGGCAGCATCGAACTGATGCCCGCGAATGCCATCCGGCTCCTCCGCGCTCAGCACCGTGGCGACGGCGCCGTTCTCCCAGCGCAGGCGAAAATTCGACGGCTCGTAGACCGCGCCCGATGTGGCGCGCATCAGGCCGGATTCGCCTTCGATCATCACCGCGCGCGCATCGTTGAAAGTGGCGCCAAGCAGCGCAATGCGACGAAACTTTCCGGATTCCACGCCGTCCGCGATCCAGCCGGCGCCTGCACGCGTCTTTCCGGCGCCGCGTCCACCGAGGTATAGCCAGGTGCTCCAGCGTCCGTTCGGCGGACGCTGCTCCTTGCGCGCCCAGAAGTACCAGCCTTGCAGAATCGTGGTCGCAACGTCGTCATTCATCTTCTCCATCAGCCGGATTCTCTCCGCGCGCGGCTGCAAGAGCATCGAATTTACGTTTAAGTTCTTCCAAAGCGCCTGCATTGCTTGAAGCCTTGCTGTTGCGCATCGCGGCGCGCTGGGTTTCCGTGCGGATGAGGCGGTTGATGGTGAGTTCGAGGCGATGCAGCGTCTGCGAACTCAAATCCCGCGTCTCGGGATCGTTTTTTTCGTCGTTGACCTTGGGATCTTCGAATTTGATGAGCTGGCGGTTCACCTGTTCCAGCAATCGTCTGACCATGTTGTCCATCCATCCTGGCGGAACATCTTCCGCCTTGCGTCCGACCCACGCGCCCATCGCCGTTTCCGCGTAGACGCGGTCCGTGGGTTCGTCCGTCGATGACATTGAAGGGTGTGTTCAGTCTTTGGGTTTCGGGCACGCGAGCGGCACAGCCGCCGCCGGTGATGCTGCGAATTTCACGTTTTCAATTTCCGCTATTCCCCGCACACGGATGTCGCAAAAAAATCCGCCGGGAAAATGGCGGCTTCGCGTCGGGGTGCAATTGTGCGGATATGGGAGAAATGTTCATTCGACCGTTACTGTTCAAGGGGGTCCGGAAAAATAATTTTCGACCGCTCAAGATTTTGAATTCATTTGCGAAAAGCGCGATTTCATCCTCATGTTGCAGCGCAAGATAACTGCATAAAATAAATTTTCGGAGGCGAAAAACGCGTAGCCCTCTCCCCCACGAACGTGGGGGAGAGGGTTGGGTGAGGGGGTGTCGAAACGTGAACCGCACTGTATCCGCAGCTTCACGTCGATCCGATTTCGATTTCTGACTTTGCCGCCCCCTCACCCTGCCCTCTCCCCCGCTTCGCGAGGGAGAGGGTGAAACGGAGTTCATCCACCACCTCTTAACGCTGCCGCACACAATCCCCCTAAAGCCTTGAAACTGCCCCAAAGTTCGGTCACGAAGCCGCGGCGATGGGCGACTGGATCATGGAAATTCTCGAGAGTATCGGCGGGTGGCTGCACGACCGCCGCCGCGGGATCGCACGGCTTGTGGCGCTGGCGGTCGTGATCGTCACCCTGCCGTTCGCGGCGCTGGCGCTGCTGCCGACGGTGCTCAGCCTGTTCGCGCCGCCGCTCGATTCCACCAAAGACCTCTACACCGTCAATCGCCCGCTCGCCTTCACCTTCCTCGATGCCAACGGCAACGAGATCGGACATCGCGGCGCGGCGGTGGGGGAGCGCCTGCATCTGACCGAGATGCCGGCCTACCTTCCCGCCGCCTTCATCGCGATGGAGGATCGGCGCTTCTACGATCATCATGGCATCGATGTGCGCGGGCTGCTGCGCGCGACCTTGCGCAATGTGCGCGCGGGCCACTGGGTCGCCGGCGGCTCCACCATCACCCAGCAGACCGCCAAGATCGTGTTCACGTCGCAGGAACGCACGCTGGCGCGCAAATGGCAGGAATTGTTCGAGGCGGCGCAGCTCGAGAAGTCGCTGTCGAAGACGCAGATCCTAGAGCTCTATCTGAACCGCATCTATCTGGGCTCCGGCGCCTACGGCGTCGACGGCGCGGCGCATGTCTATTTCAACAAATCGGCGCGCGATCTCACTTTGCCGGAAGCCGCGATGCTGGCGACCTTGACGCGCGCGCCTTCCGTGTTTTCGCCGCGCCGCGATCTCGCGGCGGCGCAGGCCCGCGCCCGCATCGTGCTCGCCACCATGGTGGAGACCGGCGCGATCACGCAGAAGGAAGCGGACGCCGCGAAGGCTGACCCGGCCGCGATCGTCAGCCACGCGATCACCGACTCGCGCAATTTTTATCTCGACACCGCCGCGGACGAGGCGATGCGGCGCGCCACCATCGGCGGCGTGGCGCCGGCAAACGATCTGGTCGTGCACACGGTGATGGAGCCGAAAATCCAGGACGAAGCGCGCGCCGCCGCGCTCAAGGTGTTGCGCAAATCCGGCAGGAAGATGCATGCCAGCGAAGCCGCCGTGATCGTGATGAAGCCCGACGGCGCGGTGTCGGCGCTGATCGGCGGCATCGACTACGCCGAGAGCACCTTCAACCGCGCGACCCAGGCGCATCGCCAGCCCGGTTCCGCCTTCAAGCCGTTCGTCTATCTCGCGGCGCTGGAAGCCGGTCTCACGCCATGGGACGTGCGCGACGACGAGGCGGTGGACATCGACGGCTGGAAGCCGACGAATTTCGGCGGCCGTTCCTATGGCACCCTGACGCTGGCCGATGCGCTGGCGCATTCGGTCAACACCATCACCGCGAACCTCGCGCAGGAAGTCGGCATCTCCACCATCGTGGACGCCGCGGCGCGCTGCGGAATCTCCTCGCCGCTGGAGCAGAACGCATCGCTCGCGCTCGGCACCTCGGAAGTCACCCCGATCGAACTCACCACCGCCTATGCCGCGTTCGCGAGCGGCGGCATGGCGGTTGAGCCCTATTTCGTGACCGAGGTCGATGGCCCGAACGGCCAGGTGCTCTACAAGCGCAAGGCGCCGGAGCCGCAGCGCATCATCGCCGAACATGTGAACAAGGATCTCGTCGCGATGATGTACGGCGTGGTGACCTCAGGGACAGGCCGCAGCGCGTCGCTCGTGGCGCACGAAGCCGCCGGCAAGACCGGCACGACGCAGGATTATCACGATGCCTGGTTCGTCGGCTTCACCACCGACTATGTCGCCAGCGTGTGGGTCGGCAACGACGATTCCTCGCCGATGAAGACGGTAACGGGCGGCTCGCTTCCCGCCGCGATCTGGCGCGACGTGATGACCGTGGCCGAGAAGGGCAAGCCGTCCACGCCGCTCGACAAATCCGAGCCGCAGGCGCCGGTCGACGAGTCGGTGCTGGATGGCATGGTCGTCGAGCCCAGCGGCACCGGCGACGATGAATCCGGCAATGCGCGCACCGAGACCAGCGAGCAGCAGGAGCAGCGCGAGGAACGCGGCCAGCATCACGGCTTCTTCGACTGGCTGTTCGGCCACAAACCCACGGCACCACCGCCACCGCCTCCGCCGCCCGGCGCGCCGCAAAACTCCGACAGCGACGACGACAACGATTCGAATTAGTTCTGCTTAACCTCCCCCTTGTGGGGAGGTCGGCGAACGAAGTGAGCCGGGTGGGGTCGCGCTCCATCCGTGCACTCCGACCCCCACCCGAAATGCTATGCATTTCGACCTCCCCACAAGGGGAGTTATGCACTTGACATACCGGACGGGAAAGCCCATATTCATGGGGAGAAAAGGACTTTCCCATGACTGCCGATCTGACAAACCCGATTTTCACTGACGAAGAAGCCGCCCGCAAGCACTTCGAAGCGATCCGCTGGCCGGATGGCGTGACATGCCCGCATTGCGGCGTTGTGGGCGAGGCTACGGAGCTTAAGGGCAAGAGCACGCGCCCAGGCCTGTACAAGTGCCGCGCCTGTCAGAAGCCGTTCACGGCCACGATGGGAACGCTTTACGAGCGCTCACACATCCCGATGCACAAATGGCTTCTGGCAACGCATCTTCTGGCCGCCAGCAAGAAAGGTATGTCCGCGCATCAACTCTGGCGGATGCTCGGCTTTGGCTCCTACCGTACGGCTTGGTTCATGGCCCATCGTATTCGTGAAGGTATGGCACCGTTGAAGGGCAGCGTTCCGCCGCTCGGCGGCGAAGGCAAATTCGTTGAAGCCGATACCACCTACATCGGCGGGAAAGAAAAGAACAAGCATCGCAACAAGCGCACGAAGGGCAACATTGGCGGCAAGGGCAAAATGATCGCTCACACTCTTGTAGAGCGTGGCGGTCGCGCACGTTCCGATCATATCGCGAACGTCGCCGGTAAGACGCTTCGCCCTATCGTTATGAAGCAAGTCAGCCGCAAGTCGTCCTTCATGACTGATACAGCGGGCGGCTATATGGAAATGGGTAAAGAGTTTGCTCGTCACGAAATGGTCGATCATGGCGCGGGCGAATACGTTCGCGGCGATGCTCATAGCAACACCGTCGAAGGCTATTTCGCCACGCTAAAGCGCGGCATCATCGGCACATATCACCATGTCAGCGAAGCCCACCTGAAGCGTTACCTCGCTGAGTTTGATTTCCGCTACAATGAACGCATGGCGTTAGGCGTGACAGACGCAGATCGCGCGTTCAAAGCCGTGAAGGGCGTCGAAGGCAAGCGCCTCACATATCGACAGAAACCTGACCAAGCCGCGAACGCCTAAGCAAGTAGCCAAGAGGTTTACCAGATGGCGCAGAAGCCGTTTGAAAGTAGGCTAATGGACTCCTTGAGAAGGTAGCCGTACAAAGTAGAAATTGCGACTATTGGGGAAATATTCATGTCAGCAGAAGAGGCCGCGTCCGCGCTCGTTGCTTATGTCAGGAGTGAGTGGGACCGTACTCATAAGGCTGTTCTTCTCAGCCACGCTGGCAGCTTTTTGACCCGCAAGCGCTTATGGCCAATCCCGGAAAAGCCCGTTTCTCTTTCGCTGTTTGTTGAAAATGAGCTTGCTGGCGGCGTTCGAATTGAGCGGCGTCCGGACAATCCTTTGCACTTTGGACTCTTTCCGGCAGATGCCAAGTTGCAAGAAGATCTTTCGACGTACTTCGCCAAGTCAAATGTTGCAGAAGGTCCCCGGTATAGCCCGTATGTCTGGGCGGCATTTGCAAAGACCATTCCAAACGGTCATAGGCGCTTTTTGAATTTGACTCGGCACAAGTTTTTGGATGCCGACAACGTCACGCAGTCCGAGCCAGGTTGGGTAGAAGTTCTAAGTTCGGATATTCCACCAGAGGGCGGCGAAAAAAGAATCTCTGAGATAGAGTCCGCTATTCACAAGTGGGCAGAACGCAATGGAATTGATCGGGGGCAGCTACTCGTTGGAAATCGGACAGAGGTTCAAAGACAACCAGTTCGATACCAATCCCTTCTTGATTTCTTTCTTGAGGCATTAACGGACAAAGAATTGGTTCGCATTGAAATGCCATTAGACATCGTCGCCAAACTCCGCAGGCACCGCATTTAAGGTCTTCCATGCATCATTTATTTGTCATGGCAGGTGTTCCGAGCCGGTTCGCGGCGCATGTTGATGTGTCATTTAAAAAAACAATTTCTAGTGATAGCGGAACCCTTCTTCTTCATCCGATGCGGCCCGGAACAAATTCCCCCACATATTCGCTGACATATAGAAGCGAGCTATTGGAGAAATGTGCGAGTTGGGCGAGCGAGCGGGCGGCTGATGAGGACTTCTCCATAATTCTGCTTTTTTCGAGAAACGACAAAGAAGATTCTGCAAGTCTACTTGCGGATTTCTTTCCGTTCGCGTTGGCTTATGGTTTTGAAAGCTTGCGCGACGTTGGCTCGCTTAACGAAATACGCAGAGAGTTAAAGAAACTCGCCAATGCGCTAGAGCCGATATGTGCGCGGTTGCGATCCAGTGCGAGAACCTTACATGGCCACTTGGCAAGCCGTGTTCGGCATACACCATTGCTGCTGCCTGTAAAGAATTTTGGTAGCGCTGTTGTCAAAGACACATTGGAATTTCTTCAACAGAACGCTATCGAGTGTGATCCATTAGATGAGTACATAAAACTGGCAATCAAAATCATTAATGACAAAGAAGAACGAGTGCACATGGATTCCGAAGGTCGAAGGCGTAAGGAGAGAGAATTATTCTACGTGAATGAGGACGGCCTGATGTTCAGGACACCAAATTATGATCAGTTTCATGGCTTTCCAAGACTGCATGGCCATCCACCAACTTGTTATCTGAAGAGCAGGACTAGAGTTGGAAGTTCCTTTAACCCGCGCTTTCACTATGACTGCAAACCGCATCGAGGTCGCTTAAAATCTGAGTACGACTCATGTCACGACGTGACGAAAATAGGCGCAAAAGAAAACGTAAATATCGCCCCGAGTGACTTCGTGCGGGCCTGAACTGGTTGGGTCAAAAATGGAATGGGCTACGCTGTTTTTTGCAGCGTAGCCCCAATTTCATGTTGCAATCTTGAGTCAACGCGAACAGTAAAGTTCACTTCCATGCCTAAAGATGCGACCCGCTAGGAAGGACAAAGCTGTTGTCAGCCAATTCCCACCTCTGGCAAAACCGCACCACGCCGCGCAGCTAGATCAAAGCTGCCATGAACGTCGCAACATAACGCCCACCGACTTCGCGAGGCACACTCATCAGTACGCTTATTACCGATTATGTGCGCACGAGACTCTCTGTACCTTCTGGGTACAGGCGACATATAAGATGACAAGGCTGTAAACTCAAGTTAACTCGACAAAATGAATATGCTTACCAAGTGATTTATTTTAGCAGAATAGAACCCACGTCATTGATTTAATTGTACTATGTCAACGTCTGACACCCCTTCGGAACTGCCCATTTTGGGCTTCCGCTGTAGCCTTCTAGCTGATTGTTCCCATGCTCCCAGCTACTCATACAGATAGGGTCATTCAGACTTTCTGGGCTTCGCAGTTGACCTCTTAGCAAGCCTTCGCTTTCGCTTACCTTTGGCTGGCGCGTGCGGCGTCGGCGGCGTAGCGATCATGTTCTTGATGATAGCATCGCGGCGGCGTGCGGCTTCAGCTTCGCTGTATTGGTCTTCTGTTTTGGCGGTCTTGTGGTTCATGGCAAAAGGCAAATCAGGACGAAAGACAGTATCACGTCGCTTGCCAAACGGCTACGACCGCCGCCCCCTCAAAAGCTATACGCCCCTACTAGGCGAAGCGATTTGGGCTTGGAACCAGCTTCACGAAGCCTTCTGGTGCGTCTTCCTAAACGTTGTGGACCGCGATAACCCGTATATGGGAATGAGCATCTGGCAAGTGCTTCCAAGCGAAGGGGCGCAACGGGATGCGCTTGAAGCGGCAATACGAGCTTGCGGCGATAGGCTAACCAATCGGGAACGGGCCGCATTGCTGTGGGCCATTAAGCGGGCAAGTGATCTAACGCGCTACCGAAATGACCTAGTGCACGGAATCAGTGCTTGGCTTGCAGCAGAAAAGGGGACGCTGGCAACACCGGCACCGGGCCCAAATCCCCTAGCGCGCAGTATGCGCTATTCCGGACGCGAGGATCACGACGGTCGGGTGTGGGAAGGACCTAGCCTTAATGGCGTTGCTAAGGGTCTGCGCGGCGACGCTATGCAACTCTGTGGCTACGTGTTTGCCGTGTTGTTGAAAGTGGCTGGGACGACCGAGACGCCATTGCCTCGAAGACCGACGTTGCAACTTCACGACTACGTTCAAGCGGCATCCGGTCAACCACGTCCGAAAAGGCGAGCGACAAAGCGTCGATCCCGGCCTCGATCATCCGGGGGGTAATTTCGATCTTGAAAATTTGTGACGGCCTGTCGGCGCTTTGCTTAGCACTCGACTTTTGGTATCTCAAGTGCATAACTCCCCCCACAAGGGGGAGGTTAAACGAGCTACTATTGCGGCGGGTTGGCGAGCAGGTAGGGATAGCCGTCATTGATGCTCGCGCTCTGTCCCCAGATCGCGGGATCGAAACCGGACGGCAATCCGGATTTCAGCTGCGCATCGGTGAGGCCCGCGATGCCGGGATAGTCCGCCTGATTGCCGACAGCCTTGCTGGGATCGGAGATGCCGCTCGTGTCCAGATCCCAATAGATGTTGGTCATCGTTGGCGCGTTGACGACGTGTCCGATGGTTCCGCCTGTGTCCTTCGCGCCGTTGGGAGCGCCGGTGGAATACGAAGTCGTCATCGAACCGAAGCTTTTGGACCCGACAAGGCCGCCGGCATAACCGGCTTTCGGTGAGGTCGCGGTGGAAGCACCGCGCGCATAGGAGTTGATCACGACAACGCTGGCGTTGCCGGTACCGCCAACGAGGCCGCCGGCGTTCAGCAGACCGGATGCCGATCCCGTTGCGAACGAACTGTCGATGGTGAGAGACTCGGCCGACCCCACAAGCCCGCCTGTCAGCTTCCTGCCATTGATTGTGCCGGTCGCGAAGCAACGACGGATCGTGCCGGACGCTATACCGGCAAGGCCGCCGAGATCGTAACCGTTGCTGTTGCTCACATGTCCGCTGGCATGGGAATCCTGCACCGTGCCGGTCGACCACCCCACGAGTCCGCCGGCGGAGGCCCCAGCAACACTGCCCGAAGCGGACGAGTTCAGGATCGTTCCGCTGTTCGCGCCGGCAAGGCCGCCGACATAATGCATTTTACCCGGAGACATCCCGACATCGGCCACGACGTTGGAGATCATGCCGGGCGCGATGTTGTCGCCCACGGCGCCGCCGGCATCGCGCGCCCTGATGCAGGAGATCGAACCCGACACGACGATGTTCCTGATCTGGCCGTTGTTCTCGCCGGCGACGAGGCCCGCTTCGTAAGCCGCATTGTCCGCCGGATCGCAATCCATGCTCGCCTCGAGCACGAAATCGCGCACAATGCCGGTGGTGGAGACTTCCGAGAACAGGCCCACGGTTGTGGGATCGAACGGATTCATATCCAGATTCGAGATCGTGTTGCCTAGCCCTTCAAAGGTCCCGTCCAGCGTCCCGGTCACCACCGCGTCGGAATAGGTTTCGCCGGAGGCGTCGTGGTTCTTGGCAAGCGCGTAATAGCCCGATGAATCCGCGCCGATCTTGGAGGCGAGCGTCGCCAGATCGCCGACCAGGGTGTAGCTGTGGCCGCCGATGATCAGGCTGCTCGCATTGTCCCAGAAATCGATCGAACCGCCGGGATAGAAATTCAGGGCGCCGCCCGCCGCCGCAATGGTGATCGCACCGGTACCTTCCACCACGACCGCGGCCTTGACCGAGACACCTTGTGAGGCATTGAGCGTCAGCCGGCTCGTGCTCGCCCAGGTAAGCGGCGACGTGATGCCGATTGTCACCGCGCCTCCACCTGTATTCACGGTCGCATCCGACGTTCCCAGCATGGTTTCAAGCTGCGATGCGTTCAGCACGGCGTTTTTCGCCGTTGCCGTGCACACATCCGCCGCGCAATTCACGTTTTTTGTCGCAGCATTCGATATCACGAGTGCGGCGTGCGCCGGCACGATCGCGCCGAGTGCGGAGCCGGCCAAAACCGCCATCGCCAGAAACCGTGTGCCCATTTGGAACCCTCACGCCGTGAAGCCTGGAGCCTACACTCGCAAAGGCTTAGATAGTAGCGCCCGCACAGCAGGTCACGCGAACGCCGGATCGCGAGCTTCCGTGATCGTACGCGGCACCGCGCGATGCGGCAAGCGACCGAACCCGATAAGAGCCTCTACTGTGGCGGCGGATTGGCGAGCAGATAGGGATAGCCGTTGTTGATGCCCGCACTCTGTCCCCAGATCGCGGGATCGAAACCGGATGGCAATCCGGATTTCAGCTGCGCATCGGTGAGGCCGGTGATGCCGGGATCGTTGGCGATATTGCCTGCCCCTTGGCTGGAATTTCCGACGCCACTGGTGTCCATGTTCCAGAACCCTGCTGTGGTGGTTCCGGCATCGTCAAAGCCGATCAATCCGCCGGGTCTAGTGGTGCCCGTCTCAGTCAGGGGACCGGTGGAATAGACGCGATCCAGATTTCCGATGTTCAGCCCAATCAGGCCGCCAGCGTCGCCATGTGCGGTCACCGCACCCGTCGAATAGGAATTGCGGATGATGGAATTGCCGCCATCCGTGCCGCCCACCAATCCACCCCCGGCACTGCCGTTCACGGCGCCGGTCGCAAATGAGCTTTCGACCGTGCCCTGGATCGAACCGATCAGTCCGCCCGTTTGCCCGCCGGTGACATTGCCGGTGGCATAGCAATTCACGATGAAACCATCACCGCTGCCTACAAGTCCGCCGGTGAAATCTCCATTGGTGATATCGACAGACGCATGCGACCAACTGAGCGTGTCACCCCTATAATTTAAAAGACTGCCGAATAGGCCGCCTGCTGAGTTGTTACCGTCGCCGATCTTCATCGTGCCGGAGGCCGACAGATAGATGCCGGGTCCCATACCGTCCCCCGCAATCATGCCGAAATGGGCATCGTAATTATTCAAAGCGCTGAAGGTTCCGTCGACATTCACCCCATCGATCGTACCATTCGAAACACCCGCAATCGCGCCAACCGAAGTGATCTCTCCATATCGCCCCGCATTTGCCACGATCGCTACATTCGTCAGCGATAGATCGCGTACCACGCCGCCCGTACTGATCGTGGTGATCATTCCAGCCGAGCCTTTAAATGGCGAAAGGGAGAGTCCTTGGATCGTATTTCCAAGGCCCTCAAGAACTCCAGCAAACGTGACATCTATCGGCGAGCGGCGAAACGGCTTCGTCCGCACCTTGAAGTTTCGCGCCAGAGCGTAGTGGCCAGAGGGATCCGAGGTGACCAGTTTCACAAGCTGCGAAAACTTTGAAACCAGCGTATAGGTGTTCTCGTTGATGATCAAAGAAGCGCCGGTGTCCCAGAAGATCACACGACCCTTTCTTGCGAAGCGGAGATCGCCGTTTGCGCTGCCGGCGTCGGTCGTCAGTGTCAACGCGCCGCTCCCTCGAACGCTTACCGGGTCTTGGAACGTGATGGAGCGATAGGACGCAAGCGTTAAGCGGCTCGCTGACGTCCAACCCACAGCGGCATTGATCGAAATATCTTTGGCAGACGATCCGCTTGAGACGGAGGCGTCCCCACTCTCGAGCATATTTTCCAGGTCGGTTGCGTTCAGTACTGCTTTCTTTGCCGTCGCGGTGCAGACGCCGGCCGCGCAGTTCACATTGCTGGTCGCGCCCTTGGAGATCACGAGCGCGGCGTTGGCTGTCACCGGCATAGTGGCCAGCGCGATCAATGCCGCGGAGAACAAAACCACCTGGGGCTTACGCATCGGAAGCATCCTGGAAGCGAAGGGCGATGCTACACCTTATACGCGAGCGGCGACAGCGGCAGCCTGCTTGCACCTCTGTCGTTAAACCTTTCTAATCGCATGCGAATGGGGTGGCTGTGCGCATTTTCCTGAAAATCCTGGCGACCATCGCGGTCGGCGCAGCGCTCGGCGTGGGCGTCACCTGGTACGCGCTGATGCACGGCGGCGGCACGGGCGGCGATGTGCAGAACGGGCCATGGCGCACCAGCCTTCTCACCGGCAGCAACCAGAGCGGCGATTTTCAGCGCGCCTTCGTGGCGCTGCACGGGCTGCTCGCGCTCAACCGCAGCGAAACGATCTATTACAGCGCCACCACCGACGATGCGGGCAAGCGGCTCGACGGCGCGCATTGCTATGCGATCGAAGGACGCGACCCGCCAACACGATGGTGGAGCGTAACGGTATATGGCGCGGATGATTTCCTGATCCCCGATTCCGCGCATCGCTACGCGGTGTCGAAGAATTCCGTGGCGCGCGATGGCGGGCGATTTGTGATCGCCGCTTCGCGCGATCCCAAGGGCGCGAATGTGCTCGCCACCGGCGGCGGCGCGTTCAGCCTGACACTGAGACTCTACAATCCCGATCCAAAGGTCGCCGCCGATCCCGCCCAAGTCGCCCTGCCTGCCATCCGCGAGGTGGCGTGCCGATGAGCTGGCTCGGGCGCAACTGGATTTACGTCGCAGCGGCCTTGGTCATCGCCGTAGGCACGCATGTCGCACTGGCGATGGCGGTGCCGCATCTGGTGATGGCAAGGGCGTTGCAGAAGATGTCCGCGCGGCACGGTTTCAACGTCATGACCCACATGCCACGCCCCGACGCGACCGCGCGCGGCGTGGTCAGGCCGAGCCCGGACCTGCTCTATTCCGCCTGCCCGTTCGATCTGATGCAGACGCCGGGCGGCGTGCTGCATGTTCGCGCGACGGCAATGCCCGACACCTACTGGTCCGTGTCGGTGTTCGACGCGGATACCAACAACATCTTCGTCCTCAACGACCGCCAGGCGAAGAACGACGCGGTGGATTTCGTGATCGTGGGCCCGCATCAGGATAAGGAGCCCCTCGCGCGGATCGTGCGCTCCCCCACAGAACGCGGCCTTGTCCTGTTTCGCACCCTGATCGACAGCGACGCGAAGCTGAACGAAATCGACGCCGCGCGCCGCCACGCGACGTGTGAGGCGTGGCACTAGTACCCGAACAGCTCGGCCAGCAGCCATTCGCGCTCTTTGAGCTCTTCGCGCAGGCTGCGCTTGATGCGAAACCCGCGGTCGCCCTTGTCGACGCGTTCCGACCTGTTGAGTGGCTCGGCATTGCGCGCATAGTCGAGCGCGCCCGCGACATCGTCGAACCTGTCCTTGAGCGGGCCTTCGATCAGCCGGCACAGATCGTCGACGAAATTCTCGTGGCGGATGACGAATTTCGGCAGCTTGTTCGCCTCGAACACCGCGCGGATGTCATCCTCGCTCTCGCAATCCGCCAGCAGCGCTTCGGCATCGGGAAGCGCGAGGCGCAGATAGCGGTAGGACTGCAACCCGAGAAGCCGGGCGATGCGCCCATCGGCCACGAGGTGGTAGCGGTCTCCCAGCGTGCCGGCGTTCTCCTTCTGCAGAACGAACAGCAGCCAGGCGCCGAAATCCTCCTCCGTGCCATCGTAGTAGTTCGTGTTGCCTTGATTGCGCATCCGCGCATACACCTTGCCCTGGCTCTGACAGCCGTAGGAGTAGAGCGAAAGATAGGCGTCGAGCGGATCGCGCACCGAGATGAAATAGAACTTGTCCGGATCGAAATCCGCGCCCATCGGGGAATGGTGGCGCTTGCGGATCGCGGTCTCGCGCGCGAACCGCTTCAGCAGGCGCGAAATGAAGGTCGAGCCGGTCTTTTCCATATCCAGGTAAACGAAAGACTCGAATTCGTGCATGCGCGATCCGGATCGATGCGATGAAGCCTATTTGCCGGAAGGGACTGGCCCCGGCAAGGTCCGCAAAAAGCAGCACCCGGCACCCGCGCCCCGATGGCACTCAATATCCGAAGATCTCGCGCAGCAGCCACTCGCGCTCGCCGAGCCGGCGCCGGAGCGCGGCCGGAATGCGGAAGCGGGCATCGCCGGCATCGACGCGCGCCGAAGGATTGAGCGGCTCGCCATTGCGCGCAAAATCCAGCGCGCGGACCGGATCTGGGAAAGCGTATTGCAGCGGTCCCTCGACCAGGCGGCAGAGATCGTCCGCGAAACGTTCATGCCGCACGGAGAAGCTTGGCAGCTTGTGCGCCTTATATATGCCGCGCACCGTATCCGGGCGTTCGCACGACGCAAACCGCGCATCCGCATCCGCCACCGCCAGCCTCAGATAGCGCCAGGTCTGCAAGCCCATGATCTGGGCGATGGCGGCCTCCGCGTAGCCATTGCTCATCAGTCCGGCGTTTTCCGGATCGAGCACGAACTCAAGCCACCGCGCGAAACCCTTCGCTGTCCCGTCGTAGAATTCGACGCGATCCCGGCTCCGCAATTGTCCGTAAAGCCTGCCACGCTTTGCGGACCCGAACGAATACAGCGACAGGTAGCAATCGAGCGGATTGCGCACAGAGATAAAATAGAACTTCTTCGGATCATAATTCGCGCCCATCGGAGCGTGCCGCTTGCGCCGCAGCAATCGCTCGGACGAAAATTTTTCGAGCAGGCGGAATATGAACGTCGAGCCCGTCTTCTCCATGTCCAGATAGACGAAGGTTTCGTATTCCAGCATCGACGGGCGCCCGATTCCGATGGACAATCGCGTGGAACTCATGCATGTCCGAAGCGCGGCAAAACGGCAAGGGCGGCCGCTCAAACGGCCGAAACGATCGCATGAAACGCTTATCTCTGGCGGCTTTTTCGCTGCTTGCCACCGGCGCCGGCGCGCTTGCCGGCACGCCCGTCACCTTCGTCACCGACTGGAAGGCGCAAGCCGAGCATGGCGGCTTCTATGAGGCGCTGGCCGAAGGGCTTTATGCCAGGCGCGGCCTCGACGTGAAGATCGTGCAGGGCGGGCCGAGTGTGAACGTGCCGCAATTGCTGGCCGGCGGCGCCGCCGATTTCGGAATCGGCTCCAACGATTTCATCGCCTTCAATATCGTGAAAGCCGGCGCGCCGATCCGCGCGGTCGCCGCGATCTTCCAGAAGGATCCGCAGGTTCTCATCACCCATCCGCGCAAGGACGTGACGGGTCTGGCCTCGATGAAAGGCAAGCCGATCATGATCTCCGACGCGGCGACGACCGCGTTCTGGCCGTGGCTGCGCGCGAAATTCGGGTACACGGACGCGCAGATCAGGAAATACACCTTCAACCTCGCGCCGTTCCTCGTCGATCCGCTCGCGATCCAGGAAGGCTATGTGACAAGCGAGCCCTACACGATCGAGCAGCAGGGCCACTTCAAGCCGCAGGTCTATCTCCTCGCCGACAATGGCTATCCCGGCTATTCCAATATGGTGTTCGCGACCCAGACATGGATCGACACCAAGCCCGCCGCGGTGCAGGCGTTCGTCGATGCGACGGTGGAAGGGTGGCGGGACTATTTGTATTTCGACCACGCCGCCGCAGACAAGCTGATCAAGAAAGACAATCCGGAAATGATGGATGGTCTGCTGGCTCAGGCGCGCGACAAGATGCTCCGTTATGAACTTGTCCAAAAAATCACGAAAGACAGTGGCCCAAACTGTATGGGCGCATGTGGCGAGAAGACGCCCATCGGCCTGATGACCGATGCTCAATGGAAGTTATTTTTCGACACGATGGTGAAAGAGAAGCTTTATTCGGCAACGCTGCCGTACAAAAAAGCGTATGATTTGCGTTTTATAAATTACAACGTCCGACACCTTCCACCGACCTTGTGAACGAATGCTCACCCTCTTAACCTCCCCCTTGTGGGGAGGTCGGAAATGCGAAGCATTTCCGGGTGGGGGTCGGGCCGCATGCATCACCATCACGGCAAACACGAAATCAACCGGGCGCGCGACCTGCGCACCCACCTGACCGATGTCGAGCGCGCCGTATGGCACAAGCTCCGCGAACTGAAACAGATCGGCTATCACTTCCGTAAGCAGTCGCCGTTTCGCGTATATGTTCTCGATTTTGTCGAGCATCGCGCGAAGCTTGTTATCGAACTCGATGGCGAGCAGCACGGATTGCCGGAGCAGAGCCGGAAAGACGAAAAACGCGATGCGTTGCTGCACGCGGAAGGGTATCTGGTGCTGCGCTTCTGGAATTTCGAAATAGGCAAAAACCTCGACGGTGTGGTTGAAGCGATTGTGCGGGAATTGCAGCGCCGCGACCCCCACCCGACAATCGCCGAAGGTGGCGATTGTCGACCTCCCCACAAGGGGGAGGTTAACAAGAAGGCGCGGCCTCTACCGCGCAAGGGATTGCGGCGGCTCGCATGACCACCCTTCTCTCCCTCTCCGCCATCTCCAAAACCTTCGACAATGGGCTGGAGGCGATTGCGCGGATCGATCTCGATGTCGCGCAGGGGCAGTTTCTGTCGCTGGTCGGGCCATCGGGATGCGGGAAGTCGACGGCGCTGCGCATCGCGGCGGGGCTGGTTGCGCCCACGCGCGGAACCGTCGCGTGGCCGCAGGGACGCCCGCAAGTAGGCTTCGTGTTTCAGGATCCGACGCTTTTGCCCTGGGCGAATGTGGCCGCGAATGTGCGCCTGCCGCTCGATCTCATGCATATGAATAAGAGTGAGGCCGAAGACCGCGCCGCGCGCGCGATCAAGCGCGTGGGGCTTTCGGGCTTCGAGAATGCCTATCCGCGCGAACTTTCCGGCGGCATGAAGATGCGCGCCTCGATCGCGCGCGCCATCGCCGCGCAGCCGAAGCTGCTGCTGATGGACGAGCCCTTTGCCGCGCTCGACGAACTCACGCGCCAGGCCTTGAACGACGATCTGCTCAAGCTCGCGCGCGAGGATGCGATGACGGTGATGTTCGTCACCCACAGCGTGTTCGAGAGCGCCTATCTGTCGTCGCGCGTCGTGGTGATGACGCCGCGGCCCGGCCGCATCGCCGCCGATATCCATCTCGCGCCGCCACCCGAGCGCGATGTCAGCTATCGCCTGACCCAGGAATTCGCCGATGCCGCGGGCAAAGTCTCCGCCGCGCTGCGAAACGCGATGCAGGCCGCAGCATGAACGGCGCGCTCAAATATCTTCTTCCCGCCGCACTCGGAATCGCAACGCTCGCGTTGTGGGAATTCCTCGTGCGGCACTATCAGGTGCCCATCTTCCTGCTGCCCACACCGTCCGCGATCTGGCCCGCCTTCACGGAGAATTTCGTCTCGCTCATGGGCTCGCTGTGGGTGACGTTGCAGGTGACGTGGATCGCGTTCGCTGTCGCGCTGATCGGCGGCCTCGCACTCGCCATCGTGTTCAGCCAAAGCCGCACGGCGGAGAACGCGCTGTTCCCTTATGCCGTGATCCTGCAGGTGACGCCTGTTATCTCGGTTGCGCCGCTGCTGCTGATCTGGACAGGCTATGAGCATGTCGAACGCGCTGCCGTAATCATCGCGCTTGTCGTGGCTTTTTTTCCGATCCTCTCCAACGCGACGATCGGCCTGCGCTCCGTCGATCCGGGGCTTGTCGATCTGTTCAGGCTTTACGGGGCTTCGCGCTGGCAGATCCTGTGGCGTCTCCAGTTTCCCGGTGCCCTGCCCTATATCCTCACTGGCATGAAGATCAGCGGCGGCCTTGCGCTGATCGGTGCGGTGACCGCTGAGCTCGCGGCGGGTTCGGGCACCGCGACCGGACTCGAATGGCGCGTGATCGAAGCCGGCAACCGGCTCGAGATCGCCAAGATGTTCGCGGCCCTCGCGCTGCTCTCGGCAGTCGGCATCGTGAACTTCTACGCGCTGACCGGCCTCGAATGGCTGCTCCTCCACCGCTGGCATGAGAGCGCGGTGAAGAAGCAGGGGTGATCTTTAACCTCCCCCTTGTGGGGAGGTCGGATAATTTTGAGCGCAGCGAAGAATTTCCGGGTGGGGGTCTGCGCGAACGGATAATCTCCACCCCCACCCGAAGCGCTACGCGCTTCGACCCCCCCCACAAGGGGGAGGTTACTTAAGATGCTTCTTCAACCACGCGATATCGCGGTCCATGCGGTCCTTGAGGTCGCTTGGCTGAGTCAGCCCGTGGAACTGGCCGGCGCGAACCGTCGAAGCTCGACATCCAGATATGGGTGTAGCTCGCATCGTCCTTCGCGCTCATTTGCTCGACGGAATAGGCGATCCGGTTTCCGTCCGGCGAAATCTGCGGATCGCTGACGTCGCGCTCGTTGAACATGTCGTCGAGCGCGAGATTGCGGGCCGCTGCGGGCATAACAGCCGCGCAGGCAAGCAGCAGCGCAAGCGAAATTTTCGTTCCGAACATGCGCCACCCCTCAAGACGATTTGGGGAAAACCTTAACCGGCGCGCTTTCCGGGAACAACGCCATCGCGATCACGCCGACGACGGCGAACGCGCACCAGTAATAAGCGGGCGCGAGCGGATCGCCCGTATGCTTGATCAGCCACGCGACATTGAATTGCGCGGTGCCGCCGAACACCGCGATGGCAACGGCGTAGACCGTCGCATTGGCGCCGGAGCGCACCGCGGGCGGCATCGCTTCCGGGATCGCCATGATCGCGACCGATCCGCCGCTCGCGTGGCCGGCTGCAAGCACGAAGGCGACGGTCAGCAACACATAGGCGGTGCGGAAATGGTCGAGCAGCACAAAACCCGGAACGATCAGCACCAGCGTCGCGAGCGCGAGACCGATCATCATCGGCTTGCGGCCATAAGTATCGGAAGCGCGGCCGACAAGCGGCGCCAGAAGCGCGCCGGCGAGTCCCACCACCATGGTCGCGCCGAACGTCGATTGCGCCGACATGTGCAGAATCTGCATCGCATAGGTCGGCAGGAACAGGAGCGCGTAGACGCCGACCGTGGCGCTGCCGAGAATGGCCAGTCCCAGCAGCATCACGCGCATATTGCTCGTGATGAGCGCGCGGCGGCCGGGTTCGCCGGGTGCAATCGCATGAATTGTCTCCGGCATGTCGCGCATCAGGAACAGGCCGACGGGCACGACCGTCGCACCGATCAGCATCGCGATGCGCCAGCCAAAGGATGCGAAATCCGCCGGCGCCATCGTGCTGGTGAGCACATAGCCGATCAGGCCTGCGAAGAACGTCGAGGCGAATTGCGATCCGCCCTGCAGCGCGCCATAGAAGCCGCGGCGGTCGGGGGGCGCGGCCTCGATCAGGATCGCGGTCGTCGGTCCCACCTCGCCGCCGAGCGCGAAGCCCTGCACCAGGCGCAACGTCACCACGATGATGGGCGCCGCAATGCCGATGCTCGCGTAGGACGGCGTGAGCGCGAGGCCGACGATGGCAAATCCCATCAGCGCGAAACAGAAGATGGTTGCGGGCTTGCGTCCCTTGCGATCGCCCCAGCTTCCGATCACGACCGCGCCGACGGGCCGCGTCGCGAAGCCGACGCCGAATGTCGCCAGCGCCGCCAGCAGGCTCAGCATCGGATCGTGCGAAGGAAAGAACGTGCGGCCGATATAGATCGAGAAATAGGAGAAGGTGAGGAAGTCGTAGAACTCGAGCGCATTGCCCGCGACGATGGCGAAGACGTGGCGCTTGCGCGGTGCGGCCGTCATGTGTTTTCGCGTTCGAAGACGCGCGTCAGCGGTTTGCGCAGCACGAACGCCAGTGCCGCGCCGCCGGCAGCGATGGCGGCGTTGAGGGTCCAGAACGCGGACGGCGTCATGTGCTCGTAGAGCGCGCCGATGCGGCCGATGGTCATGTTGGAGGCGAACAGGGTGAGGAACGCGGCGCCCATCAGGGTCGATTTCAAACGCTGCGGCGCGATGCGCGAGACCAGCGCGAGAAGCGTCGGCCATTGCCAGATGAAGGCGACACCGAGAATGGTTTCGTAGAGCACCGGGAACAACGGCGACACATGTCCCGGCAGAAGCGCCGCACCCGCGAGCACAAGATTGGCAACGGCGGCCATTGCCGCACCGATGCCGATCTTGGAAATCTCGCCGGGCTCGCCGCCATGCCGCGCCTGCCAGCGCCACAGCGCGAACAGGAACGGCACGCAGGCGATGGAAATAAAGGAATCCACCGCCGAGCCGAACCATGCCGTCGGCATCAGGAAGCCGCCCACCAACCTGTCGACATGGCCGTTGACCCAGACGAAGCCGATATTGGAGTTCTGATAGAACGCGATGGAGTGCGGGATGGTGATCGCCATCACGATCAGCAGCGCAACGATGGCACGCTTCTGCTGCGATGTGAGTGGATGCGCGGGCTCAAGCATCGCGGTGCCGCGCGCGCTTTCGCTTAAATAGCGATAGCCCGCGAGATAGGTCGCGAGCGCGAACAGCATCAACAGCCCCGCGACGCCGAAGCCGACATGCCAGCCGTAAAGCTGCGCCAGCAATCCGCAGGTCAGCGGCCCCGCGACCGCGCCGACATTGATCGCCATCGAGAAGATCGAGAAGCCGCGCGTGCGTCCGGGCGCATCGTCTTCGGCATAAAGCTGGCCGACCTGCGTGGAGATGTTGCCCTTGAGCAATCCGCAGCCGGTGATCAGCAGGAACAGCGCGAGCAGGAACGACTGATCGAACGCCATCGCGATATGGCCGCCGCTCATCAACAGCGCACCCGCGACCACCGCGTTGCGCCGGCCGATGAAGCGGTCCGCGATCCAGCCGCCGATCAGCGGCGTGAAATAGACGAAGCCGGTGTAGAGGCCGTAGGTCTGCGACGCGAGCGCGAGCGTGCTCATCTTCCCGAACACGCTTTCGAGCGCGCCGCGATAGGAAGCGAAGCCCGCGATGTTGCCGATATGCTCCGGCATGAACAGCGCCTGGCTCATATAAAGAACGAGCAGCGACGTCATGCCGTAATAGGAAAACCGCTCCCACGCTTCGGTGAAGGCGAGAAAGCCGAGCGCCGGCGGCTGGCCGAAGAAGCTGCGCGGCGGCGCGGCGGCAGTTATCGCGGTCATAGATTAAACCTCCTGCCCGAGGGCGGCACGCACGGAATTGCGCCGATAAAAAAAGAAATAGGCGAGCACGGAGGCGACGACCGGTGCCACGGACCAGACGAAAAGCGCGGGATCGGACGCCGCGATCACGGCGGCGCAGAACACCAATCCCGCCGCGCCAAGCATCCGCGCCCAGAAGCGCCGCGCCGGCGAGAGGCTTTTGCTGAGCGGAAACAGCGCCGCGCTGAACGCCGCATAGTCCAGCATCGCCAGAACCACAACGACATTGGTGATGATCGTGAACTGACGCGCGAGGGTTGGGCTGGCCGATGCGATTGCAACCGCGCTCAAGATCAGGCCGGTGAGTGTCAGTGTCGGAATCGAGACTTTGTTCGTCTGCCGGCCGCGCAGTTGCGGCTTCATGTGCCCCAGCACGGATTCGCATTCGCCGGTTTCGCCCGCGAGCAGGATGTTGCCGCCCAGCGTCGCCGAAGCCTTGATTACGGCGCAGAGCGCGATGACACCTGCCGTCGCAGCGCCGAGCATCGCCGCCGCGCCATCCGCGAACGGGGCCGAGGATTTCGCGAGCACAGCGGCTGGAAGGATGCCCATCAGCGCGCTGCACGCCGCCATATAGATCGCAGCGGCGATGGCGATGCCTCCGAGCGTCGCGATCGGCACGTCGCGCGCCGGATTGCGCACGCGCGTCGAGAGAATAATCGCGCCTTCAAATCCGAGAAACGCCCAGAACACCATCACGGTTGCTTGCGGCACGACGGAAAGGAAACTTCCGCCCGTGACATTCCAGGATTCAACGAATGTCGCCTTGCTGAAGAAGAACCAGCCGCCGATGGCGGCCAGCAGAACGGGCGCAAGGCCAAGGACAAGCGCCGGGCTTTGCAACGCCGCAACAAAGCGCGGGCCCGCCAAATTCAACGCCACAAGCGCCCAGATGACTGCGACGGTGCAGATCGTGCTGTAAGGTTGCATCGCGACGGCAGGAAGGAAGATGCTGAGATAGCCCGTCACCGCGGTCGCGACCGCGACGCAAGCGATCAGGATCGTGATCCAATAGAGCACGCCCGATACGAAGCCCGCGCATGGGCCGAAGGCCTCGCGCACATAAGAGAACAGGCCGCGAGTCTGTGGACTGATGATCGCAAGCACCGCCATCGCGCCGCCCAACAAGGCCGCGCCGCATGCCGCCGCTATCCAGGCGAGGATCGAGATCGAGCCGACCGCCCCAAGACCGGCGGGCAGCATGTAGATGCCCGAACCGATCATCGCATTCGCGACAATCACCGTGGCGAGGAATGGGCCAAGCTTTTTCTGTTCGGGCTGCGCCGGCATTTTACTCATGTGCTCGGCCTCCGGCCGTTGGTGAAGGTACCGCCATGGCGAGGCAAATCGCGGCGCCCGGCTTGCCATCCGTGGCGCGCTTCATTGCATCGGCGAAATCGGATGACTCCACGAGACCTGTGCCCTTCACAAGCTCCCGCAAACGGCTGCTTGTGCGGCGCATCAGGCGGTTGGATTCGGCGGCCTGCGCCAACGTCATGCGCAGTTGCTCCGCCTCGACGTCGCTCAACCGCCGTCCCCGGCCGACCATGCTGTCCAGGATCGTCCATTGATCGTTCTCCCGGTCGCTCATCCCGCTGAGAACGCCCGTCCTCTGCGCGATCTGCACGTAGTCGAGCATTTTCTGACGCGGCAGGTGGGAAACGGTGTCGTTCGCCACCAGCGCATCCCATGCGCCGATCGTCCACGGCGTATAAGGCGGGTGTCCGATCGCCTGGATCGCCGGAAGACGGCCGCTTTCGGACGCACGCTCCACGGTCTGCGACAGGAACCCGAGGCGCCGCGCGATGCAGTCGTTCTGCGCATCCCGCAGCGCGATGTTGTCGACCTCGCGAAGGAAGGCGACCTTCAACGCCGCTTCACCCGCATCGACCTGATACATCCAGTGCAGCGCCTCAACCGCCTGCTCTGCGCCGAGCGCGATCACGACGCCGATCACGATGATGCCGATTTCCTTCAGCAGTTCGCGCCAGCCATGCACCGGTTTCGGCTTGTGTATGTCCATGCCCTTCCCCCGCTCGAACCGTAGAGTACCCGATATCGGGCCGACTTCTCGTCTAATCGTGCACGAGCTTTGCAAGCCGGGATTGTTCGGCCGGCGTGAGATCGAGCTTCGATGCAACATCGAACTGCTTGCGCGCGTCGGCCTTATTCCCCAGCCACCACAGCGCCTCGCCCCATTTCAGATGCAGGCGGCCCCAGTTCGGCGCGTATTTGTTGGCTTCTTCGAACTTCACGACGGCCAGATCGGAACGGCTTTGGGCGATCAACGCCTCGCCCCACATTTCCAGCGGGTCGGCGAAGTGCGGGCCTTTCGCATGCGCGGCCCCGAACTTGGCGACGGCGCCATCGCGGTCTCCCTTCACCATCAGCGTCTGGCCCCATTCGGCATAGGCGAATGGAATGGACGGCGCGAGGGCCACGGCGCGCGCGAACCAGTAACCCGCGCCGTTCCAGTTCTTTTGCGTCGCCGCAATCTGCCCGCGCACGCGCAGGCAGAAATAGCAGTTCAGAGGCGCTTTCGCGATTTCGCGCCATGCGGCCGGTATGTCGCCGGTTTTTGCCAGCGCCAGCGCGATGCGCGGGGCGAGCGTCGTGCCGGGCAAGAGGAGCGATTGCGCACTTCTGGCTGCCGGTGTGGCAGCCGCCCGTTCGATGTCCTTTCGTGCGTTCGCCCAATCGCCCAGCGCCGCGAATTGATCGAATTGCGGGAAATCCACGTTCGTCTGATTCCAGCCCGACAAGACGTTCGCGCGCGCGAGCAACTCGCTGTCGGAATAATTGCCCATGGCACGGCGCGACGCGGCCACATCGTGCGCCAATGCGAGATCGGCGGACTTCATATAGGCCGCCGACCAACGCGAGCCATTGAAATCCGGCGTGTTCATTTGCTTGTCGTATTGCGCGCTGGCGCCAAGATAGTCACCGGTCTCTTCCGCGATATTCGAATCCGTCAGCTGTTCCATCGAGACGCGGGCCAGCGGGCGGATTTGATCTCCCCCGCCCGCAGCGGAAGCTCGCTTCGCGGCATAATCGAACCGCAGTTCCTCTTCGTCATGGCCGGCAATGGCTTCGACCTGTGCGACGTTCGCCTGTGCCAGAAGGTTATGCGGATCGAGCGCCGCGGCGGTCCGGGCACGCGAGATCGCAAGGCGGACATCTCCCTTTGCGAGCGCCGGATAAATCCAGACGGCATAAGCCCAAGGCTTCTCCGATGCGGGCCCGTTGGTGATCAGATCGCCAAGGACCGCGTCGGCTTCCGCGTTGCGCCGATAGTTCAGCAGATGCACGGCATAACGGAACGGCTGCGTCTCGCGATAGACCGACTCCGCCGCACGCGTCATCAGCGCATTCATCTCGCCCTCGCCGCCTTCGAACGACGTGCCCGGATTGCCGCTGGTGCGAACGACGACTGTGATGCCCCTGGCGCTGCGATAGACGTCGCCGGAAATATGCGTCTGGTGCCCGAGCCAGCCCGAGAGATAGCGATAGGCCTCGCTGATCGAGATGCCGGTATCGGGAATGAGCACCTTGATGTCGTCGCCCTTGCTCGCATAGGAGCTGGGCGCACGCGCCGAGTCGATGCTCGACTGCAGCGCCGTCAGCTTGTCCAGCAGCATGCTGGAGACGACCGAGCCGGTGAGCCCGCGCTGTTGCATGTCCGGCGGGACGTTGAACGCCTCGATCACCACGCCGTCGTCATGTGCCGCCGACCAGACAGCAGCACCGATGCCGAAGACGAACAGCAGGCCGATGGCGACGAGCATGATCTGCATCGCGCCCTTCATCTGGTCGTTGAAGCGCCGCCAGCGCAGATGCGAGGTCTCGAACTCGTCCTGCTTCTGCAAGGTGTCGATCTGCAGATCGGCGAGGCGGCTCTGCCTGCGCAGATAGTCGCGCGCTTCCTCCGACCCGCCGCTCAGCGCGGCCTGCATCGCCGCCGCATCGGCGCGCGCGGACGGCTTTGCGGCATCGTCGAGACCTTCGTCAGCCATTCAGGCTCCTTGCGAGCGCGAATTGCTTCGTGGCGGCGTCCTTGCGTCCGAGATAACTCAACGCTTCGCCCCATTTCCGATGCAGGCGTTTCCAGTTCGGTGCGTATTTCGCGGCCTCCTCGAATTTCGCCAGCGCGAGGTCGGAGCGGTTCTTGGCGATCAGCGCCTCGCCCCACATCTCCAGCGGATCGGCGTAGTGCGGGCCCTTGGCGTGCGCCTGCTCGAACTTCGCTATGGCGCCATCGAGATTGCCGCGCGCCATCAGCGCCCTCCCCCAATCGGTATAGGCGAAGGCGATGGACCGGTTCTGCGAGACCGCGCGCGCGAACCACCAATCGGCGCGAGCATGCTGCCCTTCCAGCTCTGCGATCTGCGCACGGGTCCGCAGGCAAATATCGCAATGATCCGCTGTCTGCGCGATCAGTGTGTTTGCCATCTTGAAATCGCCGAGCCTCGCATGCGCCATGGCAACGAAGGGTACGATCCGCGCAAGCAACAGATCGCGCAACGCAGGCTGCTTCGCCAGCATGGCCACTGTCTTCGCATGCAATGCAATCACACGGTGCCAATCGCCTTCTTGCGTCGCGATGAACATCTGCGCCGAAAGATCGTCCACATCCCTGATCGTGAGATTGATGCCGGTCTCGTTCCAGTGCATCAGGGCGGTCGTGCGGGCACTTTTCAGATCGTGTTCGCCCGCGAACGACCGCGCGACCAGACCTGCCACGCTGTAGGTGAAGATGCCCGAACCGATTTTGAAGTTGTTCGCGAGCCGCATCGCCGCGGAATGATAATCGCCCGAGGAAGCGTCCATCGCGCTTTGGACGCGGTTGCGCGAGTACGGCGCGACGTCATCGCGAATGCCGCCGTTGCCGGGCGTCGCGAGTATCGCGAGCGCCTCGCGTCCGTCGGCAACCGCTTTTTCCGGCCGGCTCATCTCGTCGTCCGAGAGCGCGATGTTCTGGCGGATAATGAAAAGATGCGGATCGGACTCAACCCCGCGTCTGAGCATCGCGAGACGCGACGTTTCCCCCTCGAGCACCTGCAACGTGTTCGACCAGCCGAGATAGCCCCAGCCGCGTTCCTCGACGGGGCCGCTGGTGGCGAGCGCGACATAAACGGGCAGCGCTTCCCGTGTGCGCTCATGCTTCAATAGCCACACGCCATAGAGATAGGGCTGCGTCAGCCGGTAAACCTGCTCCGCGAGATTGTGCATCAGCGGATCGAGTGCGCTTTCATTGCCCCTCGCGGTCACGCTGCCGTTCGTTCCGCTGCGCGCCGTCACCGCGACGCCCGACGCCGTGCGCACGACCTCGCCTGACACACGCATTGCATGCCCGAGCTTGAGGTTCAGATAGCGATCGAGTTCGCCCAGCGAGATGCCGGTGTCCGGGATCGTCACCTTGATGTCCTGGCCCCAATAGTTCTGGAAGCTCTGCGGCGCGCGTTGTGAGGTGGTGTCCGCCTGCATCTGCGAGAGCTGGTCGAGCAGTTTCGCGGCAACCACCTCGCTGGTCAGCCCGCGCGCTGCGAGATCGGGCGGCACGGAGAACGGCTCGATGACCAGACCGCCGCTGCCGGAAGCGTTCCAAACCATCGATGCGAACAGGGCAGCGACGAAAATGCCCACCGCCGCCGTCATCGCCTTGAGCGCGATGGAGAAGCGCTGATCGATGATGCCGAGCCGCATGCGCTTGACCTGATCGCGCAATTGCTCGCGCTGCTCCTCCATCAGGCGGCGCTGCTCTTTCAGGAACGCGGCGATGGCGTGCGAGAGCTCCGGCCGCGAGGATGCACCATCGAGCGCCAGCGCCACGGCCACGGCGTTGGTCTCCGACGCATCTTCAGTCGTGCTCTGCGTGTCCAGAATATCGTCAGCCATCGAGCGACCTCGCCAGCACGAACTGTTTCGCCGCCTCATCTTTACGGCCGAGATAAGACAGCGCCTCGCCCCATTTCTGGTGCAGGCGTTTCCAGTCCGGTGCGTACTTGTTCGCCTCCTCGAATTTCGTGAGCGCGAGGTCTGAGCGGTTCTTCGCGATCAGCGCCTCGCCCCACATCTCCAGCGGATCGGCGTAGTGCGGGCCTTTCTTATGCGCGCTCTCGAACTTCGCGATGGCGCCGTCGAGATCGCCTTTCGCGCGCAGCATCCGGCCCCACTCGGTGTATGCGTAGGGAATCGACGGCGCGAGCGCGGTCGCATGCGCGAACCAGTAATCCGCGCGTGCCCAATCTTTGGCCGCAACAGCCGCAGACGCACGCGCGATCTGGCACGGATAACAATCGGCGGGCGTCGCGTCCGCTATTCTGCGCGCACCATCCGCATCGCCGGCCAGCGCCAGCGCCATGGCGATCATCGGCTTCGTCTCGACGCGATCGACGACGGCGGCATAGGCCTCGCCGCCGCGCTGCCCAGGCGTATGCGCATGCGCGCGCGCGGCGCGGACCGCGGCAGCGCCATCGCCCTCATTCATGGCGATGTAATAGGCCGCATCGATGGACTCGTCGGGATCCGCCCGACCGCTCGCGTGCGCGGTCACGAGAAGCGCACGTGCAGTTGCGACGTCGTGACGGCGTGCCGCATAGAGCGCACCCGCCGAGAGGTTGTCCGGAAGACAGGTCGCGCCGCATTCCGCCGCTTCCGCCGCGCCAAAATCGCCCAGCAACGCGGCGACGCGGTAAGTTGCGAGATTGTGTATGAAGATGTACCCCCCACCTTGCAGCGGCCTGGGCTGATCGCTTTCGGTTTGCGCAGCGGTCGCGCGACGTTCGGCCAACTCCAGTTCCTGATGGCCCAGCAAATGTGCCTCGGCGGCATATTCGTTGTGCGCCGCCGCGATCTTCGGATCGAGCGCGAGCGAAATGCGGATGCGCGCGATGGAAAGCGGAATGTCTCCGGCAATGGAGCGCGTCACATCGGACCACAACGAATAGCTGTCCGCCTGCCTCTGGGGCCCCGTCACGCTCAGAGCATCGCGCTCCGCCTGCGCCAGCGCTTCCTGCGGACGACCTGTACCCCACAGATAAAGAACCACGTTGCTGGGATCGAAGTGCGTAAAGACCTGTTCGGCGAGGTCCTGCTCGAGCTTGTCGAGATCGCCCGCCTGGCCCGAAACATCCAGCATCGTTCCATCCGCGAACGCCGCGTGCAGTGCGATCTTTCCGTCGGGCAGTTCGCGCAGCGAACCGGTCAGATGCGTTTCGTGGCCCAGCCAGCGGCGCAGCAGCCGCCATGCTTCGCTGAGCGAGATTCCGGTGTCGGGAATATCGACCCGGATGTCGTCGCTGTTCTTGCTCACGTCGCTCGACATGCTGATCGAATGGGCGAGCGTGATCTTGCGGACCTCCGCAAGGCGATTGATGAGATCGTTGGCCAGCACATCGCCGCCCATGCCCCGCGCGGCGAAATCGGCGGGCGCGGAAAAGGAATCCACGATCAGGCCGTCCGCCTCGCGCGCGTTCCAAAGGAGCGCGGTCAAACCCGCGAGCACCGCCAGACCCAGCACCACCAGGATGATACGAAACGCGCCGGCGAGTTGATCGTTAAGGCGGCGCCAGCGCAGATGCGAGAGCTCGAACGCGTTCTGCTCGATCAGATTGTCGCCTTGGAGTTTGGCGAGCCGTGTCTGCTCACGCAGATAGAAGCGCGCCTCTTCCGTCGCGCCGGCGCCGAGGGCGATGGCGTCTGCTGCGTTGCCGGCGCTGTTGCGCGAGGCCGTCGCGTCTTCGTCTTCAGCCATCGAGCGACCTCGCTATCGCGAATTGCCTTGCCGCGTCATCCTTCCGGCCGATATAGGAGAGCGCCTCGCCCCATTTCTGGTGCAGGCGCTTCCAGTTTGGCGCGTATTTCGCTGCCTCTTCAAACTTCGCGAGCGCGAGATCGGAACGGTTCTTCGCGATCAGCGCCTCGCCCCACATCTCAAGCGGATCGGCGTAGCGCGGGCCTTTGCGGTGTGCGCTCGCAAACTTCGCGATGGCGCCGTCATAATCGCCCTTGCGGAGCAGCATCAGGCCCCAATCCGCATCGGCGAATGGCAGCGACGGCGCGTCGTGGATCGCGCGCGCGAACCAGTATCCCGCGCCGCCCCGGTTCTTCTCCAACGCATCGATATTGCCGCGCGCGGTTTCGCACGGCACGCAATCGCGGGGGGTTTTGTCGATGGTGGCGTGGGCCTGAGGGAATTGACCGGCATGGGCCTGCGCGACCGCCAGCAACGGCGCGACCTCGGTCGCATAGGTCAGCGCGACCAGGCGGGGACTGACGTTCTTCATGATGTGCAGGTAGAACGCACGCATGGCGGCGGCCTCTGCGAGAGCAGCCTTCCAGTCTCCGGCGGCCACGCCGATCTCATATCGGGCCTCGCGTACATCGTCCGGATAAGTTACGGGCGCCGCCTGCCCTTCGGCCAACAGACTCTCTGCCGCGGCCACATCGTGCAGCCGGGCAACCAGCGCGCTTTTCGTCACCAACAAATTTGTGGGCGTACACGTGTGGGAACAAACCCAGTAAGTCGCGTTGGCGAAGTCGCCTGTCAGCAACGCGATCTGCGCGCTCGCCTGCTTGCGCATCTCGTCGAAGCCGCCGTGCCGGTGGGCCGGGGGCTGGTCCGCGTTGCGCAAGTTGAGGATAATGCGATCCTCGGCGAGACGCGCTTCCTCGTGGCCGAGGAAATAGTCATAGCGCGCCGTCATGACATGCAGCACCGCGAGATTGGGATCGAGGTCGATGCCGATGCGCGCGCGGGCAAGCGCAAGCGGAACATCGCCGGTCGCAATAGCGGTGTTGAGACTGAGCAGGCTGTACGAATCCGCATGCAGCTGACCCACGCTGACGAGCGCGAAACGCTTCGCCGCCGCGAGCGCTTCATCGAGACGGCCTTCGAAGCCCAGATAGTTGATGTGATTGACGGGATCGAAGGCGCCGAACACGTCTTCCGCCGCGCGCTGCTCGATCGCGGGAAGATCGGACGCGGCGCCCGTTTCCGTCATCGCAGCCGCGCCGTCCAGCGAAGTCGTCAGCGCGATACGCCCGCCGCCGAGTTCGCGCACATTGCCGGTCAGATGGCGTTCGTGACCGAGCCAGCTGCGCAAAATGCGCCAGGCTTCCGAGATCGATATGCCTGTCTCGGGAATCTCCAGCTTGATGTCGTTGTGCCGGTCGGAGCTTACATCGCGGGAGATCGAAAAGGAGATGTCCATCGCGGTCTTGCGGATGGACGTCACCCTGCTTGTGATGTCGCCGGCGATCACATCGCCGGTGGTGCCGGCCTTCTCGAAATCAGGCGGCACGGTGAACGCGTCCACGACCAGGCCGTCGGCGCGGCTCGCATTCCACACCGTTGCAGCGATGCCCAGGACAAGCAGAAGCCCGACGGTGACGATCATGATCTGCATCGCGCCCTTCATCTGGTCGTTGAAGCGGCGCCAGCGCAGATGGGAGAGTTCGTACTCATCCTGCTTGCGCAGATTGTCGATCTGCAGATCGGCAAGCAGGCTCTGCCTGCGCAGATAGTCGCGCGCCTGTTCTGTGACGCCGGGCGCGCCGAGCGCCGCATGCATCGCCGCCGCATCCGCGCGCGCGGACGGCTTCGCGGCATCGTCGAGGTCCTCGTCAGCCATGCGTGGCGGACGCCAGCTCAGCCTTCTCTCTTGCCGTCATGTCCAGCCCCTTTGCGATTGCGAATTGCCCGCGCGCTTCATCCCGCCTGCCCAGGAAGGATAGAGCCTCGCCCCATTTGAGATGCAAGCGTCCCCAGCGGGGAGCATACAAATTGGCCTCGGAGAATTTCTCCAGCGCCTGATCGGCCTTGTTCTCCTTCAGAAGCGCCTCGCCCCACATTTCCAGCGGATCGGCGAAATGCGGGCCTTTGTCGTGGGCGATCGCGAGCTTCGCGACGCCGGCATCGTAGTCACCCTTTTGCAGCAGCATCCGCCCCCAATCGCTCCAGGCGAAGGGCGGGCTGGGGGCGTCCTTCACGGCGCGCCGGTACCAGTATTCGGCGCCGGCCCAGTTCTTCTCGAGCGTGTCGATGGCGCCCCGGGCGCGCAGGCACTGGCCGCAATCTGTCGGCGTGGGGTCCACAAGCGCATGGGCGCTCTTGAAATCGCCTTTCATCGCCATCGCCACCGCGGCGATGGGCCAGAACTGGCGCGCCGCGATCACCGGGCCGAGTTGGCCCAGACTCGCCAGCGCGGCATCGAACCGCTTGCGCATCGAGAGGATGGGCTCGGGATCGCCCAGCAGCACGCGCGCGAAGGCATGCGTGCCGTCGCGCTGCAGCAGCGAGAGATCGCCCGACCCCATTGGCAGCGACCGGTACGCGGCCTCCGATCTCCCTCCGTCGTGCAGGAAGGCATGCGTGACAACGTCGTTCTGCCGCGCGTTCTGAATGGCATTGTTGAATTCGGGAAGGGATTCGATCTGGCGGTCGAAAGCCAGCTGCGCCTGGAAATCGCCGAGGTCGGCGGCAAGCCCGGACTCACTCTGCAGGGCGCCGAGCTTCCACGCGATCTCGCTCATATCGGGATCGCGCGGCCCGCGGACAATGGCCACCGCCTTCTTCTGCGCCGCCAGCGCCGCCTCGTCGTGCTGGAACTGACCTTCGATGCCGGTGCGGTTTGTATAGGCCATATAGAAATCGGGCTTGAGCTTGAGCGCGCGCTCCAGTATTGCGATGGCGCGAGGGAAGTCCGGCTGGTTGGCATAGATGTTCTCGAGCCCGATCAAGGCCCAGGCGCGATCGGTGAGCGAACCGTTGGCGATCAGCGCGAGATAGGCCTGCTCGGACTCCTTCACCCGGCCGACATTGTTCAGATAGACGGCATAGCGATAGGGCTGCGTCGCGCGATAGACGGATTCCGCGGCCTTCTCGATCAGCGCGTCGAGATCGGCATTACTTCCCATGAATGTCGGCCCCGGATCGGAGCCCGCGCGTGCGGTGACGGCGAGGCCCGACGGCGTCTCGAATATCTCGCCGGTGATGTGGGTCTGGTTGCCGAGCCACAAATGCAGTGAGCGGTTGAACTCGCCGATCGAGACGCCGGTGTCGGGTATCTGCAGCTTGATGTCGTTGCCCCAATTGTTGGCATAGCTCGTCGATGCACGGCTCGAAACCGTCGCGCCCTGCAGTGTGGAAAGCTTGTCGAGCAGCCTTGCGGCAACGACCTCTCCGGTAAGGCCGCGATTGGCGAGATCGGGCGGCACGGAGAAGGACTGGACGATCAGTCCGTTATCCCGCGACGCATTCCACATCATCGACGCCAGGCCGATGACGATCACTGCGGCAACGGCGGCGACCGCGATCTCGAGCGCGAGCTTGAACAACGCGCTCGCGTGTTCGATGCGAAGCAGCCGGCGGCGGGTTGCGTTCTCCTCTTCCATTTGCGCGATCTGCAGACGGGTAAGACGCGTCTGTTCTTCGAGAAACGTATCGGCGCGTGCGCCTTCTTCGCCCATCGCAATGGCCGCGGCCACGGCACTTCTGTCGCCGGTATCCCCCTTCTCTGCCATAAGTCCCAAGGTCCCTTCTTCAGGTGAAATTAGCACAATTGCCCGCTGTGCCAGCCTCGCATATGCTCGCCCGGGGCGAGTACAAGGGGCGGGGAATGAAATTTGGATGCTTGGCTGCGGTGCTGCTGACGTTCGCGGCATCGGGCTTCGCCGCAGAGGCGAAGGAAGCGGTCTCCCTCACCTTCCAGATGAACTACAGCCATGACGGCAACACCAGCATCAAGGGTTTCAAGCCTCCGCTCAAGGTGCTCTGGAAGACCGACCTCTCCGGCAACCACTCCTCCCAGGTCACCGGCTTTCCCATCATCGTCAACAACAAAGTCTATGTGGTTTCCGCCACCGACAGTGTGGTCAAGCTGTTCGCGCTCGATATAGCCGGCGGCGCCATACTTTGGAAAAAGACGGTACCGCAAGGCCTTCAGCAGACCGCCGCCATCGCGTACGACAATGGCCGCGTCTTTGTGATCAACAGCAAGGGATTGCTTCAGGCATACAATGCCGACGACGGCAGCGTGCAATGGTCGCACCAACTTCCTGGGCAGGTGCCCTACACCACGTCCGCACCATTGGCGGCCGACGGATTTCTCTTCCTGAGCGCCAATATCGATGGCGGCGGCCACTTCTACAACTTCGATCAGGCGACCGGCGACGTCCTTTGGGACAATTTCGTCGATGACGGTGGCGCCGACAACACGATCGCCGCTTATGGCCATGGCGGCGTGTTCGTGTCCTACACCTGCAACTACTACAAATTCGATCCGGTCACCGGGCACAAACTATGGGCGGACTTTACGGGCGGCTATGGCGGCGGCGGCGACACGCCGGTGCTCGAGGGCAATCGCTATTACGTGCGCGACCGCGCCTGCACCGCGGGGCCGGGAAGAATCCTCAATGCGAAGAACGGAAATATTCTCGGCAGCTTCACCACGGTGGTCATTCCCTCCTTCTGGCGGGACAAGAAGGGCAACGCCCTCGAAATCGGCCGCAAGTTCGAAGATCCCTACGTTTTCGCCTTCGACCCGAAAACCGGAAAAGTGCCGTGGAAATTCGCCGGCGACGGCGGCATCGAGATTCCCACGATCGTCATCGGCAATTACGTCGTCGCGGCATCCAGCACCGGAATGGTCTACCTGCTCGACGGCAAAAGCGGCCGGCAGAAATATTCGCTCGATATAGGCTCGGGCGGGATGACGGCGATGGGGGCCGGCGACGGCGCGCTGATCGTCTCGGCCGACGATTCCGTGGTTGCCGTCGTGCCGGATACCGGCGGCAATGCGCGGCGCCCCGCCATGCTTACGCGGGCCAGACATTAACACATAGAATTCTGTTAAATTTTCTAAAAGACAACATTTTAGTGTGATGTCTTGATTTATGGCGGTGGAGGTGTGACCTATCACCCATGGCCGCCTCCGCCCCACAGATGCTGACCGCGAACCGTCTGAAAGATGGCGACGTTCTGTATTGGAAGACGGATGGCTGGGTCGAAGCGCTGAAGGACGGCGAGGTTTTCGCCGAAGCCGCGCTGGCTGATGTCGCGCTGGCCGCGGCGCAGAGTTTCGTCGCCGGCAATGTGGTTGTGAATCCGTACCTCTTCGATGTGCGCGTCGACGCGAGCGGCATCCATCCGGTGAAGGAGCGCGAGATCATCCGCGCCGCGGGGCCCAGCGTGCGCGAGGATTTGGGGAAGCAAGCTTCCTACCCTCCCCTTGAGGGAGGGTCGAAAAATCCGGAGGGTTTTTCGGGGAGGGGTGCAGCCCGGACGCCGGACAAGAACCCCTCCCCGAAATCTGCTGCGCAGATTTCGACCCTCCCTCAAGGGGAGGGTGGAAAAGATACAATGGACTCGTTCGATGTATCGATATGACGAATTCGATGCGCGCTTCGTCGCCGAGCGCGTGGAACAGTTTCGCGGACAGGTCGCGCGGCGGCTCTCCGGCGAACTGACCGAGGACCAGTTCAAGCCGCTGCGGCTGATGAACGGACTCTATCTCCAGCTTCACGCCTATATGCTGCGCGTCGCGGTGCCTTACGGAACGCTGAGCAGCAAGCAGCTGCGGATGCTTGCCCATATCGCGCGCAAATACGACAAGGGCTATGGCCACTTCACCACGCGGCAGAACATCCAGTTCAACTGGCCGCGTCTCGTCGATGTGCCCGACATCCTCGCCGATCTCGCGACGGTCGAGATGCACGCGATCCAGACCAGCGGCAACTGCATCCGCAATGTCACCGCCGATCATTTCGCCGGCGCCGCCGCCGACGAGATCGAGGACCCGCGCCCCATCGCGGAGATCATCCGCCAATGGTCGTCGCTGCATCCGGAATTCAGCTTCCTGCCGCGCAAGTTCAAGATCGCGGTGAGCGGTTCACCACACGACCGCGCGGCGCTGAAATTCCACGACCTCGCCATCGAGATCGTGCGCAACGACGCCGGAGAGACCGGATATAAAGTGCTGATCGGCGGCGGCATGGGGCGCACGCCCTATATCGGTTATGTCGTCGGCGAATTCGTCGCAAGGCAAGACATCCTCGCCTTCCTCGAAAGCGTGATGCGCGTCTACAACGAGCAGGGACGCCGCGACAATCTCTTCAAGGCACGCATCAAGATTCTCGCCAACGCGCTCGGCGCGGAAGAGATGCGCCGCCAGGTCATGGTCGAGTTCGAGGAGATCAGGAAGGCGGGCACGCTTCAGGTGCCGCAGGAAGAACGCGATCGCATCGACGCGTATTTCAAGCCGCCAGTGTTTGAGACGCTCGCCGGCGACATGCCGAAAGGCGGCGGGGATTTCGACAATTGGGTAAAGACCAATGTCTCCAGGCATCGCGCGCCAGGCTACGCCATCGCGACGATCTCGCTCAAACCCATCGGCGGCGTCCCGGGCGACGCCACGCACGAACAGATGGACGCACTCGCCGATCTGATGGACCGATACGGCATCGGCGAAATCCGCGTGAGCCACGAACAGAACCTCGTCCTGCCGCATGTCCGCAAGCGCGATCTGCCCGCAATCCATCCGCGGCTGAAAGAACTCGGGCTCGCGACACCGAATGCCGGGCTCATCACCGACATCATCGCCTGCCCGGGACTCGACTATTGCGATCTCGCCAATGCGCGCTCGATCCCGATCGCGCAGAAGATCTCCGAACGCTTCGCCGATCTCGACCGCCAGCACCATATCGGCGAGTTGAAGATCAAAATCTCCGGCTGCATCAATGCCTGCGGCCATCATCACGCCGGACATATCGGCATCCTCGGCGTCGACAAGAAAGGCGTCGAATATTACCAGCTCCAGCTCGGCGGCTCGGGCGCGGAGGATGCGAGCATCGGCGAGATCATGGGACCGGGTTTCGGCAAGGACGAGATCGCCGACGCGGTCGAGCGCGTGATCGGCGCCTATCTCGAACTGCGCCAGGGCGGCGAACGCTTCCTCGACACTTATCGCCGCGTCGGCATGACGCCGTTCAAGAACGTCGCCTACGGGCAGGACCTCCATGCCGCTTATTAGAGACGGCGCATTCGTCGAAGACCCGTTCTTCTTCGTCCCCGACGGCAAGGCCTATCCGGACGAGAAGGGCGTGATCGTCACGCTGGCGCGGTTCCAGGGCGAGCGCGACAATCTCTTCGCGCATCGCACTCTCGTCGGTGTCCGGCTGGCCTCGAACGAGAACCCGGTCGTGCTCAAGGCGGATTTGCCGCGCCTTGCCGTTATCGTTCTCGAATTCCCAAAGTTCCGCGACGGCCGCGCGTTCTCCTGGGCGCGGATGCTGCGCACGCGTTTTGGTTACAAGGGCGAAATCCGCGCGACCGGCGATTTCCTGTTCGACCAGATCGCGTTTATGGCGCGCGTGGGCTTCGACGCGTTCGAGGTTCGTCAGGACTTCACGCTCGAGGACTTTCACCGCGCGCTGACGGAAATCTCGCATCCCTATCAGCCCGCCGCGGACGGCAAGAAGACGATCCGCGAGTTGCGGGGACGTTAAACCAGCGCACTTTGACGCCACGCGGTTTTCTGACTAGAGCGGGGGCCTCGATATAGGAGTGTCCCATGCGCAGCGTCCTTGCTCTTTCCGCTTTCGCCTTGCTGGCGGCCGCTCAGGCCGCGCTTGCTGAAGCGCCCGCCAACACGATCATGAAGGTCGCCCCGCCCGGCCCGCCCAAGACCGACGCCATGGACGCCCAGGTGCTCTGCACCCACAAGGTCCAGATGGAGCTCGCCCAGCTCGGCGCGCTGCAGGCGCGGCTCAAGCTCACCGCCGCGCAGAAGCCGGTGTTCGAGGCATGGAAGAAGGCGCGCACCGACATGTTCCTTGCCATCCCCTGCCCACCCTTGCCGGTGGGACTGGAGGTCCCCGCGCCCAAGCGCGTCGAGAACCAGATCGCCGCGACGAGCGCATCTCTCGAAGGTTTGAAGAAGGAGCTGCCGGCGACGCAGGCGCTTTATAATGTGCTGACGCCGGACCAGAAGGCAGTGTTCGACGGACCGATCCGCCTGTCCGTGCCGCCTCCGGGAGCGGCGGAAAAGCCCGTTCCGCCCACCCCCGTGCACTGAATTCGGGTTGACTTGCCGCCATCGGCCATGACGATAGCGTCCGGCCCTCGATAAGGAATCGCAGATGAAATACGGCATCGATTACCGCCTGCTCGCGGCGGACGGAAAGAGTCTCGTCGACAACACCACCATGCACCGCGCCGTCGATGTCGAGGTGGACGAGGAGCAGTTCGCGCTCATCCCCAATGTCGGCGACTACATCGATTTCCCGGGCGAGGACGACATCCGCCACGTGCCGCTCAAGGGCAAGGTCAAGAGCCGCTGCTTCAACTACAAGCTCAGCTATTGCTACGTGACCATCGTCGTCGAGGAAACCGCCGACACCGACTGGGCCTGCGTCAAGCCGTAAAGCGCCCTACCGCTTCGGATAGGCCGTGAAGATGTAGTCCTTTTTCGCGACCGCCGAATGGCATGCATAGCCGCAATTGTGCCCGGTCGCGGACAACGGCGCGTTGGGCTTGAACGCATCCGTCTTCGGATCGTAAGCCCATTGCGCATAGGCCCAGCCATGCGTGTTGGGGAAGCGCTTTGAATCCTTCTCGATGAAGGCGAGCGTTTTCAGATCGCCCGGAACGTCGACGAAGTAAGGCGATTCCGGATTCTTCTTTTTCGCCCATTCGATCTTCGCGGTCTTGGCGCCTTCCGGGAACGGCTTGCCGTTGCGGGGTATGCCCGCCTTGTACGCCTCGATCATGACCGGATTGGCGAGAATGACCTTGAGGCTGTCTTCGGTCTCGCTCACCGCCACCGTCTGCCAGCCGTCGTAGCCCTTGAAGTCCGAGAACGCGAGACCGTCCGGAATTTTCAGCGAGTACCGGTCCTGCGCCGCCAGCGCCGCGCCGCCCAACACACCAATCGATGCAACAACAACCACAAATCTCGAGATGCTCTTCATGGAAAATCCCCTCTGCTGCCTGTCATGCTCCCAACACCAGAATATCGTTATTCTATCACACTTTTCCGACGAACGCAGAGACTCGCTCGTCTTGCGCGAGTGAATGGAATATAGTTGCGCGCGTGGAGCGAGGGCTCGGTATCATGTCACGATATTTCCGCTGCGCAGTTCTGTTTGGCGCGACGATGTTCGCGGCCAGCAGCGCCAACGCCGCCGTCGCGATTTCATCGAAGCCGACCCAGAACATGAGCTGCACCGGCGGCATCTGCACGCCGACCGCGAAGAAGGCCGTGCTGAATGTTTCCGATCTCACCGCGATGCTCGCGAGCGGCGACACGACCATCAAAAGCACAAACGCCAATCCCGATATCGAGATCGACGCGGCCCTGAGCTGGACGAGCACAAGCCGCCTGACGCTCGATGCCTATCGGTCGATCACGTTCAACAAACCCATCGTTGTCGCGGGAACAGGTGCGCTAACGATAACGACCAACGATGGTGGTTCGGGCGGCGACTATTCGTTCTCTGGAAAGGGTCATATCGAGTTTTGGGATATGACGAGCAATCTGAACATCAACGGGAACGACTATGTGCTAGCCAAGAGCATCAAGCAGTTGAAGACCGCGGCAAACCGTGGAGCCGGGTACCTTGCACTCGTCGAAAGCCTAAATCTTTCTAAACATCATTATCACCAAGCGCCCATTCCCAACTACGATGGAACATTTGAGGGGCTTGGGAACGTGATTTCGAACCTCACGATCAACGACCCGACTGCCAACGACCAGGTTGCGCTATTCGGTTCGCTAAGTGGGTCATCCGGCCACGACGAAATCCGCGACATTGGTTTGAAAGCAGTGAACATATCAGGGAATGGCGGTTGCGTTGCCACGCTTGTCGCAGTGTCGGGCTTCGGGAGAGTCACAAATTCTTATGCTACTGGGCAGGTTTCAGTCGCCAGCGATGGTCAGTTCGGAGCGGGCGGGCTTATATGCGGTGGTGGCGGCAACGTTACTCGCTCGCATGCGTCGGTTGCGATCTCAGTGACCGGCGTCTTGAGCGGTGGAAGCATCGGCGGGCTCATTGGATCGAACGTTGGCGCATGCGTAGGCGGGCCGTGCATCGGCGTGGTGAGCGAAAGCTACGCCACCGGAGCCGTTGCAGGTATTGATGGAACAATCATTGGGGGTCTTGTTGGCAGAAATTCTGGCGGCATTCTCCAAAACTCTTATTCGGTAGGTGCTGTCTCTGGAGGCCAAGACTCAGTTGTTGGCGGACTGATTGGCTCCAACGAGAATGAACCTTCCGAAAACGCGTTTCCTCTTGTCACGGATGCTTACTCGACTAGCGCGGTCTCGGGCGGATCGGGCGCGACACTCGGCGGATTGATTGGTCAAGACATCGCCAACCCGGGCATCGCAGATAGTTATTGGGACCTCGATACCAGCGGCATCACCGATCCGTCACACGGCGCGGGCAATATCGCGGACGATCCCGGCATCACGGGTCTCAGCGACGCACAACTCCAATCCGCGCTGCCTGCGGGCTTCGACAAGAAGGTATGGAAGCAGAAGGGCTCGGTGAATAACGGCTATCCCTATCTCGCCAACAATCCGCCGCCGGAGTGAAATCCCAGCTTGTCATCCCCGACCGCGCAGGCGCGAAGCGGCTGCGAGGGGAAGGGGACCCAGGTGGTTACCTCAGGCCAGGTCTGGCAAAATTGCTCTGACAAAAATCTTGAAAAAGCGGATCAACGGCACCGCCTGGGTCCCCTTCCCTCGAATTGCACGCAAGCGCGCAATTCTCGCCGGGGATGACAATTGCGTGTTTGGCGGCATCTGCTTGACCCCACACCCCGCTTGCCGCAAAGAGGCGCCGCGAATTCCGGGTGATTGTCCATGAACGCCAACACGCGCGTCGAGCCGCTGCTGCCGCGTTTCGCCAGCGTGGAGAAGGTGATCGAGCGGCTGAAACCGGTCGAGCCCGTCTATGTGCTGCACCCCGGCCGGTTCCAGGCGGCGGCGAAGCGTTTCCTCGACAATTTTCCCGGCGACACGCTTTATGCGGTGAAGGCCAATCCGCATCCGCTGGTGCTGGATCAGGTCTATGCGAGCGGCATCCGCCATTTCGACACCGCATCGCTGCCCGAGATCGAGCTGGTGCGCGGGAAATTCGCCGACGCGCATTGCCATTTCATGGCACCGGTGCGGTCTGTGGGCGCGGCGAAGGCGGCGTTCGAGCGTTTCGGCGTCGTCGATTATGTCGTCGATTGCGATTACGAGCTCGACAAGCTGCTCGGCGAAATCAAGGACCCGAAGAAGATCCGCATCTTCGTGCGCGTCGCCACACCCTTGGGTGGCGCGCTGCTGGAATTGTCGAGCAAGTTCGGCACCACGCCCGAGGATGCCGCGCGGCTCTTGAAGCGCGTCGCGAATTCGGGCGCGGCGCCGGCGATCACCTTCCATGTCGGCTCGCAATGCCTTTCGCCGTTCTCCTATGCGCAGGCGATCGAGATGGCGCGGCGCACCGCGGCGATGGCGAGCGTGGAGATTCAGGCGCTGGATTGCGGCGGCGGATTCCCCGGCCCCTATGTCGGCAACGACGTGCCGCCCTATCACTGGTATTTCGACACCATCAAGGAAGCGCTCGCGACATTCGGGCCGAAACATCCGCCCATGTTCTGCGAGCCCGGCCGCGCGCTGATCGCCGAAGGCGTGACGCTGATCACGCAGGTCATCCTGCGCAAGGGCGACAGTCTTTACATCAATGACGGCGTCTATGGCAGCTTCGACGAGCTGACCTTGCCCGGCTGGACCGCGGAATACGCGCATCGCACCTTCACGCTCGACACCAAGAACCGCGCGCTGGCGATGGACGGCGCGACGAAATCGTTCCGCATCTATGGCCCGACCTGCGACACGCTCGACGTGCTGCCACGCCCGCTGGCGCTGCCCGAGAACATCGCCGCCGGCGACTTCATCGTGTTCGAGGCCGTCGGCGCCTATTCCATCGCGCTGCGCACCAATTTCAACGGCTTCTTTCCCGATAATTGGGCGATCGTCGGGAACTAGACGCAAACAGGTCACAACCCCAGATTAATTGGCGCCCGGACTCGCTTTTTCGCGAAGCCCCACGCTATTTTCCGCGCGGGCGAATTCGAGGGCGGATATGACTTTTCGCAAAGCACTTCTAAGCGCGGCATTCACGCTGATTGCGACGCAGGCGTGGGCTGACGACTGCCAGCTCAAGCAATATGCCTCGCTCGATCTTATCGTCGACAGCAACAGGGTATTGGTTCCAGTGACGCTCGGCGGACAGGCCGGCGGCTATTTCATTCTCGATTTCGGCGCGGTGGTTTCGGGCATCGCGGACTCCGCATCCGACGCGCTGCATCTCAAGCGCAGCACCATAAAGACCAACATCCACATTAATCTGGACGGTAAGGACATCCGCGATCAGGTCTTCGCGCCCACGCAACTCGGCGGCGTCAAGGGCGATATCGTGATGGCGGTCATCCCGGGATTCAAGCGCGACGATTCCCGCATCGTCGGCGTGCTCGGCACCGACCTGCTCGGCAAGTTCGACGTCGATCTGGATGTCGCGCACAACAAGTTGAACCTATTCTCGCCCGAACATTGCAAGGGTCAGGTAGTCTATTGGACGCACAACGCCGCCGTCGCCGCCGTGCCGCTGAAGACGCACAGCCTCGAGACGTTCGTCATTCCCATGCAGCTCGACGGCAAGGATATCGAAGCCGCGCTCTCCGCCGACGCGGTCGCCGTGATCAGCAGCCGCGTGGCGAAAGACGAGTTCGGAATCGACGTCACGCCCGATGCGAACGGCGATCTGCCCAAACACAAATTCAAAACGCTGTCCGTCGATGGGCTCACCATCAACAATCCGGACTTTGCGATGTATCAGGACGATTCCGGCGGCTGCAATGGCGGGGCGCGCATGAAGACGGTCCCGTTGCGCACAGAGCATGACGCCGAGATCGAGCGTTGCTTCGGCCTGCCCGACATGACCATCGGCCTGCCGGAACTCAGGAATCTGCATGTCTATATCGCGTTCCGGGAGCGCATGGTCTACATCACCGCCGCGGGCGCGAATTAGAAAACGAAACCTTAACGGCTCGGCCTTAGGCTCGCGCTTATGGCACAGGCTCCGCGTGAAAGACTGAACCACCTGCTTGATCTCGCGGCCCGCGGGCCGGCGGGGCGCGCGGCGCTGCTTTCGGAACTCGCCGATCTGCTGCTCGACTGGCCGGCCGATTATGCGGTCGCGATGCGCGGCCCCTTCGAGGCGCTGTTCGAGAAGACCGCGCGCGAAGTCGATGCCGCGACACGCGCCGCCATCGCCGCGCGCCTCGACGGTCACGAGGAACTGCCCGTCTCGCTGCTCAACGAATTCTACTTCGAAGCGCCCATCGCGTTGCGCGCACGCATCCTCGCGCTGAACGAAGCAACGGATGGCGAATTTCACGGCGTGGACGATGTGGACGCCGCCGCGCTGGTGGAAGCCGCGCGTACCATGAACGGCGCCTTTGCCGACAGGTTCGCCAGCGCATTGTCATTGCCGCCCGCGGTCATGACGGACATCTTCGCCGACGCCTCGGGACAGTCGCTCGCGGTCGCCTGCAAAGGCGCCGGACTCGACCGCGCGGCATTCTCCGCCATCGCGCTATTGACCTCGCCCGATCCGGCGCGCCTCGCGCATTTCGACGCCGTACCGCAAGCCGGCGCCGAACGGCTGCTGGATTTCTGGCGGGCGCGAAGCGGGTGACGCGGCCGCGCGGCTAGTCTTTTGCGAAGCACTCCTCGCCGAGCGCGAGAATCGCGGCGTAGCATTCCCCCATCGACGCGAGGTCACGGAACACGGTCTGAAGCACGAACCGCGCGGCGTCGAGGTCGTCGGCGTTGTTGCTCTTGGCGTATTGCGCCAGGCGTTCGAGGAAATTGTGGTAGCCGACAAACACCGATTTCTTCAGGTTCTCGATGCGCGCCATGCGATTGTGCGCCGTGTTGTAGAAATGGGCCAGGACCTGCGCGAATGCGGGCAGGCTGCGGAAAATGCTCTCGCGATGGCGGACCCACACCTCGAAGGATTTCGCCTTGAAATAGGCCTCGTCGAGATTGAGCAGGACCTCGATCTCGCGCGCCATGATGCGAACGAAATTCGCCTTCTCGTCGAGCTTGTCGATGGAGGCGACGAGGGCGAGAAACGCGCCGAACATCTCAACCGCATAGGTCAGCTTTTCGATCACATCGGACGCGATTTCCGCGTTCGCGCCCTTGATCTGCGCGCGGATGTTCTTGCGCTGCTGAGAGAGGTCGCCGTGCTTGCCGCCGATCTTGCCGACGGCGACGACGAAAGCCTCGAACATGGTCGCCAAAACGACGATCCCGCCGTCCAGCGTGCGCATCGCCTGCGCGCCGGATGCCGCCGCCCTGTCTTTCGTGTCGTCCATGAGCGGCGACACGATCTCGTATCGCTTCGCCGCGACCGGCGGCTCGATCGCCGCCGTCCGCGCGAACACCTGGTCGCGAAGATCGAATGATTTGCTGCTGAACCAACGCATCTTGCCCCTCCAAATCGCCGTCCGGCGCGGGCCATCGCGCGCGCCGCCGTTCATTTGCAATGATTGGGTCTCGCCCCCGAGACGGACAGCGAGAATGGGCTGTCCGGGCGGCATTCTCCGCAGCCAGACCGCAATGGTCAATCGAGGGTAGAAGGAAGCACCGCAGCAAAATGCGCGAAAGATTATGACTCTTCGTGAACTTCCCCGCGTTCGCGCGTCTTGGCGAATTTCACGGCGGGGAATTTCTGCGCGACGTAGCCGAGTTCCCACTGGCTCTTGGCCAGGAACACCGGCGCACCGTCGCGGTCTTCGGCCATCTGGCCGCGATGGACGGCGAGAAATTTTTCCGTGTCCGCAGGCGACGCCGTAATCCAGCGCGCAGTGTCGTAAGGCGATGGTTCGAGATCGGCGTCGAGGCCGTATTCGGCATTGAGCCGCGATTTCAAAACATCGAGTTGCAGCGGCCCTACGACACCGACGACCCATTGCGCCCCGATCATCGGCTTGAACACCTGTGTGACGCCCTCTTCCGCGAGCGAGGTGAGCGCGCGGGCGAGATGCTTCTGCTTCATCGGATCGCCCAGGCGCACACGGCGCAGGATTTCCGGCGCGAAATTCGGGATGCCGGTAAACGTCACCGCGCCCGATTCCGACAGCGTGTCGCCGACGCGCAAGGTGCCGTGATTGGGAATGCCGATGATGTCGCCGGGCCAGGCCTCGTCCACCGTCTCGCGCTCTGCGGCGAAGAACAGGATCGGATTGTGCACGCCGATGCTCTTGTCGGTGCCGGATTGTTTCAGTTTCATGCCGCGCCGGAATTTGCCCGAGCACAGGCGCAGGAACGCGACGCGGTCGCGATGGTTCGGATCCATGTTGGCCTGGACCTTGAACACGAAGCCCGAGACATCGCTGTCGCCGGGATGGACGTTGCGGCCGCGCGCGGCCTGATCGCGCGGCGGCGGCGCCTGTTCGGCCAGCGCATCGAGCAGCTCGCGCACGCCGAAACGCTTCAGCGCCGAGCCGAAAAAGACCGGCGTCAGATGACCCTCGCGATAGGCGGCCGCGTCGAAGCGCGCGAGCCCGCCGATGGCAAGCTCCATCTCCTCATCGAGCTTCGCTTTCACGTCTTCGGGCAGGAAAGCGGCCAGCGCATTGCCGCCGATGCGCTCGGCGGGATGGCCCTGGGCGCCGTAGGGCACGAAATCATCCGTATAAAGATCGTAGACGCCCTTGAAATTCTGGCCCATGCCCGCCGGCCACACCATCGGCGCGACGTCGAGCTGGAGCTGGTCGGAGATCTCGTCGAGCAGCTCGAAGGTGTCGCGCGCCTCGCGGTCCATCTTGTTGACGAAGGTCATGATCGGGATGTCGCGCAGCCGGCAGACCTCGAACAGCTTCAGCGTCTGCGCCTCGATGCCCTTGGCCGCGTCGATCACCATCACCGCGGAATCCGCGGCGGTCAGCGTGCGATATGTGTCTTCGGAGAAATCCTCATGGCCCGGCGTGTCAAGCAGGTTGAACACCGCGTCCTTGTATTCGAACGTCATCACCGCCGAGGTGACGGAGATGCCGCGCTCCTGCTCGATCTTCATCCAGTCCGAGCGCGCGCGCCGCGCATCACCGCGCGCCTTCACCTGGCCCGCGGCGCGGATCGCGCCGCCGAGCAGCAGGAGCTGTTCGGTCAGCGTCGTCTTGCCGGCGTCGGGATGCGAGATGATCGCAAACGTCCGGCGGCGGCGTGCTTCGGTTTCAGGCGTCTGGCTCATGGGGCGCGGGGAGTAGCAGGCTGAGGGGAACGCGGCAAGCACTGCTTATTTGCCAGCGACGATTTCCCAGCCGGTTTCGTGCCAACGATAGATGCTCTTCGAGATCGGTCGCTCCCCGTGTTGGTACTCGTCCGAGGCTGTGGACCTGAGGGTCGCGGCTGATGCGTCGCCATCATCCCTCTCATAGAGAACAAGATTATCGGCAGGCACCGCAACGAGAAGGTGGTTGTCGAAGCGCGCCGCAAGATCCTTCCAGCCATCCGGAAAGAGAAGCCAACTGGACGTATAACCCGTGTCAGCCATCAGCGCGCCAAACTCGCCCGGACGGATGTCCCGTGCTTGCGCCGCAACGGGCGTCAGTGCTGAATGCATGTTAGCTTTGGCGCGAGCGATTGCATCGATCGCAGTCAGCTTAAGCGCCGAAAGGTCGGTGCTCAGCACCAGCTTGGTCGCCGTCGGCGTGTCGAATTCACACACCATGTCAAGATCAAGATACGGCTCGAATAGCGGCGACACTGACGGGTCGCCCTTGGTCGTTTCTTTCACTTGCGCGATGAAGTCCTTCGGACGCACGACGACCCTGAGCTTTTCCGCAGTGACTGCGAACTCTGGCGTATTCAGCATCTTGATCGAACGGTCGAGAAATCCTTGAACGACGGAGTCACAGCCGTCCTTGTTCTCAGCGCAATAGGCGGAGATACGGTCAAGATTGAGTTGATACTTCTCCTTGCCATCGAGATTGATCTTCAGAGTAAGCGAGTCCGCGATCACGACTTCGTATTGCGGCAATGCTGAGCGTAGAGTCCCCGCAACCCGCTCAGCGAGGGATTGCGCCGCCGTCGGATCAGCGGAAACGCCGTGCGTAGCCACCAGAATGCAGCCAACGAAGACGATCAGAGCCATGCATGAATGAGAGCGCATACACCTCTCCGCAACCCAACGGTTATTCTATCACACCACTTTTCCGTCCACAAAGGCGTGGCCGTCGCGATCTTCGATTTTTACAATCCAAAGATTGGGATCGAACTTGATCTGACGTTCAAGGCAGGAAGTGGCCCTTCGTCGTCGGCGCTCACCGCGGGGCCGCGCCCTGCTGCAAGCGACCGCCAGCGACCCGCAAAGCTGCTATACTCCACGGATTATAGAAGATATCTGGGGTCCAAATGTTCCGTTTTTCCGTGATCGTTGTCGCTCTCGCTGTTGCCGGCCGGCTCTCCACCACGGCACTCGCAATGCCCAAGGATTGCAGCACGGCTCAAATTCCAGAGACGCCGGTGAAAGGCACCGTGAACGGCAAGCCGTTCATCCCCAATGCCGTCAGCGTTCACATCACGAAGAACGGGATGCAGATCAACGACGCGAAGTTCGATACCTACGAACTCGCGATCCAGACAGACGGCATCTTCAACGAGATGACGGCGCATGTGCTCGTCAAATCCGGCGCGAAGCCGGAGGGCCATGCCTATCGCATGCTGGCGCTGGATTCGATCGGCGGCCAGCCGATGGCCGCGCCGGGCACGCCGGAAATCCAGGGTTGGGACCTCGAACTCGAAGCAGCCGGTGTCAATACAAGCTTCACGCAGGACATCGCCTCGCTGCGCATCGAATTCCAGCCGCGCAAGGGCGACGCGCTTCCGGGCAAGATCTATTTCTGCGTGCCGGGCGCCAAGGCCGAGATCATGGGCACGTTCACGGCAAAGGTGGACCGATAGCGCCGCTCACACCACCTTCTCATCGACGAAGGCGCGGCCGTCGCGATCTTCGATCTCGACGATCCAGAGGTCGGGATCGTATTTGATCTGGCGCTCGAAATAGGCGCTCGCCTTTTCGTCGTCCGCGGCTTCGCCCAGCGGCCGCGCCCAGACGAGCTCGCCCTCGCCGTCGCGCGCCTGGTTGAGCACGACGCAAGTACCGTCCAGCCGCGACACTTTCAGGAAGATCGCGCCCGCCTCCTCCGATCCTTTGCGGACGACATAGGCCTGCGCGCCTTCCACCTCGGCACGCCGGATCAGCGCGCGGACGAAGAGTCCGGATTTGAGGCGCGGGGTCATGCGTCACGCTCACCGCGATGCGCGGCGCGGTCAAGGGGTCAGACGGTGACAAACGAAGAGACCGCCGAAGCCAAAGCGTCTCCAGACCAAATCAGCCGCCGGCCATGGCACGAACTCTCTCTATTATAGAGAACGGAAATACTCTATCTTCACGAGAGTACCGGTGAGCTGCCGCCTGCGTGGGGGATTTGAACAGAACGCGCGGCGGCCTTTTAAATGGGGGCAGCGGGTATGGTGACTCGAGATTCCGACGATTCAGGCGGCATGGGGGACAGAATCAGCGCGCCCAAGCCGAAATCGCAAACTCGCTCCGTGACGGAAATCTCAAGGGCCGATGCGGAGGACGGAAGCTCCTTTGCGGACTTTGACTACAACAATCTGGACCAGAGCCTGAAAAAAATTCATCGCGAAGCGATCAGACGCAGTGAAAATACCGTGAACTGGTATTGTGGCGCCCGCCGCAGAAAAAGAATGATCGCCACGCCTGTCCGGTTTGCGACGATTTTTTTCTTTGGTCTTGCCGGTGCGATGCCGCTGCTCACCAACGCCGGACTTCTGTCCCGCGACATGATCCTTTCCATGGGACCGTGGCACAACGCGGCCATCGACCTGTCGCAGATGGGCTATCTTTTTGCCGCCTTTGCAACCGCCCTCATCGGCTTCGACAAATTCTTCGGACTTTCCGGCGGCTGGGCACGATACATGGTCGCCGAGGTCAACGTTCGCAAAGCCGCCATGGATTTCGAATCCGACTGGCTGATGGCGAGTACATGCATGGATGCGGATGAGAAAACCTGCGGCAAGAAACGCATCGCGCTCATCAAGACTTTTCTTGCGAAAGTGAATGACATCGTAAGTGACGAAACGTTGCAGTGGGTTGCGGATTTTCAGAACTCGATCGGACTCTTGGAAAAAAACAATACGTCCTCCAAGAGCAATAACGGAAACGGATCGGCCAAGGTGCAGGGCAACGGGGACAACCAAAACACCGTGGATAACCCCGATCCTAAACCGAAGTAGGACTAAAGCCGGCCATTCCCAAAACGATGTCCGGGGAAGGGGATTCATGTCGATAGACGCCATATTCGACAAGATCGATGCCGCAAAGTCGCGCCTTAAGCTGAGGCCGAGCGACGATTGCTTCTATCGCGGCAGCCGCAGCAGTGCCTTCGACCTGACGCCGAGTCTTCTGTGGCGGTACGAACAGGCCTATGGCCATGATCGATCAAAAAAGGAAAGAGCGCATCGCGAAAAGCTTCAGGAGATCGAGGCTGGGCTGTTTTGGGATTTCTCCTCGCGGGCGCGCGAGATTCAGAGTTCCTGTATTTCGGATTGGGATGTTCTGTTCACGATGCGGCACCATACGGTGGCGACGCGACTGCTGGATTGGACGACCAATATCGCGGTCTCGCTGTACTTCGCGCTTTTTGAACACGAGCCCGGCGATACCCCCTGCATCTGGATACTGAACCCCTATGCCCTGAACCTCTGGTCGATCGGCCTCGATGATATTCAGGCCCCAAGATACCTTGTCGCGGAAGCCAATGTTGACGACGACTGGGATTACGGCGATTTGCTGTCGGAGTGGGACGATCCAGGCATAGGCTGGGAGCATCCTATCGCAACCCAGGTTATCCAAAGAGATGCGCGCCTATATGCGCAGCGAGGTTTTTTCACCATCCATGGCAATGACCGGCGGCCTCTGAACGAGCAGGTATCGTCGAAGAAGCGCATTCTGGAGAAGGTTGAATTCAGCGCGGGAGAAATCGGACATATCGAGAACTTCCTCGACCGTGCCGGTGTAGACGAATACCTGCTGTTTCCCGACCTCGACAGTCTTGCCCGGGCGCTTCACCGCGCAAACAGGATCGACGACCAGTCACTCAAGGCTGCACAAAAATCGCGCACGGGCCAGATAAAGAAGATCAAGAATCGCCGTAGGCGGTAACGACGCGTCCAATCAGCTCACGACCGGCGAATAGACCACTGAGACCAGAAGCCCCCAGGGCTCTGTGCCCTCGCCCGCCAAAGGCGCGACTAGGCATTCGGCCGCGACATGATCGAGATGGTTGGCGCGGAAGCGTGACAGGAAGCGCAGCGGCTTGCATGTCTTCGTCACCAGATCGTAGGTCGCAATCCAGCTTGCGATGAACATCTCCGGCACCACCTCTTCGAGATATTTGCCGGACGATAACGGCGCTTGCCGCCCTCCCGCACGCCTTCGACGGAGGTCAGTCTCTGCAGATGCTTGCCAAGGGCTCGCGTCGTGAAGTCTTCGCGCCTGGGCATTTCGCCTGCCGCGCACCACGCGCCAGATATCACGAAGCTCCGCGAGCTTCGGGCTGCCGAACACCATCTTCTCGTCACACATCGTGGACCAGTCTTCGCGCGCAGCGCAGGCATTGAAGGCATCTACGGCGGTGGCGGCTTCGGCCAGCATGACAAAGCTTGTGCCGAAGCGGCACTAAGAACCGGTAAACGAACGGTAAGGAACTTCAGGCAGCGCCCTTGAATGGGATGATCTTGGCCTCGTTTGGGGCGAGCCGCGTGCCCGTCTCGTCCACCGCCGCATAAGGCAGCCGCACATGCACGGTGGTGCCGACGCCAAGCGCGGATTCGATCGTCGCCTCGCCGCCATGCATCGCCGACAGCGCCTTCACCAGCGCGAGGCCGAGTCCGGTGCCTTCCTTGGAGCGCACATGCTCGCCCTCGACCTGCTCGAAGGGCTGGCCGAGACGCGCGAGATCGCGCGCGGAAATGCCGATGCCGGAATCCGATACCGCGATCTCGATGCCGCGGGTGTCCAGGCTGGCTGTGATACGCACCTCGCCGCCGCGCGGCGTGAACTTGACGCCGTTGGAGATCAGATTGACGACGATCTGCTTGATCGCGCGCTTGTCCGCGAAGATCGTGCGCGCGCCGGGCGAGATCGCGGTCCTGAGCGCGACACCGGCACGTTCCGCCGGCTGGCGCACGAAGCGCACGGATGCCGCGACCGCTTCCTCCAGATCGAAGATTTCTTCCGACAATTCGAACTTGCCGGCCTCGATCTTCGACATGTCGAGAATGCCGTTGATGAGTTCGAGCAGATGCCCGCCGCTCTCATGGATCAGCCGTGAATATTCGAGATAGCGAGGGCTGCCCACCGGCCCGAACATCTCATGCGTCATCACCTCGGAGAAGCCGATAATGGCGTTCAGAGGCGTGCGCAGCTCATGGCTCATATTGGCGAGAAAGCTCGATTTCGCGCGATTCGCCTCTTCCGCCAGATCGCGCGCTTCGATCAGCGCGTGCTCGTGGACTTTGCGTTCGGTGATGTCGCGCGTCACGGCGACGATGTCGGCGGCCTTGCCTTTCGCGGGCGCGGCGGGGCGGCAGCGGATCTCGGACCAGACAAAGGTGCCGTCACCGCGTTTCAAACGAATCTCCGCTGTCGCGGCGCGGGCGAAATAGCTCGCCTCCATGAACGCGGCCTGGATGGTGCGCAGGTCGTCGGGATGGACGAGCGCGGCGGGCGCAAGGCCCAGCAACGCGTCGGGTGCGACGCCGAGCAGATTGAGCGCGGCCGGACTGGCGAAGCGGATGCGCCCGTCGGGGCCATGGCGCGTGATCAGATCCATCGCGTTGTCGGCGAGGAAACGATACATCGCCGCGCCTTCCGCCGCGGCCTGATCTGCGGCCCGCTGGCGATCCTGCGCCGCAGCCGCGACCAATCCCGCCTGCACGACGGCGGCGAGGATCGAGACCGCGGTGAACTCCCAGAGCGGCAGCGGCAGGCGCGACGCGGGCAGCACGCCGGATGCCTGCAACGCCGCGACAAGAATAAGTGCGACGGCGGATGCCGCTGCCGCGCGCAGCACGGCTGGGCGTTCGCCGGCAAGAGCGGCTTCCGCCGGAACCAGCACCAGCCAAACGATCACGGGCGACGAGACGCCACCGGTCAGCGATGCGAGGTAGCCGATCAATCCGGCGAAGATCGCAAGGCTCGCTTGTTCCAGCAGCGCGAGCCGGATCGGCGTAAACGCTAATGCGGCCAGGAGCGCCGGCGCGAGCAGGCCGGCGAGCGCGATGCCTTCCGCAAGACCGGGACGGCCCACGACGGCGAGAAAGGCAATGGCGAGCGCGGCGCCGACACCGGACTTGGCAATCTGTATACTGACGAAAAGCTTGCGCAGCGCCTTTTCCTGCGCGCCGGCGACCGTGCGAAGCTCTTCGTGAACAGCCATTAACCGAATACGCCTCGCCGCCTTCTGAAGTTCCATGGTGGCTTCGCAAACTTAACGAAGCCTGAATCGCCCGCGAATTCGTTCGTTAATTCGCAAGGTTTGAAGGCCGCCCGATTTACCTTCGGTTAAACATGGTGGCGCGATTCGGGCACGATGGCCCAGCGCTGCAGCCTGTCCGCCTAACCTTTCCGCAAGGCCGTTCTGGCACAGTCGCGATATCAACTTGGGGATACCTTTGCGACCTGCCCGAACACCGGCATTTTCTGCGCCGGGCCGCGATGACGCGGCCGCGCCGGCGCTTGCCGATTCGCTGCATTGCCTGCGCGTGGCGGTGACGGTGTTCGATTCGGCGGAGCGGCTCGTCTTCGCGAATCAGCATTTCAATTACCTCTTCCGCTCCCTGCCGCCGCGCGAGGAGCTGGCGGGCCTGAGTTATGAGCAGATCGTTCGCCTCGAAGTCAGCGGCGGCGAGATCGCGGCCGAAGAGGCGCGCGACCCGAAAGCTTTCGTCGCACGCCGCCGCGCGCAATTTCGCGATGGCGCCTATGCGCCGCTCGACATCCGTCTCGCCGACGGCCGCGTGGTGGAGATCAAGGCGCGGCGCACCGACACCGGCGGCTGGATCGCGCTGTGGAGCGACGTCACCGAAGCGCGCATCGCGCAGGCCCGTCTCGAGGAAGTCGTGTCGCTCACCGCCGATGCCTTCGCCTTTTTCGACCGCCACGACCGCGTCACGGTCACCAACGATGCCTATGCCGCGTTCTTCGGTTTCTCCTCGAAAGCCGAATTGCTGGGAAAGGCCTTCGACGAGCTGATGGAACGAGCGAGGAACAGCAAGCGCATCGAGCATCGCGAGCCCCCGGACCAGTGGGTGGCGCGGCGCGTCGAGGCGCATCGCAGCCCGGCCGGAATCATGACGGTCGAGCTGAAGAACGGCGAGGCCTATGTGATGCGCGACCGCGTCGCCGCCGATGGACGCGTGGTCATCTATACCGACATCAGCGACCGCCGCCGCGCCGAGCGGGCCCTGGAAGAGCAGACCAAAACGCTGGCGGAATCGCGCAGCCAGGCGGAGCGCCAGGCGAGTTATCTCGCCGATCTCACGCGCCGCTTCGGCGAGGCCGAGGCCAGCGCCAACAATACCAAGACAACCCTAATGCGCAGCATGAGCCACGAGCTCAAGACACCGCTCAACGCCATCATCGGCTTCTCCGACCTGATGATGGCGATGAAGGGCCGCCTGTCCGAAGAGCAGGTGCAGGAATATGCCGGACTGATCCATGATGGCGGCCGCAACCTGCTGCGCCTGATCAACCAGATCCTGGACCTGACCAAACTCTCGGCCGGCCGCTACGAGTTGCATCGCGCCGCGATCGATGCCGGCAGCGCGCTGGCTTCGGTGCGCGCGGATTTCGAAGCCAAAGCCGCAGCCAGGAACATTGCGATCGACCTCGATGCCGCGCCGGGGCATATCGTCCAGGCCGACGACAACGCGCTTTCCGCAATCCTCTCCCAGCTTGTCGCCAATGCCGTCAGCTATACGCATGAGGGCGGGGCCGTGACGTTGTCGGTTGCGCGCGATAATGGCTGGGTGTGCATCCGGATTTCCGACAACGGGCCCGGCGTCGCTCCGGAAGAGATCGAACGCATCCTGATGCCGTTCGAACAGAGCGGGCGCAGCATCGCCGAGCACACCGCCGGCGCCGGCCTCGGCCTCACGCTCGCCAAAGCATTCACCGAAGCGCATGGCGGAACTTTCGGCGTCGACAGCGCCCTCGGCGAAGGCTTCCGCGTCACCGTCGCGCTGCCCGCGGCCTGATTGCCTAAAACTTGAATCAAACCTGAATCAACATCGCTGCGATGTTGAGGCGAATTTTGCTAGAACCGGATCGATTTGCGCAGCACCGCGTTGTGGCTGAGAGCGGGAAACGCGCGCGTTAACTGAGTTATATCGAACTTTACCGATTGGTTTCAGTGGACGGCAAAGGGCGTCGCGCCAGTTTCCTCGCGACGAAACGAGCGGGTCCGGTTCATGATTTTTCGCGCGATCTTCTGGATTGGCCTTGTGGCGCTTTTGATGCCGCATGAGCCCGACCTTGGCTTCGGCCGTCCCGACGCGGGCAATTCCCCCCTGCCCGAAGTCGCGACATGGGCGAGGACCAAGGTCGGCGCGAGCCTGAACGATCCGTCGACCCTCTGCCGGTACAATACCGATGCCTGCGCGACCACCGTCTCGCTGCTCGACGACGTCAAGATGGCGACGGTGCGCGGCCTCGCTTCGGTGAAAGCCGATATCGACCAGAATGGGCGCAACAAGCTGCATAGTTCTGGCAGCTAGCCCCCCAAAAGCCCGGCCATGGTGATTGGGGAGAGGACCGCGCTACACTTGGCGCCATGTCTGAAACACCCGACCTCCTTGACTGGCGCGTATTGCCGTTGCGCGGATTCGGCGAGTTGCGCGTCGGCGAAATCTTCAGGAATCCGTCGCGTACGCTGACCCGCGCCAATTTCGCCGCGTTCCAGACCGTCAGCCTCGACAACCATCCGATCCACTACGACGATGAGTACTGCGAGCGCCTCGGCCATCCGGGCCCCCTGGCACATGGACTTCAGGTGCTGAGCTTCACGGCGGCCGGCGCCGGCCTGTTCCCGCATGTCATCGGGGAGAAACTCATCGGCTTCATCGAGGTGAGCGCGAAATTCCTCAAGCCCGTCTATCCCGGCGATACGCTTTATCCTGCGCTCGAGATCACCGAGCTCACGCCCCAGCGCACCACCGGCATCGTCGCGATGCGCGCGACCGTCCACAATCAGAAATCCGAACTGGTGCTCGACGGCGTGCACAGATATCTGCTGCGGCTCTGACATCATTCCGCCTGCCAGCTCCGCATGCGGCCGTGCGATGGCGCGGTGACGATCATGCCGTAATGCAACGCCAGCCGGTCGAGTGCGAGGGTGAGCACGACTTTGCCGGCGCTGCGTGGCCAGCCGAGATCCTCTTCGGCATCCTCGAGCCCGATGAGATGGCAGCAGACATCGAACAGCAGATCGTTCAATCCGGGCCCGACTGCCGCCATCGCGCGAGAAAACCGCTGCTTGGCGGCGATCACGGTTTCGGTCAACGCCAGTTCCTTCTGACCGCGGCGGCCGATCACGGTCGGCGCGGTAAGATCGACGCCGAGCCGCGGCGCAAGCTGCGCGATGGTGTAGTCGCGGCGGAGCCTCTCGGCGGCATCGAATTGCGCGGCATCGATCATGTTGCGGGCCTTGAGCCGCGAAACCGGCGACTCCGCTTCGTTGGCATTGACGATGCGCTCGAGCCCATCCGGATCGACGATCATGCGCGGCACGCGCATCTGATGCTGCGCCGCGAACGGATCATGCTCCGCGAAAGCACGCCTGAGCCAGGCCGCACCGGCATCGCTGAGAACGAAACTCTGCGGCGCCGTCCCGCACGGCGAAATCCAGTCGCGCGCGCGGAAGCCCGACACATAGGGTTGCGTGACGCGCAGCCTGTCGCGCGCGCCATCTTTCTCGATCGTATAACGCCCGTCATCGAGGCGCACGAGCGACGCACCTTCACCGAGAAGCTTGCGCAATACGCGCCGCGCCTCGCGCTGCAATTCGCCGCCGGCGATCATGCGCCACCGCCCGCCGCGCGACGCAGCGCGGTTTCGAGATAGTCCACGGTACGGTCAAACTCCGCGTCATCGCGCATGTCCTCGACATGATGCAGCGCATGGCAGACCGTCGAGGGACGGCGATCGAACGCGATCGCCACTTCGGTCAGACGCATGCGAAGGACGGTATTACTCAGATACATCGCGACCTGACGCGCCAGCGCCGGCTTGGGCCCGCGGCGCGTGACCGCCCGCATTTCTTCCAATGTGACGTCATAGGCATAGGCGACAACCGCCTGCGCCATATCGGCCCGGCAGGGCGCCGGTTGAGCGCCGCTTTCTGCGGCCGAAATGCTGTCAAATCCTTGCATGCCATTCCCCTTCTAACTCGGCTGGGCCTTCTGCCCTGCTCTTTGAGGAGAATTATCCTATACTTCAGCTGATATTTGATAGCGAAAGGAATATACTCTCGCTAATTTCGAATATATCGTATAGAATTCAATGGTTTACACAAATTAGGACGATGGTCTTTTATTTCGATAAGTCGAAATAATTCAACCTATCAGGGATTAAATGGTTGTGGCCCGCTTTTGCGGGCCACAGCAAGGTCTTCAAAAGACTGACTTAACCGCGCAGAACGAGCGCACCGATGATCGCCCCGATGCCGAGCGAAACCAGCAGCGCGGAGAGCGGCTGCTCGCGCACGCGGTCGCGCGCCGTATCCAGATTGTCATTCGCCCAGTGCCCGACGTCGTCATAGGCGCTGGAGGCAGTGTCTTCGGCGAGACGCAGTGCGCGTTCCGCCATGCTTTCCGCGAGGCGCATAACGCTGTTCATTTTCTCGCTGGCGGCGCCCTGCGCATCGGCGGGCAGCGCCTTGATATCGGTCTGCAGCGAGTCGAGATCGGAGCGCAGCGCGTCGATGCGCGTGTCGAGTTTCCTGGCAGCAGTCTGTTTGCGGCGGGCAGCCATGGTCGTTCCCTTCACGAATGGTCAGCCCGGTAACGCGCGGCGCGCGCCGATGTTCCCTTAGGCGCCGCCGCCTTCGCGATCGTCTTCCTCGCGCGCCATGACGGCGGCAATCATCGAGACGAGTGCGCCAAACAGCAGCGACAGCGCGATCCAAAGGCTCGTATAGCTCGCGGCTTTCCGCGCGATATCGGCGGCGCGCTTCGTCTTGGCTAGGACGTCGGCCTGGAGATCGTCGATGCGCACGGAAGCGGCATCGCGGGTCATGTTCGCTTCCGACGCGACGAGCGTCATCAGGCGATCTTTGTCGCCGGCTGCGATCTTCTCGCCGCGCGCCAGGCCGGCATCGAGAATGCGGCCTGCCTCGGCGCGCGCGCCCTCGCTGGCATTCGCATTCGGACGGAAAAGCACATCGATGAGGTAGGCGGTCGGTTCCGTTTCGGTGCCTTGCGATTTCGCCGCGCCATAAAGCGCTGCCGTGCCGGATCCGGCCATGCCGATGAACGCCACCATCGTCACCGTCGCAAGCACGGCGACCGCCCAGGCGACAAGACCATGGGCTTCGGCGCGGAATTCTTCCTGCACTTTGGATTCCGGAAGCGGGCCGATCAGACGGCCGGCGAAGTGCCCGCCGACCGCGAAGCCGAAGGCCTGTGCGATGAAGAAATAGATCGCGCCGCCCGTCAGGAAGGATGGCACAGCATGAAGCGTCGGATGGGTGAACATCAGCCCGAAACCGGCGCCGAGGCTGAGCAGGAAAAACGTCACCGCAGTCGCGATGACGCCGCCCATGATCGCGAGGCCCCAGGAAAACCGGTGGCCGGTGTTCTCGTCGCCCTGTTCGGCGATGACGACGGTGTCGGCCATCACGCGTGACCCGTGATTAGCCACAGAATGATGATGATCGGAATCGGAATGCCGATGACCCAAAGAAGCAATGAGCGCATGTGTTTTATTCCCCTGAGTGTTGCTGCGTTAACGGACGATTCAGCCAAATGGTTCCTTACGGGACCTTGACCTTCTTCTTTTCAGTTTCGAAGGCACGGCTCATGGCGAAGCGCTCTTCGTCGGAGAAATTGTCGCGCACATCGGCCCAGATGTTGCGCTCTTCCTCCTCGACATGATGTTCGACCAGTTCTTTCAGGACCTTCGCGGCGGCGGAGAATTCCGGCGAGGTGGCGTTCTTGATCTTGGTGAGCTTGACCAGCGTCTGCTGCGCGATGGCGTGCTCGAGCTGGCCTTCATTGCCGTCGATCTTCGCTTTCTTGTCCTTCACGGCCAGAACGGCGCGATAGACAACCTTGTCCTCCGCCACGAGATGCGGCGCGAGCGCCTTCTTCAGTTTGTTCAATATCGAACGGCGCTCGGCGGCCTTGTCGCTGTCGACAAGCTTCTTCAGCAGCTCTCCCGCTTCTTCATGTTCTTTCTTGAGCGTGTCGAGGATGTCCGGCTCGCTGGCATCTCCCGAAATCGTGTTGCTGACGGACTTTCCGGTCCTGCGAATGGCGTTGAGCAGCGACATGAGCTTCCCCTTTTCCGATTGCGGAATGGTAACGACCCGTATTGGCCTTCGTTCCAATGGGCGCTTGGCGGCGGGCGGTAAGCTGCTACATTGCCGCCGCACACAGGGATCACACCGCGATGTTTCGACCGGACCGGCTTTCGCTTGTCATTCTCTCCGCACTGCTGCTGACGGGATGCATGTTCTTCGAGACCAAGCAGGTGCGCACCCTGCGCCACGAGCCCAACTTCCGCGCCGGCTACAATGACGGCTGCGCGACGGCGACCAACGAAGGCGCGAACATGCGCCGCGGTGACATGATCCGCGACGACGCGCTCTACGAGACCGACAAGGCCTATCGCGTCGGCTGGGCGAACGGTCATTCGGCCTGCACGCGCCTCGCGCCGCCAAACCAGAGCACGGGCGTTCTGCCCGATGCCAACCCGGGCGTCGGTCACTGACACTCTTAATCCGCCGTTAACCAATCGCGCTCACGCTTAACGCGGAACGATGCGGTGTCATTGTTCCATGCGGCAAACCGTCATATAATCCGTATACGGTTGGTTGTCGCCGCGAGGACCTTAACGATGCTGGGTCACCTGGTTTCCAATGGACATGCTTCGGACGGCGACGGCTATGTCCGCGCTGCGCCGCAGTTTGCCATCTGGATGCGCCGCGTGCTGGGCGCCCTGTTCCGCCGCCGCTAAGCGGGCTATTGCAGCACGAGAAGCCTGATATCGCGCGTTGGCGCGAGATGGTCGCGCGTCGTCTCGAACGTCGTCGGGCCGGTCTTCTTCAACGCACCATCCCAGCACAGCGACAAGAGATTGCCGGGCTTGAGCTTGTCGAGCGTCAGCTTGAAATGTCCGATCGGACCTTTCCAGTTGTTCGCGGTCTTGAGCACAAACTCGGTTTGATAAGCCTGCATATACTGGCCGGTCTGCGGATCGAGCTTCGCCGTCCGGTTGCGCACCGCCGAGGCAGTCGATGCGTCGATGCAATAGTCTTTGGCGTAGTTTGGCTGCTTGCTCGTCAGCTCGCTGGCGCCGAAGAAGGATTGGCCGGTCACCGGCTGATAGCGGTGCTCGATGACGACCGTCTTTCCCGCCGGGAAAATCTGATGCCACCAATAGCTCGTCTTCGCGATCCAGTGCGGGTGCGCCTCGCCGCCGTCGATCTGAAGCAGGCCGGCTGCCGCAAGCGACTTCTTCTGCGCCGGCGCAAGGTGATCGATCTTCTCGACCAGCTTCGAGCCCGCGATGTTGATGGGAAGGCCGGCCGCCTTCACCTGCGCCGTGACATCCTTTCCGTCGAGCACCGCGCGCTCGTCGGGCGTTGCGGCGACCGTTTTTCCGTCCACCGTCAGCGCAAAGCCCATGAAGTTCGGCGATTGCGCCATGGTCGTGCCCAGCGGCTCGTACCAGAACTGGCGCACGTCGATGTCGGGCATCGGGAAGGCGACGACGGTCTCGACGTCCTTCTTACCGTCGTTCACAAACTCGTAGCGGACACGCGCTTCTTTCGGCGACAGATGCAGATCCTCCACCGCCATGCGGATATCCGCCTGCTTGGTGAACACCACCCCGCCCGCCGCCAGCGAAGCGGAGGAGTCATCGGCCGGAGCCGGCGTGGAAACGATGAGACCCAGCACCGCCAGAGAGCAAATACGCTTCATGAAAATCCCCATGCCAAAACGCATTTAGGGTAGAGCGAATTGCGCCAAAATAAAATCACTTCCCTCTTTGTGGGGAGGTTAAGAACGCACCTTCGACGCGAAGAACGCGACGATCAGGCCGAACACCATCATCGCCGCCAGGTTCTCGGCGAGCAGGAGATTGAGCTCGAATTTCGGCGTGCGGTGCCAGGCCGACAGCGGCAGCACCACATAGGTCATGACGAACTGGACCGGGAAACCGTAGAGGATGCCCCAGAGCAGCCAGTTCTGCTTCAGCATCGGAAGCCGCGTGCTTGCGAGCACATAGATCGCCGCGATGATGATCGACATCGCCCATTGCAGCGCGACACCAAGCGCCGCGCTCTGCATCCCGCCTTCAAGCGCGCCTTTGCCCAGCAACCCGCCTGCGATGTACTGGCTGATGAAAACCGGATCGCGCCCGCTGATCAGCGATGCTGCGCCGATGTCGATCGTGCCCGCGATGAAACCGCCGAGCAGGATCGCCTGCAGATATGAGAGCTTGCCCATGACCGTCCCCCGATTGCGCGCGGAGGTTAGCGTGCAACAGGAGCGAACGCGATAAACTCCGCGTGAAGGTCAGGAATAGGGCCGGGGCTTCCACCATGGAAAGTAGCGCGGCATGCCGGACGAAACCTTCTCCGGGAAATTCGCCGGACGTTTTTCCAGAAACGAGCTCACGCCCTCGCGCACATCCGCCGAGGCGCCGCGCGCATAGATACCGCGGCTATCGACCTTGTGCGCCTCCATCGGATGATCCATGCCGAGGCCGCGCCACATCATCTGACGGATCAGCGCGATCGAAACCGGCGCGGTGTTGTCGATGATCTCTCGCGCGATGGCGCGCGCCCGCGCGATGAGCTCGGCGGGATCGACGATTTCGCTGACGAGGCCGCCTCTCAGCGCTTCGTCCGGCCCGAACACGCGGCCGGAATAGCACCACTCCAGCGCCTGGGAGATTCCGACGAGGCGCGGCAGGAACCAGCTCGACGCCGCCTCCGGCACGATACCGCGCCGCGCGAACACGAAGCCGAACTTCGCGTCCCTGCTCGCGATGCGGATGTCCATCGCCAGCTGCATCGTCGTGCCGATGCCGACGGACGGACCGTTCACCGCCGCGATCACGGGCTTCAGGCACTCATAGATCGCCAGCGTCACGCGGCCGCCGCCGTCGCGCACGCGCTCATCGCTCCAGTCGACGCTATCGACCGGACCGGCGTCGCGTTCCTTGCGCGCGGGATTGGTCGTGGCGTCGAAGGTGGCCGCGCCGGCCGACAGATCGGCGCCGGCACAGAACGCGCGCCCCGCCCCGGTCACGATCACCGCGCCGACATCGTCGTCCGAGTTCACCTTCGTGAAAACGTCGATCATCTCGTGCATCATCTTCGCGGTGAAGGCATTGAGCTTTTCCGGCCGGTTGAGCGTGAGCGTGAGGATGCGGTCGCTCACTGCAACGGCGATCTGTTCATACGGTCCGTAGGTCATGACTGTTTTCTCCGAATGGCGATGACAAACATGCTAGCAGAAACTCGCGGCGTGCCGAGACGCGCACAACTTTGCGCTACGGAACGTGTCTGGCTACATGCTAGGAAAAGTTGTAGACTGCAGCACTTTCGGAGTGCTGGACTGTGAAGAGGATCGCGATTTTAGCGTTGGCGCTACTGGCGCTTGTTCCCACCGCGGCATTGGCCGCGGCCGGAAAACTCGCGACGCTCTATGCATTTCCTGGCCGCGGGCTGAACTGGTCGCTAACGCGCGATAAGCATGGCAATTTGTATGGCATAGCTACTGCAGGAGCCGGCTATATCTACGAACTTAAGCGCTCCAGCCACGGCTTCACGGAGCAGACTCTGTATAGCTTCTGTGCGCTATCATCCTGTCTTGACGGCGTAGCTCCCACCGGCGCGTTGGTCATTGACACTGCAGGCAACCTGTACGGCACAACCAACTACGGTGGCGCGACAGGAGAAGGAACAGCTTTCGAGCTGATGCATCGGAAGGATGGATGGTCGCTCAAGACGCTTTATGATTTCTGCCATGACGGCACGCCACATTGCGCGGACGGGTCCCAACCGCAACTTGGCCTCACGTTTGCTGGCGCTCAGGCCGGCGGTCTTTATGACGGAACATCGCCATTACTCGGAATTGCTACCGAGGGCGGCACTCCTGGCGACGGACTAATCTTTCAAATCAAGCCGTCCACAATGCGCGACTCTCACTGGGTTGAGGACAGCGTCTACGCGTTTTGCGACTCGAGCGATGCTGGGTGCGGCCGTCCATACTACGGACCCCAGGGGATCATGGTCGACGGGCACGGAAATATTTATGGCGGCACAGCTGGTGGCGGACAGAATGCTGGTGGAGTGATTTTTGAGATCATTCCCGATGCCAGCCGGACGACATGGACGGCGACAGTGCTCTATGATTTTTGCAGCTTAAGCAATTGCGCTGATGGTGGTTTCGCGGGCGGGGCGCCGTTACTCGATGATGCTGGCAACCTCTATGGTACCACTCTGCAAGGCGGGATTAACGCGACTTGCTGCGGCGTACTCTACAAGCTGAGCAGTTCTGGGCCTGGATGGACCGAAACTCTGTTGCACACCTTTTGCGCCGAAGGCGGACATTGTCCGCAAGGAGCAATTCCGCGCGGCCGATTGATCACGGACAGTGTCGGTACTCTTTATGGAGTGACATCGGACGGCGGCAAGTCCAAGGACCATAGGTTTCGCCGCCCCGGCGTGATTTACAGCTTTGGCTCTGAATACAAGGTTCTCTCCAATTTCTGCCGGACAGAAGATTGCTCCGATGGCGGTCAACCTGATGACGGCCTTGTGCTCGATGGCGCAGGTCATTTGTTCGGGACAACGAATCTCGGCGGCGCAACCGGCGGCGGCACCGTCTATGAACTAAAGCGGTAACGGGTAGCTAAGCTACCCGTTATTGCTCACATTGCTTTTTTACTCGGCTGCCTGGGCGTGCGGGATGCGGCGGGCGTCGATGTCGGCGATGCCCTGGCGCAACTGCTTGAGCGACTCGTCGATATCGATCTTCTGGCGCTCCAGCGTGTCGATGCGCTCGGCGAATTTCTTGCGGGTGTGGACAAGCTGCGCATCGGTATCGTCGTGACGATAGAGACCGAGGATCTCGCGGATCTCGGCGAGGGAGAAGCCGACGCGGCGTCCGCGCAGGATCAGGATGATGCGCGCGCGGTCGCGTTGCGAGTAGATGCGCGTCTGGCCGCGGCGTTCCGGCGCGATCAGGCCTTCGTCTTCGTAGAAGCGCAGCGTGCGCGCGGTGACGCCGAACTCTTTCGTAAGCTGGCGGATGGTGTAGGTGCGATTGGTGATGGTGGTCGTCATTTTCTTCCCTTCGCGGACTTGGGGTCTTTGCGCCCTTCCGCCCGGCCCTTTCTGACAATTTCTCAGTTCTAAATTATTGTCTTCCGCTTACGTCAACGTCAAGCGGCAAAAAAGCCAAGGCCGGCACGGGTTTTTGTCCCCGCCGGCCTTGCCGAAAGGGTAATTCTACTCTGCCGCGGCGCGGACGACGTGGCCTTCCTTGTCGAGATTTTCTCCGGCGAAATCCCAATTCAGCAGTTTGGTCAGCACCGTTTCGAGATATTTCGGGCGCTCGTTCTGATAGTCGAGATAGTAGGCGTGCTCCCACACATCGACTGTGAGCAGGCAGTTAATGCCCTTCGCCATCGGATCGACGGCGTTTGCGGTCTTCTCGATCGAAAGCTTGCCGTTATTCGAGACGAGCCACGCCCAGCCGGAGCCGAACTGCTCCTTGCCGGCCTCGGCGAATTTCTTGATGAAGGTTTCGACATCGCCGAAATCGCGCTCGATCGCATCGCCTAGCTTGCCGCCGAGCTGCGTGGGTTTCGGCGACAGGCTGCGCCAGTAGAAATCGTGATTCCAGACCTGCGCGGCATTGTTGAAGATCTTCTTGGTCTTGTCGTCTTCCTTGCCGAGCGCCGCCTGCACGATCTCCTCCAGCTTCATGTCGGCATAGCGCGTGCCGGCGACCAGCTTGTTCAGCGTGTCGACATAGGCCTGGTGATGCTTGTGATAGTGGAACCCGACCGTGCGCGCACTGATCGTGGGTTCCAGCGCATCGGCTTCGTAGGGCAGCGGTGAAAGCGTGAACGGTCCGGGCATGCGCATCTCCTTAAATTGGTCTCGCACCTATAAGTCAGGCGCGCGGAGTTGGTTCCTGACTTCGCCGCAAGCCCGCGAAACATTGAAGAGATTCGTGATGATCGTGACGGCGTTTGTCATTCGACTTCGTGCCGGCGTGTTTGCGATAAGAGATGCACCGGGGGCATCCATTGTCGGAGAACGCCATGCCCAATTATGAAATAAACTATCTTCACGAAGACGGATCTCTGGCCTGCAAATTCGAAGCCCAGTGCGAAGACGATACCCACGCCAAGGTCCTCGCCCACGCCATGAAGGACCACGACCACAAGAAGCTCGAAGTCTGGCATCGCGGCGCGCTGGTTTATCAGCGGCCTCGGGAGGAAGGCTGAATATTACGGCGCCGGTTGCGCCGTCGCTTTCGCGCTCAGGGCCTGCAGGAAGGTATATAGATCATCGACCTCGCTATCCGTCCAGTGAATGAAGCGGGTGCGCGCGACGCCACTCATCATGCCAACTTCGCGATTGCCGGCGGCCTTGCCCGTTCTCATCAGTTTGATGAAATCGGCTTTGGCGTAAGAACCGACGATCGTGAGATCGGGCGGACCGCCGACGGGCGGATCGAACGGGCTGTCTCCGCGCAGTCCGAAGCCGTGGCATTCGTTGCAGCTCGTCATGGCGAGATACTCGCCGCGGCGCACAGCAGGATCGGGATTCGTTTGAAACGAAAGCTTCGGCACTTTCGGAACGAAAGCGGCAATGGCCGCGTCGTTTCCGTTGGCGAGGTCCCACCGGATTTTCCAGCCGAGAGAGGCGGAAGGCAGATCGCCTTTCATCGCGGGCGTGGCGCGCAGGAACGCGATCAGATCGGCCACATCGCCATCGCGCATCGAGACGAAATTGTAGGACGGCATGGCGTACAAGGCTTTGCCGTCATGCCCGATGCCGTGGCGAATAGCGCGCTCCAACGCGGCGGCACTTTCCGTCTTGGCGAGCATGGCGATGTTGGCGGCGACGGAGCGATAGCCGAGGGGGCCATCATGGAAAAGGCCGCCCTGCAAATTCCTGCGATGGCAATCGGTGCAACCGCGCGTCTGCGCAATATGCTGCCCACGCGCGATGGCGGCTTTGTCCGCTGGGATCGCCATCGCGAAGTCCGGCGGATTCGGGAAGGAGCGCAGATGCGCCTCGCTCTTCCACCAAACCCAGCCGGCCAGCGCCGACGGCACGATGATCGCGACCGCGAGAATGGCGAGCGAGATGCGAACGATCCAGTTTCTCACTCCGGCTTCCATCTCAATCCACTTCTTCTGCGCCGATTGCCAGCACGGGAAAATGTAAGACGGCTCACTTCTGGTTCAAAAGGCCAGTATTCACATCGGACTTCCCGCTCGTTGAAGTATAGCCTTTGAGAACTCCGGCACTATTAAACGAGAATGCCACAGTTGTGTATTTGCCGGTCGATCCTCCGGCCAACAAGCACATACGGAATGAAATCGACCGCGTTCGCTGACGACTTGATATAGGTGTAAGAATCCATCCGGGAACCGTCATCGTTTCGCGTCGTGGCGTCTGGCGTTCCTAGTTTCGCAATCACCTGCGCTTTTGTTGTGACACCTTTTTGAAACTGTCCCGCTTGCTCCTCGGTAACTTGCGTGCCCATCGACACACACCCCGTGAGCAATAAGGCGCTGATTAGTAAAATGCGCTTCATCATTTCCCCCGTCCGTTGTTGGGCCGTCAATCTCTGCCACTGGAGGAATATTCAAGCAATCTAGATCAACTTTTCCTTCGTCGCCCAATCGAGGCCTTTGTTCAGCGCGCGGTCGAAACGGGCGAACATCTCGTCGATCTCGGCCTCGTCGATCACCAGCGGCGGACAGAAGGCGAGACGGTCGTTCAGCATCGGGCGGGTGATGAGCCCCTCTTCCAGCGCGAAATTGTTGACCGTCGCGCCGGCCTGCTTCGCCGGATCGAAGCTCTGCCTGGTCTTCTTGTCCGCGACCAGCTCGACGCCGCCGATCAGGCCGACGCCGTTCGCTTCGCCGACCAGCGGATGATCGTTGAAGGCGCGCAGGCGCTTGAGGAAATGCGGCGAGACCTTGCGAACGTGCCCGACGATATCGTTCCTCTGATAGAGCTCAATGGTGCGCAGCGCCACGGCGGCGGCAACGGGGTGGCCTGTATAAGTGAAGCCATGACCGAAGGTGCCGATCTTGCCGCTCTCCTGCTCGACGATGTCGGTGAGCTCCGGCGACAGCATGATCGCCGAGATCGGCAGATAGGCGCTTGAGAGCTGCTTCGCCATCGTCATGCTGTCGGGCTGGAAGCCGTAGGTCGTGCAGCCGAACCATTCACCGGTGCGTCCGAAGCCGGTGATGACCTCATCGTCGATCAGCGGGATGTCGTATTTGCTGAGCACGCGCGTGATTGCGCCGAAATAGCCCTGCGGCGGCAGAATCACGCCGCCCGCGCCCATCACCGGCTCCGCGAACATCGCGCTGATGGTGTCCGGCCCCTCGCGCTGGATCAACGCCTCGAGATTGTGCGCCATGCGGTTGGAAAAATCGTGCTCGCTCTCGCCCGGCTCGGCGTGGCGATAGTAGTGCGGGCAATCGGTGAACTTCACGAAGTCGAACGGCAGATCGAAGCTCTTGTGGTTGTTCGGCAGCCCCGTGAGGCTCGCGGCCACCAGCGTCACGCCATGATACGCTTTCATCCGCGAGATGATTTTCTTCTTCTGCGGCTTGCCGCGCGCATTCGCGGCATACCACGCGATCTTCACCTGGGTGTCATTCGCTTCCGATCCCGAATTGGCGAAGAACACCTTGCCGGCGGGAAACGGCGAAATCTCCTTCAGCTTCTCGGCGAGCGCGATGGCCGGCTCATGACTGCGGCCGCCGAAGATATGCGCGAACGCCATCTTGCGCATCTGCTCCGCGGCGACATCGGCGAGTTCGTCCACGCCCCAGCCGAGCGCGGTGCACCACAGCCCGGCCATCGCCTCGATATAGTCCTTGCCGTTCTCGTCATAGACGCGGCAGCCCTTAGCATGATCCAGGATCATCGGCCCGCTGTCGCGATGCTTCATCAGATTGGTGTAGGGATGCAGCACCGACTGCACATCGCGCATCTGGGAATTGGAAAGAGGCATGGAGCACCGATTGGTTGGGAACACCTCATGCCTATCAGATCGCGACCGGCGCGGAAATCACCCCGCGACGGACGCCACTGTAGCCGCCTGCGTGCGCCTGCGCGCCGCGAGCCAGTAGAACAGCAGTCCGACGCCGATCATCACCGCGGCCGCGGTCACGATCTTCAGGAACGCGGCCATGGGATGCGGATCGGACGAACTCGGCACCATGGTGCAGGCGATGGCGACGATGCTCGACGCCATGCCGAGCCAGCCGAAGACAAGCGTCGTACGCCGTCCGCCCGGCGGCGTCCATGCGCCGGGTACAGGCGGCATGTCCGCCGTCTTGATCTGAACCCAGAACATAAAGAGATAGGGAATGGTCGAGCCTAGCACCGCCATCGCGACCAGGAAGTCATAGGCACCCGCGACGCTCGATCCGGCCTGGCTCAGGATCGCGATGCCGATCATCAGCGCGGCCTGCAGCAGGATCGCCGGCACCGGCGCGCCGGTCTTGGGATCGCGCTTCGCGAAGATCGCCGGAAGAAACGCGTCGATCCCCGCCGCGAACGGAAGCCGCGCGCCGACGCCAAACCACGCCACGAACGATCCGAGCATCGACAGCGCGAAAAGGCCGATCACAACCGGCGCAAAGCGGCCGAGCCCGACATGATCGAGTCCGATGCGCAGCGCGTCGGAGAAGCCGCCCAGCCGTGTCAGCTCGCTCTGCGGCAGGATGACCAGGAACGACGACGTGCCCGCGATGTAGATGAAGATCGAACCGATACCCACGATCGCGAGCACGCGCACGACGGTGCGCATGCCGCCCTCGATCTCGTTGCGCAGCATGCCCGCCGTCTCCAGCCCCGAATAGGCGAAGACGATCGTGCCCCACAGGATCGCGGTGTCGAAATTGAACGGCACGACATAGGACGAATGCACGAAATCGGTCGCGCTCTTTCCTTCGCCGCCCAGAACCGCCCCGATCGCGACGATGATGAAGACAACGATCCAGCCGCCGATCATGCCGACATTGGGCGGCCACTTGCCGTATCTGAGTCCGGCCACCTGCACCGCCGTAACGAGCAGCGATATCGCGACCGAGATGGAGATGTAGAGAATCGTATCCTTGGGATCGCCGCCAATTGCCGCAATGACCAACCCGCTCAGGAAATAGAGGATGCCTGCGAAGTACGGCATCAGCGCGATCCAGTAGAGCCAGCCGCAGACGAACCCCGCGAGAGGTCCGATGCCGTCGCGCGCCCACAGATAGATGCCGCCCTCGCCGTCGTAACGCGATGTCAGCTCGGCGGTCGCGACTGCCAGCGGAATGAAAAACACGACCAGCGCGAGCAGCCAGAGCAGCAGCGAGGCGGGCCCGACCGCGGCCGCGACAGCGATCCAGCGAATGCCGAGCCCGGTCGCCAGCATGTAGAGCGCGGAATCGACGAATTTCAGTTTCGGCGGCGCGGCTGTGTGCCCGCCATTCGTGCCGTTGTCCACGCTTTTCCCCCCGAGGCCTCGCCCGCCCGACGCTATAGGCTGCCGCTCTGCTTGCAAAGCCGAGGACCCGAAACCATTTGGCCCGGTTGCCCGTATCTCGCGACATTCTAATATGGCGCCATAGGCAAAGGGGATCGGACGACATGCTGGGGCTGATGCAGGACTGGCCGATGCTGGTCCACAAGATCATCGATCATGCCGCGCTCTATCACGGCGACCGCGAGGTCGTTTCGCGTTCGGTCGAGGGACCGATCGTGCGTACGGACTATCGCGAGATCGCCGAGCGCTCGCGCAAGGTGGCGCATGCGCTCGACCGCCTCGGCATCAAGCTCGGCGACCGTTGCGCGACACTGGCCTGGAACACGCATCGCCATATCGAGGCGTGGTATGGCATCACCGGCATCGGCGCGATCTATCACACCCTGAACCCGCGCCTGTTCCCGGACCAGATCGTCTACATCGCCAATCACGCCGAAGACAAAGTCCTGTTCTTCGACATTACCTTCGCCAAGCTGGTGGAAGAAATCGCGCCGCGCATCCCGTCGATCGAACGCTTCGTGTGCCTCACCGATGCCGCACACCTGCCGAAGGCGAATATCCCGAACCTCGTCGCCTATGAGGATTTCATCGCCGGCGCCGACGAGAATTTCGCCTGGAAGGACTTCGACGAGAACACGGCATGCGGGCTTTGCTACACTTCCGGCACGACCGGCAATCCCAAGGGCGTGCTCTATTCGCACCGCTCCAACATCCTCCACGCCTTCGTCGCGGGACAGGCCGATGCGATGGGCCTGCGCGCGTGCGACAGCGTTCTTCCCGTGGTGCCGATGTTTCATGCCAATGCCTGGGCGCTGGCGTTTGCCGCGCCGATGATCGGCTGCAAGCTGGTGATGCCGGGGCCGAAGCTCGATGGCGATTCCATTTGCGAGTTGCTGACCAACGAGAAGGTGACGATGACGGCCGCGGTGCCGACGGTATGGCTGGCGCTGCTGCAATATCTGGAGAAGACCGGAAAGACGCTTCCCGACATGAAGCGCGTACTGATCGGCGGATCGGCCGCGCCGCGCGCGATGATCGAGACCTTCGAGAAGAAATACGGCATCACCGTGGTGCATGCCTGGGGCATGACGGAAATGTCGCCGCTCGGCACGCTCGGCACCATGAAGCCGCATGTCGAGGCGATGTCCTACGACAGACAGCTCGACTACAAATGCAAGCAGGGTCATCCACCCTTCGGCGTCGAGATGAAGATCGTCGACGACGCGGAAAAGGAGTTGCCGCGCGACGGCAAGGCGTTCGGGCGGCTGAAAGTGCGCGGCCCTGCCGTCGCCAAAGGCTATTTCCGCGGCGAGGGCATGGGCTCGTTCGATGAGGACGGCTGGTTCGATACCGGCGACGTCGCCACGCTCGATGCCGATGGCTATATGACCATCACCGACCGCGCCAAGGATGTGATCAAGTCCGGCGGCGAATGGATTTCCACCATCGAGATCGAGAACATCGCCGTCGGCCATCCCGCCGTGGCCGAGGCCGCGGTGATCGGCGTCGCCCATCCCAAATGGGACGAAAGGCCGCTTCTGGTGATCGTGCTGAAGACCGGCCAGAGCGCCACGCGCGAGGAGCTTTTCGCCTATCTCACCGGCAAGATCGCCAAATGGTGGATGCCGGACGATGTTGTATTCGTCGAGGAAATTCCGCATACCGCCACCGGCAAGATACAAAAGATGGCGCTGCGGGAGAAGTTTAGGAAATACCGGCTTCCTACAGCGGCAGCTTGAAAAGCAACTTGTCATCCCCGGCCGAGCACAGCGAAGCTGTGCGAGGGGAAGGGGACCCAGGCCGTGACAACGGTAGTGTGTTGAAGTTGGAGCTTCGCTAGAATCCTTGCTGTCACCGCTTGACGCTTCACCACCTGGGTCCCCTTCCCTCGCGCTCGCGTGAAACGCTCGCACTCGCCGGGGATGACAACTGAGTTTAAGGAGAGAAATGCGTTACCAGTCGATCGCGGCGCGGCTTTCGTTGGGCGCGTTCATCGTCGCGCTCGCGATCTCCCTCGTCGCGTCATTCGGGACACGGCTGGGGTTCTGGAGCTACGAGACCGGCTTTGAAATTTTGGTGCCCGGCGTCGTCATCGGCGTGATCGCGGCACTCGCGGGCCTGTTCTGGCTCGCCTCCGCGCTGCGCAACAATGAGAGCCGGGGCTGGCGGCTGGGTTTTTCCGGCCTGATCGGCGCGGTGCTGCTGCTCTATGTTCCGCTCAGCGTCGAGATGCGCGCCTGGAACGCGCCCCCGATCCACGACATCTCCACCGATGTCGAATACGCGCCGCCCTTCGAGAAGCTGTTGCCGCTGCGCGATGGCGCGTCGAACGGTCCGGAATATGATGGACCGAAGAAGGTTGTGCTCAAGGGCAAGATCACGACCGTCGCCGAATTGCAGAAGCTGAAATATCCCGACATCAAGACGTATGGCGATCTGCTCAACCCGCACAACGATCCGAAGATCGATCCCAAGGCGATCCTGTTCTGGCGCGCCTTCGAGCGCGCGAAGAGCGCGGGTTGGAACATCGTCTCCTTCGACGAGAAGAGCGGCATGATCGAGGCGACCGACACGACACTATGGTTCGGCTTCACCGACGACATCGCCATCCGCGTGCAGCCGGCTGGTACATTGGGCGCGCGCCTCGACATCCGCTCCAAGAGCCGCATCGGCACGAGCGATTATGGGCGGAACGCGGAGCGCGTGAGGAAGTATTTGAAGTCGCTATGAGAAATCACCCTCCCCTTGAGGGAGGGTCGAGATTTGCAAGCGGAGCGAAGCAAATCTCGGGGAGGGGTCTTCTCGCAGCGAACCCCTCCCCGAACGATTTCGCTACGCTCCATCGTTCGACCCTCCCTCAAGGGGAGGGTTGTAATTCGGCGCCACCCTTCATCACAAATCGAACGGTCCCGAGCACAGACAAATCGCGCGTTGGATCGCCGTTCACTGCAATCAGATCGGCGAGGTAGCTCTCCTTTACGCTGCCGAGCTCGTGTTCGCGCCGAAGAATCTTCGCGTTCACAGATGTTGCCGACAATAGCGCTTCATTCGCGCTCATGCCCAGCTTTTCCATCCATTGCAGCTCGCGCAGATTTTCGCCGTGCGGGAACGGGCCGACATCGCTGCCGCAGCCGATGATGACGCCTTCCGCGCGCGCGGTGCGGAACGCAGTCGCAGCCTCCACCATCCGCGGATGCGGCTCGACGCCGCGCGTGTAGCCGTGAAAATATTCGCACAGCGCCTCGCACACCGTCAGCGTCGGCAGATAGGCGATGTTGTTCTTGCGCATCAGCGCGAACGTCTCGCGCGTGCCCCCATAGCCGTGTTCGATCGTATCGACACCGGCAATCGCCGCGCGACGCATGCCCTCGTCGCTGGTGGCGTGCGCGGCGACCGGACGGCCAAGCGAATGCGCGGTCTCGACCAGCGCTTTGAGTTCATCGATGGAGAACGTCGCGACCGTCTCGCCGCCGGGACCGGCGCGGTAATCGGCATAGACCTTGATCCAGTCCGCGCCATGGCTCGCCTGGTGACGCACCGCGCGCACGACCTCGTCGATACCGCTGGCTTCCTCCGCGCCTTGCGGAAAGCAGCAATCGGGGCGGAATTTCGTGCGCGCCGGTCCGTATGAACCCGTCGCCACGATGGCGCGCGTCACGACGAACAGTCGCGGCCCCGGTACGATGCCGTGCTCGATCGCGCGCTTGAGCGCGACATCGGCATGCCCCGCGCCTTCGGTGCCGAGATCGCGCAAGGTCGTGAACCCCGCGCGCAAGGTCGCCTCGGCATGGCGCACCGCGCGAATGGTGCGATAGGCCTCGCTCTCCTTCAGCACCTGATCGTCCCACGGCGTTTCGTTGTAGGGGTGCAGGAAGAGGTGCGAGTGCAAGTCCATCAATCCGGGCAGCAGGGTCATGCCGGGAAGATCGATGACCTTCGCGTCGCCGGCCTCGATGTTCGCGCCAACCGCCGCGATGCGCTCGCCGCGCACCAGCACCGACCAGCCGTCACGCGTGGCGCCATCGGTCCAGACGCGCGCGGGACACAACAGAAGCGGTTTGGGGTTCACGTCCCTCATTCGCGCCACGCCAGCGGATGCTGTTGCAGCACCCGATCCGTCGTAACGAGCCGCATGCCCTCCATCTGACACTGCGCGAGCAGCAAGCGGTCGAACGGATCGTTGGTCGCTGGCTGGTCGCGCAAATCCTCGATCGCATGACGTACATCGATGGCAAGAAGCGTGTATCCAAACGTCGTCAACGTGACGGGCAATTGCCGGACAGGCATTCCCAACGGGAGCTTTCCCAAACGCACCTTGATCGCGATTTCCCACAGACTGGCGATGCTCACGAACATGTCGTTCGAGCCCGCACTGAGCAGAAGATTGACCTGAGCGCTGAGCGTTCCGCGTTCTTCGCGCACAATCGGGAGCGCTATATTGCTGTCGAGCAACAGCCTCACTTCTTCAACGGCTTTGGCTTGCCGTAATCCGCAGGCAGCGGCGTGATCAGGAAATCTTCCGGCAGCGGATCGTCCCAATCCGGCGCAAGTTCACCGGAGAAATCGATGCCGTTCTCGCGCATGAAGCGATAGCCCGCCTCCCAATCGGTGCCGCCCTTTTTCTTCTTATGCGGCACGAGATCGGCGACCGGTTCGCCGTTGCGCGTGATGACGATGGTCTCGCCCTTCTCGACCTTGCGGGCGAGTTCGGTGAGGCGGTTCTTGGCGTCCTTGATCGAAACCGTTGTCATCAGCGAATGGTAGCTACCGGTAGCTACTTTGTCAAGATTTGCAGTGCGCCCTCAGTTATTCTCGTTGTGCGGGACTTCGGCGCAGGCCTGGCTGAGCGACGGCAATTTGGGATCGATGGTGGCGTCGAGCGCGGCCGCGGCTTTCCGGAATTGCGGGTCGCTGGCCGTCATCGCCTCGCCGACATCGAGGACGGCGGTGACCTCTTCGTCCTTCATGCCCCAGTTGGTGCCGATATTGTGGAAGCGCTGGCGGCAGGTGGCGTCGGGGATCGCGTCGAAGTCGATCGAGGCCAGGAAGGTGTTGCCGGCAACGGTCCTGAAGTTCGCCGCATTGGGATTGTTCTGGGCTTCCAGCAGCGCCGCTTCATCTTCGAAGGAATGGATCAGAAGCGTGCGCAATCTCTGCGCCGCGCCGATCGAGGCGCGATCGATGGAGGCGCCGGTCGTTCCTTCCAGCATGTCGATGATGCCCGGCGTGTCCGGCTTCTTGTCGAGATCGGAAGACGCGGCCGAGCGTGAATTGATCATCACGAACAGGATGCGCTTGATCGTGCCCTTCATGATCAGATTGAAGAACGGCGCCGGCATGCCCTGCTGTGTCAGAACCCGGAAGGGCTCGTTGACGCCGAGATTGTCCGCGATGCCGCCGTCGAGGAGATGGATATAGGCCTTCTTGATCGGCGCCCGGCCGATCTGGTCGATCAGGTCCTTGCGCGGATCGGGAAACGGCGAGCGCGACTCACTGTCGTTCGATTTCTGCGGCACGCCGAAGGCATAGGCCGCCTCGACCCTGCCGCGGCTGACGATGTCCTGGCGGTCGGTCGTCTGCCAATTGGTTTCAGCCTCGCTCTTGACCCAGGCCGGCGGCCAGTCCGCAGGCGCATCCTGCGCCGCGCAATGGGAATAGTTCTTCAACGTGACCGGCGACAGCGCGAGCGGGAATGCCGCCGACGACGCCACGCCGACCGACAGCTTGGTGCGCGAAAGATCGCTGCACAGAAGATCGAACATATCCTGCGTGAACGGGAACGGAATGCCCTCCACCATGTCGGCGGCATTGAGCACCAGGAACGGGCGGCGATGCACCTTGAGCAGCGTGTCGTAGGTCTCGCCATCGGGAAACAGCGTGCGGTCGAAATAGTCGATCAGCACATCGATGCGCTCGCGCGACGGTGTCGACAGGCGCACCCACTCGATCGGATTGATCGCATCGAAGATGAGCGCATTGGTGCCGTTGCGGCGGATGAATTTGCTCTCAAGATCAAACGGCAGCGGATCGTTGGGCCAGTTGGTCTGCAGCGCGGCGCGGCCGTGCAGCGCGAAATAGGCCGCGGTCACGCTGCCACCCGACACCGACGAGATCATGTCGACTTCCTCGGACAGGCGTTTGCCCGATTGCTTCAGCACGGTGTGGTCGAGCGTGCGCAATACGCCCAGCTCGAGCGTCGCCGCGCGCGTGCCGCCGCCCGAGGCGCTAACGATGATGAGCGTATCAGGCATGCCGTCCGGCGGAAGGTTGTTCCAGCGATAGCCTTCGCCGGACGAAATCTTCTGGAGGTCGAAATTCCGCACCGGATAGGCGCATCCGGAAATCGAGATCGCGAGAATGACGGCGAGCACCACACCGCCCGCGATGGCATAGGCCGTGCGTTTTGTGATCGTCATCGTTGCACCGGCGGAACGATCGGCGTGAGCGTCAGCGTGACATTGGGCGCATCCAGAGTCGGCTGGATATAGCCGCGCGCGTCGATCGCGCCGTTCTTGTCCAGCGTGTCGAAGATCGAATAGACGAACGGCACCTGAAACGGGCCAGGCGCCTTTCCCGCCGGCAGCGAATAGTCGCCGTTGATATAGATGTCGCGGCCATTGCTGCCCTTGATGGTAACGCTTCCCCAATTCGGCATCGCCCAAAGCCTCCCCAATGCGCGGCAAGGCTCGCACCGCATGGGCGGGGCGTCAATTCAAATTCAATCACAAGGCGAATCGATCCGGAGTTCGGTTTGTCGGCTTTGCCCGTCAAAGCGACCGCTGCCGGAGCGGCGACCTCGCCGGGAATTACTCCGTGCGCGCAATGACATGCAGGAAGGGCCGCTTTTTCAAACCTCACCGCCGAAGATTTGCCCGAATAACGTGTATATAATTGGGCCTCGTGGGGCACCGGCAATGAACAAACTACTCAAGTCCTGGCGATTCCTTCGTTGGGCCGCTTTTCTCATCGCGCTGGGAATCGATGGTTACGGTTTCTATCTGGCGCAAGCGGGCTCGCCACAGAGTTTTCTGACGAGCGGCGTCATCGCAATCGTGCTGTTCGTGGTTTTCACCGACATCGCGCTGCACATGCGTGGCAACCGGCGAATTCGGGACGAGTTGGACAACAATGAGAAGATTACCTACCAGGTGGGCCTGCACCTGATCGCATTACTGCGCAATATCAACGGATCGCAAATGGCCCGGCGCGCGATCTGGATTCCGGTCGCGCTGTCGGTTTTTGCCACCGTGCTTCTGATCGGCTGGACGATAGGATCAAGCTATTTCGAGCATTCCATGCCGGTGCGCGCGCTGAACTATCTGATCCACGACAAGCGATATGTCTTCGTTCTTTATATACCGCTTCTCTTCGCGATTCCGGCGGTGCTGGAATATGTCAGCGAATGGCGAAGACATCAGTTCGTCCTCGTTCTGAACGAAGCAGGTCAGCCGCGACTGCACATCCATTCAGGTGTATTCGAATTCAATCTGAAGACAGTGGCGCTGCGCAGCACGGTGACGATCGAGGTTCACCAGTCGTTTCTCGAAAGCTGGGTCAATATCGGCCTCGTCGAATTGCGCGAAAAAGCGGGAGGCGTCGGCGAGAGGCTCGAACACGTTTGGGCGCCGCGGCGGCTCCGCAAGCAGATTCAGCACGCCATCAGCGCGCCGGACGGCCCAGGGGCGGGTTGAAGCCCTCACCCAGACGATAGATGCCGTTTGGGCCGACGATCACTCGGCCTTCATTCACCATCTGGATGAGGTGCGCCAGAACCGAGCGCGCCGCGGCGGGATGCAGGCGCTTGTCGGTGTCGGCGTACATGCGCGCGACCATCTCGGGGATTGTTTCGATGCCGTCGCGCAGGCAGGCTACGATCTGCGCCTCGCGCTCGAGGCGGTGGTCGATATAGGCCTGAAGGAAAGACTTCGGATCGCGGATTGGCGCGCCATGGGTCGGATAGAGAACCGCATCGTCTCGCGCGAGCAGCTTGCGCAGACTCGCCATGTAGGCTGCCATATCGCCGTCCGGCGGCGTCACCACCGTCGTCGACCAGCCCATCACATGATCGCCGGTGAACAGCGCCTTCTCTTCTCTCAGAGCAAAGCACATGTGATTGGAGGTGTGGCCCGGCGTATAGACACATTCGAAGGTGAAGCCGTCACCGGAAATGACATCGCCGTCTTTCAAGCGCACATCCGGCATGAACGCCATGTCGCCCCCCTCTTCCACGGTGACGCCTTCCTCGGCCTTGCCCGATCCATGCGGGCCATAGGCATAGGTTTTCGCGCCTGACCATTCCTTCAGCGGCTTTGCCGCTGGCGAGTGATCGTTGTGGGTATGCGTGACAAGAATATGCGTGACGCGCTCGCCGTCGAGTGCGCGCTTGAGGGCATCGACATGTGCCGGCATGTCGGGACCGGGATCGATCACCGCGACGTCGCGATCTCCGACGATATAGACGCCTGTGCCTTTGAACGTGAACGGTCCGGGATTATCTGCAAGCACGCGGCTGATCAGCGGCGAAACCGCCTGCCGCGCTTCATACGGCGCCGTGAAAGTCCGATCGAATGGAATCGCCAAGGTCTGCACTCTTTCGCCGGTCGCGCATGCGCGCATGGCGCATGATTACCACGGGATGCGTGCGCCGGACCATGTGGCGGACGGCGAGAGGACCGCGCTCGGTGAAATGATCGAAGCGACGCGATAGCCAGCCCAAGCGATGGCGCAAGCGCTGCAATCCGCGGCGGAAGGACTTGGAATGCGCGGTCAGGATTGCGCAGCCGATCAGGATCGGCCCGAAACCGATCAGCGGGATCGGGATCGGCGTAGGCGTGATAACGGCGCCGATCACGATCAGCGTCCAACCCAGCACGACGAAGAATATCCTACGCATAGTTTCCGCTGGGGCCGCCTGACAGCGGCCGCAGCCCGTTCACAACGGTTTGACCCTACACCAAACGCTCCCTACCATCCGTTAACACGTCATTTCAAAATAAGTCGGGAGACTGCGGTGAAGTTCTACAATTCCATCGGCCCAAACCCTCGCGTCGTGCGCGTGTTCATGGCGGAAAAAGGCCTGAAAGTGCCCACCGTCGAAGTCGACCTGATGAAGGGCGAGAACCGCGAAGCCCCCCATCTCGCCCGCAATCCCCACGGCCAGATGCCGGCCCTCGAGCTCGACGACGGCACCTTCGTCAGCGAAATCCTGGCGATCTGCGAATACCTCGAAGATACCAACCCCGCGCCGGCCCTGATCGGAAACAATCCGAAAGAAAAGGCCGAGACGCGGATGTGGACACGGCGCCTCGACCTCAACATCGTCGAGCCGCTGACCAACGGCTTCCGCTTCAGCCAGGGCCTTCGCCTGTTCCAGAACCGCATCGTCTGCGTGCCGGAAGCGGCGGACGGCCTGAAGAAGATCGCGCAGGACCGGATCAACTGGCTCAACGGCCAGATGAAAGGCCGGGAATGGATCTGCGGCAAACGCTTCACCCTCGCCGATATCCATCTCTATTGCTTCCTGGATTTCGGCGCCCAAGTCGGCCAGCCTCTCAACCCGGAGCATGCCGATGTCGCTTCCTGGTTCGAGCGGGTGAAGGCGCGTCCGTCAACTGCCGCCTGACGGTTCCAAATTAAGCATAGCTTGCGGTTTTCGAGGCAAGCCGCCTCCTTCAGCCTTAAAATAGAAGGATGGAGGGGGAATTGCCGATCCGCGAAAGGCCGCCGGTTGCGCTCATCATCTGGGCGCTGTGCCTCGCTATTCTGCTGGGTCCGTCGCTCCTGGTATGGATCATTCGCGGCGTCGGCTTTGCCGCGCAATGTGCGCCGGGTCCGGACCTATGCCGCGGCATGGCGCTTGGCGGCGGGTTGCGCGACGCGCTCACGCTCGCATGGGGAATAGGAACTGACATCCTTCTGACTGTCGCACTGGCGACGATCGCGGCGGTGGCGTGCTTCACCGGGCGGCGCGCGCTCACGGGCACGATCTGTCTCGTGTTGCTGCCGATCCTGCCCGCGCTGCTTCCGATGTTCGCCGTCGTTGTCTCGCGCTACGACGGATGCGAGATCAACGCCGACGGTATTGGCACTTGCGTGCTGTGGGGCGCGACCATGGGGCGGAGCTTCCACATCGCCGCGACCATCCCTGATCTCGTTTACAGCGTGCTGCCCTTCACGCTCGCGCTCGCACTGGTCGTCAGCGTTATCGGCTGGTTCCTCGCGCGGCCGAAACCGCCGCCGCCGATGCACGCCACCGCACGCATCCGCAGGTTCGAGGACGACAGTCCCTAGTCGTAAGGCTTGTGCTCGATCACGCGGATCAGGCCCTTGATCGAGCGGTAGAAGAACCAGATCACCACGCCGATCAGGATCGGGATGCCGACGAAGACGAAGCACAGCGGAATCGCGACGATGCCGATTACCAGCGCGATCCAGAACGTCTCGATCTGATTGCGGAAATGGGATTCCCAGATCGTGCCGCGCGCGTCATCGCGCTTCACATAGGCCATGATCAGGCCGACGACCGTGGGCAAATGCAGGCAGGGCCAGCCAACCAGGTAGAGGCCATAGACAATGATGGCCATCAGCCGCGTGTCGGACTCGCCGGCGGCAGGCACGGCGCTTTGAGGCATTGCATCGGCCATATCCATTCCCTCTAAGAGGTCAAATGGGATGTGGGAATGGCGAGGCGCCGCGTCAAGGCGCACCGCTGTCATCGAGTTATGCACAAGCGGCCCAATTGACCGGTCCATGCAACCGGCAGTGTAATTTCCCGCATGATTCCGCCGCTCGCCTATCTCGCCGAGAGGGGCCTTCTGTTCTGGCTCGCGGCGTTGGCGCTTGTCGTCGGCTGGGGCTGTGTCACCGGCCGCATCAACCTCGCAGGAATGCTGGCGCACGACACTCGGGACCAGGCCGATCAGCGGCCGGCACCGGACCGCGTGCAGTTGCTGGTGAGCTTCATCTTCGCCGTCGTTGCCTATGCGCGCTTGGCGCTCGCGACGACGCAGGGCAGCGACGCGTCGCTGCCCACCCATCTGCCCGAAGCGCCGAACGAGCTCGTACTGCTTTTCGCAGGCAGCCATTCGATCTATCTCGCAGGCAAATTCCGCCGCAGTCTTTCAAGAGGGGCATAGAGGCCATGAATCTCGATTGGACATTGCTTTCCTACATCGTCGCGGCCGTGCTGATGATCATTGTGCTGGGGACGGCGGCGCTGATCCTCTGGATGATCCTCAAAGGCAGGATCGATCTCAGCCAGGTCCTGACCGAGCCGGATTCCACCAAGGCCAGCCTGTCGCGATTCCAGTTCCTGCTCTTCACCTTCGTCGTGGTGGGACTGTTCCTGCTGCTGTCGATCGAAAGCGGCGCCTTTGTGAACATTCCCGACAGCGTGCTGGGCCTTCTCGGCATCAGCGCGGGAAGCTATGCGATCTCGAAGGGCATCACGGCGAACGCTAGCGGCGCGAAGAACACGGCGACGGCTGCCGCCACGAACGCTGCTGCAGCGCAAGCGACCGCCGCCGCGCACGCCGCGCAAGCCCATGCCGCCGCCGCCAAAGCCGCGGCAGAGAAAGTGTCCTGATGATCTGGCGGAAAATCGCGGGCACGCTTGTCCTGCTTGGCGGAACAAGCGTGGCCGCCGCGGCGCCGAACGCCGCCCCGCCGGCGGCGCCCGGGTTTTCATCCTGCGAGCAGCGCTATACGGCGACCGGGCTGCCGAAGATGAAATCCGACGGCTCCGATGACGGCCCGATCGAGCTTTGCCGAGCGGGATACGCGCTCGCCTTCAATCCCGACACGCGTACGCCGGACTGGGTGATCGAGCGGCTACCGCTCGACTGGCTCACCGGCAAGGCCCAGCGCAAGAACAACTTCCATCCCGATCCGGATGTCGACACGCTCATCGTCGGCAAAGGTCCGCAGAAGAGCGACTATTCCAGGAGCGGCTACGATCAGGGCCACCAGGCGCCCGCGGGCGATTTCAAATCCAGCCAGCCGATGACGGACCAGAGCTTCCTGCTCACCAACATGGCGCCGCAGGTCGGCATCGGCTTCAACCGCAACATCTGGAAGCAGCTCGAGACCGATGTGCGCGGCTGGATCCTGTGCGGCGGGCGCAAGGAACTCTATGTCGTCACCGGGCCGGTGTTCAACGACGACGGCGACGGCAAATGGTTGAAGAAGCGCGTGCGCGTGCCGGAAGCGTTTTTTAAGGTGATCTACGACGCGCAGAACAAGCGTGCGCTCGGCATGCTGTTGCCCAACAAGAAGCTCGATACCGCCGACCTACCGGGCTACGCCGTGCCGATCGCGGATATCGAGGAGAAGACCGGCATCGTGTTCTTTCCGGCTTTGACCAAACGCCAGCAGAATGTGCTGAAGAAAAACGCCGGTACGCTGTGGGGCACCAATGACAACTGCACCACGGATACCGGCGAATAGTCGTTCGACACCGGCGGGTGCGAAAATCCAATCGCACCCGCCGATGAGACGATGGCTTAGTGCGGCTTCGCGGGGCCGCTCATGTTGTCGCCGGACATCGCGTTGCCGCTCTGCCCGCTCTTGGCGTCGTTCTGTCCGTTCATCGCGTTGCCCTGGCCCATCATGCCGCCGGTCTTGGCTGGCTTCTTCTTCATGGGCTTCTTTGCCGGCGCCATGGCGTTCGACGACATCGCCGAATTCGACATTGCGTTGGACTGCATGGCATTGGACTGCATCGCGCTGCCGTCGGCCAGCGCCGCGCCGCCGAACATCAGGCCGGCCGCGAGCGCGAGGGAAAAGGTCTTCATGAGTGTCTCCGTGAGGGTTTTGAACCGTTGCACAGATTAGTTCGACACCAGGCCAAATCGGTTACACTGTGAGCCAGGATTATTCGTGACCCCGGCTGTAACCCGCCGGGACAACTGCGCGAATAGGTTCACAAGGGGCCGCTTTTGAACGATGCGGAAACGCGACTGAAGCCCTTGATGCTGGCGGCGCTGGACGGCGACGCGGCGGCATACCGTGCGTTGCTGGCGCAGCTGACGCCGCATCTGCGCGCCTTCTTTGCGCGGCGGCTGGCGGGTGGCGCCGACGCGGAGGATCTGGTGCAGGAAACGTTGATCGCGATCCATACCAAGCGGGCGACCTATGACCGGTCGATGCCGTTCACGGCATGGCTGCACGCGATCGCGCGCTACAAGCTGATCGATCATCTGCGCCGCGCCAGGGTCCGCCGCACCCTGCCGCTCGAAGACGCCGACTCCGTTTTCGCCGAAGGAGATGCCGAACCCGCGACCGCGAAACGCGATGTCGAAGTTCTGCTGGCGAAGTTGCCGGAATCGAAACGCAACCTCGTGCGCCAGACGAAGATCGAGGGATTGTCGACGGCGGAAGCGGCGGAGCGCTCCGGCCTTTCGGAATCCGGCGTCAAGGTCGGCGTGCATCGTGCGCTGAAGGCGTTGTCGGCGATGATCGGACAAAAGCCATGAAGACCGATGCGCTGATCAATCATCTGTCCGAAAGCGTCGCGCCGGTACGCGCCGGCGCCGCGCTGCGCGCGATTGCGTTAGGCCTGGCAGCCGGATGTGCCGTTTCGTTTGCCGTCATGGTCGCATGGCTCGGCATAAGGCCCGACCTGATGACCGCGATGGGCACGATGGCCTATTGGATGAAGTTCTTCTACACGCTGCTGTTCGCGGCGACCGGTCTTTGGACTCTCGAGCGGCTGTCGCGCCCCGGCGCCGCATCGCGCACGCAGATGATCCTCGAAGCCCTGCCCTTCGCAGTGCTCGCGGCGTGGTCGGCGATGCGGCTGATGATGGCGCCGGCGGATACGCGCATGCCGATGCTGATGGGCTCGTCGCATCAGGTCTGCCCATGGCGAATCGTGATCCTGGCCCTGCCGATTTTCGTTGGCGTCTTCTGGAGCCTGCGCCGCCTTGCCCCGACACGGCCGTGGATTTCGGGTGCCGCCGCAGGATTGCTCGCGGGCGCGGCCGGCGCGTTCATCTATGCCTTCCACTGCGACGAGAGCGCCGCGGCCTTTGTGGCTCTTTGGTACTCGATCGGCATCACTGCGGTCGGCGCGCTCGGCGCGGTTGTGGGACGTCTTCTCCTTCGATGGTAGATCAAGGGAACTTCGCGCGCCGTCACACGTTTGATGGCCAGCGAATGTCTATTCGCACAGAGGAGATATCCATGACGATTTCGAAATATCTTGCCGCCGCGGCGTTGGCCGTGACGGTTGTGGCAAGCACGGCTGCACAGGCGTCCGACGAATCCCGGCTCGTCGACAGGGCGGCACGCGTCGCCGAGCACATGAAAAGCGATCCAGCCTTCGGCACCGCGCAGAGCATGTTGCGCAACGCAAAGGCAGTTCTGATCATTCCCGGCCTCGTCAAAGGCGGTTTCATTTTTGGTGCGGAAGGCGGCGACGGCGTGTTGCTGAAGCGCACCGGCCGCAACAGCTGGAGTTCGCCGGCGTTCTATTCGATGGGTTCGGCGTCGTTCGGCTTGCAGATCGGTTTGCAGAAAGCCGAGATCGTCATGCTCATCATGAGCGACCGCGCGCTCAAGGGCATCCAGCATGACGAGTTCAAGATCGGCGCCGGCGCAGGCATCACGGCGGTGACGCTGAGTTCCGGTGCGGAAGGCGCGACCTCCGGCCATGGCGGCGACATCGTGGTGTGGACCTCGGGCACGGGCGCCTATGGCGGCCTCACCTTCAACGGCTCGGTCATCAAGCCGCGCCATGAATGGAATCACGATTATTACGGCCGCGGCGTGTCGGTCGGCGATATCCTGTCCGGGCGGGTGAACAATCCGGATGCCAAGGGACTCCGCGGCGAACTGGAATCCGTTCGCTAGCGATACCGTGTAAATCGAAAGCGACTCGCACTGTTGCGAGTGCGAGCCGTTTTCTTTTGCTTGGGCCGCCGGACGCCCGGATGTACGATCCTGTCATTCACACCCGATATTTGGAGGACCCCATGATCAATTCCCGCAATCTGTTTCTCGGCGCCGCAGCCGCTGTTGCGCTATGCCTCCCGACAGTTGCGTTCGCCGATGCGCATTCGGAGATCGTCAACGCCGCGGAGCATGCGGGATATGCCGCAGCCTCGGCCGACATCGCGGGCGTACACGCCCATCTTCATCACGCGCTGAATTGTCTCGTCGGCCCGGGCGGCAATGGCTTCGACGCCAAGCAGATGAACCCCTGCGCGCAATCCGGCAAGGGCGTTATTCCTGACACGACGGACGCGACGAAGAAGGCCGGGTTCGAAGCCGCTGCCGCCAAAGCGCGCGCGGGTCTCGCCGATGACAATCTCTCCACCGCGCAGAAGACGTCGGCCGATCTGGCCGACATGCTGAAGAAAGCCGAATAGGCAAAGCGGCCGGCTCTCACATCGGAGCCGGCCGGCCTTCAATTCAAGATCAGGCAAAAATCTCAACCGCCAGATTGGCCAGGAGATTCGATCCCCAGGGCCGGATCGGCTTCAGGCGGCTTTCCCACTGCATCGCCTGCATCGCGAGCGACTGCGTGCGCGCAAATACGAAGTCTTCGCGCCGGTAATCGGCGTGCGCACTGATACATATCTCGTCGTTGCTGTTGGCGTGGGAAAGACCGCGCGGCTCCAGGGAGGCGCGCTGGGCTGGCTTCTCGATACGATTCGTCTTCACGGTTCCATCTCCTGCCCCTATGCTGAAACAACGTCCGACCTGGAAAAAAGGCTCCGCGCGGTTGCGACGGATGCGGCAAATTTGCCGGAGCGTGGCGGCAAAGACACGGCGTGATTCGGCCAGGAGCGCGGCAGCTTTGCGATGTCCGGCAATCGAAAAGAATTTTAGCGACCCGCCCCGTGCGCGGATTTCTATTCGACGAGTCCCGCCCTGGGATCGGCAGCGCGCCGGCGCCTGCCATAATCGTTACTCGTCGATTCGCATTCTTTCTTCCATTGGGCCCGCAGGCGCGCGCGCGGCGTCGGGTAGCGATCCTCGAGGAAGTCGGCGGCGACGACGCGATCGGTGCGGAAATGGCGGAAGCCCTTGCGCATCTCGCACCAGGCCACGATCAGGCGCACCGCGTCCCAATAGCTGACCGCAATCGGCCAGATCACGCGGCGCGTTTCCTGCGCGGTCTCGTCGCGATAGGACAGCGCGATCTTACCCTGCATGCGGATCGCCGCGCGTACCCGCGCCATGTCGATCGTGTCCGGCGGACTGCGATGCGAGGTCAGCGGCGTCAGCGCGGGCTCCATCAGCAGCGGCCGCAGATGTTCGGGAATGACAACGCCGATCTTGGCGACCAGATCGGATGCCGCGCGCGCGAGCACCGCATCGGCGCGCGTCATCACCCATTGCGCGCCCAGCATCGCGGCTTCGATCTCATCGGGCGTCAACATCAGAGGCGGCATGTCGAAGCCGCCTTCCAGCACATAACCGATGCCGGCCTCGCCTCGGATCGGCACGCGGTCGGCCATCAATTGCGCGATGTCGCGATAGATCGTGCGCGCGGAGGCTTCCAGCTCCTCGGCGATCTCATGCGCCGTCACCGGCCGGCGCTTGCGGCGCAGGACCTGGATGATGCGGAACAACCTGTCGGCACGTCTCATGCGTCCCATCCTACTGTCAGGCTCCTGACACCATGTTGTCAGCAGCGTGGCGGTAAGACCAGCATCCAATATGGAGGAGCATTCGATCATGCTGATTTTCTACGGCTTCGGCTCGGCGTTCGGCCTGCCCGACCCCAGCCCATTCGTGATGAAGAGCGAAGTCCAGCTCAAGATGGCGCGCATCCCCTATCGCTTCGAGCGCGCCGCGCCGCCGACGGCGCCAAAGGGCAAGATCCCCTTCATCAAGGTCGGCGCGCACCGGGTCGGCGATTCGACGTTCATCCGCGCTCATATCGAAAAGCAGCACGGCTTCGATTTCGACGCAGGGCTGAACGCCGAACAGCGCGCGCAGGCCTGGGCAATCGAGCGCATGCTGGAGGACCATCTCTATTTCGCGATCCTGCATGCGCGCTGGCTGGACGATGAGAACTGGGCGAAGGGGCCGTTGCATTTCTTCGACGGTGCGCCGGAGGGTGTGGCTGAAGGGGCTCGCGAACGCACCCGCGCGAAGCTCGACGGCCATGGCCTCGGCCGTCATCGCGACGACGAAATCGTGGAGCTTGGGACGCGTTCGATCGCGGCACTCTCGGCGATGCTGGGCGACAAGCAGTACCTGTTCGGCGATACGCCTTGCGGCGCCGACGCGACGGCATTTGCGTTTGCCGCCGGGGTGCTGACGCCGTTCTTCGACACGCCGCTGCGCAAATGCGCCGAGAGCCACGGCAATCTCGCGCCATATTGCGAGCGGATGATGCGGCGTTACTATCCGGAGTTCATCAAAAAAGCGGCATGAGCACGGCAGCCAAACCCAAAGGCCGGAAGCAACCGCAACCCGGCATGCCCGCGCATGTCGCTGCGGCCTTCCGGCCCTATCCGGCTCCGCTGCGCGCGAAGCTGGAGCGCCTGCGCAGGATCGTGCTCGCCACCGCTTCGAAGATGGACGGTGTCGCGGTCGAGGAGACCTTGAAGTGGGATCAACCCGCCTTTGTCTCCAAAGGCGGCAGCACGATCCGGATCGACGGCACAAAGGATGGCCGCGCGGCGGTCTATTTCGTCTGCCACACCGATCTGATCGCGACTTTTCGCGAGCTTTATCCCGAGCTCGGCTACGAGGGTAACCGTGCAATCCTGTTGAACGCGCGCGACAAGATGCCCGAAGACGCACTGCGCCACTGCATTTCGCTGGCGCTGACCTACAGACGGAAACGCTAGATCGCGATCACGTCCCTCAGCATCCGGCGCACCGCCAGGCGGTCGCGTACCGTAAGGAAAGCGAGCTGAAAATCACATCTGCAGGAAACGGCGAAAGGCGCGCTCCCCGTCCGGCGAGAAGTGCACTGCGCGCGAGGTTCGATCGCGGCGCGCCCATTTGAGCTTATAGAAGCGCGTCAGCATCGCTGCGCCCAATGCGCCGGCGAGGTGATAACGCCGTTGACTCCAGTCGAGGCAGGATTTGCAGAGCGGCCGGCGTTCTCGCGCCAGGGCATCCAGATCGATGCCGAATTTCCGTGCAAATTCTTCGCCGCGCTTCGTGAGCCGCGGCTCGTCGCCGCCGGCGATGAATCGCGCACCAACCAGATTGTCGAAAAGGGTTACGCCCATCTCGCCGGCCAGATGGTCGTAGCAGACACGCGCCTTGCGCAGCTCCGGCGCCTTCGGTCCGGTACGGCTGCGCGTGTGCCCCGCGCGCTCGGCGACGCCCATTATCTTTTCCAGCATCTCCGCCACGTCGCTGCCCGCGAGGCGGAAATAGCGATGGCGCCCCTGCTTCACGCCGGCGATCAGGCCGCCCTCGCGGAGCTTGGCGAGATGCGAGCTTGCCGTCTGCGCGGTGATGCCGGCTTCGGCGGCGAGCTCTCCCGCAGTCAGGGCTTTGCCGCCGAGCAGCGCCGCCAGCATATTGGCGCGCGCCGGATCGCCCGCGAGGGCTGCGACCGGCGCGATGGAGGGGCCGTCTTTCATGGTTCGATCCTGCTCGAAGCATCCGCGCGTGCGCAAGCCCTAAACTGCCATCATGTTTCGATGGAGATGGAACTGTGAACGTCGTTTGCTGCATCCGCTACGAGATCGATCCGTTCAAGCGCGACCGGTTCGAGGAATACGCCCGCACCTGGCTCGACCTGATCCCGGCCTGCGGCGGCAATCTGATCGGCTATTTCATGCCGCATGAAGGCACGAATTACGAAGCGCTGGCGCTGATCGGCTTCGAGAGTCTGGCGGCCTATGAGAATTACCGCGCCTGTCTGCGCAACGATCCCAAAAGCGTCGCCAATTTCCAATTCGCGCAAGCGGAGAAACTCATCCTGCGCGAGGAGCGGACGTTCCTGCGGCAGGTGATGAAATAGAAAAGGCGGACAGCCATCGCCGCCCGCCCGATCCATTTTAATCGAATTAGTGTTCGTTCGAATCTTCGTCGTTGTCGCCGCTGTCGCTGTCTTCGTCGGCCGGGATGTCGACGTCGGCGTCGTGATCTTCACGCTCGATGATGATGTTGCCGTGCTTGTCCTTGTGCTTGCGGATTTCCACGAGGGCGGCATCGATCTTGGGCTGGGCATCCTTCAGCGCCCTTGCAACGCGTTCGCTGATATGCGCATCGGCAATCGCCTTGCGGATGGCGGGACGCGCCCGCGCCATCGCGCGCGCGACTTCGGCCCGGATCTTGGGATCGACATCGCGCATGGCCTGCGCAACACGCTCGTCGATCTTGGCGGCGGCGATGGCGCGCTCGATCTCGGGCTGGATCTTGCGGATTTCGGCTTCCGCCCGGCGCGCCTGTTCCGTGGCGCGTTCGATTTCGGCTTGATTCATGTCGATATCGCGCATCGTGTCTTCGAGGACCTTGCCGTTCTCGATCCGCACGATGTGAACATGTTTGTGGTGCTTGTGCGCCGTCTTCGGAGCCACGGCATTGACGGCGGCCTCATCGTCATCCGGACCGGTTATGCCTGCGGGCGGAGCCGGCACTGCGGGCTCGGCCGGCACGGCGGGGACAGCGTCCGGCGTCTCAGGCGCGACCGGCGGAAGCGGAGCCGCGACGGGCGCCGGCGATACCGTGGCATCCTGCGCCGCGACCAGATCGGGACGGGCGAAAGCCAGCACCGCCGTTGCGGCGAGGCCGAGGCAGGCAATTCTCAACACATCCATCGAACGCACTCCTGTTCGCAATTGATCGGGGGCCAATACTGATTTCACGCGTGCTTCCAGAGACGATTGTCCGGCCATCGAGACGCCGGAGACCGCGATCCCATGTCCGCGGAATTCGGACGCGAGCTGCAGCAACTCGCCGGCATAGGCCGACGGCTTCATGCCGGAGACGATCACCGCATCGTCGGCGGCGATCTCGGCATCGCGGCGCATCGCGCGCGCGCCGATCCAGATGAGCGGATTGAGCCAGTAGAGCGCACACACGATGAGCGACAGAGTCTGGCTAAGACTGTCGCGGCGGCGCACATGCGCAAGTTCGTGCAGCAGGACTGCCTGGAGTCTTTCGCGCGACCATGCCGTGGAATTCTTCGGCAGCAGAATGACGGGCTTGATCAAGCCCCAAGTCATGGGCCCGTCCTGCGTGGAGGAAAGGCGCAACTCGCATTCACGGCGATTGGTTTCGAGCTTTGGTAGATCAGCGGGGGCGAGTGCATGCGGACGGCTCGCGCGCCGGAGCATGGCCAGTCCCGATGCTCCCATCACAAGCCGAAACGACGCCCAGAGGAATCCTGCGAGCCAAACGATGAACAGCGCGACGGCAATTTCGGTTTCGTCGAGCGACGGCAGTGACGAGCCCGCCTTGACCGGAGTGGGAGCCGCCCGGTCCGGCATGGTGACGGGAACGGATACGGTGGAAGCAGCGGCGTCCGCCTCAGCGACCGGTTCGATAAAGGCGGGAACGGTGGGCGCCGCTGCAACCCTGTGCTGGATAGTAAGATGCGGCGGAACGACCAGCGCCACGACTGGCAGGACAAGCAACGTTCCGAACGCGGTGAGCCAGACGACATGGCGCTGGCTCGCATCCTTGAGGAATTTCGCCGCGCCCCAGGCCAGCGACAGCAGCACCGCCGACGCGGCAAAACACTCGCCCGCGAACAGAAGCGCGCGCAATGCGAACAGGGAATTCATCGCCCTTCCTCCCTCGCTTTTTCGATAAGCTGTGCCAGACGATCGAGCTCGTCGTGGCTGACATCTTCCTGCTCGAGCATCGCCGCCACGACGCGCTCGACGGAATTGCCGTAAAAGGTTTTCAGGATCGTATCGATGGCGCGGCTACCCATCTGCTCGCGCGCGACAACCGGCTCATAGACGTAACGCGTGCCGTCGGCTTCGTGCCGAACATGGCCCTTGCGTTCCAGAATGGTGAGATGCGTGCGGATCGCGGTGTAGGTCGGCGGATTGGGAATCTGTTCGAGGATCTGCGCCGCGCTGCCTTTGCCGAGCGTATAAAGCGCGTCCATGATCTCGCGCTCACGGCGGCTGTAGCCGTCCTTCGGCGCGGGGCTGTTCTGAGGCGGCTTTCGACCTGTCATGCCAAAAAATTGGCACCACCAAGGACAGATGTCAATCGCGGCCAGGCTTAAGAATAGTTCAGATCGCTATTCGTTGTTGGAAACCGGCACTTTCGTCCAGCGATTGGCGCGCGCCCGCGCTTCGGCGCGCTTGTCCCCGGTGACGGCGACATCCAGCCGCTCAACGACCTCGCCCTGGATATCCGGCAAGCCGAAAAGCGCGCGGTCGACATTGCGCTTGTAAAGCAGTTCCCATTTCTTGGCCTCGACCGGATCGGGCGGGACACCGACACCGTCAAGATAAAGTGCGACCGCCTTCGATTGCGCCTGCGGAAAACCTGCGTTGGCGGAGAGCACGATCCATTGCGCGCCTTCCGCCGTCATCGGCGCGGCACGTTGTGCATCGCGATCGGCGGCCGCGAGATCGAGCAGGCACATGCCGAGATTGAACTGGGAAATCTCCGAGCCGCCATTGTTCACGACGCGGCGCAGAATCGGCACGGCCTTGTCGCATTTGCCACTCATGCGCAGCTCCGCCGCCTGCGACGCGGCATCGCGGCTGACCGGCCTTGGTATATCGTCCGTCGGCATGTCATGGCTGGAGCCATAGGTCGTGTCGGCGCCATGCCGCTGCGCGGATACCGGCGAGACAGGCGACACGGCCAGCAGTGCGACCGCAACAAATAAGATTTCCCGCCTCTTCATCGGCGTCCGGCTCCTCTCTACGGACTATCCCAGCCTAGCCCTATCGCAGGAATTTGTCATACCACCCGACTATCCGCGCCCGGAGGTCTTCCAGATCCTTAAGCCTGCGGAAATGATGACCTTCGCCGGCATAGATGTGCAGCTCGGTGGGCGTGCCGATGGTCTTGAGCGCGTGCCAGTACTCCAGCGATTGCGGCGCCGGGCATTCGACATCGCGCTCGCCCACATAGAGCAGCATGGGGGTCTTCGCGCTCTTGATGAACTCGATCGGCGAGGCATCGCGATAGACTTTGGGGTCGTCATAGACCGATGCGCCGAAGAACGGGATCATCCACTGGTCGATGCCGTTCTGCCCGTAATAACTGGTCCAGTTCGCGATGCCGGCGCCGGTGACGAAGGCCTTGAAGCGGTCGGTCTGCGTGTCCGCCCACATCGAAAACCAGCCGCCATAGGAATGTCCGTAGAGGCCGAGGCGCGCATCGTCGATAGGCGCGATCTTCTCGACCGCGTCGACGCCCGCGAGCATGTCGCGGAAATCCCCGCGCCCGAAATCCCTGATGTTGGCGCGCGTGAACGCTTCGCCCTGGCCGTAGGACCCGCGATCGTTGGGATAGAAGATGAAGTAGCCCTTCTGGATGAGATCATAGGCGAAATCGAAAGAGTCGCCGTGCTGCCCACCCGCGGCGATGTAATGCGGCGTGTAGGCCGAACTCGGGCCGCCATGAACGATGACGATCATGGGATGCTTTCCGGGGGGCGGGCTTTTCGGCCCGATCAGCCAGCCCTGAAGATGGAATCCCTCATTCGTCCAATGGACGCTTTGTGTGGAGACATTTGCTGCGAGCTTGTCATTATCGTGTGTGATGTTGGAAACATGGCCCCGATCAAAGTCGATCATCAGTATCTGATAGGCATGATTGAAGCTTTCGACGACGACTGCGGCATTGGCGCCGGTTGAATCGTACGAGACCGACGACCCAACGCCTTGCCCCCGCACGCTCATTTCTTCGAAGCTGACGGGCGCGATTGGCTTGTCATGCCATTCCGTTGGCTTGATCCAGTAGAATGAAAACGCGTCCCCGACGATGGCGCCACCGACGATTTGAACACCCCGCCAATCGATGCTGCGGAAAGAGCCTTTTAACTCCGGCGTCATATTCTTTGGTTCGCCGCCCGCGATGGGCACGGTGTAGACGTCGCCGCCGATCGACTGCCAGTCGCTCATCAACCCGCCGATGAAGGCGACGGTCTTTCCGTCCGGCGAAACGCGCGGCAGCTCGATCTGCATCTTCGGCGCCGCGATCACACGCATCGATCCATCGTCACCGACATAGTCGAGCGCCGCGATCCACCAATTATTGTCGCCATTGCCCTTGGCCGACGTGACGACGAAGCCGCCCGGCGCCCAATCGTATTCGTAGACATAGGTGTCGGACGGCGAAACGAGCTTCAGCGCGCCGCCTTTCGCCGGCATCACGGCGATGCGCTGCTCGTCATTGTTCTCGCCGATCTCGCCCACAAGCGCGGCCCCGGCTTCGACCGCGCCCGTCAGCTTCTTCGCGCCCACCGTTGCCAGCAGCGCGATGCGTGAACCGTCGGGGGAGTAGCGCACGTCGTTCGCAATCCCCTTGATGACGGTCAGGGCGCGCGGCTTGTTCTGCTCCACGACATAAAGCTTGGCCGTGCCCTTCTTGCTGTCGGTCGCGATGAAGGCGAAGGCGTGGCCGGACGGCGACCAGGCCGTGCTCGCATATTTGCACGCCTTGCAGGGATCGAAGGTCTTGAGGACCTTGCCGCCCGCATCGCGCAGAAGGATCCTGCCATGCGGCGGCTCCGCGAGATTACCTGGATCGTCGGACTCCACATCGACAACCCGGTCACCCTTCGGCGACAGCGCCAGATGATCGTGATCGCGGATAATGACCGGCGCGGCAGCGGCATTTACGGCGAACATCGCGCAAAATGCAGCGAAAGGGAGAAGCTTCATATTGGGACTCTGCTGACTCAGAGAGGCTGCCCGGACGTTCGCTATAGCGCATCTTCGCCGCAGCGACGACGACCGGGTCTACCGAACCGCGATGGCGAAAACCTTCGATCGCCGGGCCGCGCGTCGCGATCATTGATCTTGATTGGGGCCCGTCGCCGTCCAGGAATCGGCGCGCGAGCGCGCTTCCGCGCGGGCCGGAGCCGTCATCACGGCGTCGATCCTGCTGGCAACCTCGGGCGCGATGTCCGGCAGACCCAGCGCCAGCCGCATGCCGTTGCGGCGATAGAGCAGCGCCCATTTCTTGGCTTCCACCGGATCGGCGGCGACACCGGTTCCGTCCAGATAGAGCAGCACAGCCTGTGCTTCCGCCTTTCCGTATCCGCTGTTGGCGGCGCGCAGGATCCATGAAGCGCCTTCCTTGTTCAGCTCGGCCGCTTGCGCCGCATCGGCCTTGGCGAGATCGAACAGGCAAAGGCCGAGATTGAACTGGGAGATGGCATAGCCATCGCCATTGCTTGAAAGACTGCGCAGGATCGGCACGGCCTGATCGCATTTGCCTTTGAGCCGCAAATCTTCGGCGACACCCTCAGGGTCGGCCTTTGCCTTCTTCGCAGGCGATTGTGGCGGCTGGTCGAAACCGCCCGGATCGTGCGGCGTGGCCGCAACCTGCGCCAGCGCTGATGTCGCCAGACATGCCGCGAGTGTCATGGCTGCAATCGCCGTTGCCGTTCTCATGAAAGATCCGCCTCGTTTTCGAGGAGCCAGTATATCGAACGCCCAATCGTGGTCGAATCCGCCGCCGCCGACAGGTATCGTCATCACGATGGCCGTGCAGTTGCCCGAGCGGAACCATTTCGCAGGCCAGCCGTTGGCATGCGAACCGGCTCGATACTCGCGCCGGCAATTTGGCCAACCAACGGGGGTTCCGCATGGCCGTCTCCAATTGCGTCCGCGCCGCGAGCGCGACTGTGATCGTGGCTGCGTTCGCCGCTTCCGCTCACGCCGGGCCGGCGAGCAATTCAAAACACTACCATATCTTCCCGGCGACATCGTTTGAGACCCTCGCCAAGCGGCCTCTGCCGCCGCCGAGCAACATGAACTATTACGGCGGCCCCGTGTTCTCCAACGTCAAGGTCGAGACCGTGATGTGGAACAGCGACGTTCCGCAGAACACCCAGGATCAAATTCCGCTGTTCACCTCGGCCCTGGTCGCCAGCACCTTTGTGGACCAGCTCGCCGAGTATCACACCCAGCACGTCGTGGCGATCAACGGCCACAAGAATACGCATCAGTTCATCAACCGTGGAACCTATCTGGGCCAGGTGATGTTGAACCCGAAGAACAAGAGCACGACACTGGCGGATTCCGATGTCCAGGCGGAGCTCAAGCATCAGATCAAGAAGGGCGTGCTGCCGCCGCAGGACGAGAACACGCTGTACATGATCTACTTCCCGGCGAATATCACCATCATCATAGATGGCCAGGCGTCGTGCGCGGTGTTTGGCGCTTACCATTTTGCCACCATCGACACCCGGCGGTCCAAGCCGCACAATATCTTTTACAGCGTGGAGCCGGAGTGCAATTCGGGCTTCGACTTCCTGACCTTCGCCGCGTCACATGAGTTCGCGGAAGCGACCACCGACAACGTGCCGACGCCACTGGTCAATCCGGACTACCCCCAGGCCTGGAACGACGCCACCGGCATGGAGATCGGCGACAAATGCTCCGGCAGCGGCTCGCTGACCTCGGTGGCGGGCACGTGGGAAGTGACGCAGGTCTATCTCAACAGCCTGTCGGGCTGCAGCACGACAGCGACGTATACGAGTCCGTAGCCGCGACGCAGTCCTGCCGCTGCCGGTTCGCGCGAACCCCGAACCCAGTCTGCTGACAGTCCTTGTCAGCAGTCTGGCAGGAGGCGGGCTGCAAAAGCGGGCGCGACTCCTTATAGTGGCGGCATGGCGCACAACAACGGAATGGTTCCGAAGAGAGGCCGCAGGGGTTTTTCCGAAAACGCGGCGAAGTTCCAGGCTGCGGTCGCGAAAGCGCCGGTCGAGCCTGCGGGCACGGCCTACGATCCGGGGCCGCCGGAGAACAGTGACTCGCTGATCGCGCCCATCGGCAACCTTCCGCTACATGGTGCAACCGGTGCGGAATTGGCCGGATTCGTGCCACATCGCCCGATCCGCCCGGAGAAATCCGAAGGCGGCATCAAGTTCAAACTGGTGAGCGAATACGAGCCGGCAGGCGATCAGCCGACCGCGATCAGGGAACTGGTCGAGGGCATTCGCGCCAATGAGCGCGACCAGGTGCTGCTCGGCGTCACCGGGTCGGGCAAGACCTTCACGATGGCCAAGGTGATCGAGGCGGTGCAGCGCCCGGCCCTCATCCTCGCGCCGAACAAGACGCTCGCCGCGCAGCTCTATGCCGAGATGAAGGGCTTCTTCCCCGAGAACGCGGTCGAATACTTCGTTTCCTATTACGACTACTACCAGCCAGAAGCCTATATCCCGCGCAGCGACACCTATATCGAGAAAGACTCCTCGGTGAACGAGGAGATCGACCGCATGCGCCATTCGGCGACGCGCGCGATCCTGGAGCGCGACGACGTCATCATCGTGGCGAGCGTGTCGTGCATCTACGGCATCGGCGCGGTCGAGACCTACTCCGGCACCGCGGTGTCGATGGAGCGCGGGCACAAGGTCGACCGGCAGGCGGCGATCCAGAATCTCGTCGCGCTGCAATACCGCCGCAACGACGACAATTTCACCCGCGGTGCGTTCCGCGTGCGCGGCGATGTGATCGATATCTTCCCGGCGCATCTTGAGGATCGCGCGTGGCGCATCGAGCTGTTTGGCGATGTGGTGGATTCCATCGTCGAGTTCGATCCGCTCACCGGTAAAAAGATGGGGATGCTGGATTCGATCAAGGTCTATGCGAATTCGCATTACGTCACCCCGCGGCCCACGCTGCAGCAGGCGATGAAGGGCATCAAGGAAGAGCTGCGCCTGCGGCTCGACGATTTCCGCAAGAACGGCAAGCTCCTGGAAGCGCAGCGCCTCGAGCAGCGCACGACCTTCGACATGGAGATGATCGAGGCCACCGGCTCCTGCGCCGGCATCGAGAATTATTCGCGCTGGCTGACCGGCCGCAAACCCGGCGAGCCGCCGCCGACCCTGTTCGAATATCTGCCCGAGGACGCGCTGGTGTTCTGCGACGAGAGTCATGTCAGCGTGCCGCAGATCGGCGGCATGTATCGCGGCGACTATCGCCGCAAGGCGACGCTCGCCGAATACGGCTTCCGCCTGCCCTCCTGCATCGACAACCGCCCGCTGAAGTTCGAGGAATGGGACGCAATGCGGCCGCAATCGATCTATGTCAGCGCGACGCCCGGGCCGTGGGAGATGGAGCGCACCGACGGCGTGTTCGCCGAACAGGTCATCCGTCCCACCGGCCTGATCGACCCACCTGTCGAGATCAGACCGGTGGAAACGCAGGTTGACGATCTGATCGCCGAGTGCCGCGAGGTCGCGCTCAAGGGTTATCGCATCCTCGTCACCACCCTCACAAAAAAGATGGCCGAGGATTTGACCGAATACATGCACGAGCAAGGCATCCGCGTGCGCTACATGCACAGCGATGTGGAAACGCTCGAGCGCATCGAGATCATCCGCGACCTGCGCCTTGGCGCATTCGACGTTCTGATCGGCATCAACCTGCTGCGTGAAGGCCTCGACATTCCGGAATGCGCGCTGGTCGCGATCCTCGATGCCGACAAGGAAGGCTTCCTGCGCAGCGAGACCAGCCTGATCCAGACCATCGGCCGCGCCGCGCGCAACGTGGACGGCAAGGTCGTGCTCTATGCCGACCGCATCACCGGCTCGATGGAGCGCGCGATGGCGGAGACCACGCGCCGCCGCGAGAAGCAGAAGGCGTATAACATCGCCAACGGCATCACGCCGCAGAGCATCAAGAAGAACATCGGCGACATCATGGGCTCGATGTACGAGCGCGACCACGTGACGGTGGGCGTGGGCGAGATCGGCGGCCTGGCCGAGGCTGGCCGCGAATATATCGGCCACAACATCAAGGCGCATCTCGCCGATCTCGAGAAGCGCATGCGCGCCGCCGCCGGCGATCTCGAATTCGAGGAAGCCGGCCGCCTGCGCGACGAGATCAAGCGCCTGCAAACCGTCGAACTCACCCTCGCCGACGACCCCTTCGCGCGGCAGAGCGAAGTGGACCGCGCGGTGGACGACGCGTTCCTCTCCGCCGTGCGCGATGGCGCGGAGGATCAAGCCTCTCCGTCACGAGGCCCGAAGCATCAGAAGACATCGCGCGGAAAGATGCCCCGCGCCCCGCGCCCCAACGCGCCGAAGACGTTTGGGAGCAGAGCGCGATAGCGGAACTTCGCGTTACACTATCGCCATCGGAACTTCCTGAACCCAAGCGCTGCACGTGCATTTGCGCTTTGGGTCCATGATATCCAGGGAGATTGTTCCATGAGCATCAAGACAGTTCTCACCACTGGCGCGATTGGCGCGCTGACCGGCGCGGCGGCCTTGTTCGCGCTGACCACGAGCGCGGCGGCCTACGTCGTCTGCAACGACAGCGGCGATTGCTGGCACAGCAATGTGAAATACACCTATCCCGACGAACACATCGTCTACTACGACGACAATTGGGACTGGAAAGCCCATAACTACCACTGGCACGACGTCAGCGGCGATTACGGCTATTGGGACAGCAGCAAGAATGCGTGGGTGACCGTGCATCCGGCAGCGCCCGGCGAAGGCCCCGACGATCACTAGCGATCCCGAACCCCGGCCGGAGCGATCCGCGCCGGGGTTCTTCTTTGCCCGGCGGGATGGGCTGGAACGAAGTTCCGTGCGTGCGCGTTATGCAGAAGACTTAAATCGGGGAACGCGCCATGTCGTCATTCGGACTCTATGTGCTGGGCTTTGCCGTCCTGCTCGGCGGATTGGGCTATGGCGCCTATCTGCTTCATGTGCCGCAGACCTGGATCATCGTCGGCGCGCTCATCATCGTCGGCATCGGCATCATGTCCGCCGTGACGCGCACCAAGACGCGCGATCCTTCCAACGAGGCGCCTCCGCCGCCGGCGTAGAGACTTCAAGGCAAAAGTAGTTCTCGTAGAGGCAAACATGGCAAGCGCCCGCGAATCGCCATACGAATGAACAACTTTACTGTATAGAACAAATAGTGTACAAAGGGCGAAAAGGGGAAAACGATGGCGCGCTCATCCGTCCTTCGCCTGTTGCGAGACAGCAATGCTTACATGCATTGCGCTGACAATCTTACCTTTATGCGCCCGCTTAAGGACGAGAGCATGCAGCTCATCGTCACTTCGCCGCCCTACAACATCGGCAAATCCTACGAGAAGCGCTCGCCACTCGAATCCTATGTGCAAACACAAGCACAGGTGATTTCGGAATGCGTGCGCTTGCTGCATCCGCGCGGATCGCTGTGCTGGCAGATCGGCAATCACGTCTCGAATGGCGAGATCGTTCCGCTCGACATCGTGCTTTACCCGATCTTCCGCGAACACGGTTTGAAGCTTCGCAATCGGATCGTATGGCATTTCGAGCACGGACTTCATTGCACAAAGCGACTGTCAGGCCGCTATGAAACTGTCCTCTGGTTCACAAAGAGTGACGATTACATCTTCAATCTCGATCCCATTCGGGTGCCGTCGAAATATCCCGGCAAGAAGTATTTCAAGGGCCCGAAGGTCGGCCAGCTTTCAGGCAACCCATTGGGCAAGAATCCAAGTGATGTGTGGGTGATCCCGAACGTAAAAAACAACCATGTCGAAAAGACAGTTCACCCCTGTCAGTTTCCGGTGGAATTGGTCGAGCGATTGGTACTGTCGATGACTGAGCTGAAAGGCAACGTTCTTGATCCCTACATGGGCGTGGGCTCGACTGTGGTTGCTGCCGCCAAGCATGGCCGTACTGGCTATGGCTGCGATACGGCACAGACGTATGTTGATGTTGCTTGGGAGCGCATTCACGCACTCAAAGCCGGCACGCTTCGCACGCGCCCAATGAACAAGCCTGTTTACGATCCAACCAAACCACGCGGTGGGCATGACCCATTTCCGCGACTGAGGTTGGTTGAATGAAGCTGCATGTGCATAGCTATAGGTATGCGCAGGAGATATTGCAGCATCCGAACAATGTTGCGGCGTGGGACGAGATTAGAGCTATTCTCTCTGACGCGCCTCTTTTTGTTTATCCTAGCAAAAGTACAAAGAATGCGAAGCTTCGCGTCGTTCAGCAGCTTATGAATACGTATTTCGACCGACGGTTTGCGGTCGATCATGGATGGACGTTTCATCCGCTCGCGACGGGGATTGTAAAGTCTGGTCTGTCCGCGGATTTTCGGAAGAGCTTTGAACAGATCACTGTTCAGGCTGAGATCCAATTTGGAAATATGGCCCGTTGGTACTCGGATATTTTCAAGTTCCAGACAGCTTACTCACAATCACTGATTCAATGCGGCCTTTGCGTCGTGCCGATGGCCAATATGGCGCGTGAGATTGATTCAAATATCGCTCACTACGAGCGAGCCGTGCGAGAACTACCTTCAGCGAACCTATCTATCACGCTTCCGATCCTGCTTATCGGTCTTGAACAAGACGAGCAAACAAAGGTCGTTGATGTCAGAGAATGCAAATTCACATCGGTAGGCCAAATTACCGGCAAGGGTCGATCAGAGAATAGATGGCGCGTTGTCAACGGATATCTCGCCGGAAAGAAAATGAAAGACATTGGACCTGACAGTGATGTGGGTCCGATTCTTGAAGACGACGAGGATGCCGAAGAAGCCTGAGGTTGATCTCTGCGAACGAGAATTCGGAAACACCCATGTCCCGCGCCTTCGTCAAAGAGACCTCCGAATCCGCTCCGCCGCCTGAGCGCATGGTGTCGGAGGGGCCCAATCCGGTGACGGAGGAGGGCTTTGCGCGGATCGCACGCGAAGTCGCGCGGCTGGAAGCAGCGCTCAGAGCCGAGACCAATGTGCTGCTGCGCGAAACACTGGCGCGCGATCTGCGCTACTGGAACGATGCGAAGGCGCGCGCGGAGATCGTGCCGAAGCCGGAGGGCGCCGCAGTCGCATTCGGTTCGCGCGTCACGCTCAATCGCAATGGCAAGACACAGACCTTCCGCATCGTCGGCGAGGACGAAGCCGATCCGAAGCTTGGGCTGCTCTCATGGCGCGCGCCACTCGCCCAGGCAGTGATGGGCGCGGAAGCCGGCGACATCGTCGAGATGGCCAGCCCCAAAAGCGAGATCGAGATTGTGCGCGTCGAGAATTGACGCGCGGCTGGTAAATCTGCGCCAGCGCTCTTGAACGCCCGGCGGCAATTCCCATCTGAGAATGCCACGCATGTAGAGAGATCTGCGCGCGAAACAGGCCGGAGATTTTTTGGCGGAAAACGGAGGTTGAACCCAAATTTTTCGAGCACCCCCTCCCCCCTCGAAACATGCGGTTCGAATGGGAAGCACAGGATGGAGCAAGCGAACGCGCGCCGCGCACAACATCTCGACATCCGCCGGATAGCGCCGTTGTGCGGCGCCATTCCCCAGCGTTTCCGCCCAATCTTGTAAGCCCCGCCCAAATCGACTACATACCGGCCAACGTGGTGGTGTCCCGACAGTTGAAGCGCACCTGTTTGAATTCCCGACTCGCTTAAGTGCGCGCCTGGACGAGACAGTCAAACTTCCGATGATCGCTCGCCATCACACCGTCTGGGCATGTCGCCCCGGCGGATTTTGACTAGGAAAAACTCAATGACCATCGGAACTGTGAAGTTCTTCAATACCTCCAAGGGCTTCGGATTCATCTCGCCGGAAGGCGGCGGCAAGGACGTGTTCGTCCATGCCACGGCCGTCGAAGCGGCAGGAATGCGCTCCCTGCAGGAAGGCCAGAAAGTGTCGTTCGACGTCGTTCCCGACGCGCGCGGCGCCAAGGCGGCGAATCTCAAGGCCGTCTAAGCCTTTTGAACTTCGTGGAAAGGGACGGCGAGAGAAATCCCGCCGTCCCTTTGTTTTTCGAGCGCCGGCTTATTGGTTGGGCGCGGCGGCAGGGAATTGAATCTCGACGCGTTTCTGTCCGGTCGCCGGCGTGTCGAACTTCGCCGAGCGTGGTCCCAGGTTACTCTGCGCGACCGTAGCGGTGACGCTGTAGCTGCCTTTGGGAAGATTGAGGATGACCCACGGCCCGGTGCAGTCGAACTCCGCGATCTGCGCGCCGGTCTGGTTCATCAGCTTCACATTCTCGCCGGAAACGAATTGTGCGCCGCCATTCGAGAATTCGAGCTTGATCGGATAGGACGACCATTGGTTCTCGTCCTTGGCCGATCCGACGCCGGTGCAGACCGCGGTGATATTGCCGAGCTTCGTCGGCGCATCCATCGGCAGCACCGCGGCCGCGGTGGGGAGCGACAGGATCGCTGCCAGAGCGGCGCCGGCCGACAGGTTCGAAATCTTCATGGTCGAAATCCTCTGACGTTCCAGGGGCAGATTTGCCCACAAGCCCAAAACGCGACAGCCCTCGCCTTCGTTCCGGATTGCGCTATATTCCCGGAGAGGTTGAAAGGATGCCGCCGTGCGAAAACTGCTCTTCTGTCTGCCGGCTCTGCTTTTAGCCGGAACCGCGATCGCCGCGCAAAAACCGCATGCGGTTGCGCATATGAAGACGCTCGACGGCGGCAATGCCGGAACGATCGACTTCGCGCAGACCAATCACGGCGTGCTGGTCACCTTCGATCTTCGCGGGCTTTCGCCCGGCGCACATGCGATCCATGTCCACACATCCGGAAATTGCGATGCGAAGACGAAGTTCACCAGCGCGGGGCCGCATTTCTCGCCCGAGCCCAAGAATCATGGATTCATGTCGAAAGGCGGAACCCATGCCGGCGATCTGCCCAATCAATATGCCGGCGCGGACGGCGCCCTGCATGCCTCGACTCTGACGAGCATGTTTGCGCTCGGCAACGGCAAGAAATCGATCTTCGACCGCGACGGCGCAGCGATCATCGTGCATGCCAGGGCGGACGATTATGCGAGCCAGCCTGCTGGCAATTCCGGCGACCGCATCGCCTGCGGCGTTATCGTGCGCACGGTCGGGCCGAAAGCGCGCAAAGCTGCCAAGCAGGCCGCGCATAAGTGAATCGTGCATGCTGCGCCCGACCTTCGGGATTCGGGCACGATGCTTACGCTTCACCAGATGCACATCTCCGGCAATTGCTACAAGGTGCGGCTGTGCGCGCACCAGCTCGGCATTGCGCTGCGCCTCAAGGATTACGGGCTGAAGGACGGGACGACCCGCACGCCGGAATTCCTGGCGAAGAATCCGAACGGCCGCGTGCCGGTTCTGGAACTGGACGATGGACGCTTCCTGCCCGAGTCCGGCGCCATCCTGTGGTATCTCGCCGAAGGTACCCATCTCGTGCCCGCGGACAAATGGCACCGGGCGCAGGCGCTGCAATGGATGTTCTTCGAGCAGTACAGCCACGAACCCTATATCGCAGTGGCGCGGTTCTGGCTGGCCTATGCCGACAAGGCCCGGCTCGACCAGAAGCGCCATCTCGTCGGCGAATGGCATGAGCACGGCAACGCCGCGCTCGCCGTCATGGAAGGACATCTCGCGAAACAGGATTGGTTCGCCGGCGATCATTATTCCATCGCCGACGTCGCGCTCTACGGCTACACCCACGCGGCCAATGAAGGCGGCTTCGATCTTTCGCGTTATCCCGCCGTCACTGCATGGCTCGCGCGCGTGTCGCACCAGCCCGGATACATCCCGCTATCCCAGAGCTAGGTGCCGCATGCGCTAGTGCGGGACCATGGCGTCACGGGCCTGCATCTTCTCGATCTCGTGCGCGTTTTGCTGCTGTATGTCGCTCCACTCGCGCTTGGTGCGGCACTCGCGCCGGGCACCGAGGCGGCTTCCCGTCTTGGCGCCCATCAAACGGCATTCCAGCTTGTTGCCATCCGAAATCGCATCGGCCGCCGGCTGCGCCTGCGCGGCAGATTGTGCGGGCTGCGGTGCCGGCGCCGGATCGCCCGCGATCGCGGCGCTCGACGAAAGCAGAACGACCGTTACAAACGGGAAAGCGAAATTGCGCATGTCTATCCCCCTGAAGGTTTGGTTCGATCCTGGTCAACATTATGCCCGTCGTTCCTTCGGGAAAAACAGCGCCGGAGATCACGACTTCGTGCTGAAACTTAAGAGCTTGGCTGGCCTTCGATATTCCGGACCGCCGAAACTCCTGCTGCCGTCGAGGCTGGCGTTCCGTCTGCATAGTGGCGATGCCGGGCGAACACGGGAATGCGCGACCGCGCTAGAATCCCCGCTGAGGCGTCCGATTCGACAGGACCCAAACCAGAAGGGAAATCTCATGGACAATTCGCGCAAACTTGCAGCCGAATTCATCGGCACATTCTGGCTGGTGCTCGGCGGATGCGGCGCAGCCGTGCTTGCCGCCGGTGTGCCGGATGTCGGCATCGGCTATGCCGGCGTGGCGCTCGCGTTCGGCCTTACGGTTCTGACGGGCGCTTATGCGTTCGGACATATCTCCGGCGCGCATTTCAATCCGGCGGTGACACTCGGCCTGTTCACGGCGGGCCGCTTCCCGGCAAAGGATGTCATCCCGTACTGGATCGCGCAGGTGCTGGGCGGGCTGGCTGCGGGCGCGGTGCTGTACCTCATCGCCAGCGGCGTGTCTGGCTTCGATGCATCGGCCGGCTTCGCAGCCAATGGTTATGGCGATGCCTCTCCGCAGCACTATTCGATGGAGGCCGGCGCGCTCTGCGAGATCGTGATGACCTTCATGTTCCTGATGGTGATACTAGGCGCGACGTCCTATTCCGAGCCCGCAGGTTTCGCGCCGATCGCGATCGGCCTCGCGCTGACCCTGATCCACCTGATCTCCATTCCGGTTACCAACACTTCGGTCAATCCGGCGCGCTCGATGGGCGTCGCGTTCTTCCAGGGCGGCGCGGCGGTCGAGCAACTCTGGTTCTTCTGGGTGATGCCGCTGATCGGAGGCGGCCTCGCCGGAATCGTGCAGCGTTGGATTTTCGGCAGCGACCGCACACAAGTTCAATCGAAGATGTGATCCCGTTGCTTGTCTTTCAGCGGTCGGCGGCCTTTTATGGGCGCGGCCGCTGAGAGGCAGAATTGGCGCAGGATAAATCCTCTTCCCCGATCGACGCCGATGCGCTGCGCCAGGCGCTGACGGCGCTCGCACATGCCGAACCCGACAAGACGAAAGTGCGCGAGGCTTCCCTTGCGCTGATCAAAGCGAAATTTCAGGACGCGCGCGCGGCTGTCCGCCGACGGGTCGAGAGAGGCGAATTATCGGGCCTTGAAGCGGCGCGAACGCTCTCTGCGCTTCAGGATGCGCTGATCCAGGTCCTTTACGATTTCGCGACCAAGCATTTTTACTACGCCCAAAACCCGACGGCGTCGGAACATCTCGCCATCATCGCGACCGGCGGCTATGGCCGCGGCGAGCTCGCACCCGGTTCGGATATCGATCTGCTGTTCCTGCGCCCCTACAAGCGAACGCCGTGGATCGAAAGCGTCGTCGAATTCATCCTCTACATGCTCTGGGATTTGGGACTCAAAGTCGGCCAGGCGACGCGCTCGCTGCCGGAATGCCTGAAGCTGGCGCGCGAAGACATCACGGTCCGCACCGCACTGATCGAGGCGCGACACATCGCCGGCGATAAAACCCTGGCAGACGAGTTGCGCAAGAAATTCCGCGCGGAAACGGCCGGAACGGGATTGGATTTCGTCGAAGCAAAACTCGCCGAGCGCGACACGCGGCACAGGCGTCAGGGCGAGAGCCGCTATCTCGTCGAACCCAACATCAAGGACGGCAAGGGCGGGCTGCGCGACCTGCAAACGCTCTACTGGATCGGTAAATATCTTTACCAGGAGGACGCCGTCGCCGCCCTTGTCGCGCACAACGTCTTCACCAAGGCGGAATACAAGGCATTCGAGAAGGCGGAAGCGTTCCTATGGGATGTACGCGTGCGGTTGCATTATCTCGTCGACCGCGCCGAGGAGCGGCTGTCCTTCGATGTACAGCCGCAATTGGCGGCGCAACTCGGCTTCACGGATGCCGATCCAAGGCGTGCCGTCGAAGGTTTCATGAAGGCCTACTTCCTGGTCGCGAAGAATGTCGGCGATCTGACGCGCATCTTCTGTGCCGCACTGGAGGAGCAGAACCGCAAACCCAAACCCGTGCTGTCCCGCCTTCTCCCAGGCTTCCTCAAACCGCGCAGCGGCAACGAGGATTTTTTTGTCGAGAATGGCCGATTGAACGCGCGTGAGAACGCGTTCCGGCATCGTTCGGTCAATCTGATCCGCATCTTTCATATCGCCGATGAGAAGGACGTCGATGTGCATCCCGATGCGCTGCGCACGATCACGCGATCGCTGGATCTGGTGACGGACGCGCTGCGCGAAGACCCGGAAGCCAACCGGCTCTTCCTGCAGATCCTCTGCTCACGGCGCGATCCCGAACGCGCGCTCCGGCGCATGAACGAGGCTGGCGTCTTCGGCCGCTTCGTGCCGGAGTTCGGCCGCGTCGTCGCGATGATGCAGTTCAACATGTACCACCACTTCACGGTGGATGAGCACTTGCTCCGCGCGGTCGGAAATGTTGCGGCAATCGAACGCGGCGAACTCAAGGCCGATCACCCGCTGTCGACCGACATCATCAAACGTGTGAAATCGCGCGCGGTGTTGTATTGCGCTATCCTCCTGCACGACATCGCCAAGGGCATGAAGGGCGATCATTCCGACGAAGGCGCGGCGATCGCGGAGCGGTTATGTCCGCGCTGGGGTCTGTCGGCCGAGGATACCGCGGCGGTTGCCTGGCTGGTGCGCAATCACCTGGTGATGAGCGACACGGCGCAACGCCGTGACATCTCCGATCCCAAGACGGTGCGCGATTTTGTCGATGCCGTGCAGACACCGGAGATGCTGCGGCTTCTACTCGTGCTGACCGTCGCCGACATTCGCGCGGTGGGGCCCGGCGTGTGGAACGGATGGAAAGGCCAGCTGCTGCGCGAACTCTACTACGAGGCCGAAGCGCTGATGACCGGTGGCGATGCGGCGCCTGTCCGCGCAGCGCGAATAGCGGATGCCAAGGCCGCACTCACTGCGCGCATCGCCGATATACCTGATCACGCGCGCGAACAGGCGCTGTCGCGTCACAACGACAACTATTGGCTGGTGTTCGACGACGCAGCACACGAACGCCATGCGCGATTGCTGGCGAAGGCCGAGGCAGGCAGCGATCCGGTGTCACTTACGGCGGAGAGCAACGCCTTCCGCGCCGTCACGGAAATCGTCATCGCCGCGAGGGATCGTCCGGGCCTATTCTCCCAACTCGCCGGCGCGATCTCGTTATCCGGCGGGTCCATTGTCGATGCCAAAGTGTTCACGACCGCGGATGGATGGGCGCTCGATGTGTTCTCTGTCCAGGATGCCGAAGGCCAGCCATTTGGCGATGCCGCGCGCGTATCGCGCCTGCGCAGGACAATCCTGAAAATCCTGATGGGAGAAATCGCACCGCGGGAGTTCCTCGCACGACGCCGCTCCCGAAAGCGCACGGAGGTGTTCCGGGTCCGCTCCCGCGTCCATTTCGATAACGACGCCTCGACAACCGCGACAGTGATGGAGGTTGAGGGTGCCGACCGGCCCGGCCTGCTCTACGACGTCACGCGCGCGCTGTTCGATTCCCGGCTGTCGATTTCGTCCGCGATCGTATCGACCTATGGCGAGCGCGCGATGGACGTTTTCTATGTGCGCGACGCCTTCGGCCACAAAATCACCCACCCCGACAGGATGAAAGCCGTCGAGGAAAGCTTGCTCGGGGCGCTGGAAGGCGAGCGGATCGAAGCCTGATCGAGGGGACTTTTCTCCGCTAACGCAAACCGCTATATCCCCGCATATGAAGACGGATTGCACCTCCCTGCTCCGAACGTTGTTGCCCGTCGGGCTTTGGCGGCGCGCCTGAACGCGCCCAGCGCGCTTTCGCACCGGTCTTCCTTCCAACTTCCGGATTCACGGTCATGACCAATACTCTTAGGCACTCGAAACTTGTCCTTTCCGGCATGCAGCCGACCAACACGCTCCACCTCGGCAATTATCTGGGCGCGCTCAAGAACTGGGTGCGGATTCAGGACGAGATGCCCTGCCTTTTCTGCGTGGTCGATATGCATGCACTGACGCAGGATTCCGGTTACGCGAAGGCGGCCGACGTGCGCCATGCGACACGCGAGGTCGCCGCCGCCTATATCGCCGCCGGTGTAGATCCGGCGCGTACGCCGCTGTTCGCGCAGTCGATGGTGAAGGAGCACGGCGAACTCGCATGGATCTTCAGTTGCGTCGCGCGCCTTGGCTGGCTCGACCGCATGACCCAGTTCAAGGAAAAAACCGGCAAGCACAAGGAGCGCGCCTCCGTCGGCCTCTACACCTATCCGGTGCTGATGGCCGCGGATATTCTGGTCTACAGGGCAACCCATGTGCCCGTGGGCGAGGACCAGAAGCAGCACCTCGAGCTCGCACGCGACATCGCGCAGAAGTTCAACAACGACTTCGGCGTGCCGGATTTCTTCCCGCCGCCGGAACCGGTGATTATCGGTCCCGCGACGCGGGTGATGAGCCTGCGTGACGGCGCGAAGAAGATGTCGAAGACGGACGAGTCCGACAATTCGCGCATCAATCTCACCGACAGCGCCGACACCATTGCGCAGAAGATCCGCAAGGCGAAAACCGATCCCGGCGCAATCCCCGCGAACAAGGACGAGATGATCGGACGCCCGGAAGCCGAGAACCTGATCAATATTTACGCCGCGCTGTCCGACACCACTCAGGAGAAAGTTATGCGCGAGTTCGGCGGCAAACAGTTCTCCGACTTCAAGAACGCCCTCGCCGATCTGACGGTCGCAAAGGTGGCGCCGATCGCCGATGAGATGCGCCGCCTGCTCGGCGACACCGCCGAGATCGATCGTATCCTCAAGGAAGGTGCCGCCAAAGCCCGCGCCATCGCCGCACCGATCATGGAAGAGGTCAAGCGTGCCGTCGGGTTCGTCGTCTAAGGCTTCTTCGGACTCACCGGCGCCTTCGGGTCAATGCCGTAAGTGAACATCACGTCGTGGTCGCGGCGGACGAGGCTTTGTCCGCCATCGACGACGATGGTCGTGCCTGTTATCGACGGCACGCGAGCGATGAAGCTGATTGTTTCGGCGATATCGATCACCGTGCTTCCGAAACCGAGCGGTGCGCGCGAATGGGCTTGCCGGAAGCCGTCGTCGGATTGCTGGCCGCTGCGCAGCGTAAGTCCGGGCGCCACGCCGACCACACGCACCTTCGGGGCCAGCGCCATCGCCAGCAATTGCGTCGTCGATTGCAGCGCCGATTTCATGATCGTGTAGGACAAGAAATCGGGATTGAGGTTGAACACCTTTTGATCAAGCAGATTGACGATTAGGCCCCGGCCATCGAGTTGTTCGACAAAGCGTCGCGAGAGAAGGACGGGCCCGCGCAGATTGGTGTGATAAAGCGCGTCCATCGTGTCCGCGCTCACCGTCGAGATATCGTCATAGGCGAATGCCGCAGCACTGTTGACGAGGAGGGTGCAACGCCCAAGCTTCGCTGCGACCTGGGCGAAAACCTTCTCGGCTACATTCGTTTCAGCCAGATCGCCGCTGACCGCCGCAACCTGGTGCCCGTGTGCCGTGAGTTCGGTAGCCAGGGCATCTCCACCGCCTTCCTTGCGCGTGTGGATCGCGACCGCCCAGCCGTCGGCAACGAGACGCCGCACGATAGCAGCGCCGAGGCGGATCGCACCGCCGGTGACGAGCGCACAGCCATTCCGGCTCGGATGCTCTTCCATGATCAATCCCGGACCCGGTAGATCTCGACACCAGCGGCGGCCGCGGCGTCATAAATATCGGGCTTGACGATCGAAACCCGGCAGGCGCGCACCCGTTGGTCGCGAAAGCACAGCGCAATCAGTTCCTCGAGCAGGGTCTCAATCAGAAGAACGTGTGGCCGGTTGGACCAGGCTTGAATCGCAGAATGGATCGGGTCGTAGTCAACGACCGAGGCGAGGCCTTCGCCTTCGAGATGCGATTTGCCGTCGGAAAACATCTCGACATTCACGATGATGCGCTGCGGCTTGTCCGGCACCCGCTCATGCGCATGCACGCCGAGACGGATATTGATCACCAGATCGCGCACCATCATGCGGGCATAGCCGCGCTCGCCGGTCCACTTCGCGGTCGCTTTTTCGTCGGGTGCGTTCATGGGCGGTGGTCTATCACCCTGCTCTCGCCCGCGGCAATCGAAGAGGCCGGGGCTATTCGCCGCCCTCTGCCGGCAATCCCTCCTGCCGCCAGCGGATCATGCCGCCGGGCAGATTGGCGAGGCGCTTGAAACCCGCCTGCTCCAGAAACTTTACTGCCTGCGCCGAACGCGCGCCGGAGCGGCAGATCGCGACGATGGGCTTGCCCTTCGACAACTCACCAGTGCGGTCCGGCAGCGTGCCCAACGGAATCAGGACCGAGCCCGCGATATGGCCGAGCGGGCCCGTGAACTCGGCCGGCTCGCGAACATCGAGCAGCTGCACCGAGGCCGCGTTTTCCTCGACCCAGCGGGGTTCGACGTCCCACACGCCCGAAAAACTGTAGGTCAGCGGCGCCCAGTCGGGATCGGCCATCGGAGACACTCCTTCCACAAATCCGCATTTCATGTTCGCCGGCACAGCCACGTCGATCTGCTTGGGATGGGCGAGCCGGAGGTTCTTCATGGTGAGCGCGAAATCGCTCTCGCTCAATCCTCCGCCGAGCCGCGGGTTGAACATGCGCTCCTCCGCCACGCTGGTCGCGGTCAACCCGCGATAATCGTGCGCGGGATAGAGCGGGCATTCCTCGGGCAGCGAGAAGATGCGCTCGCGCACGGAGCGATACATTCGGCCCGGATCGCCTTCCTGGAAATCGGTGCGCCCGCAGCCGCGGATGAGAAGGCAGTCGCCAGTGAACGCCATCTGCTCGCCATCGAGCACGAAGGTGAGGCAGCCATTGGTGTGGCCCGGTGTGGCGCGCACGCCGAGCGAGCGCATGCCGAAGGAAATCCGGTCGCCGTCATCGAGCAGCTTGTCCGCGCCCTGCGCACCGCTCGCCCGCGACACCGCGATGTTGCTGCCAAGACGCTGCTTCAGCAGCCACGCGCTCGTCACATGGTCGGCATGGACATGGGTATCGAGCGTCGCGACCAGCCTGAGGCCGAGTTCCTCGACAAGGGCCGTATCGCGCCGCGCCTGTTCGAAGACTGGATCGATCAGCACCGCCTCCTCGCCGTCGCCGAGCAGATAGGTGTAGGTCGACGACGCCGGATCGAACATCTGACGGAAGACGAGCACGAAAAACCTCTTGGCAGTTGCTTTGGCAGCAGCGCGGCGCGCTATTATATCGGCGGCATGGAAGAGACGGAAACAGGAACACAAACGGACACGCCGCTCAAGGGCGTGGCGCGGATTTCGGCCTATCTGAAGACCCTTCCGGATGCGCCCGGCGTTTATCGCATGCTCGATGCCAAGGGCGATGTGCTCTATGTCGGCAAGGCGAAGAGCCTCAAAAAGCGCGTGTCGTCCTACGCCAAGACCGGCGGGCACAACGAGCGCATCTCGCGCATGATCGCCGACACCGCGGAGATGTTGTTCGTCACCACGGCGTCGGAGACCGAGGCGCTGCTGCTCGAATCCAACCTGATCAAGCGGCTGAAGCCGCGCTACAACGTCTCCTATCGCGACGACAAATCCTTTCCCAATATCCTGCTGCGCGAGGATCATCCTTTCCCGCAGCTCCTGAAGCATCGCGGCGCGCGCACGACCAAGGGCGTCTATTTCGGACCGTTCGCCAGCGCGCAGGCGGTCGGCCGAACGCTCAACACGCTGCAGCGCGCGTTTCTGCTGCGCTCGTGTTCGGATTCGGTATTCGAATCGCGCACGCGACCCTGTCTGCTATTCCAGATCAAGCGTTGCAGCGCGCCCTGTGTCGGCCGCATCGATGAACCGGGCTATCGCGAACTCGTGCGTGAGTCGGAACTGTTTCTCGACGGCAAAAGTCGCACCGTTCAGGACCAGCTCGTCAAGGATATGAACGAAGCATCGGAAGCGACGGATTTCGAGCGCGCGGCGCGGCTGCGCGACCGCGTGCGCGCAATGAACCAGATCCAATCGACACAGGGCATCAACCCCACGACCTTCTCGGAAGCCGATGTCTTCGCGGCCTATGCCGAGGGCGACGATATCTGCATCCAGGTCTTCTTCTTCCGCGCGGGTCAGAACTGGGGCAACAAACCGCATTTCCCGCGTCATCCACGTGAGATGTCGCCGGGCGAAATCCTCGAAGCGTTCATCGGCCAGTTCTATGACGAGCGTCCGGCGCCAAGGCTGATCCTGCTGTCGGACGATATTCCCGAAAGCGATCTGCTCGCCGAAGCGCTTGCGATGCGCGCGGGACACAAGGTGGAAATCTCCCGTCCCCAGCGTGGCGAGAAGCGCGAGATCGTGGAGATGGCGGTGCAGAACGCACGCGAGCAATTGGCGCGCCGCATCGCGGAAAACTCTGCGCAACGCGAATTGCTCGACGGCGTCGCGGAAATCTTCGGCCTCGAGACGGCACCGCGCCGCATCGAGGTCTATGACAACTCGCACATCCAGGGCAGCAACGCCGTCGGCGGCATGATTGTCGCGGGGCCGGATGGGTTCGAGAAAGGCGAATATCGCAAGTTCAACATCAAATCGACAGAGCTCACGCCGGGGGACGACTACGCGATGATGCGCGAGGTCCTCACGCGCCGCTTTGCACGCCTTGTAAAAGAGGAAGGCGATCCCAAGACGAAATGGCCCGATGTCGCGTTGATTGATGGCGGACCGGGACAACTATCCATCGCCTGCCAGGTCTTCGCCGATCTCGGCGTCGAAGACGTGACGCTGGTCGGAATTTCGAAAGGTCCCGACCGTGATGCGGGCCGCGAGCATTTCTACATTCCCGGGCGGGAGCCGTTCCGCCTCGATCCCAAAAGTCCCGTCCTCTACTACCTCCAGCGCCTGCGCGACGAAGCCCATCGCTTCGCCATCGGCACCCATCGCAAGAAGCGCTCAAAGGCCATCGGCGCCAACCCGCTGGACGAAATCGCGGGCGTCGGTGGGGGCCGAAAACGCGCGCTGCTCCAACATTTCGGCTCGGCCCGTGCGGTTGCGGGTGCGAGCGTGAGCGATCTGGCTTCTGTCACGGGCGTGAGCGAAACTCTGGCCAAGAAGATCTTCGATTTCTTCCATCCGGGGGGATGACATGACGGATCGGCGCACATTCCTGAAAACAGCAGCTGGCGCCGCCGCATTCGCGGCGCTGCCGCCAAATCTTCGCGCAGTGCTTGCGAACCCCAAGCTTGTGCGCACCGGCACCATCAAGGATGTCGAGCACGTCGTGATCTTCATGCAGGAGAACCGATCGTTCGACCACTACTTTGGAACATTGCGCGGTGTGCGCGGCTTCAATGATCCGCGCGCGATTGCGCTGCCGGGCGGAAAACCTGTCTGGCAGCAACCGAATGGCAAGGATGAGGTCACGCCGTTCCACATGGATACGACGAAGACCAACGCGCAGTTCCTTCACAGCCTCGATCACGGCTGGAAGCGCTCACACGATCTCTGGAAGAACCATGACGCATGGGTCCCGGCGAAGACCGAGATGACGATGGGCTATTTCACGCGCACTGACATTCCTTTTTATCACGCACTCGCTGACACGTTCACGATCTGCGACGCCTTTCATTGCTCGGTATTCGGGCCAACGACGCCAAACCGCCTGTTCCTGTTCACTGGCACAAGCGGATTGACCGCCGGCAACGACGGCGCCACCGCCGTCGACAATCCACCGGAAGAGGCCAACGAGACTGCGGATCCCGCGAACGACGCGCCCGCGTTCAAACCGCTCGAATGGACGACCTACGCAGAGCGTCTCGAGAAAGCGGGCATCGATTGGTGCGTCTATCAGGAATACGACAATTTCGGCGACAACGGGCTCGCCTATTTCCGGCAGTTCCGCGGCGATGCGCTCTCGCCTGCGATGTACAAGCGCGCACGCGCACATGTCGAAGGTTCAAACGCCGACAACGCCAAAACATCGCGCGGCGAGCATCTCGTCGCCGCTTTCGCCAAAGACGTGTCCGAGGATCGCTTGCCGCAGGTATCCTGGATCGTCGCGCCCACCGCCATGAGCGAACATCCTTACGCGCCGCCGTCTTATGGCGAGTCTCTGACCTCGCGCTTGCTCGACGCGCTCGCAGCCAATCCGCAGGTCTGGGCCAAAACTGCTTTCATCCTCAACTACGACGAGAACGATGGCTTCTTCGATCATGTTCCGCCGCCCGTGCCACCGCTCACGCAGGACATTGGCGCAAGCACCGTGGACATGGCGGGCGAGAGCTATCAGGGCGTGCCGTTCGGCTTCGGTCCCCGCGTGCCGGCGATTGTCGTCTCGCCTTGGACCGTCGGGGGCTATGTGAATTCACAACTTTTCGATCACACCTCGGTACTGCGTTTTCTGGAGGCCCGGTTTGACGTGCACGAACCCAATATCAGTGCGTGGCGGCGAGCAGTATCCGGTGACCTCACCTCGGTGTTCGACTTTGCGCAGAACAATAGCGCCACATTGCCCGATGGTGGCGATGGGGTCGCCCGTGCCGATGCAACTGCAAAATACCCCCCAGCCGCTCGGTTGATGGATGCGGACTTGCCGCGTCAGGAACTCGGACACCGTCCAGCCCGCCCACTGCCCTACACCTTTAGCGTCACAGGCCGGTGCCTGACCGATGGCTTTTCGCTGGCGTTCGACAATCACGGTGAGGCGGGCGCAGTATTTCGCGTGTCGTCAGCACTGGATGGCGGCCCGTGGTTCTTCACCGTCGAGGCCGGAAAGGCGCTGTCCTACACGCTGCCGCGAAACGGCCGTCATGATTTCAGCCTTCTCGGGCCCAACGGATTCTTTCGCCGCTTTGCGGGCGATGGAAACGACGAGATCGAGATCGACCTCCTGTATGATCGGGTGTCGGGAGAGATGCGCGGCGAAGCGCGGAACGGAGGCGGCTATCCGGTCACCCTTATGATGCATGACGCCTATGTCTCAGCCAACGCCAAGCCTCTCGGTATCGAACCGGGACAGTCGCTCCTCCTGAGCGCTGCCATCGCGCAAAACGCGAACTGGTACGACGTCCGCTTTGAAACGTCCGGCGGGTTCGTACGCCGGTTTGCGGGCCATGTCGAAAACGGCATGGCTTCAATGAGCGATCCGTTGCTGGGCTAACCGCCCGGGGATGCTACAGTGGGGCATGCTCGCCCTGCCGAATCTCCTCACCATCATGCGCATCGTGCTTGTGCCGGTGTTCGCCCTCGCCTTCGTGCTGCCCGGTGAGACCGCGCGCCTGATTGCGTTTTTTGTGTTCTGCGTCGCGGGCGTAAGCGACGCTCTGGACGGGCTCGCGGCGCGCAAGCTGAACGCTGGGTCCAATTTCGGGCGCATGCTGGATCCGATCGCGGACAAGATCTTGGTCGCGGTGGCGCTGATGATGATCGTGGCCGAGGGATCGGTGCGTCAGTTCGATCTGACCATGAACCCCAACCTGACCGGTCTTTTGCGGCTGGTGCCTGCGTTGATCATCCTGTCGCGCGAGATTCTGGTCTCAGGTCTTCGCGAATTCCTGGCCGGCGCGAAGGTCAGTATTCCGGTGACCGTGTTCGCGAAATTCAAGACGGCGCTGCAGATGATCGCCATCGGCGCAATGATCCTGACGCCGCTGGCCGACCGTTTCTTCCCGGGCGTCCCGGCGGTGAGCTACACGGCCTTTGCCTACGGCCTGCTCTGGGTCGCCGCGGCGCTGACCGTTTACACGGGTTACGTCTATTTCCGTGCCGGGCTCCGACATCTGCACGGGCTGCGAGACGCGCCGTGAACCTGCTCTATTTTGCCTGGGTGCGGCAGAAGATTGGCAAGAGCGAAGAAACATTCGACCTGCCTGACGACATCAAGACTGTCCACGCCCTGGCCGAGCATCTGCGCGCGCGCGGCGAGGGTTATGGCGATGCTTTCGCCGATATTGCTCGTCTGCGTGTGGCGGTAAATCAGGAACATGTCTCGTTCGATACCGCGGTATCGCCCAATGACGAAGTCGCCTTCTTTCCACCGGTGACAGGCGGATGACGCCTCTGATCAAAATCCAGAAGCAGGATATCGACGTCGCCACCGAAATGGCGGCGCTTACAGGGCGCAGCGGCGATGTCGGGGCGGTCGCGACTTTCACCGGCCATGTCCGCGCGGACAACGGACTTACCGCGCTTACGCTCGAACACTATCCCGCCATGACAGAGCGCGAAATCGCGCGCCATGTCGGAGAAGCCGAGAAACGCTGGCCGTTGCTGGGCGTCACGATCATCCATCGCATCGGACGGCTGACGCCAAGCGCGCGGATTGTGTTCATCGCCGTCGCTGCATCGCACCGGCAGGCAGCGTTCGAGGCATGCGAATATCTGATGGACTATCTGAAAGTCCATGCGCCGTTCTGGAAACAGGAAGAGCGTGGCGGCATGGCGGCATGGGCCGAAGCCAAGCCCTCGGACGACGACGCCGCGAAGCGCTGGAAGAAGTAGCTTACGCCACCTTCGTCAGCGTCACTTCGCTCACCGGCTTGCGTACATCGGCGGCATAGGCGGTCATCATCGTCTCGCTGAGCCGGCCCGGCGTGAATTTGTGCGGGCCGATCTCCGACACCGGAGTCACTTCCGCAGCCGAACCGGTGAGGAAACATTCCTCGAAGGTGTCGAGTTCCGTCGGCTCGATGTAGCGCTCGACAACCGGAATCTGACGCGCCTTGGCGAGCGCCATCACCGACTGGCGCGTGATGCCGTTCAGGAAGCAGTCCGCGATCGGCGTGTGCAGCTTGCCGTCCTTGACGAAGAACATGTTCGCACCGGTCGCTTCGGCGACCAGGCCGCGATAGTCGAGCATCATGGCGTCGCCGTAGCCGCGCGATTCCGCCTCATGCTTCGACATCGTACAGATCATGTAGAGGCCAGCCGCCTTCGACTTGGTTGGCGCGCAGTCCGGCGCCGGACGGCGCCAGCGGGAAATCTCCAGCCGGATACCCTTCAGCTTCTCCGTCGGATCGAAATAGGACGGCCACTGCCACGCGGCAATGGCGACGTGGATCTTCGATTTGGGTGCCGCGACCGACATCTGCTCGGAACCACGATAGACGACCGGGCGCAGATAGGCGTCCTGGAAGCCCTGGACGCGCGCGGCTTCGATCGTCGCCTTGTTGATCTCTTCTTCCGTGTACGGAATTTCCATGCCCAGGATGCGCGCGCTCTCGAACAAGCGCGTGGTGTGATCCTCGAGCTTGTAGATGCGCCCGTTGTAAAGGCGCTCGCCTTCGAACACGCTCGACGCATAGTGCAGGCCATGTGTCAGGACATGAATCTTGGCGTCCTTCCACGGGACCAGCTTGCCGTCGAACCAAAGCGAGCCTTCGCGCTGGTCAAATGGGATGATGTCCGCCATTCCGGTTCCTTCTGGCCCTCTTGCCCTAAACGCGCGGGGGGCTTAGTGGTGTCAACATGTCTGACGTAAAATACGCCGGGCAGGCGCCCTTGGCATCACCTCTATATCTTCGGAATGTGCCGCAGAGGCAAGGCGGGAATCGGCGCTTTTGCACAGCGCGCGATACCCGGAAGGATTCGCCGCATTCTCACGATTTGCTTCATTTCATTGCGCCGCGCGGCGCAGATTTGACGGTGGACTTGCGCGGGAATCGCAGACTCGCGAAACAAACCTATAGATATGTGCCAAACCGCCCAATTCGGGACGGCCTCCGTTTGCGCAATTCTGCCATGCGCAGGAGCCAATAGGGCATGAACACGGCAACCCAGGTCGAAGATCCGCACTTACTGGTCATCGACGATGACGAGCGCCTGCGCGAACTCTTGCAGCGGTATCTCTCCACAAATGGCTATCGCGTGAGCGCCGCGGCCGATGCCGCCGGCGCGCGTGCGCTGATGAAGTCCATCGCCTTCGATCTCCTGATCGTGGACGTGATGATGCCGGGCGAATCCGGCCTCGACCTTACCCAGTCCGTCCGCACCCATTCGCGCACACCGATCCTGATGCTGACAGCGCGCGGCGAAGCGGAAGATCGCATTGCGGGTCTCGAGCGCGGCGCGGACGATTATCTCGCCAAACCATTCGAACCGCGTGAACTGGTGCTGCGCGTCAATGCGCTGCTGCGCCGCGCAACGCCGGCGCAACGCACGGCCCATGCGGAAGTAAAAATGGGTGAATGCGTTTTCGATCCGCAGCGTGCGCAATTGCGCCGCAAGGGACGTCCTGTAAAGCTCACGAGTTCGGAAGCCGCCCTGCTCCAACTCTTCGCCGCCAATGCCGGCCGGGCGTTCTCGCGCAACGATTTGTGCACACGGCTCGGTGTGACGCTGGAACGGTCCATCGACGTCCAGGTGACCCGCCTGCGCCGCAAGATTGAAGAAGACCCCAAGCTGCCGCTGTACCTGCAGACGGTGCGCGGCGTGGGCTATGTTCTTGTCCCCGACAGTGTCGCCTGAGTTCCGCCCCGGCGGATTGGTGAAACGCGCCCTGCCGCGCGGGCTGTTCGGCCGCTCGCTGATTATCATTGTCGCGCCGATCGTGATCCTGCAGGCGATCGTGACCTACATCTTCTTCGAACGTGATGTGGACGCCTCGACGCGGCGCCTATCGCGCGACATCGCCGCCGATGTCTCGTTCCTGATGGCGATCGAAGACACCTATCCGCCGAAAGAGCGCATTCAATTGCGCGCGCTGGCGGCAAAGAGGCTTCGCTTCGACATCACGTTCATCCCGGGACAAAAAATACCCCCACCGGCAAGGCAGCGAAGCCGCCGGAGCAATATCGACCAGGCGCTGGACGAGACCATTGCCCAGCAGATCGGCGAAGTTCGCCATTTCCAGACCATCGGTGCGGGCAATGACTTCGATATTCAGGTCGAAGTCCATGACGGCGTGTTGCGCATGATCGTGCCGCGCGAGCGCGCGACGGTCTCCGCGCCCGACATCTTCATCCTGTGGATGGTGGGCTCGGCATTGCTGCTATCCGCCGTCGCGATTCTCTTTCTGCGCAACCAGGTCCGGCCCATCGAGCGTCTGGCGCGTGCGGCGGACGCGTTCGGCAAGGGCCGCCCGGTGCCCGATTTCAAGCCTTACGGCGCCACCGAAGTGCGGCGCGCCGCGCAGGCATTCCTCAACATGCGCGAGCGTCTCGAGCGTTATCTGCAGCAGCGCACGGAGATGCTGGCCGGTGTCAGCCACGATCTGAAAACGCCGCTGACGCGCATCCGGCTACAGCTTGCGATGATGAAACCAAGCCCGGACATCGACGCCATGCGGAAGGACGTCATCGAGATGGAGCACATGCTCGATGAGTATATGGATTTCGCGCGTGGCGAGGGCGGCGAAAATTCCGAACTTTGCGATCTGGCGGCGCTCTCACGCGATGCGGCGGAGCGGGCAGCGCGCGCGCGGATGGCGGAGCGGAGCCGACTGAGCCTCGCTATGCCAGAGCCGGTGCAGCTGAGCGTGCGGCGGCGCGCGCTCGGTCGCTGCATCACCAACCTGGTCGACAATTCCCTGAAGCATGGAAAGAACGTCATCGTGTCGGTAGTCCGCGACGAACGTTTCGCGCAGATCGTCGTCGACGATGACGGCCCCGGCATTCCGGAAAGCCAGCGCGAGGAAGCCTTCCGTCCGTTCCACCGCCTGGACGAAGGCCGCAATCTGCAAACCGGCGGTGTCGGGCTCGGCCTTGCCATCGCGCGTGACATCGCCCGCGTGCATGGCGGCGATTTATTGCTCGATACCAGCCCGCAGGGCGGACTACGGGCGATTGTGCAGCTTCCGGTCTAAGGTCCGGCTAACGTCCAGACATGCCCTGCCGGATCGGCGATGCGGCAGCGGCGGCCCTCATCGACCGATATGGTCTCGACGGGCACAAGAAGCTTCGCACCGGCTTTCACCGCGCGGTCCTGCGCCGCCGGAACGTCCGCGACTTCGATCCACAGGTTGACGGACGTTCCACCGAGCACGGACGGGCTCTGCACGCCCAATGCCGCCATGGACTCATATCCATCCGCCAGAAACAGCCGCTGCGAGCCGATGCGGAATTCGGAATGGCCGATGTTGCCGGTCTCGGGATCGATCCAGCGCAGGATCTCCACCGCGCCGAGACCGGTGACATAGAAATCGAGCGCCTTCGCGGCATCGCGCGCGATCAGATAGATGGACACGTCGGGACGCTTGTCGGTCATGCCTGATTCATAGCGTGTGATGCGGGAGCGGGATTGTAAATTTTTCTCATGCCTCCAGCGGCACGTGCTGGAGATAGGGCCCACGGAGCCGGTAATACTCCGTCGGCGTGAAGCCGGAGAATTCCTTGAACTCTCGGATAAAGTGCGGCTGGTCGTAATAGCCATGACGCTCGACCTGCTCCATCCAGTCAACATTTGTCGCGAAATGGACGCGTTCGAGGACACGCTGGAAGCGGGAGACGCGCAGATAGGTCTTTGGCGTCATGCCAACCTCTTCCGCGAACAGGCGGATGAGTTTCTTCGGGCTGACCTCGACCTCGCGCGCGACTGTCGTCACGGAAACGCGATGCGGCTTGCGGCCGAAGAGCCGCAGCGCCAGTTCGACCGCGGGATGGTGCGTTTGCTCCGAGAACCGCCGCACCATTTCGCCGAACAGGATAGCGATCTTGTCGTCTGGCGTCGGTGCTTGCACCAGGCGCTGGTGCAGGCGCTCCGCGTCGCGGCCCCAGATGTCGCCGAGCGAGACATGCATGTCCTCGAACTCGCGGGCCGAACCGCCGAAGAACGCGAAAGCGCCGCCTGGTTTGAACTGCACGCCCAACATGTGCGGCTGATAGGCGTCGATCGCGAAGGTGTGCGTGTGCGTGCCGCAGATCGCGATCCCGGACAGCATATTGCGCTCGCTGTAGCGTTCGCCGCCATACCACGACAGCGCATCGCCCTTCAGATTGACGAACAGCCCCAGGCGGCCCGATGCCATGATCGTGTCTTGGCGTGGCCGGGATCGCTGCCACGCCAGTACCAGACGTTCTCGATGAACGCATCGAATGGCGAACCGGGCTCGAAGGTCTTGTAGAGAATCGGCGCGGCGTGCGCGGCATGCGGACGCCGATCGCCCTGCGAGGACACAGGCATGCCTTTCTCCTTCCGTGCAAAGAATAGGCGTCAGGACGCGAGTTCGCCAGCGCGCTTGTTGGCGGCGGACACGGCGCGCGCCATTAACCGTGCAAGGCCGTCCGGCTTCATCAGGACCTTGAGCGCGGCCTCGGTGGTTCCGCCGGGACTGGTGACATCGCGGCGCAGCTCGGACGGCAAACGCCCATCCGCCTCGAGCAGAGCGCCCGCACCCATGATCGTCGCGCGCGCCAGCTTTTCCGCTTCGCGGCGTGGTATACCTTCTGCCTCTGCGGCATCGGCGAGCGCTTCGACCATCAGGAACACATAGGCCGGTCCCGATCCGGACACCGCCGTCGTCACATCGATCAGCTTCTCGCGGCTGACCCGGATTGTCTCGCCCAGCGGCGCAAGCAGCTGCCCGGTGATCTTTCGCTCGCCAGCGGAGATATTGGGCGGCGCATAGATCGCGCTGATGCCTTTCCCGATCGCGCCGGGGGTGTTTGGCATGGCGCGCAGGATTTTCGCCTTCGTCCCCCAAGCCCTCCTGAGCATCGCGATGCTGGTACCGGCGGCGATGGAGATCATCGGCGTGCCGCGTTGGGCGATAGCTCTAAGCCTGACCGCTTCGGTCCGCAGGATTTGCGGCTTGAGTGCCACGACGCAGGCGCGCGCCTTTCCCACCGGAAGCAGTTCGATCTCCGGTACAAAATCGACACCTTTGAGTTTTCTGAGACGCGCATTCGGCTTGGGCTCGACCGCGATCACGGGCGCGAGTCCCTGCGCGAGCCAGCCGCGCAGCATCGCGCCGCCCATGCGGCCGGCGCCAATCAGCAGAATGGGAGGCTTCACGCCTGTCCGGCGCATTCCAGTATGGCCGCAGCGATGGCTTCCGGCGCAGTCTTTCCGCCCCACAGCACGAACTGAAACGCCGGATAGTAATGCTCACACGCCTCGACCGCGAGATTGAGCAGCGCCTCGCACTGCGCCGCGCTGACACCTGCGTCGGGGAAGATCATCGCATGGCGGTAGACGACAGAGCCGTCATCCGGCCAGAGATCGAAATGCCCGATCCAGAGCTTCGCGTTCACATGCATCAGAAGATCGGCGATGTTCGAACGCCGCACCTCGTCGCCGATGCGCATGTCATAGGCGGACGACAGATGCAGCGACTGGAGGTCGTCGCGCCAGGTGAAATTGAAGTGGTGATCCGCCCAGCGTCCCGCCACCGAGAGATTCAGCTCATCGCGCCCAGCCCGTTCGAAATGCCAGCCATTGTCCTCAACCGCCTGCTCGAGCATGTCGAGGGGGTGTGGCCCGGCGGGCGTTTCGTTGAGCTGGATGCTCGTCATCGAGGCACTCCTACGCATGGGGTCCGACGCAAATCGAAGCAGTTGAGAGTCAAACTGGCACAAGATTTTGTGGTCGCACAAGAGTCCCCTGCTCGCGTTTTTTGAATTGGGAATCCCATTCACAGGTTTCGAAACGCGTCAGGACTCTTTTTTCAGAGTCGAAACAAGCGCTTCCAGCGAAGCGACGCGCGCAGCAAGCGATTCATTTTCGGTGCGCGCTTTCGCCGCCATCGCCTTGACCGCCTCGAATTCCTCGCGCGACACCAGATTCATGTCGGCCACGAGCCGCTCCATGCGCTGGCGCACGAATGTATCGATTTCCGTGCGCAGGCTGTTCGCCGCGCCCGCCGCATCGGTGAAAAACTTTGCCATCCCGTCGAGGAACGGATTGTCGGTCTGCATGGAACTGCCTCCACGGCCTATATAGGCGTCTGCGCGCGATTAGCGAAGTACCGCAAATCAGCTTACGATTCACAGCCAGCAACGCACCACCCGCCAATCGCCCCATGGCCGTTATTTCTTTCCCCAATATCGACCCGATTCTGATTCATTTGGGACCCGTCGCCATTCGCTGGTACGCCATAGCCTATATCTCCGGGCTGTTGATCGGCTGGTGGGCTGTTCTTCTGATGGTGCGGCAAAAGTCGCTGTGGACGAATCCCCCGTTCAAGGGGAAACCGCCGGCGACGGAAGAGGAGATCGGCGATTTCGTCGTCTGGGCCACGCTGGGCGTGATCCTCGGTGGACGGCTGGGCTGGGTGATCTTCTACGGAATCTTCCTGTGCTCGGCATCTCCCGGCGGTGACTATTGCCACGGGCTCCCGCTGGAGTTTCTGACCAACCCGATCCGGATCGTCGCGGCATGGGAAGGCGGCATGTCATTCCATGGCGCAGTGATCGGTGTGATCCTGGCGCTGTGGCTGTTCTCGCGGAAGCGCAAGCTCAGCTTCTTTGCGATGGGCGACCTTGTCTGCCTCGTGCAACCAATCGGGCAATTCTTCGGCCGCATCGCCAATTTCGTGAATGGCGAATTGTGGGGGAAGCCATCCGATGTTCCTTGGGCAATGGTGTTCCCGCGCGCACCGGGCGGAATGCCGCGCCATCCGAGTCAGCTCTATGAAGCCGCATTGGAGGGCATCCTCCTGTTCGTAGTGCTCCAGATATGCCTGCGCGTGTTCCGTCTGCATGAGCGGCCCGGTCTGATCAGCGCGATCTTTCTGTTCGGCTATGGATTGCTGCGCTTCGTGGTCGAATTCTTCCGGGAGCCCGACACCTCGTTCATCGGCTGGTTCAGCATGGGCCAGGCGCTGTCGGTCGGATTGCTTCTGGCGGGCCTCTATCTCGCCTGGATCGTGCTCAGCAAACCCAAAGCGGCGTGAACCCGCTCGGCCAACGCATCGCCGCGCTGATCGCGGCGCAGGGGCCGATCTCCATCGCCGAATTCATGATCATGGCCCTGCACGACCCACATGGCGGCTATTATGCCACCCGCGATCCGTTCGGCGTGGCGGGCGATTTCATCACCGCGCCGGAGATCAGCCAGATGTTCGGCGAGTTCCTCGGGTTGTGGTGCGTGCAGGTCTGGCACGATCAGGGCAGGCCTGCGCACAAGAGGCTCGTCGAACTCGGACCCGGGCGCGGCACACTAATGGACGATGCGTTGCGGGCCATGCGGGTGGCGCCGGAGTTCCTGAACGATCTGGAGATCGTGCTGGTCGAGGCGAGCCCGACCCTGCGCGATCTGCAGCGCCAGAGGCTGAAAGAATGGGGCGATCAGATTCGCTGGACTGACCGCTTCGACGAATCCTTGGGCGATCGCCCGCTCTTCCTGCTGGCCAATGAATTCTTCGATGCGCTGCCCATTCGGCAATACGTCAAGACGGTGCGCGGCTGGTGCGAGCGCATGGTGACGGCCGATGCAAGCGGAGCGCTCGCCTTCGTCCTGTCGCCGGTGCCAGCCGCGGACATAACCATTCCGCCCGATCGCGCATTCGCGCCGGATGGCGGCGTGTACGAAGTCTCGCCTGCAGGTTTGGCGCTGACTGAGGAGATTGCGCGCGTGATCACGCATCAAGGCGGCGGCGCGCTGATCGTGGACTATGGCTATGACGCGTCTGGCTTCGGCGAAACTTTGCAGGCCGTTGCCGGCAACAGCTTCGCGGCTCTTCTCGAGGAACCAGGCGAAAGCGATCTGTCGGCGCATGTCGACTTTCCGACCCTCGCCGCGTGTGCAAGAAGCGCGGATGCCGACGTCTATGGACCCGCCGGTCAGGGCGATTTTCTCGAAGACCTCGGACTGGTCGACCGCGCGGAACGCCTTCGCGTGCAGAACCCCCATTCGGCCGACGACATCTGGAAAGCCGTCGAGCGGCTGGTGACGCCGGAGCAGATGGGAACGCTATTCAAGGCGCTAGCGATCATGCCAAAGACCGCTCCCAAACCACCCGGCTTCTGATCGATGAATATTCTGCGCGCCGCAAACCTCGTCTCGCCGGCCATTGCCCATTGCTTCCTCGGCCGGCAGGGCGGCGTATCGCAAGGGATATTCGCGTCGCTCAATTGCGGGCCCGGCTCGGGCGACGAGCGCGCCAATGTGATCGAGAATCGCAGGCGCGTTGCGAAAACACTCTCGTCTAGAACCCTACTTACGCTCTATCAAATCCATTGCCCCGAAGTCGTTACCGTGACCACGCCGTGGAATATCGGCGAGGGTCCGCAGGCGGATGCGATGGTGACGACTGTGCCGGGCATCGCGCTGGGCATCCTCACGGCCGATTGCGCGCCGGTCCTGTTTGCTGACTCCGAAGCCGGCGTGATCGGCGCGGCGCATGCCGGCTGGAAAGGCGCGGTGGGTGGCGTGACCGATGCAACGATCGCCGCGATGGAAACACTCGGCGCGAGCCGGAATCGAATCGCAGCGGCCATCGGCCCCTGCATCAGTCAGACGAATTACGAAGTTGGCCCCGAATTTCGCGACAGATTTGCGGAAACCGATTCGCGCAATGTCCGGTTCTTCGCGCGAAGCGACCGGGCGCAGCATTTTCGTTTCGATCTGGAAGGCTATGTCGCCGAGAGGTTGGAGCTTGCGGAAATCGCCAACGTCGAGCGCCTGTCGATCTGCACCTACGCTTCGGAGGTCGATTACTTCAGCTTCCGGCGCGCCACGCATCGCAGCGAAAAGGATTACGGGCGGCAGATTTCGGCTATTGTCCTGAGATGACGCTGCTCGCCCCTTTGGGTGAAAATATCTGGGTCGCGGAAGGCCCGGTTGTCTCGTTCTACGGCTTCCCCTATCCCACGCGCATGGCGGTCATCCGCCTGACGAACGGCCAATTGTTCGTCTGGTCGCCGATTGCGTTGGACCAGGCGCTCCGCGCTGAAGTGGACACGCTTGGAATCGTCGCCCATCTCGTCTCCCCGAATTCAATACATCACCTCTTCCTCGGCGACTGGAAACGCGCCTATCCGGAGGCACGCCTGTATGCATCGCCCGATCTGGCGAGAAAGCGGCCGGACCTCGCGTTCGATGCCACGCTCGGGGACGCGCCGGAACCGGCTTGGGCCGGCGAAATCGACCAGGTCGAAATGGGCGGCAGTTTCTTTCTCACGGAGATCGTTTTCTTTCATCGCGCGAGTCGGACGGCCATTTTCGCCGATCTCATTGAGAACTTTTCGCGCGACTGGTTCAAAGGCTGGCGCGGCTGGCTCGCGCGCCTGGATGGAATCACCGAATACGATCCCGGCGCGCCGCGCGAATGGCGCTGGAGCTTCTGGAATCGCGGGCGCGCGCGCGCGGCATTTCAGCGAATCGTCGACTGGCATCCGGAACAAGCCATCGTCGCGCATGGCGAGATGGTCAAAAGCGATGCTACCGCCTTCATTCGAAAAGCGTTTCGCTGGCTGTCAAAGTAGCGCGGCCAAGGCGGTTTACCCGCGCAGACGGCCTTGCTAGAAGGCGGTCATTGAATTGTCACATCAAGGCTGGAGCGCGCGCCCACATGAGCGAAAAAAACGGAGCGCGCGGCATGAAGCTGCTGGCGGGCAATTCCAACCGCGCGCTGGCCGAAGACATGGGCCGCTTCCTGAAGATCCCGCTGGTGAAAGCGGTCGTGCGCCGCTTCGCCGATATGGAAGTGTTCGTCGAGATCCAGGAGAACGTCCGCGGCGAGGATATCTTCGTCATCCAGTCGACGAGCTATCCGGCCAACGACAATCTGATGGAGCTGCTGATCGTGATCGACGCGCTGCGCCGCGCGTCGGCGCGCCGCATCACCGCGGTGATCCCCTATTTCGGCTATGCGCGCCAGGACCGCAAAGTCGGACCACGCACGCCGATCTCCGCCAAGCTCGTCGCGAACCTGATCACGCGCGCCGGCGCGGACCGCGTGCTGACCGTCGATCTCCATGCCGGGCAGATCCAGGGGTTCTTCGACATCCCGACCGACAATCTCTACGGCATGCCGGTGATCGTGAAGGACATCCAGGATTATCTCGGTCACGACAATCTGATGATCGTCTCGCCGGACGTCGGCGGCGTCGTGCGCGCGCGCGCGCTGGCGAAACGTTTGGGCGGCGACCTCGCCATCGTCGACAAGCGCCGCGAGCGCGCCGGCGAATCCGAAGTCATGAACATCATCGGCGACGTCGAGGGACGCTCCTGCATCCTGATCGACGACATCGTCGATTCCGGCGGCACGATCTGCAACGCCGCCGAGGCGCTGCTGCGCGAAGGTGCCAAGGATGTCTGCGCCTATGCGACCCACGGCGTGCTGTCCGGCGGCGCGGTCGCGCGCATCAAGGGCTCCAAGCTCAAATCGATGGTGATCACCGATTCCATCGCGGCGACCCAGGAAGTGGCGCAGTGTGCCAACATCCGCCGCATCTCCATCGCGCCCTTGATCGGCGAAGCCATGCGCCGCATCAACAACGAAGAGAGCGTGTCGAGCCTGTTCGATTAGAGTCGTTGTCTCAGAAGAACTGGGGATATTTCTTTTCCAAGTCCCTTTCACGATCAGTTATTCCCGAAATGACCGGCGCGTCCTCACCGCCTCCCAGCGCGCGGCCAAGGTCGTAAAATAACCATGCCGTTGTTGGATCAAATCTTTCGCGAAATACGTCGCCCAGGTCCTTGTAGTACCCGGCGAGATAAGGATTGCCACGAATTGCGTTCGCGAACAGCGGTAGCGCCTCGTCCAAATGGTCGCTCTCCGACAGATCATTGGCGAGAAATTCATCCAATACATAGGCATTGCTCAAATCGTCGCGGTTCATTTTACGCAATGTCTCGATTGCAGCCGTATAGTCCTTCTTGGCGGGCCCAAGCGCGCCTATCAGCTGTGTCGTACGTGGATCGATTTTGGACGCTTCAAAGATCTGCTTGATCGAATGACATTGATCTTCAGATGAGCAGCCGGTCACTTGCTGGCCATATTGCTCCGTCAATTCCAGCATCGTCACCGAAGCTGCGAATGGCTTGCCGTCGTGCAACTCCTTCTCCACCTCCGCCCGAATGGCTGTAACGGTGCGGCGGCGCGGGGCGGTTCCTGCAACCGCCGCTTCGATCAGCGGCATTAGACTGCGAAGGCTGTCCGCTCTCGTACCGAAATCCGGCGGTGCCGGCCTGTCGGCAGGATGTAACGGATAGATCGCCTCGGCAGAACTCACTGATTGCAGCGTCCAAACTGCATCCGGCTTTTTGGTCATTGGCGAATACTTAAAAGTCAGGCGCTGCGGAAAAAAGCCGCTCGCCAGAATATCCTTGATTATTGTCGGATGCAGAGGCGCGTTTTCGCGCAGGAACTTTTCAAACCTCGATTGGTCTTCCTGGCTCAGTCTCTGCTGAGAAGGAATATAGCTTGCGACCGTTGCGCCGGAAAATCTGAAATTGATTGCACCACTTGAGTCCTGGCTCCGCTCGATGGTCGGAATGCCGTCCTCGGGATCCATAACCTGCAGCTCGGATTGTGCCCAGAACGGCTCGAGAATAGAATCGCTCCCGCCGACCTTTAGGTTCGCCAACAGCTTGCGCTCATAGCGCCGGTTGTAGGATTCCGCATAGCGGAAATCGATCCAACCATACAGAGAGGTGTTGCGAAATATTCGGCTCTTGCCATCAATGGTCAGGATACGCTTGAGCGCGTAGTCGTAGATCGCGATCCGCCCCTCACGCGCGACGGCGTTGAAATCCTGAGCAAGATCGACCTTCACGGTTTCGGGTTCTGCGCCTTCGATTCTGTATACGATTTCATGCGGTTCATTGACCGCGCCGCGCGCCGCGATGATCGATTGGGCAGATGCGAGGGGATGAATATGCAAGAAATCAGCCGCGTGAACATCAAAGGCTATTAGGCTCGCCAGACAAATCAGAACTGCCTTTGGGCCACGCATCCAACCTCCAGACCTGGTGACAGTCCGTCCGCTCATGCGACGAGTTCGCGGACGTTGGGATATTTCAGATAGCGTTTCTCGACGGCGATTTGCTTGAGGATCGCGATCACATCCACGACTTCGCGGAATGACGTGTAGAGCGGCGCGGGCGACAGCCGCACGATGTCCGGCGGGCGGAAATCGGGAATGACGCCGTCGTCCTTGAGTGCCTTGCAGATGCGCGGCGCCTCCGCATGGCGCAAGGCGACATGCGCACCGCGCGACTCCGCTACACGCGGCGTTGCGATGGTGAACCCCAATCCAGCGAGTTCCGTGTCGATCTGCGCGATCATGAAATCGGTGAGCGCCAGCGACTTGGCGCGGATGCGGCCGATGCCGGCGCGTCCGATCTGCTCCAGCGCGCCCAGCAACGGCGCCATGCTGAGGACATGCGGCGTACCGATCTGATAGGCGCCGGCCTCTTCTGCCGGTGTGAAGTCGTTGCTCATGTCGAACTGGCGATCCTTGCGCGACGCGAACCAGCCGGGCAATCCGGGCGCCGTGCCCAGATGCTTCTCGTGCACGAACAGGCCCGCAACCGCGCCGGGCCCTGCGTTGGCATGCTTGTAGGTGCAAAAGATTCCACAATCGACGCCGTCATCGTGCCAGGCGTGCGGAAACGCGCCGAAGGAATGACAGGCATCGAAGCACACGGTCACGCCGCGCGCATGCGCCGCTTCGGTGATGCGGCGCGTGTTCAGCAACTGGCCGGTGCGATAGAGGACGACCGGCAACACCGCAAACGCAACCCGCTGCGTCATGGCCGCAATGACGGCGTTCTCGTCGAGATGCGTTCCGCCTGCGCTTGGGACAACGATCAAGTGCTCGGCGGGATCGAGTCCGTGAAGGCTCAGATGACTCTTGACCGCATAGGCGTCGGTCGGAAACGCAGCTTCTTCGATGAGGATTTTCGAACGCACACCGTTCGGCTTGAAAAACGTCGCAAGCATCTGGTGCAGGTTCATGCTCGTTGAGCCGGTGATGATCGTCTCGCTCGCCCGCGCGCCGATCAGCGGCGCCGCCATCGCCCCAAGCTTTTCGGTGAGGTGGTACCAGGGATGTTCGCCGCCCAGCCACCCGTCGATGCCGAGCGTCTTCCAGGAGTCGAGCGTCGCCAGCAGTGCCTGCTCCGCCGGCCGCGACAGCAGCCCCAGCGAATTGCCGTCCATGTAGATCGTGCCGGGCGGCAGATAGAATTCGTCGCGAAAACCGCGAAGCGGGTCTTCGGCATCGAGGCGGCTGGCAGTTTCTTCTGCTGTCGGCATGCACGTCCACGCTAAAGCATGCGCCGCTGCCCGGCGAGAGCGCTTCTATGATGGCCCGAAGTGAAATAACGTTGGGCCATGTCCACGGCATCCCAGATTCGCAAGCTCGCGCTCGCGCTGGAGGGCGTGACCGAGATCGACCATTTCGCGCGGCCGGCTTTTCGCACAACGAAACGCATCTTCGCGGTGATCCGGCCGGACGGTCTTTTCCTGCACCTGCCCGACGAGCGAAAGAAATTCCTGTTCGAGGCCGACCCCAAGGCGTTCGTCAAATATATGTGGGGCAAGACGGCGAATGTGATCGTGCAGCCGGATCGCATCCCGAAAAAGGAGCTCGCCGCGTTGATCCGGGAGGCGTGGGAATTCAGCCGGCCTGCGCCAAAACCACCGGCCAAGAAGTCCGCAAAGGCGAGGCCGCGACGGCGTTAACGCGCTCCAGGACTGGCGCGAATCCCGCTGCTCGGGCACAAACACGGGATGGAACACCTGCCTCATCCGCCCGCCACCGGCACGATCGGCGATTTCGCCCGCAGGGTGCTCGCCGGCGCGATGATCCTGGCCGTGCTGCTCGCGATCTGGGAGATCAACCAGGTCGTGGTGCTCGGCTTCGGCGGCGTGGTGGTCGCGGTCATCCTGCGCACCATCGCGGTGCCGGTGCAGCGTTATTTGCGCGCTTCGGATCATGTGGCGTTGCTGATCACGACGATTGGTCTTTTGGGACTGGCAATCGCCTTCTTCGCGATCTTCGGCGCGATGGCGGTCGATCAGTTCTCCGCGTTGCTCAACGAGATTCCCGCAGCCGTGGCGAGCGGCCGCAAATGGCTTCAGGGCTATACCGAAGGCCGCTGGTTCCTGGCATTGCTCGGCAACACCGATGCGCCTTCCGGTGAAACCCTGCTGCAGGCGATCCCGATCGCTGGCGGCGTATTGGGCGGTCTGGGCGAAGCGCTGCTCGTCATCCTGGTCGGCATCTATCTCGCGGCTGATCCCACGGCCTATATGCGCGGCGTCATAAGGCTGTTTCCGCCGCACCGGCGCGTGCGCATCAGCCATATCCTGAACGCCATGGCGGCCGCTCTGCAGAAATGGCTGACGGGCATGGCGCTGGACATGCTTTTTGTTGGGACCGTCACCGGATTTGGGCTCTGGATCGTCGGGGTGCCGCTGTCCTTCGCGCTGGGCGTCCTGACCGGCATTTCCGTGCTCGTGCCCTATATCGGCCCCGCGGTTGCGCTTGTCCCTGGCGTCCTGCTGGCGCTGAGCGTGAGCCCCACCCTCGCCCTCTATGCGGCCATCGTTTACGCGATTGCGCTGGGAATAGAGGGCAATGTGACCCAGCCGCTTCTCCAGCGCTGGGCGGTCTCGCTCTCGCCCGTGATCAATCTGCTCGCAATCGTGGCTTTCGGCATCATTTTCGGCTTCTGGGGCGCGATCCTGGCCACACCGATGACGGTGGCACTCAGCGTCCTGGTCCGGATGGCCTATATCGAGGACGTGCTGGAGGCCAGGGCTGCCCATGAAAGCTGAAAAAAGGCCGGTTGCGCGCGCCGCGCCCTTCCGCTAAAAGCCCCGCTTTCCGGCACCTCAGATGGACGAAAGGGCCGGAAACCTAAGGATTTTCCCATGCGACAGATGCAGGAATTGAGCGCCGAAGCTCGCCAGAAGACCGGCAAAGGCCCGGCCTACCAGACGCGCCGCAAGGGCCACATCCCGGCCATCGTCTATGGCGGCACTGACGCACCCGAGAACGTTTCGGTCGACGCCCATACGCTCGGCCTGCATGTCGGCGCCGGCGGCTTCCTGACGACTCTCTTCATGCTCGAGGTCGGCGGCAAGAAGCAGCGCGTCATCCCGCGCCAGGTTCAGCTCGACCCGGTCACCGACCGTCCTGTCCATGTCGATTTCATGCGCCTTGCGCCCGGTGCCAAGGTGAAGCTCGACATTCCCGTCCGTTTCAAGGGTCATGAAAACTCGCCGGGCCTGAAGCGCGGCGGCGTGCTCAACATCGTCCGCCATGAGATCGAAATGCTGCTCGACGCCGATCACATCCCCGACAGTCTCGAAGGCGATCTGTCCGGGCTCGACATTCACGGCACGCTCCACTTCAACGATTTCACGCTGCCGCCCGGCGCCAAGACGACCATCCGAGAGCAGAACTTCACCGTTGCCTCGATCGTCGCTCCGACCAGCGTGATCGAAGAGCAGAAAGCCGCCGCGGCCGCCGCCGCTGCTGCCGCCGCCGCTCCGGTTGTGGAAGAAGGTGCCGCTCCCGCCGAAGGTGCCGCAGCCACTCCGGCTGCCGGCGCCGCCCCGGCCGCTGGCGCCGCTGCCAAGGCTCCGGAAAAGAAATAGTCCGAACGAACTTTTCCCCTCGTTTCGTATCGAGATGAGGGGATTGGTCGCCCTCCATGACCGACACGCCTCTTCTCATCGCCGGACTCGGAAATCCGGGAGCCGAATACGCGCGCAACCGGCACAATGCCGGCTTCATGGCGGTCGACACGATCCACGAAAGCTACAAATTCGGCCCGTGGCGTTCGCGCTTTCAGGGTGCGATCAGCGAAGGCGCGCTGGGCGGGCGCAAAACATACCTGCTGAAGCCCATGACCTATATGAACGAGAGCGGCACCTCGGTCGGCCCGGCGCTGCGGTTCTTCAAGCTTCCGCTCTCCGCCCTCGTCATCATGCACGATGAGATCGATCTGGCAGCCGCCAAGCTCAAGGTGAAGACCGGCGGCGGCGACGCGGGCAACAACGGCGCCCGCTCGATCACCGCGACGCTCGGCCCGGATTATCGCCGCGTGCGCATCGGCATCGGGCATCCCGGCGAGAAGCATCGCGTGCACGGCCATGTGCTCGGCAATTTCAGCACGACCGACGAGGAATGGCTGGTGCCGATGCTGTCGGCCATTGCCGAATCCGCGCCATTGCTGGCGAAGGACGACGACGTCGGGTTCATGAACAAGGTCGCGCTGCTGACCAAGCCGCCCGCAAAAAAAGAAAAGAAGGACGAATAATGGGATTCAAATGCGGCATCGTGGGACTGCCCAATGTCGGCAAGTCCACGCTTTTCAACGCGCTGACGCAGACTGCCGCGGCGCAGGCTGCGAACTATCCGTTCTGCACCATCGAGCCAAATGTCGGCGACGTGGCGGTACCCGATCCGCGATTGGAGAAGCTTGCCGTCATTGCCAAGTCGGCCGAGATCATTCCGACCCGCATCACGTTCGTGGATATCGCCGGCCTCGTGCGCGGCGCCTCGAAAGGCGAAGGCCTTGGCAACCAGTTCCTCGCCAATATCCGCGAGGTCGATGCCATTGTGCACGTGCTGCGCTGTTTCGAGGACGACGACATCACCCATGTCGAGGGTAAGATCGATCCTGTCGGCGATGCCGAGACGGTCGAGACCGAACTGATGCTTGCCGATCTCGATAGCCTGGAGCGTCGCGCAACCCCGATTGAGAAGAAGGCCAAGTCCGGCGAGAAGGAAGCGAAGGAGGCCTTCGCGCTGATGACGAAGGCGCTGGTGCTGTTGCGCGAGGGCAAGCCTGCACGCCTTGCCGATCTCACCCCCGAAGAACGCGAACGCTATCTCCAGCTCGGCCTGATGACGGCCAAGCCCGTGCTGTACGTCTGCAACGTGGATGAGGGCTCAGCGGCAACCGGCAACAAATTCTCCGTCGCAGTCGAAGAGATGGCCAAGCGACAGGGCGCCGGCTGCGTGGTCATTTCCGCGCGCATCGAGGAAGAGGTCGCCCAACTTGCTTCTGCCGAGCGCGCGGAATTTCTCGCGAGCCTCGGTCTCGAGGAGCCGGGACTGAACCGGCTTATCCGCGCCGGTTACAACCTGCTCGGCCTCATCACCTTTTTCACCGTTGGACCGAAAGAAGCCCGCGCCTGGACAGTGACCAAGGGGGCACGCGCGCCTCAGGGCGCCGGCGTTATCCATACCGATTTCGAACACGGGTTCATTCGCGCGGAAACCATCGCGTATGACGACTATGTCGCGAACAATGGCGAGGCCGGCGCGCGCGAAGCGGGGAAATTCCGCCTCGAAGGCAAGGATTATGTCGTCGCCGACGGCGATGTGATGCATTTCCGTTTCAATACATAACATTGCAGGCGTTACAATCTAAACGTGTGTTGCATTTTGCGGCCATGGCATGTCGTTTGCTGTTCCGATGAATGCCATGGCTGCCACGCTCTATTTTGAAAATTTCCCGGTCGGCCGCACCTTCGAGTGCGGTCCCTATTCCGTGACGCGCGAAGAAATCATCGAATTCGCACGCGAGTTCGATCCGCAGCCGCATCATCTCGACGAGGACGCCGCGAAGCATTCGATGCTCGGCGGTCTCGCGGCATCTGGGTGGCATGTCTGCGCCATGACGATGAAGATGTTCGCCGATCACATGATCCCGCTGATGGCGGCCCGCGGCGGATCGGGTTCGCGCGAGGCACGCTGGATGAAGCCCGTGCGGCCCGGAGACGTTCTGCGCGTTGAGGCCACCGTGGTCGATACCAAGGCGTCGCGCGGCCGTCCCGACATCGGCCATGTGACATTCGAATGCCGCGTGTTCAGCCAGACGGAACTGGTCGCGATCGTGTTCATGACGCCAGTCATCGCACGGCAGAGCGCGGCATGAGCACGCAATATTGGGAAGATGTCGAGATTGGGTCACGACGCGACCTCGGCAGTTACACCTTCACCGAAGACGAGATCATCCGCTTCGCGCGGAAATACGATCCGCAGCCCTTTCACATCGATCCCGAAGCCGCGAAGCAGTCCATCTTCGGCGGGCTGATCGCCAGCGGTTGGCACACAGCCGCGATCTGGATGAAGCTCGCCATCGCCGAGCGAGCGAACTCCGCCGGGAAATCGCCGCTGCTGCGCGCGGGCGTTTCGCCGGGCTACGAAGACATGCGCTGGCTCAGGCCGGTGCGTCCCGGCATGACGCTGCGCTTCTCCTCCGAAGTCTGCGGCAAGGTGGAACTCAAGTCACGGCCGGAGATGGGCATCGTGCTGACCCGCAACGAGGCGCGTGACGAAAACGGTGCGCTGGTCTTCGTCTTCACCGGCAAGGGTTTTGTGCAGCGGCGGCCCCGTTGATCCTCCTCGCCCCCCGCGCAGCGGGGGAGAGGGTTGGGGTGAGGGGGGGGTCGAAAGTTGAGCTCGGTGGCAAGCGCCCCCTCACCCTTGCCCTCTCCCCCTTGAAGGGGGAGAGGGAATAAATAGGGTGCAGAGAGATATGGAGAGCGACACGCCATGGCCACACGCGGCACCATGATCAAAATGACGATGAGCGACGGCGCGGAGATCGGCGTCTATCGCGTCGAACCCAGGGGCGCGCGGCGCGGCGGGCTTGTCCTCATCCAGGAAATCTTCGGCGTCACCGAACACATCAAGGAAACCTGCGACAAGTTCGCGGACGAAGGCTATGAGGTGCTCGGCCCGGCGCTGTACGACCGTGAGGAGCCCGGCCTCCAGGCGACCTATTCGCCGGAGGACATCCAGAAAGCGATCAAGATCGCGCGCGGCGAGCACCCCTTCGATCTGTCCATCACCGACACGCAGACCTGCATTGACGCGCTGAAAAGCAAAGGCGCCGTGTTCATTACCGGTTTCTGCTATGGCGGCACGGTGACGTGGGCGGCGGCGTGCAAATGCGACGGCCTCGCCGCGGCCTCGGGCTATTACGGCGGTCAGATCGCGCAGATGAACGATCTCCAGCCGAAATGCCCGACAATCCTGCATTTCGGCGAGAACGATCACGGCATCCCGCTGAGCGACGTGGAGAAAATCCGCACAGCGCATCCCGACGTGAAGGTCTATGTCTACGAGGGCTGCGGCCACGGCTTCAACTCCGACCGCCGCGCCGACTACAATGACGAAGCCCACAAACTCGGCATGAAGCGGACGCTGGAACTATTCCGGGCCAATGGGGGATGATCTTCCTGTCATCCCCGGCCGAGCGTTGCGCAAGCAACGCGAGGGGAAGGGGACCTAGGTGGTGAAGCGATAATGCTGCTGCAGGAATTGAAAGACAGGCTTGTGAACGAAGGCTACAAACGATCCTGGTACAGTTTCGGTCGCGATGAGCCACCCTTGGACGGTTACATCCTCGAACAAATCTCTTCAACTTGGACCGTATTCTATTTCGAACGTGGCAGAACACGTCAGATCGCTTCATTCGAAAATGAATCGGATGCCTGCAACTGGTTCTACGAACGAGTGCGAGAAGCGTTCGCTTCGGTCGTGAATCGCAAGATCAATTGATTCTTCGAACCTGAATATACGTTCTCCACCTGGGTCCCCTTCCCTCGAATTGCGCGCAAGCGCGCAATTCTCGCCGGGGATGACAAGCGGAGCTACCGTAGCGCCGCTTCGATGTTGCCGCCATCGACGGTGATGACGGCGGCGGTCGTCTTCTCAGCGTGGGCGAGATAGACGAACGCTTCGGCGACTTCCTGGGCGTAGACCTCGCGGCCCAAGAGATTGCCGCTCATGTAAGCGTCTTCCGAAACGCCGCGTGCTTTGGAGCGCGCGGCCACCATGTCGTCGGTGAGCAGGCCGGTGCGCACGCGGTCGGCGTTCACGGCGTTGGCGCGGATGCCGTCCTTGCCGTGGTCGAGCGCGTATTGGCGCACGAGGAAGAGGGTTGCGGCCTTGGGCAAGCCGTAAGGCCCGAAATCCTTGCCCGGATTGACCGCCTGCTTGCTCGTGTTGAACAGCAGGCAGCCATAGGTGCCTTGTGCGCGCATGATCCTGACCGCGTTCTGCGCGACGCTCTGATGCGCGAAGAAGTTCAGTTCGAAAGATTTGCGCAGCACCTCGTCCTCGACCGAGCCGATAGTACCCTGCCACGCGGCGCCGGCGTTGGAGACGACGATGTCGACGCCGCCGAACGCTTCCACCACCTTGTCGAAGGCGGCGCGCACGCTCGCGGGATCGGTGACGTCGCACTGGATCGCGAGCGCGTGCTTGTGCACGGCCTTCGCGGCCTTCACCGCCATGTCGTGATCGCGGTCGAGGATCGCGATTTCCGCGCCTTCGGCCGCCATCGCTTTCGCCGTGGCTGCGCCGATGCCCGATCCGCCGCCGGTGATGACGCACACCTGACGCGACAGCGCTTTCTCATTCGATTTGCCGAGCTTGGCCTGTTCCAGCGACCAGTATTCTACCTCGAACATGTCGTTCTCGGAGATGCATTTGTATTCGCCGATCGCTTCCGCATCGGTGATGATCTCGATCGTGTTCTCCGCGATGTCGGCGGCGATGGCGGCGTCTTTCGCGGTCGCGCCGAGGCCGAACATGCCGACACCGGGCACCAGCACGACGCGCGGCAGCGGATCGAGCTCTTTCTTCTTCGGCGTCGAGGTCGCGTTATTGCGCGCGAAATAATCGTGATAATGCGCGATGAACGCATCGACCGCGGTGCTCACGTCCTTCGCCCACGCATCGAGCTTGTGTACATCCGGCGCAGGCACGACCAGCGGCCAGTTCTTGGTGCGGATCGTGTGATCGGGCGTCACCACACCGACCTGACTGTAACGCGCGAGATCGGCGCCATTCACATAGTTCAGGATCGCAGGATTGGTGCGGAAACACAGAATCTGCCGCTTCACCGTTCCGGCCATCGCATTGCGCTCAATCGCGAGCGCGCCGCGCAGGATCGGCGCGATCTCGGCAACCGTCGCGACATGCTCCGGCAGCTTCGCGGGCTTCAGCGGTTTGCGATCCTTCTGAAGACGCTGTTCCGCCAGCGTGACGAACTCGATCATCTTCTCGTAGGCGGTCTTCGCGTCTTCGGCGAAGGTGAAGATGCCATGCTTCGGCAGGATCAGGCCTTCGACTTTCGGATTGGCGTCGAACACATCGGCCACCGCCTTCGCCAGCGTGAAGCCGGGAATGAAATACGGAACATAGGCGACGCGCGTGCCGTAAATCTCGCGCGCGGTCTTCTCGCCGTCGGGCTGATCGGTGATCGCGAGCACCGCGGTCGAATGCGTGTGGTCGATGAATTTGTGCGGCAGGAACGCGTGCAGCAGCGTCTCGACGCTCGGGTTCGGCGCGGTCGAATCCAGCAGATTGATGCGCTGGAAATTGACCATGTCCTCGTCGCTGAGCGTGTTGAGGCGGCGCAGACGCCGCAACTCATGCAGCCGCACGGCGGGCAGGCCTTGCGGTTCGATATTGCCCATGTCCCAGCCGCTGCCCTTCACACAGAGCACGTCGACGTCTTCGCCGAGCTGGTCCTTGGCTGTGGTCTTTACAGATGTATTGCCGCCGCCATGGAGCACCAGCTTCGGATCGGACCCGAGCAGCCGCGTCGTATAGGTGCGCAGCGCGAGCTCTTCGCTCACGCCCTGCGCCGCATAGCGCTTCACAAAATCTTGTGCCTCGATGTCCGACCAACGCGACTGCATGAGAGTTGTTTTCCAGTTTGGAGGTACCCCCCTCCCCCTTCCTCTCCTCGCCTTCGCCGGAGGGTTCAGGCTTTGGGAAAGAGGGCACGTAAGCCCTCTTCCGTGGCGGCGCAAGTGCCACGTTCGGTGATGAAACCGGTCACGAGGCGCGCCGGCGTGATGTCGAAACCGGGATTGGCGGCGGGCGAACCCGGCGCCGCGATCTCGACCGTCGCGAGTGTTCCAGATGGGGTGCGCCCGGTCATTTTCAAGAGCTCGTCGGCGGATCTTTCTTCGATGGGAATGTCGCGGCCATTGGAGAGCGTCCAGTCGATGGTCGAGCTCGGCAGCGCGACATAGAACGGCACATCGTTGTCCTTCGCGGCGAGCGCTTTCAGATAGGTTCCGATCTTGTTGGCGACGTCGCCGTTCGCGGTGACGCGGTCGGTGCCGACGATGCAGAGATCGACGCGGCCAGCCTGCATGTAATGACCGCCGGCATTGTCGGCGATGATCGTGTGCTTTACGCCGTGGCTTCCGAGTTCGAACGCGGTCAGCGAGGCGCCCTGGTTGCGCGGCCGCGTCTCGTCCACCCACACATGGATCGGAATGCCGGAATCATGCGCCATGTAGATCGGCGCCAGCGCGGTGCCCCAGTCGACGCAGGCGAGCCAGCCCGCGTTGCAATGGGTCAGCACATTGAGCGTTGCCCCGTTTTTCTTGCCGGCGGCGTCTTTCAGAATCTTGAATCCATGCTCGCCGATGGAGCGGCAGACCTCCACATCTTCGTCCGCGATCTTCGCGGCTTCCGCCCACGCAATCGCGGCGCGCTGCTCGCGTGGCTTGTTGCGCAGCACATCGCACATCCGCTTCAGCGCCCAGCGCAGATTGATCGCGGTCGGCCGCGTCTCGGCGAGGACGTCGTGCGCGCGGTCGAGCGCTTCGTCCGATGCATCCGCGCGCATCGCCAGCGCGATGCCGTACGCCGCTGTCGCCCCGATCAGCGGTGCGCCGCGAACGATCATCGCCTTGATCGCATGTGCCGCATCTTCCATCGACGCGAGTTCCAGCGTCTCGAACGCATGCGGCAGTTTCGTCTGGTCGATGATGCCGACCTTGTCGGAGCCGATGGGCCAGATGGTGCGGTAGGGCTTGCCGTGGATTTTCATGAGGTTCCTTTACCTTCCCCTTGAGGGAGGGTCGACAATTTGCGTAATGCAGTGGAGCAAATTTCGGGGAGGGGTTTGTGACGAATTACCCCTCCCCGAAGCGCTCCGCGCTTCGACCCTCCCTCAAGGGGGGAGTTGTATACTTGACTGACAATAAATGGACTCTCTCATTCCCAAGGCGCTCGCATGCTGTCCTTGATGCTCTCCGCGAGCGCCATTCCCTCCCTCCAGTGCAGCCTTCGCCCAACGGGCCAAGCGATGTCGTCGGGGATGCGCGGCCACAATTGAACGGAGAGGCCATCAACCGCTGGACTGATGCCAAAGTGCAGGTTTGGGATGAGAGTGGCCGTATGGTAGAAAAGAACGTCTCCGACGCCCCAGGTTATCGACTGAGTATTTCGGACACTGAGACCGTCTGGCAGTTTGTTCGCTAGGCTGACGACTGCGGTATTGCGGCTAAAGCCGGATTCCCAGCCGCCATCTCCGCACCGAAGCGCCCAAATCCTGAAAAAGTCAGGCGCAACCTTTGTGTTCATGAATTGCCGCCTGACATCTTCTGGCGTCGTGTGGTGATCGCGCCGCATATGTTCCGCGACCATGAACTTCATTGCGCACCATGTTGCGAGCGCGTCTCTCATTGCTTCTGTCAGGGTTAGAGACTCGCTATTGAACATGGGCGTCAAGACTGGCCGCGCCGCTTGCTCTATCGTATTCATCCAGCCGTTGTTGCAAGGCGCGCAAACTGCCCGAATGCTTTTCGTAAACGTGAGACCGGGGCGGTCCAGCGTTTCGGACTTTATGTTCTTAAAAAGCTTATCGTTTCGAACGATATAGGTCTCGACTCGATTGGGGTCGGCGTACTCTGGAAACAGCTCCGCCATCCAATCGGACCACAGGTGTTCTCTTGAAACCTTGTTCCCACCGCAGAAAATACATCTTCGCGCCGGGTGCTTTTCCTTATATTTATTGAGCCAATTCATTCGAGGTGCCTATGGGCCAGAAAGAGGCCGATACGTTCGATACAAGCGAAATCCAGCAACGGCTGGATCGCGCCCTTGTTCGCTCCCTGCAAATGCCTCCCCCGTCAAAGACGAAGAAGGCTACTCCGAAGAAGCGCGCTCAGAGCGCCACTTCAAAAAGGCGCGCGCCTTCTGCTTAAGCGTTCGCGGTTTTACTAGGCATGCGATACTGCAAACGCTTGCCTTCCGCGCCTTTGATTGCGCGTGACGTGCGTTCACAGTCATCCACTTTCAATGCTGCACGATTGGAATGCCGGAAATCGAATTCGTGCAAATACGCCTGCAAATGAGCTTCGCTGACATGATGGTATGTGCCGACGATGCCGCGTTTTAGCGTGGCAAAATAGCCCTCAACTGTATTGCTGTGAGCGTCGTTACGCACATATTCGCCCGCGCCATGATCAACCATTTCATGACGGAAAAACTCTTTCCCCGCATCCATGTAACCGCCCGCTGTGTCGGTCATTAGCGCGGACTTGCGATCAACATTTGTGAATAGGATCGGGCGCAAGGTCTTGCCCGTCACGTTGGCAATATGGTGCGAGCGCGCACGCCCGCCACGCTCTACCAGCGTGTGAACGATTTGCTTGCCCATGCCGCCGATCTTCTTACCGTCTCGCTTGCTGGCGTGTTTGTTCTTTTCCTTGCCGCCGATGTAGGTCGTATCGGCTTCAACGATTTTCCCTTCGCCACCAAGCGGGCCGCCGCTCTTACCGGGCATGGGCCCCATTGCAGCGCGGACGCGATGGCCGATGAACCACGCGGTTTTGTAGCTAACGTTCAAAGTGCGCCCTAATTGGTGCGCGCTCATGCCCTTTTTGGAAGAGGCGAGCAGGCGGAAAGCCAGAAGCCACTTGTGCAGAGGGACATGCGACCGCTCGTAAACTGTTCCGGTCCGAACCGTGAACTTGTCCTGACAGTCCTCGCAGTAATACCAGCCCGGACCCATCGACTTACCGCCAAGCTCGCGAGCGCCTTCGGTAGAGCCGCAATGAGGGCAAATCACGTCGCCGGTCGGCCAACGGATTGCTTCAAGGTGCTTACGGGCGGCCTCTTCGTTCGAGTAGACTGGATGGGAAAGTTCAACAGGCGTCATGGCTTATCTCCAATGGTGGAAATATAGGCCATTACGCCCTGTCAGTCAAGTATACAATTCCCCTCAAGGGGAGGGTAGATTCTAATGCCCCTCGTAACTCACCAGCGCCTTCACGTCCTGGCCGAAGGCGCGGATTTTGTCGGCGCCGCCGAGGTCCGGCAGGTCCACGAGGAAACAGCAACCGATCACCTTCGCGCCCGCGCGCTGCATCAGCTTGATAGCCGCGAACGCCGTGCCGCCGGTGGCGATCAGATCGTCCACGATGATGACGGTGTCGCCTTCCTTCACCGCATCGATATGGATCTCGATCCGGTCCTTGCCGTATTCGAGATCGTAATCCTCGCCCAGCACGCCATAGGGCAGCTTGCCCTTCTTGCGGATCGGCACGAAGCCGACGCCAAGCTGGTGTGCGACCGCGCCGCCGAGAATGAACCCGCGCGCCTCAATGCCCACGACCTTGTCGATCTTCACGCCTTTGTAGTGCGCCACCATCTGGGCGATGGTCACGCGAAACGCCTCGGCATCGCCGAACAGGGTCGTGACATCGCGGAACATGATTCCCGGCTTCGGGAAATCCGGGATCGTGCGGATGGCGGATTTAATGTCCATTCCTATTCTCCTCGTCATGGCCGGGCAGCGCAGCGGAGCGAAGCGCGACCCGGCCATCCAGAACTTTTGACGCGCAGGCGACTTGTGTTTCCGATGGATGGCCGGGTCAAGCCCGGCCATGACGGATTAAGTTTGGGTTTTCAATACCCGCCCTGCGACAGCATCCAGTTTCGCGAACAGCGCAGGGTCGCGTTTTTCCGGCGCGGTGATGAAGGCGGTATCGAGGACGTTGTCGATGGCGGGGGACGGCTCGCGATTGGGACCGAGCTTGGGCGCCACCGCCATCACGAGCTTGCGGGCATTCTCGGCGTTGCCGGTGAGGACCTTGATCACCTGATCGACGGTGACGTGGTCGTGGCTCGGGTGCCAGCAATCGTAGTCGGTGACCATGGCGACGAGCGCGTAGGGCAGCTCCGCCTCGCGCGCGAGCTTGGCTTCCGGCATCGCGGTCATGCCGATGACGCTGCAGCCCCACGATTTGTAGAGCAGCGATTCCGCGAGCGAGGAGAATTGCGGGCCTTCCATCGCGAGATAGGTTCCGCCGACGGAATGCTGGATGTTCGCTTCGCGCGCGGCATCCGCCAACGCCTTCGACAGCTTCGAACACACCGGATGCGCCATCGAGACATGCGCGACGAAACCGGGACCGAAGAAGCTCTTCTCGCGATTGTGCGTGCGGTCGATGAACTGATCGACGATCACAAACATGCCGGGCGGCAATGCTTCCTTGAACGAGCCGCAGGCCGAGACCGAGATCGCATCGGTCACGCCGGCGCGCTTCAGCGCGTCGATGTTGGCGCGGTAGTTGATCGAGGTCGGCGTCTGGATATGGCCGCGGCCGTGGCGCGGCAGGAACACGAGATCGACGCCTTTGAATGTGCCGAACAGAAGCGCGTCCGACGGCTCGCCCCACGGGCTCGACACACGCTGCCAGCGCGCATTCTCAAGCCCCGCGATGTCATAAACGCCGCTGCCGCCGATAATTCCGAGGACTGTCTTTGTCATTGGGAGAGAGCCTCTTGTTATCCTCCCCCGTTTACGGGGGAGGTGGATGCTCCGCAACGCGGGGCAGACGGAGGGGGCGCCCCCTCCACCGCTTCGCGGTCCCCCTCCCCCGCTTCGCAGGGGAGGATAAAATTAATGCGCGTCTTTCCACACCCGGCGATAGGACAGGAACAGCAGGCCGGAGATCAGCAGCATGAATACCATCGCGCCGAGGCCGATATGCTTGCGCTCTTCCATCTTGGGCTCAGCCGCCCATGACAGGAATGTGACGACGTCATGCGCTTCCTGGTCGATGCTCGCGGTGGTGCCGTCGGCATAGGTCACCGAGCCTTCGGCGAGCGGCGGGGGCATGGAGATATTTCCGCCCGCGAAATACGGGTTGAAGTATTTGCCGTCCTGCACCGCGAAACCCTTGGGCGGCGTCAGGTGGAAGCCTGTGAGGATCGAATAGACGTACGCCGCACCGCCCTCGCGCGCTTTCACGATCAGCGAGAGATCGGGCGGCAGCGCGCCGCCATTGTTCGCACGGGCCGCTTCTTCGTTCGCAAACGGCGGCTGGAAGTGATCGGCAAGGATGCCGGGGCGCGTCAGGCGTTCGCCCTTGTCGTCGGTGGTCTCGCCCTTGTCGTTCGGATCGGCGGGGACTTTGGCGGCGGCGGCCAGTGCCTTGGCCTGCGCCTCGCTGAAGCCAAAGGTCAGGTCGTGGAAGGCGATGCGGTTCAGGCTGTGACAGGCCGAGCAGACTTCCTTGTAGACCTGGAAGCCGCGCTGCCAGGCCGCGCGGTCATAGGTCCCGAACGGGCCCTCGAACGACCACGTCACCGCCTTGGGCGGCAGCGGTTCGCTGAGATCCACCGGAATGTCGGCGGCGCGGACAGCGGGCACGACGGCGAGAAGAGCCAGAGCGGCGAGCGGGAGCGCTTTCATATTCGTCATCCTCACTCGGCCGGGCTGAGCACGGGTTGCGCGATGGAGGCCGGCAGCGGCTTGGGCGTCTCGATGAGGCCCAGAAGCGGCATGATCAGCCAGAAGAAGGCGAAGTAGAACAGGGTTCCGATGCGCGCGACCCAGACCAGCGGGATCGAGGTCGAGAGCAGCATCGCGTCGGCGCTCTGCGATCCGCAGTAGCCGAGGATCAGGCAGTCCACCACGAAGATCCAGAAGAACTGCTTCATCATCGGGCGGAAGCGCGACGAACGCACCTTGGATGTGTCGAGCCACGGCACGAACACCAGCGTAATCAGCGAGCCGGCCATCACGAGGACGCCGAGCAGTTTCTGCGGCACGGACCGCAGCATCGCGTAGTACGGCAGCAGGTACCATTCCGGCACGATGTCCGGCGGCGTCACGACCGGGTTGGCCGGCGTGTAATTGTCCGGGTTGCCGAAGAAGTTCGGCGCGTAGAACACAAAGCCCAGATAGATCAGGATGAACAGCGCCACATAGAACGCATCCTTCACCGTGTAATACGGATGGAACGGCACCGTGTCCTGCGGGCCCTTCACGTCGATGCCCAACGGGTTGTTGTTGCCCGGCACATGCAGCGCCCAGACATGCAGGCCGACGACGCCGGCGATCACGAAGGGCAGCAGGTAGTGCAGCGAGAAGAAGCGGTTCAGCGTCGGATCGCCGACCGCGTATCCGCCCCATAGCCAGGTCGCGACCGCGGAACCCCAATGCGGGGTGATCTGGTCGAGCGCGGAGAAGAAGTTGGTGATGACCGTGGCGCCCCAGAACGACATCTGGCCCCATGGCAGCACATAGCCGAAGAACGCGGTCGCCATCATCAGCAGATAGAGGATGACACCCAGGATCCACAGCACCTCACGCGGCGTCTTGTAAGAGCCGTAATAGAGTCCGCGGAACATGTGGACATAGACGGCGATGAAGAAGAAGGAGGCGCCGTTGGCGTGCAGATAGCGCATCAGCCAGCCGTAATTGATGACGCGCATGATGTTTTCGACGGAGTCGAACGCCATGTCGGCATTGGCGACATAATGCATGGCCAGCACGATGCCGGTGACGATCTGGATCATCAGCATCGTGGTGAGGATGGCGCCGAACGCGTACCAGATGTTCAGATTCCGCGGTGTCGGGAAGGTGAGCATCGTGTCGTGCGCAAAACGCGCGAGCGGCAGACGGGAATCCATCCAGCGTGCAAAGCCTGATTTCGGAACGTAGGTCGAGGGACCGGACATGAGAGCGCTCCGTTAGCCGACTTTGATGCGTGTGGGCGTGAGGAAGGAATAGGGCGGGATGGCGAGGTTCTGCGGCGCAGGACCTTTGCGGATGCGGCCGGCGGTATCGTACTGCGAGCCGTGGCAGTGGCAGAGCCAGCCGCCATATTCGCCCTGCGGCACCTGCGGCGTGGACACGGTCGGCGTGCAGCCGAGATGGGTGCAGACGCCGACCAGCACCAGATATTCGGGATGGACGCCGCGATTGGCGTCGGTCGCCGGCGCGTCGTCGGGAAGGTTGGCGTTGCGCGCGAGCGGATCGGGCAGATCGGCGACGTTCACCGACTTGGCTTCCGCGATCTCCTTCGGCGTGCGGCGGCGCACGAACAGCGGATGACCGCGATACTTGAACACCACCTGCTGCCCCGGCTGAACCGTTGAAATGTCCTGCTCGATAGTGGAGAGCGCGAGAACAGCGGAGCTCGGGTTCATCTGGTCGATGAACGGCCACGCCGCAAGCGCGCCGCCGACGGCGGCCACGGCTCCCGTCGCGATGAAGATGAAGTCGCGTCGCGTGGGTTCGGGCGCTGTCGTCGTAGCCACAAGGTCACCTTTGCAAAACGGGGGCAGGATTGAAGGAGTACGCCATCCCCGGAGAATCCGGCGCACCCAAACTCGCGGCTAAAATAGAGAGTCGAATTTGGAGGGTCTTGCGGCACGATGCCGCAGAAATCCAAGGAATTCCGCGCCCTTGCGCCAGTTTCACGTCACGGATGTGTCGCGGCTCCGCCTTGCTTGTAGATCCTGCCGCCCTTCATCACGAATTGGACACGCTCGAGCTCCGTGACATCGACGAGCGGATCCCCCGAAACAGCGACGATATCGGCGTAACGGCCGGCCTGCACGGAACCGATGTCCTTGGAATCGCCGATGAGGTCGGCGGCGTTGTGAGTCGCCGCCCAGATAGCGTCGGCCGGCGTCATGCCGGCACCGACCATCAACGCGAACTCCTTCGCATTTGTGCCATGCGGCGCGAGTCCCTGATCGGTGCCGAACGCGATCTTCACGCCGGATTTGTAAGCGCGTGCGAGGTTGTCGCGGATGCGCGGCGCGACCGCGAGCGCCTTGGCGGCGGATGACGGATTAAGCTGTTCGGGATGGGTCTTGGCGATGTCCACCACGGTTTGCGCCACCAGCATCGTCGGTACGAGATAAGTGCCGTGCTTCTTCATCAATGAATCCGACTCGGCATCCGCGAAGGAGCCGTGCTCGATGGAATCGACGCCGAGCGCCACGGTGTGATCGATCGCCTGCTTGCCGTGTGCATGCGCGGCCACCTTCATGCCGAGCGAATGCGCTGTATCGATAACCGCCTTGATCTCGTCATCCGCCATCAGCTGCGCATTCGGATCGTCGGCGATGGAGAGAACGCCGCCGCTGGGCATGATCTTGATCAGATCGGCGCCCATCTGATGCAGCTTGCGCACGGCATGGCGCGCCGCTTCGGGACTGTCGACGATCCAGTTGGTCCAGCCTTCGTGAGCGAGCTCGGGATCGAAACCATTCGACGGATCGCTGTGGCCGCCCGTGGGCCCGAGCGGCGGACCGGCCACGAACATGCGCGGCCCCGGAATCTCGCCCTTGGCGATGGCCTTCTTGAGCGCGATGACCACGCCCGGACGGGCGCCGACGTCACGGATCGTCGTAAAGCCTGCCAACAGGGTCTTTTCGGCATTGCCGACCGAGGCGAAGGCATCGTCGAAATCGGTGCGCGTGACAGCTTCCGCGACCGGATTTCCGCCATCGAACATCGAGGTGATGTGATCGTGGCAATCGATCAGACCTGGCAAGACCGTAGCGTTGGAAAGGTCGATTACCTCCGCGCCGTCGGGCGTGACGAAGCCCGGCTGCACCGCCGTGATGCGATCGTCATGGATCAGGATCGAGACCTGCATACGCTCGGTCTTCTCAACGCCATCGATCAGCCGCCCGGCATGGATGACGATATCCTTCGCCTGCGCCTGCCCCGCGAACGCAAGGACGGCCGCAAGGACCGTCGCCGAAATTTTCATGGAAGCCCCTCCAAACGCTCAGCACTCCAGAACCGATAGATGACCTTCCCCGCCATAGTCCAGTAAAGCCTTGTCACGCGTCATCACGGTGTAGCCATATTCCCGGGCCGTGGCGGCGATGATCCTATCGGCCGGGTCGCGGAGAAAACTCCCCGGCAAGAACGAAGACCCCATCAGGATCTCGCCGGTCAGATCGCACAATCGAATGCCCGCGGTGGTGCGCAACAGTTCGAACCATCGCTGCGGCGAATGGACCGATCGAAAGCGCGCGGTCTGCCCCAGATTTCCAACTTCCCATGCCGTTATCGGCGAGACAAAAAGCGGTACCCCGATATCGGCCGAATGATCCATGGCATCGACAGCGGACTGCTTCATCCAATCGTTGGCGACCAGCCACATCGCTGCGCAGGTATCGAGCAGAATTGGCCGGGTCATTTCGGCTTGCGGGACAAGCCGGCCTCAATCAGATCCGCGGTTCGCTGGATATTCGCCTCGATTTCCGCCAGTTCGTCGAGATCGAGGGACGGTTGGGTCAGATCCCAGCTTGGGTCGATGGTGAAAGTGCCCTTCAATGCACCGAATGCGGGGTGCCTTCGCGGCTTCTTTTCCGCCGGCTCCGCCGGTTTGTACTCCCGCGCCGGGTCGGACATGCCGCCGGGTCTACCCAGAGGCGACTGCTTCTCCGCCGCCACGCGCCGGAACACGAGCCGCGCCGCCTTCATATCCACCTGTTCGGATTCATAGCCGGCATCGAGCCAAGCTTTTGCCTGCACATGGCGGGCGCGGTCGTTTGCCCACCAGGCTTGATGGAGGCGCGCCGAAGCTGGCAGCTTGAAACCCGCCTCTTTCTCCACCTCGTCGAAGGTCATCCGCAGGAAGTCCGTGACCTGCGCCTTGAAAAACCGGTTCAGGGCTTGATATTTCGACATAGTACACCTCTGTGTATATACTGAAGGTATATACTATAGTATGTCAAGAATCCAATGAAACTCGCGCTCTTCCAGCCCGATATTGCCCAGAATGCCGCCAGCCTGATCCGGCTCGGGGCTTGTCTCGGCGTTACCATGGACATCATCGAACCCTGTGGCTTCGTCTTCGCGGACAAGGGCTATCGCCGGGCGGGGATGGACTATCTCGATCGGGCAGAGGTAACGCGGCATACGTCCTGGGAAACGTATCTGCGGGATCGGGAGCCGGGCCGGATTGTCCTGCTCACCACCAAATCCAGCGAGCCCTACACCGGCTTCGCGTTCCGGCCTGACGACACGCTATTGCTCGGTCGCGAAAGCGCCGGGGCGCCCGAGGAAGTACATGCCCGCGCCGATGCGCGACTTCTGATCCCTTTGCGCGCCGGATTGCGTTCCATCAATGTCGCCCAGGCGGGCGCGATGGTATTGGGCGAAGCGTTGAGACAAACGAACGGATTTCCGCCGTGACCGTTGAGGATGACCACAAGGCCCGCGCCCGCGCCTGGTTCGAGGAGCTGCGCGATCGCATCTGCGCCGAATTCGAAGCAATCGAAGACGAATACAGCGGCGTAGTTTCGGATCGGTCCGCCGGGCGTTTCGAGCGCAAGGCGTGGTCGCGGCCCGGCGAGGCCGGAGAAGACGCCGGGGGCGGCGTGGTGTCGCTCATGAAGGGCTGCGTCTTCGAGAAGGTCGGGGTGAACGTTTCGACCGTGTACGGACGCTTCTCGCCCGAATTCGCCAAGACCATTCCCGGTGCGGAAGACGACCCGCATTTCTGGGCCAGCGGCATTTCGCTGGTGGCGCATATGCAAAGCCCGCATGTGCCCGCAGTGCATATGAACACGCGCCACATTGTGACCCGGCTCGCCTGGTTCGGCGGTGGTGCCGATCTCACGCCGATGTTTCCGGCGAAAGAAGATGCGCGCGACTTCCACGCCGCGCTCAAAGGCGCGTGCGATGCGCACGATCCGGCTTATTACGAGCGCTTCCGCAAATGGTGCGACGAGTATTTCTACCTGCCTCACCGGAATGAGCCCCGCGGGGCGGGCGGAATCTTCTATGACCGGCTGGACAGCGGGGACTGGGAGAAAGATTTTGCCTTTACCCGCGACGTGGGACTCGCATTCTTGCGCGCCTATCCCCAAATCGTGAGAAGGCGGATGAGTCAAAACTGGACATCCGCCGACCGGGACCACCAGCTTGTGCGCCGGGGTCGCTATGTGGAATTCAATCTGCTCTACGACCGAGGCACGCAGTTCGGCCTGAAAACCGGAGGCAATGTCGAGGCCATTCTGATGTCCCTGCCGCCGGAAGCCCGCTGGCCCTGAAGAAGGCCGGAGCCTGAGGAAACGCCTTGCTCGATTTCTATGACCAGGTCATGGCCTATCTGAACTCGCACGGCGCTGTTTTCGCGCTGCTGCAGGTCATCCTCATCGATCTCGTGATGGCCGGCGACAACGCCGTCGTCATCGGCATGGCGGCGGCGCGGTTGCCGGTGACGCTCCGCCACAAGGTGATCTTCTGGGGGCTGGCCGGCGCGGTCGTGCTGCGTGTGTTTCTTGCAACTGTGACCGTGGAGCTGTTCGGCCTTGTGCCGCTGCGCGTCGTCGGCGGCATCCTGCTTCTCTGGGTGGCGTGGCGGCTCTATCGCGATATCTCCCAGGCGAACGCCGAAAAGATCGCGTGCGAAGCGGACAGTCGCGACCGCGCGCATGCTCTCACCGACGAGGCGGGCAATATCATGATGCGTCGCGCGATCCTGCAGATCACGGTCGCGGATATCTCGATGTCGCTCGACAATGTGCTGGCAGTCGCGGGTGCAGCGATCCATCACGTCTGGGTATTGGCTGTTGGCCTGGTGCTGTCGATCGGATTGATGGGCGTAGCGGCCAATCTCGTCGCCAAATTGCTGAACCGCTACCCCTGGATCAGCTATGCCGGCGTTTTCATCGTGCTCTATGTGGCACTGACCATGATCTATCACGGCGGCATGATGATGGCGACTGCGCCTTAATTGAGTTTCAGCAGAACCGCCGTTGCGTCGTCGCTCTTCTTGAAGCGCGGATAGCGCGAGCCGTCGGAATCGCCTTCTTCCATCAGCCGCAATTCGTGTCCGAGAGCTTCAAGCCCTTCGGACTGCGCCGCAACGACAAGCGTTTCGGCATCATAGAGTCCGTAATCGCTCGCGAGCGCGAGGAACCCATCGCTGGCGAGCAGAAGCGTTGTTCCGGCAGGTGCATCGATACGCTTGCCGCGCACATGATCCGCAGCTTCCGCATTCGGTCCGAACAGCCAGCTACCCTTGTCGGTGTTGACGTTGTTGCGCGCCAGACGCAGCGCGGACAGGAATTCCGGACGATTGATGCCTGCTGCCGGGGCAAGACCTTTGGCCTTGGCAAGCATCGCGACGCGACGCGATTCCGCGGAGCGTTTGTCGAAGGCGTCGCCGACGATCTCGACCGCGCCATCGGGCCGTTGCACCAGGGCTGCGCAATCGCCGAACCACAAGGCTTCGAAACCGCTCGTCGTCGCTGATACGAACATCATCGACGCATAAGGATTCTCGTAATTCTCCCTCGGCGGCCGCCGCCTGAGGCCGGCGAAGGATTTATCCGCATCGCCGAGCGCAGAACGAACGGCATCGAGCGGCGTCCGACCGTCCTGGCAATGGGCCATCAGCCGCCGCGCGGCAAAGCGCGCGATCCACGCCGCATCGCTTTCGCCGGGAAGCAGCGACTCGCCGAGATTTGTCGCGCCGTCCAGCACAACAGCGGCGCCGCTTGTCTGTCCCCACGCATCGTCGTTCGGCTTGGCGGGATTGCCCGGAAGCGAAAGCGCGTCGAGAAAGGTGAATTCCATCTCAATATGCCGTCGCCTGCACGACCGCCTTGAGGCGTTCGGCGAGCGAGAATTCGTCGTCGATGAAGTCGCTGTCGATCCACCATTCCTCGACTTCGGAGAGAATGCGCCCGATCAGCGGGCCTTCCGGTACGCCGGCCGCCATCACGTTCTGGCCCGTCAGCGGGAAGCGCGGACGCTGCCACGAATCCGCAAGCGCCAGCAGCGCGCGCCACTGCATCGTGTTCGACGCCTTGATATCTTCGGCCCATTTCAGGAAGACGCGATCCTTGAACCGGGCGACCCCGAGCAAATAGAGGAGCTTGCGCACTTCCTTGATCGACAGATAGGAGACGATCTTCTCCCGCGCACCGGCGATGTCCGTGAGGCGGTCGCGTTGCGCATTCGATAGTGTCAATTTGTCGGCGATGGTATTCGCGGCGGTCCGGTCATCCGGCAGAAGCGCTACGAGCCGCAGCAATGCGTCGGGCTCAAGGAAATTGTCAGTGTCGATAGCAACAAGCCGTTCAAGCCGCGGCAAGTTCAGCGCGCCGGGAAATATCTCGCCAAGAATTCCGGTCGCCGCCATCGCGCGCAGGCTGGGCATCGGGTCGCCGGCTTCGAGCAGGCGCAGCATCTCCTTCCGCACACGCTCACCGGAAAGGCCGTTGAGACCGGCTTTTTCCGATGCTGCGGCGCGCAACGCGTCGCCGTCGATCTCGCCCTTGCCGTACCAGGCGTGAAAGCGGAATAGGCGCAGGATGCGCAGATAATCCTCGCGGATTCGCGTCGTCGGATCGCCAACAAAGCGCACGCGGCCTGCGTTCAGGTCATCGACGCCACCGACCGAGTCGAGCACTTCGCCCTCGGCCGAGGCATAGAGCGCGTTCATGGTGAAGTCTCGGCGCTGCGCGTCTTCCGCCCAATCCGTACTGAACGCGACAACGGCGTGACGGCCATCGGTCTCGACGTCGCGGCGCAGCGTCGTCACTTCGTATGGCTTACCGTTCACAACCGCGGTGATCGTGCCGTGGTCGATGCCGGTTGGCACTGCCTTGATGCCCTGCCCTTGAAGGCGCTTGACGACCTCATCGGGCTGCAGCGGTGTCGCGATGTCAACTTCGGTCACTTCGCGGCCCATCAGCGCATTGCGCACCGCGCCGCCAACGAAGCGGGCCTCGCCCAGCGCGGCCATCACAGCGCGGGTTTCCGGCGCGGTCATCCAGCCATTGCGTGCAGGATCGAGCTTCACTTTCCCGCCAGTCTCTCGCTGAAATTCACCAGCATCGCCGCCGTGGCGCCCCAGATATAATGTCCATTGTAGCGGAAAGCGTAGAAGCTGCGCATCCGCCCCTGCCATTCCAGCTGGTCTTTCCGCCGATTCGCGGGATCCAGAAGGAAAGCGAGCGGAACCTCGAACACTTCCATCACTTCGTCGGTGTTGGGCGTGAGCGCGAAGCCTTCGTTGAGCAGTCCCACCACCGGCAGCACGGCGTAGCCGGTCCCGGTTTCATAGGCGTCGAGGAACCCCGCCACGGTGATGAAGCTCGCATCGATCCCGGTCTCTTCATGGGTTTCGCGCAGCGCGGTCTGCACCAGCGATATGTCGTCCGGCTCGACGCGACCGCCGGGAAAGCTAACCTGTCCGGCGTGGCGTTTGAGATTGGGATTGCGCTGGGTGAAAAGAACGCTGGGCTCTTCGCGCGCCACGATGGGCATCAGCACGGCGGCCGGAGAAAGATCGGGGCGCTTCGCCGGGCGGTTCTCCGGATTGAGATCGAAATCGCCGCGCGCCGGCGTCAGCGGCAGTGTCGGCGGCTCGGCGAGAAGGTGCGGGCGAAGCGATTCGAGCGTGAATTTCACGGAGCGCGTCCGATAGGAAAGAACTCGCCGCCACTCCACACACCCAACATCCCCGCATCGCCCGGAACGGCGAGATCGGCGAGCTGATAGAACACGGCGCGCGCGATGCGTGCTTCCATTCCGCGTCGGACATGGACATAGGGCGCTGGCTCTTCGCTCACCGGATCGGTCACGACGCGGATAGGATTATCGGGGCCCCCTATGGTCACATCGCCGACATTGGTCGTGAAGATCAGGTGCTGATCGCTTCCCTCACCTTCCACATCCATGAGCACGGCCATGAACGGCGCATCGTCGACGGTGATGCGCATCTTCTCCGCGGGTGTGACAAGAACGTAATCGTCGCCGTCGCGGCGCAGGATGGTGGAGAACAGCCTCACCAGTTCCTTGCGCCCGATCGGCGATCCCTGGTGGAACCAGGTGCCGTCGCGTGCGATGCGGATATCGATATCGCCGCAATGAGCCGGGTTCCAGCGCTCGACAGGCGGCAGCTTCCGCCCAGCCGCCGCTTCGCGCTGCAGATCCGCCAGACCGAAAGGTAAACCGCCGCTCATTGCGCCTTGCCGTTTGCCATCTCACGCCGAAGTGGGACGGCTTTGCCTTGTTGCGCCGCGCCGGGCGCGGTAGATATCTGAGGCCCGCAACGATGCTTCAAAGCGCAGGATAAGCGGGGCCTCGCGCGGCCTGCAACCGGACTTCCTTGATGAACGATTCCGCGACCATTGCCGACGACAGAACGAACCAGGCGGTCGCGGCGGCCGAACGTGCCGCAGCGACAATGGCGCGGGTGCGCGAGGGCGTCGGCAAGGTGATCTTCGGACAGGACGAGGTAATCGAGCAGACGCTCGTGACGTTGCTGGCCGGCGGGCACGGATTGCTGATCGGCGTGCCTGGCCTCGCCAAGACGCGGCTGGTCGAGACGCTCGGCATTGTGCTTGGGTTGGACTGGAAGCGAATCCAGTTCACGCCCGACCTTATGCCTGCAGACATCATCGGCTCGGAGCTGATGGAGGAGGACAGCGGCAAGCGTTCGTTTCGATTCCTTAAGGGGCCGGTGTTCACGCAATTGCTGATGGCGGACGAGATCAACCGCGCCAGCCCGCGCACGCAATCGGCGCTGCTGCAGTCGATGCAGGAGCGGCAGGTCACCGTTGCCGGGCAGCGCTACGATCTGCCAAAGCCGTTCCATGTGCTCGCAACCCAAAACCCGCTGGAGCAGGAAGGCACCTATCCGCTGCCCGAAGCACAGCTCGACCGCTTTCTGCTCCAAATAGATGTTGGCTATCCCGGCAAGGACGCCGAGAAACGCATGCTGCTCGCCACCACCTTCGGCGAAGAAGCGGCGCCGGAGCGAGCCTGCACGCCGGCGGAGCTGATGGAGGCACAGCAGATCGTGCGTCATATTCCCGTTGGCGAGAAAGTCGTCGATGCGATTCTGCGGCTGGTGCGCGCGGCACGCCCCGATGCCGACGGACCAAAAGACATCCGCGATTCCGTTTCCTGGGGGCCGGGACCGCGCGCCAGCCAGGCGTTCATGCTGGCGGTGCGCGCGCGCGCTTTGATCGATGGCAGGCTTGCACCCTCGACAGATGACGTCGTCGCGCTGGCGCATCCCATCCTGCGCCACCGCATGGCCTTGAGTTTCTCCGCGCGCGCGGAAGGCATGACGCTTGCCCATGTCATCGACAGGCTGAGCCGGGAGTTTCTTTGATACAGCGCGTGTTCAGCGCGACGCGGCCATCGCTGCAGGACGAAGCGGAAGCGCTGTCTGCCGCGCTGCCGCCGCTGATGGTCGAAGCCGAGCGGCTCGCCTCCGCCGTCAGCCTCGGCATCCATGGCCGCCGCAAGGCCGGCATGGGCGAGAGCTTCTGGCAGTTCCGCCGCTTCCGCGCCGAAGACCCTTCGACCGCTATCGACTGGCGGCAATCGGCGAAGTCGCAGCATCTCTTCGTGCGCGAGCGCGAGTGGGAAGTCGCGCAGTCGGTGTGGTTCTGGCGCGACGGTTCGCCGGGGATGGGTTTCTCCTCCGGCGCTGTGAGCAAGCGCGACCGCGCCAGCCTGCTTGCATTGGCGCTCGCGTCTGCATTAGTGCGCGGTGGAGAACGTGTTGCGCTGTTCGGCGAAGGCCATGCGCCGGCAAGTTCGCGCGCGGCGTTGCGCCGGATCGCCTATGCGCTCGGCGCCGGACAGAATTCGAATGACTCGTTGCCCCCGCAAGCGCCAATGTCTCGCAATGCGCAATTCGTCTGGCTGAGCGATTTCCTTTCGCCGATGGCGGCGATCGAGGCGTCGCTGCGCCGCATGACGCAATCGGGATTGAGCGGGCACCTCGTCCACATCATCGACCCGGCGGAAGAGGATTTTCCCTATGAAGGCCGCACCCGCTTCGAGGCGCCGGGCGAGGATTTGCGCGAGACTCTCGGCCGCGCGGAAAGCGTCGCTGCTGCCTATCGCGCGCGCTTCAAGGCGCATGCAGAGACGGTCGCGCTGCTCGCGGGCAAGCTCGGCTGGTCCTATCTCGCGCACCGCACCGACAAAGCGCCGCAGACCGCGCTGATCGCGCTCTACGCCGAGATGAGCGGCGCGCGACGGACGCGGATCTAGCGGATGGGTGTGTTCAGTCAGTTGAGTTTCGGCGCGCCGTGGATACTGGCGGCGCTCGCGCTGTTGCCTGCGATCTGGTTCCTGCTGCGCGTCACACCTCCCTCGCCCAGGCGCGTTGTCTTTCCGCCGCTGCGGCTTTTGCTTGGATTGAAGGACAAGGAAGAGACGCCGGCCCGCACGCCTCTTTGGCTGTTGCTGATGCGACTGATCGCGGCAGGCTTCGTGATCGCCGCTCTCGCCGAACCCCTACTTGGACAGGCCGCGCGGATTGCGGGCAGCGGTCCGATCATCCTGTTTGTCGACAATGGCTGGACCGCGGCGCATGGATGGGACAAGCGCGCCGCCTTCGTCGCTGAAGTGCTGCGCGGTGCTGCGCATGATAATCGTGCGGTTGCACTCGTCACCACGGCAGATACTTACGACGCGAGTCTTCTCGATGCCGGTGAAGCGGGCCGCCGCGCGACCGATCTCGCGCCGCAGCCATGGGCCGGCGATCGCGCGCGCGCAGCGGCGGCCCTTGCGAAAGCGCGCTTCCCGTCAAAGCCGGAAATCCTCTGGCTCAGCGACGGAATCGAGGATGGACATGCAAGCGAAGTCGCGACTTCGCTTGCGCGCGTTGGCGACGTGCATCTGTTCACCGAGGCCGGTGGCCCGCTGGCGCTGCTGCCGCCGCAGAATATCGCAAACGGTTTCGAGGCGACGATCCTGCGCGCCGGGGCACAAGGCGTGCGCAGCGGCATGATCGAAGCACAGGGTCTGCACGGCGAAATCCTGGCAACGCAGACTTTCCGCATTGAAGACGGCAGGGTCGAAGCCAAAGCCAAGATCGCCATGCCGCTGCAAATCCGCAATGAGACGGCGCGGATAGCAATCGCCAACGAGGATTCAGCCGGCGCCGTGCAGCTTCTCGATTCCGGAGCGCCGCGCCGCACCATTGGGCTCGTTTCCGCCAGCAATGTCGAAGGCCAGCAGCCGCTGCTGTCCGATCTGTTCTATCTGGAGCGCGCACTGTCGCCCTATGCCGATTTGCACAAGGGAACGATCTCGCGCCTGCTTGACGACCGCATGGGTGTGCTGGTGCTCGCCGATATCGGACACATCGCAGGCACGGATCACGACCGCGTCGCGAAATTCGTCAACGACGGCGGATTGGTGATCCGCTTCGCCGGCGATCGCATGACCGGCGATGTCGACGATCTCGTTCCGGTGAAGCTGCGCGTCGGCGGACGCTATCTCGGCGGCGCGCTCGCCTGGGCCAAGCCGCAGCACCTCGCCGACTTCGCCAACACGTCACCCTTCAGCGGCCTCGCAATCCCAGAGGACGTGACAATTTCGCGTCAGATCCTCGCAGAGCCTTCGGTACAGCTTTCGGATCGCACCTGGGCACGGCTCGCCGATGGCACGCCGCTCGTGACGGCCGAGCAGCGCGGCAAGGGCTGGATCGTGCTGTTCCACATCAGCGCCAATCCGTCCTGGTCTTCGCTGCCGCTGTCGGGACTTTATGTCGATATGCTTCGCCGCCTGCTAATGCTGGCGAACGGCACCAATCCTTCCGAGCTCGCAAGCGCTGCAACACTTCCCGCGCTGGAGACGCTCGACGGCTTCGGCAGAGCACGCAAACCCGATGCCGACATTCTGCCGATGCGCGCGTCTGCGCTCGCGAAGACAGTGCCGTCGCGGGCGCATCCGCCGGGACTCTACGGCGCGCGTGGCGCGGCCTTCGCACTGAATATCGCCAACGCGTCAACGGTACTCACGCCGATGGGAGATGTCGGCGTGACGAGCGAGCCTTATGCCAAAGGCAGCGCAATGCCTCTCGAACCCTCGCTGCTGGCGCTTGCATTCGTGCTGATTTTGATCGATGCCGTGATTTCGCTCGGTCTGCGCGGATTGTTGCCGTCTCTGCGAATAGCGTCCGCCATTGTCGTTGGTCTTCTTGTTCGCCCCGGCAGCGCGCAAGCAGACGATGCGTTCGACATGAAAGCCGCACTCGATACGCGCCTTGCTTATGTCGTGACTGGGCTTCCCGATGTCGATGCGATGAGCCGCGCCGGCCTGATCGGCCTCGGCAATGCGCTGAAGCAGCGCACCTCGTACCAGCCGCAGGACCCCATCGGCGTCGATCTTTCGAAGGACGAACTCAGTTTCTTCCCGCTGATCTACTGGCCCATGGACCCGCGCGAAAAAGACCTGCCGCCACAAGCACTGTCGCGCGTCGCCGACTACATGCGCAATGGCGGCACCATCGTCCTGGACACGCGCGATCTGACCCTCGGCGCGGTGCGCGGACCGATCTCGCCCGGTGAACAGACACTGCGACGCCTCGTTTCGAAACTCGATCTGCCTCCATTGGAGCCCGTGCCGGGCGATCATGTGCTGACGAAGACATTTTATCTGCTGCGGGATTTTCCCGGGCGTTGGGATGGCGGCAAGGTCTGGGTCGAGGCGCTCCCGCCCGCCGATCCGAACGCGGGCGCTACCCCTGCACGCGGTGGCGACGGCGTTTCACCGGTGATCGTCGGCGGCAATGATTGGGCGGCGGCCTGGGCAGTCGATCCGCAGGGCCAGCCGCTTGTCGAAGTGTCGCCCGGCGGCGCGCGCCAGCGCGAAATGGCGATCCGCTTCGGCATCAATCTGGTGATGTACACGCTCACCGGCAATTACAAAGCCGATCAGGTGCATGTGCCGGCATTGCTTCAGAGGCTGAGGCACTGATGGCGACGACGATCGATTTCGCACCCTTCGTGCCCATGATTCTTCTGTGGGTCGCGGTCGGCATTTCGCTCGTGCTGACGGTGTACGCCTTCGTCCGTCGCGCGCGCGGCGCCTGGGCGCGTGGACTGGCGCTGGCGGCCGGCATCTTCGTGCTCGCCCATCCGCTGATCGTGCATGAGACGCGCGAGCCGCTGTCGGACATCGCTGCCATCGTCATCGACCGTTCGCAGAGCATGACCATCGAAAACCGCAGCGCCGATGCGGCTAGGACGCTCGCCCAGATCAAGAAAACACTGGCCGGGGACAAGAGCCTCGAAGTTCGCATCGCAACGGTGACAACCCGGACGACCGGCGAGGACAACGGCACGCAGCTGTTCGCGGCGCTCAACGGCGTTCTGGCCGATGCGCCGCCGGAACGCGTCGCGGGCGCGATCCTCATCACCGATGGCGAAGTCCATGACGCGCCAAAGAAGCCGGCGATCCGCGCGCCGTTGCATGCGCTGATCGTCGGCCGCAAGGACGAGCGCGACCGCAAGCTCACCATCGTCGACGCCGCACGCTTCGCCATCGTCGATCAGGATGCAGCCATTGTCCTGCGTGTGGACGATTTCGGTGTGAACACAGCGGGCGCGGCGGATGTCGCGATCCGCGTCGACGGCCGCGATGCCGGCACGCGTACCGTGCCGGTTGGCAAGAACGCGACCATCCATGTCCCCATCGCCCATGGCGGCGAGAATGTCGTCGAGATCGAAGCGAAACCGGGGCCGTCCGAACTCACATTGCAAAACAATCGCGCCGTCATCGCCGTGAGCGGCGTGCGCGACCGCCTGCGCGTGCTGCTGGTTTCCGGCGAGCCGCATGCCGGCGAGCGGGTATGGCGCGATCTGCTAAAGGCCGATCCGTCGGTCGATCTCGTCCACTTCACCATTCTGCGTCCGCCGGACAAGCAGGACTTCACGCCGATCGACGAACTCTCGCTTATCGCATTTCCGACGCGCGAGCTGTTCTCCGAGAAGCTCGACCAGTTCGATCTGGTGATCTTCGATCGCTATCGCGAGCGCGGGATTTTGCCTCTCGCCTACTTCGAGAATCTCGCCGGCTATGTCGAGAATGGCGGCGCGCTGCTGGTTTCCGCTGGGCCGGAATTCTCCGAGCCAACCAGCATCTACCGCACGCCGCTGGCGTCGGTTCTTCCTGCCGCGCCGACCGGCGATATCATCGCGCAGGGCTACAAGCCGATCGTGACGCCGCAGGGCGAGGCGCATCCGGTAACGCGCGATCTTGCCGGCGCCAACAGCGGCAGCACGCCGCCAAGCTGGGGCCGCTGGTTCCGCCTGATCGGCGCGAACAAGATCACCGGCGAGACCGTGATGTCCGGCCCGGGCGACAAACCGCTGCTCGTCCTCGACAATGTCGGCAAGGGACGCGTGGCGGAGTTGCTCTCCGATCAGGGATGGCTGTGGACGCGCGGCTTCGAAGGGGGCGGACCGGAGGCCGAATTGCTGCGCCGCCTTGCACATTGGCTGATGAAAGAGCCGGAACTGGAAGAGGAACGCCTGTCCGCTTCGATCGCGAACGGTGCCATTTCAATCGAGCGCCGCACGATGGCAGACAGCGCCGCGCCGGTGGTCCTCACCTATCCCTCCGGGAAAAAGGAAAGTATCGCGTTGGCGAAATCCGCTCCTGGGTTATGGCGCACGACGGCCAAGGCCGATGAGCTTGGGCTCTATCGCCTCGACGATGGTAAGCTCTCGGCAGTCGCGGCGGCGGGTCCGCTCAATCCGAAGGAAGTCGCCGATATGCGCGCGACGGATTCCATCCTGAAGCCGGTCGCACAAGCAAGCGGTGGCAGCGTGCGCTGGCTGAGCGATGGCATGCCGTCGATCCACCGTGTCGATGCCGATGCGCCGGCGAGCGGCGACAACTGGATCGGGCTGAAGCGCAACGGTGCCTATCGCGTAACCGCAGTCGAGCAACAGCAATTGCTGCCGCCCTGGGCCGCACTGCTTCTGCTGCTGGGAACGTTGCTGCTCGCCTGGCGGATGGAAGGCCGCTAGCGCATCACCACCGACCGGACCAGATGCACGACCGCGATGCCGACCGCGAAGGTCAGCGCATAGGCGAGAAGCGTAAGTCCGTTCAACGTCGCGAAATTGTGCCAGTCGATGGTGGCGAACTCGTTCGCCTTGTGCCCGCCGATGGTGATCGCGCGCACGAAACCCGCCAGTCCGAACGCCACCATCGCGATGACAGTCGTGGAGATGAGAGAATCGAACCCCGTCATCACAAAGCCAGCGGCAAGCAAGATAACGACGCCAATGCCCAGCGTGATCATGTCCGCCGACGTCACAATGCCATGAATCGTATTCCAGATATCCCAAACGATCGACATAGAGCCCCCTCGAAGTGTCGTTTACGCAACGAACCGTAGCGACCACCCTCGCGGCCGGGTCACGGCGTCATTTAGAAATCATACACCAAAAGTTCCGCACCCGCCATTGAGGCGTATGCGCTGATGTAGAGGATTTTTAAGGTTAATAAGACGTTAGCGCGCGCAGAATTCTATACTTGACCAAGCGTGCGCAGGCGGATCGAGGGATGGATTTCGTTCTGCGACATGACAACCGTCGAAGCACGGAAACGCTCGATGATCGACCGCACGAAAGGACGGATCTGCGGGCTGGTCAGCAGCACGGGCAGCTCGTTGCGCCCGTTTGCTTCGTCAAAGCGGTCGCGAACGGTCTGGATGAACTGCTGCAATTGCGACGGCGCCATCGCGAGCTGGCGGTCTTCGCCCTGCCCGACGATGGATTCGAGAAAGGCTTGCTCCCACGCCGGTGACAGCGCGATGAGCGGCAGATAGCCGCCCGGTGCGAGATTGGCGTTGCAGAGCTGACGCGCCAGACGCCCGCGCACATGCTCGGTGATATAGAGCGCATTCTTGGTGTGGCCGACGGCTTCGGCGATGCCTTCCAGGATCGACGGCAGATCGCGGATGGAGACGCGTTCGCCGAGCAGCGTCTGCAGCACGCGCTGCACGCCGGTGACCGGAATCTGCGACGGGATGAGTTCGTCGACCAGCTTCTTGTGCTCGGGCGGCAGATCGTCGAGCAGCTTCTTCGTCTCCGCGTAGGAGAGCAGCTCGGCCATATGCGCTTTCAGCACTTCGGTCAGATGCGTGGTCAGCACCGTGCCCGGGTCGACAACGGTGAGGCCGCGGAACGACGCTTCCTCGCTCAGAGTCATGTTGATCCAGGTCGCGGGCAGGCCGAAAGCCGGCTCGGTCGTGTGCGTGCCGGGCAGATCGACCGGCAATCCTTTCGGGTCCATCGCCAGCAGATTGCCGGGGAAAAGCTCGCCGCGACCGGAATCCACTTCCTTGACGCGGATGCGATACTCGTTCGCGCCCAGCTGCATGTTGTCCAGGATGCGAACCGCGGGCATGACGAAGCCCATGTCCTGCGCGAGCTGGCGGCGCAGCGCCTTGATCTGGTCGGTGATGCGATGGCCCTTCACGTCGTTGATCAGCGGGAGCAGTCCGTAACCGAGTTCGATCCGCAGCAGGTCCAGCGCCAGCGCGGTCGCGATCGACTCTTCCTTGGGCGCGGCCTCGGACTGGGCCCTCTGTTCGGCGACACGCGTTTCGGTCTCGGCAGCGTCCTTCTTCTTGTAGGAAATCCAGGCGAGCGAACCGATACCGGCGGAGAGGCCGGCAAAGGCGAGCGTCGGCATGCCGGGCAGGATCGCGACGATACCCATGACCACCGCGGCCATGCCAAGCGCCTGCGGATAGAACGACAGCTGGCCCATCAGCGCTTTGTCGGTCGAGCCTTCGACGCCGGCCTTGGACACCATCAGACCTGCCGCCGTGGAAACGATCAGCGCCGGCATCTGGCTGACAAGCCCGTCACCAACGGTCAGCAGCGTGAAGGTCTGCGTCGCGTCGCCGAAGCTCATGCCCTTCTGCGCGACCGCGATGATGATGCCGCCGATGACGTTGATGGCGACGATCATCAGGCCCGCGATGGCGTCACCGCGAACGAATTTGCTGGCGCCGTCCATGGCGCCGAAGAAATTGGATTCAAGCTCCAGCGTCTTGCGCCGGATGCGGGCTTCCTTCTCGTCGATCAGGCCGGACGACAGATCGGCGTCGATCGCCATCTGCTTGCCGGGCATGGCGTCCAGGGTGAAGCGCGCGGCGACTTCGGCGATACGGCCCGAACCCTTGGTGATGACGACGAAGTTCACGATCACGAGGATGGCGAAGACGATCAGGCCGATGACGAAATTGCCACCCATGATCAGCTTGCCGAAGGCCTGAATGACATAGCCGGAGGCGGCGGTGCCCTCGCTGCCATGGCCAAGGATCAGGCGCGTGGACGCAAGGTTGAAAGCAAGCCGCATCATCGTCGTTATGAGCAGTACGGTCGGGAACGAGGAGAACTCCAGCGGCTTCTTCACGAACACCGCCGTCATCAGGATCAGGATCGACAGCGACAGCGAGAACGCCAGACAGACGTCCAGCAGCCAGGTCGGCAACGGCAGGATCAGGACAACCAGGATCGCCATGATGCCGATCGCAAGCGCAAGCTCGCTGCGCTTCAGATAGGCGAAGATGGCCGGAAGCGAGAAGGGATATGCCGGTGCAGGACTGGCGGCGGCGATATCAGCCATCTTATCGTCCCCCGTTTACGGGGGAGGTGGCGCGCGCGACGTCAGTCGCGCGTGACGGAGGGGGCGCCCCCTCCACCGCTTCGCGGTCCCCCTCCCCCGCGCTGCGGGGGAGGATAAGGAAGAGCGAAATTCTCACCCCGCCATCCTCTGGTCTCCCGGCGGCGGAACGGCCAGACCAGACTGCGTGTATTCGCGCAGTTTGTTACGCAGCGTGCGGATCGAGATACCGAGAATGTTCGCGGCGTGCGTCCGGTTGCCGAGACAATGGCCGAGCGTGTCCAGGATCAGATCGCGTTCGACGTCCGCGACCGTGCGCCCGACGAGACCACGCGTAACGGCCGCGGCGTTCTCGACCGCGACCTTCACCGGACCGGGTATATCGCTGTGGACCGTGCCGGCCCCGACATGCGTTCCGTCCGGCAAACGGATGGCTTCGGGCGAAATCTCCGCGCCGGTTGCCAACAATACCGCGCGATGGATCGTATTCTCGAGTTCGCGAACGTTGCCGCGCCACGGATGCGACGACAACAGTCGCTCGGTCGCCGGTGCGATGGCGCGATAGGGCACGCCATTGGCCTCGGCATATTTGTGCGCGAAGTGCCTTGCCAGAGCCTGGATGTCCTTCGGACGCTCGCGGAGCGCCGGGATGCGCAGATTGACGACGTTCAGGCGATAGAGAAGGTCTTCGCGGAATGTGCCGCGCTGGACGCTTTCGGCGAGATCGCGGTTGGACGTCGCGATGATGCGGATGTCGACCTTGACCGGCTTGGTTCCGCCGACGCGGTCGATCTCGCGCTCCTGGATAGCACGTAGCAACTTGGCCTGGAGATGGAACGCCATCTCGCTGACTTCGTCGAGCAGCAGGGTGCCGCCATTGGCTTCCTCGAACTTGCCGATGCGGCGTGCGATGGCGCCGGTGAAGGCGCCCTTCTCATGGCCGAACAATTCGCTTTCGAGCAGGTTTTCCGGGATCGCCGCGCAGTTGACCGAGATGAACGGCTTGTCGGCGCGCGCCGATTTGCGGTGGACGTAGCGCGCGAGCACTTCCTTGCCGGTGCCGCTTTCGCCGGTGACGAGAATCGAGGCATCGCTCTGAGAGACTTGATCGGCGAGCGCGATCACTGCGCCCATCGCTTCATCCTCGAAGATCAGCTGATGCGACTCGTCGGCGACGGCGGCCAGAACCGCGGCGATCAGTTCCGCATCTGGAGGCAGCGGGAGATATTCCTTGGCACCGGCGCGAATCGCATCGACTGCGCGGCGCGCATCGGTGCCGACACCGCAGGCCACGACCGGCGTGCAGATGCGTTCGGTCGAGAGCGCGCGCACCAACTCGCCGATGTCGAGCGAGATGTCGCAGAACACGAGGTCCGCGCCGCGCCCGCCGCGCAATGTGGCGAGTCCCTGCTCGATATCGAGCGCGTGGGTGACCTTCGCGCCGCGATCCATCGCGATCTTGGTGGCCGCGCCGATCTGACCCTGCAGGCTGCCGATGATGAGGAGACGCATTAGGATTGCCCCGCTTTGATGATCTCGGTCATGGTCACGCCAAGACGGTCCTCGACGAGAACCACTTCGCCGCGCGCGACCAGGCGGTCGTTGACATAGATGTCGATCGCCTCGCCGACCTTGCGGTCGAGTTCCACGATTGTGCCCTTGCCCAGCTTGAGCAGCTGGCTCACTTCCATCGCGGACTTGCCGAGCACCGCGGACACAGTGACGGGCACGTCGAAGACGGCTTCGAGATCCTGCGCGCTACGCTTGATATCGGCGTCGGGCGGCCCTTCGCCGTTCAGCAGCGCCTGTTGAGGGCCGCGCGGCTCTTCTCCCGAGAGATCGGGCAGATCGACTTCGTCGGAACCCGCCATTTAGTCCTCCGTAGACATGCGATTGGGTGAATTGGAAAAACGTCTCTCGAGCAGTTCCGCCAGCGCCTGTTCGATCGCGGCCTGGCTGCGCTCGGCGCCGCCGCCGCGCCATTCGATGCGGCAATCGGCGCCTTTGATCGCGGGATCGGCCCCGATGATCACGCGGCCTTCATAGCCTTCCTCGCGGGCGATCTCCTCGAAGCGGCCACCGAGCGCTTCGATCACGCGCGCCGACGCGCGCAGCACGACGCGGGGCTCGCCGATCGCCTGATGCAGTGCCTCGCGCAAGGCGAGCTCGACATCGGCGGAAGGCAAGGCATCGACCGCCATCGGCGAAAGCTTGCGCGCGGCGGCGAACGCGAGCTGCGCGGCCTCCTGCCGGACGCGCTCGATTTGATCATGGCTCGACGCCAGTGCATGGCGCAGCGCCGCGACCATATCGTTCGTGCTGGCAGCAACCGCTTCGAGCGCACGCGCCTCGCCGGATTTCATTCCTTCCGTGCGCGCCCTAGCGCACATCTGGTCGATCTCGTCCTGCGAGAGCGTCTTCTTGACGCGCGCGCGCGCACCCATGGAGACCTGATCGCCGTCGGCGCGGAATTCGGTGTCGAATTTGAACTTCGCGGGTGCCATCAGTACACCAACTCGTCTTCGCCCTGCTTGTTGGCGATCATGATCTCACCCTTGTTGGCGAGGTCCTTGGCGACATTGACCATGCGCATCTGCGCCTCGTCGACATCCTTAAGGCGCACCGGACCCATCGCCTCCATGTCCTCGCGCAGGATCTTCCCGGCGCGCTCGCTCATGTTGGAGAAGAAGATGTCGCGCAGGGAATCGGTCGCGCCCTTGAGCGCGAGACCCAGCTTGTCCTTCTCCACATTGCGCAGCAGCGTCTGAATCGAGCCTGGATCGAGTTTGCCCAGATCCTCGAAGGTGAACATCAGAGCCTTGATGCGCTCGGCGCTGTCGCGCGAACGCTCTTCCAGGGCGGTGATGAAGCGGCTTTCGGTCTGGCGGTCGAAATTGTTGAAGATTTCCGCCATGTGCTCGTGGCTGTCGCGCTTGGCGGTGCGCGCCAGGTTGGACATGAATTCGACGCGCAGCGTCTTCTCGACCTTGTCGAGAATGTCCTTCTGCACGCTTTCCATGCGCAGCATGCGCTGAACGACTTCCAGAGCGAACTCTTCCGGCAATGCGCCCAGAACACGGGCGGCGTGTTCGGGCTTGATCTTCGAAAGCACGACCGAGACGGTTTGCGGGTATTCGTTCTTCAGATAATTCGCGAGCACTGACTCGTTCACATTGGCGAGTTTGTCCCACATCGTGCGGCCGGCGGGACCGCGGATTTCCTCCATGATCTGCGCGACTTTCTCCTGCGGCATGAAACGCGCGATCAGGCGTTCGGTGGATTCGTACGAACCCATCAGCGAGCCGGTGCCCGACATCTGCGAAACGAAGTCGACCATCAGCTTTTCGACCAGGCTCGCGGAGACAGAGCCCAGACCCGACATCACCTGGGAAATTTCCTTGACCTCTTCCTCGTCCATCATCTCCCAGATTCTGGCCGAGTGTTCCTCGCCCAGCGAAAGGAGAAGGACGGCTGCGCGCTCGGCGCCGTTCAACTGACGGATATCTTCACGGATGGCTGCTTTTACGGCTCGAGACATGAATTACACCGGTTGATGGAGCCAGGTGCGCACGATCGCCAGCGCTTCTTCCGGATGCGCCTGCACGACCTCGCCAACCTTGCGAACTGCGGATTCGCGCACCTGTCCCTCGATGCGCGAGATGTCGATCATGCTTTCGCGCGGCGGCGCACCGATGGCCACGGGCGCGTGAGCCGCCGCACTCGCGTCGGGCGCGGGTACTGCGGCGGCCGGCGCCGCAAGCTGGCCGGCGATGGGCGATCCGGGCGCGACCTGCGCGACCGAATAGCTCACCGGCGCAAACATGCGCGCGATCAGCGGCCGCATCACGAACAGGCCGATCAGCAGCGCCGTGATGCTCAGGATGGCTGCCTCTATGATCTTGAACCAATAGGCGCCGTCCAAGCCGAGAAGCGGCGTGGGTGCGGCGGTCGCGTCGCCGGTTTCAACCTTGGCGAACGACATGCTCGTAACCTGAACCGTATCGCCCCGCGTGGTGTCGAAGCCCATGGCGGACTTCACCAGCGCCTCGATCTGGCTCATCTCCTTGGGGGTGCGCGGCTTGTAATTGGCATCGTCCTTGGCGCCGTCGACCACGACGGCAACGGAAAGACGCTTAACGACGCCGCCATCGACCGTGCTGGTCTTGGTGGTCTTTGAGATTTCGTAGTTGGTAGTCTCTTCGGTGCGGCCGGAATTGGACTTGGTGGAATTCTCGCTGCCCTGACCGGCCTGGCTGGGCAGCGCACTGGCGACGCTGACGGCGTTGGTGCTGCCCGCGTTGGTGTCAGTCGCGTTCTGCTCAACGGTCTGGGTCGAGCGCACGACCTTGCTGTCGGGGTCATAGGTCTCGCTGGTCTCGCTGGTGTGGTTGTAGTTCATGTCGGCCGTCACCTGCACCCGCGCATGGCCGGCGCCGACAACGCTTCCGACGATGGATTCGATGCGGGTGCGCAGGCGATCCTCGAATTCGGTGGTGTGCTGCTCCTCGCCCTCGGCGATCGCATCGGGGCCGCTCTTGTCGTCGCCGCCGGCCAGCAGATTGCCGCGGTCGTCGACGATGGCGACGCGGTCGGGATTCAAGGACGCGACAGCGGCGGCGACGAGATGCTGGATCGCCTGGACCTGGCCATGCTCCATCTGGCCGCGTGTCTTGAGTACGACCGATGCGCTCGGCGTTTGTTCATCGCGGGAAAAAATCTGGCGTTCCGGCACCACAAGATGCACGCGCGCGCTTTCGATGCCTTCTATCGTCTGGATCGAGCGCGCGAGCTCGCCTTCGAGGGCGCGCAAACGGTTGATGCTTTGCACGAACGCCGTGGAGCCGAAGGTGTCGGATTTGTCGAAGATCTCGTAACCGACGCCGGCGGCAGGAAGATTCTCCTGCGCCAGCGCCATGCGCAGCTTGGTCACCTGATCGGCCGGCACCAAGATCGTTCCGCCGTCCTTGATGTCATAGGGGACATTCATGCCGTCGAGCTTCGCCGTCACGGCGGAGGCGTCGCGGCCTTCGAGCCCCGAGAACAGGATGCTTTTTGGCGGCTCAGTGAGCACGCCGGCTGTGTAAAGGAAGAACGCGGTCAGCGCGGCGGCAACGCCCGCCATGACGCCAAAACGCGCAGCTCCGATGGCTTTGACAAATTCCGGCAATGAAAACTCCCAGCGCCTGTTCGCTGGGCAAACTTTGCCGGGGTTTAGGTAAAGGCGGACTTAACGGGATCGTTCAAAATGCGAATAGCGAATGGCGAGTAGCGAGTAGGGAAAAAGTAACCATTCGCTATTCGCCACTCACTATTCGCTAGTTGCGATACTGCTGCACGCGTGTCGCGCGCAATCCCGCAAGACCGTGGCGATCGATCGCGCGCTGCCAGGCGAGAAATTCCTCGACCGTCAGCGTGTAGCGCTTGCAGGCTTCATCGAGACTGAGCAGGCCGCCGCGCACGGCGGCAACGACTTCGGCCTTGCGGCGAATGACCCAGCGCTTGGTGCTGGGCGGCGGCAAATCAGCGAGCGTCAACGGGCTGCCATCTGGCCCGATGACGTAACTCACACGCCCTCTGCGGTCATCGCCCATCATTGTGCTGCTCCTGACTCCACTACCCGGCGCGAAAATAACCGTTCGCCCTTTAAGAAAAGGCCAAGAACGACGGTAAATGGAGTCATAAGCAGTCCTCTAACTTTGTATCGAAACGGCGCTACCGGCGCCTTCTTGTGGTGAAGACGCCGGCAGGATTTACTAACGACCCATTTGCATAAGTTCCGTGAGCATGTCGGACGCGGTCGTGACCACGCGCGCGGACGCGGAATAGGCGCGCTGCGTCGTGATCATGTTGGTGAACTCGGTCGCGAGATCGACGGTCGAGCCTTCCAGAGAATTCGACGCGATCGAACCGGCACCGGCGGTGCCGGCCGGATTGATGAGCGCCGTGCCGGAATTCGCGGACTGCGCGAACGCGTTGCCCGAGGCCTGCGAAAGTCCGTCGGCATTGGCGAAAGTCGCAAGCGGAATCTCGAACGCCGCCTGGGTCAAGCCGTTCGAGTAGTTGGCGTACACCGTGCCGTCGGGCTTGATCGTCACGCCCGTAACATTGCCGAACACCGCACCGTCGATGTTCTGCGCCGTCACGACGGAGCTGGTGTCGAACTGCGAGAATCCGTCGGTCTTGCCGAACGAGCCCATGTCGAAATTGATCGTCTGCGACTGCAGGCCCGAAGCCGAGCTCCATGGAATGGTCAGGTTGACGGAACCGTCAGTGGACACGGTGCTGCCGCCGTTCGTCGTGTCGGTGACGCCCGCCAGCGCACCGTTCGAGTCGAACGTGATCGTGCCCGTGGCGATGAGCGGCGTGGAAGTGGTCAGATTCGCCTGCGGGCCATCATAGGCGACTTCGTATTGCCAGGTGTTCGCGTCTGTCTTGATGTACGAGATTTTCAAAGGTTGAGAGCCGCCCTGCGTATCGAAGACGTTGACCGAGGTCTGGAATTCGGCGGGAGTCGGTGGAACCTTGTTGGTCATATCGCCGGCCTGATATCCGGTGACCACATCGTCGCTCGCCTGGAGGTTGGCTTGCAGCGACATCTTGTCGGTCGCCTCGCCCTTGCCGGCCAATCCGTTGAGATTGATCGTCTGCATTGTCGTCGGGTTGGTTCCGACCTTGCCGTCCGTGCCGACCGGGAAGCCCATCAGATAGAGGCCCGCCGAGTTCTGCAGATTGCCGTTCGCATCCGGCGTGAAGCTGCCGGCGCGCGTGAACAGCGTCTGGCCGAGCTTGTCTGCCGAGGTGTTCACGCAGAAGAAGCCATTGCCGGAGATCGCCAGATCGGTCGGCGACGACGTCGAGAACAGCAATCCCTGCTGGACGATGTTCTGCTGGGCCGCGGCCATCACGCCGATGCCCGAGGCGCCACCGCTGCCACCCGAAGCGGCGAGCATCGTCGAGAACGCGCTCTGCGACGTCTTGTAGCCGACGGTGTTGACGTTGGCGATGTTGGACGAAGAAATACTCAGCGCCCGGCTGTTCGCATCGAGGCCGGCAACGCCAATCATCATTGCATCATAGAGGCTCATGAAACTCTTTCCTTGCCGGCGTTTCGGAGACTTCGCTCCTTCGCCGATTTTCCTGGGGCGGTCTCTTCCGGACAGCCGGTTGCGTTTGGTCAGCTCGATCCGACGAGCGAGACTTCCGAGAGCGGGATCTCCATCGATCCCAAAACGAGCTGCGGCGTGCTGCCGGACATGTCGACGGCGGTCACCAGCGCCTTGCTGGCGATCGTCGATGTGATCGGCGAGCCGTCGGACGCGGCGGCGGAAACGCTGAGCGTGTATTCGCCGTCCGGGAGCTGGTTGCCATTGGCATCCTTGCCGTCCCAGCTGAAATCGTTGTTGCCCTGCGCGGTGCCACCATTCGTCGTATAGACGACCTTGCCCGAGGCATCGGTCACGCTGAGCGTGGTGCCCGCCGACGGCGCGCTGAGATTGTAGGTCCAGTCGACCGCGCCGCTCTGCAGCGAACCCTTGCCGCTCGTCATCACGACGGAATGGCCGATATAGCTCACCGCCGACGAAGCTTGCTGGCTCAGACTGAGCGCGATCAGCGATTTCAGATTGTCGTTGGTGTTGATCTGCTGCTCGACGCCGGAGAATGCGACGAGCTGCTGCGTGAACTGGGTGGAGTCCATCGGGCTCAGCGGGTCCTGGTTCTGCAGCTGCGTGGTCAGCAGCGTCAGGAAGGTGTCGAAATTGCCCGCGAGCTGGTTGGACGCCTGGTTCTGGGCTCCGTTCAGCGTGTTGCCGGTGTCGATGGTTGTCATCTCATTCTCCTAGACGCGGATATCCAGCCGCCCGTTGGCGGAACTCAGATTGATTTCGGAGGCGTTTGCGGCTTCGGCCCTTGCAACAACCGCGGACGTCAGGCTGCGCGTTCGCGCCATGGAGGCGCCGCCTCCGTCGCCCTGCCGTCCCTCGCCTTTAAGCGAGAAATTGAGGCTGTTGTTTGACAGGTTAAGCCCGGCATCTTTCAGCGCACGTTCAAGATCGTGTGATCCGCGCTGCAACAGATCCAGCGTGTGCGGACGATCCGCCATGACCATCGCCTGAACCCGGCCGTCATTGTCGACCGTCAGATGAACGTCGACACGGCCGAGTTCCGGCGGATCGAGGCGGATTTCGAAGGTCTTGGAACCGGCGGTCGCCTTCGCCGCGATCGAAGCGGCGATCGCGCCCATATTCGGCTGCGCTTCCGGCAGGGGTGCTTGCGCTGTCTGCGCTCGCGCTACCGCCGTCGGAGGTCCGGCAACAATCTGACTCGCGTTGGGCGGAATCTGCTGCTGGGCTTGTACCGGCTGCGTGGGTGCCCCCTCCACCGGTTTGTCGGACGTCGCGGTGGATTGGTCCTGCTGCGCGACCTGCGCGTGCTGCGAAGCGGGCTTGCCGTTTTGCGCATCGGACTCTGCCGAGTCCTCCTGTTGCGGCAGGATGCCGGGCTGCTTCGCCGGGTCAGGCGCAAAGGGAGCCTTGCCGATATCCGCGGATTGGGCAGCCGCGGCCTTGGTATCGGCCTTGATGCTCGATTTGACGGCTGCCGCGGGTTCCGGCGACGGCATCACGACGACGCTCGCGCGCGCGGCCATCATCAGGTTGTTGACGTTCTGAACACCGGCGGGATTTGCCGCAGGCTGAGGCTGCGGTGCCGCCTGCTTCGGCTGGTTGCCCGCCGCGGCGACAATCTCATCGACGACATGGGAGGGAACGGCGGCCCCGTTCACCGGCACGCTCTGTTGCGCCGAACTGCTCCTGACATCAGACGCGATTTCGAACAGCGGAGTCTTTATCGCTTGTTCTTTTGGAGCGGCTGCGTCGGCCCGCGGCGCAAGAGCTTCTGCGGGCTCAACGTCAGACCCATCCGCGTCATCATCGACTCGAAGCGCCGCGCTTGCCGGACTCAAAACCGGCGTAACAGGCGCAGGCGCGACTATGGCGGCGATCGGGTGTGCGGGCGTTTGGGCCGGCGCCGCCTTATCCTGAACTTCGCTCGGGGGGTTCTGCCGCGTGCCGTCATCGGACAATTCCCGTTTGGCAGCGGCACGCGAGCGATGACCATGCGACGCCTGCTTCGTGACCGGCGTTGAAACGATCCTCGGCGCAGCGATGGGGATTGGGTCGGTATGATGTTGCGCGGTCGGTTGGCTTTCGTGCGCCGGCCCGACGGATGCGAGCACGGAATCGAAATCGTCCGCGTCCTGCGCATGGAGCGCGACGCTCGCATGCGTGTTGTTCGAGACGGAAGGCACGGCAGCGATGGAAGCCACGTCGTAATCCGCAAATATCCGCGTTCTCCAAAGCAAGGGCCGGACCAGAGTTTGATTGCGCGATTTTCCTTGTGTTCTTGCGATTTGCGCGTGGACGGGTGAACAACGAGGCAAGGCACGATCTGCCTGATGCGGCAAACTCTGCCGCCCCGACAGCACAGAAAAAGCCCGCAAATCCTCGGGAAAACCGGCGCCCCGGATGGCACGAAGCTTGCGCAATCTTCAACGGCAACATGCGAGTGGCGGAGAACCGCGGTGAGTCTGAACGGGATCATGTCGAGTGCGCTCTCGGCATTGCAGACGAACACGGAGGCGCTGCGCCTCACCTCCAACAACATCGCCAACATCAACACCCAAGGTTACGCGCGCCGTGTCGTCAATGAAGGCACGCTCGCGGTCGGAAGCCAGCTCGGCGGCGTCGACATCGCCTTTGTGCAGCGTGTCATCGACCGGTATCTGGGACGTGAGGTTCTTTCCGCCGGCGGATCGTCGGCGCGCTACGACACGCAGTCTTCCATGTACGGCCAGCTCAACGGCCTGCTCGGATCGCCCGGCGATGGAACGGCACTGACCACGCAGCTCACCAATGTCTCCACCGCGCTCGGCCAGGCGGTGATGTCGCCGACGGATTCCGCGACGCAGCTTGGTGCGTTGTCTTCGTTTCAGAGTCTGGCGACACAATTCTCGACCCTGTCGAATTCCATCGCCGGGCTGCGCAGCCAGGCGGACCAGCAGATCGCCGGTGTGGTCACGCAGGTCAATCAGCTGCTCAAGCAGATCCACGACCTGAATTCGCAGGCGCAGGCCGCGACCATCGCCGGCAACACCGACTCCGCGGTGTTCGACCAGCGCGACCTCGCGATCCAGAATCTGTCGCAGTTCGTCGGCATCCGCACCCAGAATATGTCCGACGGCACCATCGCGGTGACGACCACGGACGGCACCGGCCTCGTCGGCGCGACCTATGCGCAACTTACTTATTCGGGCGGTGCGACCAACGGCACCTATGGACCGATCACGCTGCAGAGCGTCAATCCCAATACCGGTCAGGCGATCGGTTCGCCCCAGGCGCTCGACTCGCATCTCGACGGCGGGCAGCTCAAGGGCTTGATGGACATGCGCGACACTGCGCTGGCCAATACGGCGCAGGAATTGGGCAATCTCGCACGCCAGACCGCGCTCGCCTATAACGCCCAGCATAACGCCAACACATCGTTCCCGCCGCCGGCCTCGCTCAACGGCCGCGACACTGGGTTGATGAATACGGACGGGCTGAACTTCACCGGCAAGACGACCATCGCGGTCACCGATTCCGATGGCGCGCTGGTCTCCCGCATCGACGTCGATTTCGATGCCGGAACGATGTCGGTCGATGGCGGAGCGGCGACGAGCTTCACGGGCACGGTCGGAGGATTCACCGCGGCCTTGAACGCGGCGCTGGGCGGCAACGGCACGGCGAGCTTCAAGGATGGCGCGTTGTCCATCTCGGCCAGCGCCGGAAACGGGATCGTTGTCAAGGACGACGCCACGACGCCCGCATCGCGCGGCGGCTCCGGCTTCTCGCAATTCTTCGGCCTCAACGATCTCTTTCGCACCAGCCAGCCCTCCATTCTGGCGACCGGACTCTCTGCAACGGACTCAAGCGGTTTGACCGCCGGTGGACAGATCGCACTCAGCCTGAAGGGTCCGGACGGCAATGTCGTCAAGCAGGCGACCGTGAGCATCACCGCCGGCATGTCGATCGGCGATCTCGTTAGTGCCATGAACTCCGCGATGGGCGGCGCCGCATCGTTCACCCTGAATGGCGACGGATCGATCAGCGAGACATCCGCCAATCCGGCCAACCGCCTGAACGTCGCGTCCGACACGACCGAACGCGGCACCACGGGCATGAGCTTCTCGGAGCTTTTCGGTATCGGCGACCAGCAGGCGGCGAGCTTCGCATCCGGCTTCTCCGTGAATTCAGCGTTGACCGCGTCTCCTCAATATCTCGCTTTCGCGCAGGCGCAGATCAGTTCCACAAGCATGGCGGGCGACACGATCGTCGGTCATGGCGATTCCAGCGGGGCACTCGCGCTGCAGAATGTGAGTTCTTCCTCGCAGAGCTTCGCGACGTCAGGAAATTTCAGCGCCCGCACCGCGACGCTCAGCGACTACGCCGGCTCGTTCTATCAGGGCGTGGCGCTTTCGAGCCAGACGGCGACATCGAACCAGAGTGCGCAGGACGACCGCCTGCAGGAAGCGCAGTCACGCCAGTCGCAATCGTCCGGCGTCAGCATGGATGAAGAACTGACCAACATGACCACCTATCAGCAGGCCTACAGCGCCAGCGCGCGCATTCTAACCGTCGTGGACCAGCTCTACGACACGCTGCTGCAGATCCAGTAAGGAACGCATCATGAGCGTCGAACGCGTCGCAACCAACACCCAGGCACAGTTCCTGCTGTCGCAGATCATGCAGGCGACAAACCGGCTGAACACTTCGCAGCAGCAGGTCGCGAGCGGTAAGGTGGCGACCGACTACGCCGGCATCGGCGGCAAGACTTCGGCGCTCGAAGCCGCGCGCGCCAGCGCCGCACGCGCTGAGGCCTATCAGGCCAATACCCAGACTGCGCTCAATCAGGTCGATCTGCAGGACAGCCAACTGACGCAGCTCTCCAAGATCGGCGATCAGCTGCACCAGGCGGTCCTGACCGCGATCGGCAACAACGACGCGACCGGTTTCATGGCCGAGGTGAAATCAATCTTCGATCAGGCGTCGCAGATCCTCAACGCCAAGGATGCCAACGGCAATTATCTGTTTGGCGGCGACAAGGACAACACGCCGCCCTTCAACGTCACCTCGCTGTCGCAGCTCGCAGGTCTTGCCAACGTCTCCGACGCGTTCTCCAACGGCACGCAGAAGAAATCGGTAATGGTCGGCGACGGTCAGCCGGTGCAGATCGGCGTGCTGGCGTCCGATATCGGCACCCAGCTGATGCAGACCCTGAAGGACATCGCGAGCTTCGACGCTGGCCCGACGGGTGGATTCTCCGCGACCCTCACCGCCGGGCAGGCGACGTTCTTGTCGAGCGAAACTCCGGTCGCGGGCGCGGCCAGTTCCGGCCTGAACCTCTCCACCGCAGCGAACGGCTATGTCTATAATCGGCTGAATGATGCCGCCGATCAGCAGACCGCGCTGTCGACGCTCTACAAAGGTTTCGTGTCGAATATCGAAGATGTCGACATGGGAACCGCCGTTACCCAGCTCAATATGAACCAGACCGCGTTGCAGGCGGCGTTGCAGGTCACCGCGCAATTAGGCCAGATCTCGCTGCTCAATTATATGCCGATAAAATAAGCGGTTAACGGCGCGCGCTTGCGGCCCGTGCCAAGGCGGCTTAAGAGGCCGCCATGAACGCCCCTCGCCCCCGCATCGTCGTCGCCATGTCCGGCGGCGTCGATTCCTCGGTTACCGCCGCGCTGCTCGCGCGTGCGGGCTACGAAGTCGTGGGCGTGACCTTGCAGCTCTATTCCGCGAGCGCCGCCAAGCGCAAAGGCGCATGCTGTGCCGGACAGGACATCTATGACGCGCGCCACGTCGCCGAGAAGCTCGGCATCGCGCATTACGTTCTCGACTACGAAGAACGTTTCAAGCAGCGTGTGATCGCGGATTTCGCCGAGACCTATGCGCGCGGCGAGACGCCGATCCCCTGCGTGCGCTGCAATGAGCGCGTGAAGTTCGCCGATCTGATGGACACGGCGCGCGAGCTTGGCGCCGAAGCACTCGCGACCGGACATTACGTTCGCCGTGTCGAAGGCACGAACGGTGCGGAGTTGCACCGCGCCATCGATCCCGTCCGCGACCAGAGCTATTTCCTGTTCGCGACGACGCAGAAGCAGCTCGACTATCTGCGCTTCCCCATCGGCGAGATGGACAAGCGCGAGGTGCGCGCCATCGCTGCCGAGCTCGGTCTGATCGTCGCCGACAAGCCGGACAGCCAGGACATCTGCTTCGTGCCCGATGGCAAATACGCAAACATCGTGCAGAAGATGAAGCCGGATGCGGCGACACCCGGCGATATCGTCGACAGCGCGGGCAATGTTCTCGGCCGCCACGACGGCGTGATCCATTTCACCGTCGGTCAGCGCAAGGGTCTCGGCCTCTCCGGCAATGGCGAGCCGCTGTTCGTGCTCAAGCTCGACGCCGCGAAGGCGCAAGTTGTCGTCGGCACGCGCGATCAGCTTTCAACGCGCACCATCGCGCTGCGCGACGTGAATTGGCTTGGCGGCAACGAGACCGCGATTGATTGCGCGGTGAAGGTTCGTTCGATGCGCCCGCCAGTCGCTGCGCGGGTCGTTCGCGGGCCGGATCGCACCGCATCGGTCGAACTGCTCAGCCCCGAAGACGCCGTAGCACCGGGACAGGCCTGCATATTCTACGAGCGCGACGGCACGCGTGTGCTCGGCGGCGGCTGGATCGCCCGCGCGGAACCGGCGCGAAAGGCGGCGTGAGCGCTCGCCTTGACAGGGCTTGGACCCGCACCCTAAATCCCGCGCCTCACGAGGCTTTGGCAGCGTAGCTCAGTGGTAGAGCAGGGGAATCATAATCCCTTGGTCGGGGGTTCAAATCCCTCCGCTGCTACCAGCCTCGAACACCGCATCGACATGAGGCGAACATGAGCGCTCAGCAAAAGCCCGTCGCCCCCTTCCCGACCCTCGACGACATCCGCGCCGCGGCGAAGCGCATTGCCGGCACGGTGGAGCGCACGCCGATGCGCCATTCGACGACGCTGTCGGAGATCGCAGGCTGCGAGATCTTCCTCAAATTCGAGAATCTGCAGTTCACATCCTCGTTCAAGGAACGCGGCGCGCTCAACAAGCTGCTGTCGCTGACCGACGAGCAGAGAAAACGCGGCGTCGCGGCGCAATCCGCCGGCAATCATGCACAGGCCGTGGCCTATCATGCCGGCCGTCTCGGCATCTCCGCCACCATCGTGATGCCGGAGTTCACGCCGTTCATCAAAATCAAGCACACACGCGATTTCGGCGCGCGGGTCGAGCTGTACGGCGCGACGCTGAGCGATGCCTTTACCCGCGCGAATGCCATCGCGCAGGAAGAAGGCCGCACCTTCATCCATCCCTATGACGATCCGATCATCGTGGCGGGTGCCGCGACCTGCGGACTCGAGATGATGGAGGATTTCCCCGATCTCGACACGCTGATCATCCCCATCGGCGGCGGCGGGATCATCTCCGGCATCGCGCTCGCCGCAAAGGCGATCAAGCCGTCGATCGAGATCTATGGCGTACAAGCCAAGACCTATCCGTCGATGTATGACGTGATCAAAGGCGCGGACCTGCCCTGCGTCGGCCAATCGGTCGCGGAAGGCATTGCCGTCAAGCAGCCAGGCGATCTCAACCGCCGCATCGTCGCGGAACATGTGAAGGACATCTTCCTGGTGCGCGAGGACGACATCGAGCACGCGATCTCAGACCTCCTCGCCATTGAGAAAACCGTCGTCGAAGGCGCAGGCGCCGCGGCATTTGCCGCCGTTCGCGCCAATCCCGACGTGTTCAGGGGCAAGAAGGTCGGTGTGCTGCTGTCCGGCGGCAATATCGACATGCGCCTGCTGTCGAATGTGGTCCTGCGCGAGTTGGCGCGCGAGGGCCGCATGTTCTCCGTCGTCATCGAGATCGAGGACCGTCCCGGCATCCTGGCGCAGATCGCCAAGGTCGTCGGCGAGGCGGGCGGCAATATCCTCGAAGTCACCCACAACCGCATGCTGATGGATACGTCCGCGAAATCCGCGATGCTCGGCGTGATGATCGAGGCACAGGATTCCAAGCATGCGGACAGCATCCGCGCGCAGCTTGTGGCATCAGGCTTCAAGGTGAAGCCGCAGGATCCGAGCTAGGCGGCCCCTCATCCTTCGACAAGCTCAGGATGAGGACCAGGTTCAACTCCTCATGCTGAGCTTGTCGAAGCATGAGCTTGTCGAAGCATCAGTTTGTCGCGTGAGAATGTGTCAGCCCTGCCCTGCCGTCTTCTTGCAGGCGTCGGTCAGTTCGTCGATGTCGTAGGTCTTGCACTTCGGCACCAATGCCTTCGCATCGCCGTCACGGCCTTCAAGCACATAGAGCTGGATGCGCTTGGGCAGGAGCACCGGTGAATCCTCGAACCGCACCACCGCCTGATCCATCAGGGCCTGCGCATGCGGGTAATCGTGGCGCGCGATGTAGATGTCGGTGAGCTTCGAATAAACTTCCCACGACGGCTCCGGCCCCGCGGCGGCGCGAACCAGCGCCGCTTCCGACTGCTTCGGATTGCGGGTGTCGTAATATTCCGCCGCGACGAAATCCGTATAGGCATGATCGCTGGTTGGGGCAGCGGTGGCGCGCGCGAGCTGCGCCTGTGCCTGTGCGGCATTGCCCTGATGCGCGTCGGCGACGAAGGCCGACGCATTCTCGGCGTCGGTGTAGTGCGACAGCAGCGCAATCAGATGCGGCTTGAGCGGCGACTTGCTCTCGGCGGCCCAGGGCAGCGGCGTCGGCGCGACCGGACCATTGTCGCGATAGGCGGCGAAGTAATAGGTGCTCAGCATATCTGCCCGTTCCGTCGCAGGATGATGCGTGGTGGCATCGTCGGCCATGCTGTCGACGGCGGAGTCGAAAGCGAAGATCGCAATATCTGCCATCTGGTCGGTGCTCGGACGTCCACCGGCCGCGATCGTACCCAGCATGCTGAGACCGCCGCCGACCTTGTTCATGAAACCGCCGCCGGAATCGTTGCCCTTGTCTTTCTGCGCAGCCGCTTTCGCTGCCGCAGCCGCCGCGGCCGCTTCGGCTTCCTGCTGCGCGAGCTTGTCCATCACCGCGAGCGGCGCCTGCGGGTCGTAACCCGCCTTCACCAGCAGATCGAAGCCGAGCGCATCGGCGGCATCTTCCTGGGCTTTGGACATCTGCGGCATCAGCACATTCGCGCTGAGCTTGGCGAGGTGGCGCGCGACATCGAGTCCGCGCAGGACGTTGTTGCCGGCCTGGCCGCCAAGCATCGCCTGCGCGCCAACTGCCACGGCATCGGCTGCCGAGCCATGCACAACAGCGAAATACTGCGCCTTCTTCGCCCAGTTCGGCGTCTGATGGCGATAGATCGCATGCGCGAGTTCGTGCCCCATGACGAAGGCGAGTTCGTCTTCGGTCTCGAGCTGTTCCAGCAAACCGACGGATATGATCAGCGTGCCATCCGGCGTGCACTCGCCGGCGAATTCCGGCGTCGCGAGAATATGGACATCCGGCTGGAAGCTCGGCGGCAATTTCACGCCCGCAAGCAGGCGCATCATCACGCCATGGGCATAATCGTGGAGCTCGCGCGAGGGCACGAAGCCCTGCCCGCGCGTGCGCATGATGCCAAGCGCGAGCGGCCTGCCCTTCAGCACATCATTGTAATCAGCTGCCGGTTTGAGTTGATCGATGGCGCGGCCCTTGGAGGGATAGCCGTTGCTGTCGAACAGGCCGGCGCCTGCCGACGATGACAGCATCAACAACGCCGTGAGCGAAAGCGGAGCGACGAGTTTGCGCATCATTTCGCTCCCGGCTTCGGACAGCCCTCACCGAGTCCGCGCGTGGCGCCGACCTTCTCCGTGTTCGATCCCATCGCGAGATTGCGGCACACGGCGGGAAGCTTTCCGGCGAAGCGGTATTTCACCATATAGGGCGGCACCCAGTATTTCGTTCCGCTCACGCTGATCTGCAGCATCATGTTCGGCGCGCGGCCGGTGATCGGCGTGCAGGCCGGAAATTTCGCGGCATCCATTGTCTGCACGCGCTTTCCGCCGGCGGCATCATAGAGATCGACCTGCGGCGTGCGCGCCGAGATCACGAGATCGCCCGAAGCCGAACATGTGTCGCCGGTCGCCGCCGCAGCCGGAACAGCAAACATCGCGCCCATCACTATGAGGACGAATACCGATTTCATGACACCCCTCTAGCTTTGCAATTTCCCGCCGGCGACGTGATGAAGATAACCCCAGAACGCGTCCGGCGCATCCACCAAAAGCAGCGCCGCGAGTTCCGCCGATACGAACACGACCTCGACCCAGTTGGCGACCGAGAGCCCCGCCGCCGTGGTCAGGACGAAACCCATACCCAGTGCGAGCGCGAAGGCGAGATAGTGCCAGATCTTCTCGACGGTCTTCTCGAAGAAATATTGCACGGTGGCGCTGAGGTCGCGTTCCGGCTCCTGCGCGCGCTTTCGTTTCCCGCGCACGCCCAGCATATGCAGCCAGGACAGGATCAGGATCACCGGAATGACGGCTATGATCTGCACCAGATTGCCGTCCTGAACCTTGCCGCCGATGGAAACCGCGTTCTGCTGCGGATTGCCGCGATAGGTAATGAGATTGTCCATCGCCATGGCGTGCACGAACACGCCGGGTAAGAGATCGTTGACCGGCGTATAGACTTTGTCCTGCGCGCCTTCGAGCGCGCCGCCATAGAAGATCACACGGTTCGTCGCCATCTTCGCAACGTCCTGGTCTCCGCCCATCATCAGCGCCTCGACCGGAAACTCCGCGTTGTAGGGACAAGGGCTCTTCACGGATTTTGGATCGAAGAAGGCGAGATAGATGCGCTCGAAAAAACCTGTCTGCACGAAGCACGAGACGCGCTGGCCGTTGTCGTCCGTCTTCGTGATCCAGGAATTCTCCGGCGCGGTCTTGGTGCCCCACACCAGCTCCATCTTGTCGTTCAGCGGCGTCAGCGGTGTTTGCGGATAGACGTCCTTGAAAACATGAAGCGCGAGCGAGAGACAATTTCCGGCGGCGTCCGGCTCGGTGTCAAAGCATCGCCCCGTCGCGTTGTACTGGCGCGCAACACCGGAATTGATCGGGATCGTTGGATCGAGGATCGGGACTCCGCTCGCCGCAAGTTCAGGACGCAACGGATTTTCGCCGAACGGAAGATCGATGCCGCCCTCGAAATAAAGCGGCACGCCGGCTTTCTTATAGCGGTGAATTTCCTCGACCAGATCGGGCAGCGTGTCGTCGGGCCGGGAGTCGACGAACAGGAAATCCACGACGACGGCCTTGGGATGATATTGCAGCAGCGCGTCGAGCGCGCGGGCGTGGTCGCCATATTTCCAAGGCCACGGCGCCTGAAGCGTATGAAGCGTGTCCTCGTCGATAATCGCGACCGACACCTGATCGCGCCCCTCGGTGCCGTAGAAGTAAGGACCGGTGATGAGAAGATCGGCGACGTCCTGCGAATAGCGCTGCACCAAGTCCGAAAAGCCGAACGGATTCATCCATATCTGGAAACTCGCGAAAGCGAGCAGCCACGCAGCCACGAACCAGTACGGCACGCGCAGCTTCAGCGCGTCCATGTAAGTGCGGTCCGGACGCCGTACGCGCTGATAGACTCCACGCAAACGCCCGACGGTAACTTCCGGTTTAGCTTCGTCGCCCATGTCCTGCCCCGCCCGACCTGGAAAACAATAGCACTATCGCGAGAATTTCTCCGACAGGATGATCGACGACACCGTGCGGGCGACGCCGGGCGCGCGGCCGATGCGGTCGAGCAGGACGTCGATGCGCGCGGCGGTGTCGGTCTCGACCTGCGCGACCAGGTCGTAGCTCCCCGAAACGGCGGCGAGCGAACGCACCTCGAGCATCTTCTTGAGTTCCACCGACACACGGTCGGCCTGTTTCGGATCGGTCTCGATCATTACGATGGCGCGCAGGCGGTTGCCCTGCGCCTCGTCGGCGAGACGGACCGTGTAGCCTTTCACGACGCCCTCGCGCTCCAGACGCGCCAGCCGTTCCTGCACCGTAGACCGCGCCAGCCCGAGTTTGCGGGCAAGCGAGGCCGTCGGCTCGCGCGCATTGGCCCGGAGAAGATCGATCAGCTTGGCGTCGGCGTCGCGCATGACAGGTATCCAGAACCGGCGGATCGCCGGAATACCCTGCGTTTCGCCGGTCCGCAAGGGCCGAACCGGCACATCACCGCCTCTTAAGTGTCGCCCGAAAGCGTCACTGTCCGCGCCTTAAGCGGAGGAATTTCCATGAAAAAAGTCATGCTCGTCGGCGGCGGCAAGATCGGCATCGCCATCACAGAATTTCTGTCCTCGACCAGCGACTACAAGGTGACGGTCGTCGATCGCGACGCCGCGAGCCTGCAGCGCATGCCGCGCAACAAGAACGTCGAGCTGCGCAAGGCCGACATCCTCTCGCCGGAATTCCACCATGAGGTCGAAGGCCAGGACATCGTCCTCTCCGCCACGCCCTACAATCTGACCGCGACGGTCGCGGAAGCCTGCAAGCGCGCCGGTGCGCATTATCTCGACCTGACCGAGGACGTGGAATCCACCCGCACCATCAAGAAGCTCGCCGAGGGCGCGAAGACCGCATTCATTCCGCAGTGCGGACTGGCGCCGGGCTTCATCTCCATCGTCGCCTACGATCTCGCCAAGAAGTTCGACAGACTGCGCGACGTGCAGATGCGCGTCGGTGCCCTGCCCGTGTTCCCGCACAACGCGCTCAAGTACAATCTCACCTGGTCGACCGACGGTCTGATCAACGAGTACTGCAACCCGTGCGAATCCATCCGCGACGGCGTGCTGAGCGAAGTGCCCGCTCTCGAAGAGCTAGAGCAATTCACGCTCGACGGCGTCGAGTACGAAGCGTTCAATACCTCGGGCGGTCTCGGCACCCTGTGCGAGACGCTCGCCGGCAAGGTCGAGAATTTGAACTACAAGACCGCGCGCTATCCCGGTCACCGCGATATCGTGAAGCTCTTGGTGCGCGACCTGCATCTCGGCACGCGCCGCGACATCTTCAAGGACGTGCTCGAGACCGCGATCCCGATCACCTATCAGGACGTCGTGCTCGTGTTCGTGACCGTGAACGGCTGGAAGGACGGCCTGCTGACCCAGGAAAGCTATGCCAAGAAGATCTACAGCCAGACCATCGGCGACCGGTTGATGAGCGCGATCCAGATCACGACCGCAGCCGGCATCTGCGCGATGTGCGATATGCTCGTCGACGGCAAGCTGCCGCAGAAGGGTTTTGTGCGTCAGGAAGATGCGACACTCCCCGACTTCCTCAACAACCGCTTCGGCCGCTACTACGGCAAGGGGCATTAACCCAAGAAACCTCCCTCTCCCCCACGGGGGGAGAGGGTCGGGGGGAGGGGGTGCCGCAGTTGCGTTCGCTGCAATCACCCCCTCACCCTGCCCTCTCCCCCGCTACGCGGGGGCGAGGGAAAACGTTAGGAGCATTCCATGACCGACCTTCTCTCCACTTTCGGGGTCAAAACTTCCGGCGCCATCATCGCGCGTTCGCCCATCGACGGCGCGGAGATCGGACGCGTCTCGTATGACGATGCGGCGTCGGTCGAGACGAAGATCGCGGCCAGCCTCGTGGCGTTCAAGGAGTGGCGCAACGTGCCGGCGCCGCGCCGCGGCGAGCTGGTGCGCCTGTTCGGCGAAGAGCTGCGTGCGCACAAGGATGCGCTGGGCCAGCTCGTCACGCTCGAAGCCGGCAAGATCCTGCAGGAAGGTCTCGGCGAGGTGCAGGAGATGATCGACATCTGCGATTTCGCGGTCGGCCTCTCGCGTCAGCTCTACGGCCTTACCATCGCCAGCGAGCGCCCCGGCCATCGCATGATGGAGACGTGGCATCCGGCGGGTCCGGTCGCGGTGATCTCCGCGTTCAATTTCCCGGTCGCGGTGTGGGCATGGAATGCGTGCCTGGCGCTCGTGTGCGGCGACAGCGTGATCTGGAAGCCGAGCGAGAAGACGCCGCTCACCGCGCTCGCGACACAGGCGCTGTTCGAACGCGCGCTCGCGAAGTTCGGCACCGCGCCTGCGAATTTGAGCCAGGTCGTGCTCGGCCTGCGCGACGTCGGCGAGATGCTGGCGAAGGACGCGCGCATCCCGGTCGTCAGTGCCACGGGCTCGACGCGCATGGGCCGCGAGCTCGCGCCCGTCGTCGCCGCGCGCTTCGGCAAATCCATTCTCGAACTCGGCGGCAACAACGCGATGATCGTGACGCCGAGCGCTAAGCTCGACCTCGCCACGCGCGCGATCCTGTTCGCCGCCGTCGGCACCGCGGGCCAGCGCTGCACCACGCTGCGCCGCCTGTTCGTGCACGAGAGCATCTACGACACGTTGGTCCCGGCGCTGAAGAAGGCCTATGCCGGTCTTCCCATCGGCAGCCCGCTGGAGAAGGGCACGCTCGTCGGTCCGCTGATCGACAAGGCCGCGTTCGAGAACATGGAACGCGCCCTCGCATCGGCGAAAGCGGAAGGCGGCGGCGTCATCGGTGGCGGCCGCGCGCTCGCCGACAAATACGCGGACGGCTATTACGTTCATCCCGCGATCGTGGAGATGCCGTCGCAGACCGCGACCGTCTGCCACGAGACCTTCGCGCCGATCCTCTATGTGATGAAATACACCGACTTCGATGCCGCGATGGCCAAGCACAATGAAGTGCCGCAGGGCCTGTCGTCCTGCATCTTCACCACCAACATGCAGGAAGCCGAGCGTTTCATCGCGGCAGCCGGCTCCGATTGCGGCATCGCCAACGTGAACATCGGACCGTCCGGCGCCGAGATCGGCGGCGCGTTCGGCGGCGAGAAGGAAACCGGCGGCGGCCGCGAGAGCGGCTCGGATGCCTGGCGCGCCTATATGCGCCGCCAGACCGCGACCATCAATTACTCCGACGCGCTCCCGCTCGCGCAGGGCATCGAATTCACGGTGTAGCACCCCTCGAAATCCGGCCCGGCCTTCCTACATTGGATGTGCCGGGCTTCGGAGGGACACATGTTTCACTGGCTATGGATTTGGCCGTTCTTCATTTTCTGGCCGTTTCACGGGCTGCTCACGCTTCTGCTCGTGGTCCTGATCGTCAGCGCGATCTTCCGCCGCCGATATTATTATTACGGCCATCCCTATTGGTGGCACGGAAGCTCAAATCCGCCGCCGCCGCCGAACAGCCGCAAGGAAGCGCTCGACATCCTCGAGGGCCGCTATGCCCGTGGCGAGATTCAGCGCGACGAATATCTCCAGAAGAAACAGGACCTTGGCGGCTAGCGCCGGACGGGCGTTAACCTCTGCTTAACTCTTTTCTTCAACCGCTGCGGCGCCGCACCTAGGCTTGCCCCAACAATACGGGGTGGCCAAGGATGCCGAAGAACGTGGCCCAGCTGACGGGGATGATCGTCACCGCGATCATTGTGTTCGGGACAGACATGGACGTGTACTACGCGATGCCTCTGGGCATCTTTGCGGGTGCGCTGGCGACGCTGTTCGTCGCCGCTGCTGAATATCGTGCCGCAAGGCCCGAGCCCATTCCAGTCAGGATCAGGCGTCGATAGTTACGCCGGTTCCGGCGGGATGTTGTTGAGCGCCTCTTCCAGTTCCTGAAAGCTCGGCTGCGCTTCGGACGGCACGCTGCCGCGCCCGATCTCGACAGACACCTGTGCGGCATTGCCGTGGAGATGGGCGACGAGGACGTCGCGGATCACGTGATAGAAATGCGCCTCCTCATCGACGATAGCCTTCAGCCGCGTCGACATCGGGCCGACGATTCCATAGGCGAGAAACACGCCCATGAAGGTGCCGACAAGCGCGGAGCCAATCATGCGGCCCAGAACTTCCGGCGGCTCGCTGATCGCGCCCATGGTCTTGATCACGCCGAGCACGGCCGCAACGATACCGAGCGCGGGCAGGCCATCCGCCATGGTCTGCAACGCGGTCGGCGCTTCGAGCGCCTCGTGATGATGCTTCTCGAGCTGCTTGTCCATCGCGGTCTCGACCTGGTGCGGATCTTCCAGGCTCATCGTCATCATGCGCAGCGTGTCGCAGATGAAGTCGCAGGCGAAATGATCTCCTGAGATTTTCGGAAAGCGCTTGAAGATCGAAGACTCTTCGGGCTTCTCGATATGGGCCTCGAGAGCGATCAGGCCCTTGGATTTCATCGTTTTGGTAAGGAGAAATAGCAGGGTGAGAAGATCGCGATAATCGCCCGGCTTCCATTTCGGTCCGGAGATCACCTTGGAAAGCGAGCCCAGGACTTTCTTCATCGAATACATCGAGCCGCCGATGAGGAATGCCGCGATGGCCGCGCCGCCGATGGTCATCATCTCATGGGGCAGGGCTTCCATAACGGGGCCGAGCGAGCCACCCGAGATCAGGAAGCCGCCGAACACCATGGCGAACAGAAAGACGAGGCCACCGATTTGCAGCATGAAGACCAGCCCAGGGATTTCGGTCAGTATTAAGAAAAGGGCTTAAGGAGCGATAAATCCGCCCGGATGGCGCGGCTCCGCTGCTAAAGGTTATCAGGGTCTTACCGAAGGGCGTATCAGAACGCATGCCACTCAATCGAATCGCACTAATCGCCAAGATCACCGCGCAGGCGTTGCTGGCGCCGGTGGCCTATGCCGCCTGCGCCCTGGTCGAGCGCGACGGCAAGGTGCTGCTTGTCCGCCATTCCTATGTCGCCGGATGGCTGCTGCCGGGCGGCGGGGTGGCGCGCGGCGAGCCGGCGGAGCAGGCCATCCTGCGTGAGATGAAAGAGGAAATCGGACTCGAGCGATGCGCGCCGCCCGAACTCTTCGGGCTCTATTCGCGCAAGACGGGCTGGGCGACGAATGTGATCGTTTTGTATCGGCTGCGTGACGCCGAGTTCACCTTCAAGCCGAACGCGGAGATTCGCGAAATCCAATTCGCCGATCCGGCAAACCCTCCCGAAGGCACGCCCCGATCTGTCGCAACTCGTCTCAAGGAGGTCGCGGGACTGCAACCGCGCTCACCTTTCTGGTAAACAGGAATCGGGGGAGCATTTTTCACGCCTCCAAGACCCTCATAGACCTGCAGGAGATTTCGAATGAAGAAAATCGCAATCGCAGCTGCTGCGGCGGCGCTGAGCGTCGTCACGTTGGCGACAAGCGCATCCGCGGCGATCGTGTGTAACCGTGATGGTGACTGCTGGCACGTGAAAGGCCGCTATGCCTATCGCGGCGAGTGGGGCCTTGTGGTCCATCCCAACAACTGGCGCTGGGGCGCGCATGATCGCTTCCGCTGGCGTGAGCCCGTTCGCGAAGAGCGCGGCTATTGGCGCGGCGGCGTCTGGATCCACTTCTAGGATTCACGATTGAACTCGGCCAACGCCTCTTCGAAAGAAGGGGCGTTTGCTTTTTTAGGGCGGGCTTTGTCTGGAACCGCAGCGGAATTGCCGCGTTATAGGCCTACCGACTAGGTAAACCGGGAGAAGCCCGTATGAAGAAGATCGCAATTGCCGCTGCTGCGGCGGCCATTGGCCTCACAGCCATGGCGACAAGTGCGTCCGCAGCCATTGCCTGCAACCGCGAAGGCGAATGCTGGCATGTCAAGAATGCCTACAAATACCGCCCTGAATTCGGCGTCGTCATCCATCCGGACGGCTGGCGCTGGGGCGTGACCGAGCGCTATCGCTGGCGCGAACATCCCGGCCGTGGCTATTGGCGCAACGGCATCTGGATTCGCTTCTAAGAGTCAGGCTCGCCTGAAGTGCAAGCGCCCTCTCTTGCGAGAGGGCGTTTGCGTCCATGGCCGGACTTCGATCCGGCCATCAATCACACTGGGTCCCAACCGAAAACCGAATTCGTCGCACCGAGATCGTGGAAGCTCGGCTTGAGAGCAGGCATCGCGTGTTCGGCGATCGTCTGCGGCGTCCAGCCTTCGATCTTGGCGAGGCCGCGCACGGGACGCGGCTGGCTCATCAGGAATATCTCGTTGCCGCGAGCGACGAAGATCTGGCCCGAGACGTCCTTGCAAGCCGGCGATGCGAGCGAGACGGCAAGCTGCGCCACCTGATCGGCGCGCATATAATTCTTCATCCGCTCGACGCGCTTGGCCGACGCTTCATCCTTGATCGGGATCGTCGCGATCAGCCGTGACCAGGCGAACGGCGCGATGACGTTGGAGCGAACATTCTTCTGCACGCCCTCCATGGCAATGATGCGCGACAGGCCGACAATGCCCATCTTGGCGGCCGCGTAATTCGCCTGACCGACATTACCGATCAATCCGCTGGTCGAGGAGAACAGGACGAACGATCCTTCTTCCTGTTCGCGGAAGTGATTGATGGCGGCGTGACAGATATTGTAGCTGCCGTTGAGATGCACATCGATGACGATGTCCCACTCCTCGTCGCTCATCTTGTGGAACATTTTGTCGCGCAGGATGCCGGCCGGGCTGATGATCGAATGCAGACCCTTATAGGTATCCTTGGCCTGCTCGATCATGTGCGCGACGCCCTTGCGGTTCGACACGCTGTCGGAATTCGACACCGCCTCGCCGCCCACCCTGCGGATTTCGGCCGCGACCTCCTCGGCGGGACTTGCCGAGCCCGTGTCACCGCCCGCTGCTCCGCCGCCCAGATCGTTGACCACGACCTTTGCGCCTTCGCGCGCCGCCAGCAGCGCGCATTCCTTGCCGATGCCGTTGGCGCCGCCCGTGACCAGAACGACCTTGCCTTCCAGCACGCCCATGAGTACCTCCATTTGGGGATGTCGATGCGCGAAGGCTAACACGATGGCGGAGACATGGCAGATCCGCCCGGAGCGGCCCGAAGACGCAGCGCGCGTCGAAGCCCTAAATGACGACGGCTTCGGCCCGGGACGTTACGCCAAGTCAGCCTATCGATTGCGCGAAGGCGTCGAGCCCGAGAACTCTCTCAGCTTCGTGGCCGTCGAAAATGATATTGTGCTCGGGTCGGTTCGCTTCTGGCCGATCGTCGTTGGCAAGGACCCCGCACTGCTGCTCGGACCTCTTGCTGTCCAGTCGGATCAGCGCGGACGCGGAATCGGTGTCGCCCTCATGAAGCTGGGCATCGAGCGGGCACGCACGTTGGATTATGGCTGCATTCTGCTCGTCGGCGACGAGTCCTATTACAAGCGCGCCGGCTTTACGCGCGTCGCGCCGGGCCGCGTACGGTTTCCGGGCCCGGTCGATCAGACCCGCGTGCTCGGCCTGGCGCTGAAAGACAATGCGCTTGAGAATCTGTCGGGCAATATCATGCGCGCGCGCATCGACCACACGGTTTGCGCGGATGGCGCGGCACTGGCCTAACGTTTTTTCCCGTTCGCCTTGTTGTCGATCGCAAATGGACCGGCGCCAAGCCCGATCACCATCAACAGGCCACCGGCGATGGCGATGTTGCGCGCGAAGAGTTCGTAGTCGGCGTCGCGCACGACAGCCGCCGTCAAATGCCAGTAATCATGCATGAGGACGGTGGCGGCGATGGTGAAGCCGAACAGCAGCATGGCGCCGTGCCGCGCATGAAACCCCAGAACCAGAGAGATCCCGCCGACGAACATGACGATCAACGCAGCCGTCAGAAGCAAAGGCGCCGCCGGCAGGTTCAGCATCGCCATCTTGGTGACGTTCGCATCCCATGCGGCGGCGCGAGAATAGGCCTCCGCAAGGAAGAACCACGCCAGCGCCAGCCGGCCGATAAACGGTGAAATAAGTTCTGAAAACGACATGCCGCGCCCCCGCGCAAAATCAGGTTCCAGATCGCACTCTAGCACGGCTCCCGAGCAAGGTGCGTCACGAAACATGGTCTTGGCGCTGAGGAACTAAACGCTTCTGAGCGCGTGTTTGCGAAGGTGGCGAACCAGCGCCATCTCGTCCATGCGCGACTGTGACCGGCGCGCCTCGATCTCGCTTTGACGTTTGGCCTGCTGCTCGGTGGCGAACTCCAGCGCCTTCAGATCCTGGAATGCGTTGGTAAGGTCGTCCTGCGCCTGGACGCGCTCACGCTCGATATCCCGGAGCGTGTCGCGCAGATTCTCGCGACGGGATTCGATCGATTTGAGAAATGATGGAAACGCAAGGCGCCCGATATCGGAATCGCCGGCGCGCTGCTTCTCGCGCGTGACGCTGTCCTCGAGGTCGGCGAGCTTGCGCTCGGCATCGGCCTTCATGCCGTCCAGAGTGGCGAGACGGCGCTTCATTTCGTCGACGCGAAAGCGCCGCAAGCGGATCAGTGTGTCGGTGCGTTTCATGTGACCCTACCCTTGCCCTCGCTCATGATTTTTTCGAGAGCCTCATACCCATCCGCCAGCGTGGCACATTCGTCTTTCTTTTGTGTAAGGAACGCGTCGAGCTTCGGATTCAGGGCGATTGCGGCATCGACCGCGGCATTGGAACCTGTCTTGTAAGCGCCGAGGCGAATGAGTTCCGCCATGTCTTCGTAAATCGCCATCGGCGCGCGCGCCTCGGCGACGATCGCCTGCTCTCGCTGCGTATTGCAGCCCGGCATCGCGCGCGACACCGACTTCAAGATGTTAATCGCCGGGAAGCGGCCGCGTTCGGCGATGTTTCGTTCCAGTACAATATGGCCGTCGAGAATGCCGCGCACAGCGTCGGCGATCGGTTCATTGTGATCGTCGCCTTCGACGAGAACCGTGAACAATCCGGTGATGGAACCGGGGCAACCTTGCGGCCCGGGACCCGCGCGCTCCAGCAAACGCGGCAATTCCGCGAACACCGTCGGCGTATAACCTTTCGATGCCGGCGGCTCGCCCGCCGACAAACCCACTTCGCGCTGTGCCATTGCGAAACGTGTCACACTGTCCACCAGCAGCAGCACATGCAAGCCCTGGTCCCGCAATTGTTCCGCGACCGTCATCGCGACATAGGCGGCTTGACGGCGAACCAGCGGCGGATCGTCGGAGGTCGCGGCGATGACAACGCTGCGCGCCATGCCGTCTTCGCCGAGATCGTCTTCGATGAACTCTTTTACCTCGCGGCCGCGCTCGCCGATCAATCCGATCACGATGGCGTCGGCGTTGGTGTTGCGCGCGAGCATGGCGAGAAGCGTGGACTTGCCGACACCGGAGCCGGAGAAGATGCCCATGCGCTGGCCTTCGCAGCAGGTGGCGAACGTATTGAGCGCGCGCACGCCGAGATCGAGCTTTTTGCCGACGCGGCCGCGTTCATGCGCGGCGGGCGCCTGCGCCTTGAGGGAATACGGAATGGCGCCCTGTGGAAGCGGGCCTTTGCCGTCACGAGGCTGCCCGAATGCGTCGATCGAGCGGCCGAGCCAGGCACGGCAGGGATAGACGACGGCAGGCTTGTCGTCGAAATCGGCGCGCGCGGCCAAGCTCATGCCCTCGAGATTGCCGAGCGGCATCACCAGGGCGCGGCCATCGCGGAATCCCACAACCTCGCAAGAAATTTGCTTGCTGGAACCGTTACTTAGCTTTACTTGTCCACCGAGGCTTATCGAGCCGGCCGCGCCCGTCACTTCCACGAGCAGGCCTTCGATCCGCGCCACCCGGCCGAAACGGCGAAGCGTCGGAATGGCATCGATTTCCTTGAGCAAAGCGCGCATGCGGCTCCTTTAAGGAGGGCGAATTGCCCCCAAAGCCCTTGCATCTTGCCCAGAAGGTTTTAAGTGGCGGTAAACTTAACAAATCGAATCAATGGGATGGGTTGCCTTCGTTAACCCGGAATTTTCGACCCGTCCGATGCGGTAGGTCAATGCAAGTTAATATTAACCATTTAACTTTACGGTCGTGACGTTCGGTTAACCGGGGGGCTTCTCGAGCCCGTCCGAAATGAGGTGACGAGACATGCGCGTGCTCCTGATCGAAGACGACAGCGCCATGGCGCGCAGCATCGAGCTGATGCTGCGAAGCGAAGGCTTCAACGTCTACACGACGGATCTGGGCGAAGAGGGTATCGACCTCGGCAAGCTCTATGATTACGACATTATCGTCCTCGACCTGCAGCTGCCCGATATGAGCGGCTTCGAGGTGTTGAAGAGCCTGCGCGTCGCCAAGGTGCAGACGCCAGTTCTCATCCTCTCCGGCAACGCGATCGTCGAAGCCAAAGTCAAGGCGCTCGGCTTCGGCGCCGACGACTATATGACAAAGCCATTCCACAAGGACGAGCTGGTTGCGCGCATCCAGGCGGTCGTGCGCCGCTCGAAGGGTCACAGCCAGTCGGTGATCACGACCGGCAAGCTGACCGTGAACCTCGATGCCAAGACGGTGGAAGTCGACAGCCAGCGCGTTCACCTGACCGGCAAGGAATATCAGATGCTGGAGCTGCTCTCGCTCCGCAAGGGCACGACGCTCACCAAGGAAATGTTCCTGAATCACCTTTACGGCGGTATGGACGAGCCCGAGCTCAAGATCATCGACGTCTTCATCTGCAAGCTGCGCAAGAAACTCGCGGCGGCGACGAACGGCGACAACTACATCGAAACCGTCTGGGGACGCGGCTATGTGTTGCGCGATCCCGTCGAGGCGGTAGCAGCGTAAGCACACTCCCCTTATCGGAAATAGAAAGGGCGCCCGTTTCGAGCGCCCTTTTTGTTTGACCGGACGCTTCTGTATAGTTCCGCGATGGACGCGCTTCAGACCCTGGACCTCATCGCATGGACCGGCCCGTTCGCGGCCGCCGAGCAGCAGCGCGCGATAGCCGCGCTGGAAGGCGGCAAGGTTCTGTACTTCCCGCGCCTGCCCTTCGTCCTTCGAGAGGAGGAGAGGCCGCTGCTGACCCCCGAGCTGTCGAGCCGGCGTGCCAAGAACATCAGCCTCGCACCGTCCGGCAAGCTCAAGCATGAGTCCGGTTCGGCGGAAGAACGCGCGCTGCTGCAAGCGATGATGCAGCGTTTCGCCATAAGCGCCACGGCGCTAGTGAGCGGGCTGTTTCCAAACTATGCGGCGAAGCTCGAACGCGCGCGGACCTCCTATCGCCCCTCCGAGATCGCGGGACGCAAATATTCGTCGGTCCATGACGACACGCGGCTGCATGTCGATGCCTTTCCGACGCGGCCGATGCGCGGACGGCGGATCATGCGCCTGTTCTCAAATGTGCACCCGGGCGATCTTCCGCGGGTGTGGAATGTCGGCGAGCCGTTCGCGGACATGGCCGGCAAGCTGCTGCCGCAGCTGAAAACACCGCCCGCGATCCAGAGCTGGATCAATTTCATCGCCCATCCGGCGAACGGGTTTCGCGCGCCTTACGACAATCTGATGCTTGGCCTTCACGACACCGCCAAGCTCGACATGGACTATCAGCGCGCGACGGCGAAAACCGAAATCCGCTTCCCGCCCGGCTGCACCTGGCTCTGCTACACCGACCAGGTGATGCATGCCGCGCTGTCGGGACAGTTCGTTCTCGAACAGACTTTTCATCTCGACATCGACGTGATGGCCGAGCCCGCGCGCGCGCCGATCCGCGTGCTCGAAAAGATGACCGGCCGCGTTCTCGCCTAACGCGGCACGCAATCGAGAATTTTCGGATCGAAGATAGAGCCGATGAAGAGATGGCCGCCCGCGACCGCGCCGACGCTGGCCGCCCCAATCTGCTGTCCGAGATCGGCATAGACGCGCCGCACTTCCTGGGGCTCACCATTTTTCACCGGCAGGCGGAAGATTTCCGACGGCGACGGCTTGGACGGGTCACTCGCATAGGCGACGACACCGAACAGCTTGGTGTGCCCGGCGACCCAGAGATCGCCCTTCTCGTCGATATCGATGTTGTCGGGGCCCGACGGCAGCGTAAGCGTCGCTTCCTGCGTCAGCTTCCCGGAGAACAAGTCGCGCGTGAAGGTCTGGATGCGATGCGCCGTCGTCTCCGCGACATAGAGGTGGTTGCCGTCGTTCGACACGGCGATGCCATTGGCGAAGACGAGATTGTTGGCGGCCTCCTTGAACACACTGCCGTCGAAATAGAGAACATCGGCGCGCGGCAGCATCAGGTAATTCTCGAGCGTGACGCCGAACGGCGTGCGGCTGCCGTGATCGTTGGTAACGTAGAACTGATCCTTGCCGACCGCCACGACGTCGTTGGGGCTGATGAGCTTGTCGCTCTCGATGTCGCCGATCTCGCTCAGCTTCGCAACGCCGTCCTCCAGCGTCACGGTAAAGATGTCGATCGCGGAATGCGCCGCGCTCAGATGGTTGACGGCCATCAGGGTCAGCGAACCGTCCGCGGCGCGGAACAGGCTGATGCCGTGCGGATGGAAATCGCCGGGCGTGCCGGCCAGCCGCACGGGCACCGCTGTGGGATCGCCGAGCTTGAGTGTGTAAATGCCGTCCAGTTTCGACGGCGGATTGGCGCGCCGATCACTTGCCGAGATGAAGACAAGACCGTCCTTGCGGTCGATCTGAAGGTCTTCCGCGCCGACGACGCCATCGACTGTGCGGCACGCGCCGTTGAAGCCGGACGTCACCTCGGCGAACATGCCGCCCATGATCAGGGTGTGGCCGACAAGCGCCGCGGCGCCCACGACGACAATCACGCTCGTGGAGAGCGCAATACGCTTCCAAAGCCTCATCTGCTCCCCCTGCCTTCCTCATGCTTCGACAAGCGCAGCATGAGGGATTTATCCAAATCCTCACCCTGAGCTTATCGAAGGGTGAGCTTGTCGAAGGGCTAGAACACACGACCAGACTATCCCGCCAAAGCCAGGCTCTGACTGAACTGCAGATCGGCCAGCCGTGCATAGAGCCCGCCGCGCGCGACGAGTTCGGCGTGACTGCCCTCGGCCACGACCTTGCCCTGATCCATCACGACGATGCGCTTCAGGCGCTGGATCGTGGCGAAACGGTGCGCGATGACGATGGTCGTGCGTCCCGCCATCAGGTTCGCGAGACCCTGCTGCACCAGGCGCTCGTTCTCGGCATCCAGCGCGCTGGTCGCTTCGTCGAGCAGCAGCAGCGGCGCATCGCGCAAGATCGCGCGCGCGATGGCGAGACGCTGGCGCTGGCCGCCCGACAACGTCACGCCACGCTCGCCGACCAAGGTCTGAAACCCTTGCGGCAGGCGATCGACGAATTCGGATGCGGCCGCCGCTTCGGCAGCGCGGCGTATATCGTCGTCCGTTGCATCAGGCCGCCCGTAGCGGATGTTGTCGGCGATGCTGCCGGAGAAGATCACCGGATCCTGCGCGACGATGGCGATGTGACGGCGCAGCTCCTCCGGCTCCAGCTCGGCGACATCGACACCGTCGAAGATGATCGTTCCCGATTGCGGCGCGAAGAAGCGCAACAGCAATTGGAACGTCGTGGATTTTCCGGCGCCGCTCGGCCCCACCAGCGCAATGGCTTCGCCTGGGCGGATGTCCAGCGACATGTGATCGAGCGCTGCCGCGTCCGGACGCGAGGGATAGTGGAACGTAACATTATTGAAGACGACAGCGCCACGTCCCGGCACCGGAAGCGATCTGGGGTGCGCGGGCACCGCGATCAGCGGCTTCGTCGTCAACAACTCCATCAGGCGTTCGGAGGCACCGGCAGCACGTTGCAATTCGCCCCACACTTCGCTCAATGCGCCGATACCGCCGCCGGCCAGCAATGCGTAGAAGACGAATTGCAGCAATTGGCCGCCGGTCATATGCCCGGACATCACGTCTCGCGCGCCGACCCAAAGCACCGAGGCGATGCTGGCGAACGCGGCGAAGATCACCACGCCCGCCATCACCGCGCGGGCGCGGGTGCGGCGGATGGCGATATCGAAGGAGCTCTCGACAACGCCGCCGAAAATCTTGCGCTCCACCGCTTCATGGGTGAACGCCTGCACCGTCTGCACCGCATGGAGCGTTTCGCTGGCGCGCGCGCTGGTGTCGGCGATGCGGTCCTGGCTCTTGCGGCTCAGGGTCCTCACCCAGCGTCCGAAGAAGATCAGCGGGATCAGCACGACGAACACCGCTCCGACGACCAATGCCGCAAGCTTGGGGCTGGTCACAAACATCAGGATAAAGGCGCCGGTGAGCGTGACGAGATTGCGCAATGCCACCGACACGGTCGAACCCACCACCGTCTGGATCAATGTCGTGTCGGCGGTGAGCCGCGAGAGCACTTCACCGGTTCGCGTGACCTCGAAGAATTCGGGCGTCAGGCCCAGCACATTGGAAAACACCGCCTTGCGGATATCGGCGACGACGCGCTCGCCGATCCAGGTCACGAAATAGAAGCGGGTCGCGCCCGAAATACCCATGATCGCGGCCACGCCGATGAAGGCGAGGAAATACTGTCCGATCAGTGCGGCCTGTTTGGCATCGAAGCCGTGGTCGATCAGGCCCCGCCCCGCCGCCGGCAGGACCAGGGTCGCGGCAGAAGAGATGATCAAGGCCGCGGCCGCGATGACGATCCGTCCCCGGAACGGCCTCAAAAACGGGAAGATTTCGCGCAACGGCCGGAGGGACTTGGCCTTTTTCCGGCCCGATGCAACCCGGGCGACCTCATTCGCATATTCCTCGCCCGACTGGGACATGGCTGAAACCTTCGATTCCCCTTCCAATATAGGCGTCCTGGAGCCCTGACGAAGGGGCGCAGCGGGGTTGTCTGCCCCCGCGCCTTGTCCTATAAGCCGCGCCTTCGCGTCAAAAGGCTGTTTCCCCATGAAAAAGGGCATCCACCCCAACTACCACTTCGTCGACGTCCATCTGAACGATGGCACGTCCTACAAGACGCGCACGACCTGGGGCGAAGCCGGCCAGAAGCTGACGCTGGATATCGATCCCACGACCCATCCGGCCTGGACCGGCGGACAGCAGCAGCTGCTCGACCGCGGCGGCCGCCTGACGCGCTTCAACAAGAAGTTCGCCGGTTTCGTGAAGCCGTAGGCATCTAGCTTCCGAACGCCTTTTCCAGCTGCTCGAACTGAGTCTTCACATCGGTCCCGGTGCCGCCGCCACGGAACAGGACATCGTCGAGCCGCGCGATGCGGCGATAGAGATTGTCGCTGCGCCACAGCAGATCCTGCAGCTTGACCGGGAGCTGATCGATGGCCTCGCTCGTGCCGCCCAGGCAAATCTCTCTCGATCCGAGGCGGTAGCGGTCGCCGGCGGCATCGGCGGCATCCATGTCGCCTTCATGCACGGCGCGTTGCACCAGAAGCCAGCTCGCTGCCTGCATCAAACGCGTCGTGACGCGCATGCTTTCGCCCGCATAGAGGATCGCGATCTTGCGCGGCAAATCGCGTGACTGCTCGCGTCCCGGACCGTCAAGATATTTCGCGGTCTCCTCGACCAGCGACATGCCCTCTTCGAACGTCTTTTCGAAAAGAGCGGAACCGATGAAATCCTGAGGTGTCAATTTGCCAAGGCCTTCTTCGTCGCTTGGAACAAGCGTCATGTGTCGGCCCCCGGAGCACTCGTCACGTCAGGGAAGCTATCAAGCCGGAGAGGTTGCGCAAGACGCAAACGCCGTCATGCCTGTGTTAATCGCGATCATGGTTGCCCGGACGCAACGCTCGGCGCGCATTCGTTAATATTGACACTTGCTTGCGCGATACCGGACTAGCTCTTGAAAAAGGCCGCAGCCGCATCTTTTGTCGCGCGGCGCGCACCGATCGCCTCGCGGCAGCGCGCGATCTCGGCTTCCATCTCCATGATGCGCGCGCCGAGCTCGAATTCCGAAAGCAGGGAAAGGTCCTGACCGAGGATGATCTCGGTGTGCTTCTTCTTCAGCGGTAGATCGTCTGGATCGATGGGCATGGCTTGCGCACCTTTGCGTCACCGCTATTTTCATCGCAGACACGGCACCTGTCCAGAAACGAAGGATGCATCATGAAGGCCATTCAGGTCGAAAACCCGGGTCAAGGCTATGCGCTCAGGCTCTCGGAACTGCAAAAGCCCGTGCCTGCCGCCGGAGAGGTGCTCATCAAGGTCGCAGCCGCCGGACTCAATCACGCCGATATGGCACAGGCCAAAGGGATGTATCCGCCGCCGCCAGGCGCCTCGCCAGTGCTCGGCATGGAAGTATCTGGAACTGTAGAAGCACTCGGCGACGGCGTCGGCAATTGCGAGATCGGCGACGAAGTCTGCGCGCTGATCCCCGGTGGCGGCTATGCGGAATATGCGATCGCGTCGGCGTTGTGCGTGCTGCAGGTGCCCAGAGGCGTGTCGCTGGTCGATGCCGCGGCACTGCCGGAAGTCCACTTCACGGTGTGGACCAATCTGATGGATGCAGCGCGGCTCAAACCCGGCGAGAGCGTTCTCATCCATGGCGGATCGAGCGGCATCGGCACCGCCGCGATCCAGATGCTGCATGCGCGCGGACACAAGGTGCTCACGACAGCCGGCAGCGCGGAGAAATGCGCGGCCTGCACGAAGCTCGGCGCCGACCGTGCGATCAATTATCGCGAGGAAGATTTCGTCGAGATCGTGAAAGCCGAAACCGGCGGACGCGGCGTCGATGTCATCCTCGACATGGTTGGCGGCGATTATATCCAGCGCAACATGAGCGCGGCGGCGACCTGGGGCCGCATCGTCAACATCGCCTATCAGAGCGGCATGCAGGCCAATGTGAATTTCGCGCCGATGCTGATGAAGCGTCTGTCGCTGCTCGCCACCACCTTGCGCGCACGCAGCCCGCAGGAGAAAGGTGTGATCCGCGACGCCCTGCTGCGCGAGGTCTGGCCGCTGCTCGATTGTGGCAAAATCAAGCCGGTCGTCGACCGTGTCTTTCCCTTGCAGAATGCGCAGGACGCCCATGCGCGCATGGCGAAGAGCGAACATATCGGCAAGCTGTTGCTCGCGCCTTGAAACCTGAACAGGCATTCATACGTAAGCCCCATTGAAAGGGGCCTGAGATGTTTCGCCTGTCGTTCCTGGTATTCGCCGTTGCCGCATTGATCGCCGCCGTCGCGCAAGCGGGGCCTGCGGTCAAAGGTGCGCCGGAATATCATCTGCGCCCCGGCGCGGCACCGACAGCGGAAATGACGGCGGCGATCATCAAAGCCGACGCCGATCTGTTCGCGGCCGTGTTTGACCGCTGCGATACCGATGCTGTCGCCGCGACGCTGGCGCCTGACTTCCGCTTCGTCCACGACAAGGACGGCGAGAGCACGCGTGCCGATTTCGTGAAAAACCTCAAAGGCCATTGCGACCGCGTGAAAACCGGCGAGGATTTCCCCGCGCGCCGCGACCTCGTGCCCAGTTCACTCGAAGTCTGGCCGATCGACAAATACGGCGCGCTGGAGATCGGCGTGCACCGCTTCTACGCCCGCCTCAAGGACAAGCCGGAAACGCTCACCGAGACCGGCAATTTCATGATCCTGTGGAAACAGGTTGACGGGAAGTGGCTGATGGCCGAGAGCATCTCCTACGGCCATAAGCTGGCGGAATAGCTGGATTTTCCGGCGGGTACACAAAACCCTTCCCTCCTTCCGGGTTCCCCGCTAAAACCCCCTTCTTCCTCGACATTTGGACGTTCGAGCGAAGGGACGGGGCGGACAGCCTCGCCCGGGAAAGGAAAGAATTACGTCATGGCCGAACCACAGCGCCCCCTCATGCCCAAGGCCACCGCCGTCTGGCTGGTGGACAACACCTCGCTCACCTTCGAGCAGGTTGCCGATTTCTGCGGGCTGCATCCGCTGGAAGTGAAAGGCATCGCCGACGAGGACGTGGCGAAGGGCATCAAGGGCCAGGACCCGGTCAGCTCCGGCCAGCTCACGCGCGAGCAGATCGAGGAAGCGGAGAAAAATCCGAAGCTGCGCCTGAAGATGGCGCCGGCCAAGCACAAGATGCCGCCGGTCAAGCAGAAGAAGGCGCCGCGCTACACGCCGGTCTCCAAGCGTCAGGACAAGCCGGATGCGGTCTATTGGATTCTGCGCAATCATCCCGAATTCGCCGATGCCGACATCATCAAGCTGATCGGCACGACCAAGGCCACGATCCAGAAGATTCGCGAGCGTTCGCATTGGAACGCGACCAACATCAAGGCGGTCGATCCGGTGACACTCGGTCTTTGCACGCAGCTTGAGCTCGATCTCGCGGTCACGCGCGCGACGCAGAAGCGCGAACGCGCCGAGAAACGCGCCGCCAAGGCCGGCCAATCTCTGAAGCCGCTCAAGGACGCGGTGCCGGCGCCGGTGATCGCCGAAGATTCCTCCGACGAACCGGCCGACGAGTCCGCTGAGCCCTAGCGGCGCTGCGTCTGCCGGTTCATGAGCGAATTGGGATCGCGATTGGCGCGCACGGTTGCGAGCGATGACTCGTAATTGCTCATCCATGCCGGCTTGCCGAACATCCTGAGCACCGCCGCCGACATCGCCTGATATTGCTTCTCGCATTGGGCGGCGAGGTCCCTGGCAACGAGATCTTCGGCACGCTTGCCGTCGTCGAGCTTCCTGACCTCGGTATCCTGGCATTCGCGGAAGGCGCGGACATCGGCGGCGGCCGGCGGCGGGCCTGGATCGCTCAGGGCTGGCGTCACGGCGAGCAAAGCGATCGTCAGGCAGATTTCCTTCAGGCGCATATCGGCTCCTTGAAATATCAAGCGGGCTTTTCTTCCGGTCCGCGCGGATCGAGTTCGAGTACAGCAGGAGAGCCCTGCTGTGGCATCATTTCGAATTTGTCGCGCGTCTCGCCGATCAGCGCGTCGCGCATGGTGAGGCGATAGATGATGAATACCGACATCGCGACATGGATCGCCGCCGTGTAAAGAAATAGCGCGCCGCTTCCCCAGATGTCGATCACCTGCGCGGCGATCGACGGGCCGAAGCAGGCGGCCAGCGCATTGAGCATCAAGAGCGTCGCCGACGCTTCGACGAAGGATTCGCGCGGGATGCGGTCATTGGCGTGGGCGACGGCGAGGCCGTAGAAAGGCAGGGCCGTGATTCCGAACAGGCCGATCAGGATCAGCAGGTTCGTCCGTCCGCTTCCCGCGAAGACGAAAAGCACCGTGCCGACCACCGCCGATGCCATGCAGATGCCCAGGATCACGAAACGCCGGTCCATATGATCGGACAGCCGGCCGAGCGGAAGCTGTACGGCCGCGCCACCGAGCGTCAGCACGCTCATGAAGGTGGAAAGCCACGCGCGCGACAGGCCGTGATCCTGCGCGAAGATCGGTGCCCAGGCCCAGAGCGCGCTGTTCGCTAGCCCCACGGCAATGCAGCCGACCACGCCCACCGGCGAGGTGCGAAACAGTCTCATCGGCCGAAGCTTTGGCACCAGCTTCGCCTGCGGTTGCGGCAGCAGAGTCAGGCCGACCGGAATAAGACAGAGCGCATAAAGTGCCGCGGTCAGATCGAACAGCGTGAAACTGGTCGGCTTGTTCGAGGAGAACAGCATCTGGCCGACGATCAGGCTGGCATAGTTGACCGTCATATAAGTCGCGAAGATGCGGCCGCGCGCGTCGGGCGTCGCGCGCTCGTTCAGCCAGCTTTCGATGACCATATAGAGGCTGGCGGCGGCGAAGCCGAAGCCGCAGCGCATCACGATCCAGACCGTCGCGCTCAGGAAGATCGATTGCAGCAGGGTGGTTGCGGTGGCGATGCCGGCGCAGACCGCGAAGGTGCGGCTATGGCCGACGCGGGCAAGCAGGCGCGGCCCCGCGAAGCATCCCGCCACAAAGCCGATGTAATAGGCCGAACCGATGAGGCCCAAGGTCCCGTTCGAGAATCCGGCGAGCGACGCGCGCACCGGGATCAGCGTGCCGATCAGCCCGTTGCCGGCGATGAAGATCGCGGCCGAGAACAGAATCGCTGCGACGGAGAAAAGCTGATTGCGCATGGCGCCTCGCCGACGCGCCACTTATGGCGCGCGATCCCATACACGTCAAAGCAGGGCAGGATTGCGGCGAATGCAGTGAGTTTCAGAACTTTTGAACGACATCTTCGCGGCGCACATCCTTGGCTTCGGCCACTGAGCGAAGAATAGCGTTTAATGTCCCGATACGAAGCTCATCATGGTCGGGCACAGAAAGCCTGTGATGTTTCGGGCTATCCGTCTGCAAGATGATATGGCTTCCCACCTGATTCACCTGCCGATAGCCCCAATGCTTGATCAGCGCACGGGCCAGATCGCGGCCGGCCATATCACGCGGTAGCTTCACGCCAGCACTTCGTCCCGCACCAAATGCAGACGCAGGCGATCAGGAGCGGGTCGGTCGAAATAGTAGGCCTTGACCGCTTCTCGAACATTGGCTCGAAGACCTTCCCAGGTATCAGCTTCGGTAAAGATGCTCTCGCCAATCGCCTCGGCGACAAAGCCGCCGTCGGCTTCCTGGGTAACGTCGAAGATAAGTTCGCTCATGAGCGCATATTACCCCAAGAGGGGACCATCTAGAAGAGGTATCGCACCGCGACCACGCCGGCGACGACCAGCACCAGGAACACGATGAAGACGAGCTCCAGACGCTTGTCGATGAAGGCCTTGGCCTGCTCGCCGAAGAGATAGACCAGCGTGCCCTCGAGCACGATGAAGCGGATGCTGCGCGTGACGGCGGAGAACAGCATGAACGCAGCGAACGGCACATTGGCGAGACCGGCCGAGATCGTGACAAGCTTGTAGGGGATCGGCGTCAGGCCCTGTACCGCGATCAGATAGGCGTGGGCCGCGTATTTCGCGCGCAGCGCTTCCACCGTCGGAAGCGGAATATGCAGCACACCGATCAGCCACAGCCCGGCCGTATCCCAGAACAGCGCGCCGATGGCATAGCCCAGCATTCCGCCCAGCACCGAAAACAGCGTGCACCACGCCGCCAGCACAAAGGCGCGCTTGCGGTTCGCGACCATCATCGGCACCAGCATCACGTCCGGCGGGATCGGAAAGAACGAGGCCTCCGCGAAGGCAAAGGCCGCGAGCGCCGCCCAGGCATAGCGGCCCTCGGCGTTCCTGATCATCCACGCATAGAGCGCGCGCAGGCCTCGCGGCTTTGCGACAGATTGTTCGGACATCGGCATTCCCTTGGGTTGGCCTTCCTAGCAACCGCCCTGCGGCACGTCCATGCGCTTGCCGCTGTGCGGCGCATTTACTAGGTTTTCTCAACAGAACCGCGGGACGCCATGGCCAAGCGAAAGACAGCGAAGAAGTCCGTTAAAACCAGGAAGGCGAAGAAGCCCGCGGCGCGAAAAGCGCCTGCGAAGAAAGTGCCGGCAAAAAAGAAGGCGCGCACCAAGGCTGCGCCCAAACCGGCCCATCGTCCGTCACCGGTGCGCTCGCGCGCCAGCCAGCGCCGCCGCACGGCCCGCATAGTCGGACGCGCGGCGCATCCGGTCAAAGCGCCCATCAGCAAGAGCCCGTATGACATTGACCTCGACCGCAACGCCGCGAATTACCAGCCACTGACGCCGATCACGTTTCTGGAGCGCGCCGCGAAAGTGTTTCCGGAGCGCGTCGCGATCCTTCATGGCTCGCGCGGCTGGACCTATGCCGATTTCTACACGCGCACGCGCAAGCTGGCCTCGGCGCTCGCGCGTCACGGTATCAAGCGCGGCGACACCGTCGCGGCGATGATGACCAATACGCCGGGCATGATCGAACTGCATTACGGCGTGCCGATGACCGGCGGCGTGCTCAACACACTGAACACGCGCCTCGATGCCGCGACGCTGGCCTTCATGCTGGATCATGGCGAGGCGAAGGTGCTGATCACCGACCGTGAGTTCGCGCCGGTGGTCAAGCAGATGCTGGTGCTCGCGAAAGTGAAGCCGCTGGTCATCGACTATGACGACCGCGAATTCCCGCAGAGCGGCGAGATGCTCGGCAGCATCGAATATGAACAGTTCATCGCCGACGGCAATCCGGAGTTCGCGTGGCAGATGCCGCGCGATGAATGGGACGCGATTGCTTTGAACTACACCTCCGGCACCACCGGCAATCCGAAAGGCGTCGTGTTCCATCATCGCGGCGCGGCGCTGATGGGATACGGCAACGTGATCGCGGCCAAGATGCCGATGCATCCGGTCTATCTGTGGACCGTGCCGATGTTCCACTGCAACGGCTGGTGCTTCCCGTGGTCGCTCTCCGTGGTGGCAGGCACGCATATCTGCCTGCGCTGGGTGCGCGCGAAGGCGATGTATGACGCGCTCGCGGATCACGGCGTGACTCATCTCTGCGGCGCGCCGATCGTGATGTCGACGCTGTTGAACGCGCCGGAACATGAACGCCGTGCGCTGCCGCATGTGGTGCAGTTCATCACCGCCGCCGCACCGCCGCCCGAAGCCGTGCTCGCGCAGATGGCGGACGCCGGCTTCAACGTCACGCATGTGTATGGTCTCACCGAAACCTACGGTCCCTCCGTCGTCAACGAATGGAAGGATAGCTGGCAGACGCTGGAGCCCGGCGCGCGCGCGGCAAAGAAAGCGCGGCAGGGCGTGCGTTATCACGCCCTCGAGGCATTGACCGTGATGGACCCGGAAACGATGGAGCATACGCCGGCCGACGGCGCGACGCTCGGCGAAGTCATGTTCCGCGGCAACATCGTGATGAAGGGCTATCTCAAGAACCCGTCCGCGACGCGCGAGGCGTTCGAAGGCGGCTGGTTTCATTCCGGCGATCTCGGCGTGATGCATCCCGATGGCTACATCCAGCTCAAGGACCGCTCCAAGGACATCATCATCTCCGGCGGCGAGAACATTTCGTCATTGGAAGTGGAAGATGTGCTGATGAAGCATCCGTCGGTGATGTTCGCCGCGGTCGTCGCACGACCCGACGAGAAATGGGGCGAGACGCCCTGCGCCTTCATCGAGAAGAAGACCGGGTATGACGCGGTGACCGACGCGGAGCTCATCGCCTATTGCCGCGATCGCATGGCGCATTACAAGGCGCCGCGCCACGTCGTGTTCACGGAGCTCCCCAAAACCTCGACCGGCAAGATCCAGAAATTCAAGCTCCGCGAGATGGCGAAGGGCGTCGGATAGAAGTTGAACGGCGCGGTAAACGCGCCTTTCACTATCGCGAGTTCCATCATTTCGCGTGCTGAGTTAAATCCCTAGACTGTCATCGTCCTTCAACGATGCGGTGAGTCATGTCTGCTCGTCTTGGAACAGCCCTGTTCTTCTCTTTGATTTCGACCAGCGCGCTCGCGGGCAATCCGACAGTCACCGTCACCATCGACGCGACGGCGAACCGGCATCCGATCAATCCGAACATCTATGGCGTGGCGTTCGCTTCGAAAGCCGATCTCGCCGCGCTGAACGCGCCGCTCAACCGCTCCGGCGGCAATGCCGAGACCGCCTATAACTGGAAGCAGAACGCGACCAATCTCGGACAGGACTGGTATTACGAGAGCTATCCCGGCGACAGCGCAACACCGGGCGCGGATGCCGACGCGTTTGTTTCCGACACCAAGGCGAAGGGCGCCGAACCGATGCTGACCGTTCCGCTCGCGGGTTGGGTGGCGAAGCTCGGCAACAACCGCGCGATCCTGCCGAGCTTCTCGGTCCAGAAATACGGCGCGCAATGCGACGTCGACTATTGGGATAACGATGCCGGCGATGGCCTGAAGCCCGACTGCTCGACGCCGGTCACCGGCAACGATCCGAACGATTCCTACATCGCCGACAGCACCGCGCTCGAGCAGAAATGGATCAAGCATCTGGTCAAGACCTGGGGAAAGTCACGCAACGGCGGCGTGCCTTATTACCTGATGGACAACGAGCCGAGCATCTGGTTCTCGACCCATCGCGACATGCATCCCATCGGCCCGCATGCCGATGAATACCGCGACAAGGTCATCGCCGAATCCGCGAGCATCAAGAATCTCGATCCCAATACGAAGATCGTGGCCCCCGAGGAATGGGGCTGGGAAGCCTATTTCTATTCCGGCTACGACCAGCAATACGCGGCCGAGCACGGCTATTGCTGCTGGCCCGACCATGACGGAATGCAGGGCGGGATGGATTACATCCCCTGGCTGCTGAGCGAATGGAAGAACGCCGGCCATCCCGTCGATGTGCTCAGCGTGCACTACTATCCGCAGAGCGGCGAGGACAGCGACGACGACTCGACCAACATGCAGCTGCTGCGCAATCAGTCGACGCGCGAGTTGTGGGATCCAAACTACAAGTCCAAGAGCTGGATCGCCGACAAGGTCTATGTGATCCCGCGCCTCAAAGGCTGGATCACGGCCAACTATTACGAGGGAACGCCGGTCGCGATCACCGAATACAATTGGGGCGACGAGGGCCACATCAACGGTGCCACGACCCAGGCCGACATCTACGGCATCTTCGGCCGCGAGGGCCTCGACATGGCGACGCGCTGGACTGTGCCTGCCAACGACTCACCGACTTTCAAGGCGATGCAGATGTATCGCAATTACGACGGCGCCAATTCCGGGTTCGGGGACACCAGCGTATCCGCGAGCGTGCCCAACCCCGACGACCTCTCTGCCTTCGCGGCGCTCCGCGAGGACGGCACGCTGACGGTGATGGTCATCAACAAGGATTTGAACGGCACCACGCCGGTGAAGCTCGCGCTCGCACATTTCAGGAAAGTTGGGAGCGCACAGGTCTGGCGGCTGACATCAGGCAACGCCATCCAGCGCCTGTCCGACATCGCCTGGTCGAAGGCTATACTCAACGACACCGCCCCAGCGCAGAGCGTCACGCTCTATGTGATGGCGAGATAGTGGGGATCTGCGCCGCGTTGTACCGTTCGGAGGGTTGAAGTCCGGCTAATTACAATGCAGCCGTGTAATTTCAACCCTTTGGTTGTATTGAATTTTTTTGACCCGAGTCGCGAATCATGGCTAAGAATCTCCTTGGGCTGCGTGATCGCGGCGGGGGAATGGATGGATGTCATTATCGGCAGCGCGGCCGACTACAATCGCGCAGCCAAGGAAGGCGATTGGCATTCGCTCTGCGATGCCACGCTGCGCTTCAACCATCCCGACCTGACAAAGCTGCTCACGCTCTGGCGCAGCGAAGCGGGCGATGGCGCGATCCCCTTTCGCCGCACGATGTCGCCGCGCCTGCTCAAATCCTTCCTGCGCGATGTCGCGATTTACGAGCGCATCGGCGATGGCGAGGGCCGGCGCTATCGCGTGCGGCTGATGGGAACTGCCTTCGCGCAAATCCTGGGCGACCTCACCGGCAAATTCATCGACGAAGCGATTCCGGCGGACTTCGTGCCGCGCTGGCATGCGTCCCTGGACGCGACGCTCGGCACCGGCGCGCCGCTACGCTTTCTGGGACGCGCCGACACCAAGAGTATGGCTTTCCTGACCGGTGAGTTCTTTTCCGCGCCGCTGATCGCCGACGACGGCCAGATCAATCTCGTGCTCGCCGCCGCGCGCTACAGCGGCAAGCGTCCTTGGGAAGAAGTCGACCACGAGGCGCGCAGGCTGCTCGGCCTCGACTAAGGGCCGCGCGGCCATTTTGTACAAGACGCAAACGGCCGCGCCGACTAACCTCGCCCTCGCTGATCGAGAAGGTTCCGGGATGAGCGAGACCGCCACTCAACCGTTCGCGAGCCGGTATGCGCTCGCCTTCATTTTTATGACCATGCTGTTCGACTCGATCGGACTCGGCGTCATCATTCCCGTCGCACCCAAGATCATCGCGCAGCTCACCCATGAGGATATGAGCGGCGCGGCGCGCTGGGGCGGCTGGCTGTTCTTTGTGTTCGCGCTGATGCAGTTTTTGTGTGCGCCGCTGATCGGCAATCTGAGCGACCGCTTCGGGCGGCGTCCCGTGCTGATCGCGTCGATCCTGATGCTTGGTTTCGACTATTTCATCACCGGCGTCGCGCCGACGATCTTCTGGCTGTTCGTCAGCCGCTTCCTGTCGGGGATCGCGGGCGCGAGCTATTCCACCGCCTATGCCTATATCGCCGACATCTCGCCGCCGGAAAAGCGCGCGGCGAATTTCGGCATCACCGGCGCCGCGTTCAGCCTGGGCTTCATCCTGGGTCCCGTGCTCGGCGGATTGCTGGGGCAGTCCGATCCGCGCCTGCCGTTCTTCGTCGCGGCGGGCTTGTCGTTGCTGAACGGTCTGTTCGGCCTTTTCATCCTCAAGGAATCGCTGGCGCCGGAGAATCGCCGCAAATTCGAGTTCTGGCGCGCCAATCCCGTCGGCGCACTGGTCGCGCTCAAACGCTTTCCGGGAATCTTCATGTTCTGCGCCGTCGTCATCCTGATGCGGCTGGCGCACGACGCCAACCCGGCGGTGTTCTCCTATTATGTGATGTTCAAGTTTCATTGGACACCGCGGCTAGTCGGCTATTCGCTCATGACCGTCGGCGCCCTGATGGGTGTCGTCTATGGCTTTCTGGTGCGCATCGTGATCCCCAGGATCGGCGAAGTTGCGTCGGTCTATCTGGGCCTGATGGGGGCCGCGATCGGGTTTGCCGGTTATGCCTTCGCCACCGAGAGCTGGCAGATGTTCGCCTGCATGGTGCCGTTCGCACTGATCGGGTTCTTCATGCCGGCACTGAACGCGATCCTGTCCAAGATGGTGGGGCCCACAGAACAAGGCGAATTGCAGGGCGCGCTCGCCTGTATCGGCAGCCTGACCTCGATCGTCGCACCGCCGCTGCTCACCAATCTGTTCGCGTATTTCTCAAGCGGCAAAGCACCGGTCTATTTCCCGGGCGCTGCGTTTCTTGCCGGAAGCGTGTGCCTCGTGCTGGCCGCGCTGGTGTTCACGCGCATCCGCGCGGAATCGCCAGCGCTACAGCCAGCGGAGTAGCAGAAACGCTAGTGGATGCTGCTTCGCAACCGTTCGAGTTCGTCTTTAATTCGGAGTTTTTCTTTTTTGAGGGATTGGACACGAACCTCATCCCATTCGGGGTTCGCCATTTCGGCGTTGATCGTGTCTTCGAGTTGCTTATGTTTTTCGGAAAGTTCCTGGATATGCCCTTGTTGAAGCGCCATGCGAAACCTCTTCATTTAGGCCTCATAATTAGAGCACCATCGACCCCCCTCTGTCACGCCCCTCTTCCGCGCATGCTTGCGGAGGCGTAAAGGGAACCCATGAGGGAACTGGCGGAAAACCGGCAAAAACGACTCGTCGTCGGCATGAGCGGCGCATCCGGCGTGGCTTATGGCATCCGCCTGCTCGAAGCGCTGGCCGAGCTGCGAATCGAATCGCATCTGGTCATGAGCAAGGCGGCCGAAATGACCATCGGCTACGAGACCGACCTCAAGCCCAAACGGGTCGCAGCCAAGGCCGATTACGCCTACGCCATCGGCGATATCGGCGCTTCGATCGCATCGGGCACGTTCAAAACGCAAGGCATGGTCGTGGCGCCCTGCTCCGTGAAGACGATGTCGGAGATCGCAACCGGCGTGACAACGACATTGCTCAGCCGCGCCGCCGACGTGACCTTGAAGGAGCGCAGGCCGCTGATCCTGATGGTGCGCGAGACGCCGCTGCATCTGGGACATCTGCGCACCATGACCGCGCTGGCCGAGATGGGCGCGATCATCCTGCCGCCGGTTCCGGCCTTCTATGCGGAACCAAAGACGCTTTCCGATCTTGTCGATCACATGGTCGCGCGCGCGCTCGATCTCTTGGGATTCGATTGGCCGTCCAGCAAACGCTGGGGCGAGGACTTGGCCAAGGGGCGTCGTAAAGCCAGGCCGCGCCCATGAATGAGAATGGCGACGAGGACGCGCTGCGCGCCAAGCTCAGCGAACTGACGCAGGAACATCGCGACCTCGACATGGCGATCGCGGCGCTGATCGCTTCGGGCGCAAACGACCAGATTCAGCTGACCCGTCTCAAGAAGCGAAAATTGCAGTTGAAGGATCAGATCGCTCGGGTCGAGGACCAACTCCTGCCGGACATCATCGCCTGATCAGCGGCGCTTATGCGCGTACATCGCCTCGTCGGCGCGCGCCATGGCGGTCGTCGCATCCTCGCCGGGCTTGAGCTCGAAGGCACCGTAGGAAAAGCTCGCCGGAATCGTGCGGCCCTGAAACATTGTCGGCACCGCGTTGAGGCTGCTCGCGAGTTGATCCGCCTTTTTGTGCGCCTGGTCCTGATTGGCATGGCTGAGCAGCACGCCGAACTCGTCGCCGCCGAGGCGGCCGACGATATCGCTGTCGCGCACGTTCTGAAGCAGTATCTGCGAGAAATGCGCGAGCACAGCATCGCCGCCCGCATGACCGTAGGTATCGTTGACCAGCTTGAAGCCGTCGAGATCGAAATAGACCAGGCTCGCCGGCGTACCGTAGCGGCCGGTGAACGAGATGTAGCGCGTCAACTCGCGCACAAAGGCGCGGCGGTTGAACACCGGAAGCAGCTGATCCTGATCGGCGGTCTTCTCGACCTCCTCGAGCCGCGAGCGCGTCTGATGCAATTCGCGTCGCAGCGTGTCGACCTCGCCCATCAACGTCATGATCGCGTCGCGCACGCGGGGCGTGAATTCGCCTTCCGGAATGCCCAGCACGCTGGCGTTGATCGTGACCGGAACGAGGCTTTCGGACGCTGCAACGGCATCGGCCTGGCGCGCATATGCCGCCGCCCCCACCGCGCGCGACCCGCGCAGCGTATTCACCCTGTCGACCTTCATGGCCCGCCCCGTCTCCGCCCTTCTGGCCCGGTAACGCTATGGCCAGGGCTTTAACAATTCGTTTACGAAGGACGCCGAATGGTTAAAAACCTCCGAAGCAGCACTTTTCTCCTCGGGTTTCGGCCCTATAATGCGCCGCTTCCTCAGGTTGTCCGTTCAAAGCAGGAAGCATGACCGCCCCACAAATCGGCCTCATCATGGGCAGCCAGTCCGACTGGCCGACTCTGCGCGCCGCCGCCGACATGCTCGACTCACTCGGGGTCGCCTATGAGAGCAAAATCGTCTCCGCGCATCGCACACCCGACCGAATGAGCGAATATGCCAAGAGCGCCACGGAACGGGGGCTGAAGGTCATCATCGCCGCCGCCGGCGGTGCTGCCCATCTGCCGGGCATGACCGCGTCGATGACGACGCTGCCGGTGCTCGGCGTACCCATCGAGAGCAAGGCGCTCAAAGGCATGGATAGTCTCCTGTCGATCGTCCAGATGCCGGGCGGCGTTCCGGTCGCAACCTTCGCCATCGGCGAGAGCGGCGCGAAGAACGCGGCGCTGCATGCGGTTGCCATCCTCGCATTGTCGGATGCAGCGCTCGCAAAGCGTCTGAACGACTGGCGCGCGAAACAAACGGCCAGCGTCGCGGAAACGCCGATCAACCAATGACCAGCACGATATCACGCAATGCTCCCGTTCCCCCGGGAGGAACGGTCGGGATTCTCGGCGGTGGTCAGCTAGGCCGAATGCTGTCTCTCGCAGCGGCGCGGCTGGGATTGAAGACACATATCTATTCGCCGCCGAACGAGGATGCGCCGGCGTTCCAGGTCAGTGATGCGCAGACACGCGCCGCGTTCGACGACAAGGTGGCGCTCGAAATATTCGAGCGCGCTTGCGATGCCGTGACGTTCGAATGGGAGAATGTTCCGGTCGAGACAGTCGAAATCATATCACGCATCGGGCTGGTGTTTCCGAACGCCGCAACATTGCGCGCAACGCAGGACCGTTTCGAAGAGAAAAGCTTCCTCACCTCGCTCGGACTGAACACTGCGCCATTCCGAAACGTAACCTCAGCGCTGGAAGCGAAGAACGCAGTCGCTGCACTCGGAACGCCGTCGATCCTGAAGACGCGGCGCCTGGGCTATGACGGCAAAGGTCAGGGGAAAATCGTGAGTGCGAAGGACGCACAGCAAGCCTTCGCACGATTCAAATCTGTGCCCTGCATTCTTGAAGGCTTTGTCGATTTCGCATTCGAGGCTTCCGTCCTCGCGGTGCGCGGACGAGACGGTTCGTTCGCTGCCTACGATCCGCCGGAGAATATCCACGGCGATCACATCCTGCGCCGTTCCATCGTGCCGTCACGGCTGAGTGCGGCACAGATCGAAGAAGCAAAGAGCATCGCGAAAAAGATCGCGGATGCGCTCGATTATGTCGGCGTGCTGGCAGTCGAATTGTTCGTGATGAATGACGGTTCACTGCTGGTCAATGAGATCGCGCCGCGCGTCCACAATTCCGGGCACTGGACGATCGATGCCTGCCTGGTCAGCCAGTTCGAGAACCATATCCGCGCGGTCGCGGGCTGGCCGCTGGGCTCGACAGAGCGTCACTCCGATGCGGTGATGGAAAACCTGATCGGCGAGGAAGCCGCGGACTGGAAGGGCCTCGCGTCAAGAAAAGACGGCGCGCTGCATCTCTACGGCAAGGCCGAAATCCGCGCCGGCCGCAAGATGGGCCATGTGACCTATCTGACGCCTAGGACACAGTAAGCTCCACCGGAGTCGCGACGCTCACCCTTCGACAAGCTCAGGGTGAGGAATTTTAAGCTGCTCCTCATGCTGAGCTTGTCGAAGCATGAGAGCGGCGTGGATAGGTCAGAACATCCGATGCATTAAGACCGGCGCGCGGTAAATCCCTTCACCACGTCCTCAAACGACGGCCAGTCCTTGGTGCGTTCGCGGATCTCGGCCTTGAACTTCTCGAATTGCATGACGTTCCCGATCCGTGCCGAGAGAAACTCGCGCGTCTCGGCGCCGTCTTCGCTCGTATCGTTGAACCAGCGCATCATCGTCGAGGAATAGACGCCGGCCAGGATCGCGCGCTTGGTGTAGAAATTGAAATCCGTCGAGGTATCGCCGACCGCGCGCCACATCGCATCGACGGTCTGGTAGAGAAGCTTCATGCCGAGCGCGATATTCGCCGGCATCAACAGGAACGCGGCCGCACGGCGCGCGGCTTCCTTGTGCGGTTTTGAAATCTCCAGCCGGGTCAACACCGCCGCCGCGATGCGGTCGCGAATCTTCATCTCGGCGAGATTCTCTTTCGCGAGAAGCCGCTCCATTTCGGCATCGTTCTGTTCGGAAAAGTATTCGACCAGACTGGCCGCGCCATTCGGAAACAGGCGCAGCATCGTCTCGCAGCCGACGCCGGCATCGGTTCCGGCGCGGGTCATGGTACGATCAGTGAAGCCATCGGCCGCGGCGTGCCCGAGCGCCGCGTCGAGCACCGCGCGTTTCAGCTCGTCGTCGGTCGGGGCCGTCGTCATTCCCGTTTCATCCAGTGATGCGCTTCGCTCTCGAACAGGAAACGCGTCATGTCTGTCATCCGTTGCGGATAGAGGACGCCGTCGAGATGATCGCATTCGTGCTGCACGACGCGGGCGTGGAACCCGCGCGCGATGCGCGAGAGCGGCTGTCCGTCCGCATCGAAGCCCGAATAACGGATGTGCCCCGGCCGCTCGACATAGCCGCGCAGTCCCGGCACCGAGAGGCATCCCTCCCAGCCGCCATCGGGCGCGGGATCGATAATCTCGATGACCGGATTGACCAGCACGGTCAGCGGCGCGGTGTGGTCGAACTGATCCTCGCCCGTGTCGGGCGTGCGCTCGCCCGGCGCCTGGAACACGACGACGCGCAGCGGCACATGGACCTGCGGCGCGGCAAGGCCTGCCCCATTGGCATCGATCATGGTCTCGACCATGTCGGCGACGAGGCGGCGAATCTCGGGAGAAGCGGGGTCCGCAACCTCCTGGGCGCGCTGCCGCAGCACCGGATGGCCCATGCGGGCGATTTTCAGGATAGCCATGGGTGGAATATGGGGTCGGACTGCCTTTCGGTCAAAGAAATCGGCGATTTTGACGCGTTTTTCATGGTTTCGGCGTCAAAGGGGGAACCTGCGGTGGACAGGCCAAAACCCTTCTGTTATCTACGCCGGCCCTCGAAAACGGCCAGGAGACAACCCTTTGCAGATCATCGTTCGCGACAACAATATCGACCAGGCGCTGAAGGCGCTGAAGAAGAAGATGCAGCGTGAAGGCATCTTTCGCGAGATGAAGCTCAGAGGCCATTACGAGAAGCCCAGCGAGAAGCGGGCGCGCGAGCGCGCCGAAGCCGTGCGCCGCTATCGCAAGCTACAGCGCAAGCGTGCGCAGCGCGAAGGCGCCGTTCCGCGCTAGACCGGATTTCCAGTTTTCGAGAATAAAAAAGACCACCGCGACCCGGCGGTCTTTTTGTTTTTGCGGCCTCGTCACAAACAACTCACCATGGCCGGGCCTGACCCGGCCACCCAGCTAGCAAGCGTCGGCGAGCGAAAAGACTCTTTGTGCGCCCACCGACGTGGGCGCGCTGGGTGGCCGCCTCAAGGGCGGCCATGGTGAAAGAGGGTTAGGCGGGAGCGACCCGATACGCACACCGCCCCGCGCCGGCGAGGATGTGGGAGAGGCGCTCGACTTTGATGTCCTTGCCGAGCACGCGGTGGAACAGCGCGAGCTCCTCACGGCAAAGACCGGTGCAGAGCCGCGCCGCGGCGCAGATCGGGCAATGATTCTCGACGAACAGCCAGTTGCCGGTCTCCGCGTCGCGCTTTACCTCGGCCATATAGCCTTCGGCGGTGCGGATCTTCGCGAGTTGGTCGAGCTTGCCTTTGAGCGAGCGCGCCGCATCGGTCTTTGCGCGATAGGCTTTCTCCTGCTCGGCGGTGCGCAACTTGAGAATCCGGTCCATGCCTTCGTCGCCGAACGCTTTCTTCATCTGGTGAATCAGATCGACGGCGAGCGCGGAATGGGAATCGGCGAATTGCGCCGCGGCCTTCGGGGTCGCTCGCCACATTTGAACCGGGCGGCCGCGCGGGCGCGACTGGGTATCGAACGCCGCGAGGTTCGCCATCTGCAGCGCGCCGAGATGCAGGCGGACCGCCATACCGGTGAGCTTCAGCCGTTCCGCCAGCGAATCGGCGGAAATCGGACCCTCCCGCTGGAGCAACGACAGCACGGCGTTGCGGGCGGGGCTCATGGGTTGTGGCTCGGCCATGGAGATTTTCTAAAGCTGGTACTTGCATAAATCAAGCGCCGGGAATAGTTTCTAAAGATGGAACTTTATAAAAGGCTGCCAGTGCTGACCGCGACCGGCGTGACCATCGAGGAACTGAAAGCGAAGCGCCGCAAGGTCGTGCGCAAGGCCGGCAAGCAGATTCTGCTGATCGCGTCGGGCGAGCGCATCTTCGCCATCGCCAATCGCTGCCCGCATGAGGGTTATCCCCTGAGCGAGGGCACGGAAGGGCCGAACTGCGTTCTCACCTGCAACTGGCACAATTGGAAATTCGATCTCGCGACCGGCGAGGCGCTGGTCGGACGCGATCCGGTGCGGACTTATCCTGTGGAACTGCGCGATGGCGAAATCTTCCTCGATCTGGCCGATCCGCCGGCGGAAGCGTTGAAAGCCCGCGCGCTAAAAGGCCTCGACACCGCGCTCGCCGACAACGACATGCCCCGCATGGCGCGCGAGGTCGCACGATTGGAAGCGGCCGGATTCGATGCGAGCACAGCATTGACCCATGCGCTTCAAGCGCGGGGCAACCATCTCGAGAACGGAATGACCCATGCCCATGCCGCAGCGGCCGACTGGATGGCGCTGGCGGACCGCGCGCCCTCCGACGAGGCGCGGCTGGCGGCGATGCTCGAACCGCTCAGCCACCTCGCCTGGGACACGCTGGGGGCTGGCACCTTCCCCCATTCCGAACGCGTCGCACCGTGGGATGCGCGCGCGTTTCTCGGTGCGATGGAGCGCGAAGACGAAGAGGAAGCCGTCGCGCGCCTCCGCGGCGCCCTTGCCGACCACGTTGAATATGCAGCGCTGAGGCCGGCGTTCGCCGAATCCGCGCTGTCGCACTATGCTGATTTCGGGCACAGCGCGATCTACACGCTGAAAGCCGGACATCTCATCGAACGGCTCGGAGGCGATGCGATGGAGCCGGTGCTTCTGGCATTGGTACGCCAACAGATCGCCGCAACGCGCGAGGAACGGCTTCCGGAATTCCGCGGCTACGCAAAAGCGCTCGCTGCATGGGACAGTAAAGGCGATGAGCCTGCTCGCGCGGAGGATTTCATCGGCCTGAGCATTGATGGCGCATTAAAGCGGACCGTCGCCTCTTCAGTTCGTCCGCCGCGTGAGATCTACGACGCGCTGCTCGGCGCCGCGGCGTTCAATCTTCTGCATTTCGACACCTGTTTCGACGACGCGACCGCCAATCCCATCGCCGATAATGTGAGCTGGCTCGATTTCACCCATGCGCTCACGTTCGCCAATGCGGTGCGGCATCTCTGTGAAGAGCGTCCCGATCTCTGGCCCCGCGCGCTGCTGCAGATGGCGCTCTTCGTGGGACGCAATCGCGGCTATGTCGATCAGAAGCAGGACGTCTCGCGCTGGCCGGTGAATGACCGCCCCGGCTTCATCGCGGAACAAATGGCGACACTCTATGACCACGGCATCGTCGAGCCGATCATCGCCTGCCATCGTCTCAAGATGTTATTTGCGCTCGACGATGAACTCGCCGCGACGCCCGATGCGCCTTGGATAGACACAATGTGCGCGGCGATGAACCGCTGGCTCAGCACCCCGCAAAAGCGCCATCATGGCCTGCGTATCGCGACACAGGCGCGCGATTTCGTGGCGCGGGAGGCTTGATGCAGAACAAAACGCTCTTTCGTCTTAGTGGTATCGCCGCCATCGCCGGCGGCGCGCTGCGCATCGCCAACACCGTCACGATGCATATGTTCGATCCGCACACGCTCGCCCTCTCCTATCTCGCCACCGACGTGTTCCTACTGTTCGGTCTGATCGGCTGGTACGCGTCGCGTGCAAACGGGTTGGGCGTGAGTGGCGTAATCGGTTTTTCGGTCGCGATCATCGGCATTCTCATCATTCGCAGCGCCGATCTGTTTCCCGGCCAGGGTTATCTCTTGGGCGCGACTGCGCTGCTTGCGGGACTGGTTGTCATGAGCGTCCCGGCCTTGCTGCGCCGCGACGGCCCGATCCTGACGCCGGTTCTCTGGCTGTCGTCTTTCATCTGCGCAATGGCGTCGATCATGATTGCGCCGCTCGCCGTCGTATCGGCAGCGCTGTTTGGTGCCGGTTTCATCTGCGCCGGACTCGGGCTGCTGCGAACCTAGGTGCAGTCCGCGCAGAATTCGACCTCGACCGTGACATGGCTCAAATCGGCATAACGTTCGCGCAGCGCATCGCGGATGCGTGTCGCGGTGTTCTGGTCGGGGCTGACGAGCGAGACGATCAGTCCGCGATGGCCGGGGCCCAGCCGCCATAGATGAAGGTCGCAGACGCGCGCGTTCATCTCGGTCTCGATCATGGCGCGGATCGCGCGCGCGAGGTCCGGATCGTCTTCGGCATCGAGCAGTACCAGTCCGCTGTCGCGGATGAGGCCATAAGACCAGGACGCGATCACAAAGGCGCCGACCAGTCCGACCACCGGATCGAGCCAGGCGGTGCCGAAGAGCAATCCGGCTGCGAGCGCGAAGATTGCGAGCACCGAGGTCGCCGCATCCGCCAGCACATGCGTATAGGCCGCGCGAAGATTGTGATCGTGATGACCGGCATGATCGTGACTGTGATCGTGTGGCTCATGCAGCACGAAGGCGCTGACGAGATTGACCAGCAATCCGATCGCGGCGATTGGCAGCGCCTCGGCATAACGCACGGCGACGGGCGCAAGCAGCCGCGCGATCGATTCATACGCGATGCCGAACGCCATAAGCCCGAGGATCACCGCGCTGGTGAAAGCCGCGAGATCGCCGAACTTGCCGGAGCCGAAGGTGAAGCGCGTGTTCTGCGCGTGCCGCCGCGCCAGCCAGTAGGCGCCGGCCGCCAATCCCAGCGCACCGACGTGAGTCGCCATGTGGATACCGTCGGCAAGCAGCGCCATCGATCCGAACGCGAGGCCAGCAGCGATCTCGACGACCATGAACAATGCCGTGATCGCGACGGCGAGGCGTGTACGGCGCTCGGCATGGCCGTGTCCGTGGCCAAGGAAGATATGGCCATGGGTCCAGGCATCATGACGATGGGCGTGATCGCTCATGGCGGCAGACTACCATGCCAACGAAAAGGGCCGCATCTCGCGACACGGCCCTTTCCGTCGTTTCATGGGCGTCGGTTAATGGCTGCTGGCAACCGCCGCAGCATCGGCATCGAGCTTGAGTGCGCGGCCATCCGCAAAGCGCTTTCCGGCATACGAGCCGTCTTTGCCGCTGAGGATCGCAACGGTCTCACCGGATGCCGTCTTGAGCTCGACGCCATTGGCCTTGGCCTGCCAGCGGGAGACGTTGCCGCCATAGGCGCAGTCGCCCGAGAAGGCGGCGGTGCCGTCGGCTGCGAGCGTGATGGGGCAGCTCGCGGTGGCGCCGATGGCAAGCTTGTAAGCGCCAGCCGGGTCGGCCTGAGCGGCGGAAATCGCGACGAAAGTCAGGGCGGAGGCGGTCAGAAGTGTGCGGAAAGTTGTCATATGAATATCTCCTTTAGCGTTCAGCATTTAGAACAATAAGATCAGGAAATGCTTCTGCCAAGTCCCTGACCGGCGAGATTTTTGCGAGCTGCCTAAAGCCTTGTCAGAAAATTGAACAAAGTCAAAGGCCTGCAGGACTGCTCTGGGCGCATAACCCCCTCGGCGGCCCTTGAAACCGCCGGGGGGCTTTCTATAGCGGGCCGGTCAGCGCGGCTGCGGGACGATTCGGAGGTAGGGCTTGGGAGCCTTCCAGCCGCCGGGATAGACCTTCTTGGCGTCCTCGTCCGAAACCGAGCCACTGATGATCACATCCTCGCCCTGCTTCCAGTTCGCGGGCGTCGCAACCTTGTGCTTGGACGTGAGTTGGAGCGAGTCGATGACACGCAGCACTTCATCAAAATTGCGGCCCGTCGTCATCGGATAGACCAGGATCAGCTTGATCTTCTTGTCGGGTCCGACGACAAACACATTGCGCACGGTGAGATTGTCCGCAGCCGTCCGCTGGCCGGGCACGGCTTCTGCCGGAAGCATGTTGTAGAGCTTGGCGACCTTCAAATCGGCGTCGCCGATCATCGGGTAATTGACCGCTGTGCCCTGCGTTTCCTCGATATCCTTGGCCCAGCCGGAATGGCTCGAGACCGGATCGGCGGACAGGCCGATGATCTTCACATTGCGCTTGTCGAATTCGGATTTGATCTTGGCCATATAGCCGAGCTCGGTCGTGCAGACCGGCGTGTAGTCCTTGGGGTGCGAGAACAGCACCGCCCAGGAATCGCCGATCCAGTCGTGAAAGCGGATCTTGCCTTCCGTGGTTTCTGCTTCGAAGTCGGGGGCGGTGTCGCCAATGCGCAAGCTCATGGGAGGTCTCCGGTAAAATCGGCGGCAATCTAGCCGGTCCGCGTGACCAAGGCGAGAAGCTGGTTTCACGCCGCGCAATCGGCTTGAATGGAACGGGAACGGGAGCCTTTCATGCCGAAGATCACTGTCCGCACGCTGACGCCTACAATCGGCGGTGTCATTGAAGGCGCCGATCTGTCCACGCTCCTCGATGATGAGCGGATCGCCGAGATCCGCGCGGCTCTCCTGAAGCACAAGGTGATCTTCTTCGAAGACCAGCACATCACGCCTGTCCAGCATCGCGATTTCGCGGCGCGGTTCGGGCAGCTGCACACTCATCCGCTCTATCCCGGCGTGCCGGAAGCGCCGGAGATGTTCATCCTCGACAACCACGCAAACAATCCGACCGATAATGACGCGTGGCACACGGACGTCACATTCATCGAGACGCCGCCGCTGGGCGCGATTCTTTACGCGAAGCTGTTGCCGGCCGAAGGCGGCGACACCTGCTGGGCAAACATGCAGGCGGCCTATGAGGGCTTGTCAAAACCTCTGCAGCGGTTCCTCTCGGAACTCGACGCGGTTCACGATTTCAACCGTGGCTTCCCGCAGAAGGGCCAGGTCGCGAAACAGGCCGGCAAGGACAAGGCGTCCAAGGCACTGGACGAGCATCCGCCCGTGATCCATCCGGTTGTGCGCACGCATCCGGAGACCGGCGCCGACGGTCTGTTCGTCAACTACGGCTTCACCGATAGGATCAAAGGCCTGCGCCGCAACGAAAGCGATGCATTGCTCAACATGCTGTTCGTCCATGTGCAGAAGCCCGAGTTCCAGGTGCGCTGGCGCTGGAAGCCGAATGCGATCGCCTTCTGGGACAACCGCATCACCCAACATTATGCCGTGAACGACTATTTGCCACACCGCCGCGTGATGCATCGCGCGACAATTCTGGGCGACCGGCCGTTCCATCGCTCGCGCATGCCGATGGCCGCCAAAGCGGCCGAGTAGCGGATTAGGCCTTGGCCTGTGTGCGGTATGACGACGCGGGATCGTCGGGCCGGTCGAGCTCGTCGGCCATGCGGTCATAGGATTGTGCCAAAATCGTCAGTGTCGAGCGCGCTTCACGAGACTTCATCTTGTCCGCCATGTCGCGCAATTCCTCGGCGCGGGCGCGCAGCAGACGCAGATGCTCGGCTTTTTCGGTGGAGGTACGCCCGTTCATGACAGGGAAAGCGTACGAATCTCAAAATCGTTCCGGTGCTATTTTGATGTTTTTTGCTGGAGATACAGAGTGGTTAGCGGGCGTGATCGAAAGGCCACAGCGCACTTTCACAATGGAATTTCGGTCGCAATGGGGTTTTTGAAGTGGAACTCTCAGGCCGGCGGCGGGGAGTGCAGATAGGACTCCACCAGGGAACCCGCGACGAGGCGCCAGCCATCGACCAGCACGAAGAAGATCAGCTTGAACGGCAGGGAGATGATCACCGGCGGCAGCATCATCATGCCCATCGACATCAGGATCGAAGCGACCGCCATGTCGATGATGAGGAACGGCACGAAGATCAGGAACCCGATTTCGAATGCGCGCTTGAGCTCCGAAAGCATAAAGGCTGGCGCAAGCGTGGTCAGCGAGATCTGATCGGGCGTCTTTACCGGCTTGGCATGTGACATATCCATGAACAGTTTCAGATCGGCCTCGCGCACATGCGCCGCCATGAATTTCTTGAGCGGCGCGGTGGTCTTGTCGAAGGCTTGTTCGGTCGTGATCTGGTTGGCGACCAGCGGTTCGATGCCCTGGTGATAGGCGTCGGTCAGCGCCGGCGTCATCACGAACAGCGTCAGGAACATTGCCAGGCTCACGATTACGCTGTTGGGCGGACTTTGCTGCAATCCCATCGCGGTGCGCAGAAGCGACAGCACCACGACGATGCGCACAAAGCTCGTCATCATGATGAGGATCGAGGGCGCGACGCTGAGCACCGTGATCAGCGCGATGATCTGCATCAGCCGGTCGGTGAACAATCCCGAGCCGGAGAAATCGATCGAGAATCCGCTGCCGGCCGCCGGAGCGCCCGTCGATGCTGCGGCAGAGGCAATCTCGGGCGATAGAAGCGCGAGCGCAAAGACGCCGAGTGCCATCAGATATTTATTCATGCTGCGGACTCTGCGGCGGGCGACGGCGCGGCAATACCGGATTCGACGACGGTCGAACCTTCCGGTCCCATCAGCACCAGATGTTCGACATTGTCGCGGCGCAGGATGCAGAGCCGCTGGCGCGGGCCGATCATCAACGTCTCTACGATCTCGAGTCTGCGCACCCCCTGGGCTTTCACCAGACCTGGCATGCCGAAGCGGCGCACCGCTAGCCCTGCACCGCCAACCAATGCCAGCACGAGAAGAAGGGCCGCGAAATATCGGGCAAAATCGATCAGGTCCATGGCGCGCATCTGAACCCGTCAACCTTAATCGGCGGTTAAAAGCCGGAAGAAACTGCCGGGCAGAAACTTCCACGTCGTTAAGCGCGGCTTAATCGTTCGCGCGCATCCTCGCTGCGGTTAAGGCTAATTTTCCGTATACGGAGAAAATCGTGAACCTGCCCGAGATACCGTTGCTCTCGATGCTCAAGGGCAGCATGTCGTGGCTTGAAGCCCGCCAGAACGTGCTGTCGCAGAACGTGTCGAATGCCGACACGCCGGATTATGTCGCGCGCGATGTGAAGCCGGTCGATTTCGCGCAGATGCTTCGCCAGAGCGCGGACGGCGGCAAATTTCACCATGGCCTGATGACGACCGATGTGCGCCATATCGCGATCACGCCGTCGTCGCCTGGAAGTTTCGACAGCACGGATTCGCCCGATGTCGTTGCGGCGCCAAACGGTAATTCGGTGTCGCTGGAAGAGGAGATGATCAAGGTCTCCCAGACCCAGGCGCAGTTCCAGGCGGCGACCAATCTCTATTCCAAGGCCTTGTCGATGATGCGCACCGCCATCGGCAAGTCCGGATGACAAGAAGGAGCTGAACGATGGATTTCACGACTTCCATGGCGATCGCCGCGTCGGGCATGCGCGCACAGACCGATCGCATGCGCACGATCTCCGAGAACATCGCCAACGCGAATTCGACGGCGCAGGTCTCCGGCGGCGATCCCTATCGCCGCAAGATCGCGACGGTGAACAGCCAGTTCGACCGCGATCTGGGCGCCACCATGGCCGAGCCCGGCAAGCCGCTTCAGGACATGAGCGAATTCCGCAAGCAATACGATCCGAACAATCCCGGCGCCGACAAGACCGGCTATGTGAAGCTTCCGAATGTGAACTCGCTGGTCGAAATCATGGACATGCGCGAGGCGCAGCGTTCCTACGAAGCCGACCTCACCGTGATGGATGCGACCAAGCAGATGCTGGCGCGCACCGTCGATCTGCTGCGCCGCTAGGAGATAGATCATGGCCGCACTTCCCGCCGCCGCAGCCGCCGCATACCAGTCGATCGCCAAGATCGGCGGCGGCGCGCCGGCCCCGCAGACCGCAACGCAAGCCATCGGCGGCGGCAGCTTCAGCGATTTCCTCACCGGCGCGATCAAGGACAGCATCGGCACGATGAAGGCCGGCGAGCAGATGGCGACCCAGCAGGTCGCCGGCAACGCAAACATCGTCGACGTAGTGAACGCGGTGAACTCCGCCGAGATCACGTTGGATACCGTCGTCGCCGTCCGCGACAAGGTCGTCCAGGCCTACCAATCCATCATGAACATGCCGATCTGAGGTTACGCACCTCATGCTTCGACAAGCTCAGCATGAGGAATTTGGAAAACACCTCACCCTGAGCCTGTCGAAGGGTGAGCTTACGGAGCAGACATGACGCCCGCCGATTCCATCGATTTCGCCCGCTCCTCGATCTATGTGCTGCTTGAGGTCATCACGCCCGCGATGCTGACCGCGCTTGTCGTCGGGCTCGGCATCGGATTGCTGCAGGCGCTGACGCAAATCCAGGAAATGACGTTGGTCTTTGTCCCCAAGATCATTGCGATCTTCGTCGTGCTGCTGTTGTCCCTGCCATTCGCCGGCGCCGCGATGAGCGGCCTGATGACCGACATCGCCCACCGCATTGCGGCGTACTGACGAATGCAAACAAGAATGTCATTCCCGGCCGAACGCTGCGACAGCAGCGTGAGGGGAAGGGAACCCAGGTGGAAAGATCGGGCCCGGTCCATCAACCTGGGTCCCCTTCCCTCGCACGAACCTAACGGTTCGTGCTCGCCGGGGATAACAAGCAGGGTTTCGGAAAGATGACAATTCATCTTCCAGAACTCTCCGGATTGATTCTTGTGTACTTGTTGGTCTTCGCGCGTACCGGTGCGATGGTCATGCTGCTGCCGGCGATCGGCGAGACCAGCGTCCCGCCAATGGCGCGCCTTGTTCTCGCGCTTGCCATTTCACTCGCTCTCGCGCCGACCGTGCAGAGCGCCTATCCGCAGAACGCGCCGGCCTCCGATATGGCGCTGGGCCTGCTGATCGCGCAGGAAGTCACCGCCGGAATCCTCATCGGCACCATGGCGCGCATCATCATGAGTGCGCTGCAGGTGGCCGGCACGCTGATTGCGACGCAGACCGGCCTCGCCTATGCGCAGACCGTCGATCCCACCAGTCATGGCGAGCAGAGCGCGATCATCGGCAACTTCTTTTCGTTGCTCGCCGTTGTGCTGATCTTCGCCACCAATCTTCATCATCTGGCGATCGCCGCCGTCGCGGGGTCCTATCACATGATCCCGCCCGGTGGTGCGCTGCCCACCGGCGACATGGCCGAGCTCACGATCCGTCTTGTCAGCGGCTCCTTTGCGCTCGGCTTCCAGCTTGCCGCACCATTCCTTGTCTTCGGCTTCGCGCTCTCCGCCGGGCTCGGCGTGCTCGCGCGGCTGATGCCGCAATTACAGATCTATATGGTGGCGATGCCGGCCAATATCCTGGTGGGCTTCGTGCTGATGGCGCTGATCCTCGGCAGCCTGATGACCCTGTTCCTCAACTTCTTCTCCGGACAGATGGGATCGTTTCTCTAAAGCCATGTCCGACGAGAAAGACAAATCCACACAAACAGAAGAACCGACACAGAAACGGCTCGCCGAAGCCCATGAGCATGGCGATGTCGTCAAATCCACCGAAGTGTCGACCTTCGTTGTGCTGGCGGGCGGAACGCTCGCCATTGCCGTTTTCGGGCGCTCGGCGGCCGAAAGCCTCGCCACCACCATGCGCATGTTTCTGGAACAGCCGGGCCAGCTCGACGTAAGCGGCGGCGACCTGATGGTGCTGGCGCGCACGCTGGTCGCCAAGATCGCCGCGGTGCTGGGACCGTTCCTTATCCTGGTGATGGCATTCGGTCTCGGCGGCAATCTGATCCAGCACCGCCCGGTTTTCACATTCGAGCGCATCAAGCCCGATCTCTCCAAGCTGTCGCTGACAAAGGGCCTCAAGCGCATGTTCGGCGTCGAGGGCGTGCTCAATCTCGGCAAGGGCATGGTCAAGATCGCCATCGTGGGCGCGGCGATATGGACCCAGGTCTGGCCGGAGCGGAACATGCTCGAATCGGTCCTCGACCAGTCGCCCGCCGGTGTCGCGGGCGATATGAGCCATCTGCTGTTCAAGGTGCTGATCGCGGCGCTGTCGGCGCTGGCCATAATCGCGGCCGCCGACTACTTCGTGCAGCGCTTCCGCTTCATGCAACGCAACCGGATGTCCAAGCAGGAGATCAAGGAAGAATTCCGCCAAAGCGAAGGCGATCCGGCGGTCAAAGCCAAGATTCGCCAGATTCGCAACGAACGCTCGCGCCGCCGCATGATCGCCGCGGTTCCCGAAGCGACCGTCGTCATCATGAACCCGACCCATTTCGCCGTCGCGCTCAAGTACGAATCAGGCAAAATGGCCGCGCCGGTTTGCGTGGCCAAGGGCGTCGATGCGCTCGCGCTGCGCATCCGGGATGTGGCGAAAGAGCATGATGTTCCTATTGTCGAAAATCCGCCGCTTGCGCGCGCCCTGCACGCCTCCGTCGAGGTCGATCAGGCGATTCCGGCTGAGCATTACAAGGCCGTGGCGCAGGTCATCGGTTTCGTCATGCGGCTCAACGGCAAGATACGACCGAATTAGAATCGCGCTTCCGTTCCCGTCTTCGGATAGTCTCGCCACATGATGGCGGTCAGGGGCCTCACCTTCGGCAATGCCGGCGTGCCAGCAGGCGCATGGCGCTGGGCGGCGTTCGGATTTGTCGTACTCGCGCTTGGCGCGGCGGCGCTCGCGGTTGCGACACCGGACGCGGCACGCTGGGCGGGTGTCATGCTTCTCGCCGGGATCGGCGCCGTCGCGTCGATATTCCTCTATGCGGTGTGGCCCAAGGAAACGATCGGCACAGCGGACGCACGCCGCGTCGCCGAAGCGGCCGCGCGCGCGAATGTCGCCTGGGCCATCACCGGTGCCGATGGCGCCGTGCTCGACTGCAACGAAGTCTATCGCCGCATGGCCGGTGCCAACCAGGGCGAGGCAGCGCCACCGCCGGAGCTTGCGCTTGCCGGCGAGCCGTCCGCGGCCGTGCTATACCGCCTGACGCGCAGCGCTGCCGAGAACGCTGCGCGCGAAGAAACCTTTCAGGTTGCACCGGGACTTGAGATCGTCGCGGCGGTGCGCCCCCTATCGGACAGGCAGACTGCATGGTGGTTCACGCCACGCCTGGCGGCGAGCGCTGTGGCGTCGCGCGCTATAGCAGCGGAACCAGAATCCGCCGCGCGCGCGAGCGAACCTGCCGTCGACGAAGTGTTTCGCGATGCGCCGATCGGCATAGCGTTCGCAAATGCGTCTGGAACGCTCGCGGAAGCCAATCGCGCCTTTGCGACATTCTTCGGTGCGCAGGGCACGCTTGCGGGGCGCAGCCTGAGCGAACTGGTCGAATCCACCGATCGCGCAGCCTTGAGCGAACTCATCGCGAAAGGCGCGGCGGGTTCGATCGAACTGCGGCCCGCGGGCAAGGACGACCGAACTGCGGAAATCGTCGTGCATCCGCTCAAGGACAATCGTGCCGTTCTCTATCTGCTGGACGTTTCGGAACAGAAGGCGCTGGAGACGAAATTCGCGCAGTCGCAGAAGATGCAAGCCGTGGGCGAGCTTGCCGGCGGCGTCGCGCACGACTTCAACAATCTGCTGACTGTCATCATCGGCAACAGCGAATTCCTGCTGATGCGCCATCACGCCGGCGATCCGTCGTTCAAGGAGATCAACGAGATCCAGCAGAACGCGTTGCGCGCGGCCAATCTTGTCGGTCAATTGCTGGCCTTCTCGCGCAAGCAGACGCTGCAACCCAAGGTCCTCCAGGCGCGCGATGTCGTCGGCGAAACGGCGGTAATGCTGAAGCGCCTGCTGCGCGAGGGCGTCGATCTCGAACTCGATCACGGCACCGATCTGTGGCCGATCTATGCGGACGAAGTGCAGCTTCAGAACGTCATCATCAATCTTGCCGTCAATGCGCGCGACGCCATGCCCAGGGGCGGCACGGTGGCGGTTCGCACCACTAACGAAACCGTGAAGACGGAGACCGCGTTCGGCACCGCCATCATGCCGCCGGGCGATTATGTGCGCATTGAAGTCGCCGACACCGGCACCGGCATTTCCAAGGAGCACCTGGGTAAAATATTCGATCCGTTCTTCACCACCAAGCCGCAAGGTCAGGGCACCGGTCTGGGACTTGCGACGGTTTACGGCATCGTCAAGCAGAGCGGCGGCTTCATCACCGTCGACAGCGAGATCGGTAAAGGTACCGCGTTCCGAATCTTCCTGCCGCGTTATCGCGCAGAGATCAACGCCGCCCCTGTTGTCGAGCCCGAACGCGCCATTCCGCGCGACGTCACTGGCCAGGACACGATCCTGCTGGTCGAGGATGAGGAAGCGGTCCGCAGCTTTGCCGCGCGGGCGCTCAAGATGCGCGGCTATGAAGTGCTCGAAGCGTCAGGCGGCGAAGAAGCGCTGGAAATCGTTCAGACTCATGCTGGCACGATTCATTTGCTGGTGACCGATGTGGTGATGCCCAACATGGACGGGCCGACACTGGTGCGCGCCGTGAAGAAACTGAAACCCGACATGGCTGTGATCTTCATGTCCGGCTATGCCGAGGAAGCATTCCGCCGCAATGACGAGAAGGCTGAAGATCTGCACTTCCTGCCCAAACCCTTCGGCCTCAAGCAACTCGCCGCGAAAGTGAAGGATGTTCTCTCCGGCGTGCCGGCCCGTTGAAGCGGCGCGCCGAAAAGATCGCGATCAATAGTAGACGTGATAGTCGGTCTGGCGCGGACCGATATAGGCGGGCGCGATCGAATACAAATAGACTTCCGCCAGGTGCGCGCCGGGGCCGACCTTGTCGTGGCTCATGAACGGTATGTTGTTCCAGCCCGATCCGGCGGGAAGATTGACGAAGAAGCACGAGCCGCTGGTGAAATAGCCGTCCACCATCGGACAATATCCGATGCTGTTGTAGGAGTAGTAAGCGGCGAAGGCGACGACCGCATCGCTGAGGATCGTGCAGGCTTTCTTGCACGTGAAGTTCACTTTGGTCGACCCATCGAGCGCAAATCCGCCGCTGATCGCCGCTGTGGTCGATGCCCAGGTATCGAGCGTGAACTTTTCCTTGATCGGTGACGGGCCGGATGGCGGCATCCGTTCCGGACGCGCGGGACGGCCAGGGGCGCCCGACTTATGCTGCAAGTCGCTTTTTTTCAGGATTCCGGTGTGGCGAACAGCTTTCGGCATCGCACCGGCGGTTCCGGCGACGGCCACGGTCAACCCGACAGCGGTCGAGAGCAATAACGCTGATTTCTGCATGTGAATCTCCTCCTTTGGATATTTTGCGAAAGGAGTTGAGGCCCCGCCCCGAATCCCTTGCCTTCAAACATCTTGATTGAGTTGCAATAGCGCTTTCCACCTATTCCGCCTGGTTTCTCGACTATCTTGGCGGAATCCACCATATTGGATAGGTTGGAGGCTGAGAATTCTCTATGAAACTGTCCGAAAATGACCGACGCATCCTAAGGTTGCTGCAGAAGGAAGGGCGGATCACGGCCTCCGAACTCGCGCGACGCACCGATATGGCGGAATCCTCCTGCCTTCGGCGCATGCATCTGCTTGAGGAAAGTGGTGTCATCACCGGCTATCGCGCGATCGTGGACCAGAAGCAGGTCGGACTTCCCATCACGGCCATCGTGATGGTCGCCACCAACCAGCGCACGGAAACCGACCGCGAGATGTTCCTCGACGCCATCGCCAGGGAACCACGCATCGTGACCTGCGCGGCGATCTCCGGCAGCCACGATTTCATGATGGAAGTGGAAGTGGCTGATATCGACGAGTTGTCGGAATTGACCTTGCGCCGGATTCTGGGACTTCCGAGCGTCAATTCGCTGTCTTCGTCGATCGTCTATCGCTGGGTCAAGCGCAACGATCCTCTGCCGGTGTGAACGCTACTCTGCGGCAGTTGCTGCGGCGTGCAACGGATCGCGATTGAAATAGGCAATCGCCGCCGAAATCATCACCACGATCCCTCCCGCCGCGACCGCATTGGCGACGCCCACACGTCCGGCGAGCGCACCCAGCATGAGCGAGCCCCAGGGCATCATCCCGAGGAAGGATTGCGTGTAATGCGAGATCACGCGACCGCGCATGTGCTCTTCGGCGGTGAGTTGGATGATTGTGTTTGTGGTGCCGCCCAGCATCATCAGGCTGAACGCCGTCGGCAGGATCAGCGCGACGCTGAGCCAAAGCATGTGGGAGTGGGAAAACATCGTCAGGCCCAATCCGAAGCAGGCTGATGCGATGATCGGCGCTAGCGTCAGCCAGCGCTCGTGCACGCGGCTGAGCGCATAGGCACCGATCAACGCGCCGATGCCGACACTGGTCATGAGCGTACCGTAACTTGTGGCGTCGCCGTGCAGAAGATCGCGCGCGAAAGCCGGGAGTAGCGAGAGATAGGCGGCGCCGAAACAGGACGACACGCCGACCAGCATCAGCGAAGACCGGATACGCGAATTGCCGAAGGAGTAGCGATAGCCGTCGGCGACCTCTCGCAGCGCATGTTCATTGACGCGCGGCGGTCGCTGCGGAATGCGCATCAGGACCAGACTGCTCAGCACGGCACCGAACGACAGCGCATTGAGGGCGAAGCAGATTCCCTCTCCCACGATGGCGATCAGCGCGCCGGCGAGCGACGGTCCGATCACGCGCGCGAGATTGAACATCATTGAATTGAGCGCGATGGCGTGGCGGAGGTCCTCGCGGCCGACCATGTCGAGTGTCATCGCCTGTCGCGAGGGAATGTCGAAGGCGTTTATGAAACCGAGACCGAAAGCAAGTACAATGATTTCCCACACCTGGACGGTATGGGTCAGCGTGAGCACGGCAAGCAAAATCGCCTGCGCCATCGAAAGACTCTGAGTCCACATCAGCATGCGCCTGCGGTCGACGCGGTCGGCGATCACGCCGCCGAACGGTGCGATGAAGAACACGGTCACCTGCGCGCAGAACGAGGTCAGGCCCAAAAGAAGCGGCGAATGGGTAAGGCTATAAACTAGCCAGCCCTGCGCCACCGACTGCATCCAGGTGCCCATCAGCGACACCAGCTGGCCGGAGAAGAACAGGCGATAGCTGCGGTGACGGAAGACCTTCAGCAGCGCAAAAGCCGAAGCCGGTTGGGCGAGAACGGCGACTTCCCGCTCCGACGGCGGCTCGCTCGCCGGTGTGCCGAGGCTTTCTGCCGGACCATCATCGGGAATGGGGACGCTTGTCAGCGTTGCGGGCGCCGTGCTTGCGTCCGGTCCATCGCTATTCGAACCAGAGGTATCCATGTCTTCCACCGGCGTACTCTTCCAGCCTTTCCGGCTCAAGAGCCTTTCCCTGCCTAACCGGATTGTCATGGCACCCATGACGCGCTCGAAATCCCCACACCAGATTCCAAATGCCGATGTCGCCGCCTATTACCGCGCCCGCGCCGCCGGCGGCGTGGGCCTGATCCTGACCGAAGGCACATCGCCGGAGCACAAATCCGCATCGAACGACGTCAATGTTCCGGGCTTCTTCGGCAAAGCTTCGCTCGCGGGTTGGGCGGAGGTGCTGAAGGAAGTGAAAACGGCCGGCGGCCATATCATGCCGCAGCTCTGGCATCAGGGGATCGTGCGTCATGCGGGTACAGGTCCATATCCGGCGGAAAAGAGCATGGGACCTTCGGGCCTGTCGCGCCCCGACAAGAAGGTCGCCGAGCCGATGACCGACAGCGAGATCGCCGATGTCATCGCCGGCTTCGCTAAGAGCGCGGGCTACGCCAAAGAGATGGGCTTCGACGGCGTCGAGCTGCACGGCGCACATGGCTACATCATCGACGAGTTCTTCTGGGAAGGCACCAATCAGCGCGCCGACAGATATGGCGGCAGCCTCGAGAAGCGCACCAACTTCGCCGCCGATGTCACGCGCGCCGTGCGCAAGACGGTCGGGGAGGACTTCCCGATCCTGCTACGCTTCTCCCAGTGGAAGCAGCAGGATTTTGCGGCACGGCTTGCACATACGCCGGCGGAGCTCGAACGATTCCTGAAACCGCTCATCGACGCAGGCGTGGACATGTTCCATTGCTCGACACGCCGCTTCTGGGAGCCGGAATTCGCCGAAGACGGCTCGGACATGAACCTCGCCGGCTGGACGAAAAAACTCTCCGGCAAGCCGACCATGACCGTCGGCTCGGTCAGCCTGAATGCCGACTTCATCACCGCGTTCACGAAAGCCGGCGCGGAGACGACCGGCATCGACCGGCTTCTGGAGATGATGTCGCGCGGCGATTTCGATCTCGTGGCGGTCGGCCGCGCGCTGATCGTCAATCCCGACTGGCCGAACAAGGTGCGCGAAGGCCGCTTCGATCAGCTCAAGCCCTACACGCCGGAAGCACTGGCGACGCTGGTCTAGCGGCGGAACACCCGCATTCTCAATCCGTGCTTCGGCCGGAGCGTCAGCCGCGCCTGCGGCTCGACGGGATGGCCGGGCACGAGATCAAGGCGGAAGCGCTTCAGGATCGTGGCCAGGATGATCAGCGCTTCCTGCATCGAGAAACCCATGCCGATGCAGATGCGCGGGCCCGCGCCGAACGGGATATAGCCGTAGCGCGGAATCTTCTCCCGCCGGCCCGGCGCGAACCGATCCGGATCGAAATATTCGGGATCGTCCCACAAGGTGCGATGCCGATGCAGCACCCAGGGCGAGATCATGATCGATGTGCCCGGACGGATCGCAATGCCGCCGACGACATCGGCGCCAACCGAGTCGCGGCTGATGATCGGTGCGGGCGGATAGAGCCTGAGCGTCTCTTCGAGCACCATGCGCGTGTAAATGAGCGCCTCGATGTCCGGTGCTTTCGCTATCTCCTCCGCGACACGCGCATCGGACTCAGGGAATTGCGAGAGAAGATAGAGCGTCCATGACAACGCATTGGCCGTCGTCTCGTGGCCCGCGAAGATGAAGGTCATCACATTGTCGAAGACCTGCTTCTCGCCGAACAGCGCGCCGCCTTCTGGATCGCGAATGGTGAGAAGCATGGTCAGGAAGTCGTTCGGCACCTGCACGCCGGAGTCGATCTGCTTGCGACGGCGCGCGATCACGCCCAGCAATTCCTTGCGGAAGTAAGCCAGCGGGCCTCGCGCCCGCAGATTGTTGGGGGTTGGGAACCAGTTGGGCAGACCCAAGGTGCGCAGCACATCCACCCTGCCCTGGGTCTCCAGATAGACCGCTAGCGCCGCGGACATCTTGCCGTACTGCATGGTGACGTCGTTCGAGAACAGGGTCCGCGAGATGATCTGGTAGGTGATGCGCATCATCTCGTCTGCGGCATCGATCTCCGCGCCGTCCGGCAGCGTCTCCCAGCGTTGCACGGCCGCTTGCGCTGCATCCGACATGACCGGCGCGAAATCGGCGATCTGGCGCATCGAGAACATCGGGGCGGCGACGCGGCGCTGGAACCGCCAACTCGTGCCTTCGGCATTCACAAGGCCGTTGCCGAGCGCGGGCCGCGTCAATCGCTGGAACTGGATGCTCTTGGCGTAGTTCGCCGCATTGTCGAGCAGCACATGCCGGATCCCGTCGGGATCGCTGATCATCAGAAAGTCCTGAACCCAGTTGCGGCTGTAGATGTAGCGCTCGCGATAGGACGCGGCGCCGAAGGCCGCCACCGGATTTCGGCCCAGCTCGCGAACGACCTGCAATGTGGACAGCATGCGATTGTGCGGAATCGGCGCGGCAGGACGGAGCCGCTCACCGGCGCGGCGTTCAGGTTCCACCTGCAAAGACATGGAGTTCGTCCAATTGGCGCGATCAGGAATGGCACAACTCGTTCACATGCGGCAAGCGAGCTTTGTGCATTGACTCGATGCTGGCCTCGCTTAGTCTTCACCCTTTCCGGGCAGACGTGGCATGGCCAAGGACTTCATCGGCTACCAGGCATTGACCGACGCGGCGTTGCGCGGCGTCGTGCGCGAAGCCCTGCGCCGCGTGGAGAAACAGGGACTGATCGGCTCGCACCATTTCTTCCTGACCTTCAAGACCCATTTTCCCGGACTCGAGATTCCCGATTTCCTGCGCGAGCAATATCCCGACGAGATGACCATCATCCTTCAGCATCAGTTCTCCGGACTGAAGGTGAAGGACAATCATTTCGAGGTGACGCTCACCTTCCGCAAGCTGCCGGCCACGCTCGTCATCCCTTACGAGGCGCTGACCGCGTTCTTCGATCCCGGCGTTCAGTTCGGGCTTCAGTTCCGCGGTACCGAGAGCGACGCGAAACCGGGTTCGGCACCCAGGATGCCGGCGCCCGCGCCGGAACAGAATCGCGAAAAGGGTGGCGAGGCCCCCGTAGCCCCGACGGAAAAAACCGCGGCCGGCGAGGTTGTGAGCCTCGACTCTTTCCGCAAAAAGTAGCTATTTCCCCGCGCAAATCGCGCCACGAATCCCCTTATAAATCAGGTGCCATGACCAAGACCCGCACGGAAACCGACACGTTTGGACCTATTGAAGTGGATGCCAGCAAATATTGGGGCGCGCAGGCGGAGCGTTCGCTGCACAATTTCAAGATCGGCTGGGAGAAGCAGCCGGCCTCCATCGTCCGTGCGCTCGGCATCGTCAAGCGCGCGGCCGCGGAAGTGAACATGGCGCTGGGCCGGCTCGATCCGAAGATCGGCAACACCATCGTCGCCGCGGCGCAGGAAGTGATCGAGGGCAAGCTCGACTCGCATTTCCCGCTGTCGGTGTGGCAGACGGGCTCCGGCACGCAATCGAACATGAACGCGAACGAGGTGATCTCCAACCGCGCCATCGAGATGATGGGCGGCCAGATGGGATCGAAGAAGCCGGTCCATCCGAACGACCACGTGAACATGAGCCAGTCGTCGAACGACACCTATCCGACGGCCATGCACATTGCGTGCGCGGAAGAGATCGCGCATGCGCTCATCCCGGCGCTGCAGATGCTGCGCAATGCGCTGAACGACAAGGCGGAAGCGTGGAAGGACATCATCAAGATCGGCCGCACGCATACGCAGGACGCGACGCCGATCACTTTGGGCCAGGAATTCTCCGGCTACACGCGCCAGATCGAGAACGGCATCGCGCGCATCGAAGAGACGATGCCGAAACTGATGGAACTGGCGCAAGGCGGCACTGCCGTCGGTACTGGCCTGAACGCGCCGGTCGGCTTCGACACGATGGTCGCGGAGCGCATCGCCGCGATCACACAGATGAAGTTCACCACCGCGCCGAACAAATTCGAGGCACTGGCGGCGCATGACGCGATGGTGTTCACCCACGGCGCGATCAACACGGTCGCAGCCTCGATGTTCAAGATCGCAAACGACATCCGCCTGCTCGGCTCCGGCCCGCGCTCCGGCCTCGGCGAGCTGTCGCTGCCGGAGAACGAGCCCGGCTCCTCGATCATGCCTGGCAAGGTGAACCCGACGCAGTGCGAGGCGGTGACGCAGGTCTGCACGCGCATCTTCGGCAACCACGCGACGGTGACGTTCGCGGGTTCTCAGGGCCATTTCGAACTCAACGTCTACAATCCGGTGATGGCGTACAGCTTCCTGCAGAGCGTGCGCCTGATGGCCGACAGCGCCGTCAGCTTCACCGAGCATTGCATCGTCGGCATCGAACCGCGCCGCGACAATATCAAGGCCGGTCTGGAACGTTCCCTGATGTTGGTCACCGCACTCGCGCCCAAAATCGGCTATGACGCCGCCGCCAAGATCGCCAAGACCGCACACAAGAACGGCACGACGCTGAAAGAAGAAGCGCTCAAGACCGGGCTTGTGACGGCGGAAGAATTCGACGCCATCGTCCGCCCCGAAGACATGATCCATCCGAAGTAGATGTGGGAACCGACGCCACGATTTCCTTCGATTCCGCGTTTGCCAAAGCCGCTCCAAGAGCAGCTTCTGGCGATCGCGCCAAGCACGGAATTTGACTTCAAATATTATCCCTGTTCGGTTTTTCTTCGTGACGGCACCAAAGTCGATAGAGCTTATGTGTCTCCCGAGTTATCCTACCTTCGTCATTGGGGAGATGATCGCAACCGACCCGAAGTAAACATTTCGGACGTGGTTTCAATAGAGGAATTTCCACATCGACTCCCTGTGAGATTTGCAAACGAACTTTACGCCGCTGGGGAGTCAGCGATGGGAGGCTGCTTTTTCGTTTTGATATTCAAATCCGGCCACAAACAAGCCTACGTGACAGGAAACGCTCTCGATTTTCTGCCGTATCCAGCAGGTCTTGGTCCAACCGACGTTGTCGCGGTTGAGCCACATGTGGGGCGTCATGCACCCAGTCAGCTTTCCGGCCTCAACTATCATTGGTGTCTCTACGGCGAGTAGTCAGTTGCTCACAAAACGCTCCTTCTCCCTCTCCGGCCATCGCACCAGCGTGGCGCTGGAGGAGGAATTCTGGGCCATCATCGATACCGAAGTGGCGCGCGCGCGCCAAAGCCTTGCCGCCTATGTGTCGGGGATCGACCGGTCGCGGGGCGAGAGACCGCTCGCCAGCGCGCTCCGGCTGGCGGCGCTTGCGGCGGCAAAGCGCGCGCCCTAGCCTCCTGACGGCTGCTGACACAAGGCTGTCAGCAGCTTGGCAGTAGAACCGGGGCGACCACTCGGGAGAGACTCAACATGATCACGCTTTATCACCGTCCGCAGACGCGCTCCGGCAGCATCGTCTGGCTGCTAGAGGAGATGGGCGTCCCCTACGAGACCAAGATCGTTGCCTCGCTTCGCGGCCCCGACGGCAGCGGCGCGCGCGATCCCAACAACCCGCATCCGCACGGCAAGGTGCCGGTGCTAACCGACGACGGACATACGATCTTCGAGAGTGGTGCGATCGCACTCTATCTCACCGACAAATTCCCGAAGGCGAAGATGGGCCCGCTGCCGGGCGATCCGATGCGCGGCGAATATCTCTCCTGGCTGTTCTATCGTCCCGGCGTGATGGAGCCCGCCTTCATGGAACGCCGCTTCAACATTACACACGTCTATGGCGCGATGGGCTGGGGACCGCCGGAGGAAGTCGAACAGGTGATCAACGACCATCTGTCAAAGAACAAATATTTCCTCGGCGATGAATTCTCCGCGGCAGACATCATGGTGGGCGGCGGCGTGTTCTTCATGACCCAGTTCAAGATGATGGCCGAGACGGACGTGACCAGGGAATACTGCGCCCGCATCACCGCGCGGCCGGCCTTTGCGAAGATGATGGCGAGCTGAATGGCCGAGGTCGTCAATCTGCGCCGGGCGCGAAAGGCGAAAACCCGTGCGGAGAAGGACCGCGCGGCCGATGCCAATCGCGCCAAATTCGGCACCCCGAAACCGGAGCGCGATCTGGCGAAAGCGCGGGCGGAGAAAGATCGTCACGCTACCGATCAGCACAAACTTGACGACAAATAGACATTGCTTGATTTCCACCCTCCCCTTGAGGGAGGGTCGAACGATTGAGCGCAGCGAAATCGTTCGGGAAGGGGTCGAAGCTCGGCCAGCGCAGTTTGACCCCTCCCCGAAAATGCTGCGCATTTTCGACCCTCCCTCAAGGGGAGGGTGGAGGACTGCGTGACCACCAAAGGCCCCTTCGCCGGACTTCTTGTCGTCGATCTCACCCGCGTTCTGGCGGGGCCCTATTGCGCGATGATGCTCGCCGATATGGGCGCGCGGGTGATCAAGATCGAGCAGCCGGTGAAGGGCGATGACAGCCGCCACTATGGACCATGGCTCAAGGCGAAATCCGGCAAGGTGAAGTCCGGCTATTTCATCAGCGTCAACCGTGGCAAGGAATCCATCGCGCTCGACCTGAAGAACGATGCCGACCGCAAGGTGTTCGAAGGATTGCTCAGCAAGGCCGATGTGCTGATCGAGAATTATCGCGGCGGCACGATGGAGAAGCTCGGCTACGGCTATGAGGCGTTGAAGGACAAACATCCGCGCCTCATCTATGCCGCGGTGTCGGGCTTCGGTCACACCGGGCCTTATGCGAAGCGCCCTGCCTACGACATGATCGCGCAGGCGATGGGCGGCGTGATGAGCCTGACCGGCCATCCAGGCCAGCCGCCGACGCGCGTCGGCACCTCGACCGGCGACATTACCGCGGCGCTGTTCGCGACCATCGGCGTCGTCACCGCGCTCTACGACCGCGAGAAGACCGGGCGCGGGCAGAAAGTCGATGTCGCGATGCTCGACAGCCAGGTGGCCGTGCTGGAGAACGCCATCTCACGCTATGTCGCGACCGGCGAGGTTCCCGGCAAGCTCGGCAGCCGCCATCCCTCCATCGCGCCGTTCGCCGCGTTCGCGACCAAGGACGGCCACATCGCGATCGCCGCCGGCAATGACGACATCTGGGCGCGCGTCGCCAAAGTGCTCGGCCGCGAGGAGTTGATCGCCGACGAGCGCTTCCGCACCAACCCGTCGCGCGTCGAACATGTCGATGCGATGGCGGCGGAGATGGAGACATCGCTCGCCGCGAAGACCTCGAAGGAATGGCTCGCACTTCTCGAAGCCGCAGGCATCCCATGCGGACCGCTGAACAACGTCGCCGATGTGATGGAGGACCCGCAGATCCTCGCCCGCAACATGATCGTGGAGTCGCTCGACCCCGACATGGGCCCGATCCGCATGCAGGGCAACCCGATCAAACTCTCCGCCCATGAAGATGCCCAAACCCGCGGCCCCGCGCCGGAGCTTGATGGGGATCGGGAAGCGATCCTCCGGGAACTCGCGATGAATTGACCACCGCGCGAGCCGCAACCCATGGCTCAAGCTGTCGGAAGAATCCTATCCTCTCATCATGCTCTGGAAGCCGGCTATGTGCGTGATCGCCCTCTGTCTTGCTGGCGCTGCTGCGGCCGCGCAGTCCGGGAGACAGGACGGCGTGGTCTTCACGCGAACAATGCCGCTGGCCGATCTCGCCGAGATCGAGCGGCGCACGCGCCCGCCGGTGTATGCCTCGAAGACGGTCGCATACGGCCAGGCCGTGGATATTTCAAAGGAACATTTCGTCGTTTACGTGCCCTCCCGGAAGCCGCCGGAAGGCTATGCGCTTTTTGTCTTCGTGCCGCCATGGGACGAGGCGCGCGTACCGCCGGACTGGGTATCCGTCCTTGACGAGAAGGGCGTGATCTTCGCGAGCGCAGCACGGTCCGGCAACAATACCGATGTTCGGACGCGCCGCGAGCCTCTGGCTCTGATCGCCGCCGCCAACCTGATCCAGGAATACGATGTCGATCCGTCGCGGGTTCTCGTCGGCGGCTTTTCGGGTGGGGCGCAGGTGGCGATGCGCCTGGCGCTCGCCTACCCCGACCTCTTTCGCGGCGCGTTTCTGAACTCCGGCAGCGACCCGATCGGCAGCACGCAGATCCCCATTCCACCGGCCGACCTGTTCCGGAAGTTCCAGGAAGATTCGAAGCTCTTCTATGTCGTGGGCGACCGCGATGCGACGAGACCGAGCATTCAGAATACCAGCGTGCAATCCATGCGGGACTGGTGCGTATCCCACGTCGATTACAGGGTGCTGCTGAACATGGGTCACGACGTGGCGGCCGCGAGCGCTTTTGAGAACGGCCTGTCGGTCCTGCTCAGCCCGGTCGCATCGGCACCGGGCGATCTGTCGTCCTGCCGTGCCGGACTGATCTCTCGGCGGGACGCGAAGATGCAGGTCGTCCGGGACTTTCTCGCAAAAGGCGATCATGCGGCCGCGCGGCGCGCTCTCGACGACCTGGATGCCGAATTCGGCGGTCTGGCGGCGCCCGAAAGTCTCGACCTGGACGCAAAAATACACTGAAAGCCGGGAACGAGAATTGCTTTGCCCGACATGGGCCCACCCGCATGCAGGGCAATCCGATCAAACTCTCCGCCCACGAAGACCCAAAACCCGCGGCGCGGCGCCGGAACTGGAGGGGGATCGGGAGAGGATTTTGAGGGAATTAGGATTGTGAAGGCGAAAAGCACCCAGCGATTCGGTAATGTGATTGCGTGGGTCGCGATCGACATGTTTGCACTTATGCTTCTCGCGCTGCCGCTGCTTATTGCTTTTGGCTGCTTCTTTAATGGGCAATGCCCTTAAACAATTATGTCATTCCCGGCGAGGATCGCACGCAAGGCGTGCGGTCCGAGGGAAGGGAACCCAACTTGAAGCGCTATTTCATCTATCTCCTCGCGAGCAAACCTTATGGGACGCTTTATGTCGGCGTGACGGGCGATCTCGCGGAGCGCACATGGCAGCACAGGAGCGATCTGATCGACGGCTTCACGAAGAAGTATGGCGTGCACCTGCTGGTCTGGTTCGAAGAGTGGGGCGACATCCGGGATGCAATCGGCCGTGAAAAACAGATCAAGGGTTGGAATCGGGCCTGGAAGATCAAGCTGATCGAGAAGCAGAATCCGAGGTGGCAAGACCTGTATGAGGATTTCCTCAAGTGAAGAAGTTGGGTTCCCTTCCCTCGGCCCGCTTTGCGGGCCTCGCCGGGAATGACAGGGCGGATAGCAATCCCTACAATAGCCCCATGCCCTTGGAATCGAGCTTTTCATGAGCGGTTATGGCGACCGCTATCGCGATCCGTTGGACGAGGCATTTGGTGAAGACCATGCGCCCCGCGAAGTCGCGCCTCAGCGCGAGCCGCCTTATCTCGTCGGCCTGAACAAGGAGCAGCGAGAGGCGGTTGAGGCCACCGACGGGCCGGTGCTCGTCCTGGCGGGCGCGGGCACGGGCAAGACGCGCGTGCTGACCACGCGGCTCACCCACATCCTCGCCACGCGCCGCGCCTGGCCGGGGCAGATTCTCTGCGTCACCTTCACCAACAAGGCGGCGCGCGAGATGAAGGAGCGCATCGGCGCGCTGATCGGCGGCGTGGTCGAAGGGATGCAGTGGCTGGGCACCTTCCATTCCATCGGCGCGAAGATCTTGCGCCGCCATGCGGAGCTCGCCGGTCTTAAATCCAACTTCACCATTCTCGACGCCGACGATCAGCTGCGGCTGATGAAGCAGATACTTCAGGCCGCGGACGTGGACGAGAAGCGCTGGCCCGCGCGCACCCTGGCGACGATGATCGACGAGTGGAAGAACAAAGGTCTGACGCCCGAGACCGTGCCGGAAGGCGAAGGCCACGGCTTCGCCTTCGGTAAGGGCCGCGAGTTCTATCGCCAGTATCAGGAGCGGCTGAAATCGCTGAACGCCGCGGATTTCGGTGACCTGCTGCTCGATACGCTCACGATCCTGCGCACGCAGCCGGAGATTCTCGCCGACTATCGCGACCGCTTCAAATACATGCTGGTGGACGAGTATCAGGACACCAACGTCGTGCAATATCTGTGGCTCAAGCTGCTCGCGACCTCGACGGGGAATGTCTGCGTGGTCGGCGATGACGACCAGTCGATCTATGGCTGGCGCGGCGCGGAGGTGGAGAACATCCTGCGCTTCGAGCGCGATTTCCCCGGCGCGAAAGTGATCCGCCTTGAGCGCAACTACCGCTCCACCCCTGCGATTCTTGGCGCCGCATCGGGCCTGATCGCGGCGAACAAGGGCCGCCTCGGCAAGACGCTGTGGACCGAGGGCGATCAGGGCGAAAAAATCCGCGTGCAGGGCGTGTGGGACGCGGAAGAAGAAGCGCGCAATATCGCCAGCGACGCGGAAGACCTGCACCGCCAGAGCAATGCCTTTGGCCAGATGGCGATCCTGGTGCGCGCCTCGTTCCAGATGCGGGAGTTCGAAGACCGTTTTATTTCGCTCGGCCTGCCTTATCGCGTGATCGGCGGCCCGCGCTTCTATGAGCGCGCGGAAATCCGCGATGCCCTCGCGTACCTGCGCCTGGTCGCGCAGGGCGACGACGATCTCGCGTTTGAGCGCATCGTCAACAAACCCAAGCGCGGAATCGGCGATGCGAGCGTGCAGAGCCTGCACAAATATGCGCGCACGCAGCGTCTGCCGCTGCTCGCGGCCGCGGGCGAGATCGCCACGACGGACGAGCTGCCGCCGAAAGCGCGTAAGGCGCTGGCCGAACTCGCCGTGAATTTCGCGCGCTGGAGCGAGACGGCGAAGCACCTGCCTCACACCGAGGTGGCGGAGATGGTACTCGACGAGAGCGGCTACACCGACATGCTGAAGGCCGACAAATCGGCGGAGGCGCCAGGGCGGCTCGAGAACCTGAAGGAATTCGTGCGCTCGATGGAATCGTTCGAGTCGCTCTCCGCTTTCCTGGAACATGTGTCGCTGGTGATGGAGATCGCGCAGGACGAAAGCGGCGACCGCATCAATCTGATGACGCTTCACGCCGCGAAGGGCCTCGAATTCGACACCGTGTTCCTGCCCGGCTGGGAGGAAGGCCTCTTCCCGTCGCAGCGCACGATGGACGAGAACGGTCTCGCGGGACTCGAAGAAGAGCGCCGCCTCGCCTATGTCGGACTCACGCGCGCAAAAAAACGCATCCGCGTGTCGTTCGCCGCGAACCGGCGCGTGCACGGCAGCTGGCAGAGCGCCCTGCCCTCGCGCTTCATCACCGAACTGCCCGAGGCACACGTCGATATGGTTGTCGACGAAGGATTTTACGGCGGCAATGCCGGCTTCCGCGACAACGCCAACGCGCAGGAATTCGCCAGCACCTATGACAGCCCCGGCTGGCGCCGCGCGCAGGCCAACCGCGCCAACGCAAGCAGCTCCTATCGCGCGCGCCCGCCACTGATCGAGGCGCAGGCCTACGCCGTGCAAACCAGCGATCCCTCCGCCACGCAATTCGCCCGCGGCGAACGCATCTTCCACCAGAAATTCGGCTACGGAATCATCAACGCCGTCGAAGGCAACAAACTCACCGTCGACTTCGACAAAGCCGGAGAGAAAAAGGTGATCGACCAGTTCGTGCAGAGGGCGTGAGTAGTTTGCGGCCACGAAGCGAATACAGCGCGGTTGGTCAATGTATATATTGCGGTGATCCCAACGATCTGACCGACGAGCATATCATCCCAGAGTCGCTGGGCGGACGGCTTGTACTGCCCAAAGCAAGCTGTAAGGCATGCGCGACCACAACTGGAAGATTTGAGCAGATCGTGGCGCGTAAAATGTATCTCTGGCCACTGCGATCCAGAATTGGAATATCAGGCAAGCGCAAACACAAAAAACAGCGACCCACTCATTGGCCCGCAGAACTCGTTGACGGTTCTGAAGTGGAGAAAATTCAGGTAGAGATAGGAAAGTTGCCGCGACTGTACGTTGTCATTGAAATGCCGCCCGCCGGAATTATTGCTGGCGAAGCGCCGCGAGAGACCAATCCAGAGCTAAAGCTGCACATCAAAGGCGACAAATCTGAGATGGCTCAATTCGTTCAGGAACAGGACGCGGGCAAACTTCAAACCCAGCACTTCTTTGATTGGAATGCTTTCAATAGACTTCTAGCGAAGATCGCGCACGCTTACAGCGTTGCGGTTCTTGGGTTTGATGGGCTGGAGTACTTGCTGCAGCCCATGGTTCGCGGCAGCTACAGCATGTTCTCTTATCTTGTCGGCAGGGTTTCTGCTGAACGAGAAATTCTGCCAAAGGGAACAGACTTGGCATTGGGTATTCGTGCCATCCGGGGAGAAGCCTTCTTGAGTGTGAAGACTTCGCTGCTGGGAGGAAGAACTCCAACTTATGAAATTGTGTCTGCACGAATCACAGACCTGCCCTTGCTTGAACAGAAAATCCGGCCAACAGCAGAATAGCGCGATAAAGGCTGCGTGTACGACCTAGGTGGGGAAGAGGTCTTGGCAGTTCGTGTTCCGATCGTTAGAAGCGTCGCCCACCTTGCGCAGGAGGCGAAGATGCGCCGCAGCAATCAGGACCATAGCTTTTGAATCGATAAGCAAACGCCGGAGGGGCTTTTAACAGCGAGACGCAGGTCAAACGCGGCTCGCGCGTCGTCCACGGCGACAAGGAGCTGGTCGAGAAACTCGGCCGCAACGATCCTTGCCCCTGCAATTCCGGCAAACGCTACAAGGCCTGCTGCCTCACCAAGCGCGGCTTTTGTTGACCGGAACTATTATTTCCGCGAATGAACGACTGCGCCCCGCCATGGATAGCCTGTGGCGGGCGCTCTCACAGAATTTGAGCGATGAGCCTGAACCCGCCCCTCTGGAAAGCGTCTGTGCCTGCCACCAAGTCGGAGGCGCAGGACATTGTCGCGGCGTTCGAGCTCGGCACCTCCCCGCAGGCGGTTCTGATCAATGAGGAGCCGTTCGAGGATCGGGCGGTGGTCGAGGCGCTTTATATCGACATGCCGGATGGCGAGCTGCTCACCAGGCTCGCTGGCCGCGCGGTGCATGTCGCGCTGCTGCCCGATGTCGACTGGATCAAGCTTTCCCAGGAAGGTCTTCCGCCGGTGCGCGCGGGGCGGTTCTTCGTTTATGGCGCGCATGATGCGGGCGTCGTTCCGCATGGCGTGATTCCGATCAAGATCGAGGCAGGGCTCGCCTTCGGGACCGGCCATCATGAGACGACCGCGTTGTGCCTGCGTGTACTCAGTGACCTCGCCAAGAAGCGCCGCTTCGACAATGTGCTCGATCTCGGCTGCGGCACGGGGCTGCTCGCGATCGGGGCTGCGAAATTGTGGCGCAGACCGGTGCTTGCCTCCGACATCGATGTCGTCGCCGTCGAGGTAACGAAAGAGAACGCGCGCGCGAATGGCGAAGCGCCGCTGATCCGCGCGCTCACCGCAGACGGACTCACGCATCCTGCGCTCGCGAAACAGGCGCCGTACGATCTCATCATTGCGAACATTCTCGCAGGCCCGCTGACCAAACTTGCGCCCGACATCGCGCGCGCCCTCGCGCCGGGCGGCATCGTAATTCTGTCCGGATTGTTGCGATGGCAGGAGAATCTTGTTGTCAGCTTCTACCGTCCGCAGGGCCTGATCTTGCGAAATACATACCGCGACGGCGTGTGGTCGGCGCTGACGCTTGAGAGGCCGCAGGCACGGGCCTAGACTCGCCCCCGTTTCCTCAAAGGGGGCAATCATGTCACGTACAGACCCGCTCAAATATGCGTTGGTTGTGTTCGGCGTCATCTTCCTTCTGATCTATCCGCTCGCGGTCGTTTGGCCGTCGGGCTGGGCGTGGCACGAAGGCGCGCCCTATTCGAACGACTACTACATGATGATCGTCGGCGTTTATGCGGTGCTCGGCATCTTCCTGATCCTGGCGTCGCGCAATCCGGCGGCGAACCGCAGCCTGATCATGTTCACCATCGTCTCCAGTCTCGTCCACGCCGCGATCATGGCGTATCAGGCGCTGCAGATGCCGGAGCATATGGGCCATCTGTATGGCGACGTGCCGGGCCTCGTCGCGGTGGCGGTGGTGCTGTATCTGTTGAGGCCAACTGAGGCCTGAAAAATCCGACCCTCCCCTTGAGGGAGGGTCGAAAAATAAGAGCGCAGCGAGTCTTTTTCGGGGAGGGGTTTGGTGCAAAATGGACCCCTCCCCGAAATTTGCTTGCGCAAATTTCGACCCTCCCTCAAGGGGAGGGTAGAACACCTCGCCACGCTGAAAGCGAAAGCACGATCATGGACAAAACCGCCTCTTTCCAATCCTTTGACGACGTTTCCGATGCCGCGACCTGTGCGCCGCGTCTGGCCGCTTTGCGTGCCGAGCTGGCGAAACGCGGCCTCGACGGCTTCGTCGTGCCGCATTCCGACGAGTACCAGAGCGAATATCTGCCGGCGTGCAATGAGCGCCTGGCTTGGCTGACCGCGTTCACGGGTTCGGCCGGCGCGGCCGTGGTGCTGAAGGACAAGGCTGCGGTGTTTGCCGACGGGCGCTACACGTTGCAGGTGCGCGAGCAGACCGACACCAAGCTGTTCGATCCGCGCGATCTGGTCGAGGAAGGTCCGAATGGATGGCTGGAGGCGAACGCGCCGAAGGGCGCGAAGATCGGCTTCGATCCGTGGGTGCATTCCGCCGCCAGCGCCGATGCGCTGCGCCTGTCGGTCGAGCGCGCTGGCGCGACGCTGGTGCCGACGGACGGCAATCCCATCGATGTGGTGTGGCATGACCGTCCTGCCGCGCCGGCCGCGAAGGCCACGCCGCATGCGATGAACCTCGCCGGCGAAAGCGCGGAGAGCAAACGGACACGCATCGCCGAGGACGTGAAGAAGCTCGGCGCGGATGCCGCCGTCGTCAGCATGGCGGATTCGATCTGCTGGCTGCTGAACATGCGCGGCGGCGACACACCGCATACGCCCTTCGTGCTGTCCTACGCGATCCTGGGCTCCGACGGTTCGGTCGATCTGTTCATGGATGGCCGGAAGTCCTCGCCCGAACTCACCAAGCATTTCGGCAACGCTGTGCGCGTGCGCGAGCCGTCCGAGTTCAACGCGGCGCTCGATGCGCTCAAAGGCAAGACCGTCGTCGCCGATCCGACTTACACGGCGTCTGCCGTGTTCTCGCGGCTGAGCGCTGCCGGCGCGACGGTGAAGCGCGGCGTCGATCCCTGCCAGTTGCCCAAGGCGTGCAAGAACCCGGTCGAGATCGAAGGCGCGCGCAAGGCGCATGTGCGCGACGGCGCGGCGCTGACCAGGTTCCTCGCCTGGATGGCGCGTGAAGCGCCGAACGGGCATCTGACCGAAATCGAAGCGGCCAGGACGCTCGAAGGCTATCGCCGCAAGGAAGGATCGCTGACCGATCTGTCGTTCGATTCCATTTCGGGCGCCGCCCCGCACGCCGCGCTCCCGCATTACCGCGTGACGACGTCGAGCAACCGGAAGATCAACAAGAACGAGATCTATCTGATCGATTCCGGCGGCCAATATCCCGACGGCACCACCGACGTGACACGGACAATGATCGTGGGCACGCCGACGGCGGAGATGAGGGACCGTTTCACCCGCGTGCTGAAGGGTCATATCGCGCTTGCCACCATCCGCTTCCCGGAAGGCACGACGGGCGCCGCGCTCGACGCGCATGCGCGCAAACCGCTGTGGGATGCCGGCTGCGATTACGATCACGGCACCGGCCACGGCGTCGGATCGTATCTCTCGGTGCATGAAGGGCCGCAAAACATCTCCAAGCGCCCGGTCACGCAGGCGCTCAAGCCCGGCATGATCTGCTCCAACGAGCCCGGCTATTACAAGGAAGGCGAATACGGCATCCGCATCGAGAATTTGATCGTGGTGACGGAGGCGAAACCCGTTCCCGGCGGCGATCCGCAACGCAGATTCATGGCGTTCGAGACCATCACCCTCGCCCCCATCGACAGCGACCTGGTCGAGCCGAAACTGCTCACCGAAGACGAGCGCGCCTGGTTCAACGCCTATCACCGGCGCGTGCGCGAGACTTTGTCGCCGCTGGTCGACGACGAAACACGCGCGTGGCTGGAGAAGGCGACGAAGGCGATTTGATTCTTAACCTCCCCCTTGTGGGGAGGTCGAAGCATTGAGCGGCAGCGAAATGCTTCGGGTGGGGGTCGGAGTGCACGGATAGAGCGCGACCCCCACCCGTCTCGCTTCGCTCGCCGACCTCCCCACAAGGGGGAGGTTAAAGAGGGACGAAATGCGCAAAGATCCAAACATACCTGCCGGCACCATTCGTCGTCTGACGTTCGACAGCCAGGTGCTGAAGAACAATCTGCTCGGTGATCCGACCAACCGGCTCATCGATGTCTATGTGCCCGCAGACCACGATGGCAAAGGGCTGCCGCTGCTGGTCGATCTGGTCGGCTTCACCGCGGGCGGGCCGGCGCACACCAATTGGAAAAATTTCGGCGAGAATGTGCCAGAGCGTCTCGACCGCCTGATTGCCACCGGCGCGATGCCGCCCTGTGTCGTCGCGTTTCCGGATTGCTTCACGAAGCTCGGCGGCAACCAATATGTGAACTCTTCGGCGATGGGGAACTGGGACGATTTCCTGCTCAAGGAAGCCGTGCCGTTCGTCGAGAAGACATTCGGTTGCGGCGGCCCCAGCAAACGTGGCGTGTTCGGCAAGAGCTCCGGCGGCTATGGCGCGATGGTGCATGCTTTGCTCCATCCCGATTTCTGGAGCGCGGCGGCATCGCACTCCGGCGACATGGGGTTCCCGCTGATGTACGGCCACGAATTCGTGCCGGTGCTGCGCGCGCTGGCCAAGAACGGCAGCGATATCGGCAAATGGGTCGACGATTTCTGGGCGGCGCCGAAGACCAAGGAGTCCGATGTCGGCATCATCATGATGCTGGCGCAGGCCGCGAGCTTCGATCCCGATCCGAGCGCGCGTTACGGCGTGCGCCTGCCGGTGACGCTCGACACCTGCGAGTTCATCGCGGAACGCTGGGCCAACTGGCTTTCCTGGGATCCGCTGACGCTAGTGGAGTTGCGCGGTGCGGGGCTGAAGGCGCTCAAGGGCCTCTACATCGATTGCGGCGACATCGACCAGTACAACCTCGTCTATGGCGCGCGGCGGATGCACCGTGCCCTCGACAAGCTCGGTGTCGCGCACATGTACGAGGAATTCCCCGATAACCACTCCTCGGTCGATTACCGCATGGACATCAGCCTGCCGTTCGTGGCGAAGGCGTTGAGCAGCTAACCGGCGGGTCGAAGGGTGAGCGTCTCAATCGGCTCTCAAAAATTTATTTTGCACACTTATCTTGCGGTGCAGCATGAGGGGCAATTTGCCGATTTTGAGAAGTAATTCAAACTCTTGAGCGCGGAAAAATAATTTTCCGGCACCCCCTTGAACAGTAACGCTCGAATGAACATTTCTCCCATATCCCGACAATTGCGACGAGACGGAAGCGCATAGTTCTGCGCCGCTTCCCTTCAGCGTCGCTTGAAGGAATCCGCAACGGTCCAGGCGACGCCGATCAGGACGACGGTGGTGGCCAGTTCGGTCCAGCGAAACGCAGAGGGCTCGGTCATCAACACCGGCACGAACACCAGCGGGACGAAGGAGCCATACATCACCGCTGCCAATATCGCGGCGAGCCGCGCCCGAATGCCGGTGAGGATCGCGATGCCTGACAGAATATGGAAGACGCCGGTGGCGTAACCCCAGAAGATCTGGCTCGGCGGGAGCCATGTGGGGATCAACGGCGCGGTGTAATTCATGTAGACGAAGTGCGCGACGCCGAACAGAATTGCACAAATGCCAAACGCCAGCTGCGCGAGGCGCGTGAGGCGCGTGAGGCGCGCGGCCAATGGCGCATCGATGTTCGCTGTGGCGGTATAGACGATTGCCGCGCCCGCCGCGATCGCGAACGGCTCCGCGGCGCCGGTATAGGCACCGGCCACCGTGTAGTTCTTAAGGATCACATTGCCGTTCATCAGAAGGAGAACGATGAGCCCATAATAGGCAACGAGCGCGGCTGCGGCCCACGTCACGGTCTTGCGCCATTCGATGGCCAGCCCGGCGACGGCCAGGAACGCAGCAGCGGCATAAGCGAGCGCGCCACGTTCGGGGAACCATTTGGGCACCGGCTGGCCGGAGATGAAATCGCCCCAGACGAAACCGATAATCCCGAATGCGACGATGCCGAGACCATAAACCCGCCAGCCGAATTGCATCGGCTTCTGATCGCCCGTTGTCATACAAGGCCCCCGATCTGGAGGCACCACCCTAGCGAAGATTGTCCGGCGCTTCGCCCGCACACACTGGCCGAAATGTTCAAGATCGCGTGAAGCCATGCTATGACGGCCCAAGACGTTGGGGGACCAGACGTGAACTACGGTGTGACCATCGACGTACCGAAGATCGATGCCGGCCTGAAATTCTATCGCGATGCCCTAGGGCTCTCAGAAGTCTCCAGACCTTTTCCGACCTACGTCGTCCTGCAATGCGGCAGTGCAAAAATCGGCCTGATGGAGAAACAAGCCGGAACGAAGCCCGCCAAAGGCTCCGACGACGTGCGCCGCTATGACCGGCACTGGACGCCGGTTCACATCGACTTTCATGTCGAGGATTTTGAGGGCACCTTGGCCAAAGCGCTGAGCGCTGGCGCAACATGCGAGCAGAAATTCGAAGGCGGAACGCGGCCGGCCGTCGCGTTCTGCAGCGATCCATTTGGCCATGGCTTCTGCATCATCGGCACGGAGGCAGCCTGATTGGTGCGGTAACCAAGCGTAATCGACTAATCGTCGTTGGATTTCTTCTTGTCGTCGTCGGACGTGCCGGTGACGACATCCGCTGTGCCTTTCACGACATGGGAGGTGACGTGAACCGCTGTCGAGGTGACCGTCACCGCGCCATCGACGGCGGCACCCGCAACGCTCGCGACCGCGCAGCCGGAAAGGCCGAAACCCGCAAGCGCCAACGCGCCAAAACATAGGATTTTACGCATGGGAGTCTCCTTCGACCGGCCGACACTGACAGGAAAAGGTTACACAGAGCTTCCCGGCCCGTCGATGAATTGATCTAACCGCCGATCAGTTTCAGCCAGGACTCTTCGTCGATCACCTTGACGCCGTGCTTTTGCGCCTCGGCCAACTTGGAACCCGCGCCAGGGCCGGCGACGACGAGATCGGTTTTCGCGGACACGGAGCCCGAGACCTTCGCGCCGAGCGATTCCGCGCGCGCCTTGGCCTCCTGCCGCGTCATCTTTTCGAGCGTGCCGGTGAAGACCACAGTCTTGCCGACAACCGGGGAGCCGGAGGTCTTTGGCGCCGCAAGCGGGACGACCTCGACTTCTTTCAGAAGATTCGCGACAAGCTTGCGGTTGTGCGGCTCGTCGAAGAAATCCTTCACCGCCTGCGCCAGCACTTCGCCAACGCCGCCGATCTCCTGGAGTTCCTCGACCGCGCCCTTGCCTTCCATTGCCTCGATGAAGGCGTCGATGCTCTTGTAGTTGCGCGCGATCAGCCGCGCATTGGTCTCGCCGACATGGCGAATGCCGAGCGCATTGATGAAGCGGTCCATCGCGATCCTGCGCCGCGCCTCGATGGAGGCGATCAGATTGGCGACGAGCTTGCTGTCCTCGTCGTCGTCCTTCTTGGATTTCTTGACCTCGCTTTTGCCTTCCCTGGCGCGGCGCTCTGCGGCCTGTTCCGCGCGGCGCTCGGCCAGCGCCTTGTTCAGCGTGTCCGGCTTCTTCGCGAAGCGGAAGATATCCGCCGGCTCTTTGAGAAGACCTTTCTCATGCAATGTTTCGATGTATGTGCCGCCGAAGCCTTCGATGTCGAAGGCGAGCCGCGATACGAAATGGCGCAGCCGCTCCACCGCCTGCGCGGAGCAAATCAGCCCGCCGGTGCAGCGCCGGTCGACATCCTCCTTGCCGGTCTTCTCATCGACCTCGCGCACCGCATGGCTGCCGCAGACGGGGCATTTGTGCGGGAAGGCAAATGGCTTTGCGCCGCGCGGGCGTTTCTCCAGCACAACGCGCACGATCTGCGGGATCACATCGCCGGCGCGCTGCACCACGACGGTGTCGCCGATGCGCACGTCCTTGCGCGCGATTTCGTCCTCATTGTGCAGCGTCGCGTTCTGCACGACCACGCCGCCGACGGTCAGCGGCTTGAGCTTGGCGACGGGCGCGAGCTTGCCGGTGCGGCCGACCTGGATGTCGATATCGAGCAAGGTCGTCTCCGCCTGCTCCGCCGGGAATTTGTGCGCGATCGCCCAGCGCGGAGAGCGCGAGACGAAACCGAGACGCTCCTGAAGATCGAGGCGATCGACCTTGTAGACGACACCGTCGATGTCATAACCGAGATCGGCGCGCTTGCCTTCGATGTCGCGATAGAATTTGAGGATTTTCTCCGTCGTGTCGCAGCGCGCTACCCAAGGATTGACCTTGAAGCCCCACGCTTTGAACGTCTGCAGCATGTCCCATTGCGTATCGGCGGGCATCTCGCTCGCTTCGCCCCAGGCATAGGCGAAGAAGTGCAGCGGCCGCGCCGCCGTCATCGCGGGATCGAGCTGACGAACCGCGCCGGCGGCCGTGTTGCGCGGGTTGACGAAGAGCGGCTTGCCGTCCTTCTCCTGCCGCTTGTTCAGCGCCGCGAAATCCTTGTGCGTCATGTAGACTTCGCCGCGTACCTCGAACATTTTCGGCACCTTGCCGTGCAGGCGCAGCGGGATGTCGTTGATGGTGCGCAGATTGGCGGTAATATCCTCGCCCTCCGCGCCGTCGCCCCGCGTCGCGCCGCGCACGAAGAGGCCGTTCTCATAGCGCAGCGAAGCGGAAAGGCCGTCGATCTTGGGCTCCGCGGTGAAGACGAGGCCGTCATCCTCCTTGAAGCCGAGGAACCGGCGCACGCGCGCGACGAAATCGGCGATGTCCTCGTCGTCGAACGCGTTGTCGAGCGAGAGCATTGGCTTGGCATGCACGACCTTGGCGAACTTCTCGGACGGCCTGCTGCCGACGCGATGCGAAGGACTGTCGGGGCGGATGAGATCGGGAAAGCGCTGCTCGATGGCGTCGTTGCGGCGCTTCAGCGCGTCGTATTCGGCGTCGCTGATCGTGGGCCGGTCCTCGCCATGATAGCGCCGGTCATGCTCGGCGATCTCGGCGGCGAGGCGTTCGAGGTCTTTCTTCGCTTCGGCCTGGGTAAGTTTCTCGACCGGCTTCATGCGCGTTTGCGGGCCCTCTTGGGCAGTGGCGTTTGTGCCTCTGCGATCAGGCGGCGGGCGGCAGCGCGCGCTTCCTCCGTCACGACGGCGCCGGAAAGCATGCGTGCGACTTCTTCGACGCGTGCCTCGTCGTCGAGCAGCTCGACTTTCATCTTGTCGCCCTTGCGGGTGATACGGAAATGGCGGACCGCGCGCGCGGCCACTTGCGGCGAATGGGTGACAAGAAGAACCTGCGTCGTCTGTGCCAGACGCTGCAGGCGTTCGCCCACGGCATCGGCGACGGCGCCGCCGACACCGCGGTCCACCTCGTCGAACACCAGCGCGGCTGGTGGCGTGGCTTCCGACAGCGCGACTTTCAACGCCAGAGACAGGCGCGCGAGTTCGCCGCCCGACGCGATGCGCGTCAGCGGCCCGAACGCCGCGCCTGCAACGGTCGCGATCTCGAACGCGACGCGTTCCAGACCGGATGCGCCCGCCTCGTCATCGCCGAGCGGCGTGAACGCCACGCGGAATTTGGCATGGCCGAGCTTGAGCGGTGTCAATTCATCGGCAACGGACGCTTCCAACGATTTTGCAGCGGCTTCGCGCGCTTTGGAGAGCTTCTGTGCGGCAGCGCGGTAGGCATTGCGTGCAACCGATACCGCTTCCGCGGCTTTCTTGAGCCCCGCATCGCCGCCGCCAATGGCCTCGTGGCTGGTGCGGAAGTCCGCCAGCACTCGCGTCAGCGCGTCGGGCTGGACGCCGTATTTGCGCGCGGCGGCGCGGAGCGCGAACAGGCGCTCTTCCTTGCGCTCGAGCGTGGCCGGATCGGCGTCGAGGCGCGACAGGAAGGCGTCCAGTTCGCGGCGCGCTTCCTCGGTCTGCGCGAAAGCCTGCTCCAGCGCGGCTTCCGCCGCCGCAAGAGAGGGCCTGGCGCTTTCGTTCAGGCGCGACAGGCGTTTCAACGCCACTGCGAGTGCATTCTCCGCGCCGCGCTCGCCACTCAGGGATTCGGACGCCGCGGAGACATCTTCCGCGATCTTGGTCGCATTCATCAGCAGCACGCGCTCATTCGCCAGAGCCGCTTCCTCGCCCTCTTCCGGCGCGAGCGACGACAGTTCGTCATATGCAGACTTCACATACTCCGCATCCGCCGCTGCATCGGCAGCCATGCGGCGCAACTCAGCTTCGGCTTTCCTCGCGATGTCCAGTTCGGCAAAGCGGTCAGCCACTTCGCGCGCCAGCGCTTCATTGCCACCGAAGGCATCGAGAAGAACACGATGGGTGGCGACGTCGAACAACCCGCGATCGTCGGTCTGGCCGTGTACTTCCAGCAGCGATCCGCCGAGGTCTTTGAGCAACGCGACACCGACCGGCTCGTCATTCACGAACGCACGCGTGCGCCCGTCGCTCGAAAGCGTGCGGCGCAGGACGATCTCGGTCCCGGCGGGCAGTTCCTGTTCGCGCAGCAGAGCAAACGCGGCGTTCTTCGCGGGCGGCTCGAACACGGCGGTGGCGGAACCTTGGCTCGCGCCCGGGCGAACAGCCGCGCGTCCGCCGCCGCGGCCGCCGGCGGCCAGTCCCAACGCATCGAGCAGGATGGATTTGCCGGCGCCGGTTTCGCCGGTCAGCACGTTCAGGCCCGGCGCGAATTCCAGCGCAGCGCTTTCGATCAGGACGATATCGCGGACCGTCAGCGCGGCCAGCATCGGCGACTCACTACAGAATCTTCGAGAAAGCTTTGCTGATCCAGGAGCCTTTGTCTTCCTCCGGCTTCATATTGTGCTTTTGCAGGAGGTTGAAAGAGTCCTTGTACCAGGGGCTTCCGGGGTAGTTGGCACCCAGAACCGCCGCCGCCGTCTTGGCCTCGTTGTAGATGCCCAGCGCATAATAGGCTTCGGTCAGTCGCTCCAGCGCTTCGCTGATCTGCGAGGTGCGCTGGTATTGCTGCACCACGACCTTGAAGCGGTTGATGGCGCCGATGTAGTCGCCGCGCACCAGGTAGTAGCGGCCGATCGCCATCTCGCGGCCGGCCAGATGGTCGATGGTGAGGTCGATTTTCAGCGTGGCGTCGCGGGCATATTCGGTATCGGGGAATCGCTGCACGACATCCTGCAGCGCCACCAGCGCCGCCTCGGTGTTGCCCTGGTCGCGGCCGATATCGACGATCTGCTCATAGAGCGATATGGCCTTCAGATAGAAGGCGTAGGCCACTTCGTGACTACCCGGGTGCAGCGAGATGTAGGAATCGGCGGCGGAGATCGCGTCCTGATATTTGTTGGCCTGGTAATAGCAGAACGCCGACATCAGCATCGCGCGCCGCGCCCATACCGAATAGGGATGCTGGCGCTCGACTTCGTCGAACTGCCTGGCGGCGCGCTCCCAGTCGCCGGCTTTGATCTGCTTCCAGGCGTCGTTGTAGATCTGGTCGATGGGCCGCTCGACATACTGAACGTCCTTGTCGTCGCCGCTGCCGCTGTCGGAGTCGCCGCCAAACATCGAACCGAGCGTGTCGCAGCCCGCCAGGCCCAGGCTGGCGGCGAGCATGATCGTCAACAGAGCCGGACGCAGAAATCTTGAAACGTGCATACTGATGTCCCGGTCTGGGCCGTTGGGCGGCGGATTTGGCTCGATGAGCCGGGACCTTATGCCATCCCAAATCCTTCCGGGTCCAGCCCGGTTCCCGCCCAGCGTAAAGACAGCCTGCGGGGTGAATTCCGGTGCGGTTACGGCAGGTTAACGGTCGTGTAATTCGATGGATCAGCGAACAGGGCCCGCAGCAGCGCGTTGTTGAGGGCATGGCCCGAGCGCCTGCCTTCGAAGCGCGCAATCAGCGGCGCGCCGGCCAGCGCCATATCGCCTATTGCATCGAGGATTTTGTGGCGGACAAATTCGTCGGGGAAGCGCATCAGACCCGCGTTGACGATTCTGTCGCCGTCGATGGCGAGCGTGTTGGAAAGCGACGCGCCGTGCCCGCGATCCATCTTCTTGAGCGTTTCGAGTTCCTGGAGAAATCCGAAGGTGCGAGCCGGCGCAATCTCCCGGCGGAACCCGTCCGGCGAAAAGACGAATTTATGAGCCTGCCGTCCGATGGCGGGGGAAGCAAAGCTGATCTCGAAATCATATTCGAGTTCGTCTGACGGCAGCAGCGTGGCAGTGGCATCCTTGAAGGAAACAGCCACGCGCCGTTGGACTTTAATAGCGTGGCGAGGCGTTGGATTTTGCGTGATGCCCGCTCTTTCGATCAATGAAAGATAGGAAAGCGAATCGCCATCGAGGATCGGCGGCTCCGGTCCATCGAGTGTCACCAGAAGATCATCGATCTCCGCACCGGCGACCGCAGCCATCAGATGCTCGACCACCCCGATGCTGGCGCTATTGGCAGAGATAACAGTCCCAAGATTGGTCTCGGTCACGGCGTCGTAGCGGGCCGGAACATCGACGCCGAGATCGCTGCGGCGAAAGACGACGCCGCTCCCCGCCAGCGCCGGCGACAATGTCATGTGTATCAGCGTACCGGCATGCAGCGCCGTTCCCTCGGCGGCGATTTCTTTGGCGAGAGTCCGTCGGGTCATAAATGCAACTCACTCCATTGTCATGGCCCGCGAATGCGGGCCACCCAGATGGGTTCCGCACAATACAACAGATTTGGTTCCGAGCTGGTTTTTCAAAGGCCGAGCAGGCGTCACCTGGGTGGCCCGCACTAAGGCGGGCCATGACATGTAAAGAAAAAGCCCCTCGCCATACCGGCAAGGGGCTTTCCCAACCTTAAACGACAAGTAGCTCGCTTAGTTCGACTGCCGCCGCAGGAAGGCAGGGATTTCGAATTGTTCGTCGCGCTTGTGATCGGGGAAAAGATCGTTCGCATCCGGTTGCTGGCGCTGCTCGGGAGGCTGGGCCGCACGCGTCATGACCTGCGCGTTGGCGCGAGGCGGTACGGTGTTGCGCTGGATCGGGAGAGCGGCCGGCTCGAGACGAGCCTCCTCCTTCGGCTTGCGCGCACCGAACAAACCCCAGCGGCGCTGCGGTTCCGGTTGCGGCGCGGGCTTGAGCTGCTGAGGCTGCGGACGGATCGCAACCGGGATCGGCGGCAGTTCTTCCTCGAGTTCGGGCGCCTCGTCGCCGCCAAGAATATAGGTCTCGGCAGGCGACTCCTGCACCAGCGCGTGGGCCGCCTTCATTTCCGCCATCAAGGCTTCCTGCTGAAGCCGGACGGGGTTGGCAGCGACAGGCACGGGTGCCGCGACCGGCTCGGGCTTGAATTCCTGACGGACCGGGATGGGCTTCAGATGCGGTCGCAGCGGCTCGACGTTGCGCGGCATCTTCATTTCTATGGCGTCGATGCCGGTGGCAACGACGGAGACGCGGATGCGGCCTTCCATGTTGTCGAGGATGGTCGAGCCGAAAATGATGCGCGCATCGGGATCGACCTCGGCACGGACACGGTTCGCAGCCTGCTCCACCTCGAACAGCATCAAGTCCGGACCGCCGGTGATGTTGATGAGCACGCCGCGCGCGCCCTTCATCGACACATCGTCGAGCAGCGGGTTGCAGATCGCCATGTCGGCGGCCTTCTGCGCGCGATCCTCGCCTTCGGATTCGCCCGTGCCCATCATCGCCTTGCCCATCTCGGAGATCACCGCCTTGATGTCGGCGAAGTCGAGATTGATCAGGCCCGGCATCACGATCAAATCGGTGACGCCGCGCACGCCGGAATGCAGCACCTCGTCGGCCATCGCGAAGGCCTGCGCGAAGGTGGTGCGGTCGTTTGCGACGCGGAACAAGTTCTGGTTCGGGATGACGATCAGCGTGTGGACGTGCTGCTGCAGCTCGAGAATGCCGCGCTCGGCGATGCGCATGCGGTTGTCGCCCTCGAACGCGAACGGCTTGGTCACGACGCCGACGGTCAGGATGCCGAGCTCGCGCACGGCCCGCGCGATGACCGGCGCAGCACCTGTGCCAGTACCGCCGCCCATGCCGGCGGTGATGAATACCATATGCGAGCCGCCGAGCTGTTCCAGAATTTCGTCGAGCGACTCTTCCGCACCTGCCTTGCCGACATCGGGCTGTGCGCCCGCGCCGAGGCCCTCGGTTGTCAGAACGCCGATCTGGATCTTCCGGTCCGCCTTGGACTGGGCCAGGGCCTGCGCGTCGGTGTTCGCCACGACGAACTCGACGCCTTCCAACTTGGCCGCGATCATGTTGTTGACAGCATTACCGCCCGCGCCGCCCACACCCAGGACGGTTATGCGCGGGCGCAATTCCTTTTGCTCGGGCGCTTTCAGATTGATTGCCATTGTTATTCTCCTTGCCTACTCGCCACGCCGCCCTTTTTACGCACGCCACAAAAGCCCAACTGATTCGTCTTATTATTGTTGAATCACCGGATGAGCCCGCCGGTCAACCGGTCGAGCCATCCTTTGCCTTTTCCCGTGTCCGGCCGATTGACCGGATCGGGGTTCAGAACTTCCGGCGGCATCGTCGCGCCGGCCACCAACAGACCGATTGCCGTCGCATAGTCCGGACCCGACGACGCAGCGGGGAGCCCCGGGAAGTTCTGCGGCTTCCCGATGCGGACCTGCTTGTTCAGAACCCGGCTTGCGAGTTCGCGCACGCCGGCGAGCTGGCACGCGCCGCCGGTGAGCACCGCGCGCCGTCCCGCAGCGACATCGAAGCCGGAGGCGCGCAGGCGCGACTGGACCTCGCCGAGCGTTTCCTCAAGGCGCGCCTGGATGATGCGAGTCAGCATGGAGCGGGGCACACGCATCGCGGCGCCCTCGCCGTCCTCGCCCATCTGGCTGATCGCGACGACGTCGGCACCGAGTTCGAGATCGCCCAAGGCCGCGCCGAACAGGGTCTTGCTGCGCTCCGCTGCCGAAAGCGGGGCGGACAGCATGCGCGCCAGATCGGTCGTCACCTGATAGCCGCCCATCGGCACGACGTCGGCGTGGACAAGATGGCCTTCAAGGAAGACCGCGATCGACGTAACGCCCGCGCCCATGTCGATGACGGTGGCGCCGAGCTGTTTCTCGTCTTCGGTAAGGGTCGCAAGACCACTGGCATAGGGCGCGAAGAGCGAACCGACGACGTTCAGATGGCAGCGTTCCACCGCCAGCTTGAGGTTCTGATAGGGCGACGGCCTGACTGCGACCGCATGCATGGCAACGCCGATGCGCTGGCAATACATGCCCGACGGGTCGCGCACGCCACGCGCCTCGTCCACCACATAGGCGGTCGGCGCGCTCTGGATGATCTCGTGGTTGTCAAGCGTGCATTTCGCGCGGCCATCGGCCAGCAATGCGCGCAGATGCGCGTCGGTCACCAGTGCGCCGTCAAGCGGCATCACGGCGCGGGATGTGACGCTCACTGGCTGGCCACAGGTCAGCGAGATCAGCACGTTCTGGATGCGGGCATCGGCATGGTTCTCGGCGGCGGCAACGCAATCGCGGATCGACTCTTCGGCAAGATCGAGGCTGACGATCGTGCCACCCTTGATGCCCTGGCTTTCCCGCAAGGCGGCGCCCAGGATCCGCAGGCCGCTATGCTCTGCGCGGCCGATCAGGCACGCGATCTTCGACGATCCGATATCGAGTGCCGTCACAAGTCCCGGCCGGTATGCGGGCACTTCGCCCACCGCGCGCAAACGCACTGTTTCACCCATCACAGTTCGCTCCCCCGGTCGACCTTGCTGGCCTGACCGCTTTTCAACAGAAAGAAGTAGTAGGACGGCGAGCGCAGATCGATCTCGGTCAGATTGCGCTCCAGAATGGATTTGTCGACGATGAGGGACTCGAGCGTGTCGAGTTCCTTCTGCCATCCGTTTTCCGGCAGCTTGACGATCACACCGTCATCCAGAATGAGGTTCCAGCGGCGGCTCGACTGGCGCTGGTAGATTTTGGTGCGTGCGGCGACAGCACGGTGCTGGGCCACAACATCGATGAGGTCGGCCGCGAGTTTCGGCGCACCGGCACCATCGAGATGCGGGAGGTTCGCAAACTTTCCGACATCGTTCTTTGTGATCTGCCCGCCGTTCCGCTCGACCACATAAATTTGTCCGTCCGGCGCCTTCCACAGTGCGTAAGGAAGTTTCTCGACAAGACGCACATAGATGGCGTCGGGATAACGGCGCTGGACATCGGCTTCCGCCACCCAGTCGAGTTGCTTCAGCTTCAAACGCGCAGTCTGGACGTCCGCGCCAAAGATGGATTGTCCCAGTTGGAATCCAAGCACGGCCAGAACTGTTTCCGGCGGTGTGCGCACGTTTCCGGCGAGATGGACTTCGGAAATGCCGAAGCCGGCGTCGGCGACCAGAGCATCGACCGTGTTGTCTATGCCCTTGATCGCACGGCCGACATAACCGCCTGCGAACAACGCGGCAATGAGTGCTGCTACGACCAAACCGCCCGCCAGCAGCAGCATCGGGCTGCGGATAGCGAACCAGCCACGGACCCACTGTCCGATGCGCACAAACAAGCCGGGACGAGGCTTCTCGCGTTTGCTGAACGTCGAACGCAATTCGGTCGCGCGCGTGCCGCTGCGCGGCGTGCGCTTCGGTGCCTTGCCGCGCGCGGCGCGCGGATTGCGCTCCACCTTCACCGATCGCATGAGGCGTCCTCCACGATCCAGCGGCAAAGCTTGGCATAGCTCATGCCGGTATAGGCGGCCTGCTCCGGCACGAGCGAGGTGGGTGTCATGCCGGGTTGCGTGTTGGTTTCGAGCGCGATCAGGCGAGGTTTGCTGCCGGTATCGTCATAACGGAAATCGGTGCGCGTCACGCCGCGGCAGCCGAGCGCCTGATGTGCGAGGACCGAGAGACGCTTCGCTTCCTCGGCGATGCTCGCAGGGATTTTCGCAGGCAACACATGCACCGAACCGCCCGCCGCGTATTTGGCTTCGTAATCGTAGAATTCGAGATTGGTGGTGATCTCGGTGACGCCGAGCGCCTTATCACCCATTACGGCCACGGTGAGTTCACGGCCGGGCACGTACTCCTCGATCATCATCGCGTCGGTGAGATTCCATTCCGCCTTCGTCAGTTCCGATGGCGGCCGGTTGTCGCCCTTGCGGATGATGTAGACGCCGACCGACGAACCCTCGTTCACCGGCTTGATGACATAAGGCGGCTCCATCAGATGCTCGCGGCCCGCCTCGCGGCGGTCGGCGACGATCGACTTTACGACCGGTATACCGGCGGCGCGATAGACGTCCTTGGTGCGCTCCTTGTGCATGGCGACAGCCGACGCCAGCACGCCGGAATGCGTGTAGGGAATGCGCAGCCATTCGAGCAAGCCCTGGATGCAGCCATCCTCGCCGAAGCGGCCGTGCAGCGCGTTGAAGACGCAATCGAGCTTCGCCTCGATTAATTGCGTAGCCGGGTTCTGGCCGGGATCGATTTCGACTACATCGAAACCTTCTTCGCGCAAGGCCGCTGCACAGCCCGCGCCGGAGGACAGGCTTACTTCGCGCTCAGCGGAACGGCCCCCCAAGAGAACAGCGATGCGCTTGAATGAGCTCATGCGACGCCCACCCGCTTGATTTCCCATTCGAGCTCAACGCCCGACTTGGCCTTCACGCGTGCACGAACATCTTCGCCGAGAGCCTCGATATCGGCGGCGGTCGCGTCACCCGTGTTGATGAGGAAGTTGCAATGCTTCTCGCTGACCTGCGCCGCGCCATGCATCAAGCCGCGGCAACCGGCCTCGTCGATGAGCTGCCACGCCTTGCGGCCCGGTGGGTTCTTGAAGGTCGAGCCGCCGGTGCGCGATTTGACCGGTTGCGTGGACTCACGCTGTTCGACCAATGTTTCCATCCGCGCCTTCACGATGGCCGGATCATCCTTCACGCCTTCGAACACGGCTTCGACAAAAATGAAGTCGTCCGGCACTTGCGCCTTGCGATAGACGAAGCCCATGTCGGCGGCTGAGAGCGTATGTTTGTTGCCCTTGCCGTCGATAGCGGTGGCCTCGACAAAGATATCCTTGATCTCTTTGCCGTAGCAGCCCGCGTTCATCTTCAGCGCGCCGCCGACCGTGCCGGGAATGCCGCGCAGGAATTCCAGACCGCCGATTCCGGCTTCCGCCGCCGCACGCGCCACGGCCGCATCGAGCGCGGCAGCACCAACGCGAACGCGCGCGCCCCTGATCGAGATCCTGCCGAAAGCAGCGGGAAGCCGGACCACCACGCCGGGAATGCCGCCGTCGCGAACTAAGAGGTTCGAACCAACGCCAATCACGCTGATCCGCGTGTCGGGCGAGCGCGCATATAAGAAAGTCGCGAGGTCGTCGGCGTCGGCCGGACGGAATAGAACTTCGGCCGGGCCGCCGGCGCGGAACCAGACGAGGTCCTTCAAGGCGGCGCCTTGGGTATAAGTCCCGCGCACGGGCGGAAGCGCATCGCAGGGACGGGTCATCATCACTTCTGACCCTCCAGCTGGGACTGGAGCGCATGCGCCCAATGCGAGATGGAACCCGCGCCGAGCATCACAACCGCACCGCCCTGCTTGGCGAGCGGCGCGACAAGGCCGGCGACATCCATGCCGCCGTCGATCACCAGCACGTTGCGGTGACCGTGGCTGCGCAGCGCTTCCGCGTAAGTATCGCGGTCGAAGCCTTCGATCGGCTGTTCGCCTGCCGGATAGACCGGCGCGATGATCGCAACATCGGCGTCGTTGAGGCAGGAGCAGAACTGCTCCCACGTATCGCGCAGGCGCGTATAACGATGCGGCTGCACGACAGCGATAACCGGACCGGTATAGGCCTGGCGCGCGGCCTTCAATGCGGCTGCGATCTTGAATGGGTTGTGGGCGTAATCGTCGATGATCGCCACGCCGTTCCACTCGCCGACCTTGGAAAAGCGGCGGCCGACGCCGCCGAACTTGTCGAGTGCAATGCGAATCTTCTCGTCGCTCACGTGCAATTCGCGCGCGACCGTGATCGCAGCCAGCGCGTTCTGCACATTGTGCTCGCCGGGCATCGGCAGGCGCATATCGTCGAGACGGGTTTCCGTTCCCGCGCGGCGATCCGTGACAATGACGTCGAAATGGGAAGCGCCTTCGGAGAAGCGCACATTCGTGGCGCGGATATCGGCTTGTGGCGACAGGCCGTAGGTCACAATGCGGCGATCCTCGATACGGCCAACCATCGCCTGCACTTCGGGATGATCGATGCAGAGCACCGCAAAGCCGTAGAACGGCACGTTCTCGACAAAGCGCTGGAACGCGTCGCGCATTTTGTCGAAGGTGCCGTAGAAATCGAGATGATCGGGATCTGCATTGGTCACGACCGCGACCGTCGACGGCAGGCGCAGGAAGGTCCCGTCGCTCTCGTCGGCCTCGACCACGACCCAGTCGCCGGCGCCGAGGCGCGCGTTGGTGCCGTAGGCGTTGATGATGCCGCCATTCACGACGGTGGGATCGAGCCCACCGGCATCGAGCAGCGCCGCGACCATCGTCGTGGTCGTCGTCTTGCCGTTGGTCCCGGCGATGGCGACGCAGGATTTGAGCCGCATGATCTCGGCCAGCATCTCGGCGCGGCGGACGAGTGGAAGGTTCAGCTTGCGGGCTTCCTCGAACTCGACATTGCCGGGCTTCACGGCGGAGGAATAGACGACGACATGGGCGCCTTTGAGATTTTCGGATGCATGACCGACGGAAACGGGAATGCCCATGCCGCGCAGGCGCTTGACGCTTGTGTTATCGGCAATATCCGAGCCCTGAACCTTGTAGCCGAGATTGTGCATGATCTCGGCGATACCGCTCATGCCGATGCCACCGATCCCGATGAAGTGGATCGCGCCCAGATCGAGCGGAACACGGGTCTGGACCGGCTTCATGCGGCCCTCGCCAAATTTTCGGCTAGGTCTGCCAGACGCGACACCGCATCAAGTTTCGCGAGTGCATGCGCATTCGCCGCGCGCTTCGCCAGATCGTCCGGATTGGAGAATGCGAACTTGATCATGCCGGCGAGCTTTTCCGGCGTGAGATCACGCTGTGCCACACACCAGCCGGCGTTTGCCTTCGACAGAATTTCGGCGTTCGGCGTCTGATTGTCGTCGAGCGCATGCGGCAGCGGGATCAGGATTGCGGGCCGGCCAATGGCCATCAGCTCGCTGACCGTGCCCGCGCCGGAACGCGCGATGACCAATTGTGCCTTTGCCATGCGCACGGGAAGATTGTCGTAAAAGCTCGCAAGCTCAACTTTCACGCCGTTTGCCGCATAGGCTGCGCGCACATTGTCCAGATCTTCAGGCCGGCATTGCTGGACGATATCGAGACGCGACCGGAACGGGTCAGGAAGCAAGGCGACAGCGGCGGGAACAAGTTCGCTGATCGCGCGCGCGCCCTGGCTACCGCCAAAGACGAGCAGATGCAGCGGACCAGCGGCGTCGGGCTTGTCAAATGGCGAGCCCGCCAGCGCGACGACATCGGGACGCAAGGGATTGCCGGTGAGGACGATCTTGGACGCATCCTTCGGCGCGAAGCGCGCAATCGGAAACGCGGCCGCCATGACGCGCACCTTGTTCATGACGGCGCGGTTGGCGCGGCCAGTCACAGCATTCTGTTCCAGGATCGCGGTCGGATAGCGGCCGAGCCACGCCGCGATCATGACCGGAAGACTGGGATAACCGCCGAAGCCGATGACGGCACCGGGCTTGATACGCGTGAGCTTGGCCAGCGACATCACGATGCCGATGACAATCTCAAATGGCGCGGCGAGCAGGCGAATGAACGAGCGATCGGAGAATGCTGCGGATGGAACGGTTTCGATCGTCGCGCCGGGAAACGCATTCGTATAATTGGTACCGCGACGGTCTGTTATCACGACGATGGTCTTGCCGCGGCGCACGAGTTCGGCGGCGAGTGACTGCGCCGGAAAGAGATGGCCGCCGGTTCCGCCAGCACTGAGGACGATGGTTGTCACGCCCGTACCCCCGCCAGGATTTCGAACAAGGGACGCTCGCGCTGTTCGAGCTTGGGCCGCTGACGCGTGACGGCGAGCGCAAATCCCATCGTGAGCGCCACCGCGAACAGCGATGAACCGCCATAGGAGATGAACGGCAATGTCATGCCTTTCGCGGGAAGCAGATGCACCGCCACGCCCATATTGATGAAGGCCTGGATAGCTGTGACCATCGCTAGACCGGCACCGGCAAGCTGCGAAAACGGATCGCGCGCGCTGGCCGAACGCAGCATGATCCGCACGGTCAGGATGCAAAACAGGATGGCGACGACCCCGCAAAGTGCGAGGCCGAATTCCTCGCCGGCAACCGCGAAGATGAAATCGGAATGGGCATCGGGAATCCAATATTTCACCGTTCCCGCGCCGGGGCCGACACCGAGCAATCCGCCGCGCGCGAACGCCTTCAGCGCGAGACCGGCCTGATAACCGATGTCATTCGGATCGAAGAACTGCGCGATACGGTGGCGCACATGTGGGAACAGCGTGAAAGCCAACCCGCCGAGCGCTACACTCGCACCGCCAAGCGCGCCCATCCAGATCAGCGGCGCACCGTTGAAGAACAGCAAAGCAGCCCACAATGCGAGCAGCAGCGCGGCCTGCCCGACGTCCGGTTGCAGCAGCAGAATAATGAGCGCTGGCGCGACCAGCATCAGCGTGATGACGGGCTTCGGGAGCCGCATCGGCGCGCGGTCGACCAGTATCGCTGCACCCAGAACGGCAAAGCCGGGCTTCAAGAATTCCGAGGGCTGCAAAGTGAGCCAGCCGAAATCAATCCAGCGCTTGGCGCCGAGAACTTCACTGCCGGTGAACAGCACCAGCAACGAACCGATCATCGCGAGCGCGAATGTCACCGCCGCAACGATCTTGAGCTGCTGCAAAGATAGAAGTGACGCGCTGCCCAATATGAGCGCGGCGACAGCGGCGAACGCGATTTGCTTCAGGGCATAATGGAAATCGCCGCCCGTCACCGGGCCACCTGACGCGGCGGGGCTTGCGGCGAAGGCCAGCATCAAGCCGATGCCGATGAGCGCCAGCATCGCCAGCAGCGCGACGCGATCCACCGTCCACCACCAGGACGCAAAGCTCGACCGGTCGGCGCGGTTCATGACGCCTCCCTCAGATGGGCCGAAGAAAGCTTGGCCACGAGCGCGCGAAACTCATCGCCGCGATGTTCGAAATCGCGGAACTGGTCGAAGGACGCGCAGGCCGGCGACAGCAGGACCACTGAGGCTGTCGTGGTTCGCGCCGCATCAGCGGAAGCGGATGCGATCGCATTGGCGAGCGTGCCCGAAATTTCGTAAGCAACTTTACCGTCCAGCGTCTTCGCGAAATCTCTTGCCGCTTCGCCGATCAGATACGCCTTGCGGATGCGCGGGAAGTGCTTCGCGAGACTTTCAATTCCACCTTCCTTGGCGCGCCCCCCGGCGATCCAGAAGATGTCTTTGAAACAGATCAGCGCGCGTTCGGCGGCATCGGCATTGGTCGCCTTGGAATCGTTGACGAAGCGCACCAACCCGATGCCGCCCACTTCCTCGATGCGGTGCGCGAGGCCCGGAAAATCGACTATCGCAGATGCGACAATGCGTGTGTCGCGGGCATAGGTCTTGGTTGCGGCATAGGCCAGCGCGGCGTTCTGCCAATTGTGCGCACCCGGAAGGTGCGCTGCGTTGGAGAGGTCGACAATGCGGTTCGCGCGACCGCCTTGTGCATCGTAAAGCGCGCCATCGAGTGCGAAGACACCGCGACCCAGAACCTTGCCGACCGACACTGGCACAGCGTTCTGACCTGAAGCCGAAATCTTTGTGTAGATCGAAGACGTGATCGGATCGTCAACTCCGATGACCGCGCTATTGCCGAAAGCCTGTTCCAGCAACCGCGTCTTTACAGCCGCATAGCCTTCGACAGAGCCATGACGTTCGATGTGATCCGGCGTGATATTGGACAACACCGCGACATCGGGCTTCAAACTCGGCGAAAGATCGATCTGGTAGGATGAAACCTCGAGCACATAGATCGTCTTAGCGGTCGGCAGCATGAGTTCGAGCAGCGGTTTCCCAATATTACCGCCGATTTGCGCATCGAAGCCGGACGAGGCGAGGATGTGGCCCGCCAGCGCGGTCGTCGTCGATTTGCCGTTGGTGCCGGTGATGGCTATGACTGGCGCGCGGTTCTTTCCGTCGGCGCGAATCTCGCGCGCGAAGAGCTCGACATCGCCGATCACTTCGGCATTGGCGTTGCGGGCTCGGACAACGATCTCATGTGGCGTGGGATGGGTAAGCGGCACGCCGGGGCTGAGGACCAGAGCCCTAATCTTCTCCCACGGCCAGTCGCGCCACGGCAGAATGGTCGCGCCTTCAGCCTCCGCCGCGATACGCGCAGACTCCTTGTCGTCCCACGCATAGATGCGCGCGCCGCCGGCCTTCAACGCACGCACGGACGCAAGGCCGCTTCGGGCGAGCCCGAAGACGCCAACGTCCTGATGCGCGAAGGAGCGGACGGCGATCATTCCTACCTCAGCTTCAAGGTGGAGAGGCCGATCAGCGCGAGCACGACCGCCACGATCCAGAAACGGATCACGATGGTCGGCTCCTTCCAGCCGAGCTGCTCGAAATGGTGATGGATCGGCGCCATGCGGAACACGCGCTTGCCGGTCAGCTTAAAGGACACGACCTGCACGACGACCGACACCGTCTCAAGCACAAACAGCCCGCCGACAATGGCGAGCACGATCTCGTGCTTCACGGCAACCGCAACTGCGCCAAGTGCACCGCCTAACGGCAGAGAGCCGGTGTCGCCCATGAACACCATGGCAGGTGGGGCGTTGTACCAGAGGAAGCCCAAGCCAGCACCGACCAGCGATGCCAGAAAGACGGTGAGCTCTCCGGTGCCGGCAATGTAATGGAGCTGCAGATAATCCGCGAAGCGGATGTTACCGACGAGATAGGCGATCAGAAGGAACGTCGCCGCCGCGATCATCACCGGCACGATGGCGAGGCCGTCGAGGCCATCCGTGAAGTTCACTGCATTGGCCGCGCCGGCGATTACGACGCCTCCGACAAGAATGAAGAAGATTCCGAATGGAATGAGCGCCGATTTCAGGAACGGCACGGTCAGCATTCCGCTCAGATCCGGCGCCTCCAGGCGCATCACCAGGCCTGTCGCGACAAAAGCGATGCCAAACTCGACCAGCAGGCGGATCTTTCCGCTCACGCCGCCGGTCGAACGTTTGCTGACCTTGAGATAGTCGTCGGCGAAACCGAGGAGGCCGTAGCTCACTGTCACCAGCAGCACCATCCAGACATAACCGTTCGCCAGATCGGCCCAGAAGAGAGTCGAGATCACCGTAGGAAGGAGAATAAGAAGCCCTCCCATGGTCGGCGTGCCCTGCTTTTCGATGATATGGCGCTGCGGACCGTCGGCGCGGATCGGTTGGCCCTTGCCCTGCTTCTGTTTCAACCAGCGGATCAGACCAGGTCCGATCACAAACGCCACAAACAGTGCCGTCAGCACGGCACCGCCGGAGCGGAAGGTCAGGTATTTGAACAGGCGCAGGAACGCGATCTGCTCGGCATGTGGGAGAAGAGAGAGGAACTGAAACATCTACGCCCTCGCCTTCAGCGCATCGACAATGACCGACAGCTTCATGCCGTTGGAGCCCTTGACCAGAACCGTGTCACCGGGTTTCAGCACCGCAAGCAGCGGCTTCGTTAGTTCCGCCGAAGTGGCCGCGTAGGGGCCACGGCGCGACGCGGGAAGCTTGTCCCACAGTGATTGCATCTGCGGTCCGCAGAGGAATACAAGATCGACACGAACGTCCTCGATTGGTTTTGCGAGCGCGGCATGATGCGAAGCACCGGCTTCGCCCATCTCCAGCATGTCGCCGAGGACTGCGATGCGACGACCTTTGGCAGCGCCAAGCAGTGCGAGCGCGGCCGCCATGGATGAAGGGTTGGCATTGTAGCTCTCGTCGATCACGTCGACGCCGCCGGCGGTAAATCGGGCGCCACGACCTTTGAGAGCGGAGAACGCTTTCATCGCAGCGGCTGCGTTCAGCACGTCACCGTCCAGTGCGGACACTGCGAGCAGGGCGCCAAGCGCATTGCTGGCAATGTGGCGGCCTGGCGCCGCCATCGAAAACTCGACGGGGAGACCCATGAGGTCGGCCTTGATATGCGCGCCGCTGGCCATTTCGTCGTAGGAAAGAAGTCGCGCGTCGCTTCCGGCTTTTTCGCCGAAGGTGAGGATGCGCGCGATATGCGACTGCTTCGCGCGCGCGATCAGGCGTGCGGCATAGGGACTGTCGGAAGGGATCAGCGCCGCGCCGCCGGGTTCGATGCCTTCGAAGATCTCCGATTTCGCATCGGCGATGGCTTCGCAGCTGCCGAAGAATTCCAGATGCGCCGGCGCAATGGTCGTGACCAGCGCGGCATGCGGGCGGACGAAACCAACCAACGACCTGATCTCGCCGAAATGATTCATGCCGATCTCGAACACGGCATAGCGTGCATCGAACGGCAGCGAAGCAAGACTGAGCGGCACGCCCCAATGGTTGTTGTAAGAAGCCGCGGAAGCGTGTGTCTTGCCGAGCGCGCCAAGGCCAAGCCGCAAGATCTCTTTGGTCGTTGTTTTGCCCGCGCTGCCCGTGACCGCGACGATCTTAGCGTCGCTGCGCGCGCGCGAGGCGACTGCGAGGTCTTCGAGACCGCGCTGCGTATTGGGGACGACAAGCATCGGACCATCAGCACCATCGGGACGGCGCGACACCAGCGCGGCACCCGCTTTGGCATCGAAAGCCGCGCGCACAAACTCATGGCCATCACGGTTGTCGCCCTTCAGCGCGACGAAGAGATCGCCTGCCTTCAACGTGCGAGTGTCGATAGACAGCCCGCTCGCCGAAAATTCGCGCGTGGCAGTGCCAAGCGTGGCGGCTTTCGCTTCGGCGCTGGTCCAGAGAGCGTTCATGCCGCCGCTCCGCCGAGTGCCAGCGCTGCCTTGATCGCCTCGTCGCGATCGGAGAACGGACGCGTTTCCTTGCCGATGATCTGTCCGCTTTCGTGTCCCTTGCCTGCGATGACGAGGACATCGCCTGCCTGAAGCGCGGCAACACCAGCGCGGATCGCGGTCGCGCGGTCACCGATCTCCTGCGCCTTCGGGCTGCCAGCGAGAATTTCACGGCGGATCGCAGTCGGATCTTCGCCGCGTGGATTGTCATCGGTGACGATGACGCTGTCCGCGAACTTCGCGGCAGCGGCACCCATCAGCGGACGCTTGCCCTTGTCACGGTCGCCGCCGCAGCCAAACACGACATGCAGCCGTCCGGCGACATGCGGACGGATTGCGACCAGAACCGTCTCCAGCGCATCCGGCGTGTGCGCGTAATCGACATAGATTGGCGCACCGCTGGCGGTTGCGGCAACACGCTCCAACCGGCCTGGAGCGCCAGCGATCTTTTCCAGTGCTGCAAAGACACAACTTGGCTCGTCGCCCAGACCGATCGCTAGTCCGGCCGCGACCAAGGCATTGGAAGCCTGGAAGCTGCCTGCAAGCGGCAGATCGATCTTATAGCGCGCACCATCGAAGATGACTTGCAACGCCTGTCCTTCGCCGTGCGGCGTGTGGGTTTCAAGTCTGAGCGTTTCGCCCCTATCGCCGACGGTCAGTATGCAGAGACCGCGTTTGCGAGCTGCTTCGGTGAAATGCCTGGCCTGCTCAGCATCCACATTCACCACCGCGACGCCGTCGCTGCGCACGACCTCGGTGAAGAGTCGCAGCTTCGACGCGAGGTAATGCTCGAAGGTCGGATGGTAGTCGAGGTGATCGCGTGTGATATTGGTGAAAGCAACGGCGGAAATGTCGACGCCGTCGAGACGATATTGATCCAGACCGTGGCTCGACGCTTCGACGGCGAGATGTTCGACGCCCTCGTGCTTCAGATCAGCGAGCAATCGATGAAGTTCGATTGGATCGGGCGTCGTCTGTTTGAGTGCGCGTTCGCCTTTGGAGGTCACGACGCCAATCGTGCCGAGGCTCGCGGCGTCCTTCCCGAGCGCGCTCCAAATCTGACGCAGGAACACGGACACGGACGTCTTGCCGTTGGTACCGGTGACAGCTGCGATGGTCTTTGGCTGAGCGCCGAAGAATGCCGCGGCGCGGCGCGCCAGTGCCAGGCGTGGATTGTCGTCTGCGATGAACCCCACGCCCAATTCCCTGGCGCGCGCAGCGAGTTCCGGACGGCCGAGCAGGGCGGTCGCACCCCGGGCCACAGCATCCTTGAGGTAATCCGCGCCGTCCGCACGCACGCCCGTGAGCGCCGCGAACAGATAACCCGGCTTCACCTCGCGGCTGTCGGACGCGAGACCCGCAAATTCGTTCGACGCCTTCATGGCGTTCTGACCCACCTTAGTCGACGCCAGTATGGATCGCGATTCTGGCGCCATTATGTGTGGCTCCATCCGGGCAATGCGGCCTGCATCCTTTGAGGCACACCCAGGATCGGAGCGATACGGGAAATCACCCGGCCGGCAAGCGGTGCGGCCGTATAGCCGGCGAGCGCGAACCCGAATGTCGCCTTCGTGCCGTGAGGCTCGTCCAGCAACACGAAGACAAGATAGCGCGGATTGTCGATCGGGAACGCCGCGCAGAATGAGGTGACGAGCTTGTGTTCATAGCCTCGGCCGTTTTGGCGTGCCTTCTGCGCCGATCCGGTCTTGCCACCAACGTCGTAACCCAGAATATCGGCCTTCTTGCCAGTGCCATTGGTCACGACATAGCGCAGCAGCTCGCGCATCTTGGCGCTGGTTTCCGGCTTGATCACCTGCTCACCGCGCGCGTCTTTCGGATGCTTCAGAAATGTAGGCGTGATCCGCCGCCCTCCGTTAACCACGATGGCGGCTGCTGCAGCGAAGGCAAGTGGACTGACCGTGATGCCATGGCCGAAGCTGACGGTCGCAGTCTCGATCGTGCCCCAATGCGAAGGAAAGTGCGGACGTCGCGCTTCCGGCAACTCGGTGTGAAGCGCATGAAGCAGACCCAGAGAATCGAGGAACTGTTCCTGACGCACCGGGCCGGACCGCAATGCGATCTGTGTCGTGCCGATATTGGAGGACAGCGCCAGGATATCACGCGCGGCAAGCATCGCCGGCATGTGCTCGGCCTCGTGGATCGTGTATTTGCCGATCTTGTATCCGTTCCCGATCTTGAAGAACTCGTCCGGCGTCGTTGTGTGATCTTCCATCGCCAGCGCGAATGAGAATATCTTGAACACTGAACCGAGTTCGTAGACGTCCTGCCCGATCACATTGTGCGTGGTGTCGCCATTGCCGAACATGCGTGAGTTCGGATCGAAATCGGGAAGCGATACCATGGCGAGCACCTCGCCGGTGCGCACATCGAGCACCACGCCGCCCGCCTGTTTGGCGCTGAACTCTTCACGGCTGGTTTCGACCTCATGTGCCAGAATGTATTGCACGCGCATATCCAGCGAGAGCTGGACAGCTTCCCCGGCTCTGCCGCCAAGCAGCCGCGCATTCAATCCGCCTTCGAGACCGGAGACGCCCTGATCCTCGCCATGCTTGTCCCTGCTCGTGACACCGATCACCTGCGCCGTTGCGCGGCCATCGGGGTAATAGCGCTTCACACTCGGAACGAAATCGAGACCGGGCAGCTGGGTGTGCATCGCGCGCGCCTGCGCGTCGGGCGTCAACTTCTGCGCAATGAGAACGTATGGATGCTTGCCGTTAAACAGCGCAAGCAGGCGGCGTTCATCCGCGCCGGTCGCAAGAGCGAGATCACGCGCGGCTTCCTGTTTGTCCCAGAATGCATGCGGGCGAGCATAGAGATCGGAGACCGGAATATCACGGGCCAGAAGCTCGCCATTGCGGTCAACGAGATCGGCGCGCGAATACTCCAAGACACCACGTGCGGATTTGCGCGCCGCGTCATGGAACAGCGTCGCATTGACGAGCTTGAGCGTTACCAGTGCGAACGCTGCCACACAGATCGCCGCGCCAACGACAATCCGCCTTTGCAGGATGGTGGCGGTTTCGTTCATGTCACTCCGTTCCGCTATGAACGGCGATCTGCTGGAGTGGACCCGACTGCAACGGGATCTGCACGCTGGCGCGGCGAACCGGCGACGGGCTTAGCGGCGCCGTGTCGTCGCCACGACGCGGCAGAAGTTCCAGTGAGGACAACTGGACGGTCGCCGTGTTGTTGAGACCGAGCTTGGTTTCGGCGAGCATGGCGATCTTGGCAGGGCTCGCGACCTGTTCCCACTCGGTTTCGAGTACGCTGATCTGGCTGTGTTCTGCGGCGATCTGATGGTTCACTCGCGCCAAATTGACGTCTGCGAGACGCGTGCGCTCCGAGACATTGTAGAGCGCCAGGATCGACAGGCTCGTTAACGCCACGAAGAAGAAGTTGAGAACGCGGATCATGGTGATCTCCTACGCCGCCGGACGGACTCGTTCCGCCGCGCGCAACCGGGCAGAGCGCGCGCGGGGATTGGCCTCGATCTCGGCAGCGCCCGGCATGCGCGGCCTCGAAGTGAGAAGGCGATAAGACTGATTGGAACTGCGAACATCCGGCGCGTGACGCGACGGGCGCACTGCGGAATTGCTCTGGCCTGTAAGCGTGCGCTTTACGATGCGATCCTCGAGCGAATGAAACGAGACCACCACAAGCCGGCCCTTGTCGGCGAGAACACGTGTCGCGGCTTCCAGACCGCGCTCGAGTTCGCCAAGCTCGTCGTTCACATGGATGCGCAGCGCCTGGAAGGTGCGCGTCGCGGGATGGATGGCGAAACGCTGTGCCTGCCGGCCCTGAGCGTCCGACACGATCTGTGCGAGTTGAGCGGTGCGCCTCACCGGGCGTGCCGCGATAATCGCACGTGCGACGGTGCGGGCGCGATGCTCCTCGCCGTAATAGGAGAGCACATGGATCAAATCTTTCTCAGCTGCGGTGTTGACGAAATCAGCCGCACTTTCACCATCCTTCGACATGCGCATATCCAAGGGACCGTCGGCGCGAAAGGAGAAGCCGCGTTCTGCCTCGTCGAACTGAAATGAAGACACGCCGAGATCAAGCACAACACCGTCGGTCAATCCTTCGCAAAGCTGGTCCATACGCGAGAACTCGCCCTGAACCAGCGTCAGGCGCCCGCCGAAATGTGCAACCAATGCCTGGCCGCGGGCGATCGCGTCGGGATCGCGGTCGATGCCGAGCACGCGGCAGTCCGCTGCTTCGAGGATCGCGCGTGAATAGCCGCCGCCGCCGAAGGTGCCGTCGATGTAATGCGCACCGTCACGCGGGCTCAGCGCTTCCAGAACTTCGGCGAGCATCACGGGAACATGGCCGTTCATGGCGTACCTCCCGCGAGACGCGCGGCGCGCGCGCCTTCGAGACGCTTCGCCTTGATCGGCGCGTAGACATCCGGGTCCCAGATCTGGAATTTCTGCACCATGCCGACGAACAGCACGCGTTCCTTGATCTGCGCGGCCGCGATCATCGCGTCGGGCAGACGCACACGGCCATTCTCATCGATCGGTAGTTGCGCGGTTTCGGAAATGATCTGCGACGCGAGATCGTCGTGCAGCGATGACAGAAACGGATCGAGCGTCGCGAGGCGCTCGGTCGTCTTGTCCATCAATACCTGTCCGAAACCTTCGAGCGCCGGATCGCTGAATGATGGACACAGGAACACGCCGTTGGTCTGCTGCGCAGAGAGCACATGGCGAAAGGGCGCGGGAATGCAGACGCGGCCTTTTGCGTCGAGCGAACCCGTCATCGTGGAGATGAACGATGCCGCGGACATTTGCGGAATCCCCTGCCCTTTGCGCCCCGGCTCCGCCGTGGGGCCGCTGGAAGGACCAGAGGCTTTAACCCTTGTGCGGGGCTATGGGACGATCTGGGATTTTATGGGATGAAACGGGTTCTGGGTCAATCGAAAAAGCTGAGTGAAATGAGAGGCTTGCGAATCCACATCTTGATTTTTGGAGTCTAGCCTTGGTGGTTGGTAGAGAACGAAAAGACAACTTTGAAAGAATGCAGCAAGACCTGTAAACAAACTCTTAAACAAAACACGATTTGTTCTTATTCTGTTCATGGAGATATTGATGTTCGAGACGATTGTCATGAGGGCCGTTGGACACGTGCGCGGTGGCCGATCCAAGCCCGTCGACGACGGCTGGGACACCGTCACAGCACAGATCGAGCTCGATGCGGCGCAGTTCCAGCCCGACGCAGTGGCGGCGCTTGATTCGTTTTCGCATATCGAAGTGATTTTCCATTTCGATCAGGCACCGCCGGAAGGCGTTAACACAGGCGCCCGCCACCCGCGGGGCAACACCGCCTGGCCCAAGGTCGGTATCTTCGCGCAACGCGGAAAAGACCGGCCAAACCGCGCCGGCGTAACCGTATGCCGGCTATTGTCCGTGAACGGATTATCCCTGTCGGTGCAGGGACTCGATGCGATCGATGGCACACCGGTGCTCGACATCAAGCCCTTCATGAGGGGGTTTTTGCCACGTGGCGAGATCCGGGAGCCGGAATGGGCAGGCGAGTTGATGCGGGAATATTGGTGATTTCCGGCCTGTTCACGCATCATTACGAATTCTCCATCTCGTGGCTGGCTCGGTGGGAACCAGCGTTCAGATAAAGCCAAATACGCATCAAAAAATCGCGACACCCAAAACGCATCGTTAGGTCTTGCAGCGAACAAGAGTCGTCGAAGGCTCGCTGCGGGTGTTCAATGCAATCATGGAGATCGACGTCTCACTCTTGGTGGTTCTCGGATTGCTGGCGACGGCGGCTACGATGAGAGCAGCTACAAAGGGCTTCCCTGTGCCCAGCTATCTCCTGGCCGTGCTCGCCGGGGCCGTGGCGATATATGCAACCGAGCAGGACGATTTGCGCAGCCATATCATGCTGGCATGGGCGATTTGCGGAACGGCGATCTTGAGCGCCTATGCCGGCGTGCAGGTGCAGAAAATCAGGAACAGCTAGCGTCCACGCGCGAAGCAGCAATTGCTCCGCTGGAACGCGTGGCCTATTGCTGCGGTTAATGACCGCCTTTTCGCTCGAACGGTTTGTAACCGCGCAGGATCGCGTGATCGAGCAGGTCATTGCGGAGTTGCGAAGCGGCCGGAAGCGAACCCATTGGATGTGGTTTGTGTTCCCTCAGATCGCGGGACTCGGCTACAGCGCGACGTCCGAGCGGTACGCGCTGGCATCGCTGGACGAGGCGCGGGCTTATATTGCGCACCCTGTGCTCGGTCCGCGTCTGCAAAACTGCACGGAGCTGGTTCTGGCGAACCGGACGCGCGCGATCCGCGACGTGTTCGATTTCCCGGATAATCTCAAATTCCATTCTTGCATGACACTGTTCGCGTATGCGGGGCCTGGGGCGCCTGAATTCCGCGCGGCACTCGACAAATATTTTGAGGGCCGGGAGGACACGGCAACACTGGCGAAGCTCGGATTTTGACAGGGCGAATTGGCTTCCGGTCGCCCGCCGCACGGACTAAACTCCGTTCTGACAATTTGTCACAAAGGCGTGATCATGACCGATACACCGCTTCCGGGCGTTTTTCAGCTGACCCCGATGAATCCGGATTTCAACGCCGATCCCCATGCGCTGCTCGACAGGCTGCGCGGTGAATGCCCGGTTCATCGCGACACCCAGGCCGGCACATTCATCCTGACGCGCCATGCCGACGTGCGCAGTGTACTCGGCGATACGACGATGTGGCGAGGTCCCGATCGCGCCGAGGAGGCCGCCGTTATCCAGCGTGCGATCCTGGAGCAGCGCGTCGAGGGCATCCGCGTCTCGGAAGAAGAGTCGCGTTCCGGCATCCTGTTGATGGACGAGCCCGATCACATGCGCATCCGCGGGCCGTTCGCGAAAGCGCTCTACAAGCGTGTCGCCAAATGCAAACCGCTGGTGCAGCAAGTCGTCGATCAATATCTCGCGCCGCTCAAAGGTAGACAGGCATTCGACGCGATGGATGCATTCGCGCTGCGCGTGCCGATCGACGTCATCGCGCGCATCCTGGGCGTCGACGAAAGCCGCCTCGCCGAATTCCGCGACTGGAGCGAAGGCGCGATCCTCGGGCTTAATCCGTTCCGTACGCCTGAAGAGACCGAACGCCTGGTCGTGGCGATCAACGCGCTGTCACACTACATGGGCGATCTGATGCAGCGCCGCCGCGCAGCGCCGAGAGACGATCTCGTCAGCGATATGATGCAGCTGCAGGCCGAGGGCGCGTCGCTGAACGACGGCGAGATCTCGAACAATCTTCAGGGATTGCTGATTGGCGGCAATCTAACCACCACTGATCTCATCGGCAACGCGATCTGGCTGTTTCTCACCCATCCGTCGGAGCTTGCGAAGCTGCACGCCGATCCACCGCTGATCAATAACGCGGTGGAAGAAGTACTGCGTTACGAATCGCCTGTAGACATCACTGGCCGCATCGCGCCGCGCGACATGGAGGTCGGCGGCTGTCCGGTGAAGCAACGCCAGTCGATGTTCGCCTCGCTGCGTGGCGCCAATCGCGATCCCGAGGCCTTCCCCGATCCGCACCGCTTCGACATCGCGCGCAAGGATGCGCCGCATGTGGCGTTCGGTGGCGGGCTGCATCTGTGTATCGGTGCGCCGCTCGCGCGTCTCGAGGCGCAGGTCGCGCTCGCCTCGTTCTTCGACGCGTTCCCGAATGTGCACCTCGCTGATCCAGATATGACGCCGCAATGGCGCTCGATGCCGTTCTTCCGGGGATTGAAGGAGCTGCGGGTCGAGGCCTAGTCGCGCCGGAACATCCGCACGATCAGGAAGCCCGCGACGAATCCAATTGCCGCCACGACCAGGGCGACATGGATCACAACGCCGAGCACCTTCAAGACCACAAAGGCCACAAGGGCCACGATCAACGCGACGATGATTTCCAAAGCTCTCATGGTTTTCCCCGGCGTGTGTGGGAGCGGTAACGCCCGCTCTCTCCGGCAGGTTCCGCAATAAGTAAATAATGTTGACTATCAGTAGTGCGGACTATATCCAGAGGCGGTGACCCGGAAACACGTGCCCGAACCCGTCGTCTTCGCCGCCCTCCTGCGCGCGGCGCGCACGGCGTATGGCGGGGCGATCCGCGCGGACTTGGTCGAGGCGGGCCTCGACGACATCCCCAAGAACGGAATCTATGTGATCGGCGCGATCAGCCGCACCGGCGCGCCACTAGCACAGATCATCAGCGACCTCGGTGTGTCGAAACAGTCGGCGGGCCAACTCGTCGATACGCTCGCGTTGCGTGGTTACATCGAGCGCGATATCGATCCCGACGACCGTCGCAGGCTGACCGTGACGCTCACGCCGCGCGGACGCGAAGCGGCGGCGATTGCCCGCGCCGCGGTCGAGCGCATGGACGCGGCGCTGCTCAAGAAAGTCGGCCGCGAACATGTGGCGCATACGCGCGCGACCCTGCATGCGCTGATCGAACTCACACGTGGAAAGACCAGCGCATGAGTCCCGCACTTGCCGTTGCCGTTCTCTGGGTTGGCTTTGCTTTGTCGTGGATCATCGCCATGGTGTGGAGCAGCCGTGTCGAGAAACGCTTGGGCTTCAGCCGCGAGATCGCCTATCGCATCGTTCTCATTGTCGGCGGCGTGATTGGCGCCATTCCCGCACACGGTTACAATGGCGTTTTGCGGCTGTGGTACCTGCCATATCAGGCGGTATGGCCAACGATTGGGCTGATCGTCGCCGGCTTTGCGTTCAGCTGGTGGGCGCGCATCGGTCTCGGCGCGTTGTGGTCGGGACAGGTGACGAAGAAGGAAAATCATCGCGTCGTCGATACGGGGCCGTACCGCATCGTGCGCCATCCGATCTACACCGGCATCCTCCTCGCCGTGTACGCGACGATGGCGCTCAAAGGCACGATCCTCAGCCTTGCCGCCGCCGCGATCATCGCCATCGGTCTCTGGATGAAAGCTCGCCTGGAAGAACGCTTCCTCCGCGAAGAGCTCGGCCCCGACTACGACGCCTATCGCCAGCGCGTGCCGATGCTGATGCCGCTGGGGTCGAGAGCGAAGCGAGGTTGAATTCCTAATCGCGCCCGAGAAGTTGATGAGAGCGTACCTAGACCACTTCATTCGCAGTCGGAAGCGGATCGCCTAATAAATCCCATGCACCTCGATACCTTTCGAGCAAACCGTTTGGGTAAGGGCTATTCTCAGCACCAAAGATGTCGTCATAATCCGGCCGCAAACGCCGAAGAGAACTGTCTTTGCGTGGTTGCCCTTTCTTGCCTGGCGTGACGAGCCATTTCGCATGAGACTCTCTTACGGCAGATGCAACCACTACACTCGGAATCACAAAAACTTTGGGTTGCTCAACGACCTGCCTTCCGAAATCGACAAGGCAATAAAAAAGATTTTCGCTTACGATTCGCTCGTGCTTTTCTCCCATGTGCCAACCGCCATCGTTACCCACTTCACGCCGAGCTTTTACCTGTATCGCCGACAATTGATGACCGTGAATGTCGGTCACAATTATGTCGGTGTTTGGTACGCCGACTGGCGCTAGCGCAGCGATGTAATTTCTGCGCAGAAGTTCTGACATGACGTAGTACTCCCCCGCAGCACCAAGCAATGTTGTTTGCGATGTCATAGCTACGTTCCTTTGGGTCTTGCGTTGCCCATGGGGAATAAAGTGCGTCAGATGGCCTGTAAGCCGGGTTCTGTCCACCGCTTGCGCGGATAGATGGCCATTCCTCTGGGATGTGTGTTGCCACACACCTCACGCGACCTACCCGGACGGCGATCCGAAAGACAGATCACGTGCCGTCCCTATTTGGTCTTGCTCCCGGTGGGGCTTGCCATGCCACCTCTGTTGCCAGAGGCGCGGTGCGCTCTTACCGCACCATTTCAACCTTGCCGCGGCTTTAGGCCGGTAGGCGGTGTCATTTCTGTGGCGCTGTCCCTGGGGTCGCCCCCGGCGGATGTTATCCGTCACCGTGTCCTTCGTGGAGCCCGGACTTTCCTCGGCGGACTTTCGCCCGCCGCGGCCATCCGGCCATCTGACGCAGGCAGAACATAGCGCGGCTGTGCCTTAAAAGAAAACCGTAAGGAATCGGCACGCGGAGGCGCGGAGGAGCGTCTCAAACCCCGCGTCTCCGCGCGAACTTCTTTTAGGCGAGCGCCAGGTCGACCGCCGCCATTGCATGCAATGTCGTTGTATCGAAAAGAGGAATACCCGCGTCTTCGGCTTTCACGAGGATCGGGATTTCCGTGCAGCCGAGGATTACGCCTTCCGCATCGCGCGCGACGAGTTTTGCGAACACACGGCGATGGGTTTCGCGTGAGGATTCAAGAAATTTTCCCTGGCACATCTCCTCAACGATGATGCGGTGGATCTCGTCGCGATCTTCCTTGTCAGGCACCAGAACATCGAGGCCGAATGTCTCGCGCAAACGGTCGATGACAATGCCGCCTTTCTCCGTGGTGTGGTGCGAGCCCACCAGCCCGACGCGCTTGAGACCCTTCGCACGGATCGCTGCGCCGGTCGCGTCCGCGATGTGCAGCAGCGGAATGCCGGCTGCACGCTCGACCGCATCCGCCATCAGATGCATGGTGTTGCAGCAGATCATCAGGAAATCGGCGCCGCCGCGTGCCAGCGTTTCGCCGACCCGCGTCAACATTGTCGTCGCTTCGTCCCAGCGTCCTGCAGCTTGGAGCGACTGAATTTCATCAAAATCGAAGGAGTACATCAGCGCCTTGGCGGAATGGATGCCGCCCAGCCGTTTCCGCATTTCGCGATTGATGATCTGGTAATAGACGGCTGAGGATTCCCAGCTCATTCCGCCCAGCATGCCGATGGCTTTCATGCGTCCAAACTAACCGGCGAGAAGACCCGCGAGCAGCTCCACGCATTCGGCGTCGGCTATGCCGTCCATGCATGACGGACGGAAATGCCGCTGGAAGGCCGTGATCACGTCTTTCTCCGCGACTTCCGCGTCAGGCGGCAATCCATAACCGAAGCGTTTCAGATTGAGTGCGAAATCTCCGATCGCCGTCACACGCTTGGGCCACGCACCGACGCCTGCATCCGCCAGTTTGCGCCACGGAAAGAGTTCACCGGGATCAGCTTTGCGCGCAGGCGCGACATCGCTGTGTCCCACCACGCGCGAAGGCGCGATCGGATGGCGCTTGAGTATCCCGAGCGAAAGCTCGACCAGCGCATCGATCTGCGCATCGGCAAATGGAATGTACCCAAACTCGTGGCCGGGATTGACGATCTCGATCCCGATGGAGCGCGCGTTCACATTGCGCTCGCCGGCCCAGTACGACACGCCGGCATGCCAGGCGCGCTCGGCTTCGGGCACATGCGCATAGATGGTGCCGTCGCGGTCGATGGTGTAATGCGCGCTCACTTTTGCAGCCGGATCGCAGAGCCGCGCCAGCGCCTCTTCCGCCGTCTTCATGCCGGTGTAGTGCATCACCAGAATGTCGATGAGCGCGCCGTTGCGTGAGTCGCGATTGGGTGACTGACGTTTCACCAGCTTCACGGTTTCGACAGCGCCCTTCGCGTCGGTACCGGCGCAAGGCAGATATCGAGGATCGCCGGCGGCGTGCGGAAATAGAAGCCGGGTGCCGGGTTCTTCTTGTTCTTCTTCCACGCGGCGAAGGCTTTGGAACCCGTGCGCATCACCTCGTAATGCGGGCGCTCCGCTGCCGGCATGTCGGAAGCGAGTTTCATATAGGTGATCGGATCCTGCCTAGCCTTGTCGGCGATCACGCCGTTGTCGACCGCCGGATCGCCGCGTTGCAGCTTCTGGACATATTGCATGCCGTCGATCACGCGGCCGAAGGCAGTGAGATTGCGGTCGAGACGGCGTGGCGCCTCGCCGATCACAATGTAGAACTCGGTCGTCGCGGTGTCGGGATCGTTGTCGCGCGCGAAGGCGAACGTGCCGGGACAATGGATGATCCATTCGGTCTTCGCCTTGGGATCGCGCCCGACCGGGAAGCCGTCGACGTGGCCGGTCTGCCTGGCGAATAGATCGGGCGAGCCCAGCGGCGTAAACTTGGCATCCTTGCCCCAGCGACGTTCGAATTCACGCTTCAGCTTCGGCCACGCTTCTTCATCGGCCGGGTTCTTGGGCTTGTTCGCCGTCGACGCCGTGTCTTCGCCCGCGCCGCCCTGCGCGACGAACCCGTCTATGACGCGGTAGAAATTCAGCCCGTCGAAGAAATGGGCACGCACAAGCGCCTTCATCCGCTCCACATGACGTGGCGCAAACTTAGGCGACAGTTCGACAGCGACTTCGCCGTACTTCGTGCCGATCAGGAGCAGGTTATCCGGATCGACCACGCGCCAGTCTTTCGCGTCGTCCGCAGCCTGCCCGACACAGGACAGGAAAATCGCCGCAGTAAGCGCGATCCAACCGGATTTCCTCATGCCCTGCCCCTATGCTGCGACGCGAAGCGGCATTGTCGCCGTTTTCGAGGTCTCTATCAAACTGCCATGGACGCCAAGAATCCCGATCCAACCGTAAGCGACGGCGCCCAGGCAGCAGCGCTGCCGACGCTGCTGGCCGTGATCTTCGTCAATCTGGTGGGCTTTGGCATCGTCGTCCCGCTACTGCCGTTCTATGCGCAGTCTTTCCATGCACCGGCGTGGCAGATGGCACTGATCTTCTCGGCCTATGCGATGGGCGCGTTCTTCGGCGAGCCGTTCTGGGGCCGGATGTCGGACCGCATCGGCCGCAAGCCGATCCTGATCAGCACCGTGTGCGGCAATTGCCTGTGCTATCTGGCGCTTGCCTTTGCGCCGAATATCACGATCGCGTTTCTCGTGCGCCTGATCGGCGGCATGGCAAGCGGCAATGCGTCCGTCATCCAGGGCTACATCGCCGATGTGACGCCGGAAGAGAAGCGCACCGGCCGGATGTCGTATCTGAGCGCGGCCTACAATCTCGGCTTCATCGTAGGCCCCGCCCTTGGCGGATTGCTGGCGCATCCATCCGCCGGCCATGACGGGTTCCGCATTCCGTTGATCGTGGCATCGAGTCTGGCCGGCATCTGCGCCATCGGCATCGTTCTCTTCGTCAAGGAAAGCCGTTCGCATCCGCACCACGAATTCGACGACGGCCCGACGCGCTGGGCGGTTCTCGGACGCGCGCTGACCCACCCCGGGATCGCGCGGTTGATGGCGGTGACCTTCCTTGCGGGCTCGGCCTTCATGGGCGTCGAGTTTGTGTTCGGACTGTGGAGCGCTGCGCGTTTCCATTGGGGCCCGCGCGAAGTGGGACTTGCCTTCGCCGTCGTCGGCGTCGTCGCCGCAGTCTGCCAGATTTTTCTCATTGGGCGCTTGTCCGAACGCTTCGGTGAGAGGCGCGTGCTCGCGGCCGGCATGTTCCTCACCGCAGCGGCGATCGGCTTGCAACCTGTTGCGCATGGCGTGGGCGTCGTCGTGCTACTCGGCATCTCTGCACTTGGCCAGTCGGTCGCCTGGCCAAACGTGTCCTCGCTGATCTCGCGTCATGCCGAGACAGAGCATCAGGGACAGTATCAGGGACTGAACAACGCGACCGGTGCATTGGCGCGTCTCACCGGTCCGCTCGCATCCGGCTTCGTCTTCACGAGCCTGAGTGTGGATGCACCATTCTACCTGGCGGGCCTGCTGGTCCTACCGGCGATTTTCCTGGCGGTGCGGGGTGCCGGAAACTAGGATTAACGCAGTCGGGAGATGCTTCCAATCTATCGTTTTCGGCCATTTGATCTATGCTGCCGACGCGGCGATCTGCCGTGAGGAAATAAAGGGGCATTCCATGAAGACGAAAACGGCAATCGCCGCTGTCCTATTGCTCGGGCTCTTTGGCCAGTCGGCGGCAATCGCCGCTGCGGCCAAACTGCATAAAGCGATTGGCACCGCTATCGACTGGAACGGCGCGGTCACGGCGATCCCGTCTGGCACGACCGTGATCGACACCGCTACGGTGAAATGCACCGCGACCGGAGGCTGCATCATCCGCCCCGAGATCGTGGCCCAGGTGATCTCGAATGGCAGTGCCGGACAATGGCAGATCTGCGCTTTGGTCGATGGCAATCAGATATCGCCAGGCTGTCCAGTCCAAGGCATTGTTCCGACGTCGAACTATGTGGTGGGAAATCTGCGCGCCAACGCTCCGGTCGCCACCGGCACGCACACGGTAGTGTTCGAAGTGGTGATGCCGTCCAACGGCAATATCGCAGCATGGGAAGCCGACTACACAATTTTCAAGGACTGAGCCGCGGGTTCCAGTAAACAAAAAGCGCTTCCCTCGTGAAAGGGAAACGCTTCTTGCATTGTTCGAATTATCCTACTGCGGCGACTGCGTCTGCGGCGCGCTCTGATCAGGCGTCGCCTGCGGCTGCTGCGTCGTCGTGTTGGTGGTTGTATCCGGCACCGTGGTCTGCGGCGTTGTGGCCTGCGGCGGTGTCGCTGAGGGAGCCGCACTGTAAGGCGACGTCGTTTCCGCATTTGGCGTTACGGTCTGTGGCGGAGTCGCGGGGACCGGCGTCGTGTCGGATGGCGTAACCGCTAGAGGCTTTGCGGGCTGCGTCGTACGCGCTTTCACATGCGCCACATGCGTCGACGATTGCGCTTTCATGGGTTTCTGCGGCGCGGGCGCACTGATTTCCGGTGCCGGCATCGACTGGACAGCCGGCGTCTGCTGCGGCGCAGGCGCCGAAACACCCGGTTGACTCATCGCGGGCTGCGCCGGCGGCGTCAGCGGAATGGGCTGGCTGGCGACGGTCTTCTGTTGGGTAGGCGCCGACGGCAGCATGCTATGCGAGGTGTACGCGTAAGCACCGACGGCCACGACGCCGAGTACGACAGCTGTCGCGGCCAGCAATTTGGTCCTCGTGCTCGCATTCTCCGGCTCCCGCACAGTATAGCCGCGCAGATCGGTCATGACTTTGGTCATCGCAATACTCCTCTCCATGTATGGGATGAAAAGAAAACGTGCGGCGGCAAAACCGGTTCCAGTGCGGAACAAGGCATGTTTGTGGCCGGAAAGCGTCGGACTCGGACCACAGGGAACTACGGATTTCAGATAGGCTGAGAACATGAAGCAAGCCACCGATACGCTCACCGTCAAGACCCCGCATCGTGGGTTGGTGGAGATAACGAACGATGTCGCGCGTTGGGTATCGCAGCAAAAACTCGCGACCGGTCTTCTCACCGTCTTCTGCCGTCACACCTCCGCATCGCTGCTGATCCAGGAAAATGCCGATCCGGATGTGCTGAAGGACCTAGAAGCATATTTCGAGCGCATCGCGCCGGAAGAACCCGGGCGTTACATCCATGATGCCGAAGGGCCGGACGATATGCCCAGTCACATCCGCGCTGCACTCACACAGAGCCAGCTTTCCATCCCCGTGATCGATGGCAAAATGACTCTCGGCACATGGCAAGGCATCTACCTGTTCGAGCACCGCCGTGCACCACATCGGCGCGAGATCGGGCTGCATCTGATCGGCGAATAGAAAGCGTTCGCGACGGAAGGTTTGACAAGCTGCGCCGGCGCGCTCCCAATATGGGCGCGATACCCTTGAGACTCCGCCATGTCCCTTCCGCCCATTCTGCGCGAACGCCTGCGCTTGCCGGTCATTGCCTCGCCGCTGTTCATCATCTCGTGTCCGGAACTCGTCATCGCGCAATGCAAGGCGGGGGTGGTGGGATCGTTTCCGGCGCTGAATGCGCGGCCGGCAAGCCTGCTCGACGAGTGGCTGGCGCAAATCACCGAAGAACTCGCAGCATACGATCGCGCGCATCCCGATGCGCCATCGGCGCCTTTCGCGGTCAACCAGATCGTTCACAAGACCAACGACCGTCTTGAGCACGACGTCGAGATGGCGACGAAATACAGGGCGCCGATCGTCATCACCTCGCTCGGCGCGCGCGAGGACGTGAACGCCGCTGCGCATTCCTATGGCGGCATCGTGCTGCACGACATCATCAACGACCGCTTCGCGCGCAAGGCTATCGAGAAAGGCGCCGACGGTTTGATTCCGGTCGCCGCCGGCGCGGGCGGACATGCCGGTCAGCTTTCACCCTTCGCGCTGGTGCAGGAATTGCGCCGCTGGTTCGACGGACCGATCGCGCTCTCCGGCGCGATCGCGAGCGGCGGCGCCATCCTCGGTGCGCAGGCGATGGGCGCGGACCTCGCCTATATCGGCTCCGCTTTCATCGCTACCGAGGAGGCCAACGCCGCGCAAGGATATAAGGACATGATCGTCGCCAGCGGCGGGGAGGACATCATCTACACCAATCTCTTCACCGGTGTGCACGGCAACTATCTGCGTCCGTCGGTGAAGCTCGCGGGCATGGATCCCGATAACCTTCCGGTCGCCGATCCGTCGAAGATGAACTTCAATTCCGGCGGAAACCAGAAATCGAAAGCGTGGCGCGACATCTGGGGCTGCGGCCAGGGCATCGGCGCGGTGGAGAAAGTCGTTCCGGTTGCCGAACTGGTCGCGCGGCTCACCCGCGAATATGAGATGGCGCGCACGGCCCTTGAGGAAAAAACGGCCAGATACGGCACGGCGTAGATCACCACCAGCCACGCCATTTGAACCACAGCATCGGCACAATGGTTGAAATTGCGATCAGCCCAAGCCCATAGGCGTAGCCATAGTGCCAACCTAATTCTGGCATAAAGTGGAAATTCATTCCGTACATACTTGCGATCAATGTCGGTGGAATGCCCACCACCGACACGATGGTCAGCACCTTGAAGATGTCGTTTTGCTGGGTGTTGATAAAACCGAGATTGGCATCAAGCAGGAACTGCGCCTTGTCCGACAGATGTGTTTCGTGCTCTATCAGCGACTGCAGATCGTGACGCGCGGTTGAGAGGCGTTCAAGGAATTCCTTCTCCTTCCATGTCCTGCAGGTTTCCATCGTATAGGTGATGATGCGCTGCAGCCCAAGCAGGCTCTCGCGGATCTGCGACAGGTGCTCGCCCGCGTAGCCGATCTGACAGAGCTTTTCGCGCAGCACGCGGTTCATGCGTCCGACGTCGCGCCCAGCAGCGATGCGCTTGCGGAACAGGTTTTGCGAAATCTCCGTGAACTCGGCGGCGATGCTCTCGAGCTGGTCGGCAGCAAAATCGACGGCGCTTTCGATTACCATGGCGAAAACGTCGGGCGCCGATGCGGCTTTGTCTGTCTCAAGCCGTGCCAGGACCGCTTCAGTGGTATGCAGCTTGGCGAAATGAATGGTGATCACCACACTGTCCGACAGCACAAAGCCGAACGGCGACGGCACGATACGGTCATCCGCATCGAAGGTCGTCACCGGCATGTTCATGTACAGCACTTCATCTTCGCGAGACAGCCGTGACGAAGATTCGATTTCCTCTAATTCCCTGCGCAGCGGCACGCGTACAGAATAGACGGCCTCAACCCGCTTTATCTCCTCCTCGGTCGGATTGAGCAGATCGACCCAGGTTCCGCCGGAATCCAGTCTGCGTTCACAAAGCATGCGGTGACCAAATCTCGATACGTGACGATTGAGTCAAGAAATGCACGACACGTCAATCAGAGCCTGCTCCCGTAGTCTCTGAGTTCGCTAACAGACCATCCGCAGGTGCAGATTCAAAAGTAAGACCCTCTTAAGCAATTGCATATTCGAAGCTACAACTTATAAGAGAAATATGATTCAACTACACGCACAGATTACGCCGATCGGTGCGATCTGCCCAAATGCCTTCGGCGTTCTGTCGCGGGCAAAAAGGAGGATAAGTGATGTTTTCATTGCTCGCAGCATGCTCGCGCGCGAAGTCAAAGAGTCTTCGTAATTTGGGCTTGCTGATCCAGGGTGGAGCGGTTGCCGTTGTGCTCGCCACACCCGCTCTTGCCGACGATCTACCGGGCGCCTTTCACGGCGACGCCTATGCCACCTTCGGCAACGTCAAGGCCGGACCCATTGCGGCATCACTCGCGCGATCCGCGTTTCAGGGCTGCCCCTGCAACGGAACCAATGGCAAAACGCTGACCAGCGAAACGGACAATGTTGCCGCCGGCACAGTCCTCTCTGCCAACAAGACGATCAGCACGGCTTTTACGTCGAAAAATTCGACCAGCGCCGAAGTCCAGAATACTGCAGCGGTGCAAGGGCTGAATATTCTCGGGGGACTTATCTCCGCCGATGGCATCACGGCCGTGGCCACCGTTTCCGCGACCTCGAAATCCATCACGGCATCTTCCGACAGTTCTTTGTTCAAGAACCTGGTGATCGCCGGTCAGCCTATCGCAGAGGACATCCCGCCCAATACCACCCTGCCCCTGTCCGGAATTGGATCCGTGACTCTGAACAAGGTCACGACCAGCGGCACGTTCAAGAAAGGCGGGCAGATCCTTGTCGAGATGATCGCAATCGATGTCAGCAAGCGCAACACCTTTGGCCTTCCGATCGGAGCAAAGATCGTAGTCGCTCATGCCTTGGCGGGATATGTGCGCAAACAGCCGGACGCGGTCTATAACGGTCTTGCCTATGTCGCAGAGGCGACCGGAAATTTCGGCAATGACCTAAAGAACAAGATCGGCCGGGCGGCGCTTATCAACATCGATTGTCAGGGTACCGCCGGAAAGACCAAGACGAACAGCATTAATGCGCTCGATACAAATGGGGTGATCGGCCTGAGCGATGGCATGACAACGGGCTTCGCCGGCCCCGAAGGTGACGCGCTCGTCTCAAGAACGACGGCATCCACCGGTAGCCTCAATCTGCTTGGCGGCCTGATCAAACTGGACGGATTGCAGGCAGTCGCGCAATCGTCGCTCGAGAATGGTGTTGCTACAGGTTCGGCCGACGGATCGGGTTTCGACGGCTTGACCGTCGCAGGGATTCCCGTTCCGGTCACGACGCCGCCGAACACCACGATTCCCTTGCCGGGGATTGGCAACGTAACGATCAACGAGCAAGTCATCAGCAAGAACGGGAGCGTTACCGTGAACGGGTTGCACGTTGTGGTTTCGACGTTCAATCTTCTCGGGCTACCTGTGGGTTCGGAATTGCTTGTTGCGCACGCCGCGGCATCTGCTGGTCCATTCTGAATCGCGTTAGACGCGGCGGCTCTTCAAGCGGCTGTCGCGTCTCTCCCGCGATACGTCGCAACAGCGGCGGCGCTTGATTCACCCCGTACAGCGACGAATCGTAACTCCGGGGCCCGGCCATGCGCGCATTCGACTTCGTGATCCCCACGTTCGCTAACAAAAACTGGCGCTCCCAGCGGGAATCGAACCCGCGTTTCAGCCTTGAGAGGGCCGCGTCCTAACCGCTAGACGATGGGAGCAAGCGGTGGACGGGCCTTATAGCGTCGCCAATTGGGCGCGATCAAGCGATGGTCAGGACGACCGGCAGGAAGGCCCGATTTTCGAAAAAAAATGCCGATATATCGGCGTTTTTCGAGGTCGCCTTTACCGCGGCGATCAGCCAGACGAAGCCCTCTCCGCTGGCGCATTCCTGGTCGAATGCGCTTGGCTCGGCAATGCCGTTGGGATGGGAATGGTAGCAGCCGACAATCGCGCGTCCCGTTCCCTGCAAAGCATGCATCAGCCGGAACTGCTCCGCCGGATCAATTTCGAAGCGGTCGGAACGCGTGGCAAGATTGCGCGCGGGATGAAGTGCAAGAACGCTAACGCTTTCGCCTTCACGCGCACCTTCGATAAGGCCGCAACACTCATTCGGAAACGCTGTACTCGCCTCCTCGCGGATCTGGGCTCGCAAGCCTTCGGGCAGATGCAAATGCGACGTCACTTGGACGCTTTGATCCGGGAGACGATGTGGCCGTCATCGATGTCGACGATGTCGATCTCATCGCCCGAGGGCGAATGGATGTGCAGGATAAGGCGGCTCGGCTGCGACTGCATTTCCACGACCCGCGCGTCAGGCGGCAAGGCAAAGCTGCCTGCTTCGGCGGTGTGGGGCTGGGCTTTGCCGCTGAACTTCATCACCAATCCGACGATCATGACGCAAACGGCGATGACAATCAGCACGCCAAGGAATATGACCACGGCCAGCATTAGCCGGTGGCTGGTGATTTTCCGAGGCTCCGACGGCATCTGAATGTCTGGCACAAATTCCTCCGGTGAACGGCGCGCGACTGTCGCGGACGAACAGGAAAGCATGCGGCTCGACCGCTTCCTTGCCGCTGCGCTCACCGATCTCAGCCGCTCGCGTCTCGAAGGATTGATCGAGGCGGGCGCGGTGACGCTCGGCGCCAAAACGATAAGAGACAGCAACCACAGGGTCAAACCGGGCGAAGAATACAGTGTGCGTGTGCCCGAGCCTCGACCGGCGCGGCCCGAAGCGCAGGACATTCCGCTTCAAATCGTACACGAAGACAAGGACCTCATTGTCATCGAGAAGCCGGCCGGCCTTGTCGTCCACCCCGCGGCCGGTAATCCTGACGGCACTTTGGTCAACGCGCTGATAGCTCATTGCGGCGTGGAGCTTGCGGGCATCGGCGGCGAGGCGCGGCCGGGCATCGTCCATCGCCTCGACAAGGACACCAGTGGATTGCTCGTTGCGGCGAAGAACGAGCGCGCGATGAAAAGCCTCTCCAAGCAGTTCGCCAACCACACGATCGAGCGCGCCTACAATGCCGTGGTATGGGGCGCGCCGCGCAAAGGCGACGGAATCATCGAGGGCGATATCGGCCGCAATCCGTTCGACCGCAAGCGCATGGCGGTGGTGCGCGGCGGCGGCAAGGTCGCGCGCACGCGGTATCGCGTGATCGAGACGTTCGGCACGCCGGAGCGACCCTTCGCTTCGTTGATTGAATGTCGGCTGGAGACCGGGCGAACACACCAGATCAGGGTGCACCTCACCCATCTCGGCCACCCGCTTGTCGGCGATCCCTCCTATGGCCGCGCGCGGCAAACACCACGACCAAGGACCGATGCCGAGGCAAAAGCTTACATGGCGGCGGGGGAATTCCCGCGCCAGGCGTTGCATGCCTATGTGCTCGGGTTCCAGCATCCCTCCACGCACGAGGCGATGCGGTTCGAATCCCCATGGCCCAAGGATTTTTCTGCGCTTGTTAAGGCACTGCGGGACTTGAAAAACCCCTGAGCGCACCCCAAATCCACTGCCTGATGGGGCAATCATTACGCAAATTTGTTATCCAACAGCACCGCTGCGCGTTGTCTAATGGGCGCGTTCCGGGAGCGTATACCCGTTGCACGGAAGGATGGACCCGATGAGCAGCCGCGGCCTACCGAGCCTTCAAGGCGAAGGCGGACTTTCCCGTTACTTGACCGAAATCCGGAAGTTTCCGCTGCTGCAGCCGGAAGAAGAATACATGCTCGCCAAGCGCTGGAAGGAGCATGAAGACCCCGAAGCGGCACGCAAGCTCGTGACCTCGCATCTGCGCCTCGTGGCCAAGATCGCGATGGGCTATCGCGGCTACGGCCTGCCGGTCTCCGAGATCGTAGCCGAGGGCAATGTCGGGCTGATGCAGGCGGTGAAGCGCTTCGAGCCCGACAAGGGCTTTCGGCTCGCGACCTATGCGATGTGGTGGATACGCGCCTCGATCCAGGAGTACATCCTGCGCTCCTGGTCGCTCGTGAAGATGGGCACCACCGCGGCACAGAAGAAGCTGTTCTTCAATCTGCGCAAGGCCAAGACCAAGATCGAAGCGATCGAGGAAGGCGACATGACGCCGGAGCATGTCGCCACGATCGCCGATCAGCTTGGCGTGTCGGAGCGCGAAGTGGTGGACATGAACCGCCGCCTTTCCGGGCCGGATTCATCGCTCAACGCGCCGCTCAAGTCGGATTCCGAAAGCGAGTGGCAGGACTGGCTGGCCGACGACACGATCGATCAGGAAACGCGGATGGCCGAGCGCGAAGAAATGGGTGAGCGCCATGAGCTCCTGACCGGAGCGCTTGGCGAGCTGACAGAGCGCGAACGCGAGATCATCGAGGCGCGGCGTCTTCAGGACGATCCGGCGACTCTCGAAGAGCTTTCGCAGAAATACGGCGTCAGCCGCGAGCGCGTCCGTCAGATCGAGGTGCGCGCTTTTGAAAAGCTGCAGACGCAGATGAAGCGCGCCCTCGCGGACAAGCGCAGCGACGCACTCAGCCCGGCCTAAGGCTCACGACCGCTATGCGTCGATGGGCATTCTCCCGTGATCGGCAGAAGCGCTAGCGTTTGCGCATGAAGCTCAAGCTCTGGCAGATCGACGCCTTCGCCAACAGGCCCTTTGAGGGCAATCCGGCGGCGGTGGTTCCGCTCGAGGCATGGCTCGAGACCGTACTGATGCAGAAGATCGCAAACGAAAACAATCTCGCCGAAACCGCTTTCTTCGTGAAAACCGGCGCCGGGGAATACCACCTTCGCTGGTTCACGCCCGAGGCGGAGGTCGATCTCTGCGGCCACGCGACGCTGGCCAGCGCATGGCTCGTTTTCGAGAAGCTCGATCCAACGCTAAAATCCGTCGCCTTCGAAACGCGTTCCGGTGCGCTTATCGTCGAGCGCGGAGCGAACCGGATGAACACCATGTCGCTGCCGTCCGACCCGGTGATGCGCTATGACGAGCAGGACGGATTTGCCAAGCAGATCGGCGATGCACTTGGCATCGCGCCGCCGTCGGAAATCTACAAAGGCCGCTACATCCTGGCGCTCTGGGAAGATGCCAAGACCATCCGCGCGATCAAGGACTGCGGGAATATCGCCAATGTCCTGCGCCCACTCGATCTATGGGGCCTGATCGCGACGGCACCGGGCGATGAAGGCTACGATATCGTCTCGCGCTTCTTCGCGCCGGACAAAGGCGTGCCGGAAGATCCAGTGACCGGCTCGGCGCATTGCGCGCTGGTGCCGTTCTGGATCAAGCGGCTCGGCAAGAAGACACTGAAGGCACGCCAGGCCAGCCCGCGCGGCGGTGATCTCGTCTGCACAGACGACGGCGCGCGTACGGTCCTGTCCGGACCATGCGCGCTTTATCTGACGGGCGAAATCGAGGTCTGACTATTCGTCGCCTTCTTCGCTCGGCTCTTCTTGGTCGAACTCTTCCCCGGTCTCGTCATCGAATTCTTCGTCGAAGGCTTCGAGGCCCTCGGCGAGATAATCGCCGAGCAGCGGAAGCCCTAGAAGATACTGCGCCGTGCGCTTGTTGTGCTCGGTGCGCGCCGTATCGATCGCCTCGTCCCAATCCTCAATATCGTAGGTCCCGCGTCCAACCCAGGCGAGCGCGACGAGATTAATCTGTTCTTCCTCATTCAATCCGTTGATGAACTGGACGAGTTCGCGACGCACGCCATCCTCTTCCGGCTTGCTTTCCAGTACACTGGCCATGCCGTCATCGGCGGCGTTAGAGCCTTCGTTGGGATCGGCATCTCCCTCCTTGACGTCGAACTGCCGGGCTTTCACAATGATGAAACGTACTTTGTCGGTTGCAATTCCCAATTCGATAACATCGTCTTCACCGTCTTCTTCAATCGCCGGCATGAGCGGTCCCTTCTACAAATCGCTGAAGTGAAACGACCCGAACATGCATGCGTTCCACGCAGGCCGGAACCTTGCACGTTTCATTTGACCGTCGCGCGACGAATCTCCTACAAGAGTTACGGGCCACGCCGCCCCAACGCGGCGCGAACATTCTGGAAGGAATGTCTGATGACCGGTGAGATGCCGGCCGTGCGCCCTGCACGGCCTTTTTTTTCGTCCGGACCCTGCGCCAAGCGGCCGGGCTGGACCACGGAAGTCCTCGATACGGCGCTGCTCGGGCGCTCACATCGCTCGGGACCGGGCAAAGCGAAACTCAAAGACGCGATCGATCGCACCAAGAAATTGCTCGGCGTGCCGGACGATTATCGCGTCGGCATTGTACCCGCGTCGGACACCGGTGCCATGGAGATCGCGATGTGGTCGATGCTCGGACCGCGCCCGCTCGATTGCTTTGCATGGGAAAGCTTCGGAGAGGACTGGGTCACCGACACGGTCAAGCAGCTGAAGATCAAGGACGGCCGCGTGCTGAAGGCCGAGTACGGCAACCTGCCCGATCTGGCGCAGGCCGATCCGTCGCACGACGTCGTATTCCTCTGGAACGGCACGACATCGGGCGTGCGGGTGCCGAATGCCGACTGGATCAGCGCGAACCGCGAAGGCATCACGATCTGCGACGCAACCAGCGCGGCGTTCGCGATGGACCTCGACTGGCCGAAGCTCGATGTGACGACCTTCTCCTGGCAGAAGGTTCTCGGCAGCGAGGCCGCGCACGGGATGATGGTTTTGTCGCCGCGCGCGGTGGCACGGCTGCAGAGCTATACACCGCCCTGGCCACTGCCGAAGATTTTCCGTCTGACCAAGGGCAACGGACTCAACGAAGCGATTTTTCAGGGGGAGACGATCAACACGCCGTCAATGCTGGTGGTCGAAGATTATCTCGATGCGTTGACCTGGGCTGAAAACATTGGCGGATTGAAAGCTCTACAGGCGCGCGCGAACGCGAATTTCGCGGCGCTGTCGGCGTGGGTCGCGAAAAGCAACTGGGTGGAATTCCTCGCGGGCGATGCGTCCTACCGCTCCAACACCAGCGTGTGCCTGAAGATCACCGATTCCGTGTTCACGACGCTCGACGACGATGCGCGTTACGCGATGGTGGGCAAGATCGCGAATGTGCTCGAAGCCGAGGGCGTCGCATTCGATATCGCAGGCCATCGCAACGCACCGGCGGGTTTGCGCATCTGGTGCGGAGCAACGGTGGAGACCGCGGAGATCGAAGCGCTCCCGCCATGGCTCGATTGGGCCTGGGCGAAGGTGAAGGGTTAGAGCGATGCCGAAAGTCCTCATCGCCGACCAGCTCTCGCCCGCTGCCGTCGCGGTCTTCAAGGAGCGCGGCGTCGATGCCGATGTAAGGACGGGATTGAGTAAGGAAGAATTGCTCAAGATCATCGATCGGTATGACGGCATCGCGATCCGTTCGGCGACCAAGATCACGGCCGAGGTGATCAAGGCGGCGAAGAATCTAAAGGTCGTCGGCCGCGCCGGCATCGGCGTCGATAATGTCGATATTCCCGCGGCTACCGCTGCCGGCGTGATCGTGATGAATACGCCACATGGCAACTCGATCACCACTGCTGAGCATGCCATCGCTTTGATGATGGCGCTGGCGCGCGAACTTCCGGCGGCGAATGCCTCCACGCAGGCTGGCAAGTGGGAGAAGAATCGTTTCATGGGCGTGGAGCTCACCGGCAAAGTTCTCGGTCTGATCGGCGCGGGAAACATCGGTGCCATCGTTGCCGACCGCGCCAAAGGTTTGCGTATGCGCGTGATCGCATTCGATCCCTATCTTTCCGCCGAGCGCGCGGGGAATATGGGTGTCGAAAAAGTCGAGCTGAGCGACCTGCTGGCGCGGGCGGATTTCATCACCCTGCACACGCCGCTGACGAACGAGACGCGCAACATCATCTCCGCCGACGCCATCGCCAAGATGAAAAATGGCGCGCGGATCATCAATTGCGCGCGTGGCGGACTGGTCGATGAAAAGGCATTAAAGGCCGCGCTCGACAGGGACCACATCGCGGGCGCCGCGCTGGATGTATTCGAGGAAGAGCCCGCGAAGTCCAACATCTTGTTCGGCAGCGACAAGGTCGTTGCGACACCACACCTGGGTGCCTCGACGATGGAGGCGCAGGAAAACGTCGCCCTTCAAGTCGCCGAACAGATCTCCGACTATCTGCTGACCGGCGCGATCACCAACGCGCTCAACATGCCTTCGATCAGCGCCGAAGAAGCGGCAAAAGCTCGTCCGTGGATATCGCTATCGGAGAAGCTCGGCCTGTTCGCGGGACAGCTGACCGATACCAGCATTCAAGGCGTCGAAATCCTCTATGAGGGCTCGACTGCCGCGCTGAACACACGCGCCCTGACACAGGCGGCGTTGGCTGGGATGCTCCGTCCTTCACTCACGGAAGTGAATATGATCAATGCGCCCGTAATCGCAAAGGATCGCGGGATCAAGGTGAGTGAGACAAGGCGCGATGCCCAGGGAATCTACGAGGGCTATATCAAGATCACCGCGCAACTCGCCGACGGCACGACACGGCGCGTCGCGGGCACGGTGTTCTCCGATGGACGCCCCCGGTTAATACAGGTACGCGACATCAATCTCGACGCCGAGTTCGCGCCGCACATGCTCTACATCATCAACGAGGACAAGCCGGGCATGATCGGCCGCCTCGGCACTGTGCTTGGCGATGCTCGGGTCAACATCGCGTCCTTCGCACTTGGCCGCTCTGCGCCGGGCAGTGACGCCATTGCGCTGCTCGAAGTGGACGGCGGCGTCGACGACAAAACTCTGGCTGCGATCCGCGAGTTGCCCCTCGTAAAGCAAGCCTCGGCGCTGCATTTCTAGTGCCGAAAGCGCTTGCAATCGCCACCCGGCTATCCCATCTCCCTTTCCAATGGGAGGGCTTGCCATGTGGAATTTCATCGACCCGTCGGACGCGATCTATATCCCCTGGTTCGTGTGGGGCCTGACCTGGACGCTAGCCGCCGCCTGGGCCAACCGCACCGTCGCAGGCGCCGGCGTCGCGCGGCAAGCACCCTATCGCCTCTTCACGACCAGCGGATTTATCCTGGTTCTGATCTTCTTCGTAGGCGGTGGGCGGATACCAGAGACTGTCGGATTCCTGTTCCGGCGCCACTGGGAATTCCCCATAGATGTGCAATGGGCGATGGTCGGGCTGGCGACACTCGGTTTTCTGTTCTGTTGGTGGGCGCGCATTCATCTGGGCACGCTCTGGTCTGGCCGCATCACGCGCAAGGAAGGTCACCGCATCGTCGACACCGGGCCGTACCGGCTGGTGCGCCATCCGATCTATACCGGCATCCTGACCGCCGCACTCGCCACCACGCTGCTGAAAGGCACGACAACATCGATCGTCGGTTTTGTGCTGCTCGTCATCGGCTACTGGATGAAGGGCAAGCTTGAAGAGCGCTTCCTGCGCGAAGAGCTCGGTCCGTCGGACTACGACGCCTACAAGGCGCGCACACCGATGCTTGTGCCTTTCTCGCCGGTTTAGACCGCGTCGAGATATTGGATATCGGGACGGCCGGCGAGACAGGCGCCGATTGACGGTCCTGCGGCGCGGAAATGATCCGACTTGCCATGCGCTTCAATCGCGGCCTGGTCTGCATACATCTCCATGACGACATAGGTGTCTTCCGCCGTGCGTGACTTGCACAACGTGTAGAGCGTGTTCCCTGGTTCGTTGGCGCGCACCTTCCCGGCGAGGTCCCTGAACACCGCTTCGAGGTCAGCGCCTTTGCCTTGTTGCACTTTCAATGTCGCGATTACGCCGATGGCCATGGGAAATTCTCCGGTAAAGAATGAATTAATACTGCCAAGTTGAACCTGCCGAAGCGCAGCATGCAAGGCTCCCTTAACCCGACGTCACGCACAGTGGCGTTTTTCGGGACAGGAAAGCTGGAGCATGAAGGACGGCGTGTTGGCGGACAGCGACACCGTGCGGGAACGCCGTTCCAAGCTCGCGCTAGACCAAGCGGCGCTTGCGCTGCGTAATCTTGGTCCCAATCACTATTTCATGCCGCTGTTCGCGGCGATCATCTGCGTGATGTTCTACCGCTGGGTGGAATTGCCTAAACTGACAATCTGGTTCGTACTCTTGACGTTGAGCGTAATTCCGCTCGGCCTGCTGTCCGGCAAATTTCGTCATCGCGAACCAGACACGGCGGACGCAGGGAAATGGATCCTCCGCGCTACACTGGCCTATGGCCTATTCGCAGTCACTTGGGCTTCGATGGGCATCTTCCTGTGGGCGCCGCGTGGCGATCTCAATCATCTCATCATCATCATGTTGTTGGCCTGCACGATCGCGGGCAACGGCGCGCTCACGGGCGCGAGCAAGCCGCTGGCCGTCACCGCGCTCACGGTCTATGGCGTCGCCTGCGTGCTGGTGCCGCTTCGCGAAGGCGGGCTGATCTACAATGGCATCGCGGCGCTGGCGTTCTTCTATGTGCTCTATCTCGGCTACATGACGAGCCAGATACACGCCACCGCGCGAGACATGCTGATGCTGCGCAATGACAAGAGTGACCTTATCGTCGCGCTCGCCAAGGCAAAGCTGGAATCCGACGAGGCTCGCGAGCGCGCCGAAGCCGCCAATCGTGCGAAGTCGCAATTCCTCGCGAATATGAGCCATGAATTGCGGACGCCTCTGAACGCCATCCTCGGCTTCTCAGAGTTGATCACGTCGCGCACGTTCCTCGGAAATCCGGAAAAGCACCATGAATATGCAGAGCTGATTCATGGCTCCGGACAACATCTGCTGACGCTCATCAACGACATTCTCGATCTCGCCAAGATCGAAGCTGGCGGATTTGAGTTACGCGAATCCGATGTGAATCTCGCGTACGTGATCGCGGAATGCGTGAGCATGGTCGCACCACGCGCAGAATCGAATGGCTGCACAATCCATACCGATGTGGCATCCAACCTGCCGCTCCTCTTTGCCGATCAACGCGCCATCAAGCAGATTATGCTCAATCTGCTGACCAATGCAGTGAAATTCACGCCGGCAGGTGGCGACGTCACGCCCTTTGCGCGGCTTGAAAGCGATGGCGGATTCTCCTTCGGTGTTGTCGATACCGGCATTGGAATCGCCGGGGCCGATCAGATGCGCGTCTTCCAGAAGTTCGGCCAGGGCCGTCATGATGTTGCGATCAACGACAAGGGCACTGGCCTAGGCCTGCCCATCGCAAAAGGTCTTGTTGAAGCCCATGATGGACGAATCGCGCTTGAAAGCCAGGAAGGGCTCGGCACAACAGTAACGGCTTATTTTCCCCCGTCGCGAACGCAACACCGGAGCGCGCTGCGAGCCACCTCCTGACCTACCGCCCTTTGTAGTCCGGCTGACGCTTCTCGAAGAATGCCGCGACTGCTTCGTGATGATCTTCAGTGAGATGCGCCAGCGCCTGATAGGCCGCAGACATCTCCATGATCGTATCGAAGCTCACGCTCTGCCCTTCGCGCATGAGCTTTTTTGTCATACGCAGGACGTCGGGCGGTTGACGGCAGATACGCCCGGCGAGCGAGTGCGCCTCATCCATCAGCGATATGGCTGGGACGACCTTCGATACCAGACCCCAGCTCAGAGCGGTCGTAGCGTCGATCGTATCAGCTGTGAAGATGAGCTCGGCAGCGCGGGCATAGCCAAGCACACGCGGCAGAATCCAAGCTCCGCCATCGCCCGGCACAAGACCGATCTTCAGGAACGTTGCGCCGAAGATAGCCGTATCGGCCGCAATACGCATATCCGCCAGGCAGGCGACATCGTTACCAAGCCCGATCGCCGGGCCGTTCACCGCGGCAATCAACGGCACCTCGATGCCCCAGATCGAGCGCACAATGCGGTGGATCCCATTGCGGTAGCGTTCGCGGATTTGCACACCGGCGCCTGCAAACAGGCCCGCACGTTCGCGCATCGCCTTCACATTGCCGCCGGCAGAGAACGCGGGTCCCGCACCGGTGAGGATCGCGCAGCGCACCTCGCGGTCGGCGTTGATCTTGGCGCAGGCGTCTGCAAACAGCTCGCCATCACCTGCTTCACCCAGCGGATTGCGGCTTTCGGCGCGGTTGAGCGTCAGCGTGACGACCGGGCCGGATTTTTCGAACAGCAGCGCGCTCAAGCCGCCTTGCTCCGGTCGAGTGCCGAATAGCGCCGCAGGTGATGATCGACATTGCCGTAAACTGTATCGATCATCGTGAGGCGCTTGAAATAGTGGCCGACATTAAGTTCATCGGTCATGCCCATACCGCCATGGATCTGCACCGCGCTCTGGCCGACAAAGGCACCGGCTTTGCCGATATGTGCCTTGGCCGCGGAGGCGGCCATCTTCCGCTCGATTCCGCTCTCGCCTAGCTTCAAAGTCACCATAAGCGTGATCGAGATCGATTGCTGATGGTTTACGAACATATCCACCATGCGGTGCTGGAGCGCCTGGAACTTGCCGATCGGCACGCCGAACTGCTTCCGGGTCTTGGAATATTCGACCGTGGCATCGACCAGCATTTTCATCGCTCCGGTCGCTTCGGCGCAATGCGCCGCGATGGCATCGTCGACGACACGTTCGATTAGCGGCAATCCATTGTCCAATTCGCCGATCAACCGCGATGCGGGCACTTCCACATTCTCGAACGTGATCTCCGAGGCACGCGTGCTGTCGACAGTAGGATAGTCACGTGTCGAGACGCCCTTGCTCTTCTTGTCAATGAGGAAGATGCTGACGCCCTTCGTATCGCGACGGCCACCGGAGGTGCGTGCCGTGACAATGAGCTGATCCGCCCAGGGCGCGCCGATGACGACAGACTTCTGGCCGTTCAGGACAAAGCTTGAGCCCTGCTTCTTCACTGTCGTCGCGAGATCCGCGAGATTGAAACGTCCACCGCTCTCGGCAAACGCAAACGCCATGATCGTTTCGCCACCCGCGATCTTCGGCAACCATTCGCCTTTGAGTGCATCGGATCCGCCATAATTCAGGAGCCCGCCGCCGATGACGACAGTCGGCACGTAGGGCTCGATTACCAGCGCGCCGCCGAATTCCTCCATGATAATGAGCGACGACAAGGCGTCGCCGCCGAGGCCGCCATGCTCTTCGGGGATCGGCGCTGCGAGCAGACCCAGTTCTGCAAACTGCGTCCAATGTTTCGGGTCGCGGCCGGCTGCGCTGGGGGTGAATTTGCGCCAGGCCTCGAATTTGTAATTGTCGGCCAGGTAGCGCTGGACCGAATTGCGTAGCAGCGTCTGTTCCTCGGTGAAGTTGAAATCCATGAAAATCCCCGATCTGCGTGGGGCGAGTATCGCATCTCGTCGCCGGAAAAAGAAAGGCGCCAAGCGGGATCTGAACCGCATATGGCGCCAGCATGCTGGTAGAGTGTTGCCGCAGGCGGTGCTTGATAGCGGACCTTAGGTAAAGTCTCCAAGATCGAGGCTTCCGAGGTTCGTTTCGGATTCGAGCTGATCACACATTCCGTGCCCGCCTGGTAACCGGCCACGCCGGTGGCATCGACGACTAGGAAAGTGTTACCGGCAAGATTGCCCTCATCGGGTGTGAACAGGACGGCATCGGAGAATACGGTGTTCTCCGAATATTTGCTGCTGAAACGACTGCATGCGATCCGCGAGACTTTGACCGATGCGCGCCAAGTCCAGCGTGGCATCAGTGACATCGCGCTCGCCAATGGCTTCGGCGACGTTTCCTCCATCAATCGCGCGTTCCGCAATCACTATGGCGCACCGCCGACAGCAATCCGTCGGGCGGGCACGCTGCGGCAGACGGCATAATTCGGCCGTCTATAATCCGAGCACAGCCTTGGCGATGATGTTGCGCTGAATCTCATTCGATCCGCCATAGATAGACGCCTTGCGCATGTTAAAGTAACGCCCTGCGGCGCCGACGGCGTATTCGGGACCGACAGGATATTCGTTGCTGCCAAGGCGGCGCTCATTCGGGAACGCGTAGTAGCCGACGGCTTCTTCGGTCAGTTCCGTAATGCGCTGCTGGATCTCGGTGCCGCGAATTTTCAAGATTGAGCTTTCCGGTCCCGCCATCTTGCCTTTGGACTCGGCGGCAAGCGTGCGCAATTCGGTGAACTCGAGCGCTGAAAGCTCAACTTCCAACTCGGCAACCTTGCGCGAAAAGTCTTCGGTCTCGATCAGCGGCTTGCCATCGACCAGTTCGGAACCGGCGATTTCCTTCAGGCGTTCAACCGCGCGCTTCGAGCCCGCGACACGCGCGATGCCGGAACGCTCATGCACCAGCAGGAATTTGGCATAGGTCCAGCCTTTGTTCTCTTCACCGACGCGATTGGCGACCGGTACTTTCACGTTGTCGAAGAAGACTTCGTTCACTTCATGCGCACCGTCGAGCACGATGATCGGCTTCACGGTGATGCCGGGCGTCGTCATATCGATGAGCAGGAAGGTGATGCCCTCCTGCTGTTTCGCATCCACATCGGTGCGGACAAGACAGAATATCCAGTCGGCATATTGCGCCAGCGTTGTCCAGGTCTTCTGGCCGTTGACGATATAATGGTCACCTTCGCGCGCCGCGCGCGTGCGCAAGCTCGCGAGATCGGAGCCGGCGCCAGGCTCCGAATAACCCTGGCACCACCAATCCTCGCCCGAAAGAATCCGCGGCAGGTATTTCTTCTTCTGCTCGTCGTTGCCGAAGGTGTAGATCACCGGCGCGACCATGCTGAGGCCGAACGGCAAGGTCGTCGGCGTCTCGGCCTGTGCGCATTCCTCGTTAAAGATGTAGCGCTGCGTCACAGTCCAGCCGGTGCCGCCATATTCCTTCGGCCACGCCGGTGCGACCCAGCCCTTCTTGTACAGAAGCTTGTGCCAAGCGAGGTAGTCTTCCTTGGAGCGGGTCGCAGCCTCAGGCGCGCCGACATCGGTCTTGGGCAGTTTGGTTTTCGCGTCGGCGATGAAGGCGCGCACTTCGGCGCGAAAGGCCTCTTCTTCGGGCGAGAATGTCAGGTCCATGTCGGGCTCCGCAGTCGTCGGGGAAAGATCGCTAAAGCGATGATACAGGGGCCCGCCCGTGCCGCAAGCTGCGTCAGTCCTTGGCCTGCCGGATCGCTTCGTGATGGCGGATAACTTCCGTAACGATAAAGTTTAGGAATTTCTCCGCGAAATCGGGATCGAGCTTTGCCGTCCTTGCAATCGCTCTGAGACGCGCGATCTGCTCGGCCTCGCGGCTCGGATCGGCCGGCGGCAGGCCATGCTCGGCCTTGTACTGGCCGACGGCCTGCGTGCATTTGAACCGTTCGGCCAGCAGATGCACCAGCGCGGCATCGATATTGTCGATGCTGTCGCGCAAACGCAGGAGTTCGGGTTCGATCATCATCGCTTTTCGAGTCCAATCTGACTTAGGCTGAGTGAAGCGTAGTGGCGCGACCGGTTGGGGGAAAGAGGCATGGACTATTCGGCGGCGCTGAAGAATTACACGGCATTCGACTTCAGCGATGGCCGCCGGACGCGCAAGGTATTCCGCCGCGGCGACGGTCCCGCTGTCATCGTCATCCATGAGATGCCCGGCCTGCATCCCCTCGTCATTCGCTTCGCGGACCGCGTGGCAGCAGCCGGGATGACAGTGTTTTGCCCGAGTCTGTTCGGCGAACCGGGACGCCCGGTCTCGACCGGCTATGCCCTCGGCCAGATGGCCATGGGCATGTGTGTACGGCACGAGTTCAACGCGTGGAAGTCCGAGAAATCGAGCCCCATCGTCGATTGGCTGCGCGCGCTGGCGCGGAAGGTCCACGCGGAGTGCGGGGGCAAGGGTGTCGGCGCGGTCGGTATGTGCTTCACAGGAGGCTTCGCCCTGGCGATGATGACCGAGCCGTCAGTCGTGGCACCTGTCCTCTCCCAACCCTCGATGCCGGTCGCGCTGTTTGCCGGCAAGGATTCCATTGATGTTTCGCCAGAGGAGTTCACCTGCGCGAAGAGGCGTTTTGCCGAGGAGGACCTCTCGCTCATCGGGCTGCGGTTCAAAAGCGACAAGCTGGTTCCAGATGAACGTTTCGAGAAGCTGAAGCGGGAATTCGGCGACCGTTTCGAGGCGTGGGAACTGGAAGATGCGGATTCCGCACCCGGCCCGATGAACGCCCATTCCGTTTTGACCGTGAACCTGATCGATGAGCCCGGCAGCCGGACAAAGCAGGCCGAGGAGCGGGTTATCGCCTTCTTTCGCACGCGAACCGGGGCGACCTGACCTTCGCGCTTTCAAAAATCATCCCGATTTGCGGCCAAATCCTTTGGTTTTGCGTTACCGCTTGACAGGGCTGGTGCTGCGCTAGCAGGTAGCGCGCCCGTAACCTATTTTTACCTTGTTTTGGCGGACAATCGCGCTGTTCGGAGGATCGATATGGCTGACACCGAGACCAATGTTGAAGCACTGACTGGCGAGTTCAAACAGCTGCGCGCCGAGTTCGCGCGCATCGCTCAGTTGCTGGAGCAGACGGCCCGTTCGGCCGGTGCCGAGGCTGCCCAGCGCGCCAAGGCCGCCGGTGACAGGGTCTGGGCGGAGACGCAGTCCGGCGCCGATCAGGTTGCCGAGAAGATCAAGGAGCAGCCACTCGCTTCAGCCGGCGTCGCGTTCGGCATCGGCGTGTTGCTGGGCCTGATCTTCGGACGCCGCTGAACCCCACGCGAGTTTCGAGATGAACCGCTTCCTGTCGCGACTGGCGATCAGTTCCGCCGCGATCCTGATCGCTGCGGCAGGCGGCTGTGTTGCGCTGGTCTTTCTGATCATCGCCCTCTATCTCGGCCTGGCGAGTTTGATGGCGCCTTGGCTCGCCGCCCTGGCGACAGCTGGCACAGCCCTTCTCTTCTCGCTATTGGTTCTCCTGCTCGCGAAGCTGATCACGCGCCGCGCTGTTCCCCCTGCACATCGCAACCGTCAGCGCAGCGCCGCCGACCTCGGTGAGCTGCTCGGCCGCCAGGCGCATGACTTCGTTGCGGGCAATTCCCTGCCGATGCTGGGAATTCTCATCGCCACCGGATTTGCCATGGGCTTCAGCCCGCGCCTGCGCAAATTCCTGCTGAAGCTCCTTTAGGGTAACAGGACCGGCATTGTCTGTGCCGGGACCGGCCAGTAAAAGCGTCCATGTCTCACCGATTTTCCGTCGCCCCCATGATGGACTGGACGGATCGGCATTGCCGGTTCCTCCATCGCCAGCTCACGCGCCGTGCCTTGCTCTACACCGAGATGGTGACGGCAGATGCTATCCTGCGCGGCAATCGCGAAAAGCTGCTCAGCTTCGATCGCCTCGAGGACCCGGTCGCGCTGCAGCTGGGCGGTTCGGAGCCGATGAAACTGGCTGAGGCCGCGAAGATCGGTGCGGAATTCGGTTACGCCGAAATCAATCTGAATGTCGGATGTCCGTCGGATCGCGTGCAATCCGGCCGCTTCGGCGCCTGTCTGATGCATGAGCCTGGACTCGTCGCTGAATGCGTGGCGGCGATGCGCGACGCGGTTTCGATTCCTGTCACCGTCAAATGCCGCATCGGCGTCGACAATCAGGATCCCGAGCAGGCGCTCCGCGACGTGATCGCCCTGTGCGCGCGTGCTGGCGTGAAGACCTTCGCGGTGCACGCGCGCAAGGCGTGGCTGGAAGGCTTGTCGCCGAAAGAGAACCGTGAAGTGCCTCCGCTCGACTACGATCTGGTCTACCGCGTGAAGCGCGAGCATCCCAAGCTTAAGATCGTTCTCAATGGCGGCATCAACACACTCGACGAGGCAGAGACGCATCTCACGCAGGTGGATGGTGTGATGCTCGGACGCGCAGCCTATCATTCGCCAGCAATGCTGGCTGAGGTCGATGCGCGATTCTTTGGCGGCGAGCCGGTTTCTCTCGGCGCCGCCGTTACAGGCTATGTCGCCTATGCGGCAGAGCAGCTTGAACGCCGCGTCCCGCTCAATCGCCTGGCCAAACCGATGTTGGGACTGTTCAACGGACGGCAAGGCGCGCGCCTGTTCCGCCGTCATCTGGCGGAACATGGCAATGGCCCCCGCGCCGACCTTCAGGTCTTGCATGACGCGATCGCGCTGGTGGGCCAGCCGCCTGAACGCGCCGCCGCATGACCGTTTTTAGTGAGCTGATCGCTTCGGACTTTCCGATCGTTCTCACGGATGATTGGCTGCAGGGTCGCACCGCTTATGGTGGGCTCTCCGCCGCGCTTTGCGTCGAAGCCGCGCGCCGCGCCGTACCCGACCTGCCGCCACTGCGCTCGGCGCAATTCACGTTCATCGGTCCGGCGTCCGGCCCGCTGTCGGTGGAGGCAAAAGTGCTACGCCAGGGAAAGTCCGCTGTGTTTGTCAGCGTCGATCTCAGCGGTGACGCCGGTATCGCGACGCATGCGCTATTAAGCTTCGGCGTGGCGCGGTCGTCAGTGATCTCGCGCCAGACATTGGCGATGCCGAAGGTCAAACCCATCGGTGACAGCGAATCTTTCTTTACTGGCGACCGGCCTTTGATCAATTTCCAGCGCCATTTCGAAAGCCGATTTGCGGGAGGTGCTCGCCCGTTTTCACCCGGTGCCGATCCGGAATATCTGATCTGGTTTCGTCATCGCGATGAAGCCGCGCGCGAAGGGATCGTGCCATTGGTCGCGCTTGCCGACGCGCCGCCGCCAGCCGCGATGGTCATATTCCCGCAGCCCGCGCCAATCAGCACCATCACCTGGTCGTTAGACTTGCTGTCGGAATCGCCCACGACAAACGACGGCTGGTGGCTGGTGCGCAGCACCGCCGAGATCGCGCATCAAGGCTACTCGACGCAGACGATGGTAATCTGGAACACCGATGGCGAACCGGTTGCCTCCGCGCGGCAGAACGTGGCGATCTTCCTGTGAACGGCGGGTTCGGCACATTGGCGATTGGCCTTGTCATCGCAGGCGCCGTGAGCGGATTGACCGCCGGCATGCTCGGCGTTGGGGGCGGCATCGTCGTAGTTCCCGTGCTCTATCATGTGCTCAGCCTGATCGGCGTGGACGAAAGCGTGCGCATGCACATCGCTGTAGGCACATCACTCGCGACCATCATTCCGACCGCCTTCTCCTCCCTGCAGGCGCACAACAAGAAAGGCGCGGTGGATTGGGCTTTGTTGCGACGCTGGTTTGTGCCAATGCTGATCGGTGTTGTCATCGGAAGCGCGCTCGCGGGCATCGCCCATGGACAAACACTCTCCCTTATCTTTGTCTCCGTGGCTTTGCCGGTGGCCATCCATCTCGCCTTCGGCCAAGAAAACCGGCATATCGCCGATCACCTGCCTGAAAGTCCGATGGGTCTGACGCTTCCGGCGCTGATCGGCGGATTGTCCACAATGATGGGCATAGGCGGTGGCACGGTTGGCGTGCCGGTGATGACATTGTTCGGCGTGCCGATTCACCGCGCGGTGGGCACAGCGTCGGCCTTCGGCGTGATCATCTCGATCCCAGGCGCAGCGGGTGCGATCCTGACGGGTCTTGGCGCGCCGCATCTGCCGCAATATTCACTCGGTTATGTGAACCCGCTCGGATTCTTCCTGATCGCGCCGATTTCGTTCTTTGCTGCGCCATTCGGCGCGCAGATCGCCCATGAGATGGATCGCAGGAAGCTACGTGCCATCTTTGCGCTCTTCATCGCGATAACGGCAGGCCGCATGATCTACGACGCGCTGCTCTAGTCGCAAGGATCGGGTCGTCCCAGTTCTTCGCGTGTTCTAGCCTTGGGGCATGAAAACACCAGACACCTTCGACTGGCAGAGCATTTCGAACGCGCTCGACCGCGAAGGTTGGGCAGTGCTGGGTCACTTGCTTGCACCTGCTGAGTGCCGCGACATCGCAGCGCTTTATGACCGGGATAGCGGCTTCCGCTCGAAGGTTTTGATGGCGCGGCATGGCTTCGGGCGTGGCGAGTACAAATACTTCGCCTACCCGTTGCCGTCACGCATTGCAGAGCTGCGCGAGACGCTCTACCCGCATCTGGCGCCCATCGCCAATCGCTGGAACGACTCGATGAAGATCGAAACGCGCTTTCCGGCAATCCATCGCGCGTTCCTGAAACGCTGTCACGATGCGGGCCAGACGCGGCCGACGCCACTGCTGCTGCGTTACGGCCCCGGCGACTACAATTGCCTGCATCAGGACCTCTACGGCGAGCATGTTTTCCCGCTGCAGGTCACGATCCTGTTATCAGAGCCCGACAAGGATTTCGCTGGCGGCGAGTTCGTACTGACCGAGCAGCGTCCACGCATGCAATCGCGTGTGGCGGTCGTGCCGCTAAAACAAGGCGACGGAGTCGTGTTCGCGGTGAACCAGCGTCCTGTGCAGGGCGCGCGCGGCACCTATCGCGTCGCAAAGCGCCATGGCGTCAGCGCATTGCGTTCAGGTCACCGCCATACGCTGGGCTTGATTTTTCACGACGCGCAGTGATCAGATCTTCTGATCGTACTCACCAACGTCCGGGTGTTTGCGCAGACGTCTGTCAAGATCCTTGAACATGGCATGCATCTGCGCGTCCGACACCGGGCTTTCGACTACGACGACGAGCGAAGGCTTGTTGGACGATGCGCGCACCAGACCCCAGGTGCCGTCTTCCAAGGTCACGCGCACGCCGTTGACGGTGACGAGCTTCTTGATCTTCTGGCCGAGGATCTGCTCGCCGTTCTTCTCGGCGTCCTGATATTCCTTCACCATTGCGTCGACGACGCCGTATTTCTTGTCGTCGGGGCATTCGGGCGCCATGGTCGGCGAGCTCCAGGTCTTGGGCAGGCTGGCGACGAGGTCGGACATCTTCTTCGATCCGGCGCGATCGAGCATCTCGAGTATCGCGATGCCGGCGACGATGCCGTCATCATAGCCGCGGCCCAGCGGATCGCAGAGATAATAGTGGCCGCTCTTTTCGAAGCCGCAGAGCGCGCCGATCTCCTTGCAGCGCCGTTTCATGTAGGAATGGCCGGTGATCCAGTAGTCCGTCGTTGCGCCGTTCTTCTTCAGGACTGGATCGATTTCGAAGATGCCGGTCGATTTCACGTCGGCGACGAACTTCGCGCCGGGCCGCGCCGTCGACATATCGCGCGCCAGCAGCACGCCGATCTTGTCGGCAAAGATTTCCTCGCCCTTGTCGTCTACGACGCCGCAGCGGTCGCCATCGGCATCGAAGCCGAGCGCGATCTCCGAGCCATTGGCCTTCAGGTCTTTCGCCATGGCGTCCAGCATGTGCAGGTCTTCGGTGTTCGGATTGTAGTTCGGGAAATTGTAGTCTGGATTGCACTGCGACTCCGTCACCTCCGCACCGATGCGGCGCAGCGCTTCCGGCGCGAACAGGCCGGCGGTGCCGTTGCCACACGCGACCGTCACCTTCATCGGGCGCGACAGCTTGTGGCCCTTGGTCAACTCGTCGAGATATTTGTCGCGGAAATTCTCCACGCGGCTGTAGCTGCCGCCGGGACGTGGCTTGAACTCTTCGCCAAGCACGATGGCTTTCAGCCGTTTGATTTCGTCAGGCCCGAAGGTGAGCGGCCGCGCCGCGCCCATCTTCACGCCGGTCCAGCCGTTCTCGTTATGGCTGGCGGTGACCATCGCAAGGCCGGGGCAATCGAGCGCGAATTGCGCGAAATATCCCATCGGCGTGGTGCCGAGCCCGATATCGACGACCTCGCAACCCGCCTGCATCAGGCCGATGATCACCGCCTGCTTGATCGACATTTCGTAAGAGCGGTAATCGTGGCCGACGGCCACCTTCGGCTTGATCCCGAGCTCATGGAAATAGGTGCCGAGCCCCAGTCCCACCATCTGCACGCCCATCAGGTTCAGTTCTTTGCCGAACAGCCAGCGCGCGTCGTATTCACGAAAGCCATTCTGGGTGATCAGCGGCTGCATCTCGTACTCGAAGGTGTTGGGCTTCAGGTCGCTGCGGATTTTGTCGGACATGGGATCGGGGCTCTGTTTGCGCTGCCTCTATAACCGCTGGAACCGGCGAAAGTCCCGGCATTTGCGGGATTTCTTTAAATTCAGATTGCACTACATACATTCTCCATATGTGGTACAATTTTATTCACATGATGAGAGAGTGAAATGCGCGAAAACGTCGTTTCGCTGAACCGCAATCCGCTGGACGCTTTGGCGTTGCCGAAATTCGAAAGAGGCAGCGTCTGGCTTGCCGGCGCCGGTCCCGGCGATCCGGGATTGATCACGGCGCTCGGCATCCACGCGCTTCAGAAGGCCGATGTGGTGCTTCACGACGCATTGATCAACGAGACGTTGCTCAAACTCGCGCGGCCCGGTGCGGAGATTCTCTATGCCGGGAAGCGCGGCGGGAAGAAGTCCTGCAGGCAGAGTGATATCTCGCGCGCGCTCGTCTCATTCGCACGCAAAGGCAAGCGTGTGCTCCGCTTGAAGGGCGGCGACCCCTTCGTGTTCGGACGCGGCGCCGAGGAAGCGCTGGCGCTTGTGCGCGCAGGCATCCAGTTCCGCATCGTGCCCGGTGTTACCGCGGGTATTGGCGGTCTCGCTTATGCAGGAATTCCCGTCACGAATCGCGACACCAACCACGCAGTAACGTTCATCACCGGACATGGCGCCGACGGAAAACTCCCCGATCTCAATTGGACCGCCATCGCCAACGGTTCGCCGACCATCGTGCTCTACATGGCGCGCAGTTTTGCGGGCGAGATTGCAGCGAAACTTATCGCAGCCGGGCGCAATGGGAACGAACCCGCTGCCCTCGTCGCCGACGCGACCTTCGACAAACAGCAGGTCGCCGTCACTACTCTTGCCGGATTGGGTGAAGCCGCCGCTGCAACCAGTGCTGTCTCGATCATCGTCATCGGCGCGAATGTAAAACTGCGAGAAGGGCTCGACTGGCTGGGCGCGCTGTCGGGCAAGAAGCTTGAGCCCTATCCGCTGGGACGCGATCCCCTCGAAAACGTGGGCTGAACGTCCGCTTGCGCCAGACGCTCCGGCAGCGAGCGCATGATCGACGCACGCTCATCGGCGCCCATCGAGCCCCAGCGCGCGATTTCCTCAAGCGTGCGACCGCAGCCGGAGCACAGTCCTGTAGCAGGCGCGATCACGCAGACCTTGATGCAGGGAGACTCCATCACCCCGCTTTGAAGACGCAAAGCTTGTTGCCGTCCGGATCGCGGAAATAAGCACCGTAGAACGTGTCGCTGCGCGCGCCGGGCGCGCCTTCGTCCTTGGCGCCAAGCGAAATTGCCTTGGCGTAGACCTTGTCGACCATTTCCGTCGAGGGTGCGGCGAAGGAGAACATGGTGCCGTTCCCTACTGTCGCCGGCTTGCCGTCATGCGGCATGCAAACCGCGAGCATCGCACCGGACTTGCTGCCGTAGCCCTGCATGCGCTCATTCGAGAAGGTACGCTTGCCGCCCATCTCTGCGCTCAGCGCGTCGTAGAATGCCTTCGACTTTTCGATGTCATTCGTTCCGATCGTTACATACCCGATCATGCATCTCTCCAGATTTCTTCAGTTGCGGAAATTCATCTCGACCATAATCCCGTTCGGGTCACGGACGAAGACCTGATGTAGTCCGATATCGCGGAGCAGATTTTCGCGAAACGCAACGCCGTGCTGCTTGAGCCTGGTAATGGTCGCCGCCGGATCGGTCCCGCGAAACGCGACATGATCGAGGCCGCCGGTGCTGTCACCCGGCTTGGCGTTTCGATTTTCCGGCAGCGCACCGTCCGGACCCAGCAGATGAACCACCGCCCTGTCGCCGCAGTAGAGCCAATAGCCGTCAAAGGCCAAGAGCGGCCGGAAGCCTTCCGTCAGACCCAGCACATCGCGGTAGAAGTCGCGGGTAGCGACCATATCCGCGCAATGGATCGTGTAGTGATCGAGGGCTTCCAGCGCCATCTAGCGGCTCGTTGGCACCTTATTGAACGGCACGTCCTTGTCGACGCGGATGTCGCCCGGCAGACCCAGCACGCGCTCCGCGATGATGTTGCGCAGGATTTCGTCCGTGCCGCCGGCAATGCGCAGCCCGGGGGCGCCGAGCCAACCGCCCTGGAAGCTGCCATGCATCGGCGCGGCGTCGCCGGTGAGCACGCCGGCTTCACCTTCTAGCTCCATCGCGAACGCGGATATGTCCTGAAGTTTCGACGCCACCACGATCTTCGCGATTGAGGCCTCCGGCCCCGGCTGCTGGCCGCGCGACAAGGCCGTCATGGTGCGCAGCGTTGTATATTTGAGACCGGCGGAGCGCACATACCAATCGGCAATCTTCTCGCGCACGGCAGCGTTCTTGATCGCGGGGCCGTCTTCGAGTTCGAGCGCCCGCGCGAGCTGCATCAGCTGGGGCACATCAAGGCCACCTCCCTGCCCGCCACCGACCGCCAAGCGTTCATGCATCAAGGTGGTAAGCGCAACCTGCCAGCCTTGCCCCACTTCGCCGACGCGTTGCGAATCCGGAATCTTCACATCGGTGAAGAAGATTTCGTTGAAGCCGGACGAGCCGCTGGCCTGCTTGATCGGGCGCACTTCGACACCCGGCGACTTCATCGAGAGATAGAACATAGTCAGACCCTTGTGCTTGGGCACATTCGGGTCGGTGCGGGTGAGTAGAAGACCGTAGTCTGAGAACTGCGCGCCCGTCGTCCATATCTTCGAACCGTTGATCGTCCAGGTATTACCTTCCTTCACCGCGCGCGTCTTGAGTGCGGCGACGTCGGAGCCACCGGCCGGTTCGGAGAACAGCTGACACCAGATCTCGTCGCCCTGCACGGCCGGCTTCACATAGCGCTGCTTGGTCTCATCGCCGCAATAGGCCATGACCGTTGGAATGCACATGCCAAGGCCGATGGCAAACGCGGCGCCGGTCGGGACATCATATTTCGACTCTTCCTGGCCGTAGATGATGCTCTGCATAGGCGTGCCACCGATTCCGCCCATTCCCTTTGGCCAGGTGATGCGCGCATAACCCTTGTCGGCGCGGGTCTTCTGCCATTCGCGTGCCTTCTTCATCGCGGCGGGATCAGAGCGTTCGTCCATTGGATCGGAATGTTCGCGCTTCACCTTCGGCTTGGCATTGGCATCAAGCCAAGCGCGCACTTCAGCGCGGAACGCGGCTTCTTCGGGGCTGTCTTCGAAATCCATCTGTGTGCTCCTTAGGCGGCGTTGCTGAGTTCGAGTTCGGTGACGAGCTTGTCTTTCCACGCGCGTTGCGGACCGAGCGCAAGGCCGAGCTGCTTGGATCGCTTGTAGTAGAAATGGCAATCCGCCTCCCAGGTGAAGCCGATGCCGCCATGGGTTTGCGTGTTCTCCTTTGACGCATAATCGAAAGCCTGTGTCGCGGAGACGCGCGCGGCGGCGGCGGCCAGCGGCAGTTCGCTGGCACCGGTCGAGAGCGCCCACGCACCGTAATAGGCGTTGGAGCGCGCGAGTTCGATGTTGATGTACATATCGGCGAGCTTGTGCTTGATCGCCTGGAACGAGGCGATCTGGCGGCCGAAGGCATAGCGCGTCATCGCGTATTCCTTCGCCATCGCGAGACAGACATCCGAGCCGCCGACCTGTTCGAATGCGATCAGGATCGCGGCGCGGTCCATCACGCGGCTTGCAATCGACCAGCCTTCGCCGAGCTTGCCGAGCGCTTCGGCGTTCGCATTCTCGAACGTAATCTCGGCAATGCCGCGCGAAGGATCGAGCGAGGCCACCGCCTTGCGCTTCACGCCGGCGCCGGTGAGATCGATCAGTGCAAGCTGCAAGCCGCGCTCGCCCGCATCGTCGGAGCCACGTGCCAGAACGACCGCGTATTGCGCGTCCATGCCGTCGGTGACCGCGATCTTCGTTCCGGAAAGCTTGCCGCCCTTGAACGCAGTGCGGATGTTCTTCGGGGTCACCGCACCCGGTCCTTCGGCGCGCGCAAAGCAACCGATCAGTTCGCCCGATGCGATCTTGGGCAACAGGCGTTTCTTCTGCTCATCCGTTCCGGCAGCGAGCAGGAACTCCGCGAGCAGATACACCGTTGACGAGAACGGCACCGGCGCGACCGCGCGGCCGAGTTCTTCCGCGACAACGCACAGCTCGAGATAGCCAAGGCCAAGACCACCAAATTCTTCCGGGATCGCGGTTCCCATCCAGCCCATCTCCGCGATCTGCTTCCACAGCGCGGCGTCATAGGTCCCGGCACCCTCATAGAGCTTGCGCACGGTCTTGGTCGTGCACTTCTCGCTCAGGAATTTGCGCGCCTGATCCTTGATCTGTTTCTGGTCGTCGGAGAAGTCGAAGTTCATGGGCTTCCTCGAAAATATCGTTAGCTGCGGGCGATAAAACACGCCCAAGATTAAAGGCCAAGGCCGCATTTTAACGCCCGCTTAATGGGGCCTGTCTACGCTTCCGCCGGGTAAGCAGGATCGGCAAATTATGGCCAAGGCACAATTCCACAAAAGCCAGCGCGTCTACGTGAAGCCGGTTGGCACCTGGGCCCTGATCGAACATCTGGTGCCGCACTGGGCCAAGGGCCTCGATGAGCCGCTGCGCGTCCATTACGACGTAGGCCTTGGCCGTGAGTTCACCGCCGAAGAATTGCAATCCGAAGAGCCGCTGTCCGACCGTCGCGTGAACACGATGGAGCATTGGCGCGTCACGCGCGCGCGTAACAAGTGGCAGGCGACGGAGGATTGCTCGCGTCATCCCATTCCCGGAACCTATCCGGTGGTGATGACGGGCGAAACCGAATGGGGTGGCTGGCGCGTGCCAGGCGCGGAATACGATCTCGACCCTCTGAAGATCGAGCGGCAGGCGCAGATGATCGCCGCCGCGCCGCGTCTGGCGTCTGTCGTCCGCACGCTCATTGAATGGGCACGAAAATCCGGCGAAGAGATGCCCGCGGAGCTTGCGCAACTCGCCCATTCTGCCCAGGACGTACTGGCTGACGTTGACGGCAAGAATTAACCGTCGTCAATCGTCGCACCCCACCTAAAGCGTCAACTTGAGATAGTGGTGGCGAAGACGAGGACGATCCGGCAGGATCGCTGCGTTCGGGCGGGGGATATCAATGTCGGAGACAGGCGCGCCGGCCGCGTCGAAACGCTATGAATTCGAGTTTCACGGCACGGGCGGCGAATATTTCGGGATTTGGATCGTCAACCTCGCGCTGACCGTCCTCACGCTCGGCATCTACAGTGCTTGGGCCACGGTGAGGACGCGTCGTTATTTTCGCGGCAACACAGTGCTCGCCGGGCACAGCTTCGACTACCATGCCTCACCAATTCGCATTCTGATTGGGCGCGCAATCGCGCTTACCCTCCTTATCAGCTACAATTTCAGCGTCTACTTCAGTCCTTATGCGCTGCTTTTTTGGGTTCCCCTTTTCCTCGCTGTGCTGCCGTGGCTGATCAATTCGAGCCTGAGATTTAATGCCCGCAACACATCCTATCGAAACGTCCGATTCAATTTCACGGGAAAATATGGCGAGGCAGTTGTCGCCTATGTGCTGTGGCCGATACTGGGATTTCTGACGCTCGGCTTTCTGATGCCCTTGGCGCGCCGCGTGGCGGATTACTATTACGTCAATCACCACACATTTGGCGGCCGGCCGTTCGAGACCGAATTCTCGGCCTGGCACATCTATCGGATATTTCTGCTGGCGATCGGGCTCGGTGTCATCCTGGTGCTCGTCCTGGGCGGGTTGCTTGCGGCGGCGATAGCGGCGATGCCTCATGGCCAGACTTTCGACCCGAATCATCCCAACGCATTCATGCCGCTGTTCTTCCTGGTGCTTATCACCTTTGAAGTTGCATTCATCGTGCTGGGCATCGCGATCGCCACGATGGTGTTCAATCTCGTCATCAGCAACACCGTTCTCGACGGACGGCACAAACTCGGCGCGCACCTGTCGGCGCTCCGTGTTGCATGGATCATGATCACGAACATCATTCTAACCATGCTGACATTAGGCATCTTTTATCCCTGGGCGCAGGTGCGGATTGCGCGTTATCGTGTGGAGCATCTTTCTCTCGAAGCCGCCAGCGATCTGGACGAATTCACCTCCAAGACATTCGGCACGCAAAACGCGGTGGGCGAAGAGATCGCGGGCTTCTTCGATCTTGATTTCGGCCTATGAGCATTTCGGTCGAGGGGCGCTATTTCCTGCCGCATGCGACACGCTTCGTCGCGGCGCGAGCGTCGGCCACAAACGATCGACGCCTGCGTATCGAAGACCCGACAGGCGCGGCCATCACCGAGGCGCCGGCCTCGGAATTGCGTATTTCGGCGAAGCTCGGCAGGCTCGCGCGGCGGATCGAGTTTCGCGACGGAAGCCGCTTCGAAACCAGCGACGATGAAGGTATCGAAGCCTTGCGCAAGGCGCTACGGCTGCGCGCGCCCGGACGCACACTGAGCCATCTCGAACGGTCTTGGCGCTGGATTACCGCGTCGCTGGTGATCGCCATCGCGCTGTCCTACGGCTTCATCGAATTTGGCATTCCGTGGATCGCGGTCGGGCTGGCCAATGCCACGCCGCATTCGGTTGCGGGATTGGTTTCGCAGCAAACCCTGCAATTCCTCGACAAAACCGCGATCGGTCCGACCACTCTCAGCGCGACAGACAAACAACGGGCAACGCGCCTGTTCGCCCAAGTGGCTGCGCATGCGCCACGCGGCATTCAAGGCTACCGGCTGGAATTCCGCCATGGTTTCGGCATCGGCGCGAACGCGTTCGCATTGCCCGACGGCACCATCGTGATGACGGACGAACTCTGGAAGCTGGTGCGCAATGACGAAGAGATTGAGGGTGTTTTCGGCCATGAGATGTCGCATGTCGATCATCGCCACGGCCTGCAAAGCGTCTATCAGGCGTCGATGATCCCGGCCGCGATCGCACTCATCACCGGCGATGTCTCGCAAGTAAGCCAGCTCGCGACCATTCTGCCCGGCGTTGTGGTGCAGTCGCGCTATTCGCAAAGCTTCGAGCAACAGGCCGACGACGATTCCGCGAAGCTGATGCTGGCGATGGGCGCGAAGCCGTCGCATCTCGCCGATCTGCTGGAGCGCATCGAGGCGACGCATTGCGGCAAATCCGGTTGCGGAGCGAGCTGGCTGGGATCGCATCCCGACACCGATGTGCGCGTGGCCAAGCTGCGCGCGTCGAAATGATTTTCAAGGCTTGGCAGGAGAAGACGCCGGTGGAGTCTGTGCCGGTGCATTCGGTGTTGCGGCGGCTTGCGGCGCCTGCGTGCGCTCCGAAGGCGGAACGGCATCCTCCGTCGATGCCTTGGGATGGATCGGCGAGAACTGAATCTGCGTGAACACGATGCTGACGACATTCTTCGCGCCGACGATCCGCTTCGCGTCGGCGACGAGGCGCACCGCCAGCGCGGTCGTATCGACATCCTTCGGATCGGATGCCTTACCGACCGGCTGCGCATTCACATCGCGCACGAACGCATCCTGAATGAAGGCGAGCTTCTCGCGGATCAGCACCGAGGCCGACGGGGTGGACGCCACAAGCTTGCTCGAGATGTAGGAATAGCCCTGGAGCTTGCCGTCGATGCTGACCGGCGCGATCAGGAACGGCATCTGCACATGCGTGCCCGGCTCAGCGGGCTTCTTGGCGGGCTTGCCGCCCTCCTCCGCCGCGACGGCCGATACGGGCAGAAGCAGAGCCAGAACCATCGCGACCGGAATCCGCATTCGGTGAGGCTCGCAAATCATGGCTAACGAATGGTTACCTTTCAGAAGTGGCAGTATCCGGCGCGCGGAACGGCGATTTCGCGCCCTTGCGCGTCGACCAGGACAACGCCACTGCCCTGCTCCACGCGCCCGATGCAGGTCACCGGAGTATGGACGTCCCGAACCAGGGTTGGCGCTGTGAAAGCGATCTCGTAGTCGTCACCCGCAGTCGCAGCCCGGACGATGGCGTCTTCGCCGTTGCCCCAAAGCGCGATCAGCTCGGGCGAACGCGGGATCCAGTCTGCCTCCACAACGACTCGAACGCAGGAGGCTTCCGCGATATGGCCGAGATCGGCGAGCAACCCATCCGACACATCGATGCTCGCGGACGCGCTGCGCAGCGCCGGCGCAAACGCGACGCGCGGCTCGGGCAAGAGATAGCGCCCAGCCAACACGGCGTGGACGTCCACAGACGCAGAGAGCGCAGGATTCTTGAGCAGAGCCAATCCGCCGCCGCTGTCGCCAATGGTTCCGGTGACGAATACGAGATCGCCTGCGCGCGCACCGTTGCGGCGAACCAGCCGTCCCACGGGAACATGGCCAAACGCTGTGATGGAAATCGACAATGGCCCCGGCATCGAACTCATGTCGCCGCCGAGAAGTGACAGGCCAAACCGGTTCTGATCCTCGTTCAGCGATTCCGCAAATTCATTCAGATATGGAAGACCGATTTCCTCCGGAATCAGCAGCGTCAGCAAATAGGCGAACGGTTCGGCGCCTTTCGCCGCGAGGTCGGAGAGATTCACGCGCAGCGCCTTCTTCGCCACGACGGACGCCGCGTCGCTCTGGAAGAAATCGACGCCGGCGACGATTGTGTCGGTTGTCACGACAAGTTCGCAGCCGCGGCGCGGCGCAATCATCGCCACGTCGTCCGTCAGCCCGAACGCGCCAGGCGCGGTGGCCAACGGCGCGAAAACCCTGGCGATCAGATCGAATTCCGTCATGGCGCGATTGTATAGGGCAAACGGGGACAATTTCAGGTATAAATCGGATGTTCTGCCATGGAGGGGCCAATGTGCGAACATGACCATCACGGATTCAGCCGCCGTCAGTTTGGATCGCTTTTCCTCGGCGCTGCGGGACTGAGCCTGATTCCCGGTATCGCGCGGGCGGCACAGATCGAAGCGCTCGCGATCACCTGCATCGACTATCGCTTCTACAACAAGGACACAGCCTTCGTCGCCAACGACCTCAACCTGTTCCGGCAGGCCGACAATGTCGCGCTCGCCGGCGCGTCGCTGGCCGGGGTATCGAAGATGTTCGTGAAGTCGGTGCCGGCGTTCTGGGAGCAGGTCGGCCTTGCCCAGCAACTGCACCACATCAAGAAGGTGGTCCTGATCGATCATCGCGAATGCGGCGCCTACAACGCCGAATTCGGCGTGCCCAGGGACGAGGCCGAGGAGACCGCCCAGCACGTCAAGGTGATGACGGAGCTGGCTGTGGAGTTCAGAAAACGCCAGCTCGGCCTGGCGCTCGAATTCTGGCTCATGCCGGTCAAAGGCTGCGCCGAACGGCTGAATATCCCGGGGGCAGAGGCGCGCTGACAGCGGGCGCCTCGTCTCGCGCCTATTCGAACCGCATCTTTCGGAGCGGAAAGCCGTGTTGGAAAATTTTGGGTCAAACCTGCGGTTTCCGCCAAATCGGCGCCAGCCAGGGCGGCACGTACAGAAGTTCTGTACAGAATTCGTGTTTTGTATTCGAATTTTGCAATTCGAATACCCCGCAGGCCAATCAAGATGCTGAAAAGAAAACATAATCGCCTTCCTTCGCTGCGCTGCAATATCGGAAAATGGCACCCGTTCAATTGACCTCTGTTTGGATGAGAACATATAGAGAACATCATTGGAAATTCAAGCGTTCGGGACCTTCTGCACCCGTAAGGAATATCAATCTGGAAACCGGAATCGGGAGCAGGCGATGAAGCTCTTGAGCTTTGCATTTTGTGCGGTGACCGCGCTTGGGTGTGAGCACGCGCTGGCGGAGGTTTGGCAGCCGTCTGCGGGTCACACCCAAATGCCGATATGGCCGGGAACGCCGCCCGATACCAAGCCGATGTCGGGACCAGAAACGGTCGGCCGCGTGGAAAAAAAATTGGCGGCAAGCCCTGGACGTATGTGACCCACGTCTCCGAACCCACGATGACGGTCTATTCGCCAAAGGAGAAGAACACCGATGCTGCGGTCGTGGTATTTCCCGGCGGCGGCTTCGAGGTGCTGGCCATCGACCTCGAAGGCACCGAAGTCTGCGACTGGCTGACATCCAGAGGCATCACCTGCGTTCTGTTGAAGTACCGCGTTCCAAGCGAGCCTTACGATTCGAAATGCGATTGCCGTCCCGACAATCTCACGACATCGACACGATCGCTGGAAGATGCACAGCGAACCATCGGGCTGGTGCGCCTGCACGCGAAGGAATGGCACATCGATCCGCACAGGATCGGCGTGCTCGGATTCTCAGCCGGTGGATATCTCGCGGCGGAAATCAGCACGAAATATCAGCACCGCCTGTATGCCGCTATTGACGATGCCGACAAGGAGAGCGCCCGCCCGGATTTTGCCGTGCTGGTCTATCCGGGGCATCTGGCGACGGGCGACAAAGCGGGGCAGCTCCCGACGATTGAGAAAGGCTTGAACCCGAACGTGCCCGTCACTGCCGAAACGCCGCCGACATTTCTCGTGCAAGCAGAAGACGACAATATCGACGGCGTGAGCCAAGTGCTTGTCTACAACGCCGCTCTGCAGAAAGCCGGCGTGAAGGTGGAGATGCACGCGTACGCCGAAGGCGGCCACGCATTCGGCCTGCGGCACACCGCAATGCCAATCACCGACTGGCCCCGATTGGCAGAGACCTGGCTGCACACAATCGGGATGACGCCGGAGTAGCAATGCGATAACGGGACAGGAGATACTGCCCCATCACGCGCGGCGGATCGGGCGACCCTAACGCCGATCGGTCGAGCTCTTGAGACCGTCCGACTTCTTTGCAGCGCCGTCGCTGACCGTGTAGGTGCCGGTTGTGATCCTCGACATCGTCACGCCGTCGGTCGTGTAAAAGTTGCTCCAGCTGCCGCCGGTGACGAACGGATAATCGATCACATAGACGTACTGATAGGCGCCACCGCCTTTGCCGCTGAGATTGACAGCGAGAGTAACGGTATGTCCCCGATCCCTGATCCTGCTCATCGTACCGATGCCGAAATTCGCGCCGACGTCGCAACCGTTTCCGAGCGAGAGCGCGGTGCGATTGACCTTGTTCACGGTGATATCCATGCCATCGCAGAGTTGGTCGAAGGAGATCGACACGGTATCGGCTATCGCCGCGCCACTCGCGCACAACATCGCCAGCGCAGCCGCGCCGGACAGAAGAATATTTTTCACCAGATTACTTCCCTTGATTTCAGACTACCTTGCGCAGAGCGTAAACAGCAGGGCGCCTTTCGTTCAAGGAGAATCATAAGGCGGAAACTTCGCGCTATGCTTGCGCGAACGCTCCATCATCATCATCAGCGCCAGCAATCAAAACTGTAGCTCGTCGTCAGGCGGCGTTTCGCCGAATTCGACCGCACGCTTGCGGTGCGCGAGTCTGTCCAGCGCCGCGTTCACGAAAGACGGCTCATCGCCCGAGAAGAAGGCGTGGCTGACGTCGAGATACTCGTCGATCACGACCTTGGCGGGGACGTCCTTCATCGCGATCAGTTCGAAGGCAGCGGCGCGCAGGATCGCGCGCAGGATGGAATCGATGCGCGACAGCCGCCATTCGGCGCTCAATACCTTGGTGACGCCGGCGTCGATCTCGTCCTGATGTTCGGGCACGCCCAGCACCAGTGCGCGGAAGAATTCGATGTCAACTTCGCCGGCGGTTCCGGTCTCGGCCTCGCGGCCGAAGCGGTGTTCGGTGAATTCGAACACGGTTTCCTCCGCGCCGCTGCCGTTCAGCTCCATCTGATAGAGCGCTTGCACGGCGGCGAGCCGCGCGGCGCTGCGTCCGGCGCGATCGTTCATCGGGAGAATCGCGTGCGGGTTTCGATCAGCGAGAGACAGGCGCGTGCCGCATCGCCGCCCTTGTCGCCGCCGTCGCGGCGGGCGCGCACTTCCGCCTGCTTCTCGTTCTCGACGGTGAGGATGCCGTTGCCGACGCAAAGGCTGTACTGAAGGCCCAGATCCATCAGCCCACGCGCGCTTTCGCCCGCGACGATCTCGAAGTGCCAGGTCTCGCCGCGAATGACGCAACCGAGCGCAACATAGCCGTCATAGCCGCGGTCGCTCTGCGAGGCGAACAGGATCGCCGGCGGAATCTCCAGCGCGCCGGTGACCGTGATACGTTCGAATTGCGCCCGGGCGAGATCGAGTGCCGCGGTCGCGCCGTCGAGCAACGAGGTCGCGATGTCGTCGTAATAACGCGACTCGACGATGAGGATGCGGGGCTGAATCACGTCTTGTCCTTTGCCTGGCCGCGGATGGGATGTGTGGCCACGATGTCGATGCCGTAACCATCGAGCGCCACGACCTTCTTCTCCGGCGTATCGGTCAGAAGGATCATGTCCTTGATGCCAAGGTCGAGCAGAATCTGCGCGCCGACGCCATATTCCTTCACCCGGCGGCGGTCGATGTCGTCCTCGATGCGGCGCGTCAGCACATCGGTCACGAAGGTCGGCCGCGTCTGGCGCAACAGCACGACGACACCGCGTCCCGTCTCCGCCACGATTCGCATCGCCTCGCCCAGTGTGTCCGGCGAATAATTCTGCCACGCCAGCATGTCGGTGAAGATGTTGATCGCGTGCATGCGCACCAGCACCGGCTCCGGCGTGGAGATGTCGCCCTTCACCAGCGCGATATGCTCGGCGTAATCGAGCTCGTTCACGAACACGATCATCTTCCAGTCGCCGCCATTGTGGCTCTGGAACGGCACCTCGACCCGGCGCTTGACGAAGTGATCGTGCTTGCGGCGGAACGCGATCAGGTCGGCGATGGTGCCGATCTTGAGATTGTGATGCTGCGCGAATGTCACGAGATCGGGCAGCCGCGCCATGGTGCCGTCATCATTCATGATCTCGCAGATCACGCCGGCCGGCGTCAGACCCGCGAGCCGCGCGATATCGACAGATGCTTCGGTATGGCCGGCGCGCACCAGCGCGCCGCCGTGGCGCGCGACCAGCGGAAAGACATGGCCGGGCGAGGTGATGTCGTTCGATCCCTTGGTCGCGTCGATGGCGACCGAGATCGTGTGCGCGCGGTCATGCGCGGAGATGCCGGTGGAGATGCCCTCCTTCGCCTCGATCGACACCGTGAACGCGGTCTGGTTCGGCGTGCCGTTGACCGGCGTCATCATCGGAATCTTGAGCTGCTCGGCGCGCTCCTGCGTGAGCGCGAGGCAGACGAGCCCGCGGCCGTATTTCGCCATGAAGTTCACGGCATCGGGCGTGCACATCTGCGCCGGAATGACGAGGTCGCCCTCGTTCTCGCGGTCCTCGGCATCGATCAGAATGAACATCTTGCCGTTGCGGGCGGCTTCGATGACGTCCTCGATCTCGGCGATGTAATCGTGGAAGACGGGAACGTTCATGCCGCGGTCAGCCTCGCGACATAGCGCGCCATCAGGTCGGCCTCGAAATTCACTTTCACGCCCGGCTTGGCGCGGCCGAAGGTCGTGACTGCCTGCGTGTGCGGGATGATGTTCACGCCGAAGCGCGACCCATCGACATCGTTCACCGTCAGAGACACGCCGTCGAGCGCGACCGATCCCTTGGCCGCGACGAGCTTCGAAAGCTTCTTCGGCACTTCGAAGACCATGCGCACGGATTCGCCTTCCGGCTTCAGGCTTACGACCTCGGCCACGGCATCGACATGGCCGGTGACGATATGGCCGCCGAACTCGTCGCCGACGCGCATCGGCCGTTCGAGATTGACCGCCTCGCCGACCTTCCAGGAACCCAGCGTTGTCTTCGACAAGGTCTCGCCGGACGCGGTGAACGCGAACCAGCGATCCTTCGCGCTGCCCTTGTCCACCACCGTCATGCACGCGCCGGAGCAGGCAATGGAAGCGCCGACATCGATCTGCGAGACGTCGAATTTCGTGGCGATGACGATGTGGGTGTCGCCGCGCTTCTCCACGTGGCGCACCTTGCCGACATCGGTGACAATTCCGGTGAACATGGCTGTCTTTTAGGCTCTGGCCGCGAAGCTTTCCAGCATATCCGGGCCCAGAACGCGACGCCCCAGCGAAACAAACCGGGACGCTTCGTCAAGATCGAGCGTCTTCAGGGCATCGATGCCGTTACGGCCCGAAGCGCCCAGCACGATGGGCGCGCGGAAGATCTCCAGCCGGTCGGCGAATCCGCGATCCAGGAACGCGGCATGGACCGCCGCACCGCCCTCAACGAGCAGCCGTGTGACCCCACGTTTCGCAAGGTCATTCAGCAGCGCGCCGATGTCGGGCCTGCCGCGCGCGTCTTTCGCGGTGCGGATCACTTCGACGCCACAAGCTTCGAGCTTGCCGCCACTTTCGGCGGTCGTGAACACCAGAGTCGGAATCTGCCGCGCGGTCTGCGCCAGCTTCGACGATTCGGCGAGACGCAATCGCGAGTCGAGCACCACGCGGAGCGGCGAGCGGTCTTCGAGACCTTTGATGCGGCAGGTGAGTGCGGGGTCGTCGGCCAGCGTTGTCTCGATGCCGACCAGGATCGCATCGTGTTTCGCGCGCAAGAGATGGCCGAAGCGCCGAGCCTCCGGTCCTGTGATCCATTGGCTCTGACCGGAGACGGTGGCGGTCTTGCCGTCGAGGCTTTGCGCAACCTTGAGCGTGACCAATGGACGGTTCTCGCTGCGCAGGAAGAACCCGGCATTGAGATCGGCGGCTTCCTTTTCGAGCACACCGGTTGCGACCTGCACGCCCGCGTCCCACAGCATCGCGATGCCCTTGCCGGAGACGCGCGGATCGGGGTCCTGCACCGCGGCCACGACGCGCGCGACACCGGCGGCGATCAGCGCATTCGCGCAGGGCGGCGTCTCACCTTGATGCGCGCACGGTTCGAGCGTCACATAGGCCGTTGCCCCGTGCGCTTGTTCGCCCGCTTCGGTGAGCGCCACGACTTCCGCATGCGGACGCCCGCCGGGTTGAGTCCACCCACGCCCGACGACACGCTCGTCTTTCACAATCACGCAGCCAACGGCAGGATTCGGCGCGGTCCCACCAAGCGCCCGCTCCGCAAGTGCAAGTGCGTGGCGCATATGAGTAGTGTCGCTCACGACTTCTCCCTCGCCCCCGCTTTAGCGGGGGAGAGGGCGGGGTGAGGGGGCATCGACGCGAGTGAAAGAGCTGCAGTCACAAGCTCAACCAGAAACATCGACATCCGAACCAGCCTCACCACCCCCTCACCCCACCCTCTCCCCCACTTCGTGGGGGCGAGGGTTCTTCACTCCTTGTCACCTTCCAGCTCGCCGATCAGGTTCTCGAAATCCTTGGTCTCGCGGAAGTTCTTGTAGACCGAGGCGAAGCGGACATAGGCCACTTTGTCGAGGCTTTGCAGGGCCTGCATCACCAGCTCGCCGATCATCGAACCCTGAATCTCGTTCTCGCCGAGACTCTCGAGACGCCGCACGATGCCCGTCACCATGCGATCGACGCGTTCGGCTTCGACGGGACGTTTGCGCAGCGCATGCGCGAGCGAACGCTCCAGCTTGTCGCGGTCGAAGGGTTCGCGGCGGCCGTTCTTCTTCACCACCACGAGTTCGCGCAGCTGCACGCGCTCGAAGGTCGTGAACCGTCCGCCGCAGGCCGGGCAATGCCGCCTGCGCCGGATCGCGGAATTGTCTTCCGACGGACGGCTGTCTTTGACCTGACTGTCGTCGTGTCCGCAGAACGGGCAGCGCATGAGATGCTTCTTTCTCTACGAATAGATCGGGAAACGCTTGCACAAATGGGCGACACGCTCGCGCACGCTGGCCTCGACCGCCGCATCGCCCGCGTCGCCATTCTTGGCGACCGCATCGACGACTTCAACGATGAGTTTGCCGACCTCGCGGAATTCCACCGGGCCGAAGCCGCGCGTTGTTCCTGCGGGCGAACCCAGACGGATGCCCGACGTGATTGCCGGCTTCTCGGTGTCGAACGGCACGGCGTTCTTGTTGCAGGTGATGAAGGCGCGGTCGAGCGCCTTCTCGGTGGGACGCCCGGTCGCGCCCTTGGGGCGCAGATCGACCAGAATCAGATGCGTGTCGGTGCCGCCCGAGACGATATCGAGGCCTTCGCTTTGCAGCGTCTCGGCCAGCGCCTTGGCGTTCTCGACGACACGTTTCGCATAGAGCTTGAAGTCCGGCTTCAGGGCTTCGCCGAACGCAACCGCCTTTGCGGCGATCACGTGCATCAGCGGTCCGCCCTGCAATCCCGGGAAGACGGCGGAGTTGATCTTCTTGCCCAGCGCTTCGTCGCGCGACAGCACCATGCCGCCGCGCGGGCCGCGCAACGTCTTGTGCGTCGTCGTCGTCACGACGTGTGCATATTCGAGCGGATTGGGATGCGCACCACCGGCAACGAGCCCCGCGAAATGCGCCATATCGACCATGAAGAACGCGCCGACCTCATCCGCGATCTCGCGAAAGCGCTTGAAGTCGATGATGCGCGGATAGGCCGAACCGCCGGCGAGGATAAGTTTGGGACGCGACTCACGCGCGATCCGCGCGACCTCATCCATATCGATACGATGATCCTGGCGGCGCACGGTGTAGGGTACCGGCTTGAACCATTTGCCGGACTGGTTTGCGGGCGAGCCGTGCGTCAGGTGCCCACCGGCCGCGAGATCGAGCCCCAGGAAGGTGTCGCCGGGCTGCAGCAGCGCAAAGAACACGGCCTGGTTCGCCTGCGCGCCGGAATGCGGCTGGACGTTGGCGAAGGAGCAATCGAACAGGCGGCAGGCGCGCTCGATTGCGAGCTCCTCCACCACATCGACATATTCGCAGCCGCCGTAATAGCGCCGGCCCGGGTACCCTTCCGCATATTTGTTGGTCAGGACCGAACCCTGTGCTTCCAGCACGGCTTTCGAGACGATGTTCTCGGATGCGATCAGCTCGATCTTGTCCTGCTGGCGCTTCAGTTCGTCGTCGACCGCGCGCGCGACGTCCGGATCGGCCCGGTGCAGCCCCTGCGCAAAGAAAGGAGAATCCGCGCGTTCCGCCGCCATCGCCGCCATGTCCGAGCCTCTTTAACCGAGCGCGCTAGGGCTGGATCGCCTTCGCACCCATCGGGCCGCTACCCCTACCCCTTTACCAAATCTTGCGCCAGACGGGATTCGCCAGTGCGGCAATCGACACGACCGTCCAAGTGAAAGACGCCTTCGTTCAAATGAAAACATGACAATTCCAGACAAGCCGCCGCAATCTGAAAGCAATGTCACAATACTTTGCAAGAATTGCGAGTACCGGAAATTGACGATCCTCAGACAAAAACCGCCGATCCCTTGATCTGAGCCGGGACCACGAAATAGAAATGACGGCGGAATCGTTGTGTTGAGTCGAATGACCCTCAAATTACCCAATACCGAAATCTCGCCGGCCCGGTCCGACGACTTGCTGAAACTCGCTACCGAAATCGTCGCGGCCTATGTCAGCAACAACTCCGTGGCGGTGAGCGAACTGCCCGGCATGATCAAAAGCGTTCACACCACGCTGGGCGGGCTTTCGGTCAGCGGCGGCGCGGAGATGACAACCGCGCAGAAGCCCGCAGTCAATGTGAAGAAATCCGTGACGCCGGAATACATCGTCTGCCTCGAGGACGGCAAGAAGCTCAAGATGCTCAAGCGCTACCTGCGCTCGCGCTATTCCATGTCGCCGGAAGAATATCGCAGCAAATGGGGTTTGCCGGCGGACTATCCGATGGTCGCGCCAAACTACGCCGCCCAGCGCTCCGAATTCGCCAAGAAGATCGGCCTCGGCCGCTCCTCGCCGCCACCGAAGAAGGGGCGGCGGGGGTAGAGATCACTCCCGCGAACGAGACCCTTCCTCATCCCTAAACTCCTCCCTCTCCCCCACGGATGTGGGGGGAGGGTTGGGGTGAGGGGGTGCATCCACAAGCGTTGATACACCGAAGTATTGCGCGCCTGTTTTGCCAATGTGTCATCTGCGGCGCGGCCCCCTCACCCTGCCCTCTCCCCCTCAAAGGGGGAGAGGGAAAACACCTCCGCGTCCTTCAAACGGAAGATGATTTCTTCCTGATCAAATACTCCAGCTTCCTCTTCGCCGCATCGCCGAGCGCGGCGCGTGAGGCATTCGCCGGTCCCACGACGCTCGCTTCGAGGCCGGTTGCGGAATCGATCGCGGTCGCTTTCGCGTACGCGCCTTGCACCACGATTTCGAGGAAGATTTCGCCCTTGGCCGAAGCCATCAGGCGGCGCGGCTCAGGCGGTGCGCGGTCCACACCTGATCCAGCGCGCGGACGAGATCGCGGATCATCGCCTCGCTGTGCGCGGGCGACGGCGTGAAGCGCAGGCGCTCGGCGCCGCGCGGCACGGTGGGATAATTCACCGGCTGCACATAGATGCCATGATCGTAGAGCAGCGAATCCGACACCGCCTTGCACAAGGTCGCGTCGCCCACGAACACGGGCACGATGTGGCTGGGCGAGTCCATCACCGGCAATCCGGCTTCGGAGAGCAGCTGTTTCAGCAGCGCCGCGCGCGCCTGAAGCGTTGCGCGCTCGACGTCGCTTTCCTTCAGATGCCGCACGCTGGCGAGCACACCGGCGGCAATCGCGGGCGCCAGCGATGTCGTGAAGATGAAGCCCGGCGCGAAGGAGCGGATGCAGTCGATCAGTTCATTCGACGCGGCGATGTAGCCGCCCATGACACCGAACGCTTTCGCCAGCGTGCCTTCGACGATGTCGATGCGCTGCATCTGGTTGTCGCGTGCCGCGACGCCCGCACCGCGCGGACCATAAAGACCGACGCCATGCACTTCGTCGATATAGGTGAGCGCGCCGTATTTCTCCGCGAGGTCGCAGATCGCTTCGATCTTGCCGAAATCGCCTTCCATCGAATAGACGGATTCGAACGCGATCAGCTTAGGCGCATCGGCCGGCGCGTCGGCAAGCTGGCGCTCGAGGTCTTCCATGTCGTTGTGCCTGAAGATGCGTTTCTCCACGCCGCCATTACGCATGCCCTCGATCATCGAGGCGTGGTTGAACACGTCGGAGAACACGATCAGGCCGGGTAGGATCTTCGCCAGAGTCGCAAGCGTTGCGTCGTTGGAAACAAAGCCCGAAGTGAACAGCAGCGCCGCATCCTTGCCATGCAGATCGGCGAGCTCGGCTTCCAACTCCACATGGTAATGCGTCGTACCGGAGATGTTGCGCGTGCCGCCCGAGCCGGCGCCGGTCGTGTCGATGGCCTCATGCATGGCGGCAAGCACCTTGGGATGCTGGCCCATGCCGAGATAATCGTTGCTGCACCACACGACCACCGGACGCCGCGCCCCCTGGGTGTGGAAAGCGGCATTCGGATAGTCGCCCTGGGCGCGAACGATATCGGCGAAGACGCGATACCGCCCTTCGCGGCGCAAACCCGCCAGCGCGTCCTTGAACCGGTTTAGATAGGAAAAAGCCATTCGCCGGGGACCGTCTTCTCGCCTCATAGAATATAAGACCATTTGCCTGAGAGCCTAGTCGTTCCTGCCGCACCCCTGTCGCATAACGACGCGCCTTGCCGGGATTTCAGTCATTTTGCCGGGGTCGGGGGTGGCGATCCTTGATATGGCGCAAGATGGCCGCTCAGGCGGCGATGGCCACGACCGCGTTCACCGCCATGGCGATCAGGACGGTGTTGAAAAAGAACGAGACGATGGAATGCGCCAGAGTCGTGCGCCGGATGCGGGTCGAGGCGACCTGCACGTCGGAAACCTGCGCCGTCATGCCGATTACGAAAGAATAATAGAAGAAATCGGCCGGACCGGGTTCCTTCGTGTCGGGAAACACGAGCCCACCGCCGCCTTCCTTCTTGGGAGGTTCCGAATAGAAGAGATAGGCGTAGTGGTACGCCATCATCATGTGGAGCATGAACCAGCCCAGCGGCGCGCCGACCGCTGCCAGCGCGATGGCAAACGAATCGACGACGGTCTTCTGGTGCAGCAGCGTGATGATCGCGAATATGCAGAACCCGGCCATTACCAGCGCGAACAGGATGACAAGAAGAATGCCCTCGTCCTCGACATCGGCTTTCTTGTCCAGTTCCTTCGGCGTGATGCTGAGCGCGATAAACGCCATGACCGCGATATAAGAGCCGAAAAACGCATCACCGCCCGCGAGCAAGCGGACGGGCGGCGTCAGGTCTCCCAACACCAGATAAACCATCGCGCCGAAGATGAAGCAGGCGTAGAAGCGCCAGTGATGGGTGAGATGGGATCGGGCAAAAACCGGCATAAGCGGTTATTGCATGAATTGCAGCGCCCCAAAATTGTCATCCCGGGCGAGCGCAGCGAGGCCCGGGACCCATGGGAAAAGCGTCACGCTGGGTCCCGGCCCTGCGCGATGCTTGCGCATCGGTTCGCCGGGATGACAGTTTTTACAGCCGGAAACGGACCTGATCGATCCAGAAGCGTTCGATGCGGCGAAGGCTGGTGTTCAGCAGATCGAGATCGCCTTCCGCGACATTGCCCACGGGACCCAGCGAACCCAGATGGCGGTCGAACAATTCGCTCAGCATCGTCCGCACGATCTCGCCCTTCGGCGTCAGGCGCACCAGCACCGAGCGGCGGTCGGCCTCGGAACGTTCGTGATGAATGTAACCCGCTTCAACCAGCTTCTTGAGATTGTAGGAGACGTTGGAGCCCAGATAGTGCCCGCGCGTGCGCAACTCCCCCGCCGTCAGTTCCTGATCGCCGACATTGAACAGCAGCAGCGCCTGCACGCTGTTGATCTCGCGCTCGTCGCGGCGGTCGAGCTCGTCCTTGATCACATCGAGCAATTGTCGATGCAATCGCTCAACGAGGTTGAGTGTTTCGAGATAATGCTTGCCGAGCGACTGTGCGCCCTCAAGCGCGGCAGCGCCTTGCGGCTTGGCCAATGCTGTCATCGCTTTTCCCCCACTTTTTCGCAGGGCCCACCTTGTTATGCGATCACAGTAGGAGCGACTGATTAAGACGCCGTAAAAATTGTCAGATAATGCCGCGTAACATCTGGATTACGCCGGAGAAATCCATTCCGGCCTTCCCCTTCGCAGCCATCAGCGCGTAAAGCTGCAACGCTTCCGCGCCAAGCGGCGTGGCGGCGCCGGCGTTTTGCGCCGCCTGCTGGGAAAGCTTGAGATCCTTCAGCATCAGCGCGGTCGCGAAACCGCCGGTGTAGTCGCGGTTCGACGGCGACGTAGGCACTGGTCCCGGAACGGGACAATAGGTCGTCAGCGACCAGCACTGACCCGATGCGGCCGACATGATGTCGAAAAGTTTCTGCGGATCGAGGCCGAGCTTCTCGCCCAGCACGAAGGCCTCGCAGGTCCCGATCATCGAGATCGCGAGCAGCATGTTGTTGCAGATCTTCGCCGCCTGGCCCGCACCCGCGCCGCCGGCATGGACGATGCGCTTGCCCATCTTCGAGAGGATCGGCTCCGCGCGCGCGAACGCTTTGTCCGTGCCGCCGCACATGAAGGCGAGCGTGCCCGCTTCCGCGCCACCCGTGCCGCCGGAGACCGGCGCATCGAGAAAATCGAACCCGGCTTTCTCAGCCGCCGTGTGAACCGCGCGGGCGGAATCGATATCGATCGTCGAGCAGTCGATCAGCAGCGCATCCTTCCGCGCCGCCGTGAGCACGCTTTCGCTGTCGAGATAGACCGAGCGCACATGCGTGCCCGCGGGCAGCATGGTGATGACCACATCGGCGGACTGTACAGCTTCGAGCGCGGTGGCCGCGCTCTTGCCGCCCGCATCGGTGACAGGCTTCAGTGCCGCCGGACTGACATCGAACGCGACAACCCCCTCGCCCGCCTTGAGTAGATTGCGCGCCATGGGCCCGCCCATGTTTCCGACGCCGATGAATGCGATACTGGTCATAGTTTGAGTTCCTTCTCTCCCACCGGTGCGAAATAAGCGTCAACGTCAGCATCCGAAACCGCAGACAGGTCCGACGGGTTCCATTTCGGCGTGCCGGCCTTGTCGATGATCGTGGCGCGCACGCCTTCGTAGAAATCATGCCCCGCGACGATGCGGTGGACCATGCGGTATTCCATCTTCATGCAGTCGTCGAAGCCCAGCTTTGCGCCTTCGCGCAGCTGGCGGAATGTGACTTTTGTGCTGGTCGGCGATTTGGCGCGGATGGTCTTGGCCGTGTCGCGCGACCAGTCGGTGTGATCGGCGTCGAGCGCGGCGAGAATCTCTTCGACCGAGTCCCTCGTAAAGATGTTGTCGATCTGCGCGCGATGCTCAGCGAGAAACCCGGCAGGCAAGTCTTCGCCCTTGCGCTCGATAACGCGGTCTATCGCTTTCCCGGCGGCGAGATCGGCGATCAGCGCGTCCCAATCCTTCGCCGGCACAAAATGCGTCGCGACCCCGGAATACAGCGTATCGACGGTCCTCAGCCGCGCGCCGGTGAGCGCCAGATACAGACCGATGGCGCCCTGCATGCGCGGCAGGAAATAGCTTCCGCCGACGTCCGGAAACAGGCCGATCCCGGTTTCGGGCATTGCAAAGGTCGTCGTCTCGCTCGCGATGCGATGGCTGCCATGCACCGAGACGCCGACGCCGCCGCCCATGACGATGCCGTTGATCAGCGCGACATAGGGCTTGGGATAGTGCTTGATCGCGGCGTCGAGAACATATTCGTCGCGATAGAAGTTCAGCGCATAGGGCGATTTGTTGATGCCGGATTCATAGAGCGAGCGGATGTCGCCGCCGGCGCAGAACGCACGGTCGCCCGCGCCGCGCACGACAACGCATTTCACATCGTCCTGCCCGGCCCAGGCATGAAGCTGCGTGGACATCTGCAGGCACATGCCATGCGTCAGCGCGTTCAGCGCCTTCGGACGGTTCAGGGTGATCAGTCCGACAGCGCCGCGCTTTTCGAACAGGACATGAGGTTCGTCCGTCACTGCCGGAACATTTCCCGCGATACGATCACGCGCATGATCTCGTTGGTGCCTTCGAGGATCTGATGCACGCGCAGATCGCGCACATGCCGTTCCGCCGGGAAGTCCTTCAAATACCCATAGCCGCCAAACATCTGCAGCGCATCATTTGCGATCTTCGAGCCCATATCGGTCGCAAATCGCTTCGCCATCGCGCACAGCATCGTCGCGCGCGGGTCGCGCTTGTCGAGCGCCGAGGCCGCGGCGCGGATCATCAGGCGCGAGGCTTCCAACTCCGTCGCCATGTCGGCGAGCTTGAACTGCGTCACCTGGAAATCGGCAATAGGCTTTCCGAATTGCTTGCGGTCCTTGACATAGGCCTTGGCTTCCTCGAGCGCGGCGCGCGCGGTGCCGACCGAGCAGGCGCCGATATTGATGCGGCCCCCATCGAGTCCGCTCATCGCAATGCGGAAGCCCTCACCCTCGGCGCCGAGCCGGTTCGCCACCGGCACGCGGCAATCCGAGAAGTTCACCGTCGCGGTCGGCTGCGAGTTCCAGCCCATCTTCTTCTCGGCTTTGCCGAAGGAAAGGCCCGGCGTGCCCTTCTCGATCACGAGGCACGAAATCCCCTTCGGGCCGTCCTCGCCGGTGCGTACCATGCAGACATAGATGTCGGACACGCCCGCGCCGGAGATGAACGCCTTGGAGCCGTTCAGCACATAATGATCGCCGTCCTTCACCGCGCGCGTCTTGAGCGCGGCGGCGTCCGATCCCGAGCCCGGTTCGGTCAGGCAATAGGAGGCGATCAGTTCCATGGTTGTGAGCCGGGGCAGGAATTTCCGGCGCTGCGCGTCGCTGCCGTAGCGGTCGATCATCCACGACGCCATGTTGTGGATGGAGATGAACGCGGCCGTGGACGTACAGCCGACCGAGAGCTCCTCCATGATGATCGCGGCGTCGAGGCGCGACATCTCCGACCCGCCGACATCGGACTTCACATAGATTCCTGCGAACCCCAACGCCGCCGCTTCGCGCAGGCGATCGACCGGGAAATGGGACTTCTCGTCCCATTCCGCCGCGAAGGGCGCGAGCCGGTCCTGGGCAAAGCGCCGGGCGACATCCTCGATGGCGCGTTCGTCCTCGTTCAGGGAGAAATCCATGGGTCCGTTCCCGCGAAAAGCGGGCGTAATTAACCCCCTGAAGCCGCGGATGCAAAGGCCGCAAATTCGTCGCCTTGCGTGGCCCTGTGGGGGTCTAGTAGACCCTTGCGTCCATTACAGGAACTGGCCCGCGATGGCACCCAATCCGTCCTTTCCCGCGACTCGCATGCGCCGTGTTCGCCACCACGACTGGTCGCGGCGGCTGGTCGCGGAATCGACCCTGTCGCCCGCCGATTTCATCTGGCCGCTGTTCGTCATCGACGGCGATAAGAAGCGCGAGGCTGTTCTCTCGATGCCGGGCGTGGACCGGCTGTCGATCGACCTCGCAGTTGAGGCGGCAAAGGAAGCCGCCGCGCTCGGCATTCCGGTGATCGCGCTGTTCCCGAATACCGATCCACGGCTCAAGAGCGAAGACGGCCGCGAGGCGACCAACGAGAACAATCTGATCTGCCGCGCCGTGCGCGCGATCAAGAAAGCGGTGCCGCAGATCGGCGTGCTCTGTGATGTGGCGCTCGATCCTTATACGACCCACGGACATGACGGCGTACTGGTCGATGGCTATGTCGCCAATGATGCAAGCGTCGAGATTCTAATTCAGCAGACGCTCGCGCAGGCGAAAGCGGGCTGCGATATCATTGCGCCGTCGGACATGATGGATGGGCGTATCGGCGCGATCCGCGAGGCCCTCGAAAAGAATGGCTTCGCCAACACGATGATCATGGCCTATGCGGCAAAATATGCGTCTGCGTTCTACGGCCCGTTCCGCGATGCCGTCGGCTCGGCGAAAGCGCTCGTCGGCGACAAACGCACCTATCAGATGGATCCGGCGAACAGTGACGAAGCCTTGCGCGAAGTCGCGCTCGACATTGCCGAGGGCGCCGACATGGTGATGGTCAAGCCCGGCATGCCCTATCTCGACATCGTGCGGCGGGTGAAGGACGAATTCGGCGTGCCGACTTTCGCTTACCAGGTGTCCGGCGAGTATTCGATGATCACCGGCGCGATCGAACGCGGCTGGTTCGATCGCGAACGCGTGACGATCGAGAGCCTGATCGCGTTCAAGCGCGCCGGCGCCAGCGGCATCCTTACCTATTTCGCGCGCGACGCGGCGAGGCTGCTGACAAGTTCCTGACAACGGGCGGGCGTCACGCGGCTGTGATCCCATCACGTCAGCGTGAGTCTGCTGCTCTCCCCTTGCGTGTGCGGAGGGCGAGGGCCAGCATGCTCTCAACCGAGGAGGAACATCATGCGTATCGCAATTTTCGCCGCCGCTTCCGTTCTGGCTCTCGCTTTCGCTCCTTCCGCTTTTGCGGCCGATGCGACGTCAGCGCTGACGCCGCAGCCCGAGGCGATGGCACAGCCCATTTCCGCGACCGTGTCCGACGACTCGAAGACGGTCATCTGCCATCATCTCGTGCACGAAGGCACCTTGATGCCCCAGCAGGTCTGCCTGACCAAACGCTCATGGGAGCGCATGCGCCTCGAGACTCAGAGAAATATTTCCGACTTCCAGGTCCACAGTTTTTCGGTGCCGATGAGATAGCGTTGCTCGGCGCCTTCAAGTCCGGAATTCGCACCGTGCCCCGGCGAGCGAGTTCCGGACTTTTCTTATTTCGCGGCGCTCGCGCCAATACATCAACTCCATGTGAAACCGCGACAGCACTCTTGCTCATGGCGGCACCTGCCGTCACCATGAAGTCCAATTCACGGAGGACATCATGCGTCTGATAACCCTTGCAGCTATCTACGGCTTGTCTCTGTCGATCTCGTCCGCGATGGCCGATCCGGCATCGACATCAGCGGCGGCGATGGCGGCGCCCGAACCGATGGAGCAATCCGCGACTGTGCCGCAACCCGAACATACGGATTCGCAGGGCACGGCGGCGCAGAATGCATCCGCAACGCCCGACTCCCAAAAGCTGATCTGCCATCACCCCGTTCACGAAGGCACGATCCTGCCGCAGCAGGTCTGCCTGACCAAACATGCGTGGGACCTGATCCGTCAGCGCGAGCAGAAGAACGTGTCGGACTTCCAGCGCCGCGCCTATCAGACGAAGATGAGATAGGCTGAGACAACCCTCGGCTTTTCGACACAGAGACCGTGGCGACGCGGTCTCTTTTTTTATCCGCGCTTTACCATGAAGAGGCTGCGCAAAAGGATTTCCGCGCGCGACGGCAGCACGTCTAGGCCCGAGCGGCGCTGGCCGAGATCGATCACGTCTTCCAGAATCAGCATCGCAAGCCCATGGACCGCCGCCCAGACGGCAAGCCCGAGCGCCGGATCGTGCAACGCCGCGCCGATCTCGGTGCCGATCGAATCCGCGGCGCTTGTGAGTTCCGCAAACCGCTCGCGATTGGGAAGCTGCGGACCGAACATCAACCGCGCCAGCGCGGGGCGCTTCGCGACAAAGCGCATATAGGCGGCGCCGATCTTGGCGATGCGATCGGATTCCGCGCCTTGCGCGTTCGCAACCGCCGCTATCCCGTTGCGCAATTCCGCGAATCCTTCGAGCGCGAGTTCGACCAGCAATGCTTCATGGTTCGGGAAATGCCGGTATGGCGCAGCATGGCTGACGCCGGCGCGGCGCGCGACCGCGCGCAGGCTGAGATCGGCCAGCGGGCCCTCTTCGAGCAGCGCGCGCGCAGCATCGAGCAGCGCGTTGCGCAAATCGCCGTGATGATAGCGTTTGACGGGAGCAGAAGCGGTCACGGCTTCTCCCGCCGGAGCTTTTCCATGCGCGCGAAAAGGCTCGACGTGTCCCAGCGCCTGCCGCCCATCGCTTCGACCTCAGCGTAGAATTCGTCGACAAGCCGCGTCACCGGAAGCTGCGCACCGTTGTGCTCGGCTTCGCCGAAACAGATGCTCAGATCCTTGCGCATCCACTCGACCGCGAAACCGTGTTCGAAGTGGCCGGCGAGCATCGTCTTGTAGCGGTTCTCCATCTGCCAGCTTTGCGCGGCGCCCTTGGAGATCACTTCGACGACAGCCGCGGGATCGAGGCCTGCGGCGCGCGCGAAGCTCAGGCCTTCGCTAAGACCCTGCACCACGCCTGCGATGCAAATCTGGTTGACCATCTTGGCGAGCTGCCCGGAGCCGGCCGGCCCGAGCAACCGGCATTGGCGCGCATAGGCGGCCATGATGGGTTCTGCCTTTGCATAGTCCGCTTCCGAACCACCGCACATGATGGTGAGCTGACCATTCTTCGCACCCTGCTCGCCACCCGATACCGGCGCATCGACAAAACCGAAGCCCTGCTTCGCGGCATGATCGGCAAGCTCGCGCGCGATGGTGGCCGACGCAGTCGTGTGATCGACGAACACGGCACCGTTCTTCATAGCGGCAAAGGCGCCATCGTTGCCCAGTGTCACGGCGCGCAAATCTTCATCGCGCCCGACGCAAGTCATGACGACATCGGCGCCCTTCGCTGCCTCGACGGGCGCTGGCGCACTTGCACCGCCATGCTCGGCGACCCAGCGCACGGCTTTGTCGGCACTGCGATTGAAGACGACGACATCGTGGCCGGCGCGCTTGAGATGGCCCGCCATCGGGTAGCCCATCACGCCGAGACCGAGAAAGGCGACCCGCATTATTCCATCACCTCGAGCTTGGGCGCGGGCTGGCCGGCGAAGTTCGGCCGCCGCATCAGCCAGATGAACAGGAAAGCCGGCAGGCAGAGATAGAACATGAACAGGAAATCGTTCCCGAAGGCGGCGGCTTGCGAACGCACTTCCACCAGTCCGTTGAGATTTTGCAGCCCGAACGGAATCTGCGGGTTCATCATCATCGAAGGTCCGTTGACGCCAAGCGCGCGGTTGAAGGGCGAGCCCACATGGGCGAGCAGACTATGATTCATCTGCACGCTATAGGCCAGAACCGTTGTCGTCACCGAGACACCGATAGCGCTGCCGATATTGCGCACGAGATTCATCAGCGCGGTTCCATCGGTGCGGAAATAACCTGGCAAGGTCGCGAAGGCCACGAGTTGCAGCGGCACGAACACGAAGCCCATGCCGAAGCCCTGGATGACGCTGACCCAGATGAGCCGCGTTTCGTTGATATGCGGCGTCCAGGCTGCCATGTCCCAGACCGTCCATTCGATCATCGCCATGCCGATGGTCATGATGACGCGCGGATCGAAGCGCATGGCAAAGCGGCCGGCGAACATCATCGCGATCATCGTGCCGATGCCGCGCGGCGCCATCAGCAGCCCGGTCTGGGTCACCGAGTAGCCCGCCAGGTTCTGCAGGAACGGCGGCAGCAGCGCAGAGCTCGCAAGCATGATCGCGCCGACGACGAACATCATGAACAGCGCGGAGAAGAAGTTGCGGTCGTTGAACATCTTGGGCGGGATGAACGGCGTCCGCTCGGTCAGCATATGGACCGCGAACAGATAGATCGCGATGCCGGCGATCAGCGCCTCGATCACGATCTCGGTGGATTCGAACCAGGCCTTGTCGGTGCCGCGGTCGAGCATCAGCTGGAGCGCGCCGAGACCCAGGGCGAGAAACGCAAAACCCCACCAGTCGAAGCGCATGTTCTCGTCGCGCGGCGAATCCTTGAAAAAGAAAAAGATGCCCATGACCGCGGCAATGCCGAACGGCAGATTGACGTAGAACACCCAGCGCCAGTTGTAGGATTCGGTCAGCCAGCCGCCGAGCGTGGGGCCCAGGATCGGGCCCAGCATCACGCCCATCCCCCAGATCGCCATGATGTTCCCGCGCTTCTGCGGCGGATAGAGATCGAGCATGATCGATTGCGACAGCGGCGACAATGCGGCGCCGAATGCGCCCTGCAACAGGCGGAACAGGATCATCTGGTCGAGCGTCTGCGCCGCGCCGCACAGCATCGAGGTGATCGTGAACCCGCCAAGGGCGACAAGGATAAAATTGCGCTTGCCGAAGCGCGAGGCGATCCAACCCACCGGCGCGGTCATGATCGCGGCGGCGATGATGTAGGAGGTCAATACCCAGGTGATCTGATCGCGCGAGGCCTGCAGGCTCCCCTGCATGTGCGGCAGCGCGACATTGGCGATCGTGGTGTCAAGCGCCTGCATCAACGTGCCCGCCATCGAGCACATCAGCACGATGGTCAGCTCGAACTTGCTCTCATAGGCTTCGGCGGAATGGCCGGCGGCTTCAACTCTCATGCAATGCGCGCCTTGCTGCTATCCGCCGCGGATCATCCTGTTCCAGCGGCGCTTACCCGTGTCGATGGAGATGATCGCGCTCATGCCGGCGCGCAGCGGCGGATCGCCGGCCTTCTGGTCGATCTTGATGCGCACCGGGATACGCTGCACGACTTTGACCCAGTTGCCGCTGGTATTTTCGGCAGGCAGCGCGGAGAAGGCGGAGTCGCTCGCCGCGCTCACGGAATCGACGTGCCCCGTCCAGTGGCGGCCCGAATAGGTGTCGATGGTGATGTCGACCGGCTGGCCATCGCGCACATAGGTGAGGTCGGTCTCCTTCATGCTGCCCTCGACCCAGACATTGCTGGTCGAGATCAACCCAACTGCGCTGGTCGTGGTGAAGGCGGACATCGCCGAGATGACGAGCGTGCCGGGCTGCAGCGAATCGACTTCGCTGACGATGCCGTCGAACGGCGCACGCACGACCGCATGATCCAGCTGGCGCTGCATTTCGTCCACATTGGCTTGCGCCTTCAGATAGGCAGGTGCCTGGGTCGCGGGCATGCCGGGATTACCGTTCAATTTGGCGAGCTGCACATCGGCATTCTGCTTGAGCGAAACCAGCGTCGCCTGCGCGCTTTGCAGCGTGCCGCGGGCCTGATCGAGCTGCGCCGGCGCAACCGCATTGGATTTCACCAGCGCGACGTAACGGTTGTAGGTGAGCTGCGCGAGATGGACCTGCGCCTGCTGCGCCGCCATCTGGCCGAGCATGCTCTTGTAGGTCGCGCGCGTGGACTCGACATCCTGCACCGACTGGGCGAGCGCGGCCTTGGCATTGTCGAGCGCAATCTGGAACGGCTTGGGATCGAGACGGAACAGAACCTGTCCCTTCCTGACGTGCTGGCCTTCCTTCACGTCCACGTCACGAACCAGACCGGAGACATCGGTCGAGACCATCAGTTTGGCGGCATGCACATAGGCATCGTCGGTGCCGACATAGCGTCCGCCGGTCAGCCACAGGATCGCCGAAACGGCAACAACCAGCGCAACGCCCCAGACCATCGCGACACGGCGCAGGCGCGCTTTGTCGGCCCACAACTCTGCGAGCGCGCCTCTGACATGCGTGCCGTAGCGCCGGGTCAGGGGCTCATAGGCGACGGTGTCGCCGCCAACGGAATCGGTTCTGAGTGCCGCCATGATGGATTACTCCCCGGCCGCAGCGAGCTTGGCGTTGTTCGCCGGCTCGGCCGTCAATTTCGTCTTGATATGCAGAAGCGCGTCGATAAAGACCTCGCGCGCGGGACCGTCGAGCCCATCGCTGATCTCCGCATCGAGCCCGTCGCGGTAGCGCGCAATCTCGGCGAGGATCGGCTTGGACGCAGGCAGCAGATGCAACCGGCGCACGCGACGGTCGCTCGGATCGGCGCGGCGCTCAACCATGCCGCGCGCTTCGAGACGGTCGACAAGCCGCGCGACGGTGATCGGCTCGACTTCGCAGATGGTCGCGAGTTCGTTCTGCGACATGCCGGGCTGCCGATCAAGGCGGGCCAGGATGATCCATTGCGCCCGCGTCATCCCATAGGCGCGCGCCGTCTGGTCGAATCGCGTTCGGAGCAATCGGGCTACGTCATGCAGCACGATCAGCATGTCCCGGTCGAAATTGTTCATGGCGGAAAGTCCTTGTTCCGCGATTATATAAGCTGGCTTATGTTAACGTGCAAGATCATAACGCCGTCTATAAATGAAACATTCTGAGAGGAAATAGACCTGTTACTTCAATACATTGCGTTTTACCGGCTGCTTCGTGGCACCCTTGAAAGAGGGTGTCTTGGCCTTCGCGACCAGGGCCGACAGGTGTAATCGAGCCGCGCGGCCGGCAGCGCCTTCAAGACCGCGATAGCGCTCCACCACCTGCTTTCCGAGCGGCAGCAGTTTGGCCCCGCCACCGGCCTTGCCGCCGGTCGAGGTGTCGATCAGCGGCGCTCCGAACGTATCCTCGAGGGCTTTGAGCAGCAGCCAAGCCTTGCGGTAGCTCATCTTCATGCCAACGGCAGCTTTGCGGATGGAGCCGGTTTCGGCGATCAGCTCCAGGAGGCGGACCTTGCCGGGACCGAGAGAGCCACCTTCGAAATCGATGCGAATCGAGAGCTTCGCCATGGCGCGAGGCTGGCACGGCGCGACCAAAAAGAAACGGGCGCGGAATTGCTTCCGCGCCCGCTCTCACGTCCAAGGGGAACGATTACATTCCAGAACCCTGGATCTGCTTCCAGCTGGCTTCGATCTTGTTGACCACGGAGTCGGGCAGCGGGATGTAAAGCAGGCTCTCCGCCATGTCATCGCCGTCCGCATAGGCCCATTTGAAGAAGTCGAGCGCAGTCTTGCTCGCGGCCTTGTCGCCCGGATTCTTGTACATGAGCACGAAGGTCGGATTTTCGATCGGCCAGGATTCGTCACCCGGCTGGTCGGTAAGGATCATGTAGAAGTGATCGGCGTGATCCCAGTCCGCATGAGACGCTGAAGCCTGGAATGATTGCATGTTCGCAGAGACGGTCTTGCCTGCATGGTTGACCATGCGCGCCCAAGTCAGCTTGTTCTGCATCGCATAGGCGTACTCCACGTAACCGATTGAGCCCATGGTCTGCGCGACGTTACCCGCTACGCCCTCATTGCCCTTCGCGCCGATGCCCACGGGCCAATCGACCGACGTGGCAGCGCCGACCTTGTCGGACCATTCCTTGCTGACCTTCGACAGATAGTTGGCGAAAATGAAGGTCGTGCCCGAGCCGTCGGAACGGTGCACCACGATGATGTTTACGTTTGGCAGATTGGCCTTCGGGTTGAGCTTCTTGATCGCGGGATCGTTCCATTTGGTGATCTTGCCGAGATAGATGCCGGCGAGAGTCGGCCCGTCGATGACCAGGGCGTTCGATGCTATGCCCGGAAGATGGTACACCAACACTTCGGCACCGATGACGGTCGGGAACATCACCAAGCCAGCGGCGTCGAGATCGGCCGCCTTGAGCGGCATGTCAGATGCGCCGAAGGTGACCGTCTTCGCCTTGATCTGAGCGATGCCGCCGCCGGAACCGATGGACTGATAGTTCAGGCCCGTCCCGGTCTTGGCTTTATAGGCGCCAGCCCATTTGGAGTAGATCGGATAAGGGAATGTTGCGCCCGCGCCGGTGATGTCGGCCGCGGAAGCGCCCGTCGCCACGGCGACGGCAAGCAGGCCCGCAAGCACAGCCAGCCCGTTCTTCAGGATTGATTTCATCTTTTTCCTCGCATCGGTAAGTCCCTTCCGGGACGGGAATAATCTCGTCTTTGTGCGCGGTGGAAAACGGGGCGGCCCGCATGCAGCAACGCACACGAGCCGCGCCAGCTATCCCCATTTTACCACTTCAACTGCGTGAACAGACCGACTTCGTTGTACGCACCGCTCGCGCCGGTAATCGTGCTTCCGATCGTGCCGTTCGACGTAGACAGCGTGCCGTGGTTGGCGTCGTCGTGCTTGTACACGAGCGACAGGTCCACGATCTTCGTCGGGCTCCAGGTCACGCCGAAATTGTAGTAGTTGTCATGCAGCTTGTTGTTCGTGTCCTGGTTCGGCGTGACGTAATCGTAGCGGCCGAACACGGCGAACTCCGGCATGAACTTGTAAGACGCGAAGAAGCCGTAACCATCGGCGCTGTCGCTGGTTGTTGACAGCACATTGTTCCAGTCATTGGCCTTGAAATATTCGAAGCCGGCCTTGATGTCGCCTGCCGAATAGGCCGCGATGGCATCGAAACGGTTGGCCGTATGATAGACGGTCGGGCCGCCTTCGACATCCTTGCCGAGTTTGCCGCTGTAACCGCCTACGCCGAGGACGAAACCTTCCCAATTCAGGTTCACGCGGCCTTCGACATCGAGATCCTTGGAGCGATTGGCACCGCCGCCGATCGGATCGGCCTTATAGCCCGCGCCGTTGACGACCGAGAGCTGGTAGTTGACGAGGCCATCGGCGAACTTGCCGAAGAAGTGTGCGCCCCAATCGGCCGAGGTGCCGAACTTGGTGCGGTCGATCAGCGTGTTTTCAACGTAGCGATAGCCGTAGAGACCTTCGACGAAGGGAACCCATGGCAGGTCCGCAGAGCCGACACGCACGACAAACGCATCGTCCCAAACCTTCGCCTGCAGGAAGGCCTTCTTGATGAATATCTGGCTGGCCTTGGTCGTGCCGTCATAGGTGACGTCGGTGGTCAGGTTCGCGGACCATACATCGTCGAACTTGTGATCGATCGCAACGTAGAAGCGCTTGAGGTCGAAATTCGTGCCCTGATCCGCTTGCTTCGTGCCGGAGACCTTGTGCTCGATATTGCTGAAATCGATGAAGGCCGTGCCGCCGATCGAGGTGTTGTTCCACCAACCCATCATCTTGTCCGACCACTTGGAAGTGTCGTCATTGACCTTGGCTTGGCGCTGTTCCGAAGCCTGCACTTCCGCTTCGAGGGCGGAGATGCGCGCTTCGAGATCGGCATTCGACGGACTCGTATCCATCTGGTTCATGCTGGCCGACGTCCCGTCCGACGTAGTCTTGGCGCTCGAGCCGGCCTGAGCCGACGACATCAAAGCAATGACCGCTGCGCAGGCCATCAATGCGGTTTTCCCCTTCATACAACCCTCTCATTTGTTCAGGACGAGACCTGCCGTCAGACGCGCGAAACGCCAATTCGTCCCCCGCGCGGCCGGTCTTTCTGCCCGCGGGATGAATTCCAGTGGCGGGCAACAGAGCGGTGACACTTGTGTGAAGCTCCCGTGACATCGGCTGAGTCGGATCATTCGAATGCGATGCGTTGCGTAGACGCTACACAGGCGCAGAAGCCGTGGTTTTCCGCACTGCGTGACAGCGATGCGCGCAAGTCCCTGATAGTCTTGGAGGATGTGGAGAAGGCTTATTATATCCGCTGTCGCCTTGGCCGTGACTTCTGTTTCCGCTGCGGAAAGAACAGGTGCCGCGACTGACACCGCGTTTTATGAAGTGCGCCACGACCGCTGGAGCGCGCAGGATGAGCAGGATTATCGGGATTTCATCGCGGAAATCGGGAAGTCCGATTGCAGCACGCTCGATGCCTGCTTGCACGGCGCGGCGAATCCCTTCGCTGGCAGCGATCCGCCCGGTGCGATCTTCAAATCGGATTGCGCGGAGTTGCCTTACATTCTGCGCTTTTACTTCGCCTGGAAGCGCGGGCTGCCGTTTTCATTCGAAAGCGATCTGAGCGCGCGCGGCGCGGCGCGGGACATCCGCTACAGCCGCAATGGCAACGAAGTCATCGGCCGCTTCGATGTGCCGAGCGGCATGACGGGCATGGCGGCGATCGCCCGCATTCGCGCGACGATTTCGTCCGCCTCGTATCGCCTTCACCCCGATCTCGAAACGCCATTGGAGCCGGATTTGTACTCGCCGGCGATCCGTCTGGAATCCATTCGGCCCGGCACCATCGTTTATGACCCGGCCGGCCACGTGGGCGTCGTCTTCGACATCGATGCGAAAGGGCGAATCCATTTCTTCGACGCCCACACCGATTTCTCGCTGACGGAGATGACCTACGATCTGCGCTTTGCACGGATGAAGCCTTCAGTGGGCGCTGGCTTCAAGAACTGGCGGCCTGTTTATCTTGTCGGCGCCAAACAACGTGCGGACGGAGTGTTCGTCGGCGGTCATATTGAAGTGGCGGCAAACATCGACATTCCGGACTTTTCCGGCGAGCAGTTCTTCGGCAACGGAAAACGCTTGAACGACAGCGACTGGAAGAGCGGAACGTTTTCCCTGAACGGCGACACCCTCGACTACTATGATTATGTGCGTGCCCGGATGGCGGGCGGGAAGCTCGTCTTCGAGCCCGTCACCGAAATCCGCGACATGGCGCGCTCGCTTTGCGTCGATCTGCACTATCGCGCACAGGCCGTCACGCTCGCCCTCGCGCATAGCATTCAAAACCGGCCGGAACCCACGCGTCTGCCGGAGAACATCTACGGCACCGATGGCGACTGGGAGATGTATTCGACGCCATCGCGCGACGCGCGCCTCAAGGTCGAATTCAAATACCTCCGCGACACGGCGCAACGTTTCGTCGAGATGGCGGCGCGCCACAACGTGCATCTTTCCTATGACGGCAGCGACCTGCCGGGCGACCTGCTGCGCGCCTATGATCGCGAGACGAAATATTGCCGGGTTACCTATGCCAACAGCGACGGCAGCAAAACGACTCTGACCTATGAGGAAGCAAGACAGCGCCTGTTCGCGATGTCATTCGATCCCTATCAATGCGTTGAGCTTCGCTGGGGCGATGCGAATGCCGAGACCTGCGGAGACGATCCGTTTAAGCGCTCCTGGTACGAAGCCGAACAGCCGTTGCGCAATCAGCTCGAGCGCACCTATGACGCGCGCATGGATTTCACGCTTCGCGATCTTCAGGAGCGAAAACCCGGTATTGCCGATCCGCCGGACACGGATGTGCGCGCCTATCTGACGAAGCTGGATCAGCCCGACAGCGCGCCGTAGCGGCCGCGATAGAACACGAGAGGCGCGCCATCGTCGCGGCGCGCGAAACGAACGACACGCCCGATCAGGATCGCATGATCGCCGCCGTCATGGATCGCCTCGCATCTGCATTCGAACACCGCATGCGCATCGGCGAGCGCAGGCGGGCCGAGTTCGGTTTCGAGCAAGGCGATGTCGTGCAATTTGTGCTCACCCTGCCGCGCCAGACGCGAGGACACGCCTTCATGCTCGGTGCCGAGGACATTGATTGTGAACGCCTTTGCGTCGGCGAAGACCTGGTAGCGATTGGAATCCCTCTTCAGGCACCACAGCACCAGCGGCGGATCGAGCGACACCGAGGTGAACGAATTGACCGTCATGCCCACGGGTTCACCCGCCGTCACTGCGGTCACCACCGCGACTCCGGTCGGAAAGGAGCCTAGCGCGTGGCGGAAAGCCTTGGTGTCGAAGCTCATCGGGACGGTTTCACGCTTGGTTAAGGGGACGCAGGGCATTCTCCCCATCAACCTAGGCGAGGCAAAGGGCGGCGAAAAGACCGCTTTCCCCAGGGGAACGGGTTATTGGCGGGACGGAGAACATGGCTGGCGACAACGCCGTCATCATCAAGCGCATAAAAAAAAGCGATCATGGCGGCCATCACGGCGGCGCCTGGAAGGTCGCCTATGCGGACTTCGTGACGGCGATGATGGCGTTCTTCCTCCTGATGTGGCTGATCAACACGACCACGCCGGAGCAGAAGCGCGGTATCGCGGATTATTTCGCGCCGCAGAGCATCGCGCAGACCTTGAGCGGCTCCGGCGGCGTGCTTGGCGGTCAGGTGATGGGTCAGGAAAGCGCGCGTGCCGGCGGCGCGGCCTCGGTGTTCGAGAAGAACAGCCCATCCTCGCCCAACACCAAATCCAAATCGACGACCGCGCAAACCAGCCAGGGCGGCGCATCGAACAGCGAAGGCCAATCCTCCGACACGCAGACCGGAAGCGGCGACAACACGGACCGCTCCGTTGCATCCGCACAGGACGGCGAGTTCGCGCATGCGGCCGAAGCGATCCATCAGGCGATCAAGGACAATCCCGATCTCGCGCAATTGTCCAAGCAGGTGATCATGGAGCAGACGCCGGAAGGCCTGCGCATCCAGCTCGTCGATCAGGATGGCCGCGCGATGTTCCAGCAGGGCACGTCCGATCCGATGCCCTATACAAAGCGGCTGCTGGCAGAAATCGGCAAAGTGATCGATCGCCTCCCGAACCGCATCTCGATCAGCGGCCACACGGAGTCCACGCCGTTCACCGGACCTGGCGGCATCACGAATTGGGAACTCTCTGCCGCGCGCGCCAATGCCGGCCGTGCCCTGCTGGCCGCCGGAGGTCTTAACGGCGACCGCATTTACGAAGTCGCCGGCAAGGCCGGATCCGAACCGCTGCTGCCGGAAGACCCGAATGCATCGGCCAACCGCAGGCTTTCGATAACATTGCTGAGAGAAGCCCCACCGGTATCTCCCGGCCATCAACTCTGATTTGCGAAGCCACTGGCGCCAAACGCGAATCCCTTGCCATAATCGCGGCCGATATGACCGAACAACGCAACACCCGCGTTCCGCAGTTCTTCCTGACACCGGGGGGGCCTTGCCCCTATCTGCCCGGGCGGACGGAGCGCAAGGTGTTCGCGCGGCTGACGGGCTCGCTCGCCCAGCCACTGAACGAAGCGCTGACCCATTCCGGTTTCCGCCGCAGCCAGAGCATCGCCTACCGCCCCGCCTGTGAAGGCTGCTCGGCCTGCGTGTCGGTGCGCATCATCGCCGAGGAATTCGAATTCTCGCGCGGGCAGAAGCGCATCCTCAAGCGCAACGACGATCTTGTCCGCAGTGAGGTGCCGGCGGAAGCGACGCGCGAGCAGTTCGCGCTGCTGCGCACTTATCTGGACTCACGCCATGCCGGCGGCGGGATGTCGGACATGGGATTGTTCGACTATGTCGCCATGGTCGAGGAGACGCCGGTCAACACCCAGATCATCGAATATCGGCGCGGCAATGACGGCCCGCTGATCGCCTGTGCGCTGAGTGACGTTCTTCGCGACGGGCTCTCGATGGTCTACAGCTTCTTCCATCCCGGCGAGGATGCGCGCAGCCTCGGCACCTACATGATCCTCGATCACGTGCGCTCGGCGCGGATGCGCATGCTGCGCCACGTCTATCTCGGCTATTGGGTGCAGGGCAGCGACAAGATGGATTACAAAGCGCGCTTTCGTCCGATGGAAGCCCTCGGCCGCGAGGGCTGGGAACGTCTTTGAGGCGCGTTTCGTTCTTTACCGCCGGGCTGTTCACCATTGCAGCGATTTGCCTGACGGCAGCCGTGGCGATCATCTGGCGCGAGGCGGGCGACGAGTTCGATCCCAGCGCGCGCATCACGATCACCGCCGATTTCGTCGGGCAATGCCAGCGCGACAAGCCGCAATGTCCCGAGATGGTCACGGACGCGATGCGCTGGGAAGTCTCCCAGAAGCGGATCACGCGGACGTGCCTCTCGAAACGTCCGAGTGCCCGCACCATGGCGCGCGGCACGGTGATCTGGCTCAACGCCCATGCCGAAAAGCATCCGCTGCCGGTCGAGCAAGGCATCGCCGACGCCGCCGACGCGATCTGGCCGTGCGCGAAATCAGGCGGTTGATACCGACCTGAACATCAGCATGTCGTCGTAATAGCGGTCCCCGACATGGAGCGAACGTGGGATGATGCCGATCTCGCGAAAGCCGTGGCGCTTGTAAAACTTGATCGCACGTGCGTTCTCTGCATTCACCGTGAGTTGAACCTGTTCGACGACGCGAGAGGCATGGTCGAGAAGCGCGCTCATCAGCGCATCGGCGAGGCCGGTGCCTTGCGCGCTCGCACGCACATACATCGCGCCGATGTCACCGGTGTGGGCAAGCTTAGGCCGCGACGGGCGCGAGAATACGACCATGCCGGTGAGCGTGCCGTCGATGAAGCCGCCGAAGGACGATGCGCTCGACAGCCGCGATAGCCATTGCTCCTTCGACATCGCTTCTTCCTGCACCGGATCGGCGGCGAAGCAAGCGGGCAGCAGGCGCAGCGATTCCAGTCTCAGCGCGCGGAAAACGTCGTGGTCCTCGGGCGTGATGAGCCTGACGGCGATGGTCATGCGCTGCCGCCGAAACGCTGTTTCCACGCCTCGATCTGTTCGTCGGTGATCTTGGCGAACAGAACGTCGGCGGGCGCGATCGATTGGCCGGCTGCGAGCTGATCCAGTTCTTTCACCATCGGTGCGGAAGGCCACGGGATGAGACCGTCGAAACCGGCGATGGGCTGGATCGTCTCGTGGATGGTGATAGCTGCTTTCGGCATCACCGGCCAGGCGAGATGCGCGAACAGATGCACCAGGTTCAATCCCATGCGCACGCCGACGGCGGCCCTGGCGCGATCCGTCTTGATATGCGTCCACGGCGCTGCACGGGTGAGATATTCGTTCCCGGCGACGAAGATCGCGCGCAATTCGCCCAGCGCCTTGCGGAAATCAATCGCTTCGAAATAGTCCGTGCAGGCCTTAACGCGCGTGTCGAGCTCCGCGATCAGCGCCTGCTCTTCCTCGCCATATTCGCTCTCGCCCGGAACCTTTCCGTCGAACCGCGCGGCGCAGAATTTGGTGACGCGGTTGACGAAATTGCCGAGCACGTCCGCGAGGTCCTTGTTCACGACCGCGGCGAAATGTTCCCAGGTGAAATTGGAATCCGAGCTCTCCGGCGCGTTCGCCATCAGGTAATAGCGCCAGTAATCGGCCGGCAGAATCTCCAGCGCAGAATCCATGAACACGCCACGCTTCTCTGAGGTCGAGAACTTGCCGCCGTCGAAGTTCAGCCAGTTGAAGCCCTTGAGGCGATCCACGAGTTTCCACGGTTCGCCGGAGCCCATGATCGTGACCGGGAAACCGACGGTGTGGAATGGGACATTGTCCTTGCCCATGAACTGGCAATAGACGACGTCTTTCGCCTCATCGCCGAACCACCAGTCGCGCCAGGCGTCACCCTTGTTGTTGGCGTCGGCCCATTCCTTGGTGGCGCCGATATATTCGATCGGCGCATCGAACCAGACGTAGAACACTTTGCCCTTGAGCTTGCCGTCCGCAATGTCGTCGGGCACCGGCACGCCCCATTCGACATCGCGCGTGATGCCGCGATCCTGCAAGCCCTCGTCCAGCCATTTGTTGGCGATGGAGGTGACAAGCGGCGACCACTCGCCCTTGTGCGCATCGATCCATTTGCGCAGCTGCGACACAAATTCGGATTGCTTCAAGAAGAGATGGGCCGAGTCACGAATCTCGATGTCCGTTGAACCCGACAGCGCAGAGCGCGGATTGATGAGATCGACGGGATCGAGGACGCGCGTGCAGTTCTCGCACTGATCGCCGCGCGCACGATCATAGCCGCAATGCGGACAGGTGCCGATCACGAAGCGATCCTGCAGGAAGCGGCGATCGGCGTTGGAATAGACCTGCTTGGTCGTGCGCACATCCAGATGCCCGTTCTTCCAAAGCGCGCGCGCGAAATGCTGAGTCAACTCGTGATTGGGCCGGTTGGACGAGCGGCCGAAATGATCCCAGCCGAGTTCGAAACCCTCGCCCGCTTTCTTTTGCAGCGCGAATTGCTGGTCGCAGAATTCGCGCACGCCCATGCCCGCTTCCTGCGCCGCCAGTTCGGTCGTCGAGCCATGCTCGTCGGTCGCGCAGATCGCCAGCGTCTCGAAGCCTTGCGCACGCCGGAACCGGGCATAGACGTCCGCAGACAGCAGCGAGCCGGCCAGCGTGCCCAAATGCTTGACGCCGTTGATGTAAGGAAGCGCGCTGGTGATGAGGTACCGGGTCATGGGGCCTTCAAAATGAGAACGGAACTGGAATAGCCGACCTTATCTCCGGGCGCGAATCCGTCTACCCCTTTCGGCGGAGGCCCCATGGACGAGACGCCGCGGCGCAACAGACATTTCCAGCGCAATCTGATCGCAGGTCTGTTGACCATCGCGCCGCTCTTCGCGGTCTGGCTGGTGTTCAATTTCCTGCTGGGCGTGCTCTCCACCTTCGGAAGCCCGCTCGCGGCAGCGCTGACCCGATTTCTCGACCAGCACCTTCCCGGGGCAGCGCCCTGGCTCGCCGATGAACGCATCCGCCTGTTGCTCGCCGTTCTCGTCGCCCTGCTGGTGCTCTACGGCATCGGCGCCATCGCCTCGCGGGTGATCGGCCAGCGCTTGATCGCTCTGTTCGAGCGCATCATCAGCCGGATCCCGCTGGTGCAGACGATCTATTCCGCCGCCAAAAAACTCGTCGATGTCCTGCAGCAGCGTCCGGGCAACGACCAGCGCGTTGTCCTGATCGACTGGCCACGCGACGGTATGAAGACAGTCGGCTTCGTGATGCGCAGCTTCAGCGACGCGACGACCGGCGCCGAGCTAGCCGCGATCTATGTGCCGAGCGCGCTGAACCCGACTTCCGGGTTCCTGCAGATCGTGCCGGTCGCAGAACTGATGTTCCTCGACATCTCGACCGATCAGGCGATGACGATGATCATTTCCGGCGGCGCTATTGTGCCAGAACGAACTTCGATTGCGACGCGCAACGAAGGTTAAAGCGCGCTTCACCGTATTATTTCTGCTAGGATCGCAACCGACAGACGGGAGGATCCGATGTTTCGCTTATCGGCGCTTGGCCTTGCCACATCCCTGATCGCGACCACGGCGCTCGCCGGCATTGCCCTGCCCGCGTTTCCGCTCAAGCCCAGCGCCAACAACCGCTATCTCGTCGATCAGAACGACAAGCCTTTCCTGATCATCGGCGACGCGCCGCAGGCGATGGTGGGCAACCTTTCGCTCATGCAGGCCAAGCATTTCATGGACAACCGGCAGAGTTACGGCGTCAACGCGCTGTGGGTGAATTTGCTCTGCGACAGTTATACGGCCTGCAATTCCGACGGCACGACGTTCGACGGCATCGCGCCGTTCACGACGCCGGGCGATCTCTCGACGCCCAATCCCGCGTATTTCGATCGCGCGGCCAAGATGATCGACGCCGCGGCGGCCCGAGGCATGGTGGTGCTGCTCGATCCCATCGAGACTGGCGGTTGGTTGCAAACCCTCCGCGACAACGGCGCGATGAAAGCGCGGAAGTACGGCGAATATCTGGGCAACCGATTCAAGGACAAGCCCAATATCATCTGGATGAGCGGCAACGATTTCCAGAGCTGGCGCGACAGCGCCGACAACGATCTCGTGCGCGCCGTCATGCGCGGTCTCGCGGATGCAGACGCGAACCATATCCAGACCGTCGAGCTCGACTATCTGGTCAGCGCATCACTGGAGGACAGGGCACTGAGGCCGCTGATCGGTCTGGATGCGGTCTACACCTACGAGCCGACCTACGCGCAGGAATTGTCGGAATACAAACGCACAATCTTCGCCCCGACCTTCATGGTCGAGGCGAATTACGAGTTCGAACACAATGGCGGCACCGATGGCGGCACGACGCAAAATCTTCGCCGCCAGGAATGGTGGACGGCCTTCAGCGGCACCACGGGCCAGCTTTACGCAAGCGCTTATTCCTGGCGGCTCGACGGCGACTGGCAGCACAACCTCGACACCATTGGCATCCAGCAGTTCTCTTATGTGAAGCAGCTATTGGCGCCGCTCAAATGGTACGACCTCGTGCCGGACCGCGCGCATAATGTGTTGACGATAGGCTACGGCAAGTTTTCGAAGGACGATCCCATTCCCGACGATACCTACGCCACGGCGGCCGCTACGCCTGACGGCACGCTGGTCATGGCCTATCTGCCGACGGTGCGGAAAGTCACGATCGATATGACGAAGCTATCGGGTTCGGTGACTGCCGCGTGGTTCGATCCGACAAACCAGAACGAGATATTCATCGGCAACTTCGCCAACGCCGGGACGCAGGATTTCACGCCACCGGGCAACAATCACGATAGCGACGGCGACTGGGTGCTGATACTACAGGCGGATTAACCGGTTAAGGGGGGATAGTTTGGATACACAGGCACCACGACGCGCGCATACGGTCGCGGAATTCGGGCCGATGATCGGCCGCATGTTCCCGGATTCCGATCGGGAAAAAGCTCTCGCGACGTATAAGCCGCGGCCGACCGATGTGATCATCTCGCCCTTCGGCAAATGCGGCACGACCTGGCTGCAGCAGACCTTCCACTGCCTGCGCACGCGCGGCGATATGGAATTCGACGATATCTCCCGCGTCGTCCCCTGGATTGAGACCAGCGTGACACTCGGCCTCGACATCAATGCCGGACAGCGCGCCAATCCGCGCGGCTTCAAGAGCCATCTCGCTTATGATGATCTGCCGAAAGGCGCGCGCTACGTCGTTTCGCTGCGCGATCCCAGGGACGCGCTCGTTTCCATGTACAAATTCATGGAGGGCTGGTTCATGGAGCCCGCCACCGTTCCTATGGAGCAATTCGTCCATGGCTGGGCGGCAGGCGGACGCTATTGGCGCCATCTCGCGAGTTGGTGGGCCGAGCGCGACAATCCCGCAGTGCTGCTCTTCTCCTACGAACATATGTGTGCGGAGCCGAAGCGCCATGTCGAGCGGCTCGCGAAATTCTGCGCCATTCCGCTCGACGGAGAATTGTTGCAGCTCGCGCTCGAGCGCAGTTCGATCGCCTACATGCTGCGGCACAAGGACAGGTTCGACGACTTGATGATGCGCCAGAAATCGGAAGAGCTCTGCGGTCTTCCGCCGGGAAGCGATTCCGCGAAAGTTCGCCAAGGCGGATCGGGCGGCCATCGCGCGGCGCTGTCGCCGGAGATCACTGCCATGCTCGACGAAGCATGGGCAAAGCAGGCGGCTCCCGCCACCGGCTTCGCCAGCTATGCCGACCTCGAAGCGGCGCTGCGCGAACGCGGCGCCTGATGCCCATCACTTCCAGGAGAAAGCAAAGACCTTGTTGTCGCCGGCGACGTAGAAACGCTTATCGGTCGCCAGGATCGTCTGATAGTGGTGCAGGCCGGTCATATTGGTGCCGGTGCCTGAGAACACGACCTGTCCGTTCAGCGCGTTGAAGGCATGGAGCTGGTTGTCGCCTTCCGCGCCCGGCACCCAGACGAGCGCGTCCGATGATCCGTCGGTCGTGGTGACGATCGGACCGCCATTGTTGCCGTTGTACTGCGCGCACCACGCAAACGTGATCGGCGTGCTGCCGCTGGCTGCGACATTGAGCATCGTCAGATTGCTGCCCGAGCAATGGCTGCTACCGGAATTGGTGAAGGCGATCATCGTACCCGTCCCGGTCTCATACACGGCCGGCGCGGTGCGGATCGAGCCGTTGGCAACGGGCGTCACCTGAATCTGTCCACCGATGCCGCCGAGATTGGTCCGGTCCGCAAGATAGGCCTTGCCGTCCTTGCCGAACGCGATCACGCGCTTGGATTTGCCCGGCGCCTTGATGTCGATCGGAAGCGCCTCGGTCCCGCCGAGATCCTCGTCGCTGTTGTCGAGATCCTTCCAGTTCGACGGCGTGAAGAAATCATGTGTGTCGTCTGAATGGGCGAGACCGGGATGCAGGCGGATGATCGCCTCACCATCCTTCCAGGTGCTGGTGCCGAAGGTGTTGCCGGTGGTGATGAAGATGAACGTGCCATCGCCGGCCGTGCCGCCCTGCGCCCAGATGCCGCCGCCCGTGGCGCGCGTCTGCCATACGGCATCGACGGAATGCGTGCCGGGATCGATCTGTGCGACCGTGCCGCGATAGGCACCGCAGTCGCCGAAATGGCCGCCGTAATTCACATAAAGCTTGTTCTTGAAGAACAGCAGCGCGCTGCGCTCGCCATGGACGGAAGAATCGAAGCTCGCGCCCTTGCCCGTCATCAGCGCCTGCATATCCATCGGATAGCCCGGCAGGACCGAGCCGTCTGCGAGTGACAGCGCATAGACCATGTGACGCGCGCCGTTGCCGGTCTTGGTCATGGCATTCAGATAAAGCGCGCCGGTTGCCGGATCGATCACCGGCGTTCCGGTGATGCCCATCGGATCGATGTTGCCGCAGGGAAGCTGGCTGAGCGGCATCGGCGGCGCCAGCACCGGCGTCTGCCACACGACCTTTCCGTTGTTCGCGTTCAGCGCGTAGACCGTATTGGATTCCGTCGCGACGATGACGAGGCCGCGCTTGGCGCCTTTCGGTTCCCAGAACAGGGGCTGCGCATAGACATGGCCGCTGATTGTGCCGTCGAACTTGTTGTCGCGATGCATGTTGGCCGCGGCGGCGACGGTGAGCGTTGGCACCGTATAGGCGCCGTCGCGCTGATTGGAATTGTGGTAGGTGACGACGCTTCCTGAAAAAGCGATCTGCGGCAACAGTGCAAACGCGCCAAGCGCAACCCACAAACGCATCGTCATCATCCTTCTTCTTGAACCAAACTATGGTGTGAACTTGAAGGCGTAGACCGCATTGTCCGCCGCCACGTAGAAGCGCGACTGGGTCGCGATGATCGTCACGAAATGATGCAGCCCCGACATCGCGGTATCGCCGCCGGCGAACACAGGCGCACCCGTCAGCGCATCGAAGCCATGCAGCAGGTTATCGCCCTGGGCGCCAACCACCCACACGACCGGATTCGATTTGCCGTCCGTCGTGGTGATGATCGGCGCACCGGCGCCGTCATAGGGCGCACACCAGGCGACGCTCATCGGCGAAGCACCGCTGGCCGCGACATTGAGCATGGTGATGTTCTTGTCCGCGCAATTGCCGCCGATTGCGCTACTGAAGGCAACCATGGTGGCGGCATCGGTTTGATACACGGCTGGCGCGGTCCGAATCGGGCTTGTTGACACCGCCAGGGTGGCGAGTTGTCCGCCAATGCCGCCGAGCCGTGCACGGTCGGCGAGATAGGCATTCCCATCCTTGCCGAATGCGATCACCCGCTTTGCGCGCGCTCCGCCGCCGAGGGCGATATCCAGGGGCAACGCTTCGGTACCGCCGAGATCCTTGTCGCTTTGATCGAGCGCCTGCCAGTTCGCAGGCGCGAAGAAATCCTTGGACCTGTCGGAACGCAAGAGCCCCGGCCTCAGCCGGATGATCGCCTCGCCGTCGCTCCAATCGGTTACGCCTTTGGTGTTTCCCGTCGTCACGAACAAGGAAGCGCCGTCACCGGCGATGCCGCCTTGCGCCCAGATTCCACCGCGCAGCCCGCGCGATTGCCAATTGGCGGTCACGGACGCCGCGATGGGATCGATCTGCACCACGGTCCCGTGATACGTGCCGCAATCGCCGGCGTTGCCGGCATAATTCACATAGAGACTGCCGCCGAAAAACAACAGCGCACTGCGCTCGCCATGAAAAGCTGAAGAGAAGGTCGCACCCCGACGCGTGAGCGCCGCTTCCATATCGATCGGCCAGCTCGGGAGCACCGAACCGTCGGCGAGCGATAGTGCATAGACCAGATGCCGCGGTCCGTTCGCGGTCTCGGTCATGGCGTTCAGGTAGAGCGTGGCGGTGTGGGGGTCGATCACCGGCGTGCCGGTGATGCCCATGGGATCGATATTGCCGCAGGGAAGCTCGCTCAGCGGCACCGAGGGTGCAAGCTGCGTCTGCCAGACGATTGCGCCGGTCGTGTCGTTCAGGGCGTAGACAATGTTGGATTCCGTGGCGGCGATGACGAGGCCCGGATGCGTGTTCTTTGGCCGCCAATAGAGCGGCTGCGCATAAATGTGGCCGCTGAGCGCTGCGTTGAAACCGGTATCGCGATGCATGTTCGCTGCGGCGGCCAGCGTGAGTCCCGGCACGACATAAGCGCCGTGCCGAAGGTTGGAATTGTGATAGGTGAGGATGTGCGCGGCAGCGCCCGGTGCGGGCAGAAGGGGCGCAAGAACCACAATGAGCCATGGCGGCATCCGCATCGTGGGTCTCCAGTGAATGCCTCTGCGACAATATTATAGGAGCCCGCCGGGTTCCGCATCCCTTCGTGGGAGAACGGTGTAAGTTGCGCTCCGCACGGATTTTCCGTTATGGGAACCCGATGTGCCTGAGAGTTTGGAGAGTTTGGTGGAGAGTTTGGCGATGTGCCTGATAGAGTTTGGGGTCAGAGTAAGAGCTCGCTTGTCGCGACGCCTCATCTAAGAGCCCCCATATGACATGCATCCGACAAACGTGAGAGAGTTTCCACTCTGACCCCAATCTTCCTCGACGTCTCTGACATTGATCCGCCGGCTGTCCAGCGAACGCCATGATGTGACGGCCGTCGCGCCGATCACGAAGAGAACCATGGCCCGGCAGCGATGGACTTAGGACGGGAGTTGACTCAGCGAGCGCGATTAGAGAACCCTATTCTTTTTTCGGCCTATCAAACGCGTTGTGAGAGTTGGCGCACTTAACTTGTTGTCTTCGAAATCAGAGACCGCCCATCAGGCATTTACCTTCTTTGATCGCCGAATATTAAGGAGCCTGCGATAAGCGCTCTTAGATTCTCGATCCCCCATGTCAGCTGCCACGCCAAGCCAATAGACATGCCATCGTCCGTTGCCCAAATTCCTATAGTGAACCGCCAAATTTCTAGCGGCCACCCAATCGCCAGACTTCACAGCGCGTTTGTACCAATAAATCGCTTCGGTCGATCGGCGAGGTATCACCTTGTCATCTAGCAGGTTGGCAAGATTGTTTTGAGCTGGAGTATGACCGAGCTTCGCCGCTCTCCTGTATAACCTCAAGGCCATAGACAGATTGTCCTTATCCTCAAATTCGGACGCGCGCAAAGTCAGGCGTTCGGCTTCCTGTTCTTTTTTCTTCTTATTCTCTTTCTCGCTTTTTTTCATTTCATTTCTCATTGGGCCGCTGCCCCCGCGAACGTTAATGCTGCGGCAGGCACGCCGAATTCAGGGGCCACAACAATTAGTACGACCAGTCCGGTTACACCTACCGCGCCTGCTGCTACCCCCGCCTTGGCGCTCGTGCTCATTTCCTGGGAACTGTTATTTGACAACCTCGGATCTTCGGGCCACGGCTTTTCAACGCTCTTTCCCGAATGCGGGTTCTTAACAATCTTATAGCCGGGTCGTGGAGCAGGTTTGACGTGCTTATCTGGGTTCCCCGTGCCTGATGGACTTCGTGTCTGTCCACGCTCGCCCTTTCCCGGCGCTCTCCCTCGCGATTCAAGTGGCTGAGGTCGTGTTGTGAGCGGAGAAACCGCCACTTGACGTTGGTTACTTACCAATCTAGCCGACGTTTGATCATCCGACGAGTCAGGTGCTGTCGGCGGCGCCACCTGCGGGTTGATGTCGCTGACCGCAAGCCCCGTCGGATCGGTCTTATCCGTAGGATCATTTCCAACGTAGGTGTACCAATCGAGATCGTCCTTATATCCGATTGGGTCAGTCTGCAGGAACCTGCCGAGCGCGGCAGAATAGTAGCGGGCGCGGTAGTAATAGAGCCCGGTCTCCGGATCGAACCTCTGCCCGGTGTAGCAGAGTTTGGGGTCAGAGTAAGAGCTCGCTTGTCGCGACGCCTCATCTATGAGCCCCATATGACATGCATCCGACAAACGTGAGAGAGTTTCGGCCGTCTCGCGCTCACGGTCCAGCCGTATCTCGGATTCAACCAACGAGCCGCTCAAGGCGGCGTTATTGAGGACCAAGCAAGGACATACCTCCAAAGACGAGTCAGGATGACTCACCTCTGAAAGAGCGGTTGAGACTATGCTGAGACTAAGGATATGGTGCGCCACCGAAAAAGGCGGAAAGCCGGCTTAGCTCAGCTGGTAGAGCACCTGATTTGTAATCAGGGGGTCACAGGTTCGAGTCCTGTAGCCGGCACCAATCGGATCAAGGCGTTACGCACCGGGCTGTATTGCCTCGTTAGTGCGAGTACCGAATAAACACCGAATCGGTGCCGACGAGTCGAAATAGCTCAGTGGTTTCGCAGACTGAATGTCGGAATCCGCTTGGTCTAGCCGCACCATTCTAAGCAGTCCCTCAAAATCAATCCCATCGGTTTGCAGGCCGAGTCGGTCTCTGCGTTCTATTCGGCCGCTTGCGCTCGCTTAATGGCTTGGCGCCCCTTGCCGGTGCCGGGATGTTCCGCGTGATTGCCAATCATCGAATGGTATTTCGCCGGTACGGAAGCGCGCCGCTCTGCCGGAGGAACTGGTTTCCTGCTTGGTGGTAGCAGCTGCAGTCGCCGGTTTGATGGAGCATCTAGGAGCTGACGGCGAATCTCGCGTGCGAGAATCTCGGCAATAAGCGAGGGTACGGCATTGCCAAGCATCCGCTGCATCTCTGTCCTTCCGACGTCGATTTTAAGACCTTCCGGAAAAGTCTGTATGCGACACATCTCCTCGAACGTAAGCTTCCTATTCTTCCAATGGAAAGGCCCGATAGCCGACCCTGGCTGAGCCTGAATGGTCCACGATGGCATGCGTTTCGATAACTTCAGTAGAAATGACCAATAGCGTGTGCGCCAACCAAATAGCGGCGTGCCGGCCATTCTAGGCGTATGCCACAAATAATTTTGGCCCTCGGGAATTGAGGGCAACAAATCGCCCCACTTCCCCCCAATACGCAGACTTTCAAGATCATCGGGCTCAGCCAGATCGCCAATTGCGTCCCAAGCCGTTCTGTAAGGTTCGACCGATGAGTTGAACAAATCACGTTCAAATTCAGAACTGTCGCCGTGAGTGGGTTCTGGGAACCGGAAAACACGACCGTCTCGAGAGCCAATTAAAAATACGCGCTCTCTTATTTGTGGGACGCCATGCTCTGCGCACCGCACTAAGCGTACCGAGGGCTGGTAATTGGTTCCACACTCAGCGTTCACCTGTCGAATTCCATCGAGCAGATGTTTCAAGCCCTCATCTTTGCCCTCGAAGGCAAGTCCACCAACATTCTCAAGCAAAAATGCCCGAGGTCGAGCGTCGCGCAAGACTCTGAGATAGCCCGTGAGCGTGTCTGCGCGCGGGTCATCCAGGCGAAGGGAATCCCCGCGCACCCAATACGATGATTTGGAGAATGGCTGGCATGGAGGTCCGCCGATCAAAACATCGGCTTCCCCGATTTTGAGACCGGCTCGATCAAGAATGACCGACGAGGGTACTAGATTGATGTCCCCCTCAATAACCGTCCAGTTGGGCCTGTTGAGCGCAATCGTGCGACACGCAAATTTATCAAGCTCCAGCGCCACGTAAGTTTCGAAGCCAGCTTTCTCGAAGCCAAAGTCGAGCCCGCCAATCCCAGAGAAAAGGCTAATTACCTTGAGCATGCGGTCAACAATATCCTACACCTAGCCGAGCTTGGAGCCGCTAAACGGGTAAAGTCAGCTTATTCCACAGGGGCCTAAACTTGCTGTCCATAAATCACGGCGAAGCCACGGCGGTCTTACGGGAAGAAGCTGCCAACGTCAGCACCGACCCTGGACCCGAGGAATGGCGGGACAGGGTTGAGCAGTTATCGAAACTATGTGCCGAAGGAAAGGCGGTCACTCACATAGCGTTTCTTGGCACGATTCTCTTGGCTAGGTCAGTGAATCGACGAGCCGACGTCAAATGGATCAAGCCCGCCCACGCCAAAGATGCCCCTAACGCCTTTTCTGCACGAACTCTATCGGAGAAGGTCCTGGTGCCCGTCGCGGCGGAACTTGGAATCCACTTAGGCGCGACCGGTCCGCAGCCTCTGAACAACCAACCGTACTTCAGGATGACCTATCTGGGGGATGATACTCCGGTGCATTCAAAAGCTAAGCCAGCCTTCGATTACATGATGAAGCTGGTGAGTGAGATCGAGCAAATGGACGAGGCGCAGGCCCGTTCCGCACTCCGAGCCTATATATCGGTCAGAATAGGTCACGCACCTAAATACGCGCCAGCTGTGGGTACTTCCGTACTGTCTCGCGAAGCACTAATCGCGGCAGTAATAAATTTCATCGGTGAAGATTCTGAAGGCGGGAAACGCGCGCAAGCTGTTGTTGCTGGACTTCTCGACGTCGCTTTTGGTGAGGATCGTATCATCACGGATAGGATCAACAGTCCATCTCGGCGTTATCCCGGTGACGTATGTGTGCTCGCCGATGTAGGCAGCGAAGAAATTGAGCGAGCATTCGAAGTCAAGGATAAGCCCGTTACAATGACCGATATCCAGCTTTTTGGGCGCAAATGCCTCGACTTTGCAGTTCGCGAAACCGCGTACATTATGGTCGCCGAGGCTCAGACAAAACCGGATCTTAAAGCTATTTATTCTTGGGCCCACGAATTGGGCCTGGGGCTCACACTGTATCCGCAGTGGCCACCCTTTGTCGCGCAGTGCCTTTTTTGGGGTCGCACTCCATCTCCTGATGGTTCCGTCGATGCGGTTGCACGCATACGAGAGCGACTAATTGCGATCGAAGTCTCGCCCGCGTCAATTGACCGGTGGGAATGTCTTGTGGCCGATGCGGCCAAGAAAATCGGTTGATTGCTCGTTGCGCTAAAAAGTGCCTTTACGAAACGCTGCCAAAGCGTTCGAAGGTGTCCTCTTCTTCGTCCTCCTCGATTGAGAATCGAGGCGTTGAGTCGAGGAGCAAAAGCGAAATCACAAAATCAAATTGTTCTGATGCCACCGCCATTTCGCGGACAGGTTCGGCGTGCCAGACCCCTTTGTCATGATCGCGAATATTATTTTCGCGGATGGCAGGGATGCTATCGCTGGCTAAGGCAGCAGCAGGCACTGGCACGGTGAGGCCCTTCGTCCGGATAAAGGCGCCGGACTGAAAGGCTGGCTTATTGGATTTCGCCCAAAGGATGAATCCATCCCGCGACAACACCAAGATGGCGCGGCGATGCGTGTATTCCATCCAGCGGAGGATGGCGGCCATTAGCGATACATCGTAGCGCTCGGCAGCTGCCGATAAGTCGTCCATAGTAGCCAAGGCCGTAGCAGAGATGAGACGACGATAATCATCGAACGGCATCAGCAGATTGGCGGCAAATACATTGGCCTGGTTTTCCATTTGACCGTAGGGACTATCCCAGCGCACGACATCCGCTTCGCCGCATTCGATACCCTTGGGATTTGCGCGGCGATGCAGGAGGTAATGCCCGAACTCATGGGCGAGCGTGAAGTTTATCCGGCCAGGGGATGCGATCCCGCTGTTGTAGAGGATGGCCCAACCCTTCTTACCGGGAGGCGGCGGGTACAGTGCCCCCTCAAAGCCTGGGAGGTTCGCCCCGCGGACAGCAGCGATGGGATCATCAGGAAACTTGTTCCGCGCAATCTCCTGCGCGACTTCGGCTACACGGATCGGAAAATGGTTGGGGCCGAGAACCGCATTGAGGATCACAGTGATGTCGATCGCCCAACGTTCCGGCCCAAAGTTTTCGCTCAAGTTTCTTCATCCCAGACATCAAGAATCCGCCGCACCTTCTCCTTGGTCTCCTCCGGCATGCGCTGATACTTCCGAAAAAACGCCGTATCGACCACATCCGGCGTGGGCGAAGATTCCTTTTCGTCGGCGAGATAATCGGCCGTGACGCCGAGCACGGCGGCAATCTTGGCGATCTTATCCATCGACGGGCGCGGCGGATTACGGTTCTCCAGCTCCCAGATGTAGCTCTTGCTGGAATCCGTCCGGTCGCCGAGCTGTTCCAGGGTTAACCCCTTGGATTTGCGAAGTTCCCGGATTTTGTCACCAAGCCGTGTGGCCACCCTGATACCTCCAAATCGCCAAAAGTTCAGGATAGGCATACCTTTCGTCCTTGACAACCTACCGGAAAGTTCCTTAAAAAGTTCTGAGTTGGCATACTTTCGTTACTATTTTCCAGAATCGGAGTTGAGCATGGCCCGGAAAACCTTTTTCAGCTTTCACTATGAACGCGACGCTTGGCGCGCCGCCAACGTGCGCAACAGCGGCGCGCTGTCGACAGATGATGAAGCCGGCTTCATCGACGCTGCCGATTGGGAGGAACTCGAACGCGAGGGCGACGCGGCGATCAAGAAATGGATTAAGGACCAGCTGAAGGGCACGTCGGTGACGGCGGTGTTGATCGGCGCCGAAACCGCTGACCGCGAGTGGGTTCTTTACGAAATCCGCGAAAGCTGGAAGCGCGGCAACGCAGTCATTGGCGTCCGCATCCATAGCATCAAGAATCAGGACGGTGAGACCGACACAGCCGGACCGAACCCCTTGGACACCATATTTTTTGACGATGGCACGGCCTTGTCTTCGGTCTGCAACACTTATGACTGGGCCGCCGACAAAGGCCGCGACAACCTCGGGACATGGCTCGAAGATGCCGTCACGGCGCGGGAAGAGATGGACAAGGACAAGGTCCTCAAGCAGGACAGTGAAAAATCTTCCGCGCGCGTCAGTGCGGCAATCGTCGCGCCATCCGTGATCCGCAATCCTCCGAAGCCGTGGTCGCTGTGAGGTGAAGAGCTTTACGGCTGAGGATTTGGCGATGATCGCGGAGCGATACCCCCATCTCCGATTGACCGCGGCCGGCATTGTTGAAGGCGACTTCGATCTCCACGCCATCTTCGACAATGAGGAGCGGAAGGACGTTTTTAGCGTGCGTATTGCGCCACCGATCGACTCCCGGGCGATGCCCACACTAACAGAGATCGGCGGCCGCACTTCCGCGATCGCGGCGAAGTATGGAATAGCAAGTGTTGCCGATCTTCATCAAAATCCTGACGGCACCGCCTGCTTGTGCGTCAAGCAGGATGAAGCGAACCGGTTCCCCGAAGGCGCCGGCTTGGCGCACTTCATTGAAGAATTGGTGGTGCCCTACCTCTTCGGGCTCAGTCATTTCAACGACAAGGGAAAGTGGCCGTGGCCCGACTACAGCCACGGCGTGCTTGGGATTGCCGAATATTACGGCGATATTGTTGACGCGCCGGCGCCACAGACTATCGCCACGACCCTCGATCTCCTCAAAGCCGATCCCGTGTGGCGGGAATTCAGCCGGCAAATCCGAAAACCGAGCGCGATGCGGCGCTGCATGTGTGGATCACGAAAGCCGATCTTCCGGTGTCACAAGCGTGTCTGGATCGCCGTACAAAAGCTCAACAGCGACATTCATGGTCTTGGATTGGACATGCGGCGCACGCTGCAGAAGCCAGGATAGAAACGGATATGACCACGAAGCGCCAAGTGTTCTACAGCTTCTGCTTCGACGACGACGTGATGCGCGTCCAACAGATTCGCAATATGGGCTTGGTGGATGGCGATGAGCCGGTGTCGCCAAATGAGTGGGAGCGATTGCAGAGAGCGAGCGGCGGCATCAAGAAGTGGATCGACGACAACATGGCCTATCGCTCATGCGTTATCGTCCTCATCGGCCGACGGACGGCGGACCGGCGCTGGGTAAAATACGAAATCGAGAAAGCGTGGAACGAAGGCAAAGGCTTGTTTGGCATCCACATCCACAACCTGAAATGCCCCCGCACGGGTACCTGCGGCATAGGCCGCAATCCCTTCGACGACTTCACTTTCAATGAGGGTGGCCGCAAGTTGTCCGGCGTTGTGCCGTGCTACAATCCCAATCCGGCGTCGGCCTATGCCGACATCAAAGCCAGACTGGCGGGTTGGATTGAGACAGCCATTTTGAGCCGCAGGGCCTAAGGGGGACGATTGGACGGCACATTGCACGGTGGATCGCTTCGCGGCGTACGCATCTGGCTGGCGGGTGCCGTGCCGACCGAAGCGACTGATGCGCAAAAGCATTCGATCATCACATTCGTTCGCGCGTTCGCGGCGACGGTGTTCCGTGACGGAGGCCACATCCTCCACGGCAGTCATCCGAGTCTGGTCGGACCACTTATCGAAGAGGCCAAGACGTATATTGCGCAGGGCGGTCGCAAGGACTGTTTGACGCTCGCCGTTTCGAAATATTGGTCCAAGGACACCGCTAACGCCCCCGTCCAAGAGTGGCGGCAAACTTGTATGGTATACGAAACGCCTGAGGTTACATCGGGTGCTTCAGCGCGTGATGAAAGTCTCGGGATTCTCCGACAGTGGATGGCCGACCGTTGTGATGCTTTCATTGCGGTCGGTGGTCAATGGTGGCAACAGGTCGCGGGAAGAGCCGGTGTGCCAATTGAGGCCGGCTTGGCGATGCAGAAGGGGCTCCCCTGCTTTCTGCTCGGCGGCCTTGGCGGAGCGGCCGGCGATTATGTCCAAACCCATAGGAATGTCATTAGGTCCCTCAAGAATGGGTTGGATGACGAGACCAATGCGAAGCTCGCCCTTCACGAAGACATCGGCGACCTAGTCGACACCGTTTGCGCTCAGCTTGCACGGCTTCCGCTTGTCAGAGGGCGCGTATCTGACGGAATTTCGTTTCGGATTCTGGCGCTCGATGGTGGAGGCGTCAAAGGCGCGTTTACGGCATCCGTGCTGACCACACTGGAACAGGCGCTCGGTTCATCGGCGGCGCGGCAGTTCGATCTCATCGCCGGAACATCCACGGGTGGCATACTCGCTGTCGGGCTGGGCATGGGGTTGTCGCCTCGTGACATGATGAATTTCTACAGAGATCGCGGGCCGATCATATTCCCGATCATGCGTCTCCATCACAAGTTGGAGTCGAAGCTGTTGAGCATGGTATGGCCAAAATACCCGCAGCGCGTTCTGCGCGAGGAGATCGAAAAGGCGCTCTACCCCGATGCAAAGCGCAAGACGCTCGCAGATTCCAACAGCCGCCTCGTCATTCCAGCCTATGATGCCGTTGGCGGCGTCTGCCATGTGTTTCGCACTCCGCACCACCCACTCTTAACCGCCGACAATGCAACCGATATCGCGGACGTTGCGCTCGCGACTGCCGCAGCGCCGACCTATTTACCGGCAGCCGTCGTGCAGAACATGATTGCGAGCACCGCATTCTTCGATGGCGGCGTTTGGGCTAACTGTCCCGCCATGGCCGCGATCGTCGAAGCTGTCTGCTATTTGGGCGTCCCGTTGGATCGCATCGACGTGTTGAGCATTGGGACGACTGAAGAGCCGTTCACGGTAAAAAATAAGGCGCAGGCCGGATGGGCACGGTGGGGCAAAACCTTGATCGATCTCCTCATGAACGCCCAAGTGGATGCCTCGGTGCGGCATGCTCAGCTGCTCGTCGGTGAGCCGCGCTTTCTACGCATCAACACGATGACGACCCCAGGGAAGTACAGGCTCGACAGCAGCGGAGAAATCGGGGACTTGATCGCGCTCGGCAATCGGAAAGGTTCTGATCCCAATATCCTTTATCAAGTGAAATCGCGCTTTTTGAACGGCATAGACGCTATGGACTGGAAGAGCGATAGCTAACATCCACTACCGTTTTAGCAGGTCCGGCAGTTCGGCTGATAGCGCCTTCGCAACCCTTACCATTACCATCAGACTAGGATTGCGTTTGCCGCGTTCAATCCCGCCCATGTAGGTGAGATCGATTTTTGCCCGAAACGCGACCTCCTCTTGAGTGAGGCCGCGCTCTTTTCGAAGCCGCCCGATATTTGCCCCGATGATTCGGCGCCAATCCTGCATATCAGGATCGGGCATTAACCTGACTATAGTCTCTAGGGATTATAGTCCCTATACCGAGTTTCTGAAGGAATTGGCGATGGGTCGTGTGGGCAAAGGATTGTTGGCGTGCATCGCTATCGGCACTGTGGCCGCGGCGGTGAGCAGCCGAAACCAACCGAATCAAGCACCGCCCCCGCCGAAGTCAGAGGCGGACCAAGCGGTCGAGCAGTGCGAGGCCGCAATTGCCGCGAGCTATGGTGCATTCTCGACTCGACGCGCGCCAGCCGCGAGCGACAGGTGGCGGGATCACGGCGGCAAAGGGGGTTACGACAGCCTATGGACTGTCGCCGGCAAGAACGCGTTCGGCACGCCGACGGAGAACGTGATCGAATGCGAGGCCGGCACGAAAGCTAAAGGATCTTGGACACCGCCATTCCTTTGGAATGTTACACTCAACGGCGACAAGCTCGATCCCGGAACGCTTGACCATCCGCAGCACCATTCTTCTCAGCACCGCTCACGAGCGTTATCGGCGCGCGATTAAGCCCGCCCGGTGCCGCTTTTACCTCGCGCGCGCGTGCGCGCGTGCCGGCATTTCGCCCTGGAATCCTGTTCGGGGCTGTCGTTCCTTGTCGGCTTCGGTGCTTGGCTCGGTGCCTGGCAATGGATGCCGCGGCACATCTTCTTGAACCTGCTCAGGAATGCACAGCCTGACCCTCTGATTGTGTATTAGATAACCGCGCACTCAGCGGCTAAACCTCGGATTCATCTGCGCGTTCTTCGTAGTCGTCTATCACGCTGTGCTGCATGTGAGCCAACGAACCCAATTGGCTGATGGCAGAAACGCTATCGTAGGAAAGAAACGTGCATGTCTGAGCGAGAGGGCCTGCATCCAAATACGTGAAAACCGGCCGCTGCATTTCCCGAATTACTTTGTCCCGGCGCTCGTCGGGTGCCACAATGTGCAGGTGAATCTTCATGTTCGGTTGCAGCGCCAAGAGATCGGCCATTCGGAGCAACCCCGAATACACGGCAGTCGTGTGTTCTACCTCGAACGCCCTCACGATTGACTGCTTCTTTATCCAGAGCACGTCGATCTGAGAAATGGTCCCTAGAGTGTTCTGGTCGTAGTTCAACGGGAGCTTCTCCAAGAACACTTGACGTACGCTGTCTGGAACAAGCGATGCCACGCGCGCCCGATCGCTGGCGGGAAGCCAGATCGAGAAGCCCATCGTGGCACCGATTGAGGCCAACCTTGCCTGCACCCTGATCGATTCACGTTGCTCAGGAGGCACCTCACCGACATTCGAAGGATCAGCCTCATCGTCCTCGTCATCGTCCGGCACGACTATCGTTGCGTCACCCTTTGGCGTCACGACCTTGGCTGCCTTGACCCAGCGCTCGCGAAGAGGAGGCTCGTAGAAGTCAATCAAATCGGTGCCAATTGACTTCTCCAGCGAGGCGCGAAGGTCAAGCAAAGAGGAATCGAGCTGCTGATCCGACCATTTCTTTGTCACTTTTGCCGGCGCGATGCTGAACGCTTCCAGGATGCGCCGACGATCGTTGTTCGAGGACATACGCTCGACACGATCGGGAAACGCGAAGTACCTCAACATGTGTCGGAACTGGCGGCTTCCCTTGCGAGGCACAGCTTCTATCCAAGTCATGAAGGCATCATATTGGCCGAATATCTGCTCCCGCTCGGCAGTCGAACGGGCCTTGAGGTCGGCGCTTAGCGCCACCAGATACTCAAGTTCGTCGGGGCGGTAGTTGTTGAAACCCGGCCCGCCCGACCCGACACCAATCAAGACTTGGTCGCTCAACAATGGAAGGTCTTCGCCCAGCTTTGTGCCCGTCAGCGCCCATATGTCTCTAATTTGCTGCCGCTTGGTGCGGGCCTTCATGTTCGAGGGGAACAACAGCAACGCCCACAACATTTCCGACATCAGCTTCTGAGCCGGCGCTGAAGTTGATTTCATCTGCCCCTTCAGCTTCGTCATAAAATCGTCTTCGCCGAAGTCAGGATGGTCAACAAATGCGTGCCGCACTTCCGCGATAAGGGGTGGTGTCCACAAATCCTCGGACGAAAAGATCGAGGCATCGCCAATTAGGCAAAGCGTTATCCACTGACGGGCAGCCGCCAGGATTGGTCCTAAATCCCTCTTGTTGAGGCGCTGCGCCATTCCCGTACCCCTCGTCGCAATTAGTGCGGGCCACCGCACCAGGAGAGATTAGCGCAAATGGGGAAAAAGTGGCCGGACAGGTTGCCTAAGCCCGTCCGGCCCTCCAGTTGTCCCGCGGTTCACCAGGCGGGATTCAGGGAACGTGGGTGGTCCCGGACGAGACCACGATGCGCCAACCGGCACCTAGAAGCGCCGGGAGGTGCCGCGACGGGACGGTGAAGGAGCCGTCCGCATTCGGCGTGACGTTCTGCGCCGGCAGCTGCAGAACCGATGGTGGCTCCGTGCCACTCGGCGCGAGGACCGTGACGGGCGTGTCGTTCGACATCGGCTCATGCCTCCACGCCCGCGCGGCGCGCGAACTTGCGGATGACGGCGCGATCGCCGCCAAGAGGTCGCAGGCTCTCCAGGAAGAACTTTTCGGTGATGCGCTCGGCGTGGTGGCCTTCGAGCGCACCGATGGCCTTCTGGACCTTCTCGGTCGCTGTAGCTTCGCGTTTGGCATCGCCCGAGCGTTTCGCGTCGTCGGCTTCCGAGAGCGCGGCGATCACCTCGCCACGCACGTTTGATGGCAGGCTTGCGAGCTTGGCCTTGCTCACGCCGAAGATCGTTCCGCCGTCGGGCGCAGCGCGCTTGTTGAAGGTGCTGGACTGCATGTCTGTCACTCCTTAAATTTCGCTTCGGGATTGGCGGCGAGCCGCGCGGAGTACCCGCGCCATCTCTCAGCTTCGGCGATGAGTTCGCCTAGATCGGGCGTGATGTGGTCGGGGTGCGTCGGCGCCGGGAACACCTCAAGCCGTTTCAGGATCGCGGGCGTCTCTCCCACGTGGCGACGGAGACCCCAGAGGCGCGCGTACTTGGTCCGCAGCCGCTTGGCGTCGGCGTCGATCTCGGCGCGCAGGGCTTGGGCTTCGTCGAACAGAACGTCTGCGACCAGGTGAACGGTACGCTGTTCGAGCGATGCCGCCTCGCGGGACGACGCCGCCATGCGCTCCAAAACCGCGGGCTCACAGGCCCGAGCCGCATCGGCCTCGCGCCGCGCCTGCATCAGTTCCCATTCAGCGTCGCTCTGCTCGCTGTGGTCGACCAAGATGTGCAGGCCAGTAGGATTCAAGAGTTGATCCGCGAGTTCTGCAGCATCGCGCTGCTTGATCGCATCGAGTTTCGCCTGTGCGTCAGTCTCGGTCCTAATCAATGCGCGGAGCTTGTCGCGCTGGCCAACAATCTCCTGGTGCTCGGTGCGCTTTCGGGCGATAGCCTCCAAGTGCAACATCATCTCCCATCGCGGGTCCGGCACCGTGTCGGGCGCTTGCGTGCTGGTGGGCATGCTCCTTTCTCCTGGAAGCCGGCATCGGCCGGTGTTGTGCAACGACGCGAGCATGTGCCGTGCGCCGAGTGGCGCAAACCATCGTTTAGTGCCGCAGTGTGGGCTCGGCGCACATCCGATGCCGAGCAATCAGGGAAATGACCGAGGGTCTTCTCTCCAATCCGATGACGACGATGACACTGATGACAGCTATTTTGACTTGCTGCTTATAAGAACTACAGCACAAGCGCAGTGCGTTGTCGGGATTGCGCCTGGTCTCTCTGGCGCACATCAAAAGCGATTTTGCGCTGTCTTCGCCGTCATCACCGTCATCAGTCGAACAGAGATTGTGCTCCGACATGCTTTTCGAAGGCGGTCCGCATCTCTGCCAGCGGCGGCAACACCCATGCGCGCTCCTTGCCCCTGAGGATGCGCCGCTGGGTGAGCCCGAGCGTAGTGCCGGACTCGACTACCGCGCTGTGAGTTGCTTTCTCGTGATACACGCGATTTCGCTTAAGGTAGCGGTCGCAATCATCGAGAAGTGCGGTGCGGTCCGCTGCGCGAAGCGTGACAGCCTCCGTAGTCCAATGATCGGGACTCACCTCGACCGTTGGTAATTCCCCACGGCTGAGAATTTCCTGCCACCATTTCATGACGGCGCTGAGGCTCCGCTGCTTCTGATCGGCTAGCGCAGCCGTCTGAGGTAAGTCTAACGCAGGGTGCCAGCCCTTCAGATCGAGGTTCATCAAGTCATCCACCATGCCTGCGAGGCCGCCTTCATCGAGTTGCTTGTTGAGCTTCCTGAAGAATTCGCGGTCGCCCTTGCGGTTATCCGACACATCAAAGACAGCAAACCGTCGAGCATCGGCGCCGGCCGGCACGATCCACTTCTCATTGGAGGCCAGCATCAAGTGAACGAGATTCCGCCCTGGAACAATGTCTCGCCCTTTCGCCTCATATGAGATCACCGGCTCGGTCACGAGTTGCTTTAGCAAGCTTTCGGCGTCCTTCTGGCCTGGCCAGAGCGCTTCATCCGCGAACAGAAAAACGCAGTTCCGCAGATGGGCGTTGAAGCGACCGGCGAGTTGGGCCGACGACGCAACCGTCAATCCGTGAGCGCCCGCGATCCGCATCAGCGCACGCCCGAGAGTTCCCTTACCGGTGCCCTCGGCGCCCCGAAAAGCTATTGCTGTCTCAGGGGTCTCCCAAGGACGCTGCAGCATAAAGGCGATCCAGCGGCGCACGTATTCGCCCGATTTCTCATCGCCGCCGCACAATGTCTCATCAATGAGGCTGCGCAGTGCCGACCAGTCTCCAGGCTTTGGCTCGACAGCCCAACCGCGCCACAGGTTCAGCTTGCCAGTGCCCGCAGGTTCGCGCGGGTCCATGACGATGCCGTCGTACTTCCTGCGCTTGGGATGCTTCAGCCAGATTTCCGCAACGCTCACATCGCGGGACGTATCGGGAAGCTTAGTACGGGCATCCTCGAAGAAATGGCGGAAATCTTCGCGAGACATCCGCATCCACACTTGGCGTGGAGGCTCGAACGTATTGTCCGTGTCCTTCATGAAGATGGTGAAGCGGCCAGCTTCCAAAACTGCACAGAACCTTTCGTTGATGCGCCGCACCAGTGAGGCGACAGGGCCTCCCTCGCTCTCACGATCGCACGCCGCGATCTCTTCCGGTGACAGCGCTTCGAAATCCTTGGCGGCGAGAATGGCGCGAAGCTTGTCGGCTGCCTTCGGAAAAGCATCTGCATGCTTTCGCAGGGTGCCGAGTCCCACGCCGTCATGGCGGTCGGCGTCGAAGCTGGACCACTTATAAGAGAGGCTTTCCTCGTGCCCTGCGTATCCGGGATCGCTCGTGCACCATGCGAGCCATTCCGCTTCGCCGGCACCGCCGGTCACGGCATGGCATGCCATGCTGAGGCTGATCCATTCGTCGTAGTGGCTTGTTCCGTCGTGGTGTCCGTACGCGAGCGGATCGATATCGGCCAACACCGACGCGAGTTCCGACGGGGTTAGCGTTCCGTCCTCGCCGCAGATGACAGCAACCGGCCTTCTTTCGATAAGCGTCATCAGATTCTTGGGCGCCTGCGGTGGGGCGCCTATTTCCTCGATGGGGTCATCCAGCTCGTAAGGTCGCTTCGTCTCCGGGTGAATTGAACCGGCGGCCACGACCTGAAAGCCGCAGCTCTTTATTTCGACGCCCGGATAGTCCGCCAACTTCGAGTAAACGCGTACATCTGCGGGTTTCGTCAGATAGATGTGCAAGCCGCCGCCGCCAGTCCGCACAAGCGGAGAGGTGGCCAGCTTGATACCGAGTGTCTTTGAAAGCCTGTCGAGCGATTCAGCTCCACCGTTTCTCGGATCGATATCGAGAACGAGCTGCTTCTCCGAAAGCCGAACTCCGACGTTTCCACCAGCGGTGACGTGCGCAATGATTTCGACGCGCGTGTACGGCCTCTTGCGCCATCCATTATCTCTTGGACGCTTTCCTTCAAGCGGAACGAGGTCGAGCCCCGCTCGCGACAGCTCTGCGGTAACTTGCAGGCGTTCAGCTATCGAAGACTTTTCTCTCATCTGGCTGTCCTCACCCTTGCTGCTGTTCAGCCAGGCGTCGCGCGCGCTTCGTCTGCATGTCAAGCCATTCGGCAGCACTCGGATATGATCCGTCTTCAGAATAGACCGTGCCAGAGCCAGCGCGACGGAGTGCGTAGGGATCGGTGACACCTGCCGGATAGAATGATGTTATTGGGATGAGCTGCCCTTCCGCGGTTAAACCCCAGACCAAAACTGGCTCAACCATTTCCGACAACCGGTCGCCATCCCATGAATCTGCGATTACGCAGTCCCACTCGCCTTGGGGCGTCACAATCTTTTTGATCACTTCCCACTCCTCGCTCAGCAGGCGCACTATGCTCCATTGACGATCCGCTCTGTTATTGATTTCTCACAGTTTGAGAACAACACTAGCCAACATCGTCCACTGGCCAACATCGTCCATTTTATGATCGCATATGACTAGACAAAGAGACTGGCCGGACGACCTCAAAGCGCTTCTCAAAAAGCAACGAGGGCTGCGCTATGGGAAAGCTTCTCGAAGCGTCTATTGGGGAAAATTCCGTATAACCAGAAAGTTTGTGACGGAGCTTAGAAAGGAAAAGGGACGAGTCACCCATCACGACATCCGCGAGATGCTTAATTTTCTCCGGCGAGGTTACACGACCGACTCTCAGACGATCAGCCGACTCCTTCACACTGTAGGAACTAGGAAGGAGCAGAAGGAGTACAAGTATCCGAATGGGCATAGCGTTGAAGTCCGCGTCGGAGATTTCACGTTCGCGTATGGCAGCCTTCGTAAAGCGGCGAAGGATCGTAAGTGTTCGCCTGAGTCTGCGAGAAAATGGGCCTTTACACAGAAGCCTAATCGGCGCGGTGAGGTTTGGCGTTATGCCGATCCTGGACCGTCGCAGTCATGAGTGCTGGAGCGTCGTGCCCCGCGAACACATCAAGCTCCGTTTGGTGATAACGCACGAGCCGGCGGTTGATAACGTGGTACTTCGGGCCCTCGCCGCGGTGGCGCCAGTTCTTGAGCGTGCCAGGCTGCGCGCCAAGGTAGCGCGCGGCCTCCACCGTATCCATCCACGGCGATACGCGTTGGCGCTCGTCAGTTGAAACCATTTATGCCTCCTGTGGGTCGCTCTGCGACACCCGGAGATACTGAGCGCGCGCGCGCTCGGCGCACACCACGGCTTCGCCAACAGTTCTTGCGCGGCTCATGCGGCCTTCGCGTCTGAGGGCTCACGTTCTTCTTCGTTCGCCGGATCATCGGTTGGACGCGCGCGTGCGAGCACGAGTGTCTCTATGGACTGCGCGTACGGCCGCAGGTGCTCGACGAGGTGCTCTCGGTGCACGTAGCCGCCGGTCGCGCCGGGCAGCCTGTGGCCGAGCAGAAGCGCGCTCTCCGCGTAGGGCACACCGGCGGCTATCGCGAGCGTGCGGTTCAAGTGCCGGTATTGATGCGGGCTCGGTAGGCCCTTGCTGCTGCACTCCGCGGCCTCGACCGTGCGCCCGCTCTCGCTGTTCGGGGACGGCCACAGCCACGGGCTGTTCAGCGGCACGTCGCTCTCCATCCTCGCGCGGAGCATCTCGGTCAGGAACTCGCCCATCGGATAGAGGACCTCGCCGCCGACCTTCATGTGCCGGAATCGGAGCACCCGCTTCTCAAGGTCCACGTCGCGACGTTCGAGCGCGAGCAACGTGGACTTGCGCGCGCCGGTCAGCATCATGGTCCTGTGGAGGTCGCGCCGGATCGGCATGAGCAGTTCGCTTCGCTGCCACCAGTCTGCGTAGTTTATCTCCGAAACCTGCCTCGGCTTGGGGACAGGGATGCGCACGGCCACTATCGGGTTCGACGTGATTGTCTCGTCTATCCTCATCGCCGTGTTGATGACCGCCCGCAGAGTCCGCATCGCCGCGCCCGCGCTCGTCTGCCCGTGCTTGGTCCTGATCTCGTCGAACAGGTCCCGCATGTCCTGCCGCGTCAGGTCGGCCACCGCGCGGTTGCGCAGCTTGCGGAGATAGCGGTCCATATGGTCCCGGTAGCCCGTGACCGTGGTCGGCCTCAGCTCGCGCTCGCCGAGGTGCGTCTCGAAAGCCTCCGCGACCGTCATCGCGGACATGCGCGGCTTCGCGGTTGGATCGACGCCCGACTGAATCTGACTCATCAGTTCCCGCGCGCGCCGCCTCGCTTCGCGGAGGCCGATGCGGTCGCAGCGGTCGATCTTGACGCGCACCGTGCGGACGTGGCGGCCGTTCCGCCGCACGTCTCCTTGGACCGCATACGTCCTCGTGGACGCGTGGCAGATTACGAGCAGGCCTTTGACCTGCTCGTCTCGCCATATTCCCGAGCCGAGGGGAAGCGAGTTGATCCTCGCCTCCGTGAGATTGACGACCGCCATTTTGCGAGCCCCGAAAACACCGTCTCAAGCACCGAACGGTCGTGTTCCGGGGTTGACCAGGAGTGACCGTGCGTGAATTGTTATGGCGTGTAAGTGCTTGCTCGCGAACCCTGAATGACCCAACGTGGCTGCTGACTCGCTTTACTCTGCCGAGTTTGTAATCAGGGGGTCACAGGTTCGAGTCCTGTAGCCGGCACCAGTCTACACTGCGCAGCAGCGGAAACTGCCCGGCCAGCCCGTAAAGGCGATGACGGTTGCGAGCGCAGCTTCGCCTGGCAAGCCGCCGCCCTTCAGTGCACTTCAAGCCGTCGCGTCTCGGCGAAGGCGGCGATCACCTGGCGCAGGCCCGGCTCGCCGACCGAGGCCAGCGCCTCTTCCAGGGTGCACCAGCGGAATTCACGGGCGCGCTTCTCCGCCCAGCTGCGGCGCTGCGTGGTCACTTCAAGCGCGAAGACATCGACTTTGCAGGGAACGGTATCGCCATCCTTGCGGCGTTTGAAGTAGCGAAACGAGCCGATCGGCTTCGCCCCGATCGATCCGCTGACGCCGGCTTCCTCAAGTGCCTCGCGCGCGGCGCATTCGCGCGGCGACAGCGCCTCGATCGGCCAGCCCTTGGGCACGATCCAGCGGCGCGTCTTCAAAGTCGTGATCAGGAGGATTTCGAGCTCGCCGCCATTCACGCGCCAGGGAAGCGCCGCGTACTGCACGCGACATCTCGACCTCGACGCAATCGTACTCGCCAACGCTACGCGCATGTCACCCAAACGCAGTGAACGCAAAGTAAAACAGGGCCCCGATCGCCCCAGCCGCGGGCATCGTAACCACCCAAGCTATAACAATATCTTTCGCGACGTTCCAGCGAACCGCCGAGGTCCGCCGCGCCGCACCGACACCGACGATCGCGCCCGTGATCGTGTGCGTCGTCGATACCGGAATTCCCAAGCCCGTCGCCAAAAACAAAGTTATCGATCCCGCCGTCTCGGCGCAGACGCCTTGCAGCGGCATTAACCGAGTGATTCGCTGACCCATAGTACGCACGATGCGCCAGCCGCCAAACAATGTGCCGAGCGCCATGGCCGCCTGACACGCGAGCACCACCCAGAACGGGACGTGGAATTTGCCGCCGAGCGCGCCATGCGCGAACAGAAGCGCGGTGATGATGCCCATCGTCTTCTGCGCATCGTTGCCGCCATGGCCGAGCGAGTAGAGCGAGGCGGAGACGAACTGCACCTTGCGGAACAGGCTGTCCACGCGCGTCGGGTTGGAGCGCACGAACGCCCACGAGACGAGCAGGATCAGCAGCATGGCCAGAACCAGGCCCAGAGCCGGCGACAGGAAAATCGCGGCTATCGTCTTGGAAAGGCCCGTCCAGACGATGACATGCATTCCCGAATGCGACACGCCCGCACCCACCAGTCCACCGATCAGCGCGTGCGAGGAAGACGACGGAATACCGGCCAGCCAGGTGATGATATTCCAACTGATGGCGCCCATCAGCGCGCCGAATACCACCGCGTCATTGATCGTATCGGGCGAAACAATTCCTTTTCCGATGGTGGCGGCGACACTGAGGCCGAAGACCAGGAAGGCGATGAAGTTGAAGAACGCCGCCCACGCCACCGCGTAACGCGGCGAGAGCACCCGGGTAGAAACGATGGTCGCAATCGAATTGGCGGCATCGTGCAGCCCGTTCAGGAAATCGAACGCCAGCGCCACGAAAACGAGCGCGATCAGCAGCAGCGGGATGCCGTCGATGGTCACGCTTGTTCGATCACGATGCCGCTGATGCGGTTGGCCACGTCCTCGAAGCGGTCCATCACCTTCTCGAGATGATCGTAGATTTCGACGCCGATGATGTAGCCCATGACATTGCCGTCGCGATGGCGCCGGAACAGAGCCTTGATCCCGAGATTATTGAGTTCGTCCGCGTTGTCCTCGAGGCGGATAATTTCGTCGGTGATCGCATTCAGGCGCGTCGTGTTTTCGCGCAACGAGCCGAGCAAAGACACGGCTTCGACGGTCAGCTTCGCGGCCTTGACGATGCTGTCGCCCATTTCGCCCATTTCCGGCTCAAAGCCGTCGACTTCGAAGAGGCGGATGGCCTTCGCGGTCTTCTGCATCTGGTCGATGGAATCGTCGAGCGTGCCGATCAGGTCCTTGATGTCGCCGCGGTCGAAGGGCGTGATGAAGGAGCGGCGCATCAAGAGCAGCACGTCGCGCGTGATGGCATCCGCCTGGGTTTCGAAATCCATAACCCGCTGGCCGGCGAGCGCTGCGCCTTCGCCGCCCTTGAGGACCTCGCGCAGCGCTTCCGCGCCACTGACGATCGTCTCGGCATGGCGTGTGAACAGGGCGAAAAACCGCTCTTCGCGCGGCATCAACGCCTGAAACCATCTGAGCATCCCGCACTCCGATTCGAACCGACGTGCCGATCAATTCAGATGCCCCGCTACCGCGCAAGCGTGAAATCTCGTGCTAGCCTTCGGCGATGAATGCTTCCATCGGCGGTTTCTGCGACCCGAAATTCACGCGCGTGAAGGACGCGTTCGCGGAGAATTTCGCCAGCCGCGGCGAACCGGGCGCGGCCGTCTCAGTGTCCGTGACGGGACGGGTGGTCGCCGATCTCTGGGGTGGCTGGAAGGACGCGGCGCGCAGTCACCCGTGGGAGCGCGACACGATCGTGAACTTCTTCTCGGTCAGCAAGGCTCTCTGCACCATCGCGGCACTTCGGCTGGTCGAACGGGGGATACTCGATCTCGATGCGCCGGTCGCGCGCATCTGGCCGGAATTCACGCGAGCGGGAAAGAGCGCGATCACTCTGCGCCAGATACTTTCCCATCGCGCGGGCCTCCCATCACTCCGCGAGTCTTTGCCGGAAGGCGCGGCTCTCGATTGGAAACGCATGACCGGCGCACTTGCGCGGCAGGCGCCATGGTGGGAGCCGGGAACTGCACATGGCTATCACGTCAACACGTTCGGATTCCTGGTCGGTGAAATCGTGCGTCGCGCCGATGGACGCAGTATCGGGACCGTGCTGCGCGAGGATATCGCAGGTCCGCTGGACGCCGACGTGCATATCGGCCTGCCCGTTTCGGAACATCTGCGCGTTGCCGAATTTCTGTGGCCCGACGTAGCGCTGAGCACCGGCATGCCTGCCGCCGACGATCTGATGCGTTTCAATGCCTATTGGAATCCACCGGGCATCTCGGGCGGCGGTTGGGTGAACCGTTCCGAATGGCGGCTTGCCGAGGTGCCATCGACCAACGGCCACGGCAATGCGCGCGGCGTGGCGCGTGTGTACGCGGCACTGGCGAAGGGCGGCACCATCGACGGCATCCGGATCCTCGAACCGGAAACGCTTGCTGCCGCGACGCTCGAACATTCAACCGGGCACGACTTAATCAATCAGCGGCCCAGCCGATTTGGTTTGGGATTCCAGCTTACGCAACCCGAGCGTCCATTGGGCCCGAACAAGGGCGCCTTCGGTCACTTCGGCGCAGGCGGATCGCTTGGCTTCTGCGATCCGCAAAACGGCGTCGCCTTCGGCTACGTTACCAACGATATGGGGCCGCGCTGGCAGAACCCGCGCAACAAGGCGCTGATCGACGCGATTTATGCGAGCTTGTGACTATTCGGCGGGGGCGGGAACCGGCACCACTTTCGGCTTCTGATTCACGACGCGCATCAAGACCGCAATGGCGACGATCGTCAGGCTGTAGGCAACCAATTGGGCGCCATTCGGGCTATCACTATAGCCGACGAGCGTGTGCAGCAGACGGCCTGCGATCGTGTCTTCAGGAAGCAGCCAGGACGTGTCCCACACCGTGTTCATCAACATCTGGAGATAACCGGCCTGCTGCAGGAACAGGACCGCCTGCGCCGCCATGCCGGCCGCGAGCAGCGTGATCAACCCCGATGTCACGCGGAACAGCTTGTGCGCGGGGATCGCGAGAAGGCCGTAATACATCAGTGCAGACGTCGCCGCGCCGGCAGCGAGGCCAAGAGCGCCGCCTGTCAGGAGAGATGCATTCGTCGTGCCCGGCTGGGATGCGATCCCGTACAGGAACAGCACGACTTCCGATCCTTCGCGCAGCACGGCGACGCCGACAACGACAGCGAGCGCCGTCAAGGTGCGCTCACCCGTTGCGACTTGCGTGCCGACTGCACGCATCTCGCGCGCCATCTGGCGGCCGTGGCCGGCCATCCAGACATTGTGCCAGGTAAGCATCGCGACCGCGAGCAACAGCACCGCGGCGTTGAACAACTCCTGCCCCGAACCTTGAAACAGGGATTCAAGCTCGCCCGCGAAAGCCGCAACAAGGCAGGCGCCGAGCACGCCGCCTGAAACGCCATAGGTCACCCAGAGCGAGCGGCGCGCAACGCCTTTGCTCGCGGCCAGCACGATGCCGACGATCAGTCCGGCCTCGATGACCTCGCGGAATACGATCAGGAGCGTGGCAAGCATGAACTACTCCGCGATGACCACGCCCTGCGCCGTGGCGGAATGGAACTCGCCCATGAACGGATAGCGGCCTGGCGATAGCGGGCGAAGATGGATATTGGCGCTGGAAGCGCCCGCCACGACCTTTTCGATTTTCAACGCCTTGGAATCGAATTCCTCGGCGCTGGGGTCGCCGTTGGTGAGTGAAATCACGCTGGATGCATTGGCTTTGACGTGGATCACGGCAGGCGTGAATTTGTGATCCTTGAGCTTTAGCGAGATCGCATCGTCCGCCAGCGCGGGAACCGCAAATGCAGCGCTCAGCAATACCACCATCATACTCGTCGTCGGCTTCATGCGCGAAGTTCCGTCAATATCACGTCTGGGACAATATTTTAGTTGCAAGTAATTCGCAAGTACATCTCACAACCCAGCTATTCTGGCTAAAATCTTGTCCATAGAGCCAGAGAGGCGCCCTGTTCCACCAGGGAATTCTGGCCGAAAGGCGACACGAACCCGCCCAGCTGCACCGACCAGCGCCGCCAAAGATGGCGAACGACCGACAGCTCGATCTTATGGGTGCGGAAATACGTATAGGGCGGCTCGGCACCGCTGCCGCTGACGACGTTGAAATTTTGCAGCATAATCATCGTAGTGCTGCCCAGCCATATGCCCGCCGTCAGATCGAGCACCGTCTCGTCCGGCCGCGGATGGGTGATCCAGCGTTGCGCCCCTTCGATATCGGCAAAACCGTCGCGCCCGAACAGTTTGAAATTTGTCCCATAAAGCAGACGCGCTTCCACGATCCGTGCGGGATCGAGACCGACCGAGTTCGAAAGATCGAACGGGCCCGCTTCCTTGTACGAGCTCTGCACCGACAGCACGCCGATCTTGTCGGTGATGCGGTAGCGCGCGCCGCCCTCGAACGACGCATCGCGGGCATGCACGGGCAACTCGTCGGCCCATGTTGCATTGGCCACGACGTAATCGGACACGCCGAACAATGTGATGCGATCGGTCAGACCGAACTCGACAAGATCCTTGGCATAGAATTTCTGGAATTTGACCGGCGCATCGGCTCGGCTATCGCGACCATACCCCTTTGCCGCACTCGCGATATCGAAAGACGTGATCGTGAACCATTGATGCCGCCCCTGTGTCCATGCGCCCGCTTCGGCTGCGCACGGCGATAACGACAGGACAAAGACAATCGCGATCAGAAGACTACGCACGACCCGGCCTGCTCGCACCGTGCGCCGTCTTCTCCCAATAGAATGGCCTAGTGATAAGCTGCCACAGGCCGCGATAGGCCGCGAAGGAGATCAGCAGCCAGTAAAGCGGCGCCCAAATCCCGTGCACCGAAAACCTGCCGTCGCCGCGCCATGCCGAACCGGCGACAGCGAGAACGGTCAAAAAACTATTGGACGCGATGATGCCACCAGCGGAAACATATCCAAACGCCTGTGCCGGCGGGCTCTCGAATAGGACCGAGATGAGGCAGACCATCCAGAGAATCGGATTGAGCAGCGCCGACAGCACTGTCCCTCCGATGAAAAGATGAAACCCGAAAAAGCCGCGCAACCCTGCTCGACCCATAAACGCGGACGTGCTGCGGCTATGCACCAGCCAGGTTTGCATATAGCCCTTGAGCCATCGCGACCTCTGCTTGATCCACGCGCCGATCTGTTCTGGCGCCTCTTCATGGGTTGTCGAGTCGAGCATGGACACGCGATAGCCAAGCGCGGCGAGGCGAATGCCGATATCGGCGTCTTCGGTGACGTTGAACGGGTCCCAGGCGTGGATCGCGCGCAGCACCGATGCGCGAAAATGGTTGGACGTTCCGCCCAGCGGCATCGGGATGCCGAGTCTATCGAGGCCGTGAAGCAGGAATCCGAACCATACCGAATAATCGAGCGCCGCTTGGATCGCGATCCAATGCCTTCTGTTGGTGAAAACTAGACGCGCTTGCAGACAGGCTGTGGCGCGCGGCTGGCGGCGGAATTCCGCAACCGCCTTGCGCAGCTGATCCGGCTCGGGCCTATCCTCTGCGTCGTAGACGACAACGAATTCGCCGCGAGCAAACTGCAGCGCGAAATTCGCCGCTTTGGGTTTCGTGCGTGGATGACTTTGCGGTACGCGCACGACTTCGAAGGGTGCTACGCCGGAAAGCGCTTTTGCCGCAAGCACGGTTTCGGTATCGTCTGCTTCCAGCGCAACAATGATCTGGAGCCTGTCGCGCGGATAGTCGAGATCGAGCAGGAAGCGTGACAAGGCCGGGATCATATGCGCCTCGCGATAGAGCGGCACGACCACTGTGTAGAGAGGAAGGTTCGCGTCCCGGCCGCCCGAAACTGGCGGCGCGTGCTGATTCCGTCCGGCACCGATCAGAGCAAGCGCCGTACGAAATAGAACCGTCAGCCACAGCACGAGCGACATCGCGGCGACAAGCATCCATGCGGCGTCGACGGTCCAGACAAAGAGCGATGCACCGATTGCGAGCAGCAAGAGGCACAACGCGGCGCATTGGCGCGGCGTGATGATCTGCCTCGCCGAAAGAGACGGCGTCTCCCGTGCGAGCGCGAATACGGAGTCTTCGGTGAGCCGCGATTCAAAGCGTCGTTGAATTTCGGCAAGCAATGCCCCCTTCGGGACGCCGACGACCCGCACCGGTCCGTAAGCCGCTTGAAGCCACGCGATATTCTCGGCGCTCGTGTCCGCGGTCGCGGCGATCAATTGACCGCCTTCCCGGCGGAGAGGCAGAAAGAGGCGCTTCAAATAAAAGGAGAGATCAGATTCAGGAGCGGCGTCGGTATCGCTTTTGTTCCAGTCAGACCTGTCTTCATCCGCCGCCGCCAAGGGCAATATTTCTCTGGCGCGTGCCTGTTCACGGCACACGTCTCCTACAGCTTCGAAGGCCATGACGCCCCGGCTTGAAAGACGGATTGATTTGAGAACTCAGGCGGTCGGCCCCCGCCAACGCCCTACAGACGCATCCGCATGACAGAACACGGCATACGCGAATAAACGCAAAATCGAATAGTATGTACAATATACCTCAAGTTGTATTCAATTTCGTCTCTCACGGGCGTTCGTGAAATTTCGGCGTCGACCCCGAACGGTCGGCACCGCAAACAAAAATATCTCTGCGAGGCGAATGGTCTTCAGCCATTCACGCCGATCAACAGCCTTGGAGCATATCGGCGCAGAATTCCCTTGCTGGAAATCGAGGTGGCGTTCGGCAATCTATTCCGCTGCCGGCTTCGCCAGCGGATCGCTGAGCGGAACGCCCCCGGCTTCCGCAAACCGGCGACCGGATTCTTCTGCTTTCGGATCGACAGGCTGCTGTGAGATCTGGCGGCCAAGCGCGATGACGTTCGGGATCTCGTCGTCGGTCATCTCTTTCATCTTCTGTTTGCGCGCAAAGGCTTTCTCGATGAACGGCGCGAGTTCCTCGTTCTTCTTCCTCTGCCGCTCGGCCTCGTTGGCCTTGAACTCCGGCATGATGTCGCGGCCGAAGAGTTCGAGCGCTTCGCAGATGTGCTCGTGCCTGTTGCGGCCACCCTGCTGGATGAAGGCGACCTGATCGACACCCGACTCCGCGAATTTTCGTAAGTGCGCACGCATCTCGTCCGGCGTGCCCATGCCGCCGCTGCCGGGATTGGCCGGCATGTGATCGCGCGCGGCTTCGAAGTTTTTCCAGATGTCGGTGCGGCCCGGCTTGTGCTCGCCGAAAATGTAATGATGCCCGAGCGCGTAGCCGAAGAAACGGAAACCATCGAGGCCGCGGCGCAAAGCTTCCTCGCGATCGTTGTGCACCGAGAAGCCCGTCACCATCGCGATGTTGGCGTTCACCGCGTGACCGATCGGCACGCATTCTTCCTTGATGATCCGGTAGTAGTCGTCGACCCATTGCTTGGCTTCCGCCGGATCGACGAACGCAAACGTCAGCGCGCCGATGCCGAGACGCGCGGCAAGCTTGATGGTCTCGCGGTTCGAGCATGCAACCCACACCGGCGGATGCGGCTTCTGCACCGGCTTGGGCACGATGTTGCGGCACGGCATCTCGAAATATTCGCCTTTGAACCCGGGATAGGGATTCATCACCATCATGTTCAGGCATTGCTCGACGGTCTCGCGCCACATGTCGCGCTTCTTCTCGACCGGCACGCGATAGCCGCCGAGTTCAAGCAACGCGGAGGACTCGCCGGTGCCGAATTCGACGCGCCCGTTGGAGACCAGATCAAGGGTCGCGATGCGCTCGGCGACGCGCGCGGGATGATTATAGCCCGGCGGCATCAGCACGATGCCATGGCCAAGACGGATGTTCTTTGTCCGCTGCGAGCAGGCGGCGAGGAATACTTCCGGTGCCGAGGAATGCGAATATTCTTCCAAAAAATGATGCTCGACCTCCCAGGCGTGATCGATGCCGAGCTTATCGGCGAGTTCGACCTGATCGAGCGCGTCCTGAAACAGCTTGAGTTCGTCGCCGTCCTTCCACGGACGCGGCAATTGGTGCTCGTAGAAGATGCCGAATTTCATGACCGTGTCCCTAAGGTTTGGGCGTGAGCAGCGTGATCGGGTTGTGGTCCTTGACGCTCGCGAGCGACGGCGCCTTCGCGGCGGCATCGAAAGCCGCCATGATCATCTGGAACCGGCCCTCGACGAAGGCGCGCATTGCCGGATGCGTGAAGATGTAGAGCTCGCCGTTCTTCACGGCTTCGACCACGCGATTGCCGACGATATCGGGATCGATGCCATTCAGCACATTCTGCGCCGCCTCCTCGCGCGTCGCGGCGACCCCGGGATCGACGTCGCCGATGCCGCCATATTTGTCCTGGCGCGCGCGGCCGCTTTCATGGATGCGCGTCTTGACGAAGCCCGGACACAGCACCGAGACGCCGATATTCAGCGGCGCCAATTGCCCGTGCCAGCCTTCGCTCATCGCGACGACGGCATATTTTGTGGCGCAATAGGGCTCCAGCCCCGGCGGCGAGATCATGCCGGCCATAGAGGCTGTGTTGACGAAGTGTCCGCCCTCGCCATGGCTTTTGATCAGAGGTGTGAACACTTCGGTGCCGTAGACGACGCTCTTCAGATTGACGTCGATGATCCAGTCCCAGTCGCGCTCGCGCACTGTGCCGATGGGCCCGCCAACGGCAACACCGGCATTGTTGCAGACGACGTGGACCTTGCCGAACGCCGCAATTGTCTCCAACGCTGCTTCGCGCAACGCCGCGCGCTCGCTGACGTCGCAATGCACAGGCACGGCCTTGATCTGCTCGCTCACCAGCCGGTCGGCCGCTTCTTTCGCCGCGTTCTGGTCGATATCGGCGAGGATCACATTCATGCCGGCGCGGCCGAAGGCGCGGGCCATGGAGAGCCCAAGCCCGCTGGCGCCGCCGGTGATGAAAGCGGTCTTGCCCTTGAAGTCTTTCATTACGCGGCTTCCTTCCGATCGAGTTGTTCAAATCGGCGGACAAGCGCATCGCCGTCTGGGCGCGTGCGCAACATCGCCTCGAATTCCTTGCGCCTCCGAATGCGATCCCAGTCGGGATTCGTCATCGAGTGCCATTGCACCATGCCGCGCCACACCGGATCGATGAATGTGGAGCCGCTCACACGCGCGCCGCTTGCCGTCTTGAAAGTGAAACTGCGCAATTCCGACACCACGACGGCAAGGTAGCCGACATGCGGCGCCTCGTCCTGGCGGATGCGGTCGACGATATCGGCCGCATGCATCGCGACGTCACGGCGGTCCGCGAAGTTTCCCGGGGCGCGCATCACCGCGGTGCAGAAATTGAAGAAGTTCTCCGCGCGCACTTCGATCATCAGCACGTTCATCAGCAGCAGAATCCAGCGCTCATGCTCCTGCGGGATTTGCGGCATGAGCCGGTCAAGCTCGGGACGCGCGAGCGACTCCGGAATTTCGGCATGCGGAAACGCGTGCTTACCGAACAGCATGTCCCGCACGGCGAACCACATCGCGTCGTGGCCGCCCAGCGTGCCGTCACCGCCTTCGTCCAAACCGTGGGCGCGCAACAGGCCCTTGTTCAGATGCGCTGTCGCGGTCTGCGAAATGTCCTCATCGACGATGCCCTGAAAGTCCGGCGCTTCGGCATCGGCAAGAGAACGCCCGCGCGCCTCGATCACGCCGGTGACGCTGAGCGCGTCCCACAGCGATCGTCCGAAGCCGGATTCGAGCAGCAGGTTCTGCTGCGCGACATTCGGGAAACACCCGCGCACCATCAATTGCTGCGAGGCATCGACAAGGTCATGCCCGCGTGACTTGAGGGCATCCGACCAAGCGCGGATGGCGGGCCGGCGATTCAATGTGCGTGGCGAGATGTAATTTCCGGCCGCATCGAAGCCGCCATGCAGGCGGTATCCGGCTTCGACATGCGGTTTCGCATAGGCATGGTCGGCGAGGATTTCCTCGCGCGTCCAGATGAGTTTCGTCATTGCGAATTCCTCCACCCTCCGGGTCTTGCCGCCCGGCTCCGAATGGAACTGATAATTTGTCAGGGCCTGAAGCTTGTCAATCAGGGCTTGAGCGCGCGGACCAGAAATCGCGTGAGGTTGTCGACGAGATCCTGGCGCTTGCGTCCGGCACGGTAACCTTCCGCGCCCACCTGATGGATCGCACCCAGAATCATCTGGCCCGCGATCTCTGGATTATAAAGCCGCGTCGCGGTGCCGGCCGCCATCGAACGCTTCACATGCTCCGCCCAATCGCGGCCCCAGCGGATCAGCAGCGGTGTCGCCTGCGCGCCTTCGGCATCGATCACCGCTTCGTCTGTCATCGCCGCACCAAGCACGCCGGGATGCTGCTCCGAATAATCGTAGATCGCGTTCAGCGACGCCGCGATCGTGTGTTCCAGCGAGCCGTCGCTTTCGGCAACGCGCGCATCGACATATTCCTGCAGTTCGACGCGCGCATCCTCGACAAAGGCAAGGAAGCAAGCGCGCTTGTCGTCATAATGCAGATAGAATGTTCCGTGACCGAGGCCGGCTTCGCGCGCAATGTCCTGCGGGCGCGTCGCGTGATAGCCGCGCTCGACGAACAGTTTCCGGGCCGCTTTCTTGAGCTTTGCCAGGCTTTCGGGCCTGCGGCGCGCGGGGCGGGCTTCGGTCTTGGACAAAGTGTCAGAATCCATGGGTAACTTTCGTCCGGCCTGCGGGCTCAAGTCAAACGGGAAGCCGTGGAACTTGAGAGCGTTTCGCGATAACATCGCCATAGGAACTCGGGAGATCAGGTCATGCGTGCATCTCTTTATCTCGCGTTTGCGGTATCGGCGCTGGTGGCGTCGCAAGCCTTGGCCATGGGTGGTGGCGGTGGCGGCGGCGGTGGAAGCTATGGCGGCTTCGGTCCCACCTCCGCGAGCTTCGACGATTACAGCACCGCGAAACGGCTGATCCGCCACGAGCAATATGCCGACGCCATTCCGCATCTGGAGAAGGCGCTCGCGAAACACCCGCACGACGCCGACGTCTTTAACTATCTCGGCTACACGCACCGCATGGTCGGCGTGAGCGAAGCGACACCGGCGCGCGACAATGATTTCAAGCTGTCGCTCGCCTATTACCAGCAGGCCCTCGCCATCGATCCCAATCACAAGGGCGTCCACGAATATCTGGGCGAGTTGTTTTTGCAGATGAACGATCTGAATTCGGCGCATCATGAGATGAACGAGCTCGTAATCCTGTGCCCGGACGGCTGTGAAGAGCGCGACATGCTGAGCAAGGCGCTGGCCGCCTATGTCCCTCCGGCCGCTCCGGCGGAAGCGGCGGCTCCGGCTCCCGCGACCGCTCCGGCGCCGACGCAGTAGGTCCAAGGCACTTTTCGGGGCGCAGCGCGTTGTTCCCTTCGGTTCCCGAAGGAGCAACACCGCCATGCGGAAGATATTCGTAATCGCGATCACCGCCTGGATCGTGGGCGCGGGACCTGCTTTGGCCATCGATTTCGCCGATCCGAACGGCGACGTGCATGCGCGCAACCAGTTCGACATCGGCGTAGATCTCGTTCGCAGCGGCAAATATGTCGACGCCACCCCGCATCTCGAGGCGGCACTGGCGAAGTTTCCGGATGATATATCGATCCTGAAATATCTGGGTTTCGCGCATAGCATGATCGCGCGCGATCGCGTCGGCACGTCGCATGGCGGCGAGTTGCGGCTGGCAGGCGCTTATTATGGACGCGCGCTCGATATCGAACCCGACAATCGGGACTTCCTGCAATATATGGGAGAGCTCTATCTGCAGATGGACGACCTCGGAGCCGCCCATGCGAAAATGGCCGCGCTCGAGCGCCGCTGTCCCAAAGGCTGCGCGCAACGTGACGCGCTCGCCCATGCGATCGCCGATTATGTGCCGCCGAAGCCCGGCGCTGTTCCGGCGCCAGGATCGCTCTCTTCGGACGTGACGCGCTAGTGGAAGAGTCGAAGGAACCAGAACATGCGCAAATTTCTGCTGATCGTCGCGGGCATCTCGATCTTCGGCGCGCTTTGGCGTGCGGAAGCCGAGGAAGACGGAAGCGATGTCGCGCTGTCGCCGTTCCTGACCGCGCTCGCGATCGAAGCCGCGATCCTGCTCCTCACCCGAAAGCGCAACAGCCTGCTCAGCGAGGGTGGCCCGGTGCTGTGATCGCTAGGCGGCCGCGCGCTTGTCGCGGATCGCGCGCCAGACTTTTTCGGGCGTCGCCGGCATGTCGAGATGCTCGATGCCGATGGCGTCGCAGATCGCGCTGACGATCGCGGGCAGCGCGCCGACGGTTCCCGCTTCGCCGCAGCCCTTCGCGCCCATCGGGTGCGTCTTGCAGGGAATCTCTTCGTAAGCGAAATCGATGTCGGGCATGTCTTCGGCGCGCGGCATCGCGTAATCGGTGAAGCTCGCGGTCACGCATTGGCCGGTGTCGTCGTAGACCGCGTGTTCCATCAACGCCTGGCCGAGGCCCTGCACCACACCGCCATGGACCTGTCCTGCCACCAGCATCGGATTGATGACACGGCCGAAATCGTCGAGCACGCGATACGACAGGACATCGACATGACCTGTGCCGGGATCGATCTCGACCTCGCAGATGTGGCAGCCGTTCGGGAAGGTCGACGCCGCGCCCTTGTAGAGCGCTTCGCTGTCGAGGCCGTTCTCGAAACCCGGCAGCTTCTCGCGGCGCAGCGTGACCGCGAGTTCGCCGACGGTCATCGAGCGCTCCTCGCCCGCGACGCGGAAACGGCCGATGCCTTCTACGATATCGAAAACGACTTCCTTGCCGCCGGCCTGAAGCACCTGACCCGCCGCAGTCCTGCCCTTGGCGATCACTTCGTCCGATGCGCCCAGCAGCGCACCGCCCGCCATGTTGAGCGAGCGCGAGCCACCTGTGCCGCCGCCGACAAACCAGTCGCTGTCGCCCTGTTTCACCTCGATGGACTCAAACGGCACGCCGAGTCTTTCGGCCACGACCTGCGCGAACGCAGTTTCATGGCCCTGCCCGTTCGACTGCGTACCGACATGGAGCTCGACGCCGCCATTGTCGGTGAAGCGCACGGCAGCAGGCTCTGCGCCCGCCGCGGCTGTGATCTCGACATAATAGGCAAGGCCGAAGCCGCGAAGCTTTCCCTTGGCTTCGGATTGCTTGCGGCGCGCGGCGAACCCTGCGCGGTCCGCGCGCGCGACACCTTCCTCCAGCAGGCGCGGATAGTCGCCGGAATCGAACGACACGCCCCACCAGTTCTTGTAGGGCAGTTCCTCCGGCGCGATGAGATTGCGCTTGCGCAATTCGACGCGATCGATGCCCATCCGGAGTGCTGCGACATCCATCAGCCGCTCCATGTAATACGCCGCTTCCGGGCGACCGGCACCGCGATAGGCGTTGATCGGCGCGGTGTTGGAAAAATAGAGCTTGATGTTGGTGAAGAAGACCGGCACGCGATAGACGCCGCCGAAGATGCGCGAGCCCGCAAGCGTGGGTATGAACGGCGCGAAGCCCGACAGATAACCGCCGAGATTGGCGCTGCCGGTGAAGCGCAGCGCGACGATCTTTCCGTCCTTGTCGAAAGCGCCTTCCGCGCGCGTGAGCGTGTCGCGGCCATGATGATCGGCGAGATGCGCTTCCGTGCGATCTGCGGACCAGCGCACCGGACGGCCGGCGATTTTCGATCCGATCAGCACGCAGCATTGTTCGGGATAGAGTCCCGCCTTCATGCCGAAGCCGCCGCCGACATCGGACGAGACGACGCGCACTTCCTCGGGCGGCACATCGAGAACACGGGCGACACTGGAGCGCAGGCCGCCGGAGCCCTGATTGCCGGAATAAAGCGTGTAGTGATCCTTTGCCGCGTCGTAATCGCCGATGGCGTTGCGCGTCTCCATCGAGTTCACGATGACGCGGTTCTGCACCATATCCACGCTGACGACATGCGCCGCGGACGCGAAGGCGGCGGCGCATTCGTCTTCCTTGCCGTCGCCATAATCGAGACAGAGATTGCCCGCGACCTCATTCCAGATCTGCGGGCCGTGCGGTGCGGCGGCCAGCGTGCCCACGGCATCGAGCGGCTCGTAATCGATCATCACGGTTTCGGCCGCGTCGCGCGCTCCGGCCAATGTTTCGGCGATCACCAGAACCACCGCCTCGCCGACGAACGTCACCTGATCCCTGGCGAGGAAATTCTTTGCCACGCCCTGGACCGGTGAGCCGTCGCGGCTTTTGACCGGCGTGTGGGTCGTCATCGGACGAGCCCCCGCGGCTTCGAGATCGGCCTGGGTCAGAACCGCGATGACGCCCGGCGCGTTCTTCGCCGCGCTGGCATCGATCGAGAGGATCTTCGCATGGGCGTGCGGAGAACGCAGGAATACACCCTGCGATTCGTTCGGCAGGCGCAAATCATCCGTGTACTGACCGTTCCCGGTGATGAAACGGATATCCTCCGTCCGCCGGACGGATTGGCCTGTGCCGAATTTCATTCCTTAAAACCTGTCATGGCCGACCCGGCCACCCAACTTAATGCTTATAACTCGGGTCCAGCCGATCCAGCTTGCGCAACAGCGCCGGCCAGGCGAGGGCGCCCATCCAGCCATCGAACGCCACCGCACCCTGTGCCGCCGTCTTCTCGGCGACCCCTTGGTTGACCCGGTTCCACTTCATGCCGCCGGACAGCGCGCGCACCTGCATGGTGCAGGCGCGTTCGAGGTAATACATCCGCATGAATGCATCGGCGCAGGATTTGCCGAGCGTCAGGGTTCCGTGGTTGCGCAGCATCATGACATGCTTGCTGGGCCCGAGATCGGCGACGAGACGCTCGCGCTCGTCGAGGTCGAGCGCGATGCCTTCGTAGTCGTGATAGGCGATGTCGCCCGTCACCGTCATCGCGTGCTGGTCAAGCGGCAGCAGGCCATCTTCCTGCGCCGACACCGCCACCCCATCATCCGTATGCAGATGAATGACGCAGTGCGCGTCGTCGCGGTTCATGTGCAGCGCGGAGTGGATGGTGAAGCCCGCGGGGTTTACGGGATAGGGCGTGTCCGCGACCTTGTTGCCGTCGATGTCGATCTTCACCAGCGACGACGCCGTGATCTCCTCGAACAGCAGGCCGTAGGGATTGATCAGGAAGTGATGGTCGGGGCCGGGAACGCGCGCAGAGATGTGGGTGAAGATCATGTCGTCCCAGCCATACATCGCGACCAGGCGATAGGTGGCGGCGAGATCGACGCGCAGTTTCCACTCTTCCGGCGAAACCTTGCCTTCCAGGGACTCGATGTGATGCGCGGGCGGCGGGGTGCGTTCCATCTTCTGCATCATGTTCATGGCATTACTCCGTGCGGAAATGGCGATGGGATATAGAGTGGTACCGGGCATGGCCGGTGTCAAACCAGCCGCAACACTGCTAATTTCGCGGGCGCATGGGGGCTTCGATGGCAGAAAGCACGAAAATAAACGGCAGGATCGCGATCACCATCGGGCTGTGTTTCCTGGCCGCGATCCTCGAAGGTTATGACATCCAGGCCTTCGGCATTGCCGCGCCGAAGCTTGTCGCCGCACTGGCGTTGGCTCCCTCCCAGCAGGGCCTGGCCGCGAGCGCCGCCATGGTGGGCCTCGTGTTCGGCGCGTTCGGTGGCGGCAAGCTTGCCGATGGGCTGGGCCGGAAACCCGTGCTGCTGTTCTCGGTCGCGCTATTCGGCATTGGCTCGCTCTGGACCGCGAGCAGCGACAGCTTCCTGACACTCCTGCCGGCGCGTTTCGTGACCGGTCTCGGCTTCGGAGGCGCCTATCCCGTGCTGATCGCCATCGCCGCCGAAGTGAGCCCGCCCTCGCGGCGCAGTGTCGCCACCTGCGCGCTGTTCTGCGGCATGCCGGCGGGCGGATCGCTGGTGTCGCTGTTCGCCAACGTCGCAGGCGAGCAACTCGACTGGCGGATGATCTTCATCGTCGGCGGCACGATGCCGCTCGTTATCCTGCCGCTACTGTGGTTCTTCCTGCATGAGACAAAACCGAAGCACGATGAAAGCGCAGATGCGCAGATTCTGCCCGCGCTGTTCGGCGGGGGGCGGGCGATGCCCACGGTCCTGCTTGCGGCCGCAAGCTTTCTTGCGCTTGTCGTTCTGTATCTGATCCTGAACTGGCTACCGTCGCTGGTGGTGGCGAAGGGACATCTGTCAGGCGATGGCGCGGCCGCGTCGTTCGCGTTCAACATCGCCGGTGTCGTGGGCGGCTTGCTGCTCGGCTTCCTCGCCGATCTCGCGGGTGTGCGGCGCGCGCTCGTGCTCGCTTATGGCACGATCCTGGTCGCGCTCTATTTCCTCGGCGCCGCGCAATCGGTGATCGTGATCGTGGCGTGGTCTGGATTGCTCGGCATTTTTACGCCCAGCATCTCCTTCGTCCTCTATGGACTGGCACCCATTCTGTACCCGGTGAACGTGCGCGCAGCCGCCTCCGGCGCGATTGTCGCCGTGGGACGGCTGGGCACCATCGCGGGCCCGCTACTCGCGGGACAACTGCGTCAGATCGGCTGGTCGGCGGAATCCGTCATCGACGCGATGCTTCCCATCGTGCTCGTCGGAGGACTATGCGCGTTCGTGCTAACCGCGCACTTTCGTGCGCCGGCCGCCGCAAGCGCTTCGCAACCGGCTTAGGTGCGAATTCTGCCGACCGCTTTCAGCCAACCGTCATAAAGCGCGTCGCGATTTGCGGCATTCATCGCCGGTTCGAAACGGCGCTCCAACGCCCAGCGCGCGGCGATGTCGTTCGTGTCCTTGAACAGACCGCTCGCGAGGCCCGCAAGATAGGCGGCACCGAGCGCCGTGGTTTCGGTGACGGCCGGGCGCTCGACCGGCAGGCCGGTGAGATCGGCGACGCGCTGGCAGAACCAGTTGTTCTTCACCATGCCGCCATCTACCTTGAGCGCGGCGGGAGCGGTGAGTCCCGCCGCCGTCATGTCGCGTCCCATCGCATCGAGAAGGTCGCGCGTCTGGAAGCAGACGGCGTCGAGTGCCACGCGCGCGATCTCCGCCGTGCCCATGTCGCGCGTAAGGCCGAGGATCGCGCCGCGCGCCTCCGGGTCCCAGTAAGGCGCACCAAGACCGGTGAAGGCCGGAACGAAGTAGAGTCCTTCCGCCGGTTTCGCCGTCGCGGCCAGCGCCTCGATCTCCGCGGCGTTTGCAATCAAACCAAGCCCATCGCGCAGCCACTGCACCACCGCGCCCGCGATGAAGATCGAGCCCTCGATGGCATAGGCTGTCTCCGATCCGATGCGATAGAAGCTGGTCGCGAGCAGGCGATTGGACGACGCAGGAACGGCAGCCCCAGTATTGACCAGCGCGAAGCATCCCGTGCCATAGGTGGATTTCACGTCGCCGGGCTTGAAGCAGGCCTGCCCGAACGCCGCCGCCTGCTGATCGCCGGCAACGCCGCGGATCGCCACACCATCGAGTTGTTCGGCAATCCCGAAATCGCCGGCGCAATCGCGCACCTCCGGCAGCATCGCTTTGGGCACGCCGAACAGCGCACACATCTCGGCGTCCCACGCCAATGTCTTCAAATCGAGCAGCATCGTCCGCGACGCATTGGTGACATCGGTCGCATGCACCTTGCCGTTGGTCAGCTTATAGATCAGCCAGCTGTCGATGGTGCCGAAGCAGAGCTCGCCCTTCTCGGCACGCGCGCGACTGCCCGGCGTATGATCGAGAACCCATTCGAGCTTGGTCGCCGAGAAATAAGGATCGAGTAGAAGGCCCGTCTTTGCCGCGACCTTCTCCTCCAGCCCGCGCGCCTTGAGTTCGCGGCAACGCTCCGCGGTACGGCGGTCCTGCCAGACAATGGCGTTGTGGACCGGCTTTGCGCTCGCGCGCTCCCACACCACGCTGGTCTCGCGCTGATTGGTGATGCCGATGGCAGCGACATCCTTCGCCGCGATGCCCTCCAGCACGGCATGGCAACAGGCGAGCGCCGCCTGCCATATCTCCTCGGCATCATGCTCGACCCAGCCATTGGCGGGATAGATCTGGCGAAGCTCGATCGCATGCTGCGCGACCGGCCGCGCATGAGCATCGAACAGGATCGCCCGCGTCGACGTCGTGCCCTGGTCGATGGCGAGAAGAAATCGATTTGCATTGGCCATGGCCGGACTCGAAGTGCCCCGAATCCGACCCTAGAACGCCGGGCAAAGGATTGGAAAGCGCGCTCCCTTCCTTACGGAAGAGAGCGCTTCAAACCGTCATTGGACTGAGAATGCCGCCCTGCGCGCTGCACCGGGCTGGCCCGGGCACGTGCCTGCGATATCGTTCTGGAAGCTGAACCATCCGTTGACAGGCCCGCTGGCCGGCGCACCGAAATAATCGAGGAAAACCAGCGATTGCAGATTGTACGTGAAGCCGTTCACAACATACGGGAAGGCACCGTAATTGGTATTGTTCTCCAGCGGATCGCCGTTCTCCATCAAGGTATTGTCAAGGCAGTTCACGTCATTGTCGACGAAGGGATCGTCCGTCCACTCACCGAGTTCGTGCGACATGGCGGAGACATCTTGAGCGAACGAGCCGACTTCATCTTCATAAGTCGTATAGGCATAAGTCTGGCCGTCGGGCTGACTTCCGATCGCCGAATGGAATCCACCGATGCAGCAGCCTTCGAGCGGCGCCTCGGTCAGATAAGTGTCGTAGGTGATGAAAAGCGGCAATGCTCCGGGACCGATCTGCGGAAGACCCGCGATCATCGCCTGAATCTGCTTGTCGAACGCATTGACGTACATTTCGCCGACAGGATTGACCCCGAACGGATTGGTGTCGACCTTTCCCTGGCGCAATTTCACCGTGATCGTTTGTTCGGGAAGCACCGTCGGTCTGTAGAGCACGACGTGATACTTGGTATTGGTGCTGACCGAGGACCAGAAATTGGCCCGTTGATACGCGTCGATGTACTGCGTATGTCCGACGTCGGTTCCGCCCTGGACGAACTTGACACTCTTTGTGAAGAGCGGGGACGCCAGAACATTGTCGATCAGGCTCTGTCCGCCGGGAAGCGTAACCGCAAGCGGATCGAAGGTCATGTTTCCATTGTTCTGGCCGAACACCATTTTGACCGGAATTATGAAGACCTTCACGCGCGTCGTGGCGTTGGAAGCCGCAGGGTCGGCGCCCACCATCGTGAAGTTTACGGTTTGCGAGAGGTGATCGGTAAAGCTGCCATTCCATTGCGGCAGCTGGCTGTGACCCGGATTCAGCGGCAATCGGACATAGCTATGCGGCGGAAGGGCCAGATACTTCGGCCGTATCGATTCCGGCCTTGAGGTCGATGCGATCGAATAACACGGTGCTGCCGCCGCCAGCAGAGCCAGCGCGACTCGCGCGAAAATGCGCATGCGAATTCTCCTCCATCAGGAACCGGGCGCCGATCTTCGCCGGCAATCCCTTGGGGCAGCCGCAAAAGTGCGACCAACCGCGAGAACGTGACAATCGCGCAAGAGTTCCAATTCGGTACATCCGGCCCGGGGCGTTTAGCTTAACACGCTGTTAACGCCGTTTCCCCTAAAGTTCTCTCGCTCTCCACGGGGCATGAAACACGAACATGGTTACGGAGCAGGACGTGGCATTGACGGCGCGCGACATGAGCGACATGGGCAGGCTTGCCCAACTCGCCGCCAACCCGCAGGGCACGACCCGCGAAGAGATTTTCCTCGCCGTCACCTCGCTTTATCGCGTGCAGGGCAGTTACCTGAACGAGCGCGAACGCTCGCTGATGCAGGAAATCCTGCGCCGGCTCGCCCGTGACGTGGAGATGGCGATCCGTATCGCGCTGGCGGAGCGGCTGGCCGACGACCCGACGGCGCCGCATGATCTGATCCTGCTTCTCGCCGACGACCGCATCGAGGTCGCGCGCGCGCTGATCCTTCGCAGCCCGCTGCTGACCGACACCGACATGCTGCACATGATCGCCGAGAACAGCGAGGCGCATCATGAAGCGGTTGCCGGACGCCCCAATATCGGCGAGCCCATCACCGAAGCGCTCGTCAAAAGCAATTCCGAAGCGGTCCTGACGACGTTGGCCCGCAACGCGACCGCGATGATTTCGTCGCAATCCTTCGAAGCGCTTGTCGAAAAATCGCGGGTGATGGCCGCGCTGCAAGATCCGCTCGTGCAGCGGCCCGATCTTCCGCCGGTGCTTGCCACCAAGATGTGCGAGTTCGTGTCGGAAACGCTCAAGAATTTCATCGTTCATACCTTCGAGATCAAGGAAGCCAAGCTCAGTGCCGCCATTGCCGCGGCAGGGCGTGTCGTGACCAGTCCGCCGCAGCCGCCGCAGGCCGCGCCTGCGGAAAGCGCGCAAAAGCTCATCGACAAGCTTGCCGTCTCCGGCCAGCTCAAGGCCGGATTCCTGCTGCGCGTCCTGCATCAGGGCCAGATCGACCTGTTCGACCTGGCCTTTGCGAAGCTGCTCAACATCCCGCTCGCCGAGCAGCGCCGCAAATTTTATGAAGGCGGCCCCAAAAGCGTCGCGCTCGCCTGCCGCGCTGTCGGCATCGACCGCTGCGTCTTTGCGACCGTGTTCAATCTGTCGCGCCAGGCCCGCAATTTGCGCCAGTCGCTGTCGCCCGTGGAGCTGGCCGAGGTCCAGGCCGTGTTCGCAAGCTTCAGCAAGGCCGGTGCGCTCAGCGAGCTGCAGGCCGCTTAAGATTTGTCGCCACTTCGCCCCGCCTGCTAGACTGGGCGGATGATCGACCCGTTCGGCCGGCACATCACCTATCTGCGCGTTTCGGTGACGGATCGCTGCGATTTCCGCTGCGTCTACTGCATGACCGAGCATATGACGTTCCTGCCCAAGGCCGATCTGCTGACCCTTGAGGAATTGGAGCGGCTCTGCGGCGCCTTCATCGACAAGGGCGTCGAAAGGTTGCGCATCACCGGCGGCGAGCCGCTGGTGCGCAAGGACGTGATGCGGCTGATCGAACGGCTGGGCGCGCGCATCGGCGGGGGCGGATTGAAGGAGCTGACGCTGACGACCAATGGGTCGCAACTCGCCCGCTTCGCGCCGGCGCTCGCCGCCGCCGGCATCAAGCGGATCAATGTCTCGCTCGACACGCTGGATGCGCAGAAGTTCCGCGCCATCACGCGCTGGGGCGAACTCTCGAAAGTCCTCGCCGGCATCGACGCTGCGCAATCCGCCGGCATCGCCGTCAAGATCAACACGGTCGCGCTGCGCGACGTGAACCGGGACGAGATTCCCTCGTTGCTCGAATGGGCGCATGGATGCGGCATGGACCTGACCTTGATCGAGACCATGCCGATGGGCGAAATCGACGGCGACCGTGTGGACCAATATCTGCCGCTGTCGCAGGTGCGCGCCGATCTCGAGCGGCGATTCACGCTCAGCGACACCGCCTATCGAACCGGCGGACCGGCACGCTATGTCGATGTCGCCGAGACCGGCGGACGGCTCGGTTTCATCACGCCGCTGACTCATAATTTCTGCGAAAGCTGCAATCGCGTGCGCGTGACCTGCACCGGAACGCTTTATATGTGCCTCGGCCAGAACGACGATGCCGATCTGCGCACGCCGCTGCGCACGTCAAAGAACGACACGCTGCTTCACGCCGCGATCGATGCCGCCATCGCGCGCAAGCCGAAGGGCCACGATTTCATCATCGATCGCCGTCACGACCGGCCGGCGTTGAAGCGGCACATGTCGCTGACGGGCGGCTGATGGCGAAACCCATCCACTTCGTCGCCGCGGATGCCGCGGATGCGCGGGCGGCGCTCACCCTGATGCGCCAGCGTTACGAAGACGCGGGCCCCGAGAAAGGCGAAATCATCGTCGCGCTCGGCGGCGACGGGTTCATGCTGCAAACGCTGCATGCTTTCCTCGGCAAGGAAAAACCGATCTACGGCATGAATCTCGGCTCTGTCGGCTTCTTGATGAACGAGTTTCGGGATGACGATTTGCATGAACGTCTCGCCGCCGCGGAGCGCGCGAAGATCCACCCTTTGCGCATGCGCGCCACCAATGCCGCCGGCGTGAAGGAAGCGCTGGCCTTCAACGAAGTATCGCTGCTGCGCCAGACGCGGCAGGCGGCAAAGATTCGCATTCTCGTCGATGAAAAAGTGCGCACGCAGGAATTGATCTGCGATGGTATCCTGGTTTCGACTCCGGCCGGCAGCACGGCGTACAATCTCTCGGCGCACGGCCCGATCCTGCCGATCGATGCCGATCTTCTGGCATTGACGCCGATCAGCGCGTTCAGGCCCCGGCGCTGGCGGGGCGCCCTGCTCTCCCATCGCGCACGCGTTCGCTTCGAAATTCTCGAAGCCTCCAAGCGCCCGGTCAGTGCCGTGGCCGACGATCTGGAAGTCCGCGATGTGATTTCGGTCGATGTCGCCGAAGACCGCAGCATCGCCACGACCATGCTGTTCGATGCCGGTCACAGCCTGGACGAACGCATCCTTGCCGAACAGTTTACGGATTAAGGACTTTTCAACGCAAAAGCCGCGTAACTTCACCCGGCATTAACGCCCATTAAGTAGCTTACCGCATCATTCTGGCGCGATAGACGCGCGGCGTTGGGCGGCATGAGCGGCGGTTACAGATTCGACAGACTTAGGATACTCGTCGTCGATGACAACGCACATATGCGAAAGCTCATCACCACGATCCTGCAGGCTTTCGGAACAAACCATATCTATGAAGCGCCCGACGGTGAGCGCGCCTGGGCCATCGTTTGCGATACCAATCCCGATGTTGTGATCCTTGATTGGCAAATGGAGGGCATGTCCGGCCTCGAATTCGCCAAGCAGGTCCGCACCTCGCCGCAGACGCCCAACCCCTTCGTGCCGATCATCATGCTGACCGGCCATACGAACATCGAGCAGGTGCTTCAGGCCCGCGATGCCGGCATCAACGAATTCCTGGCCAAGCCGGTTTCGGTAAAGGCGATCCTCTCACGCCTCATCTCGGTCATCGAACATCCCCGTCCATACGTGCGCACGAAATCCTATTTCGGCCCCTGCCGCCGCCGGCGCACCGGAGACGAATATCGGGGACCCGAGCGCCGTACGGCGTCGGACGCATTGGTGGCGGAATAGGGAAACCCATGGCCAAGGAACGTCCGATCGAACTCTTCATGCCGCCGAACATGCTCAAGGCGAAAGTCGGCGGCACGATCGCCGGCATCGACATGGCCGCGGTGAACCGAGCCGAGTCAGCGATGGAAACATTGAAGACGGAATTCAACGACTGGTTCACCGCCGACGTGGATCGTCTTGCCCAGGCACGCGAACAATTCGCGGCCAACAAGGACGCCAAGTCGCGCGATGCGCTATTCCGCGCCGGCCACGACATTCGCGGCCAGGCCACGACCTTCGGGTTTCCGCTGGTTTCCCGCATCGCGACGTCTCTCTGCAAGCTGATCGGTGCGTTGAAGGCGCCGGAAGCGATCCCGGTCCTGCTGATCGATGCACATGTGACCGCGATCCGCATCATCTTCCGCGACAAGATCAACGACACGACCAACCGCATGGCGCTGGAGCTGGTCGCGGAACTGGAGTCGCGCGTTCAGGAAACGACGCAGGCGGCGGCCTAGAACGCCTCTTTCAACTTCACCGAGGTCTGCTCGTAACCCGCATCTTCGCGGATGCGCAGCAACTTGCCGTCGGCGCTGTCCTCGATCCATGGCGTGACCGTTAGTGGGACTTCCGCAGCCGCGGCCCGCAACGCATCCACGACATTGCCGGAGCGCGCGAGCTTCATCAGATTGAGTTTGGTCGGAAACACGACGTTCCAGGTCTTGCGATCCGCAATCGCCTGATCCGGGCCGATCCAGACGGAATCCACGGACTCGCGGCCGTCGTGGCGTCCTTCATGTCCCACCGGCGACGGGGCGATGAAGAAATGGGTGTCGAAGCGCTTGGGCATATGCTCTGGCGTGATCCAATGCGCGAAGCGCACGAGCTGATCCAGCGCGAGCCTCAAGCGTTCCTTGCGCAGCACTTCGAGCAGCGTGGTCTCGTGTCTTTCAAGCGCCTGGCGATACGGCTCAAGGTCCGAAAGCCGCGCCTCGGGAACGAAATCGCCGGTCGCGGCATCGCGCGCCAGCAGAATTCCCGATTCCTCGAACGCCTCGCGGATCGCCGCCGTGCCAAGCGCGCGCATCGCCTCGCTCCAGCCTACGGCGCCGTCGCTGAATTCGGCAAGACCGGCGTCGTTGTCGCTCTTGTCGACCTTGCCGCCGGGAAAGACGAGCGCGCCGGAAATGAAATCGATCTGGTGGTGGCGCTTCACCATGAAGACTTCGAGTCCGCCCGGCGTATCGCGCACCAACAGGATCGTCGCCGCGGGAACCGGCATGACCGACGGTTTCTTCTCGGAACTCTCCACGACCCGCCCTCACGCGATGAACGCATGAGATCACACACGTAATCCCTGCGAGCCGCAACGGGCTTCCAGCGTTGCTTACCTGTGGGAAGGCGCGGGCGATGCAACCGACGACAGCACGTCCATCACGCCCGGTGTCAGGAGGAAGGGCTGCGAGGGCATTGACGGCGTCTCGCCGTCGCCATCATCGAGCGCCGAGAAATCCGAAATGTGCGGCGCCCAGCTCAGCACGCTGGAGAGCAGGACGTTCGTGTCCGCTTCGGCATAAGGCGCTGGCGCAATGTGCTGCGGTTGCTGGCGCGCGAACGGCGAAGCGCTCAGCACTTCATTGCCGTTCGGCTGCTTGAGCGCCCAGTTGTAGACCTCGCGCACCGACTTCGCGCTGCCGTCGGAATGATAGAACACGTTGCGATTGGCGCCGGCGGCCTGCGGAAAGGCATCGGCGGCCTTTGCGTCGGGCTTCGATCCGTTCATCTGTATCAGCTTGCACGCTGCCTGCGGGCCGAGGAAATGCGCGGCATAGAGCTCGCCTTCGCAGACATTGCGGCCGAGCGTATTCTCGAGTGCCGCCTTGGTCTGGTTGGCAAACTCCCCCGCCATCAGTGCTGACGCCGCGGGATCGTTGCGCAGGGCAAGAATTGCCTGGCGCTGGGCCCGGTCGGCGACCCGGAAATGCCCATCGCCGTCCTGGCTGATCTGATCGGCATAGGCGCCAAGACCGTGCTTCGCGCCGGTTGTCTTGAGCATGCCGAGCCAGGTCTGGCCAGTGAACTGGAACAGGCCGGCGGCTGAAGAAGTGCTTGATTGTGCTTGAGTTTTCAGGCTGCTCTCGCGCATCGCGGTGCCGAGCAGGTAATGAAAATCCGAGCCTGTGGCGGCACTCGCCTGCCTTAAAGCGGCGATCACCTGGGCCCTGTCGGACGTGGAATTTGCGGCTTCTGCCTGCATGGTTCCGGTTCTCCTGCCTTCTGAGGAGCAACCGCCGTGCCAGAGTTGGTTAAAGCGCGTTTACGAGTCTGCGCAGTAGAGTCTTGCGCGCATCGGCCGGATATGGCTCTGCCTTGCCCGCACCCCACACCGGCCCCGGCCACGCCGCATCGCCTTTGTTGCGCGCGACGACATGGATATGGAGTTGCGGCACCAGATTGCCGAGCGCGCCGATATTGATCTTCGCGCAGCCGGTCATTTTCTTCAAACCCTCGCCAGCGCGCGCGATTTCTTGCATCAGGATCGCGCCGTCCTTTTCACCGAGGTCGAATATCTCTGTCGCATCGGCACGGCGCGGCACAAGGATCAGCCAGGTGTACCGCGCATCGTTCATCAGCAATACGCGCGACAATTCCCAATCGGCGACGAAGATGGTGTCAGCGGCAAGGCGTGGGTGCAAAGTGAATTCGTCCACGCGTCAACCCATGCCGATCATCGAAGGGACAACCCAGCCCTGCCGCCAGGCAAGGAAGACGAGATAACAGGCATAGGACAACAACAGGAGCGCGCCGCGCGGCCGCGTCAGCCGCCAGCGTGTCGCGAGCAAAGGCAGGAGCAATGCGCTCGCCGCCGCCATCGCGAGAAGATCCACGCCCAATGTCTTATCGACATGCAGCGGAAACAATGCCGCCGTCACGCCGATGGCGCCGAACGTGTTGAAGACATTGGAGCCGATGAGGTGGCCGATCGCGATCTGGGTGTGGCCGCGCACGGCGGCAACCAGCGTCACGAACAATTCGGGAATCGACGCGCCGAACGCGACGACGGTGAGGCCCACCATCGCCTCGGACAGATGGAATTCGCGCGCGACGGCAAGCGCGCCGGACACCGCGAAATGCGCGCCGACCGTCACACCCACAAGACCGAACAGGAACACGAACAGGCCCGCGGTGCCCGATGTCGTGTCGCCCTGAAGCCGTTGAAGCGCACGCGCGCAGGGAACCGAATGCTCCGCGGAGCGCCGCCAGTCGCTGACGAAGGTCATCACCAGATACAGCGCGAAGGCGGCGAGCATCGCGATGCCTTCAAACCGCGTGACACCACCGGTCAGGGCCATGATCGCTAGCGCCACAGCGGAGAGCAGCATGGCGCCGCCGTCGCGGAACACGACCTTGGGCGGGCTCGGAAGCGGGCGGATCAACGCCGCCAATCCCAGGATCAAAAGCAGGTTGAGGATATTGGAGCCTACGACATTGGCAATCGCGATGTCGGGCGAGCCCGCGCTTGCGGCCTGGAGCGACACGGCGAATTCCGGCGCCGAAGTCCCCGCCGTGACCACCAGCAACCCGATCACCAGCGGCGGAATGTTCAGCGCGCGCGCCATAGCGACACCGCCGCGCACGGCTGCCTCGCTGCCGAACAGCAGCAGCACCAATCCGCCACCCAGAAACCAATACGCCATGGAATGCACTCAGAGCCCCAGCCCTGTCCGGAGTGTTTAACGAACGTCCCGTGATCAGGCCAGTGCTTGCGAAAAGCGGCGCGGATCGAACGCGGCAAAATCGGCGGGACGTTCCAGAACGAGACCGGACAGGATCTCCGCCACCGCCGGTGCAAAGAGGATGCCGTTGCGATACTGGCCGGAGGCGATGAAAAGCCCGCGAACAGCGCTCGGGCCCAGGAGCGGCAAGCCATCCGGCGAGCCCGGACGCAGCCCCGCCCAGTGTTCGACTATGCGCCATTCACGCAGACCGGGCATCACCGAGACCGCGCGGCTGCTGAGCCGGTCTTCGGCCGCTTGGGTAACACCGGTATCGAAACCGGCATCTTCCAATGTCGCGCCGACGAGCAAGCGTCCGCCGCGCGGCACCAGATAGACATCGTTGCCCCACACCACATGACCGGGAAGCGCGGTGCCTTTGGGCGGTGCGAGCGCCAGCATCTCGCCTTTCATGGCCTTGACCGGCGGCACAGCCGCAGGCGGCAAGCCAGAGATCAATCCGCTCCAGGCACCGGCAGCGAGAACAAAGGCATCGGCTTTATATGATCCTGCGGGCGTGAGCACGGCGACGGCGCGATCATCGTGCACCTCGACCCGCATCACCGCTTCATTGAGGACCAGCGTCCCACCCGTGCGAACAAACGCACGCGCAAGCGCTTGACCAAGCGCGCGGTTGTCGACCTGCGCTTCCTTCGGTGCCCACAAAGCGCCCGTGACATTTTCGGCCAGCATCGGCTCCATCGCACGCGTATCCGCGGCGGAGAGGATTTTCAGTTCGGAGTCGGCAGCGGCGCGCTTTGCATGGAGCACGCACTGTTCGTCCGTCATCGCGACCATCAGCGAGCCGCTCTCGGCATAACCGACCGTCATGCCGGAGGCGTCCTCTATCTCGCGCGCGAATTCCGGCCACATCGTTTGGGCGCGATGGGCGAGTTCGCCTTCGGGGGATTGCGCCTGCTCGTGCTCCGCCGTGACGGCGATCATGCCGGCAGAGGCCCAGGTCGCGCCTTGCGCGGGTTGCGCGCGCTCCAGAACGGTGACGTCCACGCCCGACTGGCGCAGACGCCAGCCGATGGACAGTCCCGCAACGCCTGCACCGATGATGACGACTTTCACGGATCGCTCCGCGTGAATGCGAGCGCGATCCGTGCACCGGCGGAAACGAAACAGAACAAGCTCAGCACATAGGCGATCAACGCGAACCAGTCCGGGCGCAGGCAGGCGACCACAAAAGCAGCGACGCAGATCGCGATGTCGATCGCCGCAATCCGGCCATTGGGATTGGCGAACAGCGACGCCGCGCCTATAGCGATCATCGAGAACAGAAGCAGGCTCGCCGAAAGGCCGGACGAGGGATCATGGAGCGCGAAGGCGAACGGAATGCTCGCGAGAAAAATCAATTCGAATGTCGAAGCCATATCCGCTTCGCGCAGGTTGGCAGCTGCACCGCCAATCCATGCTATTGCACGCGACAACAGGATGAAGGCGATGCCAAGCCAGAAGCGTCCGGTCGCGATTGAGGGCAGAGCCGCGAGGCCGCCAATGAACGCCGCGAACATAAGCGCGCGAGTACCCATTCCCAGCACAGCAAGACGCGCGGCAGCATCCACGCGCAGCGGTCCGATCCATTTCTCGAACAGGAAATCCGGCATGACCGGACCGCTTAGGCGCGTTGTTAGAGCGCGTCAATCGTCCTTCAGGACGCGCTGCCGTCGCAGGTGCGATAGCTGACTTTGCAATAATCCTTGCGGCCAGTGGTCGAGGTGTTGCGGCAGTCGGTCATGGCTGCCGAATCCGCCGCGCTCTGCGAAGCGGCAACCTTGTAACCGAGGCCATAGGTGCCGGGATCGGGATCCATCGCCATGGCGAAGCACTCATTCTCGAAGTGCTGGTCGACCTTGCACAGCGCGCGCGTGGAATCCGGCGCATCCATGAAGTTCAAGCATTGCTTCAGCGCCTCGGCATCCGCTTCGCCCTGCGTGGTGTAATTATAGGAAATTCCCATCGCGAAGCCGCCCTGGGCGACATCGTTCGGAAGTCCTATGGCCACAGTGCCTTTCGCCAGGCCGGGACCGGCGGCGAACGTCGCGAAACACATAACAGCCGTCGCGGACAGAGCGACGGTCAGGCGGCGGCGATAGGTCATGAATTCCCCCCTTTGACCATGCGGTCCGGGAACCATAATCGCGAGAAGGGGCCGTCGGCAACGGCTTGACTTGCCTTGGTTTTCGCCAAAAGCCGGCTTTCGGCGCCCCGGTTGTCAAAAATGCGCGCTTCGCTAAGGTGTTTTAAGGAACGCAAAAAAACGGGTCGAGAATGTTACGGCGCATCGGTGCAGCCCTTTTTAGCGCCGCGATTCTTGCCTGGAGCGGCAATGCCTCCGCCGGCAACAGCCCATGGTCGGCCACGCTTTACGCAGGCCCAGCCTCGACGGCGTTCGTGACCCAGATTCTTGGCGGCAAATTCGACGTCAATGGGGGCATGGTGGGGCTGGCGGTCGATCGCGGTCTGTTCAGGCTCGGCTCGGGCATATCGCTGGCCGGCGAGATCCAGCTCACCCAGTTCGTCGGCAAATATACATACAATACAGGCGCGCTGGGCATCGGGCTGCGGTTCGATGAATTTCCCTGGAGCGATAGCTTTCCGATGAGCTTCGCGATCTATACCGGCCCGTCCTATGCGCCCAATGCGCCCTTGATCCTCGATCCCACGCCGCATCAGGACCCGAAATTCCTGAACTATGTGAGCCTCGAATTTGCATTCCAGATGAACCGCAGCTGGGACTTTTCCGTGCGCGCCTATCACCGCTCCGGCGCCTGGGGCACTTATTCCAACACCGCCGATGTCGGCAGCATGATCGGCGTCGGATTGCGCCGGCGGTTCTGACACGGTTTGTGGACGATTTACGCCGTCTCGATTCCGGCTAGGCCCTCGAAAAGGCCAGCGAGACGTGGGACCATCGGGTGCGATTGCGCGAACTATAGTCGGATGGATCGCGCACATGGTTGCGATCCCGCGATCAAGGAGAATTCCATGGAAAAGGCCACATTCGGCGCAGGTTGCTTCTGGGGCGTGGAGCATTTCTTCGCCGAAGTGCCCGGCGTCATCGACGCGGTGTCCGGCTATGAGGGCGGCATTTCCGACAACCCGACCTATCGCCAGGTCTGCAGCGGCACGACGAACCACGCCGAAGTGGTCGAGGTCACGTTCGACCCTGCGAAGGTGAGCTACGCCAAGCTCGTCGATCTGTTCTTCCGGATGCACAACCCGACGCAGCTCAATCGGCAGGGGCCGGATGTGGGCACGCAGTATCGCTCCGCGATCTTTGTGCATTCGCCGGAACAGGAGCGCGTCGCGCGCGAAGAACTGGAAAAGGCGAAGTCTTCGGGCCGTTACTCGAGTCCTGTCGTCACCTCCATCGAGCCGGCGCAGACCTTCTGGAAGGCCGAGGACTATCACCAGGACTATTTCGAGAAGAACCACGGGCATTCGTGCCACGTGACCTACAAGGAGCTTGAACACCAATGACCATCTCAAGGGGCATCATCACGGGGGCGGCGATCATCATGGCGACGACGATCATATCGAATGTCTCTTACGGCCAGGTGAGCCGCGGCGACCGTTATTCCGGCGCGCCCTGGGCGACGCGTTCGCCTGTGCTGGCGCAACACGGCATGGTCGCAAGCGAACAGCCGCTGGCGTCGCAAGCCGCCGTCGAGGTTCTCAAGAAAGGCGGCAGCGCGGTCGATGCGGCGATTGCCGCCAATGCGATGATGGGGCTGATGCAGCCGGTGCTGAACGGCATCGGCGGCGACCTCTTCGCCATCGTCTACGATCCGAAGACGAAGAAACTCTACGGTTACAACGGCTCCGGCCGCTCGCCGATGGGCCGTGATCTCGCGAGAATGAAGGCCGAGGTCGAAGCGGCGTACAAGAAAGCGGGCATGGAGCCGAAGGCGCATATCCCGCCGGTCGGCTCGCTGCCGATCACCGTGCCCGGCACGGTGGATGCGTGGTTCGCGCTGCATGAAAAATTCGGCAAGCTGCCGATGAAGGACGTGCTCGCGCCCGCGATCCATTACGCGACCGACGGCTGGCCGGTGACGCAGCTCATTTCCGTCTATTGGAAAGGCAACATGGCCGCGTTCGAGAAGAACAAAGGCCTGATCGAAGAACTCGACAACGCGCGCCACACCTATCTCATTCCTGACGCCCATGGCGGCCACACGCCCGCGGAAGGCGAGATCTTCAGGAATCCCGACCTCGCACATACGCTGTCGATGCTCGCGAGCGGCGGCCGCGATGCCTATTACAAAGGCCCGATCGCGCACACGATCGACTTGTACTTCAAACGCATCGGCGGCGATCTACGGTACGAGGATTTCGCCGCGCATCACGGCGAATGGGTCGATCCGCTGACGGTCAATTACCGCGGCTATGACGTCTATGAATTGCCGCCGAACGGTCAAGGCGCCGCGGCGTTGCAGATGCTGCAGATTCTCAAAGGCTACGACTTGAAGAAGATGGGCGCCGGTTCCGCCGACACGCTGACCGCGATGCTGGAAGCCAAGCGGCTCGCTTACGAAGACCTCGCGAAATGGTATGCCGATCCGGCCTTCGTGCATGTGCCGATGAAGGGATTGCTCTCCGACGCCTATGCCGATGAGCGCCGCAAGCTGATCGATCTTTCCAAGGCCAATCCGAATATCGGCCCCGGCGAGCCGAAGCTGCATGATGGCGACACGATCTATCTCACCGCCGCCGACAAGGACGGGATGATGGTCTCGCTGATCCAGTCGAACTATCGCGGCATGGGATCGGGGCTTGTCGCCGACGGTCTCGGCTTCATGTTCCAGGATCGCGGCGAGCTTTATTCGCTGCGCGATGGCGACGCGAATGTCTATGCGCCCGGCAAGCGTCCGTTCCAGACGATCATCCCGGGCTTTGTGATGAAGGACGGACAGCCGTTCCTGTCGTTCGGTCTGATGGGCGGCGACATGCAGCCGCAGGGTCATGTGCAGGTTCTGACCGACATCATCGATTTCGGCATGAACGTGCAGGAAGCTGACGACGCCGCGCGCTGGCGCCACTATGGCGGCGCCGAGCCGACCGGTGAACCCTCCACCGGCATCGGCACCGTCGAAATGGAAAGCGGCTTCGATCCAAATGTGAAGGAAGAACTCGCCCGCCGCGGTTACAAGATCGTGCCGGGCACAGGCGGCTTCGGCGGCTACCAGGCGATCATGCGCGCACCCAACGGCGTCTATTGGGGCGCCAGCGAAATGCGCAAGGATGGGGAAGTAATCGGCTATTAGGACGCGCCAAACACCCGCTTGAAGATCGTGTTGACGTGTTTGAAGTGATAGTCGAGATCGAACAGCGACTCGAGTTCCTTCGCGCTTAGCGCTTTCGTCACTTCGGGATCGGCCTTGAGGAGATCGAGCAGAGCACCCTCGCCATTCCAGGTGCGCATCGCGTTCTTCTGCACCAGGCGATAGGAATCCTCGCGGCTCACACCCTTCTGCGTCAGCGCGAGCAGGACGCGCTGGCTGTGCACGAGGCCCTGCGTGCGGTCGAGGTTTTCCTGCATGCGTTTGGGATAGATGAGCAGTTTATCGACCACGCCGGCCATGCGCATGATTGCGAAGTCGAGGGTGATCGTTGCGTCAGGACCGATGTAACGCTCGACCGAGGAATGCGAGATGTCGCGCTCGTGCCAGAGCGCCACGTTCTCCATCGCGGGCATCGCATACGAACGCACCATGCGCGCGAGGCCGGTGACGTTCTCCGTCAGCACCGGATTGCGCTTGTGCGGCATCGCCGACGAGCCCTTCTGGCCGGGCGAGAAATACTCCTCGGCTTCCAGCACTTCGGTACGCTGCAGATGGCGGATTTCGGTCGCGAGACGTTCCAGCGAACTCGCGACGACGCCGAGCGTGACGAAGAACGCGGCATGGCGGTCGCGCGGGATCACCTGGGTCGAGACCGGCTCGACAGCGAGGCCCATCTTCTTGGCGACATGCTCTTCAACGCTTGGATGGATGTTGGCAAACGTGCCGATGGCGCCGGAGATGGCGCAGGTCGCGATCTCGTCGCGCGCCGTCACCAGTCGCGCACGCGCGCGCACGAACTCCGCATAATAGCTGGCGAGCTTCACGCCAAACGTCGTCGGCTCGGCGTGGATGCCGTGGCTGCGGCCGATCGTCGGCGTCATCTTGTATTCGAAGGCGCGCTTCTTCAGCGCGGCGAGCAATGCATCGACATCGGCGATCAGGATATCGGCGGCGCGCTTGAGCTGCACCGACAGGCAGGTGTCGAGCACATCCGACGACGTCATGCCCTGATGGACGAAGCGCGCTTCGGGTCCGATGAATTCGCCCAGATGCGTCAGGAACGCGATGACGTCGTGCTTGACCTCGCGCTCGATGGCATCGATGGCATCGACGTCGAATGTCGCGGCGGAGCCCTTCTCCCAAATGAGGCGCGCCGACTCTTTCGGGATGACGCCGAGGTCTGCGAGCGCGTCGGCGGCGTGCGCCTCGATCTCGAACCAGATGCGGAATTTCGTGTCTGGCGACCAGATCGCCGTCATGTCGGGGCGGGCGTAACGGGGAATCATCCAGATATCGGTCGAAGCAAATTGCCGCCCGTTCTAGCGCCAGCTCTCATGCTTCGACAAGCTCAGCATGAGGACAAGTTCAAACCCTCACCCTGAGCTTGTCGAAGGGTGAAAGGCCGCCGCCGCGATCAGTGCTTTTGTGACGGATTCCCTGGGGTTTTCGAGCATCGCGCGGATCGGCCCACGCTCGACCACGCGCCCGCCGTCAAACACCATCGCCTCGTCGGCCAGCGCCTGGGCCACCGCGAAATCGCTGGTGATGACAAGGAACGCCGATTGCTGCTCGATGCGGAAATCGGCGAGCAGATCGCGCATCGTGGTCTGCGCCACGGCATCGAGTCCGCGCAGCGGCTCATCGACGACAACCAACAGCGGCGCGCCCACAATCGCCCGCGCCACCAGCAAGCGGCGTTTGTCGAAAGGCGAGAGCATTGCGACCGGGCGGCGGCCGTCATGGGACGCGAGACCGACGCGCTTGAGCGCGGCGTCGCGATAACCAGCCGTCAGATCGCGCGACAACTGGAGATGCGCGCGCAGCGGCTCGTCCACCGTATCCCACAAGGTCATGCGCGGATCGAGCGCATCGTCGTTGCTGGTGACGAAAGCAACGCGGCGGCGCAGGCGCAATGTCATCGTCTCGGAAAGAAGATTGAGATCGACGGCATCGAACAGAATGCGGCCGGGCTTGCGCTCCAATCCCAGCACCGCGCGCATCAGCGCGCGCCGCCCGGAACCATTCTCACCGATCAGCGCCAGCGACGCACCGCGACGCAGTTCGAAACTCAACTGGTCGCGCGTGCGCTGGGTCTTGCGCTTCGGGTCGGGTTGCAGCACCAGTCCCTGCACCTGCAGCAACGGCTCGCCGCGCGCGCCCGGCCGCGGAGGCTTGTCCGTCACGCCTTGCGGCAAGGCCCGGAACAGAGCCTGCGTATAGGCGTGGGTCTGCCCGCCGATCAGATGCGCGGCGTCGTTCTCCTCCACGATGCGGCCGTGACGCAGTATGATGGTGCGTCCGCCGATGCGCGCCACCGTCTGCGGACCCCGCGCCGCATAGAGGATCGCGAAACCGAGACGCTCCTGCTCCGCGCGCAAGGCGTTGGTCAGCGCCTGTGCGGCCGCGGGCGAAATATCGATGAAGGGATGATCGCAGAGCATCAGGCTCGGCGCGGCGGCACAAGCGGCGGCGAGCAATCCCCAGCTCATGGACACGTCATCGAGCCGTGCCGGCGGGCAATCGAGCAGGTCGAAGGACGGCGCGCCGCTGAGACGGCTGAGCGCACCGAGCAATTCCGCGCGCGCGGCGCCGCGGGGACAATCCAGCTTGCGCGCGACGATACGCACAAGCTGCGCGGCGACGCTCGATGCCGGGCTGAAGGGCAGCGACCCAACCGAAGGAAGATAGGCGATGCGGAACGGCGCGCGCGGCCGGCGCGAAGCAGGCCTGGCCTCGCCCTCGCTGAAACGGATCGTGCCGGAGGCACCGTCGCCGCGTTCGCCGTTCAACAGGCGCAGCACCGCATCCTTGCCGCTGCCGGCTTCCCCCAGCAGCACGACAGTTTCGCCGGCTTTGAGTGTCAGCGAAAACCGCTCGAGCTCCGGCTGCGCGCTGCCCGGCCGCGCGACTCCCAGTTCCTTGATCTCGAGTAGCGCGCTCATGCGCGTTCGCCTTCCTCGAGACCGGCCGCAAGGCGCGCGAGCAGGATCACAATCAGCAGCGCGAGCGCGGGAAAGGCTGCCGTCCACCAGGCATCGAGATAGGTCGTCCGCGCGGCGGCGATCATAAGCCCCAGATCGCGGTGCGGCGGGACGGCGCCGAAACCCAGGAAACTCACCGTCGAAAGGATGATCGTCACCGCGGCCAGCGCGCGCGCGACCGTCGAAAGAAACGTATCGCGAAACTCATAAGCGAGATCGCGGCGCAGCAGCGCCGACGGCGCGATGCCGGTCGCGCGGGCATATTCGGCATGAACACTGGAGCCTTGCGCGCACGCGCGATCGAAGGCGCGCACAAAGGCCAGCGGCGCGGCGGCCAATCCGGCACCAGCCGCCACGAAGCCGCGCGTGGTCAATCCGATCAGCAGAATGGCAAGCAGCAGGGCAGGAATATTCGATAGTACGCCGATCGCCCAGCGCAATGTGGCGCGCAGTGGAAGCGGGAACCGTGCGGCGACAAAGCCGAACAATCCGCCTGCAATGACGGCGAGCACAGCCGCGGGTGCGGCATTGGCGACAGTGACGTTCAGTGCGTGCAGTGTCTCGCTCAGCATGTCGCGGCCGAGATCGTCCGCACCAAAGGGATACAGAGCCGATGGCTGCGCGAGCAACGGCGCGGCGTGGGCCACGCCTGCCTGCGTGCGTGCTAGAAAGTCGCTCAGCACGACCGCGAGCGTGACCAGGATGAGGCCCGACCAGCCGATCGCCATCGACAGGCGGCGCAGCAGGGGGATGGGCGCAGTCATGCAACGCGGCCCGCTTCGGTGACCGCGCGCGCTGCGAGCTGACCGATGAAATTCACGACCAGCGCGGCCGAAGCGAAAAAGAAAAGGATCAACGCCACCAGATTCCAATCATGCAGCGCGACCGATTTCACGAACAGATCGGCCATGCCGGGCGTCTTGAACACCCATTCCGCGACCACGGCGGCGGAGAGCAGCGCCAGCATCACCTCCCCCAGATTGGCGAGCAGACCCGAAAACAACATCGGCGCGACATAGACGCGATCGATCTCTCCAACCGAAAGGCCAAGCCGTTTCAGCCCCGTGCGGAACGGCGCGTCATGCATCTGGCCGGCGGTACGGCGCAGCACGACCTGGATCGCGGCCATCGCGGCAAAGCCTACTGTCAGCGCCGGGAGAAGCGCCACACGAAAGGCGCCGGCATCGCCGTGCAGCAGCGCACCGGCCTGCGGAAACGCGCCCTCTACGGGCGGCCAGCCAAGGACATGCTTCGCCGCGAAGGCGAGCGCGAGGCCGGCCACGAAAACCGGGGCGGCGGAAACGATCTGGATCACCGGCGCGGTCGTGCGCCGCAGCGGCCCAGTGCCGAGCAGAAGTCCCAGCGGGACGCCGAACAGGATCGCGATCAGCGCGCCCAGCGACAGCAGAGTCAGCGTCGTCGGCGCGCGCGCCGCGAGATCCTGCGCGGCGCTGTTGCCGCTGATGGCGCTCGTGCCGAAATCCAGGCGGACAAAATCAAAAAGCCGCTGGGCCGTCCGCATAGCAAAGCCGCTCGCGCCCGATCCGGAATCGGCCAAAGCCGAAACCGCCGCAGCCAGCAGCAGCGCGCCGAAAAGCCCGAGCGCAAAACGCCCGCTTTCCCGAAGCGCGAAACGCCACATATCGAACCCCGCCAATCCCGGAGCCCACTATAGCAGCCCATGCGGCGCGCGGAGCAAGCATCACCCTTCGACAGGCTCAGGGTGAGGGGAAACGGTTCGCTCCTCATCCTGAGCCTGTCGAAGGATGAGCCTGCCGTCCTAGAGAAGCCCCAGCGATTTGAAGCTGGCATGGCCGCTGCGGCCGACGATGACATGGTCGTGGACCGAGATGCCGAGCGGCCTGGCGGCGGCGGCGATATCGCGCGTCATCTCGATATCGGCGCGCGACGGCGTGGGATCGCCGCTGGGATGATTGTGCACCAGGATCACCGCCGACGCCGCGAGTTCCAGCGCACGCTTGACGATCTCTCGCGGATAAACCGGCGTGTGATCGACCGTGCCCGTGCTCTGCACCTCGTCTGCGATCAGCACATTCTTGCGGTCGAGAAACAGTACGCGGAATTGTTCGCGGCTGCTGCGCGCCATCGCCGCCGTGCAGTAATCGAGCAATGCCGGCCAGGAGCTGAGCGCCGGCCTTCCGATCAGCCGCGCCTTGGAAAGGCGCAGCGCGGCCGCCTCGATCACCTTGAGCTGCGTGACGACGTTCTCGCCGATGCCTTCGACCTCAAGGAGCCTTTCGCGCGGCGCGGCGATCACCTCCGCGAAACTGCCGAAGCGCGCGATCATCTGCTTGGCGAGCGGCTTTACGTCGCGGCGCAGGATCGCGGCGAAGAGGACCAGCTCCAGCATCTCGTAATCGGGCAGCGCATCCGGCCCACCGAGCAGGAAGCGCTCGCGCAGCCGGTCGCGATGGCCGGCCGACAGGTCTTCCGGAACCGCTTCCTCCAAATAGGGATGATCGGACTCGGCAGCGCCGGGCGCCATTACACGCACCGGCTGGCGCGCGAGTTTGCGCGGTATTGAACCTCGTTTGGGCAAAACGCATCCCGGCGTTGTCTAGACCAGGAATATACTTATGCGGGAACAGAAAGGTCGTCAAAGCCCACCGAAACTGCGCTAGCGGACATCGGCCAACCTATAGCGCGCGTTGGGCAGCCGGCGCGTTGGCGGATTGAACGGCAGATATCTGTGCGTGCGTGATGGAGACAAGAGTCCCTGGGTTTGCGTCAGTGATCCTGATCTGCGCCTGCAGCTGGCCGGTGAGCGCCTGAACGATGTTCGTACCCAGGCCCGGCTTGGCGAGCACGCCGTCCGCGGGCATCCCAATGCCGTTGTCGGCGACCGACAGCGTCCAATTGGGTCCCTGTGAGCGGTAGTCCACCTTGATCTTGCCACTGCGATCTTCCGGAAATGCATGCTTGAGGGCGTTGATCACCAGTTCGGTGACGATCAGGCCCAGGCTCACAGAGACATCCGCGCTCGTGACGCTGTCATCGACGCTCACATCCAGCGACAGCTGATTGTGGTCGCGGATCATCGACGCGCCAATGCTGTTACAGAGCGTGATGAAGTAGGGCCGCAACTGGACATCGGCGACGCTGGAGGTGGCGAGCTGCTGCTGCAGGGCCGCGACCGACATGACCCGCTTGTGGGCATCGTTCAGATGGCCTTTGGTCTCGTCGGATTGCACCTTGCGCGCGCTTTGCAGGAGCACACTGGCGATGATCTGAAGGCTGTTGGCGACACGGTGCTGAAGCTCCTGAAGAAGCACCGCCTTCTCCTTGAGCATATCGTCCTTGAGCCGCTCGGCGATGCGCGCCTCCGTGACATCGGACACCGAGACGAGAAGCCGGATGCTTTCACCATTACCGTATTCAAGCTTCTGGGCATTCACGACCAGACGGCGCGGCTCGCGGCCTTCGTGCTTGAGATCGATCTCGTAGCACTCGACGGCGGCATACCCTGTTGCCGTGGCTTCCAAGAGCGAGGTCAGTTGCGGTATGTCCCATTCGCCCGATCCAAGCTTGCGAAGCGGAAGACCTGCCACCTCGGCCGGGTCGATCTGAAATGCGTTGCAGAACGACTTGCTGGCTGCGACCAGGGTGAGATCTTCGTTGAGCAGAAGCAGAGGTGCCGTCGAGGAGGCGATGACCGCCAGCGCGAGATTAAGCGTTACATCGGAATGCATCGTCGGTTGGGGAGCCATGGCTGCCCCTTTCTGGAAATCGGAGGCTCGCGAAGCGAAAGCCGTACCCGAAAAGACATTTTTTGAAATCGAGAGGGCGCTGTTTGCGCACAACCGCCCATCTCAGGCCACTTTAGCACAATTCCGGCCCGTGTCGTGCATGATCGGCCCGGAGGCCGGATCATGGTTGAAAAGTTCATAAAGCGCCGCTGTGATCTGTTCGGCCGTGTAGGGCTTGGGAATAAACACCCCATTTGCCGGCAAATCGCCGCCATTCGGGAAAAGCGCCGATGCGACAATCAGATGAATTGGCGGCCAGCGGCCCCGCACGGCTCCGGCCAGTTTCCAGCCGTCCATCGATCCCGGCATCTTGATATCCGTGAAAACCGCGCGAATGTCGTCGCGGCTTTCCAGAAACTTGATCGCCTCGTCCGCGTTGCAGGCTTCCAGGGCCGTGAACCCGGCTTCCTCCACGATATGCAAAGCGCTGATCCGAATAAGTGCCTCGTCCTCGACAACGAGAACAACTGGCTTTTCCATGGGCTTTCCGTGTGTTGTCCACGCTTTGACGACGCGCAGCATCTTAAAACCTGCCATTTCCTGTGGAGGGAACGCGCAACGCGCCCATTCGGCTCGTGACTGAGCAAGATACCGGCAAAGAGCCGCGTCAGCCGCGATAACGGATAACAGTCGTTAAGAATTGGAGCCGGCGCGAAATGCCGCTGCTCGCGCTCATACGTAAGGCTTGTCGAGGCCCTTGGGCGACTTCGTGAAGATCTCGCAGCCGGTTTCGGTCACGCCGATCGTGTGCTCGAACTGCGCGCTCAAGGAACGGTCGCGCGTCACCGCGGTCCAGCCGTCGTTCAGGATCTTCACGCCATAGCCGCCGAGATTGATCATCGGCTCGATGGTGAAGAACATGCCCGCCTTGAGCGGCAGCCCGTGACCCGGCTTTCCGAAATGCACGATGTTGGGCAGCGCGTGGAACACCTTGCCGACGCCATGGCCGCAGAAATCGCGCACCACCGAGCAGCGCTCCTCGCCTTCGGCATAGGACTGGATCGCGTAACCGATATCGCCGGTGGTGGCGCCCGGTTTCACCGCCGCGATGCCGCGCATCAAACATTCATAGGTGATGTCGACCAGGCGGCGCGGTTTGATCTTCACATCGCCGACCAGATACATGCGCGAGGTGTCGCCGTGATAGCCGTCGACGATCACGGTCACGTCGATGTTCACGATGTCGCCGTCGCGCAGGCCCTTGTTGTCGGGAATGCCGTGGCAGACCACGTGATTGATCGAGGTGCAGAGCGTGTGGCGATAGCCGCGATAGCAGAGACAGGCCGGGATCGCGCCATGGGCGACCACATAGTCGTAAGCGAGCCTGTCGAGATATTCGGTGGTGACGCCCGGCTTCACTTCGGGCGCGATGAGATCGAGCACCTCCGCCGCCAGCCGTCCGGCGCGGCGCATGCCCTCGAAATCCTGCTCGTCATGCAGCATGACCGCGGAGTGGGCGCGGCGCGCGGGCTCGAAGATGGCGGCTTGGGCTTCGGACATCATACTTCCGATATAATCGCAAAGGGATATTTCTCAATCGTTTTCTGACGCGAAGAAGAAAAAACCGGCTAGTCCTGAACGCCGACGCGGTGGCGATAGACCAGTTCTCCGCCTTTCCAGCCATTGAAGACCAGCAGCACCACCACGAGGAGCGACATCCATAGATAGGCACGTGAACCCGCCTCCGCGCCGACGCCGTAGCGCAGGACCCAGTCGACGATGGAGATCAGGGTCATCAACACGTTTCCGCCGAAATGCCACCAGGCGGCTCGAAGCTCGCGGATGGCCGGCTCGAACAGGAAGTCGAGCAGGCCGATCGTGGCGGCTATGGCCGAAGCGACGATACCGGCACCGATCAGCCACAGCGCGCCCCGCGCCCAGAACGGATCGCCGGTATAGGCAAAGCCGATATCGGCCAGGAACGCGGCCACATAGAACGCGATGACGAAAGGAACGAACATCGGATGGACCGGATGGCCGCCGATGCGCACCGTCGAACGGGGATTCATGCAGGACTCCGAAGTTGGAGAGGCACATTCCTGTGAGAACGCCCGCGAGCGTTGGGCGTTCCGCCCTTTGGTGCTAAACAAAATCATGAGTTCCAGCCCAACAGCAGCCGTCCTTGTCATCGGCGACGAGATTCTGTCCGGGCGCACCCAGGACACCAACACCAGCTATATCGCGCGCTTCCTGGTCTCGCTTGGCATCGATCTGAAAGAGGCGCGCGTCGTCCCCGATATCGAGGATGAGATCGTCGCGGCGCTCAATGCGCTGCGTGCGCGTTACTCCTATGTCTTCACGACCGGTGGCATCGGGCCCACCCATGACGACATCACCGCCGATGCGGTGGCGAAGGCGTTCGGCGTCGGCATCGACTATCACCCCGAAGCGCTGGCGATGCTGGCGGCGCGTTATGCCAACCCGGCCGACTTCAATGAGATGCGCAAGCGCATGGCGCGGATTCCGCTGACGGCCGAGCTTGTGAAGAACAGCGCCTCGACCGCGCCGGGATTCCAGATTGGCAATGTCTTCGTGATGGCCGGCGTGCCGATGATCATGCGCGCGATGCTGGAGGACATCGAACCGAGGCTCGAACGCGGCGCCCTCGTCCATTCCGCGACGGTCCAGGCGCGCATCGGTGAAGGCAAAATTGCGGCAGGTCTGCAGACTATTCAGAAAAACTATCCCGATCTCGCTATCGGTTCTTATCCGTATTACCGGGAAGACGGATTCGGTGTCCAATTGGTCGCACGCGGCCGTGACGCTGTAAAAGTCGAGGCTGCGGCTGGAGAAATCGAGACATTAATACGCCGGGAAGGCACGGAACCCGAGCGAGTCAAGTCTTAATCGCTGCCGTCACATGCATGACAAACAGGCGCGCTTGTGTATGATGGTGCATGGAAATGGGCCGCCGCACGCATGGCAGCCTGTCCGGGGGTAGGGTTTAGGTGTCTGTATGAAAATCACCAGTGTGCTGGGGGCAGCAGTTGCAGGCGCGATCATCGCGGCGGGTGTCGCGGTCGCGGGCAACTTCTCCTCCAGCAAGCAGGCGGATTACTTCGCGCCGGGCACGCATCAGTTCTATGTGTGGTGCGCCGGCACGCCGGATTACATGACGGTCGAGCGCGGGTCTTCCGCCAGCGACGCGCAGATGAAGCTCTACAATGAGACCAAGAAAGCGGGAAAGAAAACCTGCTGGCCGGTGTGGCAAGGCCGCGTTTCGGGCTGATTTGATCTGTAATTGCCATGGCCCGCGAATGCGGGCCGCCCGGGTGAAATCTTCTCAAGATGTCATCCCCGTCCAGCGCTGCGTCAGCAGCGCGCCGTGCCGGGACCCAAGACGCAAGCGGCTCACTGGGTCCCGGCCTTCGCTGCGCTCAGCCGGGATGACATTTTTTGGAGATGTCACGCAGAACCAAACTGGGTGGTCCGCATTCGCGGGCCATGACAATAGAATTTATTTTTCCACTTTGAGTGCTTTTGCTTCCTCGGATAGTACAGCCAGCGCCTGCGGATTTTTCGCCATTGCGACGCGCGCATCCTTGAGAGCCACAGCCGCCTTCGCGTTGTCGCCGAGCACGGCATAAGCGCGGATCAGGCGCTGCCATCCCTGTGCGTCATTGGGCTGCGCTTTGAGACGCGTGGCGAGGCCGGCAACCATCGCGCCGATATCCGGTGTCCGGCCCGATGCGGCACGCAGCGCTGCGATGCGGTCGGTCAGTTCCTGCCGGTAGCTCGCATTCGCCGGCGCGTCATTGAGCAGGCTCTGCCAGAGCGCGACGGCTTTCGCATTGTCGCCTCGCGCGGCATTCGCGAAGCCCAGGAAATACCGCGACGCCTGATCCTTCGCATCGAGACGCAGCGCCTGCTCGAACGCGGCTTCGGCTTCCGGCGGCACCGCACCGGACGACATCCGCACGATTGCCTCGCCATAGGTCGAGTAAGGTTCTGCGCTTTGTGACTTCGCCGCACGCGACAGCGTGATGGCTCGCGCCGCGGCCTTCGCCCCATCCTGCGGATCGTCGAGCGTGAGATAGAGCTTGCCCAGCATCGTCCAGCCGCGGATATCGTCCGGCGCCTTGTGCAGGTGGCTGACCAGAGGCGCGACGACGCTTCCCAGGTCCCGCATGTTCGGCCCACGCGCGCCGCGCAGCGCGAGTTCGGGCGCGCCCAGCATGAGATAGCTGCCCACGCCGATCGCGATCACGAACACACCGATCGCCGCCCCCAGCAATGCATGCCCACGCCCCGAACGCAGGACCGGCCAGATCGCGAAACCTGCCGCGACGGCGACCAGCACAAGGAAAAGCGCAAGAGCGGTCATGGCTTGGTCACCCGGTGCTTGCCGCGCGTCAGCGCCACGATCATGCCGCGGATGGTCTGTGTTTCGGCATAGGTCAGATGCGCGCGATGCAGCATGGCGCGGATGGAGCGGATCATCGGCGGCTGCTTGGCGGGCGGAAACAGGAACCCGCTGGCGAGCAGCTCTCGCTCCAGATGTTCGAAGAGCTGGAACATCTCCTCCCGCGTCGGCTTGCGATGGATCGCGCCATGCTCGATGCGCGACGGCGGCGAATCGTCGGCGGCACGGAACCATTCGTAACCCAGAAGCAGCACCGCCTGCCCGAGATTGAGCGAGGAGAACTCCGAGGTCGGGATCGTGACCACCGCGTCGGCGAGCGAAATCTCCTCATTGTCGAGACCGGCGCGTTCATTGCCGAACAGGATGCCGGTCTTCTCGCCGCGCGCGGCCGCGAGACGCAATCGCCGCGCGGCTTCCGCCGGGGTGATCACTTCCTTGGTCGTGCCGCGCTCGCGCGCCGAGGTCGCATAGACAAGATGCAGATCGCCAAGCGCCGCTTTCGGATCGGCGAAGACCCGCGCGCTTTCGAGCACATCGGCCGCCCCCACCGCCATCGCATCCGCCCGCGGATTGGGAAAAGCGCCGCGCGGATTCACCAGCCGCAAATCCACGAGCCCGAAATTCTTCATCGCCCGCGCCGCTGCCCCGATGTTCTCGGCAAGCTGGGGATAGGAGAGGATGATGGCGGGAGTGGTCACGACAATTGCTGTTTCCCACTTGCAATCATGGAAATCAGTTTAGGTCCTGCAACACAAAACTCTTTCGCGGTCATGCGTCGAGTATGCTTCTCCAATTCCAACAACGATAAGTCAAACGACTTTGGCAGCGGCTTACTCGCGTAAGCTGCGTCCCTCCTGTTTTTTAGTTCTTTAAGCTTGTCTGCCTCGAGCGCGAAAAATGCCCACTGCGAGAGATCGACTCCGTTCCATTTCGTTGTATCTTTTTCGTGTTGCAGACAGAATATATATAGATCGGCCTTGAAATCAGCGTTTGCAATCGTCCCAGTAGATGGGCGGCGATGCAGCCCTGCAAACTTGATCTTGGTGAGTTTTTCGAAATCTAGTTGCGTAGGCGCGCGCCAGCTTCCATCAACTTGATCTCTCAATTTCCAAGCTTGCCAATAAGCAGCGGCTTTCACCTCAATTCTTACGCCATCCGAACTGAGCAAATCCCAGTTGGCTCCCTCAATCCTCCCGCCAGGTGGCGTCGGCATCCCCAGAAGCTTTGCAACCATCCATTCAGCAAACTCTCCTTTTGTCGGGTCATTCGACAAAATCGAATAGCTCCATCGCCAAAAATCCAACACCGAAGCGTGATCACGGAGCTCTATCCCACCTCCCGTCAACATGTCTTCTGGCTCAGATAGTCTCACGGTTCAGGTCCTCCGATTGACGCTTTGACGCCTCCGCGCTACCCCGTTATACCCCGCGCCGCCAGCCATTTCCGAGGATTCCATGCAGAAGATCAAAGTCGCGAACCCGGTCGTCGAGCTCGACGGCGACGAGATGACCCGCATCATCTGGGACCTGATCAAGAAGAAACTGATCCTGCCCTATCTCGACATCACGCTTGAATATTATGATCTCGGCGTCGAGCATCGCGACGCGACCAAGGACCAGGTCACGGTCGATGCAGCGCATGCGATCCAGAAGCACGGTGTCGGCGTCAAATGCGCCACCATCACGCCGGACGAAGCCCGCGTGAAGGAATTCAACCTCCATGAAATGTGGAAGTCGCCCAACGGCACGATCCGCAACATCCTGGGCGGCGTGATCTTCCGCGAGCCGATTATCTGCAAGAACGTCCCGCGGCTGGTGCCCGGCTGGACCAAGCCCATCGTCGTCGGCCGCCATGCCTTCGGCGACCAGTACCGCGCGACCGATTTCCGCTTCCCCGGCAAGGGCGTGCTGACGATCAAGTTCGTCGGCGAGGACGGCAAGGTCATCGAGAAGGAAGTCTTCAAGGCACCGGGATCGGGCGTCGCCATGGCGATGTACAACCTCGACGATTCGATCCGCGATTTCGCCCGCGCCTCCATGAACTTCGCGCTCGACCGCAAATATCCGCTCTATCTCTCGACCAAGAACACGATCCTGAAAGCCTATGACGGCCGCTTCAAGGATCTCTTCCAGGAGATTTTCGATGCCGAATTCGCGGCGAAGTTCAAGGAAGCCGGCATCACCTATGAGCACCGCCTGATCGACGACATGGTCGCCTCCGCGCTCAAATGGGAAGGCGGCTATGTGTGGGCGTGCAAGAACTACGACGGCGACGTGCAGTCCGACACGGTGGCGCAGGGCTTCGGGTCGCTGGGTCTCATGACATCGGTGCTGACCACGCCCGACGGCAAGATCGTCGAAGCCGAAGCCGCGCACGGCACGGTGACGCGCCACTATCGCGAGCACCAGAAGGGCAAAGCGACATCGACCAACTCGATCGCCTCGATCTTCGCGTGGACGCGCGGTCTCGCGCACCGCGCCAAGCTCGACAGCAACGCAGCACTCGACAAGTTCGCGCACACGCTCGAGAAGGTCTGCGTCGACACGGTCGAGACCGGCTTCATGACCAAGGACCTCGCCCTCCTCATCGGCCCCGACCAGAAATGGCTGACAACCGAAGGCTTCCTCGACAAGGTCGATGAGAATTTGAAAAAAGCGATGGCTCGGTGACGCGCACCGCGCGCTGCTGTTGCGGCGATTGCACGATCACGATCAAAGGCGAGCCAGTTCTGAACGCCATCTGCAACTGCACCAGCTGCAAGCGCCGCACCGGGAGTGCGTTCGGCTGGTCGAGCTATTTTCCGGATGACAAGGTCACGGCGAAATCCGGCGCGGCGAACGTGTACGCGAGAGATGGCGCGGCCGGATACAACCCCTTCTTCTGCGCACGCTGCGGCACGACGCTGTATTGGAAGAGCTTCGGCTTCCTGCCGGATGCGACCGGCATTGCCGGCGGATGTTTCGTGGACAACCTCCTGCCCACGCCCAATCTCTCTACACAGGATGCGGACCGCTGCGCGTGGGTGGGGCTGCCTGAAGAATGGATGAAGGCGTAGACTCGCTGCAGAGAATTTTCTCCTCCCACAACCGTCATCGCCGGGCTGGTCCCGGCGACCCATTTTCCAGAAGCCGAGCAGGCTTACTCCGAGAGTGTCTGGCGATTCATCCCGACGAGCGCCGGATAAAGATCATCCCAATGTGGATTGTCACTCTCGATCAGATTGATCTTCCATTCCCGCGGATATTTTTTTAGTGATTTCTCACGTTGAATCGCCGCAGCCATTCTTTCGTGCAGCTCGTACCAGACAAGACGCTTCACGTTGTACTTTTTCGTGAACCCTTGAATGCGGCCTTCGCGATGTTGCGCGATACGAGACGGCAATTGGCTGGTCACACCGATATAGAGAGTGCCATGACGCCCGCTCGCCATCATGTAGACGGCGATCAAAACGTTGTAGGTATCGCGGGAAACCATTTCGTCTCGCCCCCAAGGCCGGTATCCTTCTGATGAGTTTCTGGAAAATAGGTGGCCGCCACAAGGGCGGCCATGACGAATAAGCGCTACATCGCCGCGGTATAACGCTTCGCCGACTCCTCGAAACTCAGCAGCGGCGCGCGGATGGTGCCATCGGAGAGGCGTTCGCCGGCAAGAGGATCGACGGGCTGGATCACATAACGCTCGGTGCCGGGATCGAGGCCGTCGATGATAACGTCGAAGGTCATCGCAACATTGGAGCGCGACGCGAACCAGTGGACATTGTCCTTGTCCCAGGTCATCGCCGCAGCTTTTCCGACATCCGCGATCTCGTCGCGCGTCGGATAGATCAGCAGCGCGCCGTCCTCATCGGCGATACGGTCGAAGGTGCGGATGCGCACCTTGCCTTCGATCACCATATGCGCGCTCGCCATGTGCTTGTGCGCATGCGGCGTGATCACGCTGTCCTTGGTAAAAGAGAACAGGGCCGCGCCATAACTGAGTCGCACCGGCTGGCCGGCATCGTCCACGAAGGTCAGGAATTTCTTTTTCGGATCGTGTCCGAATGGGTCACCGGCTGGGCGCGCTTTGGCGCGGCGGATCTCGAAGGCGAGCTCCGAGACATCGACCTCGCGCGCGAGCGCATCCACCCGGTCATGCCACTCGACTTGGGCCATCTTGCCTTTGGCCAGCGCGCGCGCGAGTTCGTCGTGTTGCTGCAGCCAGCGGCGTGCGGAATGGCGGGAATCCTCAGGGATGGCAGCGCGCGCTTCGCCCAGCAATGCGAACACCGCAAAGCCGGGCACACCCAGGATCAGATCCCGCCTGCTGGTCATCCTTAGCCCTCCCGCCAATAGCTTGCGCGGAAATGGGGCGGGATTGGAATCAACTTGCCTTGAGCGGCACCATTCCCATCAGCGCGATGACGTTGCCGTCCGGGTCGTGGCAGGCGCGCAACTTTAGTTCGTGGGTGGCGGTGCGCTGGACGGCCTCCGCCGGGCGCGCGAAATGCACGCCTTTGGCTTCCAGTGCCGCGCCCAGTGCGTCGATATCCGGCGCATCGAAATAGATAACGGCGCCGCCGATGACAGCGCCGGGCTTTTCTTCCTTGCCGATCATCAGGCGCATGCCTTCGAGCTGGAAGAACAGCATGTTGCCGGCCTCGAACATCAGCGGCAGCCCCAGCGTGTCGCGATAGAAGGCCCGCGAACGGTCGAGATCGCGGCAGGTGAAGGCCACCTGCACCAGCTTGCGCCCGCTCAAATTCAGCTCGCTTCCCATGAACTCCTCCGCCGCGTACAGTTAGGCTCTCACATTGTTAGGTTACCTAACCATCGAAAGGCGAGTCAAGTGCCCCGTTCCCCGATGCGCAACGAACAGGTCGCAGACCAGCTGCACGGCGCGGCGATCCGCCTGCTGCGCTATGTGCGCAAGGAAGACGAGGCGTCGGGCATCACCGGCGCACAATTGTCGGTGCTTTCAGTATTGGCCTATGGCGGGCCGCAGACGCTTGGCGCGCTCGCCGCCGCCGAGCAGGTGAAGCCGCCCACCATGTCGCAACTGGTGAGCACGCTCGAAGGACTCGGCCTCGTCGCGCGCAAGCCGCTCGACCGCCGTTCGAGCGAAATCTCGCTGACCCGCAAAGGGCGCCTGCTTCTGGAAGCCGGCCGCAAGCGCAGGCTCGCGCGGCTGACCAAGGCGATCGATGCGCTGCCGGCCGAGCAGATCGACAAGCTCGGCCAGGCTGCGGGACTGATCGTGGCGATCACGGATTCAACCCTTTGATCCATGCGAATCCCGCATCCCCGGTTTGCGTTTATGTTCTTGATTTGTTCGAGGGTGGCGATACAGTCGCGCTCTGCCTTTTGAGGAGTAAATTTCCATGCTCGGCTATGTGACCATCGGCGCCAAGGACGGCGAAGTGTCCGGCAAATTCTACGACGCGTTCTTCGGCGCGATCGGACATGAGCGCAAATTCGCCGATGGCGGCTGGATCGGTTACGGCCCGAGAGGCGCCGACAGCCACAATGTCTATGTCTGCCCACCGGCGAATGGCGAACCGGCGACATTCGGCAATGGTTCGATGCTGGCGTTTCCCGCCAAGAGCCAGGAACAGGTGAAGGCGGCGCATGCTGAGGGTCTGGCGGCCGGTGGCAGCGACGAAGGCGCGCCGGGCTATCGTCCGCCGGAGAAGCAGGATTTCTACGGCGCCTATCTGCGCGACCCGACCGGCAACAAGCTCTGCGTCTATTGCAAGCCCTAAGGTTCGAAAGTCTTCTCGCCCTCGGGATTGCGTTCGGCGCGCTTGCGCATGCGGCGCGCCGCCTTGATCTCGGATTCGCTGATGGCGCCGGCCTGCGCGATATCCTCGGCGCGCGCCGCCGCCATCTTGTGGATGCGCCGCATCAGTCCGGGATGCTTGGTGAGCAGATGATTGAAATCGTCCACCGCGAGGGTGAGGATTCGCGACGGCTCTACCGCGACGACGGTGGCTGAACGCATGGTCTCTTCCAGCAAAGCCAGCTCGCCGAAGAAATCGCCGGTGCGGAAGCGGATCTTGCGGCTCTGCAGATTGGCCTCGACCTCGCCCGAGATCACGAAATACATCGCGTCGGCGCGCGCCCCGGCGGCCGAGATGATCGTCCCGGCGCTGACGGCGCGGGCGCGCAGCATGACCATCATTTCGCCGATGATTTGGGCATCGATGCCGCGGAACAGCGGCACGCGCGACAGCATGCCGAAGGTCACGACGAAATCGCGGCGGTGGATCGAATTGACGAAGCCCGTCGCCACAATGCCGACCGGCAGCGCGAACAAGCCGAGACCCACGATCATTGTGATGCCGGCCACGAATCGTCCGAATGCCGTTATCGGCGTGATGTCGCCATAACCCACCGTCGTCAGCGTCGTGATCGCCCAATACATCGAGCCCGGCATTGTCTTGAACGCGACGCTGGCGCCCGGTTCCGCGCCTTCGACCACGTGCATCGCCGCTGCCGCGAACACCATCGCGCACAGCAGCAGCAGCAGCGTGCCGTAAAGCGCGCGTCGCTCCTCGGCGAGAACCTGCATGAGCGTCGATAGGGCGGGCGAATAACGCGCAATCTTGAGCAGCCGGAGCAGACGGATGAGCCTGAGGAAGCGAAGATCGATGAACGGAATGAACAGTGCGACATAAGCCGGCGCAAAACTGATGAGATCGATCAGCATCATCGGGCGCAGAGCGAAGGAAATGCGTCCCCACAAGCGCCCGCGCGTGACGGTGGGATCTTCCGGCGCGGTCCAGATACGCACCAGGTATTCAAGCGTGAAGACAACGACCGAAGTCATCTCAAGCCAGCTGAACAAGGTATCGTAGCGCGCGCTGATGTCCGGAATGCTTTCGAGCGTGTAGGCGAGCACGTTGGCGATGATCAACGACACCAGGACGATCTCGATGACGTGGCCGAAAAAGCCGCCGGACTGCCCACCCTCGAGCAGCACATAGGCGCGGTGGCGGGGCGTGCGGAGCTGGTCTTCGATCGCGACCATCAATCCGCCTGCTGCAATTGCGCGAGGCGCTGTTCGATCGCAGCGAGCGCGTCCTGCGCTTTTGCGGCATCGGGACCGCCGGCCTGCGCCATGTCGGGACGCCCGCCGCCGCCCTTGCCGCCGAGCGCTTCCGCACCGATGCGCACGAGATCGACGGCGCTGATCTTCTTGGTGAGATCGGCGGTCACGCCGACAACGATCGACGCCTTGCCGTACGCCGAGGCGACGAAGGCCACGACACCCGAACCGATCTTGGTCTTGGCATCATCTGCGAGGCCTTTGAGGTCCCTCGCGTTCACGCCGTCGACGACACGCAGGGCGACCTTCATGCCGGCAATCGTCATTGTGTCGTCGCCGGATTCGCGCGCGGGCCCTGCGAGAGCAAGTTGCTTGCGCGCCTCGGCGAGTTCGCGTTCGAGCTTGCGGCGCTCGTCGGAGAGCTGGGTCACGCGCGCGGAAAGTTCGCCGGCGCTGGTCTTGAGCACGGCAGCAGCTTCGCGCGCAATCCCGGCCTGATGCGAGAGATATTTGCGCGCGCCTTCGGATGTCAGCGCCTCGACGCGGCGCACGCCGGACGCGACCGCGCTCTCCGAGAGAATCGTGAACAGTCCGATATCGCCAAGGCGCCGCACATGGGTGCCGCCGCAAAGCTCGACCGAATAGGCCTTGTCTTCGTCCTCGCCCATGGTGAGCACGCGCACTTCATCGCCGTATTTCTCGCCGAACAACGCTTCGGCCCCCGCCTTGATCGCGTCATCGGTGGCCATCAGCCGTGTCGAGACATCGCTGTTCTGGCGGATGATCGTGTTCACGAGGTTCTCGATGCGTTCGAGCTCTTCCGGCGCGACGGGCTTGGGGTGGCTGAAGTCGAAGCGCAGGCGATCGGGCGCCACCAGCGATCCCTTCTGCGAAACATGCGGCCCGAGCACGCGCTTGAGTGCGGCATGGAGCAGATGCGTCGCGGAATGGTTGGCGCGCGTGGCGCGGCGGCGCTCGCCATCGACCTTGAGATCGACCGCATCGGTCACCGCGAAGCTGCCCTTGGTCACCTCGACGACATGGACATGCAAACTGCCGAGTTTCTTCTCGGTATCGATGACTTTGCCCTCGCCCTTGGCCGAGCGGATCGTGCCCTGGTCGCCGACTTGGCCGCCGGACTCGGCATAGAACGGCGTCTGATTGGTGAGGAGGAGAACCGTTTCGCCCTCGGCGGCGCTCATCACGCGATGCCCGCCCTTCATCATCGCAACGATGACGCCTTCGGCGGCTTCGGTGTCGTAGCCGAAGAATTCCGTGGCACCGAGTTCGTCGCGCAGCGCGAACCATTGGCCATCGGCGGCAGCCTCGCCCGAGCCGGCCCAGGCCTTGCGCGCATCCTCGCGCTGCTTCTGCATCGCGGCGTTGAAACCCTGCTTATCGACCGCGATGCCGCGGGCTTTGAGCGCATCTTCGGTCAGATCGAGCGGGAAGCCGAAGGTATCGTAGAGCTTGAACGCCGTCTCGCCGCGTAGCGTGGCGCCTTTGCCGAGCGTGGAGGTTTCTTCGTCAAGCAGCTTCAGGCCGCGCGCCAGCGTGACGCGGAAGCGTTCTTCCTCGAGCCGCTGCGTTTCGCTGATCAGTGCTTCGGCGCGCTTGAGTTCGGGATAGGCCTGGCCCATCTCGGCGACCAGCGTCGGCACCAGACGGTGCATCAACGGATCTTTTGCGCCGATCAGATGCGCATGGCGCATGGCGCGGCGCATGATACGGCGAAGCACGTAGCCGCGGCCTTCGTTCGACGGCAGCACGCCATCGGCGATCAGGAACGACGACGAGCGCAGATGATCGGCGATGACGCGGTGGGAGAAATGCGCCTCGCCCGCATCCTTCGCACCGGTGAGCTCGACCGACGCCGTGATGAGATGGCGGAAGAGGTCGATCCCGTAATTGTCGTGCACGCCCTGCATCACCGCCGCGATGCGCTCCAGCCCCATGCCGGTATCGATCGAGGGCTTCGGCAAGTTCAAGCGCGTCGCGGCATCGACCTGTTCGTACTGCATGAAGACGAGATTCCAGATCTCGATGAAGCGGTCGCCATCTTCCTCCGGCGTGCCCGGCGGGCCGCCCGGAATATGATCGCCGTGATCGTAGAAAATCTCCGAACACGGTCCGCACGGACCGGTGTCGCCCATCGACCAGAAATTCGCAGACGTGGGAATGCGGATGATACGGTCTTCGGAAAGACCCGCGATCTTCTTCCACAACGCAAACGCTTCGTCGTCATCGGCATAGACGGTCGCGAGCAGCCGCTGCTTCGGAATACCGTATTCCTTGGTGATCAGATTCCAGGCGAGCGTGATCGCTTCGTCCTTGAAGTAATCGCCGAAGGAGAAATTCCCCAGCATCTCGAAGAAGGTGTGATGGCGCGCGGTGTATCCGACATTGTCGAGGTCGTTGTGCTTGCCGCCGGCGCGCACGCATTTCTGGCTGGAGGTGGCGCGGGTGTAGGGGCGCTTCTCGGCGCCGGTGAAGACGTTCTTGAACTGGACCATGCCGGCATTGGTGAACAGCAGGGTCGGATCGTTGCGCGGGACGAGCGGCGACGAAGCCACGACCTGATGGCCGTTGCTGCGGAAGAAATCGAGGAATCCGGCACGAATATCGTTCAGGCTTTTCATCTGCTGCTTGTAGCCTTTGCGCAATTTCAGTGTCTAGGACACGCGATCTTCTCCCTCTCCCCCACGAATGTGGGGGGGGGCGGGGTGTCGAAAGTTGAGCGAACTGGTTTGCCGCCCCCTCACCCTGCCCTCTCCCCCGCTAAAGTGGGGGCGAGGGTGAGACGAAAAGCGAAGGGGCGCCGGGTTAGGGCGCCCCTTCTGGAGCCGTTCCCCATGCCAACAGGGAACAGGCAAACTTTGTATGATCCTCAGTCCTCTTCGGCCGAAGCCGTCGAGTCCTCGCCGCCGAGCGCAAGCGCGCCGCTCAGCACACCCGCATTCTCGCGGATCTGGGCTTCGATCTTGCCGGCGATGTCGGCGTTCTGGCTAAGGAAAGTCTTGGCAGCCTCGCGGCCCTGGCCGATGCGCGTGCCGTCATACGAGTACCAGGAGCCCGACTTTTCCACGATCCCGGCCTTGACGCCGAGATCGACGAGTTCGCCGACCTTGGACACGCCAAAGCCGTACATGATGTCGAACTCGACCTGCTTGAACGGCGGCGCGACCTTGTTCTTGACCACTTTCACGCGGGTCTGGTTGCCGGTCACCTCGTCGCGGTCCTTGATCGAGCCGATGCGGCGGATGTCGAGACGGATCGAAGCATAGAATTTCAGCGCATTGCCGCCGGTCGTCGTCTCCGGGCTGCCGAACATGATGCCGATCTTCATGCGGATCTGGTTGATGAAGATGACGATGGTGTTGGATTTGGAGATCGAGGCGGTGAGCTTGCGCAGCGCCTGGCTCATCAACCGCGCCTGCAAACCCGGAAGCGAATCGCCCATCTCGCCTTCGAGTTCGGCCTTCGGCGTCAGCGCCGCGACCGAGTCGATGACGATGATGTCGATGCCGCCGGAACGCACCAGCGTGTCGGTGATCTCCAGCGCCTGCTCGCCCGTATCGGGCTGCGAAATCAGCATTTCGTCGATATCGACGCCGAGCTTCTTGGCATAGATCGGATCGAGCGCGTGTTCGGCGTCGATATAGGCGGCGATGCCACCCTTCTTCTGCGCCTCGGCCACGGCGTGGAGCGCGAGCGTCGTCTTGCCGGAAGATTCGGGACCGTAAATCTCGATCACGCGGCCGCGCGGCAACCCGCCGATACCGAGCGCGATGTCGAGACCGAGCGAGCCGGTCGAGACCGTGTCGGTATCCAGGCCCAGATCGCGCGCACCGAGCTTCATCACCGAGCCCTTGCCGAAAGCACGGTCGATCTGGCTCAGCGCCGCCTCAAGGGCGCGCTTGCGCTCGCTGTTTTCTTCTTTCGCCACTACCCGCAAAGCCGCCTGACTCATCGATTCGTCTCCTTATTCCACAGCGCACCCCCCTTTCCCAGTGAAATTGGGACGCCGTCTGAAACTAGTTCGTACACAGTTTGTTCTTGTTGGCAAGAGAGTAAATAAATCTAACAAATACAATGTCTTGTGAAATATGTTCTGAAATCGTTCCAGAATTTCTGACACGCCCTATCGGGCATGCTATTTCCCGCAAAGATTGTGCCAATGGAAGCGGGATTCCGCTGCCCGGAAACCCGGTATGTTGGGCAGCAAAGAGGCGCGCGTGATCGTATCCCACCAGCACAAATTCATTTTCATCAAGACCCACAAGGTCGCCGGAACGAGCATCGAAATCGCGCTGACCCGCTTTGCCGGTGAGGACGGGATCGTCACGCCCTTCATGTCAAAGGCCGACGAGGATGAGCGCCTGAAAGCGGGCTTCGGAGGACCGCGCAATTTCGACACGATGACCGGTCTCTTCAAGAACCACATGACGGCCGCGAAAGTCCGCACTCTGCTCGGCTCGGCGATGTTCGCCGGCTATTTCAAATTCTCGGTGGAGCGGAATTCCTATGACAAGGCGGTGTCGATGTATGCCTGGAAGAACCCCGAGCGCCGGGGCCAAAGGGCTCAGAGCTTCGAGGATTTCATCGCCTGCGGCGGGCTGAAACCCGCGCTGGATTTCGACCGCTACAGCTTGGACGGCAAGCCCGCGATGGATGTGATGGTCATGTATCACGACCTTCAGAACGGGCTGGACGGTGTCGCCGGGCGGCTGAACCTGCCCAGCCGGATCGACATTTCGGGCATAAGGCGGAAGTCAGGCTTCCGGGATTCAACTGGACACCGGGCTTACTATACGGACAACACGCGCGAAGCGGTGGCCTCCCTCTTCACCCGCGAGATCGCCGCGTTCGGATTCGAGTTCTGATAGGGACGGCGGCGGGACAGAGGCGGCGGCAAAAGCCCCGTTTGACAGGGCAAAGCGCATGGGTATAGTCCCCGCCTTTCCGCGGTCCGGTTAACGGAAATCGCGGATTTCCGCCACTTTTTCGGACATTCGATGACCAAACGCGCCAACGCCAAGTACAAGCTCGACCGCCGCATGGGCGAAAGTGTGTGGGGCCGCCCCAAGAGCCCCGTCAACAAGCGCTCCTACGGACCGGGCCAGCATGGCCAGCGCCGCGCCAAGAAGCTCTCCGACTACGGCACGCAGCTGCAGGCCAAGCAGAAGCTCAAGGGCTATTACGGCAACATCACCGAGCGTCAGTTCCGCAAGTACTACACCGAGGCCTCGCGCCGCCCCGGCGACACCGGCGAGAACATGATCGGCCTGCTCGAGACCCGTCTCGACGCCGTCGTCTATCGCGCGAAATTCGCGCCGACGCCGTTCGCCGCCCGCCAGCTCGTCAGCCATGGCCATGTGAAGGTCAACGGCCGCCGCGTGACGGTTGCCAGCTGCCAGATCAAGGAAGGCTCGACCATCGAACTCACCGCCAAGGCGCGCGACATGGCGCTGGTGATCGACGCTTCCAAAAGCGCCGAGCGCGACACGCCCGATTACGTCGAGGCCGATCACAACAAGATGACCGCGAAGCTTCTGCGCACGCCGAAGCTCTCCGACGTCCCCTACGCGGTGCAGATGCAGCCGCATCTGATCGTCGAGTTCTATTCGCGCTGATCTTAGGCCGGATTTTCCAGTACAAAGGGCCGCGGAGATTCCGCGGCCCTTTTTGTTTCAGTGGCGAACCGAAATGAAGAACGCCAAGCCCATCATCGTGATCTCGCAGCAGCGCAGCGGGTCCAATCTGCTCGAGGGCTATCTCAACCAGATTCCCGGCATCATCGCGTTCAACGAAATCTTTCGTGCGAATGAGACGCCGGGCGTCAGGCTGCTCGCGCGCAAGGCCGACGTCCCGGAGTCGCGCATGGAGCGTCTTGCCGATCTTCAGAAGAGCGATCCCGTCCTGTTCTGGCGGCAGCTTCAGCGCACGGTGGCAAAGCATGAACTGAGGCCTGCTGCGAAGATATTCTACCATCACCTTCCGCGCGACAGCGAATTGTGGATCGCCTTCGAAAAGGCGAAAATTCTTCACCTCGTGCGCGAGAATATCCTTGCCGCGGTCGTCAGCCGCGAACTCGCGAACCGGCTGGGAAAATGGAAATCAAAAACCTACGAAGGCGCGTACGATTCCGGACAGGTTTCCATTTCGCGCCGGCGCTGTGAAACCTATCTCCTCGAGCTCGAAGACAACATCGCCTGGACGCGGCAGCGCTATGGCGGCGGCGATTATCGCGAATTGCGCTATGCCGAGATCGAGGAGATCGAAAGCGCGAAGCACGCACTCACCGAGGCGCTCGGCGAACCAGTGGTGCTGGAAAAACAGACGCTTGCCCGGCAGCGGCAGCGGCCGCTCAGCGAGATCGTCTCCAACTATGCCGAGGTCGCGGAATTCGACCGCGATGCCCCGCTCGTCCGGCGGGATCGCTGACCTCGCGTTTATGTGGGTTGCGCGAGCGACCCTCTTGTTCTGGGATGCGGTGCCGCGTGGAGAGTGAACGATGAAAAGATTGATCCTGTTCTGCCTGGCATTGATGCCGGTCGCGGCCCAGGCCGACGATAGCGCCGTCCTGAAAGCCAAGATGCAGGCACTGATGGATGCCGTGGCGCCGGGCAACAAGACACCATGGGAAGCGACGCTCGATCCACGTTACGTGTCGACCGACGAGAACGGCGAGATCGCCCATTGCGACGATACTATCGCCCAGATCGTCCCGCTGCCGAAGGGCTCGTCCGGAACGATCACGGTGACCGACTGGAACGCGACAATCTTCGGCGACAGCGCGGTCTCGACCGAAATCGACGACGAGCACGAGAATTTCCACGGCCAGAAGATTCACGCGCAATATCGCGCCACCGCGACCTGGACGAAGGTCTCGGGCGACTGGAAGCTGATCGCCATGCAGACCATCGCACTGCGCCAGGACCCGCCTGCCGTCGAACTGCCGGGGGCGCTGATGGAGTCCTACATCGGGCGCTATCGCCTTGGCCCTGATTACCTCTACACGATCACGCTTTCCGAGGGCCGGCTCTATGGCGCGACCAACGACAACACGCCGGTGGAGCTCAAGGCGGAGATCGCCGATGTGCTGTTCACGCCCGGCCAGCCGCGCACGCGCAAAATCTTTCAGCGCGACGCGCAGGGCAGGGTCACGGGTTTCCTGAGCCGCCGCGAAGAACGCGACATCGTGTTCAAGAAGGAGAAATAGCGTGACCTAGTGGCTGGCGCCGGGCGTCCCGGTCGCCATGTAGCTCAGCCAGTCCTGGCTTCTCTGCATGCGGATCAGGTTGCGCTGCACCGCCACGTTCGGAACGTGAACATCGTCGTTATAGGCATAGCGCATTGATACCTTCACCGGGTTGTTGTCCCGGCCCGGCGATTGCTGAAGCTCGACGCGCAGCGGAAGGCCGGAGCTGTCCGAGATCCAGATCTTCGCGCGGATGTCGGGATCCTGCGAATAGGTGTAGGCCGACGCCTTCTGGCCATCGACATCGTCTTCACCCGCGCTCGCGCAGTCGCTGAGGCCCATGCGCTTCAGCACGTTTTCGGTCGAGCCCGCGACGCGCTGATTGCGCAGCGCCTGACCCGTGCGCCAGATGCCGCGGACCTGCTCGAACATCCCGTTCTCGGTGAAGATCATGATGCTCGGGCGCGCCTTGCCGTCGGCCATCGTGTCCAGGCGGGTGCGATAGAGCTTGGCCTGATTCCATTCGAGCACTTTGGATTGCGCGATCGCGAGACAGGCGTCGCCGGGCGAGGCAATCATGGCCGGTCCCGCAACAGCGGGCGACGAGGCAGTGGCGAAAGCGGAGAAACCCAAAGCAAGCAGCGATAATCCGGAAAGTACGCGCATCATGTCGAACTCCCTTCTTGAGCCGGTCCGTATGTTAGCACCGATTGCCAGCCTATGACCCTTCAACTCTTCGGGATTTGCGCGGGCGGCATGGGCTTTCCGCCTCGCTTTTTCCGGCTTGTGCTTTACCGCCCGATCCTTATCTCTGGCGCGGGCGAGCGAGGATCACATGGCCTACATTCTTTACGGTGACACGGCATCGGGCGCCTTCAGCGCCGAGGCGGTGCTGGCTGAGGCCGGCGCGCCTTATGAATTCAAGCTCGTTTCGCTCGAGAAGAACGAGCAGCGCGAGCCGGCGTTTCTCGCGATCAATCCGAGTGGCAAGATGCCGGCGCTCCGGCTTCCCGAAGGCCAGATCGTCACCGAGTCGCTCGGCATCCTGCTGACTCTGGCCGATCATTTCCCCAATGCGCGGCTGTTGCCGCCGCAGGCGGGTGCCGCGCGCACCCAGGCCTATCGCTGGCTCGCCTTCATGGCATCGGAGATTTATCCGATGGTCGAAATCTCCGACTATCCCGAACGGTTTGTGACAAATGGCGACGCCGAAGCGCTGCGCCAGAAAGCGCGCGAACGCATCCGCGAGCGGCTGCTGATCGTGGAGCGCATGTGCGACGGACCGTGGTTTCTACCCAGCGGATTTTCCATCGTCGACATCTACGCGGCGATGTTCAGCCGCTGGCGCGGATCGATCGGCAAGGAATGGCTTAAGGAAGGCCATATCCCAAAGCTCGACAATCTCGCCCAGGCCGTCGCCAAACGCCCCGCCATCGCGCCGGTGTGGAAGCGGCATTTTGGGGATCGGTAGAAACGCCTTTGGAAGGTCATCTCTGTCAAACAAATTGTCATCCCGGCTGAGCGCAGCGAAGGCCGGGACCCACCGAGACGTTTGCACCCTGGGTCCCGGCACGGCGCGCTGCTGACGCAGCGCTTGACCGGGATGACAAGGTGAGTTGGGCTTCCAAGAGCCGCGCTCTATAGTTCTTTTCGGGGAACGGAGGCTGTCATGGGCACCACCAGGCGGGTTGTGATCGGCGGCGCGGGTGCGTTGCTGCTCGGCGGATTGGGCTATCGCGCGTGGGACCGCGGCGCATTCGAAGCCGGCGAAGGGCCCGCCTTTCATCCGTGGAAAGACTGGCGCGGGACATCGATGGATGGGCCGAGGCAGCCGCTGCATGCCGCAATTCTCGCCGCCAATCCGCATGACACACAACCCTGGCTGTTTCAGGCGGCAGGCGGATCGATCACCGTGCTTGCCGATCGCTCGCGGCACCTTGGCAGTTTCGATCCCTTCCGGCGCGAGATGCATCTGGGGGTGGGCTGTGCCATCGAGAACCTGATGCGTTCCGCCGCGGTCTATGGCTTCTCGATGAATGTGATCGTGCAGGGCGGTCGGCTGGAGCCGAACCCGAAGCCAGATCCGGTGAAGGCCGCGCATCTGTGGCTGGATGCCGGCACGCCGTCGCGCGATCCGCTTTTCGAGGCGATACCCAACCGTCACACCAACCGTGGTCGCTATCTCGAGCGGCCGGTGAAGACTGAGGATCTGCTCAAGCTCGCCGATCTTGTTTCCGACAGCGAAGTGCGTGTGTCGTTCATCACCGATCATCTCGCGCGCAAGGAATTGAGCGCGGCGATCGTGGCCGCGACGGAGCAGATCATTTCCGATCGCGAAATGTCGGAAGACAGCGCGCGCTGGTTCCGCACCGGCCGCCGCGAAGTCGAAGAACACCGCGATGGCATCAATATCGATTCCTCGGGCATCTCTCCGCTCATGGCCGCCGGCGCGAAGATGATGCCGGACCAGGATGCCGCGACCGCCGACCGCTACTGGCTCGGCATGACACGCGATGTGCAGACGGTAGCGCCGGTGCTGGGCATCATGCTCGTGCGCGACCGGTTGCAGATGGGAAGCGCCATCGCCGCCGGCCGCGCCTGGCAGCGCCTGCATCTGGCCGCGACGACGATGGGCATCGCCGCGCAGCCGCTCAACCAACCCGTCGAGTGCGTCGACCGCAATGCCGAACGCGGCCGCAACGACGAATTCGGAAATGCGCTGACGCGCTTTGCCCACGCACAGGCCTGGGAGGCGACGTTTGTGTTCCGGCTAGGTTATGCCGAGCACCCCGCGCTACCCTCGCCGCGCCGGCCGCTGAGCTCGGTGCTGGTGAGCAACGCTTAGACGTTTTCCAGCGAGATGCCTTTTTCCGCGAGGAAAGGCGCGAGCTCGTCGGCCTCGTACATCTCGCGGATGATATCGCAGCCGCCGACGAATTCGCCCTTCACATAGAGCTGCGGGATCGTCGGCCAGTTGGAGAATTCCTTGATGCCCTGACGAATCTCGGGGTCTTTGAGCACATCGATGGCTTTGAACTTCACGCCGAGATTGGTGAGGATGCCCACCGTTGCGGCCGAGAACCCGCATTGCGGAAACACCGGCGTGCCCTTCATGAACAGCAGCACGTCGTTGCTGCCGACTTCCTGCTGAATACGGTCGTGGACGGGATTGGACATGTTTTTCTCCGCTAAATCGGCGGTTCAATGGCTGATGCTATCAAGTAGGTCCGCCGGACCGGACCGTCAAGTTAGTCCTTCGCGGCCGTCTGCAGTTGAAGTGCGTGAAGCACCCCGCCCATGCGGCCCTGGAGCGCGGCATAGACCATCTGGTGCTGCTGCACGCGCGATTTGCCCTTGAAGGCAGCCGACTTAACCATGGCGGACCAGTGATCATTGTCATCCGCGAGCGCGGTCATGGTCACCTCCGCGTCGGGGAAGGCGTCCGTGATCAACTTCTCGATATCGGCGGCGGGCATGGGCATGGGAACAACTCCGTGAATGATCTTAGCTGAGCGCGCGCGGTCGCGACACCTAGCGGCCCAGCCGGTCTTCGTCTTTGCGTGCGCGCAAGGCGGCGGGCAGGTCCATGTAGAACCCGCGCGCGATGGTGCGCACCGTATCTTCGCGCGCGCGCCTGGCATCGGCTTCGCTTGCGAAGGTTTCGCCTGCAAACTGCCAGCGCGTGATCGGTTGCGCGGTACGTTCGTCGGGGACGATGACGCTGGTAACGTCATCGACCTGCTCTTCGGCGAGCCTAAGCGTATGGCGGAAATGGGCGGTCGCATCGCCGCGGTCGCGGATTTCCTGCGCGCGCCGGTCGCGGACCTGCGTGTCGAAGCGGCGGATCGCACCGGAGATCTGCGGCCAGAAGCGCGCGATCACGATGACAACCAGGACGAAGAGTGCGGTGGAAATCAGGTTTGCGATCACGTTGATGCCGGAGAGATGCGGGACACACTATGTGGGATCGCGGCGGCACTTCTCAACGGCCAAAAATATTTTCCGGACCCCCTTGAACAGTAACGGTCGAATGAACATCTCTCCCAAATCCCCACAGGAGCGAAGAGACGACAGGAAGGCCGAAAATGCCCGGCTTTCCCCGGGCATTTGCGCGGCCGATGCGGCGCGAAAAGCAGCCCAATATATTTATTTTGTGCGGTTATCTGGCGCTGCAACATCGCGCATTCCGGCGAATGCCGTTTCAGCCGGCGGCGGAGCTGTATCCGAAATGCGCGGCAAAAGAAAATCGATTCCTCTGTACAGATTTTCTGTACAGCGAAGTTGCGACTACCGCCCCGCGCGTTCGAGATAATCCCTGGACTGCATCTCGATCAGGCGCGAGATCGTGCGCTGGAAGACCTGGGCGGCATCGCCTTCGGTGTAGAGCTGTTCGGCGGGCGCGGCGGCAGAGCAAACGAGCTTCACGCCCTCGTCATAGAGCGTGTCGATCAGCACGATGAAGCGCCGCGTCGCGTCGCGGAGTTGTTCGCTCATGAACGGAATGCGGTCGATCAGAACGGTGTGATATTCGCGCGCAATCGCGAGGTAATCCGCCGCCGCCAACGGCTGCAGGCAGAGATCGTCGAAGGAGAATCGCGCCACGCCCTTGGCGGCGCACGGCACATGTAACGCGCGGCCGAGAACGGTCAGCGCCGCTGGTTCGCAACTCTTGTGGCCGGTGAGCTTGAACCAATCCTCGTCCATCGCGGCGTCGGTCGCGGGGCCGAGGGGCGTGATATAGACTTTGAGGCCATGGATCAGCAGGCGGCGATAGTCGTTGGGGCCGTCGAGCTCGAACACATCGAGCTTCTGCTTGATGAGATCGATGAAAGGCAGAAAAAGCTGGCGGTTGAGGCCTCCTTCATAGAGCCGGTCAGGCGCGGTGTTCGAAGTCGCCACGATCACAACGCCGCGCTCGAACAATTGCTCGAACAACCGGCCGAGGATCATCGCATCGGCGACATCGGTGACCTGAAATTCGTCGAAGCACAACAGCGGCGCTTCGTTCGCGATGGTTGCGGCGACAGGCTGGATCGGATCGCTGGCGCCGCGCTGCCGCTCGGCATGGATGCGCGCATGGGTCTCGACCATGAAGGCATTGAAATGGACGCGGCGTTTGGATTTGACCGGCGCGTCCTCGAAGAACAGGTCCATCAGCATGGACTTACCGCGCCCGACGTCGCCCCAGATGTAGAGTCCGCGCGGGGTTTCGCGCGTGCCGAACAGGCTCCAGCCGGGCCTGAATTTGCGAAGCGCATTGCTGAGCGCCTGAAGTTTCTCGGCGGCCTTCGCCTGCAGCGGATCGGGCTTCAGCGCGCCGCCGGCGACGTCTTTTTTGTAGCGGGAGAGAAACGACATCAGCGCGGCACGATCGCCCAGTAGTCCAGATCGAGCACGACATTCTCCAGATACTTGTCGCCGTCGCGATAGGGAAAATCGGTGCAGGGAAGATTCTTGGTCGCGACCAGGCGCAGTCGCAGCGCCGCGCAATCGCGGCGGTCGAGTTCCGGTTCGTCGGCGTTGGGAATGGTCGCTTTGTCAAGCACTTCCGACCACGCGAAGATCGTGTCGCCCGCGAACACCGGGTTCACATGCCGCCCGCCATTGATTGCCGCGATGCAGAGTGCGTTCTGCAAGCCGTTGCAGGAGAGAGCGCGCGCGATGGAGATCACATGGCCGCCATAGACGATGCGCTTGCCGAAGCGGCCCTGCGCTTCCGCGAACTGGTTGAAATGGACGCGAGCATTGTTGTGGTAGAGCCGCGCCGCCATCATGTGCTCGGCATCCTCGATCGTCGTGCCATCGATGTGATCGATGCGCTCGCCGATCGCGTAATCGTCCCAGCGCAGCGGGGAGCCGGTCTCTTTCGGCACCGCATTGCGGAAGTTCGTTTTGGCGGACGCAACCAGCGAAGACGGCGGCACGACGTTCGGCAAGTCAGGCACGACGGCGTCCGGCGCCTTGGACGCGGCATCGCGCTTGCGCACCATGACCCAGCGGTTGAAGGAGACGACCACATCGTCCATCGCATCGACACCTTCGGTGCGGACATAGGCGATGCCGGTCTTGCCGCCGGAATTCTCTTTGAGCCCGATGACCTCCGTGAAAGCCCGCAACGTCGCGCCGGGATAGAGCCGCTTGCCGAAGACAAGCTGCGCATAACCGAGATTGGCGACGGCGTTGAGCGAGATATCGCTCACGCTCATGCCGAACACCATGTGGAAAACGAGCAGATCGTCGAACGGCGTCGTTTCGAACCCGACGGCCTTCGCCAGCGGCTCCGATGATTGCAGCGCGAACCGTGCGCCGTAAATCGCCTTGTGCAACGTCGCGTCGCCCACCGTCAGCGTCCGCGCCGGTGCGTGGACGAAACGCTGCTTGAGCTGAAAGTCCTCGAAGAAGTTACCCTGCACGGATTTGGACATATAACCCCATTGTCATCCCGGACGCGCCGAAGGCGCGGTCCGGGACCCAGCGTTCGACAGGGCCGGATATAGATCAATCCAGTGTGGGTTGTCGCGTTCGATCAGGTTTTTCTTCCAGTCGCGTTGCCAGCGTTTGATCCGCTTTTCCTGTGCGATGGCCGCGTTGATGTCACCATGCGATTCGTACCAGACCAGCATTTTGACGCCGTATTTCTTCGTAAATCCTGGAAGCATGCCCTCTCTGTGCTCGTACACGCGCCGCATCAGATCGTTGGTGACGCCGACGTACAGCGTTTCTTGCGGCTTACTCGCGAGCAGATAGACAAAATACTCGTGATCGCGCATGCGTTTTCCGTGGGTCCCGGACAACCGCTTCGCGGTTTCCGGGATGACAGGTTTTAGGGTTTCTCCAGCTCGGAAATTGCATCCGCCAGCGCCACGGTACGGCGCGCGATCTCGGCGTGGAGGAGTTCGACCATGCGGCCGTCGAGCTTGATTGCGCCTTTGCCCTTGTTCTCCGGCAGATCGAACGCGGCGAGCACCTTGCGCGCGGCTTCGACCTCTTCGGCCGATGGCGCGAAGATCGTGTTGCAAGCATCGACCTGGGTGGGATGGATCACGGTCTTGCCGTCGAAGCCAAAGCTCCTCGCCTGATGGCAATGGCGCGCGAAGCCGTCCGCGTCCTGGATATCGTTGAAGACGCCGTCGATGGCGGCGAGCCCATGCGCGCGCGCCGCCGCAACCGAAAGACCGAGCGCCGCGGAGAGATTGGCGCGGTCCGGCGTGTGCTGGCCGCGCAGTTCCTTGATGAGGTCGTTGGTGCCCATGACGAAGCAGGCGAGCCGTCCGCCCGCCCCCGCAAGGGCCGCGATGTTGAGGATCGCGAGCGGCGTCTCGATCATCGCCCATAGCGCGATGGAGGGACCGGCATGGAGGCGCGCGAAACGCTCTTCCAGCGCGTGCAGGTCGCCGAGGGTGGAAACCTTGGGCGCGAGGATCGCATCCGGCTTCGCGGCCACCGCGGCGGCGAGATCGGCATCGCCCCACGCGGTCGAAAGGCCGTTGATGCGCACGATCACTTCGCGCTTGCCGAAGCCGCGCGCGGTGACGGCGTCGATGACCTGCCGGCGCGCGACGTCTTTCATGTCCGGCGCCACGGCGTCTTCGAGATCGAGGATCAGCGCGTCGGCGGGAATGTCGCGCGCCTTCTCCATCGCGCGCGCATTGGAGCCCGGCATATACAAAACGGAACGGCGCGGACGGATCTGCATGAAAGGCCCCAAAGCGGCCGAAGAGTCAGCCGCCGCCTATATAGCGGGCGCGCGCCGCTGCGGCATAGGCCTGAACGTCGGCTTGCTCGCGGAATCGCCGCGTCCATTTGGCCATCACCTTGGCCATGCGTTCGGCGGGGACGCCGAGCTGGGACTGCGCCACGCCGCCATTCACGCTCTCATGGTATTCGGCGATCAGGCCGTCTTTCAGGACGAAGCGCGAGATGCCGTCGATGACGACTTCCCTGCCCTTGAACTCGGCGATGGTCGAGACGAAACGCGACAGCGAGCGGGCATAGCCGATGTCGCCGCTCACAACCGGATCGAAGAACGTCCAGTCATATTCCGCCGCGTCGCGATGGAAGAGATTTTCCAGCATGTCCTGGATCGACGCGCGGCCGCGATGCGGACCGTAGATGTAATCGTGATAGACGCCGTCCTCGGTGAAGCATTGCGCGAGCGACTGTCCATCGCCTGCGGTGGCAGCGGCACCGAAGCGGGCGATGAGCGCGGAGAATTCGTCGGGAGACATTTGCCACCTCTTCTCCCTCGCCCCCGGCGAAGCGGGGGAGAGGGTAGGGGTGAGGGGCTGCCGGGCATCGAGCGCTATGCCAAACACCCCCTCACCCTTGCCCTCTCCCCCTCAAAGGGGGAGAGGGAATTCCATCTTAAGCCGCCTTAAGCAGCTTCCTGTTGATCAGGCACTCCGCGATCTGGATTGCGTTGAGCGCAGCACCTTTGCGGAGATTGTCGCTGACGACCCACATGTTGAGGCCGTGCTCGACCGTCGGGTCCTTGCGGATGCGCGAGACGAAGGTCGCGTCCTCGCCGGCGCATTCGATCGGCGTGACGTAGCCACCGTCCTCGCGCTTGTCGACGACGAGTACGCCCGGCGCCGTGCGCAGAATTTCGCGGGCACGCACCGCGGTGATCGGACGCTCGAACTCGATGTTGACGGATTCGGAATGGCCGACGAACACCGGCACGCGCACCACCGTGCAGGTGAGCTGGATGTCTGGGTCGAGGATCTTCTGGGTCTCAACCATCATCTTGAATTCTTCGGTGGTGTAACCGCTGTCCATGAAATCCCCGCCCTGCGGGATCACATTGAACGCGATCTGCTTGGGATAGATGCCCTGCGCGATCGGATCGGCGACGAAGATCGCGCGCGTCTGCGTGAACAGTTCGTCCATCGCATCCTTGCCGGTGCCCGATACCGATTGATAGGTCGAGACGATCACGCGCTTGATCTTCGCTTCATCGTTCAGCGGCTTCAGCGCAACGACGAGCTGAATGGTGGAGCAGTTCGGATTGGCGACGATGCCCTTGTTGATGCCGGAAAGCGCATCGGCGTTCACTTCGGGTACGACCAGCGGCACGTCGCGGTCCATGCGCCAGGCGCTGGAATTGTCGATCACGAGGCAGCCGGCGGCCGCGATCTTCGGCGACCATTCCTTGGAAATCTTGCCGCCCGCGCTCATCAGGCAGATGTCGGTGCCCTTGAAGTCGTAATAGTCGAGCGCCTTCACCTTGAGGATGCCGTCGCCGAAGGAGACTTCCCGGCCGATCGAGCGCGTCGAGGCCAGCGCCACGACTTCGCTGACGGGAAACTGACGCTGGGAGAGCACATTGAGCATCTCCCGCCCGACATTGCCGGTCGCGCCGACCACGGCGACCTTGTACGACATGGATTCAACCCTTCTCGACGCCGCGCAAAGTTGCGCGGACACGCAGGATTACGGCATGGCGGCGTGACAGAAAAGAGGCTTGAGCCCGCCTCGGCGCGATTATTCGCCGGGATGCCAGCGCAGCATCAGCATCGGCGCGCCTTGATCGACCGTCGCCACGAAAGCCGGCGCATAGGCGCCGCCCAGCTTGTGCTCGAACAGGTCGCCATGGCTGCTCTCGCCTATTCCTGCGGCGGCGCTAAACCGCGAGGCGACGCCATCCAGATAGGTCGTGGTGAATTGGGCTTTCGGCGCCTTCTCGGGATGGATTTGCGGCCAGCTCTGATCGTTGAGCCAGAAGGCCCTGCCGTGGTGTTGGACGCCCGGCATGTTGAACCCGCCTGCCATCGCGGGCGAAGCCGCCGCCACAACCAAAGCGAAGATGACGTAGCGCATCTTCCTAAGCCTCCCACACAGAAGCTAAACGCGAGGATTGAAGGATTGGTTGCGCAAGACGATAGAGTGCGCGCGCGCAAATTGACGCTACACGATGCCCGCGTCGCGAAGGCGAGCTATCTCCGAAGGTTGAATGGCTAACACGTCCTTGAGGATCTCGTCGGTGTGCTGGCCCAGCACCGGCGGCGCAAGACGATATTCGGGCGGTGTCCCGGAAAGACGCAGCGGACTGGCGACCAGGTTCATCGGACCCGCCGCATGCTGCATCGCGACGGTCAGCCCGCGCGCGATAGCCTGCGGGTCGGCGAAGACCTGGTCGATCCGGTTGATCGGGCCGCAAGGCACGTTTGCCTCTTCCAGCGTGGCGATCCATTGCCCAAGCGAGCGCTTGAGAAAGACCGGTTTGAGCAGGCCTATCAGCGTTTTGCGATGCGCCACGCGCTCGGCATTGGTGGCGAAGCGCGCATCGGCGGCAAGGTCCGCCAGGCCGGTAGCCTTGGCAAAACTCGCGAATTGCCGGTCATTGGCGACGGCGAGGATCAGATAGCCGTCGGCGACCGCGAACACCGAATAGGGAACGATATTGGGATGCGCATTGCCCAGCCGCGTCGGAAGCATTCCGCCGACGAGATAATTCGTCGCCTGATTGGCGAGTCCCGCGACCTGGCAATCGAACAGCGCCATGTCGATCGCCTGCCCCTCGCCGGTGCGCGCCTGATGGATCAGCGCCGCCTGGATCGCGATCGTGGTGTAGAGCCCGGTGACCAGATCGCTGACCGCGACGCCGACCTTCATCGGCTCCGCGCCAGGCGCGCCGTCCGGCTGGCCGGTGACGCTCATCAGCCCGCCCATGCCCTGGATCAGATAATCGTAGCCGGCCTTGTCCTTCTTCGGCCCGTCATGGCCGAAGCCGGTGAGCGAGCAATAGATCAGCGCCGGGTTCTCGGCCGCCAGGCTTTGGTAATCGAGACCGTATTTGGCGAGAGTTCCCGTCTTGAAGTTCTCGACCACGACATGGGCGCGGCGCGCCAGCCGCTTCACCAGGGCCGCGCCTTCGGCTTTCGCGAAATCGATGGTGACGGATTTCTTGTTGCGGTTGGCGGTCAGGAAATAGGTGGCGTCGCCTTTGGAACCGTCGGGCGCGGCGACGAAGGGCGGGCCGAAATGGCGAGTCTCGTCTCCCTCGCCCGGCTTCTCGATTTTGATGATCTCGGCGCCGAGATCGCCCAGGATTTGCGTGGCCCAAGGGGCCGCCAGCACCCGGCCGAGGTCCAGCACGCGGATATGCGACAGCGCCCCCATGGAACCCTCGACAAATATTCTTAACGCTGCCTCGATGAATGATTCGCCAGCGTCCTCAAGGGGATGCTAGGGTTACCGCCGCAGCGAGACAATGAGTGTGACCATGCGAAAGACGTTGATGGCGGGAGTGTGCCTGCTTGCCTTGGCGGCAGCGCTTCCCGATCAGGCGGCGGCACGCCGCGCCTCTAATTGCGCGGATCCCATCGAAGTCAGCGCCCTTCAGACGGCGGCGATCCAGCAGGAGCTGATGGACGCGGCGCTCGGCTGCGGCAGCGAAGCGCTGCAGCGGTTCAACGCCTTCCAGACCACCTATGGCCCGGAACTGCGCAAATCGGACAAGGCACTGCTGACTCTGTTCAAGCGGGTGTACGGACCGGTGCGCGGTGACGCGGCCTACAATCTGTTCAAGACAAACATGGCTTCGAAGGCCGAAATCAAGCGCGTCCATCAGATCAACGATTTTTGCGCCTCCGCCAATCTCGTTTTCGATGCCGCGCTTGCCGCGAACAAGCCGTCGCTGAACGAATTCGTTTCGGGCGTTCCGGTCCACGACACCGACGACGCGCAGATCAGCAAATGCGATATCCAGGTCGCTCTCACGCTGCAGGGTGCACAGGTCGCGGTGATCGTGCCCAAGCCCAATCCGATGCGCGTGGCGGTCGCGGAGCCCACTCCGCTGCGCACGCCGGCGAGCCTGACCGTCTATACGCCGCCACCGCCTGCCGCGGCGACGCCTGCCCCCCAGGTGACGGCGCAGAAGTCGGAAGGACAGCCCAAGGAAGAGAAGAAGAAAGAAGGCTTCCTCTCGGGCCTGTTCCACTAAGCGCTTATTTTTCGCTCCAGGTGATCTGCACCGTGGTTCCGTCGCTGCCCTTGGTGGCGGAGACGGACACGGTGTGCTTGGTCTTTTCGTTGGCGGCGACGTAAGTGGTCGTATCGCCCATCTCGGCGCTCATGGTCTGGGCCAGACCGGCCGATGTTGCTTTCGCCTTGTAGAAGCTCACGACATCGGCGGCGCTTGCCGCGACCTGGAACGCGACCATGCCGCCGGCGCCGTCCTTGCCGCTGCCGGTGAAGCTGGTCGTCACCTTGGCGCCGGGATAGAGCGGCAGATAGGACGGCATCTTCGCAGTCGCAGCCGCGCCGCTGCCGAACTCGACCTTCTCGCCATTCGAACCGGTGACCGTCATGTGGCCGTCACCGTTATTCGACACGGCGACGCTGTTGCCGTTGCTGTCTGTGTAGGTCTTGGTGTCGTGCTTGCCGCATCCAGCGAGGGCTGTGACGGCAACGATCGTCGAAATGGCAACGAGTATGCGCATGGAATTCCCCTTCGAAATGCTGGGCGGAGATTCGCCCAGCTTCGCGCCCAAAACAAGAAGGGCCGCCCATAAGGACGGCCCTTCCATTGTCCGACCGAGGCCGGCAAACCGTGGCGCCTAGGCGCCTATCCCCCGGATTGTGAGGATCCAGGTCGCGGCTTTCACCGGCGTCAGGCTATGACAATGAGACACTGGATCACCTCCTTTCAAGAATTGTGGCGAAGCAGAGTATAGGGTCGAAACGACCGTTTTGTAAGGGGTTTGGTTGTAAAGGGCCGAGGCGCGAGCCTTTCCTTACACCCGCTCTAAACCTTATCTACGCTCTGATGCGCCGGTGCTGATTCGGTGAGAGCCTGTTGAAGACCCTTTCGACGAGCTGCGTGATCGCGGGCGGCGGCCCCGCCGGAATGATGGCGGGTTTCCTGCTCGCGCGTTCCGGCGTCGACGTTATCGTTCTCGAAAAGCACAAGGACTTCCTGCGCGATTTTCGCGGCGACACGATCCATCCCTCGACGCTCGAACTGATGCACGAACTCGGCCTGCTGGAGAAATTCCTGGCTGAGCCGCACACCGAAGTGCGCGAGATCGCGGTCGAGATCGGCAAGGAGAGCTTCGTCGTCGGCGACTTCACCCATGTGCCCACGCACTGCAAATTCCTGGCGCTGATGCCGCAATGGGATTTCCTCACCTTCCTGCTCAAGGAAGCCGAGACGCTCCCCAATTTCCGGCTGATGATGCAGGCGGAAGTCGTCGATCTGCTGGCGAGGAAAGATCGTATTGCGGGCGTGCTGGTCGAGACGCCCGATGGTCCGATCCAGATCAATGCCGGACTGACCATTGGCGCCGACGGGCGGCATTCGATCGTGCGCGCCAAGAGCAATCTGAAAGTCCGCGAGTTCGGCGCGCCGTTCGATGTGCTGTGGCTGCGGCTGCCATTCCAGAAGGGCGATCCCGAGCAGCCGGTCGCGCGATTCCAGGGCGGCGACTTTTTCATCATGCTCTATCGCGGCGATTACTGGCAGTGCGCGCTGGTGATCCCGAAAGGCGCCTACAACGCGATGAAGGCGGAAGGCATCACCGGCTTCCGCGCGCGGCTGCGCACGGTTGCCGGCTTCGCGCGCGACCGTGTCGAATCCGTGCAAAGCTTCGACGATGTGAGGGTTCTCGACGTGCGCGTCGACCGGATGGACGAATGGGCGCGCAAGGGACTTCTGTGCATCGGCGACGCAGCACATGCGATGTCGCCGGTCGGTGGCGTCGGCATCAATCTGGCGATCCAGGATGCGGTCGCGACGGCGAATATCCTGGGCCCCGCGATGCGCAAGCGCGTGCCGAAATATTCCGATTTGAAAAAAATCCAGCGCCGCCGCGAATGGCCGACGAAAGTAATCCAGTGGTTTCAGGTGCAGGTGCAGAACCGCGTGCTGCTGCCGCATATGCGCGCGCGCCAGACGCCAAGACCGCCGCTGGTGCTGCGCTTATTGGATAGATGTCCGCGCCTGCGGCGCATTCCTGCCCGCTTCGTCGGCGTCGGCATCAGGCCGGAGCACATCCGGAATTAGGCGGCGCGCGAAGGGGAGATCGCACGCCGCCTTCGCCCGGACCTTACTGAAACTTTGCCGGGAACTGCTTTGCGATCGCATCGACGAGCGCATCGGCGATCATGATCATGTGCGATTTCATATGCGCCTGCGTCTTGGCTTCGGCACCCATGTCCTTCGCGGCCAGTTGCTGTATCTGGCTGATGTGATGAGAGCCGTGGACCATGAACATTTCCGAGACCGCATCCTTCGGCAGATTGGGATTGGCGCCACTTAGGAAGACCGCGATCTCATCGACATTCGCGGTTATCTTGTCCGTCGCCGCGCTCTGCTGCGCCGGGTTCTTGGCGACCGTCGCATCGAGATAGGCTTTGACCGCGCCGTAATGTCCGGCGAGCAGCGAGAACAGTTTGTCGCCGGCGGGCTTGCCGTAGAAGCCGGCGATCGCATCGGCGATGGAATGAGCGTTGGCGACGACCTCGCTCTCGGCCGCCTTCGTGTCCTGGCCGGCGATTTCGGCGACGGCGACTTTGCGCACCGCATTGATGTGGCCGATCCAGAGGCCTTCGACGGCTTTCTTGGTGGCAGAGACTTTGGCCGGGGCCGCAGTAACGGCCGCGACTTTCATCGTGGCCATGTCATGGGCGATGACAGGCGTTCCGGCCGCAAGAAGACCGGCGAGAACAATGAGATGGAACTTGGTCATGGAAATCCTCCGCTTTGATGGAAGCGGCGACCCTAGGGCCCCAATAGCACTTTGTACAGATTAATATGTCTAAAGTGATAATATACTTGCATTCAAGCACTTAGGGACGGTATGGAGAAGCATGTCGGCGGAATCCCTGGGCACCACACAGCGCGGCCTGCTCCAGGCCCTGCTCCACAACAAGGAGGGGCTGACGGTCGAATCCCTGACCGGCACGCTGAATGTCAGCCGCAACGCTGTGCGCCAGCATCTCACCGCGCTCGAGCGGGACGGCGCCGTGGCCAAGGGCCCGACACAGCCTTCGGGCGGAAGACCGGAGCAGATCTATCGCATCACGGATCGCGGACAGGAGATGTTCCCGCGTCAGTATTCCTGGTTCTCGGAAATGCTGATGGGCACGCTGAATGCCTCTCTCGGCGAGGATGGCGCGACCGAGCGGCTGGAGGAATTGGGGCGCAACGCCGGCCGCGGCATCGCCGAACGTCAGCCGCAAACGGCGAGCGATGAAGAGCGCGTTGCCGCTGCCGCCGCGGCAATGGGCTCGCTCGGCTATGAAGCCAAAGTGGCAGAAGACAACAAGCGGGAGATTGAAGCGCAGAACTGCGTCTTCCATCAGCTTGCGATCAAATATCCGCAGATCTGCAAATTCGATCTGGCGCTGCTTTCAAACGCCACCGGACAGCATGTCGAGCATCGCGCGTGCATGGCGCGCGGCGACACCAAATGCTGCTTCCGCTTCACCGACGACACGACGTCGTAAGCGTTACATCTGCATTGTCCAGCCTTCGACGCCCATTGCGGCCTGGCGGATGGCTTCGCTCAAGGTTGGATGCGGATGGCTGGTGCGGGCGATGTCTTCGCTGGCGGCGCCGAATTCGATGGCGAGCGCCGCTTCGGCGATCATCTCGCCGGCGTTCGCGCCCATGATGTGGACGCCGAGTACGCGGTCGGTCTTCGCATCGGCGATCACCTTGGCGAAGCCGTCGGTCGCGGCAATGGTCTTGGCGCGGGCATTGGCGGTGAAGGGGAATTTGCCGATCTTGATCGCGATGCCGGCGGCCTTGAGTTCGTCCTCGGTCTTGCCGACGGAAGCGACTTCCGGCGCGGTGTAGACCACTGCGGGGATGGCGTCGTAATTCACGTGACCGGCGCGGCCCGCAATGTTCTCGGCGCAGGCGACGGCCTCGTCTTCCGCCTTGTGCGCGAGCATCGCGCCTTCGCGGCAATCGCCGATCGCCCAGATGCCTTGGATATTGGTCTTGTAATGCGCGTCGGTGACGACGCGGCCGCGCGGATCGAGCTTCACGCCGATTTCCGCCAGCCCTAATTTATCCGCATACGGACGACGCCCAATGGAAACCAGCATGATGTCGGTCTCGATCACCTGGCGCTCACCGCCGGCCGCTGGCTCGACGCTGACCTTCAGCGCGTCGGCGGTCTTCTCGACGCCGACCACTTTGGTGGAGAGCTGGAACTTCATGCCCTGGCGGCCGAGCAGGCGCTGGAACTGCTTGGCAATCTCGCCATCGAGGCCTGGCGTGATGCGGTCGAGAAATTCGACGACCAGCACGTCGCTGCCCAGCCTGCGCCACACCGAGCCGAGTTCGAGACCGATATAACCGCCGCCGACAACGAGAAGACGCTTCGGCACCTGCTTGAGCGCCAGCGCGCCGGTCGAGGAGACGACGCGCTCCTCATCCACCGTCACGCCGGGAAGCGGCATGACATCGGAGCCCGTGGCGACGACGATGTGCCTGGTCTCCAGCGTGCGGGTCGTGCCGTCCTTCGCCTTGACCTCGACCTTGCCCGGGCCGGCGATCCGCGCCTCGCCGACAATGGCTTCGCTCTTGGCCTTCTTGAGCAGGAATTCAACGCCCTTGGTCAGCTCGCCCACGACCTTGGCCTTGTGGCTCATCATGGTGGGCAGATCGAGTTCGACCGTGGCTTTGATGCCGAGCCTCGGGAACTCCCTGGTCGCTTCCTCGAACCGCTCGCTGGCATGGAGCAGCGCCTTGGACGGGATGCAGCCGATATTGAGGCAGGTGCCGCCAAAGGTTCCCCGTGCGTCGACGCAGGCGGTGTTCACGCCTAGCTGGCCGAGCCTGATCGCGGCGTTATAGCCGCCGGGTCCGCCACCGATGACGACGGTGTCAAACTGGTCTGCCATGGGAGATTCTTTCAAAATGCCAAGGGGTTATGCCCCTGCACCGCGACGGTTTCAATTCCGTCCACAGCCGTGGATGTACGTGGCTGAAAAAAATTTTCAATCGTCAGGAACCACTTTTTGGAGTCGTCGTTCTATGTCTGTGAGCGGGCAACTGATCCGGTACGCCCCAGCCCCTTCGACAGCCCGCATCGGGTGCCCGCTCGCTGTCCCGTTGTGAGTTGCAGCGTCGGCCATGGTCCCCCCAGGCCGACGTTGCCGTTTTCAGGGTACACGGCCCAGTGCGGCGCCGCGAAGACCCGTCACCCAATAAACATCATAATGTTCAATGACTTGTCCATGGGCCATGCGGTCGATTCCGCCTGCCGGTATGACGCTATCGAAGTGGCTGGATATCAGTGGCTGACGGTCGCGGCTCTGGGGGGCGATGTAAATCAGAGTTCCGCCAAGAAGCTCTCTCGTGGCCTGCGGCGATGTCGGCCAGCGATCCTCTTCATTAACCTGGACCACGCGTGCGTGTCCGTAGAAGGCCAGCCATGCCGTCGTCTCATAGTCGGTCGTAAGCAGCGCAGCTGGGTGAAGGTCCCCGGTCTGTCGCGCTACGTCCGCAAAGCCGCTCGCGAGCAAACGGGCGAACGGGTCTTTGCGTCCGATAGGAAGCCCAGCGAACAACGCCTGCGCATAGCAGAGCGCGAGCAGTGCGGCCGCGACCGGAATCGCCAGACGCGCGGACCATTTTTCGATCTTACTGACCGGAGCAAACATCGCGGCCGCCCCTGCCGCCGCGAGCGCCGGATAGAGGAAGCACGGCCAGTTCCCCTGCACCCGGTCATGCAGGGAATGGATCGCGAAATAGGCAACGGACGGAACGACGATCGAGGTGAGCAATGCGGTCTGTTTTCGGAACAGACCCATCGCACCACAGACAAGAATGAATGGCGTCGCGAGAAGAAGTTGCGCGCCGATGAACTCGGCGAGAAACCGCAAGGTAAAATGGCCTGTGCCGACGCGTCCGAACTGGAAGGCGAAAGTCATCCAGTGATGCTTCGCATTCCAGATCAGGTTGGGCGCGAAGATCGCAAAGGCCAGGGCCGCTCCGAGATAAGGCCAGGGCGAAAGTAGCCAGCGACGGGCCGACGGCACGAATACGATCCAGGCAAGCGCGCCCACGCCGAGAAAGAATGCTGTGTATTTGGAGAGCAGCGCCAAACCGCCTGCAACGCCAACGGCGAGCCACCAATGGCCGCTCTGTGTTTCATCGACTTTGCTGAGCGCCCACAAGAATGCAGCCGAACAGAAGATCAGGGGCGCGTCGGGTGTCGCCGCCATCGTCTCGACTGCGACCATCAAGGTGAGATTGAACAACAGACAGGATAGTGCGCCCGCGCGCTCCTGCTTCAGCAGGGATGCGCTTGCGCGCCACACCAACCAGCTCGCGGCCATCGACAGCAGAAGGGGAATGGCGCGAACACCGAACGAGGTATCGCCGAACAGCGTCACGCCGGCACGGATCAGGAAGGCGATGGCCGGGGGATGATCGTAGTAACCCGCCGCGAGGTGTTTCGACCACAGCCAGTAATAGGCCTCGTCGGCCGATAGCGGCAACACCGCACCCGCCACGAAGCGCAGCGCGATCAGCCCCGCAATGGAAATGAGGTAAATCCGATGCTCCCGCATCGCGGCCATCAGCGCGTGCGCCAGATGAAGAGACTCGACATCGCGTAGTTCCAGAACGCGCCCATCAGCGCACCGGCAGCGCCCGCGACCCACCACGTCTCTCGCTCGGCACTGAACAGCCATGAGGCCAGCCCGACATTGGTGAGCGCGCCGGCGGAGCAGAACGCGCAGAACCCGAGGAACCCCCACAGCATCGACCAGCCTTTCAGCCGCCGGTCGCGATAGGTGAGTTCGTTGTTGAGGAAGAAATTGCTGGTCATCGCAGCGAAGGTCGCGATCGACTGCGCGGTCGGGAACGTGAAGGAAAGAAGGCCGGCCTTGAGGACAGCGAGATGCACAAGCAGACCGAGGGACCCGACAATCAAGAAGAAGATAAACCGCGGATCGACGAAGCCGCTGGTCAGCTTGGCGAGGAGCAGCCCCAGGAATTCCAGGCCCACCTGTGCGTTGAACTTGCTCTCGCCGGCGTGGCGGGTGCCGAACACGAAAGGCTGCTCGGCGATGCGCAGATGATCGGAGGCGGTAACGATATCGAGCAGAATCTTGAAACCGGCCGGCGACAGGCGCGGCACGATCTCGTCGAACTTGTCGCGTCGCAGCATGAAGAAACCGCTCATCGGATCGCTGAGCGAGATGCCGAGAAGGGAATGTGTGATCTTGGTTGCCAGGCGGCTGATGGCACCGCGCGCTTCGCCGAACGAATCCGCGTTGCCGCCTTCGACATAGCGCGTCGCGGCCACCAGGTCGGCCGCGTCGCCGATGAGCTTGGCCAGCATTTTTGGCAACACGGTTTCGTCATGCTGCAGATCGGCATCCATGACGGCGACGTATGGTGCGCTGGAGGACAGTATGCCTTCAATGCAGGCACCCGCGAGGCCGCGGCGTCCGACGCGGCGCAGACAGCGCACGCGCGTATCGTTCGCGCCAAGCGCCTTTACGGCATCGGCGGTCCCATCGGGAGAATTGTCATCGACGAAGATCGCTTCCCAGCGCGTTCCGGCAAGCGCGATGTCAAGACGGCGCACCAACTCGGTGACATTTCCGCGTTCCTTGAACGTCGGAATGACGACGGAAAGGATCGGACCTTCGACTACGGCGCGGGCGGGTTGCGGATCGGAGTTCCCCATCGGCCCTTGGTGACCGCCCCCGGGGCTTCCGTCAAGATCGCCGTTCTATTCGACCGTCCCGCCGCCATATTTGCTGGATTCGCGATAGACCACCGTTTCGGCGGGCAATTTCTTTTCGATTTCCATGCGGGCAGCCACGACGGTCTTGAGACGTGAAGGCTCACCGCCGGTCATGCCTTCGTCATCGGCGACGGACAGCGCACGCGCATCGCGTTCCCAGGACTGGAGGATATCAAGCCGCTCAGCATCGGTGAATCGCCGGTCCCGGATCACATCGTTGGGTGCGCGAAAAAAGCGCGAGGGATCAGCTTTGATATCTTCAAGCAATTGTTTCTTTGTCATATCTCAGCCTTTTCGTCCCGGGAACTGAACGCCCGCGTCACGCAAGCGTTCCGGTTCCGTCAGGAACTCAGGCACTTGCTCCGCGTTGTGGAATGGACCGGGCGAGGAAACCCTGCCGCGGCCAACCAGACAATTCGGAGACCGATCATGAGAACCAAATCCTTCATCCTGGGGGGCGTTGCAATCGCGGGGCTGCTCGGCATCACGCCGGCCGCGGCATTCACTCATCACCCCGGCACGCCTGCCGAGCACAAGCAAACGGAGGACCTGAACCAGCAACAGCTCGATCAGGCACAGCAGGCGATGTCGCCATCGCAACAGATGGCGCAGTCCGGCACCGCGAACGGTCAGCAACCGATCCCGGGCGCGATGTCCAATACACAGCAGGCCAACGCTGGAGCGACGGCGGAAACCAGCACGGCAGCCAATCCGCAAATGCAGGCCAATGCCGCGCCGACGGCGGCGCCCACCGGCGCGGTATCGCAATCGACCGCGTCGGCGATGCCGGTCGATACCATCGCCAACCCTCCGCAGACGCTTGCCAATGCCAGTGTCGAATCCAGCAGCGGCCAAGCGGTCGGCGCCGTTCAGCGCGTCATCACCGATGCCGGCGGCAAGGCGAAGATGGTCATTGTCTCGTTGCTCGGCAAAGTGAACAAGATGGTCGCCATTGCAGCCAATCAGCTGACCTTCGACCAGTCACGCAACGTCGTCGTCGCACAATTGAGTTCCGACCAGATCAACTCCCTGCCGTCCGCACCGCAAGGCTAAAGATCGACAGAAGAGACGTGGAAGAGCCGGTCCATCGGGCCGGCTCTTTTATTTGCGCCGGCCGGGCCTGTAGTCGGCTGCGATGTGACCCTGCAATTCTTCGCGCGTGAACAGCACCGGCTTCGTCTTCATCGCAACGAACAGAGGCGACTGGTCGGCAAAATGCGGCGAGGTGTAGTCGAGGGTCGCCGAGCCGAACTGATGGATGCTTTGTGATGAAAGCTTTCCGTCCCTGTCCCAGCTCACAAACATGATGAGCGTGTCGCCATCGACAGCGGTGAGCGTGCCGTCGTCCGGCCGCGGTTCGCCATAGACGGCACGATACGTATCCGGGCCGCCGTCGATGGGAAGATTGACGGTGCCCCGCCGGAAGCGATTCACCCGTCCCCATTCGGGATCGATGCGATGGAAATGGCTCTGCAACAGATCAATGGCCCGATGCAGCGCGATGACCGGCGTCAGCGACCAGTCATGATAGTGGCGCGCGCGGCTCACCGGTGTCGCCATCAGGATCGCCAGTGCCGCGCCGCGATTATGGATGTCGGCGCTGCGGTTCCAACTCTTGAGCAACGTACAGGCTGACACGAGATCGGAGTCGGGATGCGCGCAAACCTCCACGATCATCTTCGCGACATCGGACTTGTCGCTATAGCGAACGTCGAATTTGTAACGGCGGAAGGCGTCCACGCTGATGTGCGGGTCCGCGCCAAATGTCTCCAGCGCGCGCAGAGCGCGGTTGGTCATGTTGCTCTGGATCCCCATCCATGCGGGATAATCGGCGGGCTTGAGATCGTCTTGTGGCGCGGTCGCCTGGAACGGTGTGTTGTTGGAATTGAAGACGAACCCGGATTTCGGATTCCACAATTGCGGCTCGCGTTCGAACGGCAGATAGGAATGCCAGATCAGATCGGAGCGGTCCCCGGGCAGATAATCCAGCCAGTTCACGCCGTCCTTCCGGACCGGGAACTGGCCGTTATAGACGTAACCGATATTGCCCTTCTCGTCGGCATAAACGTAGTTGATCGACGGCAGGGCCTGCAGCCGCATCGCGGCTTTCCATTCGTCGAGATTGCGCGCCTTGTTAAGGCGGTAATATTGCAGTACCTGGCGCACTTCGCCCATGCCGGCATAGCGCACCGCAAAGACGCCGTGATCGGTCTTGAACACCGGGCCGTGCACCGAGAACAGGACCGGGCGGTGCACGGTCCAGATCAGCGGCCCGAAGATCTTCACGCGGATGGCAGCGTCCTCGACGTTGAAGTCGCGCCATTTGCCGTCGAGCCGGTACTGGTTGTCGTTCGCGGGATTGATCCTAAGGCGATAGACATCGACGAGATCGGGATTGTTGACCGTGTTCGCCCAGCCGAGATGCTCGTTGTGGCCATGCAGCATGAAGGGCGTCCCCGGGAAAAACCCGCCCGCGACATGCCATCCCTGCTCGCTTTGCAGCACCGCCTCGTACCAGGCAACCGGTCCGGCATAGGGCTGGTGCGAATTGACCAGCAACCGTGTCGCGCCATCGGACGAACGGCTCGGCGCCACCGCGATACCGTTCGAACCGATGGGCAGCGGCGGTTTGCCACCCGTGTCGGTCGTGAGTTTTTTCAGCGTATCGGCAAAACCGTAGAAGAACGGTGTCTTGAACATGAAGCCGGCAGCGATGTCCTTGCCGGTGAGCGGCAGCAATCCCGATTTCACGGCATCAAGATGCAGCGCTGCATAGTAATTCACGCCATCGGCATAAGCTTCGAGAACGGCCTTCACATCGGGGGGAAGCTCACGGTCATATTTTGCGTTGACCGTTTCCCAGACACGCATCGCGCGCACCAGATAGTCGCCGGGTGCCGCCGTCGTGCCCTCGCTCGCAGCGAGCGTGCCGCGCGTGGCGAGTGTCACATCCTGGATGGTCGCAAAGTCGTCCTCGCTATGCGCGAAGCCGATGCCGAAACCCACATCCGCATCCGTCTTGCCGAAGACGTGCGGTACACCCCAATTGTCGCGAACGATATGGACGTCGTAGTGCGCGGCCTTCGCGATCAGCACGGCGGAATCGGGCGCGGGGGGTTGCGCAAGCCTTTCAGAGACGATCACGCCTGCGAGCGCGAACACAACCAGGATGACCAGCGCGACCGCACCGAACTTCACGTAACGCATTTCAAAATCCATTCGTTCTATCAATGACCGTGAACCGTGCCCGGCCCCATGACGGTGTCGGGAATATTCGCGCGCTTCATCAGCGGCAAGGCGAGAAGGGAAACCGCGAACAGGATTGCGATAGCGATCCAGGCTTCGTTGAAGGATTGCACCAGCGCCGCGCGTTTGATCATCGGCGCCACAATGGCCTTGGTGAGATCGTCGACCGGACCCATCGGCACATTGTGGAACTGGGCGACTGGTAGCCCTACGATCCGCGCGGCATTGGGATCGCCGGCCTGCAGCCGCTCGATCAGGCGATCGACATGGCCCTGTGTACGCTGCTCCAGAATGGTGTCGATCAGCGCGATGCCGATCGCGCCACCGAGATTGCGCATAAGGTTGAACAACCCGCTGGCATCGGGGATTTCGGCCTGCGGCCAGCGCTCCAGCGCCAGCCGTGTGGCAGGAAGCAGGCAGAGCATGATGCTGATGCCGCGCAGAACCTGCGGCCAGAAAAGGCCGTCGAAATCGGTCGTGGTCGTCTCGAACCCGTTGATGAGAAGCCCCGCGCCGAACAGACCGAAGCCAACGGCTGTCAGCAGACGCGGATCCATGCGCGTTTCGAGCCACGCGGCGGCCGGCGCGGTCAGAAGCTGCACTGCGCCCGACACCATCATGATTTCGCCGATCTCGAGCGGCGTGTGCTGGCGCACAAGACCGAGAAAAACCGCCATCAGATAGGTCGCGCCGTATATGCCCAGCCCAAAAACAAAACTTAGTGCGCAGCCAAGAGAGAAAGAGAGATTGCGAAATCGGCGCAGGCTGACAAAGGGGAACGCGGCGCGCAAACATTGCCACACACCGAGACCCGCCGACAGGACGCAGATCGCAATCAGAGCCCAGACGAACTCGCCGTGCCAGCTGCGTTTGGGCGCTTCCTTCAGCATCAGTTCAAGGCTGCCAAGGAAAATTGCCGCGAGAAAAATGCCGGCATAGTCGATGCGCCGGAACTCGCTCCAGTCGGCATTTTCGTGCGGAACACAGAGAACGACCAAGGACGCCACAAGCAGGCCGGGAACGATGTTGACCAGAAAGATCCAGTGCCACGAATAGGTCTCGGTCAGATATCCGCCGACGGCCGGACCGATGGTCGGCGCGACCATCGCGAAAGTGCCTGCAATCATCGTCGCCAGCACCCGATCCTTTTCGGGGAACTCCGTATAGGCCGATGTAAACACGCCGGGGATCAGCATGCCGCCGCAGAAGCCTTGCAGCACACGGATGAAGAGTAGTGGCTCCAGTGAGGTACACAGGGCACAACCGAGGCTCGCCAGTGTGAAGCCAAGAGTGGCGAGTGCGAACATCCAGCGCAAGGACAGCGCACGCGTCAGCCATCCCGTCAGCGGGATCGCGATCACCTCGGCAATGAGGTAGCCGGTCTGAATCCAGCTCATCCGGTCTTCGGAGATATGCAGCGCAGACCTGATGTTGGTGAGAGAGCTCGCAACGACCTGGATATCCAAGATCGCCATGAACATGCCGACGCACATGGCGGCGAAGCCGATCCATGTGCGCGCGGGACTGTTCATGCGACGGCGATCTTATGCGGCAAGGCGTGCTTCACCGAACTCCCCGGTTCTCAGCTTCTCGACCTCGTCGTCCATGACGTGCCGCCAGAGCGGTGGCACGAGCGCGAGCAGGATGCTTCCCGCATAACCGGCCGGAAGTTCCGGCGCGGTACGGACGAACTGAAGGTTCTGATAGGATGCGCTCGGCTTGCGGTGATGATAGGAGTGCCGGCCCATGTTGAAGATCAGAAGGTTCACCACCACATTGCTGCTGTTCCAGCTGTGCAGATCGGACAGCGGCTCGACCCTTCCCACATTGTCGACGTTACGCACCAGGCCGTAATGGGCGACATAGTTAAACAGCTCCAGCACGATGATCGCGACCACACTTTGGGCGAGAAATACAACAATCCCGATCGGTCCCGCAGCCACGAAGATTGCGGTACAAATCGCAAGCATCACGCAGATGTCGATCGCAACGCGATTGCGCAGAAGCGGTCCGGATCCCCGACGCGCGCGCTCGAAGCGCCAGGCTTCGAGGAACTGGCCAGAAACCGTGCGGAAGAGGAAAGCATAGAACCCCTCACCCAGCCTCGCCGTTGCGGAGTCGAGCGCGGTCGCCGCGTAGCGATGATGAAAATGGACATGAGCGATGCGAAAATGGCGATAGACCATGCCGCTCAGCATCACGCCGCCCAGAAAGCGTTCGGCGCGACTCCTGCTGTGCACCAGCTCATGTGCGGCCAGCATGCCGAATACGCCGGTTGCGATGCCGACAGAAAAAATTAGGCTCGCAACACCCAGCGCAGTGGTGTGCGGACTCACCGCCATCGCCCATATGATGGATGCCAACTGCAGCAGAACACAGGCGTAGAAGACAGCGCGATAGCGCCCCGGAATGGAGGCGCGGCGGATGACATCGCCACGCGGGCTGACGAACTCCGCGCCGATCAACACTGCCAGAAGAAGGGCAATCGTCAGAAGCGGTCCCGCCGGTCCCATGGCGTAGTAGAACGCCGGGATCGATGCCAACAACAGGAATGGGCCGCCATACAGGAGCATTCGACTTCCTTTTGGCTTGAATCCTACCTTTTTGTAGCCGGTATGCCAGCACCCGATTCGCCCGCCAGCGAGCGCCGCGCCGCGAGAGCCTGATTTTCCTCCCGGATGCGCAAGGTCAGCACGGCCGCATTCAGGATCGTGAATACGATAGCCACCCAGACCTCACCGAAGACGAGCGGCAGAACGGCGATCTCGCCGATAACGACTGCGTAATTGGGATGCCGCAGGAAGCGATAGGGCCCGCGCCGGACCAGCGGTGCATCCTTCAACGTGATGATTCGCGTTGTCCAATAGGGGCCGAGCGCGGCGAGCACCCAGACCCGCGATGCCTGAAGCACCATGATGACCGCGAGCAGGATAAAGTTTACCTGCACATCGCGCGGCAGGAGCACGACGATGGCAATAAGCCACGCCGCATGAACTGCGACGATCAGGGAATAGTGCGCACGCCCGACCTCGATCGCACCGCGCGCCAACAGCGCGCGGGTGTTGCGCTCGGCATAGACGAGCTCTGCGAGCCGCTGTAGTGCAACCAAAGCAATAATGATCCAGGCGAACATCATCCTTCGAGCATCAGCATCGTCGAGGAAAAACCGGGGCCCAGCGCCGTCATGAGAATGCGCTGATCCTTTTTGCGCCAATCCATACGCTCCAGCACGAATAGCGCAGTCACCGCCGACATATTGCCGAAGTCGCGCAACACGGACCGGCTTTCCACAAGCGCGCCGCGCTCGATCTCGAATGCATCCTCGAGTGCGTCGAGCACCTTGGCGCCGCCTGGGTGGCAGGCAAAGGCGTCGATATTTTCGAGCTTGACGTCATGCTCTTGCAGGAACGCCGTCAAGATTGTTTTGAAATCATTGGCCACGAGCATCGGTATGCTCTGGGAGAACAGCGCCTTCAGCCCGTCCTCCTCGACTTCCCACCCCATGATGTCGAGCGAGTTGGGCCAGGTGTATTCGCCGGACGGACCGAACGCCGGACCGTCCCCTTCGGTCGAGAGGATCGCGCCTGCCGCGCCGTCGCCGAACAAGGCCGTCGCCACGAAATTGCTCTTGGTCATGTCGTTCTTGCGGAACGTCAACGCGCAAAGCTCCACGACCAGGAACAGCACGCGAGATCCCGGCCGCGCTTGGGCCAAGTCCGCTGCGCGCGCGAGCCCGGTTACGCCGCCTGCGCAGCCAAGGCCGAAGATCGGCAAGCGGCGGATGTCGCGCCTCAAGCCCATGCGCTCGATCACCAGTGCGTCGAGGCTTGGTGTCGCGATGCCTGTGGTCGAGGACACCACAATCCCGTCGATATCGTCGATCGCGAGACCGGCTTCCTCCAGAAGCGCGCGCGCGACCTTCTCCAGAAGGTCGACCGCGTTGCTCACATAGAGTTCGGTGCGATCCTGCCAGCCATGCTCGGCATTGTACCAATCGATCGGCACGCAGGAATAACGCCGCTCGATGCCGGTATTGCCGAAGATCGGCATCAGCCGCTCGACGTCGCGGCGCTCCCCGAACAGTTGCCCGGCACGGACCACCACGTCGCATTGTTCGAGAACATATGGAGGAACCGCGCTTTTCAGCGCAAGCAGACGCGTCTGCATGCATACACTTTCTTTGATCCGGAACGGCCCCGCCGGCGCGCACTATAACGCGTCTATCAGGACCGGCCTACGCCTCCGCGTCAACGGTTCCGTGATCCGTCTACGGATTTTACGGCGTAATCAGTGCGGATTTGTCACCGGCCGCGACGCGGATTTGTCCAGCACGCCCGGCTCGTCCCACTTGCCTTCGGGCCGGATGATGATCAGCGGATCGCTCGCCAGCGTGACACGTTTCTCGTGTGGCGGGAAATCGCCGTCCATCTCGATATATTCGTGATCGGAGAAGGCAAATTTGGGTTTGTTCATCGGCTTGAAACCGAAACGCGCCCAGAACGGCGCCAGCCGCAATTGTGCGTGCCCGTAGAGTTTCGTGTAACCCTTGCGCCGGCAGATCTCGATGCCCTGCTCGACCACTTCCTTGGCGATGAGCGAGCGCCGAAAACGCGGCAGGACCGCGAGCCTTTCAATCTTGGCGAAATCCGCAAAGTTGCGAATGCGAAGGGTAGCCGCCGGCTCACCATTGACGATTCCTAGAATATGCGTGCTGCAGAAATCGTTGCCGTCGAACTCCTCGTCATAAGGACAATTCTGCTCGATCATGAAGACCGCAGCGCGGATGGCCATGACCTTGTCCATCTGCTCGGCGTTGGAGACGAGCTTGGTCTCAAGTTTTAGCCGCGTCCTGACTTGCGCGCCCGGCTTCGTGCCCTCGATGATCTTCAGCGCGCGCATCTCGCTGCGATATTCCTTCGGGAACTTGATCTCGAAGGTCGAGCCGATCTTGGCATCTGCGTACTCCTTGGTCTTGGAGGAACGCTTGACGGAATCGAGCGCCGACTGTGTGGAGATCCAGCCGATTATCGGCAGCTTCTCGAACAGATCGGGACCGATGGCGCGGCCGTTGAGCATAAAGGCGAGATTGCCGAGGCCCGGCGTCGCGATGGCCCAGAGATAAAGAACCGTCGGATCTTCGCCGTGCTTCGCAAGCAGCGCCAGATCCGGCTTGGTGCCATCGACCTTGTGTGCGCGAAGCGCTGCATTGCCTTCTTCGCTGAGCGGGAGATAGGCGATGAACCCGATCATGCGGGCATCGAGCCGCTGCTCGTCGTTGGAGCGATAGAGCCCCCAAAGCGCAAGCGGGCTGGTATCGTCAACGGACTTGATGACCTCGAGCGGGGCGACGTTCGGACCGATCTCCGCGAGGGCAATTTCATGGAGTTGGCGAAGATCCTCGGCCGGCGGATGCTTAATGAAAACAAAGGTGCCGTCGGGCGAATAGACCCCTGGTTCGAATGCGGCCTTTCCCACATCCTTGAGGCCTTCGGCCGGCCCGGCGTGCCGGTCATCGGGCACTTGTTTGGCGGCGTTTGCTTTGTCCATCTCGGAGCCCGCTCGTCTTAATTATGTTCGTCGGCTCAATGTACACCAAACTACCGTTTTCCGGGAATGCGATTGAATGCATTGGCTAACGGCCAAACGAGCAAATTCCTAGGCTTGAGCTCGTCAGGCAACGAATGGCGTAGAATAGGACTGCAAACTGAGTCGCCCACGGGGGCGACAACCAGGGGGACATTATGGACGCAACAAGCTCAATCGAATTGCAGATGCTGTTTTGCGCGATCGCGCTCGGCATCGTTCAGCTTCTGATCGCCGTTCTGGCAAGCGTGGGAAAGCGCGGCCTGCCTTGGGCTGCCGGACCGCGCGATGAACCGGGCGCGCCGCTCGGAACATTCGGCAGCAGGCTGGAGCGCGCCTACCAGAATTTTCTGGAGACGTTCCCGTTCTTCGCCGCCGCCGTGCTGCTGGCGCACGTCCTCGATAAGAGCAACCACAACTCGGTCCTCGGCGCACAGATATATGTCTGGGCCAGGCTCCTTTATATCCCGGCTTATGTCTTCGGGATTCCGTTCCTGCGCACGCTCATCTGGACGGCGGGATTGATAGGCATCCTGATGGTGATGTCGGCGATCTGGCCTGGGATGTGAGGCTGGCTCCGCAGCACTAGGGGTGGAAGCGAACGACTATCTGCCGAAGTAGGCAGCGTCACCAACCGCCGCCGCCGCCGCCACCGCCTCCGCCGCCGGAGAAGCCGCCGCCGCTGCTGCCCGAACTCGAGCCGGGCGCGACGGCGGCCGACGCTGCCGCGGACGCCATCGATGCGCCGAGCGCGGTGGTGAATCCGGCAGCGCCCAGACGACCGAAGGACGAGCCCGAGTACCAGATGGGCGTGTAGTTGTTATAGGTCGAACCTGGCGACATGCCTGCAGCGGCCGCCTCGGCCTCGAACTTCCTGCTCCACTGGTTCTCGCAGTCGAGCGCAATGGCATAAGGCAGATACTTCTCGAATACCGCCGGCGTGACTTGCGGCGGATTGAGCATTTCGAGACGGTCCTTTTCCGCCGTCACAAGGTAAAGCCGGAAACCGTCTATCTGATCGAAGACCTTGGAGCCCGCGAGCGTCGGCGCCTTGAGCAGGTGATAGAACACATAGCTTGCGACACCGCCCACGAACAGCACAAGCGTCGCAACGAGCGCGATCGACTGCGTCAGCATGAAGATGCCGAAGATCAGTCCGGCGGTGAAAGGAAGTGCGAAGACGGTGTTGAAGATCGCGCCAATGAAATTCAGGATGCGCGAACCTGGTCCCGCGATCACTTCCATCCAGGAATCGTAGGCCCGGTGCAGCAGCGCCGCCGTCCCGATCGACCAGCCGGAAAGCCAAACCAGCATGAATCCCGCGACCGGCGCATTGTCGCAAAGCAGCGCCGTCGCTATCGCCGTCACGGCGAGGATCGCGAGCCCGCCGCCGAACCAGGCGCGGTTGGTGAGGAAATAGTTCTTTTCGTATTCGTGCTTGAGCGCGGTCTTGAGAGCCGTGATCGAAGCGGAGATCTTGTCGTGATTGGCCTGCTTGAGTTCAATCGAACTTCTCGACGACAACAGCTGATCGGCAATTGCGGTCTCGACCGGCGCCAGACCTGCCTGGCTTGAGCTCTTGCCCGTGCGAGTCAGCGCGTAGGTGCCGTGGGTTTCAGTGATGGTCAGAAAGCCCTTCACCGCCATATCGACAAGTGAGGCCGCATAGGACTTGCGGTCATACGCCATGCGATGAACGAAGCGCACCGCTGCGGGAGAGAAATTTTCCGGCGGCGCGAACAGCGGAATGATCACGCCGCGTTTTGGATCGCGGCCATGGGTGTACCAGGCGGTGAGGAAATAGATCAGAAGAATAACTACACCCGCCGCCGCAACGACGCCGGCCGCGTTGTCGCGGATGAACTCGTCGCGAAGTTCGGCGCGCGACGGCGGCACAATGGCGCCCTTTGAAAACCCGATATCGATTGTGAGGCCTTCGTTGCGGCCGAGCGGTTCGGTCGTGGCGAATTTGATCTCGCGGTCATAGAGTTGATCGGCGCGTGCGTTGCGCGCAGTTGAGCCCGCGAGGCCTGTATAGAACGCCCATTGCTTGATCTTGGCGCCGAAGGGCAGCTTGACCGTCGCTTCGGCGTGATCGATGGGAAACGCCCAGAAATTGCCGGTGACATTCCAGTCGAGTTCGTCGTGGTCGGAGAAGAATCCGATTTGCCGGTTGGTGGCATAGGTCAGCGTGTAGGTATGCGCGCCCGGTTCGATCAGGATATCCTTGTTACCGATCTTGACACGCTCGCCGTCATCGACGCCGTCGACCGTGTAGGGTTCGGAATGTCCGTCGCGCGTAACGGAAAGAACATCAAACCCGACATGGATCGTTCGCCCCGACGCCGTGTGATAGGTCGTCGGGAAGACGCGAAAAATCCCGTGACGGATTTCATCGCCTTCCGAGATCACGGAGATGGTTTCAGTGACTGTGAGCGCGCCGGTCTCGGCGACGTTGATCTCACTGGAATAGTCGGTGATGCGCTCCTCGGCGAGCGCAGGAACGATCAGGAGCCCGAATACCGCCGCGACCGGGACGGCGACGCGCCACATCGCTAGAAGGAAACCTTCGGGGCGGCGCGGTCGGCTTCGTTGTCGATCTGGAAGAAGGCCCCGGGTTTGAAGCCGCCCAGATTGGCGACGAAGTTCGAGGGGAACTGCTCGATCATCACATTGAAGTCGCGCACCGCGCCATTGTAATAGCGACGCGCCATTTGGATCTGATCTTCGACGACGCCGAGATCGGACTGGAGGGACTGGAAATTGGCACTAGCCTTGAGTTCGGGATAGGCCTCCGCCACGGCCAGCACCTTGCCGATCGCGGCTGTGATCGCCTGTTCGGTCTGCGCGCGCTGGGCGATATCGGCTTGTCCCTGTCCTTGCGCACGCAGACGCGCCAGTTCATCGAACGTTGTGCGTTCGTGAGTGGCGTAGCCTTTGACGGTCTCAACCAGATTGGGAATGAGATCGGCGCGGCGCTTCAGCTGCGTCTCGATCCCGCTCCACGCCTCGGCGACGATATTCTTGCGCCGCACCAATCCGTTATAGATCGAAATCGCCCAAAGAGCGACGATAACGACGACACCCAGAAGAATCAGACCGATCATGATAGCGAAGCTAACCGCTCGGCGGATTGGCGTCCATACGCGCCCTTTATCCCACTGCGGCAAGGGCTTGGGTGAGGTCCGCGATCAGGTCGTCGGGATGCTCGATGCCGACCGAGAGCCGGATCGTTGTCTCCAGAATACCGATCCGTGCGCGGATATCGGCGGGAATGCCGGAATGTGTCATCGCTGCGGGATGGCTCGCGAGCGATTCCGTGCCACCGAGACTGACGGCGAGCTTGAATATCTGCAGCGCATTGAGAAAGTCGAACGCTTCCTTCTGCCCGCCCTTGATGTCGAAGGAGAAGGTCGAACCCGCACCCGTCGATTGTCGCGCGAACACTTCGCGCGCCGGTGAACCTTCCTCCAGAAACGGGAGATAGTGGACTTTCGAGACCTTGCCATGATCGCGCAGGAATTCGGCGATCAGCTTGGCATTGTCGTTGGCGCGCTCCATGCGAAGACCGAGCGTCTCGAGCGACCGCCCCAGCATCCAGCAGGTATGCGGGTCGAGCTGCGTACCAATGCCACCGCGCAGCGCCTTGACCGGCCCGATCATCGCAGCGGTGCCCAGGGCCGCGCCGGCGATGAGATCGGAGTGCCCACCGACATATTTCGTCAGCGAATAGACACAGATGTCGGCGCCCTGCCGGAGTGGGCGCTGAAACACGGGACCTAGCAATGTATTGTCGCAGATGACGATCGGCGTATGACCCTGTTTCGCGCCGATCTCATCCGCCACCTTGCGCATCAACGCGACATCGACCTGCGAATTCGTCGGGTTCGATGGCGTTTCGATCAGGATGACCGAGATGCGCCCCTTACCACTTGCATCCGCAATCGCGGCGCGCACGACCTTCTCGCCGATGCCGTCGATAAAGCCCACCGCGCCGATACCGAATTGCGAAAGCGTTTTCGTCATCAATGTTTCGGTTCCGCCATAGAGCGGCTGGGAATGAAGGATCACATCGCCCGGCCGCGCATAGGCAAGCAACGTCGTCGCGATGGCGGACATGCCCGAGGAGAACAGGATGCAGGCTTCGGTACCCTCATAAACCGCCAGACGGTCCTCGACGATCTCACTGTTGGGATGATTGAAACGCGAATAGACGAGACCCGCACCGGTGCCCGCCGGCGGCTTCCTGCGGCCCGAAACGTAGTCAAAGAAATCCCTGCCCTCTTCCGCCGATTTGAAGACGAAGGTCGAAGTGAGGAAGACCGGCGGCTTGACCGCGCCTTCCGACAATTGCGGATCGAACCCGTAGGACAGCATCAATGTTTCGGGGTGAAGAACGTGATTGCCGATATGTGTTTTGGAAGGCCGTGGCATCGTCATGTGTGATCTTTCAAACGCGGCTATTTCGCGGGCAATATAGTTGGTTATTCCCAGGAAGGACAAAGGCTTCGCCTGGAACAACCGCCAGACCCGTCCTCGGAGCCATTTGGCCGCCTGTCCCCTCATTTTCGCGCGCGCTGTTGGCCAATATTAGCCCAAGGAGGTTGTGGTTTGAAATGATCGACGAGGATGTTGGCGGGAGTTTTGTCCATCGGATATAAGCGTTCCGGCATGCAAAATTTTCCACATCGCGAGAAAACGCTGAATTTGACGCTGGGGCTCGCCGCACCGAGCGACATGGCCGCTGATATCGCACTTGATGCGCGGATATCCCCGCTGCCGCTTGTCGTCGGCGAACTCGAAAATTTCGCGGCATCCGTGGACATGGTGCTGATCGTCGCCGAGCAAGACCTCGACCCCGGGATCGTCAGCCTGCTCTTCGGACCCGATCCGGAATTCCGCACCGCGCTCAATCGGGCCTGCGACGCCGCACATGTTCCGATCGTTCTTTGGCGGCTTGACGATTTGGTGAGCCTGCGCGATTGCGCGCAATTCGCCGGCATCTGCTCGGCCATTTTCGCCGCGCGGCCGGAACTGTCCAATGCTAAGTTCCCCGCGCAGATTCTTCCCGTGGCCGTACAGGTCGCGAGATACAATCCTTATCAGCCGATACATGCCTATCTGGAAGCGGCGAGCTGCACAGACGTCGCCTATTTTGGGTCCGCGCTGGAGGAATTTGCCGTATCGCCTCTCAATCTGAAAAGCACAGATTCGAGTGATCCCGATGCGCGGGCGCAATTTTTGCGAGCGTCGTTGGCCGCGGTGATAGATTGCCGGCAATTTCCTGTGACAAGGCTGGAAGCGCTTGTACTCCAGGCAGTCGCGTCCGGCACAGTGCCGGTGTTGTTCGGCGGCCCAAAACTTTCAGCGGAAATTTCCGCGATCTGTTCTTTCGCAAAAACGCCGGGCGAGATCGCCGAGATGATCGATGCACTTCGCGGTAATCCTCTCGACACGCGAAAACGTGCCCATATCGGATGGCGTATGGCTTTCAAGGACCACGCGCTTATGCTCCGCCTCGACCAAATGGCGCGCGCCGTCAATTTGTCTTCGGGCTGGGAGCCATACCCTCCGGTCACCGTCTTCGTTCCGACGTTTCGCGCCGAATTTCTCGGACGTTGTCTAGAAAACTATCGCAAACAGACATATCCCAACCGGGAACTGATATTGGCCTTGCACTCCGATGCTCCGCCGCGCGGCGAAATCGATGCGATCCGGGCCAACAACGGCGATGTCCGCGTTGTTTGCATGCCCCGCGAGGAAACCGTGGGAGGCCTTATGAATCTGGCCATACATCACGCGAGCGGCGTCTACTGCGTTAAGATGGACGACGACGACTATTATGGCGAAAATTATGTGATGGACATGATCCTGGCCCAGCGCGCCCTCGAACTGGACATCTTCGGCAAGCCGCCGGCATTCACATATTTTGAGGCATCCGATCAGACTTGCCTCAGAAAATCCGTCAGCGGAAAGGAAAATTGCCTCGTCGATGCCAAGTCGCTTATTTCGAAAAACTTTCGCATCACCGGCTCCACGCATTCCGGCAAGACAGAGTTTCTGCGAACCGTGATGTTCTGCGACCACGCCCGCGGCTCGGCCGATACCGCGCTTTATGAGCGTTGCGAGAAACAAGAGATCGTCTGCGCGACACTGGATGTTTTCAACACCGCGGCATTCCGCTCTGCCGATCAGAGCAAGCACACTTGGCGGCAGGACGACAAGCAATTGCTGCGGGGCGCAACATCCGTGGGGCGGGGATATCGCTCGGAAGTCGTTGAAATCTAGGCGGCGTCCCGGACAGAGGGTTTGGAATTTGTCTTCTCAATCGCCATTGGCCGCTGCATACGATCGCCCGATCAGAAAGCCGCCCGAAAGGTCGGCGACCCTTCCCGACAAGCCGGCCATTGCGACAATAGCGTCCGAGCAGTTGATGATGGCGCTGATATTCAGTGCCGATGTGCGTGTGATCAATTCGCCCATCCCCGAGCAAATTCTGGATGGTGGCGCGAAACCTGATTTTGTGTTGGTGGAAAGCTGTTACGTCGCGGATTGCGGCTGGTCATACGCGCAGTGCACATCGCAGGGGCGCGAACGGCTTCGAGCGGTGCTGTTGCCATTCCGGCAAAGGGATATCCCCACAGTCTATTGGCTGACACGCGACGTCGTGCACTATGAAAATTTCCGCGCGTGCATGGCAGATTTCGACCTTCTATGCGTCGCTGACCCGCGCGCTATCGACCTCGTCCGTCGCGACCACCCGGACAAGCAGATCATCTTCCTGCCTCCCTCCATTTCGCCGCAAATGCACAATCCATTTCGATGGAGCGGCGACAATGCGCGAATTCTATTCGACGGCTGGGCCGAGCTGCAGGAACGGCCGGAGCGGTATCATTTTCTGTCGGCAATTCCGGCGGACCGTATCGATATTGTGGAAAGCCGGTACGTACTGCATCGGGTAAAGCTTCATGCTCTTACCGAAGATCTGAGGGCGCGGTTGCGCGGATGCCTTACCTACGCCCAAATTGCCTGGGCCGCACGGCACTATTGCGTTGCATTTGAAGACTCGGAGAGCTTTTCGTCACCGCTTGCGCGACATCAGAAGCGACTCGAATTGCTCTCGTGCGGCTTATCAATCTCATCCAATTGGGCTCCCGAATCGGACCTGGCGTCTCTACTTCCTGCCGATGCTCCCGTTCAAACCTTCAGCAAAGCCGAAGACGCGCTGTTTGCGGCGCTCGATATGGCGGGGCAGCAGACCCCATCGGAATTCCCACACGCAGGACTATCATTTGTCGATCGCCTTTGGCGGCAATGTGGATTGCCGCAACGCCTGTCGGCGATCGCAAGCGCACTGGGTATGCAGGAAACGCTATCGACAAAAATTTGCCATGCGTTATTTGACGGCACGGATATTAGCGAAGCCGATCAGGCCGCATCGGCCGACGTCTTCCGAAATTGGGGGCTCGGTACTCTCTACGCCTGCAACGCTGTTCCCGCCATGCGGGACGTGGCCGCGAAATTTCTTGGTCACCCGCGGCACTTTGGAGCATTCTGGGAAGCCAGCAGTCAACTGGGAACTGACACGATACTGATTTCTCCTGAGCAGAAACCGAAGGAAGATTGGCTTCGCCAGTTGATGGCTGTCAAAGAGGTGTCGCGAGCCGATGTCGCCGTGCTCACGGATTCGCCAATGAGCACGGCAGCGCAATACATCGACCTCGAGGCGCTTGGGCGCGCGAACGGGAATCTGCGTCCGGTCGCGATGCTGGTTGCTTCGGACAAATTACCAAGGCGCCCTGAGACAAGCGATCTAAAAACGATACTCCTGGACATCTGCAAAACGCGAAAAGCCACGGTGGCCATAGTCGGTGAGGGCCTGCTGGGCCGGACAGCGCCGCGATGAAAAGTGATATTCGAATTCTCTATGTCTTGCGAAACCGGTTCGGAACGCTGGGCAGCAATTCATCGTTCATGGTGCCCACCGTGGCCAATCAGGACTTCGACGTCAGAGTCATCGATTTTGGATCGTTCGAAGTCGAGCGAGACCTGATTGTTTATGAGAATGCCGGGATCGACATCACCTCCTATCCGCATCTGCCGACGATGCTGCGCCTGCCCGTCGTGCGCGAGGAGATCGAAAGGTCCAAGCCGGACATCGTTCACCACTTCTATCACAATTGCAGCGTGGCCTTTCCGTTCCTCCTGCGAAGTTGTCTGCCTGACATGCCCAAATACATTGTCGACATCCGCTCGCCGCCGGTGAACCAGCCGGACGAATTGCGGCGCCGGGACGCGGCGCGGAACACGCTGACAAGCCGGTACTGCGATGTGCTCGCGACCCATTCGCTTGGCAGCGTCGGCGCCATTGTTCCCGACGCGCAATGCGAGGTCCTCTATGCTCCCCCGGGCGTGGATATCGGCAGCTTCAAACAACCGGCCCCGTCGGAATCTGCGCCGCTGCGCCGTTTTGTATACGCGGGATCGCTCGCCGCGTCGCGAAAACTCGACGTGATGATCGAAGGCTTCTCTGCTCTCGTAAAATCCTCCCAAGAGCCGGTAACCCTCGACATCTTCGGCGACGGACCGGCGCGCGGCGCTTTGGAGGCTCTTGTGAAATCCTGCGGCACGGAAGGACGCATCAGCTTTCGCGGAAAAATCCCCCATGCGGCGCTGGCCGGACAGTTGTCGGCATTCGATGCGGGGCTCGCCTACATTCCGCATGAATGGTTCGGCGATGCACCGGCCCTTAAACTCCTCGAATATGCGGCGAGCGGCCTCGCGATCTTCGCCAGCGCAACTTCCGGCCTGCTCAAGCAGCAGGAGGAAGGAATTCACGCGGAGCGATTTGCGAATACAGCCGAGGATTTCTGCTCGGTCCTCTTGCCGTGGACCAGCAATGCTTATCCCGTCCACATCCTCAACCAGAACCGGCTCCATGCTGAATCGCAGGATTGGAGAGTTCTTGTGAAAAGGGACTATTATCCGGTGTACACAAGGTTGGCAGCGTCGCGCGCTGGGTTGATCCATGACGGCTGAACGCGCGCGCCCCGACGCCGAGCCAAGTGAAGAGGATTTGCGCTATTCGCTTCGCATCTTGCGCGAGATCGATTCGCAGCAGAAACAGATTTCCGCTGAGGCCGCTGGGCAGGCCCGCCTGTCCGCCGCGCGCTTGCAAAATATCGCAACGCAGGCCAAGCCGCACTCAATTGAGACAGCAAGGCCAGGTTCAAGAGTGGGCGGATCCGCGGCTTTGCAAGAAAAGACGTCGCGAGCGTCGCCTCAACACAACACGGAGAAGGAATTTCACAGGCGAGAACAGACGCTGCGACGCAAGCTTGAGCTTCAGAAATGGCATGGGAAATACAACGCAATGCTGATCGAAGCGTCCCCCGAACATCGGCTTGGGGCGTTGATTAGAAAAATTGCCGGTGACGACAAGGACGCGAGCGCGGTCCGGGTGACCGCGTATCTCGGCAATTTGAGTGCCGCCGAGGCCAGCGCAATACACTCCGAAATCGAGCGCATCCTGTCCGAGGGCCGCATCATGGAAGAATTGCTTCCGCTGCTCGATCCCCTGCCGAACATTTGAAAGGCTTGAGCCGCGCTCAATTGCGCAATGGCTGGCCTTGATCCGCCAGGAACCACTCCGCGGTGGTTTTTATTCCGCTCTCCAGGGAGACGCGCGGGCTCCAACCCAGCATGGCGCGCGCCTTCGAATTGTCGGCGAAGTTTCTCGGCATGTCGCCCTGAAGCGCCGGCCCTTGTTCCAGTTTGATTTCGATTCCGTGCTCTTCGCGTAGAACAGCGGACATGATCGACGCGAGTTCGGCGATTGAGGTTTCGCGTGCCGTCGCGATCTGGAAAAGCTCACCCCCCTTCCCCAGCTTCGCAGCCAGCATGATTGCATCGACCAGGTCGTCCACGCAGATAAAGTCTCGCGTTTGAGTGCCGCCGCCGTTCAATATCCAGCTCTGTCCGGCAACCGCCCGGCGCAGGAAGTGCGCGACGACGCTTCCTTTGCGGCCTGAGTATTTTCCGTAAACATTTGAAAAGCGCAGGGCAACCGTGTTGAGTCCGTATGCAGCATCATAGGCAAAGCAATACCCCTCTCCAGCGAGCTTGCTCGCTCCATAGGGCGACATGGGCTTGCACGGGATTTCTTCGTGAATGGGAGGCTGTGCCCGACCCGTCGGCGCTCCCGACGAAGAAAAAATGAACGACTTCACGCCGGCTTCGCGCGCCGCCTCGAGATAGTTCAGGATTCCGAAAACATTGGTTGTCGCATCGGCGATCGGATTTCGGATGGAGGGCTGTACGCCGGTATTCGCAGCGAGGTGAACCACCACATCGGCACCTTCCGTCAGACGTTTTGCCGCATCGCCGTCCGTGACACTGACTTGAACGAGTTCCACGCCGGCGTCCTTGCCCATTGGCTCCGCAGAACCGCTGTCCAATACGCGCAAAGGCGTGAGATGCTTCACCGTCGCGATAGAACCGGTGCTCAAATCATCAACGATCCGGATCTGCCGTACCGTGCCCCTTTGCAGCAACGCGCTGAGCAGATTTGCGCCGATAAACCCGGCGCCGCCGGTAATAAGCCAATTCTTGAGATCAGATTTCGTCACAGGAAATTTCGCAGATCGCTTCGCAGGGCAGTGTAAAGACTATCTTCAAATCCGCGCTTCGTCATTGACGATATAGCCTTTGAAGCTCGGATTTGCGGTGAAACGATGAGGACAAATCCTGATGGGGCTTAATGAGATTGCCGACGCAAGCTGCTTTGATAGCTTGAACAATACGATCAATCCGCAGTAGCCATCCGCAACTATCGTTCCTTTGGCACATTACCAATTGATCGCGAGAATTCGTCCTATATCATCGGTGTCCAAACGCGCATTGCCACACGTGCATGGATCGGGGTAGTTCACGGCGACCGAGTCCAGCACCAGGTTAACCCATAATAAGCGAAGCAATGACAGCGACTGACTCAAAAACAAAGCCTGACCATTTCAACCGATCTTGGTTCATCACCGGCGTTTGCGGTTCGGTCGGCAGCCAAATCCTAAAAAATATCCTGGAGTTCGAGCCCAAACGCGTCACCTGTTTCGACAACAACGAAAGCGCGCTGTTTCTGCTCTACGACAAATATCGCAAGGACAGCCGGATAACGTTCTACACCGGCCATATCTGCAACGCGCGCGACGTGGAGGCTCGTATGCAGGGTTGCGACTACGTCCTGCATGCGGCGGCGCTGAAGCATGTCTATCTGAGTGAGCTGTCGCCGGGTGCCGCCGTGAATGTCAACGTCCTTGGAACCCAGACTATCCTCGAGGCCGCCATGGCCACCGGGGTCCAACGCCTGCTCTTCACTTCCTCGGACAAGGCCGTCAATCCCACCAATGTCATGGGCGCATCTAAGCTTCTCGCTGAGCGGCTTGTGTGTGCGGCGAACGCACAGGCTCAAAGCAGCACGCAGGTTTTCGCGTCGACAAGGTTCGGAAATGTCCTTGGATCCCGCGGCTCCGTGATTCCCGTATTCCGGAACCAGATTCGCGACGGCGGCCCCATTACGCTGACCGATCCGGACATGACGCGCTTCATCATGACGCTGGAGCAAGCTGTGCGGCTCGTCACGGATTCGCTTTTTCTGGCGCGCGGCGGAGAAATTTTCGTGACCAAGATGCCGGTGGCCCGGATCGGCGATCTGGCCGAGATCATGATCGAGGAACTGGCGCCGAAATTCGGCCATAGCCCCAAGGATATCGAAATCGAAATCATCGGCGCGCGCGCGGGCGAGAAGAAATTCGAAGAGCTGATGACGGAAGAGGAATCAACTCGCGCAGTCGCGCTGCCGCGATATTACGTGGTGCCGCCCGCCATCCTGTCGAACTTCCGCCAGATCGAATATGCCTATGACGATATGGACAGCAAATCGCCGAAGGGGCGTCCTTACAACAGCGCTGTCGTCGGCGCCATGACCAAAGAAGAGCTGAGACAGTACCTGCTCGGCAATCCCGCGCTTCTGGAAGGAGACTAGAAATGCGCGTTCTGATTCTCGGCGGTGACGGCTATCTGGGATGGCCGACGGCCATGCATTTCGCGAAGGCCGGGCACGAGGTCTGGGCCGTCGACAATTACCTTCGTAGAACAATGGCGCTGGAGACATCGTCCGAAGCGCTTATGCCGAATCCTAATCTGAACGAACGGGCGCGCATTTTCCGCGAGATCGCAAATCTCGACATTCATGTACGCATCGGCGATCTCGCAGATTACGACGTCATGCATGCCGTCTTTTCCGAAGCGAAGCCGGACGTCATCGTTCATTACGCGGAACAGCCTTCGGCTCCCTATTCGATGATCGGGCGCACCCAGGCGCAGCTGACGCTGCGCAACAATTTGAACGTCACGATGAATTGCATCTGGGCCGCGCTCGAAGCGGCTCCGGAGAGTCACATCGTCAAGCTCGGCACGATGGGCGAATACGGCACGCCGAACATCGACATTGAAGAAGGCTGGCTTGAAATCGAGCACAAAGGCCGCAAGGACAAGTTCCTATTTCCCCGCGCTGCCGGCTCGCTCTATCACACGACAAAGGTCCTCGACACAGATCTGCTGTGGTTCTACGTGCGCGTTTATGGCTTGCGCGTGACCGATCTGATGCAGGGCCCGGTCTATGGCCTGTCGACAGCAGAGAGCGATCTCGACGAACGCCTGCTGCCGAACTTTCACTACGACGATATCTTCGGGACTCTGGTGAACAGATTCCTGGTCCAGGCCGTCGCGGGCGTTCCATTGACGGTCTATGGCAAAGGTGGACAGGTCCGCGGCTATCTGAATCTGCGCGATACCCTGCAATGCGTCGAGCTGGCGGCGAAGTCACCGCCGGCGAAGGGCGTGCTCAGAATCCTCAATCAGTTCACCGAGACATTTTCAGTCAACGACCTCGCCGCGCGCGTGAAAGCGGTGGGCGACGGGTTAGGGCTTTCCGTCGCGATCAAGTCGATTGCGAATCCGCGCAAGGAGAAGGAAGAGCACTACTACAATCCGTCACACAGCGGATTGCAGGACTTGGGCCTGAAGCCGCATCTGCTCACCGATGACGTTATTGCCGAGATGCTCAATATGGTCATGCGTTATCGTGACCGGATCGATCCTGGCAAGATCTATCCGCGCGTGAAGTGGAATAATTAGTGATCGGGATTAGCACCGCCCGCGCCGACACAATTCAACAAATCGCTACACCCGATTACGGAATCCTAGGGCATCATCACAGCGTTGGTGATCATTGCTCGCATGCAGATTGAGGAAAGCCCCCCGGCGCACCGCATGGCGACAAGTTCACCGCTCTGCTGGATGGCTGGCAGGCGACACCCGGCCAAGTCCGAACGAACACCCACCCGACCGGACATTGAGTCCATCCGGCTTCCTGCGCCGGACGCTTTTGCGTCCGGCGCCTTTTTTTAAGCCACAGCATGCCGTCTTAGCTCTGAAAGCCGGTGAAGACATATCCCTTGCCGCGGATCGCCTTGATGACCCTGGGGTGGCCGGGATCGGGCTCCAGCTTGCGACGCAATTTCACGACGATTCCGTCAAGGCCGCGATCGAAGGGATGCCAATGCCGGTTGAAAACGCGGCGGCTGAGATCGACGCGCGACAACAAGCGGCCCTCATTGGCAGCAAATTCGGCAAGGAGATCGCATTCCGCGGTGGTGAGAGGAATCATCCGGTTCCCCGGCGCGCAGAGACTGCGGCGCGGTGCGTCGAAACGCCAACCGGCCGCGGCTTCAGGTGAATTAGATTGCATCTGCGCAGCGGGCATCTCAGCACGGCGCAGAAGCGATCTCGCGCGCGCAAGCAACTCGCGCATATTGACCGGCTTGAACAAATAGTCGTCCGCACCAAGTTCCAGACCGACGATCTTGTCTGTCACATCATCCTGCGCCGTCATCATGATGCACGGGATTTCATTGACTTTCCGCAGCTCGCGCAGCAAATCGAACCCGTTCTCCCGACCCAACCATAGATCGAGCAGGACAAGATCGAAGGCTTTGCGCAGAAGCCGATTCCGCGCGCCGGCGATGTCTTCGGCGCTCTCCACGAACATGCCGTGCCCGCGCAGATACTCGCACAACTCTTCCCGGAAACTGGGATCGTCGTCGACGACCAAAACAGACGTGTCGCAGAGCCGCGCCGGCGTGCTCACGACGCGACCTCACAATTTCTTGCTTTATTCCGCATCGGACCGCTTCGGCAAGCGAAGTTCGACGAAAGCACCCGAGTCATGATTGCCGACTTCCAGGCTGCCAGCGTGTTCGCGGGCAATCATATGACAGACGGAAAGTCCCAGTCCTGTGCCGAATTCGCTGCTCTTGCTGGTGTAAAATGTTTCGAGCTGACGGCACGCCACATCGTCCGGAAAGCCCGGCCCGTTGTCCTCGACTCGCAGCGCGATGCCGTCCTCAGTCTCGCAGGCGCGAATGGCAATGGTGCCGTTAGCCGTCTTCTCGGCGGTACCGATCCCCAGAAGCGCATCCATCGCATTGCGGATGAGGTTGGTCAGAACTTGCTCGATTTGAACGGCATCGCAGCGCACCGCAATATCCTGCCGAATATCAAGCTCGAGCCGGATACCTGCCGCTATGAGATCGTGTTCCATCAGCAGGCGAACGCCTTCGACGAGCTGCGCGATATCCACCAGCGCCAACGCCTCTGTATTTTTGCGGGAAAAGCGGCGGATGCGGTCCATGATCTTGCTGGCGCGCAGGACCTGTTCGGCAATGCGCGAAACCTTGGTCGATAACGTATCCGGCGCAACCGGCCCGCGCTCGATCATCAGTTCCAGGTTCTGCGCGACCATGGAAATCGCATTAAGGGGCTGGCGTAGTTCGTGTGCGAGGCTCGCTGACATCTGGCCGAGCGCAGAAAGCCGCGCCGCCTGTATCAGCTTGTCCTGCTCGTCCTTTAGCACCAGGGCCTGTTGGACGATCAGCGCAAACCGGTTCGCAAGCCCGACATCCTCTGGCCGAAATCCGCTATCGCGGCGTGGTGCGCACAAAAGCGCGATATCGCTGGAGGCAACAGGTAGAAGCATGAGCGCGACGTCACAGCGGCCAGCTTCAAGAAGCTTGCGAAGCTCCGCCGTATGCGGCTCGCCTTCCTTGTGTATCGAGACCGGAGTCTGCTGCTGCCGGCAAAGCAAAGTGAGCATCTGGGCTTTTGCAAGTGCGGGCGTTCCGGCTTTCAGTGGCCGGACTCTGCCGTCGCGTTGAATCTCCATAGCGATGTGCATCCCGCCGCGGATGGCGTCTACTGCAAGTCCAATGAGCGTCTCCAGCTTCTGCGACGTGGTGGCCGGGCTCAAAAGAATCTGCAGCCCCCGAAGCATGGTTTCCGCCTCAATGCGGTAATCCTCTTCGCGCGCGCGGGTCTGCGTGATGTGGCGAAGAAGCGCCAGCTGGCTTTTGATGACCTCGTCACCTCGCGGATCGACGGCGCAAATCGTCCCCGTCGAACCGCCGTCCGGTAAACATCGCGCCGTAAGATAGAGGCGCTCGGGACCGAACATCGCGGGCAAGCGGATTTCGACGTGACGGAAGCCCTGCTTCTCGTCCAGAAGCTCAAACGCACTTTTGTGGCTGCTTTCGCACCAAACGGTACGCAAATCGACACCATCGACGGCCTTGAAGATGTCATTGCGCCGGTTGTGTACCGTGCGGCAGCGAATGATCCCGCTGCCTGAAGCCTCCCAGCCGATATCGTAGCTGAGGTCGCGCCATAGCTGGTCTGCCGTGATTACGGATGTGCGGTTTTTAGGATCGGCGAGCATCGGTCAACCTGACGGATCGGTGACAAGAAAATCGGTCGCCACCGCGCGATCCGCGGTGAAGACCGGCAGAAACGGAAAAATGTCGAAGCGGTTGTCGCTGTAGGTGATCGCGATCCGGATCACCTCACCGTCAGCGGTTTCTCCTTCCGATGACACATCGACGACGGCTTTGGCCGGATCTACCAACGGAGAAAAGCTCGTTAGAACCCGATCGACCGCGTCCTCGGCGCGCTGCTGCCGTTCCGCCGAAGTGAGGCCTGCCATAGCCGACCGGCCGGCTTCGGCGACGGCGTAAGACAGCGCGATGCGCGTGGCGAATTGGAACCCGAACGCGACGATCCCGAACATGATCGACAGCAGGAGTGTGAGGACGATCGCGAACTCGACCGCGACAGAACCTCGCCCATCGCGCATCAGAGATGCGGCCGATCCGTTCCTGCGCGCGAGCAGGCACAAACGCCCCGCCAACAGCATAGACACTCGTGGCATGAGCTTTCCCGTCGAATCGAACTTGCCGGCCGATTTAGCCTGCCTGACTGAGATCGCCCGCGACGCTCGTGTAAATGTCGCGCAGTGACGAGCCCATGCCGGAGATAATTGTGTAGAGGCCGATCGCGATCCCTGCGGCCAGAAGGCCATATTCCACCGCTGAAAGGCCGCTTTCGTCCTTCAGCATCGATCTAAATCGATTGACGATCATGTTTAACATATCTCTCTCCTTATTGCCGGTTGAAGGTTCACAGTCCCGCCAGCCGGTCCTAGCGTGATTGATCCTCGGCACTGCCGAGGGGAAAGTTGGATCTGCGTGTCGCCCTCTGGCCGATGGCATTCAGATAGGCGTCGTAGATTCGCCGAGCTTCCTCGGGAGGTTGAGGTAGAGGCTCGGCGCGGGCTGCATATTGGGCCTTCATGACCGCCTCATACGTTCCGACGGCGTGCGTGCCGGCATCGCCGGCTTGCAAAACGACCGCGCTGGCGAGCAGACACAGGACCGGGAATGCGCACATCATGATTTTCCTTCCGCATTGAGTGTCGCAACAACGCTTCGCACGAGTGCACGCAACGCCTCGCGATGATCGCCGTCTTTGAGGCCGGAGATGATGGAATCGGCGCGGTCATTGTCCCCCTGGACCCTGAGCGCGATGATCAGATTGGTGAGGATACGATCCGAGCCGGGATCGAGCTCATGCGCCTGCTGCAGCCATGTCGCCGCGCTATCGGCTTTGTCGAGATGTAGATCAGCGAAGGCGAGGTTGTTGAGAAAATCCGCATTGACGGGATCGCCCAGCACCGCGTTGCGGAAATCCTGGTCCGCTGTCGCCCAGTCGTGCTGAGCTGCGGCAATCCGCCCCCTGCCGCTCCAGCCATGCGCGGCAAGGGGTGTATTCTCGAGCTTGGCAAATGCGATGGTCGCATCGCTGTTGCGACCGAGACCCAAAAGCGCGTTGCCGCGCAGTAGCCAATAACGCGGCGACAACGCTTCGCCGCTTTGGCTATAGCCGTCCAAGAATGCGAGCGCGGCGCTCTGGCGCCCCTGTTTGATCAACGCATCGATAATACCGAGGTAGAGTGTGCCCCGGCTTCCGCTCGCTGGCGCCGACTCTGTCTGAATGCTGGCAGAAAGTAGACTGCTCAATCTGGAACTCGCGCCGTTCGCGCACCCTCCCAGAATAAGTGCAGTGCAGAACAGCAGCGCGACGTCGCGCATTCTCATCGGTGCGTTCCCCTGGTGTGCAATTCGTGCTTGACGGTCTTGAGCGTCTGCATGATGTGAGAAACCGCAGGCGCACCCAAAGCGATCATCAACACCGGCATGAAGAACGCGAGCATCACGAGAGTAAGCAGAACAGATTTGCGCCCAATCTGTTCGCGCGCAGCGGCGATGCGCTTGTCGGCAAGCTCGGCGCCAAAGCTTTCGAGCGACGCCATGATCTCTCCGCCTTGCAACAGCGATTGCTTGATCAAATTGGCGAGGTCGTAACCTTCATTGATCCCCAAACGCTGCCCCATGCGCTCGAAGGCCGTTTCAAAGGGCATCCCGCTGTCGATGTCGGCGACATAGCGCTTGAGTACGACGGTGACGAGCGGCGCGGTATCCCCGAGCATGCCCGTCACGTAGCGCAAGCTCTGGTCGATGCTGACACCGCTGTTAATCACCATCATCAGTATATCGACGAAGGGCGGCAGTTCGCGTCTCAAATGCAGTTCACGCCGTTCCGCCTTGAGTTTGATCAAAATGACGAACAGGCGGCTGCTGAGGAAAGCCGAAAATGCGGCCAGGATCAGTGTGGCCGCCTCGATGGAAGAGGTATAGAGCAGCACCGCGCAAAAAGCGGCGCCCATGCAGGCTAGCCGCAGCGCGACGAAAACATGCGCCGCCGACGGCTGAAAATATCCCGCTCGGGTCAATGCCGATTGCAGGCTTTCGTCGTTCCCGCCGGGAATGCGCGACCCGACCCATTGCAGGGCGTGCGCAAGCCCGAGAGATCTTCTCTCTCCCTCAACGCCGAGTACGATCTGGAGCCGGACCAGCGACAAATGTCTGTGAAACTGTTGCCAGCCGACCAGCGTGCTTGCAGCCGCAGCAGCCAGAACAACCATCATTGTCGGGAGCGAGAGCATCATCAGAACTCCGTCCTGACGATCGATCGCATGACGATGACACCCAGAATCTGCGAAATGACGCAATACACAAGCAGCGATTGCCCCATCGGATCAGAGACGAACCAGCGCGCATAGTCGCGGTTCTGGGATACGATCAGTGCAGCGACCAGAATTGGTAGCAACCCCAGCACCCACGCGCTGGAGCGAATAAGGGCCGTGTTCGCGCGCAATTCCCGTTCAATGGAGGCGCGCTTGCGCAGGAAGAAGACAAGATTGTTCAGCGAGTGCGTCAGCGAACCGCCGAAGCGCATATTCGCGGAAACTGCCGCTGAGAACAGATGCATCTCGTAAAGGGAAATATCATCAGCGCTCTGCCGGACGCTTTCGGAAAAGCCGGCGCCGTTTGCGACGCGCCGAAGCACCGGCATAAAATATGCCGTCAGCTTTGGCTGGCCACCATGCACCGCGCGTGCGAACGCGGTCGGCAAACTGTTGCCAACAACGAGAAGCTGGCGCACGCGATCGAAGAATCCGGGCATCAGCGCGCCGAGGGCCACGATTCGGCGATTGGCCAGGATATTGAGCGCGGCAGCACCCACGATCGGAACTGACGCTGCCGCCGCTGCCGCAGGAAAGGGCCCTGCGAACACGCCCAGTAGCGCCACACCAAGGCCAAATGCCGCCGCGATCGCCGTGACATCCTTCGCTGTGGGATCAATATCGAGGACACGCAGGTCCCGAACAATCGCACGCGGCAGAAGCCCCTGGAAATTCCACATGACTGGAATTCTTGCCGGCCGGGATCTTGCCTGGGTGACGACAATCACAAGCGCGAGCTGGCGAAGCGTTGCGATACGCATGCAGTATCTCGCGACCACTATCGCGAGTGCTGCTGCGATCGAGAGCAGGAAGATCGCAATGCGCATTTATCGCTGCTCCTTCCGCCGGATAAGATCGGTCTCGGAACGGAAACGGTCCCGCAGCATGTAAACACCGCCCTGCGAGTCGCTCACTTCACTGATCGCAGCAATGGCGCGCCCGGCATCGGGCCGCCGCACCATGTGGACCACGAGATCGACGGCGCTGGCGATGAAACGGCGCACGGAGTTGAGGTCAGCCGAAAAGCCATGCAGCCCCATCAGCATTTCCAGACGCTCAAGCGCGTCGCGCGGTCCGTTCGCATGGATCGTGGCCATCGACCCGTCATGGCCGGTGCCCATCGCCTGCAGCATCTCAATCGCTTCGCTCGAGCGTACCTCGCCCAAGATGATGCGATCGGGGCGCATGCGCAGCGCATTGCGCATGAGATCGCGCGCCGACACCTCGCTTGTGCCGTCCGCGGATGCCGGCCGGGTCTCCAGCCGAACGACATGCGACTTTTGCAGCTTGAGCTCTGCCGCGTCCTCGATGGTCACGAGCCGTTCTTTCGCTCCGATGTAGGAACTGAGCACATTGAGCAGTGTCGTCTTGCCGGTTCCCGTGCCGCCGCAGATCAGGACGTTCTTGCGGCCCGCGATGGCAGAGGAGAGGTAATCCAACATCTCTGGCGTCATCGAGCCGTTGCGCACCAGATCGTTGCCGGAGAGCGGCGTGCGCTTGAACTTGCGGATCGACAGGACTGGTCCCTCAAGCGCCACCGGCGGAATGATCACATGCACGCGCGAACCGTCGGGCAGACGGCCATCGACATAGGGTGAGGATTCATCGACGCGCCGCCCGATTGGGCTGACGATGCGCTGGATGATGTTCATCAGATGGGCCGCATCACGGAAACGCACATGCGCTTCTTCCAGATTGCCAGCCCTTTCGACATAGACCGCGCCAGGACCGTTGACGACGATGTCATCGATTTCCGGATCGTCAAGGAAGGTCTGCAACGGACCAAGACCAGTGATCTCGTTGCGCACATCGTCGATCAGCGCGGCACGTTCGCGCTGATTGAACGCCGCGCCCTGTCCCTGCACGGCAAGTGAAATCGCCGCCGCGATCTGATCCTGCAGCGCGGAGGGCGGGATCGTGTCGGCGTCCAACCCTTCGCGTTCGAGCTGTTCCAATGTCAGATCGAAGACGCGGAACTTGGCCCATTGATAGTGGTCCGAAGCCGAGAGCGGCGGCGCCGTTTCCTGCTTGAACGGAAAGGGTGTAAGGACGCTCATGACGACCCCATCACGGCTTTGGGGCTTAGCCAGCCGCGCAGCTGGGTCAGAAAATCCGGCTCCGGCTCGGGCACAAGCCCTAGCCGCGTCAAGCATATGTCGAGCCCACGGCTATAGCGCGTTGCCGACAGCGCAAGCGGTTTGGCGCCGTTGACGCTTTCGGCAAGTTCGTCCCATGACGCATCGAGTTCGATGCTTTCGCTGATCTTGAGGGCATTTCGGATATCGGCGGCGGAGGGCGTCCGGCCCGGCGCGAGCGCGTGGACCACGACCTCGGCGGTCCCCAAACCGCATTCCGACAACCAGCGCAGCAGATCGCTGGCACCTCTGATAGACGGAAACCTTTGATTGCAGCAGACGAAAAACCGTGCCCCCGGCCGGGCCATTTCGAGGAGTGGGCGCTGACGGGAAAACGGCCCGTAGTTGATCACGATCGTTGCACAGCAACCGCGCAATATCTGGAGAAGCGCCGCGAAGCTTCCCGCGTCGAGCAAGCGAACCTCCGAACCGAAATCTGCGCAGAGCGGCATGACATAGAGCCCGCTGCGCGGATCGCGCGCCAGCGCGCTTTCGAGAAGTGCCCTGTCGACCCGGGCCACTTCGCGAATGGCATCCACGACGCCGAATTCTGGCTCGATCCCAAGCGCGATGGCGGCCTGGCTGGCTGGCACCGACAAATCGACATAGAGCGTCATCTCGCTGGGCGAGAGCTTCGCTGCCCGTACCGCTAGATTGACCGCAAAGTCCTGATCCTGCTCGCTGGCAAGCGCGCTGAGCACGCCTGCGATCCTGGCCCGTGACGCGGAAGGAGTGTCCGCAGTCCTGTCGAGACAGCCGCGGACAGCGAGACCGATCTGCGTCGCATCCGCCTCGCGGTCGATGAACTCATCCGCGCCGGCGCGAAGCGCGGCGAGGACGAGTTGCGCGCTCATCTCATTACCGAGCACGATGACCGGCGTTGCCGGAAATTTGTGCTTTGCTGTCTCGATCTTCTCGAATGCCGACTGCACGCCGTTGCGAACATCGCTGTCGATCAGGATCGCTGTGGGCTGGTAGGTCTCCCCAAGGTCATGGGCCGGGAGGCGATCGAGCACCATCAGGCTGGCCGCGTTGTCGATGGCCGCGCGCACGGTTCGCGTCACGGCTTCGTCCGAGGAAATCAGAAACAATCGTGCGCTCATGGCGCGAGCCCGTATTGCGCAACGAAATCGTCGAGTGACTTGGTGTTGAGCAGTGTTTCTGCGGAGGTCGGCGCATAGGCCAGGCCTTCACCGGGAAGCTTCGGCACGGACGCCATGGGCGACACCAGCCGCGGCGTGGCAACGATGATGAGTTCCTGCTCCTCGGCGCTGTTCTGCGAACGCTTGAAAAAGTCGCCGATGACCGGGAGATCGCCGATACCCGGTACCTTTTCCTCGATATTGGAGCGGCTGCTGAACATGAGACCGGCAAGAATGAAGCTCTGGCCATCGCCGAGCTCGATATTGGTATCGGTGGATCTGACCCGGATCGCCGGCACGTTGAAGCCCTGCAGGGTCAATGCGTTCTGGTAGTCGAGTTCGCTGACCTCGGGATTGACCTGCAGCACGATACGTTTCTCGCTCAGGACCGTCGCGCGCACATGCAGCTGAACGCCGAACTTTCGATACTCGATGGATATCGCTCCATTCGCCTGTCCGGACTGCATGACGGGGATTGGAATTTCGCCGCCCGCGAGGAAATCCGCCCGCCCGCCGCTCCGCACCATCAAGGTGGGCTCCGCGAGAACCTGGGCAAGATTGACGCTACTGAGAGCGCTGATTGCGGTCGCGAAATCCGAGCCCGGCCAGTTCATAAGAAGGTTGAAGGCCTGGCTGAGCGGCAGGCTGCTTTGCACGTTGAACTCGGGAGAGAACTGAAAGCTGCTGATGCTGCCAGGCACGCCGGATGCGAATTGCATACCGCTGCCGAGCTTCTGGAAGTTCATTCCCAACGCTCGCATCGTATTCGTCGACACCGCGGCGAAACGGACTTCGATAGCGACCATGCGGCGGTCAGCAACCGCGAGCTGGTTGCCACTGCCTTTACCATCCTCTCCATCGAGGAGCGCTTCGGCCCGGGCCCGCGCGTCCAGGCTTGAGACCTGACCTTTGAGCGCCGCCGCGTGCTCGGACGAAATCGCGATCGCGCCGTCCAGATCGGGATCCGCGGCGAGTTCGCCGTTAAGGACAGCGACATCAGGGCCAACGACGATGGAATAGTTGCGCCCGGCGGGCTCGGCTTTGGTCCAGAGCGTGACGTTGGTGGTACCGGCTTTGAGGCCGACGAGGCGTACCTGATTTCCCGGGAGCAGCTTGAGATCGATGATCGAGGGATCGCCAAGTGCGACGCGTGTCGGCTGCGAGGCGAGTTGGATGAAATGCTGGCTCCCCAGTGCGACATGCTCCACCTGCATGGGAGTGGCGCCAGCACCAAATGAAACGACGATCATCGCGGCGACCAGGAAAAAGCATTTCATGGCGAGCCACCGAGCGAGAGCGAGCTTGTTCGTGTGCCCGTATAGAAGGGAATGCCGGATGCGTGGCGGCGCCGGGATGGCAAAGGCCGCCGAGAGCTCTCCGGCAATGCGACCGGAACCAGGTCCGCGAGTTCGGCGGAAATGCCATTCGCCGCCGAATTGTCCCCGGGCGTCCTGATGGCGAGCGATACTTTGCCATAGCGCTGCGCCAATGCGAGGCGGGCAAGTCCGTCCGGTGTAAGCGAAAGACTAGCGGTGCGTGCACTTGTCTGAATCGTGCCGCGCGTCGCCGGATTTTCACCGACCGCCAGAACCAGGATGTTCTGCAGCAACAGAACTGTACGGCTCCGATCCGGAATATCGCTCGCACTTTTGCTCGGGAAGACTGAACCTGGAATCGTCGCAAAGACGTCGACGTGGTCCCCGCTTTGCAAAAAGCCGCCGACGATGTCGTCCTCGGCGACGCGGATGGAAAACGCGCGTTCGCCATGCGGGACGCGCGCCGCTATGCCGAGTGTCGAAACGTCACGAAGATCGTCGCGTGTAATCACTTCTTTCGCGGCGAAGCTCCTGGCGGTGACGCGCCCGACGATATCCGCCTTCGAAAACGCGACATTGCCCGGAAGAGAGCCCGCAACGGATCTAGTTCCAATGTCGTCTGGGCCGATGATCGATCCGGCAGGCAGCGCGCGGGAGGCTGCGAGCACCATGGATGTCTTGTTTTGGAACGAGGCACTCGTCGCGGAATGTGAGCTATGGTGGCGCGGGCCGGCTAGAACGGCGGCAAGTCCAATCGCAAGAATGCTCCCTGCCACCAATAATGGGTGCTGTCCCAGGTCCTTAATGATCACTCGACCACGCATGGCAACCGCGAATTGGTATTTCTACTTACACTTGTATCTAACTATAGGTTGTAAAATTGTGAACGCAGGAAATTGGTTGCAAAGATGGCGATTTAGGCACTGCTGGTAGCGCTCGAATACCTATAAACTCCAGCCTTCCTTGCCACTCGACCTTGCAGGGCGGTGCACCTCAATTCCACACGCCATAGTGCAACTAATACTTGTATTTTTACAAATTCTGAACTTATGCCCCGCATGGTTGCCGGGCAGGACTCGATTCAAGCGGGTACGGATTGTCATGTCGAAATTTCGTCAGCGGATGACCACTCTTGCGCGCGATCGCGCCGGGGCCGTCTCGGTGCTCACAGCGGTTTCGATTGCAATGCTGTTGATGGTCGCAGCGATCGTCATCGATATTGGGTCGCTTTATTTTGCGCGTCGTGCGTTGCAATCGACCAACGACGCGGCCGCTCTTGCCGCCGTGCAGAACCCTTCGTCCGCAGCCGCGGTGGCACAATCGGTATTCGCACGAAACGGATATTCACCCGTAATGCTGACGGTCGCTACCGGCGTCTATACGCCAGATGAATCGCTGACAGCAGAGCAGCGGTTCATCGTATCAGATACAGACGTCAACGCTGTCCGGGTGCGCGCCAACATCCGCCAACCCGGCTATTTCACGGCGCTGTTCGGGCTGTCCAAACTCGTTCCATTGACGACGCAGTCTATCGCGACCCGCCTTCCAACCGCCTCGTTTGGTGCCGGCACGCGCCTGGCCGAACTGGATGGCGGTATTCTCAACGGCGTGCTTGGCCAGCTCTGGGGATCGCACGTGAGTCTGACGCTGATCGATTACCAGGCGCTGGTGAGCACCAATATCGAGGCCCTGACCTTTCTTGATCAACTGGCCACCGATATCCATGTCACCGGCACCTACGCTCAGCTCGCGGATGCCAATGTGACTGTCGGGCAACTCATACAGGCGCTTGTCGAAGCAAGCAGTTCCGGCATTTCGAGCGGCGACACCACAGCGGCGCTCCTTGCCCTGAAGGCGCTTCAGTCGCAAATCAACAGCGATGTCAGTCTGCGCCTGTCCGACATCATCGACTTTACGCCTCTACGGCTCAGAACCATCGGCGGAATCAACAACGATCAAAGCGGATTACAGCTCAATATCATGAGCCTGCTCTCGGCGAGCGCGCGCGACTCTGCCGCGTCCGGCACGATCAACCTTGGAACCACACTCACAGTCCCCGTCGCCAATACATCCATCGCGACGCGGATCGCGATCGGCAACAAAATGGCCCAAATGGCCGATGCGCAGATCGGCGATACGATACACACCGGCCAGATCCGCATGGCGCTCATAGTGACGATCGCCAACCTGAATTTGGGCGTCGCCACAGCAAATGTACAAATTCCACTCTATCTCGAAGCGGCAACGGGCCAGGCGCAGCTAACAGCTATGCCCTGCGTTCCGGGCGGAACGCTCGCCGAAATCACCGCGTCCTCCGGTGTCACAACGCTGGGCTTCGGCACGGTGAGCGATGGCGCGTTGTCGAATTTCTCGGCTCCGGTCACGCCGGTTTCGGCGCCGATCATCAATGCGAGCCTGCTGGGAATTCCCATCGCAGTGAATGCGTCGGGATCGGCCGGCGCGACAGGGTCCGGCCCTTCAACGCTTTCGTTTACACAGAGCGATATCGATGCCGGAACAATCAAGTCGCCAACCTCCAATCTGGCCCTGTTCAGCAATTTGGCCGCCAGCACAAGCCTTTCGACGACGATCCTGGGGAACCCGGGACTGCTGAGCGGAGCTTTGAACACCATGCTGAATACGCTTCTTTCTAACCTCACACCGGTCATCACAAATGTTCTCACGCTGCTCAATGCGCCTGTGAATACCCTACTGACGACTCTCGGGCTTCAGTTGGGAACGATCGACGTGCGGGTCTTCGATGCGGAATGCCGAACTCCAACCCTGGTGGAATGACAATGCCAAGCAAACGGGAAATCGCGCAAGCGACGTCCAGACCGCAGATCCTGATCTGCGACGACGATACCGTGTTCTCCGCGGAGCTGATCGAAGCGCTCCACATGCGAGGTTACACCGCCGGTGCGTTTCTCACGCTGACGGCAATCCGCGCGGCAATCGTGGCGCCGAAAATCCTGCTTCTCGACGTCTGCATGCCGCGGCCGGACGGGTTTGAGATCCTCAAGATGCTGGCCGCGCATGATCGCAAGGAACATTTCCGGATCGTGATGATCTCGGGCGGCGACGAGCATCTGCTCGCGGCGGCCGGAAAATTCTGCGAAATGAACGGCCTCACGCTCATCGGCACGATGCACAAGCCCATCGCGGTCCGCGAGCTTTGCGATTTGATCGAGTCGGATTTCTGCTGGTAGCGGCGGGCGGCTCCATCCAATCGACGTCGAGCCTAGGGATTCAAGATCTGGACGGCGAATTGCAAGAACCGCAAGAGCTTGATTCTCGTTCTCATGGGATTCGCCAAAGTGCCGGCCTCAGGTATTCGAACCTCACTTTCTGGAGGGGGCCCCTCCTGTTCATCGGACAGCGAACAGCAATAAAATTGTTCGGCGATAATCCGGGACCCTCCCCCTTCTGCTCATCAGATATCCCCATCGTGTTGCGGTCCGGCCAGATCGACCGGCTGAGATGGGCATTGCGGACCGCAGCTTCAAGCCCTCGCGCGTTCACCCGTTGCGACAGCGTGTCGCCGAGCCTGCTGGCGCCCCGCCGAAATAGGAATCGCGCTGTCCGATGACGCCGGTGAACCGGAAGCCCTTCCTGCCAAAGCCGCAACGACGGAAGATTACGGCCGGCGAACAGGGGTGCATTTCTTTCCAGCTATGAACAACTCTCACGCTGGCTGGGCAGCTTATGGATCGCGGGCGGTGTCGCTCCCCCGTCTCGTCACCGTAGAACGTCGCGATTGCGGATATCCGACGGGGTAGCATCGTAACGCAACCGGAATTGGCGGTTGAAATGGGATATATTGCCGAAGCCGCATGTCAGCGCGACATCGCTGACATGGCGCTGCTCCCTGCGTGGGTCGCCCAGCGCGGCATAGGCACGCGCCAACCGCTTGCTGAGTACGAACTCCGTGAAGCTGGTACCTTTGGTTTCGAACAATCGCTGCACAGTGCGCGGCGAGACGCGAAACTGCCGTGCGACCATATCGAGCGACAGCTCTGGCCACGCGAGATGCCGTTCGACATAGGCTTCGATCGATTTTCGCCGCGCAGCGAGCAGGCCGCGCGTCATTGCTATCTGGCGCGCCTCGCCCCTGGCACCCAATGCCAGCGCCAAGAGATCATGGACGTGCCGGGTCACCAGCCCACGGGACTCGCCGGTGGCAAGCGGCTCGGTTTCGTCGAGCAGGCGCAGATAGCGGATCAGCAGGTGCAGGCCCTGATTGTCCGGCGGGATCGCTGCTCCCACCGTGTCGTAAATATTGTGCACGAGCGCCGATATGGCCTCGAACTGCGTGCGTACGACCAGTAGCTTCATGCCCTCGGGCCACCGGTACGCGCCCACTTCGGCACAGGACATCAGATAAGCCCCGCCCACGCCGACCTCGACTTCCCGCCCGCATTGCGAGGCGGAGAACTTTCCGCCGGCATTCACAAAGAGAAAGAGATCGTCATTGTCGCGCGAGACGATCGTGCGCGAACGTTTGCTAACGGCGCCGTCCAGCGCGCCCCAGCCGAACCGCAACTCCGGCAGAACGCGAAGGCAGGCGGAACCGCGAAAGGGGCGTTGCGCGACCTGGCGCATCTCCGCACCGAGAAGCCAGCCGTTGACGACGTTGCTCCAAGCGGCAAAGCGCCCGCGCTCAGGAATTCCGCCGGTGTGGAAGAGCCTCGGTCCGAAATGATCCGGCCGCGCAAGCATGCGAACTCCCGCATTAGACTCGCCCCGGCCCCGGAACTATGCCCTGTCATTCTAGTACAAGAATGTCGCGCCGGCGCAAGAATTTCAGTTCGTCATCTGATTTCGTGGATTTGTCGAATGGGCTTGGGGCCAATCCTTGAAGGGATGGTGCCATGCACGGTTTTGGCTTCCAGCGTAAAGTAATTGTGCGTCACGGTTTGACGGCTGCCGCCGCAACGATCCTGCTCGCCGCCTCCGGCGGAACCGCGACGGCCGCCACGCAGAGAACGCTGCACTCGTTCTGCAACGAGGCGAATTGCGGCGATGGCGATACGCCGCACGCGGGCCTTCTGGCAGACGGGGATGGAAATCTCTACGGCACGACGGAGCAAGGCGGGAAATACAACAGCGGCATCGTCTTCAAGCTGATCCCCAACGCGCATAAGACCAAATACACCGAGCATGTCCTGAAGAATTTCTGCGCGAAGGCGAACTGCGCCGATGGCGGATTTCCCGAGGCCGGCCTGATCATGGACATAGATGGCAATCTCTACGGCACGACCGGCGGCGGCGGCAAATTCGGAGGCGGTACCGTCTTCAAGATGATGCCTTTGGCCAATGGCTGGAGTTATGCCGTCGTTCACTCGTTCTGCCACGACGCCACCTGCACGGACGGCAGCGACCCCACGGCCGGACTGGCCTACGCCGGTCAGTCTTCCGGCGCGCTTTGGGACGAAACTTCACCCCTCTTCGGCACGACCTATGGCGGCGGCGCGAACAACAAAGGTGACGTGTACAAGCTCTCGCACACCGGTTCGGGATGGAGCTTCCAGGTGATCCATTCCTACAGTTCGGGCTTTCACGGCGGCGATCTCTTTGTGGACACGTCCGGCAATCTTTTCGGGACGACTCTCCTCGGCGGCGCGAACAGCGGCGGCACAATCTACAAGCTCGCCTCGGGGAGCTGGAACGAAACCACGCTTCACAATTTTTGCGCACAAACGAATTGCGCCGACGGCACGCAGCCCATTGGCCGTCTTGTGATGGATAACAACGGCAATCTCTTTGGCGCGGCGTCGCAGGGAGGCTCCGGCGCACATTGCATGGCCGAAAACGGCTGCGGCGTTGTCTTCGAACGCACGGCGAGCGGCAAGTTCAAGGTGCTACACGATTTCTGTTCGTTGAAGAACTGCAAGGACGGTCAATGGCCATCGGCCGGATTGATAGTCGGCGCCGGCGGCGATCTTCTCGGCACGACCTATGGCGGCGGAGGCGGATCCGGCGGAACGGCGTTCTCGCTCGACCGCGCCAACCAATGGGCCGAAACCGTGACATATGATTTCTGCAGCGCGCAGAACTGCACCGACGGCGCAGGTCCGGTCGCGCCGCTGGTCATGGACGCTTCTGGAAATCTCTTCGGCACGACTGCCGTCGGCGGCGTCAATGGCACCGGTGGCACCGTGTTCGAGCTGACGCCGTGACAGCTCGAAGATTCTACCGGGTCACATTCACTCGTCGTCAAATTTGGGGTTGAGACGATCGCGAGACAAGAGCATCCGCGGCCCTGGTTTGTACGCTGGTAAGACCTTGGAATAATTGGTGGGTGATGTAGGGATCGAACCTACGACCCGCTGATTAAGAGTCAGCTGCTCTACCAACTGAGCTAATCACCCATCGCTCGCGCCGGGTTGAACGCGAAGGGGCGGCCTATAGCAGAGGGACGGCCCCCAAGTCCATGCCGGAAAACGATCAATTTGGGGGCAAGTCCGGCGCTCAGATAATCCCGCCGGAATGGCGCGGAATCTCGACCAGGCGATGGACATGGACGCTCATCAGCAGGCCGAAACCGAACATCACGCTCAGCATGGCGGTGCCGCCATAGGAGAGCAGCGGCATCGGAATGCCGACCACCGGGATCAGGCCCATTACCATCGCGCCGTTTATGAGGATGTAGAAGAAGAAGTTGAGCGTGACACCCATGGCCACCAGCCGGCCGAACTGGCTGCGCGCGGCCATCGCCGTCTGGACGCCATATCCGATCACCACGGCGAAGAGCAGCAGCAGGGCCACAGAGCCGACGAAACCGAACTCCTCGGCGTAATTGGTGACAATGAAATCGGAATGTTTCTCCGGAAGGAAATTGAGGCGGCTCTGCGAGCCTTGCAGAAATCCCTTTCCGCTCAAACCGCCCGAACCGATGGCAATCTTGGCCTGGGTGATGTTCCAGCCCGCGCCGAGCGCGTCGGATTCGGGATCGAGGAACGTCATCACCCGCTGCTTCTGATAGTCATGCAGGAAGAAGCGCCAGGCGAGCGGCACGGCGGTGGCGACCGCGGCGAATGCCGGCGCGATCCACCACCATGACAAACCGGCGAGGAACAGAATCGAGAACCCATCCGCCACCAGGATGATCGTGGTGCCCAGATTGGGCTGCTTCAGGACCAGGAACGCCGGCATCGCAATCATCACGATGGGAATGATCAGCCGCAGCGGCTTGGAGACATCCTCGATGCTCAGGCCGTGGAGAAACCGTGCCAGCGCCAGGATCAGCGCGAGCTTCATCAGTTCCGACGGCTGGATCTCGATAGGCCCGACGGACAGCCAGCGCTGCGCGCCGAGCGCCGAATGGCCGACGAAGATGACCGCGACCAGCAGGATCAACGAAACCAAATAGGCCGGATAGGCAATGCTCATCCAGAAGCGGATGTCGGTGACGGCGGCGGCGATCAGCAGCGCCATGCCCACCGCGAAATAGACCATCTGCTTGCCGGCCCACGGAGAGAAGCTCGCGCCCGCGACGGAATAGAGCATCGCGAAGCCGATGCAGGAGATGATGGTGATCAGCAGCACCATGCCCCAGTTGATCTCATAGAGCTTGTCGGTGATGGAAAGGGTGCGCCGCGCCGCGGCATAGGGTCTTGTCGTCATGTCGGCGCCTTGTCCGGTGTCACTTCGGCGGCATTCAGCGGATAGGCGGTGCGCAGGCCGAGCACGTTGCGCTGCTGCGCAAAACGCAGAACGTCGCGCACGATGTTCACCTGGGGATGACCATCCGAGGCGTGTTCGGTAAGGCAGGCGCAGGCGTAGCGCGGCGCCGCGACGGGCGCGAAGCCGATGAAGAGTCCGTGGTCGCGCAGATTCCACGGCAGCGCGGAATTCTTCTTCACGCCGCTGCCGCGCTCGGCCTTGGTGATGACGCGGACTTGCGCGGTGCCGGTCTTGCCCGCCATCTCCAATCCTTCTTCCGCGATACGATTGCCATAGGCCGTACCACCGGGCTCGTTGGTGACGGCATTCATACCGGCGCGAACCGCCGCAAGCGCTTCGTCCGAGAAAGGAAGGCTTTCCGGAACCGGCCGCGGCTGGAGCGTGTTGCCGACGACATGCACAAGGCGCGGCATGACGGCCCGTCCGCTCGCAACGCGCGCCACATAAGTGCAAAGCTGCAGCGGCGTCGCGGTCACATAGCCTTGTCCGATGCCCGCGCTCAGCGAATCGCCGACCTGCCAGGGAACCCCTAGGCGGTGGAGTTTCCATTCCGAGCTCGGCATGAAGCCTGGGCGTTCACCTGGAATTTCGATTCCCGTGCGCTGTCCGAGACCCAGCAGCAACGCGGCGTCGTGCATCTTGTCGATACCGAGCCGCCGCGCGACTTCATAGAAGAACACGTCGCAGGAGACCTGTATTCCGCGCTTCAAATCGACGTGGCCATGCCCGCCCTTCTTCCACGCCCAGCAGTGGAACGGATGGTTGCCGACCTGCAGTACGCCGTTGCAGTTGACCTGCAGATCGGCAAGGCCGTTCTGCACCGCCGCCATCGCCATGGCGGGCTTGAAGGTCGAGCCCGGCGGATATTCGCCGCCGATCGCCTTGTTGATCAGTGGCTTGTGGTCGTCGGTCGTCAATCCGTGCCATTGGTCCTGGCTGATACCGACATTGAAAAGGTTGGGATCGAATCCCGGCGTTGAAGACAAAGCGAGCACGTCGCCTGTTTGGGTATCCATCACGATGCAGGCGGCGCTCTGCGTCGCCATCTGCTGATCGGTGAAATGCTGCAATTCGCGGTCGATGGTGAGATAGATGTCCTTACCAGGGTGCGCGGGCTCGCTGGAGAGCTCGCGGATCACGCGGCCATAGGCATTGACTTCCACCCGGCTTGCGCCGGCCTCGCCGCGCACCTCGGCATCGAACTGCTTCTCGATGCCGCGCTTTCCGATGCGGAATCCAGGCAGATCGAGCAGCGGGTCTTCATCGTCGGACTTCTTGTCGGCGAGCGAAACCGGCGCAACATAGCCGATCAGATGCGACAGCTCGCTGCCGAACGGATAGGAGCGCGTCTCGCCGACATCGGGCTGCACGCCGGGAAGATAGGGCAAATGCTGGTTGATCAGCGCGAACTCGTCCCAGGACAGATTTTCCGCGACCACCACCGGCACGAACTTCTTGTTCGCAGCCAGATCGCGCAGCACGCGCTTCTTCTGCTGATCGTTGAGCGAAATCACGCGTGCGATGTTATCGAGCGCCTTCTGCGCGCCCCCGCTCGCCTGTTCTGCGACCAGCAAAAGGCGGTAGTTGCGGCGGTTGTTGGCAAGCTCGACGGCGAAGCGATCGAGAATGCGCCCGCGCGGCGGCCCGATCAGCCGCTCGTTAACGCGGTTGTCCTCGGCCGCGGTGCGGTACTGGCTGCCGTCGCGGATCTGCAGCTGATAGAGGCGGCCGCCAAGCGCGCCGAGCACGATCGTCATCCCGCCAGACATCACAAGAGTGCGGCGGGTGAAGGTCGCGTAGCGGCTTTTGTCCTTGCGGTCGAACAGCGGCATCAGAAGTCGCTCCGCATGGGTCCGACGACGCGGCGCTGAACGACTCCGAGGAAAATCACCACCGGCAGATAGAAGAAGACCGTCATCGCGAGTTCGCCCATCACGGGCGCCAGCGGCGGCACGCGCCAGTAATACATCGCGACGACGACATACGCCGTGGCGCAGGAGATCGCAGCCGCGGTGGCAAAGCCGAGCATCGCACCAAGGCCAGATAGCCCGGCGAACGCATCGCGCTGCCGGTCGATGGCGGCATAAGTGACGATATAGGACACTGCCCACACGCCGGGAGGTCCGCCGGAGAGGATGTCCTCGAGCAAGCCGATGATGAGCGCCCAGAAGGGCGGCATCAGGTCGGGCCGTACCAGGCACCAGAAATAGATCGGCATCAGCCCAAGCAGCGGCGGCGGCACGATTCCGCCAAGAAACGACACCGGCATATTCGCGATCAGCGTGCCGACGATCGCGAGCGTCACCGGGATGACGGAAGCAATGACGCGGTTGCCGATGACGCTGCGCTCCATCGCTCCCTCACTGGTCCGCCGGCTCGCCGTCGGCAGGCGGCGCGGTGGCTTCGGGCTTGGGCTTGTCTATCGCCGCCTGTGGCTTGGTGGGCTTGTTCACTTGTGGCGCCGGAGTCGTTGTCTGTGTGGCGGGATCGACCGGAGGCGGCGGCGGGGCAGCGGGCGGAAGGCCGGCTGCGGCGACCGGAAGATCGTTCGGCGTTGGCAATGGCGGCTGCTCAACCGGATTCTTGAAGTCGACGATCTCGACGTCCTGGCTCAGCGCCGGGTCGGCAAGCAGCGCCACGCGCAGATGCGCGCCATCCGCAACCACCGTGCCGACAGGGAGTCCGGGCGGAAGCAGCCCGCCATCGCCTGAACTCACCACCTGATCGCCTTCCCGGACGACCGCGCCTTGCGCCAGCGTATCGAGAGCGGGTGCCTTGGCGTTGTCGCCGGTAAGGATCGCGCGCGCGTGACCTGGCTCGATCGTCACCGGCACGCGGCTGTTGAGATCGCTGAGCAGGATGACCCAGGACGTATGCTCACCGGCGAGGAAGATGCGTCCGATCATGCCCCGCGCGTCGACGACCGCCTCTCCCGGCTTCACGCCATTCGCCTTTCCGGCATCGAGGATCATGGTCTCCAGGAACGGCCGCTTCGCACGGCCGATCACATGCGCGAGCACCGACGACATCGCCGGATCGGGAACGGCATGGAGCAATAGCTGATAACGTTTCACGCGCGCGTCGAGCATCACCGCGGCGGTCTGCCATTGGCGCAGCCGCGCGTTTTCTTCCTTCAGCCGGACGTTTTCCTTGTAGACGCCATAGGCCTCATCGACGCTCGCCCACCAGCCTGACACCCAGTCGACAGGCCGGTGCACGACTTGAAGGCTCGGCGCGAGCCAATCGGTGAGACGCGTCCGGGCATTGTCGAACAGGGATGATTGCGCCTTGCCGATCAGGACGACGGCAACGGCGAGAACAAAGAGAACGGCGAGCGGAAGCTGGTAGCCGCCGCGAATTCGCGCGTTCCTCCAGGTTCCGTTGGCCATAAGCGACCCGACCCAACTCTCGCGCCCGCGCGCGTACTAGAACGCCGTCGACAACACGTGCCGCGAACCCTTGAAGTTCTCGAGCACCCGCCCTGTGCCGAGCGCGACGCAGGACAGCGGATCGTCCGCAATCGAGACCGGCAGCCCCGTTTCCTCGCGCAGCACCTGGTCGAGGCCGGCGAGCAGGGATCCGCCGCCTGTCAGCACGATGCCCTTGTCCACGATATCGGCGGCGAGCTCCGGCGGAGTCGCCTCAAGCGCGACTTTCACTGCTTCCACAATCGCACCCACCGGTTCGGCAAGCGCTTCCGAAATGTGGCGCTGGGTGATCGTGATTTCCTTCGGCACGCCGTTCAGAAGATCGCGGCCCTTGATGTCGAGCGTGATGCCGTTGCCATCGAGGGGCGGTGCGGCCGAACCGATCTCTTTCTTGATGCGCTCGGACGACGCTTCGCCGATCAGAAGGTTCTGATGACGGCGGATATAGGCGATGATGGCTTCGTCCATTTTGTCGCCGCCGACGCGTACGCTGCGCGAATAGACGATGCCACCAAGCGAAAGCACAGCGACTTCCGTCGTGCCGCCGCCGATATCGACGACCATCGAGCCTGTCGGTTCGCTGACCGGAAGACCGGCGCCGATCGCAGCTGCCATCGGTTCTTCGATGAGATAGACGCGACGCGCGCCAGCCGACAACGCGGATTCCTGAATCGCGCGGCGCTCGACCGCCGTCGAACCCGACGGCACACATACGATGATCATCGGATTGGCGAAGGAGCGGCGGTTGTGAACCTTGCGGATGAAATGCTTGATCATCTCTTCCGCGATTTCGAAATCGGCGATCACGCCATCGCGCATCGGGCGTATCGCTTCGATGTTGCCCGGCGTGCGGCCGAGCATCATCTTCGCGTCATTACCGACGGCGCGAACCTGCTTCTTGCCCCCGCGATTGATGGTGGCGACGACCGAGGGCTCGTTGAGGACGATGCCTCTGCCCTTCACGTAGACCAGCGTGTTCGCTGTCCCCAGATCGATTGCCATATCGCTCGACAGTGCGCCGAGAAGACTGCCGAACATGCTAATTCGCCCGTTTCCTTTCCATCCGCCCTGCAATTGCCATACCCGAAGAAGCTCTACGCTTGTTCAGATTCGGCAATTATCGGGCGCCTGCTTTCCGCTTGTCTAAAGGGTGTTGAGTGCATCGTCGCCGTTAAGCCTTCGAAATGACAAAGCTTTCGGCGTCGTGCGGGAACTTTTACGCCACAACGCCCAAGCTGCGCAATAGAACAAGCACCTGATTTCAGGGCATTTTTGAGGCTTACGGAACGGCGGGTGTTCAGGTCCCGGCCAGCGTGCTAACGCGGTTCCGGGATGACCGCGATGATCACTCTGGAACAGGTCAGCATGTCCTATAAGGGCACGCCGACGCCTGCCGTCCGCGATCTGGATTTGGACATTCCGCGCGGCTGCTTCTTCGCCCTGATCGGGGAGTCGGGAAGCGGCAAGACAACGACCCTGCACCTCATCAACCGGCTGATCGAGCCCGGTTCGGGGCGCGTGTTGATGGAAGGTATCGACCTGCGCGCACTCGACCCGTCGATTTTGCGCCGGGGCATGGGCTTTGTCTTCCAGGCGATCGGCCTTTTTCCCCATCTGACAGTCGCCGAAAATGTCGGGATCACTCCCCGCCTGCTGGGATGGCCGAAGGCCAGGATCGACGCACGGGTCGATGAATTGCTGGAGCTGGTGCACCTGCCCCTTACGGCCTTCCGTAACCGGTTTCCGGCGGCGCTCTCCGGCGGCCAGCAGCAGCGCGTCGGCGTGGCCCGCGCGCTGGCGGCGCAGCCCAAGATCATGCTGATGGACGAGCCGTTCGGTGCACTCGACCCCCTAATCCGCGACGATCTCGCGAGCGAATATCTGGCCATCCATCGCGCGCTCGGGCTGACCACGATCATGGTCACCCACGACATCACCGAAGCCTTCCTTCTCGCAGACCGCGTCGCCGTGATGCGGGAGGGACGGATCGCGCAGACCGGCACGCCGCGGGAGCTGCTCGCAGCCCCGGCAGACGATTTCGTGCGCTCCATGATCGACACGCCCCGGCGTCACGCGCGCAGGCTGGCGGAAGCGATGGGCGCGGTCGGGCCGGCATGAGCGCATCCTACGATATGATCGCCGAGGCCATGTCGCATTTGCCCGAATATCTCGGGCAGCATGTGCTGATCAGCATCGCGGCCATCGCGACCGGATTTGTGATCAGCGTGCCGCTGGCCATATCGCTGTCGCGTGTTGCCTGGCTGAAGGGGCCGGCGCTGGGACTGGCCGGCATCGTGCAGACGATCCCCGGCCTTGCGTTGCTCGCGCTGTTCTATCCTCTTCTGCTGGCGCTTTCCGCGTTGACCCAACGCCTGTTCGGATTCGGATTCCGCGCGCTTGGTTTTCTGCCGACGCTTCTGGCGCTCACGATCTACTCCATCCTGCCGGTTCTCAGGAACACGGTGACAGCGCTCAGCGGAACGGACCCGGCGATCAAGACCGCCGCGCGCGGCGTCGGCATGACGCCGTGGCAGACGCTTTTTCTGGTCGAGCTGCCACTGGCCGCGCCTGTGATCATGGCTGGTCTGCGCACGGCGGCGGTGTGGGTGATCGGAGCGGCGACCCTATCGACGCCTGTAGGTCAGACAAGCCTCGGCAATTACATCTTCACCGGACTGCAGACCGAGAACTGGATCTATGTACTATTCGGCTGCATCGCAGCCGCATTGCTGGCGCTCGTCATCGATTTCCTTCTGTCGCTCGCCGAAAAAGGCATCGCCATGCGGTCTCGCCGAAGATTAATGCTATCGGCGGCCGGACTCATTCTCGTCGTTGGCGCAAGCCTGTCGCCGCTTTTTGCGAGCAAAACAACGCCGATCGTGATCGGCGCCAAGAGCTTCGAAGAGCAGTACATCCTCGGAGCCCTCATCGGCGACAAGCTCAAGGCAGCGGGATTCGAAAGCACGCGTCGCGACGGGCTGGGGTCGACCGTGATCTTCCGCGCGCTCGAGGCAGGCGACGTCGACGTCTATGTCGATTATTCCGGTACGCTTTGGACCACGGCGATGCAGCGCAGCGACATGCCAGGACGTGAGGCCGTGCTCGGTCAGCTGTCGAGCTGGCTCAAAAATCGTGGCGTGAACGATCTCGGCACACTGGGCTTCGAGAACGCCTACGCGTTTGCGATGCGCCGCGATCGAGCCGAGGCCCTTGGAATCAGGACTCTTGCCGATCTCGCAATCCATGCGCAGACACTGAAAATCGGCGCTGATTTCGAATTTTTCAGTCGTCCGGAATGGAAAGCAACTGCAAAGACTTACGGATTGAGATTTGCGCTGCGGCGGCAGTATCAGGCGAATTTCATGTATAGCGCATTGGTTGACGGCGATGTCGATGTGATCTCGGCTTTCTCCAGCGACGGTCGCATTGCGCAATATGGGCTAAAGCTGATTGCCGATCCCAAAAACGCATTGCCGCCTTACGATGCGGTGCTGCTTGTGTCCGCAAAACACGCGCATGACGAAAAGCTTCTGGCGGCTCTCAGGCCACTGATCGGCGCGCTCGATCTCGCCTCGATGCAGCAGGCAAACCTGATGGTCGATCGCGCGGACGACAAACGCACGCCGGAACAAGCGGCGCAATGGCTGGCCGGCCGGTTGCGCAAATAGCTAAATGCCGGCGCCGAGGTCGGAAAACACCTCCGCGAGCGACGGCGCATGGGCCGCGCCCCGTCGCGGAGCATCGGACAATTCCTGCACAAGGCGTTCGGCCTGCGCATTGATCTCCGGCACGGCGATGACCTCCCACCAATCCGGCTTGGTGAGGGGGCCAAGGGCAAAGAGCCATGTCGACACATGGCCCGACGGACCCAGCGCCGCGCAGTCGCGCGTCTCGAGCCCGATGCCGAGCGCGTCGGACATGATCAAACCGCGGCGGCGCAGATCGGCGATGACCGGAATCGCGAGGCGATCCAAATCCGTCCGGGGGCCGGTGCAATTGATCACGCGTGCGGCGGGATAGCCATGCTCCACGCCGGTCGTCCGCTCGCGGAATCGAACATCAACATGCTCCCCGGCACGACGATAGGACAGGACCCGGCCGCCATGAATGCCGAGCTGACCGCTCGCCATCAGCGTCTCAAGGCGTTTCGCGATCCGTGGCGCCATGCGATGGCGATGGATCTCCCAACGCGGACGCGCGTGACGCAGGAATTGCGCGCGCTCGGCTGCCGTCCAATGGTTCCAGATTCCCGGAATGGCGGGGCGTATCGCGTCCATCACACGCTGCCAAGGCACGCCCTTCGCTTCTGCCTTCTTCGCTTCACTTCGAAGCATCCGCATCATCGCGAGGGGCGAAACATGATGCTTAGGATCGGCGAACCCCGGCCAGCTTCCGCCGGCGCGATGTGCAAGCGGCAGGAAGCCGCGGCGCGAGATGGCCCGCATCGCACCGCTATGCCCGTTCTCACTGAGCTTGAGCGCGATATCGACCGTCGTAAGTCCCGTGCCCAGCAGGACAATCGGTGCATCCTTCGCCAATCCATGAAATGCATCTTCGGCCCAAGGGTCTGGCACGAAGAATTCCGAATCGTAGAGCCACGCGTCGCGCGCGCCGGGCGGCTTGGGCGGCAGATTGCCGGTCGCCAGCACCACGATATCCGCCGCGATCTCGCGACCATCCGACAGGCGCACGCCACGCGCGGGAAAGTCGAGCAGGCTCACCACCTCACCGCGGATGACATTGAGGCCGCGCGCCGTGTCGGGCGAGATCGCCGCCTTCAACCGCTCCTCAAGATAGCTACCGAACAATTCTCGCGAGACGAACGCCGCCGCGACATCGCCTTCGCTTTCTGCCAGCGCCTCGGCAAGAAACTCACCCTGTGTCGAAAGCCATTCGACGAAGCCGGGTTTGAGTCCGAGCTCCATGCGGCTGACCGGAACGTTGAGAAGATGATCGGGCGCGCAGGCGCCATAAGCGAGACCTCGGCCGATGCGACGCCCGCGCTCGATCAGCAGCACAAGCGAGTCCGGACTCGCCTGCGCGAATTTGAGCGCGAAGATGCTGCCGCTGAACCCGCCGCCGATGATGGCAACCGTTTTCGCTGCAGCTTGATTGGGCTCGTTCATGAAGGGCTTAAATTCTGGGCGAGATCGGGCGGAGAGAGACAGCGCAGCACTTCCATCATATTTGCCGCGTTTTGACCACAGATAAATCCGCCCGTCGCCACGTTCAGGACGTTCCCAGACTGGTGACCAAAAAGCCGGGAGGAGGATTCGTGCCGGATTTCGAGATTCGCTATTTCCAGGCCGACGGAACGCTCGGCATCGTCCGCATCACCACGCACAACACGCTCGCTCGAGCCGAAGAACATGCGCGGGAGCATCGAGGCTCATATGCGCGTTATGAGGTGCAGGAGATCAAGGGCACGGCTCCCCGATAACGCGTTCAGCCCTTGCTTAAAGGTTCTTTCGTAAGCCATGGCATCATCGCGCGAAGACGGGCACCGACACTCTCGATCGGATGGCTGGCCGCCGTTTGGCGCATCCTGGAGAATTCCGCATCGCCGGACGTGTTCTCCGCCATCCATTCGCGCGCGAATTTTCCGGACTGGATGTCGGCGAGCACGCGGCCCATCTCCGCTTTCGTTGCATCGTTGATGACACGCGGACCCGTGCGATAGGCGCCATATTCCGCGGTGTTGGAAATCGCCTTGTACATGCCGGCGATGCCACGCGTGTGCATGAGATCGACCAGCAGCTTGAGCTGATGCAGGCATTCGAAATAGGCGAGTTCGGGCGCGTAGCCCGCCTCGACCAGCGTATCGAACGCCTTGCGCACCAGTTCCGCCGAGCCGCCGCACAGCACCGTCTGCTCGCCGAACAGATCGGTCTCGGTCTCCTCGCGGAAATTGGTTTCGATCAATCCCGCGCCGCACCCAATCGCAGCGCCATAAGAGAGTGCCAGTGCCTTCGCTTGCCCCGTTACATCGCGGTCGATCGCGAAGAGACCGATATAGCCGTCACCGTTCAAATAATTCGCGCGCAACGCCGCGCCCGGACCGGCAGGTGCAACCATGAGCACATCGAGGTCTTCGCGCGGCTTGATGAATCCGAAATGCAGCGCGAAGCCATGGATGAACAGCAGCGCAGCATTGCGCTTCATGTTGGGACCCAGATCGCGCTCATAGATTTCCGGCAGCTTCTCGTCGGGCGCGCCGAGCACCACGACATCGGCCTCGCGCACCGCAGCCGCATTGTCCGTGACCGCGAAGTGGGCGGCCTTGGCCTTCTCCGCGCTCACGCCGTCACGCGCACCGATCACCACATCCTTCACACCGCTGTCGCGCACGTTCAGCGCATGCGCATGGCCCTGATTGCCGTAACCGATAACGGCGACCTTCTTCGCCTTGATCAGATTCGGATCGGCATCTTTGGCGTAATAGGCGCGCATGGACGTGCTCTCCGGAATGACGCTTACGCGACCTGCGCAACAATCGCCGAAACATTATCGGCTGCATCCAAGGACTCCAAACGGCTCCAGTCCGCCATCCGATTGCGGAACCAGGTCATCTGGCGTTTGGCGAATTGGCGCGTGGCGCTGACGGCCAGGGTGACAACCTCCGTTTCGGGCATATCCCCACGGCGCAAAGCCCACATCTCGCGCAGGCCCAGAATCTTGGCGGCGGGAAGCGCGGGATCGAGGCCCTCCAGCATTGCAGCTTCTTCAACAGCGCCGCCGATCATCATCGCGTGGAATCGAGTTTCGATCCGGCTGCGCAGTTCCGGGCGCGAGATATCGAGCACGAATTTCGCGAGCGTCAGCCCTTCGAGCACGGGCCTGCCGATTCCCTTTTGCCATCGCGCGAGCGGACGTCCCGTCGCCTCGAACACCTCATAGGCACGCAGCACGCGCTGCGGATCGGAGGGGCGCAATTGCGATGCCGTCTCGGGATCGCGCGCGGCCAGCTCCGCATGCAAGGCCGCGACGCCGATCTTCTCCAACCGTTTTCGCGCGCGATCCCGCACAGAGGCCGCGATCGGCGGGATACTCGCGATGCCTTCGGTCAATACGCTGAAATACATGCCTGTGCCGCCGGTGAAGATCGGAACGCGGCCGATTATCTTTGCTTCCTGCAACGCGTTCGCCGCGTCGGCCTGATAGCGCCCCGCCGAGTAGAGTTCTCGTGCACTCACATGTCCGTAGAGCAGATGAGGAACGCGGGCCATGTCCGCATCCGATGGACGGGCAGTCAGGATGCGCGCTTCGCGATAGACCTGCATGGAATCGGCATTGATGACGATGCCACCGATGCTTTCGGCCAGATCCATCGCCAGCCGCGACTTGCCGCTGGCAGTAGGCCCTGCAATAAGCACCGCATCGATGCGCTGAGTCATTGAACCGCTGTGGCCGACAATTTCCCGAATATATTGAACGTAATCGTCCCCGATGGAAGCGCCGAGATCATCGCGCCGCATATCCACATGGCGATGACCTCACAAAGTGCGGCTTCGGAGATCGCCTGGCTTTCACACGGCCGCGCGTTTGATATCGCCTTCGAAGGCGATCTGGACGCCGTGAAGACAGCGGCACGGTCTGCGTGCGGCTCAACCCTCTGCGACATCAATGTCGTGCCAGCGCAGCATCGGCGCAAAAAACTGCTCGTCGCCGATATGGACTCAACGATCATATCCTGCGAATGCCTCGACGAACTCGCGGATATGGCAGGTCTCAGGAAGAAGGTCGCCGCGATCACAGAGCGTGCCATGCGCGGCGAAATCGAATTCGATGCCGCCCTGCGGGAGCGCGTTGCGATGCTGAAGGGCCTGCCCCTCGATGCCCTCGAACGCACCTGGAACGAACGCGTCCGGCTAAATCCCGGCGCAAAAGCGCTAACCGCGACGATGAAGGCGCATGGCGCCCGAACGCTTCTGGTTTCCGGTGGTTTCACCTATTTCGCCGAACGCGTCGCCCGCGAGGCGGGGTTCGAACGCGCCCGGGCGAATGTGCTGCTCGACGATGGCAGCGCACTCACCGGCAAGGTCCGCGAGCCGACACTGGGCCGTGAAGCCAAGCTTGCAGCACTCGAATTGGAAGTGGTGCGTCTCGGCATCGATTTCAGCGAAACTCTGGCGGTGGGCGACGGCGCCAACGATCTCGACATGATCAGCCGGGCGGGCCTCGGCGTTGCCTGGCACGCCAAGCCGCTCGTGGCCGAAGCCGCGGGCGCACGCATCGATCATGGCGATCTCAGAACGCTTCTGTATCTGCAAGGTTATCGCGACGACGAGATCGCAGAAGCCTAGCCGGTCTTCAGCGCTACATAGGTGAGCGCGCCGCCGCGGTTGACCAGCATCAGCGCGATCTTCTTTCCCGCCTTCGCACCGGCGTCGATGAGGCGCATCACGTCTTCGGGCGTATGCACATTCTGGCTTTGCACCTGCACGATCACGTCGCCGGGTCGCAAATTCTTTTCGGCCGCCGGGCTGTCGGGCACCACGTCGATCACGACAACGCCCTGCATATTCTTCGCGAGCTTGAATTGCGAGCGTGCGTCGCCGTCGATCGGCGCCAGCGAGAGGCCGAGCTGAGACATTTTCGATTTCGCCTTGGCGGGCGGCTGCGGAGCCTTCTGAACCGATGGCGCACGCATCGGCTTGTCGTCTTCGAGTTTGGCGACGGTTAGCCTGACCGTCGCCTTCTTGCCCTTGCGGAGGAGGTCGACCGGAACCGTCTTTCCGATCGGGGTGTCGGCGACGATGCGCGGCAGCGCGCGGGAATCAGTGACCGCCTTGCCGTCGAAACTCGTCACCAGATCGCCATTGGCGATGCCGGCCTTCGCGGCCGGCCCCTTCGGCGTGACATCGGTGATCAGCGCGCCGGTGGCCGATGGAAGACCGAGGCCTTCCGCCAGATCGTCCGTCACGGCCTGAATGCGCACGCCGATCCAGCCGCGTTTGAGGATGCCGTGGGCGCGCAACTGCGTGATCACGTCGCGCACGAGGTTTGACGGAATCGAGAAGCCGATACCGACCGAGCCGCCGGACGGCGAATAGATCGCGGAGTTCACGCCGACGACATTGCCGTCCACGTCGAACAGCGGGCCGCCGGAGTTGCCGCGGTTGATCGGCGCGTCGGTCTGGATGAATTCATCATAGGGTCCCGCATTGATGTCGCGGTTGCGTGCCGAAACGATGCCGGCGGTGACCGTGCTTCCGAGCCCGAACGGATTGCCGATCGCGATCACCCAATCGCCGACGCGGGCCTTGTCGGAATCGCCGAAGCGCGCCGCCGGAAGCGGCTTCTTGGGCGTGACTTTGAGAAGCGCGAGATCGGTCTTCTCATCCCGGCCGATAAGCTTGGCTTGCAAGGTGGTGCCATCGTTCAGAGTGGCGGTGATGTGTTCGCCCTCTTCGATGACGTGATTGTTGGTGACGATGAGTCCGCTCGGATCGATGATGAAGCCGGTGCCAAGCGACATCACATGACGCGGCGTCTGTCTTTGCGGACCGAGGAAATCCTTGAACAGATCGGCGAGCGGCGAACCGGGCGGGATGTTCGGCAGGCCGGCCTGCGGGCCGGGCTGCTTGAGCGTCTGGCTGGTCGCGATGCTGACGACTGTCGGCAGCAGCTTTGCGGCAAGATCGGCAAAGGAATCGGGCGCCGGGCGCGCGAGACTCTGCGCTAGGGGCGCGGTCAAAAAGACAAGCGCAAGCGCCAAACGGCGGAGTGTGGGAAGAGCGGAAACGCGCATGCGCCGGGAACCTCGAAGCCGTATGAATCCTAGAACATATCCGGACCGAATATGAAGGAAATTGGGCGAACGCTGCATGACGAGTTCGTTAGCGGTTCCGGCGAAGCTGCCTCCCTCGAAAGGTCATTTCCGCCTGGCTCCGCCGCCCCCGGCTGAGCTGAAATAGCGGAAGAACTCGCTGTCCGGCGAGAGCACCAGCGTGGTGTTGTCGCCTCTCAGCGCGTCCTGATAGGCCAGCATCGAACGGTAGAACGCGAAGAAGTCGGGGTCCTGGCTGAAGGCTTCGCCCAGGATACGCGTCTTCTCGGCGTCGCCTTGGCCGCGCAGGATGTCGGACTGGCGGGTGGCTTCTGCGATCAGGATCGTGCGTTCGCGCTCGGCGCGGGCGCGCACGCGCTGCCCGGTCTCGTCGCCCTCTGCGCGATATTCGTTGGCTTCACGTTCGCGCTCCTTCTGCATGCGGCGGTAGATCGCATCGCTGTTGGCCTGCGGAAGATCGGCGCGGCGGATGCGCACATCGACGACCACGATGCCGAAATCGCGCGCTTCCTGATTCATGTTGTCGCGAATATCGCGCATCAGTTCGTCGCGCTTCTGCGACAGCATGGCGGCGAAGTTCTGCGATCCCAGCACGCGGCGGATGTTCGACGACAGGATTGGGATCAGAAGGCCCTCCGCCGCCTCCTGGCTCGCATAGGGTACGGATTGGTAGTAGCGCAGCGGGTCGACGATCCGCCAGCGCGCGAAGGCATCGACGACGAGACGTTTCTTGTCCTGCGCGATGACTTCCTCGCTCGGCGTTTCGAGATTGAGGAGCTGCCGCGACATGAAGTTGGCGTATTGCAGAAACGGAATCTTGAAATGCAGGCCGGGCTCCGTGATCACCGCTTTCGGCGCGCCAAGCTCGGTCAGCAGTACCTGATCGGTCGGATAGATCGTATAGACACAGGACAACACCACGCTGAGCACGAAAAGCGCGGCGGCTGCGACGGCAATGGCGATGGTGCGGCTCATTGGCTCGCTCCCTGATCGTCGCCATTGGTGATGACCGGCGCGGCGCGGATGACCGGATTGGCTTGCGGCGACTGCGCGGACTTTTGCGGCGAGGGAAGCTGGAAATAGGGGATGGCGCCTTTCACGCCCTCGCCGACGATGACCTTATTCATCGGCGCCAGCATCGCGCTCATGGTCTCGAGGTAGATGCGCTTGCGCGTGACGTCGGGCGCCTTACGATATTCGGCATAGACCGACAAGAAACGCTTGGACTGACCGCCGGCTTCGGCAATGACCTGCTGGCGATAGGCTTCCGCATCCTGGACGATATGCGCTGCCTCGCCACGTGCCTGCGGGATGATGGTGTTGGCATAGGCCTCGGCCTCGTTGCGCTTGCGCTCCTGATCGGCGCGCGCAGCCTGCACGTCGCGGTAGGCGGAGATCACTTCGCCCGGCGGATCGGCCTTCTGCATCTGCACGCGCGTGACGAAGACGCCCATATGGTAGGAATCGAGCGCCTTCTGCATCAACTCGCGCACGCGAATCTGGATCGGCTCGCGATCGGAGGTCTGGATGCGCTCGATCTGGTTCTCGCCGACGACCTCACGCATTGCGCTTTCGGCAACGGCCTTGATGGTTGCTTCCTGCGGATTGTGGACATTGAACAGGAACGACGGCGCGTCCTTGATCTTCCAATAGACCGTGAAATTCACGTCGACGATGTTCTCGTCGCCGGTCAGCATATGACTTTCCTCGACGACATCGGAAAGCTGCGAGCCTTCCTCACCCGATTCCGCCGGTAGATATCCGATCGAGATCTTGTTCTCGTTCTTGACCTTCGGTGTGTAGGCGACCTCGATTGGCCAAGGCAGGTGATAGCGCATGCCGGAATCCGAGATTGCGCTGACGGCGCCGAAGCGCAGCACGACGCCGACCTCGTCGGGCCTCGCGAAGTAGATGCCGCTCGCGATCCACAACGCGAAGATCGCAGCGGCGATAACACCGAGCGTTCCGGCCGTGAACCGGCCGCTGGGCAGAAAGCCGCGCAGGCGATCCTGACCACGGCGGAGAAATTCCTCCAGATCAGGCCGTGAGCCACCGCCATCGTCAGGACCATGGCCCCACGGGCCGCGTGGTTTCTGCGAACCTGTGTCCTTGCCGCCGCTGTCGTTTGTCCAAGGCATCAATAGCGCTTTCGTTTCCTTGGTTTCCCAAGGCGGGGTGGTTATATGAGCATGACAAACGGGGCGCAATCAGAGGCGCCCGGGTGGGCACGCATTGACAGGCGGTTCATGAGATGACGGCGACACGCGAAGACGTGCTGAAGGCGCTTGAGCGCGTCGTCGATCCGGCGACGGGCCAGAACGTCGTCGCGGCCAACATGATCGAAGGCCTGGTCGTGAAGAACGGCCATGTCGGCTTTGCGCTCGAAGTCCCGGCCAGCCGCGGACGCGACGCGGAGCCGCTGCGCAAGCAAAGCGAGGAGGCGGCCGCCGCCCTGCCCGGCATCCTGTCGGTGACGGCCGTCCTGACCGCGCATCAAGGCAAGCCCGCACAGCCGCAACGCGCACATGCCGCACATGCGGCACCGTCTCCTGCGGGAATCGCAGGTGTCAGCTCGATCATCGCGGTGGCGAGCGGCAAGGGGGGTGTCGGAAAATCCACCGTCGCGGTCAATCTGGCGCTGGGGCTGGCGCAGCAAGGCCTAAAGGTCGGGCTGCTCGATGCCGATATCTACGGGCCTTCGGTGCCGCGCCTGCTCGATATCCGCGAGAAGCCGCGCCAGGGCGAAAATCACAAGCTCGTTCCCATCGAGAAGTTCGGTATCAAAACGATGTCCATCGGATTTCTGGTCGATGAAGCAACGCCGATGGTCTGGCGCGGACCGATGGTGCAGAGCGCGCTCACCCAGATGATGAACGACGTCTTGTGGGCGCCGCTCGACGTGCTGGTCGTGGACATGCCGCCGGGCACGGGCGACGCGCAGCTCACCATGGCGCAGCGCGTCCCGCTCCGCGGCGCCGTCATCGTTTCGACGCCGCAGGACCTCGCGCTGATCGACGCACGCAAGGCGATCGCGATGTTCGAGAAGACGAATGTGCCGATCCTCGGCATTGTCGAGAACATGAGCACTTATATCTGCCCCAATTGCGGACATGAGGCGCATATCTTCGGCCATGGCGGCGCACGCGAAACCGCGCGCAAGATGGGTGCTGCATTCCTGGGCGAAATCCCGCTGGTCGGGGTGATCCGCGAATTGTCGGACGCCGGGACGCCGGTCACTGCGGCGCTACCCGACAGCGCCGAGGCAAAAGCCTATTTTACGATTGCGTCCGAAGTCGCCAGCCGCATCACAACGCCCTCGCGCGCCGCGCCGAAAATTGTGCTGGAGTAGGTCATGGCAACTCCCAAACCCCAAATTCGAAGCCTGTTCGCGACGCCGGTGACCGTGCATTTCCTTCCCATCGCTGCGGAAGCGAACGCGGAGCTCAAGCCTCTCATTCTGGAAAAGGCCCAAAGCAACGGGAACAGCGTGCTCGGGCAGGGATGGCGTTCGGCGCCGGATTTCGCGAGCTGGGGCGGCAATCACGCCGAGACCCTGTTCCGTGTCGTACGCGAACTCGCCAACAGCCTGACATCGACGCGCGGCGGTGGACGGTTGACGCTCGAATGGAATGTCGCCGCGTCGGCGGCAATGCGTCAGAAGGGCGAATATCAGGAGCTGGCTGCGAAGCCCGGCGCATTCTGGTCGGGCATCTATTATGTCGATGACGGCTACGCGAAATCGGATGATGAGAAACTCGGCGGCGAATGCGAACTCGCCGATCCGCGCGGTGCCTTGCCGGCAATGGTCGCTCCCGACCTTGCTTTTCGGGTGCCCGGAGGCCTGACCGCGGGGCGGAGCGAGATCATCCGGCCGCAAAGTGGCATGATCATCCTGCATCCGTCATGGCTGCAGCGCGGCGAGAAGATGCATGACGGGCCGGCGCAGCGATTGACGATCGAATTCGATCTCACCGCGCCGGCTCCGGCACAGTGACGCTCAGCGTCCGGCGGTAATCGACATCGTGATCTGCGTCTTGCCGTCTTCCATCGTCTCGTTCCAAGTATCCCCGACCTTGTGATCGCCCTTGATCTCGTTGCAGTTGGTCGCCTTGGACGGATCGGCGGGCGCGGGATCGGTGACGGTGAAGCACGCGTGGCTGTCGTCCTTCCAGGAATAGGTGCCTTTCACGACCTTGTCGCCGCGATGCTGCTCCCAGGTCTTGTCGGCGTTGACATAAATAACGGTTTTGCTGCCGTCCGGTCCCGTCTGGGTCACGGTGTTGCCATAGGCAACAGCAAACAGATCGCCGGCCTGGGCGGCGGCGGTGGACAAAAGGATGGCCGCGAGGCCGAGTGCAATGCGCGTCATGGAAATCCCTCCATTGTCACGGGCGATATACCCGCGGAATCGATATGGTGAATGAAAATCGGTGCACAAGGCGCAGCCGAGAAGAATTCGCTAGTGGGAAATCCCACTAGCGAATTCTTCAAGGCAATCAGCGCTAGTGAATGCCGGCGACCAGCGAAACCGAATACGGCCCGGCAGACCAGCTATCGCCGACCTTATGCGCCGAGACCGGCACGCAAGTGGGATTGGGCGTGCCCGCAGGCAGCGCCGCCGGATTGGCATAGGTCAGGCAGATGGTCCCGCCATCGATCTTCCAGGTGCCGTTCGTCGTCTGCCCACCAGCCTTGACGGTGAACGTATGGTCCGCGGCGTAATAGAGATGGGTCTCATTGCCGGCCGCATCCTTTGTGATGGTCGTATTGCCGAAACGCGATGCAAGCACGCTGTCATCCGCCAGTGCTGCACCGGCCGTCATCACGGTAATCCCAGCACATAGAAATGCAAAACGCATGGGTTCCTCCATTGGTTCGGGTTTTACGCAAATACTTACGCATTATAGGCCAGCCTCATGCCCGGCGAGCGCCACTCCATCGCCGCGAGCTTTCCGGTCGAGGACATCGTGATGAACGCCGTTTTCATGCCTTTCCCGCCCCAGCAGATATTCGTGACAAGAAGATCGGGAAGCGGCGTGTGCTCGAATTTTTTGTCATGCGGCCAGAAAGTCGAGATGCCGCCGGCGAGGATTGTCGCCACGCAAACACCGCCGTCAGCCTGAACGCCAAGCGAATCGAAATAGCCGAGCCCCGGATAAGCGCCTTCGAAATTCGCGGGCGTGAAACCGGAAGGCGGCGCGCCGACTCCGGGCGCCGTTAGCGGCAGGCTCCAGAGACGGCCAGGGAATGTCTCCGCGTAATGCACCGTCTTGTAGTCCGGCGACATGCCGACGCCGTTCGGCGACAGCAATTCGTGCAGCACCTTGGTGATCTTCGAACCGTCGGCCTTCGCGTAATAGAGCGCGCCGTGTGTGCGATGCTTGTCGTTGGTACTGCCATGATCGGTGAACCAGAAGCCGCCGTCCTGATCGAACACAAGATCGTTTGGCGCCTGCAGATTCTCGCCGTCGCATTCGGTGTAGACCACTTCGACCTTGCCGGTCGAAAGATTCACGCGTTCGATGCGCCCGCCTCTGTGCGACGGCGGCGTATGGCCGGGGATCATCAATCCGTCGCGATCGTGAATCTCGAAATTGCCGCCATTGTTGCAGACATAGAGTGCGCCATCGGGACCGATCGCCAGACCGTTGGGACCTCCACCGGGTTCGGCGACGGTATGCTTCGAGCCATCCGGCTTCACGCGGGTGATGCGCCCAGCACCCATCTCGACGACGACGACGGAGCCGTCGTCCATCGCGACGGGGCCTTCGGGAAATCTTAGACCAGTGGCGAGTTCGCGAAGCGACATGGTATTTCCTTGGATATCGATTGGGTCAAGGCTACCCGAGCCGGCAGTGCACGCAAAGTGGCGCGGCGTGCGGCTCGCGGTTGATTCCGCGCGCGAGACCGGGTTTGCTCCTCGTTATTCAGGGGCAAGTGGGCCATGTCGAAGACGTTCTGCGCGATGTTGATCGCGCCCGTTTTCCTTTTCGCGTCGGTGCAGAGCGCGGCGTCGATGGACGGCGCCGAAATTGTCGCCAAGCTAGACGCGAGCGCACCGAGGTTTCAATCCGACGACTGCAAGGCGGCGCGGAACACGATGGCCAATTATGGCGGTCACGTCGGCGAGCGAATCCTGGAAGGCGCATTCTTCGGGGTGCTGCTGGGACCCTTCGGCCTTCCCATGGCATTCGGAGTCGACATGCGGGAAGCCCGAATCGCCAACATGCTGGTCGAGGAGCTGCAGAACGCCTGTGGCCGGAAGGCCCTCTTTCCCGTCTATCTCGAGGCGGCAAACAAGGGCGATGCCGGCGCCGAAGCATGGATTGGACAGTGCTACCAGACAGGTGATGGCGCGGAGCGCGATCCCGCGCAGGCAATTGCCTGGTACCAGAAGTCGATCGATCAGGGCTTCGCGCCGGCCATGGTCAATCTGGGAGACATGTATGTCGCGGGCGATGGCGTGACTGTTGACGACGCTCGCGCCGTCGCGCTTTGGCAGAATGCCGCAAAAAACGGGAGCGTGCCGGCAAAGGCAAAGCTTGGTGAAGCCTATTACGATGGGCACGGCGTTGCGCAGGACTATTCCAAAGCCCTTGCGCTCTGGCAGGAAGCGGTTCGGAAATACGATCCCACGGCGCAAGCCGATGTCGGAAGGGCATCTCTGGAGGGCAAGGCCGTGGCGCAGAATTTTCTCGTCGCCCAGCAGAATTTTCGCGCGGCTGCGTGGAACGGAAGCGGTCTGGCGCAATTCGAACTCGGATTCATGTATGAAACCGGCACCGGCCTTCTTCGTAGCGATCTCGATGCCTATCGATGGTACGCCGTGGCGGATTTGAACGGCTATGCGCAGGCCAGGTCAAAGCGCCAGGAGCTGGCGGCAAAACTCGCGCCCGACGTGGTCCAGGCACAGGACGCAGCCGCCACCGCCTGCGTCAAATCGCAATTCACAAATTGTCCGTGAGAGCGCCTCAGCGACGCTTTAGCGTGACGTAGCTGTAGCGCAGACCTGCGGATGTCTCGCAGTCATCGCGCGAGGTCTCCCGCCATGTCGCGGGATCAAACGGCGGCAGACGGACGTCGCCATCTATGTCGCCATGAACTTGGGTAAGCTGGATCAGGTTCGCTCGCGGCAGGGCCGCTTTGTAGATCTCCGCGCCGCCGATCACGCAGACTTCTTGCGCAACGCCCGCAACTTTGAACGCGTCGTCGAGCGAATGCGCGACGACCGCACCGTCGGCGCGAAAACCCTCGTCGCGCGTGACGACGATATTCGGGCGATCCGGCAACGGCTTTCGCGGCAGGCTCTCCCACGTCTTGCGGCCCATGATGCAGGGTTTTCCGATCGTGATCGCCTTGAAACGCTTCATGTCTTCCGGGATTCGCCAGGGCAGCGCACCGTTCTTCCCGATAACGCCGTTATCCGCCATTGCGATGACAAGCGTGACGGCACTCATGATTTCGCCAGCTTCGACAACGCATCGCCCGACAAACTGTAAGTGAGCCACCCCTCGCTTTCCGTGGCGCCAAGGCTGTCATAGAAATCGATCGACGGCTTGTTCCAGTCGAGTACGTCCCAGTCGACCCCGCCGCCGCCATGCGCAATCACGCGCCTGGCAAGATTGGCAAGAAGCGCCTTTCCATAATGCTTGCCGCGGAATTCGGGCCGAACAAAAAGATCGGCCAGAAAGATCCGGCGCAACGCCGCGAAACTTCCATAGCTCCAATACCAGGTGGCGATTCCGGCGGGCTTGTCACCCTCGAAGGCGAGATCGCAAAAGATCGCCGGATGCGGGCCCAAAAAGTCGCGCAACACGACACCCGGGGTGACATGGAAGCGATCGAGTAATTTCTCGTATTCGGCGAGTTCGCGCAGCAGCGCGACGATGAGTGCCTCGTCGCCCTTTTTCGCCATGCGGATTTCAAGAGTTCCCATGCCGCGAATCCATCCCGCTTTTCAAAAGGATAGTCGACGCATCGTGACGGCGCCACGCAACCCGCGGAACTTTGTGGGAAATGGACCGTTAAGGCTCCCGTAAGAGGAGACCCCCCAATGCGAAAACTGCTATTTTCAACCGTCGCCCTGGCGGCGCTGATGGCGTCGCCCATTGCGATGGCCGACCCCAACGACAATCCGAAACACGATACCGCGAAACCCGACCACGGCGACAATGATCGCGGCAACAACGCCGATCACGACAATAGCCCCAAGGGGAATGCGATGAGCGGCCCCGGCATGATGGGCGGCCCGAACAGCGATCGGCCGAACGCAAACGACAACGACCGCAACAACAATCGCGACAACGACAAGACCGTTATTCGCGACAATGACAAGACCGTCGTCCATGACAACGACCGCACCGTGAACAAGACGGTCGTGCACAAGACGGTTGATCGCAGCGTCGTGTTGAAAGTCCGCGCCAATATCCGCGCCCCGCATCGGTTCCGGGCGCCGAGGGCCTACGTCCGCCCAGCCGGCTGGTATCCGCATCGCTGGGTGTTCGGCGAGCGGTTACCCCGCGCCTTCTTCGCACCGGACTATTTCATCCTCGATTTCGCGGCATTCGGCCTGTTCGCGCCATGGGATGGCTATGAGTGGGTGCGTTACGGCGACGACGCGCTGCTCATCGATGTCGAGACCGGCGAGGTCATCCGCGTCGAATACGACATCTTCTACTGATCCGCGGCCTATTGGGATGAGCAAAAACCCGGCAGCGATGCCGGGGTTTTGTCTTATACGGCGATCTCCGCCTTGATCGTGGGATGCGCGCGGTAGTTCTCGAGCGTGAAATCCTCATAGCGGAAATCGAAAATTCCCATGACCTCAGGATTGATGCGCATCGCCGGCAGTGGATAGGGCTTGCGCAATAGTTGCTCGCGCGCCTGATCGAGATGATTGAGATAGAGATGCGCGTCGCCGAAGGAATGGATGAACTCGCCAGGCTTAAGACCCGTCACCTGTGCGACCATCATTGTCAGCAGCGCATAGCTTGCGATGTTGAACGGCACGCCGAGGAAAATGTCCGCCGAGCGCTGATAAAGCTGGCAGGAGAGTTTGCCGTTCGCGACATAGAACTGGAACAGGCAATGGCAGGGCGGCAGCGCCATCTTTGGCACGTCGGCCGGATTCCAGGCGGTGACGATCAGCCTTCGTGAATCCGGATTGCGCTTGATGTCCGAAATCAGATTGGCGATCTGGTCGATCGTGCCGCCCTGCCCGTCGGGCCATGAGCGCCACTGATGGCCATAGACCGGCCCCAATTCGCCATTCGCGTCGGCCCATTCGTCCCAGATCGTCACGCCGTTCTTCTGGAGCGTGCGCACATTGGTGTCGCCGGCGAGAAACCAGAGCAGTTCGTGGATGATGGCTTTCAGGAACAGCTTCTTCGTCGTCATCATCGGAAAGCCATCGGCCAGATCGAAGCGCATCTGGTGGCCGAAGACGGACAGCGTGCCGGTGCCGGTGCGGTCGCGCTTTTCCACGCCGTTCTTCAACACCCGTTCCATCAAATCGTGATATTGACGCATGACGCCGTCCGGTGATTCCGCGGCGATCCTAACGCGCCGTGGCGCGTACGGCGAAGCGCTCCTTAAGCTGCAAAGGGGCGATCGTGAATCCACTGCGAAAACAACCACTTTTCGCCCTGCGTGACCGGGGTTCCACTGTGGAGACTCATGAGATCCGGCTTGCCGTCGCGTAGATTGGCGAAGAACACCGCGTCTCCCTTGCGGCCCTTGTAACGCAGACCCGCTTTCACGAATTCGGTATCGCCGCCCTCATAACCGTCATTGAGATAGATCAGGAATGTCACGACGCGGTCGCCGGCATAGAGGCCATCGCGGCCATATCCGGCTTGATCGCCGCTGCGCAGAAAATCGTAATGCGCCCGCAATTCCTGCCCCGGCGCATAGTGCAGGATCTGCGGCGGTTCCATGTGCGGCACGGGCAGGGAAACCAGCAGGCCGATTTTGATGCGCATCAGCACCAGCATCAAATTGGCTTGCGTGATGTCGAACAGGAATTCACTGTTGGTACGGATGGCGCTGAATTGAACCGTGTGGCGCGCGCGGTCATACATCTTGGCGGGCGCGAGCCTGCCCTGCGCCAGCGCGATGAGCTTGTCGCATTGTGCCGGTGTTGCGAACCTATCGGCACGCCAGATACGCGGCGCGTCGCAAATCTGTTGTGGCGGCTGCGGTGTCACGAAACGCTCCAGATCGATGTTTTCGCGCAATTCGCGCCAGCTCGACGCGTGCTCCTTCGTGGCCAAAATCATCAACTGCTCGCGCGCATCGCACGATCCGCGTTCGGCGGCCTGCAGCAGAAGATCGAGCGCGCGTGGCCAGCTCTGTTCAGTCCACGCACCCGCCGCCGTCAATGTTGCGAGAAGATTGCACGCCTCCGGCTCACCGCGTTTCACCGCCTCCGCGACCATGGCGATGCCGCGTTGAGGATCGGCACCGACGCCCTCGCCGATCAGCAGCCGCCTGCCCAGTTGCAGCGCCGGAGAATGTGAATGGAACGGCGGAACGTCTTCGCGCGCGGAAGATTGCGCGCCGTTCTGTGCTTTATCGGGCATCAAGGCATCGGGTTACATGGGCGCCGCGATCTAGCGCCTGTCGCCGCCATGCGGTTTGTCGAAAATGGCGCGTCAGAGGCCGGATTTGTCGCGATTGTCCTGACGGCGCAAATTCGCGAAATTCCGAAAAGAACTCGAGAACAAACCGCGAAAAATCGGACACGCCGTGCAGCGGAACTCCGCACTTCATTAATGCACGCGGAGTACCTATATTGAGGTCGCCGGCTTGCCGGCTATGGCGATAAACGGCCTTGTAATAAGCGGACCGGACCCGGGGGCGGTACCCGGCGCCTCCACCATATGCCCTCTCGCGAAGAGGACATTTGTGGGGGCGAAACAGGATCGACGGACGTGTAAAGAAGGTACTTTTGCCCGGTGTTGTTCCGCCGTTATCGGACTATTCGTACAGGTGCCAACGATAACGAAATGGCCCTCGCTGCCTAACTACGGTTAGCCAAGCGCGGTTCGGGGAGCACCGGGCAACAGAAGCTCCCCACTCATCGAATCTCTGGTATTGCGACTAATTCGCAAACATGTAGAATTGTTACAGCGGTGCCGCACGGGCTTTTGAAAAAGGCTCTTCCATTTTGGCGCGTAAAATAGAAACGGATGGGGAGATACGTATGGAACACCTGGCTCGCGGGGCATTGTTGACGCTGTGTCTGATGTTGCTCGCGCCCGCGCAGGCATTGGCGGATGGCGGCGTGTGTTCCCGTCCGGCTCCCGGCAGCGAAGTCTTGCCGCCATCCGATCTGTTCAGCAGCGGCGGCGTTCTGAATGTCTCCCTCAACTATTTCACATCGGTCGACGATGTCGGCCGTACGCTTTTCTGCTTTGTCACACCCGATGGAATGGAAAGTCCGACTCTGCATGTGAAGCCGGGCGACACGGTCAACATCCATGTCACAAATCAGGTGCCGGCCGCGCCGCTAGGCGCCACGGAGAGGGTCTCCAACAGTTCCAACCAGTGCGGTGCCGCAGACATGACGCCGACATCGGTGAACATGCATTTCCACGGCCTGAACGTTTCACCCAAATGCCACGGCGATGAAACGATCCACACGATCATCAATTCGGGCGAAAGCTTCGACTACAAACTCAAGATCCCCGCCAACGAACCGCCCGGCCTGTACTGGTACCACCCGCACATCCACGGGGCCTCTTCCGTCGAGGTGCAAGGCGGCGCCACGGGCATGATCGAAGTGGAAGGTATCGAGAACATCCAGCCTGCGGTGGCCGGATTGCCCGAGCGATTCCTGATTCTTCGCGATCAGCAGCTGGGCTATGACGGGCGCCAGAAGAGCCCGTTCACGCCGAACTGGGACGTGTCGATCAATTATGTCGGCGTTCCCTATCCGAACTATCCGCCCGCGATCATCAAGATGCAGAAGGGCACGCATGAGTTCTGGCGCGTTGCCAACGCTTCGGCGAATACCATTTTGAATCTTCAGGTGAAATTCGACGGTCTTGCGCAGCCGCTGCAGATCGTCGCCTTCGATGGCGTTCCGACGGGTTCGCAGGACGGCAAGCGCCAGGGCACAATCGTCACGCAGGACAACGTGCTTCTGCCGCCGGCTGGGCGCGTCGAGTTCATCGTCGCTGCGCCCTCCAAAAAGGTGAAGACGGCCCAACTCGTCACGAACGCCATCCATGGCGGCCCGGCGGCCGACAACAATCCCACTCGGCCCTATGCCAACCTCGAATTGACCGACACCGCGGCCGCAATCCCGAGAACGCCGGAACGCTCGGGGCCGCCAAATGTTCAGCGGTTCGAAAACCTCGCCGACGCGAAGGTCACTGCGCACCGGACGCTTTTCTTCATCGAGATTCCTTCTATTTTAGCAGAGCGCGACGGCAAGGCACGACCCGCCGGTGCGAAGCCGCCCCAAGCCGAACCGGTCAATTTCTACATAACGGTGGAGGGCCAGTTCAATCAGCTATTCGATGCCAACAATCCGCCCGCGATCACAACCACACGCGGCGCGGTCGAAGAATGGACGATCCAGAACCGCACGGCCGAAGTGCATGAATTCCACATACATCAAATCCATTTCCTCGTGGAAGAGGAAAACGGCGTACCGATCCCAAAGGATCAGCAGCAGTTCTACGACACCCATCAGGTGGACTTCTGGGATGGCATTGGCGATTACCCCTACATCAAGGTGAAGATGGATTTCCGCGGAGCCGTCACGGGCGACTTCGTCTATCACTGCCACATTCTCGATCATGAGGACGGTGGCATGATGGCGATCATCCGCGTGCTGCCGAAGGCGGATGGGGTAAAGAATCCAGCCAAGAAATCCTGATCGCGCCGTCAAAAGACGGGCGCGAGAGCGTTGGGGAGCGAGCCGTGAAAACAGGTCACTACTGGGCATGTCTCGCTTTGATCGTGGTCGCGTTTTTGCCGGGACGCGCGCTTGCCGAAGACGGCGGCGCCTGCCCGCGTCCCACCGTGGGCATGCCGATCGCGCCGCCGCCGGACCTCTCAAGCCAGGACGGCGTGCTCAAGGTTCATCTGAATTATTACACCTCGGTCGACAACGAAGGCCGCACTCTGTTCTGCTTCGTGACACCGGATGGCAAGGAGCAGCCGACGCTGCATGTCTGGCCGGGCGACAAGATCGATATGACCGTCACCAACATGGTCCCGGACGCGCCAGGCGCACCATCCGAGGTCCTGTCGAACGACCAGACGGTGTGCGGAAACCCGACGATGACGATTACGTCGGTCAATGTGCATTTCCACGGCGTGAATACCTCACCGGCCTGTCACAGCGACGAGACGATCTTCACCATGATCAACTCCGGCGAGACCTTCAAATACACGATCAAAATTCCCAAGGACGAGCCGCCCGGGATGTACTGGTACCACCCGCATGTGCACGGCACGTCCTCGACGATGGTCGAGGGCGGCGCATGCGGCGCCATCGTCGTGGAAGGCATCGAAAACCTGCAGCCTGCCGTTGTGGGACTGCCGCAACGCGTGCTGCTTCTGCGCGATATGCCGCTGGTATGGACCACGCTCGGCAATACGTCGAACCCGGCGGGCCCGGCTCCGTTCTGGGACCTGTCGCTTAACTATGTCCCGGTGGTCTATCCGATCTATCGCCCTTCGGTGCTCAAGATGCACGCGGGCGAGAAAGAGTTCTGGCGCGTGGTCAATGCCTCGGCCAATTCGATCTTCGATATCCAGCTGAAATATGACGGCGTGCAGCAGCCGCTCCAGATCGTGGCGCTCGATGGCGTGCCGACGGGATCGCAGGACGGCAAGCATCAGGGCACGATCATCACCCAGAACGACATTCTGATCCCGCCGGCCGGGCGCGCCGAGTTCATCGTCACAGCGCCTTCGGCGTCTGTGAAGCATGCGCAGCTCTCGACCATGGGCATCGATACCGGACCTTTGGGCGACAGCCTGCCGGCCCGTCCGATCTCGAACATCGAATTGACGCAGGACCCCCTCGACCTTCCCGTCGGCAAGCATACCGGACCGATCGACGCGCGGCGCTTCGCCGGTCTCGAACGCATCAAGCCCTCGATCACCCGGCATCTCTATTTCTCGGAAACCTTTGGTCACGCCGTGCACAAAGACGGCGGCGCCCATACCAACGGCGCGGCCGGCGTGAACTTTTTCATCACGGTGAAGGGAGAGAAGCCGAAGCTGTTCGATCCCAACGATCCGCCCGCGATCACCACGACGCAGGGAGCGGTCGAGGACTGGATCATTCAGAACCGCGCGCCGGAGGTGCATGAGTTCCACATCCACCAGATCCACTTCCTGCTGCTGGCGATCAACGGCGTTCCGGTGCCGAAGGAGCAGCGTCAGTTCTACGACACGTTCCAGGTCGGTTACTGGGACCAGATCGGAAAATATCCCAGCATCAAGGTGCGAATGGATTTCCGCGGCGATGTCGTGGGAGACTTCGTCTACCACTGCCATATTCTCCAGCATGAGGACGGTGGCATGATGGCCAAGATCCGGCTTCTGCCGAAGACGTGAGGCGCAATGCGTAACCTTTCCGATTGGCGCCGCTGCGCGCGTAGCTTTGTCGTCGCCACCGTGATCGCGCTGGCGCCGTCCATCGCCGCCGCGGATAACGAGGAAGTGCCGGTCAATGGGCATTTCACGCTGCAGACACTGGACGGCAAGGACATCAGCGACGCCGATTTTCACGGCAAGTGGCTGCTGATCTATTTCGGCTACACCTTCTGTCCCGATGTCTGCCCGACGACGCTGAGCCAGATCGGCGCCGCATTGGATGCGCTCGGCCCCAAGGCGAAGGATTTCCAGGCCGTGTTCATCACGCTCGATCCCGCGCGCGACAAGACGCAGGTGATGAAGGATTACATGAAATCCTTCGACCCGCGCATCCAGGGATTGCGCGGCGAGCCTGACGACATCGAGGCGGCGGCGAAATCGTTCCACGTCTATTATCGCCCACGCAGCCTCGGTAACGGCCAGTACACGGTCGATCACAGTTCCTATATCTATGTGATCGACCCGAAGGGGAAATTCGCCGAGCTTCTGACCGGCGACCTTCCGGGCCATCCGCTGGTCGAAGATCTGCGCAAGCTGGACAAATAGGAGTTAGGTCGCTGAAGACCGCCGCGATATCCGTCGCAATTGGTACCCTCGCATTGTTCGGCGTGCGGGCATTTGCCGCCGCGCCGGAGCCATCACATTTCGCCGATGCCGACAATGACGCGCTCACAACACAGGGTGCGCAAGTCTACGCTGAGAACTGCTCCAGCTGCCACGGCCGCAGATTGCAGGGGCAGGCGCTTTGGCAATTGCGCGATCAGTACGAAGGACGCCGTGCGCCGCCGCACGATTCCAGCGGTCACACCTGGCAGCATTCCGACGAAGATCTGTTCCGTATGACGAAGACCGGAAAATTTCCCGCGGCGCCGGCGGCATTGGTGTCGTTCATGCCGGCGTTCGAGCACAGGCTGAGCGATGACGAGATCGTCGCGGTGCTGGCCTTCATCAAATCGCGCTGGCCGATCGGCATCCGCGCGTCGCAATCGATGCTCAACCCCCACCACAAAGGCATGCCCGCCGGCGCCAACAAGGTGGATTGGACGCTGCCGCCGAACTGTACGGCATCGATTCAGCGCTGGGGCGCTACGCAGAAGCAATAGGATCAGCGGGCGGCGAGAACCTGCGCCATGGTGGGCTCGTCGTTGGCGACGTGACTTAGAGGCTGCGGCGCGAAGTGGGCGGCTTCGAGCCGTGCAGCCTGCAGCTCTTCCGGTGAAACCTGCGTCGCGATGGCGTCGGCACGCGTCTTCGCGACCGCATCGCCCGCTGCGGCGGCGATCGAATACCACCGATACGCATCGAGCAGGCTTTGCGGCACGCCGTCGCCGCGCTCATACAGGACGGCAAGATTGAATTGCGCATCGACATAGCCGAGGCTCGCCGAACGCTGGAACCAGCGCGCCGCTTCCGCGAAATTCGCCGGCGCACCGGCGCCTCCCGCATAGAGCACGGCGAGATTGCTCATCGCATGGCGGCTGCCCTGCGTCGCGGCGGATTGATACCAATGCACCGCCTGCTGCAGATCCGCCTTCACGCCGCGCCCGGTTTGATAAAGCGCACCCAGATGATTTTGCGCGACCGCATCGCCCGCCTGTGCCGCGCGCGCGATCCAGCGCACTGCTTCCGCGTCGTTGGCGGCGATGCCGTCGCCCTTGAGATATTTGAGGCCGATCACAAGTTCCGCCCTCGCGTCACCTTTTCCGGCCAGCGCACTCAGACGATCCAATGGCGCGCGCGATGATTGCACCTTTCCGGGCACCGCACGGGACGTCATTGGAGCAATTGCCTTGGACTGGGCGGCGCTCACGCCATGATCGCCGGGATGAAAGTGAAACAGCATTGCAGCGGCAGCGAGACTCACCAACGCCGCACCGCCCGCCATCAGCAATTTCCGCCGGCGCGCACCCTGCTCTTCCTCTTCCACGCTTTCGCGTTCGGCCGCCTGACGTGCGCCTTCCTTGGCCAGATTCCGCACATTGGCGAGATAAGCGAGCCTCGAATCCTGTTCTTGCGATCGTTCGGCGGTATCTTCGGAGGCTTCTTCCTCAGTTACGCTCTCCGCGTCCGTCAACACCGGCGCGGGTTCGAGGGCTGGTTCCGGCCAGGCCGGCATATCGGCAACGGCGCTGGGCGAGCCGCCGTCCAACCGATCCTGACGCGCCTTGAGTTCGTGGATATGGAGCCGTAACTCTGCGAGGGCCTGACGAAGACGATCTTCCGCTGCGTCGGCGCGGGTCTGCAGCTTTGCCACAAGTTCGGAAACCGGTTTCAGTTTCCGGTCGCTTTCGTCGGCGATCGTATTGTGCCGCGATTCAAGGCTGGCAATCGAGCGCTCGAGAACCTTCATGCGCGTTTCGAGCCGCGAGATGACGGCATCCGTGCCGTCCTTGAGCGCGCTCTCCGGCAGAATGAGCCGTCTTGCGATCTCCTCCAGATGCGCAGCCTGCGCGTGGCGATCACGTTCGAATGGCGTGAGTGCTCCATTGTCATCGGCAGTGACCGGCTCATCTATCGAAGCTGCCACTTCAGGCTCGGAAGGCTTATCGACCGTTTGCGCTGTCACGCTCGCGGCAACCACGTCTTCAGACTGGTCTTCGGTATGGGTGACCGGGTCAATTTCTGCAGCCGCAGGTTCCGGCTCAATCGCCTCTTGCGAGGAAGCTTCGGTCTGTTCAGCCACAGCAACGTCCGCGGCCAACGGCGTTTCAACAGCGGGTTCCACATCCTCGCTATTAGGCTGCGCATCAAAGCTTTCGTCGATCGCGGCTTGTGGCGGCGGCGCCTTCTCCGGAGACGCTTCCACGCCAACCGAAATGGAATGCTCATCGACCTCACCCCTCGGTGCGGGTTCGGAGGACGTTTCCTCTATGGCTCGAGGCGCGAATGGCCCCAGGGCTGCCAGCAGATCGCGCTTGCCCGAGAAGTAGCCATAGACCGTGGCATGGGCCAGCCCGGCCTCGTCCGCGACCGCGCCCAAGGTCAGCGCCGCTTCACCGTCACGTTCGATCAGATCCCGCGCCGTCTCCAGCAGCATGGACCGCGTGGCCGCCCGGATGCGCGCGCTTACCCAATAGGGTCTTGTCGCCGGTTTGATGCTGTTAGGCTTGCCCGACAAGGATTGCCGCCCGGTTCTTCAGAAATACGCCCTATCTTGGGGCTGGGCGATGAAGAAATGGTTTGGGCAACGGCTTTATGATTGGTTACCCGTTTACTGCCAATTATCGGAGTTAAGAGATTCTTTCGTCCTTCAGGCGGGGAACAACAAGCCCGTTGATGTGTTCCCGGCTTTGCACCGCGCCGAATCCTGCTAAGGAAGACGCGAACCTCAAGCGTGGCGTCATGTACAATTGCGCGAAATGCCCCGGCTATTGCTGCTCCTATCCGCTGATCCAGCTCACCAAGCGTGATGTCGAAAGGCTCGCCAAATATTTCGGGTTAAGCTTCGAGACGGCGCGCAAGAAATTCACAAAGACCGAAGTGGGCGCCAAATATGCGATGCGGCGAAAGGCCGACACCCATTTCGGCCGCATCTGCCGGTTCTTCGACACCGAAGAGCGCCGCTGCACGATCTACAAGGCGCGTCCCGAAATATGCCGAAGCTATCCCGGCGGCCGTTGCGGTTATTACGATTTCCTGGCGTCCGAGCGGAACAGCCAGAAAGATCCGGACCATATCGCGCTCACCTGGAACAAGTAGCGCGCATCCAGCGCCACATAGAACAGCGCGCAGAGTGCGGCGATGTCGAGGAAGTACAGATAGCGATAGTCGCAGGCGATCGAGATCACGAAGAAGCTGGCGCTGAAAGCGAAGGCAGCACCGATCATGGCTGCGATCGCCAGATCGCCTTGCGAACGCCGGCGCAGGAGCAGCACGAACAAAACCAATGCCAGCGCGGCGTAAAACGCATGCGACAGAAACGGCGTGCCCATGAAACTCTTCGTATAGCGTTGGAGCGCCAGATCGTTCGCGGACCGTCGCGGCGTGATCCCCAGTTCCGCCATCTCGCCCGCTGGCCCCTCGACGCCGGTGAAAACCGGCCGGCACGCGGCGATGTCCGGCGTCAGGAGCACCCAGCCGAATTCGATGGCGCGGACTTTCAGATAGAGCAAGGGATGCGCAAGAACGAGATCGGACCATTGCGCCCTCATCGTGCCGGGTTCGACGTCGGCCAGAGCGCCTTGCAACGCGGACGAACCCACGAGTGTGTCGTTGCGTTCGGGCGAATAGAGCCGCACGCCATCTGTCCGGATACTCTGGACCAATTCGGGTGCATCTTCGGAAAAACGGTCGAGACGAAGGCCGCCATCCCGCGCAACCATGCCCACAATGTCGTAGAGCCGCAGCAACTTCAGTTGTGCAACCGGGCCTTGCCCGTGATCGCTGCGGGTATCGAGCGCTTGCGTGGCAAGAAACAAAATTAACAGTCCGCTCGCGAAAGCGATCCCGCCCCATAGCAACGCGTGGATCGCGCCCTTCTTGCGCCAGACGATTGCTCCAAGCGCGATTCCGCCGGCGACAAACACGATCAAACCGTTTTGTCGCCCGAGCGCGGCCAGCACGAGCAATACAATGAATGCGATCACAAATAGGGATCGAGAACGCGGGCTAGTCCAGCGCGTTTCCGCCTGCGCAAGACAGATAAACCCCGCGGCTGCAGCATTCGCGAATAGCACGTCCTTCCAGACAAGCATCTGGTACAGAACCAGCTGCGGCAGAAACACCAAAGCCGCAGCAACAATAGTCGCGACCCAGGATGGGCGAGGACGAACCCACAGCAGCGAAATCAGCGCCCCGAAGAGCAGAGCGCTGTCGAAAATAACGAACAGCCCGGCGCCCGGAAGAACGGCATCGCCCAGTCCCAGCAGCCACGCCATCACAGGTGGATGCCAGGAGTGATAGAAGCCCGTTCGTCCATCGTGCAGCTGGATGATCGAATCGTAGGACAGATGACCGGGCCAGGAGATCGCAAGCGTCACGCCGAAGCCCGCCATCAGGATGGCGGCCGCCCACATCCTCGGATTGCGGATCAGGGTATCGGCTTGCTGCATATTTTCAGTATGGCGCGGTTCGCGGAATTGTTCATCATTGCGCCATGAACTATCGCCATGCCTTCCATGCCGGGAATTTCGCGGATGTCGTCAAGCATCTGGCGCTGGTGTCGATCCTCACGCATTTGAAGAAGAAACCCACCCCTTTCGCCGTGATCGACACGCATGCGGGACGCGGGCTCTACGATCTGTCCGGCGACGAGGCGAAACGCTCCGGCGAAGCCGCTTGGGGCATCGACCGGCTTCGCGGCCTGACGGAGGGGCCACGGACGCTGATGTCCTATCTCGATCTCGTGCGTGAATTCGGGGAGACCAGATATCCGGGCTCTCCGTTGTTTGCAGCCAAGATGCTTCGCGACAAAGACCGATTGGTGGCGATCGAAAAACATCCCGAAGATTTTCAAGCGCTCCGGCGCGCACTAAAGCCATTCAAGCGCGCGCGCGTTCTCGAAGCGGACGGCTATGCGCAGCTGCCGTCCTTGCTGCCGCCGCCGGAACGGCGCGGATTGATCCTGATAGACCCACCTTATGAATCGCCGGACGAATTCAGCCTCGCCGCCCGGGCCGTGGGCAGTGCGTTGCAGCGCTTCGCGACCGGCATCATGCTGATCTGGTTTCCTATCAAATCGCCCGCGGCCGCCAATGCGTTTTCCGGCGAAGTTCTGGCAGCGGGACCGGGAAAGCTTCTCCGGCTGGACATCGACGCCGGCGCCGAAGGCGAGCGCATGGGTTCCGCCGGACTTCTGATCGTCAATCCGCCCTTCGGTTTTCCGGACGAAATGCAGGCCGTACTTGCTGTTCTGGCGCCGTTGCTGGGACGGCATGGACCAGCGCGCTTCAGCCTGAATTGGCTCGCGGGACAGGCATAGGGTCTCAGGCTTGCGCTCGGCCCGGAACCTAATTATTTGATCCGGCTCCGCGGACAGGTGGTCGAGTGGTTGATGGCACCGCACTCGAAATGCGGAGACCCTTTACGGGGTTCGTGGGTTCGAATCCCACCCTGTCCGCCAAGCTTCGCTCGCGATAGCGAGAGGAGCTTGCCCGGCGTAGCCACTCGGCGAAGCCGGGCTGATGGCCGCGAGCTACGCTTGACAAGCCAGCAATAACAAAAAAGCCCTCCGGCGCGTACGCACCGGAGGGCTTCTTGTTTCGGCGATGGCGCCGCTTACTTCGGCATCTTCAGCCCGCGATGTTCGACCATCGGGCCGATGTCGGGGTCCTTGCCGTAGAACGCGCGGAACATGTCGCCGTAGTCTTCGCTGCGGCCCTTGGACAGGATCATGTCGCGGAAGCGCTGGCCGTTGGCGCGGGTGAGGCCGCCATGCCTGGTGAACCAGGCATAGGCATCGTCATCGAGCATCACCGTCCACTGATAGGCGTAGTAGCCGGCGGCATAGCCATTCGCCCAGATGTGCAGGAAGTAGCTCGAGCGATAGCGCGTCGGCACATTGGCGAAGTCGGTGTGCGTGTCGGCGAGCGCCTTGGTTTCGAACGCATCGACATCCTGCTTGGGCGCAGAAGCGGGAAGCGAATGCCACTGCATGTCGAGATCGGAGGCCGCGAGCAGTTCGCCGAGCTCGTAACCCTGATTCCAGGTCGACGACTTCTTGATCTTGTTGACGAGCGCCTGCGGGATGACCTTTCCGGTCTTGTAGTTCACCGCATAGTGCTTGAGCACCTTGGGATACAGCGCCCAATGCTCGTTGAACTGCGACGGGAATTCGACCCAGTCGCGCGCGGTGTTGGCGCCGGCGAGCGTGGGATAATTGCCGTCCGCGAACAGGCCGTGCAGCGCATGGCCGAACTCATGGAACATGGTCGTCACGTCATCGAAGCTGATCAGCGCGGGCTGACCGGCGGCCGGCTTGGTGAAGTTCGCGACGTTGTAGACGACCGGCTTGGTGCCCATCAGATGCGAGGCCTGCACCCAGTTGCTCATCCACGCGCCGCCCGCCTTGTTGTCGCGCTTGAAGTAGTCGCAATAGAACAGGCCCAGCTGCGAGCCATCCTTGTCGAAGACGTCGAACACGCGCACATCCGGCTGATAGACCGGGATGTCGTGGCGCTCCTTGAAGGTGATGCCGTAAAGCTGGTTCGCGGCATAGAACACGCCGTCCTGCAGAACCTTGTCGAGCTCGAAATAGGGCTTCAGCTCGTTCTGATCGAGATCGTATTTGGCCTTGCGGACCTTCTCCGAATACATCTCCCAATCCCAGGGCTTGAGATCGAAATGCGGGCCGGACTTGTCGATCATCGCCTGGATTTGCTTGGCCTCGTCGGCCGCCTTGTTGGCGGTCGGCGGAACGAGCGCGCTGATGAACTTCTCCACGGCGTCCGGCGTCCTGGCCATCTGGTCGTAGAGCACATAGGCCGCATAGTTCGGATAGCCGAGCAGCTGCGCCTTCTGCGCGCGCAGCACCGCGAGCTGCGCGATGATGGCGCGCGTGTCGTTGGCGTCGCCCTTCTCCGTGCGCGTCCAGGAATTGTTGAAGATCTTCTCCCGCACATCGCGATTGGTCAGCGAGGTCAGCACCGGCTGCTGCGTCGTGTTCTGCATCGGAATGACATATTTGCCGGGCATCTTCCGGTCTTCCGCGCCCTTGGCGGCGGCGGCGATTTCTTCGTCGCTCAGTCCCGCGAGATCGGCCTTGTTGCCGGTGACGAAGGCGCCGGCCTTGGTACCGGCCAGAAGCTTCTGCTGGAAATCGGTCGAGAGCGAGGCGTCCTGCTTGTTGATCTCGCGCAGCTTCGTCTTGTCGGCTTCCGAAAGGTTGGCGCCGGCATGGATGAATTGCAGGTAGTACACTTTCAGCAGCTGCGCCGATTCCGGATCGAGCTTCAGGGAATCCCGCGCGTCATAAACCGCCTTCACGCGCGCGAAGAGCTTGGCGTTCAGGAATATCGCATCGTTATGCGCGGCAAGTTTCGGCGCCTCATCGGCCTGGACCTTGTCCAGCGTGTCGTTGGTATTGGCCTGGACGACACCGAAGAACGCGGACGTCGCGCGATCAAGCAGACGGCCCGATTTCTCGATGGCGACGATCGTGTTCTCGAAGGTCGGCGCGTCGGTGCTGTTTGCGATCGCATCGATCTCGGCGATTTGCTGGCGCATGCCTTCTTCCATCGCCGGCTGATAATCGCTGTCCTTGATCCGGTCGAAGGGCGGCGCATGCAGGGGCAGGTCGCTCACCTGAGCGAACGGATTGTCGGAGGAGAACACCGGGGGAGCGGGGGTTGCCGGCGCGGCCTGAGCAGGCGCCGCCTGTTGCGCTGGCTCGGTCGAACAGGCCGCCAATACGGCCAGCGATACGGCACCAAGAAAATAGGAATGCATGCGATTCATCGACGTCTCCCTCGCGGTGATTGTTCTTGCGCCGGTTGGCGAAATGCGGCGGCACTCTAGCGATTTCGTTCCCGCCGGGCCAACTGGAAACTGCCCGCGCAAACGGGCCGGAATGTGGCAGACGGTCACTTTTCGGTGACACTGTTGCGCCGCAACCCTCGGCTATTCGCGATCTCGACTAGCCTGACGAAAACACGATATGGACATACTTCACGATCACAAGGCGGGGCCTCGGAAAGGATGATCGTCATGATACGGACCAAGCTTCTGCCGCTCACAGCGGCGCTCCTTTTTGCTTGCGGCGCGGCGAGCGCGCAGGAGGCGCATATCAAGACGTCGCTCGGCGAATTCGACGTCGCGCTGGATCGCGCGCATGCGCCCAAGACCGTCGACAATTTCATCCGCTATGCGAAGGGCGGTCATTTCGACGGCACGGTGATCTATCGCGTCGTGCCCGGTTTCGTGCTGCAGATGGGAAGCTACGACAAGAGCATGAATGCGCGCCCGACCAAGGCGCCGATCCCGCTGGAAACTGCGACCGGGCTGACAAATCTGCGCGGCACGCTGTCGATGGCGCGCAGCGAAGAGCCCGCGAGCGCGACCGCGGAGTTCTTCATCAACCTTGCCGACAATGACAGCCTCGATCCGAAGCCGGGTGCCGCGCCCAACACGACCGGATACGCCGTGTTCGGCAAGGTCGTGGAAGGCATGTCGGTGGTCGATCAGATCGCCAAGGTGGCGCTCAATGGCGGCAAAGGTCCGTTCCCCGACGCCGACCCGGCACTGCCGGTGGTCATCGAATCCGTCACGATCATCGGCGACGCCGCTACGAAGCCCTGACTTGCGCATCCTGATCGTCGGCGGTTACGGCACCTTCGGCGGGCGTCTTGTCAGGCTGCTGGCAGACGGCGCGCGGTTGACGATTCTCGTTGCCGGACGATCGCAACGGAAGGCGGAAGCCTTTTGCGCGCGCGTGACGGCGCAGGCTGCACTCGTTCCCACCGCCTTCGATCGCGCGCGCGATGTCGTCCGGCAGATTGCGGCCCTCCGGCCGGACATCGTGGTCGATGCCAGCGGACCGTTTCAGATTTATGGCGACGATCCCTATGCGCTGGTCGAAGCGTGCCTCGCGCAGCGCGTTCACTACATTGACGTCGCAGACGATCCGGACTTTGTCGATGGCATCGCACGCCATGATGCGCAGGCACGCGATACCGGCGTCGCCATGCTCTCGGGCGCGAGCACAACACCGGTTCTGACCTTGGCTGTGATACGCAAACTTGCTCGAGGGATTTCACCACGCACAATCACGGCCGGCATCGCGCCGTCGCCCTTTTCCGATATCGGTCTGAGCGTGGTGCGCGCGATCGCGAGCTATGCGGGAAAGGCGCTGACTGTTCGCCGCCATGGACGCGCAACGACGGCGACAGCACTGGTCGACTCGCGATGGTTTACGATCGCGCCGCCGGGTTGTGAGCCGCTGCCGCGCATGCGATTCTCGCTGGTGGATACGCCCGACCGCATCTTCGTGCCGCGTCTGTGGCCCGAAGCTGCGTCGACATGGCTTGGCGCGGGACCGCGGCCGGCGCTCTGGCATCGCGCGCTTAGCACACTCGCGCTGTTGCATCGCTGGCATCTCTTTCCAAAGCTCACGCCGTTCGCGCGCCTGTTTCATGCCGTCATCACGCGCCTGCGTTGGGGCGAGAATCGTGGCGGGATGTTCGTGGAGATTGAAGGCGCCACGGACTCCGGCGAAACCGTCACGCGCTCCTGGCACATGATCGCGCAAGGCGACGACGGACCGTTCATTCCATCCATGCCTGCGGCTGCGATCATCAGGAAATTTCTCGCGGGTGACATGCCAGCCAATGGCGCGCGCGCATGCCTCAACGATCTCGAACTTGAAGACTATGAGCGACTGTTCGCGCGCTTCCGTATCATCACCGGAATGCGCGAACGCAGAGCATCGGACGCTGCACTGCCGCTCTATCGCCGCATCCTCGGCGAGGCGTGGCACCGGTTGCCGGAAACGATCCGCGCGATGCATGACGGCACCGGAACCTGGATCGCGCGGGGCCGCGCGAATATCGATCGTGGGCGCAATCCACTCGCGCGCCTGATCGGCTTCATCATCGGCTTTCCCAGAGCCAGCAATGATATTCCCGTCAGCGTGCGGTTCGAAGCGAAGGATGGCCGCGAGACCTGGACACGCGACTTCGCCGGCAAACACTTCTCCAGCCTGCAGTTCGAAGGACGCGGCGCAAATGAAGCTCTCGCCTGCGAACGCTTCGGACCCGTCACCATCGCAATGGCGCTGGTTCTCGACGGTGATTGCATGCGGCTGATCTCACGGCGCTGCACGGTATTCGGAATTCCGCTGCCGAAATTCCTGCACCCGCGCGGCGGCATCCATGAAAGTGCGGACGACAACCGCTTCAACTTCCATGTCGAGATCGGATTTCCGTGGACGGGGCTGATCGTGCGCTATCGGGGCTGGCTCACGCGAGATTGAGCAAATTCGCCGTTTGCGCGTTGTTCAAACATGACCTCGCTGACCAGGCTGAGACACGACGCCAAACACTGCACGGCCTGTCCGCTCTACAAACACGCGACGCAGACCGTGTTCGGCGAGGGACCGGCAAACGCGCGCTTCGTGCTGGTCGGCGAACAGCCGGGCGATCAGGAAGACATCGCGGGCAAGCCGTTTGTCGGACCTGCGGGACAGCTTCTCGACCGCGCGCTGGACGACGCCGGCATCGACCGCAAGAGCGTTTATGTCACCAATGCGGTGAAGCACTTCAAGTTCGAGCCGCGCGGCAAGCGCCGTATCCATTCCAAGCCGAATGCCGGCGAGGTGAAGATCTGCTCGACAAACTGGCTGGCGCGCGAACTCGATGCGATCGAGCCGGAATTTGTGGTCGCTCTGGGTGCAACGGCGGCGCAGGCGCTTTCGGGCAAGGGTGTCGCGATCGCCAAGCTGCGCGGACGCGAAATGGCATGGGCCGATGGCCGGCGCGGGCTTGCGACCGTGCATCCGTCCTATCTGCTGCGAATTCCCGATCGGACAGCGAAGGAAGCCGAATACGAAAAATTCGTCGCCGATCTGAGTCTCGCCGCAAAGCTCGCGGCGCATCCGGCGAAACAACCGCGCGAAGCGGCACGGCTCTAGCGACTAGCGCTTGCCGGAGCGCTGCTTGCGGGCGGCGTAGCGGGCGTCGCGCGCGGCCTTCTGCTCGGTGAGCAGCCGGGCGAGTTTCTCGCGCTCCTCGTTGGCGGCGCGGTCGCGCTCGATGGCGGCGAGACGTTCGGCCTCGATGCGGGCGGCCTCGGCGGCGGCACGCTCTTCGGCTTCGCGCCTGGCGCGCGCGTCCTTCTCGATCTTGCGCTGCTCCTCGCGCTTCTCACGCTCGGCGGCGATGCGGGCGCGCTCGGCATCGCGCTCGGGCTTGGTCTCGTTCAGCGCCGCGAGCTTCGCGCGGGCCTTTTCCAGCATCGCGGCGCGCGCTTTCGCGGCATCGCCCAAACGGTCGCCAAATTTGTTCGGATCGGAACCCTTCATGGTCGTGTAGTCGTCTTTCTCAAGGTCGGTGTGGCGTGCAAGTAGCCTCAAAAGTCCCTCTACGCAAGATCATTGCCGCCGCAGTCCGGACACGGCCCCCGCGCAACATTTCCGCATCGCTGGAGGCCGTTCGAGAGCAACGGAATTGTTCCTCACTTTTCCGCACCCCCTCCCCCTACAGATGCACTTCGGAGGGGCGCCACGAAAAATTTGGGTTCAACCTCCGCATTCCGCGGATTTCCTGATCCCGGCCCCCGGCTTACAGGAGTTCTGTACAGAACTTCGCTTCTCTTACACGTCTGTCTTTCGGACAAAGGCAGATGGGCGCACGACCCGGTCATTTCAAGGACCAGCTATGCAGCGCAGAAGAAATATCGAGACCGGCCCTCGGTGTAACATCAGATTGACAAGTGACACTTGTCACTATAAGATTGCACCATGATCCGGCGATTTCGCCATCGCGGCCTGAAGCGGCTTTATGAAGACGACGATGGCCGCGGGCTCAGGGCCGATCAGGTCGGGCGCATCAAACGCGTTCTTGCCCGCCTCGATCGCGCGTCCGTACCGGATCACATGAACCTGCCGGGCTGGCGGTTGCATCCGCTCAAGGGCGCGTTCGCAGGCTTCTGGAGCGTGACCGTCACCGCCAATTGGCGGATCGTGTGGCGCTTCGAAGGTGGCGATGCGACCGATGTCGATTATCTGGATTACCACTGAAGGAGTTCGCGTTATGCCGATGAAAAACCCGCCACACCCCGGAGAAAGCGTCCGCTACGATTGCCTGGAGCCGCTGGGCTTGAGCGTGACCGAAGGTGCAAAGGCGCTCGGTGTCACGCGGCAGGCGTTCAACAATCTCGTCAACGGCAAGAGCGGCATCTCGCCCGAAATGGCGATCCGCCTCAATAAGGCCTTCGGCGGCAGCGCACAAATCTGGCTCGGCCTGCAGATGGACTACGACCTCGCGCAGGCAATGAAGCACGAGCGCGAGATCAAGGTGAAGCGGGTCGCCGCGTAAATCGACTCTGATCCTAATTCTTCAATTCTCTCGTTTTAAGGATCTATCCCTGGAAGTCGCGGGTGCTCATCCACCTCCGGGCGCTTGCGCTCACGCTGGGGCCTCACGGGAACGATCTCCATCGCGCGAACATAGCAATCGATGAAGCGATTCATTCTGTTGTTCAGTTCGTCTCTACTGATGAGGGAAGGTTTTAGACCTTCGATCACATGAAATCCGCGTTTTCTAGGCTCACCGTCTCTAGATACATCAATAAGTAGTGGGATCGCTGGTGCCAGAGGATCGGTGCAGTACGCCTCATTCAAGAGCGCAAGCCAAGTTTGCGCCTGCCACACCAAATCAGGAGCACCGTCAAGACGAGGCTGAAGACCAAGAACCCAACGCCCATCTTTAGAGTGAAACCTACCTGCAGCACGGATGGGCATTACGAACCCACGGTGAGGACGGCGGGTCGAAGATCAACGATCTAAAAACGATGTTTGCGCGACCGCTCTGATGATCAAGCTTGCGCGGGGCATTGGCATCACCTCAGCGAACGCGCTCCGCCCTACCGCCTTCGCTCCACAAACGCTTCGAGTTTGGCGGGGAGGTAGGCGACGTTGTATTCGCGGTCCCAGACCTGGCTGGCTTCCGTGAGCAGCCTCGCCTGGATCTCCGGCGCCAATCCGGCCCACAGCGACAGCGCGGCATTGCCCAGCTGGCGCCCCCGCGACCATCATCGTTGCTCGCGCGAATGGAATACGCGCAGCATGACCAGCCGTTCGCCGTCGTAACGGTATTGGATTATATAAGCGGCATTCAAAACGCGCAGCACGACCTGACGAAACGATTTTCGCTCGTCGAGAACACGGCCCAGACGTGAGTTGGCGGCGATCTCGTCGGCTTTCGCGATGATTTCGCGCGCGACCACGCCGGCGAGATTGGGAAAGTCGGTCTGCAGGAAATTTGCGAAACGGTCGAGATCGGCAAGCGCGGCGGCCGACCATTCGATCTTCAAGGTTGAGTCCAAGGTTTGAAGCCCGGCGTTCCCCAGGTTTTCAACCAGCGGGTCACTTCATCATGCGGAACGGTCTGCTCGCCGCATTCGATGGCCGCCCAGCGGCGCTCGAGCTCTGCGATCGTGCTGGCATCGGCGGCAAGCGGCACGAGTTCCGAGACAAGCTGGGAAATGCTCACGCCGCGTTCGGCTGCTCGGCGTTCCAACAGCGCCGCCGTCTCCGCATCCACTTCGATCGTCTGCGACTTCATCGCCATGCCGGCAGCATAACGCCAACGGCTGCGCGATCCAACCGCCTATCCGGCAGATGGCTCTCGCCCCTACCGCCGTCTTTTCACAAACGCTTCGAGTTTGGCGGGGAGGTTGGCGACGTTGTGTTCGCGGTCCCAGACCTGGCTGGCTTCGGTGAGCAGCTTCGCCTGGATCTCAGGCGGCAACCCGGCCCAGAGCGACAGCGCGGCACTGCCGAGGCGGCGGATATAGGTCTCGTCCTCGCTCGGATATTTCCAGATGACGGCGGCGGGTTTCACCGGGCCCTGGGGATAATTCTTCAGCGGTTCGGCCATGGTGTTGCCCCTTTCATGGGACGAGACAGTATCGGATCGCGGCTGGTGTGAGCCGGGTGAAAAACTGGCGGTGCGGCCGCCCCCTCCACCGCTTCGCGGTCCCCCTCCCCCCGTTGCGGGGGAGGATCGATAGAACCTAGTTGTCGAGGAAGCTGCGCAGTTTCCGCGAGCGGCTCGGGTGCTTGAGCTTGCGCAATGCCTTGGCCTCGATCTGGCGGATACGCTCGCGCGTCACCGAGAACTGCTGACCGACTTCTTCCAGTGTGTGATCGGTGTTCATGCCGATGCCGAAGCGCATGCGCAGCACGCGTTCCTCGCGCGGCGTGAGCGTGGCGAGCACGCGTGTCGTCGTCTCGCGCAGATTGGCCTGGATCGCGGCGTCGATGGGGAGGATCGCGTTCTTGTCCTCGATGAAATCGCCGAGATGCGAATCCTCCTCGTCGCCGATCGGCGTTTCGAGCGAGATCGGCTCCTTGGCGATCTTAAGGACCTTGCGCACCTTCTCCAGCGGCATCGCGAGACGCTCGGCCAGTTCCTCCGGCGTCGGCTCGCGGCCGATCTCGTGCAGCATCTGGCGCGAGGTGCGCACCAGCTTGTTGATCGTCTCGATCATGTGCACCGGGATGCGGATGGTGCGCGCCTGATCGGCGATGGAGCGCGTGATCGCCTGACGGATCCACCACGTCGCATAGGTCGAGAATTTGTAGCCGCGGCGGTATTCGAATTTGTCGACCGCCTTCATCAGACCGATATTGCCTTCCTGGATCAGGTCCAGGAACTGCAGGCCGCGGTTGGTGTATTTCTTGGCGATGGAGATCACGAGGCGCAAATTGGCCTCGATCATTTCCTTCTTCGCCACGCCCGACTCGCGCTCGCCCTTCTGCACCGTCTGCACGATGCGGCGGTAATCGACGATCGACTGGCGCATCTCCTGCGCCAGCGTCTGGATCTCGTCGCGATGCTGATGGACCTTGTCGCGCTCATCGGCGACGAAATCCTTCCAGCCCGGACGGCTGAGGCGGCCAACGCGGCGCGCCCAGTTGGGGTCGAGTTCGTTGCCGAAATGCTCTTTGAGGAAATCGCTGCGCTCCACGCCGTGCGCTTCGGCCAGACGCAGCAGGCGGCCTTCGAGCGACACGAGACGGCGGTTGATGCCGTACATCTGGTCGACAAGGGCTTCGATGCGGTTGTTGTTGAGCTTCAGGCCCTTCACGAGATCGACGGTCTCGCTGCGCAGCTTCTTGAAGCGGCGCTCCTGGCCGGTGGAAAGCTCGTCGGCGCCGAGCGCCGCTTCGACGCTTGCGTCCTGCAGCTTGCCGAGCTTTTTGTAGAGCGAGGCGATCTGGTCGAGCGTCTCCAGAACCTGCGGCTTGAGGGCAGCTTCCATCGCGGAGAGCGGCAGATTGCCTTCGTCCTCGAAATCGTCCGCTTCGTTTGCCGCATCGGCGGCGGCAGCGGCTTCGGCCGGATCGACCTCTTCGCCCTCTTTCGCTGCCGGCTTCGGCGGCGGCGGCGGCGCGGGCTTCTTCACCTCGAACGGCACCGGCGCGCCATTGTTCACGCCGGGAATATGCATCGGCGGCGGCAGCGGCTTGCCATCGGGTCCAACCGCGTTGGCGGCGGCAGCGGCGGCAGCGGCCGCGGCGGCCTGGCCTTCGGGGCCGGCGCCATAGGTCGCTTCCAGATCGATGATGTCGCGCAGAAGGACTTTGCCTTCGTTCAACTCGTCGCGCCAAACGGTCAGCGCTTCGAAGGTCAGCGGGCTCTCGCACAGCGCGCCGATCATCAGCTCGCGGCCGGCCTCGATGCGCTTGGCGATGGCGATTTCGCCCTCGCGCGAGAGCAACTCGACGCTGCCCATCTCGCGCAGATACATGCGCACCGGATCGTCGGTGCGGTCATATTGCTCGGCCGCCTTGCCGGTGGTGGTGGCGACTTCCTTGCCGCCCTCGGCAGTCGCGGGAAGATTCTCGCCCTCGGCGCCTTCTTCCTGTTCTTCCGACTCGATGACGTTGATGCCCATCTCGTTGAGCATCGACATCGTGTCTTCGATCTGCTCGGACGATGTCTTCTCCGACGGCAGGACCTTGTTCAGCTCGTCATAGGTGACGTAGCCGCGTGCCTTGGCGCGCGCGATCATCTTGCGCACGCCGACATCGGACATATCGAGCAGCGGAGAGTCCGCGTCGCCGGGGGCTTCGCTTTCGCCGGGCTTGCCGGTTTTGGGCGGAATCTTGACCGCGGCCTTCTGCGGAACCGGAAGCGGCTTCTTGGCTGCAGCGTCGGCGGCGGCCTTCAGCTTCGCCGCGGTCTTGGGATCGACCTTCGTTGCCTTGGCGGCCGGTGCGGCCTTGGCGGGCACGACCTTGGCAGCGGTCTGCTTGGCGGCGGGCTTGGACGGTTTGGGCGCAGGCTTGCTCTTGGCAGCCGTCTTCTTGGCCACGGCGGCCTTGGCCGGAACCGCCTTTTTGGCGGCCGGCTTGGCTTTTGCTGTCTTCTTCACGTCTTTACCGGTCTTTGCTGCCACGAAATTCTTCCCAAAAGCGTGCCGGCCCACAGGCTGACAACGCACTGTCCCTACCTAGTGGAGGCAGACGCCTCAATCGTTCGGAAAACCTCTGAGCCGTTGGAATTCGGTCCAGCTTTCCTCTGTTGCCTCGCTTTTGAGCCGTTCCGCGGCGCGCTGCCGCTCCGGCTCGAGTTCCGCCATGTCGCGTAACTGGGCGGTGGCGCGGAGGAAACGGGCCTCGACATCCTCGGCATCCCCTACAGACGAGACTTCCGTAAGGTCAGAATGCCTATCCGCCCCCAAACGTGCGAGGAGATCAGCCATACCCTTACGGACCAGATGGGCCTCCAACCCCGGATTTTCAAGCCGGAAACCGGAAGCGGCGAGGTTTAGGAGTTCGCGGCGCAAATTGTCAAGCGAACGGTCGGAAAACGGCAGTGCCGCAAGGATTTCACCATGCCGGTCGGCGATTTCGGGCGCCTGAAGCAGCAGGCTCGCAAGTTCCATCTCCTTGACCTGGCGGGGCGCGGCTTTTCCAGGGCGCGCCAGCATGCTGGCCTTCACCGCGGCGGAGACGGTCTCCATCGGCGCCTGCGGGAACCGGCCGCGCTCACCTCGGCCCCGCCACTGGTTGCGGTCGTTGCGCGACGCGGTCCGGGGCGCTGCCGGCGCACGGCGCTTGAAGGTGTCGAAGACGAGCTGGTCGAAGTCGCGCTTGTAGTAATCGGCGACGGTGGTGTCGCTGATCAGCGAGACGATCTCGGCCAGCGTGCGCTCCAGACCGGCGCGGCGCTCGGGCGTGGAGAAATCCTTGCCCTCGATCTCCGCGCGCCACAGGACCTTCGACAACGGCAGCGCCTCGTCGAGGAGCTTCCTCATCGCCGCCGCGCCGTTGTGCGACAGGAAAGAGTCTGGATCCTCGCCGGACGGCAGGAACACGAAGCGCAGCGAATAGCCCGGACGCAGCAGCGGCAAAGACAATCGCGCGGCGCGGTGCGCGGCGCGAAGCCCCGCCTCGTCGCCGTCAAAAGCGAGCGTGGGTTCCGGCGCGGTGCGCCAGAGCAGCATCAATTGGTCTTCGGTCAGCGCGGTGCCGAGCGGCGCGACCGCATGTTCGAAACCCGCGCGTACCAGCGCGATCACGTCCATATAGCCTTCGGCGACGATGATGCTCTGCGCCTTGATCGCGGCGGGACGCGCAGTCGCGAAATTGTAGAGCAGCTGGCCCTTGGAGAAGAGCGAGGTTTCTCCGGTGTTGATGTATTTGGGCTTGGCGTCGGCTTCCAGCGCGCGCGCGCCGAACGCGATCACGCGGCCGCGCGCATCCGAGATCGGAAACGTCACGCGATTGAAGAAGAAATCGCGCGCGCTGCGTTCGCCGTCGGAGGGACGCGTAAGGCCTGCCGCGATCATGTCGTCCATCGTGACGTTCTTCGTCTTGAGATGCTCCATCAGCGCATTGCTGCCCGATGGCGCATAACCCAGGCGGAATATCTTCGCGGCATCGCCGCCCAGACCCCGAGACTGAAGATATTCGCGCGCGACGCGCCCACCGGGCTCGCGCAATTGCGTCTCGAAGAACGCGCAGGCCGCCTCGATCACATCATAGAGCGACTTCTTCTTTTCCTCGCGCGCCTCGTCTTCCGCCGACCATTTGGGAAGTTCGACGCCGGCCTCGCCCGCGAGCCGCTCGACGGCCTCGGGGAACGAAAGCCCTTCCGTCTCCATCAGCCACTTGAAGGCATCGCCGCCCTTGCCACAGCCGAAGCATTTATAAGTGCGCCGCGCGTTCTCGACCTTGAAGCTCGGCGATTTCTCCTTGTGGAACGGGCAGCAGCCCCAGAATTGCTGGCCCCGCCGCGTCAGCTTCACGCGCTTGCCCACCAGCTGGACGATATCCGTCCGCCGGAGCACCTCCTCGAGAAGATTGGGGCCGTAGCGCATACTCATAATGTAGGCGCTTTCGACAGAAAATTTCGCGCTGCGCAAAGATATTTCTGTGAGTCGGGGTAGAGGTGTTTGCCGCTTGTTAAACCCCTGATTGATAGCCTTGCCGCGCTTCAAGAAGGGTGGCCGGTGTGCTGGTGCGGGGGATGGGCAGGACGGGAACAATCCTGGAGGCCCGCTGGAAACTTCTGAACGCGGCGCGCGACTGGCTGGAGGCGGCCGGCAGCCTCGACGCCATCATCGATATCGTCCGGCAATCGGCGCGCTCGATCTGTTCGGCGGACGGCGTCGCCTTCGTCCTGCGCGACGGCGACAAATGCCATTATGTCGAGGAAGACGCGATCGGCCCGCTGTGGCGCGGCCAGCGGTTCCCGCTCACGGCCTGCATCTCGGGCTGGGCGATGTTGAACGGCAAGACCGCCGTGATCGAAAACATCTATGCCGACAATCGCATCCCGCACGACGCCTATCGCCGGACTTTCGTGAAGAGCCTGGTGATGGTGCCGGTGCGCGCGCAGGGCGCGGTGGCCGCGATCGGCGCCTATTGGGCCGACCAGCGCCATTTTGTCGTGCAGGAGATCGCCGTGATCGAGGCGCTGGCGGACGCCGTGGGCGATGCGATGAAGATCGCCGAAGCCGCATGAACACCTACGCCGGAAGCAGCTTCGCGCCGGCGTTCACGCTCTCGGTGAAGTGCTTGAAGTTTTTCGGATTGTCGCGGAAATATTTGCTCGCTTGCAAATACGCCGCAAGCTGATCGCCGCTAACGATGGGCGGTGCCGGCGGTTGCGGAAAACCATCCACCATTGTCCCGCCCAACCATTTCCTGAGCGTCGTCGGCGCGCCGGTCATGTTGATCCACGGCGCGATATAGAGAAGCGCCAGCGGCGCGATCGCGACGTTGCGGGCCGACGCGGCGGCGATGCAGCCGTCGACGCCTTTCAGGATGCCCGCCATGATGCGCTCGTCCATCGCATCGACCAGTGGTCGGCCCGTCGCCGCTGCAAGCGCGCGGTTCACAAGAGCCGTGTCCTCATCCGAAAGCGGATTTCCATCAGGTAGAGCGGGCGTCAGAACGGTTACAAGCCGGTCGATCGCCGCCTGCGCCACGCCGCCGGCCGCCAGGACCTTGCGCATCGTGTCGCGGGCATCCGGCTGCACATGCATGTCGCCCTGCATCACGCCGAAACTCGCACCGCTATTGGCCTTCTTCGCGAAGCCGAGCGCGTAAGGCTTGCCGCCCTCATTCACTTCGATGGTTTTACGAATTGCCGGAAGGAATTCGCGCGCGACCATGATTTGTCCCCAATGTGGAAAACGATCATAGCGGGAAACACACGCAGTTAAACCGAAAATTGCTCTAAAGCTTTTTCTGAAAATGGAAGCTCGTGATCGCCAGTTTCAGGCGGTGATAGAAGCGGTGCGCGCCGAGGCGGTGCGTACCGGAATCAAGATGGAATTCGCCGCAGCCTTCCTTTCGGGCGTGTTCTTCCATCCACGCCATCAGCGCCTCGGCGAAACCTTTGCCGCGATGGGATTCGAGGCAGATCAGATCGTCGACATAAAGCGCCTTGCCCCATGCGAGCCACTCCGAAATGCGGAAACCGGCGGCGGCGACCGGCAGGCCATTGTCCTCGACAGTGATCAGCCGCCAGCCGGACTGCTTCTGCTGACGGCGCACGCGCTCGAGGAATTCGTCTTCGCTTTTGATGTGCGGCCGCAGCTCACGCATCACCGGAAAAACGCGGCGGATATCGGCGTCGGTTGTGGCTTCTTTGATTTCGAAATTGGACATAGCTGAGCGACGCAAATTGCACTTCAACCTACCCTCCCCTTGAGGGAGGGTCGATCCGCGAAAGCGGATCGGGGAGGGGTCATGCGAAAAGCTCAACCCCTCCCCGAAATTCGCTTCGCAAATTTCGGCCCTCCCTCAAGGGGAGGGCCGAAAATCATTTTCCGCTCAGAATATCCTTCACCACAGCACTCGCTTTCGCGAAGTCCATCTGACCGGCGAAGCGCTCTTTCATCACCGCCATGACCTTGCCCATGTCCTTCATCGCGGTCGCACCGGTCTCGGTCACCACGGCCTGTGCCGCAGCCTTCGTCTCTTCCGCGCTCATCTGCCTGGGCATGAAGGAGCGGATGATGTCGATCTCCTCGCGCTCGCCGGCGGCGAGTTCCGGGCGCTTGCCGGTGTCGTAGGCGGCCGCCGATTCCTCGCGCTGCTTGATCATCTTGGCGAGGAGCTGAAGAATCTCGTCATCGCCGAGCAACTCGCGGCTGGTTTCGGTGCGCGCGGCGATATCGCGGTCCTTCAGCGCCGCTGTGACCATGCGCAGGGTGCTGAGGCGCTTGGCGTTCTTCGCCTTCATCGCCTCCTTGATCTGCTCGTTGAATTGCTCGCGCAGGCCCATCGAATCGCTCCTTTTGAAGCCGGCTAAATAGCACGTTGACGCTGGCGGGTTGCACCCCTATTTATCGGCAAATTCGAGGCCTCCCATGAGCAAGACCACGCCCGCACCCGCCGCAGCACCGGCGGCCGAGCTTTCGCGCGCCGCCCTGGTTCTGGCGGACGGAACCTGTTTCGAGGGCCACGGCTTCGGCGCCTCGTGCCAAGCGGTCGGCGAGGTCTGCTTCAACACCGCGATGACCGGTTACGAGGAAGTCCTGAGCGATCCGTCCTATGCCGGGCAGATCGTGTGCTTCACGTTTCCGCATATCGGCATCGTCGGCACCAACGAAGAAGACATCGAGTCGATCAATCCGGCGGCGCGCGGCCTGATCGTGCGCGCGGACGCGACGCATCCGTCCAACTGGCGCAACCTCGCCACGCTCGACCGCTGGCTGAAGCGCCACAATATTCCGGCGATCAGCGGCATCGACACGCGCGCACTGGCCTCGCGCATCCGCGAGAAGGGCATGCCGCATGGCGTGATCGCACATGGTGCGTGCGACACGGCAGCGATGACGAAAGCGGCAAAGGAATTCTCCGGCCTCGAAGGTCTCGATCTCGCGAAGGACGTGAGCGCGCGCCAGACGAGCAAGTGGAGCCAGACGCCGTGGCAGCTGGGCAAAGGCTATGGCGAGCAGGACGCGCCGAGCTTCCGCGCGGTCGTGATCGACTATGGCGTCAAGCGCAACATCCTGCGCGAGCTCGCCGGTGTCGGCGCGGACATCACCGTCGTGCCCGCAAACGCGACGCTCGAAGACGTGATGAAGCACAAGCCGCACGGCGTGGTGCTCTCCAACGGCCCCGGTGACCCGGCGGCGACCGGCGCATACGCGATCCCGACGATCAAGGGCCTGATCGACGCCAACGTGCCGGTGTTCGGAATCTGCCTCGGCCACCAGATGCTGGGCCTCGCGCTCGGCGGACAGACCAAGAAGATGACCCAGGGCCATCACGGCGCGAATCATCCGGTGAAGGATTTGGAAACCGGCAAAGTCGAGATCGTGTCGATGAACCACGGCTTCACCGTCGATTCCGCGACGCTGCCTTCAAGCGTGAAGCAGACGCATGTCTCACTGTTCGACGGCACCAATTGCGGCCTGCGCGTCGAAGGCAAGGACGTGTTCAGCGTCCAATACCACCCCGAAGCCTCCCCCGGCCCAATGGACTCGCACTACCTCTTCGAACGCTTCGCCGACGCGGCGAAGAAGCGGGCGTAGCTCTCACTGCCTCCCCACTCACCATGGCCGGGCTTGACCCGGCTACCCATCCGGCGCGCGTCGGCGCGCCGAAATGACTCTTTTGCGCTCGCAGACGCGAGCGCGATGGGTGGCCGCCTCAAGGGCGGCCATGGTGAAAATTGGATCATTCGGGAATAAACCGCACATCCGCCCGGTCTATAGTGGCGCATGGATCAACGGCGCCGGCAATTCGAGGCGCAAGCCCTGCCGCACCTGGATGCGGCGTACAATCTTGCCAGATGGCTCTCGCGCTCGCCGGCCGAGGCGGAGGACATCGTGCAGGATGCGATGCTGCGCGCCTGGCGCGCGTTCGACGGCTTTCGCGGCGGCGACATCAAGCCGTGGCTGCTGGCGATCGTGCGCAATTGCTGGCGCAGTGCGAGCGCCGACACGCGCCGTCGCAAACATACCGCGCTACCCGAAGAATACGACGAGCCGCTGCTGTCGGATGAGCCGAGCCCGGAGGCCGCAGTCGCGACGGCGAGCGAAGCCCGAAGGCTGAACGAAGTCATTGCGCTTCTGCCCAATGAATTTCGCGAGGTGCTGATCCTGCGCGAGATGGAAGACTTAAGTTACCGCGAGATCGCGGACGTGACGGGCGTTCCCATCGGCACGGTGATGTCGCGGCTGGCGCGCGCCCGCGCGCTGTTGAAGGAGAAATGGTTGAGGGATCAGACATGAGTTGCCCCGAGCTTTTGCGCACGCAGGCCTATCTCGATGGCGAGCTGGACGGCGTCGCCGCGCGCGAGGCCGAGCGCCATATCGAGACCTGTACCGAATGCCAGCAGACGAGCGCCGACACGGCGCAGTTAAGCGACGCGATCCGCAGCGCGATCACGCCGCATCGCGCGCCGGAGGCTTTGCGCGCGCGCGTCAGTGCTGCGCTGGATGACGAAGCGGCGCCGAAGGTCTTGCCGTTCAAGCGCAGGAATTTCTGGTACGGCGCTCTGTCCGGTGCCGGCGCGATGGCAGCGGCGGCGAGCGTCGCGTTCATGCTGGTCCTGCCACCATCGGCCGAGACGCTGGCGCAATCGATCACCGACGATCACACCTCAGCGTTGACCAGTGGGAACCTGATCCAGATCGCGTCGAGCAGCCATCACGTCGTGAAGCCCTGGTTCGCGGGCAAGGTGGACGTGTCGCCGCCGACGCCGGATTTCCCGGACCGGAATTTCGTGCTCACCGGCGGACGCGTCGACCAGGTCGCGGGTTCGCGCGCGGCGGTGGTTGTCTACAAGCACGGCCGCCATGTGATCGATCTGTTCGTGTGGCCGGACAAGGGCTCTGTTCTGCCGGGTAATGCCACGCGGCATGGCTATCATTCGATCTTTTGGAAAAGCGGCGATCTGAATTTCGCGGCGGTGTCGGACACCGAACGGCGCGAACTGGAAAAATTTGTTGGATTAATCAGAAGCTCGCCGGAATAAATCGCGCCCCTCGACGGTATGGGCCTTTGTAACAGGAAGGTCCCCGCCCATGAACGATGAAACCTCGCGCCGCGGCGCGCTCAAATGTCTGGCATTCGGCGGCGCAGGCACGCTGTTCGCGCTCAGCGGCGGCATCGTCACACCGATCAACCTGGCCGCAGCCGCAACCGGAAAGACGACGATCACCGGCAAGCCGCTGTTCCTGCAGATCAGCGACACCCATATCGGCTTCAACAAGGAAGCCAATCCGGATGTTCAGGGCACGCTGAAGCAGACGATCGACTTCGTGAACGCGATGAAGGAGAAGCCCGCGCTGGTCATCCACACTGGCGACATCACGCATCTTTCCAAGGCCGAAGAATTCGACACCGCCGCGCAGCTTCTCTCGGCGCTGAAGGTCAGCGAACTTCACACCACGCCGGGTGAGCACGATGTCACCGACACAGGCGCGGCCTATTTCGAACGTTTCGGCAAGCCGTCGAACAACAAGGGCTATTACAGCTTCGATTCCAACGGCGTGCATTTCATTTCGCTGATCAACGTTCTGAACTTCAAGCCCGGCGGCCTCGGCGCGCTGGGCGACGACCAGATCGCGTGGCTGAAGGGCGATCTGAACGGCCGTTCCGACAGCCAGCCCATCGTCGTCTACGCACACATGCCGCTATGGACGATCTATGAGCCTTGGGGCTGGGGCACAGGCGATGCCGACCAGGCGTTCGCGATGCTGCGCCGCTTCGGATCGGTGACGGTGCTGAACGGACACATCCATCAGATCGTGCGCAAGATCGAAGGCAACATGATCTTCCACACCGCGCGCTCCACCGCCTATCCGCAGCCGACGGCCGGCGATGGGCCCGGGCCGGGACCGCTGAAAGTCGATGCCGCACTGCTGCCCAAGATGCTCGGCATCACGACGCTGGGCTTCGCGCCGCATCCCGCGAGTGCCGCGCTGACCGACTACACGCTCGCCTGATTTTCAACCAAACCAACCAACGCAACGAGGATTTCCATGATTCCCGCAACGCTCAAGCACGCCCTGTTGGCTACTCTTCTCGCGCTCGCGCCGCTTCCGGCTTTCGCCGATGCGCAGGTGGTGATGAAGAATTTCGACTTCTCGCCGATGGCCGTGACCATCAAACACGGCGAAGCCGTCGTCTGGAAAAATCTCGACGGCGAACCGCACACCGTCGTCAGCGTCGATGGCGCTTTCCGCTCCGCCGCGCTGGATCAGAACGACACCTACAAGTTCACCTTCGCCAAACCGGGCGTCTACAAATATCTCTGCTCGATCCATCCCAAGATGATGGCGACGATCACGGTGCAATAGCGCGCCGTTAATCTGCCTTGGCAAAGTGAGCCATCTGGTCCGCGTGTGCTTTCTTGAAAGCCGCGCGGGCCGTGGCGCGTTCGACATAGGCGCGGCACGCCGGATAATCCTTGAGGCCTTCGAAACGGTTCAGGACACGCAGCACATCCGCCATCATGATATCGGCGATGGAGAAGCTCCCCGCGAGCCATTCGCCTTTCGCCAGCACAGGCTCCATGCGCGAAAGACGGAGCTTTACGAAATCGTCGATCCATTTCCACGTCGGCGTGTCGTTGGTGAAGCCCATGAAATTGAACATCACCCACGGCAGGGTCGCCATCTCGACCGAGTTGAGCGCCGCGAACAGCCACTCTTTCGCTTCCGCGCGTGCCTTCGGATCGCCAGGCATAAGTTTGTCGCTGCGTTCGCCCAGATGCAGCAGGATCGCGCCGCTTTCGAAGATGGAGATATCACCGTCCGTCAGCCACGGCACCTGGCCGAACGGTTGATGCGCGAGATGCTCCGGCCCGCACTCCTTGAACGGCGTGCTTTCGACGCGATAAGGCAATCCCGCTTCTTCCAATGCCCAGCGCGCGCGCAGATCGCGCACAAACCCGCGCGGCATTTCGGGAACCCAGTCGTATGTCGTCAGAACCAGTTCGCCCATCGGCAACTCCATACACGATGCCAAAGCATAACGCTTTGCGGTCAAGAAAATCATCACGCGGAGTCGCGGAGGGCACAGAAACTCCTCATGCTGAGCTTGTCGAAGCATGAGGCCTCATCCTTCGACAAGCTCAGGACGAGGATATTGACGATTCTCCGCGAACTCCGCGTCTCCGCGTGAGATTTTCGGGGCTAACGAATTGCCGCCGATTGCGCTGTTAGCGCCTAAGCTCGATCACATCCATGGTGGATTCCTGCATCGGGAACGGCATTTCGAGGCGCGCGCCATTCGCGGTCGCGGTCATGCGGCCGATCTGGTCGTCCGGCGTCGCTTGCGCGCCGACCGCAGCGCCGTTGCCGGAATAAAGGTGCGGATGCTCGCCCTTCACCCAGGAGGCGCCGAGATACACATAGGAATTTCCGTCGGGATAGAGCGTGCCGCCCATGCGCTGCGTGCCGCTGGTCTTCTCGAAATGCAGCACGCCGCCTTCGTCGCTGATGCGGCAGTGAAACCAGGAATAGGTTTTCGACGACGTCATGCCGCCGAGCTTGATGGTGCGGCAGCGCCACGAACCGGTGAGCGATCCGCCGCTTGCAAGTGCGCTGAGCGCATCGCTCGCGGCACCGCCCGCTTCGGCCATCGCCTGAGACCGCGCTTCGTCGAGGCGCGCCAAACGGGATTGATCGAAACTCGTGGCTTCGTCCTGCCAGCCGGCTTGCGCAGCAACAGGCACCAGAATCGCGGAAGCGATCAGTATGGCCTTAAGCGTCCGCCTCATCTGCACTCTCTCCTGCGCCGCCCGCCTCCGAGGCCACCCAGGCCTTGAGTTCGGCGGATGTGGGCATGCCCACAACGTTAAAGCCGGCGTCGACGAAATGGACTTCGCCGGTCACGCCGCCGGAGAGAGGGGAAAGCAAGTAAAGTGCCGCGCCGCCGACATGGTCGAGTTCCACGGTTTTCTTGAGCGGCGCCTGCGTCCTGTTCCATTTGAAGACGGTGCGCGCGTCGCCGATGACCGCGCCCGCCAAGGTACGCATCGGGCCGGCGGAGATTGCGTTCACGCGAATGCCGTCGCGGCCGAGATCGGCGGCGAGGTAGCGCACGCTCGCTTCCAGCGCCGCCTTCGCGACGCCCATGACATTGTAGTTCGGCATCACGCGGCTGCTGCCCAGATAGGTGAGCGTCACCATCGCCCCGCCCGTTCCGCCCGCGCTCGGCGGCGTCATCAGATGCGAGGCGCGGTTGGCGACCGCGGTGAACGAGTAGCAGGAAATGTCCATGGAACGGGCGAAATTGGCGCGTGTCGTATCGACATAGCGGCCAGAAAGCTCGTTCCTGTCGGAGAAGGCGATGGCATGAACGAGGAAATCGATACTGCCCCATTCCTTCTTCAGCGTGTCGAACGCCTTGTCGAGTTCGTCGTCCTTCTCGACATCGCCCGGCATCATGAGGGTGGAATTGCCGGAGATGAGGCGGCGCAGGCGCTTGGCCTGCGCGTCGCCCTGATAGGTGAAGGCGAGCTCGGCGCCATGCGCTTTCAAGGTGCGCGCGATGCCCCAGGCGATGGAGTGGTCGTTCGCGACGCCCATGATAAGGCCGCGCTTGCCCTTCATCAGATCGCTGACTGTTTCGTTCTGGGACATCAGGAATCGTAACGCTGGAAGACCAGCGAGGCGTTGGTGCCGCCGAAGCCGAAGCTGTTGGACATCGCGACATTGATCTTGGCGTTGTCGATGCGCTTGCGCACGATATTGGCGTCGGCGACCGCGGGATCGAGTTCCTCGATATTCGCGCTCTCGGCGATGAAACCGTTCTGCATCATGAGTAGCGTGTAGATCGCCTCGTGCACGCCGGCCGCGCCCTGGCTGTGGCCGGTGAGCGATTTGGTCGCGCTGACCGGCGGCATCTTGTGGATGCCGAAGACCTGCTTGATCGCCTCGATCTCCGGAATGTCGCCCACCGGCGTGGAGGTCGCGTGTGGATTGATGTAATCGACCGGCGCCTTCACGTTCTCCAGCGCGAGCTTCATGCAGCGTACCGCGCCCTCGCCGCTCGGCGCCACCATGTCGGCGCCGTCCGCGCTCGCGCCATAGCCCACGATCTCGGCATAGATCTTCGCGCCGCGCGCTTTCGCGTGCTCGAGTTCTTCGAGGATGACGATGCCGCCGCCGCCGGAGATCACGAAGCCGTCGCGGTTCTTGTCATAGGCGCGCGAGGCTTTCTGCGGCGTCGCGTTGAACTTGGACGACATCGCGCCCATCGCGTCGAATAGTTCCGAGAGGGTCCAGTCGAGTTCCTCGCCGCCGCCGGCGAACATCACGTCCTGCTTGCCCCACTGGATCATCTCATACGCATTGCCGATGCAGTTGGCAGAGGTCGAACACGCCGATGAAATCGAATAGTTCACGCCCTTCGTCTTGAACCAGGTCGAAAGATTCGCCGAGCAGGTCGACGACATCGCCTTCGGCACCGCGAACGGCCCGATGCGCTTGGGCGAAGAGTTCTTGCGCGTGATATCGGCGGCATCGACGATCGCCTTGGTCGAGGGACCGCCGGAGCCGACGATCAATCCGGTGCGCGGATTGGAGATGTCGTTCGCTTCAAGTCCCGCATCGCGGATCGCCTGATCCATCGCGACCCAGCAATAGCCGGCGCCATCGCCCTGGAATCGGCGCGCACGGCGATCGACCACCGCATCCAGATCGATCTTCAGACTGCCGTGAACCTGCGAGCGGAAACCGAGCCGCACATAATCGTCTGCCATGACGATACCCGACTTCGCTTCGCGCAGGGACGCAACGGTCTCCTGGGCATTGTTGCCGATCGAGCAGACAATGCCCATGCCGGTGACGGCGACTCTTCTCATGGAAATTCTGCTCCGCGAACCTTAAGCCGGTTGTGCCGCGCCCGATTGGGCGAGTGCAGCGGCGGCATCGGTGAACAGGCCGACGCGCAAATCCTTCGCTTCGTAGATCACCTTGCCGTCGACCTTCATGATGCCGTCGGCGATGCCGAGCACCAGCCGGCGCATGATCACGCGCTTGAAATCGATGTAGTAGCTGATCTTCTTCGCCGTCGGCAGAACCATGCCGGTGAACTTCACTTCACCCACGCCAAGCGCGCGGCCTCTTCCGAGACCGCCGAGCCAGCCGAGAAAGAATCCGACCATCTGCCACATCGCGTCCAGGCCGAGGCAACCCGGCATCACCGGATCGCCGATGAAGTGGCATTTGAAGAACCAGAGGTTCGGGTCGATATCGAACTCGGCTTCGATCTCGCCCTTGTTGGCGCTGCCGCCGGTGTCGGAGATTTTCAGGATGCGGTCGATCATCAGCATCGGCGGCAAAGGAAGCTGGGGATTGCCGGGTCCGAAGAGTTCCCCGCGCGCGCAGGCGAGAAGCCCCTGCAGGTCGAAACTCGATTTGCGTGCCGGGTTGGGCGTATCCACTGGAGCGTTCCTTCCGCCCGCCTCTTGACTTGGGCGGGGCTAGAGCCAATCTTCGTTTGTTAGAAGCATTCTAACAAAGCAGTTGCTATCCTAGCAAAGATGCGGCGCGGGTGTCAGCCGCGCAAGAGGCTCTTGAGTTCGTGATGCGCAGGAAGAACCCGGAGAATTCAGGCGAAAAATCCGTCGCGCGGTTGCGCGATGCGGGCCTGCGTCCCACGCGCCAGCGCCTGGAACTCGCCGGACTTCTCTTCTCTGAAGGCGACCGCCATCTCACTGCCGAGAATCTCCACGCCGAAGCGCAGAAAACCGGCATCAAGGTCTCGCTCGCGACCGTGTACAACACGCTGCACCAGTTCACCGAAGCCGGATTGCTGCGCCAGGTCGTTGTTGACGCTGCGCGAAGCTATTTCGACACCAATATCGGCGACCACCAGCACTTCTATAACGAGGACGAGCATCGCCTGATCGACATCCCGGGCGATTCCATCGCGGTCGCCGGAGTTCCCACGCCGCCCAAGGGCACGCAGATCGAACGCGTGGACGTGGTCATTCGGGTGCGCAGGGCCTGATCGAATTATTCTTTAGAATAATTCTAAACTACTTGACTCCGGCTCCGGGCGGACCCATGCTTCGATCCGGAAAACGCTCCAAGCCCCAAAGGAGAACGCAATGCCAGCCCTGAAAGACAGCAAGACCGCCCAGAATCTGAAAGACGCCTTCGCCGGCGAGAGCCAGGCGAACCGCCGCTATCTCTATTTCGCACAGAAGGCCGATGTCGAAGGCTACAACGATGTCTCAGCCGTGTTCCGCTCCACCGCGGAAGGCGAGACCGGCCACGCGCACGGCCATCTCGAATATCTCGAAGCCGTCGGCGATCCGGCGACCGGCGAGCCGATCGGCGCGACCGACCTGAACCTCAAGGCTTCCATCGCCGGCGAGACGCACGAATACACCGACATGTATCCGGGCATGGCCAAGACCGCGCGCAGCGAAGGCTTCGACGAGATCGCCGATTGGTTCGAGACGCTGGCGAAAGCCGAGAAATCCCACGCCGGCCGCTTCCAGAAGGCGCTGGATACGCTCGGCAAGTAAGTCGCCCCACTTTTCATCCTCCCCCGTTTACGGGGAGGGGGACCGCGAAGCGGTGGAGGGGGCGGCCACACACTCACCCCCTCCGCCTTCGCTTCGCTCGGCACCTCTCCCGTAAACGGGGGAGGATAAGGAATGCCATGAGCAGAGAAGGTTCCCTCGACGCGCCGACGCGGCATCCGATCGCGTGGCAGAATCCGGACTTCACCGATGCGGCGAAGCTCGATGCCGAGATGCGCCGCGTGTTCGACATCTGTCACGGCTGCAGGCGCTGCTTCAATCTCTGCGACTCGTTCCCGCGCCTGTTCGACCTGATCGATTCCAATCCGACCGAAGATGTCGAGGGCGTGAAGTCGGAGGATTTCTCCAAAGTCACCGAAGCCTGCACGCTCTGCGACATGTGCTTTATGACCAAGTGCCCCTATGTGCCGCCGCATCCGTTCCAGCTCGACTTCCCGCATCTGCTGCTGCGCCATCGCATCGCCGAGGCGAAAGCGGGCAAGACCGATTTCACCGCGCGCCAGCTGGCCGAGATGGACCGCAACGGCAGGATGGCGGTGCCGCTCAGCCCGCTGGTGAATTGGGGCGGCGACAAGGGCAACGCGCTGACGCGTCCGCTGATGGACAAGGTCGCGCATATCGATCGTGACGCGACCTTGCCGAAATTCGCATCGCAGACCTTCATCCGTGCGGACAAGAAGTCGCCCGGCACGATCAACGAAACGGCGCCGGCGTTCGGCAAGCGCAAGGCCGCGTTGTTTGCGACCTGCTTCGTCAATTACAACAAGCCCGACACCGGCATGGATGCGCGCGCGGTGCTGAATCATCTGGGCGTGGAGACGCGCGCGGCCTATCCCGGCTGCTGCGGCATGCCGTTCCTCGAACAGGGCGAGATGGAAAAGGTCGCGACGCAGGCGAAGAAGGTCTCCGCCGATCTCGTGAAGCTGATGGATGACGGCTACGACATCGTTACGCTGACGGCGTCCTGCGGATTGATGCTGAAATTCGAATGGGCGCTGGTCGTGCCCGACGATGCGAACGTGAAACGCCTGGCGCAGGACGCGTTCGACATCGACGAATATGTCGTCGACATCGCGAAGAAGGAAGGCCTGCCGTCCGGCATGAAGCCGCTGCCCGAGGGCGTGACGGTGCATCTGCCCTGTCATGCCCGCGCGCAGAACATGGGACCGAAGGCGGCCGAGATGCTGCGCCTGATCCCCGAGACACCGATCGATGTGATCGAGCGTTGCTCGGGTCATGGCGGCACCTTCGGCGTGGTCAAGCCGACGCATGCGGTCGCGGTGAAGGTCGGCCGCCCGGTCTATCGCACCGCTTTGCAGCAATCGCGTGGCCATATCGTTTCGGACTGCCCGCTCGCGGCCCAGCACATCGTCAGCCAGGTGCAGGCACTCGCGGCGAAAGACGGCAACACCGCGCCGGTGAAGGAGCCCGAACATCCCATCCAGATCATGGCGCGGGCGTATGGACTGCAGGGTTGATGCGCAGCCTCATGCTTCGACAAGCTCAGCATGAGGGAGTTTTATTTCCCTCACCGTGAGCTTGTCGAAGGGTGAGAGTTGAGGAAACAACGATGAGCGCCGCGCAACGCAAGATCACCGAAGCCGATATCCTGTCCGGCGCCGATTACGCGGCACAGCGCCCGGCATTGCGCGCGGAGTCGATCGCGATGAAGAAGAACCGCCGCATCGAAGTCGGACCGTTCGCGACGTTTTATTTTGAGAACTATCAGACGATGTGGCTTCAGGTGCAGGAAATGCTGCGCATCGAGAAGGGCGGCCGCGATCAGATCGCGGGCGAACTCGAAGCCTACAATCCGCTGATCCCGCAAGGCAGCGAACTGATCGCCACGATGATGCTGGAGATCGAGGATGCCGGCCGCCGCGACAAGACCCTGCGCACCCTCGGCAACATCGAAGAAACTGCGTTCCTCGAACTCGGCGGCGAGCGCATCAAGGGCGCGCCGACCGAATACGAGGACCGCACCACGCCGGACGGGAAGACCTCATCGGTGCACTGGCTGCGCTTCGTCTTCACGCCAGCCCAGATCGCCAAATTCAAAAGCGGCGAAGGCACCGCCGTGCTCGGTTTCGATCACCCCAATTACGGCCACATGGCCGTGATCCCGGCCGCGGTGCGCGCGGAGCTTTCGAAAGACTTTTCCTAAACCCTCCATTGTCATCCCCGGCCGAACGCTGCGCAGCAGCGTGAGGGGAAGGGGACCCAGGTGGAAAGAGCGAGACCGGTCTAACCACCTGGGTCCCCTTGACCTCGCAGCGCTTCGCGCCGCTCGCCGGGGATGACAAGTGAGTATTATGCGGCGCCGCTTTTCATCTGCGCATACAGCGCCGCAATACGGCTCACACCATCTTCGGCTTCGGCGCGGTCGGGGGATTCATTCGTGTCGCCGTAACCGCGCATGTCACCGCCTTCGAGCATCTGCACAACGATGCCGTCGCGGCGGGCGAGCGCCAGCACGCCGTCATAATACACCCCGTAATTCACTTCCGGCTGCGGGATCAACCAGCCGATCTGACCGCGCACCGGCACGATGCTCTCATCCTTGCACAACTCGCGCGCGCCGTAGCCGGTGCAGTTGATAATCACTTTCTCCTTCAGCCGCGCGACATCGCCAAGCGTGTTGAACTCGCTGTGTACGAACTTGCCGCCGGCGGTGAAAAAATCGCCGAGCAGCGTGTGGCCGTAATCGGCGATGTTGAACTGCATCAGCGAGGTGCGCCGCACATCGGAGGCCGCGGGAAAGTTCGTCGCGCCCGCGGGCAATTCCTCACTGTGCGGTGTGATGTCGAGGATACGATCGCCGTAGCTTGCGAACTCCAGCGGCGATGGCGGATGCTGTCCGACATGATCGCCGCCACTTAAGTAATAGCGATCGGTCCATTCGACGGGATTGCCGGGAAGGCCAAGATAGCGGCGATAGGTGTGGAACGAGATGCGCGCCATCTGTTCCCACAGCGCGGGAAAATCGGGCGAGGCTTTATCGGCAAGAGCGATGCGGGAATCCGGCGTCCAGCTTCCGGTCGCGCGCGCGGAACGCGTGTCCGGCAACAGATCGCGGGCGTAGATCGTGACCGAAGCCCCCGCCTGTTGCGCGGTGATCGCGGCAGTGATGCCGAGCGCGCCGCAACCGATGACCGCGATCTCCTTCGGGCTCGACTGCATCGCCTTTGCGACGACGACATGCGCGGAGCCCCACGACAGCGACCAGCCACTGCCGCCGTGGCCGTAATTGTGCACGACGAGTTTGTGGCCGACCTGCTCCGCATCGAGACGCGGACCCTGCGCGCGAAACGGACGCAGACAGACGGTGATGTCGAAGAGCCGATTCACGCTCGCGCGGATGGGCGCGAGCTGAATCTTTGGCGGCGCTGATGGCGTTGCCGCGGTAGTCGCGCAGCCGGCGAGTCCGAGAAGGCCAAGGCTCGCAGAGCCCTGGATCAGACGTCGCCGGTCGAGCGTACCGTGCATAGTTCTATCGCGGCGGGCCGCCCATGAAATCCATCTTGCCGATGTCGACACCGACATGGCGCAGGATCGAATAGGTGGTGGTGGCGTGGAAGAAGAAGTTCGGCAGCGAGAAGAAGAGCAGATATTGCTGGCCCTTGAAATTCAGGTCGCCGCGCGGCGTCTTCATCACGATGTCGCGGCCTTCGCTGCCGTCGATCTGCTCCGGCTTGAAACTCTGGACGTGCTCGGCCGCCTTCCGGATGCGCGACTTGAGTTCAGCGAACGTCGTTTCCGTGTCGGGAAACGAGGGTGGCTCGACACCCGCGAGCCGCGACACGCCGCGCACCGCCTGATCGGTGAAAATCTGCACCTGCTTCACCAGCGGATGCATGTCGGGATAAAGCCGCGCCTGCAGCAGCGTGGCGGGATCGATCTTGCGGCTCTCCGCAAACGCCGCGCCCTTGTCGAGCACGCCGGCGGTGGCGTTCAGGTATTGCAGATAGACCGGCACGGAGGCCTGATACATGGAAAGGGTCATGGGAAATCTCCTGGTTAGCGTGAGGGCAACATAGTCATTCCTGTCGCCGCTTCCAGTTCTGCGATGGCCTGTGGGCCGTTTTCGACGCGAATTGTGGTCATCCCCATCGCGCGTGCGGGTTTAAGATTGCCGCCGAGATCGTCGAGATAGACACATTCTTCCGGCGCGACCGACAGCGCCTCGCACATCATCGTGTAGATGCGCGGATCGGGCTTGCGCAGACCAACCTTCGACGACTCGATCAGGTGATCGAACATCTCGACGATCTCGCGGCGATAGAGATTGTCCGGCCTGTCGGCGCCGATGGCCTGCATCGACGGCACATTGTTGGTGATGCAGCCGGTCTTGAATTTGGTCTTGACCCGGCGAAGTGCCTCCACCATCTCGGGCCGCACGTCGCCCGAGAGCAGCGGGATGACATCACGCCCCGGCAGATCGAAGCCCATCGCTTTCGCTTCCGCGGCGAAGGCTTTATCGAAGCCGTCGAGGTCGAGTTCGGCACGTTCGAACCGCGCCCAGGCGTTCTCCAGATGGTTGGCCGAGTTGATCTTGCGGATGAGATTGTCGGGCAGCCCGCGCGCGCGCTCATAGCGGTTGAACGCCTCGAACGGCGACGAGGTGAACACCCCGCCAAAATCAAAGATTACCGCACGTATCATGCTTCTGACTTCCGCGGACCAAGGCCCATCAACGCCACGATCCTATTTGACAGGCGCGTGCGCAATTCTTCAGCGGTAGACCAATCTATGCAGTTGTATTGTCGGATATCAAAATGCAGTTCTGATATTTGATCTTTTCGGCAACACCAGATTATTTGTAACCCCAACCCCATGGCAAAACCCGCTTCAAAGTAAACGCCACCGCGGTGTCCGGTAAAATCCGCTACGAGAAATTTCGATTTGCGTATTTCTGCGATGATTTCGTCATCAATTTTTTGATTGTGCTCCTTCTTATCGATTCGAAATGCTGAATGTCCACTGTCCGCAATACCTGCCAAGAATCCCCTCTCGAATACAGAATCCAATTCCGGCGTGAACCACATCGCAACAAAGCCTTGCGCAGAGTCGATATTCCGCCCTCGCCCCTCTTGAACATATCGATAGCCGGAAGGCGTTATGTATAAAATGTTGCCTTCCACTTGCGTAAAGCCAAGTCCTAAAAGGTATTCTGCGAGCGCTAGTGTCTCGTCAGGATCAAAAGCAATGCAGGCTTTCGCTAATTCAACGTCGGTGATGTCGTAGACATGCCTTAGGCTCGGTGAATTCTTAACGCAGTAGCTGAGCAATCGCTCGGCCATTTCGGTTACACCGACTGTTCGTTTTTCCGCTGCCTCAAAGTCTTCCCAGAAAAATACTGGAGTATCACCAAAACGAGGGGCGGAAATCTCCGAGAGACGCACAATTAAAGCGCGACGGATGTTTGCGGAGAGGTTTGACAAACTTTCGAACAACGACGTTTGGGCACCAAACTGTCCGCAACGCTGACAGTTGAAATAAGTGCGATGCCCTTGGCTTGTTGGAAATTCGTTTTTTGGCCAATCATAGCCACATAACGGACATGAGTTGCTTGCTGCCACTGAACCACTCCTAGCTTTATGATTGACTGACTGACATGCTTCCGAATCTTTGCTCAACGTAAGCTAGATTAAAGGGCCATAGACGTGACTGTGCAAACGCCAGCAGAGTCTTTCGGCACTGCGCCCGCGCGCGGACGTCTGACCGGCAAACGCATTCTCGTTGTCGGCGGCGGGCAGATGGATATCGGCGAGGACGACACGCCCATCGGCAATGGCCGCGCGATGAGCGTTCTGTTCGCGCGCGAGGGCGCACAGGTCGCCGTCGCGGATCGCGATGCCAAGGCAGCCGAGGCGACCGTCGCGTTATGCGAGAGCCGCGCGTTTGCGATTACCGCCGATGTCACCAAAGAAGCCGACATCGCGCGCATGGTCGATGAGAGCGTCGCGAAACTCGGCGGTCTCGACGGGCTGGTGCTGAATGTCGGCATCGGCGCGGGCGGACCGTGGCTTGAGGGCACAACGCGCGAAAGCTGGGACAAGGTGTTCGCGATCAATCTCACCAGCCATATGCTGACCGTGAAGGCCGCGCTGCCACGCCTAAGCGAAGGCGCGAGCATCGTCTTTATCTCTTCCATTGCGGGCCTCACCGCGGGCAGCCGCCTCCCCGCTTACGATGCGTCGAAAGCCGCGCTGTTCGGTCTGTGCCGCCACGTCGCGTTCGAAGGCGCGCGGCACGGCATCCGCGCCAACGTGATTGCTCCGGGGTTGATGGACACGTCCATCGGCAGGCTTGCTTCACGCGGACGGCCCAACCGCACCTCGACCAACATCCCGCTCGGCCGCCAGGGCACGGGCTGGGAGACGGCGTATGCCGCGCTGTTTTTGATCTCGGATGAAAGCGCCTACATCACCGCACAAACGCTCGCGGTCGATGGCGGGCTGAGCGGATTGTAACAAAGGAAACGACCATGACCCTCATCGTCTACGAACATCCGCTCTCGCCCTATGCGCAGAAGGTCAAGATCGCGCTCGACGAGAAAGGCATCGCCTATGAGGCGAAGATGCCGGTTGCGATCGGCAGCGGGCAGCCGGACCGCGAATTCCTGAAATCCAATCCGCGCGGCGAGGTGCCGTCGCTGATCGACGGCGATGTCGCGATTTTCGATTCCACCATCATCCTCGAATATATCGAGGACAAATGGCCCACGCCTGCGCTGCTGCCGAAGGACCCGGTGAAGCGCGCGCAGCTTCGCACTATCGAGGACGTGATGGACACGGCGTTCGAGCCCATCAACTGGGGCCTTGGCGAGATCAAATGGTTCAAACGCGCGGAAGGCGAACGCGCCCGCACATTGGAAGCGCGCGCATCGAACCAGGCGCGCGGAATCTACGAATGGCTGACGCGCCAGCTCGGCGACGCCGAATGGTTCGGCGGCGACACATTCGGCCTCGGCGATCTTTCGGTCGTGCCCTATCTCAACGGCGCGCGCGGCAACGGCATCGGGCCGGATGAGAATTCGCCGCTCGGCCAATGGCTGAAGCGCGCCAACATGCGGCCGTCGGTGCAGAAATCGGCAAAGGCGGCGGCGGCCGTCGTCACCTCGATGACGCAAGTCGATGCCGCGATCAAAAGCGGGCTGTTCAAGCGCGAATATCGCGACCATCGCCTGGAATGGATGATCCGCTCCGGCGGCCTCGATGTCGTGCTGGAGGGGCTGCAGAAAGACAACATCCGCTTTTCCAATGAGTTGCGCTGATGAGCCACGAGATCATCTTCCATCACTACCCGACATCGCCGTTCTCGGAGAAAATCCGCGTCGCGTTCGGGATCAAGCAATTGGCGTGGCGGTCGGTCGAGCAGCCCGTGATCATGCCGAAGCCCGATCTCATTCCCCTGACCGGCGGCTATCGCAAGACGCCGGTGATGCAGATCGGTGCCGACATCTATTGCGACACGCAAATTATCCTTCGCGAGCTGGAGCGGCGTTATCCGACGCCCTCGCTCTTCCCGGTCAGGAACGGCCTCGCCTATGCCATCGGTTTCTGGAGCGACCGCCTGTTCTTCATGCCCAGCGTCGGCGTCGTGTTCGGCGAGATCGGGCACATGGTGCCGGAAGCGTTCAAGCAGGATCGTGCCAAGATGTCCGGCAACGCGTTCTCCACCGAAGCGATGGCGGCCGCGGCGCCATTCGCGAAAGACCAGTGGCGCGCGCATGCAGATTTCGTCGCCGAAACACTCGAAGACGGCCGCGACTATATGGGCGGGCCGAAGCCCGGCGCAGCGGACATCCACGCTTACATGAACTTCTGGTGGATCAAGGCGGCGCTACCGCATCTCGCTGGCGCTTTGATGAGCGAGTTTCCAAAAGTGGACGCATGGGTCGCACGCATCGCAGCGCTGGGTCATGGCCAGCAGACGCCAATGGATCCGAAGGAAGCACTCGCCATCGCCAAGGCGGCAACATCCGATGCAAAGCCGGAGACCGACGCCGCCGATCCGCGCGGATTCAAAACCGGCGACAAGGTCACCGTCTCCGCCGACGATTACGGCCGCGACCCCATTGCCGGCGAGATTGTATTCAGCAACCGGCATGAAATCGCGATCAAACGCAACGCGCCGGAAGTCGGCGATGTCGTCGTGCACTTCCCGCGCGCGGGATTCGTCGTCGCGAAAGCCTAGCAGGTCGGGCTGAACGCCGCCGCGGACAGCACGGTGTTGAGCATGCCGTCATCGCCCAGCAGCGGCGCCACCAAATATTCGCCGGTGATGAAACTCTTGTTCGCGGTTTCGGATCGGCTGACGAACCGCAGCGGCGCACGCGCCTTGAGCACGGCTTCCGGCGCGGCCCGCCAGCGCGCGAGATGCTGCGGCGGAACCGCCTCGTCGAAATACCTGCCGTTGAAGTCACCAAGCACCTCGGCGAACTTTCCACCCATTACGCGCACGCGCCAGCGCTGCCGCCGCTCGTCTCCGCTCAGGCGTTCATAGACCGCAATATCGGTAAGGTATGAGCGCAGGAGCTGCGGGGTCAGATCCTTGCGCCGCGGCACGCCCTGCTCGGCGGGAAGACCTTTCCAGATCGTGAGCAGCGCGTCGAGCTTCTTGTTCGCGAAAATCGCTTCCGCAAAGCAGATCGAGTGCCAGCCTTCGCGGTTGGCCAGCGCGTTGTATTCGGCAGCCGATTCGAGCGGCGAATGATTCATGCGCCTTTATACTATCCGCCCGTGAGAATTGTCCGCGCAGGATTTGCCGCCGTGGAACTAGGCGAGAGGCGAGTGCGCCGCGTCCTTGTGGCCGACATATGTTGCGGCCAGTACCTGCGGCTGCCCCCGAACATCCTCCGCCAGGGGCGCGGCAAGGAATTCGCCCTTGAGAAAATCGTTCGTCTGCGTGCGGTAATAGTTGACGAAGCGCAAAGGGGCGCCATAGCGGATCGTCGTATCGAAGCATGCGAGCCAGTTCTGCAACAGCGCGGGAGAGACCATTTCGTCGAGCCAGCGCCCCGTGTGTTCGCCGAACAATTGTGCGAGGCTCGAGCCGAAGAGCCGGAACCGGTAACGCCACACGCCCTTTTCCCCAATGCGCTCCAGCACGAAAACGTTGCGAGCGAAGGGCTGCAATGTACGCAGGTCGAATGTAGCGCGCCGCGGCAGGTCGCCTTTGGCCTTCACGTGCCAAAGCGCACACAGCGCCTTGAGTTCCGGTCCATCGAACTCTCGGGAAGGGTCGCAGCGATAGGGCCAGCCCGACAACTCCGCATGCGCGTTAAGCGCCACAGGCAGCTTGATTGCCTGGTTGCGATCCAGAGTCAGACTTTGTGCAAGGGCCATCGCCGCCACCCGCCGCCAATACGGCCCGGAATTGTAGGCCGCCGCATGGCCTGTTCAACGGCCACGCGACCGTTATGCTCTTTCATCATCAGCAAAGCGTTAAGGCACCCGTTTCCATGGCCATCATCGTCGAGACCGCGCAGGGGCGGCTGGAAGGATTTTCCAAGGATGGCGTGCTGCGCTTCAACGGAATTCCCTATGCCAAACCGCCGGTTGGGCCTCTGCGCTGGCGCGCCCCCGAGGCGCCCGAGCCGTGGACTGGCATCCGCGACGCCGCGCGCTTTGGCGGGATCGCGCCGCAGGTGCGCAGCGCCGCCGAAGCCGTGCTGGGCGGGACCCCCGGCGAGCAATCCGAGGATTGTCTTTATCTGAATGTCTGGACGCCGGGGACGGACAGCAAGCGGCCGGTGATGGTGTGGATCCATGGCGGCGCGTTCGTGACCGGCGCAGGGACCATCGGCACCTACAACGGCAAACATCTCGCCGCGCGGGGTGACGTGGTGGTCGTGACGATCAATTACCGGCTGGGTGCGCTCGGCTTCCTCAACCTGCGCGATGCGACCGACGGCAAGCACGGGGCACGCGGCGTCGAAGGATTACGGGATCAGATCGCGGCACTCAACTGGGTGAAGGAGAACATCGCGCGCTTCGGCGGCGATCCGCAGAACGTCACCGTGTTCGGCGAATCCGCCGGGGCGATGAGCATCGGCGCGCTGAACGCCATGCCGGCGGCGCAGGGTCTGTTCCACAAGGCGATCCTGCAATCGGGCGCCGCGCATATCGGCAAGCGACGCGACTCGTCCGCGAAGATCGCCAAGCTTCTGCTCGACACGCTCGGCGTTCGCGACGCAGCGCATCTGGCGAATGTGCCGCTCGACGCGATCGTGAAGGCGCAGGCGGGCATTCTGAAGAGCCGGCGCGACGGCGGCGGGCTGCCCTTCGCACCGACCATCGATGGCGATCTGCTTCCGGTTCGTGCGATCGAGGCGGTGCGCGCGGGTTCGGCGAAGGGGATCGCGCTCCTTAGCGGAACGACCATGGAGGAATGGAAGCTCTTCACTGTGGCGCATCCGAAAATGCGCCTGATGAGTGCGGCGACACTCGACAAATACGCATCCAATCTCGTTGGCAAGGCCAACGCCGGTGCCGTGCTCGCAACCTACCGCGGCGGTTCGAACTTCGAACGCTGGAACGCGATCATGACGGACCGCTCCTTCGCGGTGCCGTCGGCGCGGTTGCTGGAGGCGCAGAGCGCGCACGCGCCCGTGTTCTCCTATCGCTTCGACTGGCGCTCGCCGCTGCTCGGCGGCGTGCTTGGATCCTGTCATGCGTTGGAGATCGGGTTCGTCTTCGGCACCTATAATGAAAAGCGCGCGGGACTGTTCTTTGGCACTGGGCCTAGAGCGGATGCGCTCTCGGAAGCGATGATGCAGAGCTGGATCGCGTTCGCGCACGGCAAGGAGCCTTGGACGCGCTATGATTCCGCGACGCGTGCCACGATGATGTTCGGCGAGAACGATCCGCTCATCTTGAACGCGCCGGACGATTCCCGCCGCGCGGCGTGGAACGATATTCCCGAAGAGAGAATCGGGCCGTAGGTCGCGATCTCATCCTTCGACAAGCTCAGGATGAGGACTTTCTCTCGTTCCTCATGCTGAGCCTGTCGAAGCATGAGGGCCCCCACACCTTAATTCTCCAGCATCACCTTGCACTGGTGCGACGGCTTGCGCAGCGCTTCGAATGCGCAGGGCAATCCGTCGAGATCGACAATGTCGGTGATCATGTCGGACACGTCGATGCGGTCGGACGCGATCATCGCGATCACATAATCGAAATCGGCCGGGCGATAGCCGAGCGCGAATTGCAGGTTCAGCTCCTTCATGATGCCCATCAGCGGCATGATCGTATCGGGCTGCTGGCAGACGCCGGCGACGACGATCTTGCCGCCGCGCGGCGCTTCCATCATCGCGCTCCCGATCAATCCCGGCACGCCGACGCACTCGAAGATAATGTCTGGAGCCTTGCCCGCAATCTTCTCCACCTGCGGCGTCAGCGGCTGCGACGGATCGATGGCATCGGTGGCGCCGAACTTTGCGGCAAAGGCGCGGCGCGTTTCCGCGCGCTCGCTGACGATGACATGACGCGCGCCGAGAAACTTCGCCCACAGCATGGTAGCCAATCCTACCGGTCCCGCGCCGATCACCAGCACGGTCGCGCCGCGTTCCATCTTCGCCATGTCGACGGCGTGCAGACCCACCGCCAGCGGCTCGACCAGCGCGCCTTCGCGGAACGAGACGCTGTCGGGCAGGCGATAGCCGCCGCTCGATCCGATGCGCACATATTCCGCATAGGCGCCGGGGCTCTGGCCGAGGCCGATGGCCGCGCCCTTCGCGCACATGCCGCGTCCGTAGGAAAGATTGAGGCAGGGCGTCGCGTCGCCGCAGCAGATGAACGGAAAGCCCGCGACGCGATCGCCGCTTTTCCAGAGCCCTTTCACGGCCGAGCCGATCTCGACCACTTCGCCTGCGAATTCGTGACCCATGATCGCGCCGAGCGCGAGCGGCATGATGGAGGTCGGCTCGGTCATGTGGAGATCGCTGCCGCAGATGCCGCAATTCTTCACTTTCAGGATCAGGTCATGCGGGCCGGGCGCCGGATTGGCGGCGTCGCCGATCACAAGCGGCCTGGACATTTCCTGGAAGATCGCGGCGCGCATCTGAAACCTCGCTGGACTTCGAACCGTAGGAGGTTATGTGATCCGCAGGGGACCGCAACGGGAAACACCATGACAGAACCTTACGCGACGGCACGGCAGATGCTGGCCGATCTGAACGCGAAGCGCGTTTCCGCGCGCGAACTTCTGGACGCGCATATGGCGCGCAACGACAAGCTCGCGACGCGCATCAATGCCGTGACCGTCACCGACCCAGACCGCGCGCGGAAGGATGCGCAGGTGATCGACGATGCGCGCGCAAAGGGCGCGAACGTCGGCACGCTCGCCGGAATCCCGATGACGATCAAGGACGGCTATGACGTCGAAGGCATGCCGGCGACCGCGGGCTTTCCGCCCTTCGCCTCGCGCCCGAAAAATTGCGCCGATGCGGAACTGGTCGCGCGCGCGCGTGCGGCGGGTGCGGTGATCTGGGGCAAGACCAATGTGCCGATCTTCCTGAGCGACTGGCAGAGCTACAATGCGATCTACGGAACGACGAACAATCCCTACGATGTGACGCGCGTGCCCGGAGGTTCGTCCGGCGGTGCCGCGGCGGCGCTCGCAACCGCCATCACGCCGCTCGAGATCGGATCGGACATCGGCGGATCGCTGCGCGTGCCGGCGAATTTCTGCGGCGTGACATCGTTGAAGCCCACCTGGGGCAAGCTGCCGATGCGCGGCCACGTTCCGCCGCCGCCCGGCATCGACGCCGAAGTCGATCTGGGCGTCGGCGGCCCGATGGCGCGCAATGTCGATGACCTGAAACTTCTCTGGAACGTGCTGAACAAGAGCCGCGAGACGCCGCGCCGCGACATCAAAGGCGCGCGTGTCGCGGTGTGGGACGAAGATCCGCTTCTGCCGCTGTCGCGCGATGTGAAGGACGCCATCGCGCGCGCCGCCGATGCGCTCGCCAAGCAGGGCGCGCAGGTCGAGGTCATCAAGGCGCCGGTCGATACGCGCGAACTGATCGTCAATTACATGTGGCTGCTGATCTCGATCATCTCGGCAGGTTTCCCGGAGAGCACGCTGAACGAAGTTGCCAGGACGCGCGACGCCGATCTGAAGGCCTTCACCGCATCGCGCGACCCGTGGAGCCTCGAACTCAATCGCCTTGCGACGACCGCGCGCCCCGATGAAGTCATCGCGGCGCAGCGCGCACGGCAGGCGCTGAAGGACCGGATGAAACCCTTCTTTGAGCGTTACGACGCGATCCTGATGCCGGTCACGCCAACGACCGCGTTCCCGCACGATCACAGCGAACCGTTCGGCGCGCGCATACTCGATGTCGACGGCAAGCCGACACCCTATCCCACCATGCTCGGCTGGATCGCGCTGGCGACCGCGCTGCATCTGCCGTCGATTGCGGTGCAGGCCGGACGCAGCCTGTCGAACATGCCCGTCGGCGTGCAGATCGCCGGACCGTGGAATGGCGAAGCGCGGCTGTTCGATTATGCGCAAGCGTTGGAGGAGAGTTTGGGCGGGTTTTCACCGCCGCCGGTGTCGTGAGCGCATAACGCGATCCGGCTCCTTAAACACCGCTAGGGCACGAGCTCGAACACAGTGCCCGCCCCGTGGGCGCCGCCAACCAGCGTGGTTCCGAAAATATCCCCCGCCTCGTCCATCGCGAGCGCGCCGAGCGGTTCCGAGCCATCGGTGCAACTCGCTTGCGAACAGAAATTGTAAAGTGTCTGGAGGGACGTGCCGTCCCATTCGAACACGGTGCCACCTCTGCCGCCGCCTGCGTCGCTGCCGCCCCGGTCCGCCACGCCGAACAAATGGCCCGCGCTGTCCATGATCATGCCGGCACGCGGGCTCGATCCGTCGGCGCAATTGGCCTGATCGCAGAAATTGTACAGCACGCTGTAGCCGCCGCCGGATGCAAGCTCCACAAGCGCGCCGCAGCCTTCGGTGAGGTCGCAGTGCTGGCCCGACCCGCCATTCTGGGCGACCCCGAACAGGCTCCCGCCGGAATCGAAGATCATCGCGCCGTCGATGTCCTGGCCGTCCGGGCAGTTGCCGGGTCCCGGCTGGCACACGAGATCGTACTGTACGGTCTCCGTCCAGATCGTGTGCCGATGGTTGGGCGCGAGCTGGAAGATCGCTCCCCCGAGGTGCGCGCCGCCTCCTATCGTGGCGCCGTGGAGATTGCCCGATCCGTCGACGATCACAGGATCGGCAACTTCCGAGCCGTCGGCGCAATCGAACACGGAGCAGAAGGAGTAAAGTACTTTCTCTTTCCATTTCGTGCCCGGCGGCGTGAGCTGAAATATGGTTCCGGAATTGGTATTTGTGCCGCCGCCGCTTATCGTCGTGCCATAAAGCGGTGAGATGCCGTCGTACAGAACGCCGGTCGATGCGCCGGCGTAGGTGAGGCCGCTTTGAGGTTGGGCGCCGTCTGGGCATTGCGGGTCACCCTGCGCACAGAACTCGTGCAGGATTTTGACCTTCCATGTGTGGGTCGCGGGCGACAGCTCGTAGGCGGTGCCGTGAAAATGCGTGCCGCCGTTCAGCGTCGTGCCGTAGAGGTTGCCGTTGACGTCCATCGTCAAGGGGCCCCACGGCGTGCTGCCGGCCAGCACGCGCAGCGTCTTGAACTTCCATCTGTTCCTGCGCTCCGCCGTCAGGCTGAACACCACGCCGCTCTCGTTGGTGCCGTAGAGCGTGCCGGATGGGTCCATGAAGATCGTGGTGGGGTTCTGTCCGTCGGCGCAGGCCAGGGCGGAGCAGAAGGAGTAGAGAACCTTCTCGGTGTAGGCGGCGGAGGGGCCAGTTGCCCCGGCTGTCATGACCAATGCCGCGGCCACCAGCCATGCCGCACGCGCAAAACCACTCCGTATACGGACCTTCGGACGCATCGCAACCCCCCGGCACAGATCAGCCGGACGCTATCACACGCAGCCCGGTTTGCAGAATCTTCGAAGCGAATGGAGGTTTGATGCGCAGAGCCGATCCGGCACGTCACGAAATTGCCGCAGGGCTGCATCTTCCTCGCAACCGAGCTGTATCTGCCGTCGCTTGCGGTGCAGGCGGCACGCACGAAAAGCGGCATGCCGGTCGGAGTCCAGGTCGTGGGCCCGCTGGGCGGCGAAGACCGCCTGTTCGATTATGCGATTGTGATAGAGGAAGCATTGGGTGGGTTCGCGCCTCCGTAATAACTCTCCAAAAATCGACGGCAAGCACACCGGGACGTGATCGCGTTATCACGCGACCGTGTACGCCTTCGAACCGTATTTCGGCGAAGCTTCTCGCCGGAAGACCTTCCGGGCAATCGACCACGCCGGCAAAGGCCTTCTCGCGTGTCACAACACAGGAGACCCCAATGCGCGCAGTCCTTATCGCACTCGCAGCTTTATCCATCGCGGCTCCGGCGCTCGCCGATGATGCCGTACCGCAGCCTCAGCACGTCACGACGGCGGCGCAGCCCCTGCCCCAAGCCGATGCCCGCAACAAGATCATCTGTCACCAGCAGGTCCATGAAGGCTCGCTTACGCCGATCAAGCTTTGCGGCACGCAGCAGGCATGGGCGCGCGCCCGCCTGGAGATGATGCAAACGCTCAACGAAATTGAGATTCGCAGTTTCTCCGGCGGCTTGGGCCGCTAGAGCATTTTCATGCGAGTGCGACTGGCGGATGGTCCATCCCTCGGCTGGATCGCGCTCGCCACCGCTGCGTCTGCCGTCGATCGCTGTGCAGGCGGGGTGAACACAAGCCAACATGCTCATCGGCGTGCAGATCGTGGGGCTGCTCAGCAGCGAAGACCGCCGGCTCGGTTTTGCGACGGCGGAGGCGGAAGGGTGGGAAGGTTTAGAGAGCCGCTGAAGTTGTGATAAAATGAGGCTTCTACGAATGAGAGGCCTCCTTTTGTCACGGGCAACACTGATAAAACCACTATGTGCTGCTGCATTGTTCTGTGCGGCTACGGCTTCAGCGCAAATTGCAGTACCTGAGTCTGCTGCGGCTTCTGCACAAACGTGCCCACTCGTCGTAGTCGAGCATTGGCCCCCGTCCACGAAGTCAAACTTCAATATCTTAGATCAGGCACGACATAGGATTTTTCGGGAAATGGGAGTGCTGCTTGATGCGGCGTATAGAAATGGCGGATATGTTCGAAATCCGACCTCGTTTCCAGTTCATCACACAGAATTCCGCGACGACAGTATCATCATCGGCTTCCGCACCACATGTGCTCGAGCCCAAGTTTTTCTGGGCCAGCTGCTGCAAGCGTACAGAGCACGCTTGACCGAGAAGGATAAAGCGATTGGGCCCACGCTCAGCATCGAAGCAGATCGCATCCACGAACATCAGTGACCTGAAAGCTCGTCGAAGAATTTCTTGCCCGCTTTCTTACCGGTCTTCGGCTTTTTAGCGATTTTCCCGGCGACTTTACTCAGGCGATCATGCAGCGAAGAAGGCCTCTCTGCCTTCGTGCGCTCGAGACGCAAGACACCTTTCCCATTCTTTCCTCTTTGAGATCGCGTTGTCATCATACGACTCTGAGATTGATGATTTAGAATATAGCTTGCCGAGTTGAATCGCGATTCTCATGCTTCGACAAGCTCAGCATGAGGAGAGATGAGAAAGTCCTCATCCTGAGCGTGTCGAAGGATGAGGAGGCTCATTTTCGCTGCACTTCGACCACGTTCGCCAATGCACAAATATGCAACATCGCTCCTTGACGGTGCATCCTGCTCTTCCCATCTGCGGTTGTCCTGCGGATTTGCTCCGCGAAACGTCGAAAGGACAGGAGAGAGGGGGGTGCGCGGATTTTCAAAAACAAACCTCAAGGTCTTGGGTGCGCACGGTCATCGCACACCAAAATTCGAGTGCGTGATGCAGCGCAGCGAAGGAGAGAGATTGTGATGGAATTTTCGGTGGTTAGGCGGCGCGCGCGGTATTCGAATTGCGGTTTTTCAAAAACACTTTGGGACTTCTGTACAGAACTTACAGAACTTTTCGCTGGGTCAAGCGTGGCGCAAACCGGCCTTCCTGACTCCCGCCTGACATTATGTCATAACGCTTCATCGCCATTTTCGAAGGACCGGACATGACCATCAAGCTGCGCAACGGCATCTTTCTCGCCCCGTTTCATCCCGTCGACGAGGATCCCACGCTCTGCATCCAGCGCGACTTCGAGCTGGTCGAGCATCTCGACCGCCTGGGCTACGAGGAAGCATGGATCGGCGAGCATCATTCCGCGGGCTTCGAGATCATCTCGAGCCCGGAGCTCTTCATCGCCGCCGCCGCGGAGCGCACGAAGCAGATCAAGCTCGGTACCGGCGTCGTGTCGCTGCCCTATCACAGCCCGCTGATGGCGGCGAACCGTATCATCCAGCTCGATCATCAGACGCGCGGGCGCGTGATGTTCGGCGTCGGGCCGGGCCTATTGCCGTCGGACGCGTTCTCGATGGGCATCGAACCCGCGACGCAGCGCGACCGCATGGTCGAGGCGATCGAAGTGATCCTGCGTCTGTGGAAGGGCGAGCGCGTCACGCACAAGACCGACTGGTTCAATCTCGTCGATGCCACCTGCCAGCTTCGTCCCTACACCTGGCCGCATCCGGAGATCGCGGTGGCGTCTTCGGTGACGCCGTCGGGCGGCAAGCTCGCGGGCCGACACGGCTTCGGCATGCTGTGCGTGGCGGCGACGCAGGCGGGCGGTTACGACGCGCTCGCGGTGAACTGGGGCGTCGCGAACAAGACGGCCGCCGAACACGGCCGCACGATGGATCCGGAAAAGCTGCGCCTTGTAGGTCCGGTGCACATCGCCGAGACGCGCGAGCAGGCGTTCGAGAACTGCAAATTCGGGTTCGAGAAATGGCGCGATTATTTCTCCGGCATCTCGGCGGTTGCGGGCCGCGAGACGACGGAGAACCGCCCGCTCGAGACCTTGGTCGCGGAAGGTGTCGCCGTGGTCGGCACGCCGGACGATGCCATCGCGCAGATCAAGCGGCTTCAGGCCAAGCAGGGCGAGTTCGGCTGTTTCCTCCAGCTCGCGCACAATTGGGCGAATTTCGAGAACACGAAGAAGTCCTACGATCTGTGGCAACGCCATGTGACGCCGGCGATCAACGGCGCCAACACCGCGCGCGAGACGGCGCTCAACTGGGCGAAGGACAACAAGGAACGCTTCATCGGCGCCGCCATCGGCGCGGCGATGCAGACGATCCAGAAGCATCACGAGGACGAGGCGAAGAAGGCGGGAAGCGCGAAAGCAGCGGAATGAGTTCCGCCCTCCCCTTGAGGGAGGGCCGAAATTTGCGAAGCGAATTTCGGGGAGGGGTCATGCGCAGTAGGCGCACCCCTCCCTGATCCTTTTCGCTACGCTCAAAGGATCGACCCTCCCGCAAGGGGAGGGTGAAGATGAGGTCGATGACGAAGACTATTTTCGAAGGCGGTTGCCATTGCGGCAACCTCACTTATGTGTTCGATGCCAGCGCGCCGCTTGAGGCTCTCGGCCTGCGTGCCGATCAGTGTAGCTTCTGTCGCGCCCATGCCGCGCGCAACACATCCGATCCGAACGGTACAATGCGGATCGATGTGCGTGATGGCGCGAAACTCAGCCGCTACCGGTTCGGGCTGAAGACAGCGGATTTTCTCCTCTGTCGCGAATGCGGCGTCTATATCGGCGCGTTGATGGAAGACGGCGGGCGCATGTGGTTCACTGTCAACGTCAACACCTTTCACGATCGGCCCAACGACGATGTCGTTTCGGTGCCGCACGATTTCGACGGCGAAGATGTGGCGGGCCGCATCGCGCGCCGCAAGCAGAGATGGACGCCGGTTTCGGAGCTGAGGATTGGATGATTTGAAAGCTTACGGCATTTCCGCGCGGAAGGGATGCGCGGGATAGACGCCGAGGATGGTGAGCTTGGAGGTGAAGAACGACAGCTCCTCCAGCGCGCGGCGGACATTTGCTTGGTCGGGGTGGCCTTCGATGTCGGCGTAGAATTCTGTGGCGTTGAACGATCCGCCAAGCTGATAGGATTCGAGCTTGGTCATGTTCACGCCATTGGTCGCGAATCCACCAAGCGCCTTGTAGAGCGCGGCGGGAATGTTCTTGACGCGGAACAGGAAGGTCGTGATCACCGCGCTTCCGTCGTTCGGCGCATCGTCATCCTCGCCGCCGACGATGAGGAAGCGAGTCATATTATGCGGCTCGTCCTCGATGTCGGCGCGCAGGATGTCGAGTCCGTAAAGCTCGCCCGCGAGCGAGGATGCGATGGCGGCGGCCACGGGGTTCTTCATCTCGGCGATATGCTTCGCGCTTCCCGCTGTGTCGGACCATTCGCGCTCGACGAGCTTCAGCTCCTTGATGGTCTTCTGGCATTGCCCGAGCGCGGGACGCTGGCTGTAAACCTCTTTCACGCCGGCGAGCTTTGCGCCCCTCAGCCCCAGCAATTGATGGCGCACGCGGTGGAAATGCTCGCCGGCGATGAACAGATCGTTCTTCTCCGGCGACGCGTGGCTCTTCACCGGCCGCCCGAAATGGCGCACAAGCAGATGCGTGTCGGCGATGCGGCCATAGACGGAATTCTCGACCGGCACGATGGCGAGATCCGCCTCGCCATCACGCACCGCCTGGAGCGCGGCATCGAAGGTCGGACGCGGAATCGCCTCAGCATGCGGCAACGCCTCGCGCGCGGCCAGATTGGCATAGGCGCCGGGCTCGCCCTGAAAGGCGACGCTCCTCGCGCGGGACACCAGCGACGCACTCATCTCTTTTCCTTCGACAAAAGAGCGCGCGCTTTCTCGAGATCGTCCGGCGTATCGACGCTGAGCGGCACAGTGTCGATGCGCGCCACCGCGATGTGCATCCCGGCTTCGAGCGCGCGCAGTTGTTCGAGCTTCTCGCGCTTCTCCAGAGGTGACGGATCGAGCGCGACGAAACGCGAAAGTGCCTTTCGCGTGTACGCATAGATGCCGACATGATGGAACAGCGGTCCATCGCCATGCGGCGCGCGGGCACGGGTGAAATAGAGCGCGCGGCCGCGATCGCCACCGACATCCCAGGCAACGACAGGCTTCACGACATTGGGATTGTCTCGGTCTTCCTCCGTATCGATCTCTGCCACGAGTGTCGCGATGTCCGCGCCGGTCGCGGCCAGCGCATCGACGACGGCGCGGACATAGGCGGGATCAAGCGCGGGCAGATCACCCTGCAGATTCACCACCACGTCATGGACATATTCCCGGTCGGTCGCTTCCAGCGCTGCGAAGATGCGGTCGGAGCCCGATGGCAGATCGGGTTCGGTCATCACCGCGCGGCCGCCAGCCAATTCGATGGCCTCGCGGATTTCATGCTCGGCGGCGGCGACCACGACCGGGCCGACATTGGCTGCGACCGCCTGCCGCCAGACGCGCACGATCATGGGCACGCCCGCGATATCGGCGAGCGGCTTGCCGGGCAGCCTTGTCGAGGCCATGCGCGCGGGGATCAGAACAATGGGTTTCATGGGGAAAAGCCGGGATTCCCTTGATTTATGCGACGCTTCGCCGCAATGACGCAATTGGGCGGACTTGTAATGTCGCCCGCAATCCTTGGATGGGCGCAGCCGCGCCCTAATCGCGCAACAGGGCGGAGCAGACCTTATGGATTCCTTTGAATGGAACAAGATCGCCGGCGCGGTTCTGGGCACATTGATCTTCGTCCTTGTCATCAAATTCGGCACTGAAGCGATCTTCGACGTCGAGAAGCCCGCCAAGCCCGGCTATGTCGTCGAAGGCGTGACGGAGGAAGCCTCCAACGCGACGCCAACAGCACCGGTCGAAGAAGCGATTCCCGATTGGGGCACCGTGCTGCCGACCGCCGACGCTGCGGCAGGCCAGAAAATCTCGGCGCGCTGCGAACAGTGCCATGACCTCTCTAAGGGCGGGCCGAACAAGATCGGTCCGAATCTGTGGGGCGTGCTCGGCCGCGCGCGCGGCACGCATCCGGGCTTCTCCTATTCCGGCGCGATGACGGCCAGTCACGACAATTGGTCGTTCGACAATTTCTTCAAGTTCATCAAATCGCCGGCGGCTTACGTGCCCGGCACCAAGATGAGCTTCGCCGGTCTTCGCAGCGCGCAGGATCGCATCAATCTGATCGCGTGGCTGCGCACCCAGGCCGACAGCCCGCTGCCAATTCCGGCGGCAAAGCCCGCGGCAACGGCACCGGCCGCTCCGCCGACTGCGCCGGCAGCACCTCCGAAGAAGTCCTGACGCGCACTTGATCGTATTGCGGAAACGGGTGAGCGTGCGCCGATGAGCGCGCGCCCGACCCTTCTCATGCTCGTTCCGACCAGCTGGGCGGGGCTGTGGCTGCATCATTTCGAAAAAGAGAATCTCAATATCCTGGTGCAGGGCCGCGACGACTACGATCCCGCCAGCATCGATTACGTGTTCAGCTTCCGTCCGCCGCATGGCGTGCTGAAAACGTTTCCGAAATTGAAGACGATCTTCTCGCTCGGCGCGGGCGTTGATGCATTCCTCGCCGATCCGGAATTCCCAAAGCAGATTCCGCTAGTGCGTTTCGTCGATCAGCAGCTTTCGACCGAGATGGCGCAATACGTTGTCCTGCAGGTGCTTCGCCAGCATCGCATGCAGGCGGTATTCGACGCGCTGCAGACGCAGAGCAAGTGGCAGCAGACGATGCTGCCGCGCAAGACCGCCGACACGCGCATCGGCATCCTCGGCCTCGGTGAGATCGGCACGATGGCGGGCGAGCGCCTGCGCGATCTCGGCTTCCCGGTGTTTGGCTGGAGCCGCACACGAAAGAATGTCGGAGGCATCAAGAGCTTTGCCGGTGAATCCGAATTCGCGGAATTTCTGGGCCTGAGCGATTTCCTGATCTGCCTTCTGCCGCTGACGCCGGATACGCGTGGCATTCTGAACGCCAAGACTTTCGCGATGCTTTCCAAAGGCGCCTATGTCATCAATGTCGCGCGCGGCGGTCATCTGAAAGAACCCGATCTCATTCCGGCGATCGATTCAGGGCATCTGGCCGGTGCGACGCTTGACGTGTTCGAGACCGAGCCGCTACCGGAAAAAAGCCCGTTCTGGCGGCACCCGAAGATCATTGTTACGCCGCATGTCGCAGCAATCTCCGATCCAGCGGTTGCGGTGCGGTTTGTCATCGAGGGCATCGCCATCGCCGAGCGCGGTGAGAAACACCCTCATGCCGTGGATGTCGCGCGCGGCTACTAGGCCTGCTTTGCGTATCGCGCTTTCAGCAACGCATAGAGAGCGCGTGCCGCCGTGGCTTCCGCTCCTTTGGGACGGCCGGGCTTGGGACGGTCGGTCCAGGCCGCGATGTCGAGATGCATCCAGGATTTCGCTTTCTCGACGAAGCGATTGAGGAACAGCGCCGCCGTGATCGATCCGGCATAGCCGTAATCCGGATTGTTGTTGAGGTCGGCGATGCTGCTGTTGAGCGTCGATTCATAGCCACGCCACAGCGGCATGCGCCACACCGGATCCTGCGTCTCTTTCGAATGGCGCATGAGATCCGAAGCAAGCGCTTCATCATCGGTGAAGAACGGCGGCAGTTCGAACCCGGTGGCGACTCGCGCGGCGCCAGTGAGTGTCGCGATGTCGATCAGCAGTTCGGGCGCTTCGCTGTCGGCTTCTGTCAGGGCGTCCGCGAGAACGAGACGGCCTTCGGCATCTGTGTTGCCGATTTCCACCGTCAGTCCCTTGCGGCTCCGGAAAACGTCACTGGGACGATAGGCGTGACCCGAGACGGAGTTCTCCACAGCGGGAACAAGAACACGCAGCCGCACATCGAGCTTCGCGCCCATCACCATGTCGGCGATCGCAAGCACGGTCGCGGCACCGCCCATGTCTTTCTTCATCGACAGCATGCCGGATGACGGTTTGAGATCGTAGCCGCCGGTGTCAAAGCAAACACCCTTGCCGACCAGCGTGATCTTCGGCGCAGTGGCGCGGCCCCAGATGAGATCGATCAGGCGCGGCGCGCGGTCCGAGCCCTGCCCAACCGCATGCACCAGCGGATAGTTCGCTTTCTTGAGACCATCGCCAACTATGACGGAGAATTTCGCGCCATGTTTTTTCGCAAGATCGCGGGCCGCAATCGCGAGTTCGTCCGGCCCCATGTCGTTGGGCGGCGTGTTGATCAGATCGCGGCCGAGAAAGATTCCTTCGGCGATTCGCGCAACTTCAGCGCCATTGACACCTGTGGGAAGCACCAGCTTTGCCGCAGCGGGCTTGCCCTTCTTGTAACGCGTGAACTCATAGGTCCCGAGCGCCCAGGCGAGTGCGCCATTCGCGCCGCCGATTTCCGCCGGCACGTCGGCAAAGCGATAGGTGCCCGCGGGAAGCGATTTCGCGAACGTTGCCAGCGCGAGCAGATCGTTGCCCTTGCCCAATCCCAGAACGGCAGACGCGATATGGCCTCGCGCATCCGGGATCAGTCTGAGATCGCCATCCTTTGCTGCGAACTCGATGCTCCTGAGATAAGCGCCTTCGCGCGCCGGACGCGTCGTGAGCCAACGCCTGAGATCGCTGGCGCGCACCGCATGAAGCGGCACGGCCTTCCTTGCATTCTTCGCAAAGCTCACCTGCATCGAAAACCCTGTCATCGCGTCGCACCTGACTTTAGAAATGCGCGCACCACATCGCAACCGAGGGAGACCCATGTCTGTGCACTACACGCTTTTCGTTGGCACCAAGGACTGGTCGAGCTGGAGCCTTCGTCCTTATGTCGCACTCCGCCATATCGGCGTGCCTTTTGTGGAAAACGTGATCCCGCTGCGCAAAGGAACGACCAACCCCGAAATCCTCAAGATTTCGCCCGCCGGTCGCGTTCCCGTGCTCAAGATCGAAGAAAATGGGAAGAGTGTGGTCGTCTGGGACAGCCTCGCGATCTGCGAGACGCTCTGCGAACGTCATCCTGAGGCAAGACTCTGGCCTGACGACCCATTTGTCCGCGCAACCGCCCGGGCCTATGCGGCGGAAATGCATTCCGGCTTCCCGGATCTGCGCGAGCAACTCTCCATGGACTTTGTCCGCAACCTCCCCCTGCCAGCACTCCGGGACGCCACCCGGACGCAGATCGCGCGGATCATCGAGGCTTGGCAGAAATGCTTGGCCGAATACGAGGGTGGGTTTCTGTTCGGACGGCTTTCGATCGCCGACTGCATGTACGCGCCTGTGGTGTCCCGATTCACGACCTATGGTGTCGAAGTCCCACCCGGCGTGCAGGCCTATATGGAGCGCATGATGGCCCTGCCCGCAATGCGGGATTGGGGGCTCGCGTCGCAGGCTGAAGTCGACGCCGGACTCGCCTGAATTCTGCCGATTCTCCAATCGGATTAAAGGTTTATTGACCTAACACCGTCATCCTGCGCGTTGGATCGTTCCGCCCGAGGCTCAGTGATGAACCATTCCCTCGCCAAGCTTGCCGCCGCCCTCCTTCTGGGCACCGCTTTTTCGGGTTGCTCGACCTTCGACGGAGCCCGGACCCAGAGTGCGGAATCGGACAAGGCGGCATCGACGGATGTCAGGCCCAACACCTCTCCCAAAAGCATGGCGGCCAGCCTGGATGTTCAGATTCAGAACGCCCAAGCATTGCGAGCAAAGGGCGACTATGCCGGTGCGACGCAGATTCTGAGTCAGCTCATGCTGGTAGCGCCGGACACCCCGCGCGTCGTCGCCGAGTACGGCAAAAACCTGGTGCAGCAGGGGCGCTCGAAGGAAGCCCTCGATTTCCTCAAACGCGCGACTCAACTCGCACCGAGCGATTGGAGTGTTTATTCGGCGATGGGCGTCGCCTATGACCAAAACGGCGATTATGCGAGCGCCAAGCTCGCTTATCAGCAGGCGCTGGCGATCAAGCCCGGCGATGCCGGCGTGTTGAACAATTTCGCGCTATCGCGGATGCAGGCCAACGACATCGCCGGCGCACGCCAGTTGATGGAAAAGGCTTCCGTGGGAACGGGCGCCTCCGATCCCAAGATCGCGCAGAACGCAGCGCTGCTCGCGAGCCTCGCGCCGACCACGCCGGCAGCTCCCGTCAACAAGCCCGCAGCGGTCCAGCAGACGAATTTGAAGCCGGTGGCGGCGCATCAGGCGCCGCCGGTCTCGCTCGGCGCGAATGTTGTTGCGCAACCGGTCCCGAAAGATCCGCTCGCTGGTCCCGTGAAACAGGCCACCGCTGCGCCACGCAAGCTCACGCCGGATTCGACCGCCGCGAAGAAGCCGGTGGCTGCCGCTGCCAAGACGCAACCGGCTCCGAGCAAGGTTGCGCAATCGGCTCCTGCCAAGAAGAAACCGGCTGCCAACAAGACGCCGTCACTGCGCATGACCGCGGACGTATCCACGCCCTGATTCCGGCAATTGCCAGCTGGGCTGCAGCGCTCATTTCCTGAAATTACAAGAAGCGTAGCCGCAACGGAACGGTCCCACGCCCGGCGCCTCGCACCTTAGTGCAGCGCATGCGAAATCTTGATGATCGCCGGACCCATGATCACAGCGAAAAGGCAGGGCAGGAAGAAGATGATCATCGGCACGGTGAGCTTCGCCGGGAGCGATGCGGCTTTCTTCTCCGCCTCCGACATGCGCATCTCGCGATTTTCCTGCGCGGCGACGCGCAAGGCCTGACCGAGCGGCGTACCGTACTTTTCCGCCTGGTTGAGCGCGGTTGCGACCGCCTTCACGCCCGAATGCCCGCAACGCGCGGCTAGGTTCTCGAACGCGAGGCGGCGCTCTGGAAGATAGGAGAGCTCCGCCGTCGTCAGCGCCAGCTCTTCGGAGAGTTCGGGCGATTGCGTTCCGATTTCCGCTGCAACGCGCGTGAACGCGGGCTCGATCGACATGCCGGATTCGACGCAGATCAGCAGCAGGTCGAGCGCATCAGGAAAGGCGCGCATGATCGATTGCTGACGGCGCGAGATGATGTTCGAGACGAAGATATCCGGCAGATAATACCCGACAAGCGCGGCAGCGATCGCGGTGCCGATCTTCATCATCGCCGACCATTGGAAGTGCGCGATGACAAAGACGTAGAGCAATGCCAGCAGAAACACGATGAATGGCATCACGAACCGGAAGAACATAAACACCATAACCGGCGTGGGGCCGCGATAGCCCGCCATCGCCAGCTTTTCCCGGCTGCCTTCCGATTCGACGAGCCTGGCGATGTCAAAACGCTCGACGATGCCCTTCATGACCTTGACCGAGCCGACCGCTTCGATACGGAGACTTCCGCGCTTGGCATTCAATGCCGCATGATGCTTGGCACGCAGTTCTTCTCGGCGTTGCGCGACGTTCTTCAGGCGCTGGCCGAGCCCGTCGCGTTCAGCCAGCGGAAGGCCGAGCGTCACGATTGTGGCGAACGCGAAAATCGCGGCCGCCAGCGTCGCGAGGAACGCCGGGTCGAACAGGAGATCCATGAAGTCCGCGCCCATAGCCGGCCCTAATGCTTGAAATTGATCATTTTTCGCATCACGAAGATGCCGACGGACATCCATACCGCGCAGCCGGCGAGAATGAGATTGCCGGCACGCTGCGTAAAGAGCAGAGAGATGTAGGCGGGCGTGGTGGCATAGACGATGCCCATCACCGCCGGCGGCAGCGAACCGATGATCATCGCCGATGCCTTCGCTTCCGACGACATCGCCTTGATCTTGCCCTGAAGACGCTTGCGATCGCGCAAAACGCCCGAGAGATTGCTCAGCGCTTCGGAAAGATTGCCGCCCGATTTCTGCTGGATGGTCATCACGATGCCGAAGAAGGAGACCTCCGCCGTCGGCATGCTTTCGTACATGCGCTTGCAACCCTGGTCGAGGGTTATGCCAACCTTCAGACCTTCGACCAGGCGGCTGAATTCGCCACCGACTGGCTGGGGGCTTTCACGCGCAACGATCTTGAGCGCCTCATTGGTGGGAAGGCCGGAGCGCACGCTTCGGACAATGACGTCGATCGCGTTCGCGAACTCGTTTGTGAATTTCTTCTCGCGCCGGTTCTTCAGAAAGCCGAGAATCCAGCGCGGCAGACCGAGACCGGCCGCGAAGGCCGCAAACGCCATGACAAGAAAAACCTGATGCGTAAGAAAGCAGAGAAGCAGGACAACACCGCCCAGGCTACCCGAAATAATCCAATACGCCCTCACCGAGACATCCGGAAAGCCGGCCTGATCGAGCCTGCGGCGCGTGGTGAGCCTCTGCTTTTGCTCGGCATTTTTGCTCTCGATCTGCTTGAGCAGTTGCTGGACGTTCTTGCGCTTGATCGCATTGGTGTCGGCGCCAGGGCCGCCCCGCAACTGCGCCTGCGGCTTGGCGACCGACGCCATGCGCTTTTGCTGCTGCTCGCGCGCGCCACCGGCAAAGACGTATCCCGCCCCCCCGAGTGCGACGACCATCAAGAACGCCACGATCGCTATCAGCATCGCCGCCTCAACTCTGCAGCGCGTCGAGCGCCTCGGCCAGTTCGCGCTCAAGATTGTAATAGCGCGCGCGCTCCCAGAACGCCGGACGAACGATGCCCGTCCCCTGATGCTTGCCCTTGAGGCGACCGGTCTCGTCTTCGCCGGACACTTCGTAAGTCAAAAGATCCTGCGTGATGACGACGTCACCCTCCGTGCCGACGACTTCGGTGACTTTGGTGATGCGGCGCGAACCGTCGCGCATGCGCTCGGCCTGGATAATGACGTCGATCGAACCCACGATCATCTCGCGGATGGTCTTGGTCGGTAGCTGGAAGCCGCCCATGGTGATCATCGATTCCAGACGGCTCATGGCTTCGCGCGGGGAGTTGGCGTGCAGCGTGCCCATCGAGCCGTCATGACCGGTGTTCATGGCTTGCAGAAGGTCGAACGCCTCGGGTCCGCGCACCTCGCCCACGATGATGCGTTCGGGACGCATACGCAGACAGTTCCTGACCAGATCGCGCATGGAGATCATGCCCTGGCCCTCAAGGTTTGGCGGGCGCGTTTCCAGTCGCACGACATGCGGCTGCTGCAATTGAAGTTCGGCGGCATCTTCGCAGGTGATGATGCGCTCCTCGGCGTCGATATAGGCCGTCATGCAGTTCAGCAGCGTGGTCTTGCCCGAACCGGTGCCACCGGAAATCAGGATGTTGCAACGGCAGCGCCCGATGACGCCGAGAACCCGTGCGCCGGCCGGGGAGATCGAGCCGAACTTCACGAGATCCTCAAGCGTCAGTTTGTCCTTGCGGAACTTACGGATCGTGAGCGTGGGGCCGTCGAGGGACAACGGCGGCGCGATCACGTTGACACGGGAGCCGTCGGCGAGGCGCGCGTCGCATATCGGCGAGCTTTCATCGACGCGGCGGCCGACCTGGCTGACGATGCGCTGGCAAATGTTCATAAGCTGCGCATTGTCGCGGAAGCGGATCGAGGTGAGCTGAACCTTGCCGCCGACTTCGATGAAGACCCGGCCGGCGCCATTGACCATGATGTCGGCGATGTCGTCACGGGCGAGCAGCGGCTCAAGCGGACCGTAGCCAAGAACGTCGTTGCAGATATCCTGGAGCAGGTGTTCCTGCTCCGCGATCGACATCACCACCGCCTTGATGGAGATGATCTCGTTGACGATGTCGCGGATTTCCTCGCGCGCCGAATCCGGATCGAGCTGGGCAAGCTGGGCGAGATCGATCGTGTCGATCAAGGCGCTGAAGATCAGCGTCTTGATCTGATAATAGTCCTCGGAACGTTGGTCGACCTGAGCGCGCGGTTGCGCCTTGCTGGGCTGTGGCGCCGCCTGCGCGATCTTCATTGGCGCCGGCTCTGCGCGCGTCGCCGCCACCACAGGCTCGATGCGCGTCTCCGAGACAGGCGGAGGCACGGCCGCGAGGGGCGGGCGTTGTAAATCGGTTGCGACATTGCCGCGTTTTCCGAACATCGCTTACGCTCTCTTCTTTCCCTTGCTGAGGAACGACAGAATCGAAGGAGCATTCTTGGGTTGCGCCTGCGGTGCCCGTCCGGTCACGACGTGAGCGATCCGCCGGATCGATGCACTGCTTGGCGCGTTCGCCTGCAGTTCGATCAGCATCTGACCGTTGTTCGCGGCCTGCCCGAACAATGCCGGGTCGAAGGACATCACACAGGCGGGCTCGACACCGAGCGTTTCGGCAAAATCTTTGGCCGGGATCTCGGGACGCTTCGGTTGGCCGACCTGATTGAGTACAAGGCGCGGCAATGCATCGTTGGGGCGGTTGTGCTTGAGGGTTTCCATCAGACTCTTGGCGTTTCGCAGTGACGCCAGATCCGGTGTCGCCACTAGCACGATTTCGTCCGACCCAATCAGGGTTGCCTTCACCCACGGCGCCCAGACATGGGGCATATCTACGACGACGCAAGGAGTCGTCTGACGTACGGCTTCCAGTACCGACTCATAGGCGTCGGGATTGGCATCGTATTCCCGCTCAAGCGCCGCAGGCGCCGTAAACAGCGAAAGATGTTCGCCGCGTTTCATCAACAAACGGTCGAGTAGCACATCGTCGAGGCGCTCCGGCGCGGACAGCGCGTCCGCAACGCCTTGACCCGGCTCGTCGTTGAAATCCAGACCGGCCGTTCCGAACGGAAGATCGAAATCGACAATGGTCGTATTGATGTGAAGCTCTTCAGCAATGCAGAAGCCGACATTGTGCGAAAGCGACGAAGAGCCGACGCCTCCGCGCGCGCCCAGGAAAGTCACGATGCGGCCGATCGGCGCGGCACCCGGCTCGAGATAGAGGCCCGAGATCACCTCGATCAGATGCATGGGGTTGAGTGGAGCGACGAGATATTCGCTGGCACCGCGACGCATCAGTTCGCGATACAGTTCGACGTCGTTGACGCGGCCGACGACGATCACCTTGGTCGACGGATCGCAGACATGCGCGAGCTTGTCGAGTTCATCGAGTGCCGCCTGCCCGTTGAGACGGGTCTCGACGATCAGCAGGTTGGGCGTAACGGAGCCGTTGTAGTGATCGACTGCGCCGGCGATTCCGCCGAGCTGTACGTTCAGATGCGCCTTGGAGAGCCTGCGGTCGGTCCCCGCGCGCTGAAGCGCCGCGCCTGTGTCGGGAAATTCGACGAAGGCGTGGATCGAAATGCGCGGCACCGGCCGCTCATGCGGCTTGGCGCCAAAAGCTTCGGTCTCGGGTGCCTGCAATGTCGTCATATCGCGTGCCTGTTACTGGATCGATGAACTGATGCCCGACTGTTCGGAGGCCTTGTCGGAGGTGTGCTTGTCGGCCTGGGTGACCTCACCCTTTTCGTAGTGCCCTGTGACGGTCGCGCGCCGCGTGGCATCGGACGCATCCATCTGCCGCGGTTCAATCAGATCGCGCGGATCGGCGACCATCGCGGCGAGATTATGCTGCACGGAGCAGCCGAAATTCGGCGGCGGCTGGTTGTCCGCAGTGTCGGCCCAATCTTTCGACCAGTCCTGGCCGCAGGCTTCGACATGTGCAGCGTATGCCATGTAGCCGATCTCGATTCTGCCGTCGCCCGCATCGGGACGCGTTCCGACAAGAATCCGGTCGCGCGGCACGCCCATCGAGGCAAGACGTTCCCCGAAATAGCCGATCGCCGAATTGGCGTCGCCGCCGGACGGCGCGGTGATCGAAATCGCACCATTGCCGCTGTTAAGATACTCGGAGACGAACACGCTGAAATGGGCGGCATCGTCGGGCATCAGCCCCGCATCGGTTGCCGAGAATGGCAAGCGGACGGAACGATAGGACGGTTCCACCGCGATCGGGTGATTGGCGATCGGGTCAGCCATGAGGCCGTCGCCGTCATTGGTCGGGGCCGCGCAGCTTCCCGCAATCAGGAGGGCTGCCAGCGAGCCGAAGCGGATGATGTCTTTCGTCGTCCACATGGCAACTCTCCTATTGAACGATATAGCCGACGGAACCGGACGCGGTTTTCGTGCCGCCGCTGCCGTCGCGTTTGTAGATGGCGCTCAGACGGCCCAGCAGAAGCGTCTCCGGGTCGGTCGGGATCTGATACCCGTCGGTCGGCAGCGCGAGTTTTGCCTCGGTTGTCGGATTGACGAGATAGGCGCTGACCAGAACCACAAGTTCTGTCTCGTTGTTCTGGAAGTCGCGGCTGCGGAACAGAGCGCCCAATACCGGCATGTTGCCGAGGCCCGGGAATTCCTCCAGCACCTGCTTGGTCGTATGCTGCATCAGGCCCGCAATCGCGAAGCTACCGCCTGACGGCAGCTCCACCGTGGTCTGCGCACGGCGAACCGACAGGGCCGGAATCGTCAGTCCTGGCGCCGTGACGGTCTGGCCGGTCGTTGGATCGGTTGTCGTGCCGCCCTGCAACGTGAAAGCCCCTGTGTTTGTAAGCTCGCTGACTTCGGTCGAGATTTGCAGCGAGATGCGCCCCGCGCTCAGCACGACGGGAGTGAAGGACAGGCCAACGCCAAATTCCTTGAAGGAGATCGAAACGTTGCCCTGGCTGTCACGCCCTGACGGCACGGGAAATTCGCCACCCGCGAGGAAGCGCGCCGTCTCGCCCGATACCGCGGTCAGGTTCGGCTCCGCCAAGACGTGGACAAGACCGATCTGATCCATCGCCTGCAGGACGCCCTGCAGATTGTTCGGGCTGGCGCAGGGAATTGTTGTCGTCTTTTGCGTGATATTGTTGGTCGTCGTCGTGACAACTTGCGGAAGGAAATGAGCGGGACAGACGCTGCCGATGGTTGCGCCGGACGCGTCGCTCAAGGCATGGCCGAGAAGGCCGAACTGATTGCCGGTCGCAGAAATGATGGGAACGCCCGCGACGATCGCGGCTTCCTGGAGATTGACGCCGAACTGCTTGGCGATATTGCGGTCCATCTCGGCGACGCGGACTCTGAGCATCACCTGCTCGCCCGAGCCGATCTTGAGCATGTTGACGACCTTCGTCGGGTCGCCCGCGAAGCGTCCAGCGAGGTCCTGGGCGCGCTGCGAATCCTGAGCGCTCTGCACCGTCCCCGTGAGAACGAAGTTGTCGTTGAGGCCGGACACGCGGATATCTGATCCGGGAATGTTGGAGTGCATCATCGCACCCAGATCGCCAGTGTCCTTTTCGACGCGGATGTCGATCGAAAGTATCTGGCGGCCGGCACCATCAAAGAAAAACGCATTTGTCTGGCCGGTCTTCTGCGCCAGCAGAAAGATGCGGCGAGGCGTACGCACCACGGCATCGACGATTTCGGGATTGGAGACCAACACGTCGCGCGCATCGGCATCGAGCTGAACCACAGTCGCCTTACCGAGACCGAGCGTGATGCGGCGATTGGCATGCGCGCCATCATGCACCGAGACGTTGACGACCCGCGCGCTGGATTCGTCTTGCGCATTGGCGGCGACAGAACTGTCGGCACCGCAACAGAACGCGGCGGAGATCACGAGCGCCAGAAGAGAGTATTTCGGCATGTTGTCTATTCCCCACTCGACGTGGCATCGGCGTGCACGACGCCGTAGCGGATAACAGAAACCTCGCCGCCCGATTCCGATTCGGCGTCGTTGTTGTATTTGGCGCGCGCGACTTGAACACGATTGTTACCGGCCATCGCGAGGTTGTCGGTCAGCGGGCGCAGCGACAGGGACAGCGTGCCGCTGGCCTGAGCGCGCGCCACGCGTTCCGCCTGGACCGGCGACAGTTCGAGAGTCGCGGTGCGCACATCGGAAACCGGCTTCTGGTTCTTGTCTGGATTCTTAGTATCGGCGAAGGCCTGATCGATCGCCAGAACACGCACATTGTGCAGGAACGTGGTTGACCGGAAGCGGTGTTGTCCGCCATCGGTGACCTGCGAGGTCAACATCAGATCAACCCGGTCGTTGGGAAGAATGAATCCGCCGGCGAGAGACGCGACTGAAATCGTAATCGATACCGCGCGCATGCCAGGCGTCAGTGTGGCCGCCATAAAGCCCGTCGCATCAGAGCGCACGATCTTCGCATCCGTCAGCGGTTCGCCCGCCACGACCGGACTGCGAACAACAGTGCCCTTCACAAGCGTCTCGAGATTCGTGGTGTTGCTGTCGGTGAAGAAGGTCGGATCGATCGATGAGCGCGGCCACTTCTGCCAGCGCACCTGTTCCGGCAGCAATCTCTGTCCTGGCGAGAGATCGCTCGCCGCGACTAGGACTTCGCTGGTCTGAATCGGCGCGGGCATGTGCGCAGCCTTAACGTCCGGCGTCCCGCCGCCGAGCAAACCGCGCGCAAGGAAGGCGGCGCCACCAGCGGCAACCGCGGCGAGACCAAGGACGACAAGACGCGGCGTATTCATCGGGAGAACTCCTTTGTCCCAATCCGAGCATGGAACCCTTTAGAAAATGCTTAAGAAGACGCTGCGCAATTGCTACACGCGCGCGTTGTCACGCAGCAGCGAGCCGAAAGATTTCCGTGTGCGGAAGAACGACAAGCGCGCCAGCGGAAAGAGCGACGCCGTAAGGAATGCCGGATTGCGCATCGTGAAGCCGCAAGAGCCAGCTTTGATGAGCCAGCAAGGCCGGCATCGGAAGGTTTCGTAAACCGATCAGAACGATTGTCAGCGCACCGCCGAACACCGATGTCATCAGGACAAAATCGAGCAGATCGCCGAACCCGAGCCACAGGGCAATGACGGCGAACAGCTTGGCATCGCCGCCGCCGATAAGCCCGAATGCGAATAGTGCGAAGCCGATCGCGAGCCCGACGAGCCCGGCGAGCGTGTGAATTCCAATCACGGCTGGGGCCAATCCGGAAACCGCGGCAAACGCAACGAAAAGCGCAAGCACCGCAGCAGACAAGAAATTGGGAATCGTATAGCTCGCAAGGTCCCAGCCCGCCGAGGTCGCGAGAAGCGCAGGCAGTATGAACAGAACGAGCGCTTCGGCGATCATCAAGTGTCCCTATGGAAATGCGAACGGCCGTCCGCCCGGACGGCCGCTGCATCAAAGCGTCAAATTTCTTTATTTCACGCTACCGGCGACGGTCTGGAACGTAGCAGACAGATTGCTGCCGACGGTCGATACCGCGCCGATAACGACAACGGCAATCAACGCCGCGATCAGGCCATATTCAATGGCGGTCGCGCCGGACTCGTCGCGTGCGAAGCAGGAAAACAGATTGGTCATTGTTGCCTCCAAAAATGTGACACCCCAAGCGATCGGATGGAGTTCACCTCCACCCTTGCATCCTTGAGCGTAAATTCAGGCAGCTAACGATTCTTTAAGGGGCATGGCGGCAACGCGGCGGCGCCGTGTCGAAGCGATACCAAACGCGTCTCAGGCCGGGACTCTCTTGCTTCTGTTTAGGGGTTTTTTACCATCGCGGCGAAATCCGTCCGGACGGCGAAGAGATACCGGGTCTGGAAATGCAAACGGCCGCCCCAAGGGGCGGCCGCCGCATCAGACCCCGAAGGGTACTTACTTCACGCTACCGGCGACGGTCTGGAACGTAGCAGACAGATTGCTGCCGACGGTCGATACCGCACCGATAACGACAACGGCAATCAGCGCTGCGATCAGGCCGTATTCGATGGCCGTCGCACCGGACTCGTCGCGCACGAAGCGAGAGAAAAGGTTTGTCATGTTAGCCTCCAATGCTTTTGACACCCCAGGATGTCCAGCTGGCACCCCATGAGGCCAACCCGGACTGTGTCGCGACATTAGCGACCGACACTTAATGCCGTCTTAAGCAGCGTTGGGCTCAGCGCACGGAAGTGTGTTTGGACGGCACAGAAACGGAACGGTGAAGCCGTTCTCTGCGTTAAATTTCGCGAGTTGTTTACGATAATCGGCAATTTCCCGGCGTGGCGACAAAACCCCGCCGTGCAATTCCCATCAGATTATTCCGTCCGCACGAACGCCGCATGGCATGCATTTGCGCCGCGTTAACGCCGCGGCTGCTAACACGCGGCGAGCCGATGAAGATAGATCGATGCAGCCAGTCCTCAATCGTATCCTTTTGGCCCTATCGGCCGCTATCGTCATGCTGGACGGGTGTTGGCTGATCGCCGGCCATTTTTCCTACGACGCCAGCAATTATGGACTTCTTTTTCTCATGGTGATGCCGCTCGTGGGTGCGAGCGCGTTCTATGGAAGCAGACGCCGCGATGATGCGCTCAATGCCGCCTTGGCCTGTACCGCGTTCCTGATCGTATTTCCCGCAGGCTGCGGCTTGCTGAGCTACCTGCTCCTGACCATAGCGGGGCACCGTATCGATGCTTTACTCGCCACCGCCGATCGCGCGATCGGGTTCGACTGGTCAGGCTTGATGAGGTTTATCGCACAATATCCAAAGACGAACATGATCTTGAAATTGGCTTATGTCTCGGTGTTGCCGCAGACTGTATTTCTCATTTTCGCGCTGGGATTCGGCAAAAGGATCGCCGAGCTTTATCGGCTCAGCCTCGCCCTTGCCATCGGTGCGGTCATAACGCTCGCCGTGTGGACGCTGGCGCCGTCATTCGGCGCCTTTTCCGTTTACACACTTCCTGACTCGGTTGCCGGCAAACTCGGTCTCGTACTGGGCTTCGATTACGGAGCGGCGCTCGTCAAAATGCTGCACGACGGACCGGGCTTCATCTCGCCAGCCGAATTGCGCGGCATCGTGGGCTTTCCGTCTTATCACACGCTGCAAGCGCTGGTGCTGACATGGTATGCGCGCCATCTCAAAATCTGGCGCTGGCCTGCGCTCATTCTCAACCTGATGGTTCTGGCGGCGATCCCGATACAGGGCGGTCATCATCTCGTTGATGCTTTTGGCGGCGTCGCGGTTGCGGCGCTTTCGATCGCCCTCGCCGGACGGGTGGTTGCTGCGGCAGGAAAACGGGCACTCCCGTCATGCCCGACCGAGCCGGCACTCGCACTATCCCCGCCTGTCGGCGCGCGTTGAAGGCACAAGCGTTAAGGCTTCCTTCACGGCCAAAAGCCTACGCTTTGGAGGAACTAATCCGGGATCTGCGCCATGCGTCTTCGCACCGTTCTGCTTGCAGCCGCTTCGCTCGCCTTTGCCGTTGCACCGGCCCTCTCAGCCGGCACGGTTCAGCCGCCGAAGCATCACAAGCCGGCCGCGCACAAGACGGCCATCAAGAAGAAACCCGCATCGCATATCGATCAGGGGGTTTCAGTGGTCATGGACCAGGTGCGCGTCGTGACGTTTAAGCGTCCTGTGTCGACCGTGTTCGTCGGCAATCCGGTAATCGCGGATGCAACAGTGATCGATCCCTATCACGCCTTCATCCTGGGCAAGGCCTATGGCGTGACCAATCTCATCGCGCTCAGCGCCCAGAGCCAGACGATCGCCAATCAGCAGATTACTGTCGCCAATCGCAACGGTGGCGTCGTCACGCTCAACAAGGGCGCGGCACAGTTCACCTATTCCTGCACGACGGCGCATTGCGAGACCAACCCGCGCCCGGGCGACCAGAAGACCTTCTTCGACGACACCGAAAGCGCCATCGGAACGCATCAGGAGCAGAGCATCCACGCCGCCAGCGCGTCGGCCACGCACTAGCCGACGCCGGCCTGAGGATCGCTTCTCAATCCAGAGCCAAATTGCGCAAACCGAGTAGCACCGCCGCTGCTTGCGCAATGCCCCACAACGTGATTCTGCGGGACGCTAGGTCGAGGCTTCCGGCAGGAGCGGATAGAGAAATTGCTTGCCGAAGCTCGCGGGCATGCGCTCGTCGTCGATGCCGAAATTCTCGGGCAGCACGCCTTCCGGCATGTAGAAGGTCCCGAACATCGCATCGAGGAACGAGAATGTGCCGGCAAAATTGGTATTGCCATGCTCGCGCGTGTGGTGCCAGCGATGGAACACCGGGCCGGCGAAGATATATTTGAACGGCCCCAGCGTCCAATCGAGATTGGCGTGCACGAACGCCGAGGACACGGTCGCAAACGGGCCGACGATCAGGAATACGTCCGGCGTGATGCCGGACAGGAGTGCGGCAACATCCACAGCGACACTACCGAGTAGAATGTTGATGGGATGGAAGCGCGCGGCCGAAATCCATTCCACGTCTTCCGACGCATGATGGACGGAATGAATCCGCCACAGATGACGGCCGTGGAAAGCCCGATGTATCCAGTAAAGGCAGAACTCTGTCCCGAGAAGATAGAGACCCAGTTGCGCCCAGAACGGCAGCAGCGACAACGGCCCGTGGCCGTGGTCGAAAAATTTGACGATGCCGTTCGCGGTGTTAATTCCCAATAGATAGGCCGTGAACAGAACGGTGAAACCAATCCGTCCATAACGCTGGAGCAGCGGGACGACGAGCCAGTAGCAGATGTCCGTCGCGAGGCCGCGCTTCTCCCACCACGGCCTGCCCTTGTTGCCCGGTGAAAGCCATGAGATCAGCGCAAAGCCAATCCCCATCGCGATGAGATAGGGCAACACGCGGCCAAGCGTGTGCGCGATGCCATTGGCGACGGAAATGGCTAGATCGAAATCCATCGATATCCTCTTATCCGGCCACGCGCAGGTTCGTGATCTGCTCGCCGATCGCATTGAAAGTGGAGATGATCTGGTCGGACGATGTCAGGTCGAAATACTTCGTCGTATCGGTCGCGCAATTCTGCAGAACGGTCGAATTACCTTGCGTGCCGTTCAAGTCGACGAAGACCGTGTAGATGATGAAGCCGGCTGCCTTGGCATTGGTGCAAGCAATCGCCATCCGGTTGTCGACCTGGGAACTCTGGTTCGAGCCGTCACCATACCAGCGATCTTGCGTGTTCAAGCCATCGCTAAGCAGGATCATGATCTGCTGCGTGTTCGCGGGCAGCGCTGCCGCGCTCATCGGAACGCCCTGCGTTTGCGACTGCCAGCCCCAGGCAAGACCCACGGTTTGGTTGGTCGAACCGCCGGCCACCATGGCGTCAACCTCATTGCTAAGTGTTGTCCAGTTGTAGGTCAGGCCGAGGAGCGCGGCCTGCACGCAGGACGGCGAGTTCTCCGCAACCATCATGGTCGACACCGTGCCAACCACTGGCGTTGTATTTTGGGTATCGTAATTTTGCGCCCGATCGGTGACGCAGCCGCCCCAGGTGTTCTTGTTGTTGGTGACCCAGGCGTGCGTGTAGCCGCCGCCGCTCTTGGTCACGCTTGTCCAACAGCCATTGTAATAATGACCGACTGCATTGTCGCTGGGACAGATGTAGCCTTTGTAGGTTCCGCTATTGGGTATCGAAGTCGCCTTTGCACTGCCATTGGTAGGATTGGCCTGACAATGGAAGCCGTTGCCGCTGTCGCTATAGGGGCAGGTCGACCCCGGTCCGATGCTGGAGGATGGCGCAGGTGTCGGCGCCGCAAGCCAGTCGCTCCAATCCAGCCACGTTGCTGTCGAGTAACCGGTTCCAATCTTCACGTCACGAGCAAACGGCGTGATTGATACCTGCACGTCACCCGGATTGATGGCAACGCTCTGCAGCATCGAAAGGAGAGAGTGGCTCGCAGTCTTGAGAGCGCTTATCTTTGTCGTACCGGTCTTGGAGTCGGCCTGGGTCATCGAGCCGGTGTTGTCGAGCACCAGCGAAACCCACAATTTCTGCTGACCCCAAACCACGTTTGAAGATGCAACGATCGTGAACTTCTTGTAGCCGACCACGCTCATCAGAACGGTCGGCATCGGATCGCTGCAGCTGACCACAACCGATTGACCGACCTGCACGACATTGACCGGCGTCGGTGTACCGTAGGACGAATCGATCTTGTAGTTGGCGTTGAAATACTGTTGCGCCAGCGTCTTCATTTGCGTGGCGTTCAGGCCGGGCGTTCCACCGACCGCCAGCGCCGCGGCGTCGAGCGCCTGAATAAGCTGAGAATGCACGAGCATGCCGCGCGCGAGATCCAGCCCGGCGCCCGCGGCCACCGTCAACGGAATAAGCGAAAGGCCGAAAATCATGGCGACATTCGCACGAGTCGAGTGCCGGAAGCCGGCGATGTGCCCGCCGAGTTTCGCCGCCATGCGCGATGCCGAGTCGCGAATTCTGGTGCCGATCGACATAGTTCCTCACCCCAAAATTCGAAGCCCAAATCATCGGCGGGATCGCGCGCGAATACCCGCACATTCCCGGGGGATGGTTAGGTCGCTGTTAACGTCGTCGGAGAATTTCGAACAGCGTAAATGAAGATTAAAGTTGCACTAACAGCGGTTCGATCCGGCCGCCGTGGTTAAGCGTTCCTTTAGCACACCGAGAGCTTCCGCTTCGCTTGAGGTCTGTTCCAACGTAGTGATGCGACGCGGCAGTGGCTGGAACTCGTATCGTGCTCGCAGTGAAATCGAACAGTCACCTGCGCCGGATCGCGGCGCGCTGGCGGAAAGAAGGTGCTTCGGGCAACGCGCTCGTCGAATTCGCGATGATCGCCCCCATCTTTTTCCTATTGATGTTCTCGATCATGGAGATCGGCATCATCTTCTTCGCGCAATCGACGCTGCAGCACGCGACCGAAATCGTTGCTCGCCTGATCCGCACCGGCCAGGTTCAGGGACAATCGCTGACCCAGACGCAAGTCCGGCAAATCATCTGCAACAATGCCGCGCCGCTTATTCCTTGCAACGGAAACCTGTACGTCGATGTTCGTGCATTCACGAATTTCGGCGGGGTGGTCTTCACGCCGCCGCTGGACGGCAATGGCAATGTATCGGGGATGAACACCTTTCAGCCCGGAGTGGCTTGCAATGTCGTGCTCGTGCGCTCGTTCTACACTTGGCCGGTGTTCACGCCGGTGCTGACGCCATTCCTCAAGAACATGGCCGGCAACAAGCATCTGATCTATTCGGCATCGACGTTTCGCAATGAACCTTACTCGACGGGGCTGAGCGGATGCTGAAATCGTTCCGGAAATTGCGCCGCGCGGACAGCGGCATGGCAATCGTCGAATTCGCGCTTGTGCTGCCGGCGATGCTGGCGCTGGCCTTCGGCGGGCTTGAAGTGACGAACGCCCTTATCTGCAAGTCCGACGTCAGCAACATGGCCAGCAGCGCCGCCGACCTGATCGCACAGGAAAGCCAGGTCAACACCACAGACATGAACAACGTGTTCTCGGCGCTGGGGTCGCTGATCTATCCGTTTCCCACCGCCGGCGCCAAAATCGTCATCACAAGCGTGATCGATGACGGCCATGGCGGCGGCAAAGTCGATTGGAGCCAAGCCTACAACGGAACGGCGCGGGCGCAAGGTTCTGCCGTTACCGTTCCAGCCGGCCTGATCACGACCGGCGGCAGCGTGGTGTTGTCGGAAGTGACCTACACTTACACGCCGCTCAAAAGTATTTTCGTGAAAATGCCCATCGCGATGACCAACACATTCTACAGCCATCCGCGGCGCGTCGCGCAAATCAAATGGGTGACCGGTTAGGCTTTCTCCGGCCGCGGGCGCATCAGCCCTTCCTGAACAACTGAAGCGACCAGCGTTCCGTCGCGGCGATAGATCGCGCCGCGATTGAAGCCGCGCGCGCCCGACGCGCTTGGGCTGTCTTGCGCATAGAGCAGCCAATCGTCGAGGCGAAACGGATGATGAAACCACATCGCGTGGTCCAGGCTCGCCATCTGAATTCCCGAATGCCAGTCGACGCCGTGGGGTAACAGCGCCGTATCAAGCAGCGACATGTCCGACGCATAGGCAAGGACGGCCTGCTGAACGGCGATATTATCCGGCAGCGCTCCCGTTGCCTTGATCCAGATATTGTCAAACGGCTCGCTCTTGGTGCGCTCGAAGATGCCGCGCGGTTTCACCGGACGCATCTCGATCGGGCGCGGGCGCAGCATCCATTCGCGCGCCTCGGCAGGCATCTTGTCGATCTCGCGCATGCGCAGCGTGTGTTCGTCGGTCAGAGTTTCCGGCGCGGGGACGTCCGGCATGCCGAATTGATGCTCATAGCCTTTCTCTTCGAGCTGGAACGATGCCGCGAGATTGAAGATCTGCCGGCCGTGCTGGATGGCCACGACCCGGCGCGCGGTGAAGCTGCTGCCGTCCCGCGAGCGGTCGACTTCATAGAGGATCGGGACCTTGGGATCACCCGCGCGCAGAAAATAGGCGTGGAATGAGTGGCAGACGCGGCCCTCGACGGTACGGCCTGCCGCGACAAGCGCCTGGCCCAGAACCTGCCCGCCAAAAACCCGTTGCATCCGGTCTTTGGGCGACACCCCGCGAAAGATGTTTTCCTCGATCTTTTCCAGATCGAGCAGGTCTAGGACTTCTTCTATGGGCGATTTCGCAGCTGCACTCATGGGTTTCCCCATAGATGCGGTATGCGTGCGGCGCAAGATGTCAAAAAGGCGTCACAAAAACACGGCAAAGGCTTTGCCTTGAGGTCGGGCCAGCCTAGAAAACCGGCCGGTACGCCCCTTACTGCAGCAAAAGCCCGAGCAAGGATCTTCATGGCAAATCTGCTCCTCGAACGCGCCGCCCATCAGCGGCCCGCCATCACCAAGCGTGGCGCGCTGGAGAGAATTTTTACCCTTATGTTTCAAGGGTTTGTATACAACCAGATCTGGGAGGACCCGGATGTCGATCTCGACGCTCTGGAGCTGAAAAGCCATCACCGGCTGATCACGATCGCATCCGGCGGCTGCAATGTGCTGAACTATCTGGCCGCCGATCCGGCCAAGATCGTCGCCATCGATCTGAACCCCAACCACATCGCGCTGACGCGGCTTAAACTGTCGGCGCTGAAGAATCTGCCGACCTATGAGGAGTTCTTCCGCTTCTTCGGTCAGGCGAACGACAAGGCCAATCGCGACGCCTACGACAATTTCGTGAGCGAACGTCTCGACGCCACGACGCGCAATTATTGGGAAAAGCACATTCCGCTGCATGGTCGCCGCATCAACATGTTCGCGCGCAATCTCTACCGCTACGGATTGCTCGGCCGGTTCATCGGCATCCTCCATGTCGCAGCGCGCCTGCATGGAAAGAAGCTGGACGGAATTCTTTCCGCGCGCACGCCGGAAGAGCAGCGCGCAGCGTATGAGCGCACGATTGCCCCCCTGTTCGACTACAAATCCGTCAAGCTGCTGTCGAAATCGCCGATGTCGCTCTACGCACTCGGGATTCCTCCGGCGCAATACGACGAACTCGTTTCGACCAACAATGGCAGCGCTATTGAGTCGTTGCGCGACCGCGTCGAACGCCTCGCCTGCGACTTCCCGATCCATCAGAATTACTTTGCCTGGCAGGCGTTCGGCCGTGGCTACGATGTGGAAAATCGTGAAGCGATTCCGGCCTATTTGCGCCGCGAAACCTACAATGTCATCCGTACGCGGACGGAGAAGGTCGAGATCCATCACGCCTCGCTGACGGATTTCCTGTCGCAGCAGCCGGCGCAATCGATGCATCGTTACGTTCTGCTCGATGCACAGGACTGGATGAACCCGGACCAACTTTCGTCGCTCTGGGCGGAGATCGATCGCACGGCCGACACGCGCGATGCGCGCGTGATCTTCCGAACGGCCGGCGCCGATTCGCCGCTGCCGCGCAAATTGCCTGCCGAACTTCTGGCGCCATGGACATATCTGGAAAGCGAAAGCCGCGCCTGGCATGCGTGCGATCGTTCGTCGATCTATGGCGGCTTCCACGTCTATGCCCGCCGTGCGCTGTCGTGAAACCGTGACTGCGTCCGGCAATCACGCGGCATTGATGGACCGCATCTATCGTCGCCAGCGCCACATCTACGATTTCACGCGCAAGTACTATCTGTTTGGCCGCGACACGCTGATCGATTCGCTGCAGCCCAAGCCGAAGGCCCGCATCCTGGAAGTCGGCTGTGGAACGGCACGGAACCTGGTTCGGCTGGCAAAGCTCTATCCGGGTCGGCAATTATTTGGACTGGATGCTTCGGAAGCCATGCTTGAAACTGCCGCCCAGAATATCGCGGCGGCCGGTTTAGAAGGGCAGATTCGGCTGGCGCATGCCTATGCTGCTGACGTAAGCGCGAAACTCTTTGGCGAAGACGCGTTATTCGACGACATCTTCTTTTCTTACAGTCTGTCCATGATTCCCGATTGGAAGCAGGCTCTTAGGGTCGCCGCCGAGGCGCTCGGCCCTGGTGGGCGCATCCACATCGTCGACTTCGGAGACCTCAAAGGCTGCCCTCGCCTCGCGCGCCGCGCCCTGCTCGGCTGGCTCCGCCTATTTCATGTCGAGCCGCGGATTGAGTTGCTCGAGACTCTCGAACGAAATTCCGATAATTTCGCGGAATTTCAATTACTTATGGGTCGCTATGCATTCATCTTAACCAGCGTGGCATCAGGGCTTTCCAGCTCCGCATTGCCTGTGGCGTGATGGTCACAGGGACCGGACAAAACTCGCGTAAGAAGCCTCAAATGCATTGTAATCGCGGCTCCCTGGGAAGACTCTGCCAGTTCCAAAGGATATAACAATCCTGAAGTCTGACGGGGGGGTCCCTGCCCGTCGTATTATATAGCGAGGGTAGAAATGAAACTTCGTTCGATCGCCTTGGCGGGCGCTGCTTTGATGGCACTCTCCGTGCCCGCAGCGGCAAGCGATTACACCGGCTGGTACCTTGGGTTGGGTGCGGGCTATTCCGATCCCATGCTCGTTCATGTCCGGACTCCGTCCGGCGATGGTACCATCCCCTACGATAACGGCGTGCTGGCGACGTTCGCTGCCGGTTACAAGTGGGATGAGAATATCCGTACCGAACTTGAGCTCGGCTACGAGTATCACGCGACCGATCATGACACCGTGGGCGGCTTCGAACGCGGCGGCGGCATGACCGTCAAGTCGGCGATGTTGAACATCGTCTATGACTTGCCGCTGTGGCATGGCATCACTTGGTCGATTGGCGGTGGTGTTGGTGCTGGCGCGGTGCTGATGGACAGCACGCAGGGCGTCCGCCTGATCTACGGCCAGAAGACCGGCTTCATGTGGCAGGGTATCACCGGCCTGTCATTCGCTCTTTCTCCTGCGGTCGATCTGTTCGCAGATTATCGTTTCCGCTCGTCTGAGGTGGATGCGGATTACCAGTCCCAGATCCCCGGCCTGAGCCCGATCCATGTGAATGACGTTCGTACGAACGTCGCTCTCGTTGGCTTCCGCTGGTACCTCGAGCCGCCGGCTCCGCCGCCGCCGCCTCCCCCGCCGCCGCCGCCGCCTCCGCCTCCTCCGCCGCCCCCGATGGTGAAGACGTTCATCGTCTTCTTCGACTTCGACAAGTCGAACCTCACGGAAAAGGCGCAGGAAGTTGTCGCCGAAGCGGTCAAGGCTGCAAAGACGCAGGGCATGGTCAAGGTGATGGTGACCGGTCACACCGATACGGTTGGCTCGGATACCTACAACCAGGCTCTGTCTGAGCGCCGCGCACAGTCGGTCAAGGATGAGATGGTCCGTGAAGGTCTTGATGGCGGCTCAATCGCCATCGAAGGCAAGAGCTTCCACGATCCGCTGGTTCCGACCGGTCCGGGCGTGCGCGAGCCGCAGAACCGCCGCGCGGTCATCGACCTCGGCGGCTGATAGATCGGGTTAGTTCCCGTAGTGCAGGGGGCGGATCGCAAGATCCGCCCTTTTCATTTGCGCACGCGGTTGATGCCGTTGATCGCCATCGGCAGCTCGGAAAGCCGGCGAGCGTTAACGCATGTGAGAGAAGATCGGTTTCCGGGCTACTCTTTGGCCGGGTCCCGGTTGCGGGAGCGGCGGTCTTCCCGCGGAGCTTGGCCCTTAAGCCGGGTGCTGATGCTGGTTGCGGGGACAGGATTTGAACCTGTGACCTTCAGGTTATGAGCCTGACGAGCTACCGGGCTGCTCCACCCCGCGACACCGACATTTCGCGGAAACCCGCGGAAGGTGGGCGGATATAGGCCATCGCCGGGTGACTGTCCACCCCCAGATGACATTCGAAGTCCCGGGATTTCAGCGCTGCTTGCCGCTTCTCGCATAGGCCCTAAGCGCTACCGCGAGGAATTCAAGAAGCACTCGCGTGCGGCGGCTGCCGCGCAGGTCCTCATGCATCACCAGCCACATCTCAAGCCGGAAACCGAGCGATTGGGGAAGAACGGGAATCAGTGACGGTTCGCGCAGCGCGATGCCGACCTGGCAGCCGCCGATACCAAAGCCGGCACGCAGCGCGTTGAGTTGCGCCAGATCGTCGTCGGTGCGCAGCGCGAATGAATCGCGCATTATTGCTGTATCGACACCGAGCCAGCGAAACGCGCTCTGATCGTGATCGAAGCCGATCACGGCGTGGCGCGAAAGGTCCGCGAGATTGCGCGGCACACCATGGCGCGCGAGATAGTCGCGATGCGCATATAATCCGACGTGAACCGTTCCGAGACGTTTGGCGATCAGGGCCTTTTGTGTCGGCCGCACCATGCGGATAGCGATATCGGCATCGCGGCGCGAGAGATCCTGGTTGCGGTTGGAGAGGGCGAGTTCGATCGCGATGCGGGGATTGCGCTCGCGGAATTCCGTCAGGATCGCGGGCAACACTTCAACGCCGATGATATTGCTTGCGGTAACTCTCACTGAGCCGCGTGGCTCGCTTGATTCGCCCGATGCTGTCCGCACGAAGGATCGCGCCGCTGCTTCCATGGCCTCCGCGTGTGGCACAAGATCAAGTGCGGCCCGCGTCGGGAGAAGGCCGTGCCGAGAACGTGTAAAAAGCTTGACCCCGAGTTCAGTTTCGAGCGCATCGATATGCCGCCCAAGTGTCGGCTGTGTAAGACCAAGCGCACGCGCCGCCGCCGACAGACTTCCGCTCCGCAACGCGCCCAGAAAAGAGCGTTGAAGATCCCAGCTCAACCTCTCGTGATCCATATATTATTGTATAGCAACTATACACTGTTTGACAATTTACGGTTAGCCGAAGTTGCGCCACCCTGCGGTCCATTGGTGCGCCTGCAACAGCAAGGAGTCCCCCAATGTTCATCGGCCATTACGGCCCTGCTTTAGCCGCCAAGCCCGCCGTCAAGACCATTCCTTTGTGGCTGCTGTTCATCGCTGTGCAATGGCTGGATGTGTGCTGGTCCGCGCTCGTCATGCTCGGCGTGGAGAAGGTGCGAATCGTTCCGGGCTTCACCGAAGGCAGCCCGCTCGATCTCTACTTCATGCCCTACACGCATGGCCTTCTCGGCGCGCTCGCCTTGTCATTGATGTTCGGCGCGATCGCACTCCTTTTCGTGCATGAACGCCGTGTAGCGGTCGTTGCTGTGGTGGCCGGTGCGGTGTTCTCCCACTGGCTTCTGGACCTGGTCGTCCATGTGCCTGACCTGCCGCTGATAGACAATTCGATGAAGGTCGGTTTCGGGCTATGGCGATGGCTCTGGATCAGCCTGCCGCTTGAACTCGTCACCATGCTCGCCGGCGCGATCCTTTACTTACGTGCTGTGCCGTCCCGGACCAGGTTCGGCGACGTCGCGCTCTGGTTGCTCGTGGCGATCATGGCAGCGATCGAGCTCTACGCCGCCTTCGGGCCGCCGCCGGCATCCGATGTCGCCGAAGCCCAGACGGCGCTGATCGCCTATGGCGGCCTCGCCCTGCTGGCCGGGGCTGTGGATGGTTTGCGCCGGACGACCCGAGGATAAGTCCATGAACGGCTGGAACTTTTGGCCTTAGCTTTGTCGCCGAATAGCGATTGCTAGGCCCCCAAGCCATCGCTATAACCCCGGCCCGTCACGTCACCGCATCTTCTGCGAAGGGGAGAGTGCATGGGTACCCAACTTCCGGCCGGCTACCGGCCGTCGGAAAGTGAGTCCTTTATGAATGAGCGGCAGCGCGAATATTTTCGCCGCAAGCTCAACAGCTGGAAAGACGACATTCTCCGCGAAAGCCGCGAGACGATCCAGAATCTGCAGGCCGAGACCGTGCCGCATGCCGATCTCGCCGATCGCGCATCGACCGAGGCCGAGCGCCAGCTCGAACTGCGCACGCGTGACCGTCAGCGCAAGCTGATCGCCAAAATCGATTCCGCGCTGCGCCGCATCGAGGACGGCTCCTACGGATTCTGCGAAGAGACCGGCGAACCGATATCCCTCAAGCGCCTGGATGCGCGCCCGATCGCGACTCTGTCCATCGAAGCGCAGGAGCGCCACGAGCGCCGCGAAAAAGTCTATCGCGACGACTGAATGCGAAACGGCCGGGCGAGAAACCGTCCGGCCGTCTTGCTTTACCCCTCCGCCCACCAAGGCAGAGTATTCAGATCACCAGGGCATCAGGATGTCGAACAGCTGCGATCCGTAACGCGGCGTCTGTGCGTCGCTCACTGTGCCGCGGCCGCCATAGGAAATCCGCGCTTCCGCGATCTGCGAGAGATCGACAGTGTTGGCGCTGGTGATGTCCTCCATGCGCACGATGCCGGTGACCATCAGATCGCGCAGCTCGTTGTTGACCTTCATCTGCTGATGACCGCCGATCACCATATTGCCGTTGGGGAGCACTTGGGTAACCAGCGCGGCGAGCGTGAGATTGACGTTTTCCGAACGGTCGATAGCGCCGGCCCCGACGTTGGAATTGTCCGAACCCATCTTCACAAGGCTCGACGGGTCCATGCTCGAAGGCAAGGATTTCTCCAAGCCAAAGAAGTTCGTCAGATTGGCATCGTCGGAATTGGTGCGCGAGCGCGACGTCGTGTTGTTGAACTTCGCAGCATCCGTCACCGAGACATTCACGGTGATGATGTCGCCGACGCGACTGGCGCGCGGGTCGTGGAAGAAGCTGCGCGCGCCGGGCTGCCACAGCGAGCTCGCGCCGCGCGGCTCGGTCGGCGCCGCCGGCATCGGCACGTTCGCGACCTGCTGAACCGGCGGATTGGCCGCGGGATTGATCTTCGGACCGCCATCGATGTCCTTGATGCGATCGACGGCACTGCAGCCCGAAAGAGCGACAATAGCCAGAACGGCGGAACCGGATTTGATGGTGCGCGAAAGCATGTGCGGAACCTCGTTGTTACGGACGCGCGCTGGCGACGCGGTTGGAAATCGTGCTCAGACCTGCCACGGCCTTCACCGTGCCAGGTCCCGTCACGATGGCGCTGATCTGGCGATAGGATGCGACGTTGAGGACGGTGACCGTATCTCCAATGCCGCCTTCGCTCATGGCGCGGCCGGTTGCGCTGAGCGTGACGCCGGGCGCTTCGAACATCATCGTCACGGTCGCGCCCTTGTTCACCAGGATCGGTGCGCGCACGTCATCGTTGCGCATGCTCATTCCGGCACGCAGGACGCGGCGCGTCTGCATGCCGACGAGATTACCCATCGACGTTGCCGTGCCGGACACGACCGCTTCCGGCGCGACGAACGCATAGGTCAGATCGGTCTCGCCGAGCGTCTCTCCGCGGGCGATATCGCGGGTAGGGACGACGATGCGAACACCCGGATCGGCGAAGGCCGGATAAGCCATCAAAAGCGCGCAAAGAAAAATGAAGAGCTTCATGGCTACTGCCCCAATTGCGAGGTTTCCTGCAGCATCTGGTCCGCAGCGGTGATGACCTTGGAATTCATTTCGTAGGCGCGCTGGGCGGTGATCAGCGATGTCATTTCCTGCACCGCGTTCACATTGGCGCCTTCCAGAAAGCCCTGCTGGATCGTCCCATAACCGACCGACCCCGGAACGCCGGATTGCGGCGCCCCGGACGACGGCGTCTCGGTGAAGAGATTGTCGCCGACCGCGTTCAGGCCGCCTTCATTCGGAAAGCGCGTGAGCTCGAGCTGGCCGACGGATGCCGGCGTTGTCTGCCCCGGAACCGTCGCCTGCACCTGGCCCTGCGCATTGACCGTCACCTGCGTCGCATTCGCCGGAACCGCGACACCGGGCGCCACGACGTAACCCTTGTCAGTGACGAGCTGGCCTTCCGGCGATAGCGCGAAATTGCCGGCACGCGTGTAGGCGTCAGTGCCGTCCGGCATGGTGATGCGGAAATAGCCGGCGCCGTTGACGGCAAGATCGTAGGGGTTGGATGTGTTCGTCAGCGAGCCCTGACTGATGATGCGATAGACTGCGGCGGTCCGCACGCCGGCGCCGAGCTGGATGCCACTCGGCAGAAGTGTTCCCGAATCCGAGGACTGCGCGCCAGGCTGCTCGATATTCTGGTAAAGCAGATCCTGGAATTCGGCGCGCTGCGTCTTGTAGCCCGTCGTGTTCATGTTCGCCAGATTGTTGGCGATGACTTCGACGTTGGTCTGCTGCGCCAGCATTCCGGTGGCAGCGATGCTCAGTGCCCGCATGACATCTACTCCTTAATTGCCTGGCGTTTCGCCAAGCTTTTCGATTGCCGAGCGCAGAAGATCTTCCTGCGACTTGGCCAAACTGGTGGTTGCCTGATAGGCGCGCATGACCTCGATCATCCGCGATATCTCGACGACGGGCTGGACGTTGGAGCCTTCGAGCGAGCCCTGCGTCAGCCTGAAATCCGTTGCGGCATTGGCCGTCTGGGTCGTGGCGTACAGATTTCCGCCCTGCTTGGTCAGCGCCGCTTCATTGGCGAAGGTCACGATCTTGAGCTTCGCGATCTGTCCGTTGCGGCCGCTGATCGTGCCGTCGGCGCCGATATGGACATCGCCATCATCGGTCGTGATGCTGATCGCGCCGCCATCGCCCTGCAGCGGATTGCCGGAATCGTCCACGATCTGTCCGCTGGTATCGAGCCCGAAATGGCCGTTGCGCGTGTAGCGATCGCCGCTCTTCGTCTGCACGACGAAGTAGCCCTTGCCGTGGAGCGACACATCATAGGTATTGCCGGTCGTCTGCTGGGGGCCTTCGCTCAGATCGCGCACGATGCCGCTGTCCTGAACGAAGCTCACCGGTTTCGGTCCGGATTCGCCTTCGGTCGGAGGCAATTGCGCGATGTATTCCTGGAACGTCTGCTCCTCGCGGCGATAGCCGGGTGTGGAGACGTTGGCGATATTGTTCGCGATCACGTCCATCGATTGATAGGACGCGAGTTGCTGCGACAGCGATACGAGCAGCGAATTATCCATGGCTTCGCGAATCCTTTCTGGTCCGCGATCAATCATGTGCAGGCGCTATGCCACCTCGAAACCCGCGGTTTCCATGGCTATTTCGGCAACCTCGCCCAGGCATGCGGCAAACTCTGCCGGGATAAATCGGCCTGTGCGCAGGATTTGAACCAGTCCTTAACCACGTCCGCATACCTTGCCTTCACCAAGAACGGCGAGGGCAGGCATGGCGAAGAAGAAGAAGGAAGAGCCGGAAGCGAGCGAAGAGAACGCCGCGGAAGGCGAAGCGCCGGTCGCAGAGCCGAAGCAAGGTTTTGTTAAGAAACTGCTCGGCAACAAGAAATTGTTGATCATCGCGGCCGCCGGACTACTGCTGGTGCTCGGGGGTGGCGGTGCCGGTCTTTATTTCTTCGTCTTCGCGAGTTCGCCGCCGCCAGCGGGCGAAAAGACGGCCGAAGCAATCCCCGTCACGCCGCCGCAGGTCGCGTTCTACGATGTGCCCGACATCATCGTGAACATCCAGAGCGCCGACGGCAGTCCGGCCTATCTCAAGCTTTCGACCTCGCTCGAACTGAACACCGCCGATGAAAAAGCCGGCATCACCGCGCTGATGCCGCGCGTCGTCGATCAGTTCCAAGGCTATCTGCGCGAATTGCGGATCGACGATCTCAAAGGATCGGCCGGCGTCGTGCGTCTGAAAGAAGAGCTTCTGCGCCGCATCAATGTCGCGGCTGCGCCGTACCACGTCCGCGACGTCCTCCTCAAAGAAATGATCGTCCAATAACCATGGCTGAAGATACCGAAAACAGCGGCGGCGCCGACGGCGCGATCTCCGAGCAGAGTCCCGAACACGAGGTCATGCAGGCGCCGCAGACCGCGAGCGGCGAACGAATTCTGAATCAGGAAGAAATCGACTCCCTCCTCGGCTTCGACGTCAACAATGACGAACTCCAGGAGAAAAGCGGCGTCCGCGCCATCATCAACTCGGCATTGGTGTCCTATGAGCGCCTGCCGATGCTGGAAATCGTCTTCGACCGGCTGGTCCGGCTGATGACGACGAGCCTGCGCAATTTTACCTCGGACAATGTGGAGGTCAGCCTCGACAGCATCACCTCCATCCGCTTCGGCGACTATCTGAATTCGATCCCGCTGCCGGCGATCCTGGCGGTGTTTCGCGCCGAACAGCTCGACAATTACGGCCTCTTCACGGTCGATTCGAATTTGATCTATTCGATCGTCGATGTGCTGCTCGGTGGCCGCCGCGGCTCCTCGGCTATGCGCATCGAGGGCCGTCCCTACACGACGATCGAGCGCACGCTGGTCCAGCGCATGATCGAAGTGATCCTCCAGGACATGTGCCACGCATTCGAGCCGCTGGCGCCGGTCGAGTTCTCGCTAGATCGCCTTGAGACCAATCCGCGCTTTGCCGCTATCGCCCGCCCCGCCAACGCGGCCATCCTCGTGAAACTTCGCATCGACATGGAAGATCGCGGCGGGCGCACAGAACTTCTTCTGCCCTACGCCACGCTGGAGCCGATCCGCAAGCTCCTGCTGCAGCAATTCATGGGCGAGAAATTTGGGCGAGACTCGATCTGGGAAAGCCATCTCGCCACCGAACTGTGGTCGACCACCGTCGATATCGAAGCGATCCTCGACGAGCAGACCATGCCGCTCAACAAAATCATGAACCTGCAGGTCGGCGAAACCGTGATGCTGAATTCGACGCCCGACACCAAGGTTGAGTTGCGCTGCCGCGGCGTCCCGCTGCTCAAGGGACGCATGGGCCGCGTCGGATCGTCCGTCGCGATCAAGGTGGACGAAGCCATCGAGCGTACCGACGCTTCGCGCGCGCTGTAGGAGGTGAACATGACCGCGGTGCTGTCTTTCGTGTTCGAAATTACCCTTTGCGTGTTGCTGGCGGCGACGCTCGTCTACTGCTTCGTCCTGGAGCGGCGTTTGAGGAGCGTCCGCGCCGGCCAGGAAGAAATGAAGTCGACCATCGGCCATCTGAACACCTCGCTGGCGGCGGCAGGCGCCTCTTTGCGCGCAATGCAGACGGCGGCGGGCACGGTGGGCGAAACATTGGATCGCCGAGTCGTTTGCGCCCGCGCCGCGATCGACGAACTGTCTCTCGTCACCGCATCGGCCGAGCGAATCGCCCAGCGCATGGAGCGCACGGTCGACACACAAGCGGCAGTCCGCACACCGATGCGGCCTGTCAATGCCAACCTTCCGTCCGGCAGCATCATGGGACGTCTTGATGCCCTGAGGGCCGCGCGATGAAATCTCCATTCAGGCATCTTCGCCTTCTGCCCGCGGTCCTCGTCGCGGGAACGGCCGTGTTGGCCTTGAAGGGCTTCGGCCTTGTCCATGGCGCCAGTGCGCAGACGCAGCCGGGCACGCAAATCGCATCGGCCGCCAGCACAGGGCCGAAAGATTTCGCCAGCGACGAGAGCGGTGATTCAAGCGCCGCAGAGGTCGATGTGCTGACGAGCCTCGCCAAGCGCCGGTCCGAACTCGATGCCCGTGGGCGCGACCAGGCAATGCGCGAGAACATCCTCGCCGCCACCGAGAAGCGCGTCGATGACAAGATTGCGGCGCTCAAGCAGCTCCAAGCGCAGATCACGACTCTTCTCGGCCAGCGAGATGCCGCGCAGGAGAAGCAGGTTGCTTCGCTGGTGAAGACCTATTCGTCGATGAAACCGAAAGACGCCGCGCGCATCTTCGACGGTTTGAACGACGATGTGCTGGTGCCCGTGGCCCAGGCGATGAAGTCCGACGCGCTGGCGCCGGTCCTCGCCGCGATGAATCCGGCCAGTGCGCAAAAACTGACCGTCAAGCTCGCGTCGAGACTGAGCCTGCCGGAAAAGGTCGCCGCACCGGCGCCCACGGAAACGGCCGCGGCACCTGCCGTCGTCCCGCCGCAGCCTGCACCGGTGCCGACGACACCGCAGCAGCAGGCCAATAACGCAGCACCCACGAACGCCGCTCCGCAACCTGCCAAAACTCCAAGCCCGCAAACGCCCACACCGCAGGCTGCCACTCCGCAGGCACCGGGCGCGCATGGCTAGACCGAAGGCATATCTGCTCGCAGCCGCGCTGTGCTGCGTGAGCGTCCCGGCTTCGGCCGATGCACTCAACGTCAGCAACAATGGCGGCTATGCGCGGCTGCTGTTCAACCTGACGCCGGCCGCGCATGCGACGGCATCGGCTACAGGCGGTGTCCTTACCATTGCCTTCGACCGCAAGATCGCGGCTGATCCAACGGCGCTCGCGCAGAACCTGCCCACCTATGTCGGCAGCGCGCGCGTCGACGCGGACGGAAAGACCTATCATTTCGCCCTGGCACAGCAGATCCGCGTGCATTCCAGCGCATCGGGCGAAAAGATCGCCATCGATCTGCTGCCGTCGAGCTTCACCGGCACGCCGCCGGACCTGCCGCCGCCACCCGCGCGCGGGCCGGTCGCTGTCGATCCGTCAAAGCTGGAAGCGCTGAAAGTGCGCATCGGCGCTTATAAGAATTTCACGCGCATCGTCTTCGACTGGGCAAAGAATGTTCCCTATGCCGTGTTTCCCGGCGCAGGCAAATTGACCGTCCGGTTCGAAGCACTGGCGCGGCCCGATTTCTCGGCGCTCCTCAAGCAGTCGCCGCCCTGGGTGAAAAGCGCCGCCTGGCATGTCGAAGGCAGGGCCATCATCGTCGAGTTCGAGACCGACCAGACATCGGGCTATCACGATTTCCGCGACGGCGCGCATGTCGTCGTCGACGTGCTCGCGCCGAAGACCGACGCCGATTCCTACGCACCGCCCGGCACCGCCAAGGTCAAGCCGACTTTGGTTGCGGCGAACAAGACAGGCATCACCACTGCACAGCTACAAGCCATCACAAATGCTGCGGCCAGGCTAGCGCCTGCAGCGGTAGTCGCATCCGCTGCGCCTCAACAGGTGGCCAAGACAGCAGCGCTCACTCCTGAACCTGCGGCCACGTCACAGACACCTCCTGCAAATGCCGCAGCATCCATTGCCGCCGCTCCTCTACCTGCGCAGATCGATCCGTCGGCGGCTGACGGCAAGCTCACCCGCGACGGCGCGGTCATGACCTTCGCGGGCGCGAGCCGCAAAGGTTCGGCTGTATTCATTCGCGGGATGACCGCCTGGATCGTGCTTCAGGACGCCCCGCCGCTCGACGCCGCAAAGCTCAAGGCGCAACTCGGCGCCTTCCCGGACGAAGTCGATGCCTCCATCGGCGACAATGTCAGCATCCTGCGCATCACCCTGAAACAACCGGAAGACATCGCGGCTTATCCCGACGGCTCCAATCTAAAAGTCGTGATCGCTCCAGTCGTCGCGCCAAACGCGACCGCCATTGGCTTCGCCCGCAATCAGGACGATGCGACGCATTCCTCGCTCTCGACGCTTCTGCCCGGCGCGATGCGCACGATCAATCTCGTGGATCCCGTCGCGGGCGACGATTTGATTCTCGTGCCGTCCGCCGCCGGCCGCGCCATGCTCGCCGACCGATCCTATGTCGAATTCGAGGGCCTGAAGACCGCATCCGGTCTGGTGCTGGCGCCCTTCGTCGACGATCTTTCGGTCACGATCAACACGACGCGGGTGACGATCACGCGCGCCGGCGGATTGTCGTTGACGCCCCCGGCGATGCCGGTCGCTGATTCGCCCGCTGCGCTCGCCCGCGCGGGAGCGGCCTCTTACATCGCGTTCGCGTCGTGGGGGCAGACCCATGGCGGCAGCTTCCTCAGCACCGAACGCCGCCTGCGCGCGGCGGCTGCGCATCTGAGGCCCGAAAATGCCAATCATGCACGGCTTGTGCTGGCGCGCTTCTATCTCGCCAACGGATTCTCCGCGGAATGTCTTGGCCTGATCAATCTGATGCAGGCTGCCGATCCGGCGCTGCAGAGCGATCGCCAGCTACTGACCATGCGCGCGGCGGCGGACTACATGATGGGCCGCTATCGCGATGCACATAACGACATCGCCGGAACAGCCTTCGACGCCGATCGCCATGCTGCTTTGTGGCGCGGATTGATCGAGACGGCGCTGGAGGATTGGAACAATGCGCAGGCTGATCTCGACAGAGCCGGCCCCGTGTTGCACCTCTATCCCAACGAGTGGCAGGCGCGCGCGCGTCTTTCGAGTGCTGAAGCCGCGCTGGGACGCGGTCATCTAGAAATTGCCGACGCCCAGCTTGCGCGCCTGCCGGACAACATCCCTGCCCCGCTCGCCGTTGACGCGCAGCTGGAACGCGCCCGCCTCTATGCCGCGGAAGGCCGCAAGGAGGCCGGCCCCCTATTCGCAGCCGTCGAGAACAGCGGCAACGAACGCGAAGCCGCGCGCGCTATCTACTATAGGGTCAATGCCAATCTTGCCGCCGGCGCGACAACCGTTCCGGCCGCCATCGCAGAGCTTGAGAAGCTTCGGTTCCGCTGGCGCGGCGATGCGCTCGAAATGAAAACGCTACGCAAGCTGAGCGCTCTCTATTTCTCCCGCAAGCAATGGCGCGAGGGAATCCGCAACCTTCGCATCGCCGCGCAAAGTTTTCCCAACGACGATCTCGCCCGTCAGGCACAGGACGATATGCGCGCCGCCTTCGTCAACCTGTTCCTGAGGGGACAGGCCGACAAGATCCCGCCGGTCGAGGCACTCTCGCTGTTCTACGACAATCTCGATCTTACGCCGATCGGGCCGGACGGCGACGAGATGATCCGCCGGATGACTGACCGCCTGGTCGCCGTCGATCTTCTGGGTCCGGCCGCGGACCTTTTGAAATACCAGATCGACAAGCGCCTCGACGGCGTGGCGCGCGCGCAGGTCGCAACCACGCTTGCCGGCATCTATCTGCTCGACAAGAAGCCCGACCTCGCCGTCAACGAAATCCGCACCACCGAGATCAGCACCCTGCCCGACGATGTGCGCCATCAGCGCATGCTGATCGAGGCGCGCGCACTGGGCGAACTCAAACGCTATGAAGATGCGCTGGACATGATCGCGGTCGATCAGGCCGCCGACACCGCACGGCTGCGTGCCGATATTTACTGGGAAAGTGGCAATTGGCTGGTGGCCGGGCAGGAAGCGGAGCAGGCACTCAGCACACGCTGGAGCGATGCCACGCCGCTGACATCCCCCGAATGCCAGATCGTCATGCGCGCAGCCGTCGCCTATTCGCTGGCCAATGACGAGACAAGTCTTGATCGCTTGCGGGAGCACTTCGCGGCGAAAATGAAGGCCACGCCGGACGCCAATTCGTTCAAGGCGGTCAGCGATCGCATCGACGCTCACGGCGTAGCGTTCCGCGATGCGGCGGCGCAGGTCGCCTCCGTCGACATGCTCAAAAGCTTCATGAAGGACATGCACGCACAGAGCGCTGCGATCCGGTGAATTGAACGATCTAGGTCGCGCTGTTCGCTGCTTCCGAACTTAACACGGACTCCAGCCAGGTGATCGCCTTTGAGGCGATCTTCTCCCAGCCCGGCTCGCCGAGCAGCCAGTGGCTGTGGCCCTTGATCTCCTCGAAGCGGGCACGGCCATGATAGCGCGATGCGATGCGCGACACCGTCGACGGCGGATTGATCTTGTCGCCTGAACCGACCATGCAAAGCACCGGACAGGTCACGTCGCGTGCGCGGACACGGCCGGCGCGCCTGTGATCGAAGCTCCAGTTCATGATCTCGAAGGTCGCCTGCCCGGATTCCGGTACAAAGCGCGCGTAGACGGCGCTACGTGCGGCTTCGTCAAGCTTGTCGAGCGAATGCGCGGCCGCGATCTGATAGCTCGGCGGAATGACGGAGCCGCGATAGTCGCCGCCAGCAAAGAGAAGCGTCTGTGCCGAGGCGATCTCGAACATCGTGGACGGCAGCACGCCCCAGGGCGCCGATGGCGCAAGCAGCACACAGGCGCGCGCCAGACCGCGCGCCGCCAGCATCTGCGCCAGAAGGCCGCCCATCGAATGGCCGACTAGAACCGGCTTTTGATCCAGATCGGCAATCAGCGTCTCAAGATCGGCGGCATAGTCGAGCAGGCTGGTGCGGCCCAATTCCTTCGGCGGCTCGCGCCCGCAATCGTGATAGCGCAGCGTCGGCGCCTGCACTGCATATTTCGCATCGAACGGTTTGCGGAAATCGTCGAACGCCCAGGCGCCGCAAAAGGCGCCATGGATCATCACCACGGGTGACCGCAGTTTTTTTGCCATCACGCGGTCGGGAACGCGAGATCGCGGAAGGCCTCGATCACCTTGGCATAGGTGTCGCGCTTGAACGGCACGATCAGGCGCGGCAGTGCTTCCATCGCCAGCCATTTCCAGTCGGCGAATTCGGGTTCCTCGGTCGCGACATCGATGTCCTTGTCGGTTCCGGTGAAGCGCATCGCCAGCCATTTCTGGCGCTGGCCGCGATAGCGGCCCTTGAGCGCCACGCCGACCAGATGCGCCGGCAGATCGTATTCCAGCCAGCCAGCCATCTCGCGCAGCAATTCGGCCTTGTTGGTGCCGATCTCTTCCTTGAGCTCGCGCAACGCTGCTTGCTCGGGGCTTTCGCCCAGATCGATTCCACCCTGCGGCATCTGCCAGCCTTCGATCGTCTGATCGATGCGGCGGCCGACGAATACCAGGCCTTCCTGATTGATCAGCATGACGCCTACGCAGGGACGATAGGGCAGATCTTCGTGGCGGGGATTGAGGCCTTGCCGCGTCATAGGCGGGGACTTCTTGTTATTTCGACTGGGTGACTATGGCCGAAGCCGGCGCCAGAACAAAGCCCCGTCCCGAAAGTCCCTGCGCCCAGCTTTTCACGCGCTCGATGGTAACCGGATAGATCTGGCCGGACCCGGCGGCGCTGCCGTTCGCGCGCGCCTGCGCTTCAAGCGCGCTGAGCTTGCGGTCGATCTCCATCGCGGTCTGGATCTTGTCGATGGTCGAATCCGATTGCGCGAACGCGACGCCGACGCGCGACGCCACATCCGGCGCCGCGGAATGCGTCGCCACGCCATTATCGTAGAACATCAGGCCGCGGCGGGCGAGATAGGTAAGCATCGGTTCGAGCGAACTGGCATCCGCCATGAATCGTCCGCCCAAAAGATTGGTCACGCCGGCATAACCAGAAAAGCGGGTCAGCGCCCAGACCATGCGTTCGGTATTGGAGTCCTCGCCCGCGCCGGAACGAAGTGTGTGCGGTCCCGGATCGCTGTCGGGAAAGTCGTAAGGCTCCATCGGGATTTCGAGCAGGACTTCGTGGCCTTGCTTGCGCGCTTGCGCGACCCAGCGTTGCGTATCCGCGGCATAGGGCGCGAAGGCGAGCGTCACGCCCGAGGGCAGTCCCTTGAGCGCCGCTTCCGTTGCCTTTGCGCTGATCCCCAATCCGCCGATGACGATGGCGATGCGCGGACGTCCGTCGCTGATCGCTGCGGGTGCGTAAGCGCGCATCGGCGTCGTGCCGTCATCGGCGATGCGTGGCAGCGGTCCCACCGGTGTATTCTCGACCAGCGCCGGATCGGCGACCAGCGCGCCGCCGGCATAGACCTGCTGCGTGATCTTTTGCGGCGGGGAATCCGTCGGCAGCAGCTGTGTCGCAGCGGCGGGGGGCCGCGCCTGCTGCGTGGGCGCGGATGGCGCCGTCTGCTGCGCGGAATGCGGCTGTGACGGCCCAGGCAGCGCCACCATCACTACGGGATCGCCGGCATGGGGATCGCCGAGGAACGAAACACCGGCGGCCAGCACGATCAGCGCCGCGAACAGAGCCAGATAGGAGAGCGCAAGCGGATGCGGACCGCGTCGCGTTGCTCCTCCGATCATGCTTCGTGCAGCCATGGCCCATGCTAGCCCGCAACATGGTTACGTGGCGGTTAATTTTGGCACGTGCCGCGTCGATCCAAAAGCAAAGGCCCGGAAGCTGCCTTCCGGGCCCTGCGATATGAATAGCGACAGTCTTTAGTCCGCCTTGGCGGATTTCGACGTCACAGCGCTGACGGTCGTCTGCCCGCGCAGTAGGTCCAGCGCGTAGGAGAGCTGGAAGTCGTCATACTTCTTGCCCGGCGCGGGGCGGTAAACCTGCGCATCCGGCTTCTTGATGATGGGCTCGCCGACGAGGTGTCCGGGAAGGTCGGCCTCGCTCGGGCGCGCGATCTTCGGCACCTGGTCTTCGTCGCCCTGTGCCACGGCGATATCGGGGACAATGCCCTGCGCCTGGATCGAATGACCGGACGGCGTGTAATAGCGCGCGGTCGTCAGGCGCAATGCACCGCCGGTTTCGCCGAGCGGAATGATCGTCTGCACGGAGCCCTTGCCAAACGAAGTAAGGCCGACGATGGTCGCGCGCTTGTGGTCCTGCAGCGCGCCGGCAACGATTTCCGATGCCGATGCCGTTCCGCCATTGACCAGCACGACGATTTTCTTGCCATCGGCGAGATCGCCGGGCTTGGCGTCATAGCGCTGCGTATCGTCGGGATGGCGGCCACGCGTCGAGACGACTTCGCCCGACGTCAGGAAATCGTCGCTGACCTGGATCGCCTGGTCGAGCAGGCCACCCGGATTGTTGCGCAGGTCGATGATGTAGCCCTTGAGGCCCGGACCGATCTGACGCTTCAGATCGCGGATGCCCTTTTCCATGCCGCTCGCCGTCTGCTCGTTGAAGCCGGTCAGGCGGATATAGGCGACATCGCCCTCGCGATGCCATTTGGCGCTGTCGACACGAATGATCGCGCGCGCCAATGTGACGTCGAACGGCTTCTTCTGTCCCTGCCGCAGAACCGTCAGCGTCACCTTGGAGCCGGACGGTCCGCGCATCTTGTCGATCGCGGTATTGAGTTCGAGTCCCTGGATCGGCGTGCCGTCGATCGCGGCGATGAAATCGCCGGTCTTGATGCCCGCCTTCGCCGCCGGTGTGTCGTCGATCGGCGAGATGACCTTGATCAGGCCGTCTTCCATCGTGACTTCGATGCCGACGCCGCCGAACTCACCCTTGGTCTGAATCTGCATGTCCGCGTAGGACTTCGGGTCCATGTAGCTCGAATGCGGGTCAAGTTCGGAGACCATGCCTTCGATCGCGGCATCGATGAGCTCGCTGTCCTTGACAGGGCGGACGTAATCCTTGCGGACCGTCGTGAACGCATCGCTGAACAGATTGAGCTGGTTGAAAGTCGACATGTCGTTGGCGCCGCGCGCGGCCGGCAACAGACCGAAGGCAGCGGTGAACCCAATCAGGACACCGAGGGCTACGAACGCGATACGTTTCATGATTTCTGTGCCTTCCTTAATTCCACCGAGAGCCATCGCGCAGGACTCATGCCATGTCCGTTTTGGCGCAATTCGAAGTAAAGTCGAGCGTCTTGGCCGGATTTTGGCATAATTCCGACCGGCTCTCCCGCTAAAACTTCGTCATTCGGCCGCACATCGACGCGGCCCAACCCCGCCAGGACGAGATCGTATCCAGCCGTCAACTCCAAGATCAAGACCTGGCCCGTCTTATGGTAAGGGCCGGCGAAAATAACCTCGGAGTCGGCGGGTGCGATCACCCGTGCCCCGGACGAGGTTGCAAACGTCAGGCCGGGTGCCCTGGCGCCACCAACCCCCTCGATTCCACCGGGAACCTCTGTTCCCACGACCGGTCGCAAAAGGGACCGCCCCTGCAATGCCGCCGGTCCCGCATCCTTTTGCGCGGATACGACGACGATATTCTTCTGGTCGGGCTGGGTACGGAGTTGTGCCACTTTGGTCAGCAGCGCCTGAAGGTCGGCCGCTGCCGTCGCTGCCTTTTCCAGGCTGGCCGCGAGATCGCCATAGCGGCTGGCGGCGGCATCGGCTTCGAGCTGCTTGGTCGCAAGAAGTTGATCGAGCTCCTGACGCGCCGCGCGCAACTTGATCGCGTTGCGGATGCCATCGGAACGGCGTTCGACCAGATCGGCCCTTGTCTTCTTCAGCGCCGCAATGCGCCGCGCGAGACCTGCGGCGGCGGTATAGATGTTCGGCACCGATGCGCCGATCAGCATCGCGCTGCGCGCGGCACTCAGTGCGTCACCAGCCTTCAGCACGATCGCCGGCGGCATGTCGTGCTGCATCCGCTCGAGAATCGCGAGCAGCTTGATCACCGAAACGCGGTCGCGCGCGAAGTTGGCTGAGAGCCTACGATCATCGGCCTCGAGACGCGCGATGTCGCGATCGAGCTCGCCCTTCTCGGTTTCGAGATCGACGACGTGCGCGGCGGTGGTGATCAGCTTTTTCTGAAGGGCGATGGCTTGCGCTTTCAGCGCATCGCTCTTCTGCCGCGCGTCAAGCATCGCGGGCCGGTCGTGGACGATCTGGGTCTTGAGCGCATCGAATTGCTGCTTGCTCGATGGAAGCTTCAGCGCATCCTTGGCGGGGATAGCGTGGCTGAGATCCTGGATAGGCTCGGGCGACGGCGCCGCCGGGATCGTTTGTTCTTGCTTATGCAGATGAGGCCGGGGCTTCGGCACCGGCGGCTTCGCGGCGCAAAGCAGGAACGGCGCCAGCGCCAATGCTGCCCAGCGAAGCGTTCTCTGCGTCATCCCGTTTGCGCTTTGACCGTGCCGATACGGCGCGCCAGTTCATCGGCATCGAGCAGATAACGTGTCTCCGCGCATTTGAAATTCGCGTCGAGGCGATAGGCCTTGGGGACGCCGGTCGGCACATCCATGCCGGCGATATCGTCATCGCCGACATTCTCGAGATATTTGATGAGTGCGCGCAGCGAATTGCCATGCGCCGCGATCAACACGCATTTGCCGCTTTTGAGCTCCGGAAGGATCGTCGCGTCCCAATAGGGCATCACGCGCGCGAGCACATCCTTGAGGCTTTCGCTGCGGGGAAGATCAGCTTCACCGAGACCCACATAGCGCGGATCGGCACCGGGATATTCCGGCGAAGTGAGATCCACCGGCGGCGGCGGCACGGCATAGGACCGGCGCCAGATCTTCACCTGCTCCTCGCCAAACTTCTCGACCGCTTCCTTTTTGTTCTGTCCCTGAAGCTGGCCGTAATGACGTTCATTGAGCCGCCAGTGCTTGATGACCGGCAGCCACATCTGATCCATCTCTTCCAGAGACAGCCACAGCGTCTTGATCGCACGGCTGAGGAGCGATGTGTAGGCAACGTCGAAGCGCAGTCCCTCCGCCGCCATCGCCCGCCCGCCCTCACGCGCCTCGCGCTCACCCTGCTCGGTCAGCCGGACGTCGCGCCAGCCGGTGAAAAGGTTCTTCTTGTTCCACTCGCTCTCGCCATGACGGAGGAGAACGAGTTGATAGGGAGAATTGGAGCTCAAATCAGCGCCTGCGATCTTGTTGGAACGAGTCGCAAATTAGGAAGCACAGGTGCGGATGTCCATGAGACGCCTGAGCCACCTTCGCATGTTGGCACGATACCTCTTCAACGACGTCTTTCGTCGCCGGCGTGAACCGTCCGGACGGTGGCCGCCGCGCTTTCGGCGCATTTTCTTGTCCAAATTGCGCTGCCGGACCTTGGGAGGGACGATACGGCGGATCGTGGCGTGTTGCGGCATCGGAAACCAGTTCGGCAACTACGAGATGCGTGCGGCTGGCGAGACGCAGGGACGCAGGCGGCGATCATTGTACGATCTTCGATTGGGACCGGCCTCTCAACCGAAACTATGCCATCCGATACACGAGCCAGTCCTGCGAATCCAAAGAGCATCCAGCCTGGCAGAGTGCGACGACCTACTCCCGCTCGGTTATTCCGATCTCGCAAAGCTACCTCGCGACGGCAGCGGCGGATGTCTCCAAATGACGCCATCACTATCGAAACAAATCGTGAACACTGTCACGATTGAATGCAGGCTGGTGCTTCCCATTTCTCATGTCCAAAAGGGAAAGGAGGCGCGCATTGTGCATTGCGGCGAGCGATGGCTTTTCTGCAAAAGTATCAGAGGCTTACGCCACAGCACGGGCATTCGAATTGCGAAATTCGAATAGAGGGCCCGTTCTGTACAGAAATGCTGTACGCGGGCGGCGTTGGCGGAAAAGGAAGGTTGAACCCAAATTTTTGCGAGTGGGGTGCCCCCCGGGAAAATCGCGGTTCGAATGGGCGGCTTCTGCCGGGAAGAAACTGCCGGGGGCGGGCCGCCGGGTCGGCTTTCGCAACATAACCGGTTGAAAGGAATTGATATTTTCACAGCAGCGGCAGGCACAAGACTGGCAAGGCAGCGAACGGCCATAAAGAGCAGAACCCGCTCATGAAACTGTCGCGTGCACTTCTTGTCAGAATGATCGCCCTTGCCGGTTGCGCTCTGCTGGCGTTCAGCCCGGCGCCTGCCTTCTCCTATTCCCGGGTCAAGGACCTCGTCGATGTCGACGGCATCCGCGACAACATGCTGGTCGGCTACGGACTCGTCGTGGGCCTCAACGGCTCCGGCGACTCGCTGAAAAACGCGCCGTTCACGCAGCAGACCCTGCAGACCATGCTCGAGCGCATGGGCGTCAACACCCGCGGCCAGACGATGCAGACAAAGAACACCGCCGCGGTGATGGTGACGGCCAATCTTCCGGCCTTCTCGGCCCAGGGCACCCGCATCGACGTTTCGGTCAGCGCGCTGGGCGATGCCAAGAGCCTTCAGGGCGGCACGCTTCTGGTCACGCCGCTGTTCGGCGCCGACGGACAGATCTACGCGCTCGGCCAGGGCCCCGTCGCCATCGGCGGCTTTACCGCATCCGGCGACGCTGCCAGCGTGACGCGCGGCGTGCCGACGGCGGGGCGCATCTCCAACGGCGCGATCGTCGAGCGCGAAATTCCGTTCCAGCTCGCCAGCCAGAGCAATTTGCGTCTGTCGCTGCACAATCCAGACCTCACCACCGCGACGCGTATCGCCGCAGCCGTGAACAACTATCTCGGCACCAGCATCGCGGCCGTCAGCGATCCATCCACCGTGCATCTGAGCGTGCCGGCGTCCTACCCCAACGGCGTTGTCGGATTGTTGACCGATGTGGAACAGGTGAAGGTTGACCCCGATCAGCCGGCCAAGGTCGTGATCGACGAACAATCCGGCGTCATCGTGATGGGCTCGGACGTGCGCATCTCCACCATCGCGATCGCGCAGGGCAATCTGACCATCCGCGTCACCGAGACGCCGGAGATCAGTCAGCCTAGTCCGTTCTCGAAGGGCGGCACGACAGCCACAGCGCCACGCACCTCGATCCAGGTCGATGACAGCAAGGGCAACAGGATGGCCGTGCTGAAGGAAGGCGTAAGCCTCCAGAACCTCGTCGACGGGTTGAACGCGCTCGGCGTCGGCCCGCGCGACATCATCTCCATCCTTCAGGCGATCAAGGCGGCCGGCGCATTGCAGGCCGAAATCCAGGTGATCGGATGAGTGCGAGCGCCGACATCCAGGGCGCGATGATGCGCGCCCAATCGCAGGCCATTCAGACGCCTAAGGCGGCAGCAAGCACGGTCGCGACCAAGAAGGTCGCGCAGCAATTCGAAGGCGTTCTGATCTCGCAGCTGCTGAACAACATGTTCGAAGGCGTGAAGACCGACGAGACATTCGGCGGCGGTTCGGGCGAGGACATGTTCCGCTCCCTGATGGTCGACGAATACGGCAAGCAGATCGCGGCTCAGGGCGGGCTCGGACTGTCCGACAGCGTGTCGCGCGAATTGCTGAAGCAGCAGGGGCTGAGATGAGCACTCAACTTATTCCGGCGGAACAGCGCATCGAAAGGCTGATCACAATGGCCGGCCGGCTGATCGAAGCGTTGGAAAACGACATCGCTTCGCTCAAGGCCGGCAATGCGCGCGGCCTGCGTACCATCGATCCGGAAATTCAGAAGCTCACGCTGCTCTACAGCCGCGAAGCATCGGGCCTCGACGCCGAGTCCGCAAAGGAGGCACCGCTGGAATTGCTCAAGCGCCTGTCCGATGCGACCGGCCGGTTCCGCGATCTTCTCGGTCATCAGACAAGGCTTCTCACCCGTCTGCGCAGCGCCAGCGAAGGCATCGTTCGCGCCGTCGCCGAAGAGGTCGAACGCCAGCGTGCTCCGATGCGGACTTATGGTCCCTCCTCGACACAAATGCCGAGCGCGCGCAGCCCGATGCTCCATAACAGCGTGGTCTAAGGTACGCTGCAACACTGCAATGTTCATGGAAACGACGACGCTGCGTGTTGCGCATTCTTTCACGGCGCGATGAAGCAGATTTGTCGTGAAAATGGAATTGGTCGGCGTTGACGAAATTCGCGACGGGATCGCGGAAATCTAGAACGATCCCACCGTCGAAGATCCGCCGGAAAACATGCCAAGCGCCAGCGAGTAATTCGCGAGCTGGTTCGTCAGATAGGCCGGCGCCGGGCCCGACGCGGGGTTGTTCGCCGAACCTGTCAGTGAAGGCGGCGCATTTTCCGTCTGATAGATCTTCTGAATAGTGCTGAGCACGCCCAGCAGCTGCGCCCGTGCCGCGCCGCCGCCTGAGGATGTCGAGATGTCGGTGTGAGACGGAAGCCCCAATCCATAGGCTTGCGTGCCCGCGCCGGTACTGGTTGTCGAACCAGAGCTGGACGTGTTGGTCAGCGTCTGCGGCGAGAGGCCAAGGCGTGCGAGCGCATCGGAACTGGCCGGGCCTGCAATCAAGGTCGCGGTCACGCCGGGGTTGACCGCGATCTTCAGCGTCTCCGAGCCGGAGCCGTAGCTCACGGAGGCTTTTCCGCTGTTCTGCATTTCGATGTTGATCTTGTTGATCAGCGACGAAAGCGTTTCACCCTTCTCGATCGTAATCTTCGCCGTGCGCGTGGCCGCGCCTGCAAGCTTGATGCTGAAACTGTCGCCGGCGCGCAGCGTCGTTGAGGTGGTTAGGTCAACCGTCTGATTGAACGAGAGCTGACCACGCGGCAGCCCGAGCGCATCGAGCACGCTCGAGCCCTGATTGTCGAAGGCAACGCCCTGTCCTGTTGAGGCGCCGTCGGCACCGCCATATTGGCGTGTCCAGCGGATCGTGCCGTCCGTGTTCAGGGCGCTGACGAACATATTGTCGACCGAGGGAATGTTGCGGTTCTGCCCCGCGAAGGTGCCATTGGTCGTGCCGGCGAGATAGATCGTTCCGTCGGAACCCGCGGTGACCGCATTGCCCTTGTCCGCGGCGCCAGTGCCGACATAGGTCACGGTGTTGGCGCTGGCGCTAGCGCCCGCGTCGCTGATGTTGAAGACAAATGCGTCCATGCCGCCAGAACTTGCATGTGCAACCGTGGCCGCGCCCCCAGCCGTCAATGCGATGTTTGATGTCGTGCCAGTGACGTAAATTTGGCCGTTGGAAATTGTCATCCCGCCGATCGCGCCCCCGGCCTGGAGCGCACCAATATCTTCTTGCCAGACGGGGGCCGTGGTGGCGTCACCGTTTGCATATTTCGAGACGATGGCGTGCCCGTCTATCACGCTCGCGACCACCAGCCCGCCGTCTGCGGCCATAGCGGTCGCCGCCACGCTGTCGCTCCCCGATGAGCCATATTGGTGCTCGTAGACGATATTACCCTTGCCATCGAGCTTGGCGACATAGGCATCGCTCTTGCCGCTACCTGTCTGGCCGGCGCCGATGACACCGCCGGAAACCTGGCCGCCGATATAGATATTCCCGGACGAGTCCACGCTGACCGCAGCCGCCTGATTGGTCGCCAATGTCTGGATCTGCTTTGCCCAAATTTGCGTGCCGCTTGAGTCATATTTCGCAACAAAGCTATCGCTGTTGCCGTTGGACACGGCGCCGTCCATTACCGTGCCGGTCGTCGATCCGGCAACCACGACCCCGCCGCTGGGATTGAGCGCGAGCGAATAGGCGTTGGCCGTCCCCGCGCTGCCAAGCATGCGCGTCCACTGAACATTGCCCGCGGAATCATATTTGGTGAGATAAGTATCCTGCGTGCCCTGATTTAGCTGATTGCCGAAATCGCCGGTGGCATTGCCGACCACGTAGACGTCGCCGCTTGAATCGACGACGGTTGCCTGCGCCGTGGTGAGGCCGGACGTCGGGCTTGCTGTGACACTCAACGCACTCTGCTGGGTATTCGATAGGTCGGTGAGTTTGATCAGGCGGCCTTGCTGATCGGCGTCGGTGTCGCCCGACGCGGTCGCAAGACCACTGTTGCCCGCGACGTAGAGCGCCGGCGTCGCGGCGGGCGCGGAGAAAGAAACACTTTCGCCACCCGACGGCGCGACTTCCATCCCGTAAGACGCGTTTTCCGGATCGTCGATCGTTCCCTTCGTAATGGTGCGATGCATGCGGGACGAAAAGCCCGCGGATGAAAGCTGCTGATTTATGTAGGAGATCACATTGTCTAGCGACAGCGTGCCCTGAATCTGCGAGAGATCGATTGGGACATCGGTCGCGACACCGCCCTTCTTCACCGAAACGACAAAGCTCTGGCTGGCGCTCAGTCCCGGAAGCGCGCTCGTCAGCTTGTCATCGCTCGTGAGGGTTCGCGTCTCATAGGTATAGGACCCAAGCGAAATTCCGGCGCTGCTCGTCACCGATGAACCGGGCTTGGACGCCTGTAGCGTGAAATTGTTGAACGCCGTGTTTGCGATATAGGACTGGACTTCCTGCAGCCCTGCCTGGAAGCGCGCATTGTATCCGGCAAGCTGGCCGGCCGTCACACCGTCGCGTTTCGACATGCTCGCCAGATAGGAAAGATTGTTAACGGCTGTGTAGAGCGCAAAGAGCTTCTGATTGTCCTGCTCGGTCTGGGCGTCCGCTCTTGTGCCCTTGCTGACAGGGATATTGCTGTTGTCGATGAATTTCGTGGTGCCCAGAACCCGTGCATCACGCTCCTGCTGCCCGGGCAGCGTTGCTTCCCAGGGCGGCGCGTCATTCGCCGTCGCGGACTTCTTTTGCGCCGCCGTCGCGGAAAAGTTCGAAGGCACGACCGGCAGCTTCGACTGATAAAAGCCGAGCAGGGTCGAGGCATCGAGACCAACGAAGGAAATGCCCGTGCTCATCATGCTTTCCGATGCAACACGGGATTTTCGCCCGTCGGGCCTTAACGTGCGGCTAAGGCGGGAAGAATTGTGCTTAACGCGGTCTTAATGCGCGGAGCGCGAAAAGACATCATGAACGCACCGATGCGCCATGACGATTACCAGGAAGGCCTCCGGCTTTCGGCCAGAGGCCAGCACGCACAGGCCATCGAGCGCTTCGAGGCGGCACTTGCACGCGCGCCAAACGATACGCGGGTCCTCTTTGCTCTCGGCAATACCGCAAGGGACCTCTCCATGGGTGATGCCGCGGAGCGGTTCTACCGCCAAGTTCTGACGCATGAACCCGGACGGCTGGAAGCGCTGATCAATCTCACCAACCTCCTGCGCAAACGCGGGCGATTCGACGCGGCGCAGGCACTTCTCGCTCCCGCGTTGAGCCAAAAGCCCGAATCCGCAGAGTTGTGGCTGACGATGGGCTCAATCTATCGCGAGACCGGCGCGCGCATTCAAGCTGCGGAACACTATCGCCAGGCGCTTGGGTTCGACAGCGACTATGCGCCGGCGATGGGAAATCTCGCGGACCTGCTAGCCGATGACGGCCATTTCGAAGACGCTCTCGCGCTCTACGACAGAGTGCTGCGCCTTGAGAAACACAACGCACAGGCGCGCATGAATCGCGCCGTACTGCATCTGTTGCGCGGAAACCTAAAAGACGGCTGGCGCGATTATGCCGCGCGGCTCGAGATTCCAGGCAAAGCTCCCGCGCCCGATCACAAGCTCGAGCGCTGGAACGGGGATACGCTGAAGCGTCAGCGGTTGCTGATCACTGCCGAGCAGGGCATCGGCGATCAGATCATGTTCGCGAGCATGATACCCGGCGTAACCGCACGCGCATCGCAGGAAGGCGGAAGCCTGGTCCTTGAATGCGAGCCGAGACTCGTCACGCTTTTCGAACGCTCATTTCCGGAGGTTACGATCCGGGCGTGGGACGCTGAAACGCGTGGCGGTGTCACAAGAACGCGCTATGATTGGCTCAAGAATGTTGGCGGCGCGACGCGGGCGATTGAAATGGGTTCCTTGCCGCGCCACATGCGCTCAAAAATCGAGTCATTCCCGAACACCAACGCCTATCTTCGGCCCGATCCGGAAGAGGTCATTCGTTGGCGCAGCGAATTGGGCGCCTCGGTTGGGGTTGGGATTTGCTGGCGCAGCGGCAAGACCGGCGGTCATCGCTCGCTGCAATATGCGCCGCTCGAAGCCTGGGCTGATTTTGTCCGCGATCTGCCGGCAACCATTGTCTGTGTCCAATACGACGCCACATCCGAAGAGATTTCGCAGCTCGAAGCGTTGAGCAGAAAGAAAATCGTGGTTCCGCGGGACATCGATCAGAAAAACGAAATCGACCGCGCCTGCGCGCTCCTGGCGTCGCTGGACGCCGTCGTCAGCGCCCCGACGGCGGTATCGTGGCTGGCGGCGGCAGCGGGCGTTCAGACTTACAAGATTCTCTATGACACCAGCTGGACGAGTTTCGGTCAGGCCTACGAGCCCTTCGCGCCGGCTTGCCGCTGCGCGATGCCGCGGCAACGCGGCGATTGGAAGGACTGTTTCTCCGCAACGGCACAGTCGCTCAGTTCGCTATTCTCAAAGGGCTAGAGATTCGCTTTGCTGCCAACGACCCGGCAAGGTCCGCGGCAATACGCGCAGCGCCTTCGCAATCAATCGTCATCAGCCCGGCAGCACGCATGTCGCGGCGCCGACTTGTATCGCCGATAAGGGCCCAGACCGATTTCGCGATCCGCTCGTCCGATGCCGTATCCGCGGTCCCGAGCGATATTCCCATTCCGGCATATTCGAACGCTTGTGCCGACAGCGCATGATCGTCGGTCAAACCAAGATAGAGCGCCGGTACACCGAATGCAGCGAGCTCGAAGGCCGTCACACCGAAGGCCGCTAGCGCCAGATCGGCGGAGGCATATTCGTTCGCCAGATCGTCGGCGCCCTCAATGGTTTCGAAATTCGATCTCAGCCTGACGATAGCGCTTGCAACGGCGTTGCGGTTCTCCATTCCCGGGCCGATGACGAAGCGCGCCCGGAAAATCGGATCGAGGCGTGCGAGCGCTCGCGCGGAACGCAAGGTCAATCCAGCCGGATCACTGCCGCCCATCGCCACCAACAGCGTTGGCCTTGGAGAAGCCTGCTTCGGGCGGATCGCACTTTGAGTTATGCCCAGCAATGACCATTCCCACCCGATCCGCGCAGTGCAACCGGAGCCGCTCCAATCGAGCGCCTTTGCCTGGGGAACGGGAGGGTAGTACGCAATATTGGCGGCAAGCCTTCGTTCGGACGCATCGTCGATAACTGCTGTGATTTCGACCATTTTGGAGAGCGCATCCAGTTCAATCTGCGATGGCCCTTCGCGGCAATCCAATAGAAGGAAATCCGCCCGGTGCTTCTCCGCCAAAGCATTCAGCGCTGCGGTGTCGCTGCCGGTCAGCTCGGCTTCGAACCCGGCCCGGCGTATCGGTTCCAGTGCATCTTTGGTTCCGTTGACGACGAAGATCGCACCGATGCCTTCGCGATCGCGCAAAGCACATGCAAGCGCAATCATGCGCTTGGCGTGGCCGAAACCGAACGCGCCACCACCGTCGCAGCGGATGAGCGCGAGTCCGCCTTTCGCGACCAATTGCTTCTGCCGGACATGTCCATTGAGGGCGCGGATCGACGGCTCACGCTCCAAAAGTAGCAGCAGGTCGTCGAGAGATGCTTCTCCGGCTTTTGCCTGCAAGCGCGCATGCACGGCTTCGGCGAATGCGAGATCGTCTGGCGTATCGATGGTGAGGCGGCCACCATTTTTTGCCAGCGATGGAACGGCCGTCGCGCGCGCGATCGGCACAAAATCGGGATGAAGCTTGAAATAGCCGGTGACATGCTCGCGCGCGACCGGATCGTCGCTGGCGTCCATCATCAGCTTGTCGAGCGCGCGGCGCGTCATCGGATCGACGCCTTCATGGGCGGTGATCGCGCCTTCCTCCAGCAGAACATAATCGCCGCCCTGCTCGATCATCGACGCGATGAGATGATCGATGAAGCCGGCATCGATAAACGGCGCATCGGACGACACGCGGACGATGATATCGGCATCTAGAACTTCCGCCGCCCGCGCGAAGCGGGACAGGACATCATCCTCGGGGCCACGCACGACCGTGATGCCGTGCTTGCTGCCGAATTCCACAATAGCGTCGTCGCGCGGATTGGTGGTTGTTGCGACCGCGATTTCTTCGATCAGATGCGACGCCTTCAGGCGGTGCACGATATGCCAGAGCAGCGGCTGACTCGCGACCGGTTTTAGGACCTTTCCGGGCAGTCGTGTCGAACCCATTCGTGCCTGGATAACGGCGACAATGCGCAGATGCTCGCGCGTGTTCATGCCGCGGGCTTCCAAGCAGCACGGATATGCTTGAGCGGCCGCATCCCGTCCGCGGGATCGGCCCGCCAGTCGCGATCCGAAAGTTCGGATGGCTGCGGCCCTTTGAACCCGGTGCCATCTGCAGCGACGCTCTCGCGGATGCGCGCAATCACCGGCGCGATTTCGTCGGGCAACCAGCAATGACCCGCCGCATATTCGGCACCCTCGCCGTCGAGATCGAGATGAAATTCGATCACGCTCGCGCCCCAGCGATGCACGGCACGCTCGATGACCGCGGGACGACGCGTGTGATCCGACCACCCAACAGGGCAGTGCGTCGCAGTGCGGATGACGTCTATCGCGGACAGGTTCGCCTCTTCGGCCGGCGTAGGATAGGCTGAAACGCAATGCAGCAGTGTCACATCGCTGGCGCCCGCATCCTTGAGAGTCTTAGCGGCATCGACGATCTCGTCCATGGTCGCCATACCCGTCGACAGCACGATGGGCTTTCCGGTGCGCGCGCAGGCTTTTAAAAGATCGCCGACCAGAAGCTCGTAGGACGCGATCTTGTAGAACGCGACAAACGGGCGAAGTTCCTCGACCGCTTCGAGATAGAACGGCGTACAGGAAAACTGGATGCCGCGCTTCAGGCAGTGTTCGGCGAGCGGCGCCAGATGTTGGCGCGGCAACTCCCAATCGCGGCGAGCGCGATGCTGGGCGCTGCGCGAAAGAATTTCAGGGGCAAACATTCGATCGATCTTGAACAGCTGGAATTTGACCGCGTCGCAACCGGCATCCGCCGCCGCATCGACAAAGGCGAGCGCCCGGGCGAGATCGCGACCGTGATTGCTCGAGGCTTCGGCGATGAAAAGCGGTCCGCGGCGCATGAAGCCTTCCTTTTCGTCCTTAACCGTTTCTAAAGGCGGTTTGGCTAAAAGACGGTTAACGAGGTGGAATCATGGGCGCAGCACCGGCCGAAAATGCCTTCAATTGGCAGGGACATAGCGGGCCGCACCTTGGCCACGTGAAAGGCCACGACATCCTTGAATGCCGTGCCTGTGGCTTTCGCCATGCCGTTCCACTTCCCGAACCGACCGCGCTTGAGCAAGCCTATCGCGAGAATTACTACGCAGAAGAAAAGCCGACTTTCCTCAACCATGCCAGTGAAGACCAGGCGTGGGCCGAGCTGGCGCAGACAGACAGGCTGGAAATTTTCGAGCGTCTTTTGGGGCCGTCGCGGCACCGGCTACTCGACATCGGCTCCGGTCCCGGCTTTTTCCTGAAGACCGCCCAGTCGCGCGCCTGGGACGTGACCGGGATCGAACCCTCCCGCCAGGCGGCTGCGCATGCGCGCGGCCTTGGCGTGAATGTCGTCGAAGGATTCTTCAACGCCGACAGTGCGCCGACACTCGGCCGCTTCGATGTGGTGCATATGAACAATGTGCTCGAACACATTCCGGACCCGATCATGCTTGTGAGGCTTGCACGCAATCTATTGGAGCCCGGCGGCATCATTTGCATCAATGTTCCCAACGATTTCTCGCCGTTCCAGCTCGCTGCCAGCGCAGCACAGAACACCCGCGAATGGTGGCTCGCGCCCCCGCATCATCTGAACTATTTCGATTTCGGCTCGCTCACCGCGCTGGTCGAACGCCTGGGCATGACCGTTGTCGAGCGCACGACAAGCTTTCCGATGGAAGCGTTCGTGATGATGGGCGACAATTATATCGACGATCCGGTTCTCGGCCGCGCGTGCCACAACAAGCGCAAGAAATTCGACCTGGCACTGGACAACGCCGGCCTCAAATCCGTGCGCCGTGCGTTCTACCGTGCGCTCGCCGAACAGGGCATTGGCCGCGAGGCCGTCGTCATCGCACGCCTGCCGTGAGCGCCAGACCGTTCTTCATCGTCTCCAGCGGCCGCTCCGGCACCGCCATGCTGCACAAGGCCCTGTCGGCGGCCGGCAATATCGAGATGCACCACGAGTATATGGTGAACATTGTTCAGCCACTCGCAATTCGCCGCTATCTTGGCCTGACAGACAAATATAAAGCACTGAAAGTCCTGGCAGAATCCCATGTGTCCGCTGTTCAATACAGTGAGGCCGCCTTCTGGGGCGATTCGTCCAACAAGCTCTCCTGGCTGATCCCCGAACTGGCCGAATTGCTGCCCGAGGCGCGGTTTGTCCACCTCGTTCGCGATGGCCGCAAAGTCGCGAGCTCCTATTTTCACAAGCTCGGCGACGAGTGTTACGACGATCGCTCAACGGCCATTCTCCAGGCGCATTGCGACGATCCGGCGCGTATTCCAGCGCCACCGCCTGAAAAAAAATACTGGTGGCCCGTCCCGCGCCATGATGATCCGGTGGCGCAGGAATTTCGAAGCTTCGGCCAGTTCGAACGCATCGCCTGGCATTGGACAGAGATCAACGCTGTCATACGGCACTCGCTCGCGAAGCTCACGCCGGAACGGCATCTTTTCGTGCGACTCGAAGACCTTCTGGTTTCGCCGCAACTTGTGCATTCGATGTTTGAATTCATTGGGCTTCGTTATCGCGACGAGCACTTCGCCCCCTTCGCGCGTCCTCACAACGTGAATCGCCCCGAGGATCGACCGCTGACGCATGCGCAGCGCATTATGTTCGATCGCATCGCCTCACCGATGATGGAGCGTCTGGGCTACGCCGAACGTGCGGAATACGTAGTGAAATATTAACGCTGACCGGCAGAAGATGGTTACCGGATCCTTCCGGAATCTTCCTCATGGCCGACCACCCCTGCGATCTCTGCCAGCGCGATGCGCTCGAATTCCTCTATCAGCCTGGTCAGTCCACGCGCGGTGTCAGCGTGTATCTCTGCAAGCATTGCGGGCTTGTGCAGAGCCTGCCGCGGATCGATCGCGACAAACGCGCACCGGCGGCTGTATCGGGCGGCGCGGATTGGGGCAATGTCCGCTACGGAAAGGGCTTTCGCACCAAGATCGCGCTCGACGCGCTCGCCAGGCATATCGATCTGAATGCAGACCTCACGCTATTGGATGTCGGTTCCAATCGCGGCAGTTTCGCGAAAGCGTTTCTGGATACCGCACCGAACGCCCATATCACTGCGGTCGAGCCTGATGAGCGCGTTGCGCAGAGCTGCGGCACACTTGAACGCACCGAGCTGATCCCGGCGCGTATCGAAGACGCCGCGCTCGAGACGGCGCGTTTCGATATCGTCCATTCCTGCCATACGATCGAACATCTCGCCCATCCCGCGCGCGTGCTGGCGGATCATTGGCGCGTGCTTAAGAGCAACGGAATCCTTGTCGTCGACGCTCCCAATATCGCGCTTCTCGCCGCCGAAGACGTCGTCGAGGAATGGTTCATCGACAAGCATCTCTATCATTTCTCTGCACGCACGCTGAGCAGGATGATCGAAGCCGCCGGTTTCGAGATCGTTCAGCAGCCGGACGCCAGCGATCGTTCGAACCTGCTGTTCGTCGCGCGGAAAAGAGATTTCACGGTACGCGAACTCGCGGCGGACTCGAAGGAGGTTGCGCGTGCCGAGGCACTGATCGGCCGATACGTCGCCACGCGAGTACGCAATCTGGAAGCACTCACGTCCGTCGCCGCCGAGTTGGTCGGACTCGCGCCACGCGGCGTTGCGCTGTGGGGTGCAGGGCGCTTGTTCGACAGCCTTGTCGTGCATGGACGCTTCGATCCGCGCGGGCTTACGCTGTTGATCGACACCCATCTCAAATCGCTTGTCGGCGAGCGGCATGGTTGCGCGCTGGCGGACCCGGAATCCCTCAGCGAGTCCGGAGCCGGCGTCGTGGTGGTGATGTCACGCGACTTCGCTGGTGAAATCGCGGCCCAGGCCAGGGACCTGTCACCGCATGCCGAAATCGTCTTCTACAGCGACCTGCTCTCTCGCGCGCGCACAAAGCTGGCGGCATAGGAACGATCATGGGATTCACACCGAGAGCGATATTGTCCAGAACGCCGGCCGATGCTGCGCCGCTGCAAACCCGCGATCTCGAAACCGAGATCGCATCCGCAGCGCGCTTCGTCCGCAAGCATGTGATTGCATCGATCTATCGCGCCGGATCGGGACATCCCGGCGGATCGCTCTCCTGCGCCGACCTGCTGGCAGCTTTGTTCGGTGCCGAACTGAACGTGTGGCCGAATGCGATCGACGACCCGACCCGTGACCGCTTCATACTCTCGAAAGGTCATGCGGCGCCCGCGCTCTATGCCGCTGGCGCTTATCATGACTTCTGCGATCGCATCGAGTCGCTGGCGCTGCGCAAGCTCGGCAGCCGTTTCCAGGGTCATCCGCATATCGGCGATCTTCCCTGGGTCGAGACCAGCACGGGCTCACTGGGCCAGGGCTTCTCCGTCGCGCTCGGCATGGCGATGGGATTGAAGCTGCAGAAGAGTCCTGCACGCGTCTACGCGCTGCTTGGCGACGGCGAATTGCAAGAAGGTGAAGTCTGGGAAGGCGCGATGTGCGCCGCTCATCACAAACTCGACAATTTCTGCGCCATCATCGACTACAACAAGCTTCAGAGCGATGCGCGCAACGATGCGATCATGCGGCTCGAACCACTGGCGGCCAAATGGCGGGCCTTCGATTGGGCCGTTGCCGAAATCGACGGCCACGACATCCATCAGATTCTCGCAACCTTTCGCCGCGCCGGCGCTTCGCGCGAGAGGCCGAGCGTGATCATCGCGCACACCGTGAAGGGCAAAGGCGTGCCTTATATGGAAAACATTCCGGCCTGGCACGGTAGCGTCAAACTGACACGCGAACAGGCCGAGGAAGCACTTCAGGCGCTCGGCGCGTCCCACAACGAAATCAGGGAGTATCTCGATGGCGATGCCGGCTGAGGCGCCTGCGCTGATCGGAACGAATGGCGATTCCCTGCGCGAAGCGTTCGGCAAGGCGCTGTCGAGCCTTGCCAGCGAATTCCCGAAACTCGTCGTGCTGGACGCCGACATTGCCGGCGGTACTGGCACGCATCATTTCCGCAAATCGCATCCCGAGCGCTTCCTGCAATTCGGTATTGCCGAGCAGAACATGATGGCGGCCGCTGGTGGTCTCGCGGCTGTCGGCATGCTGCCGGTGGTCACCACATTCGCCGTATTCTGCCTGCGTGCTGTCGAACAGGCGCGGCTGTCCCTCGCCTACTGCAAACGCAATGCGAAGATCGTCGCAAGCCATCCCGGCCTCGACGTCGGACCCGATGGCGGATCGGCGCAGGCGCTGGAAGATCTTGCCGCGTTCCGGGCGATACCCGGCATGACGGTGATCTCGCCCGCCGATCCTATTGAGACCGCGCTTGCCACACGCGCGATCCTGGAATTCGACGGCCCGGTCTATATGCGCACCGGCCGCAGCGCCTCCCGGCGCGTCTTCGGCGACGATCATCGCTTCGAGATCGGCAAGGGCCAGATCGTGCGCGACGGCAAGGATGTGACCATCGTCGCCTGCGGCGTGGAAGTCGCGCGTGCTGTCGAGGCGGCGCAAATACTTTCCGAAAAAAGCATCAGCGCGCGGGTCGTCAATATGGCTACGATCAAGCCAATCGACGCGGTGTTGCTGAAACGTTGTTCCCGGGAAACCGGGGCGATCGTCACCGCCGAAGATCACAATATTCATGGCGGCCTTGGCGGTGCCGTTGCCGAGGCCTTGGCGCAGACTCGGCCTTGCCCGATCGAGTTTGTCGGTGTGCGCGATGTGTTCGGCGCATCCGGCGAACCAGAGGAACTCGCGGATCATTTCGGCCTCAGCGCACGCCACATCGCCAAAGCGGCGGAAAAGGTCATCGCCCGCAAGAGAAAGTCCTGATGTCGCGCTTCTCGCTCAGTGGCCGCAATGCCGTCGTCACAGGCGGCAGCCGCGGCATCGGCCGTGCTATTGCGCTCGGGCTCGCCGAAGCCGGCGCCGATGTCGTGTTGACCTATCGCGAAAAGGCGGATGAAGCGCAGGCGGCGGTTCGGGATATCGAGGCCATGGGCCGCCGCGCCCTCGCCATCCGCATGGATGTGACAGACCGTACGACCGTCGAAACGGCAGCCAGAAGGACGCGAGACTTCGGGCCGGTGTCGATCCTCGTCAACAACGCCGGCATCAACAAGCCAACCGATTTCGATCAGGTGACCGATTCCGATTGGGATGCGATCCTGGAGACGAACCTCAAGGGTCCGTTCATCTGCGCTCAGGTTTTCCTGCCTCTCCTCAAGGAAAGCGGGAACGGAAGCATCGTTCATATCGGCTCGGTCAGCGGGCAATATGGCGGACCGCGCACCGCACATTACGCGGCTTCGAAAGCCGGACTGATTTCGCTGGCACAGGTGATCGCGCGCTTCGGCGCACAATTCGGCGTGCGCTCGAATACCGTCGCCGCCGGGATCATCGCCTCCGATATGGGACAGGCCGGGCTCGCCGCCGCAAGTGTGCAGAAGGCGGCCGAGAATATCCTGCTCAAGCGCCTCGGCCTCGCGCGCGAGATCGCTGACGCCGTCGTCTATCTGGCGAGTGACGCATCATCCTACATCACCGCGCAGACCATCAACGTCAATGGCGGACTCTATTTCTGATGAGCAAGACTCTACTCATTGTCTCAGGAGGCATCGAAGCTGCCGACGCCGTCAAGCGCGCCAAGGAGATGGGGCTTAACGTCGTCGTCTCCGACCGCGACCCGGAAGCGCCGGGTTTCGCCTTCGCCGATTCCTGTCTGATCGCTGATGTCTATGGCGCGACAGAAACAGCCGCCGCCGCGGAACGCTATAGCCGCAAAATCCGCAAGATCGACGGCGTCATTTGTGTCGCAGCTGACGCGCCGCTCACAACAGCGACTGTGGCCGCGAAGCTTGGTCTGCCGGGCATCTCCGTCGCGACGGCAGAGCTGGCCTGCGACAAGTTCGCCATGAAGCGCCGCTTTCAGGAATGCGGCGTGCCAGTGCCTTGGTTTGCGGAGGTGCAGACGGTTCAGGCGCTACAGCGCATCGCCATCGAGCGCGGCAACAACCTTGTCATCAAACCGGTCGACAGCCGCGGCTCGCGCGGCGTGCAGCGCATCGCCCAGGTCCAGGATCTGACCAAGGCGTTCACCTTGGCGCGCAGCTATTCGCCGACCCAGCGCGTGATGGTCGAGGAATATCTCGACGGCCCGCAGGTCTCGACCGAATCCATCGTGACAGAAGGCCGCTGCTTCACGCCCGGCTTTTCCGATCGCAACTACGAGTATCTAGACACTTACGCACCGTTCTTCATCGAGAATGGCGGCGACCTGCCGAGCCAACTCCCGCCGGATATTCAGGAGAAAGTGAAAGCGGTTGTCGGGCAGGCCGCCGCCGCACTGGGTGTGACCGATGGCACGGTCAAGGGCGACATCGTCGTCCACAAGGGCGAGCCCTATATTATCGAACTAGCGGCGCGCCTTTCCGGCGGATTTTTCTGCACGCGCGAGATTCCGCTCAATACCGGCGTGGACTTCATCGGCTGTGCAATCAGGGTCGCGCTCGGGGAAGCGGTCTCGGCCGACGAGCTGACACCGAAGGAATCGACCGCCGTGATCCAGCGTTACGCCTTCCCGAAGCCCGGCCGGGTCGTTTCGGTGACAGGCGCCGAAGACGCGCGGAAGATTTCCGGCATCGCCGATGTCATCGTCACCGCTCGTCCCGGCGACATCATCCCGCCAGCGGGAGACAAGAGACCTTCCGCCGCCATGGTGCTGGCGACCGGCACATCGCGCGAAACCGCGCTCGACGCCGCCGGCAAGGCGCTTGCCTGCCTTCGGATCCAGACGGCATGAACGCGCCCTTTCTTTCGCGCGACCTTGCAGCGTCGAGCGCGACGCTGAAGCTGTTCGCCCTGTTCCATCTCAATCTCGCTTTTTCCTCCATCGAGGAAGAACAGCGCGGCGACGTCATCGCGCGCTGCTATTGGCCGCTTTTGAGACTGGCGGAATCGCATGGGCCGATCGGGATCGAGGCGACTGGTTTCACACTCGAGGAAATCGCCTCGCGCGATCCGGCCTGGATCGCCAAGGCTCGAGAGCTGATCGCAATCGGGCGGATCGAGTTCATCGGCTCCGGCTACACGCAGATGATCGCACCGCTCGTGCCAGCGCGCGTGACGGAAGAAAACCTCGCGATCGGCAACGAATGCTATGGGCGATTGCTTGGGGTCCGGCCGCATCTCGCGCTGGTGAACGAGCAGGCCTATTCCGGCGGACTGGTGGGACTTTATCTGGACGCGGGCTATCACACGCTCCTGATGGATTGGGACAATCCGGCGGCACAACATCCGGAATGGCCGGCGGATGTGCGCTATCGCGCCGGCCGTGCCATCGGCGCCGGTGGCCGCACCAGTGCCCTGCTTTGGACCAACACTGTCGCGTTTCAGAAACTGCAGCGCTTCGCGCATGGCGACATCACGCTGGGCACTTATCTCGACTATCTGCGAGGACAGCGCAGCGCCGATCCGCGCGCTTTGTGCTGCTATGCCAGCGACGCGGAGATCTTCGATTTCCGTCCCGGCCGCTACAAAACGGAAGAGAAGCTTTCCGGCGAAAGCGAATGGTCGCGGCTTGAACAGGCGTTTTCGGCGATTGCCAACGAACCCGGGTTCGAGATGACTGCGCCATCGGAAATCCTCAACCGCACCGATCTGAGGCGTCAGCCTCTACGGCTTGAGAGCGCGGCATGCCCGATTCCGGTCAAGAAGCAGCGCAAATACAATCTCTCGCGCTGGGCGGTAACAGGCCGCGATGACCTCGGCATCAATGCGGCGTGCGAGAGCATCTATCGCGGGCTTTGCGAAGCCAATGCGGATCGCGCGTCCTGGAAGGAGCTCTGCTACCTGTGGTCCAGCGATTTCCGCACGCATATCACACAGAAGCGATGGATCGCATTCTGCAACCGCTTGTCCGCAATGGAAGCGCGGTGGGTGAAGCCAGTCGCCCCCACGCCAATCCCGCAGGGCGACGACATCAGCGCGCGTCACATCGACATCCGCACACCCTTCGTCGCTGCGAAGCTTGATCGCCGCCGGGGCCTTGCTCTCTCAAACCTGAAATTTTCGGGCCACGCGATGGCGTCGCTTGGCGGATTGCCGCATGGGCATTTCGACGACATCCACATGCAGGCCGACTGGTATACCGGTGACTGCGTGTTCGAGGCGCCCGGCGAACATAAGATCACGGACCTTGAATCCTGCACCGCGAAACTCTGGACCGAGGGCGGCGACACATTCGCGTTCGCACGGATCGACACGCCCAAAGGTCCGATCGAGAAGACGCTGCGCTTCCATGCGAACCAACCGCGCGTCGATTTCGACATCGCGTTCCATTGGGACGATTTCGGCAAGGGAAGCCTTCGCCTGGGCCATTTCACTTTGCTTCCCGGCGCGTTCGATTGGACGAAGCTTTCCTTAACGACGCACAATGGCGGCAGGGATTGCGAAACCTTTGCGCTCGCAGGCCAGACCGTCGATCACGGCGCACCGGTGTCGTTCCTGGTGTCGGCATCGCACGGGCTCGGAATGACCGAAGGCTGGGCCGAGATCGGCGATGGCAAAACCCGGCTGAGGATCGAGATAGACCGCGCGACGGCGCCGCTTCTGGGGCTTCTGACCCATCGCCGCGTCGGCGGCAGCCTCTTCTGCCAGCTCGTCCTTTCCGCTCTCGAACTGGACGACACAAGCAAGCCTTCGCCCATCAAATCCGGGCCGCGACGCTTCCGATTCAGCGTGAACGGAGTGTTGCCGGTAGCCGCTTGTTAACTGTGTTCTGCAACCATGCTGGCCGCACAAACGGATGGACCAGATGGGGCAGCACCGGGTGAAGAAGATTTATCTCGCGACCAGCGAAGACGCGCCGCCGACGCCACCAAAGAGCACGGAGTTTCGCGACTTCACGCAGCCCTGGCTCGACCTGAACGACAAATCCGTTCTCGTCACGGGTGGCACCGGCTCATTCGGCAAGCACTTCGTCAAGACCGTGATCGAGAACTACAAACCGAAGCGCCTCGTGATCTATTCGCGCGACGAACTCAAGCAATACGAGATGCAGCAGCTGTTCCCGATGGAGCAGCATCCGTTCATGCGCTATTTCATCGGCGATGTGCGCGACCGCGATCGCCTCGACATGGCGCTAAACAACATCGACTACGTGATCCATGCCGCGGCGCTGAAGCAGGTGACGACGGCCGAGTACAATCCGTTCGAATGTATCCGCACCAACGTGTTCGGTGCCGAGAACATCGTCTATGCCGCTCTGCGCCGCAATGTGCGCAAGGTGATCGCGCTCTCGACCGACAAAGCCGCGAATCCGGTCAATCTCTACGGCGCTTCCAAGCTCGCCTCCGACAAGATTTTCGTCGCCGCGAATAACCTTTCCGGCGCCGACGGCACCAAGTTCTCTGTCGTGCGCTACGGCAACGTCTTCGGTTCACGCGGCAGCGTCGTGCCGTTCTTCCGCAAGCTTGCGGCTGAGGGCGTCGACGAGCTTCCGATCACCGATGCGCGCATGACGCGCTTCTGGATCACGCTGACGCAGGGCGTGAATTTCGTGCTCTCCAGCATGGAAATGTCGCGCGGCGGCGAGATCTTCGTGCCCAAGATTCCATCCAGCACCGTGACCGACATCGCATCGACGCTCTGCCCGTCGCTCGGACAGAAGATCGTTGGCGTGCGCCCGGGCGAGAAGCTGCACGAGACGATGATCCCGGCCGACGATTCGCGCTGGACCGTCGAGCTCGACGACCGCTACGTCATTCTGGCCAGCTTCGCCGCGGCGGCGCGTGAGGCCTATCTCAACCGTGGCGCCAAACCGGTGGCCGAAGACTTCGCCTATTCCAGCGACAGCAATCCGGAATCGCTCGACGTGCGCGGCCTTCAGGCTCTTCTGGCCCAGAGTTTCGCGTGAGCGCGCCTGCCTTGAAGCCGGCCCTCGCGGTTGAGCACACCGAGCTGAGCGTTCTTCCCTATGGCCGACAGGTCATCGAGGACGACGACATCGCCGCCGTCACCGAAGTCCTGCGCGGTGAATATCTGACGACCGGTCCTGCCGTGGGTCGCTTTGAGCAGGCGCTCGCCGCTTATACCGGCGCGAAACATGCCGTCGTGTGCGCCAATGGCACGGCGGCGCTGCATATGGCGGCGCGCGCTCTCGGCCTCGGACGTGGCACCAAGATCATCGTACCTTCCATCACATTCCTTGCCACCGCTAGCGCGCCGCACATGAACGGCGCGGACATCGTCTTTGCCGATGTCGATCCCAACACCGGATTGATGACGCCGGAGACTTTCAGCAACGCGCTGGTGCGCGCCGGCAAGGCCGATGCCGTGTTCAATGTCCATCTTAACGGTCAATGCGGAGCGCTGGAGGAAATTGCGTCCATCGCGCGCATCCATCGCATGAAGATCGTGGACGACGCCTGCCACGCGCTGGGCGCTTCTTATGTCGGTAGCAATAGCGGCGCCAGCCCGATCGGCGCCAACGCGCATTGCGATCTCAGCGTCTTCTCCTTCCATCCCGTCAAGGCCATCGCCATGGGCGAAGGCGGCGCGGTGACGACCAACGATCCGGCGATGGCGAAACGTCTTGTGGCGGCGCGCAACCACGGCATGACACGCGACCCCGCCGAGTTCACCAACATCAATGACGCGTTCGATGCCGATGGCATCGCCAATCCCTGGTATTATGAGTTGGCCGAGCCGGAGTTCAACTGGCGCGCCAACGACATCCAATGCGCATTGGGCCTGTCGCAACTGAAGAAGCTCGAGCGCTTTCTCGCGCGCCGACGCGCGATCGTCGCAGTCTACGATACGCTGCTGGCACCCACTGCGCCGGTATTACGCCCGCTCGGACGCACCCGCGCCTGTCTGCCGGCATGGCATCTTTATGTCGCGCGGATCGACTTTGAAGCCGCCGGCATTTCGCGCGCCGCCTTGATGCGCGCGCTGGCCAAGGACGGTATCGGCACGCAGGTGCATTATTTTCCGGTCCATCGCCAGCCTTACTATGCCAGTCGGTTCGGTGCGCCGCTGCCTGGCGCCGACCGCTATTACGCGCAGGCACTCAGCCTTCCGCTGTCGGCGGCGATGCGCGAAGGCGACGCCGAGCGCGTCGTCGACACGCTCGTCCATCATCTGAAGCTCTGAGACATTCCGGAAAAGCGAAACGGGCGAAGTTGCCTTCGCCCGTTCCATTTGGAGTACCCACCGACTTCGGTCCCTGACGCCCTGGGGCGTGTCCGGTGTTCCGGTTCACGCCCTCCGTTAAGCGACGGCGGGGCTCGTTTCCGAACCCCCGCCGCGATTTCGCTTAGCGGAAGAGCGAGAGGATCGTCTGCGGCGCCTGGTTGGCGATCGACAGAGCCTGAACGCCCAACTGCTGCTTGACCTGCAAGGACTGCAGCATCGCGCTTTCGTTGGCCATGTTGGCGTCGACCAGGTTGCCGATACCGCTGGTCAGCGCATCGGACAGCTTCTGGGCGAAGTCGACCTGAATCGAGAACTTCTTCGAACCGGACGACAGTTTCGCCAGCGAGGCGTCGACATTGGTGAGCGATGTCTGAATCGCGGACACCATCGTCGAGGCGGCGGCCTGAGTCGAGATCGTCGCGCCCGTCGAGACGGTCACGATCGAGCCGGACAGGCTCATGTTCTCGGCGGACACCGTGATGCGGCGCTGGCCATCGGCCGACGCCAACGCGGTGATCTGCGTCGTCGAACCGTCGACCAGGTTGTAGCCGTTGAACACGGCGTTGCCGACGATGGTCGAGATCTGGTCGCGCAGCGCGACGAAATCCTGGTTCATCGCCGAACGGCTGGCGGTATCGAGCGAAGTGTCGGAAGCGGCGAGCGCCTTCGTCTTCATCTCGATCAGCAGGTCAGAGATGGACTGACCGGCCGACATGGCGACATCGACCGCGGACATGCCGCGATTGAGGCTGTCCGTCACCGCCGTATAGCCGGCGACGTCGCCGCGCATGTTCTGGGCGATGGCATAGACGGCGCCGTTGTCCTTGGCGGATGAAACCTTCATGCCGCTGTTGATGGCGCTCTGGGTCTGCGACAGCTGGGCCTGAGTATTGTTAAGGTACTGCAGCGCGATCATTGCGCCGGTGTTGGTGTTGACACTCAGCATTCTAGCCTCCGTTGTGACGAGCTTTTTGCTCAAGGGCTTTTTGCCCCGCATCTCCTCTGGCAATGCCCGTGCCGCGCGGGTTTTACGTTTTTCTAACCGTCGATTTTCAACGCGCGAGGAAAATCCGTCCTGGGCGGAATTTCCCGCCTGCCGGATTCCGTCGGCAATATTTACCGGTTAAGGGGAAATTCTTGCCGGGTCGTCGGCAGGATTTGCCTTGTATTTGATACAAAAAGAACGGCGCCGAAATCATCGGCGCCGTTCCCAATCCGAATATTTCCGTTCGCTTACTTGAACAGCGACAGGATCGTCTGCGGCGCCTGGTTGGCGATCGACAGGGCCTGAACGCCCAGTTGCTGCTTGACCTGCAGAGACTGGAGATGGGCGCTTTCCGTCGCCATGTCGGCGTCGACCAGGTGACCGATACCGCCGGTGAGCGAGTCGGACAGCTTGGCTGCGAAGTCGAGCTGGATCGAAAACTTCTTCGAACCGGACGACAGCTGCGCCAACGCGGAGTCCACGTTGGTCAGCGACTGCTGGATGATCGCGACCATGGTGGACGCGCCAGCCTGCGTCGAGATCGAGGCGCCGGTCGAGATCGTGACGATGGTGCCGGACAAGCTCAGATTCTCGGCACCGGCCGTGATCCTGCGCGAGCCGTCGGACGAAGCGAGCGCGGTGATCTGCGTCGTCGAGCCGTCGACCAGGTTGTAGCCGTTGAACACCGCGTTCTTCACGATCGTGGTGATCTGGTCGCGAAGGGCGACGAAGTCCTGGTTCATGGCTTCACGGCTCGTCGTATCCAGCGAAGTATCGGAAGCGGCGAGCGCCTTCGTCTTCATCTCGATCAGAAGGTCGGAGATCGACTGGCCGGCAGACATGGCGACATCGATCGCGGACATGCCGCGATTGAGGCTGTCCTGGACCGCGCCGTAACCGGCGACGTTGCCGCGCATGTTCTGCGCGATCGCGTACACCGCGCCATCATCCTTGGCGCTCGACACTTTCATACCGGTGTTGATCGCGTTCTGCGTATGGGCGAGATCCGCCTGTGTCTGATTGAGGTATTGCAGCGCGATCATCGCGCCGGTGTTTGTGTTGACGCTAAGCATGTTGGCTTTCTCCAATTCCGTTCTGGTCGTTCAACGGCGTTTTGCGCGTTGTCGGGCACGATGCCCCGCTCTCCTGTTCGCAACCGCCATGCCAGTGCGAAAGCCTTTGTTGTGCAATTATCCCATTGATTTCGTTATGTTATGTTCCCAGTAACAACCGCGCATTAACGGCAAAATCTGCCGCGCGGCAAAAGTTCCCGAAAACAAAAAGCCGGCTTCGCGAGAAGCCGGCTTTATCGTCGAGGGGGCAGAATTTATGCAGCGCCTTTGAGGCCCTGCATCATGTTGCGATTGACCTCGATCAGCGGGTCGAGCGGCGCGCCGTCACGCGTCACCTGCCGGGAATATTTCGCGATCCACAGCGATAGCGAAACGATCTTGGCGCGGACGTCCTGCGGAAGCTGGTTGCGCTCGTCCATACAATCGGCCGCGAGCGTGCGCCACAGCTTCTTGTTCCAGTCTACGGCTTCGACCAGCGGTCCGCCGTTCTGACCGGCCTTCTGCACGTCGATCAGCGCGCCCGTGACCTGGCCGAACAGCCGGTATTCGGTGGAACGCGAATCCTCAGTAATGCGCTGCGTGTTCTGATACGCCTGTAGTGTCATAGCTCAACCGTTCCTGTTCGAAGTCAAAGAGTTTGCGGCAGGTCATCAAGGCTTTGTAATAGGCGCCGCTGGTCACATCGCGGCTGATCTCGATGCAGGAAGACAGCGCCGAGCGCGTCTGCACAGCGCCCATGAACTCCGTCATGCGAAGCGCGAATTCGTTGTAGTATTCCTCGGACGCTTCGTTGTCGAGATACATCATCATGATCGGCAAATAGATGCGTCTGGCCGGCGTGACCGCCTCGCCCGGCTGCATGATGTCCTTCTCGCGCAGCACGCAGGCCTTGTTCTGCAATACGAGGCTTGTGCGCTTGTCGCCATTGGCAAGCACCGCGCCATTGAGCACGAATTTCTCGCCGGGTTTCAGCGACAGTTTCAGCGGCATGGTGTTCTCCAAACGCCAATCGGACACCGTGACGCTACCGCGTCGTGGTTAACAAATACCTTGCGGATTGAAGAAATGCCTTCACGCAAGATTAAGCATGACGCGTTTCTTATGGCGGCCGCACAAGCAAGGAATTCCCAGACATGGCGCAGCTCGCGGCCGCACCGGGCCTGAATTCGCTGACCGGACTCGATGCACGCATGGCGGCCATCGCCAAGCTCGAGAAGCTCAGCGAAGACATCGAGGCCGCGCAAGCCCGCCGCAAATCCAACAAGGTGCTTATGCGCGCAATCAAGGCGTGGCAGCGCGGCGACCTGGTGCGCTCGGCTCAGCTCTCGCTCGAAGCTGCGAACGACGACGACACCAATCCCAAGGCGTTCCATGTTCTCGCGATGGCGCTGCAGCGTATGGGCCACCAGCACAAGGCGCTCGTCACTTATGAGCGCGCCTTCGAGCTCGATCCCAGCGACCCCGAACTGCTGATCAACCTCGGCCTCGCCGCGTGGAACATGAAGTTGACCGAAGGCGCGGCGAAGATGTTCAGCCTCTATGTCGAGGCCTGCCCGGAATCGCCCTTGGGTTACAACAATCTCGGCAGCGTGCAGAGCGATCTCGGCCACGTCTCGACCGCGATCGAGACCTTGCGCGCCGCGCTCTACCGCATGCCGTCCGAGGCGGTGCTGTGGAATTCGCTCGCCACCGTGCTCGCGGAGAACGGCCGCGTCGAGGAGAGCCTGGTGTTCTATCAGGAAGCCATCCGCCTCGATCCCGATTTCGCGCGGCTCTATCACAATATCGGCTATGCCTGGTCGCATCTGGGTCACCTCGACAAGGCGCTCGATGCCTATAACGAGGCGCTGGTGCGCGCCGTCGAGCCGAACGAGAAGATGGAAGGAAAGCATTCGCGGTCCATCTGCCTGATCGGCATGGGCCAGATCGAGGAAGGCTTTGCGGAATACGAAATCCGCAACGACACGCGCTTCCGCGCCTATGTCCATCATCTCGTCAAGGCGCCGGTGTGGAACGGCGAACCGCTCGACGGCAAGCGCATCCTGATCGTCGGCGAGCAGGGCCTCGGCGATGAATTCATGTTCGCCAATATCCTGCCCGACATCCAGAAGGCGGTCGGCGAGACCGGCAAGCTCGAGATCGCCGTCGATCCACGCCTGATCCCGCTGTTCCAGCGCTCCTTCCCGGACGCCAATGTCGGCTCATACGAAGACCGCACTTTGATCGACAAGGACGGCAACAAGAATCTGCGCTTCGTTCCCTTCTCGATCGACAGGGGCGAACCGGATTGCTGGGCGCCGATGGGAACGCCGCTGCACATCTTCCGCAAGCGGCTTTCGGATTTCCGCCACGAAGCGTTTCTCGTGCCCGATCCGGCGCGCGCCGCGGATTATGCCGCGCGGTTGGCGGCGCTCGGCGACGGACCGAAGATCGGCATCTGCTGGCGCTCGATGATGCTGGGCGCGAAGCGCGCGAAATATTTCAGCGCGCTCGATGCCTGGGGCCCGATCCTGAAAATTCCGGGCGCGACGTTCGTCAATCTCCAATATGGCGATTGCGCCGACGAGATCGCGCGCGCCGCACAGACGCATGGCGTCGCGATCCATTCCATCGATAGCCTCGACCTCAAGAACGATATCGATGGCGTTGCGGCATTGTCCGCGGCACTCGATCTTGTCATCTCCGCACCGACTGCGGCGGCCGCGATAGCGGGGAGCGTTGGCACCGAAGTGTGGTTCCTCACCGCCGGCCGCACCTGGCCGCAGCTCGGCACCGACGAATATCCCTGGTACCGCAAATCGGCGGTGTTCAGCCCGGCGAAATTCGGCGACTGGAACGATGTCGTGCCGCGTGTTGGCGAAGCTCTGGCGGAATTTGTGAAGTAGATGACGCGGCCTCTTCTTCCACCCTCCCCTTGAGGGAGGGTCGGAAAATGCGACAGCATTTTTCGGGGAGGGGTCACTCTGCAGCGCCCGGAAATAACCCCTCCCCGAAATTTGCGCGCTGCGCGCTCAAATTGTCGACCCTCCCTCAAGGGGAGGGTGGATTCGAGCCTGTTCCTCAACGCCTTCCGCGACGACGCCATCATCTCGATCCGGCAGATGAGATTGCGCATCCGACAGAGCAGCGCGCGCACCTTGGCGCGGCGCTGCATCCGCGTCTGCGTGAAGCGGCCGTGGCGGAGCCGGTTGCTATTCCCCGGCTGACCGCCACGCTTTCGCCCGGACGGCGCGGTTTCCCTAGGATTCTTCGCCGTCGTCATTCGAACCGAGGGTTTCGGGGGGAGGGGGTGGTGCAGGCGATTCGGCGGAGTCGATATCGGCTTCCAGAGCCGCAAGCTCGCCGTCATCGATCGCTTTCACGCTACTGCCGCCGAACGTCTTGGATCGCGTGTATTTGAGCGGCAGCCCCTTCATCGCGCGGTGATAGTCGACATATTCCTCGTCGGACATTTCATCGACCTCGCGCTGGGTGCGCATGAGGGCGACTTCACGCTTCTTGTCCTCGCGCAGAGCGCGCTCTTCCGCCGATGCGTCGCGCACGATGTGATAATTGTGACTGAACTCGCCCTTAAGCTTGGCGATGGAGGACAGAAGCTCTGCCGTCGTCGTCATCAGCTCGGTTGCATCGCTGCGCTCGTCATGCCTCTCGCGCTGGTAAGGGTTTTGCGGCTTCGCGTTTCGCGCGTTTTCCATGCAATCGCCGATGCCGCGCGACACCGCTGCGATCATATCCTCGATCGATTGCTGCATCCGTGAGGAGACGCCAACCAGTTCCGTTTTCGGCCCGGCGGCCTTTTCTTGGTTCATGCGCGCATTATCCGCGCACGCCGGAGCGGTTTGATACGATTCTCTAAGTCCTTGGCACTATTGAGGAGTTGTGTTCGATATCGTCATTTAAGGCCCGGAAATAAAGGCTTTTACGTCCGCCGCAGATTTGTCGGCGACTTCTTCCATCGGGATGTGGCCGGTGGCGGGATAGATGATGAGCTTCGATCCCGGTACAGCCTTCGCCCAATCATGCGCGGTGGCGACGGGGATGAGCTGATCGCCCTCGCCCCACAGGATCAGCACCGGCATCTTCAGCGCCGAGGTGTGATCCTGGACATAAGTGTCCCAATTTTCGGAGAAGCGTGCGAGCGTCGCCTGGCGCGTGCCCTCCATGCGCGCGAAATCCCAATAGGAATCGATCATCGCGTCGGTGATGATTGCCTTGTGCACGATCGCCTTGTTCAGGCCCTCGACGACGAGTGAGCGCGGCGTGACGTGCAGCAGGACCTGGTTCACCACCGGAATGCGCGCGAGGCGAAAGGCGAGCGGCGTGCCCTGCCCGGGCTTGAACGGCATGCCGGCGGCATCGACGAGGATGAGATGCGTCACGCGAACGGGATGTTCTTCCGCAAGGCGCGCGGCGACGCCGCCGCCCATCGAATTGCCGGCGAGCGAAAACGTCTTCAGGCCCATCTTGTCGGCGAAAGCGAGGGCGAACTTCACCATGCCCTCTTGCGAGTAGTCGCCGTTCGGCACCGCGCCGGTCAGCCCATGCCCGGGAAGATCGACGCTGACGACATGAAATCTGTCGGACAGGTTCTTCGACCACGGCTCCCAGGTGAGCAGCGATGCGTTCGAGCCGTGCAGCAGAAGCAGCGCCGGCGCGGATTTGTCGCCGCGCTCGCGATAATGCGCGCGCGCGCCGTCGGGCAGCATGACGAAGGCGGAGGGCGGCGTGGCGTATTTCGCCTCCAGCGCGGCGCGCGGAATGTCCGGCGTGCTCGCATACCAGATCGCGCCCGCGATCAGCGCGGCGAGAACGAGGATGATGGTGAGAAACCTGCCCATGAAATGCCCCCGAGTTCTTTTCAATATTCTAGCCGAACTCCGCATCCCTTTTAACCTCCCCCTTGTGGGGAGGTCGAAAAACTTTGAGCATAGCGAGAAGTTTTTCGGGTGGGGGTCGGTGCTACGGACAGAGCGGACCCCCGCCCGGAATGCTTCGCATTCCGACCTCCCCAAAAAGGGGGAGGTTAAGAAAGGCAATCCAAAAGCGCATCCTGGTTCGGTTTCTCGGCCACACGGATTTCACGGAATGCCAGCGGTAAGAGCGCGTCGGCCGTCGCCGCGCTGATGCAGGCCGCGATCATGCCGCTTGTGTCGAAATGCGCAGCCGCGGCGAGTGTGCGAAATATCCGGGCGCTGCGCGGCGAAAAAAACAGGGCGGCATCGATTGGATTTTCCCCAATCTGCTGCGCGATTGGCGTGGGCAGAACGGTCTCCGCAGCGACATCGTAAAGAATCTCGCCGCGCACATCGAAGCCCTCATGGCAGAGCAGTGTCTCCAACTCGCGGCTGCTTTCGGCGCCCCTGACATGCAGCAACGCCCCCCTGCCGGGCCGTGCCCAGCGAAGCGTTGCGGCGAGCAGGGACCTGGCATCGCCATCGGCGTCGCGCACGTCGGCAAAGCCAAGGGCGCGCGCGGCCTGCGCCGTCTGCGGGCCGACCGCGAAAATCGCAACGTCGCGCCGTCTTGTTCTCTGTGCCACCGCGCGCACGCCATTGGCGCTGGTGGCGAGAATTGCCTGCACGCCGGCGAGGGAGACTTCAGGGCCTGCATGGAAATGCAGGCGCATCAGCGGCGCGACGACGGCGTCATGGCCGCGCGCTTTCAGAATCCGGGCGAGCGGGAGCGCATCCTCTTCCGGCCGCGTGATCAGCACGCGCATGTCAGAGATCGAGCCATTGTTCGGCGCGCGGGCGGATATCGAGCCCCGCCTCGCGGCCTGCCTTGGCGGCTTCTTCGCGCGCATTCTCCGTCAGCGCGATCTCGACTTCGCTCCGGATGAATTCGCTGCCGTCGGGCGCGAGCACCTCGCCGCGGAACTGCAAGCGGCCGCCGGACACCGTCGCCAGCCCTGCCATCGGAGAACGGCAGGATCCGCCAAGCGCTTTCTGAAACGCGCGTTCGCAATCGAGTGCAAGTTCTGTACCCTTGTCGTTGAGCTGCGTGACGACCTCGCGGGCGCGCGTATCGGTTTCGCGAATCTCGATGCCGATGGCGCCCTGAGAGAGCGCCGGCAGAAAATCATCGAGCATTTGCGTCGCGCGATTTTCAAGACCAAGCCGCTTCAACCCAGCGAGCGCGAGAAGCATCGCGTCCATCTCGCCCTCGTCCAGCCTGCGCAGCCGCGTATCGACGTTGCCGCGCAGGAGCACGCATTTGAGATCGGGCCGCACACGCTTCACCTGTGCTTCGCGGCGCACCGAGCTTGTGCCAAGAACCGCGCCGTGCGGCAGATCGGCGAGCGTCTTCGCTTTGTTGGAGACGAACGCATCGCGCGGGTCTTCGCGCTTCAGCACCGCGGTGATGTCGAGGCCTGGCGGAAGATCGACCGGCACGTCCTTCATCGAGTGCACGGCGAGATCGATCGCGTCGTTCAGGAGCGCGTCTTCCAGTTCCTTGACGAACAACCCCTTGCCGCCGGCGTTGGCGAGCGGGCGGTCCTGAATCCTGTCGCCGGTCGTTTTGAGTACGACGATCTCGCTCGCCGCGCCAACATTGCGCAGCAGGTCCGCCACCATGTTCGCCTGCACCAGCGCCAGCCTGGAGCCGCGCGTGCCGATGCGGAGAGGGGAAGATTGGGAAGGCACTTGCTATCCATCCAACAAAAGAGAATGCACCACACTCTACCCTCCCCTTGAGGGAGGGTCGAAAAATCCGAAGGATTTTTCGGGGAGGGGTGATGCTATAACCCCCCATCGAAAAATCCGCGAACGCGCGAATTTTTCGGCTCCCCCTCAAGGGGGGAGCGGAAATGAGGGCGAACGTGTCGGACCTTACAATCCTCGGCCTCGAAACCAGCTGCGACGAAACCGCCGCCGCGGTGGTGCGCGGCCGCGCGCCGGGACCGGGCACGATTCTCTCCAACATCGTGTTTTCGCAGCTCGACGCGCACCGCCCCTATGGCGGCGTGGTGCCGGAGATCGCGGCCCGCGCCCATGTCGAGCGGCTGGACGGAATCGTCGAGGAGGCGCTGTCGGTTGCGGGTGTGGCGCTCGCCGATCTCGATGCGGTGGCGGCCACTTCCGGTCCCGGACTTATCGGCGGCGTGATGGTGGGACTGACGACCGCGAAGGCTCTGGCGCTCGCTGCGAACAAGCCGCTGATCGCGGTCAATCATCTCGAAGCGCATGCGCTGACCGCGCGGCTGACCGAAGGCGCGGCGTTTCCGTTCCTGCTGCTGCTGATTTCGGGCGGACATTGCCAGTTGCTCGGCGTCGCCGGTGTCGGCGAGTTCAAGCTCTACGGCACGACCATCGACGATGCGGTCGGCGAAGCGTTCGACAAGACCGCGAAGCTGCTGGGCCTTCCCTATCCCGGCGGACCGAACATCGAGAAAGCCGCGCAGAATGGGAACGCGAAGCGCTATGCGCTGCCACGCCCGATGCGCGGACGCGACGGCGCGGATTTCTCGTTCTCAGGCTTGAAAACTGCGGTGCGCCAGATCGTGCAGGAGCAACAGGCCGATGCGAACGATGTCGCCGCATCGTTTCAGCTGGCCGTGGTCGATATCCTTCTCGACCGCACGCGCGCGGCGATGGCGATGTTCAAAGCGGATTTTCCGAACGCACCCAACCCGGCTTTTGTGCTGGCCGGCGGTGTCGCGTCCAATCATGCGATCCGCAATGCACTGACGGCGCAGGGATCGCGAGAAGGCTTCCAGACAAAAATACCCCCGCCAAGGCTTTGCACGGACAATGCCGCGATGATCGCCTGGGCGGGGGTTGAACGTGGCCAGCTGGGCTTGTTCGATGGGCTGGGCGCCGCACCGAGGGCCCGCTGGCCCTTGAACGCGCTTACCGGGGGGAGGGGGGGCCGGCGCGTCCAAATCGTAATCCGTTAGACCAGCGTGAAGGACGTCGCCGCCATCACAACCGCCGCCAGCGCGATGACCGCGGTGGTCAGCAGGGTGACGACATTGCTGTCGCCGGATTCGCGCTGCGCGCTTTCGATGAATTCTTTCATGACCATTCTCCTGTCTTTCCGGCCCGGAGAATGCCCCTCCGAACCGCCGAATCTCGCAGGCGCCACTCGCCTCGACAGGAGTGAAATAGGGAGTGCAACGGAACTCTACAAGTGAACATTTTATGTAATATTCAGTGTTCACGGATCGGAATTTGCAATTATATGATTGATTTTGTTGAGAAATATGTCTCGCAAAATATGGTTGCGCGCCTAAGGCATGGCTGAGATGCGCAAAAGCGGGGCTATTTTCAGGTCGCCCCGCCTTGCAGATTCGGAGCTGTTTTCTAGCCGTGCAGGCCGCCCAGCAGCCACAGGATCAGAAGGATGATCAGGACCAGTCCCAGCGCGCCGCCGAGGCCGCCGCCGCCATAGGTCCGATAGCCGTAATAACCACCGCCGCCGCCGACCAGGACGACCACCAGAATAATGATCAGGAGTAATGACATCGCGTTTGATTCCCTCAAATTGCCTTGTGGAAACGCGCGAAGCCGGGATTCGGCCCGCGCTGGCGGCCTTCATGCTTCGACGGGCTCAGGTGCTGAAGCCTCCCTCTGAGCCTGTCGAAGGGCGAGAGACCGCGCTAAAGAGCACCCATGAAAATCGCCACCTGGAATATCAATTCGGTTCGGCTGCGCATCGACCTCGTCGCGCGCTTCCTGCGCGAGCATGAGCCGGACGCCATCGCGCTGCAGGAGACCAAGGTCATCAACGATCTGTTTCCGCGCAAGGCTTTCGAGAAGCTTGGCTACGTCCATCACGCGATCCACGGGCAGAAGGGCTATCACGGCGTGGCGGCGCTTTCCCGCACGCCCTTCCGCGAGACCACGTCCCACACCTTCTGCGAGAACAAGGATTGCCGCCACATTCAGGTGATTTTCGAGAACGGCGTGGAGCTGCACGATTTCTATGTGCCCGCGGGCGGCGATATCCCAGACCCAGCGGTCAATGCAAAATTCGCGCACAAGCTCAGTTTCCTGCGCGAGATGACCATGTTCTACGAGAAGCGCAAAGATCGCAGCACCGCGCCGGTCGTGCTTGTCGGCGATCTCAACGTCGCGCCGCTTGAGCACGATGTCTGGAGCCACAAGCAATTGCTCGACGTCGTCAGCCACACGCCGGTCGAGACCGGGTTGCTCGGCGAGGTGAAGGCGTCGTTCGACTGGATCGACGTGACGCGCGAATTCATTCCGCCCGGCGAGAAGATCTATTCCTGGTGGTCCTATCGCGCCGCCGACTGGGAAGCGTCGGACCGCGGACGCAGGCTGGACCACATCTGGGTCAGTCCCGCGCTCAAGGGCGCGCTCAAATCGCAGACCATCGTGCGCAAAATGCGCGGCTGGCAGAAGGCGTCAGACCACGTGCCGGTGGTTGCGGAACTCGATATCTAGGCCGTGCCGGCGTCCGCTGCGGCGCCGGCGCGCATCTGCTGCATGCCCTCGACGCGCGAGCGGTAAAGCGCCGCGAAGTCGATCGGCTCGACCAGAAGCGGCGGCATCCCGCCGTCGCGCACGACGTCGGCGACGATGCGGCGCGCGAACGGGAACAGGATGTGCGGGCCTTCGATCAGAAGCGCGGCCTGGCGCATCTCCTCCGGCACATTGCTCAGCAGGAAGACGCCGGCATAGACGAGTTCGAGGAGGAAGATCGGCTTGTCCTCGGCGTTGGCAGATACCCGCAGTTTGAGTTCGACCTCGAAATGCTGCGCGTCCATCTGCTTGGCCTGGAGATCGACATTGAGTTCGATCTGTGGGCGGGCGGCGGCGAAATTGCCGGGCATGCCCGGGTTCTCGAAGGAGAGATCCTTGACGTACTGGCCGACGACTTGAAGACGCGGCGCGGTGTCCGCCCCCACCTGTCCGTTGCCGCCCTGGGTTCCTTCGCCGCTCATAGCTGACCTCAATCAAAATCGCGCGTGGCGCTACCATGGAACGCTCGTATATGACAAGGCGCGCAGGCAATTCCGCCGTTTCGTACCTATATTAAGCCTGTTGCCGCGTCTGGACCGGGGAGGCAGTGGGGTTTAGGGTTCGCGCAAAGCGGCGTGCTTGCCGCATGAGGTTGTGCGTTCGATGGCGAGTTCTGAAATTCTCGATATTGTCCTGATCGTGGCGGCGGGCATCATCCTGTTCCGGCTCTACACGGTTCTGGGCCGCCGCACCGGCCATGAACGCCAGCCAGACGAGAATTATCGCTTCCAGCCCAATCCCGGCGCGCCGCAGCCTGTCGCAGACGATCGTGCCGCAGCCCTCCAGCAGCCCGGCCGCGCGGAGACGATCGAAGGCCGCCCCACCGATCCGGTCGCGCGCGGCGTGCTCGACGTCAAGCTCGCCGATCGCAGTTTCGAGACCGAGCGCTTCCTCACCGGCGCGCGTTCGGCTTACGAAATGATCGTCACTGCGTTCGCGAAAGGCGATCGTGCGACGCTGAAGCCGCTGTTGAACGACGAGGTCTACCGCGCCTTTGAGGGCGCGATCTCCGCGCGCGAGCAGGCGAAGGAAACCGTCGCTTTCACGTTCGTTGGATTCAAGGACAGCAGGATCGTCGCGGCGGCGCTCAAGAATCGCGTGGCAGAGATCACGATCGCGTTCGGCGCGCAGTTCATTTCTGCGACCAGCGACGAGTCCGGCGCGCTGGTCGAAGGCGACGCGAAATCCGTGCGCGAAGTCGCCGATGTGTGGACCTTCTCGCGCGACACCCGCGCGCGCGATCCCAACTGGACGCTGATCGCCACCTCCGGCGAGCTTCCGTAAGGCATGAAGCGTCCGCGGTTTATCGCGACCTTCTTTCTTTTCATCGTCGTTCCGGTTGCCGCCGTTCTGGTGTGGTGGCTGACCAAGCCGCCTGTGGCCGGACCGCTGAAACTCACACCTGTGACCTTTGCCGCTTTGCCCGATTGGGCCGTCAGCGATCCGCGCCCCGCGCTCGCCGCATTCCGGCGCTCCTGCGACGACATGAAAAACAAAGCGGACACTGCATCGCTTGGTGCGTATGGCGGTACGGTTGCGAATTGGCGCGCGGTGTGCGCGCAGGCCGCTTCCCTCTCTGCACACGACAAGCGAGCCGTGCGCCATTTCTTCGAGAGCGCGTTCGCGCCGTTGCAGGTGAGTGCCGGCGCCGTGACGGATGGCTTGTTCACCGGATACTACGAGCCGGAGTTGCATGGCAGCCATACCGAACACGGCCGCTATCAGACGCCGGTCTACGGATTGCCCGGCGATCTCATCACCGTCGATCTCAGCAAGTTTCCGTCGGCGCTCTCAACGCAGCGCATCGCCGGCCGGATTGATGACGGCAAGCTGATGCCCTATGCGACCCGCGCCCAGATCGATGCGAACGGCCTCAAATCCGCGAATGTCCTGTTCTATGGCGACGATCCCATCGCCGTCTTCTTCATGCATATCCAGGGTTCGGGGCGCGTGGTGTTCGACGACGGCAAGGTCGTGCGCGTCGCCTATGCCGGACAGAATGGCTGGCCCTATACCGCCATCGGAAAGACACTGATCGCGCAAGGCGCGGTGCCGCGCGACAAGATGTCGATGCAGGCGATCCGCGATTGGCTGCACGCGAATCCCGAGAAGGGTAGCGCGATCATGGAGAGCGATGCGTCCTTCGTGTTCTTCCGAGAATTGCCGGTCGGCGATCCAAAACTCGGCGCGCCGGGCGCGGAAGGCCCGTCGCTCACGCCCGGCGCCAGCATCGCCGTCGATATGAAGGTCCATCCGCTGGGTGCGCCATTCTTTGTCGCGACCAAAACGCCGGATTCGCGCGGCAAGCTGCATCGCCTGTTCGTCGCGCAGGACACGGGGGGCGCGATCCGCGGACCGGTTCGCGGCGATCTGTTCTTCGGCTTCGGCGCGCAGGCGCAGACCGATGCCGGCGGCATGAAGCAGAGCGGACAGCTCTATGTGCTGCTGCCGAAAGCGGTGGCGGCGCGCGCGACATCGCCATGAGCCGGCGCAAGATCACGGACGAAGAGCGCGCTCTGTTCGAAGAAACATTCCGCGAAGCGCGTCCGCACAAGCCGGTGAAACGCGCCGCCAAACCTGCGGTAAAGCCAGTTGTGCCCGGACCGCGGAAACAGACCGGCGGCCTCGACGGCAACACCGCCGACCGGTTGCGCAGAGGCGCGCTCGATCCCGATGCGCGTATCGACCTGCACGGCATGAGCGAAGCGGTCGCGCACAACCGGCTGATGTCCTTCCTCCGCAACGCGCGCAAAAGCGATGCGCGGCTGGTGCTGGTGATCACCGGCAAGGGCGCGCGCAAGCCAGATCCTTACGCGCCATTCGATCTGGAGCTGGAGAGTCGTGCGCGCGGCGTGTTGAAATCGATGGTGCCTCGCTGGCTGCGCGAGCCGGAATTTGCAGAGCTTGTTGCCGACCATCGCAGCGCGCATATCCGTCATGGCGGCGCGGGCGCGCTATATGTATATCTGAAAAAGAAGCGATAGCCGCATATTCTTGCGCGCGCTTGCCGGAGAGCGGTAAACGCGCTCCATCCCGATCCGTTCCGGCGCCGGTCATTTTTTTCGTCCGGACAAATTCATCGTTGCAGCGTCGCGATGCAGTGCGCCTAATGCGGGCCACGGCTTTCAGCCGACAGAACAAGGGAGGACTATCCATGCGTAATCGTCACACACTGCTTCGCCGTGCGCTGCTCGGTTCGGCGCTGGCGCTCACCGCGCTCACGCCCGCCATCGGCGCGAACGCGTCGCGCGAGGAGATGAAAAGAACACGCGCGCTCGAAGGAAATCACGCTTCCGCGCCGCAGCTGCACAATCGCGCATCCGGTGCCGGCGCCGCGGATGCGACCTACACGGTCCTGCACAAATTTCTCGGCGGTGGCGGCGACGGCAGCGGCTCCGGCGCCAATGTCACGCTCGACGATGCCGGCAATATCTATGGCACGACCGATTTCGGCGGCTCTCACAGCGACGGCGTCGTCTTCAAGCTAGCACCGGATGGAACGCAGACGCTGCTGCACACATTCGCAGGAAGCGATGGCGCAAATCCGGATGGCGCTGTCATCGTCATGCCGAACGGCACGATCTACGGCACCGCAGGCGGTGGCGGCTCGGGCGGCAACGGAGTCCTGTTCCGGATATCGAAAAACGGCAAATACAAGGTGCTGCACGATTTCAGCAGCACCGACGGCTCGTTCCTGCGCGGCGACCTGATCCGCGACAGGCTGGGCAATTTCTACGGCACCGCGCTGTTCGGCGGCGCCAACGGCGACGGCACGGTCTACAAATACGGCTTCGACGGAAGCTTCACCGTGCTGCACGCGTTCAACGGCGCTGACGGCGAGTTTCCAGAGCATGGCGTCGTCAGGGACAAGGACGGCAACCTTTATGGCGTGACCGCGTTCGGGGGCGATAGCGACAACGGCTCGGTCTACAAGATCGCGTCCGACGGGACGTTCTCGACCGTTTACAGCTTCACCGGCGGCGCCGATGGCGGCTTCCTTTATGGCGGCCTGGACATCGATGCGGACGGCAATCTCTATGGCAGCACTGTCGATGGCGGCACCGGCGGCTCCGGCACCGTGTTCAAGCTGGCACCAGGCGGGACGCTCACCACGCTCTACAACTTCACCGGCGGCGCCGATGGCGGTTCGCCGGAAGGCGACATGCTGCTGGTCGGCAAGAACCTCTTCAGCACGGCCGATGCGGGCGGCGACCCGACTTGCCAATGCGGAGTGATCTACAAAGTCGCACCGGGCGGCACGCAGACGGTGCTCCATGCCTTCACCGGCAGCGACGGCAGCGGATATTCCGCCGGCCTGAACTCGGACCATCGCCTGCTCTACGGCACCACGCAGTCCGGCGGCACCAACAGTAATGGCGTCGTCTTCAGCGTGTCGAAGAAATAAACGGACGATTCGACGGCAGAGACTCATTCCCTCTCTTCACATCGGTGGAGAGAGGGAATTTTTCAGGTCAGCCTCTGGCGGATGTCGCGATAGGCAGCGGCGATCAGATCGCGCAAGGCGTCATCGTTCAACGTCTTGCCTGCGCGCAACTTCACATGCCGCATATGCTTGCCACTGCCATCGAGCAGGCCTGCGGGATCGGCGAGTGCCGCGCCATGATAAAACCCGACGCTCGCATGCGCCTTGTATGCGCCGACATAGCCGAATGGCACGTCGCTCACGCAGGCGATTGGGCAGCCATCGTGGAACAATTCGCGGACATCGGCGCCGCAATCGCGCATCTGCTCGAACCAGCTCCGCACCATCAGCCGATACGGATCAGTCACGGCGAACCAGGCCTCAATCCGTGGATCGCGCCGCATCGTTCCGTCATATCGCAGAAAATCTTCCATGGGCTCAGGTGAGGCCGGCAATCGCGGCCAATTCCTTCAGCGAAACTTCCGGCCGGGCGCCATAATGCGAGATCACTTCGGCCGCCGCCAGCGCGCCTAAACGTCCGCAATCGGCAAGACCCTTGCTGTGCGTCAGCCCATACATGAAGCCAGCGGCGAACTGGTCGCCCGCACCGGTGGTATCGATCACGCGCGCGACCGGCGCGGCATCGACGACATGGACTTCGGCGCCGCGCGCGATGACGCAGCCTTTTTCCGAGCGGGTCAGCGCGGCGATCTTGTTCATCGGCTTGAACGCCTGCAGCACATCGTCGAAGTCCTCGACCTCGAACAAAGCCTTCGCCTCGTCCTCATTGGCGAACAGGATGTCGAGGTGCTGGAGCAGCTCCAGGAACTCATTGCGATAGCGCCCCATCAGGAACGGATCGGAGAGTGTAAACGCAATCTTCGTTCCCGCGCCTTTCGCGATCTCGATAGCCTTGAGCGACGCCGCCTTCGCCTCCGGCGCGTCCCAGAGATAGCCTTCGATATAGAGGATCTCCGAGCCCGCAATATCGGCCTCATTCACGTCGCCGACCGCGAATTCGCGCGCGGCACCGAGATAGGTGTTCATGCTGCGCTGGCCATCGGGCGTCACCGCGATCAGGCAGCAGGCCGTCTGCGGACCCGCCGCGGCCGGCGCGGTCGTATAGTTGAGGCCGAGATCGCGCATCGATGCGGCGAAGGCGCCGCCCAGCCGGTCCTGCTTCACCCGTCCGGCGAAATTGCCCTTCGCGCCCAGCGACGCCAGCCCTGCCATGGTGTTGGCCGCCGAGCCGCCCGCGATCTCGCGCGAATTGGCGAGCGCGTTATAGAGTTGATGCGCACGATGCTCGTCGATCAGAGTCATCACGCCCTTGGCGATGTTGTGTTCGAGGAGAAACCGGTCATCGACCGGCGCGATCACGTCCACGATGGCGCTGCCGAAAGCGGTGACGTCATAAGTCCTGGACATATTTCTGTCTCGCGTGATCCTCATGCTTCGACGGGCTCAGCATGAGGAAGGAAGAAGAAGCCTCACCCTGAGCCTGTCGAAGGGTGAGGAGCTTGCGCTAAGCTGCCTCTAAAGGAGCGACCTCATGTTCGCAAGCTTGGGCCGGGCGCTGGCGTTCTTCTTCGATCCCGCCCTGTTCGGGATCGTGCTGAAGGCTTTGCTGCTGACCCTGGTGCTGTTCGTGGCCCTGCTCGCCGGCGCCGAATATGCGCTGCATTTCCTGCCCACGCTCGGATCGCCCACCGTCAACCGCGCGCTCGAACTGCTCGCGCCGGTGATCCTCATCATGGGGTTGTTCGCGGCGGGCGCGCCGGTGGCGGCTTTGTTCGCATCGCTCTATCTCGACAAGGTCGCCGACGCCATCGAGGCGCGCTCCTATGCCGCCGATCCCAAAGCACCGGGGACATCCTTTGCAACCGGATTGGGTGCCGGCATCCGTCTCGCCGGCGTCGTTCTTCTCGCGGATCTGATCCTGCTGCCCGCCGACGCGTTCCTGCCCGGTATCGGACAGATCGCGACCATTTTGGCGAACGGGTTCCTGCTCGGACGCGAATATTTCGAGCTCGCCGCGCTGCGCCACGTCTCGCGCAAAGCCGCCCATGCGTTGCGCAGCCGAAATGCCGCTCGCATTTTCACCGGTGGTCTGATTATCTCCGTCTTGAGCGCCGTGCCGTTCGCCGATTTCTTTGCGCCTCTATTCGGCGCGGCATTGATGGTGCATCTCTACAAACGCGTCGCCCGGGAGACCAACACATGATCCGCCGAGGCCTGGCGCTTTCCCTATTTGCATTGCTTGGTGCTTGCGCGACGCATCCTGCCGATCGCGTGCCGCTGCCGCCACCGCCGCCATCCGGAGAACCCGCAAATTTCGTCGGCCTGACGGATGCATCGCTGCGCACGGCCTTCGGCGCGCCTGCCTTTGTGCGAAAGGACGGCACAATCCAGATGTGGCGCTACAAGGGCGTCGCGTGCCAGGCGTTCTTCTTCCTCTATCCGACGCGCGGCGCTCTCACCGTGCAGCATGTCGAGACCCTGCCGCATCCCAACAATTCCGCCGCCGACACTAATTGCCTGCGGTCGCTCCACGCCGTGCCGCAGCCGGTTTCGTAAGCGGCGGCTCTTTGGTCTTCTCTGCGTAATTGCAGAGATCGCGCACGACGCATGTGGGACAGAGCGGCTTGCGCGCGGTGCAGGTGTAGCGCCCGTGCAGGATCAGCCAGTGATGGGCGTGCAGCGCATATTCATCCGGCACGCGCCTGACTAGGCCATCCTCGACCGCGCGCACGTCTTTTCCCGGCGCCAATCCCGTGCGGTTCGAGACGCGGAAGATATGCGTGTCGACGGCGATGGTCTTCTCGCCGAACGCGACATTGAGCACGACATTCGCCGTCTTGCGTCCAACGCCGGGCAATTCCTCAAGCGCCACGCGGTCGCGCGGGACTTCGCCGCCATGCTTCTCGATCAACAGCTTCGACAGCGCGACGACGTTCTTCGCCTTGCCGCGATAGAGCCCGATGGACTTGATGGTATGCGCAAGCTTCTTCTCACCCAACGCGACCATCTTCTTCGGTGTATCGGCAACCTTGAAAAGTTCCGCAGTTGCCTTGTTCACGCTCTTGTCGGTCGCCTGCGCGGACAGCACGACCGACACCAGCAAGGTGTAGGGGTCGGCATAGACAAGCTCCGTCTCCGGCTCAGGCATCATTTTCGCGAGTCGCGCGAAGAATTCGGCAATCTCCCTGCGGGTCAGCAACTTTGTCATCGCGCCCTCAAATCGCCCAATCGCCGCCACAGTGCAAGAAGTTCCACGCGGAACGCTCGCCCGGCATCAGCCGTTATCTCCACTTGAGACATGGGAGGCATCCATGCGTGTTCGAAATTTGGCTTTGGGCTCCGCTTTGATCGCGGCACTTGCATTGGGCGGTTGCGGGACAGATCCCGGCGATCGCGCGGTATCGGGCGGTTTGCTCGGTGCAGGCGCGGGCGCGGCGATTGGTTCGGTGACCGGCAGCGCCGGCGCCGGCGCGATTATCGGCGGTGTCGCCGGCGCTGCCATCGGGGCAGCGACGGACCCGTGCGATCTCGACCTCGGCAAGCCGTTCTGGCGCGAGCATGGTGGACGTGCGGGTTACGAGAAGCGTTGCGGGCACCCCCCTCCCGGCTGACGCACTCTGACCCGTATCAACGACGCAGGTTCGCGGCTACCGTGGGCTTGCGTCGGCGCTTGTGGGGCATGCAATCCGGCTGCATCATTCGTGCATGAGCGACGAGGCTCGCATTCTCGATGTCGTATTGCGGCCGGCGCCGCCGCTTCCGCCGCGTGTGCTGCAGATCATTCTGGCAATTGTCGCGGCGATGAACGCGGCTTTTGCGCTATTCTTCCTGGTGCGCGGCGCATGGCCGATGCTGCCCTTCATGGGCGCGGATGTGGCGCTGTTGGCGTGGGCGTTTCGCGCCAGTACCTTGGCTGCCAAACGTGAAGAGCATGTCGTGCTGACGCCGTCGCTGCTCATGATCGCGCGGCGCGCACCGAAATCCGCGCCGAAGGAATTCTCCTTTAATCCCTATTGGGTGCGCGTTGACATGGCAGTACCGCCGGAGCATGGCAGCCAGCTTACAGTATGGAGTCACGGCAAAGGCGTGAAGCTCGGCAGCTTCCTGCCGCCGCTGGAGCGCGCGTCTTTCGCGGAGCGGCTGAAATCGGCTTTGCGGGAAGCCCGCGCAGCACCGGTTTAACGTCGCAAGATTCGGGTGGGAAAGGCTTCGGCGCCGTTCCATATTCCGTTCATGAGCGAGATCGTTCCCATCACCGAAGGCGGGCCGGACTGGAAGCGCATGGGCCGCGCGATCCGGTATCTCTCCGAACATTATCTCGAACAGCCGCGGCTCGAAGATGCGGCGGAGTCCGTCGGCCTGTCGCCATTCCATTTTCAACGCCTGTTCACGCGCTATGTCGGCGTGTCGCCGAAGAACTTCGTCGGCCATCTCACGCTCGATCATGCGCGGCAGGAATTGGCGAGCGGGCAAAGCGTGCTCGGCGCTGCGCTCGATGCGGGGCTGTCCGGTCCATCGCGGCTGCACGACCTCTGCCTCAAGATCGAAGCGATGACGCCGGGCGATTATGCGCGCGGCGGCGAGGGCGTGGCGATCGATTATGGCTTCGTCGGCTGCCCGTTCGGCGTCGCGCTGACGATGGCGACGGAGAAAGGCGTGTGCGGACTCGCGTTCGGCGACGAGGGCGAGGAAGATTCGATGATGCAAGACATGCGCGCGCGCTGGCCCCGCGCGACCTACCGCGAAAACAAACCCCACGCGGAACAGATCGCAAAGCAGATTTTCGAAACCGCGGGCAGCAATGTGCCGCTGCATCTGATCGGTACGCCGTGGCAGATCAAGGTGTGGCAGGCGTTGCTCGATATTCCGTCCGGCAAAGTGACCACCTATCGCAGCATCGCGGAGCAGGTTCACAGTGCCAAGGCGAGCCGCGCGGTCGGGACCGCAGTCGGGCGCAATCCGATCTCCTGGCTGATCCCCTGCCACCGCGTGCTCGGCAGCGATGGCGCGCTGCACGGTTATCACTGGGGATTGTCGCGAAAGCGTTCGATGCTGGCGCTGGAAGCGGCGCGTGCTCAGGAAAGTCCCAAAACGTCCGCCATCGCATAGAGACCGGGCTTCTTTCCCTGGCCCCATTTGGCTGCCGCCAGCGCGCCGGCCGCGAAGATCGAGCGGTCTTCCGCGCTGTGCGCAAGGATCACGCGCTCGCCCGGACCAGCCAGGATCACCTGATGCTCGCCGACAATGGAGCCGGCGCGCAGCGAGGCGTATTCGACATTGTCGCGCTCCGACGCCTTGCCCAGCATCAGCGCCGTGCCCGACGGCGCATCGACCTTGTGCTTGTGATGCATCTCAAAAATTCGCAAATCGTAACCGGGTAGCGCCTTCGCCGCCTGCTTCACCAGGCTAGCGAGCACATTCACGCCGAGGCTCATGTTTCCCGATTTGACGATCACCGCATGACGCGCGGCGGCGCGGATTTTCGCCTCGTCCTCGGCGGAGAATCCCGTCGTGCCGATGACGTGAACGATGCGCGCCTGCGCCGCGAGCGCCGCAAGCTCGACGGAAATTTTCGGCTCGGTGAAATCGATCAGTGCTTCGGCCTTTGCGATCAGCGGCAAGGGATCGTCGCCGCGGCCGAACGAACCCGGCGATTCGAAATCCTTGTCGCGCGCAATTGCATCGGCGAGCGCCTTGCTCATGCGCCCGGAGCGTCCCGCGATGATGATCTTGATGCTCACTTCGGACCCAGATGCTCGATGAAATATTGCACGATCGCCTGTCCAAACCATGGCACGGTGAGGATAAACGCCGAGGCGAACACGCGCACCAGGGTGGTCTGGTCGAACGGCCATTCGTGCACCGCCTGGATGCGCGCCTCATAGGCCAACAGTCCCTGCAGGCGTTCGCCCGAGTCGTTGCGCGCGGCTTCGATCCGAGCCCGAACTCTTTCGAGCTCGGCCGCTTTGGCGATGCGAATCTTGCGGCGGACCATCTCCATGGTCGCAACGAAAATCCATATTCCCATGGCGGCACAGCCCATGAGCAGCGCGATGGTGAAGGGATCGATCCCGCCGCCGATGAAGAACAGGCAGATCACCGCGCTGATGACGAACCAGATCAGCGCCGCGCGTGCCGCCGACCGCCCGATCACCGAGAGACGGTCGACGCGCAGCAGATCGACGATCAGTCTGTTTTCGATATTTCCCCTTGCGTCGCGCGCCGCGCTGCGCGTCAGCGTGACGCCGCGTGAAAACAAGATGGAGATAAGGACGGTGACGACGCAGAACCATGCATAGGTCGCGACCGTCTGCAACGCGGGCGTCGGCCTGACGATGGTCCAGCACAGCAGGAGTCCCACCACGATGCCGATCAGGGTGGCGCGCCCCAGCCTTGCGCTACCCGGCGTCAGCGCCGTGACCTGACAGGCATCGACGATGCCTCCCTTCAGGACCGCGGCATGCGCCATGAAATCGGCGCGCTCGCGCACCCGCGAAAATCGCTGCATCCCGAGCACGGTGGTAATGAGCAGCGAGAAAAGCACTGCAAACCGTGCCGTGCGCGAGATGCCGATCCCATGGCCGTCCATCACGATGACCGGGATGCCGGATAGTGTGGCGGCGAGGGCAAAGCTGCCGAGCAGAATCGCGAAAATGAGAAGCGTCGTCCAGAAGGTATTGAACGGCGACAGCACGAACAGGCGCTGCTCAAGATAGGCCTTGCGGTCCGCCTGCGCGAGCTGAGACGTAATATCCGCCGGAATGGATTCGGTCATCGATCGAACTTCGCGCCAGCCCCACCCTCCCCTTGAGGGAGGGTCGAAAAATCCTTCGAACACAGTGAGAAGGGTTTTTCGGGGAGGGGTCAAGTTCGACCCGCAAACCCCTCCCCGAACGATCTTCGCTACGCTGCGATCGTTCGACCCTCCCTCAAGGGGAGGGTGGAAACTACGCCTTTGTATCGACCCCGTTGCCGCCCTGCGGCGCGGGATCGCCGCGGCGGGCGACGGTGACCATGGCCGGCCGCAGCAGCCGGTCGCCGATCATGTAGCCGGACTGCACGACGTTCACGATGCTGCCGGCGGGCCTGCCTTCGCCCGGCACCTCGGCAATCGCCTGATGCAAATTGGGATCGAATTTGGCATCGGCAGTATCAATCGGCTTGACGCCATGGCGTTCGAGGCTCGAGAGCAGCTGGCGCTCCGTCACCTCGACTCCGTCCAGCACCGCCTTGATCTGCGGATCGGCAGCATCGCGCAGGGCGGAGGGTGCGGCGGCGAGCGCGCGCGCGAAATTGTCGGCGATCTGCAGCATGTCGCGGGCGAATTTCGTCACCGCATATTGCGAAGCATCCTGCTTCTCGCGCTCGGCCCTGCGGCGCGTGTTCTCAGTCTCGGCGAGCGCGCGCAACAACCGGTCGCGCAGATCGGCTGCTTCGGCGCGCAAGGTTTCGATTTCGTCCGGTGCAGTCTCCTGCATGCCTTCGATATGATCTTCGTCGTCGTTCATCGTTCTATCCCAATTCAACCCAGAAGACGGCCGATCACCTTGGCGGTGTGATCGACCATCGGAATGATGCGTCCATAGTTTAAGCGTGTCGGGCCCAGAACGCCGATCACACCCACGATCTTTCCTTGCGCATTGGCGTAAGGCGCGGCGACGATAGACGATCCGGAGAGTGAAAACAGGCGGTTTTCCGAGCCGATGAAAATGCGCACGCCATCGCCCTGCTTCGCAAGCTCCAGAAGCCGGATCAGGTCGGCCTTGCGCTCGATGTCGTCGAACAGATTGCGCACGCGTTCCAGGTCGATCTGCGCGTCGACGCTGTCGAGCAGATGCGAGGTGCCGCGCACGATCAGCACCTTCTCGTCGAAGCCGTCGGTGGGCGCCAATGTCGCGAGACCTTCGGCCACGATCTTGGCGGTGAGAACGTCGAGTTCGGCGCGCTCGCTTTCAAGTTCGGCGACGATTTCCGCGCGCGCGTCTTCCAGCGAGCGTCCGCGCAGGCGTGCGCTCAGATAGTTCGACGCTTCGGCCAACGCCGACACCGGCAATCCCATCGGCGTATCGATCAGCCGGTTCTCGACCTGTCCGTCTTCGCTGACGATCACGACCAGCGCCTTGCCCGGCGCCACCGCGACGAACTCGACATGCTTGAGCACGCTGTCCTGCTTGGCCGCGACGAGAAGTCCCGCGCAGCGCGACAGACCTGACAGCATCGTCGTCGCCTGCGTGAGCACGTCCTCAAGACCACGCCCTGTGCCGTTGATGCGCGCCTCGATCTGCACGCGCTCATCCGGCGCGAGCTGGCCGATCTCGAGCAAGCCATCGACGAACAGGCGAAGGCCCTTCTCGGTCGGCACGCGGCCAGCGCTGGTATGCGGCGCATAGAGCAGGCCCATCGCCTCCAGATCCGCCATGACATTGCGGATCGAGGCGGGTGAGAGCGCGATCGGCAGGCGCTGGGACAGTGTGCGCGATCCCACGGGCTCGCCGGAGGTCAGGAAGGCGTCCACCAGATGGCGAAACACCTCGCGCGGGCGTTCGCTCAGGCCTGTATCGGGATTTCTAGGATAGGCTCCGTCCAAGTCTTTGATCCAATTATATCTTTTAGAGCGCTGGCGGCGTTGTTTGCACTCTCAAGGCCTGACCGCTAGGTAACGGCCCAACCGCCAAACATCAAGGTATAGACCATGCGCAACCGCGCGCCCGACCAGTTGCGTAACATCAGCCTGGAACCCGGGTTCACCCGTCATGCGGAAGGGTCCTGCCTGGTCAAATTCGGCGACACCCATGTGCTGGTGACGGCCAGCCTCGAGGAAGGAACGCCAGGATTCCTGCGCGGTTCCGGCAAGGGCTGGGTGACGGCGGAATACGGCATGCTGCCGCGCTCGACCCACAGCCGCATGCGCCGCGAGGCCGCCGCCGGCAAGCAATCCGGCCGCACGCAGGAGATTCAGCGCCTGATCGGGCGGTCGCTGCGCGCGGTCACCGATCTCACGTCTCTGGGGGAACGCCAGATCACCGTGGACTGCGACGTGCTGCAGGCCGATGGCGGCACGCGCACCGCCTCGATCACCGGCGGCTATGTCGCGCTGGCCGGGTGCGTCGCCTACATGACAAAGACCGGCATGGTGACGAAACCTGTGCTGAAGGATCACGTCGCGGCGATCTCCTGCGGCATCGTCAAGGGCGAGGCGCTGCTCGATCTCGATTACGACGAGGATTCGACGGCGGAGACCGATGCGAATTTCGTCATGACCGGCGGCGGCGGGTTGGTTGAAATCCAGGGCACGGCGGAAGGTGCGCCGTTCAGCGACGAGCAGTTCGCCCTGATGCTGCGCCTCGCGCGCAAGGGCATCGGCGAACTCGTGGCCTTGCAGAAGAGCGTGACCGGCGGATGAAAGTGAAGCGCGGCGACGCGTTGGTCGTCGCAAGCCACAACAAGGGCAAGGTGCGCGAGATCGAGGACTTGCTCGCGCCGTTCGGCTTTGATGTGCGTGGCGCCGCCGCCCTTGGCCTCGCGGAACCTGAAGAGACCGGCCTCTCCTTCGAGGACAACGCGCTTCTGAAAGCGCGCGCCGCGGCGGAGGCGAGCGGATTGACGGCGCTCGCCGACGATTCCGGATTGAGTGTGACGGCACTGGGTGGAGCGCCGGGCATCTATTCCGCGCGCTGGGCCGGCGAGACGAAAGATTTCGCCTTCGCGATGGCGCGTGTCGAGCGCGAGCTGAAAGAGAAAAGCGCGGCGGATTTTTCCTCGACGTTCGTTTGCGCGCTGGCGCTGGCTTCGCCCAGCGGCGAAACCGAAACCTTCCGCGGCGAGGTCGAAGGCCATCTCGTCTTTCCGCCGCGCGGCACCAAAGGCTTCGGCTACGATCCGATCTTCGTCGCGAACGGCATGACCGAGACCTTCGCCGAAATCGACCCCGCCGCCAAACACGCCATGAGCCATCGGGCGAAGGCGTTTGAGAAATTGGTCGCGGCGTTGAAGTTGGAAGCTCCATGAACGCCTCCCAGAATCCTCCCTCGCCCCCGCGCAGCGGGGGAGAGGGCCGAGGTGAGGGGGTGTCCGAACATCGAGCGCATTCTGCAACGCCCCCTCACCCATCCCTCTCCCCCTCAAAGGGGGAGAGGGCAATTGAGTTCGGCATCTACGTCCATTGGCCGTTCTGCGCCGCGAAGTGCCCCTATTGCGATTTCAATTCGCATGTGCGCGCGAAGATCGAAGAGCATGCGTGGGTCGACGGCATCGTTCGCGAACTCGAACACACCGCAGCGCTCCAGGGTGATGGCCGGCCCGTCGTCTCGACCATATTCTTCGGCGGCGGCACGCCATCGCTGATGAGCGGAGGCGCGGTCGAAACGGCGATCGAGACGATCCGCCGGTTGTGGCGCACGACGAACGACGTCGAGATCACACTCGAATCCAATCCGGCGAGCGCGGATGCGGAGCGCTTCGCCGATTATCGCGCGGCGGGCGTGAACCGCCTATCGCTCGGCGTGCAGGCGCTCAACGATGCCGATCTGAAGATGCTGGGCCGGTTGCACAATGTCGATGAGGCGAAGCGCGCTTTGACACTGGCGCACAAGAGCTTCGGGCGCGTTTCGCTCGATCTGATCTATGCGCGGCCCGATCAGACCGTGGAAGCCTGGCGCGACGAATTGAAAGAAGCGTTATCCTTCGGCACCGAACATCTTTCGCTTTATCAGCTCACCATCGAGCCCGCGACGCCGTTCGCGACGCTGCATCGCACCGGCGAACTGGTCATTCCGGATGAAGACCGCGCGGCGGCGCTTTACGAGATTACGCAGGAATTGAGCGAAGCTGCTGGCCGTCCTGCTTATGAAATCTCCAATCACGCGCGGCCCGGCGCCGAAGCGCGGCACAATCTTCTCTATTGGCGCTATGGCTCCTATGCCGGCGTCGGCCCCGGCGCACATGGACGGCTCGATCTGAACGGCAAGCGTTATGCGACTTCGACCGAGCGCCTGCCCGAACGCTGGCGCGAACAGGTCTTACGCAATGGCCACGGCCTGATCGAGAAAAGCGAAATCACGGATGCTGAAGCTGCACGCGAGCATCTGCTGATGAATCTCCGTCTTGCGGAAGGACTCGATCTCTCCGCCTATCGCGCGCGCTGGAATACGGCGCCGGATGAAGCGCGCATCGCGTCGCTCGCGGAAGAAGGCCTCGTCGAATTGAAAGATGATCGCCTGACCGCGACGCTGCGCGGCCGCCTGGTGCTCAACAGCGTAATTGCCGCACTCTCGGACTAGCTGCCCTTGTGCTCGAACGTCTCGGGCGCCGGACTCACCACCACGAAACCGCCCGGCCGGATCGCCAGCACCGAAAGCCCGCGATCGATCGCGCCATCCGCGCTAAACCGGAAGATGCCGCTGACGCCGGAGAAACCGTTCGGATCGGTGAGCGCCGCCTTGGTGAAGCGGTGATAGGGCGTGCCCGCGCCGATCAGCGCGGCGAGCGACACGGCATCGTAGGCAAGCGAAGCGAGTTGTGGCGGCGCGGTGCCGAAGGCGTCGCGATATTTGTCGACGAATTTGCGCTCCGCATCGGGCGCGGGCGCGGCAAACCAGCCGTCTCTCAGCGTCGCCTCCCTGGTGACGGTGAGATCGTCCCACAGTCCGGTGCCGAGCAGTTTGACCCTGGACGCATCGGCGCCGTTGAAGGCGAGTGTCGGTGCGATCGAGCGCAGCAATGCACCGCCTTGTGGGATGAACACGGCATCGGCGCCGCTTTTGGCGATGGCGCTTGTCTGATCCATCACGGCGCCGGCGCTGGGTGAGAAATGTTCGACCGTGCCGAGGGTGCCGCCGCCGGAGATCACCGCTTCGCGGAAGGCATCTTCGCTCACCCTGCCGTAGCCGGTCGATGGGATGAGCGCGGCGAAATTCCTGTGGCCCTGCTCGATCGCATAGGAGATGACGCGCTTGACCTCACTCTGCGGCTGGAAGCTCAGGAGATAGACGCCGTCGCCCGCGACGGAGCGATCGGTAGAGAACGCGATCACGGGCACGCCGCGGTCGCGCGCCACCGGCGCCACCGCCGTAACGGAGGCCGCGAACAGCGGCCCGATCAGCACTTCCGCGCCTTGTGCGAGGAGCTTCCGCGCTGCGGCGGCCGCTTCCTCGGGCTTGGCTGAATCGTCGGCGGTCATCAGCACCATGTCGCGGTTGCCGCTGTCATAGAGCGCGAGTTCGGCGGCTTTCAGCATCCCGTTGGCAAGCGCGCGCGTGCCCGCCGACGCGTTCGAGAACGGCAGGATCACGCCGACGCGGAGCGGCGTCTTGTCCTTGGCCATGTTCGGCAGGCGCAGGAATTCCGCCGCATCGGCGCCGAGCTGATGCGGCGCCGCCGGTTCGGCGGCCGCGACCGGCTTCGGCGGCGGAGGCGGCGGTGCTGACGGCGTCACGCAGCCGCTGAGCGCGGCTATCGAAACCGCCGCGAGAATCGTACAAAGGCGGCGCGTGGCAAAACCCGGCATGGAAAACTCCCTTGGACGGCAAATCTAAGCGTTCACCGCCGCCCGGTAAATCGGGATCAGCTACCGATTTGGCGCCTGGTCTCTATGTCACCGCCACACCCATCGGCAACGCGGCCGATATTACCTTGCGGGCCCTAGAGGTTCTCGGGAACTGCGACCTGATCGCGGCGGAAGATACCCGTGTCACCGGCAAGCTGCTGATGATTCACGGCATCTCCAAACCGCTGACGGCCTACAACGACCACAATGCTGCGCGCGAGCGGCCGAAGCTGTTGGCCCAACTGCGCAAAGGCGCGCGCATCGCGCTGGTGAGCGACGCCGGCACGCCGCTGATCTCCGATCCCGGCTTCAAGCTGGTGCGCGAGGCCATCGCGGAAGGGACAAAGGTTCATGCCATTCCCGGCGCATCGGCGGTGCTGACCGGACTGGCGCTTGCCGGGCTTCCGACCGACCGGTTCTTCTTTATGGGATTTCTGCCTTCCAGACAGGGCGAGCGGCGCAGCGCGCTGGAAGAACTCAAAAACATCCGCGCCACGCTGGTGTTCTTTGAATCCGCGCAGCGCCTTGCCGACTCGCTTTCCGATATGGCGGAGGTTTTCGGTGTTCGTACCGTGGCTGTGACCCGCGAACTGACCAAGCTGCATGAAGAAGTCCGCCGCGGGCTGCTGAGCGACCTTGCCGCGCATTACGAGAAGCAGGGCGCGCCGAAGGGCGAGGTCACATTGATCGTCTCGCCGCCGCATGAGATCGAAGCCGATATCACCCGCATCGATTCCGCGCTCGACAAGGCATTGGAATTCATGCCGCTGCGCGGCGCCGTCGATCTGGTGTCGGAGATGCTGGAAGCGCCGCGCCGCATCGTCTATGAGCGCGCGCTCGATAAGAAGAACGATGGCTGAGGCGCGCCGTCTCGCCGCCGAGAAGCGCGGCCGCCGCAGCGAGATGCTGGCGGCGCTACTGCTCAGTCTCAAGGGCTATCGCATCCTCGGCCGCCGCGTGCGCACCCATGCCGGCGAGATCGACCTGATCGCGCGCGCGCCCGCCGGACCGGTCTGCTTCATCGAGGTCAAGGCGCGCGCCGACGAAACGAGTACTGCCAATGCGCTAGGGGCGCGTCAGCAGGCGCGCATCGCGCGCGCTGCGGAGCTGTTTCTGGCAAGCCGGCCCGAGCTTGCGGCGCGCGGTGCGCGTTTCGATGTCGTGAGTGTCGTTCCCGGCGCGCTTCCGCGTCATATCCGCGATGCCTGGCGGCCGGGCGATTGAGAAATGACAGCGGGCTGGGGCAATCTCAAGACATGAACGTCGAAGACAACCCGCAGGACTATCTGCGTGCCCTCGGAAAATCCGGCGAGGGGCCGCACGACATCGCCTTCGCGGCGCTGATGCTGGCCAGCCTCGACTTTCCCGGTATTCCGATCATGGAGGCGCGCGCGCATCTGGGCGAGATCGCGCAGCTCGCCAAGACCGAATCGGCCCTGATATCGAATGCCGAGGACGGCGCACGCCTGATGTCCAACTTGCTCGCGGGCCGCTTCGGCTATGACGGCGACCGCCTTACCTATGACGACCCGCGCAACGCCAATCTGCTTCAGGTCATCACGCGGCGGCGCGGCATGCCGGTCGCGCTCGGCATCATCTATATGCACGCGGCCCGCGCGGCAGGCTTGAAAGCGTCCGGCCTCGATACGCCGGCGCATTTTCTGGTCCTGTTCTCCAGGAACCAGTCAGACGTGCTGATCGATCCGTTCAACGGCGGCGCCATGCTCGATCCCGACCGCATCGGCCAGCCGCCGCGCATGGGCGGATCGGAAGGCGTGCATCTTGCGCAACCGGTCAGCGATACCGATGTCTTGCTGAGGCTGGAAAACAACTTGAAAGTCCGCGCGCTGCATGTCGGCGACCGCGCGCGGGCACTGGAGATCGCCAAGCGCATGGCGCTGGTCGGACCTGGAAAGCCGGAATTGTGGCTCGATCTGGCACGGCTGAATGAGATGCAGGGCATTCTCGGCGACGCGCGGCGCGCCTATGAATCCTGCCTGGAGATCGCACGGCCCGGACAAAGCCTGCACAATGAAGCCGCAATCGGCCTTTCCGGCCTCAAACGCCGCATCAATTAGGATATTCCCATGGCGCTCACCGTCGCGATTCAGATGGACCCGATCGAGAAGATCGATATCGCGGGCGATTCCACCTTCGCGCTGGCGCTTGAGGCGCAATCGCGCGGACACACGCTGCTCTATTACGGCCCGCGCGAATTGACCTTCCGCGATGGCGCGGTAAGTACGGTCGTAAAGCCGCTCAAAGTGCGCGCGACCAAGGGCGATCACTTCACGCTCGGTGCGCCCGAGCGGCTCGATCTTTCGAAGACCGATGTCGTGATGATGCGGCAGGATCCGCCGTTCGACATGGCCTACATCACGGCCACGCACATTCTTGAGCGCATTCATCCCAAGACTCTGGTCGTGAACGATCCGGCGCATGTGCGCAACGCGCCGGAGAAATTGTTCGTCACCGAGTTCAAGGATCTGATGCCGCCGACTCTGATCACTTCGGATCGCGGGGAGATCGCGTCCTTCCGCGCCGAACACAAGGACATCATCCTGAAGCCGCTCTACGGCAATGGCGGCGCCGGGGTGTTCCGCGTGAAATCAGACGACGAGAACATGGGGGCGCTGCTGGAGATGTTCACCGCGTTCTATCGCGAGCCGGTGATCGTGCAGCGCTACGTTCCCGAGGTGCGCCAGGGCGACAAGCGTATCATACTTGTTGATGGCGCATTTGCGGGCGCCATCAACAGAGTGCCCGCGGCCGGCGAAGCGCGTTCCAACATGCATGTCGGCGGCCGCCCGGAAGCGACGACACTGACCGACCGCGAGAAGGCGATCTGCGCCGCACTCGCGCCGGAACTGAACCGCCGCGGATTGATCTTCACCGGCATTGACGTAATCGGAAATTATCTCACCGAGATCAACGTCACCTCGCCCACCGGCATCCAGGAAGTCAAACGCTTCGGCGGCGCCGACATCGCGGCGATGATCTGGGACGCGATTGAGAAGAAAAAGAAGCAACCCTCCCCTTGAGGGAGGGTCGAACGATTGAGCACAGCGAAATCGTTCGGGGAGGGGTTCAATCTCCAGCGACGACAGCCCCTCCCCGAAATTTCCTTCTCACTTCGTTCGAAGAAAATTGTCGACCCTCCCTCAAGGGGAGGGTCGAAAAAGCTAATAACCCTGACCGAAGCGGCCCATATAGCGCGGGTCCATATCCTTGACCGGCAGATAGATGAACACATCGATGGTGCCGAACTGATGGTCGATCACAGCGCCTTCGCCGATGCGGCAACCGGCGCGCAAATAGCCTTTGATGATGGCCGGCAGCGCGCGTAGCGCCTCCTTTACGTCGATCGCCTCTTTGGGCATCAGATTCATTTCGACATAGAGCTCCGGCCGCGCGCGCACGCGCAGATTCAGCGGCATGCCGTAATAATGATGCAGATAGGACAATGGCAGTGCCAGCGACGCCTGGTCCGTGCCTTCGAACGACGCGCAGCCGAACATCAGCTCGCTCGAAAACCGCGCGACATAGGTCATAAGACCGCGCCACAAAAGCTGCATCGTCGTAACCCGGCTTCGATAGTCCGCCGCGATGCAGGAGCGGCCGAGTTCGAGATAACGCGTCTGTTTGGGCCACGCCGCGATCATGGGCGCAATATCGAACTCGCCGGCGGTGTAGAAGCCGCCGATCTTGTCCAGATAGGCTTCGCGGATCATGCGATAAGTGCCGACCACAAGCGGCTGACCGTTTTCGTCGCTCAACGCCCGGTCAATGACCAGCATGTGATCGCAGAACGGATCGTATTTGTCGAAGTCGCGGCGCTGCTTGCGCATTTCCGGCGTTGGGACGGCCAACATTTCCTCGTAGAAGACGCGATAGCGCAGGCGTTGCGCCGCTTCGACCTCGGCTTCGGTCTCGGCCATGCGCACTTCCAGCGATCCGCCCTCCGCCAGGAACGGCCAGCGGGTCACACGGTCCGGCAGCGGCTCGTGAATATTGACCAAGATCGGTTCCTCAATCGCACCAGGGCGATGGCCACGATTTTAGCCGAGCAGCCGGATCAAGACAAACCTCAGAACGAATGGAATTGATGCGGAAACATCACGATTGCAGGTATGCCGTCAGGCGCGTGCGTATTTGCTTTGACGAACCAGTATCAGCAGCAGCAATGCCGGCAGGCCCGCCAGCGCGGTGGTGACGAAGAACGGTACGAAACCCACGACCGTGTCGGGCAATGTCGCAAGAACGGGAACCCATCCTTCAAAAGCGTGACGCTGGGATGCAAACCAGTCGACCAGGAAACCGGACAGCCCGCCGAGCAGTTTGCCCGGCATGGCATAAAACGAACTGAACAATGCGTATTGCGTGGCCGTGAAGGACCTGTTGGTCAGGCTCGACATATAGGCGAGCAAGGCCGTTCCGGCGAAACCCGAAGCAAGGTTTTCTACGCCGATCGCGGCGGCAAAGATCGCGATATTGTGGCCGCTCGCGGCCAGCACCGCGTACATCAGATTGCCCGCGATGACGGCGAACAACGCGATAAACAGCGAGCGCACGATCCCGAACCGGAAAACGAAGAAGCCGCCGATCAGGGCGCCCACAATCGTCACCCAGACGCCGACAAGCCCCGACATCGTGCCGATCTCGACCAGCGAGAATGACTGGCGATACATCGGGCGCGCCATGACGCCCATGACGAAATCGGGGAGACGATAAAGTCCGATCATTGCCAGGATCAGCAACCCCGCCCAGCGATGGTGCCGGAAGAAATCGACGAAGGGCGCGATGATCGCGCCATAGAGCCATCCGACGGCGTGGCCGATCCGTCCGCCGATGTTGAGCTTCTCTTCGATCGCCTGCGCCTCATCGCTCGCGTCCTGCTCGTCGGGTTTGCGCGCCATGAAGGTCGCGGCCAGCCCCAAAAAAATCAGGCAACCAAGAAAGATCAATCCGGCGTGCCACGATATCGTTTGCGCGAGGTAGGGCGTCAGGGCGCCGGTTGCCAGTGCGGTGAGGCGGTATCCAAGCTGATAGGCGCCGAGCATCGTGCCTTGCTCTTCGGCGGGCGCCACTTCGATGCGCCAGGCATCGACCGAGATGTCCTGACTCGCGCCCGAGAAACCCAGCAGCAGAGCAAACAGTGCGACCTGAGCGAGCTGCGTCTGCGGATCGGAGAACCACAATCCCACAAACGCGATCAGGATTCCAAGTTGCGCCACCAGCATCCATGCGCGGCGCTTGCCCAGCATTGCGTGAAGGACCGGAAGCTTGACCTGATCCAGGATCGGCGCCCAGACGAATTTCAGCGAATAGGGAAGCAGTGTGTAGGCGAACAACCCGATATCGGTCATCGACACCTTGTTGTCGGTGAGCCAGAGACCGAGCGTGTTGGAGATCGTCAGCAGCGGCAAGCCGCACGCGCTGCCGAGCACAAGCATCGTTGCCGTTCGCGGCTGCAAATAAGACTTTATGGCCGCCCGCGTCCGCCCTTGCGGGGCTGCCGGCTTGGCGCTCTCACTGCCGCTCATGCGGCCGCGCTATCGGCGCCGGCGGGAAAGAAGGTTTCGAACATCTGGTCCAGCAAAGCAGGGTCGACGGGCTTGGTGAGGAAACCATCCATGCCCGCGTCTTTGCAAGCCCGCTTGCCGGTTTCGAGCGCGTCTGCGGTAAGGGCAATGATCGGCGTGCGCGGCCGGCCTGAAACGATTTCGCCGGCACGGATCGCTTTCGTCGCTTCGATGCCGTCCATGCCGGGCATGTGGATATCGGTAAGAACGAGGTCGAAACGCTCCTCCTCCATCGCTTTCACCGCCCCACCTCCGGTGGTGACTTCACGCACGCGATGGCCGCGCCGGCGCAGCAATTCGCGCGTGAGAAGGGCATTGACCGGATTGTCCTCGGCCAGCAGCACTTTGAAACCGCGTGCTGGAGCGGCAGGCTTTTCGGGCAAAGGCTCGGCTGTCGGCGCGACGACCGCGTCGGAAGAGATCATCAATCCCGTTGGAAAACGTTCGAGCAGCGAGGTGAAACGCACGGGCTTGACCAGGTGGCCTGCGAACCCCTTCTCCATCATCTCGGCGAGCTTGCCGTGGGCCGCAGGCGCGAGCAGCACAAAAGAAGGAATATCCGCATCGGGAATGGCGCGAACATCGGGGATCGCGCCAGCACCGGCGTCCACCAGCACATAGCTGATCCGCTGCTCGTCATCGCCGTCATCGGCGAAGGCGCCGATGTCCGCGCCCAGCGCGCGCAACTGCGCGGTCAGCCCTTCGCGCAGCAAGGCATTGCGCGTGACGATCGCGAAGCGAAGTCCAGCCAGGGGACGCGGCTCGGGCAGAAGCGGCGCGGCGGCAACCACAATCGCGGGCAAGGTGAACCAGAAAATGCTTCCCTGGCCAAGCGCGGGTTCGATGCCGATCTCGCCGCCCATGCCTTCGATCAGGCGGCGGCAGATGGCGAGACCCAGGCCCGTGCCGCCGAATTTGCGCGCGTGACTGGAATCGGCCTGGACGAATTCCTCGAAAATCTCCTTGCGCTTCTCGACGGGCACACCGACGCCGGTATCGCGCACCTCGAAGCGCAGCAGGCGGCGCTCGCGGCCTTCCACCATCATCGCATCGATGCGCACGCCACCTTTCTCGGTGAACTTGATCGCGTTGCCGATAAGATTGTTCAGCACCTGCAGCAGCCGCACGCCGTCTGTGCGTACCGTGGCGGGCACGTCGGCGGCGGTGATCGCGACGAGTTCGATGTCCTTGGCATGGGCCCGCGGTGCCTGAAGTTCGATGACGCGCTCGATCAGCGAACGCAGTTCGACCTCATCCTCGTCGTAGCTCATCATCCCGGATTCGATCTTGGAGAAATCCAGGATGTCGCCGATGAGTGCGAGCAGCGCCTCGCCCGATTGCGCGATCGCCTGTACATAGGAGCGCTGCTCCGCGCGCAGATCGGTCTCAAGCAGAAGCCGCGCCATGCCCAGAACGCCATTCATCGGCGTGCGGATCTCGTGGCTCATGGTCGCCAGGAATCCGGATTTCGCGCGCGATCCCGCTTCCGCGCGGTCGCGCGCCTCGGTCAACGCGTCTTCCAAAGCCTTGCGCTCGGTGATGTCGCGGCCGACGCTCTGGACTTCGACCAGTCTGCCCAGCCCGTCACGCACCGCGTAATCTTCCCAGGCGAGCCAGCGCCAGCCATAGGCCGTTCGCACATGCTGGTCGTAGCGCACGCGCGCGCGCCCGGTCTCGAGGCCCGCGAAGCTGCCGAACATCGGCGCGCGACTCTCGGGATGCAGGTCGGGCGCGAAGGGGCGCCCGATCGACTGGCGCGGATTGAGTCCGAACAGTTTGAAGAACGCGTCATTGCCGTAGGTGAGGCGGCTGTCGGCCGAGCGGCGTAAGATCGCGTCACCCTGCGCATCGACCAGTCCCTTGTAGCGGATTTCGCTTTGGTTGAGCTGTGCGTTCGCAGCCGCCGAAGATGCCAGCGACGCTTCAAGCCTTGCTGCCACGGCCTGTAACTGCGCCGCCTGGCGATCGAGCAGCTCACTGCGCCGGCGCGCCTGCAGAAATCCATGCAAAAGAAAAACGATCACGACGCCGATGAGGGCGGCAAGGACCGGCCGCGGCATGAGCGTGAATTCGCCGCGCAACAGCACCTCGCCCAAGCCCGCCATGAGCATGGCGCAGGCAACCAACCCAAAGAAAATCCTCAGGAAGCGCGCGATTTTCATTCCCGGCCTAGAAAAAGCGAGGGATCAGTAAGCCGTGCGCATGCTTGCGAAACGCTTAATTCGGACCTTGGAGGCTGGGGAAAACCGGTTAATCTCGCGGACTTCCATTTTCAACGAAATGCGCCTCAGAGCGCACCAAATGGGTCATTCAAGGGAGGATTTCATGAGATTGACAATGTGGGCGCTGGCAGGCGCTTTTGTTTTTGCGACCGGTGCGGCCTTGGCGGACGATCCGATGTCCAATACCTATGCCAATACCGTGACGACCAAGAGCCAGAAAACCGGCGCCGGCGGCATGCTGATGTTCAATGCCGACGGCTCATATAGCGCCAATACGGTGGGCCCGGACGGCAAGCCGCTTTCCTATCAGGGCAAGTGGGCCTTGAAGGACAATGGCGCAACGATCTGCCTTTCGCCGATGTTGCCGAATCCGCCGCCGACAAGCTGCTCGCCGCTGCAGAAGCATGCCGTGGGCGACAGCTGGAGCGTGACCAACGATCAGGGCGAAACTTTCGACATCTCGATGACAGCCGGCCGCTGAATAGCGTTCATGCAGGAAACGCCGCGGGCAATGCGCTCGCGGCTTTTTCTTTAGTTTCAATCACTTGGATTATTTTGGCGCCATCGCCGCCCGGCTGTCACAAAAGCTTCATCAGACTGTGATGCACGTTGCACTGAACCCCGCCGTGATGCCGCCAATCCTGCGGCGGGGGCTGGTTAAAGCCGCGGGTCCGAAACCGACTTCCAGGATTTTGGCGTGGGAATGGCTGACATCGCCTTGACCGAGAACCTTGCCGCAACCAGCCGCGCCCAGGTGGTGCGAGGCTTCGGATTGCGGGACGCCCGCTTCCGCGGCCTCACCGCGCTTGCGGCGTTGCTCGTGGTTCTGATTTTTGCAGGCGTGATAGCGTCGCTGGTGATCGGCGCGATGCCATCGATCCAAAAATTCGGTTTCTCGTTCCTGACATCGGATGCGTGGAATCCCGTCACCGAGCAATACGGCGCGCTGGCATCGGTCTATGGCACGCTCATTACCTCGGGCTTGGCCATGCTCATCGCCGTGCCGGTCGGCATCGGCATTGCGATCTTCCTGACCGAGATCTGCCCGCGGGCACTGCGCCGCCCAATAGGCATCGCGATCGAACTTCTCGCCGGCATACCCAGCATCATTTACGGCATCTGGGGCTTGTTTGTGTTCGCGCCGGAATTCCAGCAGACGCTCGAACCCTGGCTGATCGCAATCTTCGGCGACATTCCGGGCTTGCAGAGCTTCTTCGCCGGCCCGCCCTATGGCATCGGCATCTTCACCGCGGCGTTGATCCTTTCGATCATGATTCTGCCGTTCATCTCGGCGGTGACGCGCGACGTATTCGAAACCGTGCCGTCGATCCTGAAGGAAGCCGCTTACGGGCTTGGCTGCACAACCTGGGAAGTGATGTGGCGCGTCGTGCTGCCTTTCGCCCGCTCGGGCGTCGTCGGCGGCGCGATGCTCGCGCTCGGCCGTGCGCTCGGCGAGACCATGGCGGTCACCTTCGTGATCGGCAACGCCCATCATGTCCAAGCATCGGTATTCGCGCCCGGCACGACGATTTCGGCCACAATCGCCAATGAATTCAGCGAGGCCACGACCGATATGTATCTATCGGCGGTGATCGAGCTGGGCCTGATCCTGTTCTTCATCACGTTTGTGGTGCTCGCGAGCGCGCAGATCATGCTGCGCACGCTGGAACGCCGCGCCGGAGGTGCGTCGTGAACACGGGCATTTACCGGCGCCGCAAGGCGGTCAACGGCATCTTCCTTGTACTCTCCGTGTTCGCTGCCATCTTCGGGCTGCTCTGGCTCGCCTTCATTCTCGGCGATCTCGGCTATAACGGCATCGCCAGCATTTCGCCCAAGCTTTTCACCGAAATGACGCCGCCGCCGGGCTCCGACGGCGGATTGCTGAACGCCATCGTCGGCAGCCTGCTGATGAGCGTGATCGCGGTCGTCGCGGGCACGCCGATCGGCCTGTTCGCCGGCACCTATCTCGCCGAATATGGCCGCCACAAGCGACTCGCCTTCGTCGTGCGCTTCGTCAACGACATTCTGCTCAGCGCGCCGTCGATCATCACCGGCCTCTTCGTCTATGAGATCGTCGTCAAGACGATGGGCCATTTCTCGGGCTGGGCGGGCGCCGCTTCGCTGACGATCATCGTGATCCCGGTGGTGGTGCGCACCACGGAAAACATGCTGCTGCTGGTCCCGAACGGATTGCGCGAGGCCGCCGCCGCTCTGGGCGCGCCGCGCAGTTCCGTGATCCGGATCGTGACCTGGCGCGCCGCGCGCGCGGGCATCATGACCGGCGTGTTGCTCGCCATCGCGCGCATCTCCGGCGAGACCGCGCCGCTGCTCTTCACCTCGCTGAACAACCAGTTCTGGAGCACTGACATGAATGGCCCGATCGCGAGCCTGCCTTATGTGATCTTCCAGTTCGCGATGTCGCCTTACGAGGACTGGCATCACCTCGCCTGGGCGGGGGCGCTTCTCATCACCGTGACCGTGCTGACCCTGAGCATCGCGGCGCGCATTCTTGAATCGTCGAAACGGAGTTGACCATGGATGCGGCCGTCAAGGACAAGGTCAAGGTCGATATCCGCGATCTGTCGTTCTATTACGGCGCGACCAAGGCGCTGAAGAACATCACCATGCCGCTCAACGACCGCCAGGTGACGGCGTTCATCGGCCCGTCCGGTTGTGGCAAGTCCACTCTGCTGCGGGTACTCAACCGCATCTATGAACTGTATCCGAAGCAGCGCGCCGACGGCGAAGTGATCCTGGACGGCGAGAACATCCTCAACGCCGGCGTCGACATCAATCTGCTGCGCTCGCGCGTCGGCATGGTCTTCCAGAAGCCAACGCCGTTCCCGATGACGATCTACGACAACATCGCCTTCGGCATTAAGCTCTATGAAAAGATGGCGCGCTCCGAGCTCGACGGCCGCATCGAGCACGCCCTGCAGCGCGCCGCGCTGTGGAGCGAGGTCAAGGACAAGCTTCGGGAATCGGGCTTGAGCCTGTCCGGCGGCCAGCAGCAGCGCCTGTGCATCGCGCGTACCGTCGCGACCAAGCCGGAAGTCATCCTGCTCGACGAGCCGTGCTCGGCGCTCGATCCGATCTCGACCGCGAAGATCGAGGAGCTGATCGACGAACTCTCGGCCGACTACACGATCGTGATCGTGACTCACAACATGCAGCAGGCTTCGCGCACCAGCGACCATACCGCCTTCATGTATCTCGGCGAGCTGATCGAATACGGCCCGACAGAGAAGATCTTCACCGCGCCGGAAAACAAGCGCACCGAGCAGTACATCACCGGCCGCTTCGGCTGAGGTTGTTACTTGCCGTAGGCCGCGAGCAGGTTCGTGGCCGGAACGACGAGCATGTTTTGTCCCGCACCCAGACCGGGCAACGGTGCCGATCCACCGACTTCGGCCTCAAGCGGCGCGCCGACATTCGCGGTCCAGGCCTGACTGCCGTCCTCCGCCTTCACCAGATAGACGTTTCCGCTGCTTGACCCGGTCGCGACGTAGCCGTTGATCGTGATGGGGGCGCTTACAAGCCGTCCGTCGCCAGAAAACGTCCAAGCCCGCTCGCCGGTCGAAAGCGCGGTGGAGACAAGCTCTCCGTCCACGATCGACATCGCAAAATCGCCGCCATCCGCGTTGCGCCAGAATGTCGCCGCCGTCGACTCTCCGGAAAATCCGCCCACTTTCGAGCCGTCACCGGAATCAAGCGCGATGTAACTATTCATCGAAGACTTGCCGTACAAGCGGTCGCGATAGAACAGCGCAGTATCATTGCCGCCGTCATTGCAAGTGCCGTTGTTGTTCCAGTCAAGATTTCCATTGCCGGCGAAAAATTTGAAGAAACTGCAATCGTAACCGTAGTAGACGGAATCGTCCGCGAACGCCGCCGCGCCATAACCGTTACCGAAGACCTGATTGGACCAAATCGTGTTGCCGTTGTTTTCGGAGACCGCGTAAAGCGTTCCGCCCTCGCCTATGCCTGCGACGAACACCATTCCCTTGCGCGCAGTAGGCGGGGCGGGAAAGATGGATTGATCGGTGAATTGATGCCCCCAGATGAGCTTTCCGTGGTCCGCATCGAACGCCTGCAACAATCCGAAGGCATTCTCGGCGAAGACTTTGCCCTGATCGTAAGCGATGTTCGTCGCGTGGCTACCATCGATATGGCGATGCCAGACGGTGTCGCCGGTCGCGAGCGAGAGCGCTCTTAGAAACGTGCCGCCATCCGGATCGACGACCGTCACGAACACCATGTTCTTCGCGATCAGGGGATAGGATACCGCACCGCCGAGATCGCGCACCCATTTGAGCGCAAGCGGCGGCTTGAAATTCTTTTTGAATTTCGCACGGCCGTCATGGGCGGCATCGATCTGAAAGGCCACCGAATTGGCGGCCATAGAAGGCGGAGCGGTCGAGAGCGCGAGCACAATCGCCGCACCCGCCAAGGTGTATTTTGAAACCGTCACCGTCATTCCCGCCGCGACCCCACAGCCGAAACGCTATGGGAATACGCGCATGATGACAACCTGGACAGAGGCCGCCACGCGGCTGGATCAACCATAGTCTTCGGCTAGCGTCGCATCGACACGCGGCCTTTGCGTGACAAGGTTAAAGGCGATGCTGAGGACAATTGCGAGCGCGATGTTCAGGATCAAGGAACTCAATGCCGCATAACAGGGCAGGACGGTTCCGAAAATGTTCAGCGCATAGGTCGAGGTCTTGAACCCCGACTGCGCCGCCATCCAGGTCCCGGCGCCGATGCCGCCGGCCCAGCCGATCAACAAAGCCATTGGGTGAAGCTTTCTTGTGTAGAGACCGAGGATGACCGACGGCAGAGTCTGGATGATCCAGATACCGCCGAGCAGCTGGAGCTGGATGGCGTATTGCGTCGGCAGCTCGATGATGAAGAACAGGGCGCCGATCTTCACCACCAGCGACACGATCTTGGCGACGCTGCATTCGCGTTCGTGGCTCGCCGCCGGATTGATGTATTCCTTGTAGATATTGCGCGTGAACAGATTGGCGCAGGCGATCGACATGATCGCCGCCGGCACCAGCGCGCCGATGGCGATCGCCGCGAAGGCAATGCCGACGAACCATGCCGGAAACGAATGCAGGAACAACGCCGGCACCGCGAAATTGTTGCCGAAAGTTTTAAAGCCGTCGGCGAATTCCGGCATCGCCTTCACACCGGCCGCGACCGCCATGTATCCGAGCAGCGCAATCAGCCCGAGCGCGAAGGAATAAGCAGGCAGAAAAACAGCATTGCGCTTGATCGATTGGCGGCTGGACGAACTGAGAAGTCCCGTCACCGAATGCGGATAGAGCAGCAGCGCCAGCGCGGAACCCAGCCCCAGCGTGGCATAGGCCGACTGTGGCCCGAAATTTCCGGGCTGCGATGGCGGCAGCAGGAGCGTCTTCGGATCGATGCTGGCGAAGATTTTCGCATAGCCGCCGAGTTCGGCCGGAATGATGATGATGGCGGCGAGCACGGTGATGTAGAGCAGCGCGTCCTTGACCACCGCGATCATCGCCGGGGCCCGCAAGCCGCTATTGTAGGTGTAGGCCGCAAGCACGACGAAAGCCACGAGCAGCGGCGCATCCGGGATCGCGATGCCCGCAATCGTGAGCGTCATGGGTATGCCGAGCGCAGCGATCACGACTTCCATGCCGACAAGCTGGAGCGCGATATAGGGCATGGTCGCGACGATCCCGGTCCCCGCGACGGCAAGCGCCAGCGCATGACTGCCGAAGCGTCCGCGCACAAAATCGGCGGCGGTGACATAGCCTTTGGCGTGCGCGACCGCCCACAGGCGCGGGAACACCGCGAACATCAGCGGATAGACCAGCACGGTGTAGGGAACGGCGAAGAACCCCATTGCACCCGCGCCGAACATCAGCGCGGGCACGGCGATGAAAGTGTAGGCGGTGTAGAGATCGCCGCCCAATAGGAACCAGGTGACGATGGTGCCGAAGCGGCGCCCACCCAGCCCCCATTCATGCAGATGATTGAGATCGCCCCTGCGCCAGCGAGAGGCGCCGAATCCGAGGAGTGTGACAAAGGCGAAGAGTACGACGAAGATCGTGACGGCGACCGGGTTCATACTCATGACGCGCCGCTCCGCGAACCCGCGAGCCAGGCGGGCAACAGGATCGCCGCGCCGATCACGATCCAGAGCAACTGATACCAATAGAAAAACGGAATGCCGGCGAGCTCGGGCTCGATGCGGTTGTAGTACGGCACCCAAAGCATCGCTGCGTAAGGAACCAGCAGGAGCAGAGTGCTCAGCCGGAATCCGCGCTTCTTCGCCGGTTTGTCCATGCCGCGAGCCCCCTCATGACAGCGCAAAACGCTTGCGGCATAAACCTGCTATGAACGCGCAAGCGCTGCAACTGCTGATTTCCGTAACCGGTATCGTCCTGATGGTAGGGCTGTGCCGGCTGCTGTTCGGCCGCGGCGGCAGGCCTCTCGCTCCGGAAACAATTGCTCAGAACCTTGCACGCGATATCCCCGGCTTTCGCGCCGGCCGCGCGACGCTCAGCCGCGATGCGCGCGCGGCGCTCATCGAAAATCTCGCGGATGGACAAACCTATCTCGCGATCGCTCGCGGCGACGATCTGGTGATGCGCAGCCTCACACGCGGCCTCGATGTTGTGCGCGACGGCACACGCCTTCGTCTGATATTAAATGATTTTACACTGCCGAAAGCGGAACTCGATCTTGCCGATGCCGCGGACTGGGAATCCCGATTGAAGGGCCCCGCCGCGTGAAGCCGTTCGATCCCGTCACGCTGGCCGTTCCCGGATTCATCATTCTGGTGATCGCCGAAATGCTGTTCGTGCGCTTCGCCGGACGCGGACGGTTCGAAGTTCGCGACACCGCGACAAGCCTGACGATGGGGCTCGGCAGCACAATCATCGGCGGCGTATTCGCTTTCGTCTTCATCGGCTTCGCGAGGCTGATCCAGCCTTTCGCGCTTGCGCATATCGGCTGGTCGGTCCCGGCTGTCATCGTCTGCTTTGTGCTCGACGATTTGCGTTACTATTGGTGGCACCGCGCCTCGCACCGCGTGCGCTGGCTATGGGCCGACCACGTCAATCATCATTCGAGCCAGCACTACAATCTCTCGACCGCCCTGCGTCAGCCGTGGTTCGGCGTGCTGGCGCTGCCGGGACTGCTGTTCATCACGCCGCTGATCCTGATCGGCTTTCCGCTGGAAATGATCGTCTTCGTGCACGGCATCAATCTCGTCTATCAGTTCTGGATTCACACCGAGACTATCGACCGCTTCCCGCGCTGGATCGAGGCGCTGATGAACACGCCGTCGCATCATCGCGTGCATCATGCCATCAATGCACGCTATCTCGACGCCAATTACGCCGGGGTGTTCATCGTCTGGGACCGGATGTTCGGCAGCTTCGTGGAAGAGTGCAAAGAAGACGCGCCGCACTATGGCATCGTCGGCAACATCGCAAGCTTCAATCCGCTGAAGGTCGCATTCCATGGCTGGGTCGCGCTGGTAAAAGATCTGGCCCAATCCCGCTCGCCCCGCGAATTCGCCCTCTATCTACTGGCGCCGCCGGGCTGGTCGCCGGACGGGAGCCGCGACACCAGCGACAAAATCAAGGCCCGCTGGGCGGAATTTCGCACCGCACAATCGCCCGCCGAATAGCAGGCCGTCCCAATCGCGCTTATACTCGCTCCGTCATTTCACTTTTTGGGGGTTGGAAATGCGCATTCTTCTCGCCGCACTCGCCGGCGCTGTTGCCATGTTTGTGTGGACCGCGATCGCCCATATGGCGACGCCGCTCGGCAGAGTCGGATTCAACCAGATTCCGAACGAAGCCGCCGTGGTGCAGCCGATGGGCACCAATATCGGCGCCAAAGCCGGTCTCTATATCTTTCCCTGGGTCGATCCGAGCGATCCGAAGATGATGGAGAAGTACGCCGAACTCACGAAGACGAGCCCGTCCGGCATGCTGCTTTATCGCCCGGCTCCCGATCCCATGGGCGCCGATATGACGCCGATGCTGATCAAGGAATTCCTCAAGCAGTTCGTGCAGGCGCTGATCGCGGCGTGGATCGTGTCCATGATCGCAGCGAGCTTCATCAGCAGAACCGGCATCGTGACGGCCATCGGCGTATCCGCATCGATCGCGACCAACGTGTCCTACTGGAACTGGTACGGCTTCCCGCTCGACTACACGATGGCGCAGATCGTCGTCGAAATCGTCAGCGCGCTTGTCGCCGGCCTCGCCATCTCGGCGGTGCTGCCGCGCAAGGCGGCATGACACTTCAGGTGAGCGGACGGCAACACCGTCCGCTCGTCATTTCAGAACGATGAAGCCTGCCTCGGTGAATATTGCGCTTGCCTCTGGCCCCTTGAGATAATCGAGGAATGCCTGGGCTGTGGGCTTGGCGTCCTTTGTGAGCGCAGCAGGATAGACGATGGGCGCGTGCGTGGAATCCGGGAAAGTACCTGCGATTTTCACCTTGGGCTCGGCAGCGGCGTCCGTGGAATAGACGATGCCGAGCGGCGCCTCGCCGCGCGCGACATAGGCGAGCGCGACGCGCACATTCTCCGCCTGCACCAGACGATCGGCCACGCCGTTCCACACCCCGAGCGCGGTGAGCGCGGCGCGCGCATATTTGCCCGCGGGCACCGAATCCGGATCGGCGATGGCAAGACGTCCGCCGCCCAGCGCGCCCTTCAGGTCGAAATGCGGCGCGATCCTCACCTGGACGGTCGAGGCCGCCGGCGCGACCAGAACGAGATGGCCGCCGAGAAGATCGCGGCGGCTCTCGTGAGCGATCAACCCCTTGCTGTCGAGATAGTCCATCCAGTCCTTGCCGGCGGAGATGAAGATGTCCGCGCCGCCCGACGCCTCGATCTGCCGCGCCAGCGCGGAGGAGGCCGCGAAAGAGATCGCGGCGCTCTGTCCCGTTTTCGCCTTGTAGCTATCGGCGGCCTTCTGAAGCGCATTGGTCAGCGACGCCGCGGCGAACACGATGACATCGGCGGCATGGGCTGCGACTGGCGCGCAGGCGAAACCAACGGCGGCAAGAACGGCGCGTAAGCGGCGCGAGAACGACATCGATGCCCCTTCATCGTGATATCCATGTGAATATCACGGCACGAGGACGCGTCAAATTCTCAGGACGGGCGGCGCCCCGCGAACACCAGCCCAAGGCCCGCGATCACAACGACGATGCCGGCGATGGTCGGGATCGAGACCTGGTGCTCTTCCTGCGTCTTCACATGGATCGGACCGGCGTCAAGAACGGGCTTGGTCTCGGAGTAATTGAAGTGCCCGAACACAAGCGCGCCAACGCCCAGAACGACGAGGACAAGGCCGATCAGACTCAAATTGCGCATGGAAATCTCTCCAAACGGCAGGATCCGTGCCGCTATGAAGGTTCAACGCCTGGGAGCACACGAAAGTTTCCCGGCGCATCTGAACGAGGTTAAGCCGCGCTCTTGCCTTCCAGGATTTCTGAAGCGCACTGATCCACGAAATCTGCGAACGCGGATTGATCTATTTTTCGCCAGGATTCCAGAATTCTTTTCAAGCCGTCGCGATTGCCCGCCTCGATGAAATTCCGGACGGCACGCGGGATCGTTCCATCGGCAACGCGCGCTTCATAGAGCTTCGCCCGCAATTCCTTGTCGGACGGGCGGTTCTGGCACCAGGCAGCTTCAAAAGCCGTCATGACATAGTCGAGAATCGGGCGCTTCACGTGACGGCGATCCGACGTCCACTTGTCGACAAAGCAATCGGTCACAATCTCGTAGCTCGGCCAATAATGAAGGAAGCCATCCGATGCATTCTCCTGCAGGACCGAATCGATTGCGACGCGGAGCGATGCCTTGGAAACCGCATTGGCGGTGAGGCAGGACATCGGACGAAACGTGGCAATCAGGGGAATAGGCGACAGCGTGAAGACGACCTTCGCTTTGGGGACGTGCTTGCGGATCAACCGATAGGTCTTGGCGATGTTCTCCTGATTTTCCGCAACGGACGCAACGCGGAACCCATGCCGCTCAGGATCGAATTTGTCGCTGGGAATGGCGCGCCAGAACACTTCTCCACTGGGCTTGTCGTACCAGATTTCCGAGAGGCCGAACGTCAGGATGAAGAGGTCCGTTTCAAGGAATATCTCCTGGGTCTGGCGTCTGATCGTCTCGTCATATCCGAACGCTTCGGCGGAGTATCCGTGCCAGAATTCCCCTTGCGGCACGCGCCCCTCGAAGGCCCATTCAAACTGCCCGGCAAGGGTGAAGCTGTTGACCATTCCTTCGCCGCATCGAATGACATAGGCGTCGCCGGACCGGGATTTGTCGGTGAGAACGTGGTAGTTGCGCTGGGAGAGCCATTCGGAAATGTGAGCCGCAAAGCACGAGCCGAAGGCCGTGATGTTTGTCGTTGGCGTGATGAACGGCTCTTGCGGATTCCAGCCCTTGACGACGTAGTCCTGAATGCCCGCCGCGGAATAGAGCGCGTCGACATTGGGCAGGAACTCGGTGTTGTCGCCGCGGTACCAGGTGAAATTCGTCGTCGCAGTCGGCGACGAAGCGAGCTCAGGTTGCCCCGGCGTATTCATATGGATTTGGCGCAAATTCCATCTCCGTATCAGATTGAACCACTCTAGCGTGCAGCCCGTTCAAAAGCATGAGGTTTATTTTGGGGACCTGCATTAATTTTCCGCGATGGCCTGCTCTCCCGACATTCGGTCCGCGAGGCGTCCCAGTTCCTAATGCAGATGCGCCAGCCGGCGATACGACAGTGCCTCCGCGACATGTACGCGCTGAACATTTGCGGCGCCGGCGAGATCGGCGATGGTGCGCGCGACCCGCAGCACACGATGATAGCCGCGCGCGGTCAGGCGCATCGTATCGGCGGCGTCGGTGAGAAGCCTGGCGCCCGACGCATCCGGCGCTGCAACTCTGTCAAGCGCCTCGCCTTCCACTTCGGCATTGGTGCGGATGTTCTGGCCCTCATAGCGCTCGCGCTGGACGTCGCGGGCGCGGGCAACGCGCGAGGCGACGTCGTCGCTGCCCTCGGCCGGCGGCGGCAGGGCCAGATCGGCAGCGGAGACGCCGGCCACCTCGACATGCAGATCGATGCGGTCAAACAACGGACCTGAGACACGCGATTGATAATCCTGCGCGCATTTCGGTGCGCGGCCGCAGGCTTGCGCGGGTTCACTTAAATAACCGCAGCGGCACGGATTCATGGCGGCGACAAGCTGGAACCGCGCGGGATAGCGCAGATGCGCATTGGCACGCGCGACGACGGCTTCGCCGGTTTCGATGGGCTGACGAAGGGAATCAAGAACGGCGCGCTGGAACTCCGGCAATTCGTCGAGAAAGAGCACGCCGAGATGCGCGAGCGAGACTTCCCCCGGCTTCACTTTCAATCCGCCACCGACCAGCGACGCCATCGAGGCGGAGTGATGCGGATTGCGGAACGGCCGCCGCCGCGAGATCGCGCCACCGGCCAACTCGCCAGCGAGCGATTGGACCATCGAGATCTCCAGCGCTTCGCGCGCATCCAGTGGCGGCAGCAGTCCCGGCAGGCGTTGCGCAAGCATCGATTTGCCTGCGCCCGGGGGGCCGATCATCAGAAGATTATGTCCGCCCGCCGCCGCGATCTCGAGCGCGCGCTTGGCGGTCTCCTGTCCCTTCACGTCTTTCAGGTCCGGAATATTGCGGCCATCGTTCGCAAGCTTCGCAACAGGCGGATTCAAGACCTGCGCGCCCTTCATGTGATTGACGAGCGCGATCAACGAGGGCGTCGCGATGATCTCCACACCACCGGCCCACGCCGCCTCCGGCCCGCAGGCCGCCGGGCAGATCAATCCGCGCTGTTGTTCGGACGCCGCGATGGCGGCGGGCAGGACGCCGGCGACCGCCGTCACCTGCGCGTCGAGCGAGAGTTCGCCCATCGCGACATAGTTCGCAACTTCGCTGGCCGGCAGAACGCCCATCGCCGCCAGCAATCCGAGCGCGATGGGCAGATCGTAATGACTTCCCTCCTTTGGCAGATCGGCGGGCGCAAGGTTGACGGTCACGCGCTTGTACGGCATCGCAAGCCCAATCGCGCCCAGCGCCGCGCGCACGCGTTCGCGGCTTTCGCCCACCGCCTTGTCGGCAAGCCCCACGAGATTGAACTGGCCGCTGCCGCCCTCGCCGATATGGACCTGCACGTCGACTTCGCGCGCCTCGATGCCCTGAAAGGCGACGGTATAGACATGCGCAACGGTCATGCGGACGAGCCCCCTCCCGCCATTTGGGAGGGTTTCCATGGTATTTGCAACCTAGGAGAGATCGGCGGTTGCGCCTCTTACGCCATCGGCAGCGCGACACCCGCGGCGATGCCTGCGATCAGGAACCGCGCGAGATAGCCGAGCGCGTGGGCGAGGCTCACCCTGGTGTCGATCCGCACCCAGATCTGCGTGGTCGCCACCTGCACGAACGACCCCGCGAGCCAGGCGATGAACGCGACCTTGATGCCGCCCCACACGTCGCTGACGCCTACCATCGCGCAGAGCGCAATCACCCCTGCCGCCGTCACATAGCCGAGCGCCGAGGAATAGAGGATCGGCATCGTCTCGCTGGTCTTGTCGCGCGGCCACCAGGTTTCGGGATACGCCTGATAACGCTGGTGGAACAGCACGCCCATGAAATACCAGTCCGTGAAGGTGGCGATCGTACCGGCGCCGAACACCGCCGCGAGAATGATCCAGGACATCCGATTGCTCCCCCAGAGCGACGCGAAAGCCTATCGCGGAACCACGTCGAACGCGATAGTGGTGCGCGGCTGCTGCGAATGAAACGGCACCGTGCCGTGCCACATATAGGAGGGGAACAGGACCAGCGTCCCCGGCCTCGGCTGGACGCTGCGACGGATCGGGTCTCCGAACCCCGCGTCAAAACTGGGTTCGCCGAATTTGATCCAGCCCTGCTTGGCAGCCGCGTCGGCGACCGCGTCGGGCACGGCGACATAGTAGGCCGAGCTGATCCACCCCTGTGGATGCACATGGTTGGTGTGAAAGCCGCAATCGCTCAATCGCGACGACCAGGACCCTGCATAGGAGAATTCGCGCGCCTTGCGGCCGAGCAAAGGGTGCGCGCCGTCTTCGCCGAGCTGCGCGATATAGGACGCTACCGCTTCGTCGATACGGACGCGCAGCAGATCCACCAGCCTGTAATGCGCGGAGAACAGGTCATTGAGCGTCTGCGTTCCCCCGCGCACGCTCTGATCCAGGAATTCGCGATTGTCGCGGTGGAGCGCGGCGAGCGCTGCTTCGAGATCGCGGTTGAAGCTTTCCATATCCGCATAGCCATCGGGTGGCGAGAGCTCGCGCAGCTGCACGAATTTCTCATAGTCGTTCAGCCACGCTTCGCGCGCATCGCCGGCACATCGAAGTGCCAGCGACAGATAGGCGATCGCGCCTTGATGGTTCGGCCTCAGTTCCAGCGCCCTTTCCGCGGCCTCGCGCGCGGGCTCGACCTCGCGTGCGCGCAGAAGCGTCTCGATATAGCTGCACCAGCTTTCGATATTGTCCGGCACGAGAGAAATGGCTTTACGGTGAAAATCGATCGCCTTCGCGAAATCAGCTTTCTGTGCGGCGATTGCTGCCAGGCCGTTCAGCGGCGCCAGCGCGCTGGGATGCAGCTGTGCCGCCCGCCCGAAACAATCCTCCGCCGCATCGAACTGCTCGGTCCGGAATAGGAAGTCTGCTTTGTCGATCAGCAGAAAGGGCTGCAGCGGATGACGCAAAAGCGCTTCCTCATAGGAGCGAAGGAAATTCTCGTCGTCGCCGGTGCGATAAAGCAGATGATTGAGTTCGCGATGCGCGCGCGCATTCAGGGGATCGGCGATCAGGACTCTTCGATATGCGGCGACGGCGTCATCGTTGCGGTGCATGCTTGCAAGCAATGCGGCGCGGTCAGCGCCGGCACCGGAAACATCCGGTCCGCGCGCGAGGGCACGGTCAAAGTGCTGCAACGCCTCGCCCTGGCGACGTTGGCGGCTCAGGCACAGCGCAAGATCGTGTTCGATACCGGCAAGCAGCTGCGGATCGCCGGGATTTTGATCCAGCAATCCGCGCAGGATCGCCTCGGCCTCGGACTCGCGTCCCAACTCGGTGAGCGCGGCGGCGAGGCCCTGCTTCGCAAAGAGGAATTCCGGCGCAAGTACGAGCGCGGCGCGATGGCTTTCTTCGGCGCCACTGAAATCCCCTTGCGACTGCAGCGCGAGTGCGAGCCGGAAGTGAATTTCCGCCACATCGCCGCGCAGTCGAATCGCCTCACGGAACGAAGCGATCGCCTCGGGATAGCGCGCCTGCGCCGCGAGCACGACACCAAGCTCGAAATGACTTTCCGTGCGGTTCGGCGCTCTGAGGATCGCTTCGCGCGTTAGAATCTCGGAATGCTGGACGCGGCCCTGGAGGCGCGCTGAGATCGCGCGCCGCAGCAGATCGTTCGCATCGTTGCGCATGGGCGCCTCCGGCAATGGCGAACCGTTCCGGCTCGCGAAGATCGGGGCGCCCCCAAGCCCAATCCGGATATGAGATTCCACGCGGAATTTCGGAGTTCAAGAGGATGTTGCCTTGACGAAAGCTTATGTCTTCACATTGCCGTCAGCTTGCGAAGGCGATTGTCGGCCCCTAGGCTCGGCGACACGCTATTTCGTCAAGGATGGGTCATGAGTTCTTCACGTTTCCAGGGCACCGAGCGATACGTCGCGACCGACGATCTGCGCATCGCCGTCAATGCGTCGATCACGCTCGAGCGCCCGCTGCTCATCAAGGGCGAGCCCGGCACTGGCAAGACGCAACTGGCGTACGAAGTCTCCGACGCGCTCGGCGCGCCGCTGATCACCTGGCATGTGAAGTCCACGACAAAAGCGCAGCAGGGGCTCTACGAATACGATGCGGTGACGCGATTGCGCGACAGCCAGCTCGGCGATGCGCGCGTGAAAGACGTCAAAAACTACATCAAGCAGGGCAAGCTCTGGGAAGCGTTCGTCATGGACAAGCGCCCGGTGCTGCTGATCGACGAGATCGACAAGGCCGATATCGAATTCCCGAACGACCTGCTGCTCGAGCTCGACCGCATGGAATTCTTTGTCTACGAGACCGGCGAGACGATCAAGGCCGCGCAGCGCCCGATCATCCTCATCACCTCGAACAACGAGAAGGAACTGCCGGACGCGTTCCTGCGCCGCTGCTTCTTCCACTATATCAAGTTTCCGGAGCGCGAGACGATGCAGAAGATCGTCGACGTGCATTATCCCAACATCAAGCAGAAGCTGGTGAGCGAGGCGCTGAACGTCTTCTATCAGATCCGCGACGTTCCGGGAATGAAGAAGAAACCGTCGACCTCGGAGCTGCTCGACTGGCTGAAGCTGCTGATGAACGAGGACGTGCCGCCCGAGGCGCTGCGCGAAAAGGACCCGACCAAACTGATCCCGCCGCTGCACGGCGCGCTGCTCAAGAACGAGCAGGACGTGCATCTGTTCGAGCGACTGGCGTTCCTGGCGCGGCGAGAGAGCAGGAACTGATCCGAACATCATGAAAGTCGCGATAGCCGCAGCCTTTATACTGGGTATCGTGCCTGCGATGTCCGACGAGAACGGCGACGTGTTCGCCGACGCGGCAAACAACGCGAAACTACACACAGCGTCCGGTTTCGTGTGCCCCGCGAAAATCGGGCTTTTCGTGCGCGACGCGGTTGGTGAGCGCGATCCGAGGAATGAAACCGTCTACTGCGCCTATTCCGCGCTGGATGGCGTGTACGGCACAATCACGCTGTCGCCGCTGACCGGTCCGTACGATCCCAAGACTGCGCTGATCCCGGACTTCCTCGAACAAGAAGCCACCGGCGGAAAATCGATCGGAGAGAAGTCCCTGAAAGCCGGCGGCGTGAGCATTTACATGCGCATCTACGAAACCACCAGCCTTGAAGACCTGCGCTATCGCGAGCAATTCGCTGCCAGCGCGGTCGGCAATTGGGCGGTGCAGGTGACAATGGAATATGCGAGCCCGCGCGACGACGCGATCAAGCAGGATTTCCTCAATGCGGTCTATACCGAAGCGCTGCACAGGATCGTGGCTCAGAAATAGCGCCATCGCCTGCGCGCTGCTGATCGCCTTCGCGGCGCGGGCCGGCGACACGCAGCTCGACGCGCTGGTTGGGGCCTATCCCGACGCGATCTCCGGCCATGACGGCAACATGATCGTCTTCAGGGACGGCACGCGCATGGACGCGGGCGTCATCGATCCTGCGAAGCCATTCGATCGGCTGCTGCGCGATGCGTCCGTGCTCGACCAGTTTCGCCTTGTCTATCCCGAAGGCATGGTGCTCTCGGCACCAGCGCATGATTTCGATCCCGGCCGCTTTCGCAACGAGGCGTTCTATTCGAAGCTCTATGGCGATTGCCGCAAGACGAAGCCCGACCTCGTGCCTGTCACTTGGATCGGTGGCGAGAAACTCCTGTTCGCGCGGGCGAATGGCGCAGCGGTACATCTCGAAGCGGTCGCAGCCGAGATCGCGAGGCTTCCGCCCGCCATCCGTCGCGCCGCCACCCCCACCGCCGGCACCTATTCCTGCCGCGCGGTGAAGGACACAGGCCGTCTTTCGATGCACGCCTATGGCGCGGCCATCGACGTGAACATCAAATTTTCAAATTACTGGCTGTGGGAGATGAAGGGCGCGGCGAACATTCCCTATAGGAACCGGATGCCGCGTGAGATCGTCGACGCCTTCGAGCGCCACGGCTTCATCTGGGGCGGACGCTGGTATCACTATGATACGATGCATTTCGAATACCGGCCAGAGCTTCTGGCCGAAGCTCCGCCGCCGCGCTAGACTTGGCACATTGTCACTGAACGAGACGACTCATGTTCTTCCAGTTCTTCGACGAGCTTCGCGCGGCGCGCATTCCGGTGACGCTGAAGGAATATCTCGCGCTAATGGATGCGCTGTCGAAGGACGTGATCGATCTGAAGGTCGACGAATTCTATTACCTCTCGCGCACGGCGCTGGTGAAGGACGAGCGCAACCTCGACAAGTTCGACCAGGTGTTCGGCCATGTCTTCAAAGGGCTTGAAGGCATCGACGCGTCGCTGCTCGCGCAGATTCCCGAGGAATGGCTGAAGGCGCTGACCGAGAAATTCCTCACTGACGAAGAAAAGAAGCAGATCGAGGCGCTCGGCGGCTGGGAAAAATTGATGGAGACGCTGAAACAGCGTCTGGAGGAACAGAAGAAGCGCCATGAAGGCGGATCGAAGATGATCGGCTCGGGCGGCACCTCGCCGTTCGGCAATGCCGGCTACAATCCCGAAGGCGTTCGCATCGGCCAGGACAAGTCCCGCCACGGCAAGGCGGTGAAGGTCTGGGACAAGCGCGAATACAAGAATCTCGACGATTCCGTCGAGCTCGGCACGCGCAACATCAAGGTGGCGCTGCGCCGGTTGCGCAAATGGGCGCGGCAGGGCGCGGAGACCGAGCTTGATCTTCCCGGCACGATCAAGGACACGGCGAACAAGGGCTATCTCGATCTCAAGCTGATCCCCGAGCGCCACAACACCGTGAAGGTGCTTCTGTTCTTCGATATCGGCGGATCGATGGACGCGCATATCAAGCTCTGCGAGGAACTGTTCAGCGCGGCGAAGACCGAGTTCAAGCACATGGATTTCTTCTACTTCCACAACTGCCTGTACGAGAGCGTGTGGAAGGACAATCGCCGCCGTCACAGCGAAAAGCTGATGACGTGGGACGTGCTGCACAAATATCCGCACGACTACAAGATCGTGTTCGTCGGCGACGCCACGATGAGCCCGTACGAGATCACCTATCCCGGCGGCAGCGTCGAGCACTGGAACGAGGAAGCGGGCGCGGTGTGGCTCGACCGCGTGACGCAGATCTACGAGCATTGCGTATGGCTGAATCCGGTCGCGCAGAAGCACTGGGACTATACGCCGTCGATCGGCCTGATCGCGCAGATCCTGAACGACCGCATGTATCCGCTGACGCTCCAAGGCCTCGACAACGCGATGAAGGAATTGAACAGGTGAGCCGCGCGGACACCTCCGTCCGTCCCGCGACCAAATCGGACTCCAACCCGCTTTCACAATCGCTTGCGCGCGCATTCTTGGACGATCCGGTGTTCGCGCATTTCCTGCCCGATAATTCGAAGCGTCTGAAGAAGCTCGAAAAGGTCATGGCGATCCTGTTCAAGCTCGGGCTGCCGCATGGCGCCTGCTACACGACGGACAATTACGAATCGATCACGCTGTGGCGGCCGCCGAGCGAATGGGACGTGCCGTTCTGGGCCTATATCGTCAACGGGCCCGCGCTGCTATCGACCTTCGGCACCGGCATCGGGCGCGTGCTCTCGACCATGGACATGATGGAGAAGGTCCATCCGCACGAGCCGCACTGGTATCTGCAAACCATCGGCACCGATCCGAAATTCCAGGGCAAGGGCTATGGCGGCGTCATCATGCGCGACCGCCTCGCCGCGGTCGATGCCGCGCACATGCCGTGCTATCTGGAATCGAGCAAGGACACGAACATCCCGATCTATCAGAGCTTCGGCTTCAAGCTCACCGGCGAGTTACAGGTGCCGAACGGCCCGAAGATCTGGCCGATGTGGCGCGACGCGCGATAGAAGCATGATCGACCACATCTCCATCGCCGTGTCCAACCTCACGCGCAGCGCCGCGTTCTACGATGCCGTGCTGGCACCGCTGGAATTGAGGCGGTTGATCATGCGCGAGAATTTGACGGTCGGCTTCGGCAAGAAATATCCCGAGTTCTGGCTGAACGCGCGCGAAGGACTTGTGGCGCAGCCGGAAACGACCGGCACGCATATCTGCCTGCGCGCGCCGTCAGAGGGGGCTGTCAGCGCGTTTCACGCGGCGGCACTGGCACAGGGCGGAAAGACGGCCGGCGATCCCGGACCGCGACAGGCCGCCTTCACCACCTATTTCGGTGCCTTCGTCTTCGATCCCGACGGCAACAAGATCGAGGCCGTGTTCTTCGCCAGAAAGCTCGGCGAAACGGGCGGCTTCGCGGGCAAACCCGCCTGACTTGCTGAGACGCGCGTCACCTGTTCACATGGCGGCAGAACCATCGGAGGCGGCCATGCTGAAAGTCCATCATCTCAACAATTCGCGCTCGCAACGCATTCTCTGGCTGCTGGAAGAGATCGGCGCGCCTTACGAGATCGTGCATTACAAGCGCGGCACCCCCATCCCGCTCGCGCCGCCGGAGCTGAAGGCGGTGCATCCGCTCGGCAAATCCCCGGTGATCACCGATGGCAGCAAGACGATCGCGGAGTCCGGCGCCATTGTCGAATATCTCATCGACACCTACGGCAAAGGCAAACTCAAGCCGAAGCCCGGCAGCGGCGATTACTGGAAATATATCGAGTGGATGCACTACGCCGAAGGCTCGGCGATGCTGCCGCTGCTGCTCGCGCTCTATACCAACATGCTGGGCGATGCGGCCGCTGCGCTGAAGCCGCGTATCGACGGTGAGATCGCCAACAATTTCGCCTATATGGAGAGCAGCCTCGGTTCGCGCGAGTTCTTCGTCGGCAACGATCTCACCGGCGCGGATATCCAGCTTCTATTCGTGCTTGAAGCCGCCGGTGCGCGGCTGGAGCCCTATCCCAATCTCATGAAATACCGCGCACGGATGCAGGCCCGCCCCGCCTATCAGCGCGGCATCGAAAAAGGCGGACCCTACGCCTTGATGAGCCGCTGAACCTTTGTGCGAGTTGCCCGCTGTTGGCCATCCAGCTACGGTTGCGGCGGGGGTGGGTTCAATCATGCGAGTGATCATTGTTTCGGCCATGGTCGCGGGGTTGCTGGCCGCGCAGGCGCATGCGAGCGCCTATTCCGATTTCAACAAAGCGATTTCCGCACGCAATGACGGAAACAGCGACGAATCCGTCAGACTCCTGTCACTGGTTCTGTCAGAACCCGGCCTGTCGGACGGCTTGCGGCCGACGGCATTTCTGATGCGAGCCGAAGCGTATGTCGACCTCAAGAAATTGGATCTGGCGCTCGCGGATTTTTCCGGGTCCCTGAGGCTCAACCCGGACAACTACATCGCCTTTGTCGAACGCGGCGATCTGTATTTCCGCAGAGAAGAACTCGACCTCGCCCGCGAAGATTACATTGCCGCATGCAAATTGCGTCCCGAACAGTGGCGGCCCTATGCCAATCTCGGCCAGTTGAGTGTTCGCCAGGGCAAATTGGACGATGCCCTGAAATATTACGACATGGGATTGGAGGCCATGCCCGACGTGCTCGACTTCCATGTCCTGCGAAGCCAGGCCTATCGCCTACAGGGACAATATGAGAAGGCTTCGGATGAAGCGGAATTGGCGATAGGTCGGAATCGAAGGTACGCGGAAGCCTATCTCGCGCGCGCGCAAGTTGAAGACGATTCAGGGTCCACGGAAGCAGCGATGGCCGATTTCGATCGGGCACACGACATGGATTCGTCGGATTTGAAAATCTCCCTCTACCGCGGTATCGCGCAATGGATGCGCGGGCGCTATGTGGATGCGGCCGAAAGCTTTCGAGGCGGAACCGAGGCCTACATGCTGATCTGGCGCTTCCTCGCCAACGCTAAGCTCGCCGGCAGTGGTGCAAAATCCAGCGAGGATGCAAAGAAATTTTCCGAGACGGTCTGGCCCGCGCCGATTGTGCAGATGATTGCGGGAACGGTTCAGCCGGGCGCCGTGCTAGCCGTTGCGACAAACAGTGTTGGATATGATCGCATCGCCAAGACATGCGAGGCGGATTTCTATGTCGGCGAGTGGCAAGTCCTTCACGGGCAGACGGCAGCGGGAAAAGCACTGATGGATCATGCCGCCAACGAGTGCCCCCTGGGATTCGCCGAGCGCAGTGGAGCCAGGGTGGAAATGGGCAGGCTTCCATGATCAAGCCAGGTTGCATCGCAGGTTCCTGGTTTGCAGGCCTCTTTCTGTTTTGCGGCGGGGCTACCGCGCAGGAATCCATCGCTTCGAAAATCTGTCAGCTGGCGGAAGTGGCATCGCTCGATGCGAAGACGAGTCCCGACGGCACGCTCTATCTCACCGGCGATGTGGACGGACACCAGGGAGATTTCCTGATCGACACGGGCGGATTGGGCCTCGTCCTCAATTATTCCACCGCGCGCCATCTCGGCAACGGACCTAGACCCGGCCATGGTGCCGGAATCCAGATGATCGGCGGCGTGGAGCTGAACCAGGTGGTTCCGGCAAATATGGTGCAGTTCGGCAATGTCGCTTCGCCGAAACCCTGGTTTGCCGTGGCCCCGGACAATGCCATTGGCTTTTCGGGCGAAATTGGTTTTTTTCAACCCCATGCCCTGTGGCCTGATTTCGACATGGAAATCGATTTCGCGAAGGCAAAGATCAATCTGTTCCTGACCGATCAGTGCCCCGGTCACGTCGTCTATTGGACTCACCAGCCCTACGCCGCTGTGCCGATGTCAATCGATGCGTTCGGGCATATCAGCGTTCATGCGATGCTGGATGGCAAACCGATCGAGGCGCTGGTCGACACGGGAGCGATGGAATCCATACTCACGCTCGATGTCGCGACCCGTGCGCTCGGGATAAGCGGCGCCACCCCGGGGCTCGTGGCAAAAGGGAGCAGGGTCTACAATGCGATGGTCGAAGCCAAACGATACAAATACCCGTTCAAGACGCTGACATTCGAAGGAATTTCCATCGCTAATCCCGACATTGCAATTCTGAACACAGGTGCGGTCTCGCGCTCGGACGCGTTCGTATTGGGCATTGGAGTGTTGCGTCAGCTTCATCTCTTTGTCGCCTATGACGAGAAGAAGCTGTATCTGACCGGCGCAGAGGACCGATAGATGAAGCTCAAAGCACCGCCGCATATCGGCAAGGACGAACGCAAGGCGCGCATCGAGAAGCTGTGCGCGGAGATGGACAAGGACAATATCGGCGCGGTGCTGATCGGACCGACGCCGAGCCTGCGCTATTTCACCGGCGTCAACTGGCACCCGTCGGAGCGCTTCACCGGCGCGCTGATCCGCGCCGACGGCACCGTCGAATACATCACGCCGGCCTTCGAGCGCGACAAGGTCGGCGCCGTCATCGGCATCGAGGGCGACATCTTCACCTGGCAGGAAGAGGAGAGCCCCTATCGCCTGATCGCGGACCGGCTGGGCAACAAGGCGCGCATGGCGGTGGACGAATCCGTTGCGCTGTTCACCTGGCTGGGTCTTCGCGGCGCGCTGGACGATGCACGCTTGAACGGTGGCGGCGCGCTGATCAATCGCCTTCGGCGGCGAAAGACGAAAGCCGAACTGGCGCTGATGCAATATGCCAAGGACATCACGCTGGAGGTGCAACGCCGCGCGTGGAAAAGCCTCAAAGCCGGAATCCGCGCCAGCGAGGTCGAAGCCATCATCGATCATGAGCATCGCGCGCTCGGCGGCGGCGGCAACACATTCTGCATCGTCTCGTTCGGCGAGGACACGTCGCTGCCCCATGGCGGCGAGACCGACCGCGCGCTTGCCGATGGCGATCCTGTGCTGATCGATACCGGCACCAGTGTCGACGGCTACAATTCCGACATCACGCGCTCTTATGTGTTCGGCGAACCGACGAAGGAAATTCGTCAAGTCTGGGACGCCGAGAAGCGCGCGCAGGCCGCGGCCTTCGACGCCGCGATGATCGGTGCACCTTGCGAGTCGGTCGATTACGCGGCGCGAGCCTCCATGCGCAAAGAGGGCTTCGGGCCGGATTATACTCTGCCCGGCCTGCCCCATCGCACCGGCCACGGCATCGGACTGGAAGTGCACGAAGCGCCGAACCTCGTGCGCGGCGACCGCACGCCGCTCGAAGCGGGGATGTGCTTCTCCAACGAGCCGATGATCGTGGTTCCCGGAAAATTCGGCATCCGCCTGGAGGACCATTTCTACATGACGGAAAGCGGCGCACGCTGGTTCACCGAGCCGTCCTTCAGCCTGGATGAGCCGTTCCGGGGTGTGGAGCCCATCGCATGATTGAGGGTGTGTCCCAACAAAACCGCATTCGCGTGGGAGCCTAACTCAATAGCCTGGCGATGTAATCGGATACGACCCAATGCGGCCGAACATCGAAATCTTGGTTGTGACATCAGGACGGTCGCGCAAGACGCGCCAGCGCCGTGCGGCCTCCATATCAACCGGCGTCACCGAGGGCGGCATGGCAAAGTCCTGCAGCGAATAGAGCGTCCAAGTTCTTGTCTTCGGATTGTCGAGTTGAGCGATAAGCACCTTCGCCGCCCCATCGATATCGTCCGCGCATAACAGTGTTTCGATAGCCATCTTTGGCCCGTCCGCGACATGCGCCCTAATGTAATTAAGCGACCCGGCAAGACCGGCCTGGTCGCGCAACAGGGCATAAGCACAGCCGCGAGCGTTCTCCGCGGCCATCCGGCCGTAATCAGTAGGCTTTGCTAGTCCCAAGAAAGACAGGGTGGTTAGCGCCTCCTGGGGCCTTCCGGCGGAAACGTAAGTGTCGGCGAGATTGATGACTTGGCTGACATTGATCGCGCCGTTCTCAGGCGTCCGGGCGGCGGCCTCAAGATCGTGAACCGCTTCATCCATGCGGCCAAGTTCCACGAGCGCGCGCGATCGATCGTTGAGTGTCCAATTAACGTAACCGTCGAAATCGACGAATGGCTTTTTGTCCTTGTCGCGTGTACGCGCCAAGGCGGCGTCGATTATCTCTAGCGCCTCGTTCGGTCTGTTGATGCCGATGTAGTAGTCGGCAAGCAGATTGATGCCTTGGAGGTGGTCAGGTTGGGCTGCGGCCAAAGCGCGTGTCGCTTCGAGTTCGCGTTCTATCGCCTTGATGACATCAAAATGCGACGGATTTGCCTCTACGATCGGATCGAACACCTTTTCGTCGCGCATCTGAACAAGATAGGGCGGGATTTCAATGTCCTGCGCCAACGCAGCGGCGCCTTTCTGGTCACCATGTTCCAAGCGCAGCCGGACGAGATCGAACCAGAGGTCGTCAGCATAGGAATAGAGGTCAGCCGGGCGCCACTGCGCAGCGCGGAGTGCTTCAAGCACGGCATAGCCTTTGTCTTCGGATTGCTCTTGCGACTTGCGGACCACTTTCTTGATCGCGTTGTCGCTAAAATAAGAGAGGCTACCCGGCCAGTTCGACGCGATCGTGGTGAGGCTCATGATGCTGTCAGAGTCGTCTTTGATCTCGTAGGCGGACTCCAGCCGGAGCTGCCAGTCGCGCCCGTCAGCAAGCGGCGATAACGTCGCCGCACAAGCGGCCCCATGGGCTCGCGGCCAGTCGTCGCCAAGAACACTCAGCGCCTCGGCTAGCGTGCTGTAGGCAAAGTGCTGCACTTCCGGAGATGTGGTCTGAAACGCCGGATCATTAATTGCTTTGACAAGCAGATCGCGAGCGCCCGGGTTATCGCCATCGCCGAACCGTTCGCTAGCCTCATGCAAGTTTGCGATCAGCGCCGTCATAGCGCCGGGGGGCGCCTGCGGAGGCTTCGAATCTGTGATCGGCGAAGCCGTTCCGGCGGCAGCCCAAAAATAGAACAGGCCACCCAATAGGGCGGCAGCAGCTTGGCGAATCATCGTTGCCCTCCGATGCTACTTTACCTGTGGCCGCTTTGAGACGCCAACCTATCCTTCGCCCCAGCGAGCCGTCCTTCCGCCGGCACATGCGATGTCGCGGCGGCGAGGCCGAACAGCGGCATGTTGCCATAGACGCATTCGAACTTGCCGGGCTCGACCAGATAGGTCTCATGCCAGATGCCGATATTCTTCGATTTCGTGATGCGTTTGTTGAACTCGGCCCACATCGGGAAGTGATGGCCTTCCTTGTCATGCGCATAGGCCAGCAGCTTGTCGAAGGATTCCCAATATTGCTGCACGCTGATGTAGGGCGGGGAAAGGTGCTGGCGATACCACAGCATTCCGGAATCCTTCTTCTGCGATAGCTCGCGCAGCATCGCGGGCATGGTCTTCGACATGAACAGGATGTCGCCGAGTGCAAGGAAATTGTTGACGCGCATGCCGATCAGGAACAGCACCACCGGCTTGTCTGTCTGCGCCGTGAAGCGCCCCGGACGGATTGTCATCGTCACCCCTTCGTGGCCGAGCCCCAATAGTTGAACCCGGCGAAGCGCGGCGTGCCGGGCAGATACATCGTCTGCATATCCTCGATCCGGAAACCGCTATCGGCAATGAGCTTCGGGATCTGCCGGCCGACATGGCAGCCGCCGCCAATCGCTTTCCATGCGGGCGTGAGCCGCCGCTGCCACTTGCGGACGTTCTCGTCCGGCGCTTCGCCATGCTCGCAGAAGATCATGCGGCCGGAGGGCTTCAACACACGCCGCATCTGGCCGAGCGCGGTCATTACGTCGGCAATGGTGCAGAGCGTATAGGTGATGAGGATCGTGTCGGCGGATTCGCTCTCCAGAGGAATCTGCTCACCGGGCAGATCGAGGAATTCGAGCGGGATCGGCGACGCGGCGACATTTGCGGCCGCGCGCTCACGCATCTCCTTCGCGGGCTCCAGCGCCCAGATATGGCTGACCTTCGACGCGTCGTAGAAGGGAAGATTGTGACCTGCGCCAAACCCGACTTCGAGCACGCGCCCCTCCGCGCGCGGTACGACCTTCTTGCGCTGATAGCGGATCGGCTTGGTTCCCATTGCCGCGTTCAGGAACCGCGGCAGGATGAAATGATTGTAAAAGCCCATGCGTCTCGCCCTTTTTCGAACCGTAGCACACCAGCGCAAGGCTGGAAGTTCAATGGTCGGGGTCGCTGTAGATCGGCGGCGGGTCGCCATTGTTGGGAAGGTGAGATTCCTCCGGCCGATCGCCGTACATGGGAGCATTATCGGGATCGAAGCCGTTGATGGCCCCTTTGGCGAGGCAGAGGAGCGTGGCCGTGCTCATGGTCGCATAGATCGATTGGGTGCTGGCGCAGGGCAGCAGAGGGGGGCCGTTCTTGCGCTGCTTTTCCCGCGCCCAGCGCGCAGCATCCTTTGCGCGATTGGTGTGATCGGCGAAGCCGACGGAGTCGCTGGGCTTCAGGGCGCGGTTTTCGCATTGTCTGCGCTGCGCGGCCGAAAGCGCGGAGAGATTTTCCGGACGACAGTCGAACAGCTCGCTGCCCAACCCCTGAAGTGTCCTAGCGTTTGCGTCCGGCGATTGCGGAAGCGTGATGGGATTGTGGAAGGGTATGGGAATTTGCGGCACAGGCTTGCGCGACGGTGGCACGATCTTCTCGATCTTGGGCTTTGGTTGGAGCAAGGGCTGGAGATAAAGAATTGTCTCGCGTGCCGGTGCTGCAGCGCGTTTCGGTCCGAGCACCGCGCGCATGAACACAAGAGCGATCGCGATGTGCAAAAGAGCCACGATCGTGGCGCCAAGGACTTTGCGCCAGGGTATATCCGGGATCGCAAACGCGAACATCTATTCGTCCGGCCGATATTCCAGCAGTTCGCCCGGCTGGCATTCCAGCGTCGCGCAGATCCTTTCCAGAGTCGCGAAGCGCACGCCTTTCACCTTGCCGGATTTGAGCAGGGAAAGATTGGCTTCGGTAATACCGACAATTTCGGCGAGTTCCTTGGAGCGCATCTTGCGCCGCGCCAACATCACATCGAGATTGACGATGATCGCCATTACACGAACGCCGCGTTTTCGTCGGCGACACGGCGCGCTTCCGCCATCACGCGCGCGATCACCAGAACCGTGCCTGCAATAAAGAGCCACGCCGCATCATTCGAGCCGAAGCTCAGCGAGATCGAGCGGTGATGTGGCCCGAGATACCAGGTGAGAAGATAGGAGATCGGCGCCTGCATCACGAACTCGGCCAGCACACCCAGGAACAGTGCGTTGGCGACATTGTTGAGATGGCCAAGCGGCTCCGGCGTAAACACGCGACCCTGCGCGTAGTTCGCGAATAGCCGGTGCAAGGACCACATCGCCCACACCGTGAAGCCGAGGGGCACCGCTTCGCAGGCCAGCGCATCGATGCGGTACCGCAGCGGAATCCGGCCGCTCAAATCGGTACCGAGATGGTCGAGCCGGAGCATCAGAAACTGGGTGGTATCGGGATGCAGAAAAATCGCGGTCACCAGCGCTGGGATGACGATCATCCCGAACAGCGACAGGGCCGACATGACGCGGCTCAGACGCGCGAGTTTGGTGGGTGCCGCCATCGCCAGCTCCTGCATTATACGCAGGCGTATCGTGACACGGCTATGAATTATTGTAAAACGATAATTATGTCTACTCCGGCGCGACCGTGACAGCAATGCCGTCAAGCTCCGGCGCGCAGGTGATCTGGCAGGAGAGCCGCGAATTCGGCTCGACGGCCAGTGCCATGTCGAGCATGTCCACTTCCGCATCGGAGCGGGCCGGCAGTTTTTCGAACCAGCCACCGGTCACATAGACATGGCAGGTTGCGCACGCGCAGGCGCCGCCACATTCCGCGGCGATGTCGAAGCCCGCATCGCGCAGGATCTCCATCACGCTCCAGCCGTCGCGGCCCTCGACGTCGCGCGTCGCACCCTTGCGGTCGGTGGCAATAATTTTCATTTCATCTCTCCTCATCCTGAGCAGCGATTTTCATCTCTCCTTCGACAAGCTCAGGATGAGGTGAAAATGGCGTGTCGACGGATCATCAGGCGACTCCGAGCTTCTTCTGCAGGCTCGACGACGAGGTCGTGTATTGGAAGCGCAGCTTCTCATTCGGCTTGACGATATGGAAGGCCGCTTGTGCCATCAACGCCGCCTCGTGAAACCCCGAGAGAATGAGTTTGAGCTTGCCGGCATAAGTGTTGATGTCGCCGATGGCGAAGATGCCCGGCGTCGTGCTTTGGAATTTCGCGGTGTCGACCGCAATCAGATTCTCGGTGAGGTTTAATCCGAAATCGGCAATCGGGCCGAGCTTGATCGTGAGGCCGAAGAACGGGATGAACGTGTCGCAGGCATGTTCCCATTCTTTCTTGTCGGGATTGGCGAGCGTGACTGCACTTAACTGACCGTCGCTGCCATGCAGCGCTTTCACGCTGGCGATCTCGAAATTGATTTTTCCGTGCGCGGCCAGCTCGCGCATCTGGTTGACGCTGTGTTGCGCAGCGCGGAAGCCGTCACGGTGATGCACGAGGGTCAGCTTGGCTGCGACCGGCGCGAGATTGATCGTCCAGTCGAGCGCGCTGTCGCCACCGCCGGCGATGAGAATGTTCTTGCCGCGGAACGCTTCCATCTTGCGCACGGCGTAATGCACCGACTTGTTCTCATATGCCTCAATGCCGGCGATGGGCGGACGCTTCGGTACGAAGCTGCCGCCGCCCGCCGCGACAACGACGACAGGCGCGATGATCTCGGTCCCAGCATCGGTCGTGAGCTTCCAGCGTCCGTCATCGAGCTTGGTCAGCGCACTCGCCATCTGCGAGAGATGGAAGGTCGGATGAAAAGGTTTGACCTGCTCCATCAGGCGGTCGGTCAGTTCCTGGCCGGTGACGATGGGCAGGCCCGGAATGTCGTAGATCGGTTTTTCGGGATAGAGCTCGGTGCATTGCCCGCCGGGCCGGTCGAGGATGTCGATCAGATGGCATTTGAGATCGAGGAGCCCGAGCTCGAAGACCGCGAACAGGCCGATGGGGCCTGCACCGATGATGGCGACGTCAGTTTCGATGCGCATGAACTATTCCACATAAAGCTAGTGTATGAACTGAAGACATACGCGCGTCATATGTGAAAATGGTCGCGCGAACAACGCGATTCAAGGCGCTGGCGCGCCTATGTCGCGGACGGGCAGGTAGGGAAAAAGCCTTGGGCGGTCAAGCCGCCAGATAGGACTGGATGAAAAACCGCACGTCATGGGTCTTGTGCTGAAGAACAGCCAGGGCCGCGGAGGCGGTTTTACTGTCGGACGGATCGATGGGCTCGGCGGCGGCTGCTGCATCGCCCAAGCCGAAAGCGCCGATGCCGCGCGCCGCCCCTTTGAGCGTATGTGTGATCGTCCGCCAGGATTGGGCATCGCGCGCGTCGATAATGGATTGCAGGCGCTCGACCAGTTCGCTCGCCTGGCTGTCGAAAAGCCGCAATACTTCGGCATTCAGAGCCACGTCCCCGCCGGTGTAGCGGGCGAGATGGGCGAGATCGACTGCGGCGGCGGCCATGGCGAAATCCGGTTCTGAACCCCGACATGATCGTCCGTATGCGTCAAAGCCGCGTTAACTCGCCATTCGCGCATCGAGGGATCGGCGCTCGCAACCAATCATGCCCTCGCTTTCAAAGGGTTGAATGGTTAAAGTGCGGGGGAATAACGCCTTTTCACGGGGACCCATGGCGACGCCTTTCGCAGAGCGCAACCAGCCGATCCAGCTTGCCGGGACCGAAAGCCTTTCGCCCGACCTGGCGTCTGTGCGCCCGCGCAAGAGCCGATTCGGCCTTGTCGCCATGTCCGTCGCATCGCTGTTTGCGGTGCTGTGGGCGGGCGGTGCGGCTGCCTATGTCTGGGGCTATTTCGGGATTACGGGCCTCAAGGCGCTCGACATCCAGGGCGCCTCGCTTCTGGTCATAGCGACCTTCGTTCCGGCCTTCCTGTTCCTTGCCGTTGCCTGGGCGCTGGCGCGCGGCCACGCGATGAGCCTCGCCACCGAAGCGCTGGTCGATGCCACCGACCGCCTGTTCAGCGCGGACGAAACGGCGGCGCGCACGGCAGCGCGTCTTGGACGCGCGGTGCGCAAGGAGCTCGACGCCTTCAACGCCGGACTGGACGGCGCCTTCACCCGCATGCGGGCGCTCGAATCCGTTCTGGAAAGCCAGATCGGCGCGCTCGACGAAGTCAGCGCCCGCGCCGAAGTGCGCGGCGAATCCGTGGCGGCGCGGCTTTCCAAAGAGCGTGAGCGGATCGATGTCGCCACCGGCTCGCTCTCCGACGCTGCCTCGCGCGCCGGCGAGACCATCGCGCAGCGTCTGGTGCAGGAACGCGAGCGCATCGAAGAAGTCGCATTGGCGCTGACCGATGCCGCGGACCGCGCCAGCGAAACCGTCGCCGGTCGCGCAGCGCAACTCAAAGCCTCGATGGAAACCGCCGAGACCTCGCTCAAGGCCGCGGGCCAGACGCTGGACGCACAGGCCGCCGAATTCCGCAGCTCGGCGAGTTCTGCCGCGGAAGCGCCACGACTGGCCGCCGTTGAACTCGACCGGCAGGCCAAGGCCATCGAGTCCGTATCCGAAGCCACGATGGCGCGCGCCGAATTCATTCTGGGCCGGCACGAGCGGCAGCGCACGGTGATGAACGATCTTCTGATCAAGCTGAAAGAGGAAGGTGCCAGCTTCGAAAGCGCGGTGGGCCGCGAATCCGCCGCCATGACGCGCGCCATCGAAATGCTTAGCAACGAAGCGCAAAAGTTCGAGTCGATCACCGGCCGCACCGAACACCATCTCGAGCAGCTCATTGCCAACACGTCGACGCAAGCGGAGCAACTCACCCAGAACCTGCTGCGCGAGGCGGACCGCCTGAAGGACGTGAGCGACGGCGCCGCCGCGACACTATCGCGCCTGGCTGACACGGTGCGCGAGGCAAGCGCCAGCGCGCGTACACTGATCGGCGAAACCGCGAACCAAGCCAAGAACGACGCGCATTCGCTGGTCGGCGAAGCGATGGCGGAATGCGAAAGACTGCTGCGCACATCGGGGGAATTGTCAGCAAAGGCCGCCGAAACGCGTGCCGCGCTTGCCAGCGTTGCCGATGAAGCGCAGCGCCATCTGCTGTCGCTGCCCGGCATCGCGCAACAGGAAGCCCAGCGCATCCGCCAGATGGTGCGCAACGAAACCGAGGAGATGCTCGACATCTCGGCGCGCACGCTGTCCACCATCCGCGCGCGCACGGCGGCGAAGACGGCGCCCGATGCGCCGCCGGTCGAGCCGACACGCGAGGAGCGTGAGCGGGAGGGCATGTTCGGTCTCGCGCGCAAACTGACCGGCCGCCAGAAGCCGAAACAGAGCGGCGCGATCGACGACGGCAAGTGGGAGATGAGCAAACTGCTCGCCGCTGTCGAATCGAACGAAAAGACGTCGAAGGAATTCAAGCCGTCGACAGCGGCGGCACTTGGCGCGCTCGAAGCCGCACTGGCCGACATGGCCGTCGATCTGGGCAGCATCGCGGGCGATGCCGCGCCCAGCAACGAGGATTGGCGGCTCTATCTCGCCGGTGATCGCGGCGTCTTCGCGCGCCATGTGGCGTCGGCCATCGACAGCAACACGGTTGACCGCATCACCGAGCTTTATCGCGAAGACACCAAATTCCGCGAAGCAGCCGATCTCTATATCAGCGAGTTCGAGTCATTGCTGGCGCGAGCGCGCGAAGGCGATGGCGGCGGATTGCTGACGCCGACGATCCTGAGCGCCGACACGGGCAAGATCTATCTCGCCATGGCCTATGCGCTCGGGCGTCTATGAGTTGCGCTTGAGGCGGGCCGCATAGAACCCATCCATCCCGCCTTGTTCGGCAAGGTAGGAAGGTAGCGTACGCAGATCGCCATTCGTGTCGATGAACCCCGTGTGACCGAAAACTTCGGCAGGCATGAGGGCCTCACGTTTGAACACTTCGTTGCGGCCCAGGAATGCCGCGACCTGTTCGGGGCCTTCTTCCGGCTCCAGCGAGCAGACGGCAAAGACAAGCAGTCCGCCCGGCGCCACGAGATCGGCCGCGCAATCCAGAAGCTCGGCGCTGGTGGCCTGACACAGCATGACATCAGAAGCGCCCTTGATCCAGGGAAGCTCGGGATGGCGGCGGATCGTGCCTGTCGCGCTGCAGGGCGCGTCGAGCAGCACGAATGGCGCCGGATCGAGGCGCAGGTCGCGCACATCCTCGTTCAGCAATGTCACGTCCAGCTTCAGGCGCTTTAGATTCTCCTTCAACCGATCGAGGCGTGAGACTTCGCGCTCTACCGCCGTGACCTCCGCACCTGCCGACGCGAGCTGAGCCGTCTTTCCGCCCGGCGCGGCACAGAGATCGATGACCCGTTGCCCTTCAACATCGCCGAGCAGATGCGCCGGCAACGTTGCCGCTGCGTCCTGCACCCAGAACGCGCCTTGCGTAAAGCCCGGCAGATCGTCCACGCGTTGCCCCGCATCGAAGCGCCACACATTCTCAAACAAATTCACCGCATTTGGAGGCGCAGCGCCTCTCGAAACAATATCGAGCGGTGCTTGCTTCATATGCGCGCTTGCGATCGCGCGCGCAGTTTCTTCGCCATAAGCCGGAACCCAGCGCGCCCAGAGCCAGTCCGGCGTGTTGAGGCGCGGCGCATCCTGTCTTGCGAGCGCGTCTTTTCCTTCGCGTGAGACGCGGCGCAACACGGCATTGATCAGTGGTTTGAAATGCACCGCCTTGCCGTCGGACTGCGCGAGGCGGTTGGCGCCGTCGACGGCGGCGTGCGGCGAAACATCGAGAAACAGAAGCTCGCAGGCGCCCGCGAGAAGAATTTCGAGCGTGGGTCCGGCGCGATGCGGCGCCGGAAGCTTCTCGACAAAGCCTCGGATCAGCGCATCAAGCTGGCCGAAATGGCGCAGCGTTTCGCTGGCGATGGCACGCGCAAAACCGGCATCACGGATATCGAGGCTGTGGCAGACATCGAGCGCCGATTCCAGAGGCCGGCGCTTGCGCAGAACCTGAGAGAGAATGTCCTGTGCCGCCTGGCGCGCGGGCAACCCTTGTGCGGCGCTCACGCCCAGGGACCGGGCTTGGGGGCGTCAGTCGCGCCCGCCAGCGCGCGCAAACGCGCAATGCGCTCTTCGGTCGACGGATGGCTCGAGAACAATCCGGACAATGCCCCGCCATGCAGCGGATTGACGATGAACATATGTGCCGTGGCCGGATGCTCTTCTGCCTCGACATTCTCGATGTGCTTTGCCGCGCTGTCGATATGTTCGAGCGCCGACGCCAGCCACAACGGGCGCCCGGAAATCTCGGCACCTGCCTTGTCGGCATCGAATTCGCGCGAACGGCTGATCGCCATCTGCACCAGAACCGCGGCGAGCGGCGCGAACAGCATCACCAGCAGCATGCCTACAAGCCCGAGCGGATTGCTGCGGCGGTCTCCGCCGAGAAAGAACGCGAAATTCGCCAGCATCGAGACCGCGCCCGCAATGGTCGCGGTGATCGTCATGGTCAGCGTGTCGCGGTGCTTTACATGACCGAGTTCATGCGCGAGCACACCCGCGAGTTCTTCCTTGCTGACACGGCCAAGCAAGCCGGTCGTCACGCACACCGCAGCATGATCGGGATCGCGGCCCGTCGCGAAGGCATTGGGCTGTTCGTTCTCGACGAGACAGACCTTTGGCATCGGCAGGCCGGCCTGGCCGCTCAACTGCCGCACAAGGCGGACGAGATCGGGCGCGCTGGCCTCGCTCACTTCGCGCGCGCCGTACATTGAGAGCAGCGCCTTGTCGGAATTCCAATAGGCCCAGAGATTGGTACCGGCCGCGAAGAGGAACGCGATTACCATGCCCGGCCCGCCGCCCAGCAGGAAGCCGATGACCAGGAACAATCCGGTCAGCGCGGCCATCAGGATTCCGGTGCGAAACACATTCATGGGCTGAACTCTCCTGCCGCCTGATGTATGATGGGCGGCGATGGCGTCAAGCAAGATGACAAACCCGAAAGGCATCGCCGATCGCATTCGCGAGGCCGGAGAACGAGCCGCGGCGGAAGCCGAAGCGCGCCGAAAAGCCGAGAAGCCGGGGCCGCATCCGCCTGAGCTTGGCGGACAGAAAGGTCCGGAACCCACGCGCTATGGCGACTGGGAGAAGAAAGGTCTCATTTCCGACTTTTGAACGTGGTTGATCCCAGGCGGGCCAAGGTCCATCTAAGACCAGAATTGGAACCGTTCCAGAAAGCGTAAGTCATGTTTATCCAGACCGAGTCGACGCCCAACCCGGCGACGCTGAAATTCCTGCCTGGCCGCGAGATCATGGGCGAAGGCGCCGTCGCCGATTTTCCCACGAGCGAAACAGCGACGCGTTCGCCGTTGGCGCGCGCGCTGTTCGCGCTGCCCGATGTATCGCGTGTGTTCTTCGGCTCAGACTTCATTTCGGTCACCAAGAGCGATGGTGCCGACTGGAAGCATATGAAGGTGCCGGTGCTGGCCGCGATCATGGATCATTTCACGCGTGGCCTCCCGGTCATGGAAGGACGTGCGGAAGAAGCCGACGACTCCGCGCAATATGGCGAGGCCGATCCCGAGATCGTCTCCCAGATCAAGGAACTGATCGACACCCGCGTGCGGCCTGCCGTGGCGCAGGATGGCGGCGACATCATCTACAAGGGCTTTGACGGCAGCTCCGGCATCGTGTTCCTGCATCTGCAGGGTTCCTGCGCCGGCTGCCCATCCTCGACAATGACGCTCAAGAACGGCATCGAGAACATGCTGCGCCATTACGTTCCTGAGGTGAACGCGGTCGAAGCGGTCTAAGATCGCGCGATTCGAAATTCCGGAACTGCGCATGGCGATCAACGACGAAGCGCTGGATATCATTTTCCGCACGGCGCGCTCCCAGAACAAATGGCTCGACAAGCCGGTTAGCCCCGCACTGCTGATGGCGGTCTATGACCTGATGCGATTTGGGCCGACGAGCGCGAATATGTCGCCCGCGCGCATCGCTTTTCTGGTCTCGCCGGAATCGAAGGAACGGCTCAAGCCGCATCTCGCCGAATTCAATATTCAGAAGAGCATGACAGCGCCGACGGTCGCGATTATCGGCTATGACCTCGACTTTCCCGAGAACATGCCGAAGCTTTTTCCGCATAATCCTGCCGCCAAGGACTGGTTCAACGACCCCGTCGTGCGCCAGACAAACGCTTTCCGGAACGGCACATTGCAAGGCGCCTATTTCATCATCGCCGCGCGCGCATTGGGGCTCGATTGCGGGCCGATGTCCGGCTTCAATAATGAGGGCGTCGACAAGGAATTCTTCGCCGGAACAAACGTGAAGTCGAATTTCATTTGCGGCATAGGATACGGCGATCCGTCCGGCGTGTTCGCCCGCAGTCCCAGGCTCGATTTCGACGAGGCCTGCAAGATACTCTGAGATGAAACTCCTCGCCGTCGACACTGCGCTTGGCGCCTGCTCGGTTGCCGTGATCGACGACGACCGGATATTGGCCCACCGCTGCGAATTGATGGATCGCGGCCATGCCGAGGCCCTCGCACCAATGGTCGAAGCCGCGATGCGCGAAGCGGCCATCGCCTTTGGCGCACTTGAAGCCCTTGCGGTCACGACCGGTCCAGGAACCTTCACCGGCCAGCGCGTGGGACTTGCCTTAATGCGCGGACTGCGTGTCGCGCTGCATGTGCCCCTCTCTGGAATCACGACACTCGCGGCGATGGCTGCCGCGGCGAAAGATGAAACCGGGCTCGATTGCGCGATCGCGCTGCACGATGCGCGGCGGGACGAGGTCTATCTCGAGATCGAGGGCGTATTGCCTCCCGCCGTCATGCTCTTCGATCAGGCGGCGGTCACGCTTCGCGATCTTCCGGGCAATGAGAAGATCGCGCTCGCCGGCACGGCAGCGCCTCGCATATGCGAAGCACTCTCAAAAAGGTTCGTCCTGTCGAATGTTCGCCAGCCTGATGCGCTGTGGGTCTCGCGATTGGCGCTGCACGGCGAAACGACAGATCTTCCGCCACGACCGCTCTATCTGCGGGCGCCCGATGCGAAGCTTCCGGCGGCCAGAACATGACGATCGTCGCTGTAAAGCCGGACGGCGATCTGTCGGCCCTCGCTGAAATTCACAGAGCCTGCTTCGCGCAAGCCTGGTCCGAGGACGCATTGCGGGACCTTTTGAAAAGCGCTGGTACACTTGCTTTTCATGCGACCGGCGGCTTTGCGATGGCGCGTATCGCTGCTGACGAAGCGGAAATCCTGACCATCGCGGTTGCTCCGGATGCGCGGCGAAAAGGCATCGCCCGAACGTTGCTGAACGAGACTGCTCGACAAGCCGGTGCGCGAGGCGCACGTACGATGTTCCTGGAAGTCTCGGAGACCAACGGGGCCGCGATAGCGCTCTACCGCCGCGCCGGCTTTCGCGAAGTGGGCCGGCGGACATCCTACTATGGACCCGGCGAGGATGCGCTGATACTTCGGACAGAATTGTCGCTCTTGCCATTGGGAAATCCGAAAGCTTCGACTAGAATCTGAGCAGCAACAGCGAGGGAACGCCTGTGACGCGGATAGAGCAGCTCTGCGCCGACAAAGGTTTGCGCATGACCGAGCAGCGCCGCATCATCGCGCGCGTCCTGTCGGATGCCGCCGATCACCCCGACGCGGAAGAATTGTATCGACGCGCCTCGGCGATCGATCCTCATATTTCCATCGCCACCGTCTATCGCACCGTGAAGCTTTTCGAAGATGCCGGTATCCTGGAACGTCACGATTTCCGCGATGGCCGTTCGCGCTACGAGGAGACGCCGGAATCGCATCACGATCATCTGATCGACATCCAAAGCGGCAGCGTGATCGAATTCCGCAACGAAGATATCGAAGCGCTGCAGAAGCGTGTTGCGGAAGAACTCGGCTTCGAGCTCGTCGATCATCGCCTCGAGCTTTACGGCGTGCCCAAGGGCAGCAAGAAGCCGCGCTGAGGATGCAGACGCTCAGGGGCACCTTCATCCTTCTCGTCTTTCTGGCGACGGCAATCGCTACAATCCCGTGGCAGAGCAGCGCCATCTATTTCAAGCTCAACCGGCGCAAGACGCTACCCCACCGCTACAGCCGATTTCTATGCAGGCTGTTCGGCATTCACATCACCGTTGTGGGCAAGCCGGTGCAGGATCGCGGCGTGCTGATCGTCGCCAACCACACCTCTTATCTCGACATCATCGTGATGGGCGGCTCGGCACCGGTGTCCTTTGTCGCCAAGAGCGAAGTCAACACGTGGCCGTTCTTCGGACTGATGGCGCGGCTATATGAGACCGTCTTTGTCGAGCGTTCCCGCCGCAGCCAGGCCGGTGTCGCGCGCGACCAGATCCGCGAACGCCTTCAAGAGGGCGACGCGCTGGTGTTATTTCCGGAAGGTACTTCGAATGACGGCAATCGCGTGCTGCCATTCAAGAGCGCGCTGATGGGCGCGACAGAAGCCGTCGTCGGAACCGATGCGCGGGGCCATGTCGAGCATGTGCCGGTGCAACCGGTGTCGATCACCTATACGGGCTTTCACGGCATGCCGATGGGACGTGAAAACCGCCCGCTCTTCGCCTGGTATGGCGATATGGATCTGGTGCCGCATCTTTGGGAAGCGGTGACCTCGGGCCCGATCGATGTGGTGGTCGAGTTCCACGAACCGATGACCGTGGATGAGATGGGCGGACGCAAGCCCCTGGCGGCGCGGGCGGAAACCGTCGTCCGGAACGGGCAGGCACGCGCACTGGCGGGTTTGGTTACTGCGCCAAGGCCACAGCCGGGCCGGGGCGGACTCATCGAAGCGATTGCGTGAATAGGCCCAAACGAGCATAACCGCCCGCCTATGAAACGGCTTTTCGTCAAGACTTACGGCTGCCAGATGAACGTCTACGATTCCGCCCGGATGGCGGATCTGCTGGCGCCGCTGGGCTATGCCCCAACCGACACGCCGGATGGCGCCGACATGGTGATCCTCAACACCTGTCACATCCGCGAGAAGGCGGCCGAGAAGGTCTATTCCGAGCTCGGCAGGCTCCGGAAGATGAAAGAAGAAAAGGCGCAAGGCGGAGCGCGCATGATGATCGCGGTCGCCGGCTGCGTGGCGCAGGCGGAAGGCGAAGAGATCGTCCGGCGCCAAAGCGCGGTCGACCTCGTCGTCGGGCCGCAATCCTATCACCGCCTGCCGGAGATGATCGCCAAAGTGGCGCGCGCCGGCGGCCAGGCACTCGAGACCGATTTTCCGGCCGAGGACAAATTCGATGCCCTGCCGGCGCAGAGCGCAAATGCTGGACCGAGCGTATTCCTGACTGTGCAGGAAGGTTGCGACAAGTTCTGCACCTTCTGCGTCGTGCCCTATACGCGCGGCAACGAATACTCGCGTCCCGTTGTGCAGATTTTGGAGGAAGCGCGCCGGCTCGCCGATCTGGGCGCGCGCGAGATCACGCTGCTCGGCCAGAATGTCAACGCCTATCGCGGCATCGGCCCCGATCGCGAAGACTGGACGCTTGCGAAGCTGCTGCATGCATTGTCGCGGGTCGATGGCATAGAGCGGCTGCGCTATACGACCAGCCATCCGCGCGATATGAGCGACGATCTGATCGCAGCGCATGGCGAAATCGAAGGCCTGATGCCCTATCTGCATCTGCCGGTGCAGTCGGGATCGGATGCGATCCTGGCGGCGATGAACCGCCAGCACACCGCCGATGAATATCGCCGCATCGTGGATCGCATCCGCGCCGCGCGCGGCGACATCGCGTTGTCGTCGGATTTCATCGTCGGCTTTCCGGGCGAAAGCGACAGGGACTTCAAAGACACAATGACGCTGATCCGGGACATCGGCTATGCCGGCGCATTCTCGTTCAAATACAGCAAGCGCCCCGGCACACCGGCATCGGCGGCGCGCAAGCAGGTTCCGGAAGACGTGAAAGCGGCGCGTCTCGAAGCGCTGCAATCGCTGCTGATCGAGCAACAGCGCGCGTTCAATCGCTCCTGCGAAGGACGGACGCTGTCCGTCCTGTTCGAGAAACCAGGCCGCCAAACGGGTCAGGCCATCGGGCGCAGCCCTTATCTGCAAGCCGTTCATGTCGACGGTGCGGACGATATGATCGGACAGATTCGGGACGTGAAGATCGTCTCCGTCGGGCCCAACAGTCTGAAAGGCGCGTTGGCCGGAGCGAAAACGCGCGATGCGGCGCCAGTTCTGTGAGCACCGCAACAAAAAAAACAATGCCGCGCGAGCAAGTGACGCTGGAATTTCCCGACAACGCTTTGCTCGCCGGACTTTCCGGCGCACATCAGAAAAATTTCGCGCGGCTGGAGCAGAAGCTCGGCGTGAAAGTGGCGACACGCGGCAATCTCGTCGCCGTCGAAGGGCAGACGGAATCGCGCGAGCGCGCCGCTGCCGTTCTCCGCGCACTTTATGCGCGGCTGGAAGCGGGCGAGGCAGCGAACCTCGCCGATGTCGATGCGGAGATTCATTTCGCACTGGAAGGTCCCGTCAAAGCCGCGACCGGCAATTTCGGTTCGCCTTCGATCAAGACCTGGGCGTCGCGCACCACGCGCGTGCGCACGCCGGGACAGCTTGCCTATCTCGATCTGATGCGAACGCATCCTCTGGTGTTCGGGATCGGCCCCGCCGGCACCGGCAAGACCTATCTCGCGGCCGCGTATGGCGCGCATCTTCTCTACGAGCGCCGGGTTGAACGTCTAATCCTGTCGCGACCGGCGCTGGAAGCCGGGGAACGTCTGGGCTTCCTGCCCGGCGACCTGAAAGAGAAGATCGATCCCTATCTGCGCCCGCTCTATGACGCCCTCTTCGAGGTGATGGGCGATCAATGCACCAAACTGATGGAGCAGGGCACTATCGAGGTCGCGCCGCTCGCCTTCATGCGTGGCCGGACACTGGCGCGCGCCTTCGTCATTCTGGATGAAGCGCAGAACTGCACGCCGGCGCAGATGAAGATGTTCCTGACGCGGCTGGGCGAGGATTCGCGCATGGTCGTGACCGGCGATCCGAGCCAGAGCGATCTCCCCGGCGACGGCGCGGCCGGCCTTAATCAGGCGCTCGAGATTCTGCGAGGCGTCGAAGGCGCCGCGGTCGCCCGGTTCAGTGAGAACGACGTGGTTCGCCACGCCCTCGTCACGCGCATCGTCGCCGCCTATAATGCGGCCGAGGACAACGCGGGTGTCGAACGCACCCTGCGCCGCCGGAAGGACGAGATTTGAGCGTCACGCTCATGATCGAGGAAGAAAAGTGGCGCTCCAAACGCGGGCTAAGCACGCGTCTTAAAAAGGCCGCGAGCCTTGCCCTGTCGCGCGGCGGCGACGCCACGGGCACATTGACCATCCTGCTTTCCAACGACCGCAAACTGCGCGCGCTGAACGTCTCATTCCGCGGCAAGGACAAGCCGACCAACGTGCTGTCCTTTCCGGCGCGCCGCGATGCCTATCTCGGCGATGTCGCGATCGCTTATGGGGTCGCCGCCAAGGAAGCGCATGAGCAGAAGAAATCCTTCGCCGACCACGCCACACATCTGACCGTGCATGGCGTACTGCATCTTCTGGGATATGACCATGAGACCGCGCGGGCCGCGCGCGTGATGGAGCCGCTCGAGACTTCCATCCTGGGCGAACTCGGAATCGCCGATCCCTACAGCAGCGAAGCCGCGTGACGGCACCCCAACACATGATCGACGCACCCTCCCAGTCTTTGGAAGACGACAAGGCGCCTTCGTTGCTCAAGCGCCTGGCGCAGTTGCTGCGTGGCGGCAGTCACGCCACCGCGATACGCGAGAACCTGGAAGAGATCATCGAGGAAAGTGAACGGCAAAGCCCCGCGCTATCCGTGCAGGAACGCACGATGCTCGCCAATCTGCTCAAGATCGGCGAACTCAAGGTCAACGATGTAATGGTGCCCCGCGCCGATATCATCGCGGTCGAGCAGGATACGTCCGTGTCCGATCTGGTCGCGCTGTTCGGAGAGGCGCAGCATTCGCGGCTTCCGGTCTATCGCGAAACCCTCGACGATCCGACCGGACTGGTTCACATCAAAGACGTTCTGGCACTGATCGAACCTGAGGGCGATGGCTTTCGCTGGCGCAAGGCCGCCATAGCCGAAATCAAACGCCCGATCCTGTTCGTCGCGCCGTCGATGCCGGTGCTGGATCTACTGGTGAAGATGCAGACGACGCATATCCAGCTTGCGCTCGTCATCGACGAATATGGCGGTACCGACGGACTCGTCTCCATCGAAGACCTGATCGAGGAGATCGTCGGCGATATCGAAGACGAGCATGACGAAGACGCCGCCCCCATTCGCAAGGACGAATCCGGCGCCTTTATCGCCGATGCGCGCGTCGATCTGGAAGATTTCCTCAACGAAACCGGCATCGCGCTCGGCATCGAGGACGAAGCCGCGGAGGACGTGGACACGCTGGCCGGTGTCGTGACGTTCCTGCTCGGGCGGGTGCCGCAACGCGGCGAGATCGTGGCGCATCCGGGCGGCTATGAATTCGAGGTGCTGGAAGCCGATCCGCGCCGCGTCAAGCGCCTGCGCATCAGGCCACCGGCCGCGGCGCCGGAAGTAACATCCTGAAATGACGGCCCTGAATCGGATCGGTGATTTCATCCGGGCTTTGCCGCGCTGGCGCGCGCGCCTTTTCGCTATTGCCCTTGGGACGGTATCGGCGTTGGGATTTGCACCGGTCGATTTCTTTCCGGCCCTTCTGCTTGGCTACGCGGCACTCGTCCTTCTGATCGACGGTGCGGGCATCACGGCGCGGCCGATCCGGAACGCCGCTTGGCTGGGATGGTGCTTCGCCTTCGGCCAGTTCATGACGGGGTGGCACTGGATCGCCTACGCATTCCTGGTCGATCCGTCAGCACATGAATGGCAGATTCCGTTTATCGCGGGGCTGCCGGCCTTTCTGGCGCTTTATATCGCAGCGGCCTGCGCGCTTGCGGCGCGTTTCTGGCGGGGCGATGCGTCCCGAATATTTATTTTTGTAGCTGCTTACACTTTGGCGGAATGGCTGCGCGGTCACTTGCTCACCGGCTTTCCCTGGAACATCGCCGGCTATGGCTGGGGCGCGTCACCGGCTGTCATGCAAAGCGCCGCGCTGTTCGGCACCTATGGCCTGACGCTGCTGACGGTCCTGTTTGGCGCGTCGCTCGCGCAACTATTCAACAAGCAGATCGAATGGCCGCTGCCGCTGTTTATGATGTTTTTGTTTGCCGCACTGTTCGCCGGTGGCGAATGGCGGCTGTCGGCGACGAAGATCGACACGGTTCCGGGCGTCCGGCTGCGCATCGTACAGCCCAATATCGCTCAGGCCGACAAGTACCGCCCTGCTCTGGTCGAGGAGAACTGGAATCGCCTGATCGCGCTTAGCAATGCGCCAGCCGCCCGCAAACCCACGCATATCATCTGGCCGGAAGCCGCGCCGCCATTTCTTCTGACCCGGGCGCCGGAAGCGTTGGATGAGATCGCCTTGCTGACGGGACGCGACCGCGTGCTGATGACGGGCGCCTTGAGGGTTCAGCGGCGCGACGATCACATCGATTATTTCAACAGCTTCTATGTCTTCGGCCATGGCGGACAACTCACCGGCGTGTACGACAAATTCCATCTCGTGCCGTTCGGCGAGTATCTGCCTTTTGAGAAATTCTTCGCGCGGCTGGGACTGACAAAAATCGTCGGTGTCGCGGGCAATTTCGCCACCGGCGACGGTCCCCATACCCTGGTCGTTCCGGGTGCGCCGCCAGCCGGTCCGCTGATCTGCTACGAGATTCTCTTTTCGGGCGAAGTCGTCGGGGCGCTGCGTCCCAATTGGTTCGTCAACGTCACCGATGATTCCTGGTTTGGGCCTTGGGCCGGACCAACACAGCACCTTCTCATCGCGCGCATGCGCGCGATCGAAGAAGGAATTCCTGTTGTTCGCGCCGCCAACACCGGGATCTCCGCCATCATCGATCCGCTCGGAAATGTCCGCGCGCATTTGGGCCTTGATCGCGCCGGGGCGCTCGACGGCGACCTTCCCGCGGCTCTTGAGCCCCCACCCTATGCACGTTCTGGTTGGTACTCGTTCTGGTTGCTCCTTTTAGGAAGTCTCGTGGCAGGCATATTGATCGCAAGGACGTCACCAACAAACAAGCAATCGTGATTTAGAGCTTTTCGTGCGGCGGAACCTGCGGTTACTATTGCGTGTGTTCCCATCGCCCTGACAACCTTGCCGAAAAAGCACGCCAATCCCGTCGACCCGCATGTCGGCAGCCGAGTGCGGCTGCGGCGAATGATGATCGGCATGAGTCAGGAGCGCCTCGGCGAATTGCTCGGACTGACTTTCCAGCAGATCCAAAAATACGAGAAGGGCGTAAACCGTATCGGAGCCGGACGCCTGCACGATATCTCCCGCATTCTCGGTGTATCGATCGAATATTTCTATCAAGACGTCATAAGCAATCTGGCCCGCAATCGCGGCTTCTCCGAAAACGAACCGGCGACGCCGGTGATGGAATTCGTATCCAGCGGCGAGGGCCTGCAGCTGGCCCTCGCCTTTGTGAAGATCAAGGATGCCAAGGTGCGCAAGCGCGTGCTCGATTTGGTGCGCAGTCTCGCCGAAGAAAAACCCGAAGGCTGACTATTTCCGCTTGCGCGCTTTCTTCTCGCTCAGACCGGACCGGGCGGTGCGCTTCTTGAGCGCGCCATAGACGGACTGCGGCTTGACGCCTGTCGCCGCCCACACCACGAGCAGATGATATAGGACATCCGCGGACTCGGCGACGATCTCCCGTTTCTTGCCGCCAACCGCTGCCAGCGCCGCCTCTACACCCTCCTCGCCGAGCTTCTTGGCACACTGCGCGACACCGCGGTTGAGCAATTGCGCGGTGTAGGAGTGCGCAGGGCTGGCGCGCTTGCGGGCGATGATCGTTTCATACAGGCGGTCGATTGGGTGATCGTTCATCAATTGCCTCTGTCTTCCAGAAGGCGCCGCGCGATGACCTGCGCCTGGATTTCGGCAGCGCCTTCGAAGATGTTGAGAATGCGGGCATCGCAGAGAATTCGGCTGACGGGATATTCGAGTGCAAAGCCGTTACCGCCATGTATCTGCACAGCGTTGTCCGCACAAGCCCAGGCAACTCGTGCGGCGAGCAGCTTCGCCATGCCGGCCTCGAGATCGCAGCGCCGGCCCTCGTCCTTTTCGCGCGCGGCGTAATACGCGATCTGGCGGGCCACAGTGATTTCAACGGCCATCATCGCAAGCTTGTCGCTGACCCGCGGGTAGTTGAAAATTCTTTGCCCGCCCTGCTGGCGGTCGAGTGCATAGCGCAGACCTGCATCGAGTGCGGACAGCGCAACGCCGACTGCGCGCGCTGCGGTTTGTATGCGCGCGCTTTCGAAGGTCTGCATGAGTTGTTTGAAGCCCTGACCTTCCTCACGCCCGAGAAGATTGGCAGCAGGCACCTCGAATCCATCAAAGCCGATCTCGTATTCCTTCATTCCGCGATAGCCGAGCACGCCGATCTCGCCGCCGCTCATCCCTTTGGCCGGAAAGGGATTGGCGGTGTCGCCGCGCGGCTTCTCGGCGATAAACATCGACAGCCCGCGATAATCAGTGGTGTTCGGATCGGTTCTCACCAGCAATGTCATCACATCGGCGCGCGCCGCATGAGTGATCCAGGTCTTGTTGCCGTAAACTTTGTAGACATCGCCTTCGCGAACCGCACGCGTGCGCAGACTTCCGAGGTCAGAGCCGACATTGGGCTCGGTGAATACCGCGGTCGGCAGTTTCGCGCCGCCGGCAATGAGCGGCAGCCAGTGATCGCGCTGCTCCTGTGTGCCACCGCTCAGGATCAGCTCGGCCGCGATCTCCGAGCGCGTGCCGAGTGATCCGACACCGATGTAGGCGCGCGACAATTCCTCCGACACGACGCACATGGCGGTCTTGGACAGTCCGGCGCCGCCATACTGCTCCGGGATCGTCAGGCCAAACACGCCCAGGTCACCCATCTGCGCGATCACGCCGGCCGGGATGAGTTCGTCCTTAAGATGCCATTGATGCGCAAACGGGGCGACCTTTTCCAGCGCGAAGCGATAGAACTGCTCCCGTACCATTCCCATCGTTTCGTCCAAGCCGGGATCGCCAACGGTCATGGCGCCTGGATGCGCCGCAAGATGATCGGCAATGGCTGCGCGTGTTTCGCGCGAATTTCCCAGAGCGACGAGTTCACGGACTGTGGGCGTCCAGAATTCGGCGGATGAGGAATCGTCCAGGCCCATATCGTAGGGCCGGGCGATCTCGTTCTGGCTCATCGGAATACCGCCGACAAGCTGGACCAGATATTCGCCGAACGCCGCCTGCAGGATCAGCCGCTCGATCTCACCCAAACCTTTTTCGTGTTCGAGCCTGCGCGCCCAGCGCGCCATCTGGCGCAGCGCCTCGACATTGGTCGCGAACCACGCGAGCCCATGGACGGCGCGCTGCTGCCGGTCGAGCGCGGCGCGCGAGACCTTGCCGTCCGGTGCGACCATTCCGGCGACGCTGTCCTTGGCGGCCGCCAGAAAACCCTCGGATGAGAGAACAGCCTCCTCGCAACGGGCAAGCAGGTGGGGAATGGATGGAGAGATCATAGAGGCTGCCGATCAAAATCAATGGTGAAAGCTTAACGAAGTCTCTTCGGCGGCGCACCCTATGTCGCCCCTCTTGCAGGAACGCGCCGGATCGGCCATTCACGCAATCCAGATCCACTTTCCTGGGGTAAAGCCAATGCGTCTTTTTGCCGGTACCGCTTTAGCGGCCATCCTGGCCCTGTCGGTGTCCACTTCAGCCTTCGCGAAAGGCGATGACATGTCGCCAGCAGACCTGAACGCCCTCAAGAGCTACTCACTCTCGATGGACAAGATAAAGGCGATGCAGGCTGCGATGGACGAAGCCAGCAAGATGCCGATCATGGAAAAACAGATGCATGGCGTCGGCGACGACGCCAAATCCATCGCGGAGATGGAAGCCAAGCTCAATGCGATGCCGCAAGCGGCAGCGCTCTACAAGAAACACGGATTGTCCGCGCACGACGCCGTCGTGATGCCATTCGCTCTGATGGATGCTGGCATGTGCGTTCTCTATCCGAGCGCCGCGCCGAAGCTTGCCGACCGCGTTTCCCCCGCGCAGGTTGCGTTCTACAAGCAGCACAAGGCCGAGCTCGACAAGATGAAGTGGCTGAGCGGTGGCCAGTAAGGCCTAAGCGTTACTCCCTTCCAGCACATCCTCGAATGTCCGCATTCCGGGACGCTGCGCGTTGACGAGCACGGCCATGTTGCCGGGCAGGTGTTGGTTCTTCCACATCTTGGTATGGGCGCGCGGGATATCGGCCCAGGAGAATACTTCCGACATGCAGGGGTCGAGGCGACGCTCCAGCATCAACCGGTTGGCCTGACTGGCCTGCTTGAGATTGGCGAAGTGCGAGCCCTGAATGCGCTTCTGACGCATCCACACGTAGCGCGCATCGAAGGTGATGTTATAGCCCGTGGTGCCGGCGCAGAACACGACCATGCCGCCGCGCTTTACGACAAGGCATGACACCGGAAATGTCGATTCGCCGGGGTGTTCGAACACCATGTCGACGTCGTTGCCTTTGCCGGTGATGTCCCAGATCGCCTTGCCGAATTTGCGCGCCTCTTTCGTCCATGCATCGTATTCCGGCGTTCCGACTGTCGGCATCTGACCCCAGCAGTTGAAATCCTTGCGATTGATCACGCCGTTGGCGCCGAGCGAGAGAACAAATTCACGCTTCGACTCGTCGCTGATGACGCCGATGGCATTCGCGCCGGAGACCGCGCAAAGCTGAACCGCGAAAGAACCCAGACCGCCACTCGCGCCCCAGATCAGAACGTTGTGACCGGGCCGCAAAATATGCGGACGGTGGCCGAAGAACATGCGGTAAGTCGTGGCGAGCGTCAGCGTGTAGCAGGCCGACTCTTCCCATGTGAGATGCCGCGGCCGCGGCATGAGCTGGCGATCCTGCACGCGAGCGAATTGCGCGAACGAACCGTCCGGCGTCTCATAACCCCAGATGCGCTGCGACGGCGAGAACATCGGGTCGCCGCCATTGCATTCCTCGTCGTCGCCATCGTCCTGATTGCAGTGCACGACGACCTCGTCGCCGACTTTCCAGCGGGTGACCTTCGAGCCAACCGCCCAAACGATGCCCGACGCATCGCTGCCTGCGATGTGATAGGGATTCTTGTGGCCGTCGATCGGCGAGATCGGCGTACCGAGCCCTGCCCACACGCCGTTGTAGTTCACGCCCGCTGCCATCACGAGAATGAGTACGTCGTGACTATCGAGAGACCAGGTCGGAAGGACTTCGATCTGAAACGATTTCTCGGGTTCGCCGTGGCGCTCCTTGCGGATCGCCCATGCATACATTTTCGAGGGCACATGACCGAGCGGCGGGATTTCGCCGATCTCATAAAGGTCCTTGTAGACCTCAAGCGCAGGCTTGCCGGATGCGGACATTGTCGAAATTCCCCACTCGCTCGGAAAATGGAACGCGCGAAGTAGGCATCAGGCTTCTGCTGCGTTGCAACAGAATTGTCGCATATTATGAACAGGAAAAGATCGACGGCGAAATAAAATTACCGGCTGTTGCCGAACGATTTGCGCTGAAGGCTGGATTTCCGGCCTTTCGCCTTGCCAGCGATTTCCTTGAGCTTTAGCGCCTGCAGCATGGAGAGCGCGGTCCCGGGGCCGCCCTTTTCCGGGTCGCGGAAGGCGCGGCCATAGCGCTCAACCCGCGATTCGACCGAGCCCAGGAATTCGCCTTCCCAATCCGACAGTTTGACGGTCGAGACTTCCGCTGCCTTGCGCGTTCGCCGAAGCGCCTTCAGAGCAGCGCGTTTCGCGCGCGCCTGTTCGGCCTCGCGTCGTTCCTTGGGTGTGGGGATTTTCGATTTCACCCGTTCAATGCGCCTTGTGCGGGTCCTTTTCGCCCGCCCTGACCGCCAGTGCGATCACGTCTGTCGCGACCGGACAGGTGAAGAAAGGCGAGCGCGCGCAATTGGGATTGTAGGCTTCGTTGAAATCGATCGTCACCGCCTTCGGCGGAAAGGTGCCGAAATCGCCGACATCGACATAACGCCCCGAACCATAAGTCTCCGTGCCCGTCAGCCCATCGATGAAGAACGCGGACATGGTGGCGATCTTGTTGCGGTCGTCGGCATAGAAGGGAAGCGTCACCGGCTTTCCCTTAAGCGTGAAGGTCGCATCGCCGGCGTGGAAGAACTGCTTGTCCGTTCCGCGCGAGGTGCGGAAAACGCGCGCCGGACGCGCCGGATCGGCCTTGAATGCCGCGGTCACGCGATAGGACGGATCGTAGCCGAAGAAATCGACGCCCTTGAATTCCTTTGCCGCCTTGGCCTGCTGGTTGAACACCATGATACGCGCACCGATCACGCCGGCATCGACCTGGGTCTGCGCACCGCGGATATCGATGTCGGTGTCGATCGGGATGCCCTTGCCGATTTCCGCTTCGGAATAGAGATGCTTGTCCTTCACCACGAAGGGATGGCCCGCGCGCACGCCGGCGATCAACACGCCGGCCACTTTTGTGCCGGCAACCCATTTGTAGGATTCGGGCTTGCCCCTGGTGCCGACCAGGGTCGAGGTATCCCCGTCGCGGAGATAAGTGGCGTCCTGGATCTTCAACACGGCATAATGCGCGTGTGCCCAGCCATTGTTGGCGTCGGCGAGTTCGGCTTTCCAAGTGTCCTGAGGCGACTTGGCGGGGGCCGCCAGCGCCAGCGAAGCAACACCAACAGCCGCCAAACCCCAGATCGCCTGTTTCACGCCGAACTCTCCCGCAGATTGCGCCGGCAGTTTAACACCGCGCCCACCGGTGCAGGCAATGTTGCGCTGCAATGACGAGCAGATAAAGTTGCGGCATGAGCCGTGACAAGCCCTGGATATTCCGCACCTATGCCGGCCATTCCAGCGCCGCGGCGTCGAACGCGCTCTATCGCACCAATCTGGCCAAGGGACAGACCGGGCTTTCCATCGCTTTCGATCTGCCGACGCAGACCGGCTATGACAGCGACGATCCGCTGGCGAAGGGCGAGGTCGGCAAGGTCGGCGTTCCGGTCAGTCATATCGGCGATATGCGCGCGCTGTTCGAGGGTTTGCCGCTCGATCGGATGAACACATCGATGACCATCAATGCGCCGGCGGCCTGGCTGCTCGCGCTCTATGCCGCATTGGCGGACGAGCAGGGCGTCGAGCGCATGACACTACAAGGCACGACCCAGAACGACATCATCAAGGAATATCTGGCGCGCGGGACTTACATCTTCCCGCCCGCGCCCGCGCTGCGGCTGACGGTCGACACAATCGCGTTCACGGCGGCGGAGATGCCGAAATGGAATCCGATCAATCTATGCTCCTATCATCTGCAGGAAGCCGGTGCGGATGCAGTGGAAGAGGCCGCCTTCGCGCTCGCTGCCGCGGTTGCGGTGCTGGACGCCGTACGCGTGCGCGGCGCGATTGCCGAAAAGGATTTTCCGAACGCCGTGGGGCGGATTTCCTTCTTCGTCAATTCCGGCGTCAAATTCATCACCGAGATCTGCAAGCTGCGCGCGATGGCGATTTTGTGGGATGAGATCACGCGCGAGCGATACGGCGTGGCCGACCCCAAGCTTCGCCTGTTTCGCTATGGCGTGCAGGTGAATTCGCTGGGACTGACCGAGCAGCAACCCGAGAACAACGTCTATCGCGTGCTGTTCAGCATGTTGGGCGTCACACTGTCGAAGTCAGCCCGCGCCCGCGCCGTCCAGCTTCCGGCGTGGAACGAGGCGCTTGGCCTTCCGCGTCCGTGGGATCAGCAATGGTCGCTGCGCATGATGCAGATCGGCGCCTTTGAAACCGACATGCTGGAATATGGCGACATCTTCGACGGTTCGAAGGTGATCGAAGCAAAGGTTGATCAGCTCATCGGCCAGATCCGCCTCGAGATGAGCCGCATCGCAGAGATGGGCGGCGCCGCAACACAGACCGCGCTGGAATATATGAAGGAGCGCCTGGTCGCGTCCAACGCTGCGCGCGTCGAGGCGATCGAGCGCGGCGATGAAACCCGCGTCGGAGTCAATGCTTACACCGAGACCGAAGTGTCGCCGCTCACCTCCGGCAACAGCAGCTTCATGACGGTCGATGAAACGGCGGAAGCTGAGCAGATCGCGCGGCTGAAGCAATGGCGCAGCGATCGCGATGCCATGGCCGTTTCTAAGACGCTTGCCGGCCTGGAACGCGCCGCGCGCAGCGACGGCAATCTGATGCCGCCCTCCATTGCCTGCGCCAAGGCCGGTGTCACGACCGGCGAATGGGCAGCGACGCTGCGCAACGTGTTCGGCGAATATCGTGCGCCGACCGGCGTGTCTTCCGCCGGCCCCGCACGCAACGATGAACGCATCGGCGCGCTGCGCGAAGAAGTCCGAGCCGCCTCGGGGAAACTCGGCCGCAAACTGACCATGCTGGTCGCCAAGCCGGGGCTTGACGGTCACTCCAATGGCGCGGAGCAGATCGCCATGCGCGCGCGCGATGTCGGGATGGCGGTGGTCTATGACGGCATTCGGTTTTCACCGGCGCAGATCGTCGCGGCGGCGTGCGAGTCAAAACCCCATGTGATCGGACTCTCGATCCTGTCCGGCAGCCATGTGCCGCTCGCGCGGAAAGTGATAGCTGGGCTGCAAAAAGCTGGGCTCGGAGGCATCAAGATCGTTGCCGGCGGCATCATCCCGCCGGAAGACGAAGCCGCGCTGAAAGAAGCCGGTGTATCGGCCGTGTTCAGTCCGAAGGACTACGACCTCAACCGAATCATGCAAGTGATCATCGATCTGGCGACGTCCGCCTGATCACTTCGCCGGCTCGGGATCGGTCGTGCCGATATCGGCGATGAATTTCCAATCGCTCCCGGCCTTGCGCCACACCGTCACATAGTGGCCGGTGAGATGCATCTGGGTCCCCTTCGCATCCGGCGCACCCTCGAACAGCCAATGGCCATCGCTGTAGCCAATGGTTCCATCGCCGGAAACTTCGGCGCTATCGGGAACCCAGGAAAGGACATTGAGCTTCGGATCGCCATTGCCGCTCGTCTGAAAGCGCTTGGCGGCTTCCGCTTTGCCGAAGATCGGGGGCTCATTTCCGGTCCCGAAAATGCGCGCGTCATCCGCCATATAGGCAAGAAACGCTGCATTGCTGCCCTTCGCGACGGAGAGTTCCGAAAATGCTTTGTCGGTGGCGATGATGTCGTCCTTGGCACCCGCAAGAGCGACGGTCGAGATCAGCAAGGCGGTGGTGAGTATCGCGCCGGGCAAAGCGAGGTTCATAGGGTTCCCTCCAATTGTGGCGACATGCCGCAATCACGCCGCGAACATACCACGGTTTAGTCCAAGCCCCGGCCATGAACGTCACTACACAATGTCGTTAACACGCCTTAACCACGCTGGGGAGCGTCCGACATGATCGCCTATTACACACCCAAGCAGCAATTGGAGACGGGTCCGAAACGCTCGGCACTGTCGCGCGACCTGTTCCACGGCCTGACGCCGGAGCAGTTCGACGAGGAAGCTCAATCGCTTTCGAAAGTGCAGGCGATGACGCCCGCGGTGCGCGCGCGCATGAGGGCGCAGCTGATCGAGCGGTTGAAGACGCCCGTCGACGACCCGACCTGGGGGCCGGATTGGGTGAAGCGCGGCGAGAAGGTTGCCGCACATCGCCACAAGAAGCCGGGTGTTTTCGCCAAGCTCGTCCCATTCGGAAAGCAGGATTTGGACGGCGAGGAAGACGGCGAACCGCTGAACGAACGCGAACGCACCGACACCGACATCATCGCGCGCAATATGGAGAAAAGCCGGCAGGTCGCGCACTACCGGCCGCTTTACATGATCGCGATCGGGCTTGCGCTGGGCATCGCGCTATTGGCGATGTTCGTCGATTATCAGATCATCCGCGGCGACGTCTGGACGCGCGCGCTGTCGAATGAATTCATGGTCGTGCCCGCGAGCCTGCAAAGCTCGGTAATCTTCAAGAGCATGCAGGTGATCTTCGCCGTGCTGATCGTGCATTTCATGCTCAAGATCACCGGCGTCTACGGTCGCAACGCGCTGATTACGACCGCCTTCCTGTTTGCGCTGGTGATGATTGGCTGCCTCGGCTATCTCGTCGCCTACAACAACATGGCGGGCGCGACCTCGGCGACGCAGGAACAGCGCGCCGAAACGACCAACTCGAATTCCATCGAACAGCTCTTCGCCTCGACGAATCCGGGCGAAGGCACGGCGGCGGCCCAACCCGCCGTGCATGTTACGCAGGCGGGCATGGGCGAGGGCTTTTCGCTCGGCCTGCCGAAACTATCGCAGACGTCACTCGCCAATGCGGATTCGTGGTTCTGGCTCGCCTTTGCCAGCGTGATCTTCTTCATCGTCACGACCGTGGCCGCGCTCTACATGCAGACCGTCGAGAACAATGTGCGCAACGTTCATATCGCGCGCGATTACAGCCATCGCCGCCGCCAGTTCGCGCAACTCCATCTTCTGGAGCTTGCCGATCAGAAATCGGCATAAGGCCGATCATGGCCGCGACCCATGTGATGCTCGCCATTGCGACCGCGGCCGGCCTTGCCGGCGGCGGCACTCTGGCCGTGAATGCGGTTCGCCATGGGCAAAGCTATGTGCAGGTGGCCGAAGCGTCCGATCAGGTCGCCACAGCGCCTCGCCGCATCATCATCGGCATCGACCTTTCCAAGAGCAATCCGCTGATCGACAATCCCGCCTTCGCTTCGAAGGTCGCGCAGCGGATCGCCGGCGAGGTGCGCGCGCTCGGATTCATGTCGGAAGTCCACGTGCGCACCTTCGGCAATTTCGACGCATCGTCGAACACCTTCGCGTACGACACGATGATCTCGACCCATGCACGCCCTCAGAACGTCGCCGCCGAGGTTGAGAAGCTGATCTCCGGCACGCCGATGCTTGTGGAACGCGGCAAGTGGGAAGCACAGAACAACACCAACATCATCGCGTTCATGGACAATGCGGTCGCGAGCATCGGCTGCTCCGGCATGCCGACGACAGTGATCCTGGCGTCGGACGGAATCGAGGATTCCGAATATGCGCGGCTCTCGCTGGAAGATTCACGCCTCCCCAATCCGGATGGCCATCCGTTCAAGGGTTGCGCCGAATTGCAGATATTGGGCGTCGGTCAGGGCACGCGCAGTCCGGTCCAGACGATGCGGCTTAGGGCGCAGTGGAGCCGCTGGGCGCAGGCCGCCGGCTTCGGCCAATTCCTAGGCCTGAACGACTGGTGAGTTCGCATACCTCAGCGCAAGCGTGCGAGAATATCACTCAACGTCGCCCCATTCGCGCGCAGTTCGCGCAAGCTCACCGAGGAATCGCGCTTGGAAAACTTCCTGCCCTGCCCATCGAGGACAAGCTTGTGGTGCGCATAGTCCGGCGCGGGAAGATCGAGCAGCGCCTGCAGCAGCCGCTGGACATGCGTCGCCGGTAGCAGATCCTCGCCACGGGTAACGAGCGTCACACCCTGATGCGCATCGTCGACGACCACGGCGAGATGATAGGCGGCGGGCATTTCCTTGCGGGCCAGAACGACATCGCCCAATGACATCACATCGACGGTGATCGTTTCGCCATGCTCCCGAAACGTCAGCGGTCCTGCCATGGCGGCAGCTTTGGCCGCATCCAGCCGCAACGCGTAGGGAATGCCGGATGCAAGGCGCGCGCGGCGCACGGCATCCGGCAGATCGCGACAAATGCCTGGATAGAGCGGCCCATCGGCGCCATGCGGTGCGGCGCCCGCGCGCGCGATCTCGTCGGCGATGTCCTTGCGGGTGCAGAAGCAGGGATAGATCAGGCCGCGTTCGGTCAGGCGCTGGATCGCTTCGCGATAGGCAAAGCTGCGCTGCGATTGGCGCAGGACCGGCTTCTGCCAATCGAGGCCCAACCATGCGAGGTCTTCGAAGATCGCGGCTTCGTATTCCGGGCGGCAACGGCCGCGGTCAATGTCCTCGATGCGCAGCAGGAAGCGCTCACCCGCCTGGGCCGCATACAATGCCGCATAGGCATGGCCCAGGTGCAGAAAGCCGGTTGGACTCGGCGCGAAACGCGTGACAATCATGCGGCCAGCACCTTACACAATCCGCTCCATGCCGAAACCGCACCGCATCACTTCCAAAGCGCATCTCGACGACGCCGTCGCCGGACTTCTCGCCGCCGATAAGCGGCTGCATCCGGTGGCGAAGCGGGTCGGACCGATGCCGTACCGCGCGCGCCGTGAGGAAGGGTTCGAGGCGCTGATCTCCATCGTGGTCAGCCAGCAGCTTTCCGTCGCGGCCGCCGACACGATCTTCGGCCGCGTGAAGGCGAAGGTCGTTCCGTTCGAACCGGCGCAGGTTCTGGCGGCCGAAGCAGATATCCTGCGCGCCTGCGGGCTTTCCGGGCCGAAGCAGAAGCACATGAAATCCATCGCGTCGGCGATCGTGGACGGATCGCTTGATCTGACGCGCATCAAATCCATGCATGACGACGACGCCCGCGCGCACCTGACGGCGGTCAAAGGCATCGGCCCGTGGACGGCGGATATCTATCTGATGTCGTCGCTCGGGCGCGCCGATATCTGGCCGGTTGCCGATGTCGGACTTCAGGCAGCGATCCATCGCGCCTTCAGTCTGCGCAAGCGCCCGAACGAAAAGCAGATGGAGAAGCTGTCGAAGGACTGGCGGCCTTATCGCACCGTGGCGGCGCGGATGTTCTGGATTCACGAAGACGGCATTCGGCGTGAGAAGAAAGAGTCCGAGGCAAAAGCCAAAGCCGCCAAAGCAAAAAAGAAGAAACGCTGATGGCCCTGCGCCCGCTCTCCGGTCCGAGACTTCCGCCAGTGCGCGGTCACGCAACGCATCTGGTCGTTCTGCTGCACGGTTATGGTGCCGACGGCAATGATCTCATCGGGTTGGCACCGCACTGGCAGCGCATGTTGCCGACGGCCGCATTCGTGGCACCCAATGCGCCCGAACGCTGCGCGGGAGCCCCGATGGGCTATCAGTGGTTTCCGATCTCCCGCATCGATCCGCAGGAGATGCAGCGCGGTGTCGAAAGCGCGGCGCAGGGGTTGAACGAATTCCTCGATGCGGAACTGAAGCGGCTGGAGCTCGGCAATGACCGCCTCGCGCTGGTCGGATTCAGTCAGGGCACGATGATGTCGCTGCATGTCGGGCTGAGCCGCCCTTCAAAACCGGCAGTGATCGTGGGCTTTTCCGGAATGCTCGCCGGCGCACCGCCAGAGCTCGGCGCGGACGCGCCGCCGATTCTTCTGGCGCATGGCGACCAGGATCCAATGATCCCGCCCGGCGCGATCTTCGATGCCGCCACGCGGCTTGGCGCGGCCGGTGCCAATGTCCAGTGGCATCTCTCTCCCGGCGTCGGCCATTCCATCGACGAAGCAGGATTGGCGCTTGGCGGGCTGCACCTGACGATGGCATTTCGTGGTTTGCTCAAACGCCACACTCCCGAAATAAGCTGCAAGGCCGCCTGAACGTCGTCTGTCCGTCACGACGAATCGCGTATTCTCGCGCTTGGCAGGGCGTTTTTCGTCCCATACAGTCCAGCCGGTGAGAAGGAGACGCGTCTTCCAAGGGGTGTCGTCGTGCTAGCCGCCGCGCGTTCGCCGGACAATTGCCCGGCGCTGGTGCTCAACGCTGATCACCGGCCGCTCAGCTATTTCCCGCTGTCGCTGTGGTCCTGGCAGGACGCGATCAAGGCTGTGTTCCTGGAGCGCGTAATCATCCTGGAGGAATACGACCGGGTGATCCATTCGCCGAGCTTCGCGATGAAGCTGCCTTCGGTGGTCTCGCTCAAGGCTTATGTGAAGCCGGCGCGCAATCCCGCTTTCACGCGATTCAACCTTTTCCTGCGTGATCGCTTCGAATGCCAGTATTGCGGCTTCGACGACGATTTGACGTTCGATCATGTCATCCCGCGTTCACGCGGCGGCCGCACGACGTGGGAGAACGTCGTCACCGCCTGCGCGCCGTGCAATCTGCTCAAGGGCGGAAAGCTGCCGAACCAGATCAAGATGCATCCGCGCCATGCGCCGCACCGGCCGACGATCACCCAATTGCGTAACAACGGCCGCAGATTCCCGCCCAATTATCTGCATGATTCCTGGGCGGACTATCTCTACTGGGACAGCGAACTGGAGCCTTAGGCCGCGATAGACCGGCCGCAAATCTCTGCTAGGCTTTTCGGCAGCGGGGCATTCCATGTCGACAATTCTTGTTACCGGCGGATCGGGATTTATCGCGAGCCACGCCATCATTCAGCTTCTGCAGGAGGGCCATCAGGTGCGCGCCACGGTGCGCGATCTGAAGCGATCGGCCGATGTGCGCGCAATGCTGAAGCAGGGCGGGGTTGAGGCAGGCGACCGCCCGAGCTTCTTCGCCGCCGACCTGATGAATGACGCTGGCTGGGCAGACGCCATGCGCGGCTGCGATTACGTGCTTCATGTGGCATCTCCCTTTCCGGCCGGCGTGCCGAAAGACGAGAATGAATTGATCGTGCCCGCCCGCGAGGGTGCACTGCGCGTTCTGCGCGCTGCGCGCGATGCCGGCGTAAAGCGTGTGGTGGTGACGTCGTCCTTCGCGGCCGTCGGCTATGGCCAGAAGCCGCAAACAAGGCCGTTCGACGAAACCAACTGGACGAATCTCGGCGCCGGCGATCTCACGTCCTATACCAAGTCCAAGACCATCGCCGAACGCGCGGCGTGGGACTTCGTCGCCAAGGAGAACGGCAAGATCGAACTCGCGGTCGTCAACCCGGTCGGCGTGTTCGGGCCGGTGCTCGGGCCGGACTATTCCACCTCGATCCTGCTGGTGCAGCGCCTGATGGATGGCGCGATGCCCGGCACACCCAAGCTCTATTTCGGAATCGTCGATGTGCGCGACGTCGCCGATCTCCATATCCGAGCCATGACCAGCCCGGCTGCGAAGGGTGAGCGTTTCCTCGCGGTCGCGGGCGATTTCCTGTCGATCCAGGAGATCGCGAAGGTACTGAAAGCACGCATGGGCGAGGCAGCAGCCCGCGTTCCGGTGCGAGAGCTTCCCAATTGGATGGTGCGGCTGGCAGCGCTCCGCGATCCGGCGCTCAAGATCATCACGCCAGAACTCGGCAAGAAGAAGAACGCGACCAACGAGAAAGCCAGGCGCATGCTCGGCTGGGCGCCGCGCTCCAATGAGGACGCACTGGTCGCGACGGCGGAAAGTCTGGTGAAGCTCGGCCTCTTGAAACCGGCCTAGAGCTTCCCGGGGCGCCACATCGCCATCAACGGCGGCGCACCGGGCGGAGCGATATTGCGGCGGGTCATGAAGCCGAACCGCTCATAGAGCCGCGTGTTCTTTGGGTTGGAGTTTTCGAGATAGGCCGGCACGCCATTCTCGTCGATGCGCTTGAGATTAGCCTCCATCATCGCGCCACCAAGTCCCATACCCTGTAGGCGTGGCGCGACCGCGATAAAGGCGAGATAGAAATGGCGGTCCTGCGGATGGTTCTTCTCCATCGAATCGCCCATCGCGGAGCCGCGGCCCAGTCGCGGAAAACCGCATAGACGCACGAACATCGGCATCAAACGAAGCTGCTCGAAGAACCCGCCGGGGCTTGCCGGCGCACCCGGAGGCAGCCACGCCGCGGCGACGCCCGCGTTCATCCAGGTCTCGCCGAACGGAATCGCGCGCGCCTTGAGCAGCCAGAAGAAAAATTGCTCCAGCGCCTGCGCGCGCTTCGGCCCCGGTCGCGCGATCCAGTCAAAGATGGGATCGGTCTGGAACGACGCCGCGAACAGACGCGACAACGGAGCCGCATCCACTTCACTCGCACGGCGGGGATGGGCCGCAGCGGCCAATAAAGCATGACGGTCTTCGCTCATATGCGCGTCGAAAGCGCGATGGCGAGACGGCAGCCCGCCTTGATGGTTTCGCTGAGTAGCCGGTACCCAGGCGCCTGCTCCGCGCCCTGCGCGAGCGCTTCGTCGCGATGGGCAATCTCGTCGGTGCGGAAATCGGCGACCGTGGATTTGAGCTCGGGATCGGCGTCGCCGAGTCGTTCGATCTGACCGGCGTAATGCTCGTCGATCACTTCTTCGACCGCCGCGGTGCAGGCCATCGCGGCCTTCTCGCCCATCAGCGCGGTCGCGGCACCCAGCGCGAATCCCGCAACGCGCCACACCGGCTCCAGTGCCGTCGGGCGAACGTGACGTTCATTGACGAGACGGTCGAAGGTTTTCAGATGGCGCTGTTCTTCCGCCGCCATGCGCCGGATGGAATCGCCGGCCGGCCTGCTGCCGAGCACGGCCAGCTGGCCCTCATAGATCCTGACCGCGCCATATTCGCCGGCGTGATCGACGCGGATCATCGCGTCGATGTCGTCTGCCGACTGCGTGCCGGGGGCTGCGGGACGGGCTTTGCGGCTCATTTCTTTCTCAACAGCATCACCAGACCGGTGAAGGCAGAGCCCAGCGAGATGATCGCATTGTAGCCGGCCAGCGAAATCCCGGAGAGCCGCCAGGCGGCGACATCGCAGCGCACTTCGCCCGGCGTGTTCAGATCGCCGAGGCCGTGAAAGGCGTGAAATGTGCCGGTGCAGGCCTCAGGTCCCGGGAAGAAATGCCACTCGACACCGGCCTGGTAGAAGCCGATCGCGCCCGATATGGCGACGAGCAGAACGGTGACAAAGGCCAGCCAGCGTGTATCGCCTTTGATGACGAACGGCCCGAGGATTCCCAGGATCGCCGCGGCAATAAGCGGCCAGCGCTGCCAGTGGCACATCTCGCAGGGCGGAAAATGCGCGATGTACTGGAAGCCCAGCGCGCCCAGGATGAGCGCCAGCGCGATGATGCCCAGAATGCGTGTAATCTCATTCGATCTCATTTTTCGAAAATCCTGCTGTCGTCTTCGAAGGCTTTGAACTCCAGCGCGTTGCCACTGGGATCGAGAATGAAGAACGTCGCCTGTTCGCCGGGCTCGCCCTGAAAACGAATATCGGGTTCGATGATGAAGTCCACTTTCATTTCCGTCAGGCGATCGGCGAGCGCGCGCCAATCCTTCATGGAAAGAATCGCGCCGAAGTGCCGAATGGGAACTTCTTCGCCGTCAACAAGATTATGTGCTTTGTGTCCGGCGTCATCCGGGCTTAAATGCGCAACGATCTGGTGACCGAAGAAATCGAAATCGACCCAGTCGTCGCTCGCGCGGCCTTCTGCGCAGCCAAGGATGCCGGTGTAGAACGCACGCGCGGATGCGAGGTCGTGGACCGGAAAGGCAAGATGGAAGCGCGGACGTGATGTCATCGGCGTTCCTGAAGTGGTTAGGGTACGAAGGGAAGCCCATGCGTAAGATGAAGGCAACCCGCAAAGTAGCGCGGCGCGAGCTCCTCAAGATCGAGGGCCGCCCGGTCGAGGTGAAGGTGCGCCTCAACCCGCGCGCGCGGCGCTTGATCGTGAAGGTACATCCGACCACGGGTGAGGTGAGCGTTACCGCGCCGTCGCAGCGCGCGCTCGACAAGGCGATGGAATTCGCGCGCGGCCAGAGCGACTGGATCGCAATGCAGCGCTCCCGCGTGCCGGCGCAGATCGAATTGAGGGCGGGTGCGGTGCTGCCGTTGCGGGGAGAAGATCACGACGTCCGCGAAGGTGAATCCGGCTATGGCGCGGCCTGGGCGGAGGACGGCACAATTTATGTGACGGGCGCGAAAGCCTATCAGCCGCGCCGCCTGATCGATTTTCTGAAGAAAGAAGCGCGAAAGGAATTCGAGACGCGGACCGCCGCGCATGCCAAGCGCCTTGGCGTGAAGCATCGGCGCATCACAGTGCGCGACACCGCGAGCCGCTGGGGGTCATGCTCGGCGAAAGGGTCGCTCTCCTATTCCTGGCGGCTGATCCTCGCGCCCGCCTTCGTGCTCGACTACGTCGTCGCCCACGAAGTCGCCCATATGCGCGAAATGAATCACGGCCCGGCCTTCTGGAAGCTGGTGCGCGACCTCGTCGGCGATCCGCGCCGGGCCCAAAACTGGCTGCGCGACCATGGCGCGGCGCTGCACCGCTACGCGCCGAAGGGCTGATATCTACACGTCCGCCGCCTTGGACTTGCCGATCAGCGACAGGACGAAGCCAGCCGCGATCACGCCGAGCATTACCCAGACGACAATCGTGCCTTTCGCCGTGAAATCTCCGCCGGTCGGATGCAACGCATGCACGACCCTGCCGGCCAGCTGCTGAACCAGAAGCAGGAGAAAGAGGAACGGGATCATCGCGCGGTAGCGGATCAACGCGACGAGACCCAGAAGCACGAGGAGTAGCCGCCACATCCCCAGAAGCGCGAACTCCAGCATCACTTCCCGCGCGGCCGAGGGTGAGAAGCTGTCGAGCGGAATACCGTCGGCGCCGATCGCCACTTCGTGCGTGTTCAGGATGGAATTCGCGCCAATGCCGGCGTCCAGCACCAGCAAAAGACCGAACAAAATCAATCCCAGCCAATGGCCGCGATAGCCATTGTCAAACTGCCTTGGAAAAAGTCGTGCGAACATGATCCCCTCCATTCGCTGCCTGTCCGCCTGATATAGGCGGCAAACACGCAGTGCCAAGCAACGCGCCCCTGGAAATCGGCGGATGGGGTGGAAAGGCTCGGTTGACGATGTATCCGAAGCAGGATCAGAGTCGCGCGCTTTTCGGGAGATTTGCCGTGATCCGCTCGCTCTGTATCGCCGCTCTCCTTTGCTTTTCCGGTGCAAGAGCCGCAGATGCGCCCGCGACTCGGGAAGGCGATTTCGTTGTCCATGACTTCAAATTCCGCTCGGGCGAAACGCTCGCCAATTTGCGGCTGCACTACTCGACGCTGGGCGCGCCGCATCGCGACAGACACGGGCATGTCGACAATGCCGTAATGGTGCTGCATGGCACAGGCGGCGACGGGCATCAGTTTCTCAGGGCGCAATTCGCCGGTGTCCTCTTCGTGCCCGGCGGGCTGCTCGATCCCGCGAAATATTTCATCATCCTTCCCGACGGCATCGGACACGGCAAATCCTCGAAGCCCAGCGACGGCCTGCACGCGAAATTTCCGCATTACGATTATGACGACATGGTCGCGGCACAATACGCGCTGCTGACGAGGGGCCTGCATGTCGATCATCTGCGCCTGGTCATGGGCACGTCGATGGGATGCATGCATTCGTTCGTCTGGGGCGAGACCTATCCGAAATTCGTTTCAGCACTGATGCCACTGGCCTGTCTTCCGGTGCAGATCGCCGGCCGCAACCGGATGTGGCGCAAGATGACCATCGATGCGATCCGGAACGATCCGGCATGGCAGAACGGCGAGTACAAAACCGAGCCGCGCGAAGGCCTGCGCGCCGCCGCCGATATGCTCATGATCGCAGGTGCTGCGCCGCTGCCGATGCAGATCGCTGATCCGACACGCGATGCCGTCGACAGCTACGTCGAGAAGACGGTCGAGCATTATCTCGAAACCCTCGATGCCAATGATCTGCTTTATCAGGTCGATGCCTCGCGCGATTACGATCCGTCGCCGAAACTTGCGGCGATCACGGCGCCGGTGATGTGGGTGAACTCCGCCGACGATTTCATCAACCCGCCGGAGCTCGGCGTCGCCGAGGCGAAGGTCAAAGAGATCAAGCACGGCACCTTCGTGCTCATTCCCGCGAGCGAAAACACCCACGGCCACGGCACGCATACCTGGGCGGTACTGTGGAAAGACAGGCTGGAGGAATTGCTCAAGGCGAGCGAATGATCGCGGACGACAGCACCTTCGCCGGCTCGATACCGGAAATTTACGATCGCTATCTGGTGCCGTTGATCTTCGAGCCCTATGCGCGCGATCTCGCCGCGCGGCTCGCGGCTTTCGAGCCACGCGATATTTTGGAGGTTGCAACGGGAACCGGTGTGGTCACGCGCGTGATCGCATCGGCGCTGCCGGCCGCCCGCATCATCGCCACCGATCTCAACCAGCCCATGCTGGACAGGGCGGCGTCACGACAACGCCGCAGTGACCACGTCACGTGGCAGCAGGCGGACGCACAAGCGCTGCCGTTCGAGGTCAATAGCTTCGATGCCGTGGTCTGCCAGTTCGGCGCGATGTTCTTTCCGGACAGGCACCGAGCCTATACGGAAGCGTTTCGTGTACTGCGGCCGGGCGGACATTATCTCTTCAGCGTGTGGGATAAGATTTCCGAAAATGATTTCGCCGATATCCTGACTCGCGCGCTGGCGAAGCGGTTTCCCGACAATCCGCCGCAATTCCTTGCGCGCACGCCACATGGATATCACGACCCGGAGAAAATCATGGCTGATGTCGCAGCTGCGGGGTTTCGGAATGTCGTGATCGATACGATCCAGGAACGAAGCCGGGCCGCGGCGCCGCTCGAAGCCGTCATCGGATATTGTCAGGGCACACCACTGCGCGGCGAAATCGAAGCGCGGGACCCCAAGGGGCTGGACGGCGCTACGAAGCTGGCAGCCGATGCTGTCGCAAAGCGCTTCGGGACTGGGCTGGTCGATGGCAGGATTCGGGCACTCGTGGTCACAGCAATTCGCTGAGGGGACCCTCAACCGAGCCGCAGTACCCGCCTGCGCTCGCGTTCTTCTTTGATGCGCCAGGCACGAACACGGATGAGATCGCGCAACGCCACGACACCGATAACCCTCCGCGTGGTGCGATCCAGAATCGGCACGACACCGACATCGGTCATGGCCATCTTGTCGGCGAGCTGACCGGCAAGATCGTCGGCATAGGCCGATACGAGATCTTCGCTGGTTGCCATTTCGCCCAACGTCGCCATTTCGTCGGCTTCGCCCTGCATCCAATGCAGCACATCCTTGCGTGAAACCATGCCGGCCAGCTTCCCGTCTTCGTCGACGACCGGATAGCTTTTGTGCCGCCTGTTGCCTTCCGCCGTCCTGAAGAAGGCGATCACTTCTTTCACTGGAATAGACGCCGCCAGCGTATGCACCGGCTTGGCCATGACCTGCTCGACCCGCGTCTGCAGGAAAGGATCGATAGTGTATTCGCGCGAAACGTGATGGCCGCGCCGCGCGATGCGCTCTGTCAGAATCGAACGGCGCATGACGAGCATGGTCAATCCGAAAGCCGATACCGACGCGACCATCAGCGGCAACAGAAGATGCGAGTCGCCCGTTAGCTCGAAGGCAAACAGCGTGCTGGTCAGCGGCGCGCGCATCGTGCCACCGAGGATCGCCGCCATTCCGATGATGGCCCAGAATCCCGCATCGCCGAACGGCAGATAATGCGCTTCGAGCGAACCGAGCGCGCCGCCCATGATGAGAAGGGGCGCCAGCACACCGCCCGATGTTCCGGACGATAGCGCCACGATCCATATCGCCGCCTTGTCGACAAGCAGCGACAATGCCGCCGGAATGCTCATTGTGCCGCCGACAAGCGCGTGGATGTTGGCGTAACCGACGCCAAGCGCGGCGGGATCGAAATAGCCGCCGATGCCAACCGCGATTCCGCCCAGCGCCGGCCACCACATCCAGTGGATCGGGAGTTTCTGGAACAGGTCTTCGACGGCGTAGAGACACACCGTCATCAGCGCCGATTGGAGCCCGGCGACGATGCCGACCAGCGCGCACACACCCAATCCCCACCAGGGGATGACGGCCATGCCCGTATAGGGAAACAGCGCGCCCGACCCGATCAGCAACGGGCGCCACAGCGATGCAATCGCCACGGCTACCGCGACCGGAATGAAGCTCCGCGGCTTCCATTCGAACAGCAGCAATTCGACCGCAAGAAGCAGCGCGGCCAACGGCGTCCCAAAAACAGCTGTCATTCCTGCAGCGGCACCCGCCACCAAAAGCGTTTTGCGTTCTGCTGAACTCAGATGGAAGAACTGCGCGAACAGCGAACCGAGCGCGCCGCCGGTCATGATGATCGGGCCTTCCGCGCCGAACGGGCCGCCCGATCCGATGGCGATCGCCGAGGCCAGCGGTTTGAGGAGCGCGACTTTGAGTTCGATCCGGCTCTGTCCGATCAGGATCGCCTCGATCGCTTCGGGAATGCCGTGGCCGCGAATTTTTTCCGATCCGAAACGCGCGATGATGCCGACGACGAGACTGCCCGCCACCGGCACCGCGATGGTCCAGAGCGGCAAATGCACGCCGGCGAGATCGACCGGCGCGACTGACAGGCGCTGCAAATAAGCGAGGTTGGTGAAAAACGCGATGAGTTTGAGCAGCAGCCATGCGGCGCAAGCGCCCGTCGTGCCGACCACCATGGCCATCGCCGAAACCAGTAGAACATGCGGGCTGGCCGTGAAGTCCCGCAACGCGTCTTTGGTGTGGATTACCGCGCCGGAGCTTCGGGTCATGATGCTGTTCGTCCTCGCAGGAGGCGAGGGGGTCTTATGTCCAGCCGTCCGCCGAATCAAGCGATGTACTGTCGCTGGCGTGACCAGCCGTCACGTCCCGCTTTTTCCGAGCAGCGAGTCCAGGAACTGCGTGAAGCCGTCCGCCGGATCGCTGGGCGCCGTCGCATCGGCGGCGACAACCGGCTGAGCACCGGATAGAGGTTTTACCGGCAATCCCGCCTCGGCCGCTTCCATGAAATTCTTGAAGATATGCGCGGGCAAGCCGCCGCCGGTCGCGTGCTTCATCGGCTGATTGTTGTCGTTGCCGATCCACACACCGCAGACCAGATCGCCGCTGAAGCCGACGAACCAGGCGTCGTGGAAATCCTGCGTCGTACCGGTCTTGCCGGCGCTGGGGCGATCGCCGAGTCGCGCCGCTTTGCCGGTTCCGGTTGTGACGGTTTCGACCATCAGGCTCGTCATCGCGGCATCGTTCGCAGGCGACATCACAGCACCGAGCGGAGAGCCGCCGCGCGTCCAGAGAACTTTTCCAGAGCGCGTCCGAATGCGCTGGATACCGAACGGAACGATGCCCTGCCCGCCATTCGCGAACGGGACATAAGCGCCTGTTAGCTCAAGTGGCGTGACGACCGAGGTCCCCAGCGCCAGCGACGCGTTAATATCGAGGTTGGAGGTGATGCCGAGGCGATGCGCGGTTTTCGCGACGGTCCTTGGCCCAAGCTCCGCGGTCAGCTGCGCCGCGATGGAGTTGGAGGATTTCGCGAAGGCGTGCGTCAACGTCATCTCGCCTTCGTATTTCCCTTCATAGTCTTCCGGCTTCCATCCATGGATGTTCACCGGTCCGTCGTTCATTACATCGTTCGGCGTGTGGCCGTGTTCGAAGGCGGTGAGATAGACGAACGGCTTGAAAGCGGACCCCGGCTGGCGCAGCGCCTCGGTCGCGCGGTTGTAGGGGCTCTGCTGATAGGAGCGTCCACCAACCATCGCGCGCACCGCGCCATCCGGCGTCATGGCGACGAGAACGGCCTGGCTGGCGTTCAGCTTCTCACCCTGCTCATCGAGGCCCGCCGCAACCGCGCGCTCGGCTTCGTTCTGCGCATCGAGATCGAAGCTCGTCTCCACCACGATCGGATCGTTAATGTCGTGCACGTAACCGGAAATCTGCGAGACGATCCAGTCGGTGAAATAGCCGCCGCCGGCATGACCGCTGCCGCGCACGACATGCGGGCGCGTAGCCTGTGCTTCCGCGCGCGTGTGGTCGTCGATAAGACCTGAATCCTCCATTGCGCGCAAGACTGTCTGCGCACGTGTCTCGGACGCTTCGGAGTCCGTGAGCGGATTGTATTTCGTCGGCGCCTTCACGCTCCCAGCCAGCATGGCGGCTTCGGGTAGCGTCAACTCGCTCGCATGTTTGTTGAAGAAGCGCTCCGATGCCGCTTCGATTCCGGTGGCGCCGGCGCCAAAATAGACGCGGTTGAGGTAGAGCGTGAGAATCTGATCCTTCGAGTAACGCGACTCCAGATAGACCGCGAGCATCGCTTCCTGGAGCTTGCGCTCAAAGGTGCGGCCCGGATCGAGAAAGAGGTTCTTGGCGAGCTGTTGTGTCAGCGTCGAGCCACCCTGCACGACATGGCCCGCCGCCATATTCTCAGTCGCGGCACGCACGAGACCGATGGGATCGACGCCCAGATGATCGCGAAAGCGGCGATCCTCGATCGCGATGAAAGCGTCGGGCACATATTTCGGAAGCTCGCTCACCTGCACCATCGCGCCCTGCGCCAGACCACGGCGTGCGATCAGACGGCCCTGATCGTCGAGCAGCGTGATGTCCTGCGACGGGCCATGCGCGAGCAGCGAATTGACGTCGGGGAGGCTCGAAAGGAATCGCGAGAAGAAGACTCCGCCCAGGATCATGCCCCAGGCAAGAACCATCCCCAGCGCATAAGGCCATGCCCGTTTGCGCTTCGGTTTTTTTGGGGAAGGCGATGGCGGCGTGGGGCCATGGCTTTCCGCCGCCTGTTTCAGGCGCATCCGCGTTTTGGGATTGAGCGGTTTGCTGGCCAAGGCACAGTCTCCTCAGCCGGTTCTAGGAGCGAAGGGTTAACGGGCGTTAAACAGAATTGTCGGGCTGAACAGGGTTTTCCGCTTTCGATGCCTTGACGCCCAACGAAGCAATCCCACATTTCCCTTGCTGTCATTTGATTGACGCTGGGCCACTCGACAGCCGGAACTCCTGCCATGAACGACGCGCGTATGATGCCGATGCCGGATAGCGATCTGACGTCCAAACTAGGGATTGGGGTCAAAAAGAGGAGCAGACGCCGCTGGTGGTGGATCGGCGGCGGGATCGTTGTGGTTCTCATCATTGGCGTCTTCATGATGCGCGGCGGCGCTGCCCACACCTACGCGACCAAGCCGGTCACCCATGGCGATCTCGCCGTTACGGTCAGCGCCACGGGAACATTGGCTCCGCGCGATCAGGTCGATGTCGGTTCCGAAGTCTCCGGCAAGATCGACAAGCTTGAAGCCGACTTTAACGACCATGTGAAGAAGGGCCAGGTGCTGGCCCGAATCAACACCGACCAGCTCGTCGCCCAGCTGCAGCAAGCACAGGCAGCGCTCGACCAGGCGCAAGCCACGCTCGCCCAGATGAAGCAGACACACGAGCGCTATATTGTTCTCGAAAGGGGCAATGCGCTTTCCAAGGAACAGCTCAACGTCAGCCAAGGCGATCTTGAGCGCGCGAAGGCAGGTGTCGAACTTGCCAAGGCGCAGGTCGATCAGGACAAGACGCTGCTGCTGAAGGCGACGATCTATTCGCCGATCGATGGCGTCGTGCTTGATCGCAAAGTGTCAGCGGGACAGACCGTCGTCGCCGCGTTTTCCACGCCGGTTCTGTTCACACTCGCGAGCGATCTCAACCAGATGGAACTGGATGTCGATATCGACGAGGCCGATGTCGGCCAGATTCGCGCCGGTGCGAAGGCGTCGTTCACGGTCGATGCTTATCCGACCCGCAAATTTCCCGCCATTCTGAAGTCCATCCACAGCGCACCAAAAACCGTGCAGGGTGTCGTCACCTATCAGGGTGTGCTGCTGGTGCAGAATGAGGGTGGCTTGCTCAAGCCCGGCATGACCGCGACCGCGGAAATCGAAGCGGCGAACGTAAGAGGTGCGACGCTGATCCCCAACGCGGCTTTGCGCTTTGTACCGCCGGACGAGGTGAAGGCCGCGGCGCCCGCGTCACCTGAGACGATGAACGGAATCAATGCCGGCCGGGTGTGGATCGAAGACGGAAAGACGCTCAAGCCGCATGACGTCAAGCTCGGCGCGACCGATGGACGCTCGACGCAGATGGTCGAGGGCGATCTGAAGCCGGGCCAGAACGTCGTCACCGAGCTCACCGACAAGAAACCGGGACAATAAGCGGCTGTGAGCGACCAGCCCCTCATCGAGCTTCGCGACGTCACGAAGATCTACGGCACAGGCGAGGCTCGGGTCGCGGCGCTCGCAGGCATCAACCTGTCCGTTCACGATGGCGAGTTCGTCGCGGTGATGGGGCCGTCGGGCTCCGGCAAATCCACCTGCATGAATATTCTGGGCTGCCTCGATACACCGACGGGCGGTCATTATTTTTTCCGGGGTGCCGACGTCGGCACGATGTCGCGCGGCGAACGCGCGCTGCTGCGGCGCCATTATCTCGGTTTCGTCTTCCAGGGATTCAACCTTCTGAAGCGCACCACCGCGCTCGAGAATCTCGAACTGCCACTGATCTATCGAGGCGTTCCGCGCGCCGAGCGCAGGCGCATGGGCATGGAGACGCTGAGACAGGTAGGTCTTGAGGATCGCTGGAATCACACGGCGGCGGAACTGTCCGGTGGCCAGCAGCAGCGCGTCGCGATCGCGCGCGCGCTCGTGGCGTCGCCATCGGTTGTTTTCGCCGACGAACCCACGGGCAATCTCGACACCGCCAAAAGCCATGAGATCATGCAACTGTTGCAGTCGCTGAATCGTGAGCGGGGACTCACCATCGTGCTGGTCACGCATGAAGAGGACGTTGCGTCCTATGCGACCCGCCAGGTGCGCTTCCGCGACGGGCTGATCGAATCCGATACGGGAACGCATCGATGATCATGAACGCTCTTCTGTTGGCGCTGCGCGAAATCCGCAACAACCTGCTGCGCGCGGGATTGACCACGCTCGGCATCGTTATCGGCGTCAGCGCGGTGATCCTGATGGTGACGCTTGGCGCCGGCGCGACCCAGCGCGTCACTGCCGATATCGGTTCGCTCGGCAACAACATGCTTCTGCTGGTGCCGGGCCAGCAGCGCGGCCCGCCGACTGCCGTCGTGCCGTTCGACATGTCGACGGTCGATGCGATCCAGCGCGATATCCCAGGCCTCGCCGAGGTAGTGCCGGAACTCGCGGTGCAAGGCGTGGCCGTGAACGGCAATCACAATCATTCGACCCAGATCAATGGCACGACCAACGCCTATCTGCGCAGTCGCAGCTGGGATCTCTCGCAAGGCCGTGAGTTTTCGGCGGCCGAGATTCTCGGCGGCAAATCCGTGTGCATGGTGGGCCAGACCGTGCGCAAGGAAATGTATGGCGACCAGATTCCGGTCGGCACGCGGCTGCGCATCAACAAGGCCACCTGCGAGATCATCGGATTCCTGGCGCCCAAGGGCGAATCCATCTTCGGCCAGGACATGGACGACATCATATTGATGCCGCTCAAAGCCGTGCAGCGCCGCCTCGCCGGCAACACCGAAGTCAACGTGATCCGCATCTCGGTGGCCGATGAAGCCAATATCCCAAGCGTCAAGGATCAGATTTCAAGATTGATGCGCGTGCGCCGGCATGTCCTGCCGGGGCAGGTCGACGATTTCGATGTCGAGGACCTGAAGGAAGTCACACAGATCGTGACCGGCGTGACTGTGGTGCTGACCGCGTTTCTGTCGGCGGTCGCGGCGATCAGTCTTCTGGTCGGCGGCATCGGCATCATGAACATCATGCTGGTGTCGGTGACCGAGCGTACGCGCGAGATCGGCATCCGCCTCGCCATTGGCGCGCGCGAACGCGATGTGCTGCTGCAATTCCTGATCGAGGCCATCGTGATGAGCGCGCTGGGCGGTTTGCTCGGCGTGCTGATCGGGCTCGGCGGATCGGCAATGGCGGCTACGGCGCTGAAGCTGCCCTTCGTCTTCCAGCCTGGTGTGGTGATCTTCGCGGTGGTCTTCGCCGCGATTGTCGGCGTGGCGTTCGGGTTCTTTCCGGCCCGGCGCGCGGCACGCCTCGATCCGATCGAAGCACTGCGGCACGAATAATCCCGGCCAAAGAAAAACCCCTCGCTCGATAATTGAGCGAGGGGCCGCTTTCTCAAATCGCTTTAGACTCTAGGGATGCTTCGGGGTAGGCGGTGCCGGAGGTGCGGGCGGCGCTGGCGGAGCGGACGGGAAGCCATCGTCGCCCACCTGCACATCGACCATGCCGTCGGAGTGCATCTTGCCGGTATAGGAACGGATCTTCACGCGGCCGGAGCCGAGCGCGCTAACATGCGGATCGACTGCCTGGCCGCCAAAGACAAAATCGCCGGCGCCCATGATATCGACGTGAAGCGGATTGGCGACGCCTTGCGGAATATGCACCGAACCCGCGCCGACGATTCCGACATGGACCGGACCGTTGACCTTGGTCGCGCTGAAATCGCCAGAGCCCGCAATGTCGAGATGCAGGCCATCGATCGCGCCCATCTCAGCGGAGCCGGAACCGGCAACATCGGCATGAACTTCAGACGCCGAGCCCGCCTTGATCTTGCCCGAGCCCGCGATGTCGAGATGCAAATCGCCGGCAACGTCGGCGATGATGATCTTGCCGGATCCGGCCATGCTCAGATGCGCTTCCCTGGTCTTTCCGATCCAGGCATTCGATGCGACGGCTTCGAAGTGCACATTGCTCATCGTGTCGCCGATGCTGGCGTCGCCGACCATGTCGCGAACATCGATGTCGGTGCCCTTCGGCACGACGATATGGACGTCGAGGTCCTTCGTGCTGTTGTGCTCCTCGTTGAAGTTGAACCAGTTCTTCCAGTCCCAGACCGCGTCCTCGTTCTCGCCGCTGACGACCAGCTGATCGCCGGACATGCGCACCGTGAGCTTGTTGACGCGGTCCTTCAGACCCGAAACCTGGATTGTCGTGCGCGCCTGCGGTTTCACCTCGACGCGCAGCTTGCCGACGATGGTGTCGACCTTCACCGATTTGGCGTCGAAGCTCTGCCACTGCCCGCTGGTCCAGTCGCCATTGCCGGCGGCGGCCGGCAGGGTGAGCAGCGCGGCCACGGCCGCACCGCACAGAATCTGTTTCATTTGACTGGTCATCGGGCCCTCCTCGGGCGTGCTCGTTATCTTCTGGATAGCAGATATGATGTTCACACTAGTGGTGTACAGACTAGCAGAATCGAATGCCTGCCATGCAGAAAACGCATATCAAGGCCTGCTTGGCCGTCAGGGCATCAAACGATAGCCGCCGCTTTCGGTGACCAGAAGCCGCGCGCGACTGGGGTCCGCCTCGATTTTCTGGCGCAGGCGGTAGATGTGGGTCTCGAGCGTGTGGGTCGTGACCGCCGGGTTATAGCCCCACACCTCATGCAAAAGCGTCTCGCGCGGCACCGTATCGCCGGAGCGGTGCAGGAATTTGAGGATGTTGGTTTCTTTTTCCGTCAGACGGATTTTCTTCGCCGCCTCGCCGATCAGGAGCTTGGCGCTGGGGCGGAAGGTGTAAGGACCGATACGGTATTGCGCGTCCTCGCTGTGGCCGTGGCTGCGCAGATGCGCATGCACGCGCGCCATCAGCACCGCGAAGCGGAAAGGCTTGGTGACATAGTCATTGGCGCCGGCTTCGAGCCCTTGCACCGTATCGGCGTCGCTTTCGGCGGCCGTCAGAAGGATAATCGGACAGCTGACGCCGATATTGCGGAATTCGCGGCACAGATCGCGGCCATCGCCATCGGGCAGGCCGATATCGAGGATCATGAATTCATAGAGGCCTTCAGCGGCGCGCATGCGGCCTTCCGCGCAGCTACCGGCTTCCACAACTGTATAGGAACCATCCGCCGCCAATTGTTCTGCAAGCGAGCCGCGAAGCATGGTGTCGTCATCGACCAGAAGAGCGCGTTTGGGCGTGGGCATAGGCGTTCGGATGTCCGGCTTGAGGGACTACAAGTCTAGCCCCGCACGGGTGTATGTGGGAAGCACATGCGCGTGAACGAAAAGAAACCCCAGCGATCTGCAAAAAAGCAAACGGGCTCGGCGGTGAAAGCCGTCGCGCGCGCCGTCGATGCGCTGCGCCGCGGGCAGGTGGTCTCCGTTAAGGGTGATGCGCGATTTCAGATGTTCGCAGTCGAGACCGCGCCGGTTACAGTTTTGGCGAAATTGAGGCGAAAGGGCGCGCTGCTGCTCCTGACGCATGCGCGCGCGCGAACGCTGAAGATCCGGCTTTATACAAAGGGCGTCGTTGCACTGCCCGTCGGCGATGCAGACCTCGACGAATTGCGCGCCATCGCGGACCCGACGGAAGATCTGAAATTCCCATTGAAAGGTCCCTTCACGCCGCTGCGCGAAGCTCTGCCGGCGAGCTACGCGTCCGCGATGAAGCTCGCCAAACTCGCCGGCCTCCTGCCCGCGGTCGTCGTCCGCAGGACTGCCGAGAAAGGCGCGATGGACATCGCCGCGAGCGATATCGAAGCCTATGATTCCGAGATCATACGTACACTGAAGGTCGTCACGCGCGCGCGGGTGCCGCTGAAGGGTGCGGAGAAAACCGAACTCATCGCCTTTCGCGCCGAAGACGGCAGCCCGGAGCATTACGCCATCCTGGTCGGCGCGCCGCCGACCGGCAAGCCGATTCTGGCGCGCATCCATTCGGAATGCTTCACCGGCGATCTTCTGGGTTCGCTCAAATGCGATTGCGGCAGCCAGTTGCGCGGCGCGATCGAAGCAATCGAGAAAGCCGGCGGCGGCGTGCTGCTCTATCTCGCGCAGGAAGGCCGCGGCATCGGGCTGATCAACAAGCTGCGCGCCTATCGGCTGCAGGATCAGGGCTTCGACACGATCGAGGCGAATGAGCGCCTCGGCTTCGAGGCCGACGAGCGGCGCTATGCCATCGCCGCGCGGATGCTGAAACTGCTGGGCTACAATGCGGTGCGGCTGATGACCAACAATCCCGACAAGGTCGCGGCCCTCGAGGCCGAAGGTGTGAAGGTGACCGCGCGCGTAAGGCACGCTTTCCCCCACAACGCGCACAATCGCGCCTATCTCGAGACCAAGGCGAAAAAGAGCGGGCACCTGTTCTGACGGGCAATTCCTGCCGATTGCCACTGCAAATATCCAGGCACAGCGTGCGTTTCAGATTGGCACGGTGTTTGCGCATCGCCGGGCATGGAATGGCTTGGCCCGACCCTGAAGCCTTACGACCTCCTGCCCAAGGAACTGGGCGGGACTGCGTCGTCGTCGGCCAAGGCCGCCGCGCCGGAAGCGAAACCGGCTGTAGAGACTTCGGCCGAACCCGATTCCGAGTGGCATGTCTCGTTCGGCGACCTGCTCGACGTCGTCAACCCGCTTCAGCATCTGCCCATCGTCGGCACAGTCTATCGCGCGCTGACGCATGACCAGATCAAGACGCCGGAGAAGATCGCCGGCGACACGCTCTACGGCGGCGTGTGGGGACTGGCGGGATCGGTCGCCGATGTCGCCTTCGAGAGATTCACCGGCCACAATTTCGGCGACACGATGCTTGCGATGTTAACCGGCCATCACGATGACGCAAAGCCGCCAGCTATTGCCAAGACAGACGATGCCAAACGCGCCGTGGCGGCGCCGCAGCCGGCTGCCGTGCCTGCACAGGCAATCACGATGAACGAATCCGCGCTCACCGCATCGCTCAATCGCGCGGGTGCGGACAGCGACATGTCCCAGCGCGCGCTTTACGCCTATCGTCGCGCGACGGGCCTTCCGGATCAGGCCGCGCTCGCGCCGTTCTGAACCCGTGCACCGAACAGCGCGCTTCCCACGCGCACATGCGTCGCGCCGAATCGGATCGCGGTCTCGAAATCCGCGCTCATTCCCATGCTGAGCAGCGGCAGGTCATGCGACTTCGCGATCTTCGACAGCAGCGCGAAATGCGGTGCCGGCTCGACATCCGCCGGGGGAATGCACATCAATCCTTTGAGCGGCAACCCCAGCTTGCGCGCATAGGCGATCAGTTCCGGCGCATCCTTCGGTGCAACACCGGCCTTTTGCGGCTCCTCGCCGGTATTCACCTGAACGAACAATATCGGCGACCGGCCGCTGCGCTCGATCTCGGCTTTCAGATAGTCGGCAAGGTTCGGACGGTCGAGCGTGTGGATTGCATCGAACAGGCCAACCGCCTCCTTCGTCTTGTTGGTCTGCAGCGGTCCGATCAGGTGCAATTCGATGTCGGGATAGTCAGCCTTCAATACGGGCCATTTCGCGAGCGCTTCCTGCACCCGGTTCTCGCCGAAGACGCGATGGCCTGCCTCCAGAAGCGGATGGATCGCCTCCGCATTATGGGTTTTGCTCACAGCGATCAGCGTGGTCGAGGGCGCCGGCGCGAGCGCCGCCTTCCGCGCCGCATCGATGCGCGCAAGAATGGCGGAAAGATTCTCTGCCGGCGGAGACATGCCTGAGCGATAGACTTTCAAGCGCGCAATTGGCAAGGGCCGCAGCACGCCTCGGCGCGGGGGAGTTGCCGCCGCTGGTGCTGATGACCGATGACGACAGGCTTCCCGATCCGCAGGCCGCGGCACGCGCACTGCCGCGTGGCAGCATGGTCGTTGCGCGCTCTCGCGATGCCAAACGACTCGACCAATTGAGTCGCGCCTTGCTCAAACTCGCGCGCCGGCATGGATTTGCGGTGCTTGTCGCAGGCGATCCGTTGCTCGCGATCCACCTCGGCGCCGATGGTTTTCATTTGCCTGGAGCGCGCATGGGTGAAGCCGCCTATTGGCGCGCGCGCTTTTCCGATGTGACGATCACAACGGCAGCGCATTCCCTTCGTGCATTGTCGCGGGCCCAGACCCTACCGGTCGACGCGATATTTCTCTCGCCGGTATTTTCAACATCAAGCCATCCGGACCGCGCGGCTCTCACGCCCATTCGCGCGAACGTCATGGCACGATGCTCCGGCAAACCAGTTTACGCACTCGGCGGAATCGACGCGGTCAACGCGCGGCATCTTGGCAACGGCTTCGCCGGGATCGCTTCTATCGGCGCGCTGGCGATCTGATCAGACCTGGAATTGCAGATGCAGGAAACCGGCGTCCATCGAGACGTTCTGCGAGCCGTCATAGAAGGCGCCGGTATCGCGCTTATAGGTGAAATGCTCCCAGCCGAGATTGAGCTGGATATTGGAATTCAGCACATAGCCGATCGTCGCCGATGCGCCATGCACACTGAGATCGGGCGAACCCAGCCTTCCGTCGGCCGTGCCTTCGCCGAGTTCGCCGCCAACGATCCAGGACCCGGTCGTGATGGTTGCGCTCAAATGATTGCTGATCGTCTCGCCGGATGCGAACACGCTGTTGATGTTGAAGGCATAGGCGTTGCTCTTCCGGTAGGCGCCGCCGAGCGAGAGCTTCACGTCGTCACTCAGCGCATAGTCCGCCTGTGCACCAATGCTCCATTCGGTGAGCCCGGCATGGCCCGGGGTCTTGTTGTCGTCATGCGCGGCCGACCAGCCGCCCGACAATTGCAGCGATACCGGACCAAGGTCGCCATTGTAGCTGACCGCCGCTTCCCAGATGTTTTTCTGGCGATCGGGAATATCCGGCCCGTTGCTGAGGAATGGCACGACCTCCTTTCCCTCCGACGGCGTAAACGACGCGGCGAGCTGCAGGCCGAACAGGCGCGGCGTGTAATAGGAAATCTTGGCGTAGTTCAGCGACGCTTCCGCCGCGCTGTTGAGCGCGAAGACATTGATGAAGGCGGTCCCGGTCGAAGGATCGCGGAAGAAGCTGGCATTGGTGTTGTCGATGGAGATGTCGCTTTCGACGACCGGCCCCGTTACCGCAAGCGTGTAAGCCGCGCCATCCGCATTGCCGATCTCGACGCGGCCCAATCCCGTCTGCACGACGCCATAAACCTTCTCGACGAAGTCGCCGCCGTAATTGTCGATGGAAAGATCGTCGTGATAGACCTGAAAACTGCTCTTGAGCGAGATCGAAAGCCCGCTGTCGTAGGTGCGCTGGAGGCTCGCCGCCAGCACTGCGGCGCCGGTGACACCCGACTGGTCGAGGCCCGGCGCGTCTGGCTGCTCGGCCGCATAAAGCGAACCGTTCGCGGTGCCGCCGATTTTCAAGTTCACATTGTCGGCGATCTCCGTCTCATAAGGCGAGACGGTCCAGTCGCTGAAATCCATCGCGGCCGCGGGGCCGCCACAGGCGGCGCAGGCCGCCATCCCTAGGAAAAAAGCTCTCACCACGGACCCCGCTCTGTTCTGGATAAACCATTACAACAAAAGCAGAAGGCGGCGAAGCGGCAACCATCTGCGCCACATTGCACCGGACCAGCCGCCCCAGTATAAGCCCAGCCATGCCGTCATCGGGGATGGGTGCGGCGCAAAGCGCGCGGTGGTTAACCGCGCCGAAGAGGAAGCTAGAAGAGCCCGCGATGCGCATATTTACCGTCCTGCTATGTGCCCTTGTTCTGGTCGGCTGCGGCTCCCAGAGCGACACCTCGGATATCGATGCCGATACCGGCTCGACCGCCATTTCTGGCGGCACAGCCCGTACCCTCGGCGTGAACTCCTATCTCTGGCACGCGACGTTGGACACGCTGTCCTTCATGCCGCTGGCCTCTGCCGATCCTTTCGGCGGCGTCATCATCACCGACTGGTATTCGTCGCCGAACGATCCCAACGAACGGATGAAGGTCACGATCTACATCCTCGACCGCCGCCTGCGCGCGGACGGGATCAGGATCGCCGTCTTCCGTCAGAGCCGCAGCAATGAGGGCTGGGTGGATGCCGCCGTCAATCCGGATACCTCGACCAAGCTTGAGGACGCCATCCTGACTCGTGCGCGCGAGCTTCGACTCGCCAGCGCCAAGCCCTAGAAGTTGATTTGAGAGCGCGCTAAGCCTTGCCCGTCCGGGGCCACCGCGCTCCGGAAAGAGGAAGCATTATGGCGCGCTATAACGCCAAGGAATCGGAGGGCCGCTGGCAGGCGGCATGGACCGCGCAAAACGTGTTCGCGGCCTCGAACGATTCCACCCGCCCGAAATGCTATGTGCTCGAGATGTTTCCCTATCCGTCGGGGAACATCCATATGGGGCACGCGCGCAACTACACGATGGGCGATTGCCTCGCCCGTTTCCGCCGCGCGCAAGGTTTCAACGTGCTCCATCCGATGGGCTGGGACGCGTTCGGATTGCCGGCGGAGAATGCGGCGCGCGATAAGGGCGTGAACCCGCGCGAATGGGTGGAATCCAATATCGCGAACATGCGCGCGCAGCTGAAATTGATGGGTCTGGCAATCGACTGGGACCGCGAATTCGCGACCTGCGATCCGGTCTATTACGGGCGCCAGCAGAAGCTGTTCATCGATTTCTACAAACTCGGCCTCGTCTATCGTAACGAAGCCGATGTGAACTGGGATCCGGTCGATCAGACTGTGCTTGCCAATGAGCAGGTGATCGACGGCCGCGGCTGGCGCTCCGGCGCCATCGTCGAGCGCCGAAAGCTGTCGCAATGGTTCTTCAGGATCACCGCGTTCTCCGACGATTTGCTGAGCGCACTGGACCGCCTCGACCGCTGGCCGGAGAAAGTGCGCCTCATGCAGCGCAACTGGATCGGACGCTCCGAAGGCATGCGCTTCAGCTTCGATCTGTCGAACGGCGAGAAGGTCGAAGTGTTTTCCACGCGGCCGGACACGCTGTTCGGCGCGAGCTTTGTCGCGCTCTCGCCAGATCATCCGCTGACCGAGGAACTGGCGAAGACGGACAATAAACTCGATGCCTTCATCGCCGAATGCCGCCGTACCGGCACCGCCGAAGCCGAAATCGAAACGGCGGAGAAGCTCGGCTACGACACCGGCTTGCGCGCGGCGCATCCCTTCGATCCGGACTGGAAGCTGCCGGTGATGGTCGCGAATTTCGTGCTGATGGGCTACGGCACCGGCGCGATCTTCGGCTGCCCGGCGCATGACGAGCGCGATCTGGAATTCGCGCGCAAATACAAATTGCCTGTGCTGCCGGTTGTCATTCCTGACGGCGCCGATCCGAAGACCTTCGATGTCGGCAACGAGGCCTATGTCGGCCCCGGCAAGCTGGCCAATTCGCGTTTCCTCGATGGCATGGATGTCGATGAGGCGAAGGCTGAGGTGGCAAAGCGTCTGGAAGCCGCCGGCAAGGGTGAGCGCACAGTGCAATACCGCCTGCGCGACTGGCTGGCGTCGCGACAGCGCGCGTGGGGTTGCCCGATCCCCATCGTCCATTGCGCAAAATGCGGCGTCGTGCCCGCGAAAGAATCCGATCTGCCGATCAAGCTGCCGGACGATCTGGATTTCAGCGTGCACGGCAATCCGCTGGATCATCACCCGGCCTGGAAGCACACGAGCTGCCCCGCTTGCGGCGGCAAGGCGCTGCGCGACACCGATACGCTCGACACCTTCGTGGATTCGTCGTGGTACTTCGCGCGTTTCTGCGACACCAATGCCGAAGGTCCGGTCAATCCGAAGGCTTTGGATTACTGGCTGCCGGTTGACCAGTATATCGGCGGCATCGAGCACGCGATCCTGCATCTGCTTTATGCGCGCTTCTTCACGCGCGGCCTGCACAAGGCCGGTTACACCAAGCTCGACGAACCGTTCGCGGGATTGTTCACGCAGGGCATGATCTGCCACGAGACCTATCGCGACCAGAACGGCGAATGGCTGGAGCCCGCCGAGATCGAGAAGCGCGACGGACACGCCTACAAGAAAAGCAACGGTGTGGAAGTGACGGTCGGGCCGTCCGAGAAGATGTCGAAGTCGAAGAAGAACACGGTGGCGCCGAGCAGTTTCGTCGATACCTATGGCGCGGATGCGATGCGCTGGTTCATGCTCTCCGACACACCGCCCGAGCGCGACATCGAATGGACCGAGGCCGGGGTCGAAGGCTGCTGGCGGTTCGTGCAGCGCGTCTGGCGCCTGGTGACCGAGGCAGAAAACCTGCCGCCACCGGGCACGAAGATAGAGGGTGAGATTGCCGGCGATGCGCTGGAATTGCGCCGCGCCGCGCATCGCGCCGTCGCCGCGGTGACGGAGGATTTGGATGCCCTGCGCTTCAACCGCGCCGTGGCGCAGATTTATACCCTCGCCAATGCTATAAGCGGAGCCGACGCCAAGATCGCCGGTTCCGTCCGGCGCGAGGCGCTGGAGGCGCTGACCGTGCTGATCGGACCGATGATGCCGCATCTGGCCGAGACCTGCTGGGAAGCGCTCGGCCACACACGCATGATCGCCGAAAGCGATTGGCCGAACGCCGATTCCGCGCTGATCAAATCCGATTCCATGACGATCGCGGTGCAGGTGAACGGCAAGCTGCGCGGGACGCTCGATGTCTCCGTAGACATCGCGGAAGAGACACTGAAAGCGGATGCGCTGGCGCTGGACGGTGTCCTGCGTGCGCTGGAAGGCAAGGCGCCCAAGCGCGTCATCGTCGTGCCCAGACGCATCGTGAATATCGTCGCATGAGAGCGATGCGGATCATCGCTGCGCTGGCGCTGGCCTTCGCGGCGAGCGGCTGCGGCTTTCATCCGCTTTATGGGACGTCCGGCGCCACTGTGGAAACCGAGGACAAGCTTGCCTCGATCTATGTCGCGCCGATCGAGACGCCGCAGCGGCTGGGCTACGAGTTGCGCAACACGCTGATCGATCTGTTCGATGCGTCCGGCCGCGCGTCGCAAAACGCCTATCGCCTGCATGTGACGATCACGGCGAAATCGCAGGGTGTCGCCGTGACGAACGACGCGGCGATTACGCGCTATAACGACATGCTCAACGTCGATTACACGCTGACGGACATCAAGGGCGCTATCATCACCCAGGGCACAGAGTCGGGATTGTCCGCCTACAACGTTGTGGCATCGCCCTATGCGACCCTGACTGCGCAGCAGGATTCCGATACCCGCGCCGCGCAGGATATCGCCTATCGCATTCGCACCGATCTCGCCGTGTTCTTTCAGCGTGAGGCGCGGGTGCCGCAGTCCGGAAAATGATCGTCAAATCGTCCGAGGCCGACCGCACCGTTGCGCATCCGCCCAAGAACGTTGGCGCCTTTCTCGTCTTCGGTCCCGATACCGGCCTGGTGCGAGAGCGCGCCGAAGCGTTGATTAAAACCGTCGTCGACGATCTCAACGATGCGTTCCGCGTCGCCGATCTCGACGATTCGGCACTCGCCTCCGATCCCGCGCGACTCTCCGACGAAGCCGCGGCGATCTCGATGTTCGGCGGACGCCGCGTCATACGCGTGCGCGGCGCGGGCAACAATCTCGCCAAGCTGTTCGAGTCCTTTCTGGACGAGCCGAGTGGCGACGCGCTGATCGTCGTCGAAGGCGGCGATCTCGCCAGAGGCACGGGGCTGCGCAAGCTATTCGAAGAAGCCGACAACGCTGCGGCTATTGCCTGCTACCCCGACAGCACGCGTGATCTGTTCGACGTCGTACGTTCGGGCCTGAAAGCAGAAGGCCTGTCGATTGCGCCGGACGCGCTGGAAGACGCCGTCTCGCGGCTCGGCTCCGATCGCGGCGTGACGCGGCGCGAATTGGAGAAGCTAGCGCTTTATGCCCATGGCCAGAAAAGCGTGAGTCTTGAAGACGTGCGTGCAACATTGGGCGACGAAGCCGAGGCGCGAGTCGAGGAAGCCATCGACGCAGCGGCCAATGGCGATGTCGCCAAGCTCGATCTCGCGCTGGAACGGCTCTGGATCGCTGGCACCTCGCCGATCCAGATCGTGCGCCAGGCGATGTCGCATTTCCAGCGCCTGCTGCTGGTGAGCGTCGAGAGCAAGCGCGGCGAAGGCATCGACGGCGCGATGCGCAAGCTGCGCCCGCCGGTGCATTTCGCGCGCGCGACCGCGTTCAGGAACCAGGCACAGCGCTGGAACGAGGCGGCGCTAAGTGACGTGCTCGACCAACTCCTCGATACCGAGGCGTTGTGCAAGACCACCGCCATCCCCGCCGAATCTGCCTGCGGACGCGCACTGATGAACATCGCAGCACGCGCCAGGACGCGCTGATGCTCAAAGTCCGCATCATCCCTTGTCTCGACGTGAAGGACGGGCGCGTCGTCAAGGGCGTGAACTTTGTCGATCTGCGCGATGCCGGCGACCCAGTCGAGCAGGCGATGGTTTATGACGCCGCCGGTGCGGACGAGCTCTGCTTTCTCGATATCAGTGCAAGTCAGGAGGGGCGTGGTATCCTGCTCGATGTCGTGCGGCGCACCGCCGATGTCTGCTTTATGCCATTGACCGTCGGTGGTGGCGTGCGCACGCTCGACGATATCCGCGCTCTGTTGCTGGCCGGCGCCGACAAGGTCTCGATCCTGACCGCAGCGGTTTCGAATCCCGATTTCGTGCGCGAGGCGGCCGAGAAATTCGGCAGCCAGTGCATCGTCGTCGGCATCGACGCCAAGCAGACCGCGCCCGGCCGCTGGGAAATCTTCACCCATGGCGGCCGCAACGCGACCGGGATTGATGCCATCGCCTATGCCAGACAAGTCGCAAGCCTCGGCGCAGGTGAAATCCTGCTGACGTCCATGGACCGGGACGGGACGAAGAAAGGCTTCGATATCGACCTGATCCGCGCGGTTGCGGACACCGTTCCAATACCGGTCATCGCGTCCGGTGGCGCGGGAACGCTGGAACATCTGGTCGAAGGTGTGCGCGACGGGCGTGCCAACGCCGTTCTGGCGGCGTCGATCTTCCATTTCGGCGAGGCCACGATTGCGCAGGCCAAGCAAAAGCTCCTAGAAGCGGGATTGCCGGTCAGAACCGTTTAGGCAAAACTCGACTCGATGGACGAGCCTCGCCCCGCCACAATCCGAAATCCCAGCCGCGCACACGACCTGCATCTGCCGGTCAATGCGCGGCCCCTGCGCATCAGCAAAGGCATGACGGTGGAGGACGCGTTCCGCGTCACGCTGCTCGAATGCCTCGCCCATGTCGCGGCCAATGTCGCCTCGGTGACGCGGGCGCGCGAGATCGAGGGGCTGCATCAACTGCGTGTCGGCCTGCGCCGTCTGGCGGTTGCCTTCTCCGCATTCGGCGATGAATTCCGCACGCCGGCGCAGCGCGACCTGCAGGTCCGCACCAAGGCGTTCAGCGACGCTATCGCGCCGGCGCGCGATCTGGACGTCTTCGCCGATGATTTGCTGCCGCCGGTCATTGGCGGCACCGGCGATGAAAGCGCTTTTGTGCTGCTGCGCGACAGGCTTGACCGCGCGCGCGAGGATGCCTGGAACCGCGCGGTCGAGAGCGTCTCCAGCGTCGAATTCGCGGTGCTGCTCGATGACGTGGCGGTCGCCGCCCAGAGCCGCGCCTGGACCTCCGGCGACGATCTCAAGAACCGCATCGCGGTGCGCGCGCCGGTCAAATCGGTCGCGGCGCGGCTGCTGGACGAATATCTGATCAAGGCGCGCAAGCGCGGACAGCGCATCAAGGACCTCGAGCAGCGCGACTGCCACCGGCTTCGCATCTCGCTCAAGAAGCTGCGCTATGCCGCGGAATTTTACGGCCCGCTGTTCAAGAAGAAGAAAGTCAAGAAGTACGTGAAGCGCGTGAAAGCGCTGCAGGATCTTCTGGGCGCGCTGAACGATGCCGCGCAGGTGCGCGCCACGCTCTCGCAACTCACGAGCGGCGATATGCCCAGCCCCAGCGTACAAGCCGATCTCTGTTTCGCCTCGGGCCTTATCAATGGCTGGCATTGCGCGCGCGCAATGCGGCTGGGCAACAGCGCGATCAAGGATTGGGACAAGTTCAAGCGCGCCCAACCGTTCTGGGCCTGACGTGCGGCAGATCATCGATCCGGCGAAGGCGAGCGAATACCCCGCGAATATCCAGGCCATCCTGAAGCGTCAAGCGCCGTGCTCGGCATGGCTCAATCAACGGCTGCTCGAGATCGATTCCGAAACCGGATTTGCCAAGATTGCCTATGAATTGGGCGAGCCGCATTTCAACCGCTTCGGCGCGCTGCACGGCGGCGCCATCGCCTGTGTGATGGACGACGTGCTCGCGGTTGCGGCGGGACTAGTCTTGCAATGGGGCGAGATTGCGCCGACCTTGGAAATGAAGGTGAGCTATCTCTCACAAGGCGCCGCCGGGCGCCACGTCGCTGAAGCGCGCGTCCTCAAGCGTGGGCGCCAGATCAATTTTCTGGAAGCGACGCTCGCGAATGACAGCGGAAAGCTGATCGCAACATCGACCGCCACGATCATGATCGCGGCGATGAAGAAAGCTTAAGCCCAGCTCCACAACGCTTCAGCGCCGAGTTCCTGGGCGACAAAGGCCGCATGCGCTTCCGCTTCCGCCGCACTCACCCGCGGCGCAAGCGGTTCCGGACGCGCGCGGGCGACACGGGTTTCGACACTCACCGTCACCGAGGCTTCGTCCTGCGGCGACAGCAGGAGCTTTTTCTGACGGCCGCCGATGAGTTCGAGATAGACCTGCGCCGTCAGTTCGGAATCGAGCAGCGCACCATGCAAGCTGCGCGACGTGAGATCGATATTGAAACGCCTGCACAATTCATCGAGCGAGTAGCGCGAGCCCGGATATTTGCTCTTCGCCATGTCGATCGTGTCGATGGCGCGAGCGAACGGAATTGGCTTGCGCGAGGTGCGATGCAGCTCCGAATTCAGGAATTTCAGGTCGAAGCTGGCGTTGTGGATGATCAGCGGCGCGTCGCCGATAAACTCCAGGAATTCCTCGACGATCTCGGCGAAGCGCGGCTTGTCCTGCAGGAATTCGGTGGTGATGCCATGGATGCGCTGCGCATCGGGCGGCATCTCGCGCTCGGGATTGAGATAGCGCTGGAAGGATTTTCCGGTCGGGAAATGATCGACGAGCTCGACGCAGCCGATCTCGATCACCCGATGCCCGTCATTGGGATCGAGGCCCGTTGTCTCGGTATCGAGTACGATCTCACGCATTCCGTTTCGCCTTCAGCGCTGCGACGATGGATTTAACCTGTTCGAAAGCGTGTTCAAGCCCCTTGTCCGTTTCAACCACGAAATGGGCTTGTGCACGCTTTTCTTCGTCCGGCATCTGGCGCGACAGGATCTGGTCGAGCTTTCCCGGCGTCATGCCTGGCCGCTCGAGCACGCGTTTGCGCTGCAACTCGCGCGGTGCCGAGACCACGACCACCGCATCCATCCGCGTGTGGCCGCCGGTCTCGAACAGCAGCGGGATATCCTGCACCACCATATCGGCGCCATCGTGCACGGCCTGCTCCATGAATTTCCGGTTCTCCTCAGCCACCAGTGGATGGACGATGGCCTCAAGCTTCTTGAACCCGGCTTCGTCACCCGCAAGCAGCTTCGAGAGCGCGGCGCGGTCAACACGGCCATTGCTCACGGACCCCGGAAAGGCTTCGGCGATCTTCTCCACTGCGGCGCCGCCGGGCTCATAGAGCCGGTGCACGGCGGCATCGGAATCGTAGACCGGGATGCCGAGCTGCGCGAACAGCTTTGCGGTCTCGGACTTGCCCATGCCGATGGAGCCGGTGAGTCCGATCAGTAAGGGCCGCTCAGCCATCGCGTAAGGCCTGCTCAAGCTCACGTCGCAGCGCGCCCGTGACTTTCGGCTCGACGCCGAAGAAAGCTTTGAACGCCGGCACCGCCTGGTGCATCAACATGCCCAGCCCGTCGATGGTCTTGAGATGCAGCGTCCGCGCCTCTTTCAGCAACTCCGTCTCGAGAGGATTGTAGACGATGTCGCAGAATGCTGCGTCTTTCGCCAGCGCCTCCAGCGCAAGGTCGAGAGGCGGTGTTCCTTTCATGCCCGCGCTGGTCGCATTGATCGCGAGCGCCGTATCGCCCGCCACCTTTCGCCAATCGGTCAATTCCATCGGTACTAGAGCCGCAGCGCTCGCCGGCGAAAGATTTGAAACCAGCACTTCGGCGCGGTGGCGGTCGCGATTGAGAATACGGATTTCGCCAGCGCCCAATTCGTTCAGCGCAAGCACCGCCGCGCGCGCGGCGCCGCCGGCGCCGAGCAGGATGGCGGGCCTTCCGGTCAGCGACACACCGGCTTCCCGCAAGCTCGCCGCCAGGCCGGGCGCATCGGTATTGAGGCCTTCGATCATGCCGTCTTCGAGGAAGACAAGCTGGTTCACCGCACCCGCGGCCTTCGCGGCATCATCGACACTATGCGCGATGGCGAAGGCGGCTTCCTTGTGCGGCACCGTCACGCTGGCACCGCGATAGCCTTCGCGCCGCAGGGATTGCACCGCCGTCGAGAAGTCCTCCCGCTGGACCGGCAGCGCGACGTAGGAACCACGGATGCCATATTCCTTCAGCCAATGGCCGTGCAAACGCGGCGACAGGCTTTGCGCCACCGGCCAGCCGATGACACACGCCAGCTTCGTCTGTCCGCCCGAACTCATCGCGGTATCGCACCAAGATCGCGCAAGGCCGCAAGAAGCGGCAGCAATGACAATCCCAAAATGGAGAAATAATCGCCTTCGACGCGCTCGAATAGCTGCGCGCCCGGTCCCTCATAGCGATAACAGCCGACGCTTCCCAAGAGCGTGTCGCCTTCCGCCTTGAAATAGTCCTGAAGAAACGCCTCGCTGAAATCACGGACCCAAAGGGTGGATATTTCGGTATGACACCATAACACTGAACCATTCTTCGCCAGAACCAGCGCGCCGATAAGTTGGTGCTTCTTGCCGCGCAGGCGGCGAAGCCGAGCTGCGGCGGCATCGAGCGTATCCACCTTGCTGAACAACCTGCCGTCAATCTCAAGGACCTGGTCCGCACCGAGGACCAGCTCTTGTGGATACTGTGTGGATATCGCCAGCGCCTTCAGCTCGGCAAGCGTCTCGGCAATTGCGCGTCCGGATACGCCTTCCTTCTCCGTTTTGACCGCATCCTCATCGATCTTCGCGGCATGGACCGAGAACGGTATGCCGGCACCGCGAAGGATTTGCGCCCGGATACTGCTGCCAGACGCGAGCACCAGCGCCATCATGCGCGCGCCACCAGGCGCTCCGCGAGCAGATTGATGATCGCAGCGGCGGTCTCCTCGATCGAGCGGCGCGAGACGTCGATCGACGGCCAATCATGCTGCTCGAAGAGTTTTCGTGTCGCTGCGACTTCCGCACGCACGCTGTCGACCTCGACATAATCGGTGTCGCGCTTCTCGCCCATTGTGGATAAGCGGTTGCGGCGGACCTGGATCAGCCGTTCCGGCGATGCCCACAGCCCCACGATCAAGGGGTTGCTTACCCGCAACAAGGATTCGGGGAGCGGAATGCCCGGCACCAGCGGCACGTTGGCAGCGCGCAATCCACGGATCGCGAGATACACGCAGGTTGGTGTTTTCGACGTGCGGCTGGCGCCCACAAGAATGATCTCGGCTTCGTCCAGCGTATCGAGCGACTGTCCGTCATCATGCTGGATCGTATAGTTCAGCGCTTCGATGCGCAGCAGATAGCGCTGATCGACCTCGTGCTGGCCGCCGGGTCTGTGGGTTTCCGCCGTGCCGAGAAATTGGCGCATCATCGAGACCGGTGTTTCCAGCACATCCAGGCACGGCACAGACAATGCTTTGCACTGCATGATCAACTCGTCCCGCAATTCGAGGCTAGCCAGTGTGAAGAACACCAGACCGGGATTTTCGCGGATCTGCTCCACCGCACGCTCAAGCTGCCTGCGGCTGCGCACCAGCGTGTAGGCATGCTCAAGGACCGTCACGCCCTCGAACTGCGCGAGCGCCGCTTTCGCGATCGCATTCAGCGTCTCGCCGGTCGCGTCCGATACCTGATGGACGTGAAACGTTTCGCTCACAATTTCATTCTCCATCCGCACACATCCCGGCGGGGTTTATCACCATAACCCAAACTGTTCAGGCTTTCGCGATCTCTCTACAGCTTCGTCCCTAGCATCCCACAGGCGCCGCTTTATATCGCGATGGGTGAGCTCTCTTCTCGATCCTTGAGTCTCCTCATAGATCGGACTAGACAACCCCATATCCTCAGACTGCTCCACAGTTCACAGGCCCATCTTCTTCTTCAACGACTCTTAGGAATCTTTATATTGAAGAAAGAGAAGAAGTTGATCACGGTATTGAATGGCGAGGTGGTGGGTCCTCCGCCGATCTGGTTGATGCGTCAGGCCGGACGCTACCTGCCGGAATACCGCGAGCTGCGGGCCAAGGCCGGGTCGTTCTGGACCATGTGCATGGATCCGGAGATAGCGACGGAGATCACGCTCCAGCCGATCCGCCGCTTCGGTTTCGATGCCGCGATTATCTTCTCCGATATTCTCACCGTTCCTTATGCGCTAGGCCGCACGATCACTTTCACGGATGGTGAAGGGCCATCGTTGGTTCCCGTCGATACGGCGGAAGGCCTCCAGCGCGATCCGGATATCTGGTCTGCGAAGCTCGCTCCTGCGTATCAGACGCTTAGGAATGTACGCAGCAAACTGGATGAAGCGACGGCTCTTCTCGGCTTTGCCGGCGCACCGTGGACCCTTGCAACCTATATGGCGGCAGGGCGAGGCGGCGATGAGCAGAAAGCGGCAAAGCTGTGGGCTCAGCGCGATCCTGGCGGGTTTCACGCGCTGCTTGATCTGCTGGGCGATTGCGTGACCCAGCACCTGGTCGCGCAGATCGATGCCGGCGCGGATGCGGTGCAGATCTTCGATAGCTGGGCTGGAAGTCTCACGGGACGAGATTTCATTCGTTGGGCGATCGAGCCTGTGGCGCGTGTCGCCCGCGGTGTGCACAAGCAGAGACCCGACGCGCGTATCATCGGATTTCCGCGCGGCATGCATCCCGAACATGCTGGGCGCTACCGGGAAGCCACCGGCGTCGACGCGATTTCCGTGGACACAGACACATCGCTGGATGCGATTCGGGCGGAGGTGGACGGCCGTGCGGCGTTGCAGGGCAATCTTGATCCTCTGCTCCTGGTCGAAGGCGGAGAGGCCCTGCGCGGTGCTGCGAGGTGCATTCTGGATCGGATGCACGGGCAACGTTTTATCTTCAATCTCGGTCATGGCGTCGTGCCGCAGACCCCCGTCGCCCATGTGGAGGAACTGGTAAAGCTGGTTCGAGGCACGGCGTGAAACTCGCCGTCGTCCTGTTCAATCTCGGCGGACCGGATAGCCCGGACGCCGTCGAGCCCTATCTGCGCAATCTGTTTTCCGATCCCGCAATCATCGCCCTGCCGGGCCTGATCCGAAAACCACTGGCGCGGTTGATCGCCAAACGCCGCGCGCCTTACACGCGCGAAATCTATGCACAAATCGGCGGGAGCTCCCCCATCCTCCAGGGGACACAGGCACAGGCGCGCGCGCTTGAGGTGGCGCTGAGGGCGTCAGGCGATGACGTCCGGGCTTTCGTCTCCATGCGATGCTGGCATCCCTTCAGCGACGGCGCGGCGATGGCGGTGAAGGCGTTTCAGCCTGACAGGATCGTGCTTTTGCCGCTCTACCCGCAATACTCGACCACGACCACGGCATCGTCGCTCAAGGACTGGAATCGCGCGGCGGCAAAAGCAGGACTGCATGTTCCGACAGCGCGCGTGTGCTGTTATCCAGCAGAAGATGGCTTCATCGCGGCGCTAACGGATTCGATCCGCGAGACGATGGCGAAGGTAAAGCCTGATGTATCCTACCGCCTGCTGCTGTCGGCACACGGATTGCCGCAGCGGGTAATCGACAGAGGTGATCCTTATCAGAAACAAGTCGAGCAGACGGCTGCCGCGGTTGTGGAAAGATTGGGGATAAGCGATCTCGACTGGGCCATCTGCTATCAGAGCCGCGTCGGGCCGCTCAATTGGATCGGGCCCGCGACCGATTCTGAAATCCTCCGCGCCCGCGCGGATGGGAAGGGCGTGATCGTCGCGCCGATCGCCTTTGTTTCGGAACACTCCGAGACACTCGTTGAACTTGATATGGATTATTACAAGCTCGCGCACGAAAGCGGCGTGCCCGATTATCTGCGCGCGCCGGTTGTGGGTGTCCGCGCGCCCTTCATTGCGGCATTGGCGCGCCTTGTCTCGAACGCGGCTGCGGGCGACGCTGTTGCGTGCGGGGGACAGGCCTGCCCGCCAAACGGACGATGCGGCCTTCGGGGGGCGCCTTCATGACCATGTTCCTGTCGAACAACATTCTCTGGATCAAAGCTTTCCATGTAATCTCGGTGATCGCCTGGATGGCGGGAATGTTCTATCTGCCGCGGCTATTCGTCTATCACACCGAAACCGCGATAGGCTCGCCGGAGTCCGAGCGCTTCAAGATCATGGAGCGCCGCCTGCTGCGCGGCATCATCAATCCGTCGATGATCGCAACCTGGGTTTTCGGTTTCACGCTCGCGATGCTGACGGAAGTCTACAATGAGCATTGGTTTCAGGCCAAGTTCGCGCTGGTCATCGTCATGTCCGGACTGCATGGCTATTTCGTCGGGCGGGTGCGCGCATTCGCCGAAGACAGGAATGACAAGCCGGCGCGGTTCTACCGGATCCTGAACGAGGTTCCGCCACTTTTGATGGTGTTCATTGTCATCCTGGTAATCGTGCAGCCCTTTTGAGGCCGGCTATGCTGTGAGGCCCATTTGCATCGGGCCCAAATCGCGCTATATAGAGGCCGTTCCCCAACGCATCGCAGGCGGTCCAAGCGCGTGTAGCGCCGAGCGCCGAACCGGGGAAACCGGCGCGATGCCCAAGCAATCTTCCGATGATCACCTCGCGGCGCCGACGGGCTCGCCAGAACCGGACCAAACCTCCTCCCATAAGTTTCAGGTGTATTTTCCATGACAGTTCAATCCGGCCTGCAGACCATGAAATTGCAGGACCTCAAGACCAAATCCCCTACCGATCTTCTGGCCTTCGCCGAGGACCTCGAGATCGAGAACGCGTCGTCCATGCGCAAGCAGGACATGCTGTTCGCGATCCTGAAGGAGCTTGCCGAGCGCAATGTGGAGATCGTGGGTGCGGGCGTAGTCGAGACGCTGCCGGACGGTTTCGGCTTCCTGCGCTCGCCGGAATCCAACTATCTCGCGGGCCCCGACGATATCTATATCAGCCCGTCGCAGATCCGCCGCTTCGGCCTTCGCACCGGCGACACCGTCGAGGGCCCGATCCGTTCGCCCAAGGACGGCGAGCGCTATTTCGCGCTGCTCAAGGTCACCACGATCAATTTCGAGGACCCGGAGCAGATCAAGCACAAAGTCGCATTCGATAATCTGACCCCGCTCTATCCCGACCGCCGCTTCACGATGGAGCTTCCCGATCCGACGGTGAAGGATCGCACCGGCCGTGTCATCGACATCGTGGCGCCCCTCGGCATGGGCCAGCGCTGCCTGATCGTGGCGCCGCCGCGCGTCGGCAAGACGATCATGATGCAGAACATCGCCAAGGCGATCGCGGCGAACCATCCTGATGTCTATCTGATTGTGCTCCTGATCGACGAGCGCCCGGAAGAAGTCACCGACATGCAACGCACGGTGAAGGGCGAAGTGATTTCCTCGACCTTCGACGAGCCGGCGACGCGCCACGTCCAGGTTGCCGAAATGGTGATCGAGAAGGCCAAACGTCTGGTCGAGCACAAGCGCGACGTCGTGATCCTGCTCGACAACATCACACGCCTCGGCCGCGCCTATAACACCGTCGTTCCTTCATCGGGCAAAGTGCTGACCGGCGGCGTCGATGCCAATGCGCTGCAGCGCCCCAAGCGCTTCTTCGGCGCGGCGCGCAATATCGAGGAAGGCGGATCGTTGACGATTATCTCGACCGCCTTGATCGATACCGGCAGCCGCATGGACGAAGTCATCTTCGAAGAGTTCAAGGGCACCGGCAACTCGGAAATCATTCTCGACCGCAAGGTCGCCGACAAGCGCGTGTTCCCATCGATCGACATTCTGAAGTCGGGTACCCGCAAGGAAGAGCTGCTGGTCGACAAGGCCACATTGGCGAAGATGTATGTGCTGCGCCGCATCCTGGCGCCAATGGGCACGATCGATGCGATCGAATTCCTGCTCGACAAGCTGCGTCAGTCCAAGACCAATTCGGACTTCTTCGACAGCATGAATACGTAAGGGATTTACGCCAGCTTCAGCCCGCAGTGCTTGGCAAAGTGGCGAAAGTCGTCGTCGCGCGCGATGAGCGCCACGTCGTGATCGATACAGGATTGGGCGATGAGGGCGTCTGCCACTTTCGCTTTGAAGCCCTTCTGCCTGAGAAGGCGCCGGCTATTGCCGGCACGAATCCAATAACCGTCGAGAATGGGAAGCAGCTGAAATCGCGCGACGGTCTGCATCATGTCTTCCTGTGCGGATGGGTCGCTCAGCATTTCGGTGACGACGACGGGGGGTAGAACAATATCCCTGGCGTTAAGCGCGATCTGAACGAGGCGCGTGTCGGTATCTTCATCGCCTTGGAAAAAGGCGGATAGAGAACTGGTATCGGCGGCGATCATTCCCGGTCGTGCTTCATGTCCTGCCAAGTCATCGAAAACTTGACCTTGCCGCGCAAATCCATCGCTTTTTGCTGCGCACGATCGGAGCGAAGTCTCCGCAGGGCAGCCCGGATCGTTTCCGTCACGCCCGCGCCAGTATAATCCTGCGCCGCGGCCAGATCGTCCTCAGGCACATCGACAGTGATTTTTCGCATTTCGCCCATACCAGTGCTTGTACCATAACGGAGACTGGTGAACAAGCTGGCCAGACTATTCGTGCGTGTGGTGGGTCGCGCTGTGTTCGCTGATCCAGTCCATCAGCGCGAGCAGCACGCCCGAAACCACGAATGTGAGGTGGATGATCACCAGCCAGCGAAGCTGGTCGGGTGAATATTCCGTCACGGCCATGAAGGCCTTGAGCAGCTGGATCGCGGAGATCGCGACGATAGAGGCGATCAGCTTCAGCTTCATGCCGGAGAAATCGATCTTGCCCATCCAGCCCGGGCGGTCGGGATGATCGGCGGCATCCATCCGCGAGACGAAATTCTCGTAGCCGGAAAAGATCACCATCAGCAGCAGGTTTCCGGCCAGCGACAGGTCGATCAAAGTGAGCACCCAGACGACGACGCCCGTCTCGCCCTCCGACGCCAGAAGCGCCGGGGCCTCCACCACGACATCCTTGACGAACACGACCATCAGCGTGGCGAGCGCGGCCACGAGCCCGAGATAGAAGGGCAGCATCAGCCAGCGGCTCCAGAACAGAAATGCCTCTGCCGCCTGTTCGAACCTGTTGTCCTTCACAATGCTCGTCCTTTCGCGATGACGAATCGAGCTTAGCGGCGGATTTGCCGGGGCAAAAGCGAGGCGTTGACCGCCGTCCGGCGCGGGCGGAGACTGGCGGCAGCCAAAATCAGGAGCCTGCCATGACCGAACAACCCCACGACCGCGCGCAATTTCACGCGATGGCGCACAGCACTCAGGAAGACTGGATGAAGATCGGTGCCGCGGCGACCGGTTTCAACCGCGAACTTCCGGGCCGCGTGCTGGCGCATCTCAAGATGCTGGAAGGCGATTGCGGCGGCTTCGCCGTTGACCGCATGGAGCATTCGCTGCAATCGGCATCGCTTGCCCATCGCGACGGCATGGACGAGGAATATGTCGTCTGCGCGCTGCTGCACGACATCGGCGACACGCTGGCCTCGCACAATCACGCCGAACTTGCCGCCACGATCCTCAAGCCCTTCGTGTCCGAGGACAATCACTGGATGCTGCAGAACCACGGCATCTTCCAGGGCTATTATTTCTTCCACCATCTGGGTCTGGACCGGAACATGCGTGAGCAGTTCCGCGGGCATCCGGCGTTCGAGAAGACGGCTTTGTTCTGCCATCGCCATGACCAGAATGCGTTCGACCCGGATTACGACACGATGCCGCTCGAGGCCTTCGTGCCGATGGTCGAACGGGTGATGGCGCGGCCGAAGCGCTCGATCTATCTGCGCGACGACCAGAAAGTCGCGGCGGAGTAGCGATCCTTGTCGCCGGAATCCAACAAACAAGCCATGCGCCGGGTTCTGAAGGCGTATGGCGAGGGCGATCACGAGCCCGTTACCGCGATCCTGCATGACGAGATCGTGTGGACGAGCAATTCGCCGCCGGAACTGTTCCGTTTTGGCGGCGCGCACCGGGGGAAATCCGAAGCCATAATGGGGATGGCGATGATCTCCGCCGAATACACCACGCATCACTACGATGTGCTGGAACTCATCGCGGAAGATGATGTGGTGTGGATGACCGCGCGGCTCGACATGACGTCGCGGCGCAGCGGCAGAAATTTCAAGCTTGCGCTCGCCAGCCGCTGGCAATTCCGCGACGGCATGCTGATCGGCATCACCGAATATTATGATTCCGCGAGCGTCGCGCTGATCGAAGAGCGCGTCACAGCCATCGGCTGAAACCCTTACGGAATAAGGATCGTTGCGCCCGTCGTATTGCGCGAATGCAGCGCTTCATGTGCTTTGGAAGCGTCGGCAAGCTTGAAGCGCTGATGGATCTGGATCTTCACCGCGCCGGATTCGATCACCCCGAAGAGATCGTTGGCGGTTACCTGAAGCTCGTGCGCATCGCGCGTATAGTGAAACAGCGTCGGACGCGTGAGATAGAGCGAACCCTTCGCGCTCAAGATACCAGGCTCGAAGGCCGGTACCGCACCGCTCGCGTTGCCAAAGCTCACCATCATGCCGCGCACCGCAAGACAATCCAGCGAGCCGTTCCAGGTATCCTTGCCGATGGAATCGTAGACCACCGGCACGCCCTCGCCATTCGTGATCTCGCGCACGCGCTTCACCCAATCATCGCTGCGCGCGTTCAGCACATGCGTGCAGCCATTCTCGCGCGCGAGCGCGATCTTGTCTTCCGATCCGACCGTTCCGATGACGGTGGCGCCCAGATGCTTCGCCCATTGGCAGGCGATGAGGCCGACGCCGCCGGCGGCGGCGTGGAACAGGATCGTCTCGCCCGGATTCACGGCATAGGTGCGCATCAGCAGATATTGCGCCGTCATGCCCTTGAGCATCGCGGCGGCGGCGGTCTCGTCGCTCACACCATCCGGCAACTTCACCAGCTTGTCGGCGGGGACGTTGTTCGCTTCTGCATAGGCGCCGAGCGTGCCGGCATAGGCGACGCGATCGCCCTTCTTGAGCGAGGTGACGCCATCGCCGAGCGCTTCGATTACGCCGGCGGCTTCGCTTCCCAAGCCCGAAGGCAGCGGCAGCTTGTAGAGGCCGGAGCGATGATAGGTGTCGATAAAATTGACGCCGATGGCGGTGTGTCGAACGCGAACCTGTCCTGCCCCCGGCGGCGGAAGATCGACATCGACGAAATCAAGGACGTCGGGACCGCCCGTCCGGCTGAAACGAATCGCTTTCATCGGCGATATTGTCCTTTGCGAATCAGGAGCTTATTCGATTTCGCGGTTTGGTATAGCCTCCCCGGTCCTATTCGAACCGGGATTTCTGAAGGGGGACCCCCCAAAGGTCTCGGTGAGACCGGCGACTGCATCGCCATTGCCCCCAGACCTAAGACGCCAATGGCCGAAATCAAGGCGCTGGGTGAACCGTCCTTGCGCCGCTAGTCTCGCTACGGGCGAAGGGACAAATGCGTGACCGCAGTGACAGATATCGACGCGCGTCCCGCCACGATCTTCGGCCATCCGCGCGGTCTTCTCTACATCGGCGGCACCGAGCTCTGGGATCGCATCTCCTTCCACGGCATGCAGGCGCTGCTCGTGCTCTACATGGTGGAGCAGCTGCTGCTGTCAGGCCATGTCGAGCATATTGCCGGCTTCGCCGCACTGCGCGCGGCGATCGAGTCCGTCACCGGGCCGCTGTCCTCGCAGGCGCTGGCGACGCAGATTTTCGGGCTCTATGTCGGCCTCGTCTATTTCACGCCGGTGTTCGGCGGTGCGCTCGGCGACCGCGTGCTCGGCCGCACCAATACGGTCGCGCTCGGCGCGCTGCTGATGACCATCGGCCATTTCTGCTTGGCGTTCGACCGGTCCTTCCTGCTCGCGCTTCTGTTTCTGATCCTGGGCGCGGGATGCCTGCGCGGCAATCTTTCGCCGCAGCTGGGCGAGCTTTACGCGAAGGACGATCACCGCCGCACCGCGGCGTTCCAGGCCTATGGCGCGACCATCAATATCGGCGCCTTCATCGCGCCCATCGTCACGGGATTTCTGGGGCAGGCTTATGGTTGGCACTTCGCCTTCGCATTCGCCGGCATTGGGATGCTGATCGGGCTTTTGATCTATCTCTCGGGCTGCAGATATCTGCCGGCGGAACGCCCGCGCGCTGTTGCGCAGGTCTTCGAGCCGCTCACGATCAGCGACAGGCGCATCATCGCCTATCTCATCGCCCTGGTGCTCGGGACCGCGATGTTCTGGATCGCGCAGACCCAGATCTGGAACACCTATAATCTCTGGGTTCGCGACCACATCGATCTCAAATTCGGAAGCTGGACGATGCCGGTGCCGTGGCTGCAATCGCTCGACGGGATCGCACCGTTCATCTGGCTTCCGGTGTTTCTGGGTGTGTGGCGCTGGCAGGCAAAGCGCGGACGCGAACCGGGCGAGTTCGGAAAAATGGCGATTGGCTGCGTGATCTTCGGCGCATCGACGTTGCTGTTGGCGCTTGCGACCTGGTTCCCCGGCGCGAGCGGCAAGGCATCGCTCCTCTGGGCGATCACCTTCCACATGGGATCGAATATCGGCTGGCTCTATTTCTCGCCGATCACGACTGCACTCTATTCGCGTGCCGCGCCCAAATCGGTTAACGCCACCATGATGGGCGTGAACATGCTGTCTGTGTTCCTGGGCAGCATGATCAGCGGCCGGCTCGGCGGACTTTATGAAAAACTCGATCCCGCGCAGTTCTGGACGCTGCATGCGATCATCGTGTGTGTTGGCGGCGCGGTGATCCTTGCCATCGGATCGCGCATGCGGCCTCTTCTGATTGCCGCGGAACAGCATCGTGCAAGCGCTGCAATGGCGCGTTAGCCATTGGCAATCGACCCATTCATGCCTAAGTGCGGCGTGGTGCCGGAGTGGAGCGTAAAGATGATAGCGCGATTTCTTGTTTGTGGCGCATTGCTCATGATGGCCGTTCCAGCGATGGCTGCCGGCAAGCCCTTCACCCAGGATCGCGCGCGCGCCATCATCGGAAATTTGCAGAAGATCGTTTCGCCGAACGGGATCGACGAGAAATTGCTCGTGCCCATCAATGGCACGAAGCAATGGATCACTGTGCGAGGCCGCGACCGGAACAATCCGATCCTGCTGTTCATCCATGGCGGTCCCGCCGCGCCGGAAATGCCGACAAGCTGGACCTTCCAGAATCCGTGGGAGGATTATTTCACCGTCGTGCAATGGGACCAGCGCGCATCCGGCAAGAGCTACAACGCCAACGATCCCAAGACGGTCGGGCCGACGATCACGTTGACGCAGATGGTGTCGGATGCGGAGGCGATGGTGACCTATCTGCGCGAAACCTATCGCAAGCCCAAGATCTTTGTGCTCGGCCATTCGTGGGGATCGCTGCTGGGACTCACGCTCGCCAAGAAACATCCTGAATGGCTCTACGCCTATGTCGGCATGGGTCAGATGATCGATTCGATGGAGAGCGAACGGCTGGGATATCTCGCAACCCTAAAGGCGGCTGAAGACGCGCATGACAAGACGGCGGTCAAGGAGCTGCGCGCCATCGCGCCCTACCCCGGCAAGACGCTCGAGTTCGACAAGATCAACATTGAACGCAAATGGTCGGTGCATTTCGGGGGGCTGAGTTATCGCCGCGACTCCTACGCCTATTATTACAACGCCACCGAACTCTCGCCCGATTACGACGCGGCCGATCTTGCCGCGATCGACAAGGGCTCGGAGCTTTCGCTGCCACGACTATTGCCGGAATTTGTCGGAGCGGATTTTGAGAAGATCACCGAGTTCGGCTGTCCGATCGTGATCTTCGCCGGCCGCCACGACGACACGACGTCCTCGGTGGTGGTGGCGAAATGGTTCGAACGGGTGCATGCGCCGGCGAAGAAGCTGGTCTGGTTCGACGATTCCGCGCACATGATGCAGATCGAGGAACCCGGCCATATGCTGGTGCATCTGGTCGAGGACGTGCGGCCCTTCGCGAACTAATTCAGATGCTGACGGAAGAAGGTCGAGGTCCTGCCATTGGCGAGATCGGCGCAGGCCTTGTCGTAATGCGCGCCGCCGATTCGGGCGAAGGCGTGGTCCATCTCCGGATAGACGTGGATCGTCACATGCGGATTCTTCGCCAGCCCGTCCTGAATCTTTTTCTGCGCGTCCGGCTTCACGAATTGATCCTTGGCCGCGATGTGCAGCATCAGCGGTTTTTTGATGTTCGTGGCTTCGCTCAAGCGCTCTTGGATGTTCACGCCGTAATAGCCGACGCTGGCATCGATGTTTGTGCGCGTCGCTGTGAGAAACGCGAGCTGTCCGCCGAGGCAGTAGCCGACCGCGCCGATTTTGCCGCTACAGCCGTCGCGGCCCTTGAGCGTCTCGACCGCGGCCTGGATGTCCTTGACACCCTTGTCGATGTCGAAGCGGCCCATGAGATCGAAGGCGCGCTTCCACTCGGCATCGGTCTTGTCGGTGAGCTGCACGCCGGGCTCGAGCCGCCAGAACAGATCGGGCGCGAGCGCGAAATAACCGTGACTCGCAAGCCCGTCACAGATGTCGCGCACCACCTGGTTGACGCCGAAAATCTCCTGAATGACGACAATGCCCGGGCCGCGTCCAGATGTCGGCGTTGCGAGATAGGCCGCGAATGCGCCATCCGGCCCGGATATCGAAATCTGCTTCGCCGTCATCGGGCCATCTCCTATTGCGGACGCGTTCCCTGCGGCGCCCGCGACTGCGGCAGCTGCAGCATCTGGCTGAGCGCGACCGGGTTGTTGACCGGTGCCGAGATCGCGCCGCGTTGCACGATGTAGGCGGTAGGATTTCCGTTGAACATCGCCTTGTCGTGTGCGGGGTGGCCCTCGGGAAGCTTCTGATCCGGTGCCAGAACGGCAAGCAGCTTGTTCGGCAGACTGCGGCCCTGGACGGCGGCGATCAATTCGAGGGTTTTCTGGTTGTCGAGCGATCCCATCACCACGATCTCGAGATTGGTGGCGTGGAATTCGATTCCGTTCAGGAACGTGGCTGACGACATGGATGCGCGCGTCACCTCATTGGCGAAACTCTCGATCAGCTTGGTGCCGCGGGCGCCGTAAGCGGCATCGGCCGTGGCCATGTGTAATCTGGACAAAACGCCGACCATCACGCCGTTGGCCGAAGGCTGTGTCTGGTCGAAGATCGAGCGGGCGCGCACGAACAGCGGATCCTGACTATGCGCGGTGGTGCAGTAGCCGCCGTTAAACGCATCCCAGAAATTTTCGTCGAGCGCGTGGACCCAGCGCTTGGCTTGATCGAGGAAGCGCTTTTCGCCCGTCGCTTCCCAGAGCGCGAGCGCTGCGCGCGCCATATGCGCGTAGTCGTCCGCGAAGCCGTCATGTCCGCGCTTGCCGGCGTGCCAGGAGTGGGCGAGCTTGTCGCCGTCGCCAAGCGCCTTGAGGACGAAATCGAAAGCCTTGGCCGCCGCGGTGACCCAGTCGGGCCGGCGCATCGCGGCACCGGCATTTGCGATCGCCGTGATCACCATGCCGTTCGAATCCGCGAGCACTTGATCGTCGCGCATTGGCGGCACGCGGTTCTGGCGCGCGGCGAGGAGCATTCCGCACTGCTTGGCGAGCAATGCCTCGTCAGCTTCGGACTGCGGATAGGGCGCGGCAGTTCCGATGCGGCGCAGGATGTTTTTGCCGTGGAAATTGCCGTCGCGCGAGATGCCGTAGGCGGCCTTGAATTTCGGCGCGAATGTGCCCACCAGTGCGGCATCGAGCTCCGCTTCGCTCCAGGTGTAATATTTTCCCTCTTCGTCTTCGGAGTCCGCATCGAGGCTTGCGGCGAACCCATCGCCGACCATCATCTCGCGCAACAGCCAGCCGATCGATTCCTCGATGCGGGACTGGCACAAGGCATTGCGATTGTGCTGCCAGACCAGAGTCATGAAATCGATGATCAGGGCGTTGTCGGCCGCGATCTTCTCGAAATGCGGAATCAGCCAGCGCTCGTCGGTCGCATAGCGGAAGAAGCCGCCGCCGACATGATCGTAGAGGCCGGCGACCAGCATCGAATCCAGGGCCTTGGAGGCCACCTGCGCGAATTGCTGCATGCCGGTGCGAAGATAGGCGCGCCACAGCAATTCAACGAGTTGCGGCTGGGGGAATTTCTGCGGTCCCGTCATGCCGCCAAAAAAGATATCGAATTTCTGCCCGACCTGAACGGCCACCGTGTCGAGGATCGAAGTATCGAGCGCGGCGCGCATGTCGCGATTCCACAGATTGTTAAGCGCCTGTGTGAGTTGGGTTGCGCGCTCGGCGATCGGTTCGGAATTTTCGCCGTAGAGCTTGGCGACATCATCCAGCACGGCCTTGAAGGGACGCTGGCCGAAGCGTTCTTCTCTCGGAAAATATGTGCCGGTGAAGAACGGCACACCCTGGGGCGTGAGGAAGACCGTCAGCGGCCAGCCGCCGGCATGACCCATGGCGTTCGATGCGGACTGATAAATCTGATCGAGATCGGGACGTTCTGCCCGGTCGACGATGATGTTGACGAATTTGTCGTTCATTACCGCTGCGGTTTCAGAATCCGCGAAGCTCTCCTGGTTCATCACATGACACCAGTGGCACGCCGCATAGCCGATCGACAGGAGGATCGGTTTGTTCTGGGCCTGGGCCTGGGCCAGCGCCTCGCGGCTCCAGGTGTGCCAATGCACGGGATTGTCCTTATGAAGAAGGAGATAGGGGCTGGTTTCCTGGGAAAGCTGGTTCTGACTCATGGATATCCCGTGGCCGATGCGTGGCGTTGCGTTTTGGTTCTGTCTTGTTCAGGCTTCCCTTTAGCCGCCCCCGCGCAGGCTCACAAGGCGGGAAGCCGAAAGCAGTTAAACGCATGAAGATTCACGTCGAAATGGACATGACCCCGGAGGAGGCCCGCACCCTGATGGGCCTGCCCGACGCCAAGGCGATGAACGAGCAGATGCTGGAGGAGATGCGCCGGCGGATGCGTGAGGCGAGCGATCCCGAAGCGCTGATGAAGCTGTGGGCGCCGATGGGGCAGGGCTTCGAGCAGTTCCAGAAATTCATGTGGGACAGCGCCAAGGCGGCGGCCGCGCCGAAGAAGGGTTGAGCCGAGACACGATCTTCGCGCTCTCCACCGCGCCCGGCCGCGCCGGCGTCGCTGTGGTGCGCGTTTCGGGGACGGGGGCTGCGCGCGCACTGGAAGCCCTGACGTGCAAACCGGTGCCATCGCCGCGAAACGCAGCAATGATGGGCTTTTTCGATGGTTCGGGAAAACTCATCGATCGCGGCCTCGCAATTTATTTTCAGGCGCCTGCAAGTTTCACCGGCGAGGATATCGCCGAATTCCATGTCCATGGCGGTCGCGCGATCACCGGCGCGATGCTGGGTGCGCTGGGCGCACTGGGGCTTCGCCCCGCCGAGCGGGGCGAGTTCACGCGCCGCGCGGTCGAGCATGGCAAGCTCGATCTGACCCGGGCCGAGGCCATCGCCGATCTGGTCGATGCCGAAACCGACGCCCAGCGGCGGCAGGCGCTGCGCCAGTACGACGGCGCACTAGCCGAACTCTACGAGGGCTGGCGGGCGGACCTAATCAAAGCGGGTGCCTGGGCCGAGGCGGCCATAGATTTCTCCGATGAGGAGCTTCCCGCGGGTACGCTCGCCCGGACGCGCGCCGCCATCGCTGGAATTCTGCAGGACATCCAAAGGCATCTGGACGATTCGCGGCGCGGAGAGGTGCTGCGCGAGGGCCTGCACTTAGCAGTGATCGGGCCGCCGAACGCGGGCAAAAGCTCGCTGGTCAACGCGCTCGCCCGCCGCGACGTGGCCATCGTTGCCGAGGCCGCCGGCACCACCCGCGACGTGATCGAGGTGCGGATGGACCTCGGCGGCTATCCCGTCATCCTCGCCGACACCGCCGGCCTGCGCGATACGGCGGAGGCGATCGAAGCCGAAGGCGTGCGCCGCGCCCGTGTCCGCGCCTCAACCGCCGATCTGGTCCTGCTGCTGCTCGACGGCAGCGCTGCCGACCCTTTCGCCGGACTGCCCGAAGGCACGCGCAGCGATCTCGTCGTCTTCAACAAATCCGATCTCCCCTGGCCCGCAAAACGCGATGGCCTTTCGCTCTCGCTCAAGACCGGCGCTGGCATGGACGCGATGATTGACGTATTGACCGCGAAAGTGCGCGAACGTCTGGAGGGCCCGAACGAAGCGACAGTGCTGACCCGCGCCCGCCATCGCCACGCCCTCGAAGATGCCGCGCGATCGTTAGAACACGCCCTTGCCCCACCCGACGAGCAGCCTGAGCTGTTGGCCGAAGACCTCCGCCTCGCGCTTCGTTCCATCGGCCGCATCACCGGCCGGGTCGATATCGAGGAACTGCTCGATGTGGTATTCAGGGATTTCTGTATCGGGAAGTAGCCGGTATTAGATAGCAGTTACAGAAATCCAAACCGCTGATTTCGCGCCGCTGATCGCTATGTTTTAGCGATGGCTGACACTCATGTTGTCTCTGCCCTCAAAGAAAAGCGCGCACGCCGCGCTGGCGAACTTGAAGCCTGCAAGCTTCGCGTCACGGCTCTCACGGTCGAACTGGGGAGCGTGGACAACTGCCTGCGCATCTTCCGGTCGGACATTGATCCGGCGACGATCCTGCTCAAGGTCACGAACGCGCCTAGTCAGCTCCCCAAGGGCGCAGGGACGCGCACGGCGCTCGATATCTTGAGGGAGACGGGTGGCCAACTCGTTGAAAAGCTTGCCGAAATCGGCATCAAAGAAACTGACGTGAACATACGCAATTAAGATTGGGCGGGGCGGATTTACGGCTGTGTTCCTTGTCCAGTGCCTTGAAGCTATAGGGGCGAATGAGCTGAGGCTTTAGCGCGATGAAAGTTCGCAGTCCTCCAGCATCAACGTCGGGCCTTCGAACCTCTCCACCTTTCCAACAACTCGAATCTGATCGCCCCTTCGCAAAGCCGTTACGGTATCCGCCCATTGCTTTTGAAAGGAGCAGCCAAGGCCATACGGTTTAGGCACCACGTCCAACAGAACGTAGTAGCTGCCACCATCTTGAGGGCCAATCTCGTCATAGACAGCACCAGTGACAGCCATCCACTTGCCACGATTCAGTTCGAACAATCGGCTCGCCTGAACGCTAGTTAGCCCTACGTACTGCTTCAGGAGTGCTACTGGTCCCTGATTCAGAAAGATACGCTTCGCGGTCGGCGTCGCCGTCGCCCGAGGAGGCATCGGGTGAACGGCGGGCTTCGCTGTGACCTGTGATTGCCATTTTTCAGATACGGGATGCGGATTGATCCAGCTTGGCTGCGTATACAAAATGAACGCCATCCAACCAAGGCTGGAACAGCCAAACAGGAATAGCCCAATTCCGAGGAACGCAAGGGTTTTGATACCTCGCGCCGCCATCTCTTTTTCGGTCAACGTTTCTTGAGTTGCTGGCAATTTGGCGCGCCAAACGACAACTCTTTCACGGACAATATCTGAGACACCCGCTAGGCCGATTAGGGCTCCGGCCCAGAACCCAATTTGTTGCAGACCTTCGGGCAGAACGCTTGAGGCAAACGTGCTCATTGCAACGCCGCTAAGCGCGAGCGCACCGCCTCTCCAATTTGCCCCGTCCGCCGCCATGCCGATTTTCTATAGCACCGGACGCCTAATAGGCGCGACGCCATTAGATAGCTTCTGTGACTGCTACCTAATACCGGAAGTAGCGCCCCCTACTCCCCGTTCGCGCCCCTGGTCATGTCCCTAGCGTATTCCTTGACCTGATCGGTGCCGGCGATCAGATCGAAAATCCAGAGCCATGCGCCGCTGGTCCCGCACTGGTCGTGCCAGGTTTTGATCTTGGCCTCCGCCTGCGTCGGCGTCGAATAAGGCGGCGCATGATGGTCGTCCGACAGGCCAGGTAAAACCGGCACGTCGCCGAAGTCCCAGTTCACGCACGGATTGTTGGCCGCACCGCCGGCATAAGTCTCGAGATGTACGCCATCCACCAAGCCCGGCATCTCCGTGTTGATGCCCGAGACCAGCGAGGTCCAGTAGCTATTGTTCGTATACGGATTGATCGTGACGTGATAGCCGAGCGCGCCCAGCATCAGCGCGAATTTGGTCGTGGATTCGGCGTCGTAGGAATTCTCGTCGTCCAGATCGATCGCGTCGATCGGCAGCGCCTTCGCGAGCGCGGCGAAGTCCTTGTAGAGGATGCTGTGCTTTCCGGTGCCCTGGGAATCGACCAGCGCCTTGATGTGCTGGAAGTCGCCGACATTCGATGAGCCGATGCTGAAGGTGACGCGCGTGACTTTTCCGGATTTGATCTTCTTCAGGTCGTGCGCGAATTCGGGCCAGGTCTGATCGCCGATATATTTGCCGTTCGAGGTCAGTGGGAATTCGGCATTGAGATTGAGATCGCCGGTCTCACCCACTTCCACGCTCCATACCAGCAGTTCGTTGAACCCGGCCCTTTTCAGCTCTTTGATGTTTTCGGGAATATGCTTGTAGACCGGGCCGCCGCCGAGGATTCCGATATAGCCGGTCTGCGCTGATGCCGGTCCGGCGATGAACATCGTGCCGGCGAACGCGACTGCCGCGATGCTCGCGCTCCGCAAAAAGCCGTTCATGTCGAGACCCTCCTCTGCGCGCTGTGCGCCGAAAACATCCTGCCACCGCGCCGTTCCGGATGCGAGCCCGGGAATTGATCCGTACAAAGATGAATTGATTGCTGGGGCGTGGTAGTCTTGCCCGGCGCACGCCATGGGCCTATTGAGCCGCGCATGAGCGGTTTCGACGTCATCGTCATCGGTGGAGGGCATGCGGGCTGCGAGGCGGCGGCCGCTTCCGCGCGGTTCGGCGCGCGTACGCTGCTGTTGACGCACAAGGTCGAGACCATCGGCGAGATGTCCTGCAATCCCGCGATCGGCGGGGTGGGCAAAGGCCATCTGGTGCGCGAGATCGATGCGCTGGACGGCGTGATGGGACGGGTCGCGGACGCGGCCGGCATCCAGTTCCGGATGCTCAACCGCCGCAAGGGCCCCGCCGTGCGCGGGCCGCGCGCCCAGGCCGACCGCAAGCTCTATCGCGCCGCGATGCAGGCGGCGCTGGCGGCCCAGGACAACCTCACCATCCGCGGCGCGGCGGTCGAAGATCTCCTGATCGAGGACAAGCGCGTCGTCGGCGTCGTCACCGCGAGCGGTGAGACGATCCGCGCGGGCGCTGTGGTGTTGACCACGGGCACGTTCCTGAACGGTCTCATCCATATGGGCGAGACGAAAATTCCGGCTGGCCGTGTTGGCGATGCGCCGAGCATCGGCCTCTCTAAAACCCTTTATTCATTGGGTTTGGCGATGGGCCGGCTCAAGACCGGTACGCCGCCGCGGCTTGACGGCAAGACGATCGATTGGGCGGCGCTCGAAATTCAGCACGGCGACGATCCGCCCTCGCCGTTCTCATTCCTCACCGAGCGGATCACGACCCCGCAGACCGTCTGCCACATCACGCGCACGACGCCACAGACCCACGCGATCATCCGTGCGAATTTGCATCGCGCGCCGATCTATTCCGGTCAGATCGAGTCGACCGGACCGCGCTATTGCCCCTCCATCGAGGACAAGGTCGTGCGCTTCGCCGCGCGCGACAGCCATCAGATATTTCTCGAGCCCGAAGGGCTGGATGACGACACAATCTATCCGAACGGGATTTCGACCTCCCTGCCCGAGGACGTGCAGATCGCGCTGCTCAAGACCATTCCGGGATTGGAGGATGCCGGCGTGCGGCGGCCGGGCTATGCGATCGAGTACGACTATATCGATCCGCGGGAGCTGAGCGCGGCTCTGGAAGTCAAACAAATCAAAGGCTTATATCTCGCCGGCCAGATCAATGGTACCACGGGATATGAGGAAGCGGCCGGCCAGGGGCTTATCGCGGGGCTGAATGCGGCGCGGGCGGTGGGCGGCCATGATCCGCTGATCCTGGACCGCGCCTCCTCCTATGTCGGCGTCATGATCGACGATTTGGTGACGCGCGGCGTGAGCGAGCCGTACCGCATGTTCACCTCGCGCGCCGAATATCGCCTGTCGCTGCGCGCCGATAACGCCGACCAGCGACTGACGCCCATGGGCCTGACTGCGGGATGCATCAGCAGCGTTCGGGCCGAGGCTTTCGGCGCGAAGATGGAGGCGTTGGCCGAAGGCCGCGACGCGATGCGGTCTTTGACCCTCACCCCGAATGAAGCACGGAAGCATGGCATTGCGATCCGGCTGGACGGGGTCCGGCGAGACGCGCAGAATCTGCTGTCCTTGCCGAGCGTCGATTTCCAGACGGTCTCGGATATTTGGCCCGAACTTCGGAGGATCCCGGCAACAATCCGCGAGCAGCTTGAGATCGATGCTCAATATGCGGGCTATCTGGACCGGCAGGACGCCGATATCCTGGCATTCCGCCGGGACGAAGGCCTTACGCTGCCCGCAGACCTTGATTTTTCAGCCGTGATTGGCCTTTCGACCGAAATCCGTCAGAAGTTGGAGCGAATCCGGCCTGCGACGCTTGGCCAGGCCGCTCGAATCGATGGTGTGACCCCCGCTGCGCTGACCCTCGTCCTCGCGCATGTCCGGGCCGGATCCCGCCGTGTCGCCTGAACCTATTTCACGTGAAATACCCGATTGGCTGGGATCCGATACTATTTCACGTGAAATACTCGCCCGGCTCAAGACCTATGTCGGGATGCTCGGGGACTGGAACGCCCGTCATAATCTCGTCTCGGCCGCGTCGCTAGCCGATGTCTGGAACCGGCACATCTGGGATAGCGCCCAGTTGCTCAGTCATATTCCGGAGGCCGCAAAGACATTGGCAGATTTGGGGAGCGGCGCCGGATTCCCGGGATTGGTGTTGGCAGAACTCCTCCGTGGGAAGGTGCGGGTTACGCTGTTCGAATCCACCGCCAAGAAATGCCAGTTCCTGGAAGCGGCGCGCGACAGGCTCGGGCTTGATATCATCGTCCGCAATGAACGCATGGAAGCCGCCCCGCCCCAGACCTTTGATGTCGTGACCGCGCGCGCCTGCGCGCCGCTCGACAAGCTTCTGCGGTATGCACAGCATTTCGCGGGCTCGAAGTCCGTTTGCCTGTTTCTCAAAGGGCAAAATGTGGGGCTCGAATTGACCGAGGCGCACAAACACTGGAAAATGAGCCTCCAGCAGCACCCCAGCCTGACGGACCCGTCCGGCAGCATACTGGAGATTCGGGAGCTAGCCCATGTCCGCCCCAGCCAAGCGTCCCCGCGTCCTGGTCGTCGCCAATCAGAAGGGCGGCGTCGGTAAGACGACGACGGCCATCAATCTCGGCACCGCGCTGGCCGCGGTGGGCGAGCCGACTCTGGTCATCGATATCGACCCGCAAGGCAACGCCTCGACCGGGCTGGGCATCGGCCGCAGCGAGCGCAAGCTCACCACCTATGACGTGCTGATGGGCGAGGCGACGATCGCCGATGCCGTGATGCCGACGCGGATTCCGCGATTGTCGCTGGTGGCCTCGACAGTCGATCTCTCCGGCGCCGAGCTCGAGATGATCGACATGGAGCGGCGCAATTATCGTTTGAAGGACGCGCTGGCAGAATACTCCGCACACGGATCAAATCCGTTTTCCTATGTGCTGATCGATTGTCCGCCGTCGCTGACCTTGCTGACCGTAAATGCAATGGCAGCGGCCGATGCCGTCGTCGTGCCGCTGCAATGCGAGTTCTTCGCGCTCGAAGGCTTGAGCCAGCTGCTCAAGACGATCGATCTCGTGCGCGCCAATTTGAATCCCACGCTCGAGATCCAGGGCATTATTCTGACCATGTTCGACAAGCGCAACAAACTCTCCGATCAGGTCGCTGCCGATGTGCGCGAGAACATGGGCGAGAAGGTTTATTCCACCGTGATCCCGCGCAATGTGCGTATCTCTGAAGCGCCGAGCCACGGACTTCCGGCGCTGGTCTACGATCTCAAATGTCCGGGTAGCCAGGCCTATATCAAGCTCGCCGGCGAACTCATTCAGCGCGAACGTCTTCGGGTGGCGGCGTGAACGCGAAGGCGACAGAAGATCATCGTCCGCGCGGATTGGGCCGCGGGTTGTCGGCGCTGATCGGCGACGAAGCCGTACCCACGCGCGGCGAGGCGGCGAAGAATGCACGGACGCTTCCGGTCGCATTCCTGAGGCCCAACCGCTTCCAGCCGCGCAAAAGCTTTGCGCCGGAAGACCTCAAGGACCTGACCGAGTCGATCCGCGAGAAGGGCATCCTGCAGCCGATCCTGGTCCGGCCGGTAAAGGGCGAAACGGACGCGTTCGAGATCGTCGCCGGCGAGCGGCGCTGGCGCGCGGCGCAGCTCGCCAAGCTGCACGATGTCCCGGTGGTCGTCCGCGAAATGAGCGATGCGGAATCGCTCGAGCTCGCCATTATCGAGAACGTCCAGCGCGCGGATCTGAACGCCATCGAGGAGGCGGCGGCCTATCACGAGCTCATGGACCGCTTCGGTTACAGCCAGACCCAGATCGCCAGGGAGGTCGGAAAAAGTCAGCCCCATGTCGCCAACACGCTCCGCCTCTTGCGGCTGCCGGAGAGCGTTAAGGCGATGCTGCGCGACGGGCGGCTGACCGCCGGTCATGCGCGGACCCTGCTCGATGTGCCCGATCCGGAGGCGCGGGCGCTGGCGATCATCGAGGGCGGGCTCAACGTTCGGGAATCTGAACAGCGTTCGGGAAAGAAAAAGCACGGCCGCGGTGGACAAGTTCAGAGAGACGTGAACATCGTTGCCATAGAATCCAATATATCCAATATATTAGGACTTAAAGTTGAGATTGTGCACAAAGGGGATAAGGGCGGGGGTATCCGGATTTCCTACAAAACTCTCGAACAATTCGACGATCTGATTCGCCGACTCAGCAAAGCGCCATAACTCACCTAAGAGTCTGAGAATTAAGTATAATATGAAACTTGGATAACAGACTAAACAGTGTTCACTCTGGCTAAGGCAACTCTCGGGTCGATCTTTCCGTCGTAAAGCGCGCGGCCGATCACGACGCCTTCGATGTTGGGCTCGCGCGCCGCAATCAGTGCATCAACGTCTTCGATCCCGCCGACGCCTCCTGAGGCGATCACGGGTATGCGGACAGCCCGGGCGAGCGCCGCCGTCGCTTCCACATTCACGCCGCCCAGCAAACCATCACCATCGACATCGGTGAACAGGATCGCGGCGACGCCCGCGTCCTCGAACCGGCAGCCAAGGTCCGCGGGGGTCATGCCCGAGACCTCTGCCCAGCCTTCGGTCGCGATCCTGCCGCCGACGGCATCGGCGCCGACAACGATCTTGCCCGGGAATGCGCGCGCGGCTTCCTTCACCAGTTCAGGGTTCTTGAGTGCGACCGTGCCCAGGATCACCCGCGCGATCCCGGCGGCGAGCCAGCCCTCGATTGCAGCCATGTCGCGAATGCCGCCGCCGAGCTGGATGGGAAGCGTTGTGGCTGCTCGAATCGCACGAATCGCCGCCGCATTGGCAGGCTTGCCGGAAAAAGCTCCGTCCAGATCGACACAGTGCAGCCAGGAAAATCCCGCACGCTCGAACGTCTGCGCCTGTGCCGCCGGATCGTCGTTGAACACGGTCGCCGACTCCATCGCCCCGCGCTTAAGCCGCACACAGCGCCCATCTTTCAGGTCGATGGCGGGAAACAGGATCACGGCCGCCACGCGAGGAAATTACCGAGCAGCGCGAGCCCGACGGCCTGGCTTTTCTCGGGATGGAATTGCGTGCCCGCGATATTGTCGCGCCCGACGGCTGCGGTGAATATGCCGCCATAATCAGACGTCGCCAGCACATGCGTGGGATCGCGCGGTCTCATCGCATAGGAATGCACGAAATAGGCATGCGCTCCGGGCGCGGTCCCGGCAAACAGCGGATGCGGACGCGTAACGGTCAATTCGTTCCAGCCCATATGCGGAATCTTGAGCGCCGGATCGTCGGGCGTCAGCCTGTCCACGTCTGCGGCGATCCAATCGAGTCCGGCGTGATCACCGAATTCATGCCCGACGCTCGCCAGCAATTGCATGCCTACGCAAATGCCGAGGAAGGGAACGCCACGCTTCAACACGCTTTCTCGCAGCGCCTCGGTCATTTCGGGAATATTCGAAAGTCCGCTCATGCAATCGCCGAACGCACCGACGCCGGGAAGCACGATTCGCTCAGCCTTCAAAACTGCTTCTGGGTCCGCGGTAACGACGATATTGCCGCCGGCGCGCACCAGCGCCTTCTCTGCCGAACGCAGATTTCCGGAACCGTAATCGATGAGTGCGACGGCCGCCGCCATTATGCGTTCGGCTCGCGCACGGCCTTCTTCCAGAAAAACACCAGATAGAAGATACTGCCCCATAGCACCCAAAACGATGCGCTGAACACGACCGCCACCGTGATCCCCAGCCAGCTCGCATTAACGCCGACATAATTTTGGGTCACAGGATCAAGATGGGGGAGCGCCTTCAGCGCGGACATGATCGCGAATTTCAAATTGGATTCGATCAGCATTTCGCCCCAGAAAATCAGCATTCCGACCAGATAGGCCGCGAAAGCGACGAGCCGCGTCAGAAGATCGGCCTGATGCAGGAAGTAATAGACCGCAACGACCATCGCGAAACTGATCGTGATCATCTGCGTGAACCAGGTCACTTCATCCTGGGTCGCGGCGCGCGCGAGGTTGAGAAGATCGAGTTCGGACATGGGTTCTCCGTTATGCTTGACGTAACGCATAATCCGCACTAGGGTCAAGTCACGATCCTGAGCTATCGCGACGCGCGGACTATGCGCTTTGCCAAAGGCGAAAGGGTCAAGCCGTTCGAGCCGTTCCGCCATCGGGCCGACAACAGGCTGGTGCGCCTTGAGACTGCAACAAGTTTGAAAGAGTTGGGAGCCTTGCGCGGCAATCGACTTGAAAAACTGAGCGGCGACCGCAAAGGACAATGGAGCATGCGGATCAACGACCAGTGGCGCATCTGCTTCGATTGGCCGGACGGCGCGGCGGGCGCGAGTAACGTGGGAATCGTGGATTATCATTGAGGTGTGTCATGGCGCGTACCCCTATCCATCCGGGCGAAATTCTGAAGGAAGAGTTAGACGAGCTCGGCCTAAGCGCAGCGGAGTTTGCACGGCAGCTCAATGTGCCGACCAATCGCATCACCGGTATCCTCAACGAACAACGCGCACTTACGGCGGACACCGCGCTGCGCCTCGGTCACTGGTTCGGCACCAGTGCGGAAATGTGGCTGAACCTGCAAAAGCTCTATGAGCTTCGCCTTGCCGAACAGGAGAAAGGTGCAGAGATCAAGCGGCTCCCCAAGAGAAAGGTGGCTTAAGACTCCACATATTCCAATATTAGCCGCTAATAATATTGGCTTTAGCGCTCTAAGCTGCTAATGATAGCTCTCCAAAATGGGGAAGAGCAGAGATGTATGCCGAATTCGTTGGTCTGACGACCCAAGCAGTTCTCCTGATCGAACGACTTCGCAAATCCCCGGAAGAAACAAAATCGGAAATTCTGGAGCGAACGCTGGCGCCTCATGCTGCGCCGACCGCGTCCAACGAGCAGCGTTTCGATTTGGGCCAAGGAGTAAGGCTACAGACCGGTGAAAAGCCAATGCTGTTTCTATCCAAGAGTGCGAAACAGTCGATGACGCCCGACGCAACGGCGGAAATTAGGATTGATGGATTCTATTTGCACGGAAAAAAAGTTCATGCTGACCCAAAAAAGGCCCTCGACCCTGCGATGAAGATTGTTCAGAAACAGAAAGGTCATTTGAACGACAAAGGGCAGATCATTTCGCATAGTGCTTGGCGCGATTGGCATGTTTTGCGCGCAGGCCGCTTGGTATCATTGTTTGATTTGAAGGACCCGGCGCTGGCTCGAAAGCGCGGCTCTCATACGCATAGCACGATCACGCTGGAAGATTTGGGCCTGTAGTTAATCCTGATCCATCTTCAGCGCGGCGATGAAGGCTTCCTGGGGGATGTCGACCTTGCCGAACTGGCGCATCTTCTTCTTGCCCTCCTTCTGCTTGTCGAGGAGCTTGCGCTTGCGGGAGATGTCGCCGCCATAGCATTTCGCGGTCACGTCCTTGCGCATGGCGCTGATGGTTTCGCGCGCGATGACCTTGCCGCCGATGGCCGCCTGGATCGGAATGACGAAAAGATGGCGCGGGATAAGCTCTTTCAGCTTCTCGCACATCGCGCGGCCGCGCCCTTCGGAGCGCTGCTTGTTGACGATCATGGACAGCGCGTCCACCGGCTCGCCGTTCACGAGGATCGAAAGCTTCACCAGATCGCCCTCGAGATAGTCCTCGATATGATAGTCGAAGCTCGCATAACCGCGGCTCACAGATTTCAGGCGATCGTAGAAATCGAACACGACTTCGTTGAGCGGCAGGCGATAGATCACCATCGCGCGGTTGCCGGCGTAAGTGAGCTCGACCTGCTCGCCGCGACGGTCCTGGCACAGTTTCAACACCGCGCCGAGATGCTCGTCGGGCACCAGGATCGTCGCCTTGATCCATGGCTCCTCGATGAAGGCGATCTTGACGACATCGGGCATGTCGGCGGGATTGTGCAATTCGCGCATCGTTCCGTCGGTCATGTGCAGGCGATAGATCACGCTCGGCGCGGTCGCGATAAGCTCAAGATTGAATTCGCGGTGCAGACGCTCCTGAACGATCTCGAGATGCAGGAGTCCCAAGAATCCGCAGCGGAAACCGAAGCCCAGCGCCGCACTCGTCTCCATCTCGTAAGTGAAGCTCGCGTCGTTCAGATGCAGGCGGCCGAGCGCGTTGCGAAGGTCTTCAAACTGCGCCGCATCGACGGGGAATAGCCCGCAGAACACGACCTGCTGCGCCGGCTTGAATCCGGCCAGCGGGGTCTCGGTGCCTTTGCGTTCGTCGGTGATCGTGTCGCCGACCTGGGTGTCCGCCACCTGCTTGATCTGCGCGGTGATGAAGCCGACTTCGCCGGGGCCGAGGCTTTCGACATTGACCTTCTTGGGTGTGAACACGCCAACCTGCTCGACCTGATAGACGGCGTCGGCCGCCATCATGCGGATGCGCTGACCCCTCTTCAGTTCGCCATCGACGACGCGCACCAGCACGACGACGCCGAGATAGGAATCGTACCAGCTGTCCACCAGCAGCGCTTTCAGCGGCGCGTCCGCATTGCCCTTCGGCGCCGGCAGGCGATGCACGATGGCCTCGAGCACCTCCTCGATGTTGAGACCGGTCTTCGCCGAGATCGGAATCGCCTCCGACGCATCGATGCCGATCACGTCCTCGATTTGCTGGCGGATGCGCTCGGGCTCGGCGGCGGGCAGGTCGACCTTGTTCAGGACGGGCACGATCTCGAGCTTGGCGTCGATCGCCTGATAGACGTTGGCGAGCGTCTGCGCTTCCACGCCCTGGCTCGCGTCCACGACGAGCAGCGCGCCTTCGCAGGCGGCAAGACAGCGGCTCACTTCATAGGCGAAGTCGACATGGCCGGGCGTGTCCATGAGATTGAGCGTGTAGGTCTCGCCGTTGCGCGCCTTGTAGGCGAGGCGGACGGTCTGGGCCTTGATGGTGATGCCGCGCTCGCGCTCGATCTCCATGGAATCGAGCACCTGATTTTTCATCTCGCGCGTGGACAGGCCCCCGGTCACCTGAATCAGGCGGTCGGCGAGGGTCGATTTCCCGTGGTCGATATGCGCGACGATGGAAAAATTGCGGATTTTGGCCAGTTCGGTCATGGAGGGCGGGGGTATAGCGGCGGCTTTCCCCTCAGTCCAGCAGCCTATTTCTGGGCTTTAACGATGGCGAAAAGCGGGATCAGGGCCGCCAGTTCCGCCACAATCGACACCCCGACCAGCGCGGTGAGCGAGATGTCGTAAAGCGCGCCCAGTGCGGCACTACCTGCGAACCAGGCGATGCCGAACACCGCAGAGAAGATACCAAACGCGTTGGCGCGCGCCTCATCGGAGACAAGCTGCGCCACGCCGGCGTTCAGCGACGAATTCTCCATGCCGAGAGCGACGCCCCAGCACAGCGCACCGATCACCGCTGCGATGGGGCCGCCAAGGAAGGCCAGCGGCGCGGCGAGCGCTGCGATGAAGACCGCGGGTACGAGCGTCGCGAAGCCGTATCGGTCGAACAGACGCCCAAAGATCAGCGCGCCCACGCCCGTCGCGCCCATCGCGCCTGCGTAGAGAACGGGAACGACCGCGGTATCCACGATTTTCGCTTGCGCGAAGTGGTAAGCGATGAGCGGCCAGTCGGCGAAACCGAACGCGACAAGGCCGGCGGTTGCCGCATAAAGCCAGAAGGATCGCGAAAGGCCGTTGTCTTTTGCATCGGCTTTCGCTTTCGGCGGCGCTTTTCCCGCCCAAGGGTAACGCAATGCCACACCGGCGACGATCAGCACGGTCAGGATCGCCGGCACGCCGAGCCACAGGAACGCGGTCGCGTACGCACCATGCCGCGCGAGAACGAAAGCCGTGATCAGCGGGCCGACCAGCGCGCCGGTCTGGTCCAGCGCCTCATGCAATCCGAAGGCCCAACCTTGGCCGATCTGCTCGCCTGCGCGCGACATCATGGTGTTGGCGGCGGGATTGCGCAGCGCCTTGCCGGTGCGCTCGAGGATGATGAAGAGCGCAGCCGCCTGCCAGCTTCCCGCCAGCGCCATTGCCGGAACTGCCGCCATCTGCAGCGCGTAGCCGGCGAGCGCGATGGTCCAATAGGCGCGTGTTTTCGACGCCAGACGCCCGGAGGCCAGCCGCAGCAAATAGCCGAACAATTCGCCGGTGCCGGCGATGATCCCGACCGCCGTGCCGCTGGCACCGAGCAGCGCGAGGTAGGGCCCGGTGATGCCGCGCATGCCTTCATAGGCCATGTCGGCGAACAGGCTGACGATGCCAAACGCGACGATAAAGGCGAGTGCGGATTTCTTGTCGAAGGTCTCGGTCATGGCGCTATGATCGTGGGTGATGGCGAAACACTACAAGAAACCGGCGCGGGCCGTGACGCAAGATATGTTGGGCGAGTTATGGCCGGGACAATCGGTCGAGCTGCTCCAGGCGCTGCATATACTCACGCGCGACGGCGCGCTGAACGCGGATTCGCGCCGCAAGCTCAAACAGGTGCTTCATCTGGCGAATTTGATCCGGCCCGCGTTGGATTCGGCGTTCGCGGAGAAGGACCAGCCCGTGCTCGCCGATCTTGGCGCCGGGAAATCCTATCTCGGCTTTGTGCTTTACGATCTGTTCTTCCGCAAAGAGGGGCGGGGGTTCGTCTGCGGCGTCGAGGCGCGGCACGATCTGATCGAGACATCGAAAATGATCGCGGCATCGAGCGGTTTCGACCGCATGCACTTTGTCGAAAGTGCGATCCGCGACGCGGCGCTACCGGACGGCAAAGCGGATATCGTCACTGCACTGCATGCCTGCGACACCGCGACGGACGAGGCGATCCTGTTCGCGCTCAAGCACGACGCGAAGTTCATCGCGCTGGTGCCGTGCTGTCAGGCCGAGATCGCCGCAGAACTCGAAGGCTCGAAGAAACCGGAGCGCCAGCTCTGGCGCCACCCGATCCAACGCCGCGAATTCGGCGCCCATCTGACCAACGTGCTGCGCGGATTATTCCTCGAAGCCCACGGCTACAAGGTGCGCGTCACCGAACTCACCGGGCTCGAACATTCGCTCAAGAACGAATTCATTTTCGCCGAACGCCACCAGCGGGCGAATGCTGCGGCAAAGGCAGAATACGAACGGCTCGCCGCGCAATTCGGTGTGGCGCCGTCGCTGTTGAAGAACGCTGCCTAAACGAGGTGCAGTTTCGGTGTTCTGCTCTGCTCGGAGCGTGGCTCAAGCTCGCCACGTTCGAACGCCGCATGCCACTCGTCGAAATTCTGATCGCTGCCGCGCGCGTGGAAGTACAGGCGCTGCGCCAACGCGCGTGCCGGCGCGGTCATCAGCATCGCGTTGATCAGCGCGTTTGGCGGCGCGAGGTCGAGCATGCGGCGCATTACCTTCTTCATGCGGTAGCGCGGCGCTTCACGCGCCAGCAATTTCACCGGATGCGGCCCCCTGTCTTCCATCCAGTCGGAAACGAGTTGCGCGGCGCGCCGCCCGAAATGCAGCGCGGTGTGAATGCCGCCGCCGGTCACCGGCGACACCATGCCGGCCGCATCGCCGATCAGCATCACGCGACCGCTTCCGATATTGCGCAGCGCGCCACCTGTCGGGATCAGCCCGCTGCGCCGCTCGCGCACGCGGATGTCTTTGAGGTCGCACAGTGTGCGCATCCGATTGAGCAACGCCGCCATATCCGGCTTGTGCGGCCGGTTCGCGGCGACACCGATCTGCGTCCCGTTCACGCCCGGGACGGCCCACGCGATGTATCCCGGCGCGATTTCGCTGTCGGCGAAGCAGTGCAGGAAGCGCGGATCGACCGGAAGAGATTCGCATTCGATCTCGAGTCCTGCGAGGAAGTGTTTGTTCTGCGAGAGGCCGAAACATTCCGCGACGCGGCTTCTCGCACCGTCAGCACCGATCAGGAATCTCGCATGAAGCCCCAGCCCGCGCAGCGCAATGCCGCGCTCATATTCGGCAGCGCCAGTGAATTTGTTTCCGTACAGAAGCATCGCACCTGCGCGCTCGGCTTCCTTCGCCATCTAGCGCATGACGCCAGCGGTGTCGGTCGCATGAAAGAAATAGCCCGGCGCCGATAGTTCAACACTTCTGTTATCCGGCGCATAGAGTTTCACACCACGTACCTTGCGCATCAGCGAGGCCGGCAGATCGAAATCGTCGCTCGCTTCCTTCACCACAATGCCTGTGGTGCGAACGCGCGCGCCGGGTTCTTCCTTGGCGTCGATCACCGCGACTTTCAATCCGCGCAACGCCGCCGTGCGCGCGCAGGCGAGGCCCGCGAAACTGCCGCCAACGATGACGAGATCGAATTTCCGGATCATGGCGTCCTCCCATCCCGCAGGCGAAGTCTTCGCGCGCTGCGTGGCGGGATTGTGACGTGCTATCGGGCTGCTGTCAGCGTCGTGCGCGCGAAAGTCGCCGTCTTACCCGCCGTACTCACGTTATCCATATCCATGGACCAGGTGCCGTTCTCGGGATGCCAGGTGAACGTCGTATGGAAACCGCCGGCATCGTCGCGATTGTGAAAAATGAAGGCGATGCCGTTGCCGTCGGGCGTCGCATAGCCGAGCGACTGGGTGGAGATGCTGCCGTAATCGTCCAGCCAGACGCAGTCATAGATCTTCTTGCCCGCGTCCCACCCGATGAAGACCTTCGCCTGATAGACGGGCGAGCCATCCCTGTTCTTCTCGCGCGAGACTTCGTTGATCTCGAGGTACTGGTGCGCGAGCACCCATTCGGCGGTGAAATCATGCGTGACCGGACCCTTGTCCATCTGTCCCGTCAGAACCCATTTGCCGGCGAGATGATCGACCAGCGGGTCGTTGAAGGTTGCCTGTTGTGCGAATGCGGGCGTGACCGCGAGTATTGCAGAGAGCGCGAGGATTGTTCTCATGTGCGCAATGTCCCTCCCGTGGCTTTGGCCACCGCGGCGACGATCTTTTGCGCCACGGCTTCGATCTCGGCATCGGTCAGCGTCTTGTCCTTCGGCGCAAGGCGCACAGAAATCGCGAGCGACTTCTTGCCGTCCGGCACGCCTTTGCCTTCGTAGACGTCGAACAGATCGGCGCGTTCGATCAGCGCGCGGTCCGCGCCCTTCGCGGCTTTCAGCACATCTTCGGCGGTGACGTTTGTGTCGACGACGAATGCGAAGTCGCGTTCCGCCGCCGGATAGGGCGATGGTGCGAAGGTCGAACGCGCTTTGCTTTTCGCTTTGGGCTCCGGGATCGCATCGAGGAATATCTCGAACGCGCTTGCGGGGCCTTTGATGTCGAAGGCCGCGAGGATCGCCGGATGCAGCTCGCCGAATTGCGCGATCACCTTTGGGCCGAGCGCCAGTGTGCCGGAGCGGCCGGGGTGATACCACGCCGCGGCACCGCTCTTTACCGGCGCGGTCATTGGCGCACCCATCGCGGCGTCGAGCGCGGCCAGCATGTCGGCCTTGGCGTCGAATGCATCGGCGGCGTGAGTCGCTTTCGACCAGCTGCGCGCGCCCGCACCGATGCGGATGCCGGCGGCGACGTGGCTCTGCGCTTCGGGCATGCCGCTTTCGAACTGCGCGCCGAGCTCGAACAGCATCATCTCGTTGAAGCCGCGCGCCTGGTTGCGCTGCGCGGCCGCGAGCAGCGACGGCAGCACGCTCGGCCGCATCGCATCCAGATCGGCGGCGATGGGGTTTTCGAGCTGGCGCGCGTCGTCGCCGCCGCCGAACAATTTGGCGTGCGCGCGGGGAATGAAGCTGAAATTGATCGTCTCGTGGAAGCCGCGCGACGCGAGCAAGCGGCGCACGATGCGTGTGCGGCGTTGCGACGGTGTCAGCGTGGCTTTTGCCACCGCTTCGTAACGCGGCAGCGGGATCGAGGGCACCTTGTCGAGTCCGTGGATGCGCACGACCTCTTCCACCAGATCGGCGGAACCTTCGATATCGCCGCGCCACGATGGCGGCGCGACGGTGAGTGTTGCGCCGTCTTTCACGGTGAAGCCGAGACGGCCGAGGATATCGACGATCTCCATCTTCGGCACATCAACGCCGCCGAGTTGTTTTACGCACGCGAGGTCGAACGCGATCTCGCGGCGCCAGTTGGGTGGGCCGCCGGCGACGACGGTCTCGCTCGGCTCGCCGCCGCAGAATTTCAGGATCATCTTGGTCGCGAGTTCGAGACCGGGCACGACGAATTCCGGATCGACGCCGCGCTCGAAGCGATAGCGCGCATCGGACAAAATGCCGAGAATGCGGCCCGCGCGCGCGATGCGGATGGGATCGAACAGCGCCGATTCCACGAACACGTCGGCCGTAGAGTCAGTGCAAGAGGAATCCTCGCCACCCATCACGCCGCCAATGCCGCGCGCGGCTTCGTCGTCGGCGATCACGACCATGTCCGAGTCCAGCGTGTAGGTCTTGCCGTCGAGCGCGACGAGTTGCTCGCCATCCTTGGCGAAGCGCGCGCGCAGATTGCCTTTCAGCTTCGCGGCATCGAATACGTGCAACGGGCGCCCGCGGTCGAGGGAGATAAAATTGGTGATGTCGACCAGCGCCGAGATCGGGCGCAGGCCAACGGCTTTCAGCCAGTCCTGCAGCCACTTAGGCGATGGCCCGTTCTTCACGCCGCGGATCAGACGGCCCGCGAACATCGGCGCGGCGTGTTCCTCACCGGCGGGGAAATCGAGCGCGGTCGTGATCGGCGATTTGAATTTTCCCGGCACCGGTGAGAGGTCGCCTTCGCGCAGACGGCCGAGGCCTGCGGCCGCGAGATCGCGCGCGATTCCGTAGACGCTCGTCGCGTCGCCGCGATTGGGTGTGATCGAGACATCGATCACCGGATCGTTGAGACCCAGCGCTTTCGCCGCCGGTTCGCCGACAACGGCGTCAGCAGGCAGCTCGATGATACCGCTGTGATCGTCGCCGAGCAGAAGCTCGCGCGAGGAGCACAACATGCCGCGTGACTCTAGTCCGCGGATGGTGCCAATTTTCAGCGCTTCACCGCTCACCGGAATCACCACGCCGGGCTTCGCGAACACGGCTTTCATGCCGGTATGCGCGTTCGGTGCGCCGCAGACGACCTGCACAGGCTCGCCCGCACCGGTGTCCACCATGCAGAGCTTCAGCTTGTCGGCATTGGGGTGTTTCTCGGCGGAGATCACGTAAGCGACGGTGAAATCCTTCAGCCGCGCGCCCGCGTCTTCGACAGACTCCACTTCCAATCCGATGGCGGTGAGCTTGTCGGCGATCGTGTTGGCATCGGCATCGGTATCGAGCGGCGCCTTGAGCCAAGAGAGCGTGAATTTCATCGGCTGAGCCCTCCGTCCAGGGTGGGCACGTCGAGCGCCGCGAAACCGAAATGGCGCAGCCACCGCAGATCGGATTCGAAGAACGGACGGATATCCGGAATGCTATATTTCAGCATCGCGAGGCGATCCAGACCGCCACCGAACGCGAAGCCGGAATATTTCGCCGGATCGATGCCGCACATCGAAAGCACACGCGGATGCACCATGCCGGAGCCTGCAAGCTCCAGCCAGTCGTTGCCGGTGCCGAAAATGATCTTGCCCGGCACCGAACGGTCGCAGCGCAGATCCCATTCCACGCTTGGTTCCGTGAACGGGAAATAAGATGGCCGCGCGCGCAGCTCGACCCGCTTCACCTCGAAGAACGCTTTGTAGAATTCCTCCAGCACCCATTTGAGCTGGCCGAGATTGATGTTCTCGTCGATCACCAGACCTTCGTACTGATGGAACATCGGCGAATGTGTCGCGTCGGAGTCCACACGATAGGTGCGGCCCGGCGAGATGATCCGGATCGGCGGCTTTGATTTAAGCATCGTCCGCACCTGCACCGGAGAGGTGTGCGTGCGCAGGACGTGCTGCGAGCCGTCGGCCTGTTTGGCGACATAGAAGGTGTCGTGCATCTGCCGCGCCGGATGATCGGCGGGGATATTGAGCTTGGTGAAGTTGTAATCGTCGAACTCGATGTCCGGACCTTCCGCGACCGCGAAACCGAGATCGGCGAAGATCGCGGTCACTTCGTCCAATACCTGGCTCACGGGATGGATCGTGCCTTGCGACTCCGGGCGCGCGGGCAAGGTCACATCGATGCGCTCGGAGGCGAGACGCGCATTCAGCGCGGCGGTTGCGAGATCGGATTTGCGCGCGACGATCGCATCGGTGACGCGGTCGCGTAGCGTGTTGAACAGCGGACCATTGGCCTTGCGCTCGTCCGGCGACATGTGGCCCAGCGTCTTCAGCAGCTCGCTGATCGAACCCTTCTTGCCGAGCGCGGCGACGCGCACGCTTTCGAGCGCGGGCTCATCTAAGGACGCATTGATGGCGGCGAGGATGTCGCGTTCGAGACTTTGGATATCGCTCATCAAAAACCCCTGTCGGATTGGCTTGAAACATGGCCTTGGGCGAATGCCAAGGCCTGCTTAGCTCCGATGGAGTCTTGGTGTTACTGCAATGCCGGTGCGTTGGCCGCAGCCTGATCCACCAGAGCCTTGAAGGCTGCGGGCTCATGCGTGGCGAGATCGGACAGGACCTTGCGGTCCACTTCGATCCCGGCCTTCGCGAGCCCGCTGATAAATCGGCTGTAGGTCAGGCCGTATTCGCGGCAGCCCGCATTGATGCGCTGGATCCAGAGCGCGCGGAAATTGCGCTTCTTCTCCTTGCGGCCGATGTAGTTGTGCTGCAGCGCGCGATCGGCCGCGGCATTCGCCGAGGTGATCGTGTTCTTGCGGCGGCCATAGAAGCCCTTGGTCTGCTTGAAGACCTTCTTGCGGCGGGCGTGCGACGGTACCGAACGGGGTGCGCGTGACATCTATCGATTCCCCCTTATGCGTACGGCATCCAGCGGTTCACCCGCTGGGTTTCGGAAGGCGAGAGCGTGCTCTCGAACTCGGTACGTGCGCGCTTGGATTTGCTGATCAGGCGGTGGCGCTTACAGGCCTTGCCGGTTTTGATCTTTCCGGTCGCGGTGAATCTGAAGCGCTTCTTCGCGCCCGATTTGGTCTTCATCTTGGGCATTTTGGTCTCCTCGAATTTGGAATGGCTGGTCCGGATCAAGTCCGGCCATGGACCATTTGGAGCCGCCACGGCATGCCCTTACGCCGGTCGGCTCGAAAGAGGGCGCGTTCTAAAGGAGATAAGGGAGAAAAGGCAAGCGCGGCCTGTGTCAGGCTTCGCCATTCCCGGTTCCGGTGGCCTTTTCCCCGCGGTCCTGGGTAGGGCTGCGGGAAGAGCCGCCCATGACTCCAAAATCCTTGGAATGGCTGCCGGATTCCGCCATCTCGAAGCCTTCCGCAGAAAGCCCGCGCTTGAGCAACTCGCGCACGGCCGCCGCGCGGCTCGGCATACGCCGCGCAAAGCGCCAATTGTCGACCGCCTCAAGCTCCTTTGGCGTCAGCATAATTTGCAATCGTTCGCCTCGAGTCAGATCGGCATTCATTGCTTGCTCCAGCTTTTTGTCTGAAACCGTACAATATTAGCAGAATGAGTAAGTTATGCATTCCACATATAGAACGCAAATCAGGAACTTTGGGTTCCTTTAGTCATCCAAGCCAAGGGTGTTTTTGTATGATTAGTCTAACTTAAACAGTTGATACTATTGGGTTATTTGTTGAATCTCGAATCAATTTGACGCAGGCTAACGAACGAAAGGCGGCCCGCATGGACCAGGTGCTCAATCAATCTCTTAAAGGACGGTCAGCGGCCGAAGCCGATCACCGGATCGCCAACAGTCTCGCTCTTCTGGGTGGGCTGGTGCGATATCAGGCGGGCGCGATCGGAAAGTCGGGCAGGACGCTAAGTCCAGCCGAGGCGCATCTGCTCCTGGACGGGATCGCGGCGCGCATCTCGCTTGTGGCGCAGGTCCATCAACGCATCGCCAAGATGCCTGACGGCGTCATCGCGTTCGCCTCGCATCTGCGCGACATCTGCAATGGACTGGTCTCGGCATTCTCCTCCGAGCAGCACCCGGTACATATCGAATATCGCTGCCAGGAATGTCTGGTGCCGACGAAATTCGTTCAGCCGCTGACCTTGATCGTCAACGAACTCATCCTCAATGCACTGAAATATGCCCATCCGGCCGGTGTGCCGCTGCGTCTCGGGGTGGGATGCGACGTGCGCAACGGCGCGCTTGTCATCACGGTCGATGATGACGGCGTAGGCCTTCCCGAAGGCTTCGATCCGCAGAAGGACGGCGATCTGGGATTTCGCGTGATCCGCGGTCTGTGCGACGATCTCAATGCGGTGCTCGACATCCAGTCCTCCGATCTCGGCACGTCGTTCGAGATCACGGCGCGGGGCCTATCGATTCCCAACGCGCAGACCGCCTGACATACGCCACAAAGCCGCGTTGAATTCTTCTCGTTCGACGGAGTGGTCATGCGCGGCTTCGGCAGGGTTCTGCACAATCTGGCTGCGGTCCTGTTCTGGCCCGCGATGGCGCTTGTGACCTGGGGCGAACTGACGCCGTCGCCGCCGCATCTCGAAGTCCATATCTGGGACAAGCTGCTTCACGTCACGGCCTATCTCGGGCTGGGCGCGCTTGCCGCGCTTTCCCTCAAGACCCGGCACTCATTGCTTTACGCGGTGCTTGGGCTGATCGTATTTGGCGGCATGCTCGAAATCGTTCAGGGGCTGACCGGACGCGATGTGGACTGGCTGGACGAGGCGGCCAATTCGCTTGGCGCGATTCTTGGCGCAACCGCCGGACTGACAGCTCTCAGGCTTGTCGATCGCCCTTCACGCGATTAGCCTTTGATCGACGCATGGAGGCGCCAGTCATGTTTTCGGAATTCAAGAAATTCGCGATGCGCGGAAATGTCGTCGATCTTGCCGTCGGCGTCGTCATCGGCGCGGCGTTCGGCGCCATCGTCGCTTCGCTGGTCAAGGACATCATCATGCCGCCGGTCGGGTGGGCGATGGGCGGCATCGATTTCTCGAACTTCTTTGTCACCCTCAAAGGGCCCGCCGCGGCGACCCTGGCGGATGCGCAGAAAGCCGGTTCCGTCACGATCAACTACGGCCTGTTCATCAATACCATCATCAATTTCCTGGTCGTGGCGCTGGCGCTGTTCATCCTGATCCGCGGCATCAATCGCCTGCAGGCCAAGCCCTCGGAAGAACCCGCGGCCCCGGCCATGCCGCCGGAGGACGTCGTGCTCCTGCGCGAAATCCGCGATCTCTTGAAAACGCGCGCGTGAAAGCATTATTGCTCATCGCATTCGGTGCGGCATTTTTTGTCTCCAGCGAGACGGCCTGCATGGCCGGCGATTCGGACGACGCGGCGAAGACCGTCAACGGTTTCTATGCGGTCTATTCCACCTTCCATCCCTCCGACGGTATTCCCGATGCCGCGGGCCGCGCCAAATATGCGCCGTTCCTGTCGCCGGCGCTGGAGGATCTGCTGAAACGGGGCAACGAAGCCGAGCAGGCCTTCGCCAAGGCCAACAAGGATTCGCCGCCGCTGATCGAGGGCGATCTTTTTACCTCCAATTTTGAAGGCGCGACATCGTTCAAGATGGGTGCGTGTAAAGCCGATGCGAAGATAGCGCATTGCGCGATCGGCTTGGTCTATGACGACCGCAAGGACAATCCGAAAGTCAAACCGATCAGCTGGGACGACACGGTCGTTCTTGTCTCCACGCCGGGCGGCTGGCGGGTGGACGACATCGCCTATGGCGCGACCTGGGCGTTCGGCAACAAGGGCAAGCTCAGCGACACGGTGAAATCCGCCATCGCAAACGCAACGGAGTGATCGTGGCCAAGGTCGAAAAAACCGATGAGGAATGGCGCAAGGAATTGACGCCCGAGCAATATCGCATCCTGCGCCAGCACGGCACCGAGCGGCCGGGCTCGAGCCCGCTTAATGACGAGAACCGTGAGGGAAAATATATCTGCGCCGGCTGTGGCGCGGAGCTGTTCGAGTCCGACACCAAGTTCAATGCGCATTGCGGCTGGCCGAGTTTCGACAAGGCGCAGGATGGCGCGGTCGCGACGGTCGTGGACAAAAGCCACGGCATGACGCGCGAGGAAGTTCTCTGCGCCCAATGCGGCGGGCATCTCGGCCATGTCTTTCCGGACGGGCCGACGGACACGGGGTTGCGCTATTGCATGAACGGCGCTGCGCTGAATTTCGAGCCGGAGAAGAAATAGGCGCTCAGCGCGATTTCATCGATTCAAGCGATTTCAGGATCGCGCGCACGTCGTTGGTCAGGGCTTCGAGCGTCTCGGCCTGTTTCTTCTCGCGTTTTTCGGCTTCGCTGAGTTCGGCGCGTTCTTCCGGAGTCTCTTCGGCATCTTCTTTGAGGTCTTCGCCGAGTTCCTCGATATCTTCCTGGATGTCCTCGACGTCTTCCTTCAGATCCTCGACGTTTTCGCCGAGCTCCTCGACGTTCTCACCGAGTTCCTCGATGTCCTCCTGGATGTCGCCGACATCCTCCTCGACTTCTTTGAGGCTCTGGCTCTGCCGGTTCACCGTCATCTGGATGAAGATCGCCAGATAGATCGCTTCAAGCGACACCAGCGTGGTCAGGACCAGAAGCATCAGATCCCACGCCACCCATTTCAGGATCGAGACCGCAAAGAAAGCGATGAAGATCAGGCTGTGGATCACCAGCGATGTCGGCGAACCGATCCAGACGATGGCCCGCTCGATGCCGCGGATCGTTCTGTCCGCAGGCATGGCGGGATTCTGCTGCGGCGCCGTTTCGGACGGTTGCATCGCGGAAGACCCAGGCTGGATTTGATGCCGAATGTCCCGAGGATGCGGGACATATCCCCACCGGCGGAACCCTGCTCCAATGGTCCCGGAACGCCGGAAAATCAACCCCCGCCGCCGGTGTTATTTCGCGGCCGGTCGGGGTGACGGCTTTGCGGGTTGGGCATCGGCCTGAAGAAACGCCTTGAACACCCAGCCCTCAAGCGGCTTGCCGCCGGCATCCGTGAACTGGACATGGACCCAGTTGCCGCGGCTCTCGAGGCTGGTGACTTTTGCATCCTTCGGCAGCGATGCGATTGCGGCGGCGCTTGTCGAAGGGCCGCCTCTGAGATTGACGCCGCGCAGAACGGTGAAGACCGGATTTGTCTGCGCCGCCGCCTGTGAAGGGGATGGCTGGTCGGTCTGGATTCCCGCCTGGTTGAGGATCGGCTGCAGGATATCCGGCGCGGAATCGCTCAGCATCGGCGCCAGCGTGTAATAGCCCAGCATCGCAAGGCCCACGAAGCCAGAGACCAGAACGGCGTCGCGCAAGAGTTTGCGTGCGGTCTGGGCGCGGTGCTCGCGCTCGGACTCTTCCGCATCGTCCGTTTTCCATTCGTACTCGGCCCGCTTGACCGCGACGCGCGCTTCCGAGGCCCAGCGTTCGCGGTCGATCTCATGATCGGAGCGCAGCTGCATCAATTCGTTTTCGCGCTGGGCAAGCGTCGATTGCAGTGCGCCGAACTCCTTGCGCAACTGGCGGAAATCGGCGCTGTCGCCGCGGCGGCGCAGCGTGTCGATCTGCCCCTTTGCCTCCGTCAGCGCCGCTTCGAGTTGCTTGACCTGATTGGTCATGTTGGTGAGCGCCAGTTTCGAGCGCTCCGTGCTGTCTTGTTCGGATTCGGCGATGCGCTGCGCCTCGCCGGCCTTCCAGTCCTGATAGGCCTTGGTCAGTGCAGCCTCACCCTCGCGCGCCCAGCGCTCGCGTGCCTGGTCATGCGCAAGCTTGGCCTGAACGAGATCGTTCTCGCGTTCGATCAGCGTGGCTTTGATCTGGGCAAGATCGTCGGCAAGGCGGCGGATTTCGCCGTCGCTGCCCAGGTTCTTCTCCGCTTCGCCCTGCGCGCGTGCTTCGGCGTGGTCGAGCCGGGCCACGACTTCGGCGATGGCCATGTCGGCATGCTTGCGCCATTTGGTCTCTTCCGCCGCCAGACGCTCGGCTTCGCCGGCCTGCCATTTCTTCCGCGCCTCTGCGAGCGCGATGTCCGACTCCTGGCGCAGGCGATTGCGCGTCTCGTCCTGGGCGACGCGCATACGTGCAAGCTCGGCATCGCGCACGGAGAGCGATGCTTTCACGCTGGCGAGTTCGGTGCTCAGCCGTGTGCGCTCAGCGCTGTCGTCGCGCAGCGTATCGGCCTCCGCGCGCGCCTGCTCGGCGGCGGAGCGCAGGCGACGTAACTCGTCATCGCGCGTCGCCAGGCTGGCTCGCGTCTTTTCCAATTCGCCGCGCAGCGCATCGGCATCGGCGCGTGCGCGCGCGGATTCGATTTCGCGATCGGCGAGATATGCCTTGGCCTTTTTCAGTTCATCGTTCAGCGCGCCGGCTTTGGTTTTGTCGCCGCGCAGGGTTTCCGAGTCGGAACGGATCTGTGCGAGGTCTTTGTCGCGAGCCGTGAGCGCCGCTTTCGCCTTTGCCAGTTCGTCGCGCAGCTGCCGGGATTCGGAATCGTCGGGTTTAAGCGGCGCCGCTGTGGATTTCGCCTTTTCCAGTTCTGCCGTCAGTTCGGAAAGCCTCTTGGCCGATTGCTGCTGCCATTTCGCTTCGGCGGCGGCGAGACGCGCAGTCTCTTGGGCTTTCCATTCCTTCTCGGCCTTGGCAAGGACATCGCCCGCGTCCTGCCGCAAGCTGTCGCGCGCGCGCTTCTCGATCTTTGCGACGCGAAGCTCCTCCTCGACACGCCATTTGGCGCGCTGTTTTTCGAGATCGTCGGCTGCCGCTTTCCCCGCCAATGCCAGCCGATCCTCGACCTCCGCTTCCCAGGTCGCGCGCATCGCCGCGAGTTCGGTCTCGAAGGATGGCCGTGGAGCGGCATTGGCATTGCGGCGCAGTTCGGTGAGCTCGGAGGTGCGTGCTTCAAGCGTCGCCAATGCTCTTGTGAGTTCTTCGCGTACGGCCCGCAACTCCGCGTCGTCGCTTGCGGCCGCTGAAGGCGCTTCGGCTTTGGATTCGGGTTTGCCGTTCGGAAACAGCGGATAGTCCAGTACGGCGAGCGTCGCGGCATCCCCGCCATCGACGCGGATGATGCGGACGGAGAGCGTTTGAGTATCGTCCGTCGCGCTGGCGGGAAGATAGGCGACGCCGTCCAGCTCATCGAGCGAGAGCGACCACGAACGGTCGCCGTTGTTCTGCCCGTGCGACAACCGCGCGCGATGCGGCAGGCGCTCGATGCGCACCGTCACGCGGCCGCGTTTGCGATAGGGCGTAACCAGGGGCACGAGATCGAGCGGAATCGGATCGGGCGGATCGAGATATTCTTCCGGCAGCGGTGCGCGAACCTCCGCGCGCGGAGCCGCGGCCGCCGGCGTGGGCGGCTTCTTGGCAAATCCGGTTGCGCGTTGCGCCATAACGCGAAGACTCCACCGCCGCCTTGTTGCGGCACGCGACCCCCCGGGGAATTGTCGCTCCGCCGGGTAAACCAATCGTTCTTCAGGGATTTTCGCGCAAAATCGTAAGGAACGGCGCTTATGCGCGCGGACCTATTTGATTCAAGTTTTCTTAATATCCGGGCCGCCGTCAAAGCAGCGCCGCAAGCGTCTTTCGATAGCGCGCATTGATTGCGTCGCGCGCGACATGGCGGCCCTGGGCGACGACCTTATTTCCGCGCCGCCAGACGGCATCGACCGCCCCGCCGCGCGCCGCGAAAATCCAGCTATCCAGGAGGGAATCGTCCTTGCGCCCGGTCATCGCGGGATGGCCGAGATCGAGGCTGACGAGATCGGCCGGTGCCCCCGCCTTAATCCCGCTTTCGACCCCGAGGGCCTGCGCACCGCCGGCAAGTGCCGCGCGATAGAGTTCCGCGCCGGTCGATGCGCCCTGCGCGCTCGCCAGCACATTGCGGCTGCGATGCGCCAGGCGCTGGCCATATTCGAGGACGCGAAGTTCCTCCGCCGCGTCGATCAGTATGTTCGAATCCGAACCGATGCCTAAGCGCCCGCCGCCCTGCAGGAAGGGCGCGGCGGGAAAGACGCCGTCGCCGAGATTGGCCTCGGTGATCGGGCACAGACCGGCGACCGCGCCGCTCTTCACAATCGCTTCCATTTCCGTGCCGTCGATATGGGTGGCGTGCACAAGGCACCAACGGTCGTTCACAAGACCGGTCTCGAGCAGGAATTGCACGGGACGCTTTCCGGACCATGCGACGCAATCCTCGACTTCCTTCATCTGCTCGGAGATGTGAATGTGGATCGGCGCGCCGCCCGCAAGTGCCGCGACTTTTCCGAGTTCGTCATCCGTAACTGCGCGCAGGCTGTGCGGCGCGGCTCCGACGACGGCATCGTCGAGGTTTGCAACAGCCTTGCGGCTTGCATCGAGCAACAGCGCAAAATCATCAACGCCGTGAATGAAGCGCTTTTGCATGGGGTTGGGCGCGAGTCCGCCGAAGCCGGAATGGGCGTAGAAAACCGGAAGCAGCGTCAGCCCGATTCCGCTCTGATGTGCCGCGGCAGCGGCACGCACCGCCATCTCGCCGCGATCGGCGTAGGGCGCGCCGTCCTTGTCGCGATGGAGATAATGAAATTCGCCGACACGGGTGAAGCCGCTTTCGAGCATCTCGGCGAACGCCATCGCGGCGATGGCTTCGAACTGATCGGGATCGAGCTGCCCGACAAAGCGGTACATGAGCTCGCGCCAGGTCCAGAAACTGTCATTCGACGGGCCGCGGGTCTCGGCGAGGCCGGCCATGCCGCGCTGGAAAGCATGGCTGTGCAGATTGGGCATGCCCGGAACGGCGACGGCGTGGATTTCGTCGCCGGACGATTTTTCCACGGCGGTTTCGAGCTTCTTGATGCGCCCTTCCGCGACGGTCAGGCGCACGCTCGGGCGCCAGCCTTCCGGCAGAAGCGCATGCTCGAACCAAAGACGTTGCTCGCCGCCGCTCACTGGACAGGTCTCTTTCGTCCGCTCTATGCCTATACGCATTGCAATCGGAACCGTCCATGGAAACGCCGCGCATCGCGCCGCATTGGCTGGAAATACACCGGGGCACCGCGCCGCTGGCGGTGAGCTTTCCGCACACCGGCACCGATATTCCCGATGACATGCAGGACGGATTCGTCTCGCTGTGGCAGGCGCGGCGCGACGCCGATTGGTGGGTCGATCGGCTCTACGATTTCGCCGCCGGTCTCGGCGCGACGACCGTACGCACACGCATCTCGCGCAGCGTGATCGACGTCAATCGCGATCCGTCCGGCGCGTCGCTCTATCCCGGTCAGGCGACGACGGAATTATGCCCGACCACGGATTTCGACGGCGATCCGCTTTATCGCCACGGCTGTGTGCCGGACGAAGCCGAGATCGCGCGGCGGCGCGAGGCGTTCTTCGCGCCTTACCATGCAACGCTCGGCGCGGAGATCGCGCGGCTGCGCGAACAGCACGCCAAGGTGGTTTTGTTCGACGCGCATTCCATCCGCTCGTGCATTCCGCGGCTGTTCGACGGCGAGCTGCCGCAATTCAACATCGGCACCAACAGCGGCAAGAGTTGCGCGCCGGAACTGACATGGGCGGTCGAAGCAGCCTGCGCATCGTCGCGCGAGTCGCTGGTGGTGAACGGTCGCTTCAAGGGCGGCTGGACCACGCGCCACTATGGCGAACCGGCGAAGGGCGTTCATGCGATTCAGCTTGAACTCTCCTGTCGCGGCTATATGGACGAGCCGGAGCGGCCGTCGCCGGAGAACTGGCCGGTGCCGTATGCAGAAACGCGTGCCGCGAAGTTGCGCGCGGTTCTGAATATGGTTCTCGCCGCCTGCGATGCCTTTGCGCGAATGAAGAACCGGGCTGCATCGTGATCTCCGTTCTGCGCGCCACCGATCGCATGGCGGTGCCATGGAAGAATGGCGGCGGCATCACCCGCGAAGTGGCGGTCTGGCCGCCAGGTTCGAGCTTTGAGAATTTCGACTGGCGCGTGAGCATCGCCGAGGTTCGCGATGCCGGCCCGTTCTCCCGCTTCGAGAACATCGATCGCACGCTCATGATCCTCAAAGGCCGGATCGCTCTCGCATTCGACGAGCGGACAGTGGAATTGGATGAGGCGAGTTCGCCGTATTCCTTTGCGGGCGACGCGGTTTGTTCCGGCACGCCCATCGCCGGACCGGTCACCGACCTCAATGTCATGACGCGGCGCGGCCGCGCCGTCGCGCATGTCACGCTAGTTGCGAATCAAACGCATCAAGCCGCATCGAAAATGACACTGCTCCTGGCCCGCGATGAAACAAGGGTCCGGCGGAGCGTGCAGGAATTCCGGCTCAAACCATATGATGCGCTATTGACGGATGAGATCGGCGAAATGGAACTGGCGGGAGAAGCATTTGTGATCGCCATCGCGTAAGCATCGCGCTTGCCAATATTGCGGCGACGTAACATTGTCCCCAACCGCGGGCCGCTCGCTCGCCTACCAGAACAAGGGGAGATCCAATGTTTGCTTCCATGCGTATCATGGCCGCCTGCGTCGCAGCTGCCGCGGCGCTGAGCGTGGCCGCGCCCGTCCAGGCGCTGACCTATCACGGCTATCACATCATGCCGACGCCGGCCTATCTCAAGAAACTCGAGAAGATCGGCCGCGCACCTGTGCAGTCCGCGGGCCCGATGAACTATTACGGCGGATCGGTCTTCAGCAACGTCAAGATGACCTCGGTCATGTGGGGTTCGAGCGTCAATTCGACGATCGTCTCGACGATTCCCGGCTTCAGCGCCGCAATCGTGAACAGCACCTATGTCGATCAGATGGGGCAGTATGCGACCAACCTGCAGGGCATCAACGGCCACAAGGGCACCAATCAGACCATCAATCGCGGAACCTATACGGGCCAGGTGGTGATCACGCCCAAGAACCAGAACACCAGCCTCACCGACGACGACGTTCAGAGAGAGCTGAAGCACCAGATCAAGATCGGCGTCCTGCCGGCGCGCGACAAGAATTCGCTCTATATGATCTATTTCCCGGTCACCGTGACGATCACGCTCGACGGCCTGACCTCCTGCGTCGATTTCGGCGCCTATCACTTCGCGACCATCGACACCAAGCTCGCGAAGAAGCGCAACGTGTTCTATGCAGTCGAGCCCGACTGCCATTCGAGCATCAATTCGATCACCTTCGCGGCCAGCCACGAATATGCGGAAGCGACGACGGACAACGTTCCGACGCCGGGCTCGTTCCCCGACTTCCCGCAGGCCTGGAACGATGCGGATGGGTTCGAAATCGGAGACAAGTGCGGCGGCAGTGGCCAGCTGACGGCCGGCTCCAGCCATTGGACCGTCACCCAGTTCTACCTTCTCACCAATGCATGCAGCACGGGCAACTACACAAGTCCGTAGGCCGGCGATCGAAGACAATGGCGAGGCCGGGAGCCGTTGGCTCCCGGCCTTTGCTTTTGCGGCGCTTTCCTTTGCCGACGCAGCGATTTAGTGTCATTCTCAATTGCGCGTAAGGGGCGGGAGAATGCGATGAAAACGATGTTCAGCATGGCGTTGCTGATATTCGCCGCGCTCTTGCCCAACGCCGCGCTTGCTGCCGGTGGCGGCGCCTGCCCGCGTCCGGCGCTCGGCAGCGACGTGACGCCGCCGCCGGACATCTTCAGCCAGAACGGTGTGCTCGATGTCGCGCTCAACTACTACACATCGATGGATAGTCTGGAGCGGACGCTGTTCTGCTTCGTGACGCCGGATGGCGCCGAATCGCCGACGCTGCATATCAATCCGGGTGACACGATCAACATCAGCCTCACAAACATGGTGCCGCCGGTCGCCGCGCCGGTGATGCGCGTGTCTAACGACGCGGAGGTGTGCGGCGATCCCGACATGACCGTCACCTCGGTCAACATGCATTTTCACGGCACCAACACGTCGCCAAAATGCCATAGCGACGAGGTCATTCATACCCTGATCAATTCCGGCGAGACCTTCAAATACAAGCTGCACTTTCCCAAAGACGAACCGCCTGGCCTCTACTGGTATCATCCGCATGTTCACGGAATTTCGTCGCAGGCGGTGCAGGGCGGCGCGACCGGCGCGATCGAAGTGGAGGGCATCGCGAATATACAGCCGGCCGTCGCGGGATTGCCGGAACGCTATCTCGTTCTGCGCGACCAGCGTCTAGGGTCGCAGTCCAGCCTCGACACCGATCCCGACAAGCCGATCCCCAACTGGGACGTATCGGTAAACTACGTTCCGATCAATTATGGTCGTTACATACCCTCCGTCATCCGGATGCAGACCGGAACACAGGAGTTCTGGCGCGTCGTCAATGCGGGCGCCAACACCATCATGGATATCCAGGTCACCTATGATGGCGTCGTCCAGCCGCTGCAGATCGTCGCCTTCGATGGCGTTCCGACGGGATCGAAGGACGGCAAGCATCACGGCACGATCGTGACGCAGAACGACATCGTGATGCCGCCGTCGGCGCGCGCGGAGTTCATCCTCGCCGCGCCGCCCTCGTCATCAACCGTGGCCGTGCTCAAGACCCTCGCCATCGAAGGCGGGCCGGCAAGCGACAGCAACCCCGAGCGCACTCTTGCGACCATCGTGGCCAGCGCGGCGCCCGCACATTTGCCGAAGACGCCCGCACCGTCGGGTCCCGTTCGCAAGATGCGCTTCGACGATCTTGCCAACGCCAAAGTGACCGAGCAGCGCGTGCTCTATTTTTCGGAGAAGCAGCCGCCCGCGGGGCGCGGCAACCCGCCGGCTTCGGAAGGCACCGCCTTCTTCATCACCGTCGACGGGCAGGACGAGAAAGTCTTCGATCCAAACAATCCGCCCGCGATCACGACGACGCGCGGTGCGGTCGAGGAATGGACGATCCAGAACCGCACCGCCGAAGTGCATGAATTCCATATGCACCAGATTCATTTCCTGGTGGAAGCGATCGACGGCGTGCCGATCCCGAAGGAGCAGCAGCAGCTCTATGACGTATTCCAGGTCGGTTACTGGACCGGCCATGGCGACTATCCGAACATCAAGGTGAAGATGGATTTCCGCGGACCGACGGTGGGCGATTTCGTCTATCACTGCCACATCCTTGACCATGAGGATTTCGGCATGATGGCGATCATTCGCGTATTGCCCGCGCACACAAAGCCTCGCAACCAGCAGGCGCAGTCGCACAAACACCGGATGCTTGCCGCCGCAAAGTGAGCGCCTGCTACCGGACTCACGAAGCCGGAATATGCGGCCGCGATGAATAGATTGCCCCTTGCCGGTTTCGGCGCCGCGGCTTTTTTTAGGCTTGATTCCGCGGGCCATCCTTCGAGGCCCGTCGCCTCACCCCGAGGTGCGAGCGGAGCGAGCCGTTCTAGCTGTCTTGCGGTTTCATCATCCGCTGCAGGCAGGGATGAAAGTGATCGCGATAGCGTTCGCGAACGTCGGCGCGCTGCCAATCCTTGTGTGTGAGAGTTTTGCGGCATTCGGCGGCGCCGCAGGAACAGTGATCCTGGTCCCAGACATATTCGTCCTCGTCGTGGTTCCAGGTGCCCTGGTCGAGCGTGATCTCCTCGCCGGCGGCGATGTCGCGCCGCGCAACCAGCGTCACCTCGTCGCCGAGCCACGAATTCGGATCGCAGGAGTGATTGAGGTTCTCATCCAGACTCGGCTCGGGATCGTCCTCGCGCAGCGCCAGATAGACGTCCTCGCCGACCTGCCAGATCGAGCGCATGCGATAGACATCGGTCTCGAAATCGTCGGGCGAGATGACCTCGCCGCCGAATTCCATCAACCGCTCGCCCGCGGCGATCGGCTCTGCCGCGATCACGCCATTGCCGTGGATCTTCGATTGTCCCGGTACGAGCTTGGGGCTGATCCAGGAGCGGGGGAGATAGGTTTTCATGAGTCGCTGTATGGCGTGAATCGGCGCCCGATTTCCAGCGTCCATGCGATCAGAGAGGATGATGAAACAGGCTCGCGCCCACTCGTGCCTGCGGCGCTCCGTGGCGCTCAGTTTTTTGTAAGCTCAATCTTGCAAGCGAGGGCTGGCGCCCACTCGCGCCTTCGGCGCTCCGTGGCGCCAGTTTTTGTAAGCTCACTGCGTTCGCTAACAAAAACTGGCGCACCCAGCAGGATTCGAACCTGCGACCTTCGCCTTCGGAGGGCGACACTCTATCCAGCTGAGCTATGGGTGCATTAAGCTTGAGCGCTGTATAGCCCGGGTCGAGAGGGATGTCATGGCCGTACGCGCTTCTATCTGCGCCGTGGTGCTGGCGCTGCTTTGCGGGTTGGCAAGCGAATGCTCCGCCAAGCGCAATATCGCCTTCTATGCCTTCAAGGGCGGTGCCGATGGTGCATATGCCTATGGCGGATTGGTGCAGGACGCCTCCGGCGATTTCTACGGAACCACCGGCAACGGCGGCAGCGGCGGTAACTGTGCGGGCGGATGCGGCACGCTGTTCAAGCTCACGGCGGGCGGCACCCACGCCGTGATCCACAATTTCACCGGCGGCATGGATGGCAATTGGCCCAATGCCGATCTCGTGTCCGATGCGGCTGGCAATATCTATGGCTCGACCGTGATCGGAAATTCCAGCACCGGGAGCATTTTCAAGCTCGCGACGGATGGTGCATTCAGCGTGCTGCACACTTTCGACCAGACCGACGGTTCGCATCCGGGCGTGCGGCTCGCGGCTGCGGACAATGGCGACATCTATGGCACGACGGGCGGCGGCGGCGCGCATGGACTGGGCACGATCTTCAAGCTCGCGAGCGGCGGCACGCTGACCACGCTTTATGATTTCCGCGACGAGGAAGACGGCCGCTGGCCTTATGGCGGGATCGTCCGAGACGCGAACGGCGATCTCTATGGCGGGACCCAGAACGGCGGCGATCCCAATTGCAATTGCGGCACGCTGTTCGAACTCGATCACACCGGCACCTTCTCGGTGCTGCATACCTTCAAGGGAAAGCACGACGGCAGCCAGCCGCTCGGCCCGCTTACGATCGCGAACGATGGAATCGCCGGCGCCACGCTTTACGGTGGGGCGAAATGTCAGTGCGGCGTGATCTTCCACATCGGCGCCGATAACAGTTTCTCGGTGCTTTATGCATTCCCCAGCCGCAAGAAGGGCTCGCGTCCGTCCGGAGCGTTGATCGCCGATGATGGCGGCAATCTCTACGGCACCACGCAAGCCGGCGGCGGCTGCAAGGCGATCGACCTTGGCTGCGGCACCGTGTTCCGTCTGGCGCCGGATGGGGTGCTGACGACGCTGCATGCATTCAAGGCCGGGAGCGACGGTTATGGGCCGGTGTCGGCGCTGGTCCTGTCAGGCGCGAATCTCTACGGCACCGTTCCGCGCGGCGGCGATCTCGATTGCAACGGCACGGGCTGCGGCATGGTCTTCCGTGTGAAGAACACGGACTGAGGCCGAAGTGATGCCGAAAAAAGCACTAGTTACAGCGATTGTAACCGGCGCGCGGCAGCCATTCCTTGACGTTTGGGCGCGCTGTCGCCATCTGCGGCCCGGTATCCATTTTCAAGGGAATTTCATGAACGGATTGCGCGTTGCACTGCTTGGCTCCTGTGTCGCGTTTGTCGGCATCGCCTCCACACAGGCGGCGGTGGTCGTGCCGATCGCTCCTGTCGCGAATGCGACATCTACGACAGCCTTTGCCATCAATGACGACAACGTGGTCGCAGGAAGTTTCCTCGATCAGGACGGCGTCGAACATGCGTTTTTCGGAACGCCGGACGGCGACTATGCCGCTTTCGATGCCGGCGCAGGCGGAACAGAAGCGCGCGGCATCGGAAATGACGGCACCATCGTCGGCATGTCCAATTCGCAATCGGGCGAAACGGCGGCGCAGCCGATCTTCGAGCGCAAGCAGGACGGCACGCTCTCGAATATCACGCGCGCCGGCGTTCAGCTGTTCGGCTCCGCCCAGCAGATCGACAATTCCGATGGCAAATTCGCCGGCACCTGTTGGGATTTCACCAACCATCAGGCCGTCGCCTTTGTCGGCCAGAACGACAAATGGCGCAGTGACGTGAAGATCTCCGAAGTGCATCAGGCCAGCGCCGCGCGCGGCATCGATGCCGCTGGCGACGTCGTCGGCTCCTATTTCCGCCCGCCGATGCACGGCTATCTGGTGAGCAACAAGGTCCTGACCACGCTCGACTATCCCGTCGCGCGCGACACGGCGACCGAGATCGAAGGCATCAATGACCACGGCCAGGCCGTCGGCCAATGGATGGACAAGAAGGGCGTGATGCATTCCTTCCTGCTCGATATCGCAACGAACAGCTTCACCGACATCAAGGTGAAAGGCGCCACGCAAGTGCAGGCCTGGGCGATCAACAACAGCGGCGTCGTGGTGCTGAACAGCGATCTCGGCCCGTATCTGTGGTGCGCGAAAAAGCGCGCCTGCCAGGTTGCATCCGCGCCGGTACGCAGGCTGGACCATCCATAGCGAGAGCGCCATGAGCGAAGAACGCGGCCTGTCGATAAGCCAGCGCGCAATCGTGCTCATGTGCGTCGCGCTGGCTTATGCGTCGACCTGGTGGCCGGAGCACTGGGTGCTGGCGCATGGAATGGCGTGGCTCGGCGCGCCCGGCTACGCAGGCTTCGCCGGAAAATTCCTTCCGCATCTGCTGCTGTATTCCACGCTGCCCGCGGCGGTTTGCGCGGTGCTGTGGCTGATCTTGTCGAACGCGAAGCTTTTGCAGCCCATTCCATTGATGCGGGGCCACCACACGATAGCCTACGGGGTGTTGGGTGCGCTTATCGCCATCGCCGCCACGATCGCACTGATCCTGACGATGCCCGGGATCGGAGCGCTGCGCTGGGTCGGGATCGACCCCTGGGGCATCGCAGGCAATGTGTTTTCCAACTTCTATGAGGAATTCATTTTTCGCGGCTTCATTCTCGCCGGGCTTGCGGCCGTGTTCGGTTTCTGGCCAGCCGCGATTGTCGCAAGCGGATTATGGGCCGCTCAGCACACGCAATTTCCCCTGAGCTTGCAGGTGCTGATCGGCGGGGTCGGCATCGTGTGGTGCTGGATTCGCGTCCGCGCGCGCAGTTTGTGGGCGCCCTATATTTCACACGAGATCATGGACACCGTACTCGACGCGGTGATCGGCTGAATTTGGCCGTCAGCGCGGCCCGGTCAATTCCTTCATCAGCCGGTAGGTGAACTCCACTTCCTGGTTGAAGCTGTCGATCTTGCGGCGCTCGTCGCGGCCATGCGCACGGTCGTCGTCGATGTCGGCCCAGGCGCCGCTGACGCCATAGCTCGGAATGCCGGCGTTGCGGGTGAAGATGGAATCGCTCGCGCCCGCCGCCATCGACGGGATCACCGGCACGCCCGGCCACATCGAATGCACCACTTTCTCCACCGAGCCGAGCAATTCCTTGGTCGGCGGCGATTCCGGCGCGGAGACGACATAGCCCACGACCGAGAACTTGATCGCCGGGTCGCCGGCGGCCTTCTCGAGCGCCTTCTGCGTTCCCGCGACCGTCTCATCCGGCATGATGCGGCACTGCACCGTCGCCTGCGCGCGTGAAGGCAACGCGTTTTCCTGCACGCCGGCATCGAGCATCGTGGCGACGCAGGTGGAATGCAGGATCGCATTGCGCTCGGTCTTCTGCGCGAGGCGCATCGCCGCCTTCAGATCGATCTTCGGCGATTTCGACACCGCGAGCATGTCGGCGCGGACCTGCCCGGTCTCGAGCATCGCGCGGCGCTGGAAATACAGCCGCGTCGTCGCGTTGGTCTTGAACGGAAACTGGTATTTGCCGAGCTTCACGAGACCCGCGGCCAGCTGATAGATCGCGTTGTCGTGCCGCGGCTCGGAGGAATGGCCGCCGCGATTGGTCACCTCCATGTGGTAGGTGACATAGGTCTTCTGGCTGGTCTCGATGCCGTAATCCATGCGCCGGCCGTTGACCATCTCGCCGCTGTCGCCATCGGGATTGATCACGAGGCCCGCATCGACCAGATCGCGATGCTCCTTCAGCAGGAAGGCGGGGCCATCCTGTTCGAGGCCGACTTCCTCATCCGCGGTGAAGGCGACGATGATGTCGCGGTCGGGGACATAGCCTTCCCTCTTCAGGCGAATGAGCGTCGCGGCGACGGCGGCGTCTTCGTCCTTCATGTCGGAGGTGCCGCGGCCGTAATAATAGCCGTCCTTCTCCGTGAACTTGTAGGGATCGAGGCCGGGCGACCAATCCTCCTTGCGCGCGTCGACCACATCCATATGGCAGATCCACATCACGGGCTTGCCTTTGCCCTTGCCGTGGATGCGCGCGACGACGTTGACCTGATGCGGATATTTCGTCTCCGGGACGATCTTTACGTCCTCGGCGGCAAAACCGTTATCGGTCAGGTATTTCGCGATGATATCGGCGACGCCCTTGGTGCCGACATCGTGCACCGAGCGCACCTCGACGATGTCGCGGAAGATATCATGGGCGAGCTTCGCAGTATCCGCCGGCGGATCGTTCGATGGCGCGGCGGCGATCATCAAGGAAGCAATGGCCACCGAAGCGAGTGTATGTGCGCGCATTTTCATTCTATCCCCTGCGATCTCACCCTTCGACAAGCTCAGGGTGAGGACATCCAATTCCGTCCTCATGCTGAGCCTGTCGAAGCATGAGAGCAATGAGATTCACTACGTCAATGCCTTCAGCGCCGCGTGCACGACTTCGTGGGCGGTCTTCCATACCATGCGCTTCCATTTCGGCGTGTCGGGATAGAAAGCGGCGCGGATGGCGAGGCGGATTTTCTCGGCGTCGCGATGTTTACCCTCGGCATGCATGTGCAGGAAATTGTCGCGGCGCAGCGCGTCGAAGACGTCGCGCACCGGAAGTGTGCCAGCCTCAAGCGCCGCAAAAGTCACCTCGGCCTTGGGAAGGAACCGCGGCACCGCCTTGTCGACCGTGCCCGTCAACGGCGCGGAGACGGATTCGCCCGCCTCGCTCGAGCGCACGCGCTCGCCCCACATCTTCTTGGCACGGCGATAGGCGGCAGAGCCCGGCATGTCCTCGCTGATCATCTCGCCATAGCCGTGCGGGCCGAGGCCGGTGTGGAAATCGATGACGATGAGCGTCTTCACGTCGCGCAGTTCTTCGTGAATCACGTCGCGCAGCATCGCTTGCGACCAGGCCTCATTTGCGCCGCCGTAATAGAGGCCGTCCGCATAATGGTACTGGCCTTTGCTGATCGCGGCCTGCAATGCGAAGGCGCCGTGCCTGCGCGAATATGCTTTGAGCATGTCATTCGCCGCCTTCATCGTCGCGGCGGAGATGTTCTTCGGCGCGACGGCGTCGGCGAGCGCGGCATAGGCCTTGTTCGCCGGCGGTTTCGTGTGATCGACGAAGTTGCGGTTGATGTCGGCGTTGTCCTCGTTGACGCGCCTGTCCCAGGAAAAGCCGTAAGGGTTCAGCGCGTGCAGCATCACGATCTTGGCATTCCGCGGCGCCTCGATGCCCTCGCGCAGCAAACCGGTCTGCACGCCCGATCCGAAATAGCCTTCGACGCCATGGGTGGCGGAGATCAGCAGCAGCGCCGTCTTCGCCTCGCGCGCGCCGACGGTCGCGGTGTCGAGGAAGAGTGCCTTGCCGTCGCGTCCCTTCGCGGTCGGATGCACACGCGCGGTGGTGCCGATGTCGCGCGCTTCGGCGGCGGCGATGAAATTCGCGCGCGCGGTTCTGTAGTCGGGTGGGAAATACCGTTCGGGTCTCATGAATCTATTTCAGGATCGGCCGGAACGCGCCGTCCCAATCCGGTCCGGGCGGGTGCTCCTCGAACCAGGCGATGCGCGCGAGATGCAGGTCGTAGAGCTTCTGGCTGGCGCCGGACAGCTTGCGGCACTGGTCGATCAAATCGCGCGCTTTCTCCCATTGCTGGGTGTGCAGCGACTGGAAGATGTGGTCGTGGAAGGTCGTGAGCGCGCGGAATTTCGGGCTGGCGCGCATCACCGGATTGCCGAGCATGGCGTAGAGCTTGGTCGGCGTGGCGTCCGGCGCGACGGCGACGTAATCGACTTCGAGGAAAGCGAAGCCGCGTTCCGCGGATTTGCGCGTCTCTTCGCTCACGATCACGGCGGGGCCGTAACTGCCGGAGAGTTGCTGGACGCGCGCCGCCGTGGTCGCGCATTCGCCGACGGCGGAATAGATCGTCCGTCCGTGGGTGCGGAATCCGCCGGCGATCGCCGGTCCGGTCGAGATGCCGATACCGATTTCGACAGGCGCCAGCGCCGCGCCATCGATGCGCCGTTCATGGGTGATGATCTCGTTGACGCGTGCGATCGCCTCCATCATGCCGGTCGCGGCTTCGCAGGCATGGATCGCATGCTCCGGATCGTCGAGTGGTGCGTTCCAGAATGCACTGAAGCCTTCGCCGGTGATGCGGTCGATGGTGCCGCGATGGGCAAGCACTTCGTCCATCAACGGCCCGAAGACGCGCTGGAGCAGGCGCGTGAAGGCGACCGGATCGTCGCGGAACGAGGCGGCCAGCGCCGTGAAGCCGCGCACACCGCAGACCAGATAGGTGACGTTGCGGTTCTCGCCGTCGAGCTTCAACAAAGACGGCTTGCGCGCGATCTTTGCAATGGCGTCCGCGCTCAACGCATCGGCGAAGGCGTCGTGCAGGCGCGCTCTCGTGCCGCCGACTTCCAGCATGCGCGCGGTCGCGCCGGCGGCGAAGATGAAGGCGATGCCGAGCCCCGGCCCCGCCGCATCCAGGAGCACATGATTGGCCTCGAACAGGCGCCACGACACGGCGCCGAATCCGGCGATGGCGATGACCGAGAAAATGCCCGCCCACCACACGCCGAAACGCAGCAGCAGAAAGATCGTCACCAGCCCGCCGAGAAGAAGTGCGGCGAGTTCGGCATTGGTCGCGGCGGCGGGACGGCGCAGCGCCGCGCCGAGCAGGATGTTCTCCATCGCCTCGGCATGGACTTGCGCGGAGAGGCGCGGGCCGAACGGCGTCTGAACGATTTCGTCCGGCGACCCGATATAGACGATGGCGTTCTTCAACTTGTCGAGATCGGCGCCATGGCTGTCGACGGATGCGGCCGAGATATTTCGCGCGTCTCCGTCACGCGCATAAGCGACCCAGAAGGAGCCGTCCGGCATGGTCGGAAGGTCGCCCTTTGCCGTCTGCAGCGATGCGATGCCGGAGCCGCCCGAGAAAATGCCGCCGTCCTCGCGCGCATGGAAGGTCAGCGCGCGCTTGTTTCTGGCGACGCGCAGCACTTCGGCATCGAGCGATGCGACCGGTTTGTCATTCAGACGGAACACCAGCGGCAAGCGGCGCTGCATCCCGTCGCGATCCGGGACAAGATTGCGCGCGCCGGTACCTGCGCCGGCCTTCGCCACCGCCTCGATCGGTCCCGACGCGGCGGAGAAATTCCGCACATGGCCGAACGGATATTTCGCGCCGGTATAGAGAAGGCTGCGATCCGCCGAGACCGCGTTGCCCGATGCGCCGAGCGTGAAGCCGCTAACGGTCGCGATCTGCGAGAAGGATTGGGCCAACGCGCGATCCGGTGACGCCATCTGCTGCAAGGCCGCGCGCGTGGCGTCGAAGGATGGTCCCGGTGGCACTTCGCCCAGCAGATTGGCGGGCGACGCCGGATCCGCCCGATCGAGCGGGAGATCGAGAACAACGAGCTCCGCGCCTTGCGCCTTCAGTTCGCCGATCAGCCTGGCGAGGGTCGCATGCGGCCAGGGCCAGGACCCGAACCGCGCAACGCTGTTCGCATCGATGTCGAGCACGCGCACGGCAAATCCGGCAGAGGCGCGCGTGTCCTCGTAAGGACGCGGGCTCTGGCGCTGGAACGCATCGAACAGCGCCCCGCGAAGCCCGCCGGCAAAGCCGCTCCAATCGCTTCCCAGCAGCGCCAGCGCAATCGCCAGCGCAACAAGAGGAAACGCCCAGACAGACCGGGGGCGGTCGTGGAAATTCATCGAAGTCTCAAAAAGCCTCGCTCGAACAGAACCCTACCACGCACCGATGGCGGTGGTGGAAGAGGCATTGTCGCAATCCGCGCAAAGTCCCGTGATCTCGACGGTTTCGTTTTCGGGCTTGAACCCGGCCTTTGACGCAGCGGCGGCCAGCGCCGCGTCGAGGTCCGGGGCTTCGATCTCACCGACGCTGCCGCAGCCGCAACAAAGAAAGAAATGGCTGCGGTGCGCCCTGGCCGGAGCGAAGCAGGCGGCGAAGGCGTTCAAGGAATCGATGCGGTGCACGAAGCCCTGGGCGCGCAGGAAATCCAGCGCACGATAGACGGTCGGCGGCGCGGGCTTGCCGCCGTCGCGCGCGAGCGCGCCCAGGATGTCGTAGGCGCCCATGGGGCGATGGCTTTGCAATACGATCTCCAGCACGCGGCGGCGCAGCGGGGTGAGCTTCTCGCCACGGCTTTTCGCGAGTGTTTCAGCGGAAGCCAGAGTGTCCGTCATGCAGGCGCGATGATCATGCGATGCGTTCATCGCGATGACCGCATCGCTTCGACCGCTTTCATCGACAATGTGGTGACGATGAACAGGACCACAGCAGCGAGCACGATCGCCGGACCGGTCGGGATATCTTTCCACCAGGACGCCGCCATGCCGAGCGGAGCAGAGACCGCGCCGATCAGCGCGGCCCAGAGCGCCATCGCTTCCGGCGTGCGCGACAGCGGTCGCGCGGCGGCCGGCGGAATGATCAGGAGCGCTACGATCAGCAGCGCGCCGACGACGCGCAATCCGAAGGCGACAAGGACCGCGATCAGGATGAGGAACACGACATCCGCGAAGCGGCCAGTGCGGCTTTCGGCGCGCGCGATGTCCCCGTTCACGGTCTGCATCAGCCAGGCGCGCCAGAAGAACGCGCAGCCCGCGACGACGAAAAGGCCGGCCGCAGCAATGCCCATCAAATCCTGATTTGAGAGGGCCAGAACGTCACCGAAGAGATAGCCGAGCAGATCGGTGCGCACCGTCTCCATGGTCGCGAGCAGAATAAATCCGAGCGCCAATCCCGCATGACCGACCATGCCAACGAAGGTTCCTGCCGGGATCAGATTATCGCCGGCGCGCGCCATCAGCAGCGCCGCGACGATGGCGAGAACGCCCACGCCGATCAGCGGCGAGATGCCCATCAGCAATCCGATCGCGGCACCCAGCAATCCCATATGCGCGATGGATTCGCCGAGATAGGCCATGCGCCGCCACAGCACGAAGCAGCCGATGGGACCAGCCGCCGCGCCCAGCATCGCGGCGCCCGCCGTCGCACGCCATAGAAAATCATACACGGGCATGACCTTCATGGCTGTGGTCGTGGCGATGGACATAGAGCGCGAGCTCGCCGGCGACGCGGGGACCGAAGAGCTGCGCGAAGGCGGGATCGCTCACCACCTGCTCCGCGCGGCCCTCGCAACAGACATGGCCGTTGAGACAGACGACGCGGTCGGCCTGCGCCATCACGACGTGCAGATCGTGGCTCACTAGAACGACGCCGCACCCGATCTCGTCGCGGATCTCGGCGATGAGATGATAGAGCGCGGCTTCTCCCGCGACATCGACGCCCGCCAGCGGTTCGTCCAGGATCAGAAGTTCTGGGTGTCCGGCAATCGCGCGCGCGAGCAGCACGCGCGCAAGCTCGCCGCCGGAGAGGCGTGCAATCTGGCTTTCGCGCAAAGTGGCGATTCCGGCTCGTGCGAGCGCGGCATCGGCTGCGCCGCGATCCGCGAACAGGCGCGTGAAGCGGCCGACCGTCAGGGGCAGGCTCATGTCGCGGGGAAAATTCTGCGGCACGTAGCCGATGCGAAGGCCCGGCTTGCGCGCGATCTCGCCGGTTGCGGGCACCAATCCCAGCAGGGCTTTCAGAAGACTGGTCTTGCCCGAGCCGTTGGGCCCGATCAGGGTGACAATTTCTCCCTTACGAACTTCGAACCCGATGTCCTTTAGAATGTCGCGGCCGCCCACCCGAAAACCGAGATGTTTGGCTGAAATCAGCAATTCGTTTGGCATCGTAAGCATTGTTATAACATAACATACATGGAGAGCTTTACTATTGGCTGCGCACGCAATCACCGCAAATATTTCGTGACGGAGGCGTCATTTTCCTTGCACTTTTGAAGGCGGCACGTATCTTTATCGCCGTGCCATCGCGAGGAGCAGCGTATATGGACGGCAATACCAACATCACCAAGGATCCCGCTTACAACGCAGTCGATCCGACGGACTTTCCGGCGATGCTGGATGTGAACCGCTACGGCGACCGCTCCACCGCCTTCGACAAGATCATCTCCGCGACCCACGATCATTTCTGGGATCCGCTCGACAAGAAATATATCGACTTCACGCAGCCCTTCGATCTCGAGAAGGAATATCTCGTCAATCCGTCGGCGAACGCCGATCTGCGCACGGCCATCGGCGACAAGCTCGACGAAGCCGGCAAGATCAAGCTTGTCAATCTCGACGTGTCGTGGTCGCTGTCGTCGATCCTGCATGGCGAGCAGGGCGCGCTGGCGCTGTCCGCTTCGCTCTGCCACATTCTTCGCGATCCCGGCGCGCAGGAATACGCCGCCAACCAGACGCGCGAGGAAGCGCGTCACGTCACGGCGTTCGCGTCCTACATCAAGGCGCGCTGGGGCAAGCCGCGCCAGGTCGGCCCCGCGCTCGGCAATCTGCTCAACGAACTCGTGTCGTCGCCCTTGGTGTGGAAAAAGCTCGTCGGCATGCAGCTCCTCGTCGAGGGCCTCGCGATGGGCGCGTTCGCGACCTTCTTCAAGGAGACGCGCGATCCGTTGATGAAGCATCTGATGCAGATGGTCATGACGGACGAGGCGTTCCATCACAAATTCGGAAAGATCTGGGCCGACCGCACGATCCCGAAACTCTCGAAAGAGGAAGCCGAACTGATCGAGGATTGGGCATGGAACGTGTTCCAGGTGCTGCTCTACAATCTCGGCTCGCCCGACCAGAAGGCGTGGGTCTATGAGGCCTGCGGTCTCGATCCGCTGTGGTGCCAGCAGGCGTTCATGGAAGCGCTTACCGATGCCGGCATCCGCGAGGAATTGCAGGAGACCACGAATATCTTCCGCGTCCTCATCAAGACGCTCCTCAAGGCCGGCATCATCACCGACCGCACGCGCAACAACTACGCCGCCTATATCGACATGCAGGAATTGTATGCCGAAGGCGACCGCATGGTCGGCGACGACATCGCCGAAGAGGGCATCAAATATCTGATGCAGCTGAACGGAGGGGTGATGCTGCGCACGCCGTCGATGCTGGCGGCGGAATAGACGGCACTACGCCGCTTCTTCGCGCGCCAGGACGCGGCCGCCGGAAAGTCCGTCCAGGCGCTTCAGGATGGCCGCCAGATAAAGCCGGCCGAATTCGGCGTTGCCGTGCCAGCGATCCGTCGCGGCTTTCGGATCGTCCGGCGCAGCGGCGGTGCGGCTATATTCGAACTTCGTGAATCCCGGCAGCGCAACCGTCTCGGGCGGCTGCCACAGGATTTCGCAGCCGCGCTCTGCTGCAATCGGTTCAGCCGCGCGATGGAAATCCTGAAGGACCGATTCGAGATAGGCGGCGTCATGCAATCTCCGCAGCGATTTGTATTGCGGATCGTCGAGTGATTGTTCGGCGCGATAGGGTACGGGGCAAAGCAGAACCGGCGCCTTCGACCGCTTCCGGATCATGTCCGCTATCCTTATGGCGTCGGCGTTTGCGAAGCCGGCGGAAATCGTTTCGGCAAATACCGTGCGCGAGACGAGTTGGTCCACGTCTCCCCATTGCCTGTGTTCGATGGTGCCGATGCGTTCGCACAATCCCAGAATTCTGACCAAGAACCGCAAACCCACGAGAACGAAAGCGTCGTAACGGCCGATATCGATCTGCGTTTCGTCCGAAAAACTCTTGAGCCGCGCTCTGAGCTGCGGATTTCGCCCGACAATCGCCCCGTTCGCGTAATCGAGAAAATCCAGCCATGGCGTCGGCGCCAGGAACAGCTTTATCGCGGCACCATTCGCAAGAATTGGCGGCCACGTCGTCAATGCCTGCTGCAGCGCGATCAGATGGGAATTGCCGATGAAGCAGATTGTGTAGCGATCCCCGCGCACCGAAGCGGGTGATTCTTTGTGTTTCGTGCCTTCGCCGGCGCGGTGGCGTCTCATGTGGTTTTCGCGGATGCGCGCCTCGGCCTTCCGTTTCTTGCCTCGGGCAGGACCCGTCCGCCGGACAGCTGCTGCAAGCCGGCAAGAGCCGCCATCAGCGACAGATACCCATAGTCCTCATTGCCGTGTTTTCGGTCCGTCGGCGGGACGCTGAATCCGCGCATCGCAAAACGGACCGGGTTTATGCCAAATTCCTTCTTGGTGAAGCCCGCAGGCTCCATCGTCGATTCGTCCTGCCAGACTATCTCGATGCCGTGACGCCCGGCGATCTTGATGCCTGCCTCCTTCGCGGCGGAAACCGCGAATTCCTGAAGCGCGCGGTCGCGCAGCCGCGCTTGCCCGCTCAGCCCTTCCTCTTCCAGAACGCGCTGGGACAGATAGGGCGCCGCGCACAGCATTATGGGCTTGTCACAGACCGACCGGATCGTGTCGATCATGCGGATCGCGAGCGCGCTTTCGAGGTTGGTCTCTATAACCGCTGCGAGGCAGGCCCGCGAAACCGGCGTCGCCTCCATATCCCGGCCCGCGCCGGTCGGCAGATCGCAGTCCGCGAGCAGCTTGGCAAGGTCGAGACCGAAACCCGTTCCGAACAGAGCAAAGGCGTCGTACCGCGCGAATTCGATGCGGTCCAGGCCATCGGACGTATAAACGATCTTTTCGCGCAACGGCTCGCTTGCGCAAACCCATGCACCGTCTTCGAGCCTCAGCTGCGGGAGGAGATGCGTACCCGCGGAAAAAAAAGTCACCGAAACGCCGGGCGCGACGTCAGGATTGCGATTGGTCCAGGCCTGCTTGACGGCGGCGAGATGCGAATTACCAATGAAGCAGAGCGAGAAAGCCATGAGGGCTCTGCTATTACTGCGGCGCGAACGCTTCGAGAAGAACGTCCTCGCAGATCGCGTCTTCCTCGGGCTGCGCCATCCTCTCGGCCAGTCTGGCGCGGCGGCGCTCGCGCCACGTCGATACCTGCCCCGCTTGCCCACGTCGTTCGCGCCATGATCGGCCGGGTGCCGGTTCGGCCGGTGCACGTTCTTCCTGTGTGCCGCTAACGGCGCCATGTTGATCGAAGAAGATGCGCATGACCGCGGCGACGCCGCCCGGGTTCACCGAGCGCATGTTGGATTCGAAGAAGAATCCCTTCGACCATGGGCTCGCGATCATCTCATAGGAGGGGAAATAATCGATATTGGGATATTCCGCCGCGAGCGCCCCGGCGACGCTGCGCAGGACCGATTTCGAATAGGTTGTGGCGACAAGCACATGATCGTCGGTCGCCGTCGCCGTCAGCGGCACCGGCGAAACCGTCAGGATGATGCGCAACTCCGGATTCCAGGTCCGAACCAGATCGTGGAATTCGACGAAATCGTCATGGATCTCGTTGAAGCCGAAATTCTTGAGAACATAAGTTTCCGGATCGTATTGGCCGGCGATGGTTCCGGGCGCGGTCGGGAACACCCGGCCGCTGCGTTTGTCGACCCAAGCCTCCGTCAGCCCGAGCGTGAAGATGAAGACATTCATCGTCTCAAAAAGCTCTTTCACCTTGGCGAGGTGATATTTGCGCAGCGCAAGCGCCTCTTCGAGGGACTCAAAGCCCTGCTCCTCGACATTGGGCCGCAGCGCATCGTAGAAGCGTCCGTCCTTCGTCCAGATATTGGAGTCGTCGGCTGTACCGCTGTCGGCATCGCGCGCGAGCTGAAGCAGCTGGCGCATGCTGTAGATGTTGCCGTAGCGCGCGGAATAGATTTTGTAACCGAAGCGGCGGGCGTCGTCGTCGGACAGAGTCGACGGCGCCGGCTCGACATCCATCACGTTGAACCCGTTCTTGCGAAGGAAATTCGCCACATGCTGCGCAAAGCAGCTGCCCGCCGTCGCGATCTTGTCATCGGCGCTTATGGAGAATTTTTTGCGGTAGAAATTCTCGACCGTGAGCGGATGTGCTTCCGACACGCCGCTGCGCCAGAAGTTGCGGGAAGGCAGGTCTTCGTAAGGAGATTTCATGGCTGCACGCTATCATGGCGCCGCCGCGCCAGACAACGCGGTCCGCGACCGACGACAATCGGGCCCGGGACTGCTAAGCCTATTGTTCAAATTGGGGGCATCGATGGTGCGCAAGCGGTTGGGTGAAGGTCAGACGGCGTTGGTGACGGGCGCCAGCATGGGGATCGGCGTCGATCTTGCCGAATGTTTCGCGAAGGATGGTTACGACCTGATCGTGACGGCGCGCTCCGAAGCGGCGCTCAAGGACGTGGCCGCGAAACTCGGAGACAAATACAACATCAAGGCGACGCCGATCGCGCTCGATCTCGGTGCCGTCGGCGGCGGACGCAGGCTGGCAGATGCCATCAAGGCACAGGGCCTTTCGGTCGACGTGCTGGTGAACAATGCGGGTTATGGGATTGCGGGTGGGTTCGACGGTTCCGACGAGTCGGGCCAGATGGGTATGATCGACCTCAATATCCGCGCGCTGGTGGAGCTCACCCATATCTATTGGCCGTCGATGCTCGCGAACAAGCGCGGCGGCGTGCTGAACGTCGCCTCCACTGCTGCGTTCCAGCCCGGACCGCTGATGGCGGTCTATTACGCGAGCAAGGCGTTCGTTCTCTCCTTCTCGGAAGCGCTTTGGCGCGAGGCTCTTGGCACGGGCGTGCATGTGAGCGTCCTCTGCCCGGGACCGACAGCCAGCAATTTCCGCGAACGCGCGGGCACGGGAAAGACGAAGCTCAAGAATCTGGGAACCCCGATGAGTTCAGCCAGCGTCGCGCGCATGGGCTATCGCGCCTTCCAGAAAAACCAGCGCGTGATGATCACCGGCTTCCGCAACCGGATGCTGGTGCGCCTCGGTCCGTTCCTGCCGCGCAAGACGCTGCTCGACACCGTCTACAATATCCAGAGTCCGGCCTAAATCCGCCGCAAATTCCCGGCAGGGTTTGCGCGTTGCCGGGATCGGGGTCCATGAAAATTCCAGTGTCATTTTGCGGAGCGATCCTGCTCGGGACACTTTTATGCTCGCCCGCTTTTGCCGATGATTGCGCGATGCCGCACGCCGCTGCGCTCATGCTGGAAGCGCAGCGCGGTCTGGGTGCGCTGCCGGTTGGTGACGGCATGCAGACAGATGTGCCTGCCAAAGGCAGCGCGCTCATTTCGGCCTTCAAGAGTCGCATGAACGATTACGTGTCGGCGTCGATGCGTTGCCACCCGGGCAACCTGAATCCGACCGTGCCGGAGAAAGCGCTCGACGGATTTGCCGGCGTAAAGCTGCCGGGAAACCAGTTCGTCAACCCCGGCAAGCAGAACGACGACACGCATTACGGCGATGCTCTCAAGTTCGAGGTGCGCGCGCCGCAGCCGGGACTGATCACCGTCGTCGCGCGCTTCGGCATCGAATGCGGCGGTGACGCGATGCTGATGATCTTCGAGCGGCGCGGGAACGCATGGGTGGAAACGCTGCGCACAACCGGTGCGCCCTACGAGACCGTCGCCGGCGGCTGGGGCACATTCGGCTATGGGATTTCCCCGCGCGACAGGGATGGGCACTGGTTCGTGGTGACGAAAAACATCGCGCCCTGGTGTTCGTCGACCTGGTCGGAGATTCGCTACGCGGTGCTGCGGCCCGGTGCGGATGCCACGCATCCGCGCACGCTCCTGTCCAGGGCAGACAGCATCTGGTGGGGCGCCGACCGCTATGGCGATCTGAAGGTCGACGCCGAGGGCTTCGATCTGCGCTGGCGAGCCGAAAGCATGGATGATGGCGTGCACAATCGCGAATGGATCGCGCATTACGCCGTCGATGGCGACCGCGTCCATCGCATCGCGCCGATCGCTGAAACCCCGCGCGACTTCGCCGATGAATGGTTGCGGCTCGACTGGCGCGAGGCGAAGGAATGGACAGAGGTCAAAGCCTACGGCCTCAAATCGCTGCATGACCGCCTGCAGAAGCGGCGCTTCCTCGATTACGTCGCCATCCGGCATTGTAAGGACAGCGATCACACCGAGATCGAAGTCGAGCCCACCGATTCCGACGACCGCCACATCTTCTTCGACGTTGCCGGAAAGATTGTCCCGCTGATGCGCGACGTTTCTCTTTCCGCCGATCCCCGATGCAAGGGCCCCAATCTCTTCGACATGAACAAGGCGCGATAGCCGATCAGCAAGCGGCGTTTTGATGCAAAAACGAATAAAGACAAGAATACGAGTTCTGTAGAGATATTCTGTACATGCGCGGCGGAATACGGGGGCGAACGCAGATTTTCTCGAGCACCCACCCTCCCCGAAGTCCGCGGTTCGAATAGCTCGCACCAGATATTGGGTGCGTCAGTGCTCCAGACGCATCGCGACCTGAGCGAGCAGCAATCTCGCGCCCTTGCGGCCGAGCGCGCGGTCGGTGACGCCCTGCAGGCGGTCGGCGATCACGTCGACATCGGGCTGGCGGAAGGTGCGCACCTGTGTGGCCGCAAACGCCATCATGTTGCGCACATAGGCGTCGCGCAGAACCGGCATCGCATGGTCGGCTTCGGCGCGGAGCTTCTCGTCCGGCACGTCGATGCCGATGCCGATCATGAGAAGGCCAACCGGGTGGTTGCCCGCGACGATGGTCGCGTAGATCGGATCGATCATCATGTAGGATTTGGATTGCGTGACCTTGTGTTCGCTGCTCTTCTTCTTGGCGTCGCCGTCCTCCGCATGCACCGGCGAAATGGCGAGCGCGAGCGCGGCAAGCAGCATTGCTTTGACAAAGGATCGCATGGCGGGTCCTGGTGTTGTGCCCTAGCTCTAACCGGCTTCGGTAAATTCGTGGTTAGCAAAAGCTTGACGAGGGAGTGATGCATGCGCGGTTTTGCCAAGGGTTTCGCGGGATTTGCCGGCCTGGCTCTTTTGTCGTCCGCGGTGCTTGCCGCCGATCAACCTGGTCAGGCGCACCGGATAAACGCGTCCAATCTTCCCAAGCCCTTCGCCACGCCGGCGGTGGAGAATTCCTCCCAGAAGATTGCCCGGCCGAATGGCGCGATGCTGCATGCGCCTGCGGGATTCTCGGTGTCGGTCTTTGCTTCGGGGTTGAAAGACGCGCGCTGGCTCGCGACGGCGCCGAACGGCGACGTCTTCGTCAGCCAGCCCGATGAAAACCGGATTTCGATCATCCGCGACGGCAAGGTGTCGGCATTCGCCAGCGGCGGATTCGACAAGCCGCACGGGCTCGCGGTTCATGACGGCGCTCTCTATGTCGGCGATCTGATCGCGGTGTGGAAGCTCGGCTACAAGGATGCGCGGCACGAGAGCGGCGCGCGAATGCGCGTGACCAAGGACGGCTTCGGTCCGCTGGGCGGGCATTTCTCGCGCGACATCGCGTTCGACAAGAACGGATCGCTCTATGTCGCCATCGGCAGCATGAGCAATGTCGATGAGGAAAAGCCGCCGCGCGCGACGGTGCAGAAAGTCGATGCCAGAGGTCATCTCTCGACCTTCGTCAGCGGCACGCGCAACCCGGTCGGCATCGTGCTGAGGCCCGGAACGAACGATCTCTACATCACCGTGAATGAACGCGACGGCTATGGCGACGCGCTGGTGCCGGATTATTTCTCGCGTATCCGGCAAGGCGATTTCTTCGGCTGGCCCTATGCCTATTCCGGCCCGCATCCCGATCCGGATTTCGGCAAGAAGCGGCCCGATCTCGTCGCGAAGACCAGGACGCCCGATGTGATGTTCCAGGCACATTCGGCGCCGCTCGGCATCGCGTTCTATGACGGCAAGCAGTTTCCCGCCGACTACAGCGGCGACGCGTTCGTGTCGCTGCACGGTTCGTGGAATTCGGGCAGGCCCACCGGCTACAAAGTCGTGCGTGTGCGCTTCGCGAATGGCCGCCCGACGGGCGAGTATCAGGATTTCGTGACCGGCTTCTGGGATGGCGCGTCGAGCCCGGCCAAGGTCTGGGGCCGTCCCGTCGGTCTCACGATTGCCAAGGACGGCAGCCTGCTGATCGCCGACGACGTCGGAAACACGATCTGGCGGGTGGCTTACACTGGGAAATAGTCCGCCAAATTGGTGTCCTTGACAGGGAGAAGCGGCGTTACCTACATACCGCCTCCCTCGGGCCGCCTGTCGGTCCAACCCTGGTTAGGGGCTGTAGCTCAGTTGGGAGAGCGCCTCGTTCGCAATGAGGAGGCCAGCGGTTCGATTCCGCTCAGCTCCACCAGGCTTCGCACGCGACAGCGTGAGAAGCTTGCCCGGCGTAGCCCGAAGGGCGAAGCCTGGGCTGGTTGCCGCGAGCTTCGCCTGGCAGGCCAGGCTTCTTCGTTCCGCAGGGCGACGCCGGACCGCTTGCCGCGCGCTTCGCCTGGCAAGCCAGTCTTCGTGTCATGCGCAATTTTTCGATTCACGCTACAACCGTCTTCGATTCTTGCGCGAAAGGCGCCGTTGAATGTTCGGTCCCGTGATTTCATCCGTGCTCTATGTCTTCAACACGCTCATCGATCTCTACGAGTTGGTGATCATCGTCGCGGTGGTCGCGAGCTGGCTGATCGTCTTCGGCGTCTTGTCGACGCGCAACCAGTTGGCGCGCTCGCTGATCAATGCGCTCGATGCGCTGACGGAGCCGGTGTTCCGTCAGGTGCGCCGCGTGATTCCCGCGATCGGCGGCATCGACCTCTCGCCGATCATCGTGTTCATCGTGCTCGAAGTGCTGCGCCGTCTGGTGAACGGTTACGCGTTCATGTTCGCCGGCTGATGACCCTGTACGTTCGGCGCGGCGACGCGCTCGTGTTTCATGTCCGCCTGACGCCGAAAGGCGGCCGCGATGCTGTCGAAGGATGGGCAACCGCAGCCGATGGAGCGGCGCATCTGAAGGCTCGTGTTCGCGCGGTGCCGGAAGACGGCAAGGCGAATGCCGCCCTGATCGTGTTGCTGGCGAAGGAATTGGGCGTGGCGAAATCCGCACTCGCGATTGTGAGCGGCGAAAAGGCGCGCTTGAAAACAATCTCCGCCACAGGCGATACATCGGCTCTGGCGGTGCGGCTTGAGAGATATAGAGAGGCCTGAATGAGTGCGAAGATCATCGACGGCAAGGCCTTTGCCCCAAAGCTGCGCGCGAGCGTCGAGGCCGAGACCGCGCGGCTGAAGAGCGTGCATGGCATCACGCCGGGCCTTGCGACGGTTCTTGTCGGCAACGATCCGGCGAGCGAAGTCTATATCCGCAACAAGAACAAGACCGCCGAAGCGATCGGCTTCAAGTCGGTGCATCAGCATCTGCCGGAAAGCGCGAGCGAAGCCGAGGTGCTGGCGCAGGTGAAGGCGCTCAATGCGGACACATCGGTGCACGGAATTCTGGTTCAGATGCCGCTGCCCAAGCAGGTACGTGAAGCTGCCGTGCTCGACATGCTCGACCCGGCGAAGGATGTGGACGCGCTGACGCCGACCAATGCCGGCCTTCTGATGAGCGGCCGCGCGCATCTCGTTTCCTGCACGCCGATGGGTGTGATGCTGCTGCTCAAGGAATATGTTGGCGACATCGCCGGCATGGATGCGCTGGTGATCGGCCGTTCGCTGCTGTTCGGAAAGCCCGCGGCACAATTGCTGCTCGCGGCCAACGCGACGGTGACGATGGCGCATTCGCGCACGCGCGATCTGCCTGCCGTCGCGCGCCGCGCCGACATTCTCGTCGCCGCCATCGGCAGGCCGGAATTCGTGAAAGGCGATTGGGTGAAACCCGGCGCAACGGTGATCGATGTCGGCATCAATCGTGTCGATGCGGGCGGCGGCAAGACCAGGATCGTTGGCGATGTGGCTTATGAGGAAGCCGCAAAGGTCGCCGGCGCAATCACACCGGTTCCTGGCGGCGTCGGCGCGATGACGATCGTCTGCCTGATGCGCAACACCCTGATCGCGGCAGCGCTTCAGAACGGTCTGCCACCGCCGCATTAGATCCGGCCGCGCAAATCCTCAGCCATCTTGTCCGGCCCGATTTCGTCTTCGTAATAGGTCACGAATTTCCCGTCCGGCCCCATCAGATAGATGACGCCGGAATGGTCCATCGAATAGCTGCCGCCTTGTAGCGGGCGCTTCTTGATGTAGACGTGATATTCGCGCGCTATCTGTTCGGTCTGTTTCATCGTTCCGGTCAGGCCGATGAAGTTGGGACCGAAGCTTTTCGTGTAGCTCTTGAGCACTTTCGGCGTGTCGCGCTCGGGGTCGATGGTGATGAACAGTGGAACGACGCGGTCTTTCTTGGCGCCAAGCTTGTCGAGCGCCGCGCCCATTTCCGCCAGCGTGGTCGGGCAGACATCGGGACAGAAGCTGTAGCCGAAATAGATCAGCAGAAAGCGGCCGCGAAAGCTCTCCGCCGTGCGGGTCTTTCCATTCTGATCGGTTAGCGTGAATGGCCCGCCGATGGTCGCGGTGCCGGTCTCGACCGTGCGGCCGAGGCCGCCAAGTTGGCCAGCCTCGTGCCAGAGAATGCCGCCGGTCACCATCGCCGCGGCGACGAGGTACGGAACGAGCGCGAGCGGCGTACGGATCATGAATAAGGCGCCATTTCCTTCGTGCGGTCGATTGATAGTATCTCCGCCATGAATGAGGAAGCGGCGAACGGGCGCAGCATGACGGACGGGGGGCGCGCGGCTGTGCCGCTGCGGCTTCTGCCGGCGTCCGCAGCGCGGGGCCGGGTGCGCCTGCGCACGTTGTGCAATCTGCGCTGGCTGGCAATCAGCGGCCAGACAGCGGCGCTGTTCATCGTCAACTTCGCATTGTCCTATCGCCTGCCGCTGGTTGCCTGCGCTGTCGCGATTGGGATCAGCGCGGCGCTCAATGTGGCGCTCACCTTGCGCTATCCGCCCAGCCATCGCCTCACCAATCGCGAGGCGACAGTCTATCTCGCCTTCGACGTGTTGCAGCTGGCCGCGCTGCTCTATCTCACCGGCGGCATCGCCAATCCCTTTGCGCTGATGTTTCTGGCGCCGGTCGTCATCGCGGCGGCGACGCTCGATCTGGGCAACACCTTGATCCTCGGTGCGATCGCCTTCGCGTCCGTTTCCGTGATCTCCATCGTGCACAAGCCGCTGCCATGGGAAGCCGGCGCCGCGATCGATCTGCCGCAGCTCTATCAGGCCGGCATCTGGGCCTCGCTGGTGATCGGCATCGGCTTTACCTCGATCTATGCCTGGCGCATTGCGAGCGAAGGCGCTCGCATGTCCGCCGGCCTTGCCGCCACGCAGCTGGCGCTCTCCCGCGAGCATCGTCTTGCCGCGCTTGGTGCGCTCGCAACCGCGGCGGCACATGAGCTCGGCACGCCGCTCGGCACGATCGCGGTTGTGGCGCGCGAGCTCGAACGCTCGCTGCCGGAGAATTCTCCGGATATCGAGGATGTGCGTCTTCTGCGCGCGCAGGCCGAGCGCTGCCGCGGGATCCTCGCGCGCCTCGCCAATCCCGAGGAAGCAATGCTGGGTGCGACCGCGCGACTTCCGCTCGGCGCACTGCTCGACGATATCGCATCGCCCTATCGCGGAGATGATGTCGAGATCGATGTCCAGATCGAGGGCAGTCCGCAGCCGCAGGTCTGGCGCGCGCCGGAACTTCTGCACGGATTGGGAAACATCATCGAGAACGCCGCCGACTTCGCCCGCTCGCGCGTGATCGTGCAGGCCGCGTTCACCACATCCGAACTGCGCATCACGGTGGAAGACGACGGGCCGGGCTTCGCGCCGGATATCTTCGAGCGGATCGGTGAGCCCTATATCACCTCGCGTCCGGGCCATCACGCGCTCGGCGAGAGCGAACTCGGACCCAATGCCGAGTTTGGCCGTCACGAGGGCATGGGGCTTGGATTCTTCATCGCCAAGACGCTACTCGAACAGACCGGCGGCAGTGTAAAGGCAGCAAATCTTGGCGGAAATGGCGCACGGGTGAGCGTCAGCTGGCCGCGCGGCGCGATAGATGGCGACACTCCCCCTATGTCCGCTCAGGAGGATTGACCTTCGACGCCATGGGGGCATATGACCCGCCGCATGAACCAAGCCGAAGACAAGACCCTGCTGATCGTCGAAGATGACCGCCCGCTGCGCGAGCGGCTCGCACGCGCGATGGAAGCGCGCGGATTTTCCGTGGCGATCGCGGAAAGCGTGGCCGAAGGCAAGGCGCGCGCGAAGGAAATGCCACCGGCCTATGCGGTGGTCGATCTGAAGCTCGATGACGGAAATGGTCTCGACGTGGTGGAGACGCTGCACACGGTGCGTCCGGATTCCCGCGTCGTGGTGCTGACCGGATTTGGCAATATCGCGACGGCGGTTGCCGCCGTAAAATACGGCGCCATCGATTATCTGCCCAAGCCTGCGGATGCCGACGACATTCTGGCCGCGCTGCTGGCGCAGCCGGGATCGAAGCCCAAGCCGCCGGAGAACCCGATGTCGGCGGATCGCGTGCGCTGGGAGCATATCCAGCGCGTCTATGAACTCTGTGGCCACAATGTCTCGGAGACGGCGCGCCGCCTCAACATGCATCGCCGCACCCTGCAGCGGATTCTGGCCAAGCGCAGCCCCCGTTAGCGCCGGTTGCCCTTTGCAGGTTTCATAGCAGGCTCTTTTAGAAGTCTCTTCGGCGCAATCTTGCGCCAGCGCCTTTCGAGCATTCCTTGCAGTGTCTTTGCGTCTATCTTCGAGGCATAGGCCAGGACACTTGGATAGTTGCGGTAGTGTTCGGTGATGAAGAAAGTTTTCGGATCCGCTTCCAGCAGCATGTCGCGTTCGTCGATGGAATCGACGATCAGCACGATGGAGTTTTCCCCGTCGCGCCATCGGGTGAAGAACTTCTTCACGATCAGGTATGACGGCTTGCCATGGGACAAAGCTTCATTCGCGCCCGCAAATGACAACGCGATCTTCTTGAGTTGTGCCTTTGTCACGCTCATTCTTCGACGATCTCCGAGATTTTTGATTGCGGTTCGGACGTCAGGTCGATGACGCCGGCAAGGCGCTCCGCAGCAACGCGCGCGAAACTCAACGTGACGGCTTTACGCCGGCTCGCGTGGAGTTGGGTTCGGTCCGACGGACGGACAATCGCGCCGCCATAGCGATCCGCGACGATCAGCCCGGTTCCGGGCGGGACATGATGATCGGGGAAATCGGGCGGGATGGCGAAATAGAACAGCTCGCAGAACTCAAGATATTCCGGCCATTTCCGGTCGCCCTTAAGATCGGCGATGCTGACCTTGATCTCGACGCCCAGCATCGTGCCATCGACGCCAAGCGCTGCGACATCGAGCCTGCGCCCATTGGAAAGCGTGAATTCCAGAATCGGCGAGAAGCCCTCCTGCCGCAACAAGCGGCTCACCCCACGCGCGACATCTGTGGCGTTTCCAAACATGAGAGCATTGGAACATTCGAAGAACAAAAAATCAAACGCTAGAGCAAACGTTCGTAGAAGCCGCCGAAAGTCCGCGCCTTGTCCACGAGATGGATCTCCAGAATCCAGTGGCGCTCGTCGCCATTCGCGTCGGGATCGCGCATGCGTTTGGGGTTGGCTGGCGCGATGCGATGAAGGTCACGGTCGCCCGGAATGCGCTGCGCATGCGGGAATTCGCCGACGATGTGGCCGGCAATCGTGCCGCCGAACAGCCAGCCCGCTTGCGCCGCCATCTCCTGCGCGAAGGCAAAGAGCTCTGCGCCGGTGATGTCGGGCGAAGTGTCGAAATGCACTTTCACCAGATCGAACAGGCGCGGCAGATCGGCCACCAGACGCTTTTTTTCCGGATCGTTTCCCAGCGCGTAGGAGCGCCCGATATCGGCTTCCCATTCCGCGAATACCGGCCCCAGATCGAGATAGACAATGTCATCGGGCCCGATCGCACGGACCTGCGGATCGTCATAGAAGGTGCAGACCGTGTTCGGGCCGGCGCGCACCACGCGCTTGTGCCAATGCATCTTCACGCCGAAATCGCGTTCGGCCAGCGCGAAGATGTCGGCGTCGATCTCGCGCTCGGTGCGGCCCGGCGCGATGAAGCCCGCGCGCTCGATGGCGTCGAACATTGCCATGCCCCTGGCTTCGGCTTCGAGAAGAGACCCGCGCGTGCTCATGTGCCGAACTTAGGTTGATGCTGCACACAAAAGCAAAAGCCCGGCGCGAGGACCGGGCTTTCGTTTGTTGCGCGGCTAGAGACGTTTATTCCGCGGCCAGCAGCTCGCGACCCTTGCCGGTGAAATTGATCGACTGGAGATATTGGATGCCCTGTTCGGCGATTTCGTCGCCGACCATGCGCTCGCCTTCGCCTTTGAGTTCGTCCATGTCGACATACATCGCATAGAAGGCGCGGGTGCGATCGGTGATAATGCCGGCGTTGAGCAGCGTCTTGATGAGCACGCGGAAGATATTTGCCGATTGCTTCATGGCTTCGCGGCGATGGTCATCGGTATAGGCCTCCATGATCGCAGCGCGTGCGTCCTGCCAGTCGATGCCGACACTCGCATAGACCGTCTGCATCTGTTCGGAATTGACGAGATTGAACAGCAGCGTCTGGAAGCACTGTGCGGCCCAGTCCTCGACGATGTTGTGCTCTTCAGCCGTCAGTTTCGGAATCGTGCGGTCGGCCCAGATCTTTCCGAATTTGTGGTGGAAAGCCTCGTCGGTCATCACCAGCTGGCAGAGTTTCACCAGCAGCGGGTCCTGGCTTTTCTGATAGAGCGTCGCGAAGGCGCCCATGGCCAGGCCCTCGACCAGCATCTGCATGCCGACGATCTTCTTGTAGACCTCGGGCGCGCCGACGATTTCGGTGAGCAGGTTCTTCAGAGTTTCGCCGCAGGGCAGGGGCGCTCCCCAGCGTGCCTTGATATAAGCCGAAAACGCGGTGACGTGACGGGCTTCCTCGCGCGTCTGGTTGGCCGCATATTCCTGCGCGCCCGGGTCTTTCAGGATGTGGCAGAGCGATGCCGAGAGCGCGAGCGCGCCCTGCTCGCCATGCAGGATGCCGCTGATCTGCCAGCGCGATGCCTCATTGGCGAAGCGAATCTTCTCCTTCTCCGACATCGCGTCGCCGATGCGCGTGGCGAAGATCGGAAAGAAACCCATCGGCATGATGGTCTTGTTCTCAAGATCGAAGGGCTCGCTGAAGTCGATATATTTCTTGTCGAGCGGATCCCAGAAATGATCGTGGGTCGCGGAGATGATCTTGTCGAACGCGGTGTTGCGGTGGCCGTAGCGCTCGACCTCCAGCATTGCGGGAAAATCGTCCGGCGCGACAGCGTCGTAGGCGTTGTCCTTGGTGATCTGAACCATGCGCGCAACTCCACCGGCGAAGATAACGATTCCGCCACTATGGCAGGCGAGGGTGAATAGTCAATGAAAATGACGCCGGCGTCATTATTTGTGACGGGCCGTCACCGCATCAGAGGGAGCCTTTCGTGGAAGCCGTGCCGCCTTCGAGGCGTTCGTCAGGCGTTACGGCCTCGCGAAGCGCGCGTGCCGTGCCTTTGAAACAGCTCTCCACGATGTGATGGCTGTTCGCGCCGTAGAGATTCTCGATGTGAAGCGTGACCCCGGCGTTCTGCGCGAAGGCCTGGAACCACTCCTTGAACAGCTCCGTGTCCATGTCGCCGAGCTTCTGGCCGGGGATCGCCACCTTCCAGATGAGATAGGGGCGGTTGGACACATCCATCGCCACACGGGTTAGCGTCTCGTCCATCGGGATCAGCGCGGCGCCGAAGCGCGTGATCCCGGAGAAATCGCCAAGCGCCTTCTTCACCGCCTGCCCGATGACAATCGCGGTGTCCTCGGTGGTGTGATGGAAATCGACATGCAGGTCGCCGGTGGCGCGGACCTTCAGGTCCATCATCGAATGGCGGCCGAAGCTTTCCAGCATGTGGTCGAGGAAGCCGATACCGGTATCGATGTCGCAATCGCCCGAGCCGTCGAGGTCGAGCGAGACGGCGATCTCGGTCTCCCGTGTCTTGCGTTCGATGGTGGCGGTGCGCATGGCGATTCCCGATCTGGGGCGAGACCCTCTAATATCTCAGGCGGGGTTCTATGTCGAAGGGCTGGCGAAGGTGCGCGATCTGATTGTTCCTGTGTTTGCGATCTTTGGCGCGAGCAACGTCTTTGCGGCCGTGCCGGGTGTCGTCCAGACGACAACCGGGCCAATCGCCTGTTTGTCGCCGCCGTGCCGTAGCGAACCCGCGCACGCCAGGCTTCTCATGAAAGATGGCATTCATGAGATTGATCTCGATTTCGGGCCCGCGCCCTATGTCGAAAATGGCACCATCATCATGGTTCCGGGCGAGACCCTTGTCTTTCACTTTTCAGGAGGCACAGACGACCCGGGAATGCCAACTTTTGCGAATCAGATGGCGATCCCGTTGCCGCAAAATCCGCAGCCAAGCGACTCCGACTTCAGGAACGACACCCATACCAGTGTCCAACGCGATCCCAAGACGGGTGAAAATCTCTATTTCTTGAAAACGGGGAGCCCTTTCCTCGAAGGCGGAACGGCGGAAGAGCACCTGAAGGGCGCCGCACCCAACACCATGATTGTCTCCTATCATCAAGCGAGCGGACATCCGGACATGGTTCTTCGTATCGAACACAATTTCTCGCGTCCTGTGAAATACGACGCGGAAATCGCACCGCTTTTACCAAATGGCCTGGAAAAACCTGAGAAGACATCCACTTGCCCGGTGATGCCGGTGCTGAGCGGCAACGAAACCTGGCCATACCCGCTCGGCGCGATCAGGCTGAAGAACTTCCGGTTCGTCGACACAGGCGAAGGGTTCAATTGCGATTAGGCAGGTGGCTCCTATATTGGAGCCCATGAGCGATTCCGAGAAATGGCGTTCCACCACGATTCTCTCGGTCCGCAAGGGCGGGCAAGTCGTCGTCGCAGGTGACGGTCAGGTGACCGCGGGCGCGACGGTGATGAAATCCGGAGCGCGCAAGGTGCGCCGCCTCGCGAAGGGCGATGTGATCGTCGGCTTCGCGGGCGCGACGGCGGATGCGTTTGCGCTCTCGGAGAGGCTCGAGGCCAAGATCGAGCAGCATCCGGGCAATCTCACCCGCGCCTGCGTCGAACTCGCGAAGGACTGGCGCATGGACAAATATCTGCGCCAGCTTCAGGCGATGATGGCCGTGGTCGATGCGAAGACCTCGCTGATCCTCACCGGCAATGGCGACGTGGTCGAGCCGGAATACGGCTTAATCGGCGTCGGCTCCGGCGGGCCGTTTGCGCTCGCCGCCGCACGCGCGCTGCTCGACACCGACCTATCGGCGGAAGAAATCGCGCGCCGCGCCATGAAGATCGCGTCGGAACTCTGCATCTACACCAATGACAACGTGACGCTCGAAAGCCTCGCCATCACATGACAACCGCGTTCACGCCGCGTGAGATCGTTTCCGAACTTGATCGCTATATCGTAGGCCAAGGCGATGCCAAGCGCGCGGTCGCCATTGCGCTGCGCAATCGCTGGCGCCGGCAGCAGCTTGCACCGGAGCTGCGCGAAGAGGTTCTGCCAAAGAATATTCTGATGATCGGGCCGACGGGCGTCGGCAAGACGGAGATTTCGCGCAGGCTCGCGAGGCTCGCACAGGCGCCGTTCCTGAAAGTCGAAGCGACGAAGTTCACCGAGGTCGGCTATGTCGGCCGCGATGTCGAGCAGATCGTGCGCGATCTCGTCGAGGTCGCCATCGGCCAGGTGCGCGAACGCAAGCGCCGCGATGTCGAGGCGCAGGCCGAAGCACGCGCCGAGGATCGCATCCTCGATGCGTTGGTCGGAAAGTCGGGCGGCGCGACGCGCGAGTCGTTCCGCAAATCGCTGCGCGCCGGCGAACTCGACAACAAAGAAGTCGAGCTGGAGATGAAGGACACCGGTGGGATGCCCTCCTTCGAAATTCCGGGCATGCCGAATGCGCAGGTCTCGATGGTGGGCCTGGGCGACATCTTCGGCAAAGCCTTCGGCGGCAAGGCCAAGACGCGGCGCATGACGGTGGCACAGGCGCACGATCCGCTGGTGGCCGAAGAAGCCGATGCGCTGCTCGACAACGACGCGATCACGCGCGAGGCGATCGAAGCGGTCGAAGACAACGGCATCGTGTTCCTCGACGAGATCGACAAGATCTGCGCGCGCAGCGAATTCCGCGGCGGCGGCGATGTCTCCCGCGAAGGCGTGCAGCGCGATCTGCTCCCGCTGATCGAAGGCACGACGGTCGCCACCAAGCATGGCCAGGTGAAGACCGACCACATCCTCTTCATCGCGTCGGGCGCATTCCACATTGCAAAGCCTTCCGACCTGTTGCCGGAGTTGCAGGGCCGGTTGCCGATCCGCGTGGAGCTCAAGGCGCTGTCGCGCGACGACATGCAGCGCATCCTCACCGAGCCGGAAGCCAGCCTCATCAAGCAATATGTCGCGCTGCTCGCGACCGAAGGTGTCACGCTCGAATTCACCGAAGACGGCATCGCGTCCATCGCCGATATCGCGACCCATGTAAACGCCAGCGTCGAAAACATCGGCGCGCGGCGTCTTCAGACGATCATGGAGCGCGTCCTCGACGAAATCAGCTTCTCCGCCACCGAACACGGCGGCGGGACGATCACCGTCGATTCCAAATATGTGCGCGACCGCGTCGAGGATCTGTCGAAAGATCAGGACCTGTCGCGGTTTATTCTTTGATCTCTGCCATCCCCAATTCCTAATTTGTCATGGCCCGCGAATGCGGGCCACCCAGATGACGCTTGCGCTAACTGTCATCCCGGCGAAGCGCTGGTCCGTAGCGACAGCGTGCGGACGCAGCGCGCCGAGCCGGGACCCATGGTGCAATCGGCCCGTTGGGTCCTGGCTCTCGCTGCGCTCGGCCGGGATGACAACTTTGTTTGATGACGAAAGTGCAGAACCCAACTGGGTGGCCCGCACTGACGGCGATTTGAGAAAATCGTTGGAAGACGAACTGCGTCTATTCGTCCGCGGCGAAGAAGAGAGCGGAGGGGCTACGGATTAGTGAAAACGAATGCTCTGGTACCGATCTCGCCACAACATCTTGAGAGGTGCTCTGTTTAAGGAGGTGGGGTACCCGCTCGAATCATGAGGTTCGAATGCGCGGGTGGGTCCTCGATACGGCCCTCCCGCCATGGAATCCTCCCGCAACCCTTTGTGACAGCGCGCAAACCCTATCATTCCGGTTGACCCCCAAGCCAATCCTGTTAAGGAGTCGCGCCTTTCCAGACAGGATTCCCGCAAGATGGCGCGCCAGAACTACCTCTTCACCAGCGAAAGCGTGTCCGAAGGCCATCCCGACAAGGTCTCCGACCGCATCTCCGACGAAGTGGTCGATCTGTTCTTCCGCGAAGGCCCGAAGAGCGGATTGTCGGAATGGGATATCCGCGCGGCCTGTGAAACGCTCTGCACCACCAACCGCGTCGTGATCGCGGGCGAGACGCGCGGGCCTAAGCATATCGGTCCCGCGGAAGTCGAAGAGGTCGCGCGCAAGGCGATCAAGGATATCGGCTACGAGCAGGAAGGTTTCCACTGGAAGACCGCGCAGGTCGAAGTGCTGCTGCACGCGCAATCCGCGCATATCGCGCAGGGCGTCGATGCGAGCGGCAACAAGGACGAAGGCGCGGGCGACCAGGGCATCATGTTCGGCTATGCCTGCACCGAAACGCCGGAGCTGATGCCGGCGCCGCTCTACTACAGCCACAAGATTCTCAAGCTGCTCGCCGATGCGCGCCATTCCGGCAAGGAGCCGACGCTTCAGCCCGACGCCAAGAGCCAGGTCACGCTGCGCTATGAGAACGGCAAGCCGGTCGAGGCGACGCAGATCGTTCTGTCGACGCAGCACTCTCACGAGTCGCAGACCAGCGAAGACATCCGCAAGATCGTCGAGCCGTATATCCGTCAGGCACTTCCCGCCGAATGGATCAACGCGAAGACCGTGTGGCACGTGAATCCGACGGGCTCGTTCGTGATCGGCGGTCCCGATGGCGATTGCGGTCTCACCGGCCGCAAGATCATCGTCGACACCTATGGCGGCGCGGCCCCGCATGGCGGCGGCGCGTTCTCCGGCAAGGATCCGACGAAGGTCGACCGCTCGGCGGCTTATGCCGCGCGCTATCTCGCGAAGAACGTCGTGGCCGCGGGTGTTGCGGATCGCTGCACGATTCAAATCTCTTATGCCATCGGTGTCGCCGATCCGCTGTCGCTCTATGTCGATCTGCATGGCACGGGAAAGGTTGACGAGGCGAAGCTCGAGAAAGTGTTGCCGGAACTGATGAGCCTGAAGCCGCGCGGCATCCGCACCCATCTGGGCCTCAACAAGCCGATCTATGCGCGGACCTCCGCATACGGACATTTCGGCCGCATGCCGGACGCCGATGGCGGGTTCTCGTGGGAGAAGACCGATCTCGCGGACGCCATCAAGCGCGCCGTCTGACGACGCGCGTACCGAGCGCCGCCGCAGACTTCTCTACGGGCGGCGCAAAGGCCCGAAGCTCTCCGCGCATCAAACGCATCTGCGTGATGTGCTGCTGCCGCAACTGAGCGTGCATTTACAGCCCAATGCCGACCCGCGTTCGTATTTCTCCGCGGCGATGGATGATGTGTGGCTCGAGGTCGGCTTCGGCGCCGGCGAGCATCTGCTGTGGCAAGCTGGGCAGCATCCCAATATCGGATTGATCGGAGCGGAACCTTATGAATCCGGCGTCGCCAAACTGCTGTCGCGCATTCCCGACGGTGTGCCGAACATCCGCCTGCATGAAGGCGATGCGCGCGACATCATCGAGGTGTTGCCGGAAGCGAGCATTGGACGCTTCTTTATTCTCTTCCCCGATCCATGGCCGAAGACGCGCCATCACAAGCGCCGCTTCATCCAGACGGAAATGCTCGACCAGCTCGCGCGCGTCCTGAAACCCGGCGCCGAACTGCGCTTCGCCACCGACGACAAATCCTATCTGCCCTGGGCGCTGGAGCGCTTGATGGCGCACCCGGCATTCACATGGACCGCAGAAAGCGCCGCCGACTGGACCTCGCGCCCGGCCAACTGGCCCCAAACCCGCTACGAAGCCAAGGCGATCAAAGGCCCGCCAACCTTTCTTCGCTTCGTCCGATTGGGATAGAGTCAGGCAATGGACGACGAAAACAACGATGTCCGCGCGCCGATCGCCTGGGGCGATATGGGCGCGATCACGCTTATGGCGGGCGTCGGCATTTTCACGCTCTGGCTGATCGGCGACATGCTGCTCGGCGGACATCCTCTGGGAATATTGTTCGGCACCGGACAGGAACGGCCAACCATTTCAGCGCCGCCGACACAGGAAGAAATCCGCGCTACGCCAATGCACCTTGATCCGGGCGAAGTCAGGATATTCGTGCCATCAAAGCCCAAAATGCCGCCTCCGAAGGCGAAAAGCCAAGGGATCGCGGAAACACCGCACTAACGGAACCACGGCGAATCCTGCCGCTGAGCCTTGCAAATGGCCCTTCCCGGGCCTATATCCGCGCCATCCCAGACAACAGAAACGTCCTGTTGTGTGGCGGTCGCAAGACCGCCGCGCGGGAAAACCTTTGGTTTTGGAGCTGCCTATTCTCACGGCCATGTCGCATTTGGAGCCGATCCTGACCCCCGCCATCGAGGCGGCGGGATACAGGCTTGTGCGCCTGCGCCTGATGGGCGGGAAGACCAAGACGTTGCAGATCATGGCCGAGCGGCCGGACGGCACGATGAATGTCGAGGATTGCGCCACGCTCGCGCGCGCGCTTCTGGATTTCATGGAAACGGACGATCCGCTCGAGGGGGATTACGAACTCGAAGTGTCATCGCCCGGCATCGATCGTCCGCTGACGCGGCTGATGGATTATTCGCGCTGGGCCGGGCACGAAGCGAAGCTCGAGCTGCTGGCGCCACTCGACGGCCGCAAGCGCTTCCGTGGAACGGTGCTGGGCCTCGACGGCAGCGATGTCGTGATGCAAACGCAAGGCGCTCGGTTCAAGTTTCCGTTCAAAGGCATCGCGGAAGCGAAGCTCGTGCTGACCGACAAACTCATTCAGGAAGATTTGAAGGCGCGAAAAGGCGCTGCATAGGAGACGGAGCGTCGGCGAGAGCCGGAGCGACCAAAAAGGAGACTAAAATGGCTTACGGAGTTGCCGCCAACCGGCTCGAACTGCTGCAGATCGCCGATGCGGTCGCGCGCGACAAGTCGATCGACAAAGCGGTCGTGCTCGGCGCGATGGAAGAGGCGATGCAGCGCGCCGCGAAAGCACGCTACGGCAGCGAGAACGAAATCCGCGTCGAGATCGATCCCAAGACCGGCGAGACGCATGTGTCGCGCTATCTCCACGTCGTCGAACTCGTCGACAACGACAAGATCGAGATCAGCCTCGAGGACGCACGCGCGCGCAATCCCGCGGCTCAGGTCGGCGACATCATCGCCGAGACCTTGCCTCCGGTCGATTTCTCGCGCATCGCCGCGCAGGCCGCCAAGCAGGTGATCGTGCAGAAGGTGCGCGATGCCGAGCGCGAGCGTCAGTACGAGGAATTCAAGGATCGCATCGGCGAAGTCATCCACGGTATCGTCAAGCGCGCCGAATTCGGATCTGTTGTCGTCGATCTCGGCAAGGCCGAGGGCGTTGTGCGCCGCGACGAGATGATCCCGCGCGAAAGCTTCCGCACTAATGACCGCATCCGCGCCTATATCTACGATGTGCGTCGCGAAGCGCGGGGTCCGCAGATATTCCTGTCGCGCTCACATCCGCAGTTCATGGTGCGGCTCTTTGCTCAAGAAGTACCCGAGATCTATGATGGAATAATCGAAATCCGCGCCGTGGCGCGCGATCCGGGCAGCCGCGCCAAGATCGGCGTGATCTCAAAAGATTCCTCGATCGATCCCGTCGGTGCCTGCGTCGGCATGCGCGGCGTGAGGGTGCAGGCCGTCGTGCAGGAATTGCAGGGCGAGCGCATCGACATCATTCCATGGTCCGCCGATCCCGCAACCTTCATCGTCAACGCCTTAGCGCCGGCGGAAGTCTCCAAGGTCGTTCTCGACGAAGACACCCATCGCGTCGAAGTCGTCGTGCCCGACGAGCAGCTCTCGCTTGCCATCGGCCGCCGCGGACAGAATGTGCGTCTCGCCTCGCAGCTCACCGGCTGGCAGATCGACATCCTGACCGAAGCGGAAGAATCCGAACGCCGCCAGAAGGAATTCGCCGAGCGCACCAAGCTCTACATGGAAGCGCTCGACGTCGACGAGACTGTCGCACAGCTGCTCGCCTCCGAAGGGTTCGCGACGATCGAAGACGTCGCTTATGTTCCGCTCAACGAACTCGCGTCGGTCGAAGGATTCGACGAGGAGACTGCTCAGGAACTGCAAAGCCGCGCGGTGGAGTTCATCGAAGCGCGCAACAAGGAAATGGACGACAAGCGTATTGCACTCGGCGTCACGAACGAGGTCATGGATATACCCGGTGTCACGCCGGCCATGGCGGTGTCGCTGGGTGAGGGCGGGGTCAAGACGCTTGAGGACCTTGCAGGCTGCGCCACCGACGATCTGCTCGGCTATTACGAGGTGAACAAGGAAAAAGAACGTGTCCGCATTCCGGGCGCGCTTGAAGGCTTCAACCTGACCGCCGATGACGCCAACGCGATCATCATGAAGGCGCGCGTCAAAGCGGGCTGGATCGAAGAGCCGGTCGAAGACGTTGCCGAAGACGAATCCGAAACCGCGGAGGAACCTGCCGAGTGACCTTTGCCGCTGCTACCGCCGAAGAGAACGCATTGCGCGAGCGCCGCTGCCTGGTGGCGGGCGAAGTCCTGCCTGAAAACCAGCTGATGCGTTTTGCCGCCGATCCGGACGGCAATGTTGTGCCGGATGTTGCCGCCTCTCTTCCTGGCCGTGGTATGTGGGTGAAGGCTGATCGTGCTTCGATCGCGGCGGCGGCTGCGAAGAACCTGTTCTCCAAATCGGCCAAGGCTCCCTTGATGGCGTCCGCCGATCTGCCCGCGCGTGTCGAGGCGCTTCTGGTCGCGCGCATGCAGGCGGATCTGGGTCTTGCGCGCAGGGCCGGTCAACTGGTGCTCGGCTTCGATAATGTGCTGCGCGCGCTGGATGACAAGGTCGCCCCTGCGCTCCTGGTTGAGGCGAGCGATGGTGCCGCCGACGGCCGACGCAAGCTCGCGGGTTCTGCATATGCGCGGGACCTAAAAATTGAAATAATTGATAGGCTTACGGCCGAGGAATTGAGCTTGGCCCTGGGCCGCGAGAATGTGATACATGCAGCCCTCAAACCGGGGCGGCTGGCCGAAAGGCTGATCTTCGATGCCGGACGGCTCGCGGGCTTTCGCCCCGTATCGTCGGCAGGAACATCGGCGGGTTCCATTCCCACCCCGAACGAAAGACACGTATGAGCGACGCCAACGACACCACGCGCAAGCCTGCGAAGACCCTGACGCTGAAGAAGACGGAGACGTCCACCGTCAAGCAGAGCTTCAGCCATGGCCGCACCAAAGCGGTGGTGGTCGAGAAGAAGCGCACGACGCGCGCGGAACCCGGTGCCAAGCCGGAGAAGCCCGCCGCACCCGAAGTGAAGACGGCAGCACCCGTTGCCGAGACGGCCGCGCCGCCGTCGTCGCGCCCGGGCGTCGTTCTGCGCCAGCTGACCGATGAAGAAAAGGTCGCTCGCAGCCGGGCGCTGACCGATGCGCGCGTCCACGAAGAAGAGGCGCGCAAGCGCGCCGAGGAAGACGCCCGTCATCGCGCGGTCGAAGACGCGCGCCTCAAGGTCGAGCGTGAGGCTGCGGCAAAGCGCAAGGCCGAGGAAGATGCACGTAAGGCCGCTGAAGAGCAGGCCCGGCGCCACGCCGAAGAAGAAGCACATCGCCGCGACAAGCCCGCGGCCACGACGACAACCCCCGTACCGGTGCCCGCGACAACGGAGACCGCGCGCCGTGCACGGGTCAATATCGAGGAAGAGGAAGAAAGCCCCGCCAAGAAGGGCGCGAAGGTACCCGCCAAGGTTCCTGCCGCGAAGAAGGGCGAAGACACGCGCCGGCGCGGCAAGCTGACTGTCACCAGAGCACTGTCCGGCGACGACGAGCGCACGCGCTCATTGGCGAGCTACAAGCGCCATCTGCAGCGTGTCAAAGGCCAGCCTGCGCAACCTGCGGGCCCCGCCGGCCCGCGCGAAGTGACGATTCCGGAAACGATCACCGTCGCGGAATTGGCGAACCGCATGGCGCGCCGCGCCGTCGACGTTATCAAGGTGCTGATGAAGAATGGCATGATGGCGACGGTCAACGATACGATTGACGCCGACACTGCCGAACTCGTAGCCGCGGAATATGGCCACACCGTCAAGCGCGTCGCCGAATCCGACGTGCTCGAAGGGCTCAGGGGCGCCGACGATCAGGACACTGTGCTGTTGCCGCGTCCGCCCGTCGTCACCGTCATGGGCCATGTCGATCATGGCAAGACGTCGTTGCTCGATGCATTGCGCAAGACTGATGTTGTGGCTGGCGAAGCCGGCGGTATCACGCAGCATATCGGCGCCTATCAGATACAGCTGCATGGCGGCCAGAAAATCACATTCCTCGACACACCCGGCCATGCCGCGTTCACCGCGATGCGTGCCCGCGGTGCCAAGGTTACGGACATCGTGATCCTGGTTGTCGCGGCGGACGACGGCGTCATGCCGCAGACGGTGGAAGCGATCGCGCACGCCAAGGCGGCGCAGGTTCCGATCATCGTCGCGATCAACAAGATCGACAAGGGCGACGCCAATCCGACGCGCGTGAAGACCGAGCTGTTGCAGTACGAGATTCAGGTCGAAGACATGGGCGGCGAGACACAGGCTGTCGAAGTCTCCGCAACCAAAGGCACCGGACTCGACAAGCTTGAAGAAGCCATTCTGCTCCAGTCGGAAATTCTCGACCTCAAGGCCAATCCCGACCGCGCCGCCGAAGGTGCCGTTATCGAGGCCAAGCTCGATCGCGGCCGCGGCCCCGTTGCCACTGTGCTGATCGAGCGCGGCACACTCAAAGTCGGCGATATTGTGGTCGCGGGATCCGAATGGGGCCGCGTGCGTCTGCTGCAGAACGATCGCGGCGAAACGGTTGCGAGTGCGGGGCCTTCGACACCCGTGGAGGTCCTCGGACTCTCGGGCGCGCCGGAAGCCGGCGACGAATTCGTTGTCGTCGAGTCCGACGCGCGTGCGCGCGAGGTCACCGAATATCGCACCCGCAAACGCCGGGAGCAGCGTCAGGCGGCGAGTTCGCGCCAGACTCTCGACCAGCTGCTCAAGACGCGCGAGAGCGGCGAGAAGCGCCTGCTTCCGATCGTGCTCAAGGCCGATGTGCAGGGTTCATCGGAAGCGATCCAAGGCGCGCTCAACAAACTTGCGACCGACGAGGTCGGCGTGCAGATTCTGCAGTCGGGCGTCGGCGGTATCACCGAGAGCGACATCATCCTGGCCCATGCCAGCGGTGCTGCCGTGATTGGCTTCAATGTTCGCGCCGACAAGCTCGCGCGCGAACGCGCCAAGCGCGACGGCGTCGAAATCCGCTATTACAACATCATCTACAACGTCGTGGACGATGTGAAAGCGGTGCTGTCGGGCATGCTGGCGCCGGAGCTGCGCGAGAAGTTCCTCGGCAATGCCGAGATCCTGGAAGTGTTCAACATCTCCAAGGTTGGCAAGGTCGCGGGCTGCCGTGTGACCGAAGGCGTCGTGCGCCGTGGTGCCAAGGTGCGCCTGATCCGCGACAATGTCGTGATCCACGAAGGCGAGCTTTCTACGCTCAAGCGCTTCAAGGACGAAGTGCGCGAAGTGCAGAATGGCCAGGAATGCGGCATGGCGTTCGCGAATTATCAGGACATGCAGAAGGGCGACGTCATCGAAGCCTTCGAGGTCGAAACCATCCAGCGCGCGCTCTAAGCACGCAGCGTTTCGAACTATGTCCCGTCGCCATTCGACTTCGTCTTCCAGCGGGCCCTCGCATCGCCAGTTGCGGGTCGGCGAAATGTTGCGCCACGCGCTGTCGCAGATCTTGGTGCGATGCGATATTCGCGATCCCGATCTGGAAGGTATTTCCGTCACGGTGACGCAGGTGAAGCCGTCGCCCGACATGCGGCATGCCACCGTATTCGTCGAGCCTCTCGGCGGCAAGAACGCAAAGCAGATCGTGTCGGCGCTCAATCGCCACAAGGCGTTCCTGCGCGGCGAGATGGGTCACATGATCGAGCTCAAATTCACGCCCGAGCTTCGCTTCGTGGAGGATGAGTCGTTCTCCGAAGCGCAGAAGATCGAAGACATCCTGAAATCCGAACGCGTCCAGCGCGATCTCAAAGCCGACGACGATGCCTCGTAGGAAGAAAGGCTCGCCGGTTCACGGCTGGGTCGTCATCGACAAACCGCAGGGCGTAACCTCCACGCAGGTCGTCGGCATTGTGCGACGTGTATTTGACGCGCAGAAGGCGGGTCATGCCGGCACGCTCGACCCGATGGCGACGGGCGTGCTGGCTATTGCACTCGGCGAAGCGACCAAGACCGTTCCCTATGCGATGGATGCGACGAAGGTCTATCGCTTCAGCGTGACCTTCGGCGAAAGCCGCGACAGCGACGATGCCGAAGGCGCGGTCACCGGGACATCGGACAATCGGCCGTCGCGCGAACAGATCGAAGCGGCGGTCCCGAAACTGGTCGGCGCGATCTCCCAGGTGCCGCCGGTCTATTCCGCGATCAAGGTCGACGGCGAACGCGCCTATGACCTCGCGCGCGATGGCGAGGATGTCATCCTCGAAGCGCGCACGGTCCTGATCCATTCGGTCCGGCTTCTCGGCCAGCCAGACACGGACCATGCTGAGTTCGAAATGGTCTGCGGCAAAGGCGCCTATGTCCGGGCCTGGGCCCGCGATCTGGCCGCCAGCTTAGGCACCTTAGGATATGTTTCCAAATTGCGCCGGTTGGCGATAGGAAATTTCACGGTTGAGAGGGCGATAGGGCTGGAACCGCTCAAGGCTTTTATGCATAGTCCCGCCGCTTTTGAGTACCTGAGGCCCATTTCGACCGCGCTGGACGGCATCCCGGCGCTCGCCGTGACTGGGCAAGATGCGGTTCGTCTGAAAAGCGGCAATCCGATCCTGGTTCGCCCGAGAGAATTCGAGCGGATCGCGGAAAGCGCACAGACGGACGATCTTCAAGGGCTCACGGTCTTTCTTTCGACCGGAGAGGGCGAGCCTGTGGCTCTCGCCAGCTTCGCGGAAGGCGAACTCAGACCGTTTCGTGTTTTCAACTTTGCCACCGGATGACCGGAAAGAAAAAAGATGACGATTACGCCCGAGCGCAAGCAAGAACTGATGAAGGAATACGGTGCGGACTCCAAGGACACGGGTTCGCCGGAAGTCCAGGTCGCGGTGCTCTCCGAGCGCATCAACAGCCTGACCGATCACTTCAAGTCGCATGTCAAGGACAACCATTCGCGCCGCGGTCTGATCAGAATGGTTTCCACGCGCCGCCGGCTCCTCGACTACATCAAGTCCAAGGATGTGAAGCGTTATGAAGCGCTGATCGGCCGTTTGGGCCTGCGCCGCTGAAAAGCGCTGCGTCCCGTAAACCCAAAATATTTCGCGCGAGGTCCGCGATGGTCGCGGGCCCGTGCATTTGCGTTGGCTGAGGCAGGGCCCCCGCCAACAACCCCCGTGGCAATCCGGCTGCGGGTACGAAGGAAGTGAAGAATGTTCAATATCGTCCGTGAGGAATTTGAATGGGGCGGTCGCAAGCTCGTCCTCGAGACCGGCAAAGTCGCGCGTCAGGCTGACGGCGCGGTCATGGCCACCTATGGCGAGACCGTTGTGCTCGCGACCGTCGTCGGTGCGAACGCACCGCGCGAGGGCGTGGATTTCTTCCCGCTCACCGTCAATTACATGGAGCGCTATTACGCCTCCGGCAAGATTCCCGGCGGCTATTTCAAGCGCGAACGCGGTCTGACCGAACGTGAGACGCTGATATCGCGCCTGATCGATCGCCCGATCCGGCCACTGTTCGTCGAAGGCTTCCGCAACGAGACGCTCGTGGTGGCGCAGGTTCTGTCCCACGATCTCGAGAACGATCCCGATGTCGTCGCGATGGTCGCGGTGTCCGCGGCGCTGACGATTTCCGGCTTGCCGTTCATGGGACCGATCGGCGCGGCACGCGTCGGCTATATAGACGGCGAATACCGCCTCAATCCGCCGCTCGACGACATGCCCAACTCCAAGCTCGATCTGGTCGTCGCCGGCACGCATGACGCGGTGATGATGGTGGAATCCGAAGCCCAGGAATTGGGCGAAGACGTGATGTTGGGCGCGGTGATGTTTGGCCATCGCGAGATGCAGCACGCCATCAACGCGATCATCCGTCTGGCCGAGAAGGCCGCGAAGGATCCGCGTCCGGTGCCGGAAAACACCTCGGCCCCGATGGTCGCCAAGATCAAGGAAGCTGCCGGCAGCGATCTCGCCGCCGCGTTCAAGATTCCGGTCAAGCATGAACGCCGCGACGCCATCGCCGCCGTTCGCAAGCAGCACGAGGCCGCGTTCGTCGGCGAAGGCGAAGGCAAGCTGACGTCGAAGGATTACGGCAATCTCTTCCATGAAGTCGAAGCCGACATCATGCGCAACGCCGTGCTCGACACCAAGAAACGCATCGATGGCCGCGATCTCGTCACGGTTCGCCCCATCGTCGCCGAAGTCGGCATCCTGCCGCGCACGCACGGCTCGGCGCTGTTCACACGCGGCGAGACTCAGGCGCTTGTCGTGACCACGTTGGGCACGAGCGAGGACGAGCAGTTTGTCGACAGCCTGGAAGGCACCGCCAAGCAGACCTTCATGCTGCACTACAACTTCCCGCCCTACTCGGTCGGTGAGACGGGCCGCATGGGTGCGCCCAGCCGCCGCGATCTCGGTCACGGCAAGCTCGCCTGGCGCGCGATCCATCCGATGCTGCCGAAGAAGGAAGAGTTCCCTTACACGCTGCGCGTCGTCTCGGAAATCACCGAATCGAACGGCTCGTCGTCGATGGCGACGGTGTGCGGCACCTCGCTGGCGTTGATGGATGCGGGCGTTCCGCTGAAGAAGCCGACGGCAGGTATCGCCATGGGCCTCATCCTCGAAGGCACGCGCTACGCGGTTCTGTCGGACATCCTGGGTGATGAAGATCACCTGGGCGACATGGACTTCAAGGTGGCCGGCACCGAAGACGGCATTACGTCTCTGCAAATGGACATCAAGATCGCCGGCATCACCGAAGAGATCATGAAGGTCGCGCTGGGTCAGGCCAAGGATGGCCGAATCCACATCCTCGGCGAGATGAATAAGGCCATCAACCACGCGCGCTCCGAACTCGGCGAGCACGCGCCGCGCATCGAGCAGATCAAGATCCCGACCGACAAGATCCGCGAAGTGATCGGCACCGGCGGCAAAGTGATCCGCGAAATCGTCGAGAAGACCGGCGCTAAGATCAACATCGAGGACGACGGCACGGTGAGGATTGCCTCTGCCGACGGCGAGTCGATCAAGGCAGCGCTCAAGTGGATTCGCGGAATCACGGCGGAGCCCGAGATCGGTGAAATCTATGACGGCAAGATCGTCAAGGTCATGGATTTTGGCGCCTTCGTGAACTTCTTCGGTCCCAAGGACGGTCTCGTCCACATCTCGGAACTGGCGCCGCAGCGCGTCAACAAGACGAGCGATGTGGTCAGCGAAGGCCAGGCGGTGAAGGTCAAGCTGCTCGGCTTCGACGACCGCGGCAAGGTCCGTCTGTCGATGAAGCAGGTCGACCAGACGACCGGCGAAGACCTGTCCAAGAAGGCGAAGCCTGCGGAAGGCGAACAGCAGGCAGGCTGACCGCCTTCATATAACCGACATGCAAAAGCCGCTCGTGACAAAAATGGGGCGGCTTTTGTTTTAGACTGAGGCCTTCTTCCGGAGGCTGTCATGCCCAAGATTGATATCAAGTCTGCTTTCGAACGCCGGGGCTCCGCCTATCCGGCGCCATTCGATCAGATCGCCAAGGATCGCGTGCGCAGGCGCCTTGGCGACGCTGGCGGCATCACGCAATTCGGAGTCAATCTGCTGGAGCTTCCGCCGGGCGCGGGCTCCAGCCAGCGGCACTGGCATTCCGGCGAGGACGAATTCGTCTATGTCGTCGCGGGCGAGGTGGCGCTGATCACCGACAAGGGAGAAGATATCCTGCGCGCCGGCGATTGCGCGGCGTTTCCGAAAGGCGTGCCGGACGGCCACCAGCTCATCAACAAATCCGCGGCGCCTGCCGTGTGCCTTGAGATCGGGACGCGCAGCGGCAACGATGTCTGCACCTATTCCGACATCGACATGATGATCGACAGCAAAGGTGGCGGATACACCCGCAAAGACGGCACGCCATATTGAGGTCACACCGCTTGCCGCCGTGAACCATATGACATCTTTGTTGGTTAACCCGCGTTTGCCATTCTTGTGGACGCGGGGCGCGATGACTAGCTTTGAACAGAGCGGACCCAATCTCGCAGGAAGCCGGATGCATGCAGCGTTGCGCCTGATCAGTCTTGTCCTGATCGTCTTGTCGCTCATGCTGCTGGGCGCGGATTTCGTCACATCGCTCGAAAAGGGCGGCGAGATCACGGTGCGAACGGTGGAGCAGGTCTGGGCCCTGTTCAGTGCCAGCGGCCCTGCCGCTTTTCGGGTATGGGCGGAGCATCATTGGCCCCCTGCCGCGCTCCACGCACTACAAGCGGTATTCACTTTGCCGGCCTGGGCCGTGACCGGCGTGCCCGGCGTGCTCCTGAATTTCTTCGCCGGCCGTACGTCCGACGGCGACAGTTAGCGATTACCACCTGGAATCCAGAGCACGTCTTTCGCGCCCTTGTCGTTCAGATAGCGGCTTGCGACGAACAGATGATCGGACAGGCGGTTGATGTAGCGGATCGCCGCCGCGTTGACGGGCTCGGCAGCGGCCAATTCCACCATCAGTCTTTCGGCGCGTCGCGAAACGGCACGCGCGACATGCAGATGCGCCGCTGCCGGGGTTCCGCCCGGAAGTACAAAAGACGTCAGCGGCGCGAGCTCCGCATTCATTGCATCGATCTCGCGCTCCAGCCGCTCGACCTGCGCCTCGGCGATGCGCAGACGTCCTTCGCTGCGTTTGGCGGTTTCGGGTACGCAGAGATCGGCGCCGAGATCGAAGAGGTCGTTCTGGATGCGCGCCAGCATCGCGTCCACCGTGCCCTCGGTATGCAGCCGCGTGACGCCGATCACGGAATTGGTCTCGTCCACCGTGCCATAGGCCGAAATCCGCAGCGCGTGCTTGGGCAGGCGCGTTCCGTCGCCGAGCGCGGTTTCGCCCTTGTCGCCGGTCTTGGTGTAGATGCGATTCAGTGTGACCATAGGGGCTTATACCACAGGGTTGCGGGTGCGCCGCCCGTGGCTATGATCCGCTCCGCATCCTGAAGAGCCGTTCCATGCCCGCCGAAGCGCCCGAAATCATTCCGGTTGACGACACCCGCGTCCGTTGCGACGGGGTGGCCAAAGGGCTTGGAGGCGCGCTCGGCCATCCGCGCGTGTTCCTGGAAATGGGCGACGAGACTTTCGTCGAATGCCCCTATTGCGACCGCCGCTTCGTGCTGCGCGACGGGGCGAAGCACCATTGAGCAAGGCTCAGGAGGCGCGGCCGCTAAAAAAGGGCGACCATCTCTACCTGATCGACGGCTCGGGCTATCTGTTCCGCGCCTATCACGCGCTGCCCCCGTTGGCCCGCAAATCCGATGGCCTGCCGACTGGAGCGGTATCGGGCTACTGCAACATGCTGTGGAAGCTGCTCGAGGATATGAAGGGTCCGGATGAGCCGACGCATGTGGCGGTCGTGTTCGACGCAGGCGCCGTCACGTTCCGCAACGCGATCTATCCGCAGTACAAGGCCAATCGCCCGGAGCCGCCGGAAGACCTCATCCCGCAATTCCCGCTGGTGCGCGATGCCACCCGGGCCTTCAACGTGTCCTGTGTCGAGGAGCAGGGCTACGAAGCCGACGACCTGATCGCGACCTACACGCGGATCGCGCGCGAGGCGAAAGCGCGCGTCACTATCGTCTCGTCGGACAAGGATCTGATGCAGCTGGTCGAGGATGGCGTGGTCACGCTGCTCGATACAATGAAGAACAGGCGGCTGGGCTCCGCCGAGGTGATGGAGAAGTTCGGCGTGCCGCCGTCGAAGGTCGTGGAAGTGCAGGCGCTGGCCGGCGACTCGACCGACAATGTTCCCGGCGTGCGTGGCATCGGCGTCAAGACCGCAGCCGAACTCATCAACCAATATGGCGATCTGGAAACGCTTCTGAAGCGTGCCGGTGAGATTAAACAACCCAAACGCCGTGAAACGCTTATCGAGAACGCCCAGAATGCGCGTATCTCTCTGAAGCTTGTGACGCTCGATCAGAATGCGCCGATCAAGGAAGGCGTGGAGAGCTTCGGCGTGCGCGAGCCGGAAGCGGCGCCGCTCATCGGCTTTCTTAAGGCGATGGAGTTCAATTCACTCACGCGTCGCGCCGCTTCGCATTTTGGAATCGAGAATCCGGATCTGATCACGGCAGATGTCGTTGCCGCACCGTCGGTAAAGCCGTCCGTTGTGCCGCAGCCAGCCGCGCCGTCTTCCGCCGGTGGCGCGCCGGGCGCGGTCATGGATCGCGGCGCGCTGATGAAAGCGATCGACCACGACGCCTACGAGACCGTCACGACGGTCACGCGACTTTCCGAATGGATCGCGCGGGCGCGAGAAATGCGCGTCATCGCCGTCGATACAGAGACAACGTCGCTTGATCCCATGCAGGCAGGGCTCTGCGGTGTCTCGTTGGCGGTGGCGCCCGGCGAGGCCTGCTACATTCCCTGCGGCCACCGCGCGGGAAGCGATCTGATGTCCAACCGCGACGCCATCGTGCAGATCGCGGAGAAAGACCTGGTGGCGGCGCTCAAACCGCTACTCGAAGACGAGAGCGTGCTGAAGATCGCGCAGAACCTGAAATACGACTATCTAATTTTCCTGCAGCGCGGCATTCGCGTTGCGCCTTACGACGACACGATGTTGATGTCCTATGCGCTCGATGGCGGGTTGCATGGGCACGGCATGGATGAGCTATCGGAACTGCATCTCACCCACACGCCGATCCCGTTCGCCGATGTTGCCGGCAAGGGAAAAGAGAAGATCACCTTCGACAGCGTGGCGCTGAAAGAGGCGACGCGCTATTCGGCCGAAGATGCCGATGTCACGCTGCGGCTCGCCCTGTTCCTGAAGCCGCGCCTGGCGGCGGAGGGAAAGCGCACGGTCTATGAGACGCTCGAACGACCGCTGATTTCGGTGCTCGCCGATATGGAGCGCAACGGGATCATGATCGACCCCGATCTGCTGCGCCGTCTCTCCAACGACTTCGCCAAGGCACAGGCGAAGATGGAGAAAGACATCCACAAGCTCGCGGGCGAAGAGTTCAATATCGGATCCCCAAAACAGTTGGGCGATATCCTGTTCGGAAAGTTCTCGCTACCCGGTGGGAGGAAGACCAAGACCGGTGCGTGGTCGACCGATGCCGATATTCTGGAAGAGGTCGCGGCCCAAGGCCACGACATCGCGAAAAAGGTACTCGACTGGCGCCAGCTCGCAAAACTTCGCGGCACCTATACCGACGCGCTGCCCGGCTACATCAATCCGAGCACGGGCCGCGTGCACACCTCCTATGCGATGGCATCGACCTCGACCGGCCGCCTCGCCTCGACCGATCCCAATCTCCAGAACATTCCAATCCGAACCGAGGAAGGCCGCCGTATCCGCCAGGCCTTTATCGCGCCCAAAGGCAGGAGGCTGATCAGCGCGGACTACAGCCAGATCGAGCTGCGTCTGCTCGCCCATATCGCCGACATTCCGCAGCTCAAAAAAGCGTTTGCGGAAGAGCTCGACATCCACGCAATGACGGCGTCGGAAATCTTTTCTGTCCCGGTCAAGGGGATGCCCGCCGAAATCCGCCGTCGCGCCAAGGCGATCAATTTCGGCATCGTCTACGGGATCTCGGCATTCGGTCTCGCCAACCAGCTCGGCATCGCGCGCGGCGAGGCAGACGACTACATCAAGAAGTACTTCCAGCGCTTCCCCGGCATCCGCGACTATATGGAAGAGACCAAGCAGTTCGCGCGGGAGAATGGTTTCGTCGAGACGCTGTTCGGCCGCCGCGTCCATATTCGCGAAATCAAGTCGACCAACCCGAGCTTCCGCGGCGGGGCGGAACGTGCCGCGATCAACGCGCCGATCCAGGGTACCGCCGCCGATGTCATCCGCCGCGCCATGGTCCGCCTGCCTGATGCACTCACGGCGAAGAACCTCAGGGCCAAGATGTTGCTGCAGGTGCACGACGAACTGGTCTTCGAGGCGCCGGATGCCGAGGCCGACAAAACCTGCGCGCTTGTCAAGTCGGTGATGGAAAAGGCGGCCTTGCCGGCTATCCAGCTGTCTGTTCCGCTCACGGTCGAAGCGCGCGCCGCGGCCAATTGGGATGCGGCGCATTAGGCGGCGATAGATTTCAGGCCGGTTTCGGCGCTGATACCCGCTTTTCCGAGAACGGCAACGAGCGCGATCATGCCGGTTTCGGTGTCCACGACCTCACCCTCGCGCGCGATCTGCGCCGTGTAGCTCGAGAGGAATCCCGGCTTCGACAATTGTGCCAGAACAAGCGCGCGGGCGCGGCTCGCCAGTTGGCCCTCAGTCAGGAAATTTCCGGTGCACAATTTCAGGAGCCTGGTCGCGCGCTCTACCGGTGTCGCGGAGTTGGCGACAATCGTGTCGAACAGTTTGGCCCGCGTTTCGATTTCGCTCGCGATACGGTCAAAGACATTTGCGATCTCCCGGCGCTGGCTATCTTGAAAGCCGGAACGCAGCGTGCGCGCCTGCAGATTTGCAAGAGTCTGCAAACGCGTGAGCGCCGGCCGCTTAGAATCCTGAAAATACGACTCGAAATTCAAGGCGCCAACCACCGAAAGCACAAAGGTCGCAAGCCTGCGCTTGTTTTCACTGCCAACGATGTTCTCTTCGGCAACCAATAGCCGGTCCACCTTGTCTTCCGGCGTTGCAGCATCGGCGAGATGCTCGGTCAGGGTCTCGTGCGTCACCACGCGGCGCGACCGCAGAACCACGGCGTCGACAAGGTCTTCGTGACTAAGATATTTGCCGACACCGCGCACCAGGCGGTCGGCGATCTTTCGCATGGTTTTGAATTCCTCGAACAGCGAGTCTGGGCAGAACCGCTTCATGCTGCGGAATTCCACCATGACGCGCTGGGCGAGCGCATTGCGGGCGTCGGGCAAATCGTCGGCGGCAAAATGGCGGCTCAATACCATGAGCCCGTTGCGGCCTGTCTCGGCGCTGGGTTCCGTGCCCAGGAACAGTTCCACGAGGCTTTCGACTTCGCGGCCGAAATTCTCCTGCGATCCGATCAACTCGCGCAGCGCTGAGCGTCCGCCGACAATCTCGGCGATGATTGCATCGATGGATGACAGGAGCAGCAGGCGGCCTTCGCCTTCTGCCTGCTCCATGAGATCGATAAGGCGCGTGACTTTCTCATTCCAGCCGGACGCGGGCCGCAAATAGTGCGCGATCGCTCCGTTCAAGACATACAGCCCATCGGGCTCGCTCTTCAGCTTCGCTGCCAACGCACTGAAGCAATTTGGCTCGGTCGCGGGAATATAGCCCCTGCGATGGTCGCGATAGACGCGCTGGAAAGCCTTGTTGACAAGCTCATTCAGGCTTTTGACGATCTGCTGCACGGGCGTCGTCGTCGAACTCGCCTGCGCCACGGCGACCTTCTGAATCGCGTGCTGCAGCAACGTACCTGTCGCCTCGAGTTTTTCCAGCGCATCCGCGCGATGGCTGAGTTCGATCAGCGTTAGGCGGTTGCGTGCGAGATAATCCCCCAGAAGGCGCGTTATCGTCGCGCGCGCGTGATAAGAGTAGAGATCGTCCGGCCTGAAGCAGGGCAGCGCATGCGGAACGTCTTCGGCCTCCGGCTTCGATTTGAATTGGTTGTGGCCGTCCTCGAAGATCTTCAGCGTCAGATATTCGCCGGTCTCGTCGTTGAGCGTTTCCTTGACGACTTTGACACCCGTGGCATTTTCGTCGGCCATTAGCGATTTTGCGAATTCGATCGCCGACTCGCGGTCGCCGCGCACGTCAAGCATGCGCCAGCCGCCGCTGGCACCCTGGCGGGAAAAAATCTCGAAATGAACTTCTTTTGCCATGCAGCCTGCCGCACCCCGGTACGCGCCCATGTAGTATTGCTCAGGCGCTTTAAGCTGCGGTTAAGGCTATTGGGCGGACAGGGCGGTGATCGTCGGAGATGGGCCGCACAGGGCGCAAGCAGGATCCGGTTTCACGCGGACGCGGCGGAAATTTGTGGTTAGCGCTTCGTAAATGAGAAGCCGCCCGGCCATGCTTTCGCCGAAGCCTGCGATCTCCTTGATGACTTCGAGCGCCTGCAATGTCCCCATCACGCCCGCGGCGGCGCCGAGAACGCCAGCCTCCGAGCAGGACCGCGCGGTTCCCGCCGGCGGTGGTTCGGGGAAGAGACAGCGATAACAGGGAAAGCGTCCCGATCGGTCATGCGCCTTGAAAGTTGCGAGTTGCCCGTCGAACTCGGTCACCGCCGCCGAGACAAGCGTCTTGCCTGCAAGGAAGCACGTGTCATTGACGAGAAATCGCGTCGCGAAATTGTCTGAGCCGTCGGCGACAATGTCGTAGCGTGTGATCAGATCGAATGCATTGGAGGCATCTAGACGCAGCGGATGCTTTTCGGCGATGACGGATGGGTTGATCTCAGCCGCTGCGTTCTGCGCAGAGTCAACCTTGAGCCTGCCGATATCGCTAGTCTTGTGCGCGATCTGGCGCTGCAAATTGGAAAGACTGACCTCATCGTCGTCGACCACGCCGATCGTTCCGACGCCGGCTGCGGCGAGGTAGAGGATCAGCGGCGAACCGAGCCCACCGGCGCCGATCACCAGAACCCGTGCGGCCTTCAACTTCGCCTGACCCGTGCCGCCCACCTCGCGCAGCACGATATGGCGGGCATAGCGTTCAAGTTCGTCGTCGCTGAGCCTCATGCCGTGTCCTTAGCGCATCAGCGCAATAGTGTCGCTGTCGGCGTAACATGTTGTTTTACATGCATTTTTTGATATTCGTTTGAACACGTCCGGACATTGTCGCACAATGAGTCAGGGCCTATGGTGCCCGAAAATCAGGGAATATTGGAATGTCAGCACACGGCCTCGAAGCCCACGGCTTCCGCAATCTCAGAGCGGTGAATTGGAATCTCAATGTCGCGGAGCTCTACGAAGAGGCGATCCGCCGCGGGGAGGGCCATGTCGCCAAGAAAGGGCCGTTCGTCGTGCTCACCGGACAGCACACCGGCCGTTCCGCGAACGACAAGTTTGTCGTGCGCGACTCATCGACTGAAAACAACGTCTGGTGGGACAACAACAAACCGATGAGCCCGGCGCATTTCGATGCGCTCTATGCCGACATGATGAAATTCGCGGAAGGCCGCGAGCTGTTCGCGAAGGACCTCTATGGCGGCGCCGATCTGGAGCATCGCCTGCCGGTGCGCATCGTGACCGAATTCGCGTGGCACTCCCTGTTCGTGCATCAGCTCCTGATCCGCCCGACGACGGATGAGCTCAAAGGTTTCATGCCGGAATGCACGATCATCGACATGCCGAACTTCGAAGCTGACCCGGCCAGGCATGGCTGCGCCACCAAGACGGTGATCGCGGTCAATTTCGCGAAGAAGATCATCCTGATCGGCGGTACGTCCTATGCCGGCGAGATGAAGAAATCCGTCTTCACGATCATGAACTATCTTCTGCCGGCCAGGCGCATCATGTCGATGCATTGCTCGGCCAATGTCGGCAAGGACGGAAAGTCTGCGATCTTCTTCGGGCTGTCCGGCACGGGCAAGACGACGCTCTCGGCCGATGCGTCGCGCACGCTGATCGGCGACGACGAGCATGGCTGGAGCGAGAACGGCGTCTTCAACATCGAGGGCGGTTGCTACGCCAAGGTGATCAAGCTGTCACGCGACGCGGAGCCCGAGATCTATTCGACGACGGAGCGCTTCGGCACCGTACTCGAGAACGTGATGATGGACATGAAGACGCGCGAGCTCGATCTCGACAGCGCGCATTATGCCGAGAACACGCGCGCCGCGTATCCGATCGATTTCATTCCGAACGCAAGCGAGACGGGCCGCGGCCCGCACCCCAAGAACGTCATCATGCTGACGGCGGATGCATTCGGTGTGTTGCCGCCAATCGCCAAGCTCACACCGAGCCAGGCGATGTATCACTTCCTCTCCGGCTTCACCGCGAAGGTTGCCGGCACCGAGAAGGGGCTCGGCAAGGAGCCGCAGCCGACGTTTTCGACCTGCTTCGGCGCACCCTTTATGCCGCGCCATCCGAGCGAATACGGTAACCTGCTGCGCGACCTGATCGCCGAGCACAAAGCCGATTGCTGGCTGGTAAACACGGGCTGGACGGGTGGGGCCTTCGGCGTCGGCTCGCGCATGCCGATCAAGGCGACGCGCGCGCTGCTCGCCGCAGCGCTCGACGGCTCGCTCGCGAACGCAGAGATGCGCGTTGACCCGCATTTCGGCTTCCGCGTTCCCGTCGCCGTCCCCGGCGTCGATATAAAGATCCTGAACCCGCGCGACACCTGGGCCGACAAAGCGGCCTATGACGCGCAGGCGAGAAAGCTGGTCGGCATGTTCCGCGAGAACTTCAAAAAGTTCGAAGCCCATGTCGGCAAGGACGTTCTCGAAGCCGCACCGGCTCTCGCTGAAGCGGCGGAATAGTTCTCAAATAAGAAGGAAAGGTCCGCGATATCTCGCGGGCCTTTTGTTTAGCTACGACGATAGCTCCACACCCGGGCCGGCGGCAGATTGAGCCAGACGACCGCTGCGCGAACCACTTTTGCCCCAGCAGGCGGTTCGATCGGCGGGCGCGTGCCGTAGGAGAACTGCACATACGACGCGCCGGGCTTTAGGCGCGCGAGCGCACCTTCAATAAGCGCGCGGCGGCGTTCGATAGGATGGTTTAGCAGGGGGAGGCCGGACACGATGCCGGCGAAGGGCTCGCCATCACCCAAAGTTTTCGCCAGATCGAACGCGTCGCCGCGCACCACATGCACCTTCGGAAAGCGTTTCTGAACCAGATTTGCAAAATCGGGATCGTATTCGATGGCGGTGATGCGTTCCGGCGCGATGCCGCGCTCGATCAGCGCTTCGGTCACGACGCCCGTGCCCGGACCGAGTTCGAGTACAGGCCCTGAGAGGGCAGGATCGATCTCGCGCGCGATGGCGCGGGCGAGCGCAGGACTCGATGGTGCGATGGCGCCGACATTCTTGGGCCGCGCGATCAGTCCGCGAAGGAAATCGAGATGCTGGGCGGCGGTGTTGCTGGTCATGGCATCCCCCATAGCAAAAAGGCTGGCCTTGTGCACGGCCCGCCTGTTCTCAAGAACGCGCGAAGCCCCCGAAAGCTGCGTATTTCAGGCTTTCTCGCCGCTGCCCCAGAATTCCTTGAGCTTGGCCATGAAGCCTTCAGATTCGGGATTGGTGCCTTCGGCACTCTCTGCTTCGAACGCCTTGAGCAATTCTTTCTGCTTCTTGGAGAGCTTGGCCGGGGTCTCGACCGCGACCTCGACATAAAGATCGCCGGTCATGCCGCCGCCGCGCAGAACAGGCATGCCCTTGGCACGCAGCCGGAATTGACGTCCTGATTGAGTCGCTTCCGGGATATTGATCTTGGCACGGCCGCCGTCGAGCGTCGGCACCTCTATGCTGCCGCCGAGCGTTGCCTGCACGAAGGAAATCGGCGCGCGGCAATAGAGGTCGTGGCCGTCGCGCTGGAATATCGCGTGCGGAGCGACAGAGAGGAAAATGTAGAGATCGCCCGGCGGTCCGCCGTTCAATCCTGCCTGGCCTTCGCCGGAGAGACGGATGCGTGTGCCTTCCTCGACACCCGGCGGGACATCGACGCTGAGCGTGCGTTCCTTCTGGACATGACCGGAGCCTTGGCACTGCTTGCAGGGCTTGCGCACGATGCGGCCATTGCCGCGGCATTGCGGGCAAGTGCGTTCGATGGTGAAGAAGCCGTTCTGCGCTCGGACTTTTCCAATGCCGCTGCAGGTTGGGCATTGCTCGGGCTTGGAGCCCGCTTCCGCGCCGGTGCCGCCGCAGCCTTCGCAGGCGACGGCCGTCGGCACCTTGATCTGTGTCGAGCGGCCCCTGAACGCTTCTTCGAGCGTGATCTCGAGATTGTAGCGCAGATCACCGCCGCGATTCTGGCGGCGGCCCTGTTTGCCACGGCCGCCGAACTCGCCGAACAGGTCGTCAAAGATGTCAGTGAAAGACGACGCGAAATCGAACGGATTGCCGCCGCCGCGGCCCCCACCCTGCTCGAATGCCGCGTGACCGAAGCGATCATAGGCCGCGCGCTTCTGATCGTCCTTCAGGATGTCGTAGGCTTCGTTGATCTCTTTGAATTTCACTTCGGCGGTATGGTCGCCCGGGTTTTTGTCCGGGTGCAATTCCATCGCGAGCTTGCGATAGGACGCCTTCAGCTCGGTGACCGTCGCGCCCTTCTTGCAATTCAGGACGTCGTAGTAATCGCGTTTGCTCATCGCCCAGCCGAGTAGATGAAAATGCTTCGGGGCCGCTCATTGGGAGTGGCCCCGAAGATATTGTGTTTAGGACTTCTTGTTCTCGTCGACTTCCGAGAACTCGGCATCGACGACGTTTTCGTCCTTCGGTGCCGCGCCGGCTTCGCCTTCGGGAGCGGCGCCTTCGCCACTCGCCTGCTGCGCCTTGTACATGGCCTCGCCGAGCTTCATCGAGGCTGTGGCCAGTGACTGCGTCTTGGCCTGGATGTCGTCCGAATCGTCGCCCTTCAGCGCTTCCTTCAACGCGGCGATCGCGTTCTCGATGGTGGTGCGCTCGCCGGCGTCGACCTTGTCGCCATGTTCCGATAGTGCCTTTTCGGTCGAATGGACCAGCGCATCGCCCTGGTTCTTCGCTTCGGCGGCAGCGCGGCGCTTCTTGTCGTCAGCGGCATGGGCTTCGGCTTCCTGCACCATCTTCTTGATGTCGGCATCCGACAGCCCGCCGGACGCCTGGATGCGGATCTGCTGCTCCTTGTTGGTCGCCTTGTCTTTCGCCGTGACGTTGACGATGCCGTTGGCGTCGATGTCGAAAGTGACTTCCACCTGCGGAACGCCGCGCGGCGCGGGCGGAAGGCCCATCAGGTCGAACTGCCCGAGAATCTTGTTGTCCGCCGCCATCTCACGCTCGCCCTGGAAGACACGGATGGTCACAGCGGTCTGATTGTCCTCGGCCGTCGAGAAGATCTGCGACTTCTTGGTCGGGATCGTGGTGTTGCGGTCGATGAGGCGCGTAAACACACCGCCCAGCGTCTCGATGCCGAGCGACAGCGGCGTCACGTCGAGAAGGAGAACGTCCTTAACTTCGCCCTTGAGCACGCCGCCCTGAATGGCGGCGCCGATGGCGACCACCTCATCCGGGTTGACGCCCTTGTGCGGCTCCTTGCCGAACAGCTGCTTCACCGCCTCCTGAACCTTGGGCATGCGGGTCATGCCGCCGACGAGAATGACTTCGTCGATCTGGTTGGCGCTGACGCCGGCGTCCTTCAACGCCTGCTTCACCGGTGCGACGGTCTTCTGGATCAGGTCGTCGACCAGCGCTTCGAGTTTCGCGCGCGTGATCTTGATCGTCAGGTGCTTCGGGCCCGAGGCATCGGCGGTGATGAAGGGCAGGTTCACCTCCGTCTGGTTGGCGGACGAGAGTTCGATCTTCGCCTTTTCGGCGGCATCCTTCAGACGCTGCAGCGCGAGCTTGTCGGCGCGCAGGTCGATGCCGTTCTCTTTCTTGAATTCGTCGGCCAGATAATTGACCAGACGCTGGTCGAAGTCTTCGCCGCCCAGGAACGTGTCGCCGTTGGTCGACTTCACTTCGAAGACGCCGTCGCCGATCTCGAGCACCGAGATGTCGAACGTGCCGCCGCCAAGGTCATAGACCGCGATGGTCTGGCCGGCGCCCTTCTTGTCCATGCCATAGGCGAGTGCGGCCGCTGTCGGCTCGTTGATGATTCGCAGGACTTCGAGGCCGGCGATCTTGCCGGCGTCCTTGGTGGCCTGACGCTGTGCGTCATTGAAGTACGCGGGCACGGTGATGACGGCCTGCGTGACCTTCTCGCCGAGGTGCGCCTCGGCGGTTTCCTTCATCTTCTGAAGGATGAACGCCGAAACTTCCGATGGCGCGAATTTCTTGGAATCGCGGCCGGCGACCCAGGCGTCGCCATTGTCCGCCTTCACGATCTTGTACGGGACCATGCCGATGTCCTTCTGGGTCATCGGATCGTCGAACCGGCGCCCGATCAGGCGCTTGATCGCGAAGAATGTATATTCAGGATTGGTGACGCCCTGCCGCTTGGCGGGCTGTCCGATGAGCCGCTCTCCGTCCTGGGAGAAGGCCACGATGGAGGGCGTGGTACGCGCGCCTTCCGCATTCTCGATGACTTTGGGGGCCGAGCCCTCCATGACCGCGACGCACGAGTTGGTCGTGCCGAGGTCGATACCGATCACTTTCGCCATACTAATGTTCCTCTCTCAAGCGATGGCATCCTGGCCCTCAAGAGGCACCTTCCGGTCCATCCCATTGAATCAATTGGCAAAACAGGCTCTGAGCGCAAGCCCATGCCAGTCCTATGGGGTATATAGGGTCGGCATATCTCCCGTGCAAGGTATCGCCCGCCCGGCCTCGTTTTTGCCCCTCGGGGCGCTAGGCGACCCTGTCGGAGCCATGGTACCTGCGGCTTGGCCCGGCGTTATGCAGGGCAACTCCCAACGAGTCTGAAATGGCGCGTCCCAACATACTTTTTATCATGACCGACCAATTTCGCTTCGATGCGATGGGCTGCATCAACGGTTGGACCAAGACGCCGAACCTCGATCGCCTGGCCGCGGCGGGAATGCTTTTCACCAATGCGATCTCGAATTCGCTGGAATGCGTTCCCGCACGATTCAGCCTTGCGACCGGTCTTTATCCGCATCAGTCCGGCGTTTGGGAAAACCGCCCGCTGACCTTGAGCGCGGAATTTCCAAACTGGATGCAGGCAGTCGAGGCTGCAAGCTATCGCACCAGCCTGTTCGGCAAAGTGCACCTCCATCGCCATCGCCGCGATCTGCGCGAAGATTTGCCGTTAATGCACGAGCTGGGATTGCAGGTCGTCAATGAGACGACCGGTCCGCCCGGCAACGCGCGGGTGCTGGGCGAAATGACTGCGCTTTGGGAAGAGCGCGGCTATTGGGACGCCTATAAGGATTACATGGAACGGCATGGCGGCGAGGCGCACTACGAGCCTGAGCCGTCGCCACTTCCACTCGAGCTCTACTACGATGTTTATGTGCCTCAGCAGGCGATCAAATACCTGCGCGCGCTAGACGCCGGCGATCCGTGGTTTTGCTGGGTGAGCTTCGGCGGTCCGCATCCGCCTTACGATACGCCCGAGCCCTATGCGAGCATGTACGCCCCGAACGATATACCGCCGCCGCTGCCGCGCATGACGAACGCGGACGACGCGCGCGGTTTGGTGAAAGAGTCGCTGCACTCGAAACGGCTCTCGCCCGATCTCAACAACCGTCAGGTGGCGAAATTGCGTGCGGACTATGCCGGTGCAATTACCCTGATCGATGAACAGATCGGAGAGCTTCTCGCCACCGTCAAGGCGCGCGGTGAACTTGATGACACGCTGGTGATCTTCACGTCGGACCACGGTGAGATGAATGGCGACCATGGTGCCTTTGGAAAATCGACGTCATTGGACGGCGCGCTCCGGATTCCGCTGATCGTAGTGCCACCGAAAGCAGAAAAAACCGCCAGCGGCGAGCGCAGCGGGGCGCTGGTGGAGCTGATGGATGTCGGCGCGACGATTGTCGACTACGCCGGCGCGAAATTGCCGCGCAAATCCGAAGCGCGTTCGCTCAAGTCCGTTCTGGAAGGGGTGAGAACATTCCGCGAATTTTCCGTCAGCGAATTCGAAAACCAGCATGTGATGGTCACGGCGCGCTGGAAGGCCGAGTTCAACAAGCGCATGAAGGCGATCCTGCTGATCGACCGCAAGAACGATCCCGGCGAGACCGTCGATCTCTCCCGCGACCGCAGCATGAAGCAAGTGATCGCGGACCTGACCGAGACGTTCGAGCGCTTTCTCGCGCACACGCCCGAAGTCCAAGGCGTGGCGCTGAAGCGCAAGGAAGCCGGATAATCCTTACTTCACAGCGTGATCCGCGAGGATTTCGGCGACGCAGGCGCTGACTTTTTTGCCCATGTCGATGTGCAGGAATTCGTTCGGGCCGTGGGCATTGGAATGCGGGCCCAGAACGCCTGTCACCACGAACTGGGTCTTGGGATAGCGCCTGCCCAGCATCGCCATGAACGGGATCGATCCGCCTTCACCCATGAAGGCGACCGGCTTCCCGAAATGCACATTCGAAGCGCGCGTCAGGGATTCAGAGAGCCACGGCGCGAGCTCGGGCGCGTTCCAGCCGCCCTGGCCCTCTTCCGCGACGAACTCAACCTCGGCCCCATAAGGCGCGTCCGCTTCCAGCGTCTTCTTGATAAGCAGCGTCGCCTTATCCGCTTCGCAGGTCGGCGGCAGGCGGAATGAGAGCTTCGTCGTTGTATAAGGCAACAACACATTACCTGCGCTCTCCGGCAGCGGATAACCGTCCATGCCAGTGACTGCCAGTGCTGGCCGCCAGGTGCGGTTGAGCACCAGTTCCGCAAGATCGTCGTTCATCGGTCGGGTCGCGCCGGCGAAAGGCATTTTGGAATAGACCGCATCGCCCAGGATATCGGCGGCCTGTTTGGCTTCAGCGATGCGTCCTGGCGGGATTTGAACGAAGAGTTCGTCCAGCTTTATTTCACCCGTTCTTTCGTCCTCGACGCGCGAGAGCAATTGGCGCGAGATGCGGAACGACGATGGCACGATGCCGCTGGCATCGCCGGAATGCACGCCTTCGGTCAGGACGCGGACATTGAGATTTCCCATGGCGATGCCGCGCAGCGACGTCGTGAGCCAGAGCTGATCGTAGTTGCCGCAACCGGAATCGAGGCACACGACAAGCGACGGCGTGCCGATGCGATCGCTCAGATGCTCGATATAGAAGGGCAGATCATAGCTGCCCGACTCTTCGCAGGCCTCGATCACGATCACGCAACGCGCATGCGGCTTGTTCTGCTCTTTGAGAGCCAGAAGAGCGGACAGCGCCGCAAACATCGCATAGCCATCATCGGCGCCGCCGCGACCGAACAGTTTGCCGTCCTTGATCACAGGCTCCCACGGTCCGGTGCCCTCGGCCCAGCCTTTCATTTCAGGTTGCTTGTCGAGATGGCCATAGAGAAGAACCGTGTCGTCCTTCTTGCCCGGCACCTCGATGAAGATCAGCGGCGTGCGGTCCTTCAGCCTCACGACTTCGAGCGTCGCGCCCTCGAACGCCTTGATCTTTTGGCGCGCCCAGCGCTCGAACAACGCCACGGCCTTATCCATATGTCCATGTTCTGCCCAGCCGGAATCGAAGGCGGGCGACTTGTTCGGGATGCGAATGTACTCGGTGAGCGTGGGGACAATCTCGTCGTCCCAGAGGCGTTCGATGAAGGAGGTCATGTGTTCTCTTGTGCTGGCGGAAGAGTTATTCTAGTCCGGTAAGCCAAGGGGGCAACCGTGTATTATGCGAGCGTAATGCTGTTGACGCTGATCCTGCCGCTCGGTTCGGTCTATGCCGACCAGGCGCTGCTGCACAATTCTCTGCCGCTGATGCTGCTGATCGGAAAATGGTTCGCGTTCTGGGCGGGCGGCGTGCGGCTCCTCGTTGCCGGCATCCGTCAGCAGCTCTACCCGCGCCTCACCTCGGAAGGCATTTTCGGCATCGCAAGCGACGATCCGCTGCCCTTTGTGCGGGAACTCGGCATGGCGAATGTCGCGATGGGTCTAATTGGTCTCGCCGCACCGTTCATTGCCGATTTTATTCTGCCCGCCGCGATCGTGAGCGGGCTCTATTATCTGCAGGCCGGCATCGGCCATATCCGCCACGGCGACCGCAATGCTCAACGCAATCTCGCGATGATCAGCGATTTATTTGTGGCAGTGATGCTGCTCGGTTATTTCGCCTGGGCGCTGGTGTCGTATCTATAACGCCGCGACCAGCGCCGCATTGTAAATCTCGCTCATCTTGGCGCCGAGCGGCGCGATCTGCACCGATTTCTCCAGGCCGATCAGCAGCGGGCCCATCATGGTCACGCCGCCGATCTGCGAAAGCAGCTTGGTCGAGATCGAGGCCGAATGGATCGCCGGCATGATCAGGACATTCGCGGGCTCGCTGAGGCGGCAAAACGGATAGAGCGCCATCTTTTCGCGATCGAGCGCGACGTCTGCGGCGATCTCGCCATCGTACTCAAAATCGACGCCGCGCTGGTCGAGAATATGCACGGCTTCGACGATGCGTTCGCTGCGCTCGCTGCGCGGGAAGCCAAAGGTCGAAGAGGCGAGCAGCGCCACGCGCGGCGTCAGCCCGAAATGCCGCGCGACCGCGGCCGTCTGCATGGCGGTGTCGGCGAGAACCTCGGACGTTGGCATCTCATGCACGCTGGTGTCGGCGACAAGCACATGACCGCCACGCGTGAACACCATCATCACGCCGATGGGGCGCTGGCCTTTCGGCGAATCCAGCACCAGCCGCACATCGTTCAACGCCACCTGATAGGCGCGTGTGACGCCGGTGACCATCGCGTCGGCATCATCGGCGGCCAGCATCGAGGCGGCATAGATGTTGCGGTCGTTGGCGACCAGGCGCACGCAATCGCGATAGAGCATGCCCTGGCGCTGCACGCGATTGTAGAGCCGGTCTATGTAGGGTGAAGCTTCGCGTGCGGACGCCGGGACGCGCACTTCGAGCGCGCCGTCCTCTAGGCCGATGTGGCGCAAGCGCGTCTTGATGATCTCTTCGCGGCCCACCAGATAGGCTTTGCCGAGGCCGGAATTCTGGAATGCTGCTGCGGCGCGGATCACCGATTCCTCCTCGCCTTCCGCGAACACCACGCGTTTGGGATTGGCGCGCACCGACGCGGTGATCTTCTGAAACACCGAGGCAGAGGGATCGAGACGGGCCGACAATTCCTGGCGATAGGCATCGAGATCGATGCTCCGTCCTGCAACACCGGTTTTGATCGCAGCTTCCGCGACCGCTGCCGACACACGACTGATCAAGCGTGGATCGAACGGCACTGGAATGATGTAATCGGGACCATAGGCCGGCCGCATGCCCAGATAGGCGGATGCCACTTCATCGGGTACATCCTCGCGCGCGAGAGCTGCGAGCGCTTCGGCGGCTGCGATCTTCATCGCCTCGTTGATGGTGGTCGCGCGCACATCCAGCGCGCCGCGAAAAATATAGGGGAAGCCCAGAACGTTATTGACCTGATTCGGGTAGTCGCTGCGTCCGGTCGCGATGATTGCGTCGGCGCGAACGGCTTTGACTTCTTCCGGCGTGATCTCGGGATCGGGATTGGCCATGGCGAAGATGATCGGGGCCTTCGCCATCGTCATGATCATCTCCTGTGTCACCGCACCTTTCGCGGAGAGGCCGAGGAACACGTCGCAGCCGACAAGCGCGTCGGCCAGCGTCCGCGCGTCTGTTTCCACTGCATGCGCGGACTTCCACTGGTTCATGCCATTGGTGCGGCCACGATAGATCACCCCTTTGGTGTCGCAGAGGATCGCATTACCGTTGGGTAGGCCCATCGATTTCAGCAGCTCGAGACAAGCGATGCCTGCGGCACCGGCGCCGTTCACCACGACCCTGATGTCCTCCATCTTGCGGCCGGTAAGATGCAGCGAATTGATGATGCCGGCGGCGGAGATGATCGCGGTGCCGTGCTGGTCGTCGTGGAAGACGGGGATGTCCATCAACTCGCGCAACCGTTCTTCGATCACGAAGCAATCCGGCGCCTTGATGTCCTCCAGATTGATGCCGCCGAAAGTGGGACCGAGATAGCGCACCGCAGCGATGAACTCATCGACATCGCTGGTACCGACTTCCAGATCGATGGCATCGACATCGGCAAAGCGCTTGAACAGCACCGCCTTGCCTTCCATCACCGGCTTGGACGCCAGCGCGCCAAGATCGCCGAGGCCCAGGATCGCCGTGCCGTTGGAGATCACGGCGACCAGATTGCCCTTGGCTGTATAGTCGTATGCCGCGTTCGGGTTGTCCGCGATGGCACGCACTGGCACCGCCACGCCCGGCGAATAGGCCAGCGAGAGATCGCGCTGCGTGGCCATCGGTTTAGTGGGCGCGATTTCGAGCTTGCCGGGTTTGGTCCCCGCGTGAAAAGCGAGGGCTTCTTCGTCGGTGAATGACGGTCGTTTGACGGTCATGCGGCATCCTGGCTGGTGATCCACAGAATATCGGCCTTTGGGCGGCACTAGACAACGCGCTTCTGCTAGGATCGCCGCATGAACGACCACGTATCCGCGCCCGAAACCGACACAACGCCGATGATGGCGCAATATCTGGCGATCAAATCGGCCCATGCGGATTATTTGTTGTTCTACCGCATGGGCGATTTCTACGAGCTGTTCTTCGATGACGCGGCGAAGGCATCGGAAGCGCTCGACATCGCGCTGACCAAGCGCGGCAAGCATCAGGGCGACGATATCCCGATGTGCGGCGTACCAGTCCATGCAGCGGATGCCTATCTGGAGAAGCTGATCCGCAAGGGCTTCCGGGTCGCGGTCTGCGAACAGGTCGAAGACCCTGCCGAGGCCAAGAAGCGCGGCTCCAAATCCGTCGTGAAGCGCGACGTGGTTCGCCTGGTGACGCCGGGAACCTTGACCGAGGATGCGCTTCTGGAGGCGCGCGCCTCGAACATCCTGGCCGCACTCGGCCGCGCCGGTGGAGAATTCGCACTGGCATCGGCGGACATGTCGGCCGGCACGTTTTCGGTCTGTCGCATCGAGGCGGGGGAGTTGGGGGCGGAACTGGCGCGCATCGCGCCCAGCGAATTGCTGACGCCGGACTCATTGCTGGCGGACGAGGCCGTTGCGCCCATCCTCAAATCACTCGGACGGGCGCTGACGCCGATGCCCTCGGTCAAGTTCGATTCCAATTCCGGTGAGCGCGCGCTGAAGACGCGCTATGGTGTGACCTCGCTGGATGGTTTTGGGCAATTCAGCCGTGCCGAGCTCTCCGCCGCCGGTGCGCTGATCGCTTATCTCGATCTGACGCAGAAGGGAAAAATCCCCGCGCTCACTTCGCCGTCGCGGATCGCATCGCGGGCCTTCATGAGCATCGATGCGGCGACGCGCCGCAATCTTGAGCTGACGGAGACACTCGGAGGCGAGCGGCGCGGCAGTCTGCTGGCGGCGATCGATCTGACAGTGACGGCCGCGGGCGCGCGCGAATTGGCGTCGCGGTTGGCATCGCCGCTCACCGATGTAGGCGTGATCGCGGCGCGCCATGACGGGGTTGCGCATTTTGCCGATGACAGCTTGCTGCGCCGCGCGGTGCGTGAGGATTTGAAAAGCGCGCCGGATATTGCGCGCGCTCTTGCGCGCCTGTCGGTCGGCCGCGGGGGGCCGCGCGATCTGGCCGCTTTGCGCGAGGGCATCAAAAGCGCGCGAGGCCTGCGCGATAAACTCAAGCTCGACGATGCGTTGAAGTCTTCTCCGGGAGAAGTGGGTGCCGCGCGCGTGGCGCTGATCGGTGGCATCGCCCGCGTCTCTCAATTGACGGCGAAGCTCGATTTCCTGCTGGTGCCTGAGCCGGCTTATTTCGCGCGCGACGGCGGCTTCATCATGGCGGGCGCCCACCCGCCGCTCGACCAGGCGCGTCAGCTGCGCGACGAAAGCCGCCGCGTGATCGCGACGCTGGAAGCGCGCTACCGCGAACACAGCGGAACGCCGCTCAAGATCAAGCACAATGGCGTCCTCGGCTATTTCATCGAGGTCGCGCCGCAGCACGCCGACAAGCTGATGACGGGTGAGGCGCGCGATCTGTTCCGCCATCGCCAGACCATGGCAGGCGCGGTCCGGTTCTCGACGGACGAGCTTGCCTCGCTGGCGAGCCGCATCGCCGAGGCTGGCGAGCGCGCGTTGTCGCTTGAGCTTGCTCTATTCGAAGAGATGGTCGCGGAGGCAGTGCAAAGCGCCGATTCGCTGAGTGCAATCGCGTCTGCACTTGCCGTGCTCGACGTCGCAAGCGCGCAGGGCGAACTTGCCGTCGCGCGCCGTTTTGTGCGTCCGAAGATGGATGAGAGCCTGAGCTTCGAAATCGTGCGCGGCCGTCACCCGGTTGTCGAGGCCGCGCTTCAGCAGAGCCACACCGGCGATTTCGTGCCCAATGACTGCAATCTTTCGCCCAACGGGTCGGGGCGGCTCTGGCTCGTCACCGGTCCGAATATGGCGGGTAAATCGACGTTTCTGCGTCAGAACGCGTTGATCGCGATTCTTGCGCAATCGGGCGGATTTGTTCCCGCCGATGCGGCCCATATCGGCATTGTGGACCGGCTGTTCAGCCGCGTCGGCGCCGGCGACGATCTCGCCGCGGGACGTTCGACCTTCATGGTCGAAATGGTGGAGACCGCGGCGATCCTCAATCAGGCAACAGAGCGAAGCCTGGTCATTCTCGACGAGATCGGCCGCGGCACGGCGACGTTCGACGGCCTCGCCATCGCCTGGGCCGCGGTCGAGCATCTGCACGAGAAGAACAAGAGCCGTGCCCTGTTCGCGACGCATTATCACGAGATGACAACGCTGGCCGAGCGTCTCGCATCGCTCGCCTGTGTGACGATGCGCGTGCGCGAATGGAATGACACGATCGTGTTCCTGCACGAAGTCGCTCAGGGAACGGCGGATCGTTCCTATGGCATCCATGTCGCCAAGCTGGCAGGCCTTCCGCCCGCCGTCGTTGCACGCGCACAAGAAGTGCTGGCCGCGCTCGAGGAAGGCCGCGAAGGGCACAAGCCGCTTGCGCGCATCGACGATCTGCCGCTGTTCGCTGCTACGCCGCTCAGGCAGGTCGAGGTGAAGGAAAATTCGCTGGAGAAAGCGCTCGAGGCCACCGATCCGGACGCGCTTACACCGAAGGGCGCGCTTGAACTGGTCTACGCCTTGAAGCGGATGCTGCAGGAACCAAAGAAATAGCGTCGAACGCTAATCCGGGTTGCAAGCGATGTCGGCGCCCTTGGCTGCGCGTTCGCAATTCTCCCGGTTCTGGCGCTTCAGCGTCTCCATGTATTCGTCGCCATTGTAGACGGGCGAATAGCTGTAGCTGCTGCTACCCTGATCGCCGGAGGAATCGCCCTGATCGGCATAGCTGTCCTCCTGCTTCACGCCGTCCACCCAATTGCTGTCTTCGGTATTTCCGTTGGCGAAGCGGCGGATCCAGGGTCCGTTCATTTTGCCATAGCGCATTTCGCCTTTTTCAGCGATCACCCAAGAGCCATGCAGGAACCAGGTGACGGTTCCCATGCCGTTGGCTTCGCCGTCGCCCCAGCAACTCGACCCTTCCCAAGCCACGGCTTCGTCGGATTGCGGATAGGGGTTGTAGATCCAGCAGCCGGTGGAATCGTCCTTGTTCCAATGCGGATCGCCGCTGTGGTCGATCGCCATGGCGGCGCGCGGCTGCAACGCCACACAGAATACGAACAAGATGCCGGCCAGTTTGCGCATGGGCCCTCCCCTGGATGAACCAAGAATATCCGAAACGCGCCACCCCTGCTATGCTTGAGCCCATGACCTCCGCTGGCCGCGCCCGCAAATTCCTCGTTGTCGTCGACAAGACGCCGGAATGTTCGGTGGCTTTGCGCTTCGGCGCGCGCCGCGCGCAGCACACCGGCGGTCACATCACGCTGCTCTGTGTCGCGGAGCAGGAAGATTTCCAGCAATGGAAGGGCGTCGAGGACATTATGCGCGAGGAGGCGCACAAGGCGGCGGAGAGCCTTCTTCACAATGCGTCCAAGCTGATCAACGAACTCACCGGCATCGTACCGGAACTCGTGATCGAACATGGCCGTCCGGCCGATTGCCTGATCGAACTCATCAAGCGCGACAGGGATATTTCCATCCTTGTGCTTGCCGCGAGCACGGCGAAAGAGGGGCCGGGGCCGCTGGTGTCGCTGTTCGTTGGTGCGAACGCGCAACCTATTCCGGTGACCATCGTTCCCGGTTCGCTCAGTGAAGTAGCGATCGACGAACTGGCGTGACGCTTGCGCCTATCGGCCATGAAGCCGATAATCCGCAATGTCGCGAAATTGCTGATGACCTAAGCCATGTTCTGGAAAATTCTTATTATCCTGTCGCTGCTCGTCGTCGCGGGAACCTTGATTGCCGGGATCACGGTCATGGCCATCGGCGGCAGGACCGACGCGAAATGGTCCAATCTGCTCATGCGCTACCGCGTGCTGGCGCAGGCGGTGGCGGTCGCGGTATTGATGCTGGCATTATACGCGTCCAACCAGCACTAGAAAAAACTCATCGGATCGATATCCACAGTCAGGCGCACGGAATTGGGCACCTTCGCCTCGCGCAACCACGCGCGCAGATATCCCTGCACATCCACGCCGCGCTCGGCCTGCACGAGCAATCGCTCTCGCGTCTGCCCGCGCAGCAGGGAGTAGAATGCGGGCGTCGGTCCCCACACTTTCATGCCGCGCGCGGAAGGTGCCGCTTTTGATAAGACACGTCCGCTCTCGCGAACGGCGTCGCCGTCAGCACCAGACAGGATAATCGCCGCGAGGCGGCCGTATGGCGGGGAATTCGCGCGCTCGCGGAATCCACGTTCCTGCGCATAGAACGCATCGCGGTCGCCTCTTGCCAAAGCCTGCAACACTGCGTCCTTGGGATTGCGCGTTTGGATCAACACCAGCCCTGGCTTGTCGGCGCGGCCTGCACGGCCCGAGACCTGATGCAGAAGCTGGAAAGTGCGTTCTCGCGCCCGAACATCGCCATCCGAGCCGCCGAGATCGGCATCGATCACTCCGACGAGCGTGAGCTGCGGGAAATGATGCCCCTTGGCAATGATCTGCGTGCCGATCAGAACATCGGTCTCGCGCTTGGTCATGGCGCGGATCGCGGCCTGGGTTTCCTGTGGGCCGTGCAGCGTGTCGCTCGACGCGATCGCCATGCGCGCTTGCGGAAACACGCTCGCAAATTCTTCCGCCACGCGCTCCACGCCTGGTCCGCAGGCGACGAAACTCGCCGCACAATGGCACTGCGGGCATTCTGGCGGCGTCGCAGTGTCGTAGCCGCAGAGATGACAGACCAGCCGCCTGCGATAGCGATGCTCGACCAGCCACGCTGCGCAATGCGGGCAAGTCATCTTGTGCCCGCAGGCTTCGCACAATGTGAGCGGTGCATAGCCGCGGCGATTGAGGAACAGCATCGCTTGTTCACCTGCGGCGAGCGTCGCGGCCAGGGCCTCGCGCAAGGGCGGCGACAGGAAGGTGCCGGGATCGCCGCGGTCTTGTGTGAGGTCGATCAGGCGCACCTCGGGCAGAACGGCGACGCCATGCCGGCGCGGCAGCGAAAGATGTGCGTAACGTCCGGCCGTCGCGTTCACATAGCTTTCGAGCGAGGGCGTCGCGCTGGCGAGTACCACAGGGCAATGCGCGATGCGCGCACGCACCACCGCCATGTCGCGGGCATGATAGATCGCACCGTCTTCCTGCTTGTAGGCCTGCTCATGCTCCTCATCGACAATGATGAGGCCGAGTTCCTTGAACGGCAGGAACAGCGAGGAGCGCGCGCCGACGATCACGCGCGCTTCGCCGCTCATCGCCGCGCGGTAGACGTGGCGGCGCTCTTTCTGTGACAGGTCGGAATGCCATTCCGCAGGACGGCCGCCGAAACGTTCCGCGAACCGGTCGAGAAACTGGATGGTGAGTGCGATCTCCGGCAGCAAGATCAGCACTTGCTTGTTTGCGCGTAACGCTTCGGCGATGGCTTCAAAATAAGCTTCCGTCTTGCCGGAGCCAGTGACACCGTCGAGCAGGCTGACCGAGAAGCGTTTGGCGGCGACGGCAGCCCTCATGCTTCGCGCGGCGGCTTCCTGTTCGAGGCTCAACACGATATTCGCGAATGCGGGGTCGGGGCTCTCGAATGGCGTGAATTCCGGAAGTTGCACCGCGAGCAGTGCATTGGCATCGATCAATCCGCGCACAACGGCAGGTGTGACATTGGCTTCCTGTGCTAGTGCACTCACCGAACGCGCCAGACCATCATTTGCTGTATCGATCACGCGCTGACGCGGCGGCGTCATCTTTGGCGGGCGTGCTTCACCGAGAACGTAAGCGGTGCGCAGAACCTCCGCTTCGAATGCCTGACGCGAGCGCAGCGCCATGGCCAGAACATTACCGGGCGCATTCAGCGTGTAATTCGCGACCCAATCGACAAAATCGCATAGATCGGCGGGAAGGATTGGATGGCCGTCAAGCGGGATCGCCTCCTTCAGGCGATTGTCGCCGACGCCGCCTTCGGCGTCGCCCCACACCACGCCGAGCGTCTCGCGCGATCCCAGCGGTGCGACAACCAGTAGCCCGCGCGCAACTTCCGTGCCCTTGGGGAGTTTGTAGTCATAGGCTCCGCGCAAGGGTAACGGCAAAAGCACACCGGCGCGCGGATGTGGTCCGAGCATCAAAGCGGGCTTCAAGGCGGCGTCCTTCATGCGGTACACTGTCTCGAGCGATTCTGTCCGGTCAATGGCGCGATGAAAATCTTCCTCGATACTGCCGATCTCAAGGAAATCCGCGATTACGCGGCGACCGGGTTTGTGGACGGCGTGACCACCAATCCCTCGCTCGCCGCCAAGACCGGGCGCGACTATGTCGATGTCCTGCAGGAGATCTGCGGCATTGTTCCCGGCTCGGTCAGTGCCGAGGTTCTGGCCACCGATTTCGACGGCATGATGAAGCAGGGGCACCGCTTCGCGAAAATCGCCAAGAACATCGCCATAAAAGTGCCGCTGACCTGGGATGGGCTGAGGGCCTGCCGCGCTCTCGCAGCCGACGACCTGCACGTCAACGTCACGCTCTGCTTCTCGCCGGTCCAGGCGATGATGGCGGCGAAGGCGGGCGCGACTTACATTTCGCCCTTCATCGGCCGCGTCGACGATTGCGGCGAGGACGGCATGGCGTTGATCCACGACATCCGCGATATCTACGACAATTACGGTTTCAAGACCCAGGTGCTCGCCGCCTCGATCCGCAGCGTCAGCCATGTGCGCGAGTGCGCGCTCGCGGGCGCTGACGTGGCGACGATCCCGCCGAAGATATTCGACCAATTGCTGAACCATCCACTGACCGACAAGGGGCTCGCCGCCTTTCTCGCAGACGCGCAGAAGGCCGGTGTGAAGATCAGGGACGCATGAGCGAACAGGCAGAAAGCATTGCGCCCGAGGCCGATGAGGCCGTTCGGGCGTATATCCGCATGAATCGGGTAAGACTCGCCGCGGACGGGTCATTTCTGGCGATGCTGCTTCCAGCGCGTTTCGAGGGCGAGGCGCTCGACATGCAGCTTCACGTCATCGAGAAATTGCGCGCCGAAAACGCGGCGCTGAAGACAAAGCTTGAAGCTGTCGAACGCGCGGTCAAGGCATGGGGCAATCCGCCGAAGAGCTGACGGCCGGTTGGCTTCGTCAGCTGGCTGAGGAGCGGCGTGCCAGTGCGCACACGCTGCGCGCCTATGGCGACGACCTCGGACGATTCATCGATTTCCAGAAAGAGCATCTGGGTGGCTGCGTCGATGCGCGCGCGCTGTCGAAGCTCACCGCCGCCGATATCCGCGCCTTCATCACCGACCGCCGTACACGTGGATTGGGTCCGCGCGGTGTGCAGCGCGCGCTGTCGGCGATCCGCAGCTTCTTCCGCCACCTCGCGCGTGAGGGCATCGCCGACAATCCCGCGCCGCGCGCCGTGCGCACGCCGCGCATTCCCCGTACCCTGCCGCGACCGCTGAGCGAGGCCGACGCCGCGCGCACCATCGAAGACGTCGGCAACAATGACGTCGAATGGATCGCAGCGCGCGATACGGCACTGCTGACACTTTTGTACGGATGCGGATTGCGTATCTCCGAAGCGTTGTCATTGACGCGCAAAGATGTGCCGCTTGGTGCCTCGCTTTCGATTATCGGCAAAGGCAAGAAAGAGCGGGTCGTTCCGGTGTTACCGGTGGTGCGAGAAGCCGCCAGCGCATATGCTGACTTGATCCCATTCTCCGGCGGGCCATCTGCGCCACTGTTCCTGTCCCGCCGCGGCAAGCCGATGAGCGCACGCGAGGCGCAGTTGCTGATGCAGCGTTTGCGCGGCCGTCTGGGTCTGTCCGAACGCGCGACACCGCACGCCTTGCGCCATTCCTTCGCCACGCATCTGCTCGCCGGCGGCGGCGATCTGCGTAGCGTTCAGGAATTGCTCGGTCATGCATCGCTCTCCACGACACAGACCTATACCGAGATCGACACCAAGAAGCTGATGGACGTCTACGCCAAGGCGCATCCGAGGGGTCAGTAGGTAATTTTCATCTATTCCTATTTCGTCATGGCCGGGCTTGTCCCGGCCATCCATGATCTCGATGCAAGACGGTGCGTATGGATGGCCGCCACAAAGGCGGCCATGACGAGTTAGGGCAGGACCGAGGAAATCGTCTCAAAACAACGACACGATCCGCCGATCTGCCGACGCTTTTAGCACAGTCCAGATGCGCTGTTGATCTTCGCGCGTGCCGTTATCCTCGGTCCAGACCTGCACTGCGATCAGTGTGTGGCGAAGTTTGTAATTGGCGGTGTTAAGTGCGGAGATTGTCAGCGATGCGTCTCGAGACGAGGCTGCTTCTTCCAATCGTCTGCGCAACGCCTTATCGCCGACGCGCGGTGCAATTTCCGCGAACAATGCACGCATATCAGCATTCTCCGCCGCGCGTATGTCGGCGCCGCGTTCGTATTCCTTGCCGGCGAATTTCATCAGCAGCGCCATCACGGCCGCGGCGCCTTGCGAATATTGCGCATTCAGGGCGGGCGCAAGCTGGCCCATAAGCTGGTCGGCGCTCTTGTTCAGAATGTCCTGCGCGTCGGGCTTCATGCGAGCGTTCCCAGCCGGTCGGCCAGAACCTTGTTGTGATAGGCAAGGCAGTACCAGCCCGAGAACGCGTTGACCGGATCGTCGTTGCGCCCCGTCGCGTATTCATGTGCCGCGGAAATCCAGATGGCGCAGCCCTTCAGGCTCGCGAACATCTCCCACCACGCGAGCGCTTTCGCTTCGGCTTTCAATCCGCTCGCCTGTTCCCACACCTTGATCGCGTCGCCGCGCGCCAAGGTACCCGCGGGATGCGACGGATCGTGATGCGCCCACAGCGGATCGATCGCCCAGGCGAGATCTTCGAGCGGGTCGCCCAGATGCGCCATTTCCCAGTCGAGGATCGCGCGGATATCGCCGTTGGCGTCGTAGAGAAAATTGCCGCTGCGATAATCGCCGTGCACGACGCTGATTTTTTGCGCCGGCGGCGGAGGATTGCGCTTCAGCCAGCGGACCGCGGCGCGCGCGATGGGCTGCGGCTCGCCTTCATCCTCCTCGATCACCTTTTCCCAGCGCTCGACTTCGTGTTTCCAACACTGGTCCGGCGCGCTCGCGCCTTCGAAATCGCTTATGCCCAACGTCTTCGGATCGGCACCGGCAATGCGCCCAAGGATGGAGAAGAATTGCTGCCCGATCTTGGCGCGATGTGCGCCATAGGGATCAGGCGCGAGGATCGAGCCGACAAAAGCATTCTCGATCTCCGCCATGATGAAGAATGGCCGCTCCAGCGCTTCGCAGCCGAGTTCGAGTGCGATGGGCTCCGGCACGGGAAGACCAAGTTTGTGGAACGCCTCATAGGCGCGGTATTCGGTCGAACGTTCCGTCTCGATCAGGCTCGCGGGCGGATCGCGGCGCAATATCAGCTTGCGTTCCGTACCGCCATGGCGCGCGCGAAAGCGATAGGTCTCACGCGATGCGCCGCCGGGAATGCGCGCGAGATCGTGCACAGTCAGGTCGGGGGCGTTCAGCTTCGTCGCCAGATATTTTGCAAGTCTCTCGCTCAGCGCATCGCTCATGGCGCGGGATCGAAAATCCCTGTGATGCCATGCGGCTTGTACACGCCGATCACAAGCTGCTCCAGTACGCCGGCGCCTTCGCGCGTAACACCGCCCGGTCCTTTCAGCTTCGCCGTCACGAAGGCCTGGATGTGCTGGAAGCGCGGGTCGTTCTCGTTAACCGTTGCCAGGTCATAGGTGTCGTAGCCCACCGCATTGTCGCCGCGATACATGCCGTGTCCCCATTCGGGATGCATGTAGCCGATGCCGGACATGTAGAACTGGAAGCGAGGCGTCAGCTCCACTTCCCACTTGCCGCCATCGGCATCGACGGTTTCGAGCACGGCGCCCTGCGCATGACGCGTGCCCTGTTTGTAGGAAATCTTCGACGCGCAGCTCGTCATGTGCGACGGCGCGGCATCGCCCAACGCGCCAATCACCGATGCCGTGTTCCAGGAATGTCCGCTCTCGTCGGCATTCTTGTGATAGAGCATGAAACGGTCTTCGAAATTCAGCGGCGACCACAGCCAATAGAATTGCGGTAGCCGCGGCGGCGCCACGCCTTGTGGGTCGCCCTGGCCTATGGGACGCACACCCCAGGACCGGTCGCGCGTGCCGATGATCTTGTCGCGCGCGAGTTCGATGCGCTTGCCCTTGACCTCGATGAAGCCGTCATAGGCGCCGTTCTGCGTCAGGCGCGTATAGTCCATCACGGTGCGCGGGCCGATGCGATGGGTGAATCGCGGTTCCTCCACCGCCAGAGCGCGGGCATGGAATGTGATATCGGCCGCGATGCCATGCTCGCTGCTGGCAACGCGCATCCGCAGAACCTTCAGCGGCTCGGCAACCTCAATGGAAATCGGTCCGACCGTCGTATCCATCCGCTCCATGTTCAGGAGCTTCGAGGCATGCAGATTGTGCTGCACGCCGTCCACGATCACCGAGAACGACGCATCCATCACATTCAGATGCGGATAGACGCCTAAGGCAGCCGCGAAGAACACGCTGCCATCCATCGTGTAGCCGTTGAAGAAGTAGCGGTCGTAGAAATTGCGGTCGGTGCCGGCCGTGGCGATCGGCTCCGGCAGCTGGTGGATCGGGTAGTCGTCAGCCTTGGAGAGCATGCGGCACCTTGGCCCGTCCGAAGGTGCCCCGCAACGCGAAAAGCGAGGCTTTCCGTGGCGGAAATCCTCTGTTGCAGTATCTGGAGGTTCTGCCTATTTTCCGCGCCTTCCCCGGGCCGCTTTAGCTCAGCCGGTAGAGCACATCATTCGTAATGATGGGGTCGCGTGTTCGAGTCACGCAAGCGGCACCAGTCTTCGCGTCGCGGAGCGGAGCGAAGACTGCCCGGCGTAGCCCGAAGGGCGAAGCCTGGGCTCTCGCTGCGTCGCTTCGCCTGGCAAGCCAGTCTTCCTCTCTACTCCGAAGGGCGACGACGGGCTGTTCATTGGATCGCGCGCTTCGCCTGGCAAGCCAGCCTCACACTCCTGAACCGCGCGGAAAGCCTCGTTTCCGCCGCTATCGCTTAACGGCCCATTATCCCGCATTTGCTAGATGGAACCGATAGGGCGTCCAGAACAAGGCTGGGCCGTTACGGGATTTGTGAAGCCATGGTCGCTGACGCACGCCGTCAGATCGCGCCTTCGTCGCGCGCGCCCTTATGGGCCGCGGCGCTGGTGTTTCTGAGCGCCGCCGGAGGTCTCGGACTTTCGGATGTCATCGGCCGCGTCAGCGCTCTCTGGATCGCCAACGCTATTCTTGTCTATTTCCTTCTCAAGCATCCGCGCCGCGAATGGATGCTGATCCTGGCTGCGGGCCTGCTGGGCAACTTCACCGCCGATCTCGTGATGGGCGACGACGTCCTGACGGCGGCCGTGCTTACGCTCTGCAACGCCGTCGGTATCCTGATCGTGGCTACGCCGATAAGTCTTCTCGGCCTTGAAAACGATTTCTCCCGTCCCAGGCCGCTGTGCGTTTTCTACGCACTCGCGGTCGGGCCTGCGCCTGCGGCCTCGGCGCTCATGTCGGCGGTCTTCTTTCATTACGTGTATGGACGGACTTTCGTCGATCAGGCGCTCGATTGGTATGCCACTGACGCCTTGGGCTACAGCATCGTCGTTCCGATGCTGATGACGGTGACGTTGCAGGATCTGCGCAAGATGTTCTCACGCGCGGAAATCCTCATGACGCTTGCGCTGCTCGGTACCGTGGCCGCCACCCTGATGCTGAACTTTTATCTTCGAAACCTGCCGATAGCATTCCTTATCTTCCCGGCCGTCATCCTGGTGACGTTCCAGCGGGGTTTTGCAGGCGGTTCCATCGGATTGCTGATGGCCGCCGCCTATCTGATGATACCGGCGCTTGTGGGCCACGGCCATTTTGCGGTGAAACTTCACACTGTTCGCGAGCAGATCATCATCGTTCAGCTGTTCATCGCCGTGATCGGCCTGTCGGTCGTGCTCGTTGGCGCGGCGCTTGAGGAAAGGCGCAAATTGGAGCGCGGATTGGCCGCCGCAATCGTTCGGGTGGAGAATTCCCGCGAAGAAGCGATCGTGGCGCGCGATGTCGCCGAGCGCGCCAACCGGCTCAAGTCCATGTTTCTGGCCACGATGAGCCATGAGTTGCGCACACCGCTGAACGCCATCATCGGCTTCTCCGAATTGATGAAGCGGCAGCTCTACGGCCCTATCGGGGATGCGCGCTACCGCGAATATTCCGAACTGATACAGGGTGCGGGGCATCATCTCCTCAGCCTGATCAATGACGTTCTCGACATGTCGAAGATCGAGGCCGGCAAGTTCGAACTGCACCGGGAATCGTTCGATCTCCGCGAGATCGTCCGCGACTGCGTCACCTTGATGCGCGACCGTGCAGATCAGGCGCAGATATCGATGCAGGACGATCTTCCGTCCGTTGCCGTCCCCGTCGAGGCCGATCGCAGGGCGATGAAGCAAATCCTGCTGAATCTGCTTTCAAACGCAATCAAGTTCACTCCCGCGGGTGGGCATGTGACGGCTGCGGTCAGGGTCGCTGGCGCCAACGTGACCCTGTCCGTGACCGATACGGGCATCGGCATTCCATCAGATCAAGTCACACGCCTCGGCAATCCCTTCGTGCAAATTCGCAACAATGCCGGATCGTCACACGAAGGTACCGGTCTCGGGCTTGCGCTGGTGCGGGCGCTTGCCGAAGTGCACGACGGACAGTTGAAGATCGAAAGCGAACTTCATCGCGGCACGACCGTAAGCGTCATCATTCCGGCGGAAGCCGATGATGCAGATGAGATTGCACAGCGTTTCGCGTGCGCCCGACTCTAGGCCGGCTGTCAACGGTGAGGATCAGGCCGCTCGTTGCGTTTCCATCGCCCCCAGCTTGCGTTCCAGGCGGCCTGCCACGCGGGGAGCGGCGAATTCTGCACCGACCATAAAGCGCATCAGAGGACCGAAGCTGCTCATTGCCGCGGGTCCGGTCACGAACAGCCCGCGCGCGGGCGTCTCGAAGCTGTCGGAGATGACAGGTGAGCCGTTCGGAAGCGTGATGCGCTCGCACAGATCTCTGGAGAGGAACGGGACGCGCCGCATATCCGGGTGATAGCCGGTGGCAGCGACGACGTGATCGAAAGCAAGCTTCTCCCGCTTGCCGTTGCCATCCGACAGCGTCAGCGTCACTTTGCTATCCAACGCTTCGGCCTTGTCGACAGAACGGCCAAGCGACGTCGCCACGCGACCCTCGATCTTGCCGCGCATATAGAAGCCTGCGGATGGCTGCATATGGCTGCGGATCGCCCGCTGCTTGAGCGAATCCGGCAGGCGATAGAATAGGAGCGGGGCCTGCGCGCAGAAGACGGAGCGCCAGCCGCGGCCGATGCCGGATGCCGGCTTTTGGATGCGCGCGAACAATGTCTGATCCGAGGCGTCGGGCACCCGATTGTATTCGATCTGCGCGCTGCGCGCGATGATGCGCGCCCGCGCACCTTCATTGGCGAGCTCGTCGACCAGATTGACGGCGGAGGCGCCGCTACCGATCACGGCGACGTCGCGGCCCTTGAAGCGCGAGACGTCGCGATGATCGTAGCTATGCGAAGCGAGGTCGGGGGGAAGCCTCGACAGGAGGCCGGGCGTGTATTGGAACCAGGAAATGCCTACGGCGAGTACGACGTTGCGCGCCAGCACGCGTTCGCCGGTTTCGAGCGTAAGGACGTAGAAGTCTCCTTCAGCATCGAGATCGGTGACCATCGTGTCTTCCAATTCGGACACATAGCGCTCGCGGAACCAGGTGGCATATTCGAGGAAGGTCTCGAGCGAGATCGGCAATCCTTCGTCGGCATAGGCGATGTTCTCGCGCGCGCACCAGGCCTTGAGCGTGGATTCGCGCGCCGGCGCCGAGATGTTGGAGGCGAAGCCGTCCGACTTCAACATCATGGACTTGGGCATATGTTCGGCCCAGGTGCCCATCGGCTTGCCGAAGATGCGGAAATCGATGCCGCGCGCTTTCAGATGCGCGGCCAGCGACAGACCGTGGGGCCCGGTGCCGATGATCGCAACATCGCACATCTGTTTCATTTCGACCTCCGGCAATCCTGTTTGAGGACAATCGTCCCGTGATGATCCGCTTTTGGGCGCGAAAGCCCGCCTTGCGCCCATATCGTTCCAGTTCCGTGCCAGGAACGGTCCGTGCAACGGGGTCTCCGGGATCGCCGGAATTCTCACAATGGCACGCAAGGTTTTGCTGGTTACAACTGTCGGATGGACCTCGACGGCCCGCTATGCCGGCGGGTTCGCCGCCGCGTCCTGGTCTGTGGAAGCGCTCTGCCCATCCGGGGCGCCGGTAAGGCTCAGCCGCTATATCGACGATTGGCACGCCTATCGTCCGTTGCGCGCGCTCTCCAGTTTGCGCAAGGCGATTGACAAGGCGACACCCGATCTCGTTGTGGCTTGCGATGACCGCGCGATCAGTCATCTGCTGCGCCTCTATGCAAAGGAAATGAAAGCGCGCGGCGAGGAATCGCCATTCGTCAGACTGATGCGCCGCTCTTTCGGAACGCCGGAGAATTTCGCGGGTATGATGTCGCGCGCGGGCTCTATGCAGACAGCCGCAAAAATCGGCATTCGCACGCCGCAGACGATTTCGATCCAGGACGAAACGGAACTGGAACTTTGTCTGTCCCTTCTTGGGCTGCCGGCTGTCCTGAAAGTGGACGGTAGCTGGGGTGGCGACGGTGTCGTTGTTGCGCGAACCAAACAGGAAGCTTTGTCGGCATTTCGCAGCCTGCTTCGTCCCGCGTCGCGATTGCGCAACGTGGCGCGCGCGCTCAAGCGCAAGGATGCACATTATCTCGTGGCTGCGTTTTCCCCGCCGCCACGGCATGTCAGCGTCCAGAAATTCGTCGCCGGCCGCTCGTCCGCAAGCGCTTTCGCGTGCTGGAAGGGCGAGATCACCGGCGCTCTCTATTACGACGTGCTGGTTGCAGATGGTGCGATCGGCCCGCCGAATGTGATCCGCCGTGTCGACTGCCCGCAGATGGCGGAAGCGTCGCGCCGCGTCGCAAAACAGTTTGGACTTTCTGGAATCTTCGGTCTCGATTTTATCCGCGACCAGGCCGGCGACGTTCACCTGATCGAGATCAATCCCCGCACGACGCAGGGCGGCACCTTGGCGTTCGGGGCAGGCCGCGACCTTCCCTCCGCGCTCGTGGCGTCGGTCACGCAATGCGAAGCGTCCCACCGCCCCGCGATCACCAGCGATATCGTCGTGTTCTTCCCGCGCGAATGGCAGCGCGATCCGGCGAGCCCGCACCTGACCAGCGGTTATCACGACGTGCCGTGGGACGACCCCGCCGTGCTCAAGGATTGCTTCGATACGGTCGCGAAGGAACAGGCGGCGGCGCGGAACGCGCAGGCTCTGAGTCTGGCACCATCGGGGCGCCGGGAACCTTCAAGCGCGAGGCCGATCTGGCGCCGCGCCTGGGCATTTGCACGGAGCTAAGATCGTGTTGGGGCAGGTCCTTCGCTACGGTTTGCGGCATCCAGGGCGCGCTGTCGGCGCGTTGATGGCCGATCCGGGCCGTTTGTGGGAAAAATTCCAGGACAAGTTCGTTCAGGAACGCGAATACCAAAAGCCCGCCTTCAAGTATCGCCCCGCGCATGATTGGGAACGCCGGCTCCACGCCGGGCTTCGCATCACCTGGCCATGCGAAGCTTCAATTGAGTTTCAGGGAATCTGGCCGTCGGCGATTGGCCGTGTGAAGGCCGCCGGAATCGATGTCGGGCCGGGAAGCTTTGCCGGGTACAATGACGGCGACGCTGGCCTCGCGCGCGCCATCTGGTGTCTTGTGCGCCATCTCAAGCCCCGCGCGGTGGTCGAGACCGGCGTCGGGCACGGCATCACCTCGCGCTGCATCCTCGAAGCGCTGCGCTTGAACGGTTCCGGACATCTGTTCAGCATCGATCTGCCGCCGCTGGATCCGGCGATGCGCAAGCGCGTGGGGCTCGCGGTCGAGCCGCGCCTCGTCAACCGCTGGTCGCTGATCGCGGATTCCAGCCGGCGCGCCTTGCCGGAAATCCTGTCGCGGCTTGGCCAGATCGATCTCTTCATTCATGACAGCTTGCACACCGAGCGCAATGTGCGGTTCGAGGGCGACCTCGCCTGGGATGCGCTGAGACCCGGCGGCGCGATGGTCATCGACGACATCGATTCCAATGGCGGCTTCCAGTCCTTCGTCGAAAGCCATACCGGCCTGCACACGCTGGTCTGCGAGGCGGAGCCCGTCAGGCCCGACAAGCGACGCTTCAACCAGAAGGGCCTGTTCGCGATCCTCCTCAAGGATCCGAAAGCGGTCTAGCTCGCCGCTATTCCCGCATCGATGACCTTGTGCACATGCGCGCGCCGCGCATCGAGCTCGCGCGCGATGTTGTTGTCGTTCTCCTGCAGCGCATCGACGTCGGTGTCCGCATAGTCGAGCACGCCCATGTCGGCGTATCCCTTGCGCACCCTGTCGCCCCACAAGCCGATATCTTTCACGATCGGAACGATGCGCATGAAAAGCCCGTTGCGGAACGTCTTCATCAGGGGCGAGCTGTATTGGAAATCGACGCATTCCTGCACCGGCAGGCCAAGGTTCGCCCACACCTCGCGCGATTCGAAACGGTCGCGCATCAGATAGCAGGCCTCGATCAGGAACTCCTCGCGCTCGTCGCGTTCCTTCTGAGTCAGGTGCGGATAGTAATCCCGCAGCGCCAGCCGGCCGAAGGCGACATGGCGGCTCTCGTCCTGCATCACATAGGCATTGACCTGCTGCGCCAGCGGGTTCTGAGCATAGTCGCGATTGGTCTGGAACGCGGCAAGCGCCAGTCCTTCTATTACCACCTGCATGCCGAGATAGGTCATGTCCCAGCGGCTGTCGCGAAGGGTCTGGTCGATGAGCTGCTTCAGCGGTGGCGTGATCTCATAAGCGACACCGAATTTCGCGAGCAGCATGCGATAGGATTCGACATGCCGCGCTTCATCGATCACCTGCGTCGAGGCATAGAATTTTGAATCGATGTCGGGGACCTGGGTGACGATCTTCGCCGCGCAGATCAGCGCGCCCTGTTCGCCCTGCATGAACTGGCTGAGCTGCCAGGCCTGGAAGTGCTTGCGCGCCTGCGCCTTCTCCTTCGCGGACATCTTCTTGTAGAGATCCATGCCGGCGATCGGCAGCATCTCTTCGGGAAGCTGTTGCGGGTTGTCCTCGTCGAGCTCCTGGCTCCAGTCGATGCGCGTAGTCGCGTCCCACTGGAATTCCTTGCCCTTCTGATAGAGCCCCATCATCCCGGCGCGGCCGGTGTCATAGACCCAGTTAAAGCAGGCGTCGTAATTCTGCGGCACCGTCCAGGTGGCGTCCTTCAGCGCCTCGACATAGAGCGATGCGAAATTCATCGGCGTCCTCCCCAGGACATTATCCGAAGGGAAGGCTAGGCCCGCATTGACCTCAAGACAACGCCGTCAGGACACCTTGGCGAGGCGGCTGGCCCGGATTCCGTAGAGGAAATAAACGACCAGTCCCATGCCGTTCCATTCGAAGAACCAGATCTGCGTGCGGGTCGGCAGGCTCCAGGCGAGATAGAGACAACCGAGAATGCAGATCGATCCGACCAGCCACGGCAGCGGCGTGCGGAAGATGCGCGGACGGTTCGGATCGCGCACGCGCAGCACCAGCATCGATACCGCGACGGCGATGAACGCCGTCAGTGTGCCGACATTGGCGAGCTCCACGATCTGACTGAGATCCATTGTCGCCGCCATCACGATCACGACAAGGCCGGTCAGCGTGGTCATCAGCACCGGCGTGCCGCGCGACTTGCTCACGGCGGCGAGGCGCTGCGGCAGAAGACCGTCGCGCGCCATGACGAAGAAGATGCGGCTCTGTCCGTACATCAGGACCAGGATCACACTCGGAATCGCGATGACAACCGCGGCGGCCACGATCTGCGCGGCCGTGCCGTGATTGAGCGATTGCAGGATGTAGACCAGCGGCGCCGCTTCATGCGATTGCGAGAACAGGGTGTAGGACATCGCGCCGACGGCCAATGTCGCGACGACGACATAGATCGCGGTGCATAGCGCCATCGAGCCCACGATGCCGATGGTGAGATTGCGTTCCGGATTCTTCGTCTCCTCGGCGGCCGTCGATACGGTATCGAATCCATAGAACGCGAAGAACACGATGGCCGCGGCGCCGAGCACGCCGTAATTCCTTCCATCCCCGGCTTGCGTCGCCCCGTAGCCGAATGGTGCGAAGGGCGTGAAATGCGCCGGGTCGAAAGACTGCATCGCCAGCACCACGAACAGCACCAGCGCCGCCAGCTTGATGAGCACGAGGAAGATGTTCAGCGTCGCGCTCTCGCGCGTGCCCATGATCAGCAACAGTGTCACCACAGCCGCAATCAGGACGGCGGGAAGATTGATGATGCCGCCGGACGCGATGCCGTGCAGAAGCGCCGGCGGCACCGGCCATCCCGCTGCGGTGATCAACGCCTCCGCATGTCCTCCCCAGCCAACTGCCACGGCCGCTGCGGCGACGGTGTATTCAAGCACCAGACTCCATCCGACGATCCAGGCGATCATCTCGCCCAGCACCGCATAGCTATAGGTGTAAGCGCTGCCGGCGACCGGGATCATCGTCGCCATCTCGGCATAACAGAAAGCTGCGCAGGCGCAGATGATTCCGCAAATTAAGAACGAGAGAACGACTGCCGGCCCCGCGAGCCCCGCGCCGACACCGGTCAAGGTGTAGATACCCGTGCCGACGATCGCGCCGACGCCGATGGCGACCAGATGCGGCCAGCTCAAGGTCTGCTTGAGCCGGTGCGTGCCTTCGAGCGAGATACTCGCTTCGATGGTCTTGCGGCGTGTGATCGCACTCATGCAAATCCCCCTGTTGCCGACACGCTAGCGGATCGGGGCAGGTCCGCGCTACGGTCCCGCCCGGTTTTCGAAGGGAATTACACATGAATGTGCTTCTGGCCGGCTGTGCGGCGATGGTTCTGGTGATGGCAGCGGTGCCTGCCGCTGCGGCTGCGAAATCGACATCCGCCGATGCCCGCTTCAAGGCGCTTTACACCAAGGAGTGGAAGTGGCGCGAGAAGCAGTTCGCCAATGGCGAGGACAACGTCAGGGAGATCGCCGATCACCTCCCGAAGGTCGATGCGGCGACGCAGGAAGCACGGCTGCACTATTGGGAAGACACGCTCAAGCAGCTCGGCACCATTCCGCGCGCGCAGCTCTCCGAAGCCAACAAGGTCAATTACGACGTCTACAAGCCGCAACTCGAAGTGATCGTCGCGGACATGAAGTTCCGCGAATACGAGATGCCGGCCAATTCGGACACGACGTTCTGGACCGATCTCGGCTATACCGCGCGGCAGGATTTCCGCAATCTGAAGGATTACAAGAACTGGATCGCGCAGATGCGCGATATCCCGCGGTATTTCCACGAGCAGATGGATGAAATGCGCGCGGGCCTGAAGCGCGGCTTCACGCCGCCGCAGGTCACACTCCAGGGCCGCGATGGATCGATCAGCAATGTGATCAACGCCAAGCCGGAAGACTCGCTGTTCTACGAGCCGTTCAAGAAGATGATCGCGGGCACGCCGGATGAGCAGGCGAAACTGCGCGCCGAAGCGGTGGACGTCATCCGGACGCAGGTCCAGCCCGCCTATGTCGAGCTGCTGAAATTCTGGAACGGCGAATATGTGCCGGACGCGCGCAAGACGTTGGCCGCCATCGATATGCCGGACGGCAAGGCCTATTACCGCCAGCAGATCAAGGAATACACGACGCTCGATATGGACCCCGCCGAAATTCACAGGATCGGCGAACAGGAAGTCGCCTCGCTTCATCAGCAGATGGTCGATGTGATGAAGGAGACGGGATTCAAAGGCGACTTCCCCGCGTTCCAGGAATTCCTGCGCACCGACCCGCAATTCTATGCCAAGACGCCGCAGGAACTGCTCGACAAGGCGGCATGGATCGCCAAGAAATTCGACGGCAAGGCGTCGCTGTATTTCGGCCGGTTGCCGCGCGCGCGTTTCGCGATCAAGCCGGTGCCCGACGACCTCGCGCCGTTCTACACCTCGGGCCGCGGCGGGCCGGGCGTCTATCTGGTGAATACCTATGATCTGCCGCATCGCCCGCTGTTCAATCTGACCTCGCTGACCTTGCATGAATCCGCGCCGGGCCACGCTCTGCAGGGTTCGCTCGCCGCCGAGGACAAGACGCTGCCGGACTTCCGGCGCTACACCTACATCTCGGCGTATGGCGAAGGCTGGGCGCTCTACTGTGAATATCTGGGCGTCGAGATGGGCATGTACGACACCGCCTATGACCGCTTCGGCTATCTCGGCTGGCAGATCTGGCGCGCGGTGCGTCTCGTCGTCGATACCGGCATCCACAGCCAGGGTTGGACACGCGAGCAGGCGATCGCCTATATGCGCCGGTACACGGCGCTTCCCGATCACGAGATCGAAACCGAGGTCGATCGCTACATCGCCTGGCCCGGTCAGGCGCTGTCCTATTATCTCGGCGAGATGGCGATCAAGAAGGCGCGCGCCAAGGCCGAAGCGGCGCTCGGCGACAAGTTCAACATCCGCGCCTTCCATGACGCCGTGCTGCAGATGGGTTCCGTCCCGCTGCCCTTGCTCGAAGCCCGCGTGGATCGCTTCATCAAGGAAGGCGGCAAGGGTCCGTATCCGGACGAGGAGAAGTGAGCAGTTAAACTCGCTTGTCATCCCCGGCCGAGTGGCACGTTAGTGCCGCGAGGGGAAGGGGACCCAGGTAACTGATACAAGCTGAATGTCGGATAGGCTCGCTTCAATTCGGGAAATGCAGATTGTGTTTATGACCTGGGTCCCCTTCCCCTCGCGTTCCTTCGGAACGCTCGGCCGGGGATGACAGGTGAGTTCACTTAGTTGACGTGACAAATTGTCGGGGCGGACCTACCCTCGTGGCAACGATATTGCCGGGAGGTCTGCCATGTCCGCTCATGCGATGGAACGCGAGGCACGTTCGCCCGTCTATGACATCCCGCTCGACAAGATCAATGTGAGCAACCCGGAGCTGTTCCGGACCAATTCCTTCTGGCCTTATTTCGAGCGGCTGAGGCGCGAAGACCCGGTGCATTATTGCGCGGAGAGCGACTACGGCCCGTTCTGGTCGATCACCAAATACAACGACATCATGGCGGTGGATACCAACCATCAGGTGTTCTCGTCGGAGGCGCATCTCGGTGGCATCACCCTGCGCAACCAGGCGAGCGATTTTCTGCTGCCGATGTTCATCGCCATGGATCCGCCCAAGCATGACAAGCAGCGCAAGGTGGTTAGCCCGATCGTCGCTCCGGAAAATCTGGAGCGCCTCGAAGGCACGATCCGATCGCGTGCGGCCAAGATGCTCGACGAATTGCCGCGCGGCGAAACCTTCGACTGGGTGGACCGCGTCTCCATCGAACTGACGACGCAGATGCTCGCGACCCTGTTCGATTTCCCGTTCGAGGAGCGGCGCAAGCTGACGCGCTGGTCGGATGTGGCCACCGCGATTCCCGGTCATGGCATCGTGGATTCGGACGAGCAGCGCCGCGAGGAATTGCGCGAATGCGGTGCCTATTTCGGCGAGCTCTGGAACCAGCGCGTGAATAGCGAGCCCAAGGGCGATCTGATTTCGATGATGGCGCATTCCGACGTGACGCGGAACATGGAGCCGCGCGAGTTTCTCGGCAACATCATCCTGCTGATCGTCGGCGGCAACGATACGACGCGCAATTCCATCACCGGCGGCGTCCTCGCGCTGAACGAGAATCCCGATCAGTACAGAAAGCTGATAGAGAATCCCGCGCTGATCGAAAGCATGGTGCCGGAAATCATCCGCTGGCAGACGCCGCTCGCCCATATGCGCCGCACCGCGCTCGCCGACATCGAGTTCAAGGGCAAGCAGATCAGGAAGGGCGACAAGGTCGCAATGTGGTATGTCTCGGGCAACCGCGACGAGGAGGCGATCGGGAATCCCAACGCCTTCATCATCGATCGCGCGCGGCCGCGCCAGCATCTTTCTTTCGGTTTCGGCATCCATCGCTGCGTCGGTAACCGCCTCGCGGAGATGCAGCTGCGCATCGTGTGGGAGGAGATCCTCAAACGCTTCAAGAAGATCGAAGTGATGGGTGAGCCCGAGCGCATCTATTCGAATTTCGTGAAGGGCTATGCCACGCTTCCGGTCCGGATCGCCCATTGAAGACGCTCGCCTTCCTGCTCGCGCTTCTTGCCTGCGCGCCCGCGAGCGCCAAATGCCTGCTGGCTTCGCAGAAGGCGATGACCGAAGCCCAACTGTTCTTCGGCCGCGACATTCCCGGTGGCGGGCAGGTGAGCGACGATGCGTGGGCGAAATTTGTAAGTGACGTCATCGCTCAAGATTTCCCGGGCGGGTTTTCGATAACCGATACAGAGGGCGCCTGGCGCGATGCCAAGACCGGCGGCGCCGTGCACGAGAAATCGAAGATCGTCCTGATCGACGGCCGTGCGACACCGGATTTTGCGAGAAAGGTTCGCCATATCGCCGAAAGCTATCGCACCCGCTTTCATCAAGATGCGGTGGGCGTGGTCACGCGGCAGGTCTGCGCAGCGTTCTGACGTCTACGGTTCGATTTCTTCGACAGGCTCGGGGACTTCCCGGTGCCGGAAGTAAATGAATGGAACACTGGCGGCATAGAGCACGAACCCGCCGGTCAGCGTCGCCCAGGGCCAATTGATCAGCAGCACCAGGAACGCACCAAGCGCCAGCCACGCCACAGCGATCAGCGCTTTGGGCAGATGCATATATTTGATCGAAGGCGTCGGAACGCGGCTGATCATCAGCACGGAGGCGAGCACCATCACGACGCTGGTGAACTCCGCGTTGCGCACGAACGCGTCGCCGAATTGAAAGCTCAGAAGCATCGGAAACACGGCCAGGAACGCCGAAGCCGGCATCGGCAAGCCTGTGAAATAGGGGTTGGCCTGCGTCGCGCCTTCGTCGCGGGCACTGGCGCTCTGGATGTTGAACCGTGCAAGACGGATTGCGGCGCAGGCGCAGAAGATCAGTGTCACCACCCACCCCGCCTCGTTCATGCCCTTCAGGCTCCACAGGAACACGACGACGCCTGGCGCCACACCGAAGCTGACGAGATCGACCAGGGAGTCCAGCTGCGCGCCGAAACGGGTGTCGGCACCGAAGGCGCGCGCCGCGCGGCCGTCCAGCATGTCGAAGACCATCGCGATGATGATGGCCGTGACGGCATGCTTCCAGTCCTCGATCAGCGCGAAACGGATTGCGGTCGCGCCGGCGCAGAGCCCGAGCAAAGTCAGGATCGATGGCACGAGCTTGGAGAGGGAGAGGTCTTCGAACCGTTCCACCATGCGCTGGCGCGCCTCGGCAAAGTCCTCGAGGCGTTCGGCGACGCGCTGCCGCGCTGTCAGTTTCTCGACGGGCAAGGCTTCAGCCTTTCCTGTTCAGCGTCGCGAGGATCGTCTCGCCCGCTTTCACGTGATCGCGCGCTTTCGCGGCCACCACGGCATCCGGCGGAAGGTAGAGATCCAGCCGGCTGCCGAAACGGATTATGCCAAATCGCTCGCCTTTGCGCACCTGCTGATCCTTGCGGAGATCGCAGCGAATCCGCCGTGCGACGAGGCCCGCGATCTGCACCACGGCCAGTTCCGCTCCACTGTCGAGGCGCAGTCTTACAGCCATCCGCTCGTTATGCTCGCTGGCCTTGTCAAATGACGCGTTGAAGAATTTGCCGGGCCTGTAGGCGAGCGCGGTCACCGTTCCGTCGGCGGGCACACGGTTCACATGCACGTTGAAGACATTCATGAAGATGCTGAGGCGGCGAAGCTTGGCATCACCCATGCCGAGTTCGGCGGGAGGTGCGGCCTCGACAATCGGAAGCATCACGCCGTCGGCCGGCGAGATGATCAGCCCTTCATCCTGCGGTGTGGCTCGTTCGGGGTCGCGGAAGAAGGCGATGCACCACAGCGTCACCGGAACGAGCAGCCATCCGAACCAGCCGGCGACCGCGAACAGCAGCGCGTTGAGCGCGACCGCGATCGCGATGTAAGGCCAGCCATCGGGGTGAATCTTCAACGCAGCTTCTCTTCAAACGAAAAGGGGGCAGCCGCAAAACGGCCACCCCCTTATAACGCAAAACAGATGAACTTAAGCGCGCTTGCCCGAGAATGGGAACGAGCCGAAGGAGCCGGCCTTCACATTGCCCGAGATGGCGTCGCCATCGACGGTGCCCGCGAATTCCAGCGTCATCGGGAACGGCGTGGTGATGGAGTTCTTCCATGACACGCTGTTGCCATCGATCTTGCCGTCGGCGATCGGCTGCGAGCGGCCCTGCGCCGCTTGCGTGCCGCTGCCATCGGCATTGATTTCAAGCGTCGAGGGCTGTGCGCCCATCGGGGACTGAACGACGATCTCGTATTTTCCTGCAACCGACATGATCTTCTCCATCCGAAAGCGCGCATCTAAAAGGTGACTGGGCCGTCATGCAAGCCTCGCAAGGCCTGCCGCATCGGCAACTATGGCAGGAAATCAGGCCGAGGCGGTGCCGACCCCGCGAACATCCATGGCGCCGAACAGGCAGCTCACCGTCTCGCCGTCCTCGGACAACGGCATGACCACGACTTCCATTTCCAGATAGTCCTTGTCCTGCAGATTGGAGCGAAGGGGGCCGACCGCCACGGGCGCCTTCCGGATCACGCATTCCACCAGGATCGCTTTCATGCGCTGAAAGAACGGCACGTCGATGTGATCTGACAGGAGCTCGCCGGCGTAGCGCCGCCCCATGAACTGGATGACGCGGTCGCCCGCAAAGCGGAAGCGGAAATCCCTGCCGCCATCGACGACATCGATCATCCAGATCGAAGGCAGCACGCTGCGCAACAGCGCGGGCGTGATCTCCTCGCGCTTGGGCGCCAGCCGGTCGGCGGCAACGCGCTTCCACGCATCGAGGGCGCCGACGAGCTTTTCGCTCACCAGACGATTGGCGGATTTATAACTCACAGCGGCAGTCATCATGCTTACGCGCGGCGCTCCGGAATTGAATGGAATTGAGGGTCGACACTATCGGTCGAGGCGCGCGTGCTGTGGCCCGCAGTTCGCTGTGCCGCGCCTTCTAGGGAACTTTGTGACGAGATTAGGGCGCTGGTTCCATCAGCGAAACGGCCGCCCGGCTCGTGCATAGGCAGCCGCCGAGTTGAAAATATTGACGGTCATCAGGCTTGTCTCGCTCTCCGCGCGCTTATCATAAACCTGTGCGACCATTTCTTGTACGGATATATCCGAAGGCGCCGCTTCCAGCGCATAATCCGCAAGGTGGCAGGCAAGGCGGTGCTCGGCGGCGCGTGACAGCGTTAGCGCGCGTTCGGCAAGTAGTGTCGCATTTCCGCACAGATTTGCGATCTCCTGCGCAAGTTTGTCGCGTGGGGCCGGCTTCAACTCGCTCGGCCGTCCGCTCCACCAGCCGCCGTAATAGCGGATCACGTTGCGCACCAGGAATTCGGTGTCGTCGTACACCGGCTGCAGCCAAGGCGATCCCGATTTCGGCAGATCGATGCCGGTGACGATATCGACATGCGGCGGCGAGCCGTTCTCCATCGCCGCGATAGTCCGCGCCACGACGGTCTCGAGAAACGCCGCCGTCTCCGTCAGCATACGGACGATCTTGTCCTTCTCGCCGATCACCGGCCCGCCATGGCCGGGACAGAGCGCCTGCGGCGCGCAATCCGCCATGGCGCGCAGACCCTTCGCGCGATCCCAGGGATAGCGCTGCACCTTCTGCGGATTGCCGTCGTTCGGCACCGCCCAGATGAAAAGATCGCCGGGGCACAGCACGCCGCGTGCCGGGCACCACACCCAGGTGTGATCGTCGGTCTCGCCGCGGCAATGATGCAATGCGAATGCAACGCCACCGACAGTGATGTCGAGCCTGTCGTCGTACAGCGTATCGGGCGGCACTGGCGGCTTTCCGAACGCGGCATAGGCGTCGTTGGACTGCGCCTCCACCGTGCCACCAAACTGGCGCGCGTTCAGGGCAGCGTTATGGCGCGCGGTCGCTGCATAGCGCTCGAAGCGCGCAGGCATGGCGCTGTGCGCAATCACGCGCGGCTTCTTTTGGTCTGGCATCAGAAATGCGTCGAGACCGTATGCGTGATCGATATGACCGTGGGTATAGATCGCGGTATGCACCGGCGCTTGAGTCTTCTGGCGCAGCATCGCGGCGATCGCCGGCGCGAATTGCTTGGTGCCGGTATCGACGAGAACTAGTCCTTCATCGGTCTCGAAGGCTGTGCAGCCCGAGAATTGCGAGGCGAACCAGGTGCGTTCCGCCACCTGAACCGGGCCGCCGGTCCAGAAGAACTTGGCTTCTTCCGGTGTCTTGCCCCGCATTGTGCCGAATTTTACTGCCGGATTCTGTGCCATTTCCGCCCCTTATCTATTTGCTCACGGGCATGCTAACCGAGGGCGCGTTTTTCACCACCGGTTTCCATGACTCATCCCACCGTTCGCCTCAGACCCAAGGAAGGCCGCCGGATCCGCGCCGGCGCGCCATGGGCCTTCTCCAATGAAGTGGAAATGAGCAACGCGACCAAGGCGCTGAGGCCAGGAACGGCTGTGAATGTGGTTGGCGACGATGGTCAACCTTACGGCACCGGCTATTTCAATCCGGGCAGTTTGATCGCGATCCGCCTGCTCGATGCGCAGCCCGACATCGTGCTCGGCGCGAACTACTTCGAGAAGCGTCTGGCGCGCGCCAGCGATCTTCGTGATGCAATATATGCCCGCCCGTTCTATCGCCTGATTCATGCCGAGGGCGACTATCTGCCCGGCCTCACCATCGATCGCTTCGGAGATGCCTGTGTGGTGCAGATCACGACGGCCGGCATGGAGGCTCTGCTGAAGCCCCTGCTCAAAGCACTCGATGCCGTGATCGCGCCCACGACCGTGATCCTGCGCGCCGACACGCCGTCGCGCACGCTCGAAGGTCTCGACTCCTATGTGCGTGCCGAGAAGGGGGAAGCCGCTCGCATCGCGGTCGAGGAGAACGGCATCCGCTATTTCGCCGATCTCGGCGAGGGCCAGAAGACAGGCTGGTACTACGACCAGCGCGATAACCGCGCCTTCATGGCCGCGCTGTCAAGAGACAAGACCGTCCTCGATGCCTATTGCTACACGGGCGGCTTCGCGCTCGCCGCGGCGAAAGGCGGCGCAAAAGAAGTCGTTGCGCTGGACAGCTCCGCATCCGCGCTTGCGCTCGCGGAAGACTCCGCGGCTGCGAACGGGGTCGCGTCCATCTGCAAATTCGTGAAGTGCGATGTGTTCGAGGAATTCGAGCGGCTGGGCAATGCCAAGGAGACGTTCGACATCGTCATCGCCGACCCGCCGCCCTTCGTGAAATCGCGCAAGGATCTCGAGCCCGGCGCCAAGGCCTATCGCAAGCTGGCGCGCATGGCGGCCAGGCTGGTTGCCCCAAACGGGCTGCTGCTGCTGGCGTCGTGCTCGCACAATATTTCCGCCGATCGCTTCGCGCAGGAATGCGCGCTTGGTATCCAGCGCAGTGAGCGCCGCGCTCGCGTGATCCATCAGGCCGGCGCGGGCGCCGACCATCCCGTACATCCGATGCTGCCGGAAAGCGCCTATCTCAAGGCGCTGGTTTACGCGCTGGATTAGGGTCCAGCCGCCCCGACACGTTTGGACCACGCTGCCGTCATGACGCCGACCTGCCCGCGGCGGAAATCTGTGACAGCTTTTGTCGTGTCGTCGACCAGCAACGTCTCACGTGATGCGTCTGAGTAGGCGGGCCACGCGGGAAGGTCAGCCTCGTTCGGGTCGCCGGTCTTGGCGAAATTGGTCCAATAGTCGCCGATCTGCTGCGCGGTCTTGAGATCGGCATCGCTGGCGAAATTGCCGAGGAAACCGAGTCCTCGAAATCCGAACACGAACGGTATTTCTCCGCCATGATTGACGCCCGGCACTTTGCCGCGGAAGTGATCGGCGACGTAGGCAAAGTGATAGACACGGGCCGTCTCGCCCGTATTGGCGACGAAGCCAGCCAAATCCTGTGCGGCTGCGGTGAACAATGCGTCGCCGAACGCCTGCCGTCCGAATTCCTCGTCGGTCAGTTTGCCGTCGGCTTCGTAGATCGCGCGCACGCGGGGCAGCGCATCGCCAAACTTGTCCAGGTCCTTCACGGGATCGGAGCCGATGGCTTTCGCGAGACTTGCTTCGTTGCTGTTCGATCCCGCGATATACGGCACCTTCGCGATCTCGCCCTTCGCGAACAGGACCGAGACTTGATCGGTAATTACCTTGCCGTCGATGAACGGCGCGATACCGCCTTCGGTCTTGTCCATTGCGCGGTGCTTGAGAATGTCTTCCACTTTCAACGCGCGAAGTTTCGCCAACGCGATGGCATCCGTCCCGGTCACGCCCATCGCCGTGCCCCAGTCGGTACTGGCCTGCTCGGCTTTCGCAAGCGTGGGGATTTCGTTCAGCCCCAGTCCCGATTCCGAGATTGCTTTCGTGAACAGGCCGCGCGCCATCGGCGACGCTATCAGGTCGTTGACACTCATGCCGCCGGCGGATTCGCCGAAGATCGTCACGTTGTTCGGGTCGCCGCCGAATGCAGCGATGTTGGCGCGCACCCATTTGAGTGCCGCGATCTGGTCGAGCAGGCCGAAATTGCCGGTCGCATCGTCACGAGTGTGTTCGCTTGCCAATGCCGGATGCGCGAGGAAGCCGAGCTCGCCGAGACGGTAGTTGAACGACACGATCACCACGCCGCGCTTGGCGAGGTCGGTGCCGTCATAAAACTGGACCGCCGAGCCGCCGGTCACGAACGCACCGCCATAGATCCACACCATGACCGGCAGCTTCGCGGCCGATGTCGCATTCCGCGTCCAGACGTTCAGCGACAGGCAATCTTCGCTCTGCTTGAGGTCCTTGGTGTATTGGGTCGTGTTCTGCGGGCAGATGGGGCCGAACTCCGTCGCGTCGCGCGCACCGCTCCAGCTCGGCCCCGGCTGCGGCGCGCGCCAGCGCAGTTCGCCGACGGGCGCCGCGACATAGGGAATGTTCTTGAACACCTGCACATTGTCTTCGGTGTCGCCGTTCAGGATTCCCTGCTCGATCCGGATCGCGATCTTTGCGGCATTGGCGTGGACCGAACCGAACAGGACCAGGGCGGCAGCAAGGACCAGGCGGCGCATGGGTATTCTCCGGCGAAAGCTGTGTGCACGAGACCGCAACCCTGCTCATGCGGTCAATCCCGAACGGTCAGATTGTCGTGGTCTCTTGAGCGAAAGGGCTTGAAGCGTCGCGCTGCCGGCACCATTTCAGCAGGCCAGCCTGCGGTGGCGAGGCTGCGTTTTCGATCGGCGCGGAGGGAGGGGCACTGAATTTCGTCGAACAATTATATTGCTCTTCAGCGCCCAAGCGGCCGGGAGGGTACCCCCTCCGGAAATCGCGGTTCGAATGCCAAGTGCAAGCACCGCCACGGATTTTGGTGGAGAGGTAAGTTCAGTCTGGCCGCCTGGCTCGTTGGGATGGGCGCAGCTCTGCATGGGATCGGGCAGGGAATCCGTCAGATCGTGATCTGCGTGCCCAGTTCCACAACGCGATTGGGTGGAAGACCGTAGAACCGGGCTGGCGCCAGCGCGTTCGACGCCAGCCAGGTGTAGAGCCCGATGCGCCAGCGCGCGAATCCGGGATGCTTGCCCGCCACCAATGTCTCGCGGCCGACGAAGAAAGTGGACGTGTCGACATCGATGACAAGACCGAAGCGCCGCGCGTTTTCCAATGCTTTGGGCACATCGAGATCCTCGAAGAAGCCGAAATGAACGCGAACTTCGTAGAAGCCTTTCCCCGACTTTTCGACATCAATCCGCTTGCTGTTCGGCACGAACGGCATGTTTTCAACGATGACCGTCACCAGCACGATGCGCTCATGCAGAACCTTGTAATGTTTCATGCTGTGCAGCAGCGCGTTCGGAGCGATATCAAGCCGGGGCGTCAGGAAGATCGCCGTTCCCGCTACGCGTTGCGACACGCGGTCGGCACGATCCAGGAACAGCGGCAGCGCCAGCGCATTGGCGCGGACCTTGTCGAGATGGATGCGCCGCCCGATGCGCCAGGTATCCATCACCACGAACACGCCGGCTGCGACGACCAGCGGCAACCAGCCGCCTTCGATGATCTTGAGCGAGTTGGAAGCGAGGAACGCCAGATCGATGATGCCGAACAAACCGAAGAGCGCTATCACCGCCGATTTGTTCCAATGCCATTGGCGCACGGCGACAACAGCCACAAGCACGGTACTGATCACCATCACGCCGGTAACCGCAATGCCGTAGGCAGCCGCCAGCGCATCGGACGATTTGAAGATCAAAACGATCAGCACGACACCGACGCACAGCATGGCGTTTATGCGCGGAACATATATCTGTCCGGATTCGGTCGCCGACGTATGGCGGATCTCCATGCGCGGCAGCTGGCCGAGCTGCACGGCTTGTCGGGTGATCGAGAACACGCCGGAGATCACGGCCTGCGAGGCGATGATCGTGGCGATCGTCGCGAGCAGGACGAGCGGATAATGCGCCCAATGCGGCGCGATCGAATAGAAAGCCAACGGCGTCGCTTGCGGATGGAGCAGAAGCGCCGCGCCCTGTCCAAAGTAGTTCAGCAAGAGCGCGGGCAACGTGACCGCCAGCCAGGCGAGCCTTATCGGGGTTCGGCCGAAATGGCCCATATCCGCATAGAGCGCTTCGCAGCCGGTAACCGCGAGGACGACGGAGCCGAGCGAGACGAACGCTGTCCAGGGCTCCTGCACGAAAAGTTCGAGGCCATAGAGCGGACTAACGGCTTTGAGGACTTCTGGCATGCGCGCGATGGCGAAGAAGCCCAGGACTGCGAGGACCGCGAACCAGACCACCATTACCGGGCCAAACAGCTTGCCGATCCTCTCGGTGCCGCGCGATTGCAGGGCGAAGAGGCCGATCAGAATGATCAGCGACAGCGGCATGATGAGCGCCTCGAATTTCGGCCCGCCTTCCTTCAATCCCTCGACCGCGCTGAGCACGGAGATTGCGGGCGTCAGCATGCCGTCGCCGTAGAACAGCGCCAATCCGATGATCGCGATGATTCCGATGAACGTCTTGGTCCAGCGTCCGAGGCCGGTCGAGCGATGAGCGAGCGCAGCCAGCGCAAGCACACCGCCTTCTCCATCATTGTCCGCGCGCATGATAAGCATCACATATTTCAATGTGACCACGACGATCAGCGACCAGAAGATCAGCGACAGCGCACCGAGAATCGCGAATGGCGTCGGAATGTGCCCGGCACTGGCGGCCAGCGCCGATTCGCGCATGGCATAGAGCGGACTGGTGCCAATATCTCCGAACACGACGCCAAGCGCGCCAAGCGTCAGCAGCGCGTTTCGCCGGTGCCTGGCGTTGCGAACCTCGGGCTCTGCGATCGGCTGGCCGGTATCGCCGGTAACCGGGGAATTCTCTTCGTCTACAGACAATGGATCTCTGGAAGCATTCATCGCGACGATCTCCCGATCGAATTGGTGCGTGACGGTCTCCCCGACGTTTTCCCTGCTTTGTTATCTTTTTGTCTAAATGGTGATCTGCGCGCCGAGTTCGACGACACGGTTCGGCGGCAGGCAGTAGAAGCGCGCCGGCGAAAGCGCATTCCCGGCAAGCTGAATGTAGAGCCAGGTCCGCCAGCGGCCGAGCAAGGGGTGCTGCGAAGGAACCAGCGTCTCGCGGCCGACAAAGAAAGTCGTGTGATCGACATCGATGGCGAGCCCGAAGGCGCGCGCGTTCTTGAGCGCCAGCGGCACGTCCGGGGTCTCGAAGAAGCCGTGATGCACCTTGATGCTATAGAAGCCCTTGCCGAGCTTGGTGACGTCCACGCGCTTGTCCGGGCGGACCATCGGCGTGTCGTCCACCACGACGTGGGCGAGGATGATACGCTCATGCAGTACGCGATTGTGCTTGAGGTTGTGCAGCAGCGAGGCGGGCACGACATCGGTCCGCGCATTGAGGAATACCGCGGTTCCGGCAACGCGCATCGGCGTCTTGTCGGCGCGCTCCAGAAACAGGTCGAGCGGCATGGACTCGTTGCGAATGATTTCCTGATGATGCCGCCGGCCATAGCGCCAGGTTTCCATGACGAGAAACACAGTGCCGGCAATGGCGAGAGGGAGCCAGCCGCCTTCGACGATCTTGAGCGAGTTGGACGCGAGGAACGCCCAGTCGATCGCGGCCAGTAATCCGAACAGGCAGAGCACATAGCGGATGTTCCAGTTCCACTGCCGCGTCGCGACGATACCGGCATGGAAGGTGTCGATCACCATGACGCCGGTCACCGCGATGCCGTAGGCGGCGGCAAGCGAAGCGGAGCTCTTGAAGATCAGGACGATGAGCACGACGCCGATGCACAAGAGGGCATTCATGCGCGGCACATAGATTTGCCCATATTCGGTCGCCGAGGTGTGGCGGATTTCCATGCGCGGCAGCTGACCCAATTGCACGGCCTGGCGCGTCATCGAGAACACGCCGGAGATCACGGCCTGCGAGGCGATGATGCCTGCGATGGTGGCGAGCAGGACGAGCGGGAAATGCGCCCATGCGGGCGCAATGGAATAAAATGCGACCGAGGCTTTCTCCGGTGCAAGCAGCAAAGCTGCGCCCTGTCCGAAATAGTTCAGGAGCAGTGCCGGCAGCACAAAGAAGAACCAGGCGAACTGGATCGGCCTGCGGCCGAAATGCCCCATATCGGCGTAGAGTGCCTCGCAACCCGTGACTGCCAGCACCACGGAGCCCAGCGAGACAAACGCCGTCCAGGGTTCGTTCGCGAACAGCGAGACGGCATAGAGCGGATTGACGGCGGCCAGGATCTGCGGCGCGCGGAGGATCGACGCGGCTCCCATCGCCGCGAGCACCAGGAACCACACAACCATCACCGGCCCGAACAGGCGTCCGATCTTGGCCGTGCCGCGGCTCTGCATCACGAACAGGCCGACAAGAATGGCGAGCGTCAGCGGAACGACAAGATGCTGGACCGCATGACCTTGCGCGGACATCCCTTCCACCGCGCTGAGCACCGTGATGGCTGGCGTCAGCATACCGTCGCCGAAGAACAATGCGAGGCCGATGATCGCGCCGACGCCGATCATCGTCTTGATACGCCGTCCAAGACCCTGCGAGCGATGCGCGAGAGTCGCCAGCGCCAGCACGCCACCCTCGCCATTGTTGTCGGCGCGCATGATCAGCGTGACGTATTTGAGCGTCACCACGCTCATCAGCGTCCAGAAAATGAGCGACAGCCCGCCCATGATCGCCGCGGGATGCGGCACCGACCCGCCGGTCGCTAACGCTGTTTCGCGCATCGCGTAAAGCGGGCTGGTGCCGATATCGCCGAAGACGACGCCGAGTGCAGCGAGCGTCAGCGATGCCTGATGCCGGAACGAAGACGGCGCGGGACCATGCGCGTGCGCGGCCAGAGGTGTCGCGTCATGCGCGGCAAGCGGGTCAGCGTCCGAAATCGCGGACGCTGTGGGATCGATGCTGTTCACAGGTGAATGCTCATTGGTATCTAAACGCCGAGCGCGCCGTCAGGGTTTGCAAGCGTTTCGATCCTTGTTTCCTGCGGGAACATGAGGTGCCCCGTCCCGGAAAGGCGCGGACATTATGCCTGTGTCGGCGAGGGTAAAAGGGGGCGAGGCAGAATAGCGCAGAATCTGCCTCAAGCTCCTGAAATTGATACTTTATTCGTCCCTCGAATCGGTTTGCGAGACGCGCATTTCCCGACTGGGCGCATCCGGTGCGATAAAGCCCTGCACGTCATAGGTGTGCACGCCCCATGCATGAGTCTCGACATTCCACACAAGCACTTGGCTCCAGTCGTTATCGGGACTGATGTCGGCGACAGGATCGTCGAGGAAGATCGCGCCGTTGTTCAGCCAGTTCGCATGATCCACGCGAATCTCGCGCGCCGACACGACGCGGCGCACGACGGCGACATGCGCGCGCTTCGATCCCGCATAACCGGCAAGAACCATCACAGCGCCTTTGCTGGGTTCAGGCATGCGCTTGTAGCGGCCGTCAGCCTGGTCCCACCAGGTATAGGCATCGCCGTGGATGTTCACGCCGGAATGCTCTCGCGCAAACGGAACGCAGGAGACCGGCTTGTCCAGCACCGTCATGGTGGCATCGTTGTCGGCGGGCGTGTTGCCGGAGAACACACCTTCAGGAGCGCTCGAACATCCTGCAAGCATGGCGCAAAAAGCGGCTGCCGCCGCGAGCCGAAAGAAAGACCCCACCATCATCAAGCCCTTCGAACGCTCCAGCAGCAGCAGCCAGAGCCCACTCAATCACGGAACTTTCAAGGCAGCGTTAGTCCGATCGTTCGAATTTGAAATATCCAACTCTTAATCAAAACTTAACGGCGAAAAATCAATCGCCGCGGGCGGCATCGCGCGCAGGCGCCGGCACCGATCCGCTCAATCCCATCGCACCGATAGAGACTAGGCCCGCGACGGCGAACACGAAGAAAGGCGCGCTCCAGGCCTGCTCCGTGAACGCAAAGATCGGGAGCAGCACGCCGGAGACAAGTTCCGGTCCGCCACGCCAGCCGCCGACATAGCGTTCGCCAGCACGCAGCGTGCGTGTGAACACCATTTTGGTGCCGAAGAATGCTTCGAAAGTGGCGCGCGCATTGGAAAGGATGAGTCCGCTCGGAAACACTATCCCAAGAAGCAGCGATCGCGCGAGATAAGGCGCATTTTCGCGCCCTAAAATGACTTGTCCGAGATAGAGATAGCCAAGGCTCGAAAGCAAGCCGAAGGCCGAGACCGAAAGCCCCAGCATCGCGATGCTCTCGATATAGACAACGCCCATCGCCATCAGCGTCAGGCTGATCACCGCGCTGGTGAGCGCGAGCGTGTAGAACGCGAACTGACAGATCTGAAGCGTCAGGGTCGCTTTTTTCCAGAGCGGGAATTCACTTGTCCAGATTTGCGGCAGAAGCTTGCGCGCGCATTGCGCGTGGCCTTTGGTCCAGCGCGCCTGTTGCGCGCGCCATCCGGCAGCCGTCTCCGGCAATTCGCCCGGCACTTCGAGATCGGGAAGCAATCCGGCACGCCAGCCCTTAAGCGCGCAGCGCACCGACAGATCGAGATCTTCGGTCAGCGTGTCGCCGGTCCAGCCGCCGCCATTGTCGATCGCGGCGCGACTCCAAACGCCAGCGGTTCCATTGAACGAGATCGGAAGTTCCGCGCGTGTGCGGCCTTCCTGCTCGACGGCGAAATGCGCATCGAGCAGAAGTCCCTGCACGCGGGTCAGCCAGTTCCTGTTGCGATTGTTGTGTCCCCAACGTGCCTGCACGAAAGCCAAACCCGAATCCGCAACGAGAGCGGGTACGGTGCGGCGCAGGAAATCCGGCGGCGGCACGAAGTCGGCATCGAACACGGCAACGTAAGGCGCATCGCAATGCCGGAGTCCGAAGGCAAGGTTGCCCGCCTTGAATCCTGTGTTTTCGCCGCGGTGAAGCACCTCGATATTGATGTCTTCGGGGATGACGCTCTTGATCGTGCGCGCGAGCGTCTCGTGCTCGCTGGTGCGGCCGTCGTCGAGGACCTGGATTGTCAGCTTGTCGCGCGGCCAGTCGAGGCGCGCGGCGGCGGTGGCGACGCGGACCGCGAGGGCACCCTCGTCACGTACGGGAAGTTGGACCAGCACATGGGGCAGGACTTCGTCGGGCAGCGCGGGAACGCGCAGCCGTGGCTGCGGGCGGAAGTGGCGCACAAAGCCGAGCGCCAGAAGCTGTGCCGACAGGAGCGCCAGCAGGACGAGAACGCCCGCTAGAACACATTGCAATATCAAGGACAAGCTGACCACGGGTTCAGGACCCCCACACTTTCCGACGTTGGCGCCGCCGTGTGTCCGGCGGTTTCGCGATGGTAACGGGGGGCCCGGCGAGTCCGGACCCTTAAGAAGGGGTGAATTTGTTCTGCCGCGCCGGGAATGGCAAGGCCCGCAGGCCCAGTCAATCCAGCGTCCGGCGGAACCTTAACAGGGCGAGGCTTCCGGCCATGAACAGAAAGAGAATAAGTGGCCAGATGTCGGGCCATATCGCAGCGAATCCGTTGCCTTTGAGAAGGATTCCGCGGACCACCCGCAGGAAATGCGTGGCGGGCAGGATTTCACCGATCCACTGAGCCCACACCGGCATCCCCCGGAAGGGAAATGCAAAACCGGACAAAAGGATCGCGGGCAGCAGGAAGAACATGGTCATCTGCATCGCCTGAAGCTGGTTCTGCGCGACTGTGGAAAACGTGTAACCAACGGCGAGATTGGCGATGATGAACAGAAGCAGGCAGGCTGAAAGCAATGCGAGCGAGCCGATCATCGGCACGCCAAAGACGTAGCGCGCCACCAGCAGCACCAGCACGCTCTGGATCGCACCGACGACAACATTGGGTGCGATCTTGCCGATCATCAGCTCAAGCGGACGCACCGGCATGGCGAGCAGGTTCTCATAGGTTCCGCGCTCGCGCTCGCGCGTCAGCGCCAGGCAGGTCATCAGCACCATCGACATGGTGAGGATGACAGCAAGTAGCCCGGGCACGACGTTGTATTGCGTGATCGCTTCGGGATTGTAGAGCGGATGGACGATGACGTTGAACGCCGGCGCGGTTTGCGCGCGCGCCGCCAGAGGGCCTTTGAGATCGTCGCGCAGCGCGTCAGCGAAAAGCTGGCCGAGTGCCGCGGTGGCTTGCGAGCCTGCCGCAGGATCAGTTGCGTCGGATTCCACCAGCAGCGAGGGCTTCGCGCCTTTCACCAGATCGCGCGAGAAGTTCGCCGGTATCTCGATGACGAACGAGACATCGCCTTCGTCGAGCAAAGCCCGCGCAACTTTCGGCGAGTTCGTCGCCTTGACGATCTCGAAATAGGAGGAGTTCTGAAGCGCGGCGACGATCGAGTCTGCATAGACGCCGGGATCAGAGATCGAGACCGCCGTCGGCAGATGTTTCGGGTTCAAATTGATGGCAAAGCCGAACAGGAAAATCTGCATCATCGGCACGCCAACGATCATCGCCAACGTCAGCCGGTCGCGGCGCATCTGAATGAATTCCTTGGCCAGCACGGCGCGGACGCGCGCGAAGGAGAATCGCTCGCTCACCGCTGCGCTCCGCTGTTTTCCTGAAGCTGGATGAAAACATCTTCAAGGCTCGGCGTCGCCTCGTGGATCGAAAGGCCTTCCTGTGAGCGGTAGGGCGCGAGCGCCTGTTCGAGGGCAGCGCGATCGCGACCGCTGACATGCAATGCCGCGCCGAAGAAGGAGACGAACTCCACGCCGCTCCTACCGCGCAGTTTCTCCGCCAGCTGCCGTGCGCCTTCACCCTCGACGATGAAAGTGAAGAGTTTCGACTGCTCGATCACTTCGGCGACGGTTCCACGCGCGACGATATGACCGAGATTGATATAGACGATGCGGTCGCAGCGTTCGGCTTCGTCCATGTAATGCGTGCTCACCAGAACGGTGAGGCCTTCGCCGCTCAGCCGATGAATTTCGTCCCAGAAATCGCGGCGCGCTTTCGGATCCACGCCGGCGGTTGGCTCATCAAGCAGAAGCAATCTCGGCGAATGCAGCATGCATGCGGCCAGCGCGAGGCGCTGCTTCCAGCCCCCGGAGAGTTCGCCGGCCAATTGCTGCTGTCGCCCTTCAAGACCAAGGCGCGCGATGGTGTCGTTGACTTTCGCATTGCCGTCGGGCAGTTCATACATGCGCGCGACGAATTCGAGATTCTCGCGGATCGACAAATCTTCCCAGAAACTGAATTTCTGGGTCATATAACCGACGGCGCGTTTTATCTCGTCAGGCTGGGTGCGCAGGTTATAGCCGAGGCAGGTGCCTTCGCCCGCATCGGCATGCAGCAAGCCGCAGAGCATGCGGATCGTCGTCGTCTTGCCCGAGCCGTTGGGTCCCAAGAAGCCCCACACCTCGCCATCCGGCACGGCGATGTCGATCCCGTTCACGGCGATCTTCTGACCGAAACGCTTGGTCAGCCCATGCACGTCGATGGCCAGATCCTTGGCCATCACAGCGGATGCACATCCACCGGCTGGCCGGGATGCAGCTTCAATCCGCCGGGCGCGCGCGCCTCGATCTTGAAGACCAGCTTCTCGCGATTGCCGACGGAGAAGATCACCGGCGGCGTGAATTCTTCCTGCGCGGCGATGAAAGTGACGGTCGCGATGATGGTGTTCGCGCAGCCGTCGCACCGCACGGACACTTTCTGCCCGAGATGCACTTTCGCGAATTCCGCCTCCGGAACGAAGAAGCGCACATAAACATTTCCGGGCGGCAGGATCGATACTACCGGCGTCATCGCCGGCGCGTATTCACCGGGACGGAAGAAGATGTCCTGCACGCGGCCTGCGGTGCGCGAAACGACATCCCGTTCCGAAAGCTGATAGGCAGCACCGGTGAGCTGGGCGCGGGCCTGTGCCTCCGTCGCCTGGATCTGTTTCACGAGAGCGGCGGCGGTGTCGTAAGCCGACTTCGCCTGGTCGTAAGCCTGCTTCGGCGTTGCGCCTGCGCGCAACAAGCCACTTTGGCGGACGAGTTCCTTGTGGGCGAGCGCAAGACTTGATTGCGCCTGGCCGAGTTGGCCCTGCGCCTGTGCAATCGCAGCCTTCGCCTGATCGCGCGCCGCGGTCTGGTTGGTGTCGTCGAGCGAGAAGAGAACATTGCCTACCTTCACTGCATCGCCGCGCTCGACCTTAAGATTTGCGACCCATCCTGCCTGCGGTGCCGCCACGAAGGCAGTGTCGCCCTCCGCATAGCCGAGCCAGGCCTTGTCTTCGTTCTGTCCGCAAGCGGTCAGCGCTAGAAGAGTCAGGAATCCGATGCTCTTCTTCATGACGCTTCTCCATCAGCGGCAAGACCGCGAAACAACACGTCGAGATGGGTTTCGATCAGACCCTCATAATCGAACGGTTCTGTGTCGAAACGGCCGAAGGTCACGCGCCAGATCGCACCCAGCAGCACCGGCGCGATGCAAAGCCGCGCGACATGCTGCGGCGGCAGCGCGCGGAATTCTCCCTGCGCAATGCCGCGCTCTATCAGGCCGGTGAGCAGCGCGAGGCCTTTCTCGACGATCTCATTGCGATAGAAACGGGCGAGCTCCGGGAAGTTGCCGCTCTCCGCGATGATGATCTTCGGCAGCACCACGCGATCGCTCGTCGTCAGCAATTGCACCATCTGGCCGAGCGCGAAGCGCAGTATCGGGCGCACCGGTCCTTCGAAGTTGCGCGCGTTCTCCGTCACGGTCGAAAGCGTCGCGCCGATGGAATCGCGCACCAGCGTCTTGAACACGGCGTCCTTGTTTTCGAAGTAGAGATAGATCGTGCCTTTGGTGACTCCGGCGCGTTTGGCGATGTCGTCCATGCGCGCTCCGGCGAAGCCCTTCTCGGAAAATACCTTCAGCGCGGCGTCGAGGATTTCGCTGGGACGGGCCTGTTTGCGGCGGGTCCACCGGACTGGGGCTTCGTTCAGGGTCTCGCTCATGGCTGTATATTAATAACTGACTGGTCAGTAATCAATAGGATGCATTTGTAACGGCGGAAAGCATGGCTTTCGGCGTTAAGATCAGCAGAGCTGACGGGGAGATTAGCCGATGAACCTCAGGATATTGGCGGCGGTCGCCGCGCTTTCACTGACCGGCCTGACCGGATGCGAAACGACGCCGGTCTATCAGGCCCAGTCCGAGCGCGGCGGCGAGGGCTACACCGACAAGCAATTGGCGGAGAACCGCTATCGCGTCGCCTATCACGGCAGTTCGGCGACCAGCCGCGAAGTGGTGGAGGACTTCCTTCTCCGCCGCGCGGCAGAAGTGACTCTCAAGGCCGGCTACCCCGCCTTCGTCTTCGATCACCGCGATACCAAAACGCGGACGCGCTACTACACCGACTTCGCCGGATGGCCCGGTTGGGGCGGGTATGGCTGGTACTGGCACAGCTGGGATTACGGACCGGCGACCACCTTTCCGATCTCGAATTACACGGCCTATGCCGAAATCGTTCTGCTGAAAGACGAACAGGCGGCGAAAGAACCGCGCGCGCTCAGGGCGCAGGACGTGCTCGACCATCTCGGTCCGCTGCCGTCGCCGAAGATGTAGGCTTTCGCAGCACCATCCGAGTTCTGTCGCCGTCGCGCTCGAGCGCAACGATATCGAAGCCTTCCTGACGGCACATATGCGGCACGTCGATCGGCGCCATCGGATCGTCGGTGAGGATTTCGATTTCGGAACCGCCGGGTGCGCGTTCGAGTGCGCGCCGGGCGAAGAGCGCGGGAAGCGGACATTTAAGCCCACGAAAATCGAACGACTCCGCCATCATGACCTCGCCTTGACGCTTAGCGGCCCGAACCTATCCTCGGCCATATCGATAAGGCGAGTCGGATGGGCCTTCTGCACGCGATTGGCCGCGAATACACCTATATCTCCTCGATCGGCCGCTCGCTCTACCGCCTGCGCCACACCAAGCCCGACAGCCCGCGCACGATCAGCGATATCGTCGAGGAATTCGGCCGCAACAGGCCCAACAATATTGCGATCCTCTGCCAGGACCGCACGCACAGCTACGCCGAATTGAACAAGGCCGCCAATCGCTATGCGCATTGGGCGCTAGCGCACGGAATTCGCAAGGGCGATGTCGTCGTGCTCCTGATGGAGAACCGGCCGGAATATCTCTTCGCGTGGCTTGGCATCGTCAAGCTGGGCGGCGTGGTGGCGCTGATCAACACAAATCTGCGCGGACATCCGCTCGCCCATTGCATCGGTATCGCAAATGCACGTCACGCCATTGTCGGTAGTGAACTCGCCGATGCATACCGGGACGCGGCCGTGCTTCTGGAAAACAAACCCGTCGCGTGGGTAACCGGCGCAAGCGCGGCCGGGATGGAAGACCTCGACGCGGCGCTGTTGGAGGCCTCGTCTGCGACCCTCGGTATCGCGGTGCGAGACGGGCTCACCTGCAAGGACAATGCCTTCTATATCTATACATCCGGCACTACGGGCCTGCCAAAGGCCGCGAATTTCAGCCACATGCGCATGCTGTACATGATGTATGGATTTGCCGGCGCGCTGAATGCCGGGGAGCATGACCGGATGTACGACACGCTGCCGATGTATCATTCGACCGGCGGCGTCTGCGCGCCGGGCGTAGCGCTCACGGCCGGCGGCTCGCTCGTCATCCGCCGCAAATTCTCGGTGCAGGACTTCTGGACAGACATCCACAAGTACAAACCATCCTTCTTCCAATATATCGGCGAACTCTGCCGCTATCTGCTGAACGCACCGCCGGGCCCGCATGAGCGCGATCACGCGATCCGCGCGATCACCGGCAACGGGTTGCGCCCGGAAATCTGGGAGGCGTTCCAGACGCGGTTCGCGATCCCGAAGATCGTCGAGTTTTACGGCGCCACCGAAGGCAATGTCTCGATGCTCAATTACGACGGCAAGCCCGGTGCGGTGGGCCGCGTGCCGAACTATATGCGCGGGATCGTTCAGACGCGCATCGTCAAATTCGACATCGAAACGGAAACGCCAATGCGGGGTGCGAATGGGTTCTGCATCGAGTGCGCGGATGGCGAAGCCGGCGAGGCAATCGGCAGGATTCGTAACGAACCCGGCGCCAATTTCGAGGGTTACACGCAGAAGGCCGACACGCAGAAAAAGCTATTGAGTGACGTCTTCGAGAAGGGCGATCTGTGGTTCCGCACCGGCGACCTGATGCGGCGCGATGCGGGAGGTTACTTCTATTTCGTCGATCGTGTCGGCGACACGTTTCGCTGGAAAGGCGAAAACGTCGCCACCAGCGAGGTCGCCGAAGCGCTGGGAATCGTTCCAGGGGTCGCCGAAGCGAACGTCTATGGCGTGCATGTGCCCGGACAGGACGGCCGTGCCGGCATGGCGGCACTGGTGGTTTCGCCGCTGTTCGATCCGGCGTCGCTGGGTGAAGCGCTCGCGGGAAAGCTTCCGGCCTATGCGCGTCCGGTCTTCCTGCGGCTTCGGCCCGAGATGGAGATCACCGGCACCTTCAAACAACGCAAGGTCGAGCTAGTGAAGGAAGGCTTTGACCCCTCGACGATTTCCGATCCGCTTTATTGGTACGATCCCGCAAGCGGCCGCTACGAGCGCCTCGACGGACCGCGCTATGCCGACATCGTCGCCGGCCGGGTAAAGTTTTGATCCTACTCAATCAACGCCCAGACCTTGATGAGATGATGGGCAATAGCGATAGACGGTGGTAACCAGATACCGTCAATGCGGCCGCCGGTGATGATCGCGCGCGCCGTCGCCTTGTCGAGCCAACGCGCTTCGGCAAGTTCGTTCTCATCGACATGCAGTTCAGTCGTGAGCGCCTCGGCGAAGCAGCCGATCATCAAGGATGACGGAAACGGCCAGGGCTGATTGAACTTGTAGGTTACTTCGCCGGTCTCGATTCCCGATTCCTCTTTCAGCTCGCGCCGCACGGCTTCCTCGATCGTCTCGCCAGGCTCGATGAAACCCGCGAGAGCGGAATACATGCCTTGCGGAAACTGCTTGCCGCGTCCGACGAGGCACTGGTCGCCATGGGTCGCGAGCATGATCACAACCGGATCGGTGCGCGGGAAATGTTCGGCATTGCAGGAACCGCAGACTCGGCGATACCCGGCATCCGCAATCGTGGTCGGCGTACCGCAGCGCGCACAGAAGCCGTGGCGTTGGTGCCAGTCGATCATCGCTTTCGCCTGGCCCATGATCGCGGCGTCTTTCATCGGCAGCGCCATCGCCGCGCCGCGCGCCTCCGCGAAATGTCCGAAGCCGGCAAGCGGCCCGGAATTCTCTGGATCGTTCGCGGCGGACACATCGAGCGCGAACAACGCGCGTTCGCCTTCGAGTCCCAGAAAGACGCAGGGTGCATCCGGCTCCGCCATGGACTCGAACAGCCCCGGCCGGAAGAGTCCCAGTTCCGCGAGTCCACCACTCTTTGGCGCACCGATCAGAAAAGGCTGCAACCGCCACATCGGCATGATGAGCGACGACGGATCGCGGCGCTTCGCCTCGATGAAGGCTCTGTCGGTGCGCCTCTCGCTCGCGCGGTCGAGCGGATTGCCGGTAAAGGGGATCATTGTGAGTCTCGATATCGGTTGGGCAAACCTAACCTCAAAGTTTTCTTCTGCAAGCGCCGCGGCCGGGCGGAATGTCCGCCCGGCAGCGCCCGCCGGTTGCAGGTGTTATCAAAAAATTCATAAGTTCGGTTAAGCACGATTTTACGCTGGCCATGCGAGTCTTGCGCATGCTTCGCGTCATCAGCTGCATTACCCAGGATCATGATCTGCGGCTTGTCCTGCTTGCGGGGGTTCTGTGCCTCTTCGCCTGCAGCACGGCGATGAGCCTGATTGCACGCGCGCGCGCCAGCGAAGGCCGCGCCCGCGCGCTATGGATTCTCGGCGCCGGCTTTGTCGCGGGTTGCGGCATCTGGGCTACGCATTTCGTGGCCATGCTCGCCTACCAAGTGGGCTTCGCGCTCGACTACGATATCGCGCTCACCGTTCTGTCGGTCGTGATCGCCGTTACGCTATGTGGGGCGGGCTTTGCGCTGGCGGTCGTGTATCGGGGCTTTTTCCTGGGCGGCGCACTCACCGGTTCGGCCATCGGGATCATGCATTATGTCGGCATGGCCGCCGTGCGCGCGCCGGCCCGCGAGATATGGGATTTCCGTTACGTCGTGTTTTCGGTCGTCATCGGCGTTCTCGCCATGGCGTTCGGCATGCGGCTCGTCATGCGCGGCGAGAAAATGAGGGCCTACACGACCGGCGCGGTGATCTTCACGCTCGCGATCTGCTCGATGCATTTCACCGGCATGACGGCAGTCACCTTCCGTTACGATCCTCTGATCCCCGCAACGACCGGAATCCTTGCACCCGATACGCTTGCCGTCGCGATTGCCGCGATAGCCTCTCTTATCTTGGGCCTTGGCATGGTGATGGCAGTCGTCGATCACCATCTCGCCGAGCGTGCCGAGGGTGAGGCGCAACGCATGCGCATCTATATTTCCCAGCTCGAAGCGACCAAAATCGATCTCGAGCAATCGCTTCACGACCGCGCGGTCGCGTTGACAAAAGCCGATGCCGCGAGTCGCTCCAAATCCGCGTTTCTCGCGGCCATGAGTCATGAACTCCGCACCCCGCTGAATGCGATCATCGGATTTTCGGAGGTCATGGCAGTCGAAGCCTTCGGTGCGATCGGAAACGATCACTACAGAAATTACGTCCGCGACATTCACGATTCCGGCAAGCATCTGCTCGCACTGATCGCCGACATTCTCGACCTGTCGCGCATGGAAGCCGGTAAGGCGGAACTCAACGAGGAAGCGGTCCCCGTCGCGGATCTGGTATCGGATTGCGTTCGCATGGTCGAACGTCAGGCCGAAAAGGCCGGGCTTTCACTGACGCAGGACGTTCCGGCGGATCTCCCGCGGCTGTTCGTGGACGAGCGCCGGATCAAGCAGGTGGTGCTGAATCTACTGAGCAATGCAATCAAGTTCACGCCGGAAGGCGGCAGTGTGACGGTGCGTGCCCAGCTCGACACCGAGGGCATGCGCATCTCGGTCGCAGATACCGGGATCGGCATTTCGCCGGAGGACATGGCGCGCGCGTTCGAGACATTTGGACAAATCGATTCGATGATCGCCCGTCATCATCAGGGCGCGGGACTGGGCCTGCCTCTGGCACGCCAGTTGGCGGAATTGCATGGCGGCACATTGGAACTCGCAAGCGAGGTGAGCGTGGGTACAACTGCGACCATCATTCTCCCGATTAGCCGTGTCCTTGCGCGAACCAGAATCGCCGCGGCTTGAGCGGCGTCTTGAGAGGCTCGCAAGCCTCTTCCGAAAACCTTATTCCGCTCCCGGAAGTCGGTCGCGGACGAATGCACTCGCGAACCCGGCCAGCTCCGGAAGGGCAAGCGATCGGCAAGCGGGCGACAGCGCGATAGCCGCGAGCGCCGTACCGAATTCCTGACTCGCATTTCCGTTTCCAAAGTCTTATATCGGCCTCGGAAGTCGGCCGCGGACGAGTGCACTCGCGAACCCGGTCAGGTCCGGAAGGAAGCAGCCGTACCGAATCCGCCTCGGGTCGAGGCCGGCTTCCACCTTTCCACAAACATTCTTCCGGATTCCGCGCGACCCCGCGCATCGGCTTGCTATACTCGCCCCATGGATCAGGAACCCGGTCTCGGCCTCGACGTCTCGGCACCCAAAAAGGCGGAAGCCTATCGCGTTCTGGCGCGCAAATACCGCCCGCAGGATTTCACCGGCCTGATCGGGCAGGAGGCGCTGGTCAAGACGCTCTCCAATGCCTTCGCGACCGGCCGCATCGCTCATGCCTTCATGCTCACCGGGGTGCGCGGCGTCGGCAAGACGACGACGGCGCGCATCATCGCGCGCGCGTTGAACTGCATAGGACCAGACGGCAAGCGCACGACGCCAACCATCCAACCCTGCGGCGTGTGCGATCCCTGCGTCGCCATCGCCGAGTCGCGTCATGTCGATGTGCAGGAGATGGACGCCGCCTCGCGCACCGGCATCGACGATATCCGCGAGATCATCGAAGGCGTGCGCTATGCCCCTGCATCCGCGCGCTACAAGGTCTACATCATCGACGAAGTACACATGCTCTCGAAGCAGGCGTTCAACGGCCTGCTCAAGACTCTCGAAGAGCCGCCGCCGCATGTGAAATTCATCTTCGCCACGACGGAAATCCGCAAAGTGCCGGTGACGGTGTTGTCGCGCTGCCAGCGTTTCGACCTGCGCCGGATCGAAACCGCGGAGCTGGTAGGGCTGCTCAAAACGATCTCCGAAAAAGAAAACGTGAAGATCGAGGATGCCGCGCTGGCGCTGATCGCGCGCGCCGCCGAAGGCTCTGCCCGCGACTCGCTCTCGCTGCTCGACCAGGCCATTGCACACGCGGAGGAGACCGCAATCACGGCTGAGATGGTGCGCGGTATGCTCGGCCTTGCCGACCGCGGGCGGGTCCTCGACCTGTTCGAGAAACTGATGGGCGGCAAGCTCGCCGAGGCGCTCGCCGATCTGAACGAGTTGTACGATCGCGGCGCCGATCCGCTGGCGGTGATGCAGGACCTGCTCGAGACGACGCATTTCCTGACGCGCGTGAAGGTTGCGCCCAATGCCGAAGGCTTCTTTGACGGCTCGAGCTCGGAAGGCCGCCGTGCCGCCGAAATGGCGGCCAAGCTTCCCGTCGCTGCTCTGACACGCGCCTGGCAGATGCTGCTCAAGGGCCTGATCGAAGTGCGCGACGCCACACGCCCCATCGCGGCGTGCGAGATGGCGCTGATCCGTCTCTCCTACGCGGCCGACCTGCCGCCCACCGACAAGTTGGTGCGCGATATTCTGGATGGCGGCGGTGCACCCGCACCGCGGAGCTCTGCGTCTTCGCCTCCATCGGCCGGTGCACCGCGCGCGATCCGGACGAACGAGGTGACGGCCAGTGCACAGCGCGCGCCACAGCCGGCGATGGCCACGGAGAACGCGCCAGTCCTGCGCACCCTCGAAGATGTCGTCGCGCTCGCGGCACAGAACGGTGCATCGATCCTCAAAGTTCATCTCGAAAACGATGTGCATCTGGTGCGGTTGGAACAGGGGATTATCGAATTCCGTCCCTCATCCCGTGCGCCCAACACGCTCGCGGGCGACCTGAAGCAGAAACTGAAAGACTGGACCGGGATTCCATGGTCCGTTTCGATTGCGCGTGAGGGCGGCGCGCCGACGATTTCCGAACAGAAAAAAAACGCCAAAGCCGCGCGTCTGGAAAGCGTGATGCAGCAGTCGCTGGTGCGCGCCGTGCTCGACCGCTTTCCCGGCGCGGAAATCGTCACAGTCCGCGAGGTGATCGCCGAAGAAGTTGCCGCACCGATGCCGGACGACGACGCCTAAAGAAAATTCGTCGGCCAGATGATCGAGCGCCACATGTGGGCCACGGGTGAGTTGTCGAAGCCCAGGCCTTCTTCCGGCTGTTTGAAATGGTGGCCTACAACATCCTCGAATTCGGCCGGATCGATCTCGACATTCTCCTCAAACGAGTAAAGATCGAACAGCGTGATGGTGCGTGCGCTGCCATACCAACGGTGCTGACGCGCGGCTTCGTAGTCGCGTCGCAGATAATCCGGAATTTTGTAATCCGGTCCCCAGAACCGCACATAGGCGGCGGGATATTCGTAGTTCACCGCCGGATCGGCAAAGTAACGTAGAGCCTGATGGTGCCGTATCGCCCAGCAGACCTCCTCGTCCACATAGGGCGCGATCATCTGCGCGCCCCAATAGCCGTGATCGGCGCGGATCAATCCGCCGAGCGCCACATCGTGCAGCAGGCAGGCGAGCACGATCTTCTCATTGTGTCCCGCCATTCGCGCATTGCGCGCGCTCTGCAGCATGTGATTGACCGCGAGCTTGCGGAAACGCAGGCGGAAGAAATCGAGGACATTCGGCCGCTCTGGCATCTTTGGCAGTTCAGGATTGTCGCCCGCCATCATCAGCGTTTCGGGGCCGAGTTGTGCGAGGATGCGGCTCTCCAGATCGTGCTCGGGATCGAGGATCGCGTCGATTGGCTGCGGCACGGTGAGAAGGCGTTTGGTCGGGTGCGAATCCGTCATGGGCGGTCTTTCAAAAACCTCGAGCACAACAAGCTTGGCAAGGTTTTCGCGCCCCTGCTAGACCATGGCCATGGCGAGCTATTCCGCGGGCCCCGAAATCGAGCGACTGATCCAACTTCTGGCGAAATTGCCGGGGCTCGGCCCGCGCTCGGCGCGGCGCGTGGCACTGACTTTGCTCAAGAAGCGCGAGGCGCTGCTCGAGCCACTGGGCGCCGCGATGCGCGAGGCAGCGAGCGCAATCCGCGTCTGCGACACCTGCGGCAATCTCGATACGACCAATCCCTGCTCGCTGTGCCGCGATCCGCGCCGCGACGGCCATATTCTCTGCGTCGTCGAGGATGTCGCCGACCTCTGGGCGCTGGAGCGCGCCGGCGTCTTCCGCGGCAAATATCACGTGCTCGGCGGCGCGCTCAGCGCGCTCGACGGCGTCACGCCGGAAAAGCTCAATGTCACATCGCTCATGAAACGCGTGGGCGAGGGCGTCGATGAAGTGATCCTCGCGGTCAACGCCACCGTCGAAGGCCAGACCACTGCGCATTATCTGATGGACATGCTCGCCACTTCCGGCGTGAAGGTCACACGGCTTGCGCACGGCGTACCGGTCGGCGGCGAGCTCGATTATCTGGACGAAGGTACGCTCAGTGCGGCGTTCAAGGCGCGGCGGAGTCTCTGAGCTTCTTTTTCCGGCGGTTCGTGAACCACGCGACGGCGCACATCGCCGTGAGCCCCCAGAGCAGCCAATCGACATTCTCGTTCACCGAATCCGGCAGGACGAACGACGCGATACCGAAGCACAGCGACGCCATCAGCGAGAGCTGGCTCCAGGGCATCCGGAATTTCGAGCCGCGCGCGCGTTTCCATGCTTCGAGTTCCGGGTCGGCAAATGACGGCTCGCTTTCCGCGGTCATAGGGGTAAGGCTTTCGGCTGGAGTGCCGCCAAACAACGTATTCAAATGCGCAGCGACCGGTTCTTTGCGCGCGGGCGCAGGTTGTGCCTGAGGATTGATGCGGCGTCCGAATGTCTGATGGTTCGCCATCGGCGTGCCCCTGGTCAGCCGCCAACCGTCCCCCCAATCGCGTTAGAGATGGCTTAACAAAAACCGGAAAACCTGAATTTGCTTACGGAGGCTTAGGCAGGACAGGCGCTGCATCCGGCGGCGCCAGCTCAACGGATTCTATGCGCCCAGCCCGACTGACGATGCGCGCCATCGGCTTTTCGATCTCGCCGATATCCTTAGATGTGCGCTCGAAATGCGTGCGCAGGTCGATCAAGCGCTCGGCGAGCAGCTTCACATCCTTCAGCAGCGCGCCCACTTCCTTCTGGATCTCATGCGCCTGCTCGCGCATCTTGGAATCGCGCATCAGCGTCTGGATGGTGTTGACCGCGAGCATCAGGATGTGCGGCGACACGATCACAACATTCTGCTGACGCGCCTTCTGCACCAGATCGGAGAAGTTGGTATGCAGCTCGGCATAGATCGATTCCGACGGCACGAACATCAACGCCGGCGTCTGCGTCTCGCCCGGGATCAGGTATTTCGTCGCGATATCGCCGACATGCTTCTGGATATCGGTGCGCAGCCGCGACGCGAGGCCTTTGCGTTCGTCGTCGCCGGCGATGCGCAGTGCTTCGAATGCCTCCAGCGGAAATTTGGAATCGACGACGACGGCGGCCTTCACATTGGGAAGCCGGATGATGCAGTCGGGCCGCGAGCCGTTAGAAAGCGTGTACTGGAATTCGTAGAGCGACGGCGCGAGCTGGTCGGCGACGATCGCCTCCATCCGCTCCTGCCCGAAGGCGCCGCGCTGCTGCTTGTCCGAAAGGATGTCCTGCAGCGAGGTCACCTGCTGCGACAACCCGGCGATGTTCTTCTGCGCCTCGTCAATGGTGTTCAGCCGCTCGCCGATCTTGCCGAGCGTCTCCGACGTCTTCTCGGTCTGCGCCCGCAGATTCTCGTTGAGCTTGGCGTTCAGGGCGTCGATGCGCTCGGCCAGCGTCTTCTGCAGTTGCGCCTGCGCCTCCAGCGTCTGCTGAAAGCGTTCGGTGATGCCGCCCTGCGCCGCGATCACGGTGTCGAGGCGCGGATCGGGTTTTGGCGGTTCCAACAGGGGCGCGCTCGGGCGGCGCAGCGCGAACGCCACGATTGCGGCGGCCACGATCAGCGCCGCGGCAAGGATAATGTAAGCAGAATCCATGGGTTTTCTTGGCTTCCCTTGACCGGCGCGAGGGCGTCGCCTATTTCCCGCCCATGACCATCCGCCCCATCCTTACCGCGCCCGATCCGCGTCTCAAAGCGGTCTCGAAAGGCGTGGGCAAGGTCGACGACGAGATTCGCCGCCTGGTCGACGACATGGCGGATTCGATGTACGAGGCCGACGGCATCGGGCTTGCCGCGGTGCAGATCGGCGTACCGAAGCGCGTGATCGTGATCGATCTCGACCAGAAAGAGGGCGCGAAGAATCCGCGCGCCTTCATCAATCCGAAGATCCTCTGGGCCTCGGAAGAGATGGCGGTGTTCGAGGAAGGCTGCTTGTCGGTGCCCGAGATCTGGGACGATGTCGAACGCCCCGCGCGCATCAAGGCGGAGTATCTCGATCGCGACGGCAACACGCAGCTGCTCGAAGCCGACGGCATGCTGGCGACATGCCTGCAGCACGAGATGGATCATCTCGAAGGCATCCTGTTCATCGATCACCTCTCCAAGCTCAAGCGCTCGATGGTTCTGAAAAAGCTCCAGAAGGCGAAGCGTCTTCAAGAGACTGGTTGATCATCCAATGCTCTACCTGTCATCCCCGGCGAGCATCGCCGTCAGGCGATGCGAGGGAAGGGGACCCAGGTGGTCAGACCGTCTCAAGTCTATTCACCTGGGTTCCCTTCCCCTCACGACACTGGCGTGGCGTTCGGCCGGGAATGACAATTTGGGCGTGAGGTGGAATCGCCAATGACTCTCCGCCTCGCTTTCATGGGCACGCCGGATTTCGCGGTGCCGGCACTCGCCGAACTGGTCGCGCAAGGTCACGACATTGCGTACGTCTATTCCCAGCCGCCGCGTCCGAAAGGCCGCGGCCTCGGCACCGATCCGTCGCCGGTCCATAAGTTTGCACTCGGTGCGGGACTGGAAGTCCGCACGCCGGTGTCACTGAAAGATATGGAGCGGCAGGAACTCTTCCGCGCGCTCAATATCGATGCCGGGATTGTCGTCGCCTACGGATTGCTGTTGCCGAAGCCGATCCTCGATGCGCCAAAGCTAGGCTGCTTCAATCTGCACGGTTCGCTCCTGCCGCGCTGGCGCGGCGCGGCCCCGATCCAGCGCGCGATCATGGCCGGTGACACCGAGACCGGCGTCATGGTCATGCGCATGGAAGAAGGCCTCGACACCGGCCCGATTCTGATGGCCGAACGCACGCCGGTTGGCCGCAAGACCTATGGCGATCTGCACGACGAACTCGCGCGCCTCGGCGCCGATCTGATGGTGCGCGCCTTGTCGGCGCTGGAACGCGGCTCGATTGCCGAACAGCCGCAGCCTATCGACGGCGCGACCTATGCGAAGAAAATCCTGAAAGACGAAGCGCGCATCGACTGGACCAAATCCGCGCACGAGATCGATTGCCTGATCCGCGGCCTCTCGCCCGTGCCCGGCGCATGGTGCGAGGCAAGAAGCGAACGCCTGAAGATTCTCTATGCCGAACCGGTTTCCGGCAGCGGCTCGCCAGGCACGGTGATCGATGACAAGCTCACGGTTGCCTGCGGTGAAGGCGCATTGCGTCTCGTCCGACTCCAGCGCGCCGGAAAATCCATGATGACCGCCGACGAATTGCTGCGGGGCTTCGCGTTGCCCAAAGGTGAGCATCTGAAATGACGGTTTACCTCAACCTCACCATGGGCGGCCTTGAGCTGCCCATCCACATGGATGGCCGGGTCAAGCCCGGCCATGGTGGAAATTAGAGATGCCCCGTTATCGCCTCATCGTCGAATATGACGGCGGACCGTTCGTCGGCTGGCAGCGGCAGGACAATGGCGCGTCGGTGCAGGGCACGCTGGAGGAGGCGATCTTCAAGCTCTGTGGCGAGACCGTCGCCGTCACCGGTGCGGGCCGCACCGATGCCGGCGTGCATGCGCTGGGACAGGTCGCGCATTTCGATCTCGTCAAGGAATTCGCCGCCGACAAGATCCGCGATGCGCTAAATCATTTCGTACGGCCCGCACCTGTCGCGATTCTGGAATCGCGAATCGTGGACAGTGAATTCCATGCCCGGTTCTCCGCGACCGCGCGGCATTATCTCTATCGCATCCTCACGCGCCGCGCGCCGCCTGCGCTCGATGACGGCCATGTCTGGCATGTCGTGCGCGATCTCGACGCTGAGGCGATGCATCACGCCGCGCAGGCGCTGGTCGGCGAGCACGATTTCACCACCTTCCGCGCTACGGAATGCCAGGCGAAGTCGCCGGTGAAGACGCTCGACCGCCTCGATGTCGCGCGCGTCGGCGAGGAAGTGCACATCAACGCGTCCGCGCGCTCGTTCCTGCACAACCAGGTGCGCTCGATGGTCGGAAGCCTGAAACTGGTCGGCGAAGGCAAATGGTCGCGCCGCGACATGGAACATGCGCTGAATACGAAAGAACGCAGCGAATGCGGCCCCGTCGCGCCGCCGGACGGGCTCTATCTGATGCGCGTGGATTACTAGAGATCTATCGGCTCGATCAAATTCATGGTGATCGGTCGACCCAGAAATATCTCGCCGACACGCGAGAACCGTTCTGCCAAGTCCGTCACCAAGAAATTGCAGGACGGCTCGCCCCCATGCATCATTCCGGTTTCTCGGAGCATTTTCTCGACGAACAACGCCGTTGTGGCAGCGCTATCGACGAGAGTTACATCAGGGCCGGCTACTTTTTCGATCGTGTTCTTCAATGCCGGATAATGCGTGCAGCCCAGAACCAACGCATGCGGCTTCTGCGCCATAAGCGGATCGAGATAGCGATGTGCAACCAGTTCAGGAATTGGTCCCTCAACCAGACCTTCCTCGGCAAGCGGCACAAAGAGCGGGCAAGCCTGCTGGATCACGTCCACATTCGCGGCGTGTGCGTGGATCGCTCGCACGTAGGCGCGGCCGTTTACCGTGGCCTCGGTCGCAATTACCGCAATGGGGCCTTTCGGAGAGGTGGCAACCGCGGCTTCAGCGCCGGGCGTGATCACGTCAATGACAGGCAGTGGAGCAAACGCATCACGCAAACAAGGGATCGCAACGCTCGATGCCGTATTGCAGGCAATCACCAAAAGTTTGATACGGCGTCTTACAAGCGCGCCGGCTGCCTGCACCGAATAGCGAATGATCGTCTCGGGGCTTTTGGTGCCGTATGGCAGCCGCGCGGTGTCGCCAAGATAGATGAAGCGCTCGTTCGGCAAGCGGGCCATCAGCGCGCGCAGCACGGTGAGCCCGCCCATGCCGGAATCGAAGATGCCGATCGCGGCGTCGTTCATTTCGGCGGATCGGCGAAATAGTGTTCGAGGATCGCGAGATAGATGTCGCTCAGCCGCTGAATCTCCGCGACCGGCACGCACTCATCGACCTTGTGCATCGTGCCGCCTGGAAGGCCAAGTTCCGCGACCGGACAATGCGAACGGATAAACCGCGCATCCGATGTGCCGCCGGTGGTGGAGAATTCCGGCGCCTCGCCGGTTGTATTTTTCACGGCCGTTGCCACGAGATCAGTGAAGCTTCCGGGCTTGGTCAGGAACACCTCGCCGCCGACGGTGACCTTCAAGGCAATCCCGCAGCCGCTATCTTGCGCAACAGCATTCGCTTCGCGTTCGATCCAGCGTTTCAGAGACTCCGCCGAATGCGAATCGTTGAAGCGGATGTTGAACGTCGCTCGCGCCTCGGCCGGGATCACATTCGTTGCCGGATTGCCGACATCGACGGTGGTGAACGACAGAGACGATGGTTCGAAATGCTCCGTACCTGTGTCGAGCGTGTGCGACGACAGCCGTGTTACCAGCGCTGCCATTGCGGGGATCGGGTTGCGTGCGCGATGCGGATAGCCGACATGGCCTTGCAACCCCCGCACGGTAACATAAGTTGTGATCGAGCCGCGCCTTCCGATCTTCAATGTGTCGCCGGAGCGCGCCGTCGCCGTCGGCTCGCCTACGATGCAGTGATCGATCGTCTCGCCATGCTCCTTCAGCCAGCCCAGCATCCTCGATGTGCCGTTGATCGCGGGGCCCTCCTCGTCGCCAGTGATGAGCAGGCTGATGGAGCCGTTGAGTTTGTTGCCATCCAGATAGCGCGCCGCAGCGCTCGCAAAGGCTGCGATGCTCGATTTCATATCGGCGGCGCCGCGCCCAAAGAGGATGCCGTTCTCGATCGCCGCCGCGAATGGATCATGGCGCCAGTTCTCTCCCGGCGGCACGACATCGGTGTGGCCCGCATAGCAGAAATGCGGCGCCCCGCTGCCGATGCGCGCGTAGAGATTGTCGATTGGTGGCGTGCCTTCCTGCTCAAACCGGAGGCGATGACAGGTAAAACCGAGCGGTGTCAGCGCCTTTTCCAATGCATCGAGCGCACCCTCATCCCTCGGTGTCACCGAGGGACAGCGGATGAGCTCTTGTGCAAGTGCAACAGGATCGGGCACGGCCATGGCCTGCGATTAGCACATCCCGCCGGACATTTCACAACTCGCCCATGGATGCGACGGCGTCAGACCTTTCCGGCAAGCGGATCGGGGCCGAAGCGATTGTCGCCCACCGTTCCGCGCAGGCAATAGAGCTCGACAAAGGCCCAGATCGCGAGAGCGAAAGAACCCAGCCTCAGCACCATCATGACCGGATCGGTCATGGGAACCGCGCCGGCACTGTCGTGCATCGCGCCGATCGCATTCGCCAAAATGGCGCAGTTGATCACGAATGGAAGCAGCCAGAAGACGATCAGCCACCATCCGCTCTTGTTGCGGTCATGCAGGCGTTTCACGGCGAGCGCCACGCCCGTGTAAACGACGATCAATATCAGTGCGCAGGTCAGAATCGTGCTTAGTCCAAGCGACGCGCCGCCCGCCATCAATCCACCCGGTCCACCCTTGAGAATCGCCATGATCGAACCGCCGAACAGCACGGAAAACAAAATGAAATAGACGATCTCGATTGCGATCACGATCGGAATGAACAGCCACAGCTTTGCGCGATTGATGCGGCCATGAAAGCTGAAAAAATAACTGCCCCAATTCATCGTATCCCCCGAAAGAATGGCCGGGGACTATGGCACGAAACGGGGCGGCCAAGAAGCGGCGTTCAGTCCCGCAAAAGCTCGTTTATTGAGGTCTTCGAGCGCGTGCGCTCATCGACGCGCTTGACGATCACGGCGCAGGACAGCGAGGGCTTGCCGGGTGCGGACGGCATGCTTCCGGCGACGACGACCGAATAGTTCGGTACACGGCCCTGGAAAATCTCGCCGGTCTCGCGGTCGAGAATCTTGGTCGAAGCGGTTAGGAACACACCCGTCGACAGTACAGACCCTTCGCCGACGATCACGCCTTCGGCGACCTCGCTGCGCGCGCCGATGAAGCAATTGTCCTCGATGATGGTCGGTGCCGCCTGTACCGGCTCAAGCACGCCGCCGATGCCGACACCGCCGGAGAGATGGCATTCGCGGCCTATCTGCGCGCAGGACCCGACGGTCGACCAGGTATCGACCATCGTGTTCTCACCGACATAGGCGCCGACATTGACGAAGCTCGGCATCAGCACCGCGCCTTTCGCGATAAAGGCGGAGCGGCGCACGATCGACCCGGGCACCGCGCGAAAGCCGGCCGCGCGGAACTGCGCCGCGTCCCAGCGTGCAAATTTGCTTTCGACCTTGTCCCACCAGTTGCCGGGATGGCCTTCGATCAGCGCCATGTCGTTCAGCCGGAACGACAGCAGCACCGCCTTCTTCAGCCATTGATGCACGACCCATTCGCCGGAGATTTTCTCGGCCACGCGCGCGCGGCCCGAATCCAGATCGTCGAGCGCCTGATCGACGGCTTCGCGCACGGCGCCGTTGGTTGCAGCGCTCAGCGTCTCGCGCGCTTCCCAAGCGCCATCGATGATGCGGGCGAGGCTCATGCGTCAGGTCCTGATGCTGCGAAGGAACGCGTTCAGATCTGTGATCTCGTAATCGATATGATGCGACTGCACCACCGGATATTCCGGCCCCTGCTTCGACCACACCGAGCCATTGTTGAGCCACACCGTCGTCATGCCCAGATCATGCGCCGGCGCCAGGTTGCGGGCCACATCTTCGAACATGGCGCAATGCTCCGGCGCAACCCCGGCATGGGAAAGCACCGTCCGGTAAGCCGCGATCTCTGGCTTGGGCGAGAACGACACCGTGCGGATGTCCCAGAGTTCGTCGATCGCATTCGCCAAACCCACTCGCTCCAGCACGCGGCCGGCATGGTTGCGGCAGCCATTGGTGAAGACGAAGCGCTTTCCCGGCAGTCCCGCGATGGCCTCGTTCAGCGCCTCGTCGGGGGCCAGCGCGGTCAGATCGATGTCGTGGACGAAACCGAGGAATGCCTCCGGATCGACATCGTGCCGCTTGATCAATCCGTTCAGTGTGGTGCCATGATCGCGGTAATAGTCTTTCTGTATCCGCCTGGCCTCATCGGCCGGCACACCCAGCACCTGGCTCACGAAATCAGCCATCCGCGCATCGATCTGGGCGAACAGATCGCTGTCGGCGCGATAAAGCGTGTTGTCGAGGTCGAAAATCCACGCGTCGACATGGCGGAAATCGGGGGCGGTCGTCGCGGCCGGCTCGGCTTGCATGACGCCAAGATGGGTGAAGCCAGGGGCCTGCGCAAGCATCGTTAAGGCCCCGCAAAGCTTCGAATTAATCGCCGGTTAAAGCGCCATGGGCACAATCCCCGCGCGAGAGGGGTTGCGATGGCGCAGAACGAAGCCAGGGACAGCGGGCTCAAAAGCCGTGACGTGTTGCGCATGCTCGAGCAGCGCACGCAGACGGCGCAGAACGAACTCGCCTGCCGCACGGATGCCGGCGACGACGTCCTGCATTATCTTGCGCGCGAAGGCGCCGTCGCCACCCGCCGCGCCGTGGCCGCCAACAGCGCGGCACCGGCGCACACCAACCGCTATTTGGCCGACGACGACGACGACGATGTCCGCGGCGAACTCGCGCGCAAGATCGCGCGGCTGATGCCGGGGCTTTCGACGCGTGAGGCCGCGCACATCCAGAAACTCACCATCGAAACGCTCGAACGGCTGGCCGCCGACCAGACAGTGCGTGTTCGCGCCATCCTGGCAGAAGAGATCAAGAGTCTCGATTGCGTTCCAGTCCATATCGTTCAGGCGCTCGCGCGCGATGTCGAGGAAACGGTCTCGGTCCCGATCCTGGAATATTCGCCGCTACTGTCCGATGCGGACCTGATCGAGATCATCGCGGAGGGCAAAGTTCACGCCGTTCTGTCCGCCATCGCGCGCCGCAAGCCGGTGAGCCCGAGCGTGTCCGATGCCGTCGTTTCGGCGCTCGATATTCCTTCCGTTGCAACCCTGCTCGCCAATCCCGATGCCCGCATTCGCGAGCGCACGTTAGACGCGATCATCGAACAGGCCGAACGCATCAGCGTGTGGCAGGACGCCGTCTGCGTGCGTGCCGATCTTTCGCGCCGCGCGATCAAGCGGCTCGCTTCCTTCGTCAGCATCGAGTGGATCGAGCGGCTGGCTGCTCGCCACGGCCTCGACGACGCTACCAAGACCCATCTCAATCGCCAGCTTCGCGCGCGCAGCGAGGAATCCGAGACGGCGCCGTCGCGCGACGACAGCGCGCTGCGCGACGTCGAGGCGGCGGCCAAGGCCGGAAGGCTCGACGATTCCTTCCTCGAAGGCGCGATAGACAGCGGCAAGCGCGAGATTGTCGTGCTGGCGCTGGCCAAGCTCTCGCGCATCTCCGACAGCATCGTGCGCCGCATGCTGATGACGCGGTCCGCCAAGCCGATCACCTCGCTTGTCTGGCGCGCGGGGTTGAGCATGCGCTCTGCGTTCAAGATCCAGCGTTTCCTGATGAAGCTGCCGGCCGATGAACTCCTTCCCGCGCGCAACGGCACATTCTTCCCGCTGACGGAAGACGAGATGCGCTGGCATCTGAGTTATTTCGGCGCCGCCGAATAGACTTTCGGCATCATCACCAGCCCGTTCTCGCTGACATGGGCGGTGAAGCCCTGAAGTCCCTTCACATGGGTCTGGGCGAATCCGGCCTCCACCAACCCGCGCTTCTTGCAATTCTCGCGGCCCTGGATATCGAACTCGACATTGGTCGTGCAGAACTTGTCCGGTCCGTAGACGATCGGGATGCCGCCCGGCGTCTGCGCGAGCAAATAGATTTTGTCGGTGCTGAGAGCTTCCGTGATCGCCTTGGCGCAGCCGCCGGCGCCGATCTTCCACCAGCCGCGCGACGACCATTTGTCCTTGCTCTTCAGTCCCAGCGCGACCCAGATCGCTTTCGGCGTGTCGTTGCAGATCGCATAGCCCGCGGGCGCGGTCGTCTTCAGCGCTTCAGTCTCCAACGCGTCGAACAGATCCGATGTGCTCGCTTTCGGATTCATGTTCAGCCGCTTTCGGAACGCCGCCATCGCCGCCTCGGCAGCCTTGTCCGGCTTGGCGTCGATCGCGCCGATCTTCGCGCCTTGATCGCGCAGCAGCCGTTTCAGCCCCGCGCTTTCGGCATCCTTCAGGGATTTGAGCGCGGGATTGTCATCGAACGTCATCGTCCAGGATTTTTCGCGATGCGTGTTCATAGCGGCGAAAGGCAGCGCGAAGGTGTCGTCCTCCGGGCAGCGTGCCGATGCGAGCGCCGTGCGCAGCGAGAACGTCGCGTCCTTGACGCAAAGGGATTGCGTGCCGCCCCAGGCGCGCGAGGTGCCGGAATGGGCAAGCGACGAGCGCGCATAGACATAGTAACCCGTCGCGGCCAGCGGCTCCCTGATCGCGGGCTGGCAGGTGCCCGGGATCATGCGATACCAGCCCTGCGTGACCGCCTGCATGCCCTGCACGGACCCGACCGCGGCATAGAGCACATAGCTCGTGCGATTGCAGAGCTTGAGCGCTGCGCTGGCAGGCGGCGCATAAGCGCAGGCAAGCGCACACAGGATCAGTCCTGCAATCCGGCGTGGAGACATCATTCTGCTGTTATCAATGTTCCGGCGCCATGCTCGGTGAAGAGTTCGAGCAGCACCACGTGAGGGATACGTCCATCGAGGATGACGGCCGCCTTGACGCCGGCTTCCACTGCTTCGATGGCGGTTTCGATTTTGGGGATCATGCCGCCGCGGATCGTGCCGTTATCGATCAACGCGCGGCACTCGCGGACCGACAGCTTTGGAATCAGCTTGCGGTCCTGGTCGAGCACACCTTCGACATCGGTGAGCAGGATCAGGCGTTCGGCCTGCATCGCGCCGGCGATCGCGCCCGACACGGTGTCGGCATTGATGTTGAACGTCTCGCCTTTTGGCCCGATGCCAATGGGCGCGATCACCGGGATGAGATCGGATTCCATGATCTGGCGAAGCACTTCCGGGCTCACCTTGTCGGGCACGCCGACGAAACCAAGATCGACCGGTTTGTTCTCCAGCGTGTTGGGATCGAGCTTCATGCGCTCGAGCTTCCGCGCGACGATCAGATTGCCGTCCTTGCCGGAGACGCCCACCGCACGCCCGCCCGCGGCATTGATGCCGCTTACGATCTGCTTGTTGATCGAGCCGGTCAGGACCATTTCGACTACGTCGATCGCGGCCGCATCGGTCACGCGCAATCCGTCGATAAACGTCGACGGGATCGACAGGCGCTTCAGCATGTCGCCGATCTGCGGGCCGCCGCCATGAACCACGACGGGCTCGATGCCCGTCTGCTTCATCAGCACGATGTCCTGCGCGAAATCCTCGGTCACGCCCTCGACCATGGCGTTGCCGCCATACTTAACGACGACGGTCTTGGCGTCGTAATGCAGGATGTAGGGCAGCGCCTCGACCAGAACCCGCGCCGTAGTCCGCCAGCGCGCCATGACGCGCATGTTCCGGTCCTGGCTGATGTCGTCCTGAAGCGCCATATTTCCCGTATCCGCCGACAGCACGCCTTATAGCCCAAAGCTCAGTATGCGGCCAGCGCCGCTACGTGCGCCTTAAGCTCTTCAAGACCGAGATTCTTGAGGGACGATGTCGCGAAAATTTCCGGATAGGCCGCGGTGTGGCGTTTCGCTTCCACCCCGAGTCCGGCCTGCGCCTTTTCGCGCTCCGCCGGTTTCAATTCGTCCATCTTGGTCAGCACCAGCGCATAAGACACCGCCGCCTGGTCGAGAAGTTTCATCGCCTCGCGGTCGATATCCATCGTGCCGCGCCGCGCGTCGATGAGGACGGCGACACGGCGCAGCTCCGCACGCCCGCGCAGATAGGCGAAGATCAAATTCTGCCATTCCTCGGCCAGGCTCTTCGATGCTTTCGCATAGCCGTATCCCGGAAGATCGGCGAGGACGATCCTGCCCCCGAGATTGAAGAAGTTGATCTGCCGCGTGCGGCCGGGCGTATGCGACACGCGCGCCAGGGCCTTGCGTCCGGTCAGCGCATTGAGCAGCGACGATTTGCCGGCATTGGAGCGCCCGACGAACGCGACCTCCGGAAGCTTCGCCGGCGGCAGATTGTCCACCGAGGTCGCCCCCCAGATGAAATCGCATGGCCCCGCGAACAATTTCCGCGCGGCTTCGATGTCGTCTTTCGTGCCGGTCATTCTTTCGGTGCCGGAAGCGCTTTCGCGCCGCCGAACAGATTTCTGAGCTTCAGATTTTCGAACAGATGTATCTCGACGCCCTGTCTGCGCATCATCACATATTGCTGTGCGACCGAGAGCAGGTTGTTCCAGGTGTAATAGATCACCAGGCCCGACGGGAATGTCGCGAACATGAAAGTGAAGATCAGCGGCATGTAAGAGAACATCTTCGCCTGAATCGGGTCGGCCGGCGCCGGGTTCATCTTGGTCTGCAGCCATTGCGTGATGCCCATCAGGATCGGCCAGATGCCGATCGACAGGAACCCGAGGAAGCTCGGTAGCACCGCGTGCGGATCGAAAGGCAAGAGCCCGAACAGATTGACCAGCGAGGTCGGGTCGGGCGCGGAGAGATCGTGGATCCAACCATAGAACGGCGCATGGCGCGCCTCGATGGTGACGAAGATCGTCTTGTAGAGCGAGAAGAACACCGGAATGATCAGCAGCATCGGAAGGCAGCCCGCGACCGGGTTCACCTTCTCGCGGCGATAGAGCTCCATCATCGCCGCCTGCTGCTTCTGCGGATCGTCGGCGAAGTTCTTCTTGATCCGCTCCATTTCGGGCTGGACCTTCTTCATCTTGCCCATCGATTTGTATTGGGCGTTGGCGATTGGGAAGAAGATCGTCTTGACGATGACGGTCAGCGCCAGGATCGCGAGCCCGAAATTGCCGATGTAGCGGAACAGCTGATCGAGCAGCCAGAACAGCGGCTGGGTGATGATGATGAACCAGCCCCAATCGATGGCGAGATCGAAGCGCGAAATGCCCAGCCCGTGCTCATAGGCGCGGATCGTGTCGAACACTTTCGCGCCGGCGAACATGCGGTGCGTGACTTCCATCGTCGCACCGGGTGCGACGGATTGAGCACCGAGACGGTAATCGGCCTGATAGGCTTTCTGGTCGCCCTGGTAGGGCGTGGCGCGATAGGCGGCGTCGAAGGACTGGTTCTGCGGCGGGATGACGGCCGCCATCCAGTATTTGTCGGTGATGCCGAGCCAGCCGCCGGTCGAATTGAAAGTTTTCGGCGGCGTGCCTTCGTCCTTGAAGTCGTCGTAGCTCGGATCCTTCAGGCTCTCCCCGCCGACGCCGACAAAACCTTCATGCAGAACCCAGAAATGCTGCGTCTTGGGCACGCCGTCGCGCGCGACATAGGCATAAGGATAGAGCGTCGCCTTCGCGTTCGATCTGTTCGCGACGCTGTCGGTCACGGTGAACATGAACTTGTCGTCGACCGCGATCTTGCGGGTGAAGACCAGTCCGTTGCCGTTGTCCCATTCCAGCGTGACCGGATTGTTCGGTGCCAGCGCGCCGCTGCCAATCTGCTTCCAAACGGTCTGATCGGTCGGGACGGCGATCTTCTTGTCCTGGGCGACAAAGCCGAATTGCGCGTAATAGGGAAACTCGCTGCCCTGTGGCGAGAACAGAACGATCTCCGGGCTCTTGTTGTCGACGGTCTCGTGATAATTCTTGAGCTTCAGATCGTCGAAGCGCGCGCCCTTCAGCAGCAGCGAACCGTCGACCGATGGCGTCTGGATCGCGATGCGGGCGCCGCCGCGCTTGAGCGCATCGCCACGCGAGAGATGTGCCGGCGCCGAACTCGTCTGCGGTGCGCCCGGTGCCGAGGGCGCCGCGCCGGGTTTCACCTGTTCCGCGGCATGGGCCTTCTTCGCCTGTTCGGCCTTCATCTGCGGACCGGTCACGAAATAAGACCAGCCGAGATAGACGGCGAGCGACAACACCATGGCCAGGATGAGATTTTTATTGTCGTTCATGGAAACCTATTTGGGCGGAACGGGATCGAAACCCGACGAACCGCCGAGCCACGTAAAGGGATGACAACGCAACAAACGCTTTGCCGCGAGCGCGATGCCTTTGGCCGCGCCATGGAGTCGAATCGCGTCGAGTGCGTATTCCGAGCAGGTCGGCTGGAAACGGCAGACAGGTGCGAACAAAGGCGAGATGAACGCGCGATAGAACAGGATAGGCGCCGTCGCGGCGGAAATCGTCGCGCGCCTCAACCAATCCGTCGGGTCCGTATTCACGAGCGGCCTTTCGCGCTGTCGAGTTTCAGATGGGCAGCGTCGAGAGCCGCCGCAAGGTCTTCACGCAGGTCCGGGAACGGCCGCGTCAGCGTGCCCGACCGCGCGACCAGAACATAATCATTGCCCGCCCGCCCCGAAAGGGGAAGTACCGCCGCAGCCACGGCGCGCAGCCGCCGTTTGGCGCGATTGCGCGTCACCGCATTGCCGACCTTTCGGCTTGCGGTAAAGCCCACGCGGATGACGGCGCTGTCATCCGGCGCGGCACAGGTTTCCAGGGTGAGCGACGGCGTGACCCGGCGGATGCCGCGAGCAGCCCGCAGGAAATCGGCACGTTTTTTCAGGCGATCCATCGAAAGCCCCGCTTCTGGGGCCTTGGTTAGGCCGAAAGCTTCTTGCGGCCATGGGCGCGGCGGCGCGCCAGAACCTTGCGTCCACCGGCGGTCGCCATGCGCGAACGAAAGCCGTGGCGGCGCTTGCGCACGATCTTGCTCGGCTGATAGGGGCGCTTCATGGCGGACTCCAAAGGCTCTCGAAAAGAGCGCGGGTTCTAAGCATTGGGCCTGAGCCTGTCAATCCGAACCGGCTACTCAAACCCCGCCTCCGCCTTGGGTTTTTGCCGCCGTAATGCTCTAAAAGGACATGTTTGGCCGCATCAGCGCCGGTTTGAGCCAAGGCTGGAAGCTTGCCGCCCACAGCCTTTCGGGACGGCTGCTGCTTCTGACGATCTTTTACGTGACCCTGGGCCAGGTTCTGATCTTTGTGCCGATGGTTGGCCAGTACTATCGGGAACTCCTGTCCAATCACATCGATTCCGCGGAACTCGCGGTCATGCCCTTCACCCTTCCGGAGAGCAACAAGCTGCCGCCGCAGCTGCGCAGCGAGATCATCCAGCGCGCGGGCGCGCAGGCCGTGCTGCTGACGCTCGCCGAACAGCGCTTCTTCTTCCAGGTCAGCAATGAGCCCAAGAAGATCGACGCCACCATCGACCTGACCAAGGCGGGTTTCATGACCGCGATGGTCGAGGCGATGAAGTGCCTGTTCAACAACAGCGATCGCATGCTGCATGTCATCGCACCGACTCGGATCCATGGCGCGAAGTCGATCGGCATCATCCTGCCGGAGGGGCCGATCCATGTGGCGCTCGTCGCCTATGCGATGCGCGTGATCGAGACGGGCTTTTTCGTTTCCGCGCTGGCGGCATGTCTCGTCTTCGCGAGCCTGTTCTTCGTGTTCGTGCGCCCGATGGAGCGGATCACCGAAGCGATGGTGCGCTTCCGCGATAATCCGGAAGATTCGAGCCGCATCGTCGCCGCGTCCTCGCGCCGTGACGAGATCGGGTTGGCGGAGCGCGAACTCGCCGCCATGCAGCGCGATCTCTACGGCTCGCTGCAGCAGAAGACGCGGCTTGCGGCGCTGGGCGCGGCGGTCGCGCGCATCCAGCACGATCTGCGCAACATTCTCGCCAATGCCAAGCTCGCCTCCGACCGCCTCGCCGATATCGACGATCCGGTTGTGAAGAATCTCTCGCCGCGCCTCGTCATGTCGCTCGATCGCGCGGTGGCGCTGGCGACCCAGACCCTGCGCTATGGCCGCGCCGAAGAGCATCCGCCGGCGCGCAAACCGCTCGCGCTCAAGCCGCTGATCGACGAAGTCGGCGAAGCGGCGGTGGAGACGCGCACTGCGCCGGGCGAGATCCGGTTCACCAACCATGTCGACGGCGATCTCAGGATCGATGCCGACAGCGAACAGCTCTATCGCATGGTTCTTAATCTGCTGCGCAACGCGGTCGAGGCGCTGGCGGGCAGGGACGGCGCGGCCATCGAAGTCTCCGCCGAACGCAACGGGCGCACCGTGAGTGTCCTCATCACCGACAACGGGCCGGGTATTCCCAAAGCGTTGCAGGCCAGGCTTTTCCAGCCTTTCGCGACGGCCGCGCGCGCCGGCGGATCGGGGCTCGGCCTCGCCATCGCGCGCGACCTCGCGCGGCTGCACGGCGGCGAGATGGTGCTGGTCGTGACAGGCGCGAACGGCACGACATTCCGCATTGATATTCCCGACCGGGAGGAACGCTGACATGACGTGGGATCCCAAAGTCTATCTCGATTTCGAAGACGAACGCACGCGGCCCGCGGTCGAACTGCTGGCGCGTATCAACCACAAAAATCCCGAACGCGTGATCGATCTCGGTTGCGGCCCTGGCAATTCGACCGCGCTGCTGGCGCGGCGCTGGCCGAAAGCCAAGCTCGAAGGTCTCGACTCGTCGGAGCCGATGCTCGATCAGGCGCGGCGCTCCGGCATCAACGCGACATGGCATTCGGGCGATATCCCGAGCTGGTCGCCGAAACATCGCTACGACGTGATCTTCACCAACGCGACGATCCAGTGGATCGCGGATCAGGAAACCCTGCTGCCGCGCCTGATGTCGCATCTCGAAAAAGGCGGCCTGCTCGCCTTTCAGGTGCCGACCAATTTCAACGAACCGTCGCATCGCTTGATGCGCGACGTCGCCGCGGAAGGGCCCTGGGCCGCGAAACTCAAGAACGTCCGCAACATCGTGCTCGGCACAGCGAAGGGTTACTACGAGATGCTCGAGCCGCATTCCTCCGCGCTTGACATCTGGGAGACGGAGTATCTCCAGTTGCTGACCGGCGAAGACGCCGTCTATCGCTGGGTCAGCGGCAGTGGACTCAGACCCTTCGTCAATGCGCTCGACGGCGCGGAGCGCGACGCCTTCACCGCCGAATACAAGAAACGGCTCAACGTGGCTTATCCCTTGCGCCTATCAGGCAAGGTTCTCTTTCCTTTCAAGCGCCTGTTCGTGGTGGCACGGCGCTGACACTTACAGAAATTCTGTACAGAACATCGAAGATTTTTTTGGCGCGGTTCGGACAAAGCTCCGCTGCCCACTTCAGCCTCCCCACAATGAGGGAGAAAAGCGCGCGATGCTGCAGCGCAAGATAAGCGTCCAAAAGAAATATTCTTAAGCCCTGAACGCGCGAGGTCACCCGTTCACGCCAACGCACAAGCCTTTGCGCGCATACGATTTTCCGCCGCCCAGCCGGGCCGCGTTCCGTCTCCTTACACTTGTGGCGATATGGGTGAAATGTTCATTCGACTGTTACTGTTCAAGGAGGTGTTTGAAGATTATTTCGACCGCGGTTCGCGCGATTTTTCCGCGTTTGCGGGAGAGGATGTTCGAGGTGCTCAATCCCCCATCGCCACACCATCTCTGCGCGGATCGCTGGCGCCGATGTAGCCATGTGCAGTGCGTTCGATGATATTGGTGCCGCTCTTCTCGACAGACGGCGCCGCGAGCGTGTGACCCATGGCGGTCAGTTGCGGCGCGAGCGCTTCGAGCGCCGTGCCTTTTTCCAGCAAGGTTGGGCCGTTCATGTTTCCGGGATGTGGCAGCGCGACGGCCTGTTCGGGCGTAAGACGCCTGTCGATCAGCGCGATCAGCGATTGCGCGACATAGTCGATGATCATCGGTCCGCCGGGCGATCCGGTCGCGAAACGGAATTTGCCGTCGGGGCCGAGCACGATGGTGGGCGACATGGCGGAGAGCGGGCGCTTGCGCGGCCCCGGCGCGTTGGCGACCGGCTTTCCGTCGCGCACCGGATCGAAGGAGAAATCGGTGAGCTGATTGTCGAGGATGAATCCGCCGACCATCATCTCCGATCCCATCGGCGCTTCCACCGTCGTCGTCATCGAAACCACCACGCCGCGGTCGTCGACAATCGAGATCTGGCTGGTGCCGTGGCGCTCGGGCGAACGCTGCGGCGCGAATTTCTTCTGCGCGGACGGCGGCGTGCCGGGCGCGGCCTCGCCCATATCCTTCGCCGGATCGATCAACATGGAGCGCTGCGAAAGATAGGCGCGGTCGAGCAATCCGCTCACCGGCATCTTCACGAAATCCGGATCGCCGAGATATTCGCCGCGGTCGGCATAGGCGAGACGGCTCGCCTGGGTGAACAGATGCACGCCCTTCACGTTATCCATCGCGAGGTCTTTCGACGGGAAGCGTTCGAGCAGGTCCAGTATCTGCAGCACGGTGATGCCGCCCGAACTCGGCGGACCCATGGAGCAGACTTTGTCGCCGCGATAGGTGCCGCATACCGGCGCGCGCTCTTTCGCTTTGTAACGCGCGATGTCGGCCATGGTCATCACCGTGGCATTGATCGGCGCATGCGTGACCTTGTTAGCAATCGCACGTGCGATCTCGCCCGAATAGAACGCCTTCGCGCCGCGTTTCGCGATCAGGCGCAGCGTCGCCGCAAGCGCGGGATTCTTGAGCGTCTCGCCTTCGGCATAGGGTGTGCCGTCGGCATGATAGAAATAGGCCTTGATGTCGGGCATCCGCGCCATGATCGGATAGGCCTGCAAAGTGAAGGCGAGCTTGTGCGGAACGGCGAAGCCCTTCTCAGCGAGCGCGACGGCGGGCGCAAACAATGTCGCCCAGGGAAGCTTGCCGTATTTTCTATGCGCGAGGTCGAGCATCGCCAGCACGCCGGGCACGCCGACGGACCGTCCTCCCGGGATCATCGCGCGATGGGGCAGCGGGTTCCCATCCGCGTCGAGGAACATGGTGGGCTTCGCGGAATCCGGCGCCATCTCGCGGCCGTCGAAGCTCGTCATTTTTTTCTTGGACGGATCCCACAGCATCATAAAGGCGCCGCCGCCGATGCCGGTCGCTTCCGGCTCGACCAGGGTCAGCACCATCTGCGCGGCAATGGCCGCGTCCACCGAAGACCCGCCGCGGCGCAGCATCTCCAGCCCGGCTTTTACGGCATAAGGATTCTCCGCGACGATCATATGCCGCTTGGCGGGGGCGTCTGCGTGCGCGGGAAGGGCGGTGAAAAGAAGTGCGCATATGAAGGCTGCATAAATCTTCCACCCTCCCCTTGAGGGAGGGTCGAAAAATGCGAAAGCATTTTTCGGGGAGGGGCCAATTTCTGATGTTCCGGCTTGACCCCTCCCCGAAATTTGCTTCGCTGCGCTTGCAAATTGTCGACCCTCCCTCAAGGGGAGGGTGGGGTTTTGCTCAAGCGACGCAGCATTTTGCATGACGAAACAACTCTCTCTTTCCGCGATCACTCACACGGGTTAGCGTTCCTATCATGGTGAGACCCGGCGCGCGAAATCTGATCACCGATGTGGCAGGGCTTCGCATTGGCCAAGCCGAGAACGAGCGCGTCCGCACCGGTGTGACCGTGTTGCTCGCGGACGAGCCGGCGCTTGCTGTTGTCGATATACGCGGCGGCGCGCCGAGTTCGCGCGACACGGCGGGGCTCGATCTCGTCAGCCTTGTAGAGCGCGTCGATGCGATCGTGCTCTCCGGCGGATCGGCCTTCGGCAACGATGCGCCTTCCGGCGTCGCGGCGTTCCTGCGCGCCGAGGGACGCGGGTTCGAGATTGCGCCGGGCGCGCCGCGCGTGCCGATCGTTCCGGGCGCGATCTTGTTCGATCTCGTCAATGGCGGCGACAAGGATTGGGGCGAGGAGGCGCCCTATCGCGCACTCGGACGCAAGGCGGCGGCGAAGGCGTCGCGTGATTTTGCCCTCGGCAATGCGGGTGCCGGCTTCGGCGCGAGCGCCGGCGCCTATAAGGGCGGGCTCGGCAGCGCGTCCGCTGTGACTGATGACGGACTCACAATCGGCGCGGTCGTGGCGGTGAACTCCGTCGGCTCGCCGCTCATTCCCGGCACGGATGTCTTCTGGTCGTTTCCCTTCGAGCAGAACGGCGAGTTCGGCGGGCGGCGCCTGAAGAAAAACATCGCGCCCGATCTCGATCTTCCGCCGGACATGAAGGGCGCGCGGCCGATGGAGAACACGACCATCGCGATCGTCGCAATCGATGCCGACGTCTCGCGCGTCGAATTGCAGCGCATTGCGATCATGGCGGCCGACGGCTTCGCACGCGCGCTGCGTCCCGTGCACACGCCGTTCGACGGCGACCTCGTCTTCGCCGTGTCGACGGCGAAACGCAAACTCGCCGAGCCGCGGCAGCTTCAGATCATGCGGCTGGGACACATCGCTGCGGATTGCCTTGCGCGTTCCATCGCGCGCGGCGTCTATGAGGCGGGAACATTGGGCGCCGTAAAAAGTTATCGCGACATCTTCGGCTGACGGAGGACGACATGGACATGGACATCACGCGGCGGGCCTTCGCGGCGACGGGACTGGTCACGGGATTCACGCTGGCGGCGGGGCCGGTCAATGCCGCGGCGATCATCACCGATACGAAAGGCATGGTCGCCGGCGAAGTCAGCATAACGGTCAGCGACGGGCACATCCCCGGCTATCGCGCGCATCCGTCCGCGAAATCGAACTGGCCGGTGGTGCTGGTGACGCAGGAAATCTTCGGCGTGCATGAGCACATCAAGGATCTCTGCCGCCGCTTCGCCAAGCTCGGCTACTACGCCATCGCACCGTCGCTTTATGCGCGCTTCGGCGATCCCGGCAAATACGACATGGCGCATGTCCAGGATCTCGTCACCGATATCGTCGCCAAGGTACCGGACGACGAGGTGATGAGCGATCTCGATTCCACGGTCGCGTTCGCCAAGAGCGAACATGCGAACACCGACAAGCTCGCGATCACCGGATTCTGCTGGGGCGGCCGCGTGGTGTGGCTCTATGCGGCGCATAATCATGCGCTCAAAGCCGGTGCGGCGTGGTACGGCCCGCTGGCCGGAAAGCCCAGCGTTCTACGCCCGAAGACGGCGATCGATCTCGCCGCCGACGTGAAGGCGCCAGTGCTGGGGCTCTATGCCGGGCAGGACCACAACATCACCGCCGCCGATATCGACACGATGCGCGCGGCGCTCGCGAAAGCCGGCAACACCGCGTCACGCATCGACGTATTCGCGGATGCGCAGCACGGCTTCAATGCCGATTACCGCGACAGCTACAATGAAAAGGACGCGAAGGAAGCCTGGGCGCGCATGCTCGCCTGGTTCAAGGCGAATGGGGTGGGCTAAGCCGTTCGCTCTTCAGGCGGCCCGGCTCGCTTCCGCCATCGTCGCGGACACGGCCCCATTGCGGACGCGGATTCGGACCTGCGTGCCAATGCCCTCTGTGCTTTCGATGTGGATCGAGGCGCCCATTGCCTTGGCGAGGAGGAAGCACACTGTGAGCCCCAACCCGGTGCCCTGGTATTGGCGGCTGTACGCGCCTTCCGCCTGGACGAAAGGCTTGCCAAGGTCGCGCAGCGTCCGGGCCGGAATGCCGCAACCGTGATCGATCACGCACAATTCATATTCGTCCGGCAGCGCCGCGCAGGTGACGTCGATACTGGCATGCTCGGGCGAGAATTTCACCGCATTGGAGAGGATGTTGATCAAAATCTGCCGCAGGGCCTGCCGGTCGACGAGCGCCTCCCAGGGCTGCGGATCGAGGTTCAGATTGATCCGAATGTCTCGCTTCAGGGCCAGCACTTCAAACATGCGCATGCTTTCGCGCACGACGTCGCCCAACACGACAGGCTCTATGACCGGATCGAAGCTCCCGGCTTCGATCCTGGAAATCTGCAGGATATCGTTGACGATGCCCAGCAGGTGTTGGCCGCTATCGCGGATCGCCGCGACATATTCACGATATTTTGCGACGCCGATCGCGCCGAATATCTCCGATGCGATCATGTCGGAAAAGCCGATAACGGCGTTCAGCGGCGTGCGCAGTTCATGGCTCATATTCGCGATGAAGGCGCTCTTGCTCAGGCTGGTTTCTTCAGCGGCTTGTGCCCGCGCCATGCTGGTCTCGAGTTCCGCCCGGTTGATGAGCGCATCGCTCGCGCGCAGATGCTCGGTGACCCGCCACAACACGAAAGCCAGACCCAGGAGCGCGAGCAGGGCGCCCGTACCGACGATGACCATGGCTGGAAGAATGCGGATAAAACGCTGGCGCCCCGAATCGGAAGGCTTCCAAGCCAGGTCGAAGGCCGACGGCGCGCCCGTGGGACCCAGCAGCGCCAGACCTTGCGGTGTCGCGCGTTCGGTGTGCAGCTCCGCGATGCCAAAATTGTCGCCGAGCTTCCGAAGGTATGCGCGATTGTATTCGCGCACTTCGATCAGGACGAAATGGGACGGACGGTCCAAGGACGAGGGGCGGACGGTCGAGGCGGCGGCCAGACTCGGTATGCCGTTCACCTCGACAATTCCCGAAACGCCCGTCTGTTTGTCCGGCTTCTCGGCCGCGAAGGCCTGTCTTGCGAGTTGTGAAAACGTCTTTCGGTCCTTCGCCGAATAGACTGCTTTCGCGCCGCGCCGAAACGAATAGGCGATCGAGCCGGATCTCGATATCGCGATCACGTCATCGATGTCGAACGTCGTCGTGATGTAGGGGCCGAGATTCTTGCGTTCCCAGTCCTCTCGCCGTGGCCCCTGGAAGTATTCGTAGAGTTCGTTCCAGGCGGTGACATCCGCGACCGCCTTTGCCAGATCATTCGCGTAGTCGCTCGCGACCGACCGCAGAAGGCGCTCCTCGCCTTCCTTCTGGGTTGCGTCGAGGCTCGCGGAGGAATCGCTGATGATCCAGATGATGACTCCGACGCAGACACAGACGATCAGCGCCATTGCGCCGCCCAGGATTGCGATTAGGCGGCTTGGTCGCAGATGGAGACTGTGAATGGTTTTCAAGGCGGTTCCGACGCGTGCGGTGCCTGTATGCTAGTGCCCGAGACGTTAATGAAAAGATTGCGAATGCAACCTTTACAGGCGGGGACAAAAGCATCCGCGTCCGGGCCTGGCCGGCGAAACGCCGAGGCGTGACGGGATCTCCAGGAACGCGCCGGCGATCAGCGCACGAACACGCGCACTTCGCTCGACGTTGCGTTCGGATCGGTCGAGGATGCGACGGCGAGGCGCGAGGCCGGAACGCCCATATCCGTAATACTACGCATAACCTCCTGCGCATGGCGCTTGGCGGCGGTCTGAGCGAGTTGCACCGCGGTGACGGTGCCGCGCGTCGGCGAAACGGCGACGACGGAGAAACCGGCTGAGGGGCGCGACTGCAGCGCCTGGTTCAGCGCCGCATAGAGGATCTGCTGGTAATCGACATTGGCGTGGTCGAAGCGGATCACGACCAGCGGCGTGCCGCCATAGGACGACGCGACTGGTCCGGGGCCGGCCATCATGGGCGCGCCGAGTTCGGCACCATAGAGTTCGCCATTCTTGATCGCGGCGGCGAGCGTCGTGAGGTTGGCGCGCTCATTGCCGACATAGGCGGTCTGGCGCTGCACATCGTCGGAGACGTTCTTGAGCAGGCGATCGATCAGGATGATCGTCTGGTTGGTCTCGTCCTCGAGCACCGAAAGCTGGCGATGGTCTTCATCGACGGCGCCGGAGACATTGAAGGTCGCGGTGATCTGGTCGAGCACGTAATGCGCGTTCGAGGAATCGTTGGCGACATTGGTGCCGAGCGCGTTGAGCGAATTGATGTTGATCGTGAGCTGGTCGAGCGCCGATTGCGCCGTGTTCCACTCCGCCACCAGCTCGGGATTGCCGCGCGTGGTGCCGACCTGCAGCCGTGCCGTGATGCGCGCCTTGGCTTCGTGATAGGCGGTGGCGTTCGATGCGGACTGGCCATGCAATCCGGCAAGCTGCTGGGCGTTGGACGCCAGATGGTTTTCGATGCTGATGAGCTGGCCGCGCAGATTGCCGACGGTGCTGCTCACGGCCGTCCCGGTGTTGGACCCGCCTTCGACCTGGATCGGCGTGATCGTCGCCGAGCTCGACATCGCCGGCTGCTGTGAATAGCTCTGATCGGGCAGGGTTCCGGCCTGGGCATAAGACGATTGCGGCGCGCTGTAGGACGGCGCCGCCTGCTGGATCTGCGGCGATTGCTGGGCCTGCTGCTGATCCGGCGGCAGGGTGCCCGCATCCGCGCCGCCCTGGGCCATATCGGTCTCGTCCGGCGCGCCGAACAGCGCGTCATCGACGTCCGAACAGCCCGCCAGACCCAGGCTCGCCACAAGCGCAAGGGCGCCGAAAACACGGCCAAGAGTGCCCGCGCGCGCCGCCCGATATGCCTTCATATCCCGTCTCCGCTGTACCACCCCGCGCCAGACGCGCGAAAGAGGTCTGCCCAAAAGGCGCGCGAATCGCTCCAATTGCAACGCACACCCACGCGCCAGTCTTAACCACCACGCGCCGCCGGGACAAGGGCGTCGGATGCCGCTTTCTGGGAGTTTTTCTTATGCCGCGCGGGGACTTGCGCGAAAGGCGATCTGTCGCGGCCGTAACGTCCGGAACCGGCCTTTGGGCATGGACGGACCGTTTCGGAACGCTTGCGTTTGCCGGCTTCGCTCAATAGGTTCTGCCGCCCTAAAGACGCGCTCGTAGCTCAGCTGGATAGAGCATCAGACTACGAATCTGAGGGTCAGGAGTTCGAATCTCTTCGAGCGCGCCAGTTTTTCTTAATGAGCGAAGCGAATTTAGAAAAACTGAGCGCCACGGAGCGCCGAAGGCGCGAGTGGGCGCCAGTTTCTTTTGAGTAGAGCAAGCGAGTTCGGAGAAACTGAGCGCCACGGAGCGCGCGAGCCGCGCGTGGGCGCCAGTTCCACAATCTCTCCCCAATCCAAGCCCGCAGAGAACGCCCGGCCGCAAGCTTGCACAACGCACGCTCGGCTCTGCGCGCGGCCGCGCCTAGCGTTTGATGTGCAGTTGCTCGTGCAGGACGAGGTTCAGCAAGGACCTGTGAACTTCGATGTCGCCCTTGTGGCCGGCGCGGCCGTTGTAGTCGATGAAGCCGAGCTTGCGGAACTTGTTCATGAAGAAGCTCACCCGAGACCGTGTCGTGCCGATCATCTCGGCCAGCGTCTCCTGGCTGATTTTTGCGATCAGCGGTTCGGGCGCTCCATCCTTGCCGAAATTGGCGAGCAACAGGAGCAGGCGTGCGAGCCGGCGTTCGCTCGAGTTGAACAGCTGATCGACGAGATCGGCTTCGACGCGGATCGTGCGGCTCAGGAGATAGGCGATGAATAGCTCGGAGAATGCAGATTCCTTGCGCAGGACCTTGGTGATCGCCGACTTCTCGATGCACATCAGGAGGCAATCCGTCATGGCCGTTGCAGATGCTATGCGCACCCGCTGTCCCGCGAGGCAGCCTTCGCCGAAGAAATCGCTCGCGCCCAAAATGGCGACGACCGCTTCCTTGCCCTGCTCGGACACGACGGTCAGTTTGACCTTGCCTTGTTGGATGAAGAAAACAGCCTGTGCAGGTTCTCCCTGACTGAAGACGATTGAGCCCTTGCGGTGCTTCGCCTGCGCGCGCCCTTCACCGACCTTCGCGAGAAAGGTGGATGGATTGAAGGACGGTACGGACTTGATCGCCATTGAAGCCTCTCCTTCGAGGCTCATTTCCAATCGGAATAGACTATTGCCTTCGGTGCAAAATATATCGGCGTAAAGAGCAGCGGAATACCGCGGCCTGATGGGCACCGCCGTGCCCGCAGACTATTTGAATAGCGCGGAAAGTCTGAGCAAAATTGCTCACCTTTCGCGTTGGGCATTTTGCAGCCGTGAAACTTTATGACGCGCGAGCGCGTTGAGTCCTATCGGAGGTGAGTCCCTCGCGAGAAACCGAGGAGACGATCCATGACTATCCGCAAATCCGCCTTAAGTGGCGCGGCCATCGCAGTATTGGCCCTTTACGGCACTGCTTTTGCCGCGGACCCAACAACCACCCAGAATTCCACACCTGCGGAAAAAGCGCAGACGCGGGATCTCAATGCTGGAGCGCAGCAGGGCGCGGTGAGCGATTCCGCCTCAACCGATGCCGCGCAGCTGGACTATCAGGCGAAGCTGCAGGTCTTCGAGCGGCAGCAGAACACTTATCAGGCCCAGCGCGCCCATTACGACAACGAGAAAGCGCGATACGACGTCAATCACGCCGTATGGCGTCACCGCTACGATACCGCCCATTGGGGGGCACGCTCTTATTACGGCGTGAGCTACGAGGACAGTCATCTCGTGCGCCTCTCCACGCTCGCCGATCCGCAATATCAGCTCGCCTTCGCGCTGGTCGTCGGTCCCGAAGGCAATTGGATCGGCAAGATCAACAATGTCGACTCCAGCTGGGGTGGACATCCCGAACATGTGCAGATCGCCATCAGCGACACGAAGGCCGTCTGGGTCGATCCGCAAGAACTGCGCTACGATCTCGACGAGCATGTGGTCGTCACCAATCTGACTCGCGGTCAGTTGCTGGCCATGCCGAGCTCGCGAATCCAGAGTTCAAGCGCTTATTGATGCTGACCCTGGGGCGGCTTGCGCCGTCCCAGGCCATTTTTCGTTTGCAGCGGCGATCGCTGGCGATTGGAAGGAATATTATGAAACCGATTTTTGGACTCCGCGCGGCGACGCGCGTTCTGCCGTTGCTTTCCGTCATCGTTTTCGGCGGGCTGGCGGCGAGAGGCGAAACCACCCCAGGCGTCGCGCCGACGGCGCGCGTGAACCTCGGCGGGGCGGGCACGTTTGTCATTCTTTCGAAGTCGGGGATCACCAACGTCCCGACCTCGGACGTCACCGGCAATATCGGGACGAGCCCGATTACGGGCGCCGCCGACCACATGACGTGTGTCGAAGTGACCGGAAGTATTTATTCGGTCGATGATGCCGGCCCCGCGCCCTGCAGCATCAAGAGCCCTGCAAGGCTGACGACGGCCATCGGTGACATGCAGACGGCCTATACCGACGCCGCCGGACGGCCGCCGACGATCACCGAGCTCGGTGCCGGAAATATCGGCGGGCTTACGCTTGCGCCTGGTGTCTACAGCTGGAGTACGAATGTCACCATCCCGGACAATGTCGCGCTGAAGGGCGGCGCGCATGCCGTGTGGATATTCCAGATATCGAAGAATCTGATCGTTTCCAGCGGCAAGTCCGTCGTCCTGCGCGGCCACGCGCGGGCCAGGAATGTGTTCTGGCAGGTCGCCGGCAAGGTGGTCCTGGGGACAACATCCCATTTCGAGGGAACGATTCTCTCCAAGACGCTGATCGCCATGAAGACCGGCGCATCGATCAAGGGCCGGCTGCTCGCGCAGACCGCGGTCACCTTGCAGATGAACAGCGTCACGGCGCCATAGAGGCCGCGAAGGCCGTTCAGTGGAAGCGCGCGCCCTGTGAGATGATTTCGCCGTCTTGGGTGAGTTCGAAGCGCGCATACGGAACATCCGTGATCGCGGCCAGGACATCGATGGCTTCGTCGTCGCCGATGCACATCGTTTGATAGATCAGCCTGGTCGCACCATTCTCGCCAATCAGCCGGATCTGGTAGGATTGAGGTTCAAGGCCGAGTTTCAATTGCTGCGCGGACATAATGACTCTCCTTCGCGGTAACGAGCGGGAGCGCGGCCCGTCGAACTTGCAGGCTTCTCTGTCTCTCAATCGCCAGCGCCCAATAGCCCTGCCAGCGATGCAGGGAACTTATTGCGAACTAGCGGCCGAGGATGAGCAAAACAGAACAGGTTCGCGGTTCTATTTCTTGAGCGGCCTGCGAAGACTTTTGGGCGCTTTGGAGCATTTGCTATCGGCTCGTTCCCGGTTTTGCGCCACCGGAACTTTTTTGAACCGAAATGGCGGCTTCGAGCGTTGTCCCATCCAGACAACCGGGAGTTCGGTGTATGGCCAAGTCACGCGCGCAGCCCTTCCTATCGGACGTCAAGACGCTTCGGGCGCGTGCCCGCAAGCAGATCAAGGACGGCGCGCTGACGCCGAACTATGGCGGCGACGCCAAGAAAACCATCGAGATTCTGCAATCGGTTCTCGCCACCGAGATCGTCTGCTGGCTGCGCTACACGATGCATGCCGTCACCGCGACCGGCATCTCCAGCGAGGGCGTGAAGGCCGAGTTCGAGGAGCATGCCAAGGACGAGCAGGGCCATGCCATGCAGGTCGCCGAGCGCATCAACCAGCTCGGCGGCAAGCCCGATTTCAATCCCGAAGGAATGCTGTCGCGCTCGGCGTCGCAATACAGCGAAGGCGCCAATCTGGTCGACATGATCCGCGAGAACCTGATCGCCGAGCGCATCGCGGTCGAGCATTACCGCGAACTCGTCCGCTATTTCGGCGATGACGATCCGACGACGCGCGTGATGATCGAGGGAATTCTCGGCGTCGAGGAAGAACACGCCAACGACATGCATGACCTGCTGGTCGCGCATGAAGGCAAACCCATGCTGCCGAAGGAGTAGAGAAGAGGAGAACGTATGGCCCGGAAATATTCCAAGAGCGCGAGCAAGGATGTCGAGCGCGCGCTGCATGAAGAGAAGCGCGGCAAACTGAAGAGCGGCAAGGGTGGAAAAGGCGGCACGGTGAAGAGCCGCAAGCAGGCCATCGCCATCGGCCTCTCCGAAGCGCGCGCCAAAGGCAAGAAGGTGCCGAAGAAGGCCAAGAAGAAAACCGCGAAGAGGAAAAAGAAGAGCAGCTAGGGCAGTGCGGCAAAGAGGGAGAGCAAGATGAGACTGGTACTTTTGATCATCCTGATCCTGCTGGTGCTGGGATCGTTCCCGATGTGGCCTTACAGCACGGGCTGGGGCTACTATCCCAGCGGCGGCCTGGGCCTCATCCTCCTGATCGTCATCATCCTGGCCTTGATGGGGCGACTATAGGTTTCACGCGGAGACGCGGAGCCGCGGTTTTCTCCGCGTCTCCGCGTGACAAATCCGTCGAGCCTCACCACATTGGGGAATGGCCGAAGAACTGCATCTCCCCGAAAGCGCGACGCGCGAGGAAATCTACGCCGCCATCCTGCCGCAGACCGAAGCGGTGATGGCGGGCGTCGATGACCTTATCGCCAATCTCGCCAACATCGCCGCGATCCTGAAACAGGCGTTCGATTTTCATTGGGTTGGATTCTATCGCACCACTGCGCCTGGACTTCTGATGCTCGGCCCGTTCCAGGGCCCGCTCGCTTGCGTCACTATCCCATTCGACAAAGGCGTGTGCGGCGCCGCGGCGACGTCGCAGAAGACGGTGATCGTCGAGGATGTCGATCAATTCCCCGGCCACATCGTATGCAGCTCGCTGTCGAAATCGGAAATTGTCGTGCCGCTCGTCGCTGCTGGCGAAACGAAACTCGTCCTCGACATCGACAGCGACAGGGCCGGCGATTTCGGCGCGGTCGATCGGCGCTGGCTCGAGCAGCTCATCGCGCTGATCGCGAGGCAGCATTTTTCCTAACTGTCATCCCCGGCGAGCATCGACGCGGTCGCGTCGATGCGAGGTCAAGGGGACCCAGGTGGTTAGACCGGTCTCGCCCTATCCACCTGGGTCCCCTTCCCCTCGCGTTGCTCCGCAACGCTCGGCCGGGGATGACATGTGGGAATGATCAAATATGAATCGCGTGGCCCAGCGCACGTAGCGCGGCCTCGTGGTACGCCTCGCTGAGCGTCGGGTGCACATGGATCGTGCCGGCGACGTCTTCGAGACGCGAGCCCATTTCCAGCGCGTGTGAGAACTCGCCCGACAATTCGGCGACGTGCTGGCCGATGGCCTGGATGCCGACGATGCGGTGATCGTCCTTGCGTGCGACGACGCGCACGAAGCCTTCGCCCGCATCCATGCTGAGCGCACGTCCGTTCGCCATGAACGGGAACACCGCCACGATCGCGTCAGGGCCGGCTTCGGACGGCAATAGTCCAGCGCTGACGATCTCGGGTTCAGTGAAGCACACCGCCGGAATCGAGGCGGGATGGAAGCGGCGTTTCTTGCCGGCGATGATCTCGGCGACCATTTCGCCCTGCGTCGCGGCCTTGTGCTCCAGCATCGGCTCGCCGACGAGGTCGCCGACCGCCCAGACATTCTTCATCGAGGTGCGGCACTGGTCGTCGACCTTGACGAAGCGGCCCGCCATGTCGACGCCCATTTTCTCAAGACCCCAGCCTTCGGTCGCGGGCTTGCGGCCGACGGTGACGAGGATGTTGTCGGCCGGGAATGTTTCCGTCTTGCCATCCGCCATCTCGACGATCAGCCCGGTCTTGTCCCGACCTTTTGCTTTGGCGCTCAGATGCACGGTGACGCCGTTGGTCTTCAGCCATTTCGCGACCGGCGCGACGAGATCGGCGTCATAGAGCGGCAGGATGCGGTCCATCGCCTCGACGATGGTCACTTCACTGCCGAGCTTGCGGAAGGCGATGCCGAGTTCGAGGCCGATATAACCCGCGCCGACGACAACAAGCTTCTTCGGCAACGTCTTGAGATCGAGCGCCTCGGTGGATGAGATCACATTGCCGCCGAAGGGCAGGAACGGCAGCTCGACCGCTTTCGAACCGTTGGCGAGGATGACGTGCTCTGCGGTGATGATCTGATCGCCGTCTTTCGTCTTCACGGTGCAGGTCTTGGCGTCGGAGAAATTCGCCCAGCCCTCGACCACGCGCACCTTGGCGCGCTTGAGAAGTGCTGCGACTCCAGTGTTGAGCTTCTTCGTGACGCCATCCTTCCACGCAACCAGTTCCGGCATGGAGAGCGTCGGCTGCGACGCCAGCTTGATGCCGTGCAAGCCCTTCGCGGAGGCCGCCCGCGTCATCGTCTCGAAATAGCCTGCCGAATGGATCACCGCCTTGGACGGAATGCAGCCGACATTCAGGCAGGTGCCGCCGAGCCTGTGCGATTCCACCAGCACCGCGTCGAGCCCGAGCTGTCCGCAACGAATGCCGGCGACATAGCCGCCGGGCCCTCCGCCGATGATCAAAACCTTTGTGTGTATCGCTTCAGTCATGAGAAATCTCACTTGTTTCCAAGCGCATGGCGAATAGCGAATAGCGAATGGAAAAATCCTTATTCGCTATTCGCTACTCTCTATTCGCTTATTCCATAAACAACAGCGCCGGATGCTCCAGCAGCGCCTTTACGCGCTGGATGAATTCGGCGGCGTCGTAGCCGTCGACGACGCGGTGATCGAAGCTCGACGACAGGTTCATCATCTTGCGCACCACGATCTGCCCGTCGCGCACGACGGGGCGGTCGATGATCGCGTTGGGGCCGATGATCGCGACTTCCGGATAGTTGATCACCGGCGTCGTCACCACACCGCCCAACGGGCCGAGCGAGGTGATGGTGATGGTCGAACCGGACAGTTCGTCCTTCGTCGCCTTGTTCTCGCGCGCCGCGGTCGAGACACGCGCGACTTCGAGCGCGCTCTGCCACACATCGAGTGCCTCGGCGTGATGCACCACCGGCACAATCAGCCCGTTCGCCGTCTGCGTCGCGATGCCGATATGCACCGGCTGGTAGCGATGCACGACACCGGCCTCATCGTCGAAGCGCGCGTTGATCTGCGGATAGTCGGGCAACACCTTCACCAGCGCGCGCATGAAGAATGGAAGCACGGTGAGCTTCGGCTGGTCTTGTCTCTTGGTCTTGTTCAGATGCGCACGCAGCGATTCCAGTTCCGTCATGTCGACTTCCTCGACATAGGCGAAGTGCGGGATGCGGCGTTTGGAATTCTGCATCGACTCCGCGATCTTGCGGCGCAGCCCGATGACTTTCACGTCATTGATGCCGTCGCGCTTGGCGTAACCGCTCGTGCGTCCCGTCGAGACCTGACCACCCGACGCGACGAACGCTTCGAGGTCTTCATGGGTGATGCGGCCTGCGGGACCCGTCGGCGTGATGTATTGCAGCTTGATGCCCAGCTCTTCCGCGCGCGCGCGCACGGCCGGCGAGGCAATCGGCTTGTCACCGAATTTGCGGGGGACACTAACGTCACTCCCTCTCCCCCGGCTTGCCGGGGGAGAGGGTTGGGGTGAGGGGGTGCTAACAGGAACTGGCTTGCTAGAGGTGACAGGCGGCGCGGCCCCCTCACCCCGGCCCTCTCCCCCACTGCGTGGAGGCGAGGGAGGAGTGGAAACTTTCGGCGCATCACTCGCTTTCGCGTTGCCGGCGCCTTCGACTTCGAGCTCCACCAGCGGCGCGCCGACCGGTGCCATCTCGCCGGGCTCGCCGTGCATCTTCACGACCTTGCCGGAGACGGGCGAGGTCATTTCCACCGTCGCTTTGTCCGTCATCACATCGACGAGGTTCTGGTCCTCGGTGATGACGTCGCCGACCTTGACGTGCCACGCGACGATCTCAGCCTCGGCCGTGCCTTCGCCGACGTCGGGAAGTTTGAAAACGTAAAGTCCCATCTCAGGCCTCCGTCACGCGGCGCATCGCGTCGATCACGCGCGCGGGTCCGGGAAAGTACTGCCATTCGAAGGCGTGCGGATAGGGCGTGTCCCAACCGGTCACGCGCTCGATCGGCGCTTCGAGGTGATAGAAGCAGGTCTCCTGCACCTGCGCGGCGATCTCCGCGCCGAAGCCGCTCGTGCGCGTCGCTTCGTGCAGGATCACGCAGCGTCCGGTCTTCTTCACCGACTCCGCGATGGTGTCGATGTCGAGCGGCACGATGGTGCGGATGTCGATCACTTCGGCGTCGGTGCCGCTGTCTTCCGCGGCCGCCTTCGCCACATGCACCATGGTGCCATAGGCGACGATTGTGACCGCGCTGCCCTCGCGCACCACCGCCGCTTTGCCCAACGGCACGGTGTAGTGACCTTCGGGGACTTCGGCCTCCGCGAATTTCGACCACGATTGCACCGGCTTGTCGTGATAGCCGCTGAACGGGCCGTTATAGATGCGCTTGGGCTCCAGGAAGATCACCGGATCGTCGTCTTCGATCGCCGCGATCAGCAGGCCCTTCGCGTCATAGGGCGTGGACGGGATCACGGTCTTGATGCCCGCGACATGCGCGAACAAAGCTTCCGGGCTCTGGCTGTGCGTCTGGCCGCCGAAGATGCCGCCGCCATAGGGCGTGCGGATCGTGATCGGCACGGTGAAATCGCCGGCGGAGCGATAGCGGATGCGCGCGGCTTCCGACACGATCTGGTCGAAGCCCGGATAGATGTAATCGGCGAACTGCACTTCCACCACGGGGCGCAGGCCATAGGTGCCCATGCCGATGGCGGCGGCGACGATGCCGCCTTCCGAAATCGGCGCATCGAAGCTGCGGGTGAGGCCGTGCTTCTTCTGCAATCCGTCGGTGACGCGGAACACACCGCCGAAATAACCCGCGTCCTCGCCGAACGACAATACGTTCGGATCCTTCGCCATCATCACGTCGAGCGCGGAGTTGAGCGCCTGGATCATGTTCATTGTGGGCATGATCAGACCCCCATCTGCTGGCGCTGGCGGCGCAGATGTTCGGGCATGTCTTTGTAGACATCCTCGAACATGGTGCTGGCGCTGTGCAGTTTGTTTTCGCCGAGCGTGCCGTGGCTCATCGCTTCCTTGTTGGCGGCGGCGACCTGTTCGACGGCTTCGGCATTCGCCGCGTCGTGACGCTTGCCGTCCCATTCGCCAAGCGCGATGAGATGCTGCTTCAGGCGTTCCACCGGATCGCCCAGCGGCCATGCCTTGCCTTCGTCGGCGGGGCGATAGCGGCTGGGATCGTCGCTGGTCGAATGGCCTTCGGCGCGATAGGTGAAATGCTCGATCAGCGTCGCGCCGAGATTGGCGCGTGCGCGCTCCACCGCCCATTGCGTCGCTGCGTAGACCGCGAGAAAATCGTTGCCGTCCACGCGCAGCGCCGGCAATCCGTAGCCGATGCCCTTCGACGCGAACGTCGACTCGTCGCCGCCCGCGATACCCGCAAAGCTCGAGATCGCCCACTGATTGTTGACGACGTTCAGGATCACCGGCGCGCGATACACCGCTGCGAAGGTGCAGGCGTAATGGAAATCGCCTTCCGCCGTGGTGCCGTCGCCGACCCACGACGCGGCGATGCGGTCGTCGCCCTTGTACGCCGACGCCATCGCCCAGCCGACGGCCTGCGGAAACTGCGTGCCGAGATTGCCGGAGATGGTGAAGAAACCGAACGCCTTCGACGAATACATGATCGGCAGCTGACGGCCTTTGATCGGGTCGCGTTCGTTCGAATAGATCTGGTTCATCATGTCGACGAGCGGATAGTCGCGCGCGATCAGCAATCCTTGCTGGCGATAGCTCGGGAAACACATGTCGTCGCGGTCGAGCGCATGCGCGGCCGCCACCGCCACGGCCTCTTCGCCGGTCGACTTCATATAGAACGAGGTCTTGCCCTGGCGCTGCGCGCGGAACATGCGGTCGTCGAAGGCGCGGGTGAGCAGCATCGTCTTCAGCCCGCGCCTGAGCGTGTCGGCGTCGAGCTTCGGATCCCACGGACCGACAGCCTTGCCGGTCTTGTCCAGCACGCGGACGAGACCGAAGGCGAGGTCCATCATGTCGTGCGGCCTGGCGTCGATTTCCGGGCGCGGCGTGACGCCGGCGTCCAGAATCCGCATGCCGGTGAAATCGGGCGTATCGCCCGGGCGGGCCTTGGGCTGCGGCACGCGCAGGGAGAGCTTGGTTCGATTGCGCAAGGGCGTTCCTCGGGGCAGGTTTTTGTTATGGCCGTTCTTTATATTAGAAAATTGCGCGGTTGAAGGGATAGCAGGATCGCGCAAGAAAGCGCGGTTTGAGGTTAGAAACCTGACATTTCCGCACAGCTTAAGGATTCAGGCGTCTCAAATATTCTGCAGCGCTTGAAGAGCTTCGCGCTGTCCGGTCCTCGCTTTGGCATTCGGCGCATTATACCTATGCTAGAGGTTGGATTCGCTGCGGCGGTTCTTGGGGGACTTTTGGACAGACCTATCAAAATCGCCTTTTACAACTGGGTTTCGGGCTTGCTCATCGGACTCATGCCGCTGTTGGCGCATCTGTTGGTCTACGCGGCGAGCAAACCGGTCCCCGACTTCAACGCGAACTGGGCTCCCGATCTGGTTTTCATTTCCGTCAGCAATTCGGGCACGGCCGCTTTGTCCGTATTTTTGAAGATGCTTGGGGGCGACACGACCGCACAAAGCTTTCCACCGTTGACGCGTATCGTGTGGGTCTTGCTTCTTCTGTGTTTCGCGTTCTCGTCCATGCTTTACGGCATCGACGTGACGGGATCCGACAACGGCACCTCATGGAAGATCGCCGTGGGCTTAATGGTCCTTTCAGGCATTTGCTCGTTAAGATTTGAACTCGCCACAGCCTAGAAAATGACGCCTTGTCAACTTGTAACCCTTCATCAGAGAGCCTAGATAGGGAGAGCAGGAGATGTCAGCAATGACGGCATTTGTGGAAATTGGCGCGCTGGCCGTGTCGGCTCTGGGCGCGGTTCTGTCTTTCTTTCTGAAGAAGCACAGCTTCTAAGTGCTCACGCTCTGCAATCTTTGACTTGGCAAAGCGATCCACCGCACATCTCTCCCCCCATCACGACGGGCCGGGCTAATCCCCGACGTACATCCCGTCATGCGAATTTACGAGGCAACCTGGTCTCATCACCTTTCCGGTCCGAGTGTCGATCTCGACCTGAAGTGAATAGGCCGGATCGTGCCAGACGAACCAACGGATGGTTTCCCATCGCGCGTGCCAGCGCCCCGACAGCTTGGACGTCAGATCACCGCAAGTCTGCTGCGCCAAAGAAATGGCGTCGGCGGAAGTTTTGACAGGACCGTCATAGACCACCGTGCAACCACACAGCACCAGCAATGCGGCGATGGTCACTGTTCTCATCTCTTAGGCGCCCTTCTCGATTTTCCATAGCTTAGTCTCATACCTCCCGCCCACACTCGCTACGACGATGATTGTTGCGTGTGTATTTCTTGTCGCTTGCGCACTCTCGGAAGGGACGCAACAATGCGCGCTGACAAGATGTCAGGTGGTGCGCGATGAGCGATCTCGAAAGTTTCCGTAGCGAAGTGAAGGCGTGGATCGCGGCCAATCTGCCGGCGTCGTTGAAAGGCTCCGGCGCACGGGCGCTGACGGATGAGGGCGATTCCTCGATCTGGGGCGGCAGGCGCGTCAAATGGAAGAACCCGGATTCCAAGCTCTGGCTCGAGCGCATGGGCGCCAAGGGCTGGACCGCGCCAACCTGGCCGACGCAATACGGCGGCGGCGGGCTTTCATCCGCCGAAGCGCGCATCGTCGAGCAGGAGCTGGCCAAGGCGCAGGCGCCGCAGGCGTTGGCCTCGTTCGGCATATGGATGCTGGGGCCGGTGCTCCTCGAATACGCGACCGAGGAGCAGAAGATGGAATATCTGCCCAAGATCGTGCGCGGCGAGATCCGCTGGTGTCAGGGCTATTCGGAGCCGGGCGCAGGATCGGACCTCGCGGGCCTGCGCACGCAATGCGTGGACAAGGGCGATCACTATCTCATCAACGGCTCGAAGATCTGGACGTCCTACGCCAATTACGCCGACTGGATCTTCTGCCTGGTGCGCACCGACAATACGAAGAAGCACGAGGGCATCTCCTTCATTCTCTTCGACATGAATTCGCCGGGCGTCGAGACGCGGCCGATCAAGCTTATCAGCGGCAACTCACCCTTCTGCGAGACCTTCTTCACCGATGTGAAAGTGCCGAAGAACCAGCTGGTCGGAAAGCTCAACGGCGGCTGGGAGATCGCCAAACGGCTTCTGCAATACGAACGCCAGAACATCTCCTCCGGCGGGTTCGGCGGTGGCGGCGGCTACGATCTGGAAGACGCGGCAAAGGACTATATCGGCCTCGAACACGGCAAGCTCGCCGATGCCGATCTGCGCGCGCGCATCACAGCGCACAAGATGGAGCAGCGCGCCTTTGGACTCACCGTGCGCCGCATCCAGGAAGAATCCAAATCGCAGAAGGGTCCGAGCCCCGCGACCTCGATCATCAAATATGCCGCGGCGAAACTGAATCAGGATCGCACCGAGTTGCTGGTCGAAGCGATGGGTCATCAGGGACTGGGCTGGGACGGCGAGGGCTACAAGCCCGAGGAGATCATGGCGATGCGCGCCATGCTGCGCGCCAAGGCCAATTCGATCGAAGGCGGCACCAGCGAGATCAATCTCAACGTCGTCTCCAAGCGCGTGCTTGGCTTGCTCGATCATCAATGACGAGTTTCACCGAACTTTTCCCAATCGTCATGGCCGCCCTCGTGGCGGCCATCCATACTCCCGAGTTTCGCAGCGAGTGTATGGATGGCCGGGACAAGCCGGGCCATGACAGTGTCGGGGTAGCTACCACCACCTACGCAAACGGATAAATTCCATGGCCGTTCTGACCGAAGAACAGACGATGCTGCGCGATGCCGCGAAGGCGTGGGTGCGGGAGAAATCGCCCGTCGCCGCGTTCCGCAAATTGCGCGACAGCGGCAATGAAGACGGCTTCGATCGCGCCGCATGGCGCGAAATGGCGCAGATGGGCTGGTCGGGGATTCTGATCCCGGAGGAATTCGGTGGCACCGGTCTTGGCTATCTGACACTTGGCCTTGTGCTCGAAGAAACCGGTCGCACCTTGACCGCGTCGCCTTTGATCTCGACCGCGCTGACCGCGACGACGGCGCTGCTGCTCGGCGGCAATGACGCGCAGAAGGACGAATGGCTTCCGAGGATCGCCGAAGGCAAGATCGTCGCGACGCTCGCGGTCGACGAAGGCCCGCACCATCAACCGGCGAAGATCGCGCTCAGGGCGACCAAGAACGGCAGCGGTTACACGCTCAGCGGCGAGAAGACCTTCGTGCTCGATGGCGGTAGCGCCGATCTTCTGATCGTCGCCGCGAACAGCGGCAATGGCGTCACGCTGTTTCTGGTGAAGGGCGACGCGAAGGGCCTCACCAAACAGCGCCTGCATAGTGTCGATAGTCGTGGCATGGCCAACCTCAGCTTCGACAATGTTGCCGTGGATTCGATGCTCGGAACCGAAGGCCAAGGCGCCGCGCTGCTCGAAAAAATTCTCGATCGCGCCCGCGCCGGCCTTGCTGCGGAGATGCTTGGCACCGCGACGCAGGCGTTCGAGATCACACTCGATTATCTGAAGACCCGCACCCAGTTCGGCCAGCTGATTGGCACGTTCCAGGCGCTGCAGCATCGCGCCGCCAAGATGTACACCGACATGGAACTGACACGCTCCTGTGTCGAGGCCGCGCTTTCGGCCATCGACAACAACGCCAATGACGTGCCGCAGCTGGCGTCGCTGGCGAAGGCGAAAGCCAGCGAGCTGCTTCACCTCGTTTCCAGCGAGATGGTGCAGATGCATGGCGGTATCGGCATGACCGACGCACACGACGCAGGCTTCTATCTCAAGCGGGCGCGCGTGGCTGAGGCGACCTATGGCGGCGCCTCGTTCCATCGCGACCGCTATGCGAGCCTGCTGGGCTACTGAGGATTCTCTGCTATCGTCCAGGCCATGGCCGAGACGAAATCCACCACCATCGAAACGCGGCGCACGCAGATGTTTCCGACCTTGCGCCCGGTCGAGATCGATCGTCTGCGCCGTTTCGGCGAGATCCGGAACTTCAAGTCCGGAGACATCATCGTCCGCGCCGGAGAGCCGAGCGATGGGCTGTTTATTCTCCTGTCGGGCGAGGTCCGCGTCGCGCCGCATGAACTGCACCGCCGGGAAGAGACCATCGTCACCCATGGCTCCGGCTCGTTCATGGGCGAGCTCGCGCAATTGTCGGGGCGTCCGTCGCTGGTCAATTCGATAGCGCAGAGCGATGTCGAAGCGATTCTGATTGCACCGGCGCGTCTGCGCGAAGTCATCGTCGCCGAGGCCGAGATCGGCGAGCGGATCATGCGCGCGCTAATCCTGCGCCGCATGGGTTTGCTCGAAGAGGGCGTCGGCGGACCGGTGATCGTGGGCGATGTCGCCAATCGCGACGTGCTGAGGCTCGAGAATTTCCTCAGGCGCAACGGCCATCCCTTCCAGCTGATCGACGATGACGAGGTGGACGCCACCGTGCTGATGGAGAAATTCCATCTCACCCGCCCCGATCTCCCCATCGTGATCTGCATGAATGGCGAGATGCTCCGCAATCCGACCGAGAACGCGCTGGCGCGCTGCATCGGACTGACGCATGCGATCGACGCGGAGAAATTGTACGATGTGGCGATCATCGGCGCCGGGCCCGCCGGCCTCGCGGCCGCGGTCTATGCGACGTCGGAAGGGCTTTCGACCATCGTGCTCGATTGCCGCGCCTTCGGCGGTCAGGCCGGCGCATCGGCGCGCATCGAGAATTATCTGGGCTTTCCGACAGGCATCACGGGCATGGCGCTGATGGCGCGCGCTTACAATCAGGCGCAGAAATTCGGCGCCGAAATGGCAATTCCGGAAGAAATCGTCTCGCTGCGAGATCAGAATGGCGCATTCGTGTTGGCGCTCAGGGGCGAGCAGGGGTTGAAAGCGCGCGCCGCCGTGATTGCGACGGGCGCGGAATACCGCCGTCTCGATGTCGACAATCTCGCCGATTACGAAGGCAGCCATGTGCATTACTGGGCCTCACCGCTCGAAGGGCGCCTTTGCCAAGGCGAGGAAGTCGCGCTTGTCGGCGCCGGCAACTCCGCGGGGCAGGCGGCTGTCTTTCTTGCGACCCAAGCGAAGAAAGTCTGGATGATCGTGCGCGGCAGGAGTCTCGACGCCACCATGTCGCGCTATCTCTGCGACCGCATCGCGGCCCAGCCGAATATCGAAGTTCTGACAGAGACGGAAGTCGTCCGGCTTTCCGGAGCGAACGGCTCGCTCGATGAAGTCTGCTGGCGGCACCGTATCAACGGCGAGGAGGATTGCCGGACGATCCGCCACCTCTTCCTCTTGATCGGGGCGGCGCCGAACACAAAATGGCTCGCGCAATCCGGTATCGCGCTCGACGACAAGGGCTTTGTGCGAACCGATGGGCTGATGACCAACAAACACGGCGTGTTCGCCATCGGCGACGTGCGCTCCGGCTCGGTCAAGCGCGTGGCATCGTCGGTCGGCGAAGGCGCGCAGGTCGTCGCCGCGATCCATGCTTATCTGGCGGAGAAATCAAATGGCTGACGAATGTTCACATCTGGGTACGATCCGCACCGTCACGCCGAGCGCGCTGGGCTGCGAGGAATGCCTCAAGATCGGTTCGCCCTGGGTGCATCTGCGGATTTGCAGAACTTGCGGCCATGTCGGCTGCTGCGACTCTTCGCCGAACAAGCATGCGACCAGGCATTTCCACAAGACACAGCACCCGATCATCGAAGGTTACGATCCGCCGGAAGCCTGGGGCTGGTGCTATATAGATGAGGTGTCGTTCGATCTTTCCGGCCGCAAGACGCCACACAACGGCCCGATCCCGCGCTATGTCTGAAGAGGAGTGCCCATGAATCCGATTCGTGAAGGTTATGCCGTGTTCGTCCATGACGGCGATAAGCAGGTTGGTGCCGTCCGCCATGTCTCGGCGCATGAGATCCGCATCTATGTCGAGAACGCGGGCGACTTCGCCGTGCCGCTGTCGGCGGTGAAGGAAGTGGTGGACGACAAGGTCGTGCTCGATTGCGGCAGACTGGACAAGGATTTGCGCAGCGCCGTCGGCCACGCGCATTCCGGCGAAGACCCGCGTATTCCGTAGACAGGAAAAGACATGCCGCTCGACACTGTGCGTCCCGTCACGCTGGACGAAATCCGCGCCGCGCGCGAACGCATCAAGGGCACGATCCAGCGCACGCCGCTGGTCAAACTGCAGATGGGTGCAGGCTATCCGGACATCCGTCTCAAGCTTGAGAATCTTCAGCCGATCAACGCCTACAAATTGCGCGGCGCGGCGAATGCGGTGGCGATGCTTTCGGAGGAGGCGCGCAAGCGCGGCGTTTGGACGATCAGCGCGGGCAATGCGGGACAGGGCGTCGCCTATGCCGCGCGCCAGGCCGGCGTGCCCTGCACCGTCGTCGTGATCGAGACCGCGCCGGACGCGAAGAAGGAGCGCATGAAAGCGCTGGGCGCGAAGCTCGTCGCCGTGCCGTTTCCCGTCGCATGGCAGGCGATGGAGGATCGCGCCTATGAAGGTGTCGAAGGCACCTTCGTGCATCCCTTCGACGATCACGATTTCATCGCCGGCAACGCAACCGTCGGTTTGGAAATTCTCGAAGACGCGGCGGATGTGAAAGCCGTGATCGGCGCGATCGGCGGCGGCGGGCTCGTCACCGGCGTCGCGAGCGCGATCAAGGCGCTGCGTCCCGATGTGAAAGTGTTCGGCGCCGAGCCTGAAACGGCGGCGCCTGCGGCGCTTTCGCACAGAATGGGCTCGGCGCAGGAATTCAAGGACTGGACGCATACTTTCGTCGATGGCGCCGGCGGCAAGAGCGTCTTCCCGCGCATGTGGGAACGAATGAAGCCGCTGGTCGATGGCTACTTCGTCGTCAGCCTCGATGAGACGCGCAACGCGATGCGGCTGATGGCGGAGAAGGCGCGCGTCATCTCCGAAGGCGCCGGCGCGCTGGCGCTGGCGGCCGCATTGCGCGGCGATGCCGGCGAAGGGCCTGTCGTCGCCATCGTCTCCGGCGGCAATATCGATCTCGCGAAATTCTTCGAGCTGATCGGTGCGTGAGGGGTTCGACCGGCGCGTGGTGCTGGGCGGCCTTGCCGCCACGGCGCTGACGCCTGCGCTCGGTGCGACCGATAAGTGGAAAGCACTCGGCGACGATGTCCGCGCGCAGATGGCGTGGGCGTGGGCCGCGTACAAGGATCGCTGCTTCGGTGCTGACCAGATCAAGCCCGTGAGCGGAGCAGGCGAGGCGTTCTTCTTTCCGAAGGGACCGCCGATGGGTCTCACTATCGTGGAGGCGCTCGACACGCTCCATCTGATGGGCCTCGACACGGAGGTCGAGGACGGTGTCCGCTGGATCGCCGACAATCTGCACTTCGACATCGACGGCGAAGTGCAGGTGTTCGAGACCGGGATCCGCATGGTCGGCGGATTGCTGTCGGGCTGGTGCGGCACGCGCGACAAGACGCTGCTCACGCTCGCGAAGGATTTGACGGACCGGCTGTCGCCCGCCTTCACGAAATCGCCGACCGGCATGCCGTATCGCTTCGTCAATCTGAAGACCGGCGCGGTGCGCGATCCGGAAAGCTATCCCGCCGAGATCGGCACCTACATCGCAGAATGGGGAACACTGAGCAAAGCGGTCGGCGACCAGAAATATTTCGACATGGCGAAACGTGCGATGAAGGCGCTGTTCGACCGGCGCTCGAAGATCGATCTCGTCGCCGACACGATCGATATCGAGACCGGCCAATGGAAAAGCCGCCGCGCGAGCATCGGGCCGCCGAGCGATTCCTATTTCGAATATCTCTGGGATGGCTGGCAGCTTTTCGGCGATGCCGATTTCAGGCACGGGTACGATGTGCACACCGCCGCGATCATCGAACATCAGGCGGCGACGAAAGACGGCCATCTCTGGTTTCCGCAGGTGGATTTCGAGACCGGCGCGGTGCTTGACCATCACCAGAGCGAGCTTGCGTCCTTTTACGCCGGCCTTCTGGCACAAGGCGGCGACAGCGCGCGGGGCAAGGCCTATCTCGAATCCTGGGCCGGCATGCAGGCGAAATTCGGCGTGCTGCCCGAGGGTTATGATTTCGAGAAAGCCGCGCCTGATCGTGTCACCAATGAGCTGCGGCCCGAGTTCGTCGATTCCTGTCTCAACCTTTTCCTGCTGGAGCCGGACAACAAGTATCGCGAGCTCGCGTGCATCCATTGGGAGAACATGAAGTCCTCGAGCCGCGCGGCTTACGGTTTCACGATCATCGACGACATCATTGCAAAGCCGATGAAGCAGGGCGATCTCTGCCCCGGCTATTGGTGGAGCGAGCAGATGAAGTACTACTATCTCCTGTTCGCCGATTGCGGCCGCTTCGACCACAAGAGGAACTATCTCTCGACCGAGGGGAACGTGTTTGTCGGGCTCAAATAATTCCGCGCGCTTCAGTCCGGCTTTCGCGACCGTCACCACGCTGTTCTTCATGTGGGGCTTCGTGACGGCGACCATCGATCCGCTGGTGCCGTCGGTTCGCAGTGTGTTCAGCCTGTCCTATGCCGAGTCGATGCTGACGCAGTTCGCGTTCTTCATGGCCTATGGGATCGTGTCGCTGCCGGCGGCCTGGGTACTAGAAAGGCTCGGCTATGCCCGGACGATCGTCCTGTCGCTCGGCGCGATGGTGCTTGGCTGCCTGCTGATACCGCTCGCGACCGGCGCGAGCTCGTACCCCTTCGTCCTGGTGGCACTGTTCGTGATCGCCGCCGGCATCACGCAGTTGCAGGTCGCCGCCAATCCGCTCGCGGCACTGCTCGGAAAGCCCGAGGGTTCGCATTTCCGCCTTACGCTGTCACAGGCGTTCAACTCGCTGGGCACCGTTCTGGCGCCGATCCTGGGTTCCTACATCATGCTGCGCGGCGGCGTGTTTGCCGGTGCGGTCAGCGCCGCATCGCGCGATGCCACCCTGCGCAATGTCGATACGCAATTTCTGTTCATCGCGGGCGTCATCGTCCTTCTCACGATCTTCATCTTCAGCCAGCGCCGTTCGCTGCATGTGACCGGCGAGGAGGAAGAGAAGACCGCATCGCCGCTCGCGGCGTTTTCCTCTCGCTGGGCGCTGCTCGGCGGTGTCGCGATCTTTCTTTACGTCGGCGCGGAGGTAGCGATCTCCAGCATTATGATCAATTTTCTGCATCAGCCCGAAGTGATGGCCAGGAGCTTCGACGACGCGGGGCGATTGCTCGGCATCTTCTATTGGGGCGGCGCGATGGTCGGCCGGGGCTTGGGAAGTCTGGTACTCACGCGCGTGCCCGCCAATCGCGTTCTGGCGTTTGCAGCGGCGATTGCGCTCTCGCTCTGCCTGATTGTGACTCAGGCCGGAACGCTCGGCGCGGTCGCGGGCGCGGCAGCGCTGGCGATCGGCTTCTTCAATTCGATCATGTTCCCGACGATCTTTACGCTCACATTGGAACGTTCGCACGCGCCTGCGTCCTCGACATCGGGATTGCTCTGCATGGCGATTGCCGGCGGTGCGATCCTGCCGCCGATCGCCGGTCTCACCGCGGATCACATGGGCATCGCCGTCGCCTTCCTGGTTCCAGCGGTTGCCTACGCCTTCATCACGCTGTTCGCGCTGGCCGGGCCGCTTACTTCTCATGCTTCGACAAGCTCAGCATGAGGAGCAGGAGAAATTCCTCATCCTGAGCTTGTCGAAGGATGAGGATCGCGATCCAATCCGGCCTGATGTCGTTCTGGGAGATGAAGATGCGGATTTCCGTTGCGCTGCTGATGACATTGACTGCGGCGAATGTTGCCAACGCTTCCGATCTCGCGAGTGAAGTGAATGTCTTCATCGGCACGACCAATGGCGGCAACACCTATCCCGGCGCGACATTGCCGTTCGGCATGGTCGCGTTCTCGCCGGAGGAAGTGCCGCTGCCCGGCCGCAACTATCCGATCGCAGCGCCAGGTGGCTATGAATGGCGCGACAATGGCATCAAGGGATTCTCGCTCACCCATCTCTCGGGCACGGGCTGCACGGGGGCGAGCGGCGATATCCCGATCATGCCGGTGACGAAAGAGATCGCGTTGTCGCCGTCAGCCGATGACGGCTTTGTGATGTATTCGAGCTATTTCGCGCATGACGACGAACACGCCTCTCCCGGAGCTTACAATGTCGCGCTCGCAAACGGTGTGACGGTGGATCTGAGCGCGACCCTACGCACCGGCGTCGCGCGCTTCGCTTGGCCCAAGGGCAAGCCCGCCAATCTTTTGTTCCGCACCTCGGATTCGGAAATCGGCAGCAGCGATGCCAGCGTGAAGGTGGATGCCGTGAAGCGCGAAGTCACGGGCTCGGTTACCAGCGGGAATTTCTGTGGCTATCTCTCGCCCGACCGCCGCGAGAGCTATTATACCCTCTATTTCGTCGCTTCGTTCGACCAGCCGTTCAAGCCCGGCGGCGCTTGGCAGGACATGGCAGTCGCGCCTGGCGCGACGGAAGCGCGTGGCGGCACAGGTTACGGTGACCGCGGTCATCCGCCGGGGCGCAAGGGGTCGGGTGCATGGGTCGCGTTCGATCCGGCGAAGGCTCCGCTCGTCAATATGCGTGTCGGCATCTCCTATGTGAGTCTCGCCAATGCGCGCGCCAATCTCGCGGCGGAATGCCCGAAAGGAACGACGCTTGAGACGATGCGGGCTGCGTCGCGAACAGCATGGAACATCAGGCTCGGCCAGATCTCGGTTACAGGCGGCACGAAGGATGAGCGCGCCGTGTTCTATACCGCACTCTATCATGTGCTGCTCGGCGAGAACACCTACAGCGATGTGAACGGTGATTACCTGGGCTTCGACAAGAAGGTGCACAAGGTTGCCGCGCCGCAGCGCGTGCAATACGCGAACTTCTCCGGCTGGGACGTCTATCGTTCACAGGTGCAATTGGTGACGTGGCTCGATCCGAAGACCGGCTCCGACATCGCGCAATCGCTGCTCAATCAGGCGAACCAGAACAATGGCGTGTGGGACCGCTGGACGCATGTCACCGGCGCCACAAGCGTGATGAACGGCGATCCGTCGCCACCCGCCATCGCCGCAATCTATGCGTTCGGCGGGCGCGATTTCGATGTGAAGGGGGCTTATGCGTCGCTATTGAAAGCGGCGGCGACACCGACCACGTCCGATCTCGATAATCGCGGCTGTCCGGTGCAATGCGTCGGCGAGCGGCCCGGCCTCGATAAGTGGCTGACGCTGCATTACATGCCGGTGGGTTCGCCCGGCTGGGGCAGCGCGGCGGATACGCTTGAACTCGCGGCAGCAGATTTCGGTGTTGCGCAGCTGGCGGAATACACCGGCGACGGCGCCAATGCGAAGCTGTTTCGCGAACGCGCGGGCTGGTGGCGCAATCTGTTCAATCCGAAGACCGGTTACATCCAGCCGCGCCATGCCGACGGAAGCTGGAAGAACGTCGACTTCAATGTCGAGAATGACGACGATTATGTCGAAGGCAGCGGCGCGCAATATCTCTGGATGGTGCCGTTCGATCCCGCGGGCTTGTTCGCGCAACTCGGCGGCGTCGAAAAAGCGTCGGCGCGCATGGACCGCTTCTTCTATCACGAGGATGGATCGCTCGCGGTGACGAAAGCGGGTGACGATCACGCCGAACTCGCCAATGAGCCCTCGATCGCCTCGCCGTGGCTTTACGATTTTACCGGCAGCCCGTGGAAGACGCAGGAAATCGTGCGCGTGGCGATGAAACAAATCTGGACCAATTCGCCGAGCGGCATCTCCGGCAACGACGATCTGGGCGAGATGTCTTCCTGGTATGTGTGGGCAGCGATGGGCATGTATCCGCTCTACCCCGGCCGCGCCGATCTGGTGCTCGGAAGCCCGATGTTTGAGGACATCAGGGTCACGCGTCCCGGCGGCGATCTCACAATTCACGCAACCGGCGCAGCCATGAATGCGCCTTACATTGCATCGCTGAACGTCGATGGTCAGGCCACGACGCGCGCGTGGTTGCCGTCGGACTTCGTTCTCAAGGGCGGATCGCTCGACTACACGATGGCGTATATGCCGAACAGAGGATGGGGTGCGCGCCCGGAAGACGCGCCGCCCTCCTTCGGCCCTTAGATCGCTCCGCCATGGGCGCGGATGATCGCGGTGGCGGATTTCAAATCCTCGCGCACGCCCTGACGAACTTTCCCGATGGTCACGACGGCGAGCACGCTCGGCGCATATTCATCCGGCAGCGGCGCGCGCACCTTCACGACCTGCGCGCAGTCGATCAGGATCGGCGCGCCGTTCGGCCGCGTGAACTGCGCCATGCCGCGCGCGGCGCCTTTGCGGCCCTCGACGCTGGCAGTGACGTTGACCAGATAAAGCCGCGTCTCTTCGGGCAACAGCCCGCCGTCGCGCAGGCGATCCTCGAGATTTCCGGGCCCGTCATTGTAGGCCGCGAACATGGTGGGATAGCCATACTTCCCACGGAGGAAGCGCAGATAGGCGGCGGACGCAAAGATGTTGTCGTGCGGATCGAAGGGATCGGGGCCGAGCCCGTAGGCGGCGCGCATGTCCGCATAAGTCGTCGGCATCAGTTGCATCAGCCCCATCGCGCCGGCGCTGGAGACGATCTTGTGCGTTTCATCCAGCATCGTGCGCCCGCCGCTTTCGGCCTGCATCACGGCATGAAGCCAACTCTGCGGCACGCCGAACCGCTTGGATGCGTCGAGGATGAGCGGGTCCCAGCGTTTCATGCGCGCGCGGAAGCCCATGCGCTCCTCGGTCTCGAACATGGTTGGACCCAAGAAGGCCTTCGGCTGCGACGTCTTTGCGGCGGCGGCCTTGGCGGGCGTTACCCGCGCCATCGGGCGCGGCTTTGCCGGTTCAAGGTGGCTGGGCGGTGCCAGGATGATGGAGGCGCCCGCAAGAACAGTCAGCGCCGCGATCAGGACCGGCGCGGCAACGGAAGAGATCGTCCAGCGCACGAGCCGCTATTCTGCGGCGGCCATATTGGCGGGCTGTGCGAAGCGGTCGAAGGCGTGCGGAACGGCATCGCGCATCCGCCGCGCAAACGCCGACAGGCACACTTCCGAATTCGCCAGGGGTCCGCTGACATAGCTTGACGACGCCATGCCGGCTTGCACCCGCGCAATCAGCACTGTGTCTTCGGCATTGACCTGGCGGTTGATGCGCCAGTTGAGATAGCGCGCGACCTTCACCTCGCGCCGCGCATCGGGCCGCGCATAGGTGATTTCGCGGATCAATGCTGTTGTCGGCGTCACCGGAATAAACTGCATGAAATCGACCAGGTCGGGATAGGTCTCGATGGCGGTGTTCGGCCACAGCCGGTAATAGCTCCACAGCCGCCGCTTTTTTTCCGAGAGATGGTCGAACAGCGGCAGCAGCTTCTGATAAGTGCGCTCCGCCCAGTTCGACGACGGCTTGTCGCCAATAGTACCTTCCATCTTGTCGACCCAGGGCTTGGCCTCGAGCGAATAGCTCGCGCCGAACAGCCTCGTGAGCCCGGGATGTGCCACGGGAATGTGCAAGCCGTCGCCATAATTGTCGGCGATGTTTTTCCAGTTCACCGCTCGCGGGCGAAGCGTCACGCGGCCTAGCGGCTGAAGGTCCTCGAGACTATGCGGCGCGATCTCTTCGTCATAAGGCGATATCATCTCCGCAACGGAAGGAAGTCCTTTTTCCATCCGCACGAACACGAAGCCGCGCCAGACTTCCTGTTCCAGCGGAACAAGACCGTGGCGGCTGAGGTCGAGGGCCTCGAAACCTTGCCACGGCGGCGTCGATTTCAGCGTGCCGTCGAGATTGTAGCTCCACGCGTGATAGGGGCAGACGAGCCGGTGACCGCAATTGCCGCTGTCGCCGTCGGCGATGCGCGCGGCACGGTGCCGGCAGACATTGTGAAAGCTGCGCACGATGCCATCGGCGCCGCGCAGGCAGAGGAATTTCTCACCCACGATGTCGAGCGTGTGATAGTCGCCGGCGCTGGGAATATCGTTAAGATGACACACCAGATGCCAGGTCTTGGCGAACAGCTGCCGGCGCTCGGCTTCGAAAAAACCGGGATCGCTGTAAAGCCACGCGGGCAGGCTCTGTTCTTGAATGGCGGTCATGGACGTCCCCGAAACTCAGGCAGCTGAATTCGCAGAATAGCCGCCGCAGGGCCTTTCGCGCAATTACGGGGGATCGCTCAGGAATGCTTCCTCTGCGATCCGCACCGCTGCCGCCTTGCGCCCCAGCTCCAGCATCGTCTGCGCGCGTTTGGGATCGTCGATGGTGCAGAGCGGGTCAAGCTCGCTTGGGCTCAACTTCATATTCAGAGTTTTCTCGAGCCAAGTTTGCGCGAGCTCGACGTCGTAACGCTCATAACGCAGCAACGGCTCCGGACCGAGCTGGTCGTCGCTGAGATCGCCGATCTCGCTGTCGATCGTCGACCGCGCATGGTTCTGCCCTGCATCCGATCAATCGACGTCCATACCCCCAAGGTTGGCGATCGGAGCCGCAGAAGAGCAGCGATGAGACACGCGGCCTTCGGGTGAGTGCGAGAGTCAGCGAGGCGTTCCGGCCAACGGCCGCCTGCCGGTCGGGCGATGGTTTGTCGCGACCCAGATCACATGGCGTATGCCACGCCCCTTGTTGGCGCGCGCCTTGATCTCCTCCACCGCAAAACCTGCGCGGTTCAATCGGTCTGCAAATACTTTGCTCGGCGCAGCCGACCACACAATCAGCAGGCCACCGGGGCGAAGCGCCCGCCGCGCGCTTTCAAGTCCTCGCAGATCATAAAGCCTGTCATTCGTGCTGCGGCTGAAGCCGTCGGGGCCATTGTCCACATCGAGCAGGATCGCATCCAGATTGGCGCGCGCCGCGGCAATCACGTCAACCACATCCCCTTCGTGGATGTTGACCCGGGGATCTTCCAAGCTGTTGGCGGCAAGCTTGGCCATGGGGCCGCGCGCCCATTTCATGACAGCGGGCACAAGTTCCGCGACCATGACCCATGCGTCGCTATCGAGTCCCGACAGCGCGGCGCGCAAGGTGAACCCCATTCCATATCCGCCGATCAGCATGCGGCAGTTCCGGCGACCACGCAGTCGATCACAGGCCAAAGCAGCAAGCGCCGTCTCGGAGCCACTCATCCGGCTGTTCATCAGCGTTATGCCGCCGGTGGTGATCGAGAACTCGTCGCCACGCCGCATGAGTTTCAGGTCGCCGCCACCAGGCACCGCTGCCGAATCCAGATGAACCCAAGGGATCATGAAATGTCTGCTTTCAAAATTGACCTTCGTCATGCGACGCCGACGGCTTGGGATTGCTGGAGTGAATATCAGTTTCGCCCGCTCCCAAAACACACGCAGTCGGGATCAATCGGGGAACCGCGCGACGATTCCAGGAAGGATTTGGCGGAGCCGGGGGGATTCGAACCCCCGATACGTCTTTACAACGTATAACGGTTTAGCAAACCGCCGCCTTCAGCCTCTCGGCCACAGCTCCGCAGGGCGCCTCTCTTGCCTGAGATCGCACGTTCTCTCAAGCGTGTCGGGCAGAAAACCGCCAAAAGCGTGCTTTTCTCAAAATTTCGAGGCAATCGCCGCAACCGCCGACATCTTGCCAGCTTTCCCTCACAGGCGCAGCATTGTGCCAACGGAATTGTCCTTGGGCCTGGCTTCGCCACGCCATGTGAACCGCGGGGCAGCGAGGTCCGAAAAGCCGGCAACGGAGCCGGAGCTAGGAGCAACGCATGCTGGTCAAACACATCCTCGGCGCCAAGGGTCGCGACATCGTCGCGATTGCGATCGATGCGAGCCTCGCCGACGCAACCGCTCTGCTTTCGAAAAGGCGCATTGGAGCGGTGATTGTGCGCGGATCGCGCGGTGAGCTCGCCGGCATTCTGTCGGAGCGTGATGTCGTGCGTGCGGTGGCCGAGCATGGTGTCGGTGCGCTCGCACAACAGATCAGCGCCTACATGACGCGCGATGTCGCGACCTGCGGCGAAACGGACTCGATCGATTCATTGATGGAGATGATGACTCAGGGCCGCTTCCGCCATGTACCCGTCGTCGATGAACGCGACGGCCTGATCGGAATCGTGTCGATCGGCGATGTCGTCAAGTCGCGGATCGAGGAAACGGTGCGCGAAGCGGCGACGCTGCGGGATTACATCAGCGCCGCCGGTTAGGAAGCTTCCCTCATGCTTCGAGCGCTTCAGTATGAGGATATGGACCGATCCTCACCCTGAGCTTGTCGAAGGGGCGCGGCCCTAAGCGGTCGCGATGTAGTTGTCGACCATCTTCTCCAGTACCGCGAGCGGGAGTGAACCCGAGAGCAGCACCGTGTCGTGGAATTTGCGGATGTCGAACTTCGCGCCCATCGCCGCCTTCGCCTTCTCGCGCAGGCGCAGGATGGTGAGCTTGCCGACCATGTAGCCGCAGGCCTGGCCCGGCCACACGCAATAGCGTTCGATCTCGGTGATCGCGGACGCTTCCTGATCGCCCAACGTATCGACGTAATACTTCACCGCTTGTTCGCGGCTCCATTTCTTCGCATGCATGCCGCTATCGACGACAAGGCGTACGCCGCGGAACATGGAGTCGTGAAGCTGCCCGATGAGGCCCCACGGATCGCCCTCATACATGCCCATCTCGACGGCCAGCTGCTCGGTATAGAGCGCCCAGCCTTCGGCATAGGCATTGAAGCCGCCAACCTTGCGGATCAGCGGCAGCGAGGTTTCCTGCGCGATCGAGATCTGCAGATGATGGCCCGGAATACCTTCGTGATAGGTGAGCGTCGGCAGTGTCCAGCTCGGCACTTCGGCGGTGTCGCGCAGATTGATGTAGTAGGTGCCCGGACGCGTGCCGTCGAGCGAGCCGTTGTTGTAATAGCCGCCCGGTGCGCCGGCCTCGATATATTTAGGCACGCGCTTGATCTGCAGATCGGCTTTCGGAAGCGTGTTGAAATAGCCCGGAAGCTTGGCGCGGATCGCCTGAACCTTCAAATTCAGATCGGCGATAAGCTTTTCCTTGGCGGCATCGGTGTTCTCGTAACGGAATTTCGGATCGTTATACATCGCGCGCAAGCGCTCGCCGACCGTGCCCTGCGTCAGGCCGTTCGCCTTCATGATCTCGTCGATCTTCGCGGTGTGATCCTTCACCACGTCGAGACCCATCTGATGCACTTCATCGGGCTTCAATGTGGTGGTGGTCGATGCCTCCAGAGACGCTGCGTAATAGGCATCGCCATCGGGCAGGCGCCACACGCCGGCATCGTGCACGGCTTTCGGCTGCAGGCTCTTGAGGAAATCGATCTGCCGGTCGAGCGCGGGATAGACGCGCTGGTTGAGAAGACGCGTCGCCGTCGCGCCGTAATCGCCCGGGATGTTCTTCTCCTTGGCGCGACGCGCGACGGAATCGACCATCGGCGATTTGCCGGCCGCGACGCCGCGCAGCTTGGTCATCTGCTCCAGCGCCTTCACCAGCACGAAATCCGGCGGCGTGATGCCGGCGGCGACATCGTGCTCGGCGACTTCGCGTTCCTGGTCGAGCACCGTTGCCCATTCCGACAGGCGCGCGAGATAGGCGTCGGCATCGTCCTTCACTTCGATGCGATGCTGGCTGTCGAGGAAGTCTGGTGCCTGCTGATAGGAGCCGGTGAGCTGGCTGATCGCGTAGGGCGAACCGACGCCGGCGCTGTATTCGGGCAAACGCTTGTTGTCGTCTTCCTGCTGCCGCAGCCCGTAAAGAATGACGTCGTAGTTTGTGCCGTCCATGCCCGTGAGCTTGTCGCGCTTTATGGATTCCAAGCGGCCCAGCTGATCGCTGTTCATGCGCCGGAAGAATTCGACCTGCTCGAGCGAGCGGTCGCTGACCATGAATTTCTGATAGGCGCGGTCATCCTTGTCGATGCCGAGATTGGTCGCGAATTCCGGCGCCTGATCGATGATCTCGCTCATGAAGGCATCGAAGAGCTTGTTGAGCTTCTCGGACTCGGTAGCGGCGGGCGCTGCGGTCTTGGCGAGTACGGGATTGGACACGGCGAGCGCGGCGGTGGCGGCGCCGCTCATCAGAACGGTACGGCGATCAAGCATGAAATTCCCCTCGGTTTGGCGGCAGAGACTTAAGGAGGGAGTTCCCGTCTCACAAGACTAGTGTGAAATACTACGAGTTCACGTTCCCGTGGGAGCGTGAAGTTTCGCACAGGCGCGCCCTGCTGCGCTTGCGAAGACCGGCCGCATTGTGGCGGTTTCTGGATGTTTCGAAGTTCCCGGAACGCGGTTTTTCCCGCCGCGTTTGCATGTCGACCGCTTTTCCCGGGAAAGGAACTTCACCATGAACATCATCTCTGCCGCGCGCCGTACCGCGCTCGCAGCCACACTCGCCGTGGTGACGGTGCCGGCGCTCAGCGCACCGACTGGCTCCGCGCCCGCGACCACGCCATCTACGACGGCACCGTCAACAATGACTCCCTCGACAACGGCGCCATCGACAACGACGCCGACACCAGGGGCTGCGATGCCGAATTCCAATCCCTACACGCCGGAGCACGGCACGACGCCGCAAGGAACACCTTCACTCGACACCGCCAACCAGTATCAACCGCAATCGCCGTTGACGCCGATCAAGCCCTGTCCGCCGGGCGCGATGTGCGTCACGCCTCCGGGGCAGCCCCCGGTGACGACGCCGATGCCGGAACCCAAGCCGTGCGTGCCGACCGCGACCACGGCCTGCCCCGACACCAACCATTAGGAGGATAAAATGAAACTGCGAACACTCGCTTTAAGCAGCGCCAGCGCGCTTTTATTGGCGCTCGGCACCACCCCGGCTGCGGCCGATCCGGCGGCCGGCGATCCCTACACGCAAAATCCGACACCCCAGGAACGCGCGCAAACGCAACAGCTGAATTCGCAAGCCTCGTCCGATGCGCAACAATCGACCGACGCGGTCGATACGCAGAACGCCACCGATCAGGCGCAATATCAGCAGCAGCAGGATCAGTATCAGAACGACCAGGCGCGCTATCAGGCGCAGAAGGATCGTTATCTGGATGAGCGCGCCGAATACAATTTCGACCGTTCGCATCCGGGTGTGTGGTGGCACGAGCGTTATGAACGCGCGTCGCTGAACCACTTCTACGATATTCCGCGTACGGAGCTTATCGACATGCGCGTGGTGCGCGACGACGGCTTTGTCCTTGGCCATATCCGCAACATCGACCGCAATCCCGCGGGCCGGGTGGTGGCGGTCCAGGTCCGGTTCCGCAACGGCGATCTGGCCTGGGTGAAGGCGCGCGATCTGCGCTACGACGTCGACGATCGCATCGTCTTCACGGATCTCTCTTATCCCGAGATCCGCGAATTGGAGCGCAACAGCTAGGTTTTCCGCGAAAACGGGCAGCCCCCGATCTAGATATCGGGGGCTGCTTCGCATTTTCCCCCAGCGCTAGAGGGCCCCAGATAGCGTTTTATCCGCTCGTTCCGACCGTTCACAGCCACAAAGGACAAGGTGGAAAAAAAGCTGAAAATCGGCCCAAAATACGTTTGACAGTCCCAGGACGCACCCCTATACACCGCGCCTCGCCGCCCGTTGGGCCTCAACCTTGCGGGCGGTGTTTCGTCTCTGGCAGAATGAAAATTCACGCTTTTGGCGGCTCTTTGACATTGTGATTCGAGGAAGGGGAACGTGGGCGGCGGCTCGGCCAGCCATGCGGACGAAAGTCCGTTGACTAATCGAGCAACAACGCTGAATTGCTCGCGTTCTTCTTGCATAACACAAAAGATGTTCGATCGTGCCCGGGCCTGTGACGGGACCGGCGCGATCAAACCTCGTCAAATGTGTAATGCGAACTAACGCAAATAATGAGAGCAGTTCAGCGATCGTTGTTCAGGATCATAACTTGAGAGTTTGATCCTGGCTCAGAACGAACGCTGGCGGCAGGCCTCAAACATGCAAGTCTAGGGGGCGTAGCAATACGTCACCGGCGGACGGGTGCGTAACACGTGGGAATGTACCTACTGGTTCGGAACAACTCAGGGAAACTTGAGCTAATACCGAATGAGCCCGAAAGGGGAAAGATTTATCGCCAGTAGATCAGCCCGCGTCCGATTAGCTAGTTGGTGAGGTAAAGGCTCACCAAGGCGACGATCGGTAGCTGTTCTGAGAGGAAGATCAGCCACACTGGGACTGAGACACGGCCCAGACTCCTACGGGAGGCAGCAGTTGGGAATCTTGGACAATGGGGGAAACCCTGATCCAGCCATGCCGCGTGAGTGATGAAGGCCTTCGGGTTGTAAAACTCTTTCGACGGGGACGATAATGACGGTACCCGTAGAAGAAGCTCCGGCTAACTTCGTGCCAGCAGCCGCGGTAATACGAAGGGGGCTAGCGTTGTTCGGAATTACTGGGCGTAAAGCGCGCGCAGGCGGCTATCCAAGTCAGTGGTGAAAGCCCGGAGCTCAACTCCGGAACTGCCATTGAAACTGTTTAGCTTGAGGATGAGAGAGGTGAGTGGAATTCCCAGTGTAGAGGTGAAATTCGTAGATATTGGGAAGAACACCGGTGGCGAAGGCGGCTCACTGGCTCATTACTGACGCTCAGGCGCGATAGCGTGGGGATCAAACAGGATTAGATACCCTGGTAGTCCACGCCGTAAACGATGAATGCTAGCCGTTGGGCAGCTTGCTGTTCAGTGGCGCAGCTAACGCATTAAGCATTCCGCCTGGGGAGTACGGCCGCAAGGTTGAAACTCAAAGGAATTGACGGGGGCCCGCACAAGCGGTGGAGCATGTGGTTTAATTCGACGCAACGCGCAGAACCTTACCAGGGTTTGACATCCTGCGACCGCTCCCTAATAGGAGTTTTCCCGCAAGGGACGCAGAGACAGGTGCTGCATGGCTGTCGTCAGCTCGTGTCGTGAGATGTTGGGTTAAGTCCCGCAACGAGCGCAACCCTCGCCTTTAGTTGCCATCATTCAGTTGGGCACTCTAGAGGGACCGCCGGCGACAAGCCGGAGGAAGGTGGGGATGACGTCAAGTCCTCATGGCCCTTACACCCTGGGCTACACACGTGCTACAATGGCGGTGACAGTGGGCAGCTACTTCGCGAGAAGCGGCTAATCCCAAAAAACCGTCCCAGTTCAGATTGTACTCTGCAACTCGAGTACATGAAGGTGGAATCGCTAGTAATCGCAGAACAGCAGGCTGCGGTGAATACGTTCCCGGGCCTTGTACACACCGCCCGTCACGGCATGGGAGTTGGTTCTACCTTAAGACGGTGCGCTAACCCGCAAGGGAGGCAGCCGGCCACGGTAGGATCAGCGACTGGGCCGAAGTCGTAACAAGGTAGCCGTAGGGGAACCTGCGGCTGGATCACCTCCTTTCTAAGGATCGATGTTTCGGATAGCTCACGCCATCCCAACATCGTCACTAGACAATCGGCGCCTTGCCGCCGCCTACGTTTCCCTTCCTTTTCCGTCGCGCAGTGAAGCATTGGCTTCACATGCA